>Ga0207680_10000002_pt1 | contig 1018646 bp, 888 predicted proteins | sample KBSS23metaG_FD_184321 | JGI IMG/M metagenome (GOLD analysis project Ga0207680, IMG submission 184321) | Switchgrass rhizosphere microbial communities from Kellogg Biological Station, Michigan, USA - KBS S2-3 metaG (SPAdes) (version 2) | ecosystem: Host-associated > Plants > Roots >...
CGAACTCAGCAGTGAAACGCGCATGCGCCGATGGTAGTGTGGCTCAAGCCATGCAAGAGTAGGTCACCGCCAGGGGCTTTATCCCGAAGGCCCGGTCTCAATGAGACCGGGCCTTCTTCTTTTTGCGGCCTTCACTAGGGGTCAGGCCTTCACTAGGGGTCAGGCCTTCACTAGGGGTCAGAGTCATAGCAACCCACTAGGGGTCAGAGTCATAGTGCGATTCACTGCCGTCCCCCACTAGGGGTCAGAGTCATTAGCGCCGTTCACTATGTCTCTGACCCCTAGTGGTTCTTGCGCGCCCGGCAAGTCAAGGGCACGAAGACCTGGTGACAGGTTGGGCAAGACGGACCTAAGGTAGGGAGGTTGCTTCCCCGGAGTCCCCCGATGTCCGTGAACCAACAGCCTGCTCGCACCGTGCTGTCTTACGCATGGAGTGCCTTGAGTGGCGACTCGGCCATGCTGGATGCAGTGGCATTTGTCGAAGAGGGCGCGCTCCCGGCATTTTTTCCCGTCACCGACCTTGCGTCCGCCACGATGGCTGCCGCTGGACTCGCCATCAGTGAACTGCGCGCGCATGCGACATCTGCATCGCCGACGACAGTCACCGTCGATCGACGCCTGGCCTCGAAGTGGTTCCACTGGTTGCAGCGTCCCATCGGTTGGATGCCGCCTGCGCCGTGGGACCCGATCGCTGGCGACTACCTGGCGAGCGACGGATGGATTCGCCTGCACACAAATGCGCCGCATCACCGCAAGGCGGCCGAACGCATTCTTGGCGAGCACCAGGACAAGGCCGGCATGGCCAAGGCTGTCGGTCCGTGGAAGAAGGCGGAGCTCGAGCAGGCCATCGTCGACGCAGGTGGTTGTGCCGCCGAAATGCGCTCGCTCAACAGTTGGGCCGATCACCCGCAAGGCGTCGCGGTGGCCAGTGAACCCTTGGTGCATTGGCAGCCGATGCAGGACGAAAGCCGACGGGGTCAGAGTAATGACTCTGACCCCTTATGGCGGTCTGACCCCTTATGGCGGTCGGATGCCACACGTCCCCTCCATGGTTTGCGCGTACTGGATCTCACCCGTGTCCTGGCGGGCCCCGCTGCGACACGCTTCCTTGCAGCCTACGGCGCCGACGTCCTACGTATCGACCCTCCCACCTGGGACGAGCCGGCGTTGGTCACCGACCTCACCCTCGGCAAACGATGCGCCCGTCTGGATCTACACAACCAAGACGACCGCGCCATCTTCGAAAAACTGCTTTCCACAGCCGACATCCTGGTCCACGGCTACCGTCCTGATGCGCTGGAGCGACTCGGCTTCGGTGTCGAAGCGCGTCGACGTTTGGCACCCGGCCTCATCGACGTTTGCCTGGATGCCTACGGCTGGACTGGACCCTGGGCAGGCCGCCGCGGCTTCGACAGCCTGGTACAGATGAGCACCGGTATCGCCGATGCTGGCATGCAAGCCTCCGGCGCCGACAAGCCGAAGCCCTTGCCAGTGCAGGCACTTGATCACGCTACCGGCTACCTCATGGCTGCCGCGGTGGTACGCGGCATCACCGAGCGATTAAAGACGGGCCGTGGCATGCAAGCGCGACTCTCCCTCGCGCGTACCGCCAAATTCCTGCTCGATCACGCCACACCCAACGACACGACGAAACTCGCGACCGAGACGCCGGCGGACCTGGATCCGTGGCCGGAACACACGACATGGGGTGAAGCGCGTCGTGTTCGCTGGCCAGTGGCCATCGAAGGATGCGAAGCTAAATGGAACTACGCTGCCAGTCCACTGGGATCGTCGCCCCCGAAGTGGGCCTAATGTGCTGATGAGAAGCCGGGGTCAGAGTAAAACTCTGACCCCCAACAACGCCCGCGGCCGATTCCCATTCTGCGCCGCCGCCTGTGACGCTGGTTGCCAGCGATCAACAGAGCGAACGACCCAATGCCACGCCATCCCCGCATCTTCATCGAAGATGTCCCCCAACACGTCATTCAACGCGGCAACAACCGGCAGGCCTGCTTCTTCACCGCCAAAGATGCCAACGTCTACCTGCACATTCTCCGCGAGGCCCTGAAGGCCGAGGGTTGTGCCTTGCACGCTTACGTATTGATGTCCAATCACGTGCACCTGCTCATGACCGGTGCGACAGAAACCTCCCTGCCTCGCATGATGCAGAGTCTCGGCCGGCGCTACGTTCGCTACTTCAACAACGAGTACGCCAGGACAGGCACCCTTTGGGAAGGACGGTACAGATCATGCCTGGTTGCCGATCCCCGCTATGTGCTTACCTGCTACCGGTATATCGAACTCAATCCCGTTCGCGCTGGCATGTGTACCCGGCCCGGCGACTATCGCTGGAGCAGCTACAGGGCGAATGCCCTCGGGGAGCAAGTGTCCTGGCTTGCCCCGCAAGCACTGTATGAAAGCCTTGGCGATTCGACGTCGGCGCGATGCAAAGCCTACACGGAACTCTTCGAAGATGGTCTTGATGAGAAGACGGTAGACATCATTCGCACCTTCTAGCGGGAGGCGTAACAACGGGGTCAGAGTTTTACTCTGACCCCTTCTTCTTTCACGCCTCTTGCAGACTTACATGCATACGCCGGTAGTCGCGCCGATACTTGGTGGCCAGGCTGGTCTTCTGCGCACTGGTGAGGATTTTTCCCGACAACTGGAAAAAGATCTTCTCCTCCTCGCGCAGATGATCGTGTAACTCCTTCGATAGCTTATGCACCGTCGCCATCCATCCGCGGCCGGCGTGGTCGCGTGTCTGCAGGTCTTCCACCATCTCGTCCATCTTATGGTGGTCGGCCAGGGCGTCGCGGGAGGAGTGCAGCCCACGGTCGTCCATCAGGATCGGGGCATAGAGGTACCGCTCCTCGGCGGCTTCATGGGCCGCCAGCTCGATGCGCAGGGCGGTGAACACCTCCACCCGGTGCTCGCCCGGACGGGACAGCATCAACTTGCGGATCAGCGACCGCTGGATGGCGTGGCTCTCGCGGAGGGCTTCGAAGATGGTCTCTTTCACGCCGGTGCCTCTTTGTGACAGGAGTTTGGCCAGCCTGCCGGCCAGACCAGAAAAGTCGCGTGATCGTCCGAACCGACATCACCAGGCACATAAATGGCAAAAAATCGTATGATCTTACGATCAGGTGGCGGCGGAAAACGGGCAATGAAGCAACCATGGCAGGTATTTCTTCGACGGAGCGCCGTTGCCGGCGCCCTGGCATGTGCGGCCTGTAACGGACCTTCTGGCCCGAAGCCCACCGCGTCCGCCGTCTGGGTGGGCAGCGCGGACGGAGGCGCCTGGATCGATTGCCAGCCGATGGAAGACCGGCGCTTCCGTTGCGCGATCTACGGCAACGCAAAGAACCTGCTGGAAGACAGCGAATTCCTTACCTACCGATCGTTCGACATCGACAGCCTGCGCGCGCAATACGACAGCTACAACGGCGACGAAATCGTGCTGAAGGACAACACGACGCTCAAGCGCGATCCAAGCCACACGCATACGTATTAACCCATGGCAGGACGGGAGGTCCAGCTTGATCATTCAAGTCTCATCGTTTGAACGCGAACTATTGTTGACCTGTCCTGAGACGGAGGACCTGACACGCACGATGGTGTTGGATCAACAAAGGCTGCTTGGTACGAAGGAACAAGTCGAGGCGCTGCGCGGAGCATGTACGGATGCATTGGCGCGAATCGGGTTCGATGGACGCGACGAGCTAACCGCGGATGGACGGGTTCTTGAAGAACTGATCGATAAGCTTTTCGTCCGATGAGGCGCCATTGGCTGAAACCCCAAGGGGTCAGAGTGAATACTCTGACCCCGGCTTCGCTGCTGACCCCACCTTAGATGCGCGTTATAGGTAGCGCGTCTGCAAGAAGGCAAACAGCGCGCGCAAGCCTTGCGCCTCGCCGCCCCGTGGCTTACCCGGCCTGTCCGCGTCGTTCCACGAATACGTATCCAGATGCAGCCACGGCGTGTCCTGCGGGACAAACCTGTCCAGATACAGCGCCGCGGTAACTGCGCCTGCATGGCGCGAAACGCCAGCATTGGCGAAGTCCGCGATGTAGCTTTCGAGCATGCGGCGATACGGGCGCCATAGAGGGAGTTGCCACACGGGATCGTTCACGCGGCGGCCGGCGGCTACGAGGTCGGTGGCCAGCTGGTCGTCGTTGGTGAAGACGGCGGGGATGTCGGGGCCGAGGGCGACGCGGGCGGCGCCTGTCAGGGTGGCGAAATCGACGAGCAGGTCGGGCTTCTGTTCGCTGGCGTACGTGAGCGCATCGCATAGCACCAGACGGCCTTCGGCGTCGGTGTTGTCGATCTCCACTGTCAGGCCGGCGCGGGTGCGTACGATGTCGCCGGGGCGCATGGCGTTGCCGGCGATGGAATTCTCGACCGCTGCAATAAGCACGGTCATGCGCACGGGCAGCTTGGTGGTCATCACCAGCGAGGCCAGGGCGATGGCGTGGGCGGCGCCGCCCATGTCCTTCTTCATCCAGCGCATGCCGTCGGCGGGCTTGATGTCCAGGCCGCCGGAGTCGAAGCACACGCCCTTGCCTACCACCGCCAGCTTCGGATGCGAAGGATCGCCCCAGGTAAGTTCGATCAGGCGTGGCTCGCGGTGGCTGGCCCGGCCCACCATGTGGATGGTGGGGAAATTCCCGCTGAGCAGTTCATCGCCCACCCAGTCGCGCAACTTTGCGCCGTGTTCGCGGGCGAGTGTCTTGACGAAGTCGGAGAGTTCTTCCGGCCCCATGTCTTCGGCCGGGGTGTTCACCAGATCGCGAACGATCAGGGTGGCATCGACCAGCGGCTGCAGCGACCCGAGCATTTCATCCACCACCACCATCGTCGCCGGCAGGCGCGGGGCCTTGCGGTAGCGGCCGAAGTGATAGGCCCCCAACGCCCAGCCGAGCGCACAGGCAAATTCATCGACCGGCATGCCATCGCCCGACAGGGTGTAGTTGCCCACGGGCAGGCGATAGGGCAGGCCGCCCAGGCTGGACATCGGGTCGGTCGCATCGACGCCTACAAGGATGCGGTCGAGTCCGCCTTCGCTGTCGGAAAGAAGGGTGGCGCTGCCAGGCGAGCCGTCGAAGCCCGTGGTGTCGAGCCAGGCTTGCTGGGCAGCGGTGAGCCTGTCACGGACGTTCGGCAGGTGCTGCGCATCGACTGGCTCGATCAAGATTACCGGGCCGTTTACTGCGCTGCGTGCAATGAGCGAGGCCATGCTTTTCGAACTCCTTCTGGGCCCCGCGAGTCGGCGGCATGCCCTTCCCTGGGCCCATTGTACGCGGTGGATCAGGGGGCTGGATGCGCCTGGTCAAAATGATCGTCCAGCCAACTGGCCAGTGACGAGAGGTTTGTGAACTCGAGGTCGGCGCGGAATTCATCAGGCAGGGGCCATGGGGCGCCCTCGCGGTTGAACCATGCGGTTTGCATGCCGGCTTCCTTCGCCCCACGGACGTCCATCGTAGGGTCGTCGCCTACATGCAATACGTGGGCCGGGGGCACGCCAAGGCGATCGCTGACCAGTTCGAAGATGCGGCGGTCGGGCTTGGCCACACCGACCAGGGCAGAACTCACATGCTGGTGGAAGAGGTGATGCAGACCGATCACGGCAAGGTCCGCATTGCCGTTGGTGAGGGTCGCCACCGGCACGCGGGTCCGAATACGCTCTAGCGCCGTCAGCGTGTCGGGGAAAAGCTCCACGTTATTGCGGGCGGCGTAAAAAATGCGCCAGACCTCTTCCACCGGGGGATTGGCCACGCCGCAGGCTGTGAAGGCGCGTTCCATGGTGAGCCGGCGCAGGGCGCCGAGGTCGTGGCCGAGGTGGGTGTACTCGTCGCTGATCTGGTCGCGCAGGTCACGTAGGGCCTGCACCGACCAGGCCTGGGCTACCTCCGGATGGTGCTGGCGAAGCCAGCGGTCCACGCACTGTTCGGCTTCCAGGATGGCCGGGAGTACCGGCCACAAGGTGTCGTCCAGGTCGAACGAGACAGCGCGGATGTCCATGAGGGCGGGAATTTTGTAGGAGGCGGTTGGCGGGTTTGGGGGTCAGAGTCATGACTCTGACCCCGGCTTCCCGGCTTCTCAGCGCGGACCGCTAACCTTCAAAGTCTGCCCCAGCTTTACGCTGTCACCCTTCAAACCGTTCCACTGGCGGACCTTGGCGATGTCGGCGTTGTGCTTCTTGGCGATGGAGTAGAGCGTGTCGCCGGGCTTTACGGTGTAGGTCTGTGCGGGCTTGGTGGGTTTGGCTACCTTGGCGATGGTCTTGCTCTTGCCGGGGTCAGAGTTGTGACTCTGACCCCCAACCTGCCCAGCCTTCGCCGCTACACCAGGCTCAGTGGACTTTTTTTTTGAGGCAGCCGCCTTGGCGATCGCCTCGTTGCGCTCGGCTTCGGCCTTGGCAATCTCGGCCTGCGACGGCGCCGCGGAGGAGCCGGGGTCAGAGTTATAACTCTGACCCCCAACCGTCGCAGCCGCGCCAAGGTTCAACTTATCCGACGGCTTCTCACGCGTATCCACCGCCGGCTTCGCCGTCGGCTTGCCAGCCACCGTCACCGCATCGGACGTGACCTTGGCGAACCGGCCGCCGATCTTCGCCTGGTCGCTGACGGTGATGGCGTCGCTGGTGATGCCTGCGAAGCCCGCACGCGCACTGGTGAACACGCTGCTGGTGACGCCGGCGAACTGCGACGGCGGGGCGGAGGCGGCCTTTTCCTTCGCAGCAGCACGCGCGGCAGCGAGCTTCTCGGCTTTGGTGAGCGGACGCGAAGGTGCGGCGGCCACGGCTGCCGCGGGGGCGGCGGCGGCGGGAGGCGCGGTGGTCAGCGGCTCGGAAGCGCTGGCCTTGGCGCCCACGCTTGCCAGGATCCTTGCACGACGGCCGGCATCGGCCGACACCAGCGCGGCGCCATCGGCGTAGGGCAGCAGGCTATGCGAACGCAGCAGCGCCTTGCCGGCGCCGTCAGTGACGAAGTCCACCAGCGCCTTGGCGTCGGCGGCCTTCGGGCTGGACGGATTGGTCACCAGGTACAGCTGGGTATACAGCGGGTAGGCGCCGCTGGCGACGGTGGACGCGCTCGGTGCCACGCCGTCGACCGAAATCATCTTGAGCTTCTTGTTGCCGGCCGCGCCCGACAGCGTCGTGGCGCCGAAGCCACGCGTATCCAGGCCAATGCCTTCCTCGAGCTTCGCCTGGTTCACGTACAGGCGCGGCGCCGCCACCGGCTGGTTGCCGCGGCCGAACACCAGCTTGCGCAGGCTCCATTCCACGCCGTCACCCGGGCTGGCCGCGGCGTACACGTTGATGCCTTCGTCCTTGCCGCCCAGTTCCTTCCAGTTGGTGATCTTGCCGTAGTAGATGTCATGCAGCTGCTGCATGGTGATGTTGGTCACCGGGTTGGACGCGTGGGTGATCAGCACCACGCCGTCCCAGGCCACCGGTGTAAACGTCAAGCCGGCCTCGGCCGCGCCGGTAGCAGGGCGAGCGGTACCGGCGAGGTCGGCCTGGCCCTTCTCCAACGCATCCAGGCCCGACGCCGTATTGAACGACTGCACGTCGATCTTGCCGTTGCCGGCCTTTTCCCAGGCCTTGGCCACGTCGCCCACCACGCCGCGTGCCACGGTGACATCGCCGCGCCAGATCAGCGGGCCCGCCGCAGCAAAGACAGAGGCGGATGCCGCCACGGTGAGAAGGGCGGCGGAGACCACACGTGCAAGGCGAAGGGACATAGAAGCGAGCTACCTGAGAAAGACCGGGACCGGCGATATCTCGCAATTATGGCGTTACATAACGCCACGCGCGACCCCGGGCTTATTCAGTTATGTCGAGAGGGAAATCCTACCCGCCACGGCGACGTCGGGAATTACAACACTACGTAGTACACCGCATTGCTCCTCACCACCGTCAGCAACAGCTGTCGGGCCTGTCCGCCGCCAAACGCCCGTAGCGCCTTGACGTTGGCCACCTGCCGTTGCCCCACGCCCACCACGATATCGCCCGCCCGGAGACCGGCCTCGTCGCCCGCGGAACCCTTCTTCACCGATGTGATGGCCGCACCGAAGGCACCGTCGTTGCGCTGGTCACCCGCCAGGTCGCTGAACACCACGCCGGCCAGGCGCGGATCAACGGCGCTTCCCTCCACCGAGGCCAGCTTCTCCGGCTCGATCTTCGCCGACACCTGGCGCGTCTGCCCACCACGCGACACCGTCAGCTGCACCGACGCATCCAGCGGCAACAGCCCTTCGGCATTGCGCACATCCTGCGCCGAACGCACGGCCTTGCCATCGAGCGTATCCACCACATCACCCACGCTAATACCGGCCACATCCGCAGGCGTGCCCGGCGTCACGCTGGTCACCACCGCACCTTGCCCGGCCGGCACGTTAAGCGCCTTGGCCACGCGCGCAGTCACATCCTGCACCTCCAGCCCCAACGTGCCGCGCCGCACCTTACCGAACTTCAGGATCTGCCCCATCACCTGCGAAGCCAGATTCGAAGGAATGGCAAACCCGATACCGACATTCCCGCCGGAAGGAGAAAAGATCATCGTATTGATCCCCACCAGCTCCCCGCGCAGATTCACCAGCGCGCCACCGCTATTGCCGGGATTGATCGAAGCATCCGTCTGGATGAAGTTCTGGTACCCCTTCGACCCCAGCCCCGAACGCCCCAGCGCCGACACCATCCCCGACGTCGCCGTCTGACCCAGCCCGAAGGGATCACCGACAGCCACCACGAAATCACCCACCCGCAACGCATCCGACGCACCCACAGGCAACGCCGTCAGCCTGTCGGCATCGATCTTCACCAGCGCCACATCGGTGTCAGGATCCGACCCCACCAGCCGTCCGGTAAACGAACGTCCATCCTGAAGAGTCACCTGGATGTCGTCCGCGCCACCTACAACGTGGTTGTTGGTAAGCACATACCCCTTGGCCGCATCCACCACCACCCCCGAGCCCAGGCTCTGCTCCACCCGCTCGCGCGGCGTCCCCTGCAGCCCAAAGAACTGCCGGAACACCGGGTCGTCGAAGTACGCATTGGCAGACCGCACGCGCGTCTTGGTACTGATATTCACCACCGCCGGAGTGACCTTCGCCAGCATCGGCGCCAGCGAGGGCACCGGCTGGCCCTCCACCACGGGTGGAATGGCGGCGTCTGACGGTGGCGCGGAACACCCCAGCGCCAGCGACAACAAACCCAGTGGCAACCACCGACGAAGGCCAAAACTGCGCATACCAAAGCTCCTTCACAAATGTGTCCATCAACCGCCCTTGGACTATGGCCGAACCGCCCGGGTTCCCAGCCCCCCGTGAGACAAAAATTACCCTTTACATCCGCCCGCGCCGGGGGTAACTTCACCTCCTGTCCGACCACAACATCTTGTGTTTGCGCCATCCGGCCGCACCTAGATCAAGTAGATACGACAGGTAACTCAAGTACTCTGGCAGCTAGTGTTGGGGGCAACGAACGAGCGCCAGGTACCCACCGCACGACCGCAGCACCGTGGCCTTCCGGGGGGAGGGCAGGCGACCTGCTCTTCCGGTGCATGACGACAACAGGCCCTAGAGAGGCCGATGAAAAAGAAGGAACGTTCAACGATGAGCATCGTCCGCGCGCAAGCCGCAGCGCATGATTCGACCATTCCGCTGCAGCCAGCCTCGCACGACATCTGGGACAAGAAGTACCGCCTGAAGGCCAAGTCCGGCGAACCGGTGGATGTCGATGTCGACGGCACCTACCAGCGCGTAGCCAAGGCACTGTCCGACGTGGAAGCGACGGAGGAACTTCGCGCCACCTGGAACGACCGCTTCCTGTGGGCGCTCCGCCGCGGTGCCATCCCCGCCGGCCGCATCACCTCCAATGCCGGCGCGCTGGCGCACAAGCCCGCCACCAGCACGATCAACTGCACGGTCAGCGGCACCATCACCGACTCCATGGACGACATCCTGGAGAAGGTGCACGAGGCAGGCCTTACGCTGAAGGCCGGCTGCGGTATCGGCTATGAATTCTCTACCCTGCGTCCGCGCGGGGCGTACGTGAGCGGCGCCGGCGCGCATACGTCGGGCCCCTTAAGCTTCATGGATATCTACGACAAGATGTGCTTCACCGTGTCGTCCGCCGGCGGCCGCCGCGGCGCGCAGATGGGCACGTTCGACATCAGCCATCCCGATGCCAAGGAATTCATCCGCGCCAAGCGCGAGGATGGCCGCCTGCGCCAGTTCAACCTGTCGCTCCTGATCACCGACGGCTTCATGGACGCCGTGGCGGACGACGCCGACTGGCCGCTGGTATTCCCGGTGCACGTGAAGGAAGAGAACGAGGTCAACCTGCAGGATCCCGCGCAGGTGGTCTGGCGCGAGTGGCCCACCACGCAGAATTACGTGGCCCGGGAAGACGGCCTGGTGGCCTGCAAGATCTACGGCCACATCCGCGCGCGGCACCTGTGGGACATGATCATGGTGTCCACCTACGACTTCGCCGAGCCGGGCTTCATCCTGATCGACCGGGTGAACGAGATGAACAACAACTGGTGGTGCGAGCACATCCGCGCCACCAACCCCTGCGGCGAGCAGCCCCTGCCGCCGTACGGCAGCTGCCTGCTGGGCTCGATCAACCTCACCACCTTCGTCCGCGACCCGTTCGGCCCCAAGGCCCGGTTCGACTGGGATGAATACCGCGAAGTGGTGAAGGTGTTCACCCGCATGCTGGACAACGTGGTGGAGATCAACGGCCTGCCGCTGGCGCAGCAGCGCCTGGAGATCGAATCCAAGCGCCGCCACGGCATGGGCTTCCTGGGGCTCGGCTCCACGCTGACCATGCTGAAGATGCGCTACGGCACCGCCGATGCGGTGACCTTCACCGAGGACGTCTCCCGCGAGATGGCCGTGGCCGGCTGGGAAATGGCCCTGGACCTGGCCAAGGAAAAAGGCCCCGCGCCCCTGCTGGCGCAGGAGTTCGAGGTCACCGGCGACATGCTGCGCAAGCGCCCGGAGATGGTCAAAGACGGCTACACCGTGGGCCAGAAGATCCGCGGCAGCGTGCTGCACGCCAAGTACAGCCGCTACATGCAGCGCGTGGCCGAAGTGGCCCCGGAGCTGGTGGCCAAGCTCGCCGAAACCGGCGCCCGCTTCACCCACCACAGCTCGATCGCCCCCACCGGCACCATCAGCCTGAGCCTGGCCAACAACGCCTCCAACGGCATCGAGCCCAGCTTCGCCCACCACTATTCGCGCAACGTGATCCGCGAAGGCAAGAAGAGCAAAGAGAAGGTCGAGGTGTTCAGCTACGAGCTGCTGGCCTACCGCGCCCTGATCAACGCCGACGCCCTTCCGTTCTCCGAAGATGCGAAGTCCAAGCTGCCCGAATACTTCGTTTCGGCCGACGACATCAGCCCGAAAGAGCACGTGGACATCCAGGCCGCCAGCCAGAAGTGGATTGATTCATCCATCTCCAAGACGGCCAACGTCCCCACGGACTACCCGTACGAAGACTTCAAAGACATCTATTTTTACGCGTATAAGCAGGGTTTGAAGGGTTGCACCACCTTCCGTTTCAACCCCGCTGCATTCCAGGGTGTGTTGGTCAAGGAAAGCGATCTTGAGAGCACCCTCTACCGGTTTGAGTTGGAAGACGGTAGCGTTGTCGAACTGAAAGGCAATGAGCAGGTGGAATATGACGGGGAAATGCACTCCGCCGCCAACCTGTTTGATGCCTTGAAGGAAGGGTATTACGGCAAGTTCTGACCCGATTAAAAAAACCGGAGAGGGTACAAAAGTATGTCCAACATCGATCAAGTCGTCCCGGGCAACCTGGATGTCGATTCCACTGCCAATGACAACGCTGCTTCCGACGTAACGCCCGTGCCGGGTTCCGTCCCCACCCGCAAGAAGGCTGTCCGCAAGGCCCCCAAGAAGGCTGCTGCAAAGAAGGCCCCGGCCAAGAAGGCCGCCGCCAAGAAGGCTTCGAAGAAGGCTGCCACCAAGAAGGCCGCCCCGAAGAAGGCTGCTGGCAAGAAGGCCGCCAAGAAGGCTGCCCCGAAGAAGGCCGCTGCCAAGAAAGCTGCCAAGAAGGCCGTGAAGAAGGTCGCCGCCAAGAAGGGCGCCCGCAAGGCTGCCAAGAAGGCCGCCCCGAAGAAGGCCGCCCGCAAGTCGTCGGTCAAGAAGAGCGCCCGCAAGGTCGCCCGTAAGGTCGCCGGCGCCGCCAAGAAGGCGGTGAAGGCCGTGAAGAAGGCTGGCCGCAAGGTCGCCAAGAAGATTGCCCCGAAGAAGACGGCGAGGAAGCCCGCCGCGAAGAAGAAAGCCGCCGGAGCTGCGGTCAAGAGGTCCACTGCCAGCAAGAAGACGACCGCGCGTAAAGCCGCTCGTCGCAAGTAAGTAGTACCCATTCCGGCCCGGCGATCCGTCGCCGGGCCGGAATTCATTCCAGAATAAGAAAAGAGATAGTTATGGCCATCAAAATCGACAAGAAGATCAAGGGCTACCAGGTTGTAAAGCCGGAAGACAAGGTCGCCACCCCGGCGCCGGTCTCGGCCAAGGTAGAACCGCCGATGGCCGAAGTGATCCAGATGCATGAAAGCGTCGAGCGTCCCGAGACGCTGATCGGCAACACCTACAAGATCAAATCCCCGTTGGTGGAACACGCCCTGTACGTGACCGTCAACGACATCGTGCTGAACGCCGGCACCCCCCACGAACAGCGCCGCCCCTTCGAGGTGTTCATCAACTCGAAGAACATGGACCACTTCCAGTGGATCGTGGCGCTTACCCGAATCCTGTCGGCCGTGTTCCGCAAGGGCGGCGACGTGACGTTCATCGTGGAAGAGCTCAAGGCCGTGTTCGACCCGAAGGGCGGCTACTTCAAGGCCGGCGGCATCTACATGCCCAGCATCGTGGCTGAGATCGGCGCGGTGATCGAGCAGCACATGAAGAGCATCGGGCTGATCCACGACCCGGAGATGGATGAGTCGACGCGCCGGTTGATCGCTGAGAAGCGTGCGGCTTATGAGGGTGCGGCGAAGAAGAAGGCTGAGCAGGCTACGGGCACGTTTGCGCCGGTGGGTGGTGAGAGTGCGAGTGGGTTTCCGCCTGGGGCGACGATGTGTGCGAAGTGCAATACGCAGGCGTTGGTGCTTCTTGACGGTTGCCAAACCTGTTTGAACTGTGGGTATTCGAAGTGTGGGTGAGTCGGTTCTTAGCCGTTTTTGCTAGGTGATCGCGCCATCTACTTAATCACGTTCTACAGTTCTTAGTCTCTAAACCTGCGACACCACTCGGGCAAACTCAGCGGCCATCCCAAGCGCCGCCGGGAAGCGGAGACGGCGAGTGCCCACGAGCTGCTTTCATATGCGCGTCAAGCGAACTTTGGTCTAGTCAAAAAGATCACATGTGCATGGTGACTTACCAGACTAGATTGGCCGGATTTCAAAACAATTCCTGTTGAAGAATTTTTCTCCAACAGGAAATGGAAGAAAAATGAGTGCATCTAATTACCGTCAAACTTTTCAAAGACTTAGAAACTATCTAGCTGGTCGTGTAGTAGGAGTGACTCGCGATAGCACGTTACTTGCCGAAGTCGTCAAATGTTTATTTTGTTTCGCTCATCTTCAGCGGCAAGGCAAGCTGGGGAAGGTGCCGCGATCGGAGGTGGAGCTTTCCAGAATCTACCGGGCGACCTTCAAGGAAATTATTAGGCAATTTCCCAATTTATTTGAGAAAACGGACGAGCTACTTTTAGATCCGCACTCACTTGGGTTCACGCACCAAGCATTGTCCGAAATGGATCTGTCGTCTGAGGATTCAGATCCCGTTGGTGATGCATACCAAACTTTTGTTGGATCGGAAATTAGAGGCAACGAAGGTCAGTTTTTCACGCCTACCGCAGCTGTGACCTGGCTTGTTAAAGCGGTTGATCCACAACCGGGTGAACTTGTTATCGATCCGGCGTGTGGTAGTGGCGCATTTCTTGGCGTCGCTGCAGCACACATGCAACATGCGGGCGCGAGCTTCGATCAACTGAAAGAAAACATCATTGGCATCGAAAAGGACGCATTCTTATCGCGTCTCGCAGCACAACATCTGAGTTTATCAATTGGCCGGGAAGCTTCAATCTATTGCGCCGACTCGTTAAGTATGCTGCTGCCCTCTGGCAAGGCTCTCCCTAAGAAATTGATGGGAAGCTTTGACGTACTTTTTGCGAATCCTCCGTTTGGCGCAAAGATTACTAGCGCGGATGACAAAGTACGACGTGAATTCATGCTTGCTTATCGATGGATCAAGAGCAAAGACGGCAAGTTCAACAAGACCGATGCTCTTAGCCCACGTAGCTCGCCCCAAATCTTGTTCGTTGAGCGCATCTTGTCTCTACTCAAGGCTGGAGGGCGCGCCGGATTGGTTCTGCCAGAAAGTTTGATAAGTAGCCCGAAGCACGCATTTGTTGTCGATTATTTGCTCGCATCAGCTGAGATTACGTCGGTGGTGGGTATGCCGGAGTCACTTTTCAAGACTTCAGGCAAGGGCGGTACTCACACAAAAACCTGTCTGATTACGTTTGTAAAGCGCGACGATAGAATTAACAAAATGCACACGCTTTATGTTGCGGAAGCTAAGTGGTGCGGACACGATAGTCGCGGCAATCCTGTGCCAAATGACGATCTACCTACCGCGCTTGAAGAATTCACTGCTGGCGATCCTGCGCTGCAGAATAAGAAAAGGCGCGCGCCTGCGCCGGCGCTCGGCATTTGGATGCCTTCAGGCGATATTAAAGATCACGTGCTGGCGCCGCGGTATTACGATCCTCAGGGATCGGCTGAGCTGGCCGCACTGTCGAAGAGCCATAAGTTGATAACGATGGGTGAGCTCATCGACTCTGGAGTGCTCACATACACTACCGGTGTAGAAATCGGGAAGCTCGCCTATGGGACCGGCGACATCCCGTTCATTCGCACTTCCGATATTTCCGGTTGGGAGATCAAAGCTGATCCTAAGCACTGCGTAGCCGAGGATATCTATCTCAAGCACGCGATCAAACTCGATGTGCAAGCCGATGACATACTAATGGTCAAGGATGGTACGTACCTCATCGGTACTTGCGCGATTGTAAGCAAGTACGACAAAAAAATTCTGTATCAGAGCCACCTGTACAAAATTCGCGTCTTGAAGCGCGACGTAATTTCGCCAGAGGTACTTTTGGCTCTGTTGTCATCGGAGCCGGTTCAACGCCAAATTCAGTCAAAGCGCCAAACCCAGGACATCATTGATAGCTTGGGTGGGCGTATTCGCGATCTAGTTCTTCCCATTCCTAGGCTGTCCAAACAGAAGGAAAAGATCACCCAGCTGGTAAGAAAAGTGGTTGAGGATCGAATTGAGGCACGCGAGTTGGGTCGACTTGCCCGAACAATGGTAGTTTCACCCAGTGCTAAGTGACGTTCAACTCGCCAAGTTCGAAGTACCGTCCGATAAGTTTAATTAGATAAATTCGCGCCTGTCGAAGCGTCAGATTTCCTTGGATGAGATTGCTACGATGTGTGCGCCAAGCGATATTTCCAGGAAGATGTTTTGCTGCGACCGTAGGATCCTGATGCCCGATGTGGAAGTTAGAACTTCCATGAACGGGCGTAAGAGTTTCCGCGAGGAATCCCGGGAAACTTAACCTCTCCAAAAGAAGGCTGTCTCTATAAATACCGGGCACGATCGAGCTTCCTAAATACTTCTCTTCGAGAATTTTCCTGGTAGCGTCATCAATCTCTGGCGCATCATCAAACTGCAACAGCATGCCAAGCAATCGAAGCAAAATGATTTTGCAATCGAGTTCTGTTCCGTATTGAGGGTCGTTGGGTTTAAGTGTCCATCGCGAGTCTCGATTGCTCTTGAACTGTCCAGTTTGCCTGCGGCCGGAACGCAGAGCGCGCGTCTCGATTCCAGAAATCAATTTTGCGGGCACGCCGGCCTTCAGCAAGGCTTTTTTTACCGTCTTCCGGTCACTATCGACCTGTTCGACGGTGGTAGGCAGCTCTGCAAGCGCGATGTCATTCAACTCCGACACATAGCCCCCTCAGCTGGTCGAATTCTATAACTAAGCTTTGCTTTAAATGCCTACCGTGTCAACTTTCGAGTGGTCCAACTACAAGCTGATCTGTTCGAGTTGATCTATCTGTCGAGTATGCAGAGCTACGAGCTTAGTCGGCCCGTTTTGTTGCAGGCAATGAGGGGCGGCAATTGCTGCTTCAGGGCGTAGCCGTGAACGGGCGAGTACATCTACGGCTGATATACGTCAGGCCATTACTAAAGCGAAGCCGGGATGGCGCGTCGAGGAAGCTCAACGTGTCGAAGCAGCCGATCGAAGTCTGCTAAGCGCGCAATCGCGGTGTTGACTAAGTGGCCTCTTAATAGAGGCCGCCCTTTCTCGGCAGATCATTGCAATCGGGCCGATCCAATGACATAGAACTTGGCATTAAGGCCTGCCACGCTCATTGACGCGCTCGTAAGCAGCGAATCGAGTTGTTTTCGCTGAAGTTTATTTCCCCCGCTTCCGCGATAGAAGGCGCGTAGCGTGTGCGGCTGGACTGCAATTGACACAATCCTAGTGGTCCCGTGCGCGGCCCATGTCTTAAGGAAATCAACAAAGTTCTCTACGTTTGCTTGTCCATTGAAATCCCAAGCCATCTTGTTAGCGGCGCGAGCTATTCGGTCGCCGAGATGAGTGGCAAGGTTGGTCGGATTCAATAGATGAAGATTCTTCACGACTTGGTTGATGAGAACGTCGTGTGCCCCTACTGATAGCATGCGCGAAGCAGCTTTGGAATCGGCAGCTTTGACGTGAATAAAAGAGATGGTTAGATGTCCATCGGAAATAGTCGTGTGAATGAAGTCTGCAACTTCTCCCGATCCATCGTCACAAACTAGCCAGTCGCCAGCCTGAGCCAGCTTTAGGTGCGAAAGTACTCCGCGGCGAATTCCTTTTCGCACTGCATGGAATACCCAGCTAAACAAAGAGTCATCCCCGGACACGCCGATCTTTGAGAGATCGACTTTTCCAGCTACATCTAATGGCTTTTCTTTCTCGATATCGTAGCCGGTGAAAAGTGCCCATATAAAGTCATTGAAAGGAGCCTGGGTATAGTTGACTGCATAGCAGGCGCTGGACACTATGGCGTGTCCGCTTTGGTACCAAACCCTTAGAATTGAAGGGTCCCCCGTAATAGTTTTCGCACACCGTTCCAACATACCTTTTTTTCCAGGCTGAACGTTTTTCGTCGCTGACGAAAGCTTCAGTCTCCCATTCGAAATCTTTGGCAAGATCTCTAGATCCCCAATGTACGAAATCAAGCCCATGGATCTTGCGCTTACACGAAGTCGCAGCACTTCATTGCCGATAACAGGCATGGCAATCTCGATAGAATAATCGCTCTCAATTCTTTCCAAACGATTGCGCTGACTATCAGAGACCAAATCAGCCGGCACTGTGTCGAGATCGATAAACGCGAAGTCGTACGCCCCGACCATGACAGCCGCATCGCTGATTGGGTGGGACAGCGTATCTAGTGGATTAGATAAAGGAGATGACTCAGCACTTCGGACCAATTCCGAGATGCCTTTGGCGTGACTGATGAATTGTGTCCAGTCAGGCATTCTGTAAAGCCAGATGGAGGACTCGTTGAGGTTGACGCCTGCTACACGATCTCTATTTTCGATAGAAAGAGCAGTCCGCGTGGAGTTGTACGAGTATGTCTGGTCAAAAATTCGGTCTATTGCAAGCCTGAGGTTGCTGCCCGTAATTGTTTTGGTATCTGGCTTAATACCAGTCCGTTGATGAATGCCGTGAAGCCAAAGGGTTCGTACATCGCCCGTCGCGAGAAAGGCACGATTTAAGACTTCGCGCGCAACTAGCTCCAGTCCAAAGTCCGCTTCATGCAAAAGGATGTCGATAAGGGATTCTCGCATCCCGGGGTCAGGTGTATGAACTACAAGATAGCCGTGCGATAGCCCCATCGTGACGTAATGGTTAGCGGTGTCAATTGCTGGAGTGGCTTTTCCCCACGTAGGCGAGTGATCTTCTTTGAAGAAGAAGGTAAGGAATACGCTTCCAGCGTAGTCGTTATCCACCATGCCTCCGCCGATATAAAAGCATACGTTGTTGTAGCGGCTTTCAATTGACTTCTTAATGGTCGAAGCGACATGGAAAAGCGACATCGACTTTGAAGGCGCCATTAAAGTGACGACGAAGTAGGGAACGACATCGGCGGTTGATGGCGAAATGTGGACAAGCGCTCGGGTCATCGCTGCAGATCTGTGAGCTAGTGGCCACATATCGGCATCAGATCCATCTTTCTTGAGGTATTAGTTAGTGCCGAATATGTGCATGTCAGGATTAGGACGGTGCTTGAACTATATTTTTAAGCAATCTTCATCCAAATCGATCCGTCTTCTCTAGTAAGAAATTATCGATTTCAATCTCGATTGCATTTACACGTCGTCACTTGGCAAAGAGCGCGAACCGTAGAAATTTAATGATATGCGAATGAGGTCGGCGCTTCGCTAAAGAACATGCGTTGGCCACATTGTTCAGGCTCGCGAGGTTGGTAGCTGTGTCATCAACCAATCGCGATTGGCTTGTTCGTTCGGAAGAAGGTCTTAGCGCATCTTTTTGTCGTAGGGCGAACGAGGCGCAACATGCTAACGAATCGGGCGGATGGACCAATCAGGCTCCCTGGAGCCTGCAAGTCGACCGGCTTCACCACTGGAATAATGAAACCGGCCAGTCGGGGACCGTTCTTACTCGATCCTATGATCCATCCACCCGCACTGGCTCTGGGAGGACAGTGCCACCGCCGCTTCTGACGCCGGAGGTGGCGGGCGAGCCAGGGTCGAAAACCGAAATGAGAAACGGCCGAGCCGAGGCTCGCCTGACCCACCCGCCAAAAAAGGCGAGAAGATCTCGGGTGCCGCAGGACTCCGCCTGCGGCACCCGATCTCATTTACGGGTTTCGACACCCGGCTGTCGGCGTTGACCGACAGCGAAGCAATGATCCCGAATCGCGCCGGGCGAATCCATCGTAATGGTCTGAAAGTTGGCGGCTTTCGTACATCCATGGATGCTCAATTTTCTAACCGACTACCGGGATGGCGACGGGCTTTGATACGGCGTATCGTCCTGTCCGACTGGATGCTGGTCATCGACGGGCTAGGGGGCCCTTCATGGCACGAAAAGGGGATGGATTTTTCGAGGATTTGACCCGTTCACCGTGGCCGGTCGGCCTGGTGTTTGGGGTGATCGCCTTTGCCCTTATCCGCTTTGGGCTACCGGCTTACTTGGAACACTCAGCATCGCCGATGCTGGCCAAGGTCGGCGCCTCGCTGGGACAGGCGATCGCGCCCCTTGCCTGGGTAGTGCTGATCTTCAGCTGCCTGGCGTCGATCTTCTCGTTCATTGGCGCGCGCCGTCGGCGCCGCCTGCTGGACGTGCAGCGCGACCTCGACTCCATCGTCGCCCTAGGCTGGAAACACTTCGAGCTGCTCGTCGCCGAGGCGTATCGGCGCCAGGGCTATCGAATCGAGGAAACCGGTCAAGGTGGCGCCGATGGCGGCATCGACCTAATTCTGCGACAGCCCGGCGAAATGGTGCTAGTGCAATGCAAGCAGTGGCGCACCCGTAAGGTGCCGGTGAATGTGGTTCGCGAAATGCACGGGCTTATGCATCACCACGGGGCGCAGGCGGTGAAGCTGATCTGTGTGGGCGCGTATACGCCGAATGCCGTAGCGTTTGCTGAGGGCAAGCCGATTGAGTTGGTGACGGGGGAAGCGTTGCTGGCCTTAGTGAGGTCGGGGCAAGGGACGATAGTGTCTGCCGACGGTCGACGGAAGGTGATGCCTGGGAGTGGGGAAACGGCGCGATTTCAGCGTGGGGACGTGAATCCACAGCTCAAGGCGGCTCCTATAGAGCCGGCAGCGCCCGAGATCTCGCTAGCGTCCATTCAATGCCCGCGCTGCGCTGCGCCCATGGTGAAGCGACGGAACCGAGCAAATGGCGAGGCTTTCTGGGGGTGTACTAAGTTTCCCGCATGTCGCGGTGTGCGCGCCACATAGCCGAAAACCTTATACGCATTTTCTTGCTAATACTGATTGATCAGCTCGCATGAGCTATCAGCCGAGTGTGAGCAATGTTAAATTCCGCGAGTGGGGGATAAGACAGCATGCTGGGGAAGCAGGCCGCGGCCTGCGAACGAATAGTGCCTGCTCAAGTCAATGCGTCACATGCCCCTAGGTCGCCATCGGAACGACAACCTCAACATCACTAAGGCATGCGGCACAAATGAGCAGATACAACCCGCACTGTTCGAACGCGCCGGAGATATTCCGCGCGGCGGCTCTATTCAAGGAGCGCTCGCTACTCAACCAAGAATCCCTTTTCATGGACGGCCAGCCGCTATGGATTCCTGTGCATTTTCAGGTGCTCATGGATCGGTACTTCCGCCAACGTGATGCAGGTGACGGAAACTTCTACGAGAAGATGGCCGACCAACTGGTCCGATGCGGGCCTTTGGATGTCGCGTTGATGGCTGAACTTTTTTGGCTAATTCAATTAGCCACGACCAATCTTTCGGCGATCAATAAACTGAAAAACATCCAGAGGATCTGGGAGATAAACAGCGCTGCGCCTTTTCCCGCCAGCTCACCATTTCTTGCAACGCCCGTACTTTCAGGACTGGGAAGCGGGGGTCCTGGCTTCTCGTTGTACCTATGGATGGAGTGCGTGTTTGCTGTTGAAGGGTTTGCAGACCTCGCATCAAAGTCTCTAGAAGAGCGAGGGGAGATTCTCTCGGACGGCTGGCGGTTTGCCGAGTGGCTTGAAAGCATTCCTTCCGGGGCAGGTCGCCAGATTTATCACACGCTCTGTCACTTGTTCTTCCCGGACTCCTTTGAGCGGATCTTCAGCCTGTCTCAGAAGAAAATAGTGGCTCGGGCCCATAACATTTGGACCCTCCGAACAGCCAATAGCCGTCCGGAACTAGATCGCGAACTCTTGGAGCTACGCGAGCGGCTGAAAAAAGAACATTCGCGCGATATCGACTATTACGAAATGCCCGTGGGAACGCTTATCCCATCTTCCATGACGAGTTCAACTGATTCGATGGATCCGACTCAGGACGTCACGCTACGGACTCAGGGCGGAGCTACGAACGGAGCCACGACGGAGGGCGTGCAGGCCCGGTCACCGGCCGATAATCTAATTCTGTTCGGACCGCCCGGCACCGGAAAGACGTACAAGATGGAGGAGATGAAGAAGGCGCTGCTTGCGAAAGGCGGCGATGCGATCTTCGTGTCATTCCATCCGAGTTATGCGTACGAGGATTTCTTCGGTGGATTGCGGCCTGTCGCTTCACCCGATGGGAAGGGAATCGTCGTGGAGTTCAAGAAAGGGCCGTTTCTGATGCTTTGCGAGCGGGCTCATGCCGAGCCGACCCAGCAATACATTCTATTCATCGACGAAATCAATCGCGCGAACGTTGCCAAAGTGTTCGGGGAACTGATCACCCTCATCGAGACAAGCAAACGGGTGCTCGCAGGAAGTTCTCCAAACGAGAAGGGCGCCTGGATAACGCTACCGGGCCTCTCCAAGCCGTTCGGCGTACCCGATAATATAAACATCGTGGCCACGATGAATACTGCAGACCGCTCCATCGCTATGATGGATGTGGCCATGCGTCGGCGCTTTCGTTTTGTGGAGTGTGAGCCGGACCCGGCAGCGATTAGCCCCCAGACGGTCGGCCGCATCGATCTTGCCGCTCTCTTAAGCAGGCTGAACGACCGGATCGAGTTCCTTCTGGATCGGGACCATCGGATCGGCCATGCCCTTTTCATGCATTTGCATTCTCTGGAGGATGTCGCTCGGGTGATTCGTCAACAAATTATTCCTCTTCTTCAGGAATACTTTTTTGACGATCTCGAGCGCGTGCGTTTAGCCTTGACAGGCACTACTGGGAAGACCCCGTTCTTTAACTCCCGGTCGCTGCGTGCAGCAGACCTCTTTTCAAGATTCGACCGAGCACACGAAAGCGATACTCAGGAAACATTTATCGTAAGCGCTGCGGCTTGGACAGAGGACGATATCGTCGGTCTGTACACAAGCGTTACGAGCGAGTCCTAGTAACGTGCCAGGACTTCGCACAGTAACGGTCCTAGAACACGAGGTCGTTCCGATCTTGCGTGCGAACCGAGCTGGCTCAAGCGATGCCCAGGTTCTGGAGGTGGGAAAGTTCCTGACAGAGCGTGAGGCTAATAGTCTTCTAGATTGGAATGAGAGACGGCCCGGGTTCTGTCAAAGGACAAGCGAAGGCATCAAGTTCGCTAACTACTGTGGGGTTGTGGGCCTCGAATCCCTTGTTCTGGAAGTTCTTCCCAAGATAGGCCTCGATGAAGAACCCAGGGCGATGGATGTGGGTATCGCCCGTTCTGTTTTGCTTCGTATGCTTCATCGAGCTCAAGAGGTACGGATAACAGACCTGGACGATGTCAGTCAGGATGTTAGCCGGGCCCCGCTGCTTGAAACGTTTGTTCTTTCGTTTCTCAACTGCGCCCTATCGATTGCCAGGCGCGGGCTGATGTTTAGATACGAGGGTCTTAGCGACGACCTGACGATCGCAAGAGGTCGCTTCCAGATTCATGGCCACCTTCGTCGAAATCTCTCTAGGCCGCATCTCCTTCATTGCGAGTTCGACGAATTCACGGCCGATAACCCATATAATCGCGCAATTCGCGCAGCGCTTGATATCTGCCGACCATGGTTGAGAACGTCCCTAGGACAGAATCTATGGTTTGAGATCCATGCAAGGTTTGCTCATGTACCGTCTACTCGCGTGTTGTCCGGTACCGTAGAGCGCCTTCATAGGGATAGGACGACCAGGCACTACACCGAGGTTCTCAAATGGTGTGAGTTGTTATTGAGGATGGAGAGCCCTGACCTAAGGAATGGCGAAAAAGAGGCTCCAGGCCTGCTTTTCGACATGAACAAGTTGTTTGAGGCTCATGTCCTTCAGTTGGAGAAAGAGCGAGCGCCCAGAGAGGACAAGGTGAAAGGCCAGGGCCCGCAGCGGAACCTGGCCCTGGTGGCTAGCAGTAAGTGTTTCACTTTGAAGCCAGATGTAACAATTAGTCGGCTCACTGGCCAAAACGGGGCAGACCAGGTTCATCGCATCGTTGATGCAAAATGGAAGCGAATTGATCCCAAGAGCGGGACCTTGGGTGTCGACCAGGCCGACATCTATCAGCTACTTGCCTATGCCGTCTCTTACGGATGCAGGGAGCTCGAACTCGTGTATCCGGAACCGGACCGCACGATCTACAACAGGGTACCGATCATTTTCAGTATCCCGTCTACAAACCTGACTGGACCGGTCCGAATTCAGGTCCGTACAGTTCACCTCTTACGCGAATCGTCTTTCTCGGACCGCGAATGAATGACAAGCTAACTTTTGCACTCGGCTTTGCAACTGTGGCCACAGTGGGTATTGCTGGCTTTATGCTCTACGGGGCGGGCCTCTTTCGCGCGGATGGCGGCTTCCTTAAGCTTGAGGATCTTGACCATGTAGGGTCATTCCTCAGCGGCACATTTACTCCGATTGCTATCGCGTGGGCAGCGAGAAGTTTTCTTCAGCAGCGAGCGCAAAGTGAGGCTGAACTTCAAGCAGTGAGGGACCAACAAGCCCAGGATCGTCGAATCCGCCTTGAAGATGGAAATCCAACGATTCAGGTTGAGAAAGGCGGCTTTGTCCAATCTGTCGGATTCAATGTATTTGCAAGGTTTTTTATTAGAAACTTTGGTGAAACCGCACGTAAATATCGTATTGCATATAGGTTTGTCTACATTGAATCTGGTGCTCTTGCATCAAGCAGTGACACGACAACTACTTCAGCGCTCGCAAGAAATGATTCGCGCGAGATTGAAGTCAAATTTGACCCCCACACGCCATTCAACCCAAGCGACGTGGCTGGACGTATTGTCGTATATGCCGAGCGTTTAGATGGTGAGGTGTCGACGTTCACATTTCAAATTCGCCGTGCTTTCGAGGTCGGTCCTGCGCTGCATAAGTTGGCAGTTCCTAACTTGAAGCTTACAGACGACGTGGATTTGTCTCGTATTGAGTGGTGAGAGGCTGATCTTTCTTCCAACGACTGGTGCAGTCGTGATTCGACGCAACAGGGTGCAGTCAATATGACGCGCACTAACCGTTATCAACCTTCCGTTGGAAGTGCCTAACCGAGTATGACGGCCACACGTTATTCAAGAAAAGTGTCTTCTTGGAAGGCATTGAACATTGAGCGGAAGTGGTGTCGACTCTTACGGCTCGGGTGGGCGGACCAACCAGGCTCCCTGGAGCCTGCAAGTCGACCGGGTTCACCACTGGAATAATGAAACCAGCCATTAGGGGACCGTTCTTACTCGATCCGATGGTCCATCCACCGCGCACTGGCTCGTGGGATAGGGGCTTGCCACCCCCGCTTCTCACTTCGGAGGTGGCGGGCGAGCCAGGATGCAAAACCGTAAACAGGGAACGGCCGGACCGAGGTCCGCCTGGATCGCCCACCGTAAGGCGGGGATCCCGGATGCCGCAGGCAGCGACCTACGGCATCCGGTTCCTGTTTTTCGAGTTTGCATACTCGGCTGTCGGTGTGACCCGACAGCGAAGCAATGATCCCGAATCGCGCCCAGCGAATCCATCGTAATGGTCTGAAAGTTTCCAACTTTCGTACATCCAACGATGCTCAATCTTTTAACCGTCTGGCCGATAGCGAAGGGCTTGGGTACGACGTATCGTCATGTCCGACAGCATGCGGGTCACTGACGGGCTAGCGTTCTTGTCGTGCTCGTCCGCCAACGGGTGACAACCATGTGCTACTCCGCTCAAATCCTGGCCGACTTCTCCAAGTACCGCCGCCTGGGCGGCGACCTGGACCTCAAGGCCTATGTCGAGATGGCTGGCTGGACGCGGCAGAAGGGCAACTGGGTCAAGGGCGTGCCCAAGGCGATGCGCGATGTCTTCCTTGATTCCACCGTCCCGGATGAGCAGGAGGCCCGCGAAGCGGCGATGGCCGCCTATAGGGAAGCAGCCGGGGCGCTTGAGCAGGAGATCGCTGAGCAGTCCGAGCGGCTGGCACGCGCTGAAGTGGTGTTGGCCGGGCCCAAGCCCACGAAGAAGGCTGCCAACGACCAGCGTGTGGCCACCAACAAGATTGCGGCGGCGCGCGCCGCTCTTGCCCAGGTGACCGACCGCCGCGCCGGCCAGGACTATGCCCGCGTGTGGCCGGGTGGCCTGATGCCTGTGCTCATGCGCGACCCTGCAACGGGACAGCGTCGCGTGGTGCCCATGCGCTTCCGTTGCCGGCTTCGCGGCTGGGACGAGGCCAAGGAGCGCGCCATGCAAGGCACCTACTGTGCGCGCAAGGATTCCCTGCCCACGGTGTGGCGGGAACTCTGGGGGTCCAACCATGGCGTGATCGTCGCCAGGCGGTGCTATGAAGCCGTGTCGATCCACCGCCTTCAACAGCGGGAGGTCGCGCCCGGCGAGCGGGATCTGTCGGTGGAGCTGGAATTCCGTCCCGAGCCCGAGCAGGACATGCTGCTGGCCTGCCTGTGGCGACACGTCGAGGCGACCGACAACGAACCCGCCTTCTATAGCGTCGCGGCCATTACCCGTGATCCGCCGTCGGAAGTGGCTGCGGCCGGTCACGATAGGTTCGTGATCGCGATCAAGCCGGAAAACCTGGATGCCTGGCTCGACCCGCAGCCGGGCAGGCTGGCCGACATGCTGGCGATACTTGACGACCCTATCGACGCTTACTACGAACATGAGGTGGTCGAGAAGGAGAAGGACGCGGAATAGCCTGGCACGAGATCTCCCGGCAAACCCCAAGGTCTCCGCGACTTAGGCAATGTTCTTGCCGAGTCGCCTTCTAACCGTCCACATTCCTGAGACTGGCCGGGGCTATCGTCTGCGCCATGGACCGAGCCCGCTACCTGCTTCTGCTGACCTGCACCGCCTTGGCGAAGGTCCAGCATGAGTTGTATAGCGAGTACTGCTTTCTCAAACCGTCGGCCGAATGGTATGGGCGGGTGCGCGACCTTGAGCGACCCTCGGCCTGGCTGGACGGTGTACCGGCTAATTACGCGGTCACTGGCGTAGTCGGTCACATGATGCGCGTCCAAACGCATCTCCTGGCGATGATCGCCACGCCCGGCGATATAGACGGCCTGCGAGCGTGCGTGGTGCTTCAGCACATAGCTTGCGATACACAGTCGTCGGGTTGGTCGAAACCCGTCCTGCGCCTGGCTGCGCAGCTGGGTGTGTCGTTGCCCGCCGGGCCCGGCGTCGTGCAGCACCGGACTACCTTGCACGACCTTCCTGCCGAAGCTTTCCCGGCGCGGCTTGCCAGGGCTCTACCGGACGATCAAAACAGGCCCACGGCGTTTCAAGCGTCATCGTCGATGATGGGTGGCGTGACGTGCAACCACCCAACCACGCACAAGAAACGACGCCGCAAGGCCTCGGATTTCGCGCGTGTCAGTTAGCCCATGCCGGGATGCTTGCCCGAACGTTGTCGATATAACGAATCGGGCGGATGGACCAATCAGGCCCCTGGAGCCTGCGGGTTAACCGACTTCACCACTGGAATAATGAAGCTGGCCAGCCGGGGGACCGTTGTCACGCGATCCTATGATCCATCCACCCGCACTGGCTCTCTGGGAGGACAGTGCCACTGCCGCTTCTTACGTCGGAGGTGGCGGGCGAGCCAGGGTGCAAAAAACCGTGCGTGGACGGTCGGGCCGGAGCCCACCTGACCGCCCGCCATGAGAAGGCGGGAAGACACAAGTACCGCAGGAGAACGCCTGCGGTACCCGGCCACGCATAACGGGTTTTGCACACCCGGCTGTCGGCGTGAACCGACAGCGAAGCAATGATCCCGAATCGCGCCGGGCGAATCCATCGTAATGGTCTGAAAGTTGGCGGCTTTCGTACATCCATGGATGCTCAATTTTCTAACCGGCTATCGGGATGGCGACGGGCTTGGTTACGGCGTATCGTCCTGTCCGACAGGATGCTAGTCATCGACGGGCTAGGGGGCCCTTCATGGCACGAAAAGGGGATGGAGTTTTTGAGAATTTGACTCGTGCACCGTGGCCGGCTGGCCTGGTGTTTGGGGTGATCGCCTTTGCCCTTATCCGCTTAGCCATGCAAGCACCCATGGGAGGGGTTCCGCTTTGTTGCTGATGCCAAGCCTGGACATGATTTCCGGGCCAGATTCCGCTGTGACGAAAGTCGTCATCGCTGTCGCGACGAACTTGATCATTTACGTCCTGGCCCGAATCTTTCGCGATCGGACCAAGAGCCAAGGCATCCGAATCGGCTCCGCCTTGTGGGTTTCCAAGCGATCAGAACTCAGGGCCAGGATACGACGCCGAATTCGACTTGGTACTCCGCGCCCTGCAGCGAACGAGTCGCTTGCGACCGGTCTTTTGTTCATCTGGAACGCAGGTGACGTTGGCGTCAGCTCTGCCGATTTCGTGAAGGGCAATGGGATAACGCTTTACTCCCAGGGGCTAGCCCTGCTTTCATGCGGATTGCTTCAGGTGAGCGACGGAGCATCAGTCACGCTGAATCCCATACCTGTATCAGGGCCCGAAGCTAAGCTTCCCGGCTGGCCGAAAGTGCAGATTGCCAGCCTACCTCCCGGCAATGGGTTTGTACTTTCCTTTCGCTATCGGGTGAAGGATGGGGAGAGCCTGCGCATTGGCTATCGCGCACCCATACCTCATGTGGCCGAAATTGCGCCGGTAAGAAATCTTGTCGTTACCAATATGAAGCGCTGGCGAAAATATCGAGTGGGTGCTCCTTTCGCTTTTGTATTGTCGATTGGCGGCTTCATTGGGATGATTGCGACTATGGTCTGGCTGCTAGCAAACGTCGTGCGAGTCGGACATATCGATGCCACCTACTTCAAGGGGTTGTTGATTATGGTGATCTTCGAGGGCATCTGGCTTGCCGCTCGAGATAGATACGCCGAGCGAGAGAAGGTCATCCCGAAGGGGCTTCGTGTTTGGAAACAAACGTTGGGCGAGCCCGTGAGCGAGTTGAAGCTCGATTTGGCGGTAGGTAAGCAATTGGCGAGGCGCAAAAAGCAGCGCCTTCCATCATAGGTAAGGAATGATATGAAGAACATGCAGGTCATTGATGATGCCAAAAACTGCACCTACAGCATCTTCGCACTCACGGACGAGGAGTTTGCGCTGATATTTCCAGATGGCCGGGACATCGAGTTTGCTGACGAGCTTTGTGAGCGTCTTGGCGATGACCTCGCAACCAAGGTGATCACTCCAGCATGGAGTCGGCCCATTGCCAAGCCTGACGCGGTAGGCATCCACGGGACGATTTTTTACCAGTGCCCATGGCAGAAACAATACTATCCGACAAGGAAAACCTCGGAGTTTAAGCAGCTCGGAGACATGGCTTAGCGGCAGGGTGGGCCGCTTCAAGCTGGTCAAATCGATGCTTTAAGTGTCAAGTGATTGATTGCTCAACGCGCAAAGCTCACCGATCCGTAGATTTTCCCGGGAGCGTGCGACAGGCAAACAATCAGAGCGCTACGCGTCGGTGGATTGGAAGGCCCCAGGCTTGCATGACCAACAATTAAGGCGTCGTCCTTCCAGGCGACAACATAGCCTCCAGTGGCTCCGTTTCCGTAGAGCGCACGCACAAGGTACGGCTTTTCGCCATCCCCGCATTTGAAGCCGTTCGATCCCCAGTTGTCGACGGGCTCTCTTTCTGCAAATACGGGCTCTTTGGCCAAGAAGTCTTCCGCCGTCTCGAGCTTCGATGCGGAGACCTCGAAGTACTTGTCGCCAGGGATCCTGATTCCCGATTTCGCCTTGATGTCCTGAGGCTGCTCAGGAAGCCAAGCGTTCGTCTCTGCTGCGTGTAACTGGCCGGCGATAGCCAATGTCAAAACCGCCGCAAGGTTGTAGAGACACGCATACCTCATCAATGGGACTCCTGTCGTAACTGGTCCGCTGCTTCAAAATGCGCCATCTGCCCCGCATACGCCTTCGCAAACGACGGCCGCGCCTTCGCCCGCGTCATATACCCATGGCAAGCGGGATACCCCTCCAGCCCGTCGAAACGATCAACAAGCCGAAACACATCCGCCATCATGATGTCGGCCACTGAGAAGCTCCCCGCAAGCCATTCGCGCCCCGCCAGCACATCCTCCATCCGCTTCAGCCGGATCTGCAGGAAATCGTCCAGCTGCTTGCGTCCCGGCGTTTGGTCGGTGTCCCCGGAGAACTTGTAGAACGACCACGGCTGGCTTGCCGCCTCCACCGAGTTGAGCGCCGCGAACAGCCACTCCTTGGTCTCGTTGCGGCGGCGTGGGTCCGTCGACATCAGCGCTTCGTGGCGCTCGCCCAGGTGAAGCAGGATCGCGCCGCTCTCGAAGATGGTCATGTCGCCATCGGTGAGCCACGGCACTTGGCCGAAGGGCTGGTGTGCGAAATGCTCGGCATCCCGGCGATCGAACGGCACGCCCTTCACGCGGTAGGGCAGTTGGGCCTCTTCCAGCGCCCAGCGCACGCGTAGGTCGCGTACGTAGCCGCGCGGGGGCTCGGGGACCCAGTCGAAGGTGATGAGGGTGAGGTCGCTCATGCGGCGTCTCCAAGGAAAGCTTCGAGTTTGTCGAGCAGGCCGTTCCAGCCGGCCTCGTGGCTCTTGCGGGTTTCTTCGTCGGGCAGTTGCTCGTGGATCAGCGTGAGCTCCGTGCCGCCGTCGATGGGCTCGAGCAGGAACGTCACCAGCGACTCGTGTTCGGGCATCTCGCGCCATTGCCAGGTGAGCACCAGCTTCTTCCCGGGGATCACTTCCTTGTAGACGCCGGTGGGGCTGTGCACGTCGCCGTTGGTCAGCTGGAAGACGATGTTGAAGCGACCGCCTGGCCGCACGTCGGCCTCCGCGCTAAGCGTGGGCCCTGCATCCGGCCCCCACCACTGCACCATCAGCTCCGGCTTCGTGAGCGCCGCGAACACCTTGGCGGGCGACGCCTTGATGCGCCGCACGAGGGTGAGGCTGGGCAACGGCTTGGTCATGGTTCGTCATCCTGTTCTGCCAGCGCGACAAGTCGGTCGAGGCTCATCGTCCACAGGCGCTCGTACCGCTTAAGCCACTCCATCGCCTCGCGCATGGGCTCGACGGAGAGGTGGACCGACACGGTGCGGCCGGTTTTGAAGCGGGTGATCAGGCCGGCGTCGGCGAGGACGTCCAGGTGCTTCATCAGGCCTGGGAGTTTTAGCGAGAGGGGGCGGGCTAGTTCGGTGACGGAGAGGCCGGGCTGGGCTTCCAGGTGGAGCAGGATTTGGCGCCGCGTGGGGTCGGAGAGGGCGGAGAAGGTGCGGTCGATGGGGGTGGGGGAATACTTCGCCATGTGGTGAAGTATTGGCGCAATTGGCCGGGGGAGTCAACCTTGGGTATCGTCGTGGCTGACATCGATGGGTGAGGGGACCCTTCATGGCGAGAAAGGGGGATGGGGGTTTTATCGGCCTGGTGTTCGGGCTGATCTTGCTCTTCGCTGCCGCGACCGCGGAAGCGCAATCGGGACCTTCGGTACCGGAACAGGAGAAAGGGCCGCGAGGGATTGGTGTGCCCCCGCTCGTCGGAACTCCCCTGGGCAGTTACAAGGGGACGGAAAGCTGTGAAGACACCAACTGCACGCTTTCGACGAACATCTTCAAGGCGATGAAGTTTGCCGAGGGCATGTATCGCGTTGACATGCCAAAGGTGACGGACGCTGTCTTCATCGTGGGCACCAAGGGGGAAAACATCATGGTCACGCTCACGCCTCCGGAGTTATTGCGGAGTCTTGGAACGGGCGACCGTGGACGGATGGGGGCTACCTATGTGTTCGATAGCAAGGGGAACTTTGTAGGGAGGACGTTTGATCGATAGTTGGCTTCGATGGCGTTCGACCACGCGTCCAATAGAGGTAGTTCCGTGAGGAAGATGGGTTTATTGCTGTTAGCCGCCGCTTTGCTATGGATGGCGGTTGGCTACGCCTCCGCCCGGGACGCTGGTCCCAAGATCTCATACGACGGCAGGGCGGGCACCGTGTGCAACTCGGAGCCGCAGTGGCAAATACAGCACCTGTGCGCGGTCCCTATGTCTCGGTTGATGGCCTTTCCGGAGAGGTACAACGGGAAGCACATCGAGCTTCGGGGTTTCCTGGTAAGGAAGTTCGATCACGTCCTGCTGTTCAACGACAGGGACAGCATTGCGATGTTTCGATTTTATGAGGGCGTTGAGCTTGTCACGGGTTGCATCGTCCGATCGAAGGCTGGCAACGGAAAAGACGTGAAGCAGGCGAACAAGGCAGACGTTGTCGATCAGTGCCGTGGCCGGGAGTACGACTTGCCAGCAGACGTGATGTCGGCGTTGGAGAAGGGTCCCGTGCCAGTGGTGGTGATTGGTTTGTTTGATTCCACGTTCCAGGGAGAAGGCTCGTTTCTTGGCGGACTGACGGATATCAAGAACGTGGCCGTTATCTTGGGCATACCTGAGAAGTAATGCGACATGTCCAAAGTGATCCTGTTGTTTATGGCGCTACTCCCACTGGGGTTGGCGAGTGCGCAGGCGCAGCCACCTCCTGCGACCGATGCGGATTGGGGCCCATATGTGGCCCCAGGCTCACAGGGCGTTTCGGAGCTTCCAGAAACTGGGGCCAAGTGGATCTACGCTCCCGATCGCTCGTCATCCATCAAGGTGATGCCTGAGGCTATTGCGCTCGTCGCGCCGAATGGCACTGAAATCGACTTGAGCAATTTCATCGGGTCGATGAATCTGACGGAATTCAAGTATTCCGACGATTCGACCGCGGTGTTCATGAACTCCAGCCTCGGCGGCCTGGTGGGTGATTGGCACACGCACATCTACCGTTTCAGGAACGGTAAGGCGCTGGAGTTCGATATCGTCAAGGTGTTACGGGTAAGCGGACTTCCAAAATCGGCCGACTGTGAACCGAACATCTACTCGATCGCCTGGCTCCGCCAAAGCAGCCAATTGCTTGTACTGGCCGAGATTCCGCCAAGCTCGGGTTGCGGCGTTAACATGGGGTTGTCGCGAGGATACGTTGTAGACCTCGACCATCATCGAGTGATCGAGTCGTATAGCGCGAAACAGTATGTAAAGAAGTTCCACAGGTTTCTTATCAATCCGCGACCGGATCAGGAGTAAGTGAGCGTGGTGAGCTTCACTTTGTTTCGATGGCCTGCCGCGTTGCTTTTCCTGCTCGTCTTCAGCCAATCGTCTTCAGCGGCTACCAAAGACACGTTTTGTCCAAGACTCAAGGCCTTCGTCGCGTCGGTGAAGCCGAACGAGAAGAGGGAGTTTGAGTTCCAGACATCCTGGGGGACGGGTTTCAAGACACCGCCGGGAGCGCAGGGAACATCCAGTCCCTCATTGCTTGAAAAGCGGTGCGTTCATAACGGCTATGAACCTGCGAAAGCAGTCTGCGACAACCTCATGTACTTCGGCAGCGTGGAGTTTCCGGGAAGCAACGCCATGGAAGCCATCATGTGCCTGTCACCGAAGACACAATTCGCCGGGAGGTTTCAGCTTCAACGGATTGACGCGGAATTCAGCCGGGGAACTGATGATCGCGGGGTGGATATTACGGTGCGGCTTGAGGAGGACAAGGCATTGGGAGCCATGGTGCTTAAGGTTACCGCGGACGGGTATTGAAGAGCCGTGGAGAACCTTTCGATGGCCTGCCACACTGTTTTGCCTGCTCGTCGCGGATTCCGGTCGGAGCGTTCAACCACCGACGCACCTTGTCACTGATTTGTGGCTTGGGGGAGAAACGTCCTTGCCACGGTGTATGCGCCAGGCTCAAAGGTGGCAATTGCCAAAGCCTTAGTTAAATAGGGCATCGCGATAGGATCCCCGCGCATTGCCTGATAGGCCTCCATGCTCTGCCATTGGGCATACATCGTGACTTTGGTGCCATCCAGACTGCGGTGCAAAGCGGCGGAAACGAATCCTTTTGCATGGCACACGGATAGATCAGTTGCTTGAGTCAGAAGATCGATAAGCCTTTGCTGATTGTCTGGACTCACCGTGAACACATTGATGAAAGTCAGAAAGCTGGTCTCTTCTGAGATGATTGTCATGGCAATGGTCACCGTCAAGCGCGAGCGTTAGCAAGTAGAAGTGCCGCGTCAATGCCGCCTTCTAGGATCTTCTCTGCTTGCGCTGTATCAGGTACGGCGCGAGCAAACTCAAGTGTCCCCACCATGAGAGCGAAGATAGCTGTCGCACGGCGATGGGCGGCGGCTGAGTCAGTGCTTTCAAGCTGGCTTGCCAGCAGAGAAACATAGCGGCCCAGCCCCTGCTCATACGCCTCTCGAGTTGGCGCGGGCTGCCGTGCGATTTCCGGCAGCATTGCAGCCGAAGGACAGCCAATTTCCGGTGCTTTAAGGTGATCCGGGCTCAAATAGCCACGGATAACGCCCTCAAGATTTAAACCCTCGCGCAGGTCGTCCTCAAGGCGAAGTTGCTGGCTCCTGAGCGCATCCACCAAAGCTTCACGAACCAGATCTTCCTTGGATTCAAAGTGGGTATAGAACGCTCCATTCGTCAGTCCCGCCGCACCCATAATCCCGGCGATTCCCGCAGCGGATATCCCTTCACGGCGAAAATATCTCGAGGCGGTCTCGAGTATCTGGCGCCGCGTCGTTGTCTTTTGACCTTTCTCGTAACGCATCGCTCGTTTCACTCTTGAGATATGTCTATGATCTCAGCTCGCAGCCTTTTCCAGCAAAGCCCTGAGATCGCGATCAAGCTTTAGCGCCACCTCATCGACTTTGTCGTTGCCAAATTGCCCAAAAACAAAGGAAGGTCGGTCGTATTCGAATGCGACCTGGCCATCGGTATCTTCGCGCAGTAGCACGCGGACCGGTGCGTAGAGGCCGGCTGACAATTGGTGGCGGGTCATCTTGGAAGCGGTAAGTGGATTTCCAATATCGTACTGAATGGAGCGGCGCTGGAGTCCTGCAACAGCCAGCAACGCGCCATGATCACGCTGCGCGAAAATAGATAGTGCGGGACAAGCCTCCAGTTCCTGAAGTGCTCGCTTGCTCTCACCGTAGCGGAGAAGGACGAAGATCCCATCATCAATGCGTGGAGCCAAGGACGAGAGCTTCATTCGAACGTTTTCGAAGGGGTTTGAAGAACTGATGGTGACGTGCTCGACCGAAATCGTACGCTCAGAATACGTTGCTTTTGACATGTTGTGATCCTTCCTATTGCTAGCGCGATGTGGAGTCGGCCCTCCCTCAAAGGAAAGGGCCCAGAGCTTCAGAACATTGCCGTCTGTGCACTCAAAACGGCCTCAATGCGACGAGCCAGGCCCAACAGGGCGCGGTCGCTTCGCAAAGGAGCATCTAGCTCAAGGCCGATGGGAAGCCGGCTGCTCGACATGCCCATGGGCAGGCTGATGCCGGGTAGGCCCACACTGCTTGCGGATACGGTGTTGGTCGCCAGGGCGAGATAATTGACGTCTTTGCCCCCAATGGTGAAGTTCGTCTGCTGGTCGATCAGTGGTGCTGTGCATGGCGTGGTCGGCTGGAGAATTGCCACGGCTCCTTGCGTCACGAATGCCTTGTCCAGCCGACGCTGGATTTCCGGGCGACTGACCGTTAGCGCTGATTGATAAGACTCGTGGGAGATCGCGCCCCCGCCGCTGGGCAACACCATGTGACCCCAAACGTCGCGTAGCTCCGGCTTGAGGGCCCGATAGATCTCATCGAATGTCGTAGGAATTTGATGTCGGCGAACAAACTCTGAGACCGCGCTCATCGTTTCGTGGAAGAAGATACCCCACGTTGCGGAATGGATGAGGATGCCGTAGTCGTCGCCAAGGTCCACCTCAATCAGTTCAGCACCTGCGTGCCGAAGCTGGCGAAGTGATTCATGAAAGCGAGCTTCGACTTCAGGGTCGACCAGTTCGAGGAATTGCCGCGGCGCGTAAGCCAGGCGGACGCCCTTCAGGTCACCCCTACCCTTGAATGATTCCCTGTCGCCGTCGCCGGTCACCACCTGATCTACCAGCGCGATATCTTCGACGCTGCGTGCGAATACACCGGTCGTGTCGAGAGTATGGGAAATGGGGGCCACACCGGTGCGTGGCCATCGACCGGTCGTCGGCTTGAAGCCCACTACACCAACAAGGGATGCGGGTACACGGATCGAACCAACAGTGTCACCACCCAAGGACGCCGGGACAATGCCGGCTCCCACGGAGGCGGCGGAGCCGCTCGAAGAGCCTCCGGTCACCCGATCATGCGCGTGTGGATTTTTTACTTGGCCGAAATCTCCGTTGCTGCCGGTCAATCCGTAGGACATCTCTACAAGGTTGTTCTTGCCGAGCACCAATGCGCCGGCATTTTTTATTGCGCGGACGGCATCTGCGTCCTCTTTTGGCACGAAGCGGCGGAGGCCGCCGATCCCCAGGCTCGTTGCCAACCCTTTCGTCAAGTAACTGTCCTTCACGCCTATCGGAACGCCCAAGAGCGGGGCTGCTGAGCCGGTGGCACGCGCTTTGTCGGCCTCTCTTGCTGCAACAAGCACTCCGGCCACATCAACGCTGATAAATGAGTTGAGATCGGTATGCGCTCGCGCCTGCTGCAATAGGGCAGACGTGTAAGCCTCGGACGTAACTTCGCCGCGGCTGATTGCGGCGGCGGCTTCAGCAAGCCCGAGCGTAGCCAACCCCCTCGCTGCTGACTGCGCAGGGCGGCTGGAGATGTCGGTGGCGGCGGTTGTGTCGTTCATAAAAGCCTCGCAAGAGCGGAGTGATTTGCCGTTGTCATGGCCGCGCAGGGCGCCACCGCGATGCCATTACGATCATAATATAGCATTATGTTCGTAATGCAATAGGGCGAGTTCAGCCCTTAAGCAGATAGGTTCGATCAACATGCTACTCAGTAACGTCGTTAAATATTAGGTATAACAGTAGCTTATAGATTCGCTTGGAATCCCGAGGAACCGAGGAGGGGGTCAATAGATCGCATCTGAAGCGTAGCTGCCCGACGGGCTTGTCCGGATGGCGCTCGCGATAAGGTCAAAAAGTTGATCGACTCGCGGCGCGAATGCGGCTTGGCCCGCGAGCCAGGCGAGCGCCGCCATCAGGCGAACAGGTCATCCCCATTCGGAAGATCGTGATCGATGTGACGAATAGTCTCGACGATTTGCGCGGCGTTCCTTCCTCTTCGGTCATCGCCCGGTCGCTGCCCGGCGCTCGATCGGTCAAAGGGTTCAACCTTTGGTGGCCCGCGTGCCGGCGGAAGACCCGGCTGTCAACACATGCCCTTGGTGACATCCTTATTGATGAAGATTTCCGATCCGGCCTGCTGCCCCAGTTTCCGGAAAGCTTCCTGCATCGCGAACTGACCTTCGTCCTTCAGGGCCAGCTTGCGCTGGGCGTCGGAGAAGTACGCCGGCACGATGATAATGGCTTCGGTTACCTCGTGGCCGAGCATGGCTTCGGCGTCGGCTTTCAGGAGCGCAATACCAGGGCGGATAATTCCTCGGGGTGGTAACTCTTGCCGGCAAGGTCCAGGGCGCGGCCGCTGCCCATGTAGCGCTTGAACACCGAAGCGGAGCGGCTGGGGTGGGTCTGCAGGCGGTCGCGGGCAGCGCGGCCCACCAGCACCTGGCCGTCTTCGTCGATGCTGACGCAGGAGGGGGTAAGGAATTCCCCCAGGGCGTTGGGGATAAGCGTGGGTTTACCGTCCAGCCACGCCGCGACGAGGCTGTTGGTCGTGCCCAGGTCGATGCCGATGATCATATTGTCCCCTTCCCCTGTTTCCCCAGCCGGCAAAGGGAGGGGGCGGAGCCCTTCCGTGGATGCCGATTTCCCTAGCGTTACGACAAAATGGCTGTCGTGGTTGGTATTGGGGAAGTAGGCTACGGGTGGGTTGCAAGGGGGATGACTGGCTATGAGCAGCAGGAAAAAGCGAAGAGGCGTCCTGGTTACCGTTGACGTCTTCGATAACGAACTCAGGCTCCGGCTGGACGATGTCGAGGGCAACTCCGAAGAGCCAGGGGTCTGGCAACAGGATGTGCACATTACTCATAAAACGTTCGACCGGAAGAGCTTTGTCGACATGAAATTGGATGACGCGGATATCACCGATTTTGGGTACTACATTGTTGCGAGGATTAATGCGTTTTTAGAGCGAAACGAAGCTTAGGCGGGGGCACAGTGCGATACAGATTCTCCTTATTCGGGGACGGTCCGAACTTCGACCCGGTGAAAGCCTTTGCGAAAGCATTCGCAGCGGCTGCCTGGTTGGTTCTGGTAGTAGACGTGCATTCAGCGTCAGCCACTGCGCGCGATGTGAAAACCCATCCTTCGAGCGCCGAGGTTCTGGCAAGCCAGTTCCATGTTGAACCGGTGAAAATCATTCGCTCGGGTACCGCCGTTACCTTAAGAATGCGTGTTTGGAATTGTGGGTCAAAGCCATGGGTCACATTCACGCCCTGGATGCCTTGGGGCATCCACATGACTACGCTCGTCTTGGCTCAGGCAGGTATCGCCGACGCAGTTCAGACGGCAGCTCCAATGATCGGGGATCCGCCTTACACCGACACCACCATTCCCGCTAACGGATATATCGACGGTGACATCCATCTTGATTGGTACTTTCCACATCTTGGATCTGAGAAAGTCTCTAATGGCGTGGTGTTGCTGTGGGCTTACGATTTGGCGAGCCTTTCGAGGCCCGACAAGATGAGCCCAGAAGCGTACGCCAAGAGCGTTGTGCCTATAGGAGGAGCATTCCCGTTGGCAGGGCCTTGGGATACAACGGTTCGAAATCCATGCGGAAAGGATCACGAGTCGAAGGCCGCTGGCGGGGTCCGCTAGCCATGCAGCGCGGAATGATCCGATTCAACATCAAGAGGGAAGGTGACGGTTCCTGCGAACTCATCGCAACCTTCGCCTCGAAAGGTTTTTCTGGAAGCGGATCCGCCTATTTTGACCTGGCCGCACTGGCAAAGGCCGCTGCTGACTTCGCTGCTTTCCCCCTATCTAAAGAGAATCATCCGTCCATCCAAGGCGGGTATTTTGACTTGCACGTGCTGTCTCAAGAGCATTTGCACATCTCGGCATCGCCACTAGGCAACACGAGTCGAGTCCGGCCAGGATTGGCATGAAAAGGAACCTGTGATGGATCGATATTTGGCATTTGGCGCATTCTTGGTCGTAGCGGTGATATTCAGCGGATGGATATTGCTCTTTCGTACGCAAGAGTCATCGAGAAAGCCAGCGACGCTCCTCAACGTACTTCTTGGTGGGGGCTGGCCCATGATTCTTAGGGGCAAGAGATCCAGAAGGGAGAAGGTGTTCATTGTTGTTGGTTTTCTGACCGCTGCAGCCCTGATCGCCAGTTCCTTTCTGCTCCCGCATTGAATGCATTCGAGGTGATCTGAATGTGGTATTGCACGCATGCAATCTTCTACTGGAAGTACGAAGGTCAGGAGTCCTATCTGCTGCACGAGAACATCTATTTGATAGATGCGGTGGACGATGATCGGGCATGGTCAGAAGCTGAGAGGATTGCTAAGGAAAACGAGGATTTGAACACCGACGGACGACTTGAGTTGAACGGCAACAAAGTTCAGTACCTTTTCGCGGGCATAAGGAAAGTCATAGAGGTGGAAACTGACTCGGAGACTGCCCAGGGCCGCCTTTTCTCTGGTGTGGAGGCGACGTATTCCGTGATGGAGGTCGATAGCCTCGCTGAAGTGGAGAGCCTTGTGTCGGGCGATGCTACGACGGTTCTCTACCGGGAATAAGCCAAGCTGTCCTAGATGAGATTTACGACCTGAAAACCGGGAAGGTCGTCGCCGACCGCGCATTCGATTAACCCGACTACCAGGAAATGGCGACCCCTTCCTTGCTCCCATGGCTGGTCCTATCGTCCAAATCTAGGTCGGCCGCTTCCCGCTTCTTTCCAATCTCAGCGTCCTTCATTTTCAGATAGCTCTCCAGTTGCTCGCATGTGCTATCGCTTGAATGCGCCCTCAACTCGGCTGTCAGCGCATTCCCCTGATCCCTGGCGAACTGCGCATGCTCACCTTCATGGCGAACCATCGCCTTCAGCATTGCGTTCCACTTGGCAACCACCTGCGGTTTGACGCCCGCCGGCGGCACCCATGACGGATAAACGATGTTGATACCTACCGACACTCGCGGGTTCACCAGTACACACCTCGACCCCACCGGTTTGGTTTCCCACGATGAATAAACGCCCCCATTCGTAATGGCCCAGAAAGAGCTACCCCCACCGGCGGGTCCCTTCTCATTCATCTCCTTGACGAGGCCGGGTTCGTCGATGGCCTTGATATCGTAATGACTGGTTCTCTCCGTGATCACGGTATCGGGTACGACCACGGCGGGTGGCGGGGCGAAGAACATGGGCGCTTCCTGGCGGTTGGAGTCTCGAGAGGCAGCAATGCGCGTGCCAGCCGCCAGGGTGCACGGCACGGTGGAAATCGGTGTCCGCGGACAGGTTTTTTGTACGGCCGGACAGGCACCCAAGCGGGTGTCAGCAGTGTTGCCAGGCGCCCGCCGGAGCGTGACGTGCCCCGCTACAATTCTCCGGTGAAAGAACTCGACGACCTCGGCTATATCCTCACGCGCCACTGGCGTGACACGAGGGATGGAAACGAGATCGAGCTGTGGCTGGCTACGGCTGAAGGTGTGCGCCGGGTGTTGATCACGGGGCAGCGGAGCGTTGCCTTCGTGCTGGCCGAGCAGCGGTCGCAGGTAGAGCGGCTCGTGGCAGGCCGAAGCGGCGTTGAGCTTTCCGAGCTGCCGATGAAGACCTTCGAGCAGCAGCCCGTGCTGGGTCTCTACACGAAGGGCTACCGGGAAATGCTCTCCCTGGAGAAGCGCTTCGGGGAGGTGGGTGTCGCCCTTTTCGAGGCAGACATTCGGCCGGACGAGCGCTACCTGATGGAGCGGTTCATCACCGCGTCGGTCTCCCTGGGCGTGGACCTCGCCCAGGAGCGCGGGGCGATCGTGAATCCGCGGCTGCGCCCGGCCGAGGGGTATCGGCCATCCTTGCGGCTGGTTTCGCTGGACATCGAAACCAGCGCGCACGGGCAGTTGTACTCCATTGCGCTGGAAGGCTGCGGAGATCGCCAGGTGTTCATGCTGGGTGATCGCCAAGCGGAGGTGCCAGCGGACCTCGACTTCAAACTGACCTACTTCGACGACCGCGCCGGCATCATCATCGCGCTGAACAACTGGTTCCGGCATAACGACCCGGATGCCATCATCGGCTGGAACGTGGTGCAGTTCGACTTGCGCCTGCTTCAGGCATGCGCCGATGAGTGCGGCCTGGCGCTTACGATCGGGCGCGGCGCGTCGACGATCGAGTGGCGCGATCATCGGCGACGGGAAGGGTATGTATTTGCATCGATCCCGGGACGCCTGGTAGTCGATGGCATCGAGGCGCTTCGGTCTGCCTCGTGGTCCTTCGAGTCGTTCAGCCTTGAATTCGTTGCGCGTGAACTGCTGGGCGAAGGCAAGGATATCGACGATCCGTATTCCCGCATGGCGGAAATCGAGCGACGGTTCCATGAGGACAAGCCACTGCTGGCCCGCTACAACATCAAGGATTGCGAGCTCGTTACCCGCATCTTCGATAAAACCCGGCTAATGGAATTCCTGCTGGAACGCGGCAATACCACCGGGCTGCAGGCTGATCGCAGCGGCGGTTCCATCGCGGCATTCAGTCATTTGTACCTGCCACGCATGCATCGCGAAGGCTACGTGGCGCCGAATGTCGGCTCGCGGCCAGGCGAATCGTACCCGGGCGGCTTTGTCATGGACTCCCGCCCCGGGATCTACGATTCGGTGCTGGTGCTGGATTATAAGAGCCTCTATCCCTCGATTATCCGAACCTACCTGATCGATCCCATCGGGATGATCGAAGGGACCCTGTCGAACGATCCGGCCACTACCATTCCTGGCCCCAATGACACGAGGTTCTCGCGAACGCGGCATTGCCTGCCGGGGTTGATTGCCCAGCTGTGGACGAGCCGCGACAAGGCCAAGAAAGAGGGCAACACGCCGCTGTCGCAAGCACTCAAGTTGCTGATGAATGCCTTCATCGGTGTGCTGGGCGCATCTGGCGGGAGATTCTTCGATCCAAAGCTCGCGGCCGCCTGCACCCTGCGCGGGCACGAGATCATGCGACAGACGCGCGTTTGGGTGGAGTCGAAGGGCTACGAGGCCATCTACGGCGACACCGATTCGATCTTCATCTGGCTAGGCAAGCGTCATAGCGAGGAAGATGCCGTCCGGGTGGGTGAGGAACTGGTCGATTTCATCAACACATCCTGGCGTGACCTGCTCCAGCAGACCCTGGCGATCGAATGCCACCTGGAGATCGAGTTCGACACGCACTACCACCGGTTCTTCATGCCCACCGTGCGCAACAGCGAGCAGGGGAGCAAGAAGCGCTACGCGGGGCTTACCGTGGATGCAGACGGTCGCGAGGAGATGGTCTTCCGTGGGTTGGAGACCGTCCGCAGCGACTGGACGCCGCTGGCCAAGCGTTTCCAGGGCGGCTTGCTTGAACGGATATTCAAGGGTGACGCGTATGCGGACTTTGTCCGTGAATACGTCAGGGACCTTCGCGCCGGTCTGATGGACGAGGCGCTGGTGTACCGGAAGCGCTTGCGGGGCCGGCTGGATTCATACGACCGGGTAATCCCGCCCCATGTCCGTGCCGCTATCCTTGCCGACGAGAATAATGTTCGCCTTGGTCGGCCACGGCAGTATCAAACCGGGGGATGGATCCGTTACGTGATGACCACGAACGGGCCGGAGCCTGTGGAGGCGCGGAAGTCATCCATCGATTATGAGCACTATGTGGTTCACCAGCTCAAGGCTGTTGGCGATGCGATCCTGATGCCGATGGGGGATCGCTTCGATTTGTTGACTTCGTATCAGTCGGAGCTTTTCTAATAGTAGTGTTCAAACCACCAAGCTCTAGCGGACGCAGCATCGCTAAGCGATGAAGACAAATGGTCGACGCCGTCTTCAAAAGCCAGGCGTGCAATGTAATGTGGGAGCCTTGTTGAGCGAATCCTCGTACGCCCGCGTGAAGAGTAGATCGAGTGTCGGGCCACTTCGAGAAATCGCTTCATCGTTCGCCTGGAATCATGCGCAGATCCCGCAGCAACGAGGGCTCCTGATCGATCACTCAAGTCACAGATGCTCAGGGCTGTGGCTAAGTGTTCGGTCATCGCCATCATGTCGGCTACATCAACCTCCGGCTTCTTGCGCCAGTTTCGCGAGGCCACTGGCAGATCCTTCTATCGGAAGGTCAATCCGCTGAATTTCACAGTTGTGTCCTTCAAGCAGATAACGCCACGGCGTAAGTGAAATGCGTGGATAGCTTTCAGGAACTACCAATCCAAGTCTTAGCGGCGGCGGCCCGTCGGCAATCAAGGCGGGACTCCGTTCGGTGAGCATTCGGAAGCGTGCCGCGACTCTCTCTCTTGATACTGGGCCTCAACTACTGGGTTATAGAGGCCGATGTATCTCAGGTACTTCCTGGCAACCTCAGCTCCAGCATTCTCATTTTGCCCACGCGCCCACGCTTGCTCAAATCTCGTTCGGCGACATGGGACAAAGTTGCTTGAACGCATCCTTACGACGTCAGAATCCTTACCTTCAAACGACGGTCGGTTAGTTGGAATAGCAATGGATCCATCTGCGTTGAAAATATGCGGTCGCATGACCGAGCCTGAATCAGATGCGACGGGCGGCGCAGCGCGGGGAGGACTGGACTTGGTCGGCCTAGGTGCCTGTTCCGGAAACAACCTTCTCGTTGTCCGGGACACGAGCGTGGACGACTTGTCGGAAGCGTTCAAAGTGACAGGGTGCAAAACAACTTTCATTGTTCTATCAAACTCTTTGCGAGTACTCCGTTCTGCTGACGTTGGAAGTGTGACGTAAACAAGCGCGATGATGTGCACGGAAACTGTCACTACCATCGCGACTGCTCGCCGCAAGCTAAAGCCGCCTAGCCGCAACTCTGTTCGCTCCATATCCGAGCTTTGAAAAACTAGCATTCAACGAAATGTTCGTCGGCGCTGGTAGTGGATGTAACCGTGCTGGCGCGATCGTTGTGGACGTGAAGAACTTCGACAATCACGAGGCTTCGCCTGCATGCCTCGTCCAACAGTCGATCAATCGCTATGCCGAAAAGAGCGCCAGAGCACTTTGATAGGTCGTCAGTGCCGGAAATCGCGCTTTCGCTGCCGGTGCGGCCGTTGAGCGGTGCGGGATCCATTCGTGGGTAGTGGAGCGTGCGCTCTTGGCGGGGATGGGGTCCCCGCCGAGGATTCGTAGCATAGCCAGGGTCGTCACGCAGCCGCCGATCCCAAGCGCAAGCGTCGAGACCATCAAAGTCGTAAGAACCGGTCGCCTCTTCAGGGCTAAGAAGGCTGAAGCGACATAGTACAAGTGCATCAGCAATCCCTTGACGATGTGCAGAAATCTTATCTTGTCCGTCGAAGAGTCTAACCTCGAGTTAGCTCGAGAAGACAGCATGGCAACTTTCAAACCGCCACTGAAATATGTGCAAGTGAGATGTGTGTCACGAGACGAGAATGAGTTCGATACTAACCGACCCTTTCGATTGTCTTCTCCTCACCGTTAGTGAAGAGTGCCTTGTTTAAGCATTTCCATTGACGGTCCAACGCATTTGCATGACGCGTATCGCCTCGACGGCGGGGGAATGGCAGTCTTGATCGGGTCATGAAGGCGATTCCATGGTGCGAGAGACCGGTTTAAAGCATGGCTGCGCATTGGTGGTGAGCGTCGGGGACGCGATTCTTATGCCGATGGGGATCGCTTCGATATGCTGACTTCGCATCACTCAGAGCTTTTTTGAGTTGTTCAGGTTGGGCGGGTCCGGGTAGCCGCCGGCTACATTTGACTTGTGGCAGATGTACGGTAGTATTCCGTACATGAGGACCGCTGTGACCACCACTGCTGCCGCTCGCCTCGACCTGCGCCTGAACCCCGCGGATAAGGCGCGTATTACTCGTGCCGCTGACCTGAGAGGCGTGCCGCTGTCTGCTTTCGTACGTGATGCGATACTCCGTGAAGCCGAAAACGTGATGGCTGCCGCATTGACGGTCACCCTGTCGGTTGAAGAATCCCGGCGTTTCCTCAAGGCATTGGATGCCCCCTTCCAGCCCAATGCCAAGTTGAAAAAAGCCCTCGCCCGCGTCGCGCAGGGCTGATTCGTGCTGGTTGTCGAGCAACTCAAGCCCAAGCGGCATGATCGCGATGGATTCACGTCTGGCGAACCCACTCTAGATACCTACCTGTGTCAGCAGGCTGCCCAGCATCACCGCGATGGGATCAGCACGACGCACGTCCTTGTAAGCGATGCCGACCATGCCTGCATCCTCGGCTACTACAGCCTGTCCGCTGCTCAACTTCTGCTGACCGACTTGCAAGAAGCGGATCGAAAGCGCCTCCCCAACTATCCGGTGCCGGCCGTCCGAATGGGGCGGCTGGCAGTTTCAAGCCGTGAGCAAGGAAAAGGTTATGGTGACTACTTGCTGGCGCATGCCGTGGCACGTTGCCTGGGGCTGAGGGAGCAGCTTGGGGTGCGCGTGCTGCTGGTGGACGCGCTGCATGAGAAGGCGGCATGTTTCTATCGCGCCTATGGCTTCCGGGATGCAGCCAAGAGTTCGCACACGTTGTACCTGCCTATGGGGAAAGGCTGAGCTACTCGGGAAAATGCAGTTTCAGAAGAAAGTAAGAGGATGCGTCAGTGAGATCATGGAAGTCCTACGACTTGCGCGGATCGGCGATGTGCCAAAGAACCCCGGTAGGGTCGCTCAAGTAAAGAAACCGTATCCCCCAAGGCTGCATCTTCGGTGACGAGCATATGATGCCAGGGTATTTCTCCGACAAGCCAACGCGCTCGATGTACTCCCATCAAGGATCCGCGGCCTCCACATTCAGCATCATCCTGAAATTTCCTGCGTGCTACTGGACATAAAACTTCTGTAGAAGGAAGCGGAAAGAACCGAGCTGTAGTTCGGCAACACCGGCGCCGCTCCAGTTGATGGTGAAGCAAGGTCGGCATAGAACTGTTTGGAAAGCTCAAAGTCCTTCGCTGGTACGAACGCTTTGATATCAAGCGCCGGACTTGGATTCATCGGTTTCTCCCGTAGAAAGCAAGTGACCGCAATAACTTGCGATATGCGCTACACGAATTCGGCAATTCAAAACTCGTTGCCAATCGAGCATGCCTTTGGTTGTAAAGAAACGCGCATAGAATAACGATCGGCGCTTATAAAATTCGCGGCCGACCAGGGGGTATGGACGCATGTTGCAACTTATAAACGACCGTCTGTGGGCGGAGCTCGAGCCATTGGTTCCCGTCGACCGTCGACCGACAAGGCGCGGCCCCAAGGGCCACGGAGACAGGGTGGTGATGGAAGGCATCGCCTACGTGATCTCCCGCGGGATTGCCTGGAACTCGCTTCCGCTGGGCGTCTCAGGCGTGTCAGGCCTTACCTGCTACAAGCGGCACAAGGCCTGGGCGGCCATCGGCGCCTGGGAGAGGATCGAGGAGACGCTTGTCGCCGGTCTTGCGCGTGGTGGCATTCGACCGAGAAAGTCGTTGGCAGTAGCGGGCGATTAAGTTCGAATTACCCTTCCAGTGAAGCCAGTTGCAGCTTCACCCAGGCAATCGCATCTTCACCTTCGACGGTCTCCCCGCTTTGGGGATCTTCAAGCCGTCCACCGGTAATGGAAGCCAGGGCGCTCGATGCCGCGAGCGCGGCCATCAGTTCAAGCGATCGGGAGCCCGTTGAAAACTGCACGGTGAAGTTGAGCTCCGGTGTCAGCTCAAGTTCCGCTGCGTCTTCCGGCTCGGTCTCGAACGAGTAGTACTCGAAGCCCGCGAGTTCGTCGCCAATGGGGCAGGGCAGGAACCCCGTCATGGTGTCGACGTCGAAATCGGTATCGAGCTCGCCCGGAAGCTCTTCGTCTTTCATCACCGAGCGCCATTTCTCCGGCGTGGGCATTTTGCTGCGGGCAAGATAGACGTACAGGTCGTATGACATAAGGCGCCCCCGGCTGGTTCGGGGAGCTTGACTGCCAATCCCGGGCTAAGCAAGTAGAGCGTCCGCTGTAATCTACTGCTGCGCCTTCATGGCCGCCCGCAGCGCCGGATCAAGCCCATTGACTTGCCGCCGTGCCTGGAACATCGCCCGCTCGTCTCCCTGGAGCTTGCAGTTCCGCGAAAGCACATCCGCCCCTTCTGACGTCTTCGCCATTACGTCCTGCACGTTCACCACTACGCCCATGGTGTCGCCGAGCGGATCCAGTGCCATGCAGACGTCGTCGATCATACGGTTGGTGCGCAGCTCTTGACCACTCACCAGCACCAGCAGGTTCTGGTTGTCGATCCATGTGGTGGTGCCTACGCCAGGCAGGTTGCGCAGGGCGGCGCGTGCGGCTTCATGGTCCACGGGTCGTCGGAAGTCGGGTAGTCGCATGGCTTTGTATGTGGCGCGCGTCTGGGCATCGAGGGCGTCGGCGGCGAGCGTACCTGTGGTTGACGCAACGTTGTTTGGGAGCGGGGGCGTGGCCACGCGATGGGCTTCGTTTGCCAGGCGGCTGGCGGACTCTGGCGTACCCTGCAATCCGATATATGCCAGGGCTAGCACCATGACCGCGGCGACGATGGCGCCGGCAATGATCATCGGGTCGAAGTCCGAATTGGAGCGGCGTCGGGTAGGTAGCGGTCCGCGGACCATCGGAAACGGCAGCACGGGCGCCGGCGGTGGCGCAGATACAAGCGTCGGCAGCGAAGCCTGGAACGTCCGGCGCACTTCGGCGCCGTCGATAAGGGCGATCGCAGGGCATTGGGCGGCGGCTTCCAGCGCGGCGGTGGAAAATTCCCCGCTGGTGATCAGGATCGCGCCCGTGGCGTGCTGGGTATGCATCACGCCGATCAACTCGTGGACGTAGTTGTGCATGACCTGCAGCGCGTTCCAGTGCTTGCACTGGACCACGATGTATTCGTCGCCCCGGTATAGCTTGATGTCGATGCCGCCGTCGTAGCGCGCGTGGGACGCTCCCGTACCCGAGTGCTCCACCCGGTAGCCGAGCTGCCGGTAGTGCTCGGCGAAGAGGCGCTCGAACGCTGCCCAGCTGATACCCGCGAGCTCATCGGTGTAACGGTGCTGAACTTTCCTTCCCTGGCGATAGATGCCCATGTCCCTGGAGCCCCTCTTGATATGCGTTCTTGCCAACAGGAGCATATCGGCAGGGGGGACCGCTGCTTTAGGCTATGCAGCTCCCGGTTGACGGCTGCGTGCTCAAGCTCGCGTCAGCGCGGCCGATATGTCGATGTCCCATGCCCTTTTTCGGCGATATGAGCAATCAAGGATTTGGCGAAGAGTCATGATGCGCACCTGCTGTACCACCCTGCTGGCCCTGGCTGGCCTGACCTTTGCGGCATCGGCTGCCGCCGTCGACTGTGCTTCCTCGCCCGCCGGCCATAGCGACCAGGCTGTTTGTGCCTCCCCGACCCTTGCCAAGCAGGACGCCAATCTCCAGCGCCTGCTGGCTACCCGCGCCCCGTCGGATGCACTTGCCAATAGCCAGGCCGATTGGGAGAAGTCCCGCGCCCGCTGCAATGGCAACCAGGGCTGTCTGGACAGCGCCTACCGCTCGCGGCTGGCGGCGGTGCAGGCTTTCCCGCCCAAGGCGGAGCCGCCGCTGCGCAAGCCTAAGATCGTGATCTCGGAAATTCTCCCTAACGGGAAGCTGGTTCCGATTCCGCCGGTGGCCAAGGCTGTGCCCAAGCCAAAGGTCGACGCCACCCCGATGCCGGACGACGGACGTAGTGCCGACGAGCGGCTTGCCGCGGCCGCCGGTCCCACCGCCACGACCGAAAGCCCCAACGACGGCTGGATCGTTCCGGCCCTGGCCCGCAGCGGCATCGTGATCCTTTTGCTGCTTGGCCTGGCCTACGGCCTGCGCCAGTTCTTCGCGCGCTGCCCGTCGTGCCGGCGCTGGAACAGGAGTCGCGTGATCAGGGTGGTCGCCGAACGGACGCTCGGCCATCACAGGACGGCGCGGCCCGAAGGACGGGATGCATCAAGGCACCGGAACATGTTGCCGGCGCAGAAGCCCTTGATCGTGAGCAAACGGGTTTATGTGTGCGACGAATGCAATATGCGCTGGGAGCCGGGCATCAAGGTGCCGGCACTGGCTAGTGAATCGGCGGATTTTCGGCCGCGACCCTAAGCGAGGCGTGCCGTGCAGACGCAACCCATGCAGTGGCGACCATTTCCGTTCCCGAAACTGTGGTGGGTACCGGTAATTCCCATGAGCGGGTTGATGGCCGCCCTTGCGCATGGACTTTCGGCAGGCTTCCTTCAGTCGCTGCTCGGGGTGTTCTCCTGGTTTCATACGAGCGATTCCGCTGAAGCGCTGGCGGCCTCGTTCTACATCCTCCTGCTTTATGTCCTGGTTTTGCCGGCGTACCTCGTTATCTGCCGGTACTTGATGGGGTACTGCCGCATCGACCCGCTGACTGCGAAAAAGCGACACTTCAACCGCGGATTCATGTGGATGGCGGCGTTGGTTGTTCTGGCCGTCCCCTTTTGTTTCTTATTTCCTAATTCTCATCCCACATGGCACGGTGCCGGTCTCATCGACACATTCCGTGGCGGCGTATGGGGCATGACGGCGGTGGGTGCCGGCCTGCTGTTCTGCGTCGTTATCTCCGGAGTGGTCTGGACCCAGGTTACGGAATCGTTTTTTCGCGATTAGGCCACTTCCCCGCACCCTCCCAAAGCAATTTCTTACACGATCTAAAGTATCGTCGGCTCGGCCCGATACCCAATAGACGGGCGGAATATCTGTTCCGCGGGCCGGTCATAACGGGGTGGGTTGGCACATGGCGGTGTTGGCAGGGGACAACTTGCGATCCGGCACCCTCCAGGCCGCGTCTTGGGGCGCGGCGCCATGAGGTTTGCCTTCGAGCGCCAGTCTTCGCGTGCCGTCAGCTTCGTCGGGCTGGCCTTGGGCGTATTGCTGGGCATGGCCCTGGTGGTCGGGTTGGTGGAAGACCGGCAAACACGCCTGTCCGCGGCCCATGACCGTACCCTGGCCTTGGCCGAAGGTGGCGAGCGACTGGCCACCGAGCAGATGCGCAGCGTGGACCGCACCCTGGCGGGCGTGGTCCAGGACATCGATCAGATCGAACGCAACACGCCCGACAAGGCACCGGCGTTGATTGCCCAGCTGATGGTCCAGGTGACGGCGCGGCAGCCGGAGATCGAAAGTATTCAACTGGTCGACCACGGGCAGATGGCGCTGCCGCCATGGGTGCTTACCCGCCAGGCGGGTCCCCGGCCGGGCATGCGCTTCGGTCCCATCGAGAAAGTGGATGGGCGCTGGTTGCTGCCGATCATCGTACCGATGGTGGATGGGCGCTGGCTGCTTGCGCGTCTGAATACGCGTGGGTTGCAGACCCTGGTGGAGCAGCTCGCCACCGGCCACATGGGCGTGGCCACGGTGGCGGACTACTACGGAACGATCCTGGCACGCAGCCGGCAGGCGTCCACCCTGGTGGGCCAGCCGATCACACGGTTGTATTCGGGCGAACACGCCGATCTTTCCGACCTTGTCAGCGCCATCGATGGGGTGCATCGCATGGTGGCCAACAGTTCACTGGATGCCTATCCGGTACGCGTGGGCGTGGGCGTGCCGCTGCGGGCGGTGCTGGCCCCCTGGTATGTGTTCGGTGCCGTGGCCCTGGGGGTCTATGGTTTGTATTGGCTGGGCTATGCCTATCTTTATCGCCGCGTGCGCGCCTCGGAACGTTCGCGCGACGAATACGTGCGAACGATCACCGATACCAGCCGCCGCCTGGAGCAGGCCCAGCGGGCGGGGAATATCGGCAGCTGGAGCATCGTGAAGGGCTCCACGCGCATGTCGTGGTCGAGCCAGGCGGCGTTGATCCTTGGGCTCGACGTTACCGATGTCGTCACCATGCGCGACACCTTCTACAGCATGATCCACCCCGACGATAAGCCGATGTACTTCGAAGGGGCGGCGCGTGCGTGGGCCAACGAGGGCGCGGTGACCTTGCAGTACCGCGTACTGCGCTCCGATGGCGCCATGCGCTGGATTTCCTCCACCGGTTCGCTGGTGGACGAGGGTGGCGTGGTCACGCTCACCGGCACCATCAGCGACATCACCGAGCGCATGATGGCGCAGGAGCACCTGGCCTATCGCGCTACGCACGATCCGCTCACCGGCTTGCACAACCTTGACGCGCTGGTCGAAGATCTCGATCGCACGAAGGCGTCGCGCCCGTGGTATGACCTTGCCTACATTCAGTTGCGCGGCCTGGACGTGATCAGCGACACGTTCGGTGTGTCGATCGGCCGCGATGTATTGAAGGCGGTGGCGGCGCGTTTTGAATCTCTCGGCGCCAAGTTTGGCCAGGTAGCGCATCGCCCGGGTGAGACCTTCGTAGTGGCGATGTTCGACCGGTCGCGTCACGACGAAGCCCTGGCTGCCTTGCTCGCTGCGGCAACGGAGCCCGTATCTTCCGAGGCGGCCGTACACCAGCTCGACGCACGGATAGGGCTGGCATCGTATCCGGACGACGGCGCCCAGGCAGAGAAAGTGGTGGGTAATGCCGCACTTGCCGCGCAGGAGGCGGGTGTGGCCGAAGGCACGGTGCGTCGCTTCGAGCCCGCCATGGCCGATCGTTCGCGCCTGCGCCTGCAGATGACCGCGCGGATGCGCGATGCCATCGAGGGCAACGACCTGCAATTGCATTTCCAGCCGGTGATGAGCGCGCTCACCGGCAATATCGTGATGCTCGAGGCGCTGGTGCGCTGGCCGCAAGCCGACGGCAGCATGATTCCCCCTTCGGAATTCATCCCGCTGTGCGAGGAAACCGGCCTGATCCTGCCGTTGGGCAGCTGGGTGTTGCGCCGCGCCGCGGCCGCGCACAAGGCGCTGACGGCGGCGGGTTGGGGCCGGCTCTCCATTGCGGTGAATGTCTCGGCCATCCAGTTCGCCCGCACCGATCTTGCCCAGGAAATTGCCCGTATCGGGGAAAACTTCGGTCTTCGTCCCGGCGCCCTGCATATCGAGCTGACGGAAAGCTCGCTGATGCGCTACCGCGACCTCGCCCGTCGCACCATGCATGCGCTGCAGTCGAAGGACATCCGCGTGGCGCTGGACGATTTCGGTACCGGCTTTTCCAGCCTGGCGTACCTTAAGAACCTGCCGATCAACAGCGTGAAGATCGACCGCGCATTCATCCAGGAAGTGGATAGCGATCCGCGTTCGGCATCGATCTGCCTGGCCATGATCGGGCTTAGCCATAGCCTGGACCTTACCGTGGTGGCCGAAGGCGTGGAGACGGCAAGCCAGCACGCGTGGCTGCGCAATCACGGTTGCGATTTCCTGCAGGGTTTCCTGTTCTCGCATCCGTTGCCGCTGGATGCGTTGCTGGTGCACCTGCGTCAGTCGGACGAGGCGCCGGGTGACATCAAGATGATCTCGCCGTCCGAAGCGTGAAGCTCCTGCGCGGCGATGGTGAGCGGCAGGTAATAACGTCCAGCCAGGCCCGTTGGTATCTATGCCGTTACGAGTAATACTCCGGCTGCAGCGGGCATAGGCTTCTTCTCCCACCCGAGGATCCATCATGTTTCTCCTGGCCATGGCCTTTTTCGCTCCCACGCTCGCTGGCCCCGCGGATTTCGAAGCGCGGCGGGCGGAGGCACAGCGGCTCGAGGCATCACCCGAGGGTGCCGCCTATGTGCGCGAGTACAGCTACCTGGTTACGCCCGCGATGCGCGGTTGCGTGCCGCCAGGGTCGGCGGACCCGACGAACCTGGGCACGTTCACCGTAGTGGCCGACATCCTTGGCAATGGCCAGCTTTATGCGGTGGATGTGAAGCCGAAAACACGTATTGCTACATGTTTTGCCGGGCAGCTGGGCCATGCCACGTTTCCCACGCCACCCGCCAACGGTGGCAAGAATTACGTGGTGGTGATCGACATGTCGATCACGCCTTGAGCGTTCTCAATGGGGCGCGGCGGGTGACGGCGGGGTAGAGCTGCCCGTGTCACCGTGGGTTCGCAGGTATTCACGCATTTTTGCCAGGTCCATTTGCTGGTCGGCGAGGTTGGCGAAATGGTCCACGACATATTTCGCCGCGCTGCGTGCGTCGGGCCGGTTGTGCTGGATCAGGATGTTCGCGCGGAACACGTAGCCCGTGGGCGCATTCGGGTCGACCTTGATCAGGCGGTCGATGGTGACCAGCGCCTGGTCCACCCGGTTGGTGCGACTGTAGATATCGATCAGCTCCGTCATTGACATGACGTCTTCGGGATCGATCTTCAGCACGGCGGCGTATTCCCCCTCGGCACGCTTTTCTTCTCCGGCACGCGCATAGGACAGCGCGCGGGCGATGCGTGCCTCGGTGTCCTTCGGATTGGCCTTGATGATCCGATCGAACTCCGCCTCCGCCCAGGCCTTCTCGCCGCCGGCGTAGAGCATCTGGGCACGGTACTTCGGGATGCTGGCGTCGTTGACGACGAATCTTAGTGATTGGCTATAAAGAGCTGCCGACAGCTTGGGATCCTGCCCGAAGGTGTTGGCGGCGGCGGCGTCGATCACGGAATAGGAATCGCCTTCGTCCAGTGCACGCTGCACCATCCACGATGGGTCGTCCTCCTCGTAGCCCGGCCCGAAGTCGTCGTTGATGATCAGGCGAAGCAGGGGATTCTTCGGGATCAACGCCGTGGCCTCGCGGGCCTGCGCGTCCTTGTCCGGCGTGCTGCGCATGGCCTTGTACCAATGGGTGATGGCTACGGCACGTAGACGGAAACTCAAGGGATCAACCGCAAGGCCGCGCTTGATCGCCTGCTCGATGTACAGCGGTTCGGCGGACATCCAGCCGACGTAGATCATCGCCGAATACACCGGCAGTACCGTGCCGTCTCGTACCACCGCCATGTCCAGGTCCTGCCTGGCAAGGTGCAGCGCGGTGTCGCGTGCCAGGATCGCCTTGGGCTTGTATTCCTGGATGCGGGAACGAACGGTGGGGTTGCGGAGCGCTTCAGCGCTCTCATGTTCCATGTTCCACACCGCGCGCGAGGCACGCTGGGCCTCGCCCTGGTGGGCGATGCCGCTGGCGGCCAGAGCGAAGGCGCTATCGGGCAGCTGCTTCATCCATGCATCGATCATCGGCCGCGATTCGGTGCACGAGCACTCGAAGTCCAGCCCGATGTACGCATGCTCCAGCAGGCCGGCATGCGCTGGGTCGTGTAGTTGGGCATCGCGATAACCGGAAAGGATCTTGTCCAGTTCCGCGGCCTTGCCCTTGAACACCAGGTCCTTGGCCTGGGCCATGGTGATGATCGGCTGCGTGCGGTAACGGCAATAGGCCGTGGTGGTGTCCGCATGCCAGTGCATGCCGGGCGGGTCGGGATAGGCCAGGCATCGCTGCAACGGATCACTGATTTTCTCGGCGGCCCGCGCCTTGGCGAAGTAGGCGGCGTAGGCCGCATCGCTGATGGCGGGTACGGACGCGGGACGCTCGGGTGGTTTATCCGGGGTTGGCTGGGTACCGGCCTGATGTGGCCGGTTCGCTTGGCGGATCTTCGCCAGCACCTCGGGTGTCATCGCATGATAGGTGGCGTAGCCAACCCACCCGATCACCGCCCACGCACCCACCACCAGGGTAACGATGCCAACGATGGTACGTGCGCGCATGGCTGTCCTCCCCCGACTCCCTCGGGTGGGAATATTCTCACACGGCGGCGTGGTCCGCCCCTAGGGCTTTGGGGTGATGCTGAGGTTGGTATCCGGTTTGGGTATCTGGCCGTCGCGTATATCAGGCGGCTTGCGCCAGGCACGGCCCATGTCCACCAGCGCGGCGGCGCGGCGGAGCATCTCGGCCAGGCGCGCGCTGTCCTGCTGGTAGGTTTGTGCGTGGCCGGGATAGCGCATGAGGTACGACTGGAAAGATTCCTTTTCCACCGTGTCGCCATCCCACGCGGTGGTGAATTCATCCAGCGTCTGTTCCATGCGGGCCATGGCCACCAGGAAACGGCGCCAGCGGTGTTCGTCGAAATTGAAGGCATCGCGCGCCAGTTCGCCGGCGTCGGCGCCGTAGTGGGCCAGTTTCCCCACCATCGTGGCATCCATGGTGAGGTTCAGGCCGCCCTCGTCGGGTTTCAGGGCCACGTGCACGATGCGTTCGCGATAGCCGGGCAGGGTGCTTTGCAGGTTGTCCTGCCAGTCTTTCGCGGCGTCGATCAACCGTTGCAGGAAGGCAAGCAAACCACCTTCGATCGGCAGGATGGGGATCAACACGCCGCTGTTGGCGCTTTCCGGCAGCCATGCGCGGCCCGGGCCAATATTTCTCGCCGGATTGAAATCATCCAGGCTGATGCCGAAGGTGGGGTGGTTGGGCCAGAGCTTGTCGAAGAAGTGGATGGGGAAGTTGCTGGCCAGGCCGCCATCGCTGAAAAGACACAGGCGCGGCACGCTGCGGCCGACAGCCTCGTTCAAGGTGAAGTCCCGCGCATAGAGTGGGATGGCGCTGATCAAGAGCGGGAAGCTCAGGCTCATCCGCGCGCCGATGGCCACGGGCAGCTTGCCGTCGGGGGGCAGGTGGAAAAAATCATCCGCGGGGTTGCCGGTGTCGAAGGCTTCGCTGTTGGCCATCAGGTAGTTCATTACCCGCGGCGGAAACAGGTTTTCGAATTCCTGTTTGCGGAAAAGGAAGCTGTGATCGCGCAGTGGCACGGTGAACGGCCGGCGCATCATCAGGTTGGTGGTCATCATCCGCAGGGCGATCGGCGGCGCGCCGCCGGGCGGCGTGGCGAGGTCGTCGAAGGTGAGCGGCGGGTCGCTCGGACCGGTGCCTCGGCCAGCAATGTGGTCGATGAGGTCGGTGAGCCAGTCGGTAAGGCCGGGTGTGTCGAAGCCGCGCTGCGTGCTTCCTGGACATAGCCCATAACCATTGGCCGGGACGTCGTGGGTGATGCGTCGATAGAGCGTGGATGCGACGGTAACGATGCCGATCAGCACGAACAGCCCCGCGCCCCACGCCACGGCGTATCCGATCGGTGCACCGGACACGACCGCGATGACTCCGAACACGATGCCAGCCAATAGGCCAAGCATCCAGCGCCCTACGAAGCGACGAACAGCGATGCCAAGCACGCGCCCGAACCGGGCGATCCACGAGCCCGGGGCTTGCAGGGCAAGGAAGATATCCAGCAGCGCCGCAAGCCTTGGTGACGGCTGGAACAGACGCATCAAGTGGCCGCCGATCTGCTTGGGCACCTGACTCAGGCGCACGAACCCACCGGAGGCGCGTCCGTACTCGGCGGCGGCCGTGACCGCCGCCGCGATGGCACCGGCCGAGGTGCCGCCGATGGAACTGAAACGGAAATCCTTGGCCAGCTCCGCGGCGGCCAGCGGGTACACCACGCCGCTGGATACGCCGCCCTTCATCACCAGGTCGCAGATGCGCGTGGGGTGGGTGAAGTCGCTCTGCTGGTACGCACCTGGTTCGGTTGGCATGGCTTGCTCCGCGTGCTGCCTGGAGAAGGCCTTAGCTTGCCTGTCTTCGATGCCCGGGAGGAAGGCCGTGCGTCACCGATTTACACAGGAGCGAAGTGATTGTTGCAACGGCTAGCGCGAAAGCATTGATTCGCTCACTTCCCATAGCCGACGGGCGTTGTCGGCGTCGATGGCGTAAGGGAATACGCCATTGGCACCGCTTGTGCGTGTCCTGACGTCGTTGCCGGTGGGAGCCTCGCCCTGGTGGATCGGCGAGATGTCGGCATTTTCCGTGTAAACGCCGCCCATGCCATCGAGCTGCGGACTGACGGCACACCAGACACTGGTCGCTGCGCCCTGGGCTACGGTTTTAAGGTTGCGCGACGGGTCGATGACGGGTTTTCCGTGTTCGTCGAGCACGCCGGCGCTTTTCAGTTCTTCCGGTGACAGGTGCTTTGCAAGGCCGGTATCGACGATCACCCCCGGATGCACGGCGAACGCGCGGATGCCGTCGGCCTGGTAGCGGGCGTCCAGTTCCACGGCGAAGAGAATATTGGCGGTCTTTGATTGTCCGTACCCCGTCCATGGGCTGTATTCGCGCCGTTCGAAGTGGATGTCGTCGAACACCAGCGGGGAATAGCGGTGGCCCCATGACGATACGGACACCACGCGCGCCCCTTGTGCACGCTGCAGCGCCGGCAGCAGGCCGACGGTCAACTGGAAGTGCCCAAGGTGGTTCGTCGCGAACTGGATTTCGTAACCGCGTGCATCGCGTTCGAACGGCGTGGCCATGATGCCGGCGCTGTTGATCAGCATGTGCAGCGGCTGGCCGGCGGCGATCGCGCGCGATACGAAGGCGTCGATGGAAGCCGGGTCGGCCAGGTCCATGGGTTCGATGCGGGTGTTGTTGATGCCGGCAAGCGCTTTGCGTGCCTTCGCTTCATTGCGCGTTGGCACGATCACAGTGGCGCCAGCATCGGCCAGCGCCCTGACGGTTTCTACCCCGATACCGGAATAACCGCCGGTGACGATGGCGGTCTTGCCGGTAAGGTCGATGCCGTGGATGACGTCGGCGGCGGTGGAGGCCGCGCCGAAACCGGAATGGATGGGTTGCTGGGGAGAGCGCATCGGGAATCCCTGGGTGGGTGGAGTTTCCAGAAACATAGGGTCCGCATCCCGGACTTTGAATTATTGAAAGTCCGCGATTCTTGCGCGATAGTCCGTCAATGATCTCCGATCCCTTTTCCGACATCCTTTCCCTTACCCAGGCGCGATCCCTGGTCACCGGAGGATTTACCGCCGGGGCGCGCTGGTCCTTACGCTTTCATCCGAGTGGCCGGGCGAAATTCTTCGGCATCGTGAGAGGGTCTTGTTGGCTTTCCATGGAAGGCCGCGAACCGCTGCGCTTGGGCGAGGGCGATGTGTTCCTGACGTCGGCGGAAAGGCCTTACGTGTTGTCGTCGGGTTCGGATGTGCCGCCTGTGGATTACAAAGTCGCGTTCGCGGGGCAGGATGGCGTCATGAAGTCCCTTGGCGAAGGCGATGAATGCCTTGTCATCGGTGGCCATGTCGAACTCGATCCTGCACGCGGGAATATCCTTCGCGATGTGCTGCCGTCGTTGATCCATGTGCGCGCCGACACTCCCGAGGCGGCTGCCACCCGCTGGTTATTGGGCCAGCTGGTGGCCGAGCGGGAGAACGATCCGCCGGGCGCGGCGTTCGCTTCCGCGCAGCTGGCGCAGCTTATGTTGGTGCAGGTGCTGCGCGTCTACCTGGCCACCGGCGGTCCGCTGGATACCGGTCTTCTTCGCGCGATCAATGATCCACGCATCGCCCCGGCGCTTCGCCTGATGCACGCCGAGCCCGGGCGTGCCTGGCAGCTTCCGGAGCTTGCGAAAGCCACGGCGATGTCCCGCACCACCTTCGCCGAGTACTTCAAGACCGTCGCCGGCATGCCGCCGCTGGCCTACCTCGGGCAATGGCGCATGCGCCTGGCCGAGCGTTCCCTCCGCGAAGACAACACCCCCATCGCCCGCATCGCCCAATCCCTTGGTTACGGCACCGAAAGCGCCTTCAGCCATGCCTTCAAGCGCATCACCGGCATCGCCCCCGGCCAATATCGGAAGACCTCGCTGGAGGTCAGCCGCTGAGGGGTCAGAGTCGTCGACTCTGACCCCCAAAAGGGCAATAATTGCATGCGTGCTTGCAATTATTGCTCATGGGAGTATTATTGCGTCTATGATCAAGTTGCCTCCAGACATGGATCCGCTCGCCGCCGGCCTGATTGGCGCGATTTTTCCCATCATCAAGGACGGCCAGACGGGTGTGGTCTCGGCCATGGCGGGGTTCGACCTTACGTTTTCGCAGTTCCGGATCCTGTTCGTGCTGGACAGCGAAGGGGCGGACCTGGCGGTCAACGAACTGGCCGAACGCATCTCGCTGTCGTTGCCGGCCGCCGGCCGGGCGGTCGATGCGATGGTGAAGATGGGGCTGGTGTCGCGGCGCGAGGACGATGTCGACCGCCGGGTGAAGCGCATCGCGCTTACTGCCGCGGGCACCGAAGCGCTGGAGCAGATCGGCAATGCCCGCCGGCAGGCGACGGAGCGCTTCGTCAAAAAACTCAACGATGAAGAGCGTGCGGCGCTCACCACCGTGGTCGCCACGCTCACTGAACTCACCCGCAAATATTTCGCCGGCAGTCCATGGGCTACCGGCAAACCCAACTGTTCCCCGGAATCCCCAAAATGAATGCTCCCTCCCAGCCCAGTGCCCCGCGGGCACTGGATCGCGCAACGCTGCGCATTGCTGCCGTGGTCGTGCTTGGCAGCTTCATGTCGATCCTCGACACCACCATCGTCAACGTCGCGATCAAGGAATTGTCGCGCTCGTTCGGCACGTCGCTATCCATCACGCAGTGGGTATCCACCGGCTACATGCTGGCGCTGGCCACGGTTATTCCCCTCACCGGGTGGGCGGCCGACCGCTTCGGTACCAAGCGCCTGTACATCGGTTCCATCGCCTTGTTCGTGGTGGGCTCGGCATTGTGCGGCCTGGCCTGGTCGGCCACGTCGTTGATCGTGTTCCGCGTGCTGCAGGGTTTCGGCGGCGGCATGATCATGCCCGCCGGCATGACGATTCTTTCCCACGCCGCGGGGCGCGACCGCATGGGCCGAGTGATGGGCCTCGTGGGCGTGCCGATGCTGGTCGCCCCGATCGTGGGTCCGATCCTGGGTGGCTGGTTTGTGGACGACATCTCCTGGCGCTGGATCTTCTTCGTGAACCTGCCCATCGGTGTCATTGCCCTGTTCATGGCGGCGCGTATCCTGCAGCGCGACGAGCCCAAGCCGCATCACGCGCTGGACTGGAGCGGCTTGCTGATGCTTTCGCCGGGCCTGGCAATCTTCGTTTACGGCTTGGCCGAAACCGCCGCTGGCGGCGGCTTCAAGTCGCCGGATGCCCTTGGCGGCGTGCTGCTCGGGCTGGCGCTGGTATTGGGCTTCGTCTGGCACGCGCGGCGGAAAGAAGGTGCCTTGATCGACGTGCGCCTGTTCGGTAGCCGCATCGTCGGTGCAGCGGCAACGACGTCGTTCTTCTTCGGCACGGCATTCTTCGGTTCGGCGCTGTTGTTGCCGCTCTACTTCCAGCTGGTGCGCGGCGAATCCGCCCTGCATGCCGGCATGTTGCTGGCAGCACAGGGCTTCGGTGCCATGATCACCATGCCGGTTGCCGCGCGCCTGACCGACAAGACCGGGCCGGGCCGTATCGTGCTCGTGGGCTTGACGCTAGTGGGTCTGGGCCTCACCGGCCTGACACAGATCCAGAGCGACACGCCCCTGTGGATGGTGGAAATCATGTTGCTGCTGATGGGCCTGGGAATGGGCGCGACGATGATGCCGTCGATGACCGCAGCGCTGAGCAGCCTGCAGCGCCACGAAATCGCCCGCGTCACCAGCGGCATGAACGTGGTGCAGCGCGTGGGCGGTTCGGTGGGCACCGCTCTGCTGGCTGTGGTGTTGTCGCAACAGATCGCCGCACTGATGCCCGCAACAGGGGTCTCCGAAGGTGGCCTTTCTGTGGCGCGCACAATCACGCCGGCGATGCGTGAAGCCATGTTGCCGGCGCTGGGCCGAGCCTTCGGCCACACGTTTGTCTGGGCGCTGGCCGTCGTCGTGCTTGGGTTCATTGCCGCGACTTTCCTGCCGCGCAAGCGTGCGGTTCACGACACGGGCGAAGCTGCGGTAGCGACGGTGATTGACTGACTTCGTTTAACGGGGTCAGAGTCACGACTCTGACCCCTATACCCGTTTGATGAGACGCACCGACTCCATGTCATAGCCCATAGCCCGGTAGAACCGGTGGGCCTCTTCGCGGTGGTCGCCGCTTGTCACTTCGATGCGTGCGGCACCCCGGGCGACGGCCCAATGCTCGATAGCGCGAATGAGGCAGCGCCCAATACCCTGCCGTTCGCGCCCCTGGCGTACCGAGAGTGCGGTAATCCGCACCAATTCTCCTTGTTGGTGGAAGAGCGGGATCGCATGTGCGCTGGCCACGCCGGTAAGCGAAGAGACCTCGGCGCATACCAGCACGATGTCGCGCGCTGATTCCCTGTAGTGGGACAGATGCACGGCTACCGATTCCGACGTGGTGCTATAGCCCAGCGGCTGCATGCATGCGGCGATCTCCGCCGCATCGCGAACGCATCCGCGACGGACCAGATGGGTGGACGTGGCCATGGCTAGCTCCTCCTCCGCTTCGATGCCATGGAGCGTGCGGGTTCATTGAGGCTTCGCCATGGCAATGGCGTGGCGTACTGGGCCAGTGCAGGGCGTTATCGGCGAACAAACCACGATATTCCCGAGATTGCCGGCAATCCAGCTCGGGACCAGCGGCACTTTATCTTCGAGCGGCGGATGGGCATCCTCTCCGGTCTGGTAATGGACGGAGCCGATGATGACGATCCTGGTGACTGGCAGTTCAGGCCACCTTGGTGAGGCGCTGATGCGCCGCCTTCGTGCGGAGGGAAGGCCAGTTCGCGGGCTGGACATCAAGCCGTCCCCCTTCACCGACATCGTGGGCTCCATCGCCAATGAGGGCGTAGTGGAGCGTGCCATGGACGGTATTGCCGTGGTGCTCCACACCGCCACGCTGCACAAGCCACATGTGGCAACGCATCCGCCGGCCGACTTTGTCGACACCAACATCAACGGCACGCTTGCACTGCTCGAGCGCGCGGTGGCGAACCGGGTAAGCGCCTTCGTCTTTACCAGCACCACTAGTGCCTTCGGTGCGGCGCTCACAGCCGGGCAGGACGAGGCGGCCTGGATCACCGAGGACGTACGTCCCGTTCCGAAGAATATCTACGGCGTGACCAAGGTTGCCGCCGAGGACCTGTGCGAGCTTTACCACCGGAAGCGCGGACTTCCGGTCGTGGTGTTGCGCACCTCCCGGTTCTTCCCCGAGGACGATGACGATCCGGCGAAGCGTGCGGCCTTTGCGCTGGCGAACATGCAGGCGCTGGAGCTGCTGTACCGGCGCGTGGATATCGCCGACGTGGTCGAGGCACACCTGTTGGCCTCCACCAGTGCCCACGCCATTGGCTTTGATCGCTTCATCGTTTCGGCGACCACGCCTTTCAAACGCAGCGAGGCACGCGTGTTGCGTCATCACTTGCCCGATGCCCTTGCCGCCCACTTTCCCGAGGCAGCTTCGTTGTTCGAGGCCCGGGGCTGGCGCATGCTCCAGGGCATCGACCGCGTCTACGACAATGCCCGTGCCAGGGAATTACTGGGATGGAGGCCGAAGCATGATTTCGCCCATGCGCTCGACCAGCTCCGTGCCGGGGCGGATTTCCGCAGCGAGATGGCGATCGCCGTGGGTGTGAAGGGATATCACGACACGACGTTCGATGAAGGTCCGTACCCTGTGGACGCGCATCATTGAAGGGCGTTGCGAAAAGTCGCCAGGGCCTTGCGAACCGGCTCGGCCAGGCGCGGCTCTGCAACGATTGAAGCTGCGTCCCATGGCCTGCCTAGCAAGTCCAGGGTGATGCATGCGTCGGCCACGACGCGGGCCGACATCGTACCCAGGACAAGTCGCAGCGCTGCCTGTGCGTCACTGGCCCGCGGCGATGCGTTGAAAAGCATGACGGGCTTATGCGGGAACTGCGTGCTGCCAACCAGCCAGTCCAGCGCATTCTTGAACGAGCCCGGTATGCCGCGGGCGTATTCGGGACAGGCGATGACCAGGCCATCGGCGTCGACGGCGGCCTGGATGAATGCCGCTGCATCAAGCGAAGGCGTATCCGCGTGGTCCGGATTGAAATGCGGAAGCGCGCCAAGCCCTTCGAAGACCGTGATTGCCACGCCCTCGGGCGCGAGCAGCGCCGCAGCCTTGAGCAAAGCCGTGTTCGTCGAGTTCGCCCGGAGGCTGCCGGAGATCGCCAGGAGATTCAGCGCAGGGGGAATTTGCATCCCGTCGATTATGCATAGGATGCCGGAGCACTGGAACTGCCCCGCGTCGGTACTCCGCTGACCTTTGGCACATGCCCTTATTGCTTACTGGTTGCAGATTCGATGCCTGCCAAGGGAGCATTCGATGACGCCTTTCATCTGCATCACCTGCGGTACCCAGTACGAGCCTTCCGACGCTCCGCCAAAGGAGTGCCCGGTATGCGTGGACGAGCGGCAGTACGTGAACTGGGACGGACAACAGTGGGCCACCCACGCGGAACTGCAGGCGCAGAACAAGCTTCGCATCGAGGAAGACAACGGCATCTTTGCCTTGAGCATGCCCGCCGGCTTTGCCATCCCCCAGAGGGCGATGCATCTTCCCACCGATGCAGGGAATATCCTTTTCGAATGCGTGAGCATGGTGAACGACAAGGCAGTGCAAGCCCTTAAGGCTCGCGGCGGAGTGGACCGCATCATCATCTCGCACCCGCATTTCTATACGTCGATGGTGGAATGGAGCGAGGCTCTTGGCGGCGTCCCCATCCTGCTTAACGCTGCCGACCGCGAGTGGGTGAAGCGATCCTCGCCGCGCATCGAGTTCTGGGAAGGCGACCACAAGGTGCTGTCGCCTGACGTCACGCTTATTCGCACAGGCGGGCATTTCCCCGGTTGCACGGCCTTGCATTGGAAAAACGGCCCGCGCCCGGGTGGCACCCTGTTCGCCGGCGACACGCCCCAGGTGGTGTTCGACCGCCGGCACGTGACCTTTATGTACAGCTACCCGAACTACATGCCGATGAAACCCTCCGACGTGCGCGCCATGCGCGAGCGCCTTGCTGGCTTCGAGTTCGAGGACGTCTACGGGTACACGTGGGGGCGAAACATCATCGGCGGCGGCCGTGCCGCCGTGGACGCTTCGTTCGACCGCTACCTGGCGGATATGGCCAGCTAGCCCATACCGGTGCCCGCCCCGGCGCCTCAGCGCTGCGAGCGGTTGAGATAAACCGGATTGCCGAGCAACAGCAGCCGGCCGTCGCTTGCGCGCGCCTCGGCGCGCAGCCAGTGCGGCTTGCCGTCGCCGGGAATATGCGTGGTGACGCTTGCCCCGGCCGTTGAGGCGTTGGGCAGCGGCTTGCCGTCGAGCAGGACGATAAGCTTCGATCCAGCCGGTGCTTTCATGCTGGCCTGCACGCTTATATCACTGCCGTCTGCAGCCTTTAGCTCATCGCCCATGCCGGCCTTGTCGGGACCGACGGCGGCCTGCAGGTCGATCATTCGGTCCGACGTGCCTTCCGTATCGACGAAGACATGCCCGGCTCGGATGCCTTCAAGAATGGCGGGCATCGACAGTTCCGTGGCGTGCACCACGGTAGTCGGCGTACCCACCGGGATATCCGGTTCGGTAAGGATGGGTACCGCGCGATGATTGTCGCTGCCGCCCACGGCCGTGGGCCGGAAACCCTGCGCCAGCTGTTTCTCCCAGAAGGGAATACCAGAATCGGGGCGCACGGCGTCCGTGCCGTTCACCGCTTCGATGGCCTGCACCAGGTGCATGTCCACCGGCGGTTCGGGCGTCCAGCCACAGCCCATGCACTCCTCGCCGCTGGGGCGGATGGCGTGGTTGATGGAGAGCACGCCGTGAAGCGGCGCGACGCTCTTGAGCAGGGCATTCCAGTCGGGAACGGTCTTGCTGCCCACGCGGAAGTCGACCGACGTCGGCACGCCCCACAGGTTGGCGTGGCCCTGAAAGGTGGTGAGTTCGCGGCCGGGGATAAGCAGCAGGTTGTCGAAATAGGGCTGCAGCTCGCGGATGTCGCTCAGGTGCGATGACGTGTTGTGGTCGGTGAGGGCGATGAAGTCGAGCTTCCGCTTGGCTGCCGCTTCCACGGTAAGGAACAGCGGGCAGGGCACCTTCACGTGGTCGCCCAGGCTCAGGCAGCTGCCGTCGCTATGGGCCGTATGCATGTGCAGGTCGCCGCGATACCAGCCCGGTTCCTTGCGCAGGGGCGGGTTCAGGACATCGGGCCCCCACGCAGTGGCGGCATCGCGCGAGAACCAGACCTTTGCCGTATAGCTGGCATGTGCATTGGCGCGGATGTTGGGTATGCCCAGCAGCAGCGTCCACTTGCCCGGGCGGATGGCACCTGGCAGGAAGGCGGCCGTGGCATCGCTTGCCGAGACCGTAAATACCCGCTTGGAACCGCCCGCCCAACCACGGAAGCCATCCTGGCCCTTGAAGCCGTCCGGGCCCAGCAGGCCCAGATCGATGGTGGTGTGGTCTTCCTTGCCCGTGGCCTCGAAGGCGATGGTGATACGGGTGACACCGGCGGGAACGTCGAAGGTGACGTTCTTGTAGGTGTGGTTGTCCTTGCCGGTAATTTCCCCGTGCAGGGTAAGGTCGCTCTTGTCCTCGGCCCTGGAGGGCAGGGGGACGAGCAGCCATCCGATCACCAGGGCTAAAGCTGCGATTCGTAGGGTCATGGTCAGAAACGATACATCGCGGCGAGGCGGAAGCTGCGGCCGAGCAGCGGACGGGCGATGAAGGTATTGGCCCCCGCATCGCTGCTCGACAGTTCGCCGGCGCGCGGATTGCCTTCTGTCAGGCCGAGCGAGTTGTTCAGGTTATCGGCATAGAAGAAGAACGACAGGGCGGGCGTCCAATCGTAGCGGGCGCTGAAGCCCACGGTCTTGTACGAAGGCAACACCACGGAGTTCGCGGTATCGACGAAGCGTTTGCCTTCGTACTCGTAAGACACCTGCAGGCGCAGGCGGCCGTCGAGCAGGTTCACGCCGGGCACGATGCGGTAGCTCACCTTGGGCACGCGGATCAACTGGTCGTCTTCGTAGTCGCGCAGCACCGGGGCGCCGGCCACGACTTCGGTGTAGCGCAGGCCCTTGTACTTCGGCTGCTGCAGCGTGGCGTTGAACTGCACGTCGAACATCTTGCTCGGATAGAGCGTGCCTTCCAGTTCCAGGCCGTAGGTCTTGGTGTCGGCGTAGCCCGTCTGCGCCGTGGAGGCCTGTGAGTTCGGGTTGAACACGTAGTTGCTGAACTGCACGTCATTGTACTTGGTGCCGAAGGCCGTGGCGTAGAGGTCCACGTAGCGATCGCTGTACTTGTAGCCCGCCTCGCCCAGCTTCATCGTCTGGATGATCGGCACGGCCGTGGGGCTGGTGATGTACGAGCTCAGTGACGGCAGTCGGAAGGTCGACGTATAACGGGCGAAGAGCCCCTGGTGATCGTCGAACTGGTAGTTGGCGCCGAGCGTCCAGCCGAGCTTGTGGAAGCTGTTGTCGTAGTGTGCGTAGTTGCCCGTTCCGGTGGAGATGTTCGAATCGGCCAGGGTGCCCAGGTTCACGGTCGTCTTCAGTTCCGTATAGCCCTGGGTGTTCACCTTCTCCCAGCGCGCGCCACCGTCGATGCGGAACTTGTCCGTGACCTGCCACTCGTCGGACACGTAGAATGCATTGGTCGAGGACCGGCCGCTGGCATGCTCCCACTCGTAGCCGTTGCGGTAGATGCCGTCCTCGGTCAGCGTGCCCGCCGGAGCGCCGGCGGCATTGAGCGCGACGAGGTCGAGCAGCCGGGCATTATTCCGCGCGTCGAGCAATACCGTGGAGGAGTAGCGGTCGAAGCGCTGGGTGAAATTGGCCAGGTAGTAACCCAGGCTGATGTCATGCGTCTGGTCGCCGAACTCGAACTTGCGCAGCAGGCGCGTGTCGTTGATCAGCTCGTTCACCGGCATCGTCACGCCGCGTGCGCCACCAAGGATGACCAGGCCGTTGCCGTTCTGGTTGGCGGTATCGAACACCTGGCCGTTGTCGTGGTAGCGGAACTGCAGTGCGGTGGCGCCCGGGTAACCCGCAAGCTGCTTGAGGTTGTTCGGATCGGTAAGGAAGGAACTGGCGCTTTGCACGGCGTTGGGGAATATGCCGTTGCGGGTCGTGTCGGTATCGCTGAAGCGAAGGCTCTCGGCAAGCTTCCAGTCGTCGCCAAGGTCCAGGTTGAACTTGGCCGTGTACTGCGTGCGCTTGACGTGCGTGCCTTCGCTGTTGTCGAAGTCATACGGGCTGCCATCGCCTTCGCGCAGCACCAGGTGCTCGGTCTCGGGGCCGGCCAGGGTGCCGTAGTTGCCGTTGAAACCGGGTACGGCGCGGATGTCGCCGTTGCTGTTGGTGCGCATGGGGATGCCAAGGTACAGCGCTACCTTGTCGTCAAGGTGCTTGACGTCGAAGCTGAAGTCGCCGCCTTCGAATTCCTTCGACAGCACGGCGCGCAGCTGGCCACCCTTGTCGGCGTCGAAGCCGGTGCGGCGAATGCCGTCGTCGACGCGCCAGAAACCGCCGACGCCGAGCTTCCAGCCCTGGCCCACCGGCGTGCCGTACCAGAAATCGGCGCGATTCAGGCCGTAGTTGCCCACGGTGTACTTGATCAGGCCTTCGGCGGTATCGCCCACCTTGCGCGGGATGAAGTTGATGGCGCCCGCTGGTGCATTGGAATAGAACACCGACGACGGGCCGCCACGCACCACCTCGATGCGCTCGATCGTCTCGTCCAGGCGGAAGGCCTGGTCGGCATTGAGGTAGCCCAGCGCCGGATCGTGCTGCACCGGGATGCCATCTTCGAGCAGGTTGACCGAGCCGTAGCCATCGACGGGAATGCCGCGGGCCCGGATATTGCCGCTGGCTTCGCCGCCGGATGCCTCCACCCAGAAGCCGGGTACCGATTTCATCGCCTCGGTGACGCTGGTGGGTGCCTGCATGCGCAGGCGGTCTTCGTCGATGGTGGTGATGGAATAGCTCGTTTCCGCCTTGGAGCGGGTATCCACGCCAGAGCGCGCGGTAACCACGACATTCTCGAGCGAAGTGGCTTTCTTCTCGGGGGGTGATTGGCTGTCGGGTGTGCTTGACTGGTCTTGCGCGAAGGCTGGAAGGGCGATTGCGCCCACGGCGACGAGCAGGGCGACGCGCACGGCGCGGCGCAGGATCAGGGAAGACATGGCAGTGGACGACTCCGGTAGGGAACGAAGACGGCAACGAGAGGATTGACGCTGTGGGGACAGCGCTGCAGGTTATTGCCGCGGCACCCTCCCGTGCCCGCAAGGCGTTCAACGTAAGAAATTCAGGTTACGCAGCCACGCCATCGGCGTGACGTTTAAGTTTCAATCGTGATAAACCGCACCAAATGGGACATTAGTTCGTGACCCCATCATTTATTGCCAAGCAGTTCGCAAAAATTCTCGATGCGGTGCAGCAAGCAATCACCGGACTCAGGGCTATGACCACAGAGCACTAAAAGCATTAGGAGCACTAGGGGTCAGAGTCATAGAGCACTAGGGGTCAAAGTCATAGTGACGCGGTGGTTCTCTATGACTCTGACCCCTAGTTGCTCTTGCAACTCTTGCGGTCGATTTCACTAAGTACACAGACATTGGCGTTCTTCACCGCTAATCGCGCGGGATGTGATCCCTGATCTTGTGCTCCAACAATGACTCTGACCCCTAGTGTTTCAACCGATGTTTCAGTGTCGCTATGACTCTGACCCCTAGTGGGGTGGGTGCGTAAGAAATTGCACCCGTGACGATGGTCATGTTTGGACGTCTATACGTTTAAATGAGAACTGGCTCATATTTACTTTCTTGGAACGGTGGATAGTGTCGATGCACTGAGTGCTGCGTGTTCGCGATGACAGGGGGAGGGCTTCCGCGCCGGCTCAGGTGTTGTAACCATCCAACGCTTAGGGAGATCCTCCATGTCACGCAGGGCAAGCACCTGGCTCGCGATAGCGAGCCTGACGGCAAGTTGCGCGCTGATTCCGGCGACGCAGGCAAAGACGTTCGACGACACCACGCATGCATTGGGCAAAGCGCCAACGCCGCAGCTCACCAAGAGCATCGACAACACCAGCCTGGCCCGCGTGCCGGGTTCCATGCCCCGCCAGGCTTTGGCGAAATACGATCAGGGGGCGTTGCCGGCCAACCAGCCGATCAACAACATCACCCTGGTTTTGAAGCGCAGCGACGATCGGGAGAAGGCATTCCGCAGCTACCTGCATGACCTGAATAACCCCGCCTCGCCGAATTTCCACCACTGGTTGACCGAAGAGCAGATCGGCAAGTTGTTCGGGCCGGCGCCGGAGGACGTGTCCAAGGTGACGCAGTGGTTGTCCTCGCAGGGCCTGAAGGTGACCAAGGCCACGCCCGACCACATGATGGTGTTCTTTTCGGGCACCCCGGCCACGTTGAGCAACGCCTTCCATACCAGCCTGCACAAGTACACCGTGGATGGCGAGGTGCACTTCGCCAACAATGCCGAGCAACAGATCCCGGCTGCGCTCACCCCCGTTGTGAAGGGCGTGGCGTCGTTGCACAACTTCTTTCCCAAGCCGCAACACACGGCGATCGGCAAGCTGGCGCTGAACCGGAAGACCGGCAAGTGGGGCGCGGCGGCATCGAAGGTAGCGCCACAGTTCACGGTGCCACCCGGCACGGTGGACCCGAACATCACTTACGACATGGTGCCGGCGGACTTCAACGAGGTCTACAACGTCAACGGACTCTGGGGACGCGGGACGCCCATTCGCGGCGCCGGCCAGACGGTGGCCGTGCTCGAACGCACCAACGTTCAGCCACAGGACGTGGCGAACTTCCGCAAGGCGTTCCTGCCCTCCGATGCAACGGGCGTGGTGGCGTATGTGCACCCGGGCGATGGCCAGGGGGACGTGTGCGCCGATCCCGGCATCAACGGGGACGAGGGCGAGGCGGCGCTGGATGCGGAGTGGGCCGGGGCGGCAGCCCCCGACGCGAACATCCTGCTTGCATCGTGCGCGGACAACGTGACCGCCCTGGGCGCCACGTTCGGTCCCTTCACGGCGGCGGCCGAGTTGCTCGGCGGCACCGGGCAGGGCGGTTTGCCGGCACCGACCATCTGGAGCCTGAGCTACGGTTCATGCGAGATGGCGGATGAGGGCGATGCCAGCCTGGCCGACATCTTCTGGTCCGAGGCCGCGGCCGAAGGCGTGACGGTGTTCGTCTCCACCGGTGACGGCGGCTCCACCCAATGCGACCAGGGCGGCTTGTTCGCTTCGCAGGGCGGCGCGGAGGTGAACGGCATGGCGGCGTCTACTTCGGCCGTGGCCGTGGGTGGCACGGACTTCAACGACCTCGGTCACACCGCGGACTACTGGACCAGCAGCAACCTGCCGCTGTTCCAGTCGGCGATCAGCTATATCCCGGAGATGACCTGGAACAACAGCTGCGCATCCAGCCACCTGTACACGCTGCTCGGCTACAAGGACGGCGTGACCGCGTGCAATGACAGCGTCGGCCGCGGGCAGGACTTCCTGCAGATCGGCGGCGGAGGCGGTGGCGCCAGTACGTTGTTCGCCCAGCCGGAATCCCAGGTGGGCATCTATGGCTCCTTCAACCACACCTCGCGCACCTTGCCCGATATTTCCCTGTTCTCGGCGAACGGGATTTTCAGCCATGCCCTGGTGTTCTGCATGTCCGATACCAATGAGGGAGGGTCCGCTTGCGATTTCAGCAATCCGGACAATGTCTTCGCCAACAGCGCCGGTGGTACCTCGTTCGCGGCGCCGGCCATGGCTGGCGTGCAGGCCCTGGTGAACCAGGTCGCCGGCGAGCGCAGCGGCAACATGCTGCCTGCCATCTATACCATCGCCGCGCGTGAGTTCGGCACGGTGGGCTCGCCCAACGCGAAGGAAGTGAGTGATTGCAACTCGACCAACGGCGTGGGCGTGGGCAGTGCCTGCGTTTTCAACGACGTTACCGAAGGCGACATCGTGCAGCCGTGCTGGTCCGGCTCGGTCAATTGCGACAGCGGCCGGAACCTGGGCAACAGCTTCGGTATCGTCGATGGCGGCAATCCGACCACCCAGAAGCTGGTGCCGGCATGGAAGACCAATCCGGGCTATAGCCTTGCCACGGGCCTGGGTTCGATCAACGCGGCGAACTTCGCGGACGCTGTGGCCGCTTACGGGGCGCCGTACAAGCGCGGCTACACCGTGCCGTACGATTTCCTTTCGCTGGGAAATATCTTCACCAACGACGGCTATAGCGATGTGATCACGGTGGACCCGGTGAAGGGCCAGCTGCGCAGCATCGCCATGAAGGGTGCCGTGGAGCTTTATGAGGTGACGCAACCGGTGGATGTGGGAGCCTCGGTTGGCGCAGTGGGTGACTTCGTACCCGGCCTGGATGTGCTGTCGTTGAAGTCCGGTGAAGTGGTGCTGGTGGAGCCGGACAACCGCCTGCACGTATGGGTGTCCACCGCCAATGGCGGGTTCTTCCCATTCACCGTGTCCAACCCTGTGCCCACGACATGGAAGCTCATCGGCGGCGGTGTCAACGACGCCAGCGGCAACCAGAAGCTGCTGTTCTTCGATACCCAGAGTTCGCAGCTGTACTGGTGGACGCTGGATCTTGACCAGACCACGTTGAACGACATCATCGTGACCAACGTATCGGCGCCGGTGAACGGCATCGAGGGCGCCACGCCGACGCTCGCCGACGCCAATGGCGATGGCTACAGCGATATCGTCTGGACGACCTCCAGTGACAACAGCGTCAATCTTTGGATCAGCGACCAGCAGGGCGGCTTCGTCACCCATCGCCTGGCCGATCATCCGGCGGGCTTCTCGCTGTTCGGCACGGCCGATGTCAATGGCGATGGCACCACGGACCTGATCTGGTCGAACACCGCCACCAGCCAGGTGTCCTGGTGGACCCTGAGCGGGTTCAAGGTGATCGCGCAGAAAGCCAAGGCCGTACCCGCGGGATTGACCCTGGCATCGATCGCCGACTACGACGGTGACGGCGTGGCGGACCTATTGTTCCTGAACGCGAACGGCAAGCTGGTCGACTGGCAGGGCACGGGCACGAACTTCCAGTCCACCAAGGTCGCCGACGCCTATGGCAAGGCGGTGCTGGTGCCGGCGGGGCAGGTCGTGCAGGCGGGCCGCTTCCAGGGTGGCAGGCGCCTGGCTACGGTCGGCACGACCAGCGCGTCGCTCTAAGGCCAAAAAAAGCGGGGGTCAGAGTTTTAACTCTGACCCCTTTGGCCTGACCCCTTTGGGCCTGCCTCAGCCCAGCGGCGTCAGCAGCTTGATGCCGCTGCCCACCAGCTGCAATCCGTCTTCGGGAATGGTGTCGTTGCCGTGCTCGAATTCATCGGCAAGCTCGCTGTTCTTGGGTATCCAGTCGATCTTTTCCTTCGGGCCCGGGGCATATACCAGCCACTTGCCATACCCGGGTGCATGCATGCCGGCGCCGTTGAGGTTGAACTGAACGGGCACCCACACATACCACGCGTCCTTGTCCACATCCGGCCCCTTGGTGGGCGGGGTGAACTGCCAGCTACGTACCCGGCGCAGGCAGGCATCGGCCAGGATGCTGCGAAACATGCGCATTTCCGATTCCGTGCCCACCGATCCAAGATTCACCCGCTCGGCCGCGGCATTGGCGACGTTGCCGTTGCGATCGATCTTGAGCAGCAGGATCACCGTGCCAGTCACCCGGGCGGCTACCGCGGCCGGCGGGTATTTGGGCGGTGACCGTTCCTTGAACCATAGCTGGCCGTCCTGGTGTTCGTTGCCGAAGCTCGCGCCAGCGATCGCCACGGTGTAATTCCCATCGTCGGTAGGACGGGTGACGAAACGCAGCCGCATCTTCGACGTGGCGTTCACCGCCTGGCCATCGACTTCGACCGGCTTGAAGCGCCAATGCGGCAGGGCCTGCGCCGCCAGAGTTTTCACCACGTCGGGCAGGTCGTTGGGCCGGTCCAGCGTATAGCCGCTGACCTCGCCGGTTTTGGCGACCTGAATGTCCCCGGTGACCACCATGCTGCCCTCGATGTCCTTGCGGACGGGAGCGGCCATCGACAGGGCCGGCAGCAGCACGCACAGTGCAGCCAGAATAAAGCGCTTCATCCTTGTACCCCTCCTTTGGGACCCGGCCCGGGCGGCCTGGCCTGGGCATTATGCCGTGTGCCCGCTGGGGATGGCGGCCTCTGATCGCACCCTGTCCAGGCGCCCTTGCCTATGCCTTCCGGGCCTTGCGGCGCCCCCATCCCAGGCGTCTAATAAAGCCATGACCACCCTTAATGCCATCGCCAACCGCACCGCTGCCGCCTTCCGCGGCCTGGGCCGCGTTGCGCTGATCGTGCTGGTCTGGGCACTGGTCGCGGGCATGGCCACCATGGGTGGTTTTGCCTCGATCATGTTCGCGCCGCTGCGCGCCCTGCAGTAAACCCCCTTCGCAAGGAATTTCGACCCTGGCACGAAAACGTGCCGGCTTACTCCCGTGCGTACACCGTCGTATAAATGGCGCCCAGTTCCGCTCACCGGGGAAGGCGCAAGGCGGCCGCCCCGGCCACCTGCCAAAAAGGGACATGCATGCGTTTGAATGGATATGTGCGCCACCTGGCCTCGGCCGTGTTCCTTTCTTTCATGGCCCCGGCCATGGCCGCCACGCTCAATGCCGATCAATTGCCCAAGGTGCAGGCGGCCACGTTCGAAGTGGTAGTCCCCAAGGCCGAGAACCCGAAGATCACCTACGACCGGCCGCTGCCGCTCGATGCGCTGCCGTTCCAGGTACGCAACGACAAGTACAACTCCATCGGCACCGCCTTCGCCATCGGCCCGAATCGTTATGTGACGGCATCGCACGTGGCGCAGCTGGGCATCGGCGGCCTGTTCGGCAAGCCCCTGCTTCGTGATGCGCAGGGCAAGGTGTACGCCATCGACAAGGTGCTGCAGTACTCCCTTGGCGAGGATTTCATGGTGTTCTCGCTGGTCGACGGTCCCCAGGTTGCGCCGCTGAAGGCCGATCGCGGCTCTCACCTTAATGAGGTGGTGTATGCCGTGGGCAATGCGCTTGGCACGGGCGTGGTGGTGCGCGATGGCTTGTATACCTCCAATACCCCCGAGGAACAGGATGGTCGCTGGCGGTGGATCCGTTTCTCCGCCGCCGCATCGCCTGGCAACAGCGGCGGTCCGCTGCTGGACAAGGATGGCGACGTCATCGGCGTGGTATTGCGCAAGTCGCCCAACGAGAACCTCAACTTCGCCTTGCCCATCGAGCGTGTGCTCGATGCATCCACCAGGGTCTCCGAATCGAACGAGCGATCGACCAGCCGCCCGGAATTCATGGACGCTACGCAAACCGGCGCAATGCACATGCTCTTCGACCTGCCGATGTCCTTCGACGATTTCGCCGCCAGCTGGCAGAAGCAGGATGACGCCTTCGCTGACCAGCAATGGCTGGCGCTGATGGCTCGGGAAGATGCCAAGGTATTCCCCAAGGGCGATGGCAGCCACGCCGTGCTGTCGAGCAATGGGCCGATCAACGCGTACCCGGAGGCGCTGCATCGCGACCCGAACGGTACGTGGGAGCGATTCATGCCCCAGCACCACAAGAACAATACCGTCAGCAATGGCTATATGGATGTCGGCATCGCAGGCGGCAATGTGCTTTTCCACTTCCGCAAGCCCGACGGCGTGTCGCTGGCATCGCTGGTGGCCGATCCCAAGGCGATGATGGACGAAATGCTCAAGGGTACCCAGCTCACCCGCAGCGTGGGCGAGGAGAAGGTTCGCATTACGTCGCTGGGGCCGCCGGCATCGGACACCATATTCGTCGATCGCTGGCAGCGTCGTTGGCAGCGCCGCGAGTTCGACTTGCCCTTCATCGATGTCGCCGTGCTTGTGTACACCTTGCCCGTACCGGACGGATTCGTCGGCATCCTGCGTTACATCCCCGCGCAGCAGATGCATGTGGCGCGTATCCAGGTGGAAGGTGCGGCCAACTTCGTCTCGGCCAGCTACATCGGCAGCCTTGAAGACTGGCAGAAGTTCATGAAGCTCACGGCCTGGCTGCCGGCGCCCGTGGCGGCGTCAAAGTTGGACATCGACTACGGTAAGCATTTCGCCTTTGCATCGTCTGCGTTCTCGCTGGCGTTCGATACGGACGTGCAGCGCATTGAATCGACCGGCAACTTCGCCCTGCCGTTCTCGTTCATCGACCGCGGCGATGGGGTGAAGCTGGATATTTCCGGGATCTCCGTGCGCCAGGACGTGGACAAGACGGCCGATGTCCGCATCATCCGCCACCCCAAGCCGTTCCCTGACGCACCGGATCATTCCCAGGCCACATGGAACCAGGTACTCAAGCATGAGCATCCCCAGGACGGCATACCTTTCAAGAAGGACGACACCACCTGGGCTGGCGTAGTGGCCGGCACACCCGCGGCCGAACCTAAGGCGCTGTACACGCTGTTCTATGGCGACGACGGCAGCCCGGCGGATGCGACGATGAAGGACAAGATCGACAAACTGGTGAAGGGAACCTCCATCAGGGAGCATTGACCTCGGTAAGAAGAGTTTCCTGCGGGTATCAACAACGGCGACAAATAACGTATTGTCGTTCGCGTCATTCGCAACGCCAGGGAGGCCGCGGCAGCCCTGGTCGAACAGCCTGGGGGTAATGCATGCGCATCCGTGGACGTTTTTGTCGTCTGGTTCTTTTGTTGCCGCTGCTGCTTACGGGCCCCGTCGCGGCCGCGACGCTGGATCCATCCAGTTTGCCTGCCGTGCAAGCGGCTACCTTTGAGGTCGTGATAGCCAAACCCGATGACTCGGCCGTGCGCTATGAGAAACCGCTGCCGCTTGACAAGCTTCCCTTACAGTACCGAAACGACAAGTACAACTCCATCGGCACAGCATTCGCGATTGGCAAGAATCGCTTCGTCACCGAATTCAACGTGGTCGCCGAGGCCATTGGTGGGCGCGTGGGCGCGCCCTTGCTCCGTGATGCGCAGGGCAAGATCTACGCCATCGACCAGGTAACGGGTTTTTCCCTGGGCCAGGATTTCGTGGTGTTCACCGTGGCTGGCTCGCCCGACGTCAAGCCCTTGCCGACCGACCGCAGCTCACAAGTGAACGAAACGGTGTACGCGGTGGGTAAAGCGCTTGGCACGGGGGTGGTGATACGCGACGGCCTGTATACCTCCGACACGCCAGAAGACGAAAACGGCCGTTGGCGCTGGATACGGTTTTCGGCGGCGGCCGCCCCAGGGAGCGGGGGAGGTCCGCTGCTGGATAAGGACGGTAGCGTGATCGGCGTGGTGCTGCGCAAGTCACCTAAAGAGAACCTCAGTTACGCCCTTCCTATCGGCCTTGTACTGGATGCGCCGACGAAATCCGTGGACACCGAACGGAGCGTTTCCACGAACTCGGGCTTCATGAAGGCTACGCGGGAGGGCATCTTTCACATCAAGCTTGAATTGCCGATCACGTTCGCCGCTTTTGCCGACAGCGTCCAGGCGCAATCGGACTCGTTCTTCGACGCGCAGTGGAAGGCGCTGCTCGCCCAGGAAGATGCCAGGTTGTTTCCCAAAGGCGCTGGCAGCCAGATAATCCTTGCAGGAGGGGCGTATCAGGACACGTATCCCGCTGCGCTGCAACGCGGGTCCAAAGGCGATTGGGCGTACATGGTTCCAGAGCATGGGAAGGCGTCGCTTCCCGACAATGGCTATGTCGACATCGGCTTTGCCGGTGAGATGGCCATGCTTCACCTGCGCAAGCCTGACAGCATGCCCCTGGCCGCGTTGTATGCCGACCCCAAGGGCCTGGTAGAGCTGATATTCAAGTACGGGGCGGTTACGCGTGAGGTGGGCGACGAAAAGGTCAGGATAACGTCCTTGGGCGCCCCCATCCTGGACACGGTCTACATCGATCGCTGGAGACGTCGCTGGCAGCACCGGGAATATGCCTTGCCTGCGGTGGACAGGGTGGTACAGATCTACTCGCTGCCTGTTCCCGACGGCTACATAGCGCTGATGCACAATTTTCTTCCACGGGAGCGCCATGTCGAGGACGTGCGAATGCAGGCCATGGCCGACTTCACCACGGCGGCCTACGACGGCAGTTTCGCCGCGTGGAAGGAATTCCTCGCGCAGGGGGAATGGGTCTCTCCGGAGATTGGCCTGGCTCATATCATGATCGACTACGGCAATCGGTTCTCGTTGTCGTCGCCTGGCTTTTCCTTTGCCTATGGGCCGGACTTGCAGCAGATCGATGCCAAAGGGGAGCTTTTGGTGAGCATCGGTTTCCTTGGCCGCGACGGCGCCGTCCGGCTAGGCCTTACCGGCGTGGTGGCGCAGCCGGACATGGACCAACACACCCAGGTGCGCATCTCAAGGCAGCCCAGGCCATTTGCCGATTCGCCGTTGAACTACCTGTCGCACTGGAAGTACCTTGCCAGCAACGCTTATCCACGAGATGGCAAGCCTTACACGAGCGAGAAGGTAAGCTGGGCGTGGACCACGATGGGCGGCAATGCAGATGCCAACGTGATGTATACGGTGTCTTATGGCAACGATGGCAGCCCATCGGACGCGACGATGAAGCAGAAGCTCGCGCAGGCCGTGAAGGGCACGACCATCCAGGAACACTGACATCACTGCCACCCCGTTTAAGTTCCAGCCAGCTACGAAGGCCGCATCCGCGTAACCTTGTACGGCTTCCATCGCCGGTTGTTCCTCCATGTCTGAATTTCCACCCGGACCGCACACCCGTGCGGCGGTTCCGCTCGCCCCGTCTCTGGACCCGACCCTCGCTGCCGCGCATATGCCCCGGCAGTTCCGTCCATTGGATGGGCGCGTAGCCTGGATCGCCGGCACGAGCATCGTGTTGGCGGCATTGGTAGCACTGGTGGCGCAGTGGCTCACCGGGCTGATCGGCCTGGTCACCAACCTGGTCTATTACGGGCGCATCAGCAGCGAGTTCATCAGTCCCGCCCACAACACCCTGGGCGTGTGGGCCATCGGCATACCGGTCTTGGGTGGTCTGGTGGTCGGCTTGATGGCGCGTTTCGGTTCGCGCGCCATCCGCGGCCACGGCATTCCCGAAGCGATGGAACAGGTGCTGCGCAACGATAGCCGCATCCCGCCGATCATCACCTGGTTGAAGCCGGTGTCATCGGCCGTCGCCATCGGCACGGGCGGCCCCTTCGGTGCGGAGGGCCCGATCATCGCCACCGGTGGTGCGCTGGGTTCGTTGCTCGGCCAGTGGCTGCACGTCACCGCCGACGAACGCAAGACGCTGCTTGCCGCAGGCGCTGCCGCAGGCATGGCGGCGGTGTTCGCTGCGCCCGTGGCTGCGGTGTTGCTGGCGGTCGAGTTGCTGCTGTTCGAACGCCGCGCCCGCTCGCTGATCCCGGTGGCGCTGGCAGCCATGGTGGGTGCGGGCATGCATGTCTATTTCGAAGGTGCGGCCGCCGTGTTCCCGATGCCCGCCGTGCAGCCGGCGAGCCTTGCCGCGCTTGCTACTTATGTGGTCCTGGGTGCCTTGGTGGGCGTGACGAGCGTCGGCATCACCCGTCTTTGCTACGGTATCGAGGATGCTTTCGAACGTCTGCCGATCCATTGGATGTGGTGGCCGGCCATCGGCGGGCTGGTGGTGGGCGTGGTGGGTTACTTCATGCCGCGCACGCTCGGCGTGGGCTACGACAATATTTCCCTGGTGCTTGGTGGAGGCATCGGCATGGGCGCCATGCTCGCGCTCTGCCTGATGAAGCTGGTGTCGTGGTCGGTGGCGCTGGGCAGCGGCACATCGGGAGGCACGCTGGCGCCGCTGTTCACCATCGGTGGTGCGTTGGGCGGCGTGCTGGGCATCGGGCTGGCCACTTATCTCCCCTGGCTCGGGGTGGATCCGAAGCTGGCCGCGCTGGTATGCATGGCGGCGATGTTTGCCGGTGCGTCGCGGGCGTTCCTCACCGCCGTGGTCTTCGCCTTCGAAACCACGCAGCAGCCCCATGGCCTGCTGCCCCTGCTCGGGGCCTGCGCCGCCGCTTTCCTGGTGTCCGGTCTGATGATGCGCAACACCATCATGACCGAGAAGATCGTGCGCCGTGGCGTGCGCGTGCCGTCGGAGTACAGCGCCGACTACCTGGACCAGATTCACGTAGGTGATGCCTGCTCCCGCGACGTGGTGAGCCTGCAGGGCAGCCAGACCCTGGGCGAGGTCCGTCAGTGGCTTGCTACGGGTGGCGAAAAGGCTTCCCACCAGGGTTTCCCCATTCTCGGTGACCAGGGCGAATTGCTGGGCGTGCTGACGCGGCGCAACCTGTTCGATCCGGCACGCGCCGATGAGGTAACGCTCGATACTCTGCTTCAGCGTCCGCCGCTCGTGGTGGGCGCGGATCATTCGTTGCGCGAAGCGGCCGACCACATGGTGGAAGCGAATGTGGGAAGGCTCATCGTCGTCGACCCCCGCATTCCCATGAAAATGCTCGGTATCATCACCCGTGGTGACCTGCTTGCTGCCCACGCCAAGCGCCTGCGCTCGGCACGCCACGCATCGCGGCATTTCCGCTTCCGGGAGTCCAGGCAATGATCTCGAATACTCCTCCCGCCGGAACACCTCCGCCCCTCGCCTCGTGTCCGGTGTGCCACGGCACCGGCGAGGTCGTGGTGATCGACGAGGAGGTGGGTTGCCACGTGCCCATGCCGTGCTGGGCCTGCCAGGATGGCCCGATGCCTTCAGGGGGTTATGATCGTCCGATCAAGGGCGATCAATGAAAACCATCCAGGGCAGAAAAATCCTCATCACCGGCGCCGCCATGGGCATGGGGCGTCTGTATGCCGAGCGCGCCGTGCGCGAAGGCGCCGCCGTGGTGATCCTCTGGGACATCAACCAGGAAGAGCTCGAGCGCACGGTGCTGGCGCTGAAGGATTCCGGGGTGCGGTTGATGCCTTACCTCGTGGATATCGGCAGCCTCGACGCCATCGTCGCGGCGTCCGCGCGCGTGCGCGCCGACGTGGGCGATCCGGACATCATCATCAACAATGCCGGCATCGTGCGCGGGAAGTATTTCTGGGAACACACCCAGGCCGATACCCGGCTGACGATGGAGATCAACGCGCTGGCGCCGATGTACATCACCCGCGAGTTCCTTCCCGCGATGATGGCATCCAGGCGCGAATGCCGTATCGTCACCATCGCCTCGGCGGCGGCAACGGTGTCCAATCCGCGCATGAGCGTCTATTGCGCCTCGAAGTGGGCGGCCGTGGGCTGGAGCGATTCGCTCCGGCTGGAATTGGTGCAGGCTGGGCATTCCCACGTGAAGGTCACCACGGTGTGCCCAAGCTATGTCTCCACCGGCATGTTCGAAGGCGCGCGTGGTCCGCTTATGACGCCGCTGATGAAGCCGGATTACGTGGTGGACCGCGTCTGGCGCGCCATGCTGACGGGCCGGCCCATGCTGATGTTGCCCTGGACGGTCACCTTGGGGAAAATCGCGCGGGGCATATTGCCGTTGCGCGCATGGGATTGGGTTGCCGACCACGTCTTTGGCGTGTATCACACGATGGATCGCTTCAGGGGGCGTTAGATGCGCAAGAAGATCGTCGTGGGACTGGTCGTCCTGCTTTTGCTGTTCGTGCTGTATTTCGCCTACATGATGGTCGCCGTGCGCGGCACGTTCGCGCCGATCCTCCCGGCAGACAAGGCCGGTGGCGACGCGGTCACTGCCGGTGTCGAGGGCCATCGCATCGTCGGCCGCATGCATCTGGAGGGGCAGGCCAATCCATCGGCACCGCTGGTGGTGATCCTGCACGGCGATGCGCCCTTCGCCCATCCGCGCTACCAGTACGGTGTGGCGGCGGACATTGCCAACGCCGCTCCAGGTACCCGGGTGGTGGCGTTGATGCGCCCAGGCTACACCGATGCCTACGGCGCCCATTCCGATGGTGAACACGGGTCGACTTCGGGGGACAACTACACGCCCGAAGCCGTCAAGGACCTGGCCGATGCCATCGTCGAGCTGAAGACGCGCTTCCACGCGCCATCGGTGCTCCTGCTGGGGCATTCCGGCGGCGCCACGATGGCCGCAAACATCTCGGCGCTCAGCCCCGGGCTGGTGCAGCACGTATACCTCGCTGCGTGCCCCTGCGATGTGCTGCCCTTCCGCAAGCACATGGCCCAATTGCAGACCAGCCCCGTGTGGCTGTTTCCCGTGCGCAGCCTCTCGCCGCTGCAAACGCTCGATCAGATGCAACCGGGCGTGGCGATCACCGCGATCTCAGGCTCGGAAGACCCGCTGGCGCTGCCGGTGTACGCGCGTGATTACGTGGCCAAGGCCAAGGCGCGCGGGTTCGATGCATCGATGGTGATCATCCCCGGCAAGGGGCATGAAATCCTCGACGAGGATGTGGTGATCAAGGCTGTCGCCGACGACGCTAAAGCTCGAATGTCGCAAGCACCGGGAAGTGGTCCGACGGATAGCGCCCATCCTTCGACGTCGTGACGGTTTCCACACTGAGTGGCTTCACGCCCCGGTAGAAGATCCAGTCGATGCGCCGGTCGGGAACGCCGGTGAAGTTGTGGAAGGTTTTTTCCGGGCCGCTTCGCGAGGGCGCCGTATCCCAGGCGTCTTTCAGCTGCGCTGCCACCGTGGCATGCACCTGGCTTTCAGGCCCCGTGTTGAAATCGCCGGTAAGGATCACCGGGATGTTCTTCGGCAGCGATTGCATGCGCTTCATGATCAGGGTGACGCCCTTCAGGCGGGCGTCTTCATCCTGCTCGCGATAGGGCAGGTGGGTGTCGTAGAGGTAGAACTTCTTGCCGTCGCTCAGGCGCTGGAACAGCGCCCATGTGACCATGCGAGGCAATGGATGGCCCCAGGTGATGCTGCCGGCCACTTCCGGCGTATCGGACAGCCAGAAATTACCTGATTCAAGCACCTTCAGGCGGTCTTTCCGGTAGAACACGCCCATGTGCTCGTCGCTGTCGTCGCCGGTGCGGCCGCGGCCGAACCAGGTGTATTGCGGCAGGCGCTGTACGGTGTCGTCGCCTTGCAGCTTGAACAGTTCCTGCGTGCCGAAGACGTCAGGATCCGCTTTGCGCACGGTGTCGGCGAAGAGATCACGCCGCGCTTCCCAGCGGTTGGGCCCGTCGGCAGCCACCGGCAGGCGCACATTGAAGGTCATCACCCTCAACGGTTCGGCATGCAGCGCAGGGATGAAGGCAAGCAGGATCGCCAGCAAGGCTGCGCGCATGGCATCAACGCCCGTGGTTGAAGTTGTTGTTGAGCCCCTGCACCGAGATGCTTACGCCCCCGGTGGGATGGTCGCAGCTGCCGAAGGCCTGCGAGAGCGTTACGCCGCCGGCCTGGTAGCTGCCGCCACGGATATGGCTGCCGCCGACTACGCCGGTTTCGACGCTGCCATGCACCTGCGGCTGGTTATAGGTGGCATCGTCGCAGTGGTCGGCGGGCGTTTCATCGGCCACGGCCATGCGGCCGCTGTGGTCGCCGTAGTAGGTGCCGGGGGGATCCTTGGCGTGCGCGGCGGCGTTGGCGTTGGCCGACGTCGAGGCGCTGGCCGGTGCCGTGGCGGATGCTGCCGGGATATCCGAAGGCGGCAGCTTCAGGTTCAGCGGCTTGTCCGTGGACTGTGCGGCGGCCGCCGTGGACAGGCAGAAGGCGATGGCGGCGAGGAACGGGGAAACTTTCATGGGGGAGGCTCCGGGGATGCCGCTATTAACGCACCGACCGGCTGGGCGTGCACGTGAATACGTTGGACGGCGTTCAGGGCGGGGAGTTCCGCGGGCATCCGGGGCCGGAAGCTGGCACGATGGCCCGTAAGATCCCGCATCCGGGATCCTTCGGGGTGGGCAATGGGCTGGACAGCGGACAAGGTGGCAAAGGGTTTGGCGATGTCGTGCCTGGCCATGGCGGCGTGGCCCACCGGCCCGGTGTGTGCGCAAACGGCGACCGTCCCCTTCAATGGCCCGGACCGCCCCTATTACCGCTATGCCGGCGAACTTGAGCACGCGCTTGAACAGGCCATGCAGGCCGCGCCAACGGCTGATGGGGCAGACGGCGTGGCCGTGGCCTATGTGCAGGGCGTGGCCGATGCGGTACAGGGGTCGTCAGCCTGCCCGACACCCGCGCAGCGCTCGGGTGAACTGATACGCGTGGTCCAGTCTTACCTTGCCGCCAATCCAGGGCTGGGTGCGCAGCCGGCGGCCGGCGTGGTGCGCGATGCGTTGCGCCGGGCCTACCCGTGCAAGGGTCGCTGAGCAAGGGACGGTGATCTTCTGGCCGTGGCGGCGTGCCCATCGCGCTGCTAAGGTCGGCGCAATCTTTCAAGGGGCTAGCCAGGCATGGTCATGAATCGACGGGATTTCCTGCGTTCCTCCGTAGCTGGCAGCGCGCTGGCCGGGCTGGGCCTGCCAGCGGCTACGTTTGCCGCCACCCGGGCCGATCCCGACCACATCGACAACGCCGTGGTGCTTCGCGGGGACAATGTCCCCCGCTACAACCGCGATACCGTGGCGCGTCTGGACAAGTTGCTGGCCGCGCGGCCGAGCCCACCTGGCAGCGGGCACGAGGTCGCCTCTGACAGCTACCTGCAACATGGCGCGGTGGAAGAGCTGGAGCAGTACTTCGCCACATTCCTCGGCAAGGAAGACGCGGCGTTCATGCCCACCGGCACGCTGGCCAACCACGTTGCCATTCGCCTGCATTGCGGTGAGCACCGCCACGCACTGGTGCAGCGCGAAAGCCATGTCTATCGCGATGAGGCCGATACGATTCCCACGCTCAGCGGCATCAACCTGGTGCCCCTGGCCGAAGGCAAGGCATCGCCGACGATGGACGAGGTGAACAAGGCCATCGACGATGCCGAGCATGGCCCGTATCCCATCAAGGTGGGCGCGATATCGCTCGAATCGCCGGTGCGCCGCGCCGATGGCGAAATGGTGCCGTATGAACTGGCACAGCAGATTTCCACGTTGGCACGCGGGAAGGGCATCGGCATGCACCTGGACGGCGCGCGTCTGCTGCTCAATATCGGCGCCGATGGCTTTACGGTGCAGAAATACGCCGCGCTCTTCGACACGGTGTATGTCTCGCTATACAAATACCTTGGCGCGCCCTTCGGTGCGGTGCTGGCAGGAAGCAAGGCGCAGATCGCCCAGGCGCGGGAACTGCGCCATGTCTTCGGCGGGCTGATCTACCATGGATGGATGCCTGCACTCCTGGCGCTGGACACATTGCAAGGCTTTCCCGAGCGCTTCGCGAAGGTCCGGCAGGCTGGGGATCGGCTTTTGGCGGCACTTGGCTCCATGGACGGCTACACCGTGAAGCGCGTGCCCAACGGCAGCAACATCCACTTCCTTGAGGTGGCGCCGGCGCGCCAGGCCGGGCTTGCCGAGCGGCTGAAGAAGCAGGACATCATCGTTGGCGGGATGATCGACGGCCGCCTGATGCTGACGTTCAACGAGACGCTCCTTCGCCGCAACCCCGAGGCGATCGCCCGGGCATTCGCGGGATAGGGCCCATGACACCCACCGACATCGGCCTCATCGTGGTGGTGGTCGGCGTGATTATCGCCGTCGTCATGTTGTGGCCGAAGAAAACGCCGAAGGAGCACACGTTTCGGTGCAGGCGTTGCCGTACCGTCACGACCCATACGAGTCGTACCATCGACGAGTGGCAAAAAGGGAAAAAGGAGTTCTCCTGCGATACCTGCCATCGCCAGTGGCATGTCACCCGAGGTCCTCGCGGGCGTTCTAGCCGGTAGTCGTTACCTTTTCCGGAGGGGGCGTCAATGCGTCCTCCCATGCTTTTATCCGAGCAATGTGGCGTTCTACCTGCATGGCAGCGCGAGTAAGTTCAAAGAGCGACGGGCCAAGAGCCAATCCTCGCCTGGAGCGTATGAGAAGGAAGTCACGCTGCACGCTTGCCGAATCTACGTCTTCGCGCCAGGTTTCGAAGCGGCGCAGAATGTCGCTGCCCGCGGGATGGACCTGGAACATCAAGTCGCGCAGCAGGCCCAGCAGCTGGCGGAGGTTCAGTGGCTCGAGCGGCGGCATCGCACCGGCGGATGCCTGCGCATACGACCGAATGCAACGCCGAAGTGCATTCTGCAGCTGTACGGCCGTGCCCGTGAGAATTTCGAGGATGCGGTGAACGTCCATGTCATTGGATGAGGACATGAGGAATCCTAGCGAACAACCACCGACATCTGACGGTCGGCGCCCAGGTGTTCGGGCGTGCACGCGAACAAAAGGACCAATGGCTGCGTACCGGTATTGACCAGTTGATGGACCGTGCCCGGTGGAATATTGAACACATCCCGTGCTCAACCTGAGCTTCCGCTACATCTGCTGCAATGTTCGGTTGCCAAGTCCTGATCACTCCCATGCCGCTGAAGATGATGTACACCTCATTTCCCTGGCGGTGGTAGTGGGGCGTCACTGACTTTCCCGGCGCGATCTCGGTCGCGTAGTGCGAGCAAGTCAAGTCTTCCAGCATGGTCGCTATTCGAATGCCAACGGCGGGATCGTGGACCACTTGGCTGGAGAGCTTCTGTAGAGCGTTGCATGTCGCGATCGGTGCGGTGCCAAGATTTGAAATGACTTTCAAAATTCATCCTGCTTGACTGCTTGAAGGGTGGCGATGCACCTACTATCCATAGAAGGGATCGTTCTGCCTATCCGTAGAAACTACGCATGAAAGATCACGTCGGTTTGATGAGAAGGCGGATGGGTGTGTGGTGTTCGTCTTTTTCCGAAGCGTCGACTCACGTCGATCCGAAGCTTGTGCATGACGAGTCTTTTTGAAGCCACCGGTGAGGGTGGCGGGCGTGCCAGGGTGGAAGTCCGTATCCAGGGAACGGTGAGGCCGCAGCCTTCCTGGCACGCCGCCATAAGCGGAGTGCGGATGTCGTCACCGAAGTGACGGTGTTACTGGAAGCGGGCTTCCACGCCCGTGTGCCCGGGTTGGGCAACACCGACATGATGACGCTGCGTGTCAGCGCAATCCATCGGAATGGTCGGAAAGTTGACTAGCAATTTCGCTCGGCTTGTTGCGCGTTAGTGCGAGGGCGAATTCTTACAGCAGGCGGCCCGCACATCGGCTACCAGCTTTACCAAGCCTTTCATGTCGTAGAAGGGCGGGTCCACCGTCGAGCCAAGGCGCACGATCACCAGCTGATCGGACGGCACGATCACCACGCGCTGGCCATCCTTGCCCGAGGCGAAGTACGCATCACTGGGCAGGCCGTCGATGGATTCGCTGCCCGGACCCACGTTCGACCAGAACCCCGACCCATACAGCGCGCCCAGCGTTCGCTTGCCCGCGGACGCGGCCCAGCCCTCGGGCAGGATGCGTTGACCACCGGCCATGCCGTCGTCCAGGTAAAGCTGCCCCAGCCGCGCCCAATCGCGGGCCGAAGCATAGACGCGGGTCGAACCGATCAGGCTCTGTGCGCCGTCGAACTCCATCCGCACGTGTTCCATGCCCAGCGGTTTGAACAGTTCCTCGTGGGCGAACGCCAGCAGGGCGGGAGCGCCACCGCCCAGCGTGTCCCGGACGATGCCCGAGACGATGAGCGTGTTGCCGCTGGTGTATTCCCATCGTGTTCCCGGCGGTGATGCCAGCGGCGCGGAGGCTGCGTACGCCGCCATATCGCGCGTGGCGAACATCATGCGCGATACCGGGTCGAAGCCAGTATCGGCCTCCGGGAAATCCAGTCCGCTTTCCATGCGCAGGAGCTGGTCGATGGTGATGGAGTGGCGCGGGTCGGCGGCATCGCGCCATGCAGCGACGGGTGCGGGCGTGGTGATGTCCAGGCGATGCTGGCGCACCAGGATGCCTACCAGTGCGTGCACTACGGATTTGCTCAGCGAATAGCCGATCTGGGGCGTTTCGGGAGTGAAGCCGTTGGCGTACCGCTCAGCGAGAATCTGCCCTCGATGCAGCACGACGATGGCATGGACGTTGCGGCGGGGTCCCTGGGCGGGTTCGGCGAAGGCCGTGGCCATGGCCGCCTGCATGGCGGCGTCGCCCGGTTGCACGGGAGGCTCGGCGCTGGCCGGTGGAAGCGCCCGCGCCGCTGCGAGCGTCGCTTCCGAAGGCGTGCGCAACGGCAGCGCGCATCCGTAACCCGGATAGTAGGTGGCTTTCGCTTCGAATCCGCCATGCCAGCGCACAGTGACCGTGTTCCCGTCGACGACCGTCTTCATGCCGCGCAACAAGGGATGCAGGCCCGGCTGCGAGGCGACGCTTTCGTCGAACACGCGCCTCTCGTCCAGGTGGGATATGAACATGCCGCTGCAAAGCGTTTCGGCGGCGCTGGCCATGGCGATGTTCAGCGCACGATCCGGCCGCTTCCAGGCCGCCAGCACCACCAGCGCCACGATGGCCAGGCCCAGGAGGCGCAGCACGATCCTTCCCACCGACAGCGACGGCTGCTTCATCGTTCTCCCCTGTGTGTTGCGCTATGGCGGGGTCAGAGTCATGACTCTGACCCCTTGTGCCCCTTCTGCACCGGCATCATTGCGCCGGACTGTCACAGCTGGCACGTTTGGCAATGATCCCAGTGGCAAATGGCAGATGGATGAAGAAGACATCCTCGCGCTGGGCATTCTGGCCGTGGTAGATGCCATGGGAAATCTCCCCGGCATCATCCTGCATCACTACGCCTTCGGCGACCACCAGGTGGTAGGCCCGGCCCACCTCCGCGCGTTCGTCGGCCGTGGCCGGGCGCATGCGGGTGGCGGCGGTGCCGCCGCCGGTCATCACGTAGTCGTCCTCGGAGCGGCGGGTGAGGCGGATACCGGGTTGCGAGGCTACGTCGTAGCAGCCCAGCAGCGGAGTCGAGGCGCTTTCACCCTGCAGCCGCCCAGTGGTGGAGCCCACCTCGCAAGGCGTCTGCTGGTAGGTCACCTGGCCGTTGCGGTTGCAACGGTAGATGTCGGCATGGGCCGTCAAGGCCATGCCCCATAAACCCAGTCCGACGAAAGACAACAGCAGCCACCGACCCATCCGCGCCCCCTCGCGTTGCGATGCGTGGCGCGATCATCGCACGGCGGAGGGCGCCGTTTGCGTGGCGGTCATCCCGTTACGTCCTGGTAGGTCCGGTACCGCTGGTCGGTGATGTCGGGGAAGGCGAGCATCCGGCCGCCATCGGGCAGGCGCCATTGGCCGCGGTCGGTTTGTTTCGCCATCAAAAGGTCACGGCGGGTGGTGGCGAGGCTACCGTCTTCGACCAGGCGCATCAGCACCAGCGGGCCGGCCAGGAGCGCCACGCTCTCGTCGTGGCCGTCTTCGATGGTCTGCAGGCGCATGGCCAGCGGCAGCTCCAGTTCGATGCGGTCGCCGTCGCGCCACTGCCGGTGGACCTGGGCGAAGCTGCCTGGTTCTACCGGTAGCGGCTTGCCGTTCACCCGCAGGTTGGCACCCTCGGCCCAGGCCGGTATACGCAGGCGCAAGGCGAAGGTTTGCGGGGTGGCAATTCCCACGGTGATGGCGATCGCGCTGCCATAGGGGTAGCTGGTGTCCACCGTCAGGCGTGCGTCGCTGCCACCCTGGCGCCAGGTGACTTCGCCGGGTGCGTACAGATTGACGTACAGGCCCTCGGCATCCCGGAAGTAGGTGCTGATACGGTAGTCGGCGGCAACGATCGGCAGTGTCGCCGAACAGCATGGCCAGTGGTCGGGATGGAAGGTTTTCTCCGCCTGCCGGCTGTAGTCGGAGTAGTAGAAGGCATGTCCGTCGGCCTGGATATTCTTCGCGCCAAGAATGGTGTTGTACATCACCCTTTCCATGCTGTCGCCGTAGCGGGCATCGCCCGTCGTGCGGAGCAGGTAGCGGGTAAGCTTGAAGTGCGCGTATGAGCCGCACGGCGTCTCGAAGCTCTTGTGTTCCTTCACCAGGCTGGTGGCCAGCGCGCCGGTGCCAGGCTGCACGAAGTGCTCGTCCGGGCCCCAGCCGCCGGTGGCGAAGCTTTGCGCGTCGACAAAGTCGAAGCCGCGGCGGGCCGCGGCAAGGTATCTTGCGTCGCCCAGTGTGGCGTAGGCCTGCGCGGCGGAGCTGAGTGCATTGACGTGGCTATAGGCGTGCTTGCCGGGCAGTACGTTGTGGCCGCGGGCCAGCGGCCCGAAGAAGTCGTCATACAGGAAGCGCTGACCAAGGCGCCGGTGCAAAGGATCGCCGGTAAGGCGCCAGGCCAGGAACTGGTTCTCAGGGATGGTGTAGCTCTCGTCCCAGGCATGCTGGCTGAAGTCTTCGCCGGCGAGGGCGTGTTCGTTGCGCGGTACGGCGCGCGCGGGCAGGTAAGGCAAGGCGGCGTGGTTGGTGCGCTTGAGCGCTGCCAGGGCATGGCCGTCGTTGGCCAGGCGCCGGGCATCGATCATCGCGCCGACAAGCTTGTCGTAGGTGTATGAGGGAAAGCGGTTGTCGCGGTAGAACTTGCCTTCTGGGCCCACGGTGTCGGCATAACCCTTAACCAGTCGGCCGAGCTTGGCCCGTGTGTCTTCATCGCCGGTGATCGCGTAATAGCGGGCCAGGCCGCTGAGCCACTGCCCGAAGTTGGCGCCGGGGGCGAAGGCGTAGCTGCCATACCAGCCCGGCAGTTCCTCGCCGGGCGCAGCCAGGCCCTCACGTACGCGGAAGGGCCGCAGCATGGCGTTCTCATCCATTCCCATCAGCACCCGCAGGGCTTCGCGTCCCTGGTCGTCCAGCGGGCCGGTGAGCTTGACCTGCGAGTAATCAAGCTCGGCCAGCGCGGGGACCGAAGCGCCAGGGGCCTTGGACGCGACGGCCATGGCCGGGGAGGCCATGGCGGCGGCGCAGGCCCCAGCCGAGAATTTAAGTACCGTGCGACGGTTCGGATCGAAGGTCATCCACCGACCTTACGCCGATCCTCAATAGCCTTCCAGATCATCCACGGGCATGGCCAGGTCTCCCCCGATGATGCGCGTGATCGTGCGGCCGACCACCGTGGTGTTGTTGTCGAAGCTTCCGTGGGAGGAAGGAATGACCTTGCCGCGCGCGGTTGGCACCGTCGGTGCGATCACTGGGCGGGTGCGGTCGGCAAGGTCGGTATCCTCGGCCGCGCGTCGCCATGCGCGAAGCGCGGCATCGGTCACCGACGTGCCATCCCATTGCGTGTAGGAGGGATCCATCACGTTCGCCAAACCGAGGATCGGCGTATGGATGTCCGTTTCCAAAGCGTTGGAGACGAGATACAGCAGGGATTTGCGATAAGGGCCGACATTGTCGTCCAGCTCGTTGCGGTCGGTGAGCAGGTCGATATAGAGGTTGTGCATCAGCGCGTCGTGCGTGGCGTAGTACTGGTTGGCGAATGCCACCGTGCAGGCCGGTGCGTACAGGTGCGCCGATGCCACTTGATCGTCGAGCTTGCGCTGGGCCATGAGGTCCAGCAGGTAGCCCAGGAAGATCGACCCCGCGGAATGGCCGATCACGTGCACTTCAAGCTTCGGCCATGTCGTTGCAAGCGACGCAATCGCACCGACGAGCTGGTCCATGCCGCGCGTGGGCAGGCTGCAATCGAGCGCCTGGGTTTTCATGCCCGACCAGATATGTTTTCCGACGAGGCGTCCGGGACCGCGTTCGATCACCAGATCCGAGGCATCGGTGAAGCTGGCTGCCGCCGGTCCTGCGGCCGGTGAAAAAAGGTTGCCCAGCCCGGCGGAAATGGTTTCCCAGAGCCCGGTCTTCCACACCATGAACAATGGGTAGCAGCCGTTGCCGATGAAATAACGCCCCATCGCCTGGGCGCGCGTGATCGCTGCTTCCTGGTTGTTGAGGCCGCCGTGGGCATAGATCACCAGGCGCTGTTTGCGTTGCTTGCTGGTACGGAACCATTGGTCCGGCAATACCGCCGCCTGGTACTGCAGGTTGATGCTCAGGTGATCCTGGGTGACATAGCTGTCCACGCGTCCGTCGTCCTTGAACACCACGCTGTGCTCGAGCGCGGTGGCCTGGTCCCACCATTGGGATTTGTCCAGGCCCACGCGCCGTGCGCTGCTGCTGCCCTTGCTGGCGCCCACGACTTGTCCCTGCATCACGCCGGGCACGCCCATCGCGGCGACCCAGGCATCCATGCCATTGGCCAGCCAGTCGCCGTAGCTGAGCACGGCAAAACCGCCGCCGCCCCACTCGGTGCCCCAGGAGTTCTGTACCACGAAGCCTTTGGAATTGAATCCGACCAGGGCGAAGGCATGTCCGTCGGTCGTGCTGGGGTTGCCGTCGTAGGCGATCACGGGAAGATCCGCATGCTCGGTCACCGATTTCCTGAGCGTGGGAACCACTTGCCATCCACGATGCGTGTTGGCGGACACGTAGATGGCGCCGACCTGGGCGATGGCGGCCTGCATATCGGTGATCGATTTGATGTCGATCCGGTAATAGACGCCAAGCGTGGAGTCGGCCGCACGCTCGACATAGTCAAGGGTCGGGGTGGTGACCTTGTCCGCGAGATAAGGCCATTCCGTCACCAGGCAAACGCCGTGGTGGAACCAGCCCTTCAGTGCGCCGCGGCAGCTGGAGCCTTCATAGTTTTCGCCCGCGTATTCGTCGTAGCGGCGCGCGAAGTTGTAGAGCATGCGCGGACTCACCGAAGTAAACGTCTTCGGTTCCTTGTGGATGCGCCAGCGCAGGTAGTTGATCACGCAGGCCAGGCCGAACCCCGTGCATGCGCCTTCGCTACCCTGGTCCAGGATCATCCCGGCCGCGGTGTATTTGGGAAGGAACTCGGCGATTGTGGCGTCGTCGGGATAAAGGGCGGAAAGACTCGTCGGCGGTGGCGTGTAAAGGCGGTCCTGGATGTCGATCGGGTCCTTGCTGGCATTGAGCGGCCTTGCGACAGCGCGCTTGCTGCCGCGCGTGGCGCCGGCGCCGGCCACCGGGGCGGGCGGGGGAAGCGACCTGGCCAGCGAGAATACGCTTTCGAATTTGTCGAGGCCGAACGTGCCACCGTTGACCAGTTTGCGCGCGGAAGCGAAATTGCCCTGGGTCAGGGCCCTGCGCATGGCCGTGGCCTTGGAATCGAGGAAGGTGGCCAGCAACACCGCCGCCACTTCCGGCGCATTGGCAAGTTCGGGGTTACCCGCCAGATCGATGCCCAGCAGCTTGCCGAATTGCGTGTAATTGGCGCGTCCGGAAAGCTGCACGAAGCCACGGCCTCGGAACCGGGCGCCATCGCCGGGCTGGTTGTTGCCGAGGGATTTCATGCCTTCGTACTTGCTGAAAGGCGGTTGGCCGGGGAGCGTGTTGAAGCGTGAGGGGAACTCCGAGATCGGTACGAATCCCTCGCTTTCGGCGCGGATGGTACCCAGCGCTGCAAGGATCATCGGACTGTCACGCAGGCCCGTCGCATCCAAAGCAGCGGCGACATAGGGCAGGTTGCGGCGGATGTTCGAGCCACGCGTGGCCGGGAACAGGTGCTGGACGTTGTCGACGGTGAGATCCACCGCCATCTTCCCGGCCTTGGTCATGCCAAGCAGCTGCTGGCAATAAGGTCCGATCACGCCATCGGCGACCAGTGCCTTGCCTGCCTGCCAGGCACGCACGGCGGCGTCCGTGACGGCGTCGAATTCCGATCCCGTGGCGAGGCCGCGGAAGCTCGCGGCCGCCGGCCCCAGGGCCTGTGCGAGCCGGCTGCGCATGTCCGCTACCTGCGGCCCCTTCGATCCTGCCCGCAACAACAGCGTCATGGCAGTGCTCCGGTCGTGGCGACCTGACGGATGCTGCGCCCGATGCCCGGGCTCCTGCAACGACCCGAACGGCCTACGTTGCTACCGCTTGTGTTGTAGGTGCAGGTAAGTTTTCGTGCATGGTCAACATGCGTTGCACGTCGCGCAGCGGTGGCGCGCCGAATTGGCGGCTGTATTCGCGATTGAACTGCGAAGGGCTTTCGTAGCCCACATGCATGGCGATGGAGCCGACATCCAGGCGCCGCGCCAGCAACAACCGCCGCGCTTCGTGCAGGCGCAACTGCTTCTGGTATTGCAGCGGGCTCATCGATGTCACCGATTTGAACTGGTGGTGCAACGTGGACACGCTCATGTTCAATCGCTGCGACAACTCATCGATGCGCAGCGGTTGCTGGTAGTGCTCCTTGAGCCACTCCACCGCCCGGGCGATGCGGCTGGATCCCGAATCGCGCGCGGCGAGCTGGCGCAGGCGCGGCCCATGTTCGCTGCTGAGCAGGCGGTAGAGGATCTCGCGTTCCACCATCGGTGCCAGATAGGGGACATCGGCCGGGGCATCCATCAACCGGGCCAGGCGTACGGCAGCATCGAGCAAGGATCGATCAAGCCGGCTGACGCCGATGGCGCGTCCCAGCGGCGCGGCGGCGGGATGGGGCTGGCCCATCTCGGCCATCATCCGGGTGATGTTGCGAAGGTCCAGCGCCACGGCCATGCAAAGGTACGGCGTTTCCGGCGATGCCACCGTCACGTGCGACATCACCGGGAGGTCCAGCGTGGTTACCAGGCAATGCGAAGCATTGTATTCATAGCTGAAGCCGCCGATTTCCACGCACTTGGCGCCTTGCGCGGCGATCACCAGCGAAGGCCGGGCCAGGCAGCAGGGCAGGTCGCGGACGCGGCTGTGGCGGTGCAAGGTGACACCCGGGAGTTCGGGCTCGTGATCGCCGTCCACGGGTGCGTGGCTCAGGATCAGGCTGCCCAATTCGGCGGAGAGATCGTCCAGGGTATCGGCGTGGCGCATCACGTTATTTTGCACCCGATCGACCGGGCGTGGCAGTACTCGTGGCAGGATCAGGCAAGAATCGGGCAGGATCGGGGATTCGCGCCGGGGGCATGGGAGGGCCACACTAAGGAGGTCCCTACAGCCCCCACTGGAGCCAAGCCATGTTCACCGTACGCGCCTACGCCGCCCAGAGCCCGACCTCGCCGATCGCTCCCTTCGCCATCGAGCGCCGCGAGCCGGGTGAGAAAGACATCCACATTGAGATCCTCTATAGCGGGATCTGTCATTCCGACCTGCACCAGGCCCATGACGACTGGGGTGGCGCGCTGTTCCCGATGGTGCCGGGCCACGAGATCGTCGGCCGGGTCAAGGCGGTGGGCTCGAAGGTTACCAAGGTCAAGGTGGGCGACTTCGCCGGCGTCGGTTGCATGGTGGATTCGTGCCGCGAGTGTTCGGCGTGCAAGGAAGACCTGGAGCAGTACTGCGAACGCGGGGCCACCTGGACGTATAACTCGAAGGAGCGCAACAGCGACCGCCTGACCTTCGGCGGTTACTCCGAGGCCATCGTGGTCGAAGAGCGCTTCGTGGTGTCGATCCCCTCGAGCATGGACCTGAAAGCCGTGGCGCCGCTGCTGTGCGCGGGCATCACCACGTATTCGCCGCTGCGCCACTGGAAGGTGAGCCCGGGCCAGAAGGTTGGCGTGATCGGCTTGGGTGGCCTTGGCCACATGGGCATCAAGTTCGCCAAGGCGATGGGCGCGCACGTGGTGATGATCACCACCTCGCCGGAGAAGGGCAAGGACGCCACGCGCCTGGGCGCCGACGAAGTATTGCTGTCGAAGGATGCCGACGCCATGGCAAAGCACGCGCTGAGCTTCGACTTCCTGCTCAACACGATCCCCGTGCCGCACGATGTGAACCCGTACCTGGCGCTGCTGCGCCGCGACGCGACGATGGTGATGGTGGGCGTGCTTACCGAACTTGATCCGCCGGTGATGGGTTCGAGCCTGATCTTGGGCCGCAAACACCTGACGGGCTCGGCCATCGGCGGCATAGCCGAAACCCAGGAGATGATCGACTTCTGCGCCGAGAAGGGCATCGTCAGCGACATCGAGATGATCGCCATGAACCAGGTGAACGAGGCTTACGAGCGGCTGGTGAATAACGACGTGAAGTACCGCTTCGTCATTGACATGGCTACGATGGACGCCTGATAAAAACTCCAAGGAATATCGATGGCTGACCTGTCCTCGTTTCCCATTGCAGCGCAGTGGCCTGCCGCGCACCCGGACCGCCTCCAGCTGTATTCGGCACCCACGCCCAATGGGGTGAAGGTGTCGATCATGCTGGAGGAAACCGGGCTGCCGTACGAGCCGCACTACATCGACATCGGGGCGAACCAGAGCTGGACGGGGCCTTACCTGTCACTCAATCCGAACGGCAAGATCCCCTCGATCGTCGATCCCGACGGCCCGGGCGGCAAGCCGTTCGGGCTGTTCGAATCCGGTGCGATCCTGCTGTACCTGGCGGAGAAGACGGGCAAGTTCCTGCCCGTCGATCCGGCCGCTCGTTACGAGACGATCCAATGGGTGTTCTTCCAGATGGCGGCCGTGGGGCCGATGTTCGGCCAGGTCGGTTTCTTCCATAAATTCGCCGGGCGCGAATACGAAGACAAGCGTCCGCGCGATCGCTACGTGGCCGAATCAAAACGCCTTCTGGGTGTGCTGGAAACACGGCTGGCCAACCGCCAGTGGATCATGGGCGATGAATACACCATCGCCGATATCAGTCTGCTGGGCTGGGTGCGGAACCTGGTCGGTTTCTACGACGCCGGCGAACTGGTCGGGTTCGACAGCTTCAAGGCGGTCAAGGCGTGGCTCGACCGCGGCCTGGCACGGCCTGCAGTGCAGCGCGGGTTGGAGATTCCTTCCCGCGGCTGAGTTTGGCTAGAGCGGGTCGTAGCAGCTGCTGCGACCCGCCGTTGCCGGGCACGCCACCGCGGCGAAGCCGCCATCCTTCTCCACGGTGAAATCCATCGTGTCGCCTTTCCCATGCACGGTGCGATGGATCACATCGCCGCGGCCTTCGCCGGGCGCGTCTTCAATCGTATCGACCAGCCAGTCGCCCTTGCCGAGCGATGCCAGCGGCAGATGCAGCGTTTCGCCGGCGCCGGCACGAATGCCGCCGATGAACCAGCGCTTGCCGCTGCGGCGGGCGATCACGATGTCCTTGCCGGGTGTTCCCGAAAGCAGTTTGGTCTCATCCCACACCGTCGGGACCTGGTCCAGGAAGGCGAGCGCGTTGGGCCGCTTGTCGTAGGCCTCGGGAGAGTCGGCCAGGTGCTGCCAGCCGGATTCGAACACCACCGACAGCGCAGTTTCGTGGGCAATGGAGGCCATCTGGGGTCCCGCATCGAACGCCACCGGGGTGTAGTCCATGGAGCCGACCACATTGCGCGTGAACGGCTGCACCGTATTGGGATACACCGGCGGATCGTTCTCGGTGCCGCGTACCGCTTCCATGCTCATGATGTGCGGCCAGGTGCGTGCCAGGCCGTGAGGGATGGTGGCGCCGTGGAAATTCACCATCAGGTGCAATTTGGCGGTATCGGCAAGGATGGCGTCGTACCACTGGTAGCGCGCCTGCGAGTCCGAATCCATGAAGTCGACCTTGATACCCTTCACGCCCCAGCCCTTGATCTTCGGCAGGATCGCCTGGCGCTTTTCTTCCGTATCGAGATTGGTCCAGCGGAACCACAGCAGGATGTCCACGTGCCTTGTGTTGGCGTATTTCACCAGGTCCGGTATCCATGCGTCCTTCCAGCCTTCATCCACCAGGACATAGGGCAGGTGGTTGCGCGCGGCGAAATCCACGTACGCCTTCTGCCGTTCGGGATCACTGGGGCTTTCGTGTTCGCTCAGCCACGACCACGCCACCTTGCCGGGCTTGATCCACGAGGTATCGGTGAACCGGGCGGGGTCGGCCAGGTCGTCCACCAGCGTTGATTGCGTCACCGTGGCGAGGTCGCCGGCGATGACCGTGCGCCACGGCGTGCTGCCGTGGAAGCTCGCCGACGCATCGAACAACACCAGGTTGTAGGTGCTGGTGTCCAGGCCGTGGCGCATGCGGCTGCCGGTGTAGCGGCCATCGGTGTTGCTTTCGGTCACCAGCAGGTAATCGCCGTTAACGTGGAACAGCGATGGATAGCCGAAGTCACCGACGGGCGAGCCATAGGCGCTGTCCTGCGAACGCACGCCTTCGTACTGTGGCTTGTACGGCAGCAGCCACGCCGAGGTCTCTTCGGGGAAGGTGAAGTCGGTGGCCTCGCCCTGCACGGTGGCATGGTTGCTGCCGGGAAGTTCGTAGCGCCAGGCGATGCCGTCGTGGGCGGTGCGCACCACGATGTCGAGCTTCGCACCGTCCGCCCCCGTGAAGGGGAAGCGTGTTTCCACCATGGTGGCCGAGCGCTCCAGGCGCTTGCCGGTGGTCATGGTGTAGTGCTCGGTCACTTCGTGGTGGCTCGAGGGGCCGGGCTTGAGACCGTGGGTGAGGTCGGCTTCGGTGGTGCGAAGCCCAAGCCTTGATTGCATCAGCGGCTTACCCTGCGCATTTTCCAGAACCAGGGTGGGAGTGCCGGTGCTGTCGTCGGTGACGAGCGACGCCTTGAGCGGCGTGTTCGACGGGAAGGGGATCGGCGTGGTGGCGGCATGCGCGGACACCGCGGCGGTCATCGCCAGGAAAAGTGCGGTGGTCGTTCGAACAGGCATCGGTAACTTCCCTAGAGCAATTCGAACGCCGAATAGTACGACAATAAGCCGGCATGGGGGTCAGGTGCGTTTTTCCGTCGATCGACGCAGCGCATAATGCGGGGCATGAGCCTTCAACCCGTTGCCGTCACCCGCACCATCGTCCTGCACGTACCGCCAGGCGAGGCCTTCGACTTCCTGGCAGGCGCCGATGTCCTGCCGAAGATACTCAAGGGCCACGGCCTCCTGCCCGCGGTCACCGGTACCAGCGAGCAGACCGGACCATGGGACAAGCCGGGCTCGAAGCGGGTGATCCATCTTTCCGACCGCACCACGGTGCGCGAGGAAGTGCTCCGTGCCGAGCGCGGCGTGTATTTCGGCTACCACGTCTGGGACTACACCAATCCCCTGTTCAAGGGACTGGTCGACCACGCGCGCGGCAGCTTCGAATTCCGGCCGGAGGGAGCCGGGACCTCGGTGGCATGGACGTACGCCTTCGTTCCGCGCAGCGCGGCCGCCCGGCCATTGCTGTGGCTGATCGTGCATCTCCTGTACCAGGGGTACATGGAGAGCTGCCTGCGCGAGACGATGCGGATCCTTTCCGTGCCTCGTCCCTAATAGCGGGCAACAGCGCCCGTTGTCGGTACGTCGCGATAGCCATCAGCCACCGCCCATGCACCAAAGGTGATCGCGAAGGAGATCACCAGCGCCGTCCATGCGTTGCGGTCGCCGGGTGATTGCGCAAGGGCGGGCAGCCACACGAAGGTGGTGATAAGCGCCAGCATCACCGCTTCCAACCGCGCCGCCAGCGCCGGCAGCACGCCGAACAGGATGCCCGCGCTCGCGGCGATGCTGCCGGCGCCCGTGATCCATGCCAGCGCCGTGTGGAACGGCAACCAGTCCGGGATGAAGGCGATGGTCTGCTCCGTGTAGAAGAAGTGCGACAGGCCGATCATCGGCAACGCAAGCGCAAGGACGATCCGCGCGCTGCGCACGCCGCGGTCGCCGGTGAGGAAGTGCGGCGGCAATCCGCGCGCAAGCTGCGCGTACAGGGTCCAGGCTCCGGCGTAGATCACCAGGATCTCGCCCAGTCCCAGCCAGGTGGCTTCCATGGTCGGCACCACCAGCACGGCGGGAAGCTTCAGCAGGATGGCCCATAGCAGCGTGAACACCATCGCCGCAGCGGCGGTGGGCAGGGCGAAGCGTGGCAGCAGCAGGCCCAGGCCCGTGGCCAGTTCGATCACCGCGCAGGCATAGGCGATGAATGTGCGGCCGGGGAGGTACTCGATCGGGATGCGCTGCCATACCAGCGCGAAGTCGCCGTAGATCAGGCCCAGCACGCCCAGGCCGATCAGCGCCAGTGCGAAGGCGGCTCGCGCCGGCCGGATACGCGGGCGTGTACGTGCCACCGGCAGCGGTGCCTGCGTTCCTTGCCCGCGTGTGGAGAACACGGCGTTGAACTGCAGGCCGTCTGATCGCGTTGTACCGGTCATGCGGGTCTCCCCCTGGTGTGTCCCGATGCCATGGGAATCCCGGGCGGCGGTGAATAAAAGAGCCAATCGGGACGAACAGGACCGACCAATCCGCAAGGCGGGTGCATGCCTGCCGCCAGGCCCCAGGATCGCCCCCGGGGTGCCCGCGCCGCGCCATCATTGGCCCCAGGGGCATGGCTAGACTCTCGGCTCCCCTCACGGAGACACTCCATGCGCCCCACCTTCCTTGCCCTGGCTTGCGCCGCTTCGCTGTCCGCGCTGGCTGCACTCCCCGCGCTGGCTGCCCCGGAATGGACCCAGCCCACCAAGCCCTTTCGCATCTACGGCAACACGTATTACGTGGGAAGCAAGGGCCTGACCGCGGTGCTGGTGACCTCGTCCCAGGGCCATGTGCTGGTTGACGCCACGTTGCCCGAGAACGCTGCGATGGTGGAAGCGAACATCCGCGCGCTTGGCTTCAAGTTGTCGGATGTGAAAGTCATCCTCAATTCCCATGCGCATGTCGACCATGCCGGCGCGATCGCGCAAGTGGCCCGTGATACCGGCGCCACGGTGTACGCCAGTGCGCTGGGAGCGAAGTCGCTTGCGCTGGGCGGCCAGGATCCGGATGACCCGCAATACCAGCCCGGGAAAGGCTATGCGCCGGTGAAGGCAACCGTGGTGGGCGATGGTGGGCATGTAAAGGTGGGTTCGCTGGACATCCAGGCTCACGCCACGCCGGGCCACACGCCAGGCAGCACCAGCTACACATGGCGTTCGTGCCAGGACGGCAAGTGCGTGGATATCGTCTATGCCGACAGCCTCACCGCGCTCACCAACGGTACCTTCCGGTACACCGATTCACCGGCGCATCCGCACAGCGTGGAGGACTTCAGGAAGTCCATCGCCACCGTGGCCGGCTTGCCTTGCGGCATCCTGGTGACCACCCATCCCGATGCCAGCGACCTGCTTGAACGCGCGGCCAGCGGCAAGCTCCAGGACCCGGGTGCATGCAAGGTACTGGCGGCTCATGCCAGCGAAAGACTCGATGCCGTGCTGGCCAAGGAGGCAGAAACCAGCCGGTGATCGGTCAGCAGGGCGTGGATGCAGCCAGCAGATAGGCGCGCGCCAGCGTCACCAGTTCTTCCTTGAGGTCATCGCCCGGCATGACATGCCGGTTGCTCTCAAGGAGATTGCGCACCGGGCCGGCGATGGCGCCCAGGAGAATGGCTGCGTGCCGGGACGGATCGCTGAAGTCGCGGTCCCCGGCGGTGGCCAGCATGCCCGACACCGCAGCCAGCATGCGCTCGCGGGCCATCTCCACGCGTTCGGCGCCACCGTGTTCGGCGGCAATCGCGTAAAGCGCCTGCGAGGCGCGGGCATGTTCGAGCTTGGCGCTGACATAGGCATGCACCAGTGCCTGGGCCATGTCGGCCACCTTGGCGCCCCGGTGTTCGGTGCATGATTTCTCGACCGCCATCGCCACGTGCGTAAGGTGCTGGGCCAGTACCGCGGCCAGAAGGGAGTGCTTGTCCGGGAAATACTGGTAGAGGCTTCCCACCGACACGCCTGCGCGCGCCGCCACCCGGGTGGTCGTGGTGCGTTCGATCCCTTCGGCCAGGAGTACTTCGATCGCGGCTTCCCCGATCGCGGCAACAGTGAGGGCCGAGCGTGCCTGCAAGGGCTTCTTGCGATGGACAAGCGGTGGCACGGGGTCGGTCATTGGGGAAAAATTAGTCTCCGCTACCAGCGATCTCAAGGGTAGAAAGTCTATTGGATCGTGGTAGTTAGCCTGTCCTAAGGCCTAGTGCGGAAGCGGAATGGCCGTCCGTTCGGCATGGCAGGAAAATGATCGGCTCATACCTTTTCAGGTTCCTTCCATGTCGACCACCTACCGCTGGACGATCCATGTCCTTCGCACGCTGTTCGGTGCGTTGTTCACGTTCTCCGGCTTCAATCATTTCGCGCACGTCTGGCAGCCGCCGGCGCCGGTGGCCGAAGCGGCACGATCCTTCCTGCAGGGACTGGGTGCGAGCGGTTTCGTGATACCGGTGCTCGGCGCGGTCTTCCTGGTGGCCGGGCTGCTGTTGCTGGCCAACCGCTGGGTGCCGTTCGCCCTGTTGTTGCTGGCGGCGCCGGTGGTGGCGATCTTCGGCTACCACGCGGTGTCCGAACGCGAGGGCTTCGGCATCCACTGGATCGTGCTGGCCGTCTACCTGGTGCTTGCTTGGGATCGCCGCGCGGCATTCGCGCCGTTGTTCGCTGGGCCCGCCCGCAACAGGGGAAAGGTCAACACGTTGTTCAACCCCGCCCTCTAGTTCGTGGTATCCGGTACCGGCGCGCCGAAGCGCGGCGTGCCGTCGGGTCCGAAATCGAATGGCTGGATGCGTGGCGCACGGCGTTTCGTGCATTTCCAGTCGGGGCCGCCGTTGGCGTGGTAGATCAGCCAATGGCGCCCGTCGAGTGTCTGGAAGAATCCATTGTGGCCCGGCGCGTATACGCCGTTGGCGCTGGCGAATACCGGGGTCGGGGATTTCTTCCATGAAACAGGATCCGTCAGGTCGGCCTTCGCATCGGCGGTAAGCAGGCCAAGCGAGTATCCGTCGGACCAGCAGGCGCTGGCGGAGTAGGTCAGGAAGACCTTGCCCTTGGGGCCAGCAAGGAACTCGGGCCCTTCGAGGATTTTCCTTCCGCCCTGCATTTCCCATTCGAAGGTGGGCGCTGCGATATCCACCTGTTTGTCCGACAGGGTCCATGGGTTCGTCATCGGCGCGATCACCAGGTCGCTGTGGTCGCCCACGTAGGCGGAGTACACGAAGTAGCGCTTGCCGCCGTGATCGAAGACGGTGCCGTCGATGCCGTTGTACCCGGTCTTGAGCATGCCCTTGTCGAACCACGTGCCTTGCGTGGGATCGCTCGATGCGTTCTCCAGCACGAACACGTGGCGATGGGCGTCGTCGTCGTGGCCCCGTTCGGAAGCGCTGTAGTAGAGGTACCACTTGCCGTCGAGGAAATGCAGTTCCGGCGCCCAGATCGAGAACGAATGCGGTCCGGATGCAGGCGCGCGCCATACGGTGACACGCGCCGCGTCGCCGAGCTTGCGCATGTCGGTGGTCTTCCACAGGTCAATGCGGTGGCCGAGGGTGTTGGTGTAGTAGTAGAAGCCATCCTTCTGCGCCACCCAGGGGTCTGGTCCCGACGGCAACAACGGATTGTGATAGCCGGGAGCGGTAGCGGAGGCGGGGTCAGAGTCATGACTCTGACCCCGGACCATGCCGACCGCGGCGAATCCCAGGCAAAGGCAAAGCAGTCGCACGTAAGTATCAGGGAGCATCGGCGCCACCATCCAGCTGCAGGTAGTCCACGTCCTGTACATAGGCCGCGCCATCGACGTCGATGGTGTTGAACCCGGCCAGCAGCGGTGCCTTCACCGTCAGCACGTTCCAGCCTGCCTCATGCGCCGGGCTCGTGGTGGATGGCTGCACCGCGCCGTTCACCCGCAGCGCCGGCGTGGCGGCGATACCGACATCGGCAAAGCGCAGACGCAGCGTATGCATGCCTGCCGTGCTGTTGATCTGAAAGCGCAGCCGCGCCTTCGACCCGGCGCCCAGGCGTGCCTTGCGAAGGTTCGATGCGTGGCGGTCGGGGACCGGTACCGCGTCGGTCATGGCGGCGTCCTCGGCCTCGTAACGGTCGAAGCGAAGCGACGTCGCGTTGTAGAGAATCTCGTTGGCCTTTGGCGACGTTGGATCCTGCGGCGAGGACGAGGAGGTGACATGCAGGAAGCGGCCGTCCTCTCGCTGGAGCAGCGCTTGCGTCCAGCCGGCGTGGATGTTGCCGGTGAGTTTCTGCACCGGCGCGCGAACTTCCCACCACGGGCCACGGCCGGAGGCATTGTTGAAATAGAGCGAGCGGCCGCCTTCGTCACCGCCGCCGCCGGCACGTTCGGCCGATACCACGATCACCCCTTCGGGACCGCCCACGGGGAACCAGCGGATCACCGGGCAGGCCGCGGGCCATGCGCCCGATTGCGTGATCACCGGATCGCCATGGCGCTGCGGGTCGCCAAAGTCCAGGCCGTCGCGGCTGAATTTGATCTGCACCTGGCCGTTCTGCGGACCGTCGATGTTCTCGTAGGTCATCGCATAGCGGCCGTCGCCCAGGTGCTCGACGATTGCCATGCCCGGACGCTCCACGCCACCGGGGATGGCCACGTCCAGCACTTCCTTGCCCCAGGTCTTGCCGCCGTCGGTGGACAGCTTGTGTGCCAGTACCTGGTTGTAGCCTTCCGCCTTGTGCTGCTCGGACGAGTAATAGGCCACCATGCGGCCGTCGTCGAGCACGTGGATGTTGGTTTCCCATACACCCTTGTTGTCCTTGTCCGACGGCTTGCCGCCGCCCTTGATCACCGAGCCGCGGTAGGCCCAGGTCTTGCCTTCATCAGTGGATGCATAGACTTGCAGGTCCTGCGTGGATACGTGCTCGTGCTCGTCGTTGCCGGTGGCGTTGGCCGAAAGGATCAGCGTGCCGGCGGCAAGGCCGCCGCTGGCGCGCTGCATGCGCATCAAGTGGGGTTGCCAGCGCAGCTGCCACCTGGCGTTGCCTTTGTGCGCCTGGTCGGTAATGTCCTTCAGGTGCGTCCAGTGGTCGCCGCCATCGCGGCTCTCCCACAGGGGAATACCGCCCATGCCATCCTGTTCGAACACCATCAGCAGGTGCTTCGGATCCTTGTCCGGTGCGTCGTCGAAGCGTGCCACCGACACGTAGCCGGTACCCGCCGCCAGATGCGTGCCTATCGCTGTCTCGCGGCCCTCCTGCGCATGTGCCGCGCCCAGGGCCAGGGCGATGCCCGTGGCCAGCCATGCCTTGCGTTTCATGCGTTTTCCTTCAAAAAAAAGCGGCGCGGCGGTGCGATCCGCCGGCCGCCAGGGGAAAAATCAGAGCTTCAGGCGCGGGCCCACACCCACGGCTGTATCGCCGGAGGGTAGGTCGATGGGCTGGCCTGCATTTATCGGTTGGCCCAGCACGGGCGCGCCGTTCGTGTCGAAATGCATCGGCTGCATCCGGATGTCCCGGCAGGCGTAGGCGTTGGGCTTGCAATCCAGGCGCTCGATGGCGTGGTAGACGTTCCAGTACGACTTGCCGTTGGGCGAGGGCACGAACACCACCGAACCCGGCCCGTGGACCGTGCCGTGGTGATCGAAGATCGGGCCGGACTTCATCCATGAGCCAGCATCGCCCGGATCGCTTCCGGCCTTGAGCGAGAGAAGCCCTACCGCGTAATCGTTGGGAATCCAGCTGGCGCTGCCGGAGTAGGTGATATACGTGCGACCGTTGCGCGTATAACCCACCGGACCTTCCTGGATGGGTTTGTCACGTGTTTCCCAGGCGTCGGTGGGCGTGGACAGGAACACCGTGGGTCCATCCACCGTCACCGCGTTCTGCAGGCGTGCCAGGCAGATGCGCTGCGGGAAGGCACTGTCGGCCTGGTTGGTGCACGACCAGGTGAGGTAGAGCTTGCCGTCGGCGGCGGTGAACACATTGGGGTCGATGGCCCAGTGATCGTCGGAGAGTTTCATCTGGCCATGCGGCAGGCCGGTGTTGGCTTCGTGGAAGCTGCCGATGGCCTTGCCGGGCTTGTCCGCTTCAAGCACGAAGAGGCGGTGATGGTCGTTGTTGCCATCGTCGGCCGCGTAGTACGCATACCAGCGGCCGTCGACAAAGTGCAGCTCGGGTGCCCAAACCTCCTTGGAATTCACCGTGTCGCCGGGCCCATGCTTCCACACGGCTTGCCACGGCGCCGTGGCAAGCCCCATCAGCGAGCGCGACTGCTTCACGCAGATATCGGCGATGCCGCAGCCCGAGGAGCTGTAGACATAGGTGCCGTCCACGACCTCGATATACGGATCCTGCCCCTTGAACACCGGGTTGGTGAACGAGGCGGCATGGGCGAGCGGCGCCATCGCCAGCGCGCCTGCCACCAGCAGGCTGCGCCGCTTGCTCCGTTCCATTCCCATGCCTGGTTTGTCCATGGTCCGTTGACGCCCCTTCGCGCCGTTGTGCGGAGTTACAGCTTGAAGCGAATGCCCGCGCCCACCGAGCGATCCTGGTAGCGGTAGTCCTGCGGCATCGTCGTACCCTTGCCAGCGTAGGAATGGAAGTTGGCGCCGAACAGGTTCGTGGCGTTCAGCACCACGGTGAAGTTCTTGCTGATGTCGTAGCTCACCGACAGGTCCACCTGGTTCGCCGGCTTGTCGTACATCTGTGCGTTGTTGCCGATCACGCTCGATGCCGCCAGGAAGAACTCGGGGAACTTGCTGCGGTAGTTATAGGCAAGGCGCGCGGAGAAGCCGTACTTCTCGTACATCAACGCCACGTTGCCGTTGTTCTTCGACACGTTCTGGAACGAGGTCTTGATGAAACCGTTGCCGGTCATCGACGGGGTGCTCAGCGAGCTGTCGATGTAGGTGTAGTTCACCTGCAGGCCCAGGCCGCTCCAGGCGCCGGGCAGGAAGTCGAAGAACTGCTGGTAGGCCAGCTCCGCGCCCTCAAGGTGGCCCGAACCGGAGCTCTGCGGCCCGGAAATCAGGTAGTTGATGCCGCCGATTTCCTGCTGGAAGGTATAGTTTTCTATATAGCCGGTGATGTCGTGGTAGAACACGCCGCCGGTGAGCGAGCCCACCGGGCTGAAGTACCACTCGAGCGTGGCGTCGTAGCTCGTGCTCTTGGTGGGCTTCAGGTTGGCGTTGCCGCCGGCGCCCGTGGCGATGGTGTTGGCGGTGGGCGGGCTGAGCGACAGCGATGGGTTCAGCTGGGTGAAGTCCGGGTACTGCAAGGTCTTGCCCGCGGAAAGGCGCATCTGCAGGTCGTCGCGGAAATGCAGGTTGAAGGTGGCGTTGGGCAGCGCGTTCTTCTGGCTGGTGGATACGCCGATTGGCGAGTACAGCGCCGCGGCGCTGTCGTAGGTGAAGGCATTGAGGTCGCGGTTGGTCTTCTCGAAGCGGGTGCCGATCACGCCGTCGAAGGGCATGTCGCCGATCTGACCGCCGTAGTTGAGCTGGGCGTAGACCGAATACGTCTTCTCGTTGATGTCGAAGAACTGGCCTTGCTGCGCCGCCAGGTGGCCGGGTGCCAATCCGTAGTACTCGCGCAACGCCGCCTTGTTGTCGATCAGGTAGTTGTAGCAGCCGGTGAGCGCGCTGCCCGGCACCGTGCCGGTGCGCGGCACGTTGCAGAAATAGGATGAGCCGAACAGGCCCAGCACGTTGTTCTGCGGGTTGGGCGAACCATCGGCGAGATAGGCGCCGCCCGGGGGTGCCTGGTCGAACTGCGCACCCGTGGCCTTGGCCGTGGTGTTGGCATAGCGCGCGCCGAAGTCCAGCGAATTGAAGATGCCGCCGTCGAACGACCAGTCACCGTCGAAACGCCAGGCCGTCTGCGTGGCCTTGTTGTTGTTCCACTGCTGGTACAGACCATTGAGATAGTAGTTGGCCGGGTTCAGCTGCGGGTTGCCCACAAGGCCCCAGGTATTGGGATAGTTGTAGTAGGTGGTCAGCGGCTGCGTCTTGGCATCGAGATAGGTATCGATGACGAAGCGCTGGTTCTGGTAGTCGGCGGAGTTGCGCGTAACGTCAGACGAAAGGTTCACGCTGTCGCCGTGCCACTTGATGCCCAGCGAATTCTGGATGTTGTGGCCCCAGTCCTCGTGCGCCTGGGTGCTGGTGGCGGCGTAGTAGTTGCCGGTGAACTGCGCGCTGGTGAGCGGGCAGATGTTCTGGCCGGCATAGGGGGAATCCGGGGTGCCGATCGGGAAGCAATGGCTGCTGGCGGTGAACTGCGAGGGGGCCACCACGTTCTGCGGACCGGAGAAATAGTATGGCTGGTTGTAGCGATCGGAGATCCAGGTATACAGGCCCTCCAGGTACACCTCGGTGTTGTCGTTGGGTTTCCACTGCAGCGCGTAGTTCGCTTCCGGGCGCTTGCGGTAGCCGATGTTGTAGTTGGCGCCGTACTGGTTGTTGGCCACCAGCAGGTTGCCGTTGGCATCGCGCACTGGATTGTTCGTGCCGTCGGTGAGCACGCGGGTGAGATTCGAATCCACGTACGCCACGTTGTAGTCGTAGTGCATCGTGTTGATGCCGGTGTTCAGCAGGGCGCCGAATTCACCGGCGTCGGTCTTCCAGCGGTCGCTGATCAGGAAGCTTGCCGACGGATCGGTGTGCGCACCGTATTTCTGGTTGGTTTCGTTGGCGGTGGCCGATATCTTCAGGCCATCGAAATCGAACGGCCGGAAGGTGCGGATATCCACCGTGCCTGCGATGCCGCCGGTGACCATCGTGGCGTCGGTCGACTTGTATACATCCAGGCCGCTGACTGCCGTGGCGGGCAGGTCCTGGAACGAGAACTGGCGGCCGCCGGAACTGAACAACTCCCGGCCATTGAGCGTGGTCACCGCGTTGGGCAGGCCGCGGATCACCACTGAGGTGGTTTCGCCCTGAAAACCCTGTGCCACCTGCACGCCAGTCACGCGCTGCAGGGCGTCGGCCACGCTGTTGTCGGGCAGCTTGCCGATATCTTCGGCCACGATGGAATCGACCACCATCTTCGCGTTCTGCTTGATCGCCTGGGCGCTCTGAAGGCTGTCGCGCAGCGGGGTGACGGTGACGCCGGTGAGGGTCACCGCGTTGTTCCGGGCCTCTGCTTCACGTTGCGCCTGGGTTTTCGCTGCAGGGTTGGCGGTGGGTGTGGCCGTACTCGATGACGATGCCGGGGCATCGGTCGGGGGCGGTTGGTCGCCGGCGTATGCGGCAGGTGCAAGCGCGGCGGCGATCATGCCGCTGAGCAGAGTGGAGCGAAGAAGGGCGCGGTTCATGGGGATGCTCGCGTGGGGGAGTGTTGAATTATTTGTTGGATGGAACGGGATAGAGTTGGTCTTCGGCAGGCACTACGCCACGGGGGGCGTGCGACAGCGAACGCAGGATGTCGGCTTCGCGCTGTCGGTAAGGCGTGCCATCGGGATGCAAGAGGTCGTGGAACCACAACACCGGCGGCTCGTCGGTATAGGGCTTCTTCCAGGAGTCCCAGGGGAACTTCGTTTGCGTCAGGCCGTCGACGAAGCCCCAGTTCACCATGCCTACATCCAGTTTCTTGGCCAGCGGCAGGATGCCGTCGATGGTGGAACCGGCGCCGCGCGCCATGTATTCGGTGCAGATCAGCGGTCGGCCATAGCCCTGCAGCTGCTTCACGCGTGAAGCGAATACCTCGGGCCAGTCGTAGTTGTGGAAGCTGATCACATCGGACTGTTCAAGCTGGGTGCGTTCCACCGCATTGAGCTTGGATGCATCGGACCAGTCGTCGTCATGCCACAGTCCGCTGGTGAGCGGCTGCGTGGGCTTGGCGCTGCGGGCCCAGGCGAACACCTGTGGAAGCAGTTCGGCTACGTGGTTGAACTTGTCCTTCGGCTCCCGTTGCTGGTAATTGCCGCCGCCGGCATTGTCCGGTTCGTTCCACACGTCCCAGGCCAGGATGCGCTTGTCGTTGGCGAAATGGCCGACCACATCCTTCACGTACTGCTCGAAGCGGGGATATTGCGAAGGGTCAGTCATGGCAACGCCCGGGCTCTGCACCCAGCCGGAGTTGTGCACGCCGGGAATGGGAGGCCGCTGCGGCCCGAGCTTCGGTTCCGGATCCCAGCACGAATCGAACAGCACGAAGATCGGCTTGATGCCGTGGCGGCTGGCAATGGCCAGGAATTTATCCATGCGGTCCTTCAGGCCCGCCGCATCCTGCTTCCACAGCAGGTCGTGCAGGAACACACGCATGGTGTTCATGCCCAGCTGCTGGGCCCAGCCCAGTTCCCTGTCGATGGTGGCCTCGTCGAACGTATCGGCCTGCCACATCTGCAGTTCGTTGATCGAGTTGGCCGGCATGTAGTTGCTACCCAGCGGCCAGGACTGCTTGCCATACCAGGCCTTGGCCTGTTGCGGCGTCCAGCGCGCCCCCGTGGCTGGCGCATCCGCGGCATGGCTTGCCGGCACCACGGCTAGGCCCAAAGCGATCATCAACAACCACTGCTTCATGACTTTCCTTTTTTTAAGACAAGCCAGTCCCGTGGAGGCTCATCGGAACCTCCATGCATGACGCGGCCTGGACGCTTATTTCTTTACCGAGAACTCGTAGATGATCAGGTTGCGGTATTCGTGGCCCGGTTCCAGGCGTGCCGAACCGAAGGACGGCTGGTTCGGCGTATCCGGGTAAAGCTGCGGTTCCAGCACGAAGGCATCGCCCTGGCGGTAAACGTGGCCACCAGTGCCCACGGTGGTGGCGTCGAGGAAATTGCCGGAATAAAACTGCAGGCCCGGCTGCGCGGATTTGAGCGTGAGTACGCGGCCGGAGGCGGGATCCTGTACGCGGGCCACCACGCGCGGCGCGGAAGCCTCAGCGCGGGAGATCACCCAGTTGTGGTCGTAACCCCGCCCATTGAGCAGCTGTTCTTCCTTGCCGTCGCGGATATCGCGGCCGATCGCCTTGGGCGTGCGGAAGTCGAACACGGTGCCGGCTACAGGTGCGATCTTTCCGGTGGGGATGGACCCTGCATCCACCGGAAGATAGGCGTCGCCGGCAATGGTAAGCAGATTGCCCATCACGCTGCCGGAGCCTTCGCCCGAGAGATTCCAATAGGTGTGGTTGCTCAGGTTGACGATGGTGGTCTTGTCGGTGACCGCGCGGTAGTCGATGGAGAGGCGATTGTCCTCATCCAGGGAGTAGGTGGCGGTGACGTCGAGTTTGCCGGGATAACCCATGTCGCCGTCGGGGCTGGTCACTTTCAGGGTGACGCTGGCGGATTTGGCGTCGTGCCTGACGTCGGCAACGGTCCAGATCAACTTGTCGAAGCCTTTCGTGCCGCCGTGCAGGGAATTGACCTTGTCGTTCACCGGCACCGAATACTCATGGCCGTCCAGGGTGAACTTGCCGCGGGCGATGCGGTTGGCGTAGCGACCGACGGTGGCGCCGAAGTACTGCGGGGCCTTCTGGTAGCCCTCGAGCGTGGCGTAGCCCAGCACGATGTTGGCTTGCTTGCCGGCGGCGTCGGGAGCGGTGAGTGACTGAAGCGTCGCGCCGAGTGAAATCACGCGGGCAGTCATGCCATGACTGTTGCGCAGCACCACGGCTTCCACTTTGCTGCCGTCGGCCATGCTGCCGAACGGTTCGCGGGTCGCTTCCGTGGCAGTGGCTTGGCCCGCAAGCACGAGGGCGGTGAGGCACCATGCCGGGGACGACCAGCCAGATCGCTTCATGTGTTCGAGCCCCGACCCCAGTTAAGAGAAGATCAGTCAAACATATTGTATGACTAACTCGCAACATGACGAATGGTAAAGAATTTTTAATGGTGCATCGCACCAGCAGGCACGAAAGCGATAGATCAGGCCTGAAGGCAAGCGTGGCGCTGCATCGCTGCGTGACAACGCTGTAGTGACGGGAAAGAGATGATGCGGATGCACACTGAAATCGCTTGGCAGGACGCTTCGAGCTGCATATAGTCAGTTTGTATGACAAACGGCACGCGACATTCTTCGCATGCCTTGCCTGCAGGGGAAACCATGAGGAAGCCCAACGCGGTCCGTACGCTGTATGGACACGTGATGCACGAACTGGGGCAGCGTATCGTCTCCGGGCGCGTGCGTCCGGGAGAAGTATTGCCGCGTGAAGAATCCCTCGCCACCAGCCTGCAGGTGAGCCGCACCGCGTTGCGGGAAGCCTTGAAGGTGCTTTCCGCCAAGGGCTTGATCGAATCGCGTTCCGGCGTGGGTGCGCGCGTGCTGGAAGAGCGCTACTGGAATCAGCTCGATGCCGACGTGCTGGCCTGGCGTTGTGCATCGATGCCCACCGACGACTTCATCGACAAGCTGGTGGAAATGCGCGAAATCGTCGAGCCCGCAGCCGCAGCCGCGGCCGCGCGCCATCGTACCGATACGCAACTGGCGGCGATCGAGGCGGGCTTCGCCCTGATGGATGCCTCCACCACGCACGATGAGTGGGCCAAGGCCGACCTCGTCTTCCACGAAGCGGTATTGCAGGCCACGGGCAATGAGTTGCTGATATCGCTGTTTTCGGTGATCGAAACCGCGCTTGGCATGTTCTTCGTGCTCTCCGCGCGAAACGCCAGCAACTTCAAGTATTCGTTGCCGCATCACCAGAAGGTAATGGAAGCGATTGCCCGCAAGCAGCCGGAAGCAGCGCGCAACGCGATGCAGGCGATGATCGGCGATTCCCAGGCTAACCTGAAGAAACACCGGGGCCAGGCGCGAAAGAAGCCGGGTGCCTGAGATAAAGAGGGGTCAGAGTAAAACTCTGACCCCTTTGTTCAGTCGGCCAGCATCTGGCGCACGCGCGAGGCGAGGCGTTCGAAGGCGAACGGTTTGGTGATCATCTGCATGTTCGGCCCGAGGAAGCCCCCTGGTGCCGCGGCGTTCTCGGCGTAGCCAGTCATGAACAATACTTTGAGGTTCGCGCGGGTGGCTATCGCCGCGTCCACCATCTGGCGCCCGTTGATCAGGGGCAAGCCTATATCGGTGATCAAAAGGTCGATGCGCCGGTGCGACTGCAGCAGGTCGAGGCCCGCCTGGCCGTCGCCGGCTTCGAGCGTGCTGTAACCCAGTTCATCGAGTACTTCCACCACCAGGTTCCTTACCACGGGCTCGTCTTCGACCACCAGCACGACTTTCCCGCTGTCGCCGTGGTGCCTGAGGCCACCGGCCTGGGCGCTTTCAACCACGGGCGCGTCGGCGTGCTGGCGCGGCAGGTACAGTTGGATGGTGCTGCCGTGGCCCAGTTCGCTCGCGATGCGCGCCACGCCTTCGGATTGCCGCACGAAACCGTAGATCATCGATAGCCCCAGGCCCGTGCCCTGGCCCATCGGCTTGGTGGTGTAGAAGGGCTCGAAGGCGCGATCGATGGTGGCCGGCGACATGCCCACGCCCGTATCGGTGACGGCAATGCAGACGAAGTCGCCCGAAGGCACGTCATGGCCTGACGTGCCGGCGACAAGACTGGCATTGGTGGTGGTGATGGTGAGCTCGCCACCATCGGGCATGGCGTCGCGTGCGTTGATCACCAGGTTCAGGATGGCGCTTTCCAACTGGTTTTCATCGCATAGCGTGAGCCACAGCCCAGGATCCAGATCAAGGTGCACGGTGATGTGCTCGCCCAGCGTGCGCCGCAGCAGGTCCTCCATCGACATCACCAGGGGATTCACCCGTACCGGCTTCGGATTGAGTGGTTGCCGGCGCGAGAACGCCAGCAGGCGATGGGTGAGCGCCGAGGCACGGTTGGCCGACGTCATCGCGCCGGTGATGAAGCGGGAAAGATCGTTGGTTCGGCCCTGCTCGATCCGCGCGGCGATCAGGTCGAGGCTTCCCACGATGCCCTGCAGGAGGTTGTTGAAGTCGTGCGCGATGCCTCCGGTGAGCTGGCCGACGGCCTCCATCTTCTGCGCCTGGCGCAAGGCATCTTCCTGTCGGTGCAGCTGCTCGGTGCGTTCGGCCACCTGTTGTTCCAGCGTTGCATTCAGGCGCTGGGTTTCCTCGAACAGGCGGGCATTGTCGATGGCGATCGCAGCCTCGGCCGCCAGTGCCATCACCGAGTGCTCGGCGCGGTCGGTGAAGGCGTCGGCATCGGGATGACCGAAGAACAGACCGCCCCGCACGTGGCCGCCGCGCGCCACCACCGGCACCGCCAGGTAACTGGTGACATCCAATGGGCCGGTGGGCGCGGCGACGTCCGGCGTGCCCTGGCTGTAGCGGGAGTCTTCCTTGATGTTGCCAGAGCGCACGATGCCCGACCCTTCCGGCGTGGACGCGAACACCTCGATATTCCGCATCATCGGGAACCGGGCGAACATCTCCGGGGATACGCCCGACAGGGCATGCAGGGGGTAGTTGCCGTTGCGCCCGTCGAGCGCGTTGTAGATGAAGGCGCCGAAACGCGCACCGGTGAGTTCCACGCCGGCGTCGATCACCGCCTGCACCAGTGCGTCGACGCTGGTCTCGCGTGCCAGCGCGGTACTGGCGCGGTTCAATACCGCCAGCACTCGGCGCTCGTTCTCCAGGGCCTGCTCGGCGAGCATCTGTTCGGTGCGGTCGCGCAGCACCTTGACGAATGCGATGTCCCCGGCACCAACGCCAGTGACAGGGGTCATTTCGCCCACGGCCCAGAAGCGCGAACCATCCTTGCGCACGCGCCAGCCTTCATGGCCGCCGCGCCCGCGGGTCCTGGCGTCGTGCATTTCCTCAGCGAGGCGATCGCGGGGCTGGGCGTCTTCGGGAAAGATGCGTTCGATCGACTGGCCGGCCATCTCAACCGCGGCCCAGCCCAGCAGCTTTTGGGCGCCCGCACTCCAAAGGCGCACCAGCCCGTGCGTGTCCAGCGCGATGATCGCGGTGTCCACGGCGCTGTCCAGGATCAACGATAGGGCGCTTGCGCTGGGTTCCAAGAGGTCCTCCTCGGCGGGGGATCATACCCCGCGTGGTGCTGGACCGAGCCTCCGTGTAGTTACAACGGATGCACCTTGCAGGCGCGCTCGACCACATCGAACACGATGGCGAGCCGCACGTGCTTGGCTTGTGATGGATTGGCTGCCGCCAACACGCGCCCGAGTTGTTCCAGTTCCTTGCCCACCTGAGCCAGCCGGCCGGCCTCGATCGCTACCCCGTAGCCGCTGAATTTCCGGCTGTCCAGCGCACCCTGCATGGCCCGGCGGCCATCGCCAGGGCGCACCTTCACCAGTTCCACGCCCGGTTCGGCCAGGAGGCTGCGGATTTTCGGATGATAGATGAGTTCGATGGTGGCGCCTGGGACGGACATGGACCGGGCGATCAGGTCCACCGCCAACTGGCAGGCGTGGGCATGGGCGACACCGTTGGGATCGTCCAGTGGAGTGACCTCCTCCCCCAGCGGCGCCATCCGGCCCAGGCCCAGCAGGGGCCGTCCATCAGCCGAAAGCAGCACCAGGTCGCCACCACGGCCGCGGTCCTCGGCTGGATGCATGCGGAACGCTTGGGCACTACCCAAAGCCTGGGTTTCGGCGGCGATGGCTGGGGCAGGCAGCGGGTCGGGCGCGGCTTCGCCTTCGCTCCGGGGCCAAAGGAAATAGGTGGCAACCGCAGCCAGGATCACGCCCAGCAGGATCAGGATCAGCAGGATGTCGTCGATGCCCATCAATGGTTCGCCGGCGCCTTCAGGATGAGCGCCCTGAACGGATATCGGCACCAGCTTGCGCAGGTTGAGCCCGTGTCTTGCGACCGCATTGCCGCGCCGTGCCATGACGCCTGTATCCGGATCGCCGAGAATGGCCCCACGTCCTTATCCATGAGGCAACGCATGCCTTTCGAAAAAGTCCCGCGGCCCATGCGCCTATGGGGAATCCTCGGGCTGAACATCCTTACCGCGGCCATGGCCGTGGCCAGCTACGCCCCCAAGGGCAACGGGCCGGATGCGCCGCCGCCGGTGCACTACAACCCCCTGGTGATGGGGGGGACGGGATTGCTTGCCCTGGCAGTCATCGTGTGCACCATCGTGGCGCTGGTGGGACGCCCGCGCTGGCGCTGGTATGCACTGGGCTCGGCCTGCCTATTCTTTGGCGTACGCGTCCTCGACCAGGTGGTCTCGATGATCTCGCCCGCCCCCGGGGTGCCGGCGGGCGATCCGGTGGCGCTGGTCGTGGCCGTCGTGATGATCGGAATGAACCTTTGGGTGTTCCTGGGCATGCCGGCAGACGATTTTTATGAAAGCCGCGATCCGCGTTTCCATGTTCCGGATGACAGCGCCCTGCCGCACACGTGAAGTCTATCCGTCGATCAGGTATCGAGAAAACGTTTACCCGGTTATCTGTGCGCAAATTCTGTCAATAAATAACGGTTTATATCCTTTGTAAGCTGGAAAATTACATGTTGCTGTCTGTACTCTCGAACCAGGAAAGGCCATCCACAACTTGGCCTGGAGTGGGGCATCACCATGCAGACGCCGCGGGCGCGCGCCTTGATCATCGAGGACAATTTCCTGCTGGTCGAAGCGCTCATCGACACGCTGGATATCCTTGGCTATGACGTAGCCGCCACGGCGGCCACGGTCGAGCAGGCGGTCGACGCTGCCCATCGAGTGCAATGCGAACTGGCCCTGGTGGACCTCGACCTCCGGGGCATGCCAGCGTGGCCCGCCGTGGACATCCTTCGTCGCCGCGGCATCCGTACCATCATGACCACGGCCTCCAGCGCCTGCGACATGCCCCTGGGATTCCACGGCACGTTGGTCGAAAAACCCTTCGACATCGGCATGCTCCGGCGCGCCATCCACGCCCATCCCTTGTACGTGGCCTGACCGCTTGCCGAATATCCTCACCGGGCGCATGATCCGCCGGGGCAGCGACGACTCTTCGTGAGGGGTTATCGCTGGACGGCCACGGTCAAGGGGATGCCATGGGTGCCGTTGCATGACGTTCACCGCGCAGTCTGTGCGGGCGACTTATTTCGACGAAAGCGAAGACGCGCCGTCGGCGTTCCGATTCCCGGGATGGCGGGGCACGGTATTGTTCCGGGACCGCTACGGCGTGCACGGCATGCCGCGGGAACTGTGGGACGCCCTTCGCGTGGCAAGTCCTCATATGTATTGGTGGCTCGGAGAATATGCCAGTGGCACGGAGGCCGATCCATGGTGCCGCACGGTGCCTGCGGAGTGGGGCGCCTTCGCCCGCACCATGCACGGGTTGGGTTCGCCCGACTTCGTCCTGGTCGATCCGGCCGAATGCTGGGCTGCACTGGTGGATATCGACTGCACGGTGCTCGGATGCTCGCCGGAGGTAGCCAGGGTGATCGACGCACGGCTGGCCTCGCATGGCAGCAGCCTGCGCACGCTCAGCGACGCGGACTACGGCGATGCCTCCGAGTGGAGCTATCGCCGTGCCGTGTTGCAGGTGTAGCGATCAATCCACGGCAGCACGGATCGCGGCGGAGAAGTCCCCGTCCAGGCCCGCCGAACGGGCGCGTTCGCTGATCGCGCCACGCTGGCGAAGTTTTTCCACGCCGTCGGGAGCATCCACGGCGCCGGCATCGTGCAGGTACTCAGGCAGGTAGCCTGTCGCCAGCAGGCGGATGTCCATCGGCAGGCCGGGATTGAGGCGGCGCGCCATGCGGTAGACCAGCGTGGTGCAGTTGGAAGTGATGGTGTTGTACCACTCAGGCCGTGCCGCCAGGCGGTTGGCCGCATCCACGTAAGACACGATGAGCGAGCGCAGCGTGTCCGCTTGCGCGTTGAGCGGCAGCAGGTAGGTGTCTTCCATGCGTACGTTGGTGCGCACGCCGATGATGTCTGGCTCCGTGGCGGCGATCAGGATCATCTCGTACTGCTTGAAGAAGCCGCCGATGGCGGAGAATGCCTGCCCCCGCTTCTTGCGGATCTCCACCGAGAACACCAGGTGCCGGCCATCGTCGAAGGCGAAGGACACCATGGCATGGGCGATGCTGCGCAGGCCCCAGTAGGAAACGACGGCGTCGGCGCGTTGCAGGCGGGACAGGTCGTAGGACGGATCCGTCCAGCGCACCTGGTAGTTTTCTTCAGAAATCCAGTGGAAGTCGCGGACATTGGCAAGCTGCACCGTGTCGCCATCGATGCGGCCGGTGAGCGTGCGGGCGACGTCGTCGGCCCAGTCGCGGTCGTTCGACGGGGCAATGCGCCACCACCAACCCAACAGCGCCACCAGCACCAGCGCCCAGGCGACAAGGGGCCATGCGGTGCCGAAAAGGATGATGGCCCCGATGCACGCCGCGGCGGCTGCCAGGTAGGCGCACAGCACCAGCCTCGGTCCGTGGTACCACAGTGCCATGGCGCCCCAGGCACCGGAAACGAAGACGATGGCGGCCACGAACGCGGCCGCCAGGAACTCCATGCCCGCGCGGTACGCGCCTGTCATCGAGATCGAAGGCGAAGGATCATGGGCGCCAGTGTAACGGCGCGATGAAGATCAGCAACGCAGCAGCGTGACCAGCTCGTTGCCTTCCTCGGGCGTGATCGACTCCGCTTCCACCCGCAGGCGTACGTCCGAACCGGTGCTGGTGTTCCGCACCCGACCACTGCGCTCGTCGCGGAAGTGTCCCAACAGCACATCGTTCACCGCGCAATGGCCTGATTCGATCGAACCCAGCGTGAGCCCGTTGTCTCGCTCGATCAGCGCCACCTGCAGCTCAGGGTTGTAGAACCTCACTACACCTCGCATCACCTTGCCCCCTTCTATCGGCGTCGGTTTACTGGCTCTCTACGGAGCCCTTGCGAGGTCTACAGCACGTTCCGTGCCACGGCGGTGGCAGGAGGCGGGAAGCCGGCCCCGCCCATGCAACCGAGCGCACAAAGCGCCAGCAGCACGGTCCAGGCAGCCAGCCACGCCACGCGAAAGCGGGCCTTCACCGCCACGGCCGCCAGGCCCCCGATGAGTGCCCCGAGCATGGACGGCGCCACGGCGATGCCGATGACCGCGGCGATATTCCCCCTCCAGGCAAAGTGCCCCAGGGCCAGGCCCGCGACCAGCAGGATGCCTGCCGACACCAGGGTCCAGGCGGGGCCAATATCGCGCTTGGGATGGAAAACGAAGGCCGGCGCCTCTGGCAGCGGCGGTGGCTCTACGCCGCGACCCACCGGAAGTGGCGGCACATCCGCCATCGAAACCGGCATATGGCAGGCGGGACAAACCCGGGCCGACGACGGTACGTCGGCGCCGCAAGACTGGCAAAGCATGGAGAACCCCTGATACTTCCGCCGCCACGCTACGCAGGCGCCGCCGCTTCGTCAAGGTCATACGGGCATGACTTCCGGCCGTGTCTGCGGGTGGAAGCCACAGCGCACTATCCGGCAGTCTGTCCGCCGCAACACCCCCAAGCTTTCCCCATACTAATAATAAGGAATTCCATGCGCCGTCTCATCGTTTCCGCCATCGCCCTGGCCCTGGTAGGTGTCGCGGCCAGTCCGGTCGTGCTGGCCGCCGATGCCGGGGCGCCCAGCGTCCAGGCCGTCACCGGCACCACGCAGCTGCCCCGCAACGTGCGGCCGAGCCACTATGCCGTATCCATCACCCCGCATGCCGACAAGCTCACCTTCGACGGCAAGGTCGCGGTGGACGTCGACGTGCTTGAGCCCACCCGTACGATCACGCTCAATGCGATCGACATGACCTTCGCCAACGCTACGCTCACCCCCCGGGGCGGCAAGCCGTGGACGGCGAAGGTAAGCGTGGACGACAACGCGCAAACGGCCGTCTTTACTTTCGACAAGCCGGTGCCAGCCGGCGCGTACACGCTGTCGATGACCTATGCCGGCAAGATCGGCACCCAGGCCAATGGCCTGTTCGCCATCGACTACGACACCAAGGCTGGCAAGAAGCGGGCGCTGTATACCCAGTTCGAGAATTCCGACGCGAGGCGTTTCATCCCTTCCTGGGACGAACCGGCCTATAAGGCGACGTTTGACCTGGATGTCACCGTGCCCACGGGCCTGATGGCAGTGAACAACATGCCGGCGGCAAGCTCCAAGGACTTGGGCAACGGCCTCACCCACGTGGTGTTCAAGACCTCGCCGAAGATGTCCACCTACCTGCTGTTCTTTGGCCTGGGGGATTTCGACCGCGCCACCACCATGAGCGGCGACACCGAAATCGGCGTGGTGGTACAGAAGGGCCATGTGGCGCAGGCGCAGTTCGCGCTGGAATCCTCCAAGGCGGTGCTTGCCGAGTACAACGATTACTTCGGCGTGCCGTATCCACTGCCCAAGCTCGACAACATCGGTTCTCCCGGCAGCAGCCAGTTCTTCGGCGCGATGGAAAACTGGGGTGCGATCTACACCTTCGAATATGCGCTGTTGCTCGATCCGAGCATCTCCACCCAGCGTGACCGCCAGGGCGTGTTCGGCATCGCCGCCCACGAGATGGCCCACCAGTGGTTCGGCGACCTGGTGACCATGCGCTGGTGGGACGACCTGTGGCTGAACGAAGGCTTCGCCTCGTGGATGGCCAGCCGCACCACCGCCAAGCTCCACCCGGAATGGCAGACGGAGCTGGACAACGTGGAGATCCGCGAAGGGGCCATGTCGCGCGACGCGGCAGCCACCACGCATCCGATCGTGCAGCACATCGAGACGGTGGAGCAGGCCAGCCAGGCTTTCGACGCGATTACCTATTCCAAGGGCGAGGCGGTGATCCGCATGCTCGAAGGCTATGTGGGCGCCGATACCTGGCGTGAAGGCGTGCGCCGTTACATCAAGGCCCATTCGTACAGCAACACGGTGTCCGACGATCTATGGCATGAGATGGATGCCGCCGCCGGCAAGCCCGTCAGCACCATCGCGCACGACTTCACCCTCCAGCCCGGCGTGCCGATGATCAAGGTCGTGTCCACCGCCTGCGCGGGCGGCAACACCACCGTGCAGCTGGAGCAGGGCGAGTTCAGCAAGGATCAGCCGAACAAGAAGCCGCTGATGTGGCACGTGCCAGTCACCGCCCAGGTGGGCAAGGGCGCCGTCGCCACGGCCCTGGTGGCCGATGGCAAGGGCACGATCACGGTCCCCGGCTGCGGCCCGGTGGTGGTCAACGCGGGCCAGGGCGGCTACTACCGCACGCTGTACGCGCCGAAGGAATTCCAGGCCCTGCGCGGCGCTTTCGCCGGCCTGCAGCCGATCGACCAGCTCGGCATCATGGGCGATACCTGGGCCATGGCGATGGCCGGCGTGGAGACGCCCGCCAACTACATGGACCTGGCCAAGGCCGTCACCGCGGACAGCGTTCCGCAGGTATGGGGCGAGGTGGTCGATGGCCTGCTCGGGCTCGATGGCTATTACCGCGGCGATGCCGCGCGTCAGGCGACCTTCCGCAAATTCGCCACCGCCCGCCTGGCGCCGGAATTGAAGCGCGTCGGCTGGGTGCCCAAGGAAGGCGAACCCGCTCCGGTGAAGATCCTGCGTCCGCAGCTCATTGGCGCACTGGGTTCGCTGGGCGACAAGGCCGTGCTGGCCGAAGCGCAGCGTCGATTCGATGCCAACGACATGCCGGCGGAACTTCGCAAGACGATCATCTCGGTGGTCGCCAGCAATGCAAACGCAGCCACCTGGGACAAGCTGCATGCCCAGGCCAAGGCCGAGACCACGCCGCTGGTCAAGGATGAGCTGTACGCCATGCTTTCCACCGCTAAGGACGATGCCCTGGCCCAGCGGGCACTGGACCTCGCCCTGACCGACGAACCGGGCGCCACCAACAGCGCCGGGATGATCTCGATCGTCGGCCGCAACCACCCCGACATGGCCTTCGACTTCGCGGTGGCGCACAAGGCGCAGGTGGACAAGCTGGTCGACTCCACGTCCAGCGCGCGTTACTACCCGGGCATCGGCTCTTCGTCGTTCGATCCGGCGATGCCCGGCAAGGTGCAGGCGTTCGCCGAGAAGTACATCGCGGCTACTTCACGCCGCGGCGCCGACACGGTGATCGCCAACATCAAGTACCGCACCCAGGTCCGCACCGAACGCCTGCCGGCGATCGACGCGTGGCTTAAGAAGAACGGCTAACGCACGTCGAACGAAGGTGGGGCGTCGGCGCTGCCGGCGCCCCATTTTTTTTGCGGTGTGTCCCCTAAGTCGAAGCGCAACTTGCCGCCATGCAGCGCGAACGATTCGGGAAGCCATGGACGCGAGGCGGCCTTGCCATCGAGGGTGAGGCCTTGCACATACGGTTTGCCGGGGCCGGCCGCGGGCGCGTCGATCACCACGTCGCCATCGGCGCGCTTGATGGTGATCTGCTGGAACTCTGGGCTCCCCAGCACGAACTCCGCGCGTCCGGGCGTCGCCGGGTACAGGCCCATCGCGGCGAACACATACCATGAGCTCATCTCGCCCAGGTCGTCGTTGCCGGGGATGCCGTTGGGCGCATTCACCCAGATCTTGTCCAGCACCTCGCGCACCAGTTCCTGGGTTTTCCACGGTGCGCCCGCATACGCGTACAGCCAGGGCGTGCCGATCGAGGGTTCGTTGTCGAGTTCCGCATGCAGCGGCCCGGCCTTGGTCACGGCAAACGTGCCATCGGGCTGGTAGAAGAATTTATCCAGCCGCGCGCGTGCCTTGTCCGTGCCGCCCATCGCCTGGAACAGGCCCCGCACATTGAAGGGCACCATCCATACGTATTGCGCGGCGCTGCCTTCGACGAAACCGTCCTCGGTGGAGGGGTCGAAGGCATGCGCTGGCTTGTCGTCTTCATCTTTCACCAGCGCCCAGCTGCCATCGGCGTTGCGGTTGCGGATGTAGCCTTCGGTAGGCGTGGCCTTGGGGTCGAATACGTTGCGCCAATTCTGCGCGCGTCCCAGGAAGCGCTTTTGCGTGGCCTTGTCGCCCAGGCGGCCGGCGAGCTGGCTGAGGCCGAATTCCGCGGTGACGTCTTCCAGCGTATCGGCAGCGGGTCCCCAGGCCGGGGCGCCGACCGGGATGTAATGCAGCGACAGCCAGCTGGAAAGACCCGGTCGCTGGCCCACGCACTCCACTTCGCATCCATCGTGCGAGGCATCCAGGTCCGTCGGGTGGTCGGCCGCCTGCACCAGTGAGGCAAGCGCGCCCTTCTGATCGAAGTCGTGTCCGCCGAAGGCCACGATGCTGGCCACCGCCGCGGCGGACGGATCGCCGTTCATCACGTGCACGCCGCCACTGTTGTGCGTCCAGCGGTCCCACACGCCGTGGTTTTGCGTGGCCTGGTTCAACAGGCTCTGCGCGATATCGCTGCCGGTTTTCGGATCGAGCCAGGTCACCAGCGCCAGCTGCGAACGGTAGACGTCCCAACCGGAGAAATTGGCGTATTGAGCCTTCTGCGGTGCCTGCACCTTATGCGTGGCGCCATCGAAGCCACGGTACTCGCCGTTGACGTCGCTGAAGATGTTCGGGTGCATCAGCGCGTGGTACAGCGCGGTGTAGAACACCGTGCGCTGGTCGGCGCTGCCGCCTTGAATGTCCACCTGGCCGAGCTTCTCGTCCCATGCGGCGGTGGCGCGCGCGGCAATGGCGTCGAAGGACGTGCCGGCCGGGTTTTCCGCTTCGAGGTTGGCTTGCGCGTTGGCCACGCTCACGTAGGAAAGACCGATGCGAAGATTCACCGTGGTGCCCTTCGCGCCATTGAAGCTGATCCAGGCGCCTGCACCTTTGCCGGCATCGGGTACACCCTTTGCGCCATAGCCGGTGCCGCCGCTGGAGGACGTTCCGCCCTTGGTAACGCTGCCGTCCTTCCAGGTGCCGGTGCCCACGATGGGCTGGTCGGCCTCGATCACGTAGTACAGCGTGTAGTAGCTGCGCTGGTTCACCGGCGTGTAGCCGCAGAAGTTGCCGCTGGTGACCTGGCCGGTCACGCGGCGGTGGGCTGCATCCACATCGACCTTCGCATCTTCCGATCCCACTTCCGAGTCCGACGCGCGCACCAGCAGGCTTGTGTCCTTTCCGGCGGGGAAGGTGAAGCGGGCCGCGCCGGTATGCAGGCTGGCGCTTAAGTCCACCGCCACGCCATTGTCCAGCTTGACCTGGTAGTGGCCGGCTTTCGCCACCTCGTTGGCGTGGCTGAAGCCAGCCGTATAGCTGTGACGAAAATCGCTTGAAGGGGAATTCGTTACCGGGACGGTCACCGGCATGATCGGCACGTCGCCCGAGGCACCGGCGCAGCCCCAGCCTTCCACGTTGGTCAGGCTGAAGCCGCGCACCTGGTTGGCGCGGTACTCATAGCCGCCGGGCGCGGCGATCAGGTGCCGGGAGCCCGGAAGCGGCGTGGCCTCAGGGCTGAACTGCACCATCCCGAACGGCACCACGGCACCGGGGAAGACATTGCCCCCATTGGCCGTGCCGATCAGCGGATTCACCTCGGCCGCGGGGCCGGCCACTGCAGAGAGCGTAACCATCGCCAGGGCGGCGGCAAGCGGGATCGTTCGCATGGGGGATATTCACGGGGGAGGGATTTGCCACGATCTAAAAGCAATCCCGCCGCCCCGTCAAGCTGCCTGCCTGATCCTCATTTCCACGTGCAGGCGACTTCGGGGGTTATCACCTGGCCCGGTCATATTCCCCGCCGACGTAAAAGGCTACGATTCGACGATGGCTGAACTTCCACCCCGACCCGAGCAGGCAATTGATCCGAGCGACCCGATCGCCCGGAGTGCGCAGACCTTTCCCCGGCTGTCCGACGAGATGGCCTCGCGGGTGATGCTCTACGGCACCGACGAGACGGTGCCGGCCGGTACTGAATTATTCGAGCGGGGCCAGCGCGGGCTGGATTTTCTTTTCGTGCTGGATGGCCGAGTGGAGGTGTTCCACCGGCAACGTGACGGCACCCGCGACGTGGTGACCACCCACACGCGGCACCAGTTCAGTGGCGAGCTGGACATGTTCAACAACCGCCAGGTGCTGATGTCCGGATGGGCGCCGGTGCCTACGCGCCTGGTCCGCGTACCTCGCGCCAACTTCCGCCGGATGGTGTCCTCGGAGCCGGACATCGGCGAGATCATCATGCGTGCGTTCATCCTGCGCCGCGTGGGGCTGATCCGCCATTTCAACGATGGCCTGGTGCTGATCGGCCCGGCGCATTCGGCCGATACCCTGCGCCTGCAACGCTTCCTGGTGCGCAACGGCTACCCGCACCGCCTGCTTGATACGGAAGTCGATCCCGCAGGCAGCGGCTTCCTGGAATGCTTTGAGCTTTCGGCCGACCAGCTACCGGTGGTGGTGCTCGCCGACGACACGCTGCTGCGCAATCCTTCGTCGCGGGAATTGGCCGATGGCCTTGGCCTTACCGAAACGCTCGACCCGACCAAGGTGTACGACGTGGCGGTGATCGGCGGCGGCCCCGCGGGTCTGGCTTCGGCGGTCTATGCGGCGTCGGAGGGCTTGACTACCATCGTGGTGGAAAGCACGGCGCCTGGCGGACAGGCGGGAACGTCGTCGAAGATCGAGAATTATCTCGGCTTTCCCACCGGCATTTCAGGGCAGGCCCTGGCCGGCCGCGCGCAGGTGCAGGCGCAGAAGTTCGGTGCGCAGCTGATGGTTTCCCGCGCCGCCGCGGCCATCGATTGCTCGGCCACGCCTTACCGCGTGCTGCTGGACGACGAACAGGTGGTGACCGCACGCGCCATCGTGGTGGCCACCGGTGCGCGCTACCGCAAGCTCGATGTCGAGGATTACGGCCGCTTCGAAGGGGCCGGCGTGCATTACGCCGCCACCGCGATGGAAGGCCAGCTTTGCGGCGGCGAGGAAGTGGTGGTGGTCGGCGGCGGCAATTCCGCGGGCCAGGCGGCGGTGTTCCTGTCCCGCATCGCCGACCATGTGCACATGATGGTGCGCTCAGGCGGCCTTGCCGCCACCATGAGCGACTACCTGGTACAGCGCATCGAGCAGTCGCCGAAGATCACCCTGTACACGCACTCGGAGATCTGCAAGCTGGAAGGCCCCGACCGGCTGCGTCAGGTCAGCTGGACCCACCGCGGTACCGGCGAGGTCACCACGCGCCTGATCGGCAACGTGTTCGTGATGATCGGCGCGGAGCCCAACACCGACTGGCTGCAGGGTTGCGTGGAGCTGGACGACAAGGGCTTCGTGGTCACCGGCAAGATGGCCCCGGGCATCGCGCCTTCGGCTTACCTGACCTCGCTCCCGGGCATCTTCGCGGTAGGCGACGTGCGCTCAGGCTCGGTCAAGCGCGTGGCCTCTGGCGTGGGCGAGGGTTCGGTGGTGATCCAGGCCGTGCACCAGTACCTGGCGCCCCCCGCGGGGGCCTGACAAGGGTTGGGTGTCAGAGTTATTACTCTGACCCCAGCCTCCGGCCAGGCGACAAGAGAAGGTCAAGAATACGCGCGCCCCGCCGATAAGGGTGCATGCGTCTGGATATTCCTACCCTCGGTGTTATTGGGTTCCTGATCGGGATCGCCCTGTCGATAGGCTTCACCTTGCTAGCCGTGGTGTTGCCGAGGCAACGCGTGTTGCGCCTGTGGGCTGCCGGCTTCTGGATGGCCACGCTAGGCGCGCTGTTCGCGGGCCTACGCAACCAGATCGACGAAGGCATGTCGGTGGTGCTGGGCAATCTCTTCATCGCCATTTCCGGCGCGCTGATGCTCGCCGGCGTCTCGCGGCACGTCGACCGGCCGTTGCGATGGGGGCCGCCTGTGGCGTTCATCACGGTGTTTGTGGCCGCCCAGTCGTTCTTCGAATACGTGCATCCGAGCCTGCGCGTGCGGCTGCATCTTTTCAGCGTGCAGATGGTGGTGTGGGACGCATGCACGGTGTGGATGCTGCTTCGCCACGGGCCGCGCGAGTTGCGCACCAGTTGCCGGCTGGCGGCCGCGGTGTTCGCTTTCGACCTGCTGTTCTACGCGGCAAGGCCCTTCATGCCGCTGGCCGCCGCCACGGGCGAAGACGCCATGCGCGGCGGAACGCCGATCGTTGCCACCTTCGTGATCGGCATCGTGCTGGCGCTGGGCTGGTTCATCGCCTTCATGCTGCTGGTGACCGAACGCCTGGCAGTGGACCTGGGCCGCCTGGCGCGCATCGATGGCCTGACAGGCCTGCTCAACCGCGGTGCGCTGATCGAGGACGGCCGTCGGATGCTGGCGCATTGCCGTGCGCGCGGACGTCCGTTCGCATTGCTGATCTTCGACCTGGATTATTTCAAGAAGGTCAACGACACCTACGGTCACGACGGCGGCGATGCGCTGCTGCGCCAGTTCTCGGCTCTTATCGGCGCGGTGCGCGACCCTGGCACCTTGCTCAGCCGTTATGGTGGCGAGGAATTTGTGCTGGCACTTCCAGGGTTGACCCTGGGCGAGGCCGCGGTATTGGCCGAGGACATGCGCCAGGCGGTGGCCGCCACCGAGGTACCTTTCGGCAAGAAACGCCTGTCGATGACCACCAGCATCGGCGTAGCCGTGGCCGATCCCACGCAGTCGTTCGAAGAATTGATCGCTCGCGCCGACGAGGCGCTGTACAAGGCGAAGGCGGCGGGTCGGAACCAGGTGTCCGCCGGCTAAAGCCGTGTGGGGTCAGAGTTATGACTCTGACCCCTAATGATCCTTCTGCATCGCTGCAGATTGAGCAAGCTGCGATAGGAAGTGTCGGCGAACTTTGCGACGCTTACTATCGACTGTCAGCGTCGCGGCCGGCACCATCTCGGGGTTACCTGCAACGAGGTAACCGGGCTTCGAAAACCCGTTTGTAGCGCCAACGGGCGTCGCGACAATCTCGCGGCGCTTGTACGTCGCCTTTTGGCGGCGTGCCGGTGTGGGCATTGCCCAGACCGTTTGGCGCTACGCGGTTTTTCGAACCCGGCACGTCGCCACCCTCATGGTGAGGGTGGCGCACCGCCCGGAGTATTCGATGTCACTCATGGAAGAAAGCGAAATCTACGCCGTGGTCGGCGAAGTCATGGTGCTGTCCGCACGTATTGAAGGAAGCCTCGAATCGTGTATCGCGGCCTGCCTTCCCCCTTCCGATCCCATTGCCTCCAAGCCGGTACTACGTCGCCTTAACTTCACCAGCCAGGTGGCGATCCTGTACGAACTGACACGAGGGCTGTTCGACCGGCGCGATACCCATCTGGTCGAATTCCGTCGTTGGCTCGGACGCCTGAAACGTATCCGCGAACGGCGCAACGACCTGGTGCATGAGATGCTGAAGGTCGCCCAGTCGCGCGAGAAACTGGGCCTATGGACCTCGGAAATCGCGCGTATGCGTGAAGAGTGCTCCGTGGCCCCGCAATGGGTGCAAATTCTTCTTGCGCGCGCGGCGGTCGTGCCATTGAAGCCTGCCGAATCGCGATAGTCGTCATTTTAGGAGCGGTCCCTCGGCCCTATACTCCTGGTTTCCATGCCTCCTTCGGTCGTCCAGTGTCCGTTGCTACCGTCCACGATGCCCTTGCTGATCCTCAAGCCACCTTTATCCGGGGCCCGGTCCGCCTGACCGTGCTCACGCCGCGCCTGTTGCGCGTGGAGTTCGATCCGGCCGGGCGTTTCAACGATGCGCGCACGCAGTTCGCCGTGCGTCGAGGCTTGCCCAAGCCCGATTTCGACGTGATCGAGGATGACACCCGCCTGGTGCTGGACACCGGCGTGCTGCGGCTGGAATGGATCAAGGGCGACGCGGCGCCCGATGCCTCGAACCTCAACATCCTGCTGCGCGACGAAGGCTTCGATACACGCTGGACGCCGGGCATGGTCGAGGAAGGCAACCTGCTGGGCACCTACCGCACGCTCGACCGCTACGACGGCGACACCTGGACCGACGGCAAGAAGATTCCGCTGGAGCCGGGCATCCTGTCGCGCGGCGGCTGGCACGTGGTGGACGATTCAACAAGCTTTCGACTGGATGAAGACGGCTGGGTAACCGGACGAGGCCAGGCGCCGGCGCAGGACATCTACTTCTTCGGCTATGGCCACGACTTCCGCGGCGCGCTTGCCGACTTCGCCGCGGTATCCGGGCCGCAGCCGCTGCCGCCGCGCTTCGTCTTCGGCTACTGGTGGTCGCGCTACTGGAATTACTCCGATCAGGAATTGCGCCGGCTGCTGGGCCGGTTCGCCACCGAACGCATGCCGCTGGATGTGCTGGTGCTGGACATGGACTGGCACTCCACGCCGGGACTGTCCCTGCGCCCGGGCATGGACGAGCGCGACGAGTTCGGCGAACAGCGCGGCTGGACCGGCTACACCTTCAACGGCAGCCTGTTCCCTGATCCCGATGCCTTCATGCGCTGGGTGCACGGACACGACCTGAAGATTACGCTGAACCTGCATCCGGCATCGGGCGTGCCTGCATTCGAAGAGAACTACACGGCGATGGGCCGCGCCTTGTCGGTGGACACCTCCAAGGGCGCAACGATTCCCTTCGAAGGCAGTTCCAGGCCGTATATGCGGGCCTTGTTCGACACCATCCTGCGTCCGCTTGAAAAACGCGGCGTCGACTTCTGGTGGCTGGACTGGCAGCAGTGGGCGGAAGCGAAGGCCATGCCGGGCCTGTCAAACACCTGGTGGCTCAACCACGTGTTCTTCAACGAGATGGAGCGCCACGACGATGCGCGCGGGCTGATCTACCACCGCTGGGGTGGCCTGGGGAACCATCGCTATCCCATCGGCTTTTCCGGCGACAGCGTAATCTCATGGGCGTCGCTGGCCTTCCAGCCGTACTTCACGGCTACGGCGTCGAACGTGCTTTACGGCTACTGGAGCCATGACATCGGCGGTCACACCTTCGACAAGGCCGTGCCGCGAGCCGAGCGCCACCTGGATCCGGAGCTTTACACCCGCTGGGTGCAGCTGGGCGTGTTCAGCCCGGTGCTGCGCACGCACTCGGCGAAGGAAGCAAGCCTGCACAAGGAGCCCTGGCACTTCGCGCCGCGCTTTGGCGACGTCATCAGCGAGGCGATCCGCTTGCGCTACCGCCTGGCGCCGTATATCTACGCAGCGGCACGGGCAGCGCATGACACCGGCCTGTCGCTGGTGCGGCCGATGTACTACGACTGGCCCCGCGAAGAGCGCGCGTACGAAGTCCCGGGCCAGTACATGTTCGGTGACAGCCTGTTGCTGTGCCCGGTGACCGCGGCAGGCGAGGGCGGCTACACCCGCGTCGACACCTGGCTTCCGCCGGGACGCTGGTACAGCCGCGAGGGCGCACGCGTCTACGAAGGGGGTGTGACCGTCAGCCAGGACTACGCGCTGCGCGAGACGCCGATCTTCGTTCGCGAAGGCAGCATCCTGCCGCTGTACACCGACGGCCTGCGCAACCTTACTCGGCTGCCGCAGCAGATGGTGCTGCAGGTCTATCCGGGCCCGGTGGGCGAGACGTCCATCTACGACGACGATGGCATATCGCAGGGCTATCGCCGCGGCGCGTTCGCCCGCACCCTGGTGCGCAGCTGGCGCGACGAGAACGAACACCAGGTTGCCATCGGCGCGATGCAGGGCGTCTACGCCGGCCGGCCCGACATGCGTTCGTACGTGGTGGAATTGCTCGGCACCGGCATGCCGCTGGAGGTGCGCGTGGACGGCGTGCGCCTGCCCTTCGCCACCGAGCCTTCGCCCGACAGCTGGACCTGGGACCCCATGTTCGTTTCCGTGCGCATCGAACTTGCCCCAGGCCCGGTGGATCGAGAACGCCACATCGTGGCTCGTTTCGATCCCAAACGCGCGATGCCGGCGGAGCTGTGGCGGCGCATGCAGCACACCGCCGAGGCCGTGGCTTATTTGAAGCGCGTCTGGGGCGATATCTCCGCGTTGCCCGAGGATATCGAACTGGCCGGGCAGTCCGCGCAGCTCATGTCCTATGCCATCGCCGGTCCTGACGAAGGGCGCGTGGATCGGTTCACCGCGGCCGTGGATGCCTTCGAGGCACGCTTCGCCCGTTTGCCCGCCGTGGCCGCCGCCACTCCCCTCGACACCGAACTCGTCGAGCAATTCACCCAGCTACTGGTGCGCTGATGAACCACGAATACGACCCCGACCAGAACTTCCACGACGACGAAGACGGCGACGGGGAAGAACTGGATGCATCATCCGTCGAGGGTCTGGTGTGGCAGCTGTTGCTGCTGATCAACCCCGGCGACGAAGACACGGCAATGCAGCAGTTCGCACAGGTGCGCGAGGCGGGCATGGGCGAGGATGCCGAATCCATCGCGCTTGCCATCCGCGATGCCATCGACTGGCGCTCGGGCTTTTACGTGGCAGCGGATGAACCCCGCCAGCTGATCGACGCCGTGGAGGAACTGGTCTCGCGCTACCACCTGGCGATCGACTGGGGCGGCGACGCTGACGACGACGATTTCATCGAGGGTCAGGATATTCCCTCATTGCTGTCGGTAGCGGCCGACGAGCTCGCTCCACACAACTACAAGCTTTGGACCTGGCAAACAGGAAGCAACACCTACGCCGGCTGGATGACCGCCCAGGCCGACGGCGAGCCGATGCTGCAGGTGGCCCACGCACTGGGCATCGACGTGCGTCCCGCTGCCGATGCCTAGCCGATGATGGCGTGGGGGATGAAGCGCGAAGTGTCCTGGGTGATCAAGCCGGCATCTTCGCGGATGCCCATGCCCGAAGGACGATCGGCGATCATCCAGCTGCCGATAAGCGGATAACCGCCTTCGGTACGTGGAAGCTCCTGCAGGGCCTGCCGGATCCATCCACCGTTGCCGTAGGGACCGTCGGTGGCGACGGTTTCGCCGTTGGCGAGGCGCAAGGTGATGTTGGCGCCCTCGCGTGAGAGCAGCGGCTTGCGCACCCAGCCGGGAGGTAACTCGCCGCCGGGTGAATCCTCGAAGAACGCCGGCAGCAGGTTGGGATGATCGCGATGGCGCTCCCACAGCAACGGCAGGATGCCTTTGTTCGACAACACCGCCTTCCATGCTGGTTCTACCAGGCGAAGGCCGGAGGTGGGCAGGGCGCGGCCGAAATCGTCCTGCATCATCGCTTCGAGCGGATACAGCTTGAACAGCGTACCGATCACCACGTCGTTGAGATCGGTGAAGGCGCCGCGCGTGGTAAGGCCGATGTCACCCACGGCGATCACGCCGGTATCCATGCCGGCTTGTTCAGCGCAGTCGCGCATATAGGCGATGGTGCCGTTGTCTTCTCGGCTACCGGCGATGGCCGAGAAATACACAGGCTTGGGCAGCAGGCGGGCCATCGTGGCCAGCGATTCCACCAGGGCTTCCTGCAGGCTGTTGTATTGGTCGGCGCCAGCGGGCAGGGCGCCGCGGGCCTTTTGTTCCTCAAGCCATACCCACTGGAAATAGGCAGCCTCATAAAGACTGGTGGGCGTGTCGTAATTGAGTTCAAGCAGCTTGGCAGGGCCGTGGCCGTCGTAGGCGAGGTCCATGCGCCCATACAGCTGCAACTCGCCTGCATGCCAGCTACCGGCGATCCAGTCCCAGTAGTGAGGGTCGATGCCAAGCCGCGTCATCATGGCTTCGGACGTAACGATGTCCTGCACCATGTCCACTGCCATCGCGTGCAGCTCAGCGGTGGGCGCCTCGATGTCTTCTTCGATCTGGCGCAGGGTGAAGGCGTAGTAGGCTGATTCGTCCCAGTAGGGCGCGCCGTCGATGGTGTGGAAGTCGAAGCCTGCGTCTTCGGCGGTGCGCTGCCAGTCGTCGCGGGGCGTGATGCTGACGCGCCGCATCACTCGCCCGCGCTGCCGCGGGCACCGAAGCCGCCGCGGCTGGCGGTGGCACCGCGGCCGCCAGCGCCTTCCGGGGCCGCCAGGGTTCCGCTGCCCAGGCCTCGCGAGGCAAATGAGCTACCGGCATAGGCGCCGGTGCCCGCACCGGCCGATGGCTGGTAGAACGATCCGGTATTGCGGCGGTAAAGCGGTTCGGACTGGTAATACGAGCCGCGCATGCCGTTGTTCATCAGGTGGGAAATCATGAAGCCGGTCATCAGCGGGCCCCAGATGCTGCCCTGGCGCTGATCCTGGCGTTGCACGCACTGATCGGGCGGGAAGTCCTTGATGCACTCATCGCGCGTCATGTAACGCGGCGCAGAGGTGTCGGCCACCTGCTTGGCGTGTTCTTCGGCCTTCTTGCAATCGTCCAGTAGATTTCCCGCGGCCGTGCATTGCTCGAGCGTGGTGAATTGCTCCTGCTGCACGGGCGGTGCGTCGTCGCTGCAGGCGACAAGCAGAACAGGGCTGGAAGCCATCAATAACAGCGTGGCGGTACGGGAGCGCTTCATCCTTTGCCTTAAGTCCTTTTCCGAAGCCGTTCGGGATGGACAGTCAAGCATGACAGCCCGTGGTAATCCAGTGTCGTGTACGCCATTTCCTCCTGTCCGGCATCAAGCCTGGCCGATGCAACCCAGCCCGCGCAGCGTCGTCGCCACCGCTTCGTCCATCGGCGTATGCGGCTCGGCGCCGATGAGTTCGCGCAGGCGCGATCCGCCCAGGCGTATCGGTTTCTGCCAGAGGTAACGCACCTCGCGCACTTCGCGGAAAATCCGCACGAAAGGCCACGTCAGTGAAACCGCCCACCATGGAAAGGCCGCGATGCGCGCGTGTCCGCCGGCGGCGCGCCGTACGACGGCTGCCATCTGCGTGCCGTCCTCGTCCCAATGTCCATGCATGTGCACGTTCTCGAACGGACGCAAACGCTCGCCCATGGACACCAGGCTTGCCATCGTCGCAGCGACGTCCGGCAGGTAAGCCCATTGGTGGCCCACACCAGGCTTGCCGATGCGCCTGACCACGCTGACGGGCTTGCCCGGCGCGACCATCTGGCCAAACCAGGCGTTGCCGGCGCGCGGACCGAAGTAATCACCGGCGCGCACGATCAGTACCGGTACGCCTTCGGCAGCGACCTCACGCAGGCGGGCCTCCATGGTGGCGCGGATGCGGCCCTTGATCGTCTGCGTTTCCTGTGGCGCGTCTTCGGCGATCACCGGGAATGCGGCGGGTCCGTAGTTGTAGAGCGTGCCAGGCAGCAGGATGCGTGCGCCGGCGGCGCGGGCGGCGGCGATGGTGTTCTCGAGCATCGGTAGCACCACGGTTGCCCAGTCGCGGTATCCCGGCGGATTGACTGCATGCACGATCAGGGCGACACCCTCCGCGGCGCGGCGCACGGCCTCACCATCCATGGCGTCGCCGCGTTGCCACTGGATGCGCGGGTCGGCATCGGCGGGCGGCTCGTGCCGGATGAGCGCGCGAACCGCCCAGCCCCGGGCCAGGAGCGCCGTCGCCACCTCGCCGCCGATGCCTCCCGTCGCGCCAAGAACCAATGCCGTGTTTTTCGTCGCCATGAGCTGTTTCCCGTGGAAGTTGGGCCACAGGATGCGCCGCCATTGGCTAGAAAGGAATTGACTTACGTGTTTACTAGCTATACAAAAATGTATGGATAAAGAGCCGGACTGGCAACACTACCGCAGCTTCCTTGCCGTACTGGAAGAGGGCTCGCTATCGGCGGCGGCGCGCAGCCTTGGGCTCGCGCAGCCCACCCTCGGCCGTCATGTGGAACTGCTGGAGGCAGCGTTGGGCACCACGCTGTTTACCCGCTCACCCACGGGCTTGGCCGCTACCGATGCGGCCCAGGCCTTGCGGCCCTTCGTTGAATCCATGCGTGCCACGGCGCAGGCGATCGACCGGCATGCACGTGCCGGCCGCGACACGGTGGCCGGTACCGTTCGACTGGGCGTCTCCGAAGTGATCGGCATCGAGGTCATGCCGGCCATCCTGGCTTCGTTTCGCCAGGCGCGCCCGGGAGTCGTGGTGGAACTGGTGTTGTCCGATCGCAACCAGGACCTTCTGCAGCGCGACGTGGACATCGCCGTGCGCATGGCGAAGCCTGAGCAGGAGGCGCTGCTTGCGCGGCGCATCGGCGCGATCGAACTGGGTTTGTATGCGCACCCGTCGTACCTCAAGCGACGGAGCGAACCGCGCCAGGTGGCGGATCTGGCCTCATACGATCTGGTCGGCTTCGACGAGGCGTTGCCCTACATCCGCCGTATGTCGGCTGGGATGCCGCCGTGGCACCGCGACATGTTCGCGCTGCGCAGCAACAGCAATGTGGCGCAACTGGCGGCCGTGCGTGCTGGATTCGGCATCGGGTTCTGCCAGGTGCCGCTGGCTATACGTGAGCCGGTGCTGACGCGCGTACTGCCTTCCGTAAGCCTGCCGCTGGAATGCTGGGTAGTAATGCACGGCGACCTGCGCGGCCAACCTGCATGCAAGGCCCTCTTCGATGCACTCGTCGAGGGCCTGCTGTCGTACCTGGCCTAGTACCCCGACGCGGTACCTGCCTGCGCGCTGTCCCACTGGGCGAGGTCTTCCTCGGTCAGCATGGCTTGCACGGTGGAGCGGTTGGCGCGGCGCATGGGTTTTTCATCGACGCGATCCAGCGGTGCCTGGCGCAATGCATCGTGTGGCAGCACGGTCAGGTCGAAGGCGATGCCGTCGGCGTTGAAGGTGAGGGCGGTGAATTCGGCCTGGTCCTCGCGGGTCATGCGCAGGCGGCGCACCTGGGTACCGAAGGGGATGCCGTGTTCGGTCAGGAACAACGGTACGGCTTCGGGATCTTCGCTGAACACATGCAGGCAGACGGCCGAGTGTTCATCGGCAGTGCCTTCCAGTACCGGGCCCACCAGCCGTGGATCGAAGCCGCGCAGGAAGAACATGCCTTCCACCGCGGCCTCGCGGCGCGCGCGCAAGGCTTGTGGCTGCGAATCGCCCTTGAAGATGCGCTGGTGCTCGCGCAAGGCCTCTTCGATCTCGTGGTTCCGCGGCAGGGCCTGGTCGTCGATGATGCCCAGGCGCTCGGCGGCCTTCAGCTTGGCATGGTGGAAGTCGCGGATGCCGTGTTCGCTCATCAGCCGGGCGGCTTCCTGGGCGATGCGTAGCCGGGTGCGCTGGCTGCGGTCCTGGGCGTGGATGCGGTGGTGTTCGCCTCGTGACATGAGCGTATGACCCCGTGTGCAGGACGTGGGGTGAGATTACATGTTTTGACAGGTTTTGGTGTGACGGCGATGTAACGGGGTCAGAGTAATTACTCTGACCCCCAATCGTTACCTAGAAGATGTCGTAGGAGTGCTGGTCCGTCTCGTCCTGCTGTTGCTGCTGCTGGGCTTGCTGGCGCAGGCGGTCGACATCTTCCACCTTCATGATCTCGCTAATCGCGTCCGGGTCGCCGGCGCTGGTGGGCATGCCGGAACTGCGGTTGATCTGCACCGTGCTGATGCCAGGCGGCATCGGCAGCGTGGCCGACGGCGTGTCCTTCAGCACCGCCCCCATGTAGTCCTGCCAGATGGGAAGGGCCGCCTTGGCGCCGAATTCGCCCTTGCCCAGCGAGGTGAAATCGTCGAAGCCCACCCATACCGAGGCCACCAGCTTGCCGTTGAAGCCGACGAACCAGGCATCGCGATGGTCATTGGTGGAGCCGGTCTTGCCAGCCAGGTCGTCGCGCTTCAATTCCATCGCCGCCGAACCCGTGCCGCGACGGATCACGTCCATCATCATAGACGTCACCAGGTAGTCGTTGCGCACATCGATCACGCGCGGGGCCAGGTGCGGCGGATGGGGGCCGGTGGTGTGGGCGTCATCAGGCAGCTTCGCATCGCCGATCACCGCGGCCGTGGAGCTGGTGGCCGGCGCATTGGCCGGGCCTGAAGGCGTCGAGGGCGGCGGTGGGCCGGGTGGCGTGGTGTCGAGCAGGCGCTCCTGGCAGTCCACGCAGGCCCGTGCCGGATTGGCCACATAGACGGCCTGGCCGTTGCGGTCGGTGATCTGCGAGATGAAGTACGGCGTGACCAGGAAGCCGCCGTTGGCGAAGACCGCGTAGCCGCGGGCCATGCTCATGGGCGATACCGAAGCCGTGCCCAACGCGAGCGACAGGTTCTGCGGGATGGCATCGGGTGTGAAGCCGAAGCGGGTGGCGTAGTCGCGAACGTAGCGCACGCCGATGGCGTCGAGCAGGCGCACCGACACCAGGTTCTTCGACTTCACCAGCGCCTCGCGCAGGCGGATCGGGCCGTCGAACTTGCCGTCGTCGTTGGACGGTGCCCAGATGCCGTCGGGCCGCGATGGATCGGGGAACACCACCGGTGCATCGTTGACGATCGAGGCGGGGGTGAAGCCGCGCTCGAACGCCGCCGAATACAGGAACGGCTTGAAGCTCGAACCTGGCTGGCGCGCGCTCATCACCGCGCGGTTGAACTTCGAACGCTGGAAATTGAAGCCGCCCACCAGCGCCTGCACGGCGCCGTCTTCCGGATCGAGCGACACCAGCGCCGCCTGTACGGAGGGGATCTGCGTGAGTTCCCACTGGCCTTTTTCGTTGCGCTGCACGCGGACAATGTCGCCGCGCTTGACCACCGCGTCCACGCTCTTGGGCACGCTGCCGGCGCTGGTTTCGTTGACGTAGCGGCGGGCCCAGGTCACCGCGTCCATGTCCAGGGTGATCGATTCCTTGCTGGACAGGTACACCGTGGCCTGCTTGGCGGTGGATTCGGTAACGATACCCGGCTGCATGCCGCCGGCCGCCATGTAGCCGGCCAGCACGCGGTCCAGTTCGTCGGTGCCGGCGCCCGGCGGCAGTTCGTCGTGGCCCTCGGGGCCGCGGTAGCCGTGGCGACGGTCATAGCTGGATAACTTATCGCGGAGGGCCGTGTTGGCCGCTTCCTGGCGCGCGGAGGTGACGGTGGTCTTGACCGTATAGCCTTCCACCAGCGCGTCATTGCCGAGTTTCTCGATTGCCTGCAGGCGAGCCATTTCGGCCAGGTACGGCGCATCCACTTCGATCGGCTGCTCGTGCGGGTACGCGTCGTTCGGCTCGGCGATCGCCTGGTCGTATTCGGCCTTGGTGATGAAGCGGTTGGACAGCATCTGGCCAAGCACCCAGTTGCGGCGGGTGAGGGCGCGCTTGGGGTTATTGAGCGGATTGACCACCGAAGGCAGCTGGAAGGTCGATGCCAGCATCGCCGACTGCGCCACGGTCAGCTGGTCGAGGGTCTTGCCGTAGTAGAAGCTCGCCGCCGCGCCCAGGCCATAGGTACGGTGGCCGAGGAACATCTTGTTGATGTAGAGCTCAAGGATTTCATCCTTGGTGAGTTCGTTCTCCATGCGCAGGGCGATGAAGATCTCGGTGAGCTTGCGCGAATAAAGCTTCTCGGGGCTCAGGAAGAAGTTGCGCGCGACCTGCTGGGTGATGGTGGAACCGCCCGGCCCCTTGTCGCCGCCGGAGGTGATCACATGGATGCCGGCGCGGGCGATGCCGTGCCAGTCGACCCCGGGATGGCTGTAGAAGTCGGCGTCCTCGGCTGAGAGCACGGCGTTCTTCATCTTCGCCGGCACGTCGGCGATGCGGACGGGGATGCGCCGGGTCTCGCCGAAGGTGGCGATCAGCTTGCCATCGGCCGTCTCGATGCGCAGGGGCACCTGCATATGGACGTCCCTCAGCACGGCGACGGCCGGCAGCCGGGGGGCCAGCAGCCAGTAGGCCACCCCGACCGCCGCCACCACCAGCAGGACGCCCACCAGGGCCAGGATCAGCGCATAGCGCAGCAAACGCTTAAGTATTGCCATGAATGGTCGTTAGGGAAGGCATGGGCGCGGAGTGGCGCCGAGTATAGGGGGTCGCGAGATTCCGCCCTAGCGGCGGGGGCTTACCCGTCCCCAGGACAGGGCCCTATGGCTCGGAATGATGAACTTGTGATTTAGTTCCGAACCAAAGGGTTGCGACCCATTGCTAAAGCATTAAGTTTTCGATCTAATGCCTTCGCGTCCAGAAACAAAAACCTAACGGGACGCAGGGGAAGGGGGACATCGTGGGGCTTTTCACACCGAAGGCGCCGCCGTTAATCGGCGTCGACATCAGCTCGACTGCCGTAAAGCTTCTCCAGTTAAGCCAGGCTGGTGGGCGGTACCGCGTCGAGCATTACGCCGTTGAACCGCTGCCGCCCAATGCCGTCGTCGAGAAGAACATCGTCGAGGTCGAGGCCGTCGGCGAGGCCATCCGGCGCGCCCTTTCCCGTTCCGGCTCCAAGCTCAAGCACGGCGCTGCCGCCGTGGCGGGCTCGGCGGTCATCACCCGGCTGATCCCGATGTCCGCGGACCTGGCCGAGGACGACCTTGAAAGCCAGATCCAGATCGAGGCCAACCAGTACATCCCCTATCCCATCGAGGAAGTCTCGCTCGACTTCGAGGTGCTGGGCCCGGTCAAGGACAACCCCGAGATGAACAACGTGCTCCTGGCGGCTTCCCGCACGGAGAACGTGGACATGCGCATCGCCGCGCTCGACCTGGGGGGCCTGTCCGCCCGCGTGGTCGACGTCGAGGCGTTCGCCATGGAGAACGCCTTCGGCATGGTGGCCGACCAGCTATCGGTGCCGCGCGACGCCCTGGTGGCGGTGGTGGACATCGGCGCCACCATGACCACCCTGGCGGTGCTGAAGAACCAGCGCACCATCTATTCCCGCGAGCAGGTCTTCGGCGGCAAGCAGCTCACCGACGAAATCATGCGCCGCTATGGCCTTTCCTATGAGGAAGCCGGCCGGGCCAAGCGCAAGGGAGGCCTGCCCGAATCCTACGAAGCCGAGGCCCTGGAGCCCTTCAAGGAAGCCCTGGTCCAGCAGGTCAGCCGCCTGCTGCAGTTCTTCTTCGCCGGTTCCGAATACAGCCGGGTCGACCAGGTGGTCCTGGCCGGCGGTTGCGCCTCGATCGAGGGCATCAGTGAGTTGCTCGAAGCCCAGCTGGGCATCCCCTGCGTGGTGGCCAACCCGTTGGCGCGCATGGCGCTGTCCAGCCGCGTGCAGCCGCAGGCACTGGCCCAGGACGCTCCCGCGCTGATGATCGCGGTCGGCCTGGCCATGAGGAGCTTCGACTGATGGCACGGATCAACCTATTGCCGTGGCGCGCCGAGCGCCGCAAGCAGCGAGAGCGTGAGTTCTACATGCAGCTGGGCGTGGCCGCGCTCGTCGGCGTGGTGGTGGCGTTCGCCTGGGTGCTGTGGATGGACATGCGCATCGACAACCAGAACGATCGCAACACCTACCTGAAGGGCGAGATCACCCAGCTGGACGAACGCATCGCGAAAATCCAGGACCTGGAAAAAACCCGCGGGCGCCTGCTCCAGCGCAAGCAGATCATCGAGCAGCTGCAGGCCAACCGCTCGCAGATGGTCCATCTGTTCGACGAGATGGTGAAGACCATCCCTGTCTCCGCGCGCCTTTCCAACATGAAACAGACCGGCGATTCGCTCTCGCTTGACGGCGTGGCGCAGTCCAATGCCTCGGTGGCCGAGTACATGCGGAACATCGAGTCCTCGCCCTGGATGGGCCATGTGGACCTGCGCAAGACCGAAAACAGCCACGACGCTTCGCGCATGCCTTACTCGTTCGGCCTGGACGTGAAGCTTTCCCGGCCCACCGGTGACAGTGCCGACGCCCAGGCAGCGCCTGGCGCCGCCGCCGCTCCCGGGGCGACCCCGGCCGTACCGGCTCCGCTGGCCAATGCCGCCAAGTCCGTGCTGCCGTCGCCGGCCGCCTCCGCGGGCACGCCGCCCACGGCCGCTCCCGGTACGCCCACGGCAACACCCGCCAGCTCGCCGCCGCCGGTGGCCGCCGTCAGTACGGCGCCCGCACCGGCCCGTCCCGCCACTGCCGGGGGGGTCCGCAAATGAAGTTCTTTGACGATCTGCGCAACCTCGACCGCCACAACGTTGGCGGCTGGCCGAAGTCGGTCAAGCTGTTCTTCACCGCCATCGTCTTCATCGTGATCGTGGTGGCCGGCTGGTACTTCTTCGTCTCCGGCCAGCAGGACGAGCTGGAAACCGCGCGCAACCAGGAAGATTCGCTCAAGAGCGAGTTCTCCACCAAGCAGGCCAAGGCCGCCAACCTCGAGGCGCTGCAGCAGCAGCTCAACGAGATGCAGGACATGCTGCGCCAGTTGCTGCGCCAGCTGCCCAGCAAGACGGAAATGCCCGAGCTGCTGGTGGACATCTCGCAGACGGCGCTGGCCGCCGGCATCGAGAACGAGCTGTTCCAGCCCGGTGCCGAAACGCCGAAGGACTTCTACGCCGAGAAGCCGATCACCCTGCGCATGGTGGGCACCTATCACCAGTTCGGTGCGTTCATCAGCGGCGTCGCCTCTCTTCCGCGCGTCGTTATCCTGACGCTGCACGACGTTTCCCTGAGTCCGAAATCCGCCTCCGTCAAGGGTGGCGACCCGGTCCCGGGCGGCTTGCTGGTCCTGCAGGGCACGGTCAAGACCTATCGCTACCTTGAAGACGACGAGGCGGCCAACACCGATACGCACCCGCAGGGCGCCGCCGCCAAGGGGGCCAAGCCATGAGCCACTTCATGACCCCCGCCCGTCGTTGCCTGCTCGTGATCGGTACCGTGGCTACGCTGGCCGGCTGCACCGGCGGCACCTCGGATCTTCGCGACTGGGTGGCCGCCGAAAAGGCCAAGAAGGGCGCGCCGATCCCGCCGTTGCCGGTGATCCAGACCTTCGAGACCTTCGCCTACAACGACCAGGCCAAGCGCGATCCGTTCAGCCCGAGCACGGCCGAGATGCAGCAGTCGAGCACCGCATCGGGCCCGCGGCCGGACGAGAACCGGCCGAAGCAGCCGCTGGAAATGTTTTCGCTGGACAGCCTGAAGATGGTTGGCACGGTTGGTGCTGGCAAATCCACCGAGGCATTGGTCAAGGATCCTGGCGGCGTCATCCACCGCGTGCATATGAACGAATACATGGGGCAGAGCTATGGCCGCGTCACGGGCGTTGCCGATGATCACATCGACCTGGTCGAACTGGTTCCGAACGGTACCGGTGGCTGGATGGAACGCCAGGCCAGCATCGCGCTCGGCGAAAAATAAGCATCGATCGGGGACGATGAACATGACTACCTCCAATACTCATCTTCGCGGTCGCTCGCCGCGCCTGGTACGCCGGGCCGTGACGCTACTCGCCTGCGGCGGCGCGCTGGTCTTCGCGCAGTCCGCGCTGGCCGCAAGCACCCTCAAGGACGTCAGCTACGACGCCCAGCCCGGGGGCAAGGTCGAGCTTCGCCTGACCTTCGACACGCCGCCGCCGCCGCCGAAAGTCTTCACCACAGGCAACCCGCCGCGCATCGCGGTGGACTTCGCCGACACCACCAACGGCTTCAGCACCCGTCACGTCGACGTCAACAAAGGCGCCACGGCCGGTGTCTCGGTGGTCGGTGCCGGTGGCCGCACCCGCGTCGTGGTCGAGCTCTATCGCGAATCGGCCTACGCCACGCACGTGGAAGGCAACACGCTGGTGATGGAAGTCAGCAATGGCCCCACCGGGGCCACCACCAGCACCAGCGTCGTCTCCGACCCGACCAAGGTCGCACCGTCCGCTTCCGGCGGCCCGGCGATCTCCAACATCGATTTCCGCCGCGGCCCCAATGGCGAAGGCCGGATCATCGTCAGCCTGGCCGGCAGCGGCATCACGCCGGAAATGCACAAGGACAACGGCCGCGTCGTCGTCAGCCTCGGCCATGCCACGCTTCCGGAGAAACTCGCCCAGCGCCTGGACACGCTCGATTTCGCCACGCCCGTGCAGTCGATCAATACCACCTCGGTACCCGGTGGCGCGCGCATGGAGATCCGGGTGAAGGGCGAGGTCGAGACCTCCGCCTACCAATCGGCCGATGAATACGTGGTGGAAGTGGCGCCGAAGAAGGCCGCCCCGACCGATCCGAAATCCCTGAAGGGTGCCGATCCGGTCTACAGCGGCAACCGCGTCACCTTCAACTTCCAGGACATCCCCGTCCGCTCGGCACTGCAGCTGATCGCCGATCTCTCGGGCCTGAACATGGTGGCTTCCGACTCCGTCGGCGGCAGCGTCACCCTGCGCCTGGTGAACGTGCCGTGGGACCAGGCACTGGACGTGGTGTTGCGCGCCAAGGGCCTGGACAAGCGCCGCAACGGCAACGTGGTCTGGATCGCCCCGCAGGCGGAACTGGCCACCTATGAGCAGAACCTCGCCGATGCCCGCCAGAAGGCGCAGGACAATGCGGAGCTCGTGTCCGACTACGTGCCCATCAGCTATGGCAAGGCTTCGGACATCGCCAAGCTCCTCACGCAGGGCAGCCTGCAGAGCAACAGCGGCGGCAGCACCAGCAGCAATACCCAGCGTGGTTTCCTGTCCTCGCGCGGCAGCGTCTCCTTCGACGAGCGCACCAACACGCTGCTGATCAACGATTCCCCCGAGAAGGTGCGTGAACTGCGCGACCTGATCGGCGTGCTCGACCGTCCTGTGCAGCAGGTGCTGATCGAATCGCGCATCGTGGTGGCCTCGGACAGCTTCAGCCGTGACCTCGGCGTGCGCTGGGGCGTGCAAGCCTTCCAGCACAGCCCGGGTGGCAGGAATGTGCTGGGCACCACGCCCGACCTCACCAGCACCACCACCGGTGGCGGCACGAGCACCGGCGCCGGCGCTTCCAGCCTTATCACCCAGGTCCATAACAACGACGTGGGCATTGCCAACGGCACGATCACCAATCCAAGCCTTACCCTCCCGGGCGGCTACAACGTGAACCTGCCGGTGGCCAACCCGACCGGTTCCATCGCGCTGGGCATCATCGGCTCGAGCTACCTGGTCGATCTGGAACTCTCCGCCGCGCAGACCGAAGGACGCAGCGAAGTGATCTCCAGCCCGCGCGTCATCACCGCCAACCAGCAGGAAGCGGTGATCAAGCAGGGCCAGGAAATCGGCTACGTCACCTACCAGGCCAGCTCCAGCGGCGGCGGTGCGCAGAACGCCACCGTGCAGTTCAAGGACGCGGTGCTGGAACTGCGCGTCACGCCCACGATCACGGCCGACAGCCGCGTCTACCTGAAGATCAACGTCACCAAGGACGCGCTGAACCAGTTCGTCAACAGCCCCGGTGGCGGTTCGGTGCCGCAGATCGACACCCGCGAGATCAATACCTCGGTGCTGGTGGATAACGGCCAGACTGTCGTGCTCGGTGGCATCTATGAAGTCACCAAGTCCAACACCATCGACAAGATCCCGGGCCTGGGCGACATCCCCGGCATCGGTGCTCTGTTCCGTCGTACGGCGCGATCGAACGACAAGGCCGAACTGCTGATCTTCGTCACCCCGCGCATCCTTTCGGACTCCCTGCAGTAAAGGTGAGTTGTTGAAATAGCGGAAAAAAAGGGCCCTTCGGGGCCCTTTTTCTTGGAAAGCTACAAGCCTTTAGGCACAAGCCCCCGGGCGCCCCGGTTCAGTAAACTTATCGCTTCCCCGACGGTCTGAACCTGAATGACGACGCCCGCCCCGCCCGCCCACGCCCCTTCGCCCGCCCATCCGCTGCAGGCCGCGTTCGCTGCGCTGCGCGAGGACCTCACCCGCAGCATCATCGGCCAGCCGCACCTGGTGGAATGCCTGCTCGTCGCCCTCCTGGCCGACGGCCACCTGCTGGTGGAAGGCGCGCCAGGCCTGGCCAAGACCACCGCCATCAAGGCGCTGGCCCAGCGCATCGACGCGGATTTCCACCGCGTGCAGTTCACCCCCGACCTCCTGCCCGCCGACCTGACCGGCACGGACATCTTCAGGCCGCAGGCAGGCACCTTCGAATTCGAGCGCGGCCCGCTGTTCCACAACATCGTGCTGGCCGACGAAATCAACCGCGCGCCGGCCAAGGTGCAGTCCGCGCTGCTCGAGGCCATGGCCGAGCGGCAGATCACCATCGGCCGCCGTACCTGGCCGCTGCCCGACCTCTTCATGGTGATGGCCACGCAGAACCCGATCGAGCAGGAGGGCACTTTCGCCCTGCCCGAAGCCCAGCTCGACCGCTTCACCATGCACGTGACCATCGGCTATCCCGACGCCGATGCGGAATTGGCCATCCTGCGCCTGGCGCGCGAGCAGGCGCGGCAGTCGATGCACACGCCCGTGGCAGTGAAGCCGATGCTCACCCCGGCCGACGTCTTCGCCGCGCGCGATGCGGTGCTGAACGTGCACGTCTCGCCTGCATTGGAAAACTACCTGGCCCAGTTGGTGCTGGCCTCGCGCGATGCCGGGCGCTACGGCCCGGAACTGGCACGCTGGATCGCCTGGGGCGCCAGTCCCCGCGCTTCCATCGCGCTCGATCGCTGCGCGCGTGCCCGCGCCTGGCTTGCCGGACGCGATTACGCGCTCCCCGAAGACGTCCATGCCGTGGCCCACGAAGTCCTTCGCCACCGCATCCTGCCCAGCTATGAAGCCGAGGCCGAGGGCATCCGCCCCGACCGCATCATCGACCGCCTGCTGGACCTCGTGCCGTTGCCGTGAACACCGCCGTCGACGCCAGCATCGACGGCGACGGTCGCACCCGTGTCAGCCTCGCCGAACTGATCGCCCTGCGCGCACGCGTGGCGCGAGTGAAGCTGCCGCCTGAACGCGTGCATACGGCCCGCCACGGACAGCAGTCCAGCCGCCTGCACGGGCGTGGCATGGATTACGCCGAATCGCGCGCCTACCAGCCAGGCGACGATGTCCGCCGCCTGGACTGGCGCCTCACGGCACGCAGCGGACGCCTGCATACGAAGCTGTTCGAGGAAGAACGCGAAGGAAGGCTGCTGGTGGTGGTGGACACCAATGCCGGCATGCGTTTCGGCACGCGCGCGCGATTCAAGTCGGTGCAGGCCGCACGCGCGGTGGCACTGGCCACGTGGTACGCGATGCGGGGTGGTGACAAGGTCGGCCTGATCGCCTTTGGCGGTCAGCGCGGCCAGTTGCGGGCCCAGGGCGCGCAACGCGGTGCCCTGGCCATCGCCGGCGCGCTGGCGCGCTGGGATGCCGTGGGACCGGTGCATGGCGACGAAACCCTCGCCGCCGCCCTGCAACGCACCGGCCGCGCCGCGCATGGCGCACGTCGGGTGCTGGTGGTGACCGATGGTTTCAGTTGCGACGACGCCACGCGTGGCAGCCTGCTTGGCGTGGCCCGCCGCGCCGAAGTACTCCTGCTGGGCGTGTCCGATGCGCTGGAATTGAACGTTCCTCCCGCAGGGCGTTATCCGTTCGCGCACAACGGCGAGCGTTTCGACGTGGAACTCCATGGCCAGGCCCAGCGCGAGGCCTTTGCGCTTGCCATGGGCGAGGGGCATCGCCGCCTGCAGTCGCTGGCCACGGAACTTGGCCTGCGCCATCGCATCATCGATACCGCTGCCGATCCGCTCGATGGCATCGCCCACCTTCTCGGCAAGGGTGGCCCGCGATGACGCAGCCAGGCTTGCAGCTTCGCGACATCCATTTGCCGCCCCCGCCTGGTTGGTGGCCACTGGCATGGGGTTGGTGGATCCTCATCGCCGCATGCCTGCTGCTGATCGGCGCGGGAGTGTGGTGGTGGCGCCGGCTCACGCTTGAACGTCGTCGGCATGCGGCCGTGCTTGCCGAACTCGAACGTGCACGCCATCGCTACGGCGACGATGGCGACTTGCCTGCTTATGCCCGCGAGGTGTCCCAGTTGCTGCGCCGTGTCGCCCGCAGGCACGATGCCGGGGTGGTGGTCCAGCAGGGCAGTGCCTGGTCGGCGTCGCTGCAGGCCCTGGCCCCGAAGGTCGACGTGATGCCCCTGGCGGGTCTGGAGACAGCCCTGTATCGCCCATCGGCCACGATGGATGTCGACGCCATCCACCGCAGTGCGGATGCGTGGTTGCGGGTGGCACTGCCTGTGCGCAGGAGGCATCGTGCCTGAGCTGCATCTTCCCCTCATCGCATGGCCCTGGCTTGCCGCGGTGTTGCCGCTGCCCTGGCTGCTGCGCTGGTGGCTGCGCCCGGAAGCGCCGGGCCAGGCGCTCAATCTGCCGCAGCCGGGCCTGTCATTGGCTACCGCGGTCGGCGGCCGTTCGCCGCGTGGATCATGGTTCCTGCTTGGCCTGGCCTGGTTGTGCCTGGTCGGAGCGGCCATCCGCCCGCAGTGGCTGGGACCGCCCCAGGCGCAGGAGCACAGCGGCCGCGCGATGATGCTGGCGGTGGATCTTTCCGGCTCCATGGCGCAGGAAGACATGGTGCTGGCTGGTCAGCCGGTCAGCCGTTTCTCCGCGGTGAAGGCGATCGCCGGCGATTTCATCTCCAGGCGTTCGGGCGATGAACTGGGCTTGATCCTGTTCGGATCGCAGGCATACCTGGTCACTCCGCTCACCTACGACCTGGATGCCGTGCACGCACAGCTGGCTGGCTCCGCCGTGGGCCTGGCCGGTCGCGAAACGGCGATCGGCGATGCGATCGGCGTGGCCGTCAAGCGGTTGGCGTCGTTGCCCGCCCAGGCGCGCGTGATGGTGTTGCTCACCGATGGCGTGAACAACACCGGTGCTATCGAGCCGCTCGATGCGGCGCGCGCGGCGAAGGCTGCCGGCGTGCGCATCTACACCATCGGCATCGGTGCCGATCGCATGACGGTGCCCGGCTTCTTCGGTTCCAGCGTGGTCAATCCGTCGGCCGATCTCGACGTGGGCATGCTCACCTCCATGGCCAACGATACCGGCGGCCGCTTCTTCCGCGCCACCGACACCAGTGCGCTGGCCGACGCATATCGCAGCATCGATGCGCTCGAACCGATGCCGCACCAGGGCCAGCCGCTGCGTCCGCATATCGAACTGTTCCGTTGGCCGCTGGCGGCGGCCCTCGTGCTGGTGTTGTTGGCGTCGCTGTCGCGGATGTTCAGGCGGGGGGCGATGGCATGAGCGCGCTTTCAGCCTTCCATTTCATCCAGCCCGCATGGCTGTGGCTGTTGCTGGCCGTGCCGCTGGGCGCCTGGCTGCTCGTGCGCGGTCGCGGCACGCCCCGCGTGTTCGATGGCCTGGTCGATTCTCCCTTGCTGCCGTTCCTGATGGAAGGCAAGCCCGTGCGGCAGCGCCTGCCACTGGCATTGGGTGCGCTTGCCGCGGTGCTGGCCATCGTGGCCATGGCCGGCCCCTCGTGGGATCGCCAGCTGCAGCCCTTGTTCGCCGACCGCGCCGCGCAGATGGTGGCGGTGTCGATGTCCTCGCACATGCAGTCGCGCGACCTGGTGCCCGATCGCGCCAGTCGTGCCCGCTACAAGGTGCGCGACCTCTTCGAAGCCAATCGCGATGGGCTGAACGGCCTGGTGGCTTATGCCGGCGATGCCTTCCTGGTGGCGCCGCTCACGTCCGATGCGCACAGCACCGATGAACTGCTTAACGCATTGTCACCCGATGCGATGCCGGTGGACGGCAACGACGCGGCACGCGCGATCGACATGGGTGCCGATGCCATCGCGCATGCGGCCAGCCGCGGCGGTTCGCTGGTGCTGGTGACCGACGATGCCGACAAGAACGCGATCGTCGCCGCGGCTCGCGCCCGCGCCCGCGGCATCCGCGTATCCGTGCTGGGCATCGGTACTGCGCGTGGCGGACCGATCGCCGCGCCCGACGGTGGCTTCGTCAAGGATGCCGCCGGCAACGTGGTGATGGCGGCGCGCGATGATGCCGCCTTGTCGGCGCTGGCCAGTGCCGGCGGCGGTATCTTCGTGCCGATGGATGAAGGCCACCGCGATATCGATGCCCTGCGCGGCATGTTGCTGGCCGATCCTTCCCAGGCGAAGGCGGAGAATGCCGAAGCCTCCGATTGGCAGGACCGCGGCCCGTGGTTCGTGCTGGCGCTGTTGCCCCTGTTCGCGTTGATGTTTCGCCGGGGCTGGTTGCTGGTGGCGGTCCTCATCGCGGCACCGATGGTTGCGCCCCGCGCCCATGCCGACGACATCTTCCACAACCGCAACCAGCGCGCGGCGGCGGCGCTGGCTGCCGGCGACGCGTCGAAGGCCCGCGAGCTGGCGACGGATCCCAACCTCGCTGCGGCGGCGGCCTACAAGGAAAACGACTACGGTGCGGCGGCTGATGCCTACGCAAAACTTCCGGGCAGCGATGCCGCCTATAACCTTGGCAATGCACTTGCCAAGGCGGGCAAGTACCCCGAGGCCATCGCCGCCTACGACCGTGCACTGAAGTTGCAGCCCGGCCATGCCGATGCCACCGCCAACCGCAAGGCGGTCGAAGCCTTCATGAAACAGCAGGACAAGCAGCAGCAACAAAAGTCCAAGGACACCCAGCAGGGCAAGGACGGCGACGACAAGCAAAAAGGCGAGGGCGGCAAGGGCAAGGACAAGCAGGGCGGCAAGCAGGACAGCGGTGGCCAGCAGCAGGCGCCGGGGCAGGGCCAGGGCGAGGATTCCCCGTCGCAGGGCCAGGGCACCGGAGAATCCAATGGCAAGGCACCGCCATCGAACCCCGACCAGAACGACGCGGGCAAGCAAGGCAAGGACACCACGGGCAAGCTCGACAAGGAAGCCGAAGCTCGCCAGGATGCCCAGGCGAAGGCCGCCCAGCAGGCCCTGAAAGAACAGATGGACCGCGCCATGGCCGGCAAGGCCAAAACCGAAAGAGGCGACGGCAGCCACGACCTGGGCGTGCAGGCCGAGGACGCCGACGGCAGCCGCAACCTGCCTCCTGCACTGCGCCAGGCGCTGCAACGCGTGCCTGACGATCCGGGTGGTTTGCTGCGCCGGAAATTCATGCTCGACTACCAGCGCCGCCAGGGCGTGCAACCGGACGATGAACCATGATGACGGCGCGCCGCCTGGTTTTCCTGCTCGTCGTTGCCTTGCTGCCCGTTGCCGCGCTGGCACAGGTGACGGCGCGGGCGAGCCTTGACCGCACGCAGGCGCGGATGGGTGAAACGGTGGCACTGACCATCACCGTCGATGGGCTGCAGCAGGCTTCGCCGCCCGACCTTTCGCCGCTGTCGAACGATTTCGCCGTGCTGGGCAGCTCCACCAACAGCAGCCTTTCGATCATCAATGGCCAGCGCACGCTACGCACCGAGTTTGGCGTGGCCCTGCGGCCGAATCATCCTGGCACCATCACCATCCCCGGGCTCGATGTCGCCGGGCAACGCACTTCGCCGCTGAGCCTGCATGTGGACGATGCCAGCGCGGCTGCGCCCGCGTCACGGCAGGGGCCGGTGTTCCTCGAGGCCTCCGCCGACACCGACCACGCCATCGTCGGCCAGGCCATTTCGTATACGGTGCGGCTGCTCTACGCCCTGGACCTGGCCGACGGCTCGCTGGGTGATCCACAGACGGCGGGCCTGTCGATGCGCCGCGTCGGCAACGACAGCAACTACCAGGCGCAGCGCAACGGCACCACTTACCGCGTGCTCGAGCGGCACTACGTGGTGTTTGCCCAGCATGCCGGCAAGCTCACCATCCCACCGGTGAATTTCCAGGGCGAGGCTCTCGACCAGCGCGGGCAGGACCCCTTCTTCGCAGGTACCTCGCCGGTCTCGGCGGTGTCCAATACCGTCGAGGTCGAGGTCGATCCGGTCCCCGATGCCGGAGCGCAGGGTACGTGGCTTCCCGCGTCCGCCCTTACGCTGAAACTCGATGGCCTGCCGGCGGACGGCAAGGCGCATGTGGGTACGCCGCTTACGCTGAACCTCACCCTTGAAGCCACCGGCCTTCCCTTCGAAGTGCTTCCGGCCCTGAGCCTGCCCAAACTCGATGGTGCGGACGTTTATCCGGACAAGGCCAGCACCGGTACCCGTGACGACGGCAGCTCGCTTATCGGCCGGCGTTCGCAGAGCTTTGCCGTGGTGCCGACCCGGGCCGGTACCTTGTCGATCCCCTCGATCACCCTGCACTGGTGGAATACGCGCAAGCGCGCGATGGAAACGGCGATCGTGCCCGCGGCAAGCATCGAGGTCGTCGGAGCGCCGGGTGCGCCCGCGCCGGCCACCGGGTCATCCGTCGCTGCGGTGACACCGGATGCAGCCGCCACGCATGGGCAGGCAACGACGGCCGCGCCAACGGCAGGTCGTGAAGCAGCCGGCGCGGCATCCCGGTGGAAGGCCATTGCCGCGGCGCTCGTGGTGGCATGGCTGCTTACCCTGGCGCTTGCTGTATGGCTGTGGCGGCGCCGTGGCCGTGCCCCACGCCCAACGCGGGCAGCCACGGATACCGGTGCGGGTGGTCGCAAGGGCTTCCTCGCCGCCGTCGCCAGGGGCGACGCAGCGGGCATCGGCCACGCCTTGCTCGGATGGGCGCGGGAAACGCGGCCATCGGTGCGCAACCTGGGCGAACTTGCCGTGGCGCTTGTCTCGCCGGCCCAGCGGCAGGCCATCGAAGGCTTGCAGCGGGCGCGTTTTGCCCCGGACGAAGCGGTCCTTGATACCCAGGCGCTGCGAAGCGCTTTCGAACCAGGCTTTGCCTGGGCACGGGAAATCGAGCCGGTGCACGAGGACCTTCCCCCGCTCTATCCACGCTAGCTGAACGCCGTTACGTCACCAACGCACGGCGTACCGCATTGGCCGTTTCAGTGCTGTAGCAGCACAGCGTAATGGCCAGGTCCCTGGCCTGGGTGGCGTGAAGGACCGCCACGGCTACGGCCGAAGCTGCCGCAACGGGATACCCGTAGACGCCACAGCTGATGGCCGGGAAGGCGATGGAGGTCAGTTCCAGGCCGGATGCGACCCGTATGGCATGGCGATAACAGGCGGCCAGCTCCCCGGGTTCGCCGTGGTTGCCGCCGCGCCAGATGGGGCCCACAGTATGGATGACATACCTCGCCGGCAGGTCGAAGCCCGGCGTCACCCGGACGTCTCCCACACGGCATCGCACGCCCGGCGAGACTTCAGGCAGCGCCCGGCAAGCCTCGAGCAGGCGCGGGCCGGCGGCACGGTGGATGGCGCCATCCACGCCCCCACCACCCAGCAGCGGGGGTGCGGCCGCATTAACGATCGCATCCACTTCCAGCCGTGTAATGTCGCCTTCGACCACCTCGATCCACACGGTGCCCCCTTTGACCCATACCGCAAGTTCATGCGAACTATACTCAACCCCACGTTCAGAATAAGCAGCCGGCCATGGACATCAAGCTCGAAGACATTTCCTTCGGATACCTGATCAACGATGTGACCTTGCTGTTCCGCAAGCACTTCGATCGACGGGCTGTCCGTTTTGGCCTGACGCGCGCGCAATGGCGCGCATTGAAGGTCCTGCATCGGCGCCCCGGACTGCGCCAGACGGAACTTGCCGAGTTCCTGGAGATGGAACCCATCGCCGTGGGAAGGGTGATCGACCGTCTCCAGGCAGCCGGCTTCGTCGAGCGGCGGGCCGATCCTGCCGACCGTCGCTGCTGGCGCCTCTACGATACCGAGCAGTCGCGCGGGGTAATCGACGACATGGAAGACATCGCCCGCAGCATCCGCCGGGACGCCACCACCAACATTACCCGCGAGGAATTGGAGCAATTAATGGCCACCCTCGAGCGCATGAAGGAAAATTTACAATCGCTGGAAGGTGCTGCGTCAACGGTTTAGCGCAGCTTATAGCGATTACGAAGCTCCAGAGGACGATTGGCAGGGCCCAACCGGACCGAACGCTGGCACAATCCGCGGGCTCACGGGAAAGCAAGTCGAATTTCCCGTAATTCCATGAGGTTGGCATGTCGAAGAAGTCCTGGATCAAAGTCGTCGCCCTGATTGCCGTGGTCGCTGCCGCATGGATCGGCGTGCGTGCCTGGCATGGCGACGGAAAGGACGCAAAGACGGCCAATCGGGGTGCCCAGGCGGTACCGGTGAAGATTGCACACGCCACGCGGAGCGACGTGGACCTTGCCATCCGTGTGATCGGACGCGTGGAGGCCTATTCCACGGTCACCATGCGCGCCCGCGTGGACGGCCAGTTGCAGGCGCTGCGCTACACGCCCGGTGCCAAGGTGAAACAGGGTGATGTCATCGCCCAGATCGACCCCTCGCTGCTGCAGGCACAGCTGGCCCAGGCCAGCGGCAACGTCGCGCGCGACCGCGCGCAGCTGGTCAAGGCGCGCGCGGACAATGCCCGCTATACCGAGATGGTGGCCAAGGGCTACGTTTCCCGCGCCGACTACGACACTTACAAGGCCAACCTGGGGGTCGCCGAGGCCGCGCTGCAGAGCGATCTTGCCGCCGAGCAGCTGGCCCGCACGCAGCTGGATTACGCGCGCATCGTCGCCCCTTTCGATGCAGTGGCCGGACAGCCGCTGGCTTATCCCGGCGCCACCGTCCAGGCCAACATCACGGATCTCGTGGTGCTTAACCAGGTCAGCCCGATCCGCATCACCTTCAGCATCCCCGAGGACAGCCTGCCGTCGGTACGTACGGCGCTGACCCGCGGACCGGTCCAGGTGTCCGCGAAGATCGCCGGCGACTCGGCAGCGCTCACCGGCGAGCTCGAGTTCATCGACAACACGGTCACCACCACGACCAGCACGATCCTGCTGAAGGGTCGCTTCGCCAATGCCGATAGCCGGCTGACGCCGGGTCAGTATGCCGACGTGTCGCTGCCCACCGCGCGCATTGCCAATGCCGTGTCGGTGCCGGTGGTGGCTTTGCAATCCAACAGCAATGGATCGTTCGTGTTCGTGGTCGGGGCGGACAACAAGGTGAAGCAGGCACCGGTGACCCCCGGCGCCACCTTCGGCGATCGCGTGGTGATCGACAAGGGCCTGGAGGAAGGGCAGTCGGTGGTGACCGAGGGGCAGTTGCTGCTGGTCGAAGGCAGCACGGTCAAGGCGCAGGGGACCTGACGCCATGGCGCTCAACGTCCCGGAGATGTGCATCCGCCGGCCGGTGATGACCACGCTGCTGATGGCGGCGCTGGTGATCTTCGGCATCGCCGCGTATCCGAAGTTGCCGGTGAACGAGCTTCCCAACGTCGACTTCCCCACCATCAACATCAGCGCAAGCTTGCCTGGCGCTTCGCCCGAGACAATGGCCTCGTCGGTGGCGACGCCGATCGAGGCGCAGCTGTCGACCATCGCCGGCATCGACCAGATGAGCTCGACCAGCGCGCTGGGCAGCACCACGATTACCGTGAGCTTCAAGCTTGACCGCAACATCGATGCCGCCGCGCAGGACGTGCAATCGGCCATCGCCGCCGCGCAGCGCCAGCTGCCGCAGGACATGCCTACGCCGCCCACCTATCGCAAGGTGAATCCGGCCGATGCGCCCATCCTGAACCTGGTGATGCGGTCGTCCACGCTGCCGCTGTCCACGGTGGACGACTACGCCGAAACCGAGCTCGCCCAGCAGTTGTCGATGCTCGATGGCGTGGCCCAGGTGAATGTGTACGGCTCGCAGAAGTACGCCGTGCGCGTGAGCGTGGACCCCGATCGGCTGGCCGCAACGGGCATCGGCATCGACCAGCTGCAGACAGCGATTGCGAATGCCAACGTCAACAAGGCCACCGGATCGCTCAACGGCCAGCGCCAGCTGCTGTCGATCCGCTCCGATGGCCAGCTGATGAGGGCGGCGCCCTATAACGACATCGTGGTCACCTACCGCAACGGCGCACCGGTGCGCCTGAAGGACCTCGCCAACGCGAAGGACAGCGTGCAGAACGACCAGGTGGCTGCCTGGTACAACGGTGAGCGCGCCATCGTGCTGGCGATCCAGCGCCAGCCCGGCGCCAACACGGTGGAAACGGTGGACCGCATCATGGCCACCTTGCCGGGATTCCGCGCCACCTTGCCACCGTCGGTGAAGCTGGATGTGCTCTACGACCGCTCGCAGTCGATCCGTGATTCCGTGCACGACGTGCAGTTCACCCTGATCCTGGCCGGCGTGCTGGTGGTGCTGGTGATCTACCTGTTCCTGGGCAATGCCTCGGCCACGCTGATCCCGGCTGTCGCCTTGCCGATCTCGGTGATCGGCACCTTCGGCATCATGTTCGCGCTGGGCTACAGCCTGGACAACCTTTCCCTGCTGGCGCTGACGCTCGCCGTGGGTTTCGTGGTGGACGACGCCATCGTCATGCTGGAGAACATCATCCGGCATATCGAAGCCGGCGAGGAGCCCTTCGAAGCCTCGGTGAAGGGCTCCAACGAGATCGGCTTCACCATCATCTCGATGACGTTGTCGCTGATCGCCGTGTTCATCCCGGTGATGTTCATGGGCGGCATCATCGGCCGCCTGTTCCACGAATTCGCCGTCACCATCTCGGTGGCGATCCTGATCTCGGGTCTGGTCTCGGTCACCCTCACGCCGCTTCTTTGCAGCCGGTTCCTCAAGCACGACCACGATGCGAAGCCCGCATGGATCGTGCGCATGTTCGACCGCGGCTTCAGCGCGGTCAGCACCGGCTATGGCAAGAGCCTGGCATGGGCCATGGCGCGTCCGCGGCTGGTGATGCTGGGCTTTGTCGCCAGCCTGCTGGCCACGGGGCTGCTGTTCTACGTGGTGCCGAAGGATTTCATCCCGGCAGGCGATACCGGCCAGCTTCGCGTGACCGTCGAAGGCCCGACGGATATTTCCTTCGCCGCCATGGCCGCCCGGCAGCAGGAGCTGGCCAAGATTACCGGCGACGATCCCAACATCGAAGCGTACATGTCGTCGGTGGGCGCCGGCGGTTCGCGCCCCACCGCCAACAATGGTTCGTTGTTCCTGCGCCTGAAGGACGCCGGCGACCGCGACCTGGGCGTGGACGACCTGATCCAGTCGCTGCGCAAGAAGTACGCGGCCATCCCCGGCATCCGCACCTATATCCAGAACCCGCCGTCCATCCAGATCGGCGGCCGTCAGTCGAAAGCGCAGTATCAGTACACGCTGCAGTCGACGGAGCTGCAGTCGCTCTATGACTGGTCGGGCAAGGTGCTCAATGCCTTCAAGGAGCTGCCCGGTTTCCAGGACGTTACCTCGGACCTGGACCTCAACAGCCCATCGATGAACGTGGTGGTGGACCGCGACAAGCTGGCGACGCTCGGCCTGACCATGAACCAGGTGCAGACGGCACTGGGCAGTGCCTTCGGCGCCAATCAGATCTCCACCATCTACGGCGCGGCCACCCAGTACTGGGTGATCATGGAGGTCGAGCGGCGCATGCAGAGCGATACCAGCGTGCTGTCGAGGATCTACGTCACCACCGATGCCGGCGCGCTGGTGCCGCTCGATACCGTGGCGCATTTCGAACGCAAGCCCGAAGTACTGACCGTGAACCATCAGGGCCAGTTGCCGGCGGTCACGGTGTCGTTCAACCTCGCCCCCGGTGTTTCCTTGAGCCAGGCTGTGGGCAGCATCAACGGCGCGATGAACAAAATGGGCCTGCCGGCCACCATCAGCGGCAGCATCCAGGGCACGGCGCAGGCCTTCCAGGATTCGATGCAGGGCATGGGCCTGTTGCTGCTCCTGGCAGTGTTCGTGATCTACCTGGTGCTGGGCATCCTCTATGAAAGCTTCATCCAGCCGCTGACCATTCTTTCCGGCCTGCCGGCCGCGGCGGTCGGTGCGCTTCTCACGCTGGAAATCTTCGGCGCCACGCTCGACCTCTTCGCCTTCGTCGGCATCGTGATGCTGGTGGGCATCGTCAAGAAGAACGCGATCATGATGATCGACTTCGCGTTGGAACGTCAGCGTCATGGCGATGTCACACCGGCCGAGGCCATCTACGAAGCCTGCCAGGTCCGTTTCCGTCCGATCATGATGACCACCATGGCGGCCTTCGCCGGTACCTTGCCGATCGCGTTGGGCCTGGGCGCCGGTGCGTCCACGCGCCGGCCGCTAGGCCTGGCCGTGGTTGGCGGCCTGGTGGTGTCGCAGATCCTTACCCTGTACCTCACGCCGGTGATCTACGTGTACATGTCGCGCGCCGCCGAGGCGATGGGACGGCGGAAGAAGAAAGGGAAGGTGGGTCCGCCGGCGGAGGTGTAACGCGCTCGATGTTTTGAGCATCGATTGATGTTCTGACCGTCGCAACTTTGCGACGCTTCCGATGGATTGTCTGCGCGTATTTCCGGATCATTGATGTGTTGCCGGTGAACCCGGCAACCGGGTGTCGAAACCCGTCGTTCGACCGGGTGCCGCGGGCGTTGTCCTGCGGTACCAGGGGCTTTTCCGCCTTTTGGCGGGGAGCCAGGCGGGCTTTGGCCCGGCCGTTCGAACGCGGTTTTCGACCCTGGCTCTTCGCCACCTTGCATCTGAAAACGCCATGGTGGCGTCACTCCCTCCGAGCCAGCGCGGAGCGGATGGACCATCGGATCGCGTAGCAGCGGTTCCCGGCTTGGCGTGAAGTTTGCGCGCCCCGATGTGGCTATGCCCGGTCGGCAGGTTGCCTGGATGGTCCGTCCGCACGATCCGTTTTGACGGATCTAATCCTCTTGATCTTGCTGCTATCACCTTGCTAAATTAACTGTGGCCTCGGCGGCCGCCCTGCTGCGTGGGAAAAGCCGTTACCAACATTCTCATTCCACATAACCCTTTTGGCCGATCGGGCAAGCAGCATGCCTAAACGAAGATCCATATCTTCGCGGCCTTCACTGGGAGTATGTGATGTTTTCTACTAATGAAGTCCTCGCCGCAGTGAAGCGGTCAGACATCGCCTGTGACACAGGTGACAGTGCCTCGCATTGCCAACTCGTCGAAGCGAGGTCAAAAAAACTAGGATTCGAGAGCTACCATCATTTGCGCACGTGGCTGGTAAGCGCGCCTAGCCGAGATATTGGCGATTACTGCCTGGCGCTGATGAAGAGGATCTGTGAGCTCCGCCTTCCTTCTCAATCATGTGGCTATTTCGAGTTCATGATTTTGCCTGGAAGCGCAGTCGGCTATTACAGCTATTGGATCGGCTGGGACCGTCGAGGGAATGAGGTTCGCGTCCCAAGGCCTCTTGTCGGTAGAGAGACCACAATCAGATTACGTAATCTGGGAAATTCTCCTATCTTTGTTATCGAGTCTGCGAAGGAATTGGCGGTTTGGCGGCACACGTGGTTTAGCACAGCGCTCATTCCAGAAAAGTTGGCGAGGGAGCATTTCCCTCTTGAGTTCAATAAACAAATGTTGGTCGACGCCGACCCGCCCTATGAAAAAATTAGGGCGAATTCTCCATACGATTCGAATATCGCTGCCGCCTAGAGGATGTAAAAGCCAGCCTTCGGGCTGGCTTTTTTTACGGATGCCTTTCAAACCAACTGCACGTCCATCGTCGCCAGGATGTCCTTGTCCACCACGACATTGATCCCGGTGATCAGGCCGTTCTCGATGACGAAATCGAACACGGTGAAGATGTTGCCGCCTGGCGCGTAGGCAGCGCCGTAGGCGTTGTCCACCATCGCGACTTGTGCCGCGCGCGCGCGTCCATTGAATACGTCCGCCACGAGCTCGGCGCCGCGTACCTCGCTCGCGATCTTCGGTGCGCCCGCCGGGGCGGTGAGGGAAGCGGCGACCGCTGCAGCATCGGCGCGCAGCACCACGTCGGGATCCAGCAGCGATAAGAGCGCGCCGAAATCACCTTCGCGCGAGGCCTTCAGGAAGGCCTCGACGATGGCGCGACGGACCTCGCCGGTGGCTGCGCGACGTGCGCCGAGGCCTTGCACGCGGCGACGTCCGCGGCTGGCCAGTTGCCGCGCGGCTTCGGTGGATCGCCCCACGATCACCGCGATGTCCTCGAAGGCCACGCCGAACATGTCGTGCAGCACGTAGGCAAGCCGCTCGGACGGCGCGAGCGTATCCAGCACCACCAGCATCGCCGGGCCAATCGCATCGGCCAGCATCGCCTGGTGCTCCGGGTCCGCGCCACGGTCAGGATCGGACAGCTGTGCATCGTCGCTTTCGTCGAGGATGTCTTCAGCCCGTGCCTTTCGCGTCCGCAGGGTATCCAGGCAGATGCGGCTGACTACCGTGGTCAGCCACGCACGCAGGTTATCCACCGATTCATCCTGCCGGCCCAGCCGGAACCAGGCTTCCTGCACCGCGTCCTCGGCTTCGCTGGCCGAGCCCAGCATGCGGTAGGCCACCGCCGTCAGGTGGCTGCGCTGGGCATCGAAGGCCCGGGCCAGGCTGTCGCTATCGTTCATCGGTCACATTGTCCTTCATGGCTTCGTCTACCTGTCAGACGTACCCCACAACACACATGTGACGAGGAAATACCATGAAAGCACGCATGAACAACCCGGCGCTGGTCATCCCCGAGGCTCGCGAGGCGCTGATGGCGCTGAAGAAGACCACCGAAGGGCAGGGCGTGGCCGAAGCCACGCTGGACTTGGTGGAGCTGCGCGCCAGCCAGCTCAATGGCTGCAGTGCCTGCGTGGACATGCACTGGCGGATGGCCCGAAAGAAGGGCGAGACGGACGAGCGCCTGTTCTCGGTGGCCGCCTGGCGCGAAGCGCCGTTCTTCTCCGACAGCGAGCGCGCAGCGCTGTCCCTGGCCGAATCGATGACCCGCCTGGCCGACCAGTCCGACGCCGTCCCCGACCATGTCTGGAACGACGTCGCCGAACACTTCGACGAAAAAGCCCGCGCTGCGTTGATCGTGGCCATCGCCAACATCAACGTATGGAACCGGCTGAACGTAGCGGTACGCCAGCCGGTGATGTCCTGGGGCTGATCCGGTATCGCGGTCGACGTTATGCCAACGCCGGATGATATTTACCGGCGGTTTTTAGTGGCGATGACTTCTGACCGTACCTAGCATGGCTGGCTTTCCATACAAGGAAGCCAGCCATGCTCTTCACTTCACCTCTCCCTATCGCTCTCCTCTCGCGCAGCTGGGCAACAGGATGTTCACCCTCCGGCGATGCGCCGGTACGTGCCGCCAGGAGCCATCATGCGGACGCGCCGGACCCGATTGTGGAGCTTGGTTCGCTGATCGCGCGTTGTTTTCCAAAGAACCTGCGTGCCATCACCGGCATGCAACATCCTTCGGTGAAGAAGATAGGCGAGTGCTGGTTTGCGCTGACGGCAGGTCGCATCGACGGCGAGGCTGCCACGGCTGAGCTGCGGAAGGCATGTCGCGACGCGCGCAATCCGGGTCCGCCGAAGTTCACTCCAGAGCAAACCATGCGCTTCGAAGATTTGATCGCGCATGGGCGCCACGCAAGCTTGCCTGCCAAAGGAGGTTAGTCGCGCGCCCCGTCCTTGGCGAAGGCACCGGGCGCTGAACCGAAGTCGCCCTTCGCCTGGGCCGCCATGTAAGCGAAAGTGGCGTACACCGCCACGTTCTGCGCCAGTTCCTTCGGATCGATTTTGTCCAGAGTGTCGTTGGCGTTATGGTGGAAGTCGAAGTAGGTGGTGCCGTCCTGGGTGAGTGACAGCGCCGCCATGCCCTTGCCGTGCATCTGCGAGAGGTCCGAACCGCCGCCGCCGGGCTTGGTCGCGTCGTAGGCCACGCCGATCGGCTCGAGCACCTTGGCGATCTGCTCGATGGCGCCGCGCGCTTCGGGCTTCACGCTGGCGGTCATCCGCCACACCGGGCCTGAGCCGAAGTCCGATTCGGTACCGAGCTGGAACTTCGCCACTTCACCGGCGTGCTTGTCGGCGTAGGCACGGCCGCCCCACAGGCCCATTTCCTCGTTGGCGAAGGCAATCACGCGGATGGTGCGATCCGGACGCTGCGGCATGTCGTGGATCAGCTTGGCGGCAGCCATGGCAATGGCCACACCCGCGCCGTCGTCGATCGCGCCGGTGCCCAAATCCCACGAATCCAGGTGGCCACCGATGGCCACCACTTCGTTGGGGTGCTTCCTGCCGGTGATCTCGCCGATCACGTTGGCACCGGTGTAGGTACCCTTGAAGCCGACGTCGAGGTCGAGCTTCACCTGTACGGGTTTGCCCAGGGCCAGCAGGCGCCCGAGCTGATCGGCGTCGGGCAGCGACAGCGCCGCGGCGGGAATGGCCTTGGCCGGGTCGGTGAAGCCGGTGACGCCGGTATGCGGCGTGCGGCTGTTGGCATCGGTGCCGGCCGAGCGGATGAGGGTGGCTGCCGCGCCCTTGGAGGCGGCGATCACCGGGCCCTGTACGCGCTGCGGCGAGCCGATGCCGTAGTCGTGGCCGTCCTTCTGGCGGGTCATCTTCGCGTCCAGGAAGACGATCTTGCCCTTGATGGTGGCCGGGTCCGCATCCTTCAGGGCCTGCAGCGAAGGAAATGCCACGACCTCGGCGGTCAGGCCGCCGGCAGGCGTGCCGGCGGAATAGCCCAGCGCGGTGAGTGCAAGATTTTGCGCATGATCGCCGACGATGGCGCCGTGCTCGGAATGACGCTCCCACAGCGGGTAAGTCACCGGCTCCACGTACACCTTGTCGAAGCCCAGTGCCTTGAACTTGGCCACGGCCCAGTCACGGCCGCGCTGGTCCGCGGGAGAACCCGCCAGGCGCGCGCCCACTTCCGTGGTGAGCGAAGACACCACGTCATAGGCGGTGTTATCCACCATCGCCTTGTCGCGCAAGGTGGTGGCCGCGGTGACGGCTTCGGCGGGAATGGTGGTGGAACTGGCGGCGAAGGCGCCGCTGGCAAAGACCAGGCCCGCGGCCAGGGCGGTCAGGCGAAAATGGCGGCGCATCGATATTCCCCGTCAGGTGAAACCTCGATTATGCCGCCATCGGGCCTGGCCGCGGCCGTGACCTATGGCATTTACTGTTGCTTTTTGAGCAGGTCGCGGATCTCGGCCAGCAGCACCTGGTCGGCGGTGGGCGGCGCCACCGCTTCCTCATGGCGCGTCAGCTTGTTGATCATCTTCACCACCGCGAAAATGGCCAACGCAACGATGGCGAACTGGATCACCACGTTGATGAAGACGCCGTACTGCACCGCCACCTCGGTGACCTTATTGGCGGCGTCCGCCGGACGCAGCACCCATTTGTAACTGGAAAAGTCGATACCGCCGATCAGGTAGCCGATCGGCGGCATGATGATGTTGTCCACCAGCGAAGTGACGATCTTGCCGAACGCGGCACCGATCACCACGCCCACGGCGAGGTCAATCACGTTTCCGCGCAAGGCGAATTTCTTGAATTCGGCGGCGAAGCTCATCGATGTCTCCTCAGGACTAGTGGGATGGTGTCGGGCGTGAAGCCTAGCGGCCAGCTTGTGGCGATTGTGCAAAACGCATCAGGTGATGCGGCCTTCCAGCGAGACGATATTACCCAGCGTAGCTTCAAAGCGGTCGCCGCGCTGCAAGGCGGCGACGCCCGCGGGCGTGCCGGTGTAGATCAGGTCGCCTGCCTTAAGCTCATAGAGTTTCGACAGCGCGGCAATGATCTCGGGAACCGAATGCACCATTTCCCCCAGGGTCGCTGATTGGCGCTTCTGGCCGTTGACGAACAGGGCAATGGGCGTGTCGTCGTTCACCGGGGCCCGATCGGCCGGCACCAGCATGGAAATCGGCGCTGAGTGGTCGAAGCCCTTGGCGGTATCCCACGGCGCACCCTTGGCCTTGGCGGCGGCCTGCAGGTCGCGGCGGGTAAGGTCCAGGCCGATGGCGTAGCCATAGACCAGGGCCTGGGCGTCGACAGGGTCGATATCGCTGCCGCCGGCCTTAAGCGCCACCACCATCTCCACCTCGTGATGCAGGTCCGAGGTCGCCGACGGATAGGGCACGTCGGCCCCATCGGTGACCAGGGCGTCCGCGGGCTTGGTGAAGAACATCGGGCTGGCCTTGTCCACGCTGCCACCCATTTCCTTGGCGTGCTCGGCGTAGTTCCGGCCAATGCAGAAGACCCGGCGCACCGGAAACCGCAGGGGCAGGCCGTCGATGGCAACGGAGGGGAGCTCTGGAACGGGCAGTGCGTAGTTCATGGGGCGGGGACTTCAGGAAGGGGAAGACCCATCGTGCGCGGGGGTGCCTGCACTGTCAAACCTGTCGTGACAGGTTGTTTATCCGGAAGAAATACCTGCCTAGGCATAGATGTGCCAGGTCGTGTTTTTGCCCGTCCGGCCCCGTATCCTGCCGGGCGGAGTGTGTTCGAAGGGGCATCCGCACGAATGACAGCTGTCATCGAAGGCGGTTGATCCGCCGCCATTACTTGGCTATGAGGCATCGGCCAAGCTAGCACCATCGCCATACCCACGGCGCGATGCGTGGTACGCCCACGCGGACCTACAGGGAAAGGGAAAGGGATGAGCAACGCGGAACTCTTGAAGCAACTGCGCATCGACCACGCCCAGCGCGAGTCGCACGGCGGCGGCAATGGTCTGAAGATCGCCATCATCGTCGGCGTGGTCGTGCTGGTGCTGGCCGCCGGTGGCGGTGTCGCCTGGTGGTTGCTGGGCGACAAGGCGTTGCCCGTGCAGACGGCCCAGGCCACGGCGCCGACGGCGCAGTCCGGTGCCGGCTCCGTGCTGCAGGCCACCGGCTACATCACCGCGCGCCGCCAGGCCACCGTATCGGCGCAGATCACCGGCACGCTTACCGAAGTGCTGATCGAGGAAGGCGACCGGGTGAAGAAGGGCCAGGTACTGGCCCGCCTGGACGACAACGGCTATCGCGCCAGCCTCGAAGCCACCAAGGCCAGCGCCCTGGCGGCCAGCGCACAGGCATCGCAAGTATCGGCCCAGCTCGAACAGGCGCGCCGTGATGTCATCCGCGCCGATGCACTGGCCCAGCGTGGCCTGGTGTCGAAGCAGTCCGCCGAGCAGCAGCGCGCCACGACCGATGCGTTGGTGGCCCAGCTGCGTTCGGCGCAGCGGGCGGCGGATTCGGCACAGTCGCAGGTGAACGTAGCGCAGGTGAATTTCGACTACACCGTGGTACGCGCCCCCTTCGACGGCGTGATCACCGACAAGGCCGCGCAGGTCGGCGAAATCGTCTCGCCGCTTTCGGCCGGTGGTGGTTTTACCCGCACGGGCGTGGGCACCATCGTCGACATGGATTCGCTGGAAATCGACGTGGACGTCAACGAGGCCTATATCGGCCGCGTCAAGCCCGACATGGCGGCCGAAGCCATCCTGGACGCCTATCCCGACTGGAAAATTCCCGCCCACGTGATCGCCATCGTGCCCGCCGCCGACCGCGGCAAGGCCACGGTGAAGGTGCGCGTGGCACTGGAATCGAAGGATGAACGCATCGTGCCGGACATGGGCGTGCGCGTGTCCTTCCTCGATGCACGGCCCGTGCAGGCCGCGGCGCCGCCGAAGGGCGTGCTGGTGCCGGCCAAGGCGATCGTCCAGCGCGATGGCCACGATGTGGTGTTCGTGGTGGCCGACAACCGTGCACACCAGCATGCGGTAACGCCAGCCACGCTGAGTTATGGCGAGCTTCGCCTGGTGCCCTCGGCCGTGAACGCCGGCGACACCGTAGTGGTGTCGCCGGCGGACGAGCTTCGCGACGGCGCCGCGGTGGAGCCGGCGAAAACGCCCTGACATCAGAATTTTCAGTCAACCAACGTATGACCTTGCCGGCAAGATAAGCCGGCGCACCGATCGGGAGAGGACCATGGGTACGCTTATCGACATCCGCGACGTCAGCAAGGTGTATGAGCGCGGCAAGCAGAAGGTGGAAGTGCTGCACGGCGTGAACCTCGCCATCGAGCAGGGCGATTTCCTGGCATTGATGGGGCCATCGGGTTCGGGCAAGACCACCTTGCTGAACCTCATCGGCGGCCTGGACTCGCCCACCGGCGGCAACATCACCGTGGGTGGCCAGCGCATCGACCAGCTCGGCGGCGGCCAGCTGGCGCGTTGGCGCGCACAGCACGTGGGCTTCGTGTTCCAGTTCTACAACCTGATGCCGATGCTTTCGGCGCAGCGCAACGTGGAGCTGCCCTTGCTGCTGACCAAGCTTTCGGCTTCGCAGCGCAAGCAGAACGCCGCCATTGCACTGAAGCTGGTGGGACTGGACGATCGTTCCTCGCACAAGCCCAGCGAACTCTCCGGCGGCCAGCAGCAGCGCGTGGCCATCGCGCGGGCGATCGTTTCCGATCCCACTTTGCTGGTGTGCGACGAGCCCACCGGCGACCTGGACCGCCAGTCGGCCGAGGAAGTGCTTGGCCTGTTGCGCGAACTCAACCGCGAGCATGGCAAGACGATCGTGATGGTCACCCATGATCCCAAGGCCGCCGAGGCTGCCAATCATGTCCTGCACCTGGACAAGGGCACCCTGGTCGAACAGGCAACCGCCTAAAAGGAGCCGGTCATGAAATACCTGCACCTGATCTGGGCGGCGCTGTTCCGGCGCAAGACCCGGACCATCCTTACCCTTATTTCCATCATCACCGCCTTCCTGCTGTTCGGCTTGCTCGATGCCGTGCGTACCTCGTTCAACCAGGCCGGGCAAAGCGCCAATGGCGCGCAGCGCCTGCAGACGGGCTCGAAGCTTTCCTTCATCCAGACCCTGCCCTCGGCGCTTGGTGCGCAGATCGCCCAGGTGCCCGGCGTGAAGATGGTGACCTACGCGAACTGGTTCGGCGGCGCCTACCAGGATCCGCACAACCAGGTCTTCAGCTTCGCAGTAGACAACAACTACGTCGACCTCTATCCCGAGATGGACGTGAGCGCGGCCGAGCGCAAGGCCTTCGACGATACCCGTACTGGGGTGCTGGTGGGCGAGAAGCTGGCCGCGCGTTTCGGCTGGAAGGTCGGCGACAAGATCCCCATGCAGTCGACCATCTTCCCCAACAGGCAGGGCGACAAGAACTGGAACTTCGACGTCGTGGGCATCATCCATTCGAAGGACAAGAAGGCCGGTGCCTTCTTCGACGCCATGATGCTGCTGCACTGGAAATACTTCGACGAGACCACCCCGTACAACCAGGGTAACGTCGGCTGGTATGTCACCCGCGTGACCGACGTCAACCAGGCCGATCGCGTGGCCAAGGCGATCGATGCGATCTCGGCCAATTCCGATCACGAAACCCGTACGCAGACCGAACAGGCCGCCACCGCCAGCTGGATGAAGCAGCTGGCCGACATCGGCCTGATCGTCGGCTCGATCATGGGCGCGGTGTTCTTCACCCTGCTGCTGTTGTCGGGCAACACCATGATGCAGGCAGTGCGCGAGCGCACCAGCGAGCTGGCGGTGCTCAAGACCATCGGTTTCTCCAGCGGCAGCGTGCTGAGCATGGTGCTGGCCGAATCCATCCTGCTGGTGTTGCTTGGCGGGGTGCTCGGCCTGGGCCTGGCTACCGTGATTGTGCCGGCGCTTTCGGCGGGCAGCGGCGGCTTCCTGAACCTCCCGGGTGTAGGTGCGAACAGCTGGGTGCTGGGGCTGGTGCTGATGGTGGTGATCGGCCTGCTGGTCGGTTTGCTGCCCGCGCTGCGCGCCATGCGCCTGAACATCGTCGATGCACTGGCCGGCCGCTAGGAGAACCACATGCGATTCCTGATCAATCTTGGTTTGATTGTCCTGCTGGCGGCTTTCATCTTCGTCTGGACTCTGCTGCCCTGGTACGCAGCACTGGCCGTGGCCGTATTGGTAGCGGCGTGGATGACATTCACCCGCGCCGGCAGGCAGGCGGCTTCGGTCACCGCGGTGGGCGTGAGCACATTGCGCCAGCGCCTGGGCTCGGCGTCCGTCATCGTCATCGGCATCGCCGGCGTGGTGGGGGTGTTGGTGGCCATGCTGGCCATGGCCGAGGGCTACAGCCAGACCCTGCGCAAGACCGGCAGCGCCGACACCGCCATCGTCATGCGCGGATCTTCGGCTTCGGAAGTGATGTCCGTGCTCGATCGCGACAGCGTCGTGCTGATTCCGCAGGCCGAGGGCATCGCGCAGGATGCGAAAGGAAAGCCCATTGCTTCGCCCGAGCTCGTCGTGGCGGCGAACCTCCCCATCAAGGGTGGTGCCGCCGATGAGGAAGGCAGCGTCCAGCTGCGCGGTGTGAGCGAACAGGCCTGGGCGGTGCGCCCGGAGGTGAAGATCATCGACGGCCGTACTTTCAAGCCGGGCATGCGCGAGCTCATCGTGGGCAAGGGCGCGGTGAAGCAGTTCGCAGGCATGGTGCCGGGCCATGAGATCCGCCTTGGCAACCAGACCTGGACGATCGTGGGCGTCTTCGCGGCCGACAACGCGATGGATTCGGAAGTGTGGGGCGATGCCAGCGTGGTTGCCGATACCTACCGCCGCGGTAGCAGCCGTGCGTCGGTCACGGTGAAGCTTGCCGATCCGTCGAAGTACGATGCGTTCAAATCATCGCTGGAAGGCAACCCGCAGCTGAAGGTGGATGTGGACACCACCCTGGATTACTTCAACAAGCAATCCGAAGGCACGGCCAAGGTGATCCGCATCATGGGCATCGTGGTGGGCGTGATCATGGCCATCGGTGCCATGTTCGGCGCGCTCAATACCATGTTTGCCGCCGTGGCCGCCCGTGCGCGGGAAATCGCCACGCTGCGCGCCATCGGTTTTCGCGGCTTGCCGGTGGTGGTGGCGATCATGCTCGAAACCATGTTGCTTGCACTGATTGGCGGCGTCATCGGCGGTGTGCTGGCCTGGCTGATCTTCAACGGCTATAGCGCATCGACATTGGCCCAGGGCACCGTGGGGCAACTGAGCTTCGAGCTGAAGGTGACGGGCGCGCTGTTGTGGACGGGCGTCAAGTGGGCACTGGCGATCGGCTTCATCGGCGGCCTGTTCCCCGCGGTGCGTGCCGCCCGACTGCCGGTAACGGCGGCCTTGCGGGAGCTGTAGGCCTGTATGGGATAAACGCTGACACACGTTCCCTGGGGTAGGTGCTTGCGCACCTGCCTCAGGGCATCACCGGCGGCACATAGTGCAACGTCGTGCCCAGCAGCCACAGCAACCCCAACACCAGCGGGATATGCACCAGCAGCTGGATGAAGGTGAAGCCCACGATGTCCCGTGCCTTCAATCCCAGCACACCCAACAGCGGCAGCATCCAGAACGGGTTGACCAGGTTCGGCAGCGCCTCGGCCGCGTTGTATACCTGTACCGCCCAACCCAGGTGCACGTGCAGGTCGTTGGCTGCCTGCATCACGTAAGGCGCCTCGATCACCCACTTGCCGCCGCCGGAGGGCACGAAGAACCCAAGCACCGCGGAGTACGCGCCCATCACCAGCGTGTAGGTGTCTTGGGAGGCTACATGAACGAAGGCGTTGGCAAGGTGGTGGGCCAGGGTTTGGCCATCGGCGCCCTTGGCCTGGGTAAGCAGGGCCGCTATGCCACCGTACAGCGGAAACTGGATCAACACGCCCGACGTGCTGGGCACGGCGCGTGCCACCGCGTTCAGGAAGCTTCGAGGGCGCCAGTGCAGCAACAGCCCCGCGGTAAGGAACAGCAAATTATAGGTGTTGAGGTTGGCGACGGCCGTGACCACCGGCTTGGCAATGAACTCGTGCACCAACCAGCCCAGCCCCAGCAGCCCCACCACGATCGACAGCAATGGGCTGTATTCAAGCCATTCGCCGGGTCGCTCGCGCGGCGGCAGCTTCGGAACGGCGTTGTTTGAATCCACCACGAACTCGCTCGCCGTACGGGCATTGGCGTCGCCCGGTGCCGTAAGCCAGCACACGATGAGCGACACCACGATCAGGCAGATGAGCAGCACTTGCGACTGCCACAGGAAAATCGTCTGCGAGAACGGCAACACGCCGGTGATGGCCAACAGGCCCGGCGGCATGCTGGCCGGATTGGCTTGCAATTGAGCGGCCGACGAACTCAGGCCCAGCGCCCATACAGCACCCAGGCCCAGGTACGCCGCAGCGCCAGCAGCCCGATAGTCGATTTTCAACTCCTGCCGCCGCGCCAGCGCGCGTACCAGCAAGCCGCCGAACACCAGCGAGAAACCCCAGCTCAAGAGCGACGCCAGCATGCTCACCAGGCCCACGTAGCACACTGCCGAACGACCACTTCGCGGTGCACGGGCCAGGAAGTCGATGAAACGGGCCACCACTGGCGCCGTGGCCACCACGTAGCCGCCTATCACGACGAACGCCATCTGCATGGTGAATGGGATCAGGCTCCAGAAGCCATCGCCGAAAGCAGTGGTCGCCGATCCCACGCTGCGTGGCAGCAGATCGATGAAGCCGGCCGAGGCACCAGGACCGGGCAGGGCGCCTATGACGATCGCGGCGATCGCCACCACGCCAACGGCGAGGGCTGCGAACACCCAGGCATCGGGAAACCATCGCTCCGCCCAGGCGGCGCAACGCAGCGCCGCGCGGGCCAGCAGTCCTTCGCGTTCCGTCGTCAAACGTGTTTCCCCTTGCGGCGGTGGCATGCCGGACATGGTCGCGCCATGCCTGCTTCCCCGCAAGCGAAGCTGCTGGTTTTACCGGGCGCGCAGCAGCGTGATGATCCCCACGCCGACAAGAATGATCGCCATGCCGGCCAGATCGAACGAACCCACTGTTTCACCGGCCACCAGCACGCCGAACAAGACCGCTACAGGCGGGTTGACATAGGCGTAGCTGGTAGCCACCGCCGGGCGCACCGTCTTCAGTACATAGAGGTAGGCGCTGAAGGCGATGATGGAGCCGAATACCACCAGGTACGCCAGGGCGAGCGTGGCGCGTAGCGTGGGATGGGCGGGCATGCGCTCGCCCAGCGAAAGCGCGAAGATGATCAGCACGACGCTGGCGCAGGTCATCTGCGCGGCGGTGTTCATCGGCCCCGACGGCATGTCTTGCCGCTTGCTCCAGACCGAGCCGAAGGCCCAGGCACTGGCGGCAACAATCAGGGCGAGTGCACCGATCCGCGAACTCGACAGGCCGCTGCCGAGGTTCAGCACGATCACGCCGATGAAGCCCACGGCAAGGCCTACCGTTTCGCGTCGTGTGGGCCATTGTCCGTACATCCCCGAATACACCGCGGCGAACAGCGGCATGCTGGCCACGGCGACCGCCGCGATGCCGGAGCTCACGCTGCCTTCGGCAAAGCACACGAAACCATTGCCCATGCCCAGCAACAGCACGCCGGTGATGGCCGCGTTGCGCCATTGCCGTGCGGTGGGCAGGGCTACCCCGCGCACCACCAGCACGGCGAGCAAGCCCAGGCCTGCGATGAGGAAACGGATGCCCGACAGAAGGAACGGCGGATAGCTTTCCAGCGCGAAGCGGATGCCCAGGTAGGTGGAACCCCAGATCACATACAGCGCGAACAACGCCAATGGCACCAGCCACGGGCGTGCCGGCACGGGCTGGCCGGGCGTGGCGATCGCATTGAGCTGGGCGGGGGCGGTGACGCGGGTATCCATATCGTCTTTTTTCAGGACAATTCGAACAATCACCATAGCGACGCCACGCACGTCGCAGTAGCGCGGCGATTGCGCGGCAGCCATCAATCTGGTTCAAGGCACGGCGGACGCCGTGCCGGCGGCATCAGCCGTTGCGCAGTACCACGTATTCGCCTTCGAGCACGTTGGCTGGACGCTGGGTGCGCGCCGCCTGCGGCTGGCGGGAGAGCTTCCATTGGCGTACGGCCATCAACACGCCGCCACCGACAAGGAGTACGCCCAATACCACCACGCCGAAGACCATCAGCACGCCGACCACCGCAAGGCCCGCAAGTACGGACAGGGCGCGGATGAACGGGTGGCGGGAGCGGCGAATGGGTGGGAAGTTGAAACGCATCGTTAAAAATCCGTATGGCACAATGACGGGTTCATCGAACTGTAACCTTGGGGCCAAATGCCCCGTGAGGCAAGTGCCATGGTTAGTATTTTCCCCGGCCAAACCCTGTGCTCGCTCGAGGATATTCCCGACGGCGGCGCCATCGCCGTGGATGCGATGCTGGCCGACGGCGAGGACTCCATCATCGTGCTGCGCGAAGGCGGCCACGTGCGCGCCTACCTCAATGTCTGCCCGCACGCCGGACGCCGGCTGGACTGGGCGCCGGGACAGTTCCTGGTCAAGGCCGGCGTGCTGGTGTGCGCCGCGCACGGTGCGAGTTTCGCCACGGCCAGCGGCCTGTGCACCATGGGGCCGTGCCGCGGCGAGCACCTGCGTCGGGTCGAGATCGATGTCGAAGGCGACGCGGTGAAGCTCCGGTAAGCGGGGTCAGAGTCATTACTCTGACCCCCAAATGCACGCTAGCGGTACATCAGGTTGATGCACACCAGCGTAAGCACCAGCACCATGATCGTCAGCGGCAGGCCGGCGCGCAGGAAATCCGTGGCGCGATAGCCGCCGGGGCCGGCCACCATCATCAGTGCCGGATGGCCCGAGGGCAGCAGGAAGGTATTGGACGACGATACCGCCACGATCAGCGCATAGGCCGACGGATTGCCGCCGGTGGTCACCGCCACGCTGATGGCGATGGGCACCATCATCACCGTGGCGCCCACGTTCGACATCACCTGCGAGAAGATCAGTGTGAGTACTGCAATGGACAGTTGCAGGGTCCATTGCGGTGCGCCGCCGAGTACATGCAGCACTTCCTGGGCGATCCACGAGGCGGTGCCGGTGGAATCCATCGACCAGCCTAGCGGGATGAGGCACGCGGTGACGAAAATGGTCTTCCAGTTGATCGCCTTGTACGCCTCATCCATGTTCAGCACGCCGGTCAGCAGCATGCCCACGGCACCGGTCATCATGGCGATGGAAAGGTCAAGGTTGGTGAACAGGGCCAGGCACTTGGCCAGGGTGAAGAAACCCACGGCCTGCCAGATCTTGCCGGGGCGTTGTTCTTCCTTGGGGATGTCGGTCACCACCACCAGGTCGCGGTCTTCCTGGGCTAGCAGGAGGTCGCGCCAGTTGCTGTGCAACACCAGCGTGTCGCCGGCGCGCAGGCTCACCGAGCGGACGTCTTCGCGGAAAACCTGGTCGCCGCGATTGACTGCCAGCACCGAGATGCCGAAGCGCTTGCGCAGGCGCAGCTCGCCTACCGACTGCTTCAGGAACCTTGAACTGGGCGGGATCACCGCCTCGGAAATGCCCGCGCGGCTGGAATTGAACTGCTCGCCGAGCTGGCGCATGCGCGTGGACACGCGGCAAAGCTGGTTATTGGCGAAGGCGTTCACTTCATCGCGCGGGCCAAGCACGCCAAGCACGGTACCCACCCAGATCATCTGGTCCGACGGGGGCGCCATGCGTGCCTCGTTGCCGTTCTTGATGGCAAGGATCAGCGGCGCGCCGTGCAATTGTTCGGTTTCGCCGATGCTCATGCCCACCAGTGGGCTCTCGGCGGTGACGGTGAGTTCGGCAGGCTCGCCGGCGATGCCGTAGGTGTCGGCGAAGTAGCTCTCCGTACGGCCCGGCGTGACCTTCAGTCGGTCATCCTCGCGGTCGGGCAGGAGCTTCCGGCTGAAGAAGTAGAAGAAGGCGATACCGCCTATTGCCAGCACCAGGCCCACGGGCGTGACGCTGAAGAGGCCGAACTTCGGGATGGTGTGCGCGCCCGGGGGCAGGTTGGCATTGGCGCTGGCGATCAGGTCGTTCAACACGATCAGCGGGGAGTTCGCGATCAGCGTGGTGTTGGTGCCGGTAAGGATGCAGAACGCCATCGGCAGCAGCAGGCGGGACATCGGCACGCCCGTGCGCGCGGACAGGCGGCTGGTGACCGGGATCATCAGCGCGGCCAGGGCCTGGCTGGGGATCAGTGCGCTGAAGAGGCTGGTGACGCTGTTCACCACCACGCCCAGGCGCGATTCCACGCCCCGCGCCATGCGCATGACGAAGGAAGCGGTGAGGTTGAGGACGCCGGCGCGGTCGAGGCCCGCGCCCATGATCATGATCGCGATGATGGCGATCACGGCGTTGCCGGCGAATCCCTTGAAGACCTGCTCGCCCGGGATCAGGCCGGTGAGGCCAATGGTGACCACCACCAGCAGGGCCACGAGATCGGCGCGGATCCACTCCAGCACCAGCATCAGCATGGTGAAGCCCACCAGCCCGAGCACGAGGATCATTTCGGGGGTGAGGGTCAATGCCACGTGCCGGCAATCCTGGCCAAGGCGAAGGAAGGTTCGTGCCGGGGAGTATACGCGCGGCTACCGACTCCTGGCTGACTTGGCGCTCATTTCACGTCGTAGAGAAAATCCCAGACGCCGTGCCCGAGCTTCAGGCCCCGGCGTTCGAAGTGCGTCTCGATGCGCCAGTCCGGCCGCGGTGCCACGACCCGAGGCCCCAGGCGATTGGTCCATGCCGGTGCCGCTTCCATCACCTCGAGCATGTGATCGGCGTAGTCCTGCCAGTCGGTGGCCAGGTGCAGCAGGCCGCCGCGGGCCATGCGCGTGGCGAGCATGGCGACGAAGTCCGGCTGTATCAGGCGGCGCTTGTTGTGGCGTTTCTTGTGCCAGGGATCGGGGAACCAGATGCGCACTTCCGACAGCGCTCCGGCGGGAATCTCCCGCTCGAGCACTTCCACCGCGTCGTGCTTGTAGATGCGTACATTGGATGCATCGCGTGCAGCCAGGGCGTTCATCAGGCGGCCCACGCCAGGACCGTGCACTTCCACGCCCAGGTAGTCGCGTGCCTGGTCGTGTTCAGAGGCCCAGGCCAGGGCCTCGCCATTGCCGAAGCCGATCTCCAGCACCCGCGGCGCCTGGCGGCCGAAGGTGGTGTCCAGGTTGCGCGGCTGGCCCTGGTAGTCCAGGCCGAAGCGCGCCCAGTGGTCGTCGAAGGCGCGCTGCTGGGCGGGGGTCATGCGGCCTTCGCGCAGCACGAAGCTGCGGATGCGCCGCATGACCGGCGATGGGGTGTCGTCGCTCATCGGCTGGCTCCGATGTGCTGGGAGGATTCGATCTGCATCAGGCCATTGTAGCGGCCTGGGCCATGCTTACCGAACCGTGCCCATGCCGGAGTTTCCGCCCCTTGAGCCATTGTTGTTGCCGTTGCCATTGCCGTTGCCGGCGGGTCTGGATTCGGCGGTCCGCGCCGGCACGCTCATGCGTACCTGGTTTCCGGGCGCCGGCTGGACCGGCGGTGGCCGCTGCCAGCCGCCGTGGTTGCCATCGCCACGGCCGTTGCCGCCTTGCCAGCCACTGCCGTTGTCGTTCCCATTGCCATTGCCGGCTTGTGCAGTGTCCCCGGGCCGGTCGATGGGCCGGCTCATGTACTGAACCTCCGGCCTGGCACCGCCGCCCATGTTGCCGCGATAGGTATGAACCTCGTCGCCGCGGACGCGGGGCACGAAGCCCGATGCCTGCGGCATGTCGTCGGTGGAGACGACGCGGGGCCGTGATTCGCCGGCCTGCCGCACCTGCTCCGGTGTTGGCGCGATGAAGCTCAGGCCCGGGCGTGCACTCGCGCCGGCGTCAGGGTTTACGCGCCGCACCGTGGAGACGACCGTGGGCAGGTTGCGGTCAGGTACGCGCATGACATCGACATCGCGTGGCCTGCCGTCGTGGCCGCGTACCGGCCACGGCCTCGCGTCGCCGATCGCGGGACCATTGGGTTGGGCCGCATGCTGCTGGAAGCGCCGGATTTCAGGGAAGCTCGATGCCGGCGTGTTGGCGGCTGCCCACGATTGCGGGGGGCGTCCGTGGCCAGGCGGTGGCGGTACCTGGGCGGCCTGGAAGCCCGGGTCGTGCAGACGGCGGCGCCCGGGTACCCAGCCCCAGCGGCCATGGCGGTGGGTCCAGGTCCCGTAGTGGAACGGTGCGAAGCCCCACGGCTGGTCGCCGACATAGGTCCAGCCCCAGGGGTCGACGTAGTCCCAGGAACCAGAATCGTAGGGTTGCCAGTCTTGCGCCACGTCACTCGGATACCACACGGCGCCGTCGTCAGGATCTTCAGCCCAGGTCCCATAGCGATCCAGGTCCTGGTAGCCGACGGTGTCCGACGATACGTACTGCGTGGTGGCTGGCGCCACAAAGCTGCCGTCGCGGCTGATCGCCCAGGTATCGAAAGCATCCGATGGCGGCAGTCCGCTCACGGCCAGCGCCGTCAGCGTTGCGTTGTCGAAGCGATAGCTTTGACCGCCTTTCAGTGCCAGCGGCCCTGCCGCCTTGCCGTAGGCAGAAGCACTGCCTTCGCGCAGCTTTACCGCGGTATAGGCCTTGCCGGCCTCGAAACGATAGCGGCCCGGCTTGTCGATCAGTACGGCCACCTTGTCGGTATCGATCTCCAGCGTCTGGCCCGGGTTGAGCGTGCGCACACTTACCTGCAGCACGCCCGAAGGCAGGGCGAAGCGGGCTTGCGCCGGGGAAAGCGAGGACACTCCCAACTCGCTGGTGCCGCCCAGCCGCAACACCGTGCCGCCGAGGTCCACCTCGGCCAGCGACGATCCCTTGGTGGCCAGGCGTTCGCCCTGGGCCAGCGGACGGTTGCGCTGGGCCGGCTCCCAGGGACCGGCACCGTTGGCGAACAACGAAGCGTCGCCGTGCACGTAGGAGATACGCGCTACTTGCGGGGAAGTCGTGGTGGTGTCCTGCGCATGCAACGCGCCAGTGGCAATCAGCGTGGCAAGCGCCACGCCAAGCATGAGTCTTTCCGAAGCGGTCATCATGGCCTCCATGGCGGCAATGCCCCCGCATCGCGCCGCTGGACCGATTATGCGCCTGGGCTGTGACGGGGAGCATGTACTGTCCAGGCCATGAGTTCAGCCGCCATCGAGCCTGTTCCACCGCGCTGCATGCATGGGGTACCATCCCCCTCCCACGCGGGTGTAGCTCAATGGTAGAGCTGTAGCTTCCCAAGCTACTGACGAGGGTTCGATTCCCTTCACCCGCTCCAGTCCCTGCGTCTGACAGGGATGGTGGTCGCGGTGATCGGAGCCGCCGCGTCTTTTACCGATGTGCAGTACATCAACAGGTATTTGACGCCATTAAATCCCCGGCTCTTCGATGGCTATCTTCAGCCTTGGACGGATGAGGCCTATTTCTGAAATCCCGTTTCTTGCCGCAGTGCTAACTCCCATCCATTTCATACGCTATAGGCATTGATTATCGGAGAAGAGATAGAGTAAAAGCTATTAAAAATTTTGTATTGATAGCTTTTAGACTATGAAAACTTGTGTATTTATAGATTAAAGGCTATATTTCAGCCGAAGCTGAGGTAGAAGCCATGAAAACGAGTCGAAAAACGGCGGCTGCAACCCGGAAACACCTCGATCCGAGGCTCGCCGAATTGCGCTCATTGCGCACCGCCATGTCACGGCCCAACCAAGGCTGGATCAGGAGCATCCGCCAGGCGCTGGGAATGACGGCGACCGATCTGGGGCGGCGCATGGGTATCACACAGGCCTCCGTCAGCAGGATGGAAGCATCGGAGATCAATGGCTCCATTCAACTGGACACGTTGCAACGCGCTGCCGCAGCGATGAATTGCACCGTGGTCTACGCGCTGATTCCCAATCCGCCATCGCTGCAAAGCATTGTGGAAGAACAGGCCAGGCGCGCCGCCCTCAAACACCTGGCTCCGGTCGAGCACACGATGCTCCTGGAGAATCAGGCCATCGACGACACGGCACGCAAGGACTTCCTTGAACGCCAGATCCAGATGGAAATGGAAGACCGCGACCTTTGGAAGTGATTGCGTGTGAGTGACCTGTTTGACGTCGAGGAAGGACAGACGCCGCTCAGCGATGAAGAGCGCAGGGGCTTGAAACCCGCGTTCATAACTTTCCGCCATGAGCTCAATGCCGCCGAGCAGGAAAACATCCTTGCCGCGTCGGTGGCATTGCGCAGACGAGTGCAACGACTGGACGCGACGGACCTCGCCGACGAGGCATTCATCTGCGATGCCCATAAGGCCATGTATTCAGACGTATGGAAATGGGCGGGTAGTTATCGAACGACAGACCGTAATATCGGCGTCGAAGTCCATGACATTCGCGTCCATATGCGGTTGTTCGTCGACGATGCTCGAGTCTGGATTGCCGAAGGCGTGTTTCCTCCCGATGAACTGGCCGTTCGCTTTCATCATCGCCTCGTGGCCATTCACCCGTTTCCCAATGGAAACGGCCGGCTCTCACGCATGATGGGCGACCTGGTCGTCGAACGCCTCGGGCGGCAGAAGTTCACCTGGGGGGCAGGTTCGCTGGCGGAACCTGGCGTTACCCGATCAACCTATATCCGAGCGCTGCAAGCCGCGGACAGGCAAGACATCGCGTCTTTGCTTCAATTTGCCCGATCATGAACCATATGCACCATGACACTAACCATCGCCCCACCGACGGCAATCACGTCTGAACTGACCGATCTGGAACGCGAGGCATCCGGCCAGGGTTTCAAATTCGTCAGCCGGCTTGTCGAAGACTGGCGCACGGGTGTCAACCGGTTCGACAAGGCGGGCGAGCGCCTGCTCGTCGCCTCATGGAGCGGGACAGTGGTGGGCGTGGGTGGCTTGAATGTCGACCCGTATGCATCGTCGGCGCGTACCGCCCGGCTGCGGCACCTCTACGTGGCCGGCGACTTCCGGCGGCAGGGGATCGGAGAGGCGCTGGTGATGGCGCTCTTAGAGGGAGCGGCACCGCATTTCGACCAGGTTCGCCTACGGACGGACACGCCGGAGGCTGCTTGTTTCTATTTACGCCTGGGCTTTGCGGCCGTCGATGACACCCACGCGAGCCACGTCAGGATGCTTGGCTAGCGGATTTCATCCTTCCTTCGCCCAGCTGTCCTTTTGAAGGGGTATCCTTCGCACCCCAGCTCCCCGGACCCATCCCGGATGCGCCTCCCCAACCCGACGGCATTCCCATGACCGAAGTCATCACCCTCGGCTGGCGCGAGCGCCTGTCACTGCCGTCGTTCGGCATTCCCTCGCTCAAGGCCAAGCTCGATACCGGGGCCCGGTCCAGTTCGCTGCACGTGGAATCGCTGCGGGTAGTGGAAGAGGGTGGGGATACCTGGCTTGATTTCGATGTCCGCACCGGGCGGCGCAGCCATCCGGTGCTGGTGCCGTGCCGCGCGATGGCCACAGGGCGGCGGCGGGTGAGCGATTCGGGCGGGCATGCCAGCATGCGCTGGTTCATTCGCACCGAGATCGAGATCGCAGGTTCCCGCTTCGAGATCGACCTGAACCTCAACGACCGGCGCCACATGCTGTTCCCGCTGCTCCTGGGTCGCATGACCTTGCTCGATCGCATCCGCGTGGATCCGGCGCTGTCCTATACCACCAGCCTCCGGGGCGTTGTCGGTACGGGGTGAGGCCACTGCCCTAAAATCGTCACCATCGCGCGACCTCGGCGCGCTAGCATCGACATCATTCGATGCCCCGCCTGGCGGGACATGCCGCCCCATCGGAGTTCCCAAGGCTTTGAAAATCGCCATCCTGTCGCGCAATGCGCGCCTGTATTCCACGCAACGGCTGGTGGAAGCGGCACGCAAGCGCAAGCACACCGTCAAGGTGATCGACCCCCTGCGCTGCTACATGAGCATCGGGCCGCAGTCGTTCGCCATGCATTTCAAGGGCAAGCCGCTGGGGCACCTGGATGTCGTGATCCCACGCATCGGCACCTCCAGTACCTTTTACGGCACCGCGGTGCTGCGCCAGTTGGAACTGATGGGCGTGCACACGCCCAATCCGTCCGATGCAGTGTTGCGGGCCCGCGACAAATTGCGGTCGCTGCAGCTGATGGCGGCCCAGGGCGTGGATATGCCCAAGACCGCCGTGGGCGATAATCCCGACGACACCGCGGACCTGCTGGACATGCTGGGCGACCCCCCGCACGTAATCAAGCTCAACGAGGGCACCCAGGGGCAGGGCGTGGTGCTGGCCGAGAAGCGGGCGGCCTCGCAAAGCGTGATCGAGGCCTTCCGCGGCCTGTACGCCAATTTCCTGGTGCAGGAATTCGTCCGCGAGGCCAACGGCCAGGACCTGCGCTGTTTCGTCGTGGGCAACGAGGTGGTCGCCGCCATGCAGCGCTCCTCCGCCCCCGGGGAATTTCGCGCCAACCTGCACCGCGGGGGTACCGCCGAGGCCGTGGAGCTGACCGACGAGGAGCGCCGGGTGGCCCTGAAAGCCGCCGCCACCCTGGGCCTGGGAGTGGCCGGCGTGGATCTCCTGCGGTCGGCGCGGGGGCCGCTTTTGCTCGAAGTGAACGCCTCCCCGGGCCTGGAGGGCATCGAAGCCAGTACCGGGGTGGATATCGCGGACGCCATCATCCGGCACTGTGAGGCCGGGGCTGGGGCCGAACGGATGACCCCGCCCAAACGCCGTCGAAAAAAGGCCGCTTAACGGCCATTTAAACGAGGCGGGTATATAACGTTCCCATCGGGGTTCGAAAGGCAATCCCCAGCGGTTGCCGTCTTCTGGGCTTTCGGTCATCGGGGCAGTTCTTCTTTGGCCCGGGCGCCATGGCGTCCGGGCCTTTCTTTAATTGCATGTCCCGTTCATTTATCTGACTGTGCGGGCCACGCGACAAACGTTAAGCTTCGTGGCAGCGGGGTACTTGCCCCCTCCGGCCTAGCCCCACGGGGCGACTGCGCCGCCATCGGACATCGGAGTGCCCGCATGCGTGTTCTGGTAATCGAAGACAACAACGACATCGCCACCAACATCGGCGACTACCTGGAAGACCGCGGGCATGTCGTGGATTTCGCCGGCGATGGCGTCACCGGCCTGCACCTGGCCGTGGTGCACGATTTCGACGTGATCGTGCTGGACCTCACCCTGCCTGGCATGGACGGCCTGGACGTGGCCCGCAAGCTGCGCCACGAGGCGCACAAGCAGACGCCCGTGCTGATGCTCACCGCGCGCGACGCCCTGGAGCAGAAGCTCACCGGCTTCGAGTCGGGTGCCGACGACTACATGACCAAGCCCTTCGCCCTGCAGGAACTGGCAGCCCGCCTGGAAGTGCTCGCGCGCCGCGGCAAGGGTCCGCAAAGCCGCGTGCTGAAAGTGGCCGACCTCACCTACAACCTCGACACGCTCACCGTGTCGCGCGAGGGCAAGCCCATCCAGTTGAACCCGATCGGTCTGAAGCTGCTGCAGGCCCTGATGGAAGCAAGCCCTTCGGTGGTCACGCGCCAGGATCTGGAGCAGCGCGTGTGGGGCGAGGAACTGCCCGACTCCGATTCCCTGCGCGTGCACATCCACGGCCTGCGCGCCGCCATCGACAAGCCGTTCGAGAAGCCCCTCATCCACACCCGCCACGGCATCGGGTACCGCATGGTCGATCCGGATGCGGTCGCGGCGTAAGCTCCGCTTCCGGCTGATCGTCACCTTTGCGCTGTTCGGTTTCGGACTCAGTGCACTCTTCGCCTTCGCGGCTCTCAACATCCGCGCGAGGGTCGAAGAACAGCTGATCAATTCGTCGCTGCAGGACGAGGTGGATCACCTCAACGACAAAGCGTTGGCCGACCCCGGTGCGCCCTTCGCCTTCGAGATCGTCAAGGCGCAGACGGCCAGCGACCGCTTCCTGTACAAGGTGCCGCTGTCGTGGCAGCGGCTGGATACCGGTGTGCACGACCTGTTCGAGCAGGGTCCCGACGGCAAGATCCACCACTACAAAGTAGCGGTGAGGCGCAAGAGCGGCGTTAACAGCTTCCTGCAGTTCGATGTCTCGCGCGACGAACTCGGCAAGCAACAACTGCTCATCAGCGTGATCGGCGCGGTACTCATCTTCGGCCTGCTCTCGCTTGGCCTGGGCGTGTGGTTGTCCTCACGCGTGCTGCGGCCGGTCACCGACCTTGCCCGCCGCATCCGTGAATTCCGCCGCGCCGGCAAGGCCGAGCCGCTGGCGCTGCATTTCGCCGACGACGAAGTGGGCGAGCTGGCCGTGGCGCTGGACGACTACGCCGCCCGCCTGACCCTGATCGTGGAACGCGACCGGGAATTCAACTCCGATGTCAGCCATGAGTTGCGCACCCCGTTGGCAGTGATCGCCAGCACCACGGAGCTGCTGCAGGGTTCACCTGATCTCACCGACAAACTGAGCGAGCGCTTGAAGCGCATCGAACGCGCCTCGCGTCAGGCCACGGAGCTGATCGAAGCCTTGCTGTTGCTGTCGCGCGCCGAACGCCGCGGCCCCACGCGCGGCGAAACCACCGACGTGGCGAAGGTCGCCAGCGATGTCATCGAGAGCCAGCGGCCGCAGATGGGTGGCAAGCCGATCGAGATCGACCTGCTGGTGGCCGACCCTGTCACGGTCAACGCACCGGCTTCGGTACTGTCGGTGGCATTGACCAACCTGATCGGCAACGCCATCAAGTACACCATGCAGGGCAAGGTGACGGTGCGCGTGGGCGACAATCGCATCGATGTTTCCGACACGGGTCCGGGTATCCATCCCGACGACGCGGAGAAGCTCTTCCAGCGCGGCATCCGTGGCGAAGGCGCCGGCGGCAGCGGTGCGGGTCTGGGGCTTGCCATCGTCAAGCGGCTTTGCCACCTGTACAGCTGGGATGTTTCGTTGCGTCCGCGCGAGGACGTCACCGGCGTAGTCGCCACGGTACGCTTCACCTGATCCTTGTCGCCTGATCGGCACAAAAAAGGCCCGGTCACATCGACCGGGCCTTTTTGCATGACTTCGAAGGACTACTTCGCGGCGTGTTCGAGCGCCTGGAAATCTTCATCGCTCAGTTCGATCGAGGCACCACCGACGTTCTCGATGAGATGGTCGACGCTTCCGGTGCCCGGGATGGGCAACATCACCTTCGAACGCTTCAACAGCCAGGCCAGTGCAACCTGGCCATTGCTGGCTTTCAGCTTCGAAGAAATCTTCGACAGTACCGAACCCTCGGCAGCCAGTTCGCCGGCGGCCAGCGGGAACCAGGGGATGAAGCCGATGTTGTTTGCGTCGCAGTAGTCGAGCACTTCCTCGCTCTGGCGGTTGCCGAGGTTGTAGAGGTTCTGCACGGTGGTGACCTTGAAGAACTTCCCGGCGGCCTTGATCTCCTCGACGTTCACTTCCGACAGGCCGACGTGGCGGATCAGTCCTTCGGACTGCATGGCCTTGATCACGTCGAACTGTTCGTCGCGTGGCACCTTCGCGTCGATGCGGTGCAGCTGCCACAGGTCGATGCGTTCCACGCCCAGGCGGCGCAGGCTCATCAGCACGCATTGGCGCAAATACTCCGGACGACCCACCGGCGCCCAGATATCCGGTCCATGGCGGGTGAGGCCGCCCTTGGTGGCGATCAGCGTGCCCTTGTACGGATGCAGCACCTCTCGGATCAGGTCCTCACTGACGTAGGGACCGTAGCTATCGGCGGTGTCGATGAAATTGACGCCCAGGTCCGGTAGCTTCTTCAGCGTTGCGCGGGCGGCCTCCGGATTGCCCGGCTCGCCCCAGATGCCTTTGCCGGTGATGCGCATGGCGCCGAAGCCCAGGCGGTTCACCTCGATATCGCCTCCGATGCGGAACTGGCCGGAATGCTTGGCGTTGTTTTGGTCGGACATGGTCAGGCTCCTTGCCTTTGGGTTGAGGGGGAGAAAACTCGAAAAGTTTAGTCCCTGAAATGTTGCAGCGCCGTCACGGTCACTGTGCGGCCGCGTCAATATTGCTGCCGAGCCATCGCTCGCGATGGATGTCCATGCGTCCCCGCCCACCGGTGCAGTTCGCCGAATACGCGAGCGTCGAGCCGTCGGTGGGGTCGAACGAGGGGCCGATTACAAAATCCGAGCAGCTCATGCCAAGCGGCTGTCGCGGCGACCACGTGCCGTGTCTGTTGTGCGCCACGTACAGGCGCGTGACTGCCTTGTCGTCAGTCATCACCCCTGAAGCGAACACTATGATGGCTTCGTCGGGCGAAAGCGCGGCATCGAAATCTTCGTCGGCGGTGTTGACCGAAGGCCCGAGGTTGGCCGGTCGTGTGGCGCCTGGCCGCGTAACGAAAAGGTCATGCCGGCCCAGTCCACCCCAGCCGTCGGATGAGAACAACAGACCGCCATCGCGCATGGGTGTGGGTGCCCATTCATCGCCTTTGCTATTGATCGTAGGCCCAGCATTGACAGGCACGCCGAAGGCAAACGACGCCCGATCGCGGGTGACCACGTAGATATCCGTGCCACCAAAGCCACCCGCGCGATCGGAGTGGAAGTAGACCTTCGTCCCATCCGCAGAGAACGCCGGGTCGAACTCTACCGCGTCGGTGTCGAACGACACGCGCGCAGGTGCACTCCATCTGCCTCCAACCCGGTGCCGTTCCCAGATGTCCTGCTGATCGGCCGGCCCGTCACGCCCGATCGAGCCCCATAGCATCTGCCGGCCATCGGGACTGATCGCCAGGCGTACTTCGGCGGCGGAAGTGGAGATGATCCCCGGTTCGTATGGGGAACTGGTGCGGGAATCGGAGGCGTAGGCTGGCAGCATCAAGGCGCCAAGCACCAGGCATGCCGCGAAAGCGGCGGCGGAAACCGAACCGTGCATATCGACGCTCCGTGCGACCAGCAAGCGAAGTTACCGGGGTATCGACGCAGGCACAACCCGCCGCGCTACAGTAATCATTCTGTTGCACGCTAAATTGACATCAGCCACCTGGACGACCGATGAAAACACAACCGCCGAACAATCTTCCCATCTATCGCATCCTCACCGGCAAGGATGATGCCGCATTCTGCCACCGTGTTTCCGAGGCCCTTGCACTGGGTTACCAGCTGTACGGCTCGCCGACGATGACCTTCAACGGCACGGATACCATCGTGGGGCAGGCGCTCGTCTGGGGTGGCCAGTAAGTACATTGGGCGGCGCCAGGGACATCTTCTCTAGTAGTCGCGCGCCAGAATCACCTGGTTGAATTAACTCGCTTATCGATATACGATAAGTCCAATGATAAGGAGCTTCGCCGATAGGGACACGGAACGTCTCTTTGCTGGACTAACAGTCCGGCGTTGGTCGAGGCTGTCTCAGGTTGCCCGACGAAAGCTGGCGCACCTACATGCATCAACCACCCTGGACTTCCTGCGTGTGCCGCCGGGCAATCGATTGGAAGCGCTACGAGGTGATCGAGCGGGGCAATACAGCATCCGGGTGAATGACCAGTTTCGGCTTTGTTTTCGATGGGTTGACGGTGACGCCTTTGATGTTGAGATTGTTGACTACCACTGAAGGAGATTTGTAGTGGCCAGGCTGCTTCCCCCTGTGCACCCAGGTGAGGTGCTGCGCGAAGAGTTCATGCGGCCGCTTGGACTATCCAGCAACGCGCTGGCTGGTGCCTTGCACGTTACCGCTGCGCGGATCAATGAAATTGTCAATGAAAAGCGCGGCATTACTGCAGACACGGCGCTCCGCCTGGCGCGTTATTTCGGCACCGACGCCCAGAGCTGGATCAACCTGCAGAATCACTATGAGCTCGAATGTGCCACGCGTGCGATCGGGGCTCAATTGCGCGCCATCCGGCCGCGTGCTGCTTGATCCATCTCTTTTCGAGTAGCGAAAAGCCGCCTCATCATTGGGGAAGTACTCACTGGCGAACATGAGTTCCAGCACTTGACGCACCCTTGAGGCGGCCGGCTAGTATCGGCGATCCGCCCAGGGGAAGGCACCGATGTCAGCTCGTCGCCACGCCATGCTTACGTTGTCGCTCGGCGGGCTACTCGCCGTCACAGGTATACATGCCGCCAGCAACGATACCGCGCGCTGGCAGAGCGAAGCCAAGGCGGTCACCATCGTTCGCGACGACTGGGGCATCGCGCATATCCATGGCAAGCGCGATGCGGATGCAGTATTCGGCATGGCGTATGCGCAGGCCGAAGACGACTTCAACCGTGTCGAGACCAATTACCTCACATCGCTGGGCCGCACCGCTGAAGCCGAGGGAGAATCGGCGTTGTGGCAGGACTTGCGGCAGAAGCTTTTCGTCGATCCCGCGACGCTGAAGGCCGACTATGCGCGAAGCCCTTCATGGCTGAAGGCGCTGATGGATGCCTGGGCCGATGGGCTTAACTACTACCTGGCCACACATCCAGAAGTGCATCCGCGTGTAATAGGGCATTTCGAGCCATGGATGGCCCTGAGTTTCAGCGAAGGCAGCATCGGCGGCGATATCGAGCGCGTATCGACCAAGAATCTGCAGTCTTTCTACGGCAAGGACCCCCAGGGCGCGTTGGCTCAAGTGTCGCCGCCGTCCAGCTGGTGGGAGCCGACCGGCTCGAATGGCATCGCCATCGCACCGAAGCTTACGGTGAACGGCCACGCCTTGCTGCTGATCAATCCGCATACCTCGTTCTTCTTCCGCTCCGAATTGCAAATGTCCAGCGACGAAGGGCTCGACGCCTACGGTGCGGTGACCTGGGGCCAATTCTTCATCTACCAGGGACTCAACAAGCACATCGGCTGGATGCATACGTCCAGCGGAGTCGACGTGGTGGACGAGTTCGCCGAGACGATCCAGCGCAAGGACGGCAAGCTGTTCTATCGCTACGGCAACGACATGCGTCCCGTGACGGCGCGCGATATCGTCGTGCCGGTACGATCGGCGGACGGTTCGCTCGCCGAGCGCCATTTCACCGTGTACGCCACGCACCACGGCCCGATCGTTCGTGCGCAGGGTGAAAAGTGGATCGCCGTGGCGCTGATGAGAAAGCCGCTGGAGGCCTTGCAGCAAAGCTGGCTGCGCACGAAAGCCAACGACTATGCGGCCTATATGAAGGTGGCGGAGCTCAAGGCAAATTCGTCGAACAACACCATCTACGCGGACGACAAGGGCAACATTGCCTATCTGCATCCGCAGTTCATTCCCAGGCGCAACGACCGGTTCGATTACACCAAGCCCGTCGACGGCAGCGATCCGGCGACCGACTGGAAGGGATTGTTGCCGCTGGACAAGGTGCCGCATCTGCTCAATCCGCCGACCGGCTGGATTTTCAATACCAACGACTGGCCTTATTCGGCCTCGGGGGCCGATAGTCCCAGGCAAGCGGACTATCCGCGCTACATGGACTCGGTGGGCGAGAATCCTCGTGGCCTGCATGCAACGCGCGTGCTGACCGGGCGGCGCGACTTTACCCTGGCCTCCCTGATCGACACGGCCTTCGATCCGTACTTGCCGGCTTTCGCGCGCCAATTGCCGATCCTGATCGCCGACTACGATGCGCTGCCTGCTAGCGATCCGTTGAAGAAGAAGCTTGCCGGTCCTGTGGCGCTTCTGCGTACGTGGGATTACCGCTGGGGCATCTCGTCCATGCCGACCTCGCTCGCGGTGTTCTGGGGTGACATCCTCTGGGACAAGGCCAGCAAGCTGGATACGGCCGAAGGCCTGTCAGTCTACGACGTGATGGCGGAGAAAGCTGGTTCGCAGGCGCGCCTGGCCGCCCTGGCCGAGGCGGCCGACCGGCTGGAGAAGGACTTCGGCGGCTGGGGCGTGCCCTGGGGCGAGGTCAATCGTTTCCAGCGCGTCGACGGCGCGATCAAGCAGCGCTTCGACGATACGAAGGCGAGTATCCCGGTGCCTTTCACCTCGTCACGTTGGGGATCGCTGGCTTCGTTCGGCGCGCATCGCTGGCCGGGCACGAAGCGCTACTACGGCACCAGCGGCAACAGCTTCGTTGCCGTGGTGGAGTTCGGCGACAAGGTGCACGCGCGGGCCATCACTGCCGGCGGCGAAAGCGGCGACCCGACCTCGAAGCATTTCAACGACGAGGCCGAGCGCTACACCACGGGCAACCTGCGCAAGGTGTATTTCTGGCCCGAGGAACTCGAAGGGCATGTCGAGCGGACGTATCATCCGGGTGAGTGAGTGCGCCGACGCCAAATAACAGGGTATGGGAGGGCATGTCATGAAAAAGCCAGCTTCGATCGACGCCGCCACAGCATCAAAATTGATCGACCAGAGGATTGCTGAGCTCGGCGACTGGCGCGGGGATACCCTGGCCAGGATGCGCAAACTGATTCACCAGGCGGCACCGGACGTGGTGGAGGAATGGAAATGGATGGGCACGCCCGTCTGGTCGCTCGATGGGATCATCTGCACGGGCGAGTCCTACAAGGACAAAGTGAAATTGACCTTCGCCAAAGGCGCGTCCGTGGCTGACCCGGCCGGGCTCTTCAACTCGAGCCTCGACGGCAACATGCGCCGCGCCATCGATATCGCCCAGGGCGAGAAGGTTGACGCCTCGGCATTCAAAACTCTGGTGAAGACGGCAGTGGCATTCAACCAGGCTCGCGCCAAGCCCGGTGTCGGCAAGGCCCCGGCCCAGAGTCCGGTCGCCCGCAAGTCCGCGGGTGGCAAGGCCGCAAGCAAGAAGCCATCGGCCAGGAAGAAAGTCAGCACATAAATCGCCGGCACGTTGTCGAAATCAGGTTCCATCGTTCGACGTTCCCCTGAAAGCACCCATCCGGGGTGCGGTGCCACCGGCCCTGGACCCGGTGGCAAGCCAGCCGACGATGAAAGGAGCCACCATGAACGCCGTGATTTCGCATCCCGCCGCCGCCGCGGCCACCGGCCGCGGAGACTTTTGGACACGTACGGCAGTCCTTGGCATGGCGCTGCTCGCCACCTATCTCGGCGTGCCCTCGCCGTTCATATACGCATGGGCAATCCGCTGCTCACGGCTGTTCTTTTAGGCGTGTGCTTGGAGTGTCTGCTCACTTTCTTCGCGCGTAACCAACCAACCGCATCAAAATCAACACGAACAAAAGCGGGATGAAGGCCGCATACGCATATTGACCCCGGGCGACCCCAGTTCCATAAGGGAACCAGATGCCCGGAACACCCAGGGCGTTGAGCTCCGTGGCGAACAGGCCAATGCCGACCAGGATGGCGGCGAGCGCTGCCAGATAAGCGGAAGGTTTCGCCGATCGGATCACGCCAAGCCCAATGGTCCATAGGTAGAGCGCGGCAAAGGCCACGCGCACGCCTGCGACCATCGTGTCGGCGACCGCTTTGAGGAGGCCCTGGGGCGCGTCCGGCATGAACCATGGACGGCCAAGCAATGCGAAGACCAGGTAAACCACGGTAAGTGCGCCTATCGAGTTGCGCAGCCATGAATATTTATTGACGCCGAACCAGTCCCGCCATGCCAGGGTCCATGTCGCCAGGACCAGAGGCCGGAGAATCACGGTGGTCCCGATGTCGGAGCAGCGCGAGCTCAGAACGTCCGACCAGTAGAACACAGCTTGATTGGCGCGCAGAAGCGCAAGGAGAATCAGTCCGGCAGCCAGCCAGCGATAGGAATCGCTGGTTCGGCACGCCATCAGTCCGAAAACCATGAGCGCAAGCAGGACGAACGCAATCGGTTCAATCGCATCCACCACGTAGCCTTTGAATGTCTGCAGCCATTGCACTTGATGCAATAGATCGATGCTTGCGGCATCGCCGATGATCGGCGCGACATGAATGCCCCCATTGTCCTCGCCCAAATCGAGAGGATCCATCCAAACTCGAAAGGCAATCACGTAGGTTTTCGTGCCGGCAGGTGACGCTGACGGCAAGGTAAATACACTCGGCCGCACGCCGAACACCGTTGGTCGCGCACCGGTGAAAGCCCCGGAGCCGCCCAATAGTTTTCCGTCCACATATAGCTGGTAAGTCGAATCGACCAGTGTCGGCCCCGCAAGGTGAAGCGGGGCGTCTGTACCGCTATCGACACTGATTTTCAGCCGGTACCACGCGTAACCCGTGTACCCTGCATGTCCGCGCGGACTCCATCCGGAGACGTACCCCGGCAGCCCGACATCGCCGTCGTGAGAGCCTGGTGCAGGAGTTAGATCGACGGATTCCCACGCGCTGTCATCGAAGTCGGGCGTGGACCAGCGAGGATCGTCGCCGACGTGGAATCGCCACGGTCCATTCAAGGGGACAGTCGAATGACCAAGGGTTACGTGTGCGACCTGGGTGGGCTCTGCCAAAGCGGGGCGACTTCCGGTCACTAATGCCAAAGCCATGCAAAGGAGAGCCACAAGCCCTGAACGCCGCATCGCATGACCCCCTTGGTTTTCCGGCGAAGCATAAGCGATGGCCACGGACGGGGCAGCTATAATATTTCCCATGCAAGTCCCCGATCCCGCCGCCTACCGCCTCACGGTAGCCCCCATGATGGACTGGACCGACCGTCACTGTCGGTACTTCCATCGCCTGCTGTCGCCCCACGCGCGCCTCTACACCGAGATGGTGACCAGCGCGGCGCTGGTGCGTGGCAACCAGGTGCGGCTGCTCGAACACAGCCACGAGGAACACCCCGTGGCCCTGCAACTGGGCGGCAGCGACCCGGTGGAACTTGCCGCCGCGGCGCGGATGGGTGCGGCGGCCGGTTACGACGAGATCAACCTCAATGTCGGCTGTCCGTCCGACCGCGTGCAGTCCGGGCGTTTTGGCGCATGCCTGATGCGCGAGCCGGCGCTGGTGGGCGAGTGCGTCGAGGCCATGGCCGCGGCCGTGGATATTCCTGTGACGGTGAAATGCCGCATCGGCGTGGACGACCAGGACGAGTACGCCGATCTCCAGCACTTCACCCGGACCATGGTTTCCGCCGGTGTGGGTGTACTGGTGGTGCATGCCCGCAAGGCATGGCTGCAGGGTCTCAGCCCCAAGGAAAACCGCGAGATCCCGCCGCTGGACTATGGTCGCGTGTATCGCCTGAAGCAGGAATTCCCCGACCTCACCATCGTGATCAACGGCGGCATCACCACGGTGGAACAGGTGCAGGCGCACCTGGCGCACGTGGACGGGGTGATGCTCGGGCGCAGTGCGTACCACGATCCCTACCTGCTGGCCCAATGCGAAGAGGCGCTTTATGGCACGCCGCGACCGGGGAAAGTCCAGGTGCTTGAGCACCTGCGCATCTATATCGAGGCGGAAATGGCCCGCGGCACGCAGTTCAAGCACATCAGCCGCCACATCCTGGGGCTTTTCCAGGGGGAGGCCGGCGCCCGGCACTTCCGCCGGACCCTGAGCGAGGGGGCCCACGAGGCGGGCGCTGGGTGGCCGCTGCTGGAGGCGGCGATGGCCCCGCTGCGGCAGGCAGCGTGAAAGTTTCCACGCTCCTGAACGTCGATTCAGGACGAATTCAATGGCGCAGGGCATGATCGCTTCGTCACCTGCGATGCCCTACATGAAAATCACGTTCCTTTCGCTAATTTTCCTCGGGTTTGTGCTCGGCGGCCCTGTGTGGGCGTCCGAAGTGGGCCTGACCCTCGAGGAAGCCGTGGCGAAGGTGCAGCAAGAAACGGGCGGAAAGGTGCTGTCGGCCCAGACCCGCACGCTGGAACATGGTCTGACGACCGAGTATCGACTGAAGGTGCTGACACCCGACGGACATGTCCGCGTGGTGCCGGTGCGAACTGAAACGGCCAAGATCCCCACGGCAACCGCCGGGGATACCAAGGAGAAACATTGATGCGCATCCTGCTTGTCGAGGACGAAGCCCCGCTCCGCGAGACCCTCGCCGCCCGCCTGAAGCGCGATGGATTCGCCGTGGATGCAGCCCAGGATGGCGAGGAAGGCTTGTACCTGGGCCGCGAAGTGCCCTTCGACCTGGCCATCATCGACCTAGGGCTGCCCAAACTCTCGGGCATGGACCTGGTCAAGGCGCTGCGCGAGCACGGCCAGCGTTATCCCATCCTGATCCTTACCGCCCGTGGCAGCTGGCAGGACAAGGTCGAGGGCTTGAAGCACGGCGCCGACGACTACCTGGTCAAGCCCTTCCACGTCGAAGAGCTCCTGGCCCGCATCAACGCCCTGGTGCGCCGCGCCAGCGGGTGGTCCAAGCCGATCCTGGCCTGTGGTCCGATCAAGCTCGATACCACGGCGCAGACGGTGACCTCCGACGGCCGCCAAGTCGACCTCACCAGCTACGAGTACAAGGTGCTCGAATACCTCATGCTGCATGCCGGCGAGCTGGTGTCCAAGGCCGACCTCACCGAGCATATCTACCAGCAGGACTTCGACCGTGATTCGAACGTGCTTGAAGTGTTCATCGGCCGCCTGCGCCGCAAGCTCGACCCGGACAGCGCCCTGAAGCCGATCGAGACGGTGCGCGGTCGCGGCTATCGCTTTGCCATCCCTCGCAACGAGGCGGACGAAGAATAAAACCCAAGGCTCGGCGGGAGAGCCGCGCGTGCTGAAGTTCATCGAGCGGGTGATGGAACACAAGCCCCTGTCGCTTGCCGCCCGCGCGGCACTGGCGACCGGCTTCGCGCTCGCCGCTTTCCTCGGCCTTACCTGGCTGGCCCAGAACAAGGCGAACTACGCCAGCGAACTGTCGGCGATGCACGATCGCCTGCACAACTATGCGATCGCCTTCATCACCGGCACCGAAGTCACGCGCGCGGGCAAGGTGACGCCGCCGGACTCCCCGCCGCATCCGGATTTCTCCCGTCCGGGATCGGGCCTGTATGGCGTGATCAGCGGCGATGATGGCTATCGATGGGAATCGTCGTCGGCGTTGGGCCGCGACATGGAATTCGCCCGCCGCCTGCCGATGGGCAGCGAGACGTTCGAAGGGCCGCTCGACACGCATGCGGGGCGTCTGTATGTCTACAGCTTCGGCGTGGACATCGACCCGCAGAATGGCGGCAAGCCGGTGCATCTCACCTTCACCGTGGCCCAGACCGAAGACCAGTTCGAACGCCAGGTGAGCACCTACCGCCGCACGCAGTTCCTGTGGCTGGCCACGCTTGGCCTGATGCTGATCCTGCTGCAGCTGTTGCTGTTGCGTTGGAGCCTGCTGCCGTTGCGGCGGGTGTCCAGCGACCTGGCGCTGATCGAGCGCGGCGACCGCGAGCACCTGGAAGGGCCTTATCCGGTGGAGTTGATGGGCCTTACCGCGCGCCTGAATGCCTTCATCGATTCCGAGCGCGACCAGCGCACCCGCTACCAGAACACCCTGGCGGACCTCGCGCACAGCCTGAAGACACCGCTGGCGGTGGTCCGCTCGCAACTGGAAGCCGGCCTGGACGTGGCCCGCGCCGATGTCCTGGACCAGGTGCGCCGCATGGACGAGATCGTGGCCTATCAGTTGTCCCGCGCAGCGACGTCAGGCCGCAAGATCTTCGCCACGCCGGTGATGGTGTCGGCACACGCGGAGGACCTCGTGCAGAGCCTGGAGAAGGTCTATGCCGGGAAGAATGTCCTCTGCGAATTCGAGATCGAGGAAAAGGCCGCCTTCTACGGCGAGCAGGGCGATCTTCTCGAGTTGATGGGCAATCTGCTGGAGAACGCCTTCAAGTGGGCCAATCACCGTGTGTTGCTGACGGTGAAATCCCGCCAGGGCGTGGTGCGGGGGCGACCCGGACTTTCAATGGCGGTGGAAGACGATGGCCCGGGTATCGCCGATGCCCAGATCGAGCGCGTGCTGCAACGGGGTGTGCGTGGCGATGAGCGGGTGAAAGGCCATGGCATCGGTCTTTCGATCGTGCAGGACATCGTCAAGGCCTACCAGGGCACCATGCATGTTGACCGCTCCGAAGAATTCGGCGGAGCAAGGTTCACCGTGGTACTGCCACCCGGCTAGGGAATTACCAGATCGAGCCCGGGAGCAGGGCAGGCCAGCCTACGTCCGGCTTGGCCGACGAATGGGGCGTATCGCCACGAGTACCGTCATCGGGGAGATCGCCGCCGACCGGTGCCTGTGCATGCGTGGACCCGGCATTGCCGCGAGCGGTGTCGTCAGGGTTGTGGACGGAACCACCCTGGCCGCCCGCACCATGCGGGCTGGCGTCGCCACTGACGCTGGAGCCGCCGGAGGTGGTGAGCGTGCCATTGGCTGGGGAGGCAGCCACGGCTCCGCAGGCCAGGAGGCCTAGCGCAAGACAACCGTACTGAAGGAACCTGGTATGCATGGCAATACCCCTGTCTCCCCGGGGAGCATTCGATACTCGCAGAAACCTGCCGGGCCTGCCAGTGCCCCAGGAATGCCGCCGGATGGCCGCCGAATGCGCGATGATGGCGCCTCCCCGACGTACCCCCTACTGGCCTGCGAGACTCCACCCACGATGCTCACACCAGCCGTGCTCGGCGCCCTGGCGCCCGGCGAACCCGTATCCGGCGCTGTCCTTGCGCGTACCGCGGGCGTGACCCGCGCGGCGATCTGGAAACAGGTCGAAACCCTCCGCCAGCGCGGCCTGCCGATCGAGGCACGGGTCGGCGGCGGCTACCGCCTGCCATGGCCCGTCCAGTTGCTCGAGGAAGCCACCATCCGTGGCGAGCTCCCCGTGGTGGCCCGGCAGCGCCTGGGCGCCCTGGAAGTGCACTGGGAGCTCGATTCCACCTCCAGCGAGTTGCAGCGCCGCCTGCCGGGCGTGCCGGATTTGAGCATCGTCATGGCCGAAGCGCAGACGGCCGGCCGCGGCCGGCGCGGCAAGTCCTGGATATCACCACCGGGATTGAACATCTACCTGTCCGTGGCCAAGCACTTCGACGCGGGATTTGCGCGGCTTTCCGGGCTTTCCCTGGCCATCGGCGTGATGGTGCTGCACGCCCTGGAAGACATGGGCATCCGTACAGCGGGCCTGAAATGGCCCAACGACATCCTTGCTGCCGATGCCAAGCTCGCCGGCGTGCTGGTGGAACTATCCGGGGAATTCCAGGGGCCGTGCACAGCCGTGATCGGCATCGGGTTGAACATCCGCGTGCCCGATGCCCTTCGCGCGGAAGCAGCGCAACCAGTCACCGACGTCGCCACGCTCTGCGGCGGCGAGCCGCCCGACCGCAACCTGATGGCGGCGGCACTCATCACCCGGCTGGCGTCGGGGCTCGAGCGCTTCGAGCGCGAAGGCTTCGCTGCCTTCGTCGACGACTATGCCGCCTTCGATATCCTCGCCGGCCAACCCCTGCGCGTGGTCGGTGCACAGGGCGAATTCCATGGCGTGGGCGCCGGCATCGATGGCCGCGGTGCGCTGCTGGTGCGCGTGGGAAGCGATCTGAAGCGCGTTGACAGTGCTGACGTCTCGGTGCGGCGTACATGATTGCGCTTCTGGACCTGGGCAACACGCGGGCGAAGTTCGCGCTGTTCGATGGCAGCGCCCTCGTCCAGCGGGGTGTGGTTGCCTGGGACGATTCGGTAGCCTTTGCGCTGGCTTCGGCATGGGCCGACTGGCCACGTCCCGATCGCGTGGTGGCCGCCTCGGTGGTGGACAGCGTGCGCGAATCGATGGTGGATGAAGCCGCTGTCGCCGCCTTCGACCGCCCGCTGCAATGGCTGCGTACGCCGGCCCAGGCGTGTGGGGTGCGCAATGCCTATACCGAACCTGGCCGCCTGGGTGTGGATCGCTTCCTGGCCATGGTCCACGCGTATCGTTCCGGCCGCGCGCCATGCATTCTAGTGAGCGCAGGCACCGCCCTTACCCTGGACGCACTGGGCGCCGACGGCAGCCATCTGGGCGGCCTGATCGCCCCGGGGGCGCAGTTGATGTACCAGTCGGTGCTGGGCGCCACCGCCAGGGTCAAGCCCGACGCCGTGGGCCAGGTGGTGGATGCTGCCGACAACACCGCCGATGGCCTCTTCGCCGGCTGCTGGCACGCCGCTGCGGCCTTGGTGGAGCGCTTCACCACGCGCATGGCGCCACGGCTCGGCGGCCATCCCCGGGTGCTGGTGGGCGGCGGCGATGGCCAGGCGCTCGCCGCCCTGGTCGCCCTTGCCACCGAGCACGCCCCCGATGCCGTGCTGCTTGGCCTGGCGGCCTGCGCCACCGATGGTGAGACCCCGCTCGCCACATCCCCGGCTTCAGGCTAAAATCGCGGGCTGCGCCGGCATAGCTCAGTTGGTAGAGCAACCGCCTTGTAAGCGGTAGGTCCCCAGTTCGAATCCGGGTGCCGGCACCAGGTTTCTCCCCCCGCCGCGGCGGGGGTTTTGTTTTCCGGGGATGGGCAATACCTTTGGCGCGCGGCCAGTGATTGGCCACGCCTTCATCCTCGCCCATCAACGCCGGTATCCGATGCTGCCTCGCCTGATCTTCGTGTTGCTGGTCGCATTGAACATCGCCGTGGCCGCGTGGCTGCTGTTTGGCGGAGGCGGGCACTTCATCGGCGATGTCACCGACGAAGGCGTGCCGCGGCTGAAACTGGTGGCCGAAACGCAGCCGGCGACGCCGGTGGTAGCCGCGTCGGTCGCTGCGCCGCTTCCCGCGTCGCCGATGGCTTCGGTGCCGATTCCCGCATCGAGCGCTCCTTCGCCTTCCCTGGTGCCCGGCAAGCCGGCGGTGGCCGCGGCCTCGACGGCGGCGCGTCCACCCAGCGGCTCGCAGGCATCAGCGTCTGCCAGCGTCCGCCCAACACCCATTGAGCCACCGCAGCGTCGTACCTTCCGTTGCGTGGCCCTGGGCCCGTTTGCCAGCGACGTGGATTCGCGCGCCGCGCGCAGCGCGCTGGGATCCCTGGTGATTCGAAGCCGTACCCGGCAGGACACCGCCAGCGTGTCCCACGGCTGGCGCGTATTCCTGCCGCCGATGGATTCGCGCGAGAAGGCCAACGACATGGCCCGGCGTCTTCAGGCCAAGAACGTGAAGGACTACTTCGTGGTGCCGGCCGGACCCGAACCCAATTCAATTGCCCTGGGCGTATTCAACGCCCAGGAGAACGCCCGCAAGCGGCGCGACGAAGTGGTGGCGCTGGGATTTCCCGCCCGCATGGCCGAACGGCTCGAAACCACGCCGTCGTACTGGCTGGACGTGGTGGTGGGCGACGATGCGAAAGTGAACTGGCAAGCCCGCGCGCGTGCGCCGAAGATCCAGGCGCGCCCCACGGGATGTTTCTAGATCGTGCCGAGAAGGGGAGGCCGGGGATGCCACCCCGGGAACGCTTCCGCAGGAGGGCGAAGCCCGACGAGGACTTAGTGACCGGGGTGGCATCCCCGGCCTCCCCTTCCCCGCACGCAGCGATCTAGCGGCCCGACAGGCCCCACCGAAGGTTCGGGCGGCTGTTGCAACCGGCGAAGCTGCCATCGCGCGACGCGTAGTATCCTGCGCACCCGGTCCTGCTGCAGGCGCCTGCCGCGGCGGCCGGGGTGATCAGAGGTGTTATGAACAAGTCAGTGGTTTTGATCGGCGCGCCGACCGATATCGGCGCAGGCCATCGCGGAGCATCGATGGGCCCGGAGGCTCTTCGCGTAGCCAATCTTGCAGCCCGGCTCGGCCGTCGTGGCCTGACCGTCGTCGACCGGGGCAACCTGGCAGGCCCCTTGAATCCCTGGCAACCCCCGGTGGATGGCTACCGCCACCTGCCCGAAGTGGTGGCATGGAATCGCGCGGTATACGAGGCGATGTATCGTGAACTGCATGATGGCAACGTGCCGATCATGCTCGGCGGCGACCATTGCCTGGCGATCGGCTCGATCACCGCCGCAGCGCGCCATGCACGCGAGACGGGCAAGAAACTGCGCGTGTTGTGGCTCGATGCCCACGCCGACTTCAACACCAGCCAGATTACCCCGTCGGGGAATATCCACGGCATGCCCGTGGCCTGCCTGTGCGGCCATGGTCCGGATGAACTCACCATCCTGGGCGGTACCAAGCCTGCCACTCAGCCGGATGTCTTCCGGCAGATCGGCATCCGCTCGGTCGACGAGGGCGAGAAGAAGTTCGTGCACGAGGCGGGCATCGACATCTACGACATGCGCTACATCGACGAGATCGGCATCAAGGCGTCGATGGAAGAAGCGCTGGCGGACATCGACCAGGACACCCATCTGCACGTGAGCTTCGACGTCGACTTCCTCGACCCGACCATCGCCCCTGGGGTGGGCACCACGGTGCGCGGCGGTCCGAACTACCGCGAGGCCCAACTGGTGATGGAGATGATCGCCGATACCGGGCGCGTGGCCTCGCTGGATATCGTGGAATTGAATCCGGCCTTCGACAAGCGCAACCAGACGGCCAAGCTTGCCGTGGACCTGGTCGAGTCGCTGTTCGGCAAGTCCACGTTGATGCGCTAGCCGGCTGCGGACAGGCTGTCCACCGCGACCGCTTGTCACGTTCCACGGGGTCAGAGTATTCACTCTGACCCCAACCCCCGGTCCCGACCCCAACCTCCGGCCCCGGTACGCGTGCTGCGACGGAGCGCCACGCCTCGCGGGTTTCGCGGCCGCCAGCGGGAGGGCTAAACTCAGGTGGTTCCCCACACCTTGAGCCTTATGCAGACCCGCGTCCTTACCGGCATCACCACCACAGGCACGCCGCACCTTGGCAATTACGTCGGTGCGATCCGCCCCGCCATCGCCGCCAGTCACGATGCCGGCGTCGATGCGTTCTATTTCATGGCCGACTATCACGCCCTGATCAAGAGCGACCAGCCCGCGCGCATCGAGCGTTCACGGCTGGAGATCGCAGCCACGTGGCTGGCCTGCGGACTGGATCCAGCGCGGGTCACCTTCTACCGGCAGTCGGATATTCCCGAGATCCCGGAGCTCACCTGGCTGCTGACATGCGTCACGTCGAAGGGATTGCTCAACCGTGCGCATGCCTACAAGGCGGCCGTGGATCGCAATGTCGCCGAAGGTGAGGATAGCGATGCCGGCATCACGGCCGGGTTGTACATGTATCCGGTGTTGATGGCCGCCGACATCCTGGCCTTCAACGCCAACAAAGTGCCGGTGGGACGCGACCAGATCCAGCATATCGAGATGGCGCGCGACATCGCGCAGCGTTTCAACCATCTCTACGGCGGTACGTTCTTCACGCTGCCCGAAGCTCTGATCGAGGAGCAGGTGGCCACCTTGCCGGGGCTGGACGGACGCAAGATGTCCAAGAGCTACGACAACACCATCCCGTTGTTCGAAGGTGGTCCCAAGCGGCTGCGCGAGACGATCATGCGCATCGTCACCGATTCGCGCGCGCCGGGCGAGGCGAAAAGCCTGGACGACTCGGCGCTCTTCACCATCTACCAGGCTTTCGCCAGCCGCGCAGAGACCCAGGTGTTCGGCAAGGCACTGGAAGATGGCATGGGCTGGGGCGAAGCGAAGGAGATCCTCTTCGAACGCATCGAGGATGATGTTGCGCCGATGCGCGAGCGCTACGACCGGTTGATCGCGCGGCCCGGTGACATCGAGGACATCCTGGTCGAGGGCGCGGCGAAGGCTCGGGCGATCGCGGCGCCCCTGGTGGCGCAACTGCGCGACGCGGTGGGCCTGCGCCGCATGAATGCCGTGGCGACGCCGGCAGGAAAGGCGACGGCGGCCAAGTCGGACAAGATGCCGCGTTTCGCCAGCTTCCGCGAAGACGACGGCGCCTTCCGCTTCCGGCTTTTTGGCGCCGAGGGCGACGAACTGCTGCTGTCGCGGAAGTTTGCCGATCCCAAGCAGGCCGGTGCCATGCGCCAGCGACTGCAGACGCTCGGCGGCGGAAAGGCGCAGCTGGATGCCGAAGGCCTTGCCTACCGCGTGGTAGTGGATGGCGAGCCGGTGGCGGTCAGCCCCGCCTATGCCGACGACACGTCGCGCGATGCGGCCATGCAAGCCTTGCGCGCCGCGCTCGACGCCCTGGCTGCGGTGTAACGCCGTGCGATTCCTTGCCATCCTGCTGCTTGCCCCGTGGCTGCTGGTACTGGCCTGGGCTTATTGGGCATATCCGAAGTCGCTGCCACGCCATGCAGCGCGGCGCACGTTCGACGCCATGGCCATCGTGCTCGCCGCGGTGGTCGCGGTGGCGCTCTCGCTGGTGGCGTTCGATGCCGTGCAGGTGAAGCAGGTGGGCGCGTTCGGGCCGGAGAGCGGATCGATCTGGAAGCAGGTCATGCCCGCGCTGTATGGCTACTTCTCGTTCATGGCCGTGCTGGCCCTGGCGTTGTGGCTTCGCTGGATGATCTGGCGCAGGACGGGGTCAGCGGGTTCGGGGTCAGAGTGATAACTCTGACCCCCCCCATGGGCGGCGCCTAACCGCGCAAGCGCTGCGTCAGCCCCTTGAGGAACAGCCGCAGCAACTGGTCGCCGCAGGGGCGATAGTTGTTGTGGCCCGGCTGCCTGAACAGCGCATTGAGCTCTGCCTTGGACACGGCGAAGTCCACCGAGGCCAGGATGTCGATGATGTCCTGGTCCTTCAGCTCGAAGGCAACGCGCAACTTCTTCAGCACCAGGTTGTTGGTGATCCGCTTTTCCACCGGGCGCGGCGGCTGCGATTCGTCACGCCCGCGGCGGAATACGATCAGGCCGTCGAGCACATGGGCCATGATGCGGTCGTTGCAAGGTACGAACCCGGGTGCGTCGTCCTTTTCGAGCATGCCGTGGATCTGCTCGGCCGTGAGCTCTAGGCCGCCCAATCCGGCGATCTGCACCAGGTGGTTGTCGGCCAGGTCCAGCATGTAGCGCACGCTGCGCAGGATGTCGTTGTTGAGCATCGGTGTAGTCTAGCGGGCGGGTCGGTTTTTTTCCGTTTTTCACGAAGGTCGCGATAGAACGGCTTCATTACCCCATGGAGTGCGACGCCATGCACCATAGCCGCTTGTGTGCCCTTGTCATCGACTGCAAGAACTCGGACATCAAGGCCGACACGCTATTCTGGAGCGGGGCGTTGGGCAAGCCGATCACCACCTTCGACCAGGACGGTGACGGCAAATATGCCGAACTTGGCACCTCGGACGAGGAACTGATCGTCCTGCTGCAGCGCGTGGATCACGAGCCGCGGGTACACCTGGACATCGAGACCGACGACCTTGAAGCCGAGGCCGCGCGGCTGGAAAAACTCGGCGCCAGCCGCGTGGGCAAGGTGCGCGACCGTTGGTGGGTGATGCAAGCCCCCAGCGGGCATCGTTTCTGCGTGGTTCAAAGGCAGCGTGAAAGCTTTGGCCCGCACGTAAATACCTGGGACTGATCGCGCGCCGGCGCAGGCTATAATCTCGATTCCGGACGACATCTTTGGCCGGGGAGCTCCCTGGAGGGCAAGTGCAGCTGGATCAATCAAGCCGGGGGTCGCATCGGGTTGCCAGCGTGGCTGTGCCGTGCGCGCTCAGTATCGTCACCACTCTGTACCGGTCACGACCATACCTGGACGACTTCATGGCCGCGTGCCGGACAGCCCTGGGTGCCATCGGCGAGGACGACGTCGAGTGGGTGTTCGTCGACGATGGTTCTCCCGACGATTCGGCGGCATGGGTGGCCATGGCCCGCCAGGCCGACCCACGGGTGCGTCTGGTGGCTCTTTCCCGTAACTTTGGCCACCACCAGGCGGCCATGGCGGGACTGTGCCAGGCGCGCGGGAAACGAGTTTTCCTGGTGGACTGTGATATGGAGGTGCCGCCAGATGTGCTTGTGCCGTTCTGGCAACGGCAGCAGGAGACATCGGCGGACGTGATCTACGGCTACCAGGAATCGCGCAAGGGTGCCTGGGTCGAGCGCGTTGGGGGCAAGGTGTTCTGGCGCCTGTTCAACCTGCTCAGCGATACCAAGGTGCCCGAGAGCATCGTCACGGAACGATTGATGAGCCAGGCCTACGTCCAGGCACTGACCTCGCTGGGTGATCGGAATCTCTTCATGGCAGGCGTGATGCATTGGGCCGGCTTCGTGCAACTGGGCATGCCGGTAGTCAAGAAACAACGTGCGGGCGGATCCACGTATGGCTTCTGGCATCGCCTGGCATTGCTCAGCCATGCGATCACTTCGTTTTCGGCAAAGCCGCTCTATGCGGCACTGTGGGTCGGCGTCTTTGCCCTGGTGGCGTCTCTGGCCAATGCGGCCTACATCGTGCTGCGCAAGCTGATCGATCCGATGTCCACGATGACCGGTTTCCCCACCATAGTGGCGCTCCTTACCGGCTTTTTCGGCGTCATGATGGTCGGCCTTGGCATCATTGGCATCTACGTCGCGCGCGTGTTCGTGCAGACGCAGCAACGGCCGTTGTACATCGTTCGCCACGTGGACCAGCCGGCGGAGAAGTCACATGCTGATTGACCAGGATAGTACATCGTATGCGCCGGGCTTCGTCTTCTACGACGACAACATTCGCTTGCTAAAAGCGTCGTTGCGGCAGATCCTTGCGCGAACCGCCGACCTTGCCTCCTTCAGCCTGTTGAGCCTGGGCATTGGCCACCGCCATGTCGTGGCCGGCCTGCTGCAGGCGACAGGCGAGCGTTTGCGCGATTACGTCATCGTCGAGGGCTCGCCCAGGATCATCGAGATGTTCGTCGGGGAAACTTCCCCGCCGCCGCACGTACGCTTAATCCAGGCGTACTTCGAGGAGTTCGACACCGACGACCGCTTCGACGTCATCGAAATGGGGTTCATCCTCGAACACGTGATGGACCCCGCGCTCGTACTGCGCCGGTTCGCCCGGTTCCTGGCGCCTGGCGGCCGCATGTTCATCGCCGTGCCCAATGCCCATTCGCTGCATCGGCTGATCGGCCATGAGGCTGGGCTGCTGGCGGACATGCACACGCTTGGCGAAGGTGACATCGCCCTTGGACACCGCCGATATTTCGACCCGGGTAGCATCAAGGCACTCGTCGAGGCGTGCGGCCTTCGCGTGGTCGGCACGGCCGGGCTCATGCTCAAGCCAGTGACCACGGCCCAGATGGCGAGCCTGGCCCTTTCCCCGCAAGTGCTTGAGGCGATGGACAGGGTGGGGGAAGCATGGCCGAATCTGTGCAATGGCATTTTCCTCGAGGCCCGCCCATGACAGTGAATGTCGCCGTGGTCTGCGGCGGAGGTTTCCAGGGGCAGGGAATCGTAGAGGCCGTCCACGCCATCGAAGGTGGCCGCGCCGTCGTGTTCGATGCCACGTACGATGCGCCCGCCCAGGTCGTCGCCGATGCATACGTCATTGCACCTGAACTCGCCGACGAGGAACGATTCGTCGGTACGCTCAACGACCTTACCAGGGACGAGTGCATCGACCTGGTAATCCCGGCGACCCAACGCGAGCTTGCCTTGCTGGCACGGCACGCCAAGCGCATCGGCGCGCCGGTGGCCGTCTGTCCTCCAGGGTTGCTCGACACCTTGCTGGACAAGCGGGCCTTGTTTTCCGCACTCGCCAGCGCGGCCATCCCCGTGCAACCCCTGCGCACCATTGTCGCAGCGGCTGGTGCGAAGCTGTTCGGAAGGCCCCGCCACGGATGGGGGGGCCACGACAGCCAGATACTCGAGCCTGGCCATGCCGCATCGCCGGCGGAATGGTCGGCGCTGGAGGAAAGCCACGCGTGGGTCGACTGGCTCGATAGATTCATTGAGTACTCGGTCGATTTCGCCATCGATTTCGATGGCATCGCCTCGCCACTGACGGTGCGCCGGCGCTTGCGTACCTCGGGCGGCTTCGCCGTTGCCAGCGAGTCTGACGACGCACCGGCTGTCATGGATGCTGCCTTGCGACTCTGCCGGTGGCTGGTTGGCGAGGGCGGCCGGGGCCTGTTCAATGTCCAGGTCATCATGCCGCGCGACGGCACGGTGCTGGTATCGGATGTAAACCCGCGCCATGGCACCAGCTCTGGGCATGCGTTGGCCGAAGGCAACAACCTGGTTGCGCACATGCTCGGGTTGGGTGAGGCCCTGCCACGACATGCAGTGCGGAGCTTTCGCGTGCTGTCGCAGCGGTCGCTCCCACGTCTGGACGACCGGGGCATCCAGGGAGTGGTCCTGGACCTCGACCACACACTCATCGACCAGAAGGCATGGATGTTCGAGCGCATGGTGGCCGCACTCGGACAGCTTGCCGCCCATCGGACGCTCGACCGCGACCCTGCGCTCCGGGTTGCCTGGGAAGCCCTTGAGGAGGGCGCGTACGAACACTTGGTCGACAGGGTGGCATGTGCAATCGCCGGCGCGGACTGCCGTGACGATTTGCTCGAGGCCTATCGCGCCTCGATCCCCGCGCGCGCACGCGTCTATCCGGACGTACCCGATGCATTGCGCAACCTTCGGCGCGCCGGCGTGACGCTGGCATTGTTGACGGACAATCCACCTGCATCGCAGCGCAGCAAGCTCGCTGCGGCGCCTGGTCTTGCCGGGCTGTTCGACGCCGTGGTGTTCAGTCGCGAGCATGGGGACGAGAAGCCGGCGTCCACTGCATTCGCTGCCGCGGCCCATGCCCTGGGATTGGCGCCGGCCCGACTGCTGATGGTGGGCGATCATCCCTCCCGCGACGCGGTTGGATCGATCGACCACGGATTCGCTGCGTGTTGCCTGGTACAGCGGCCCGGCACGCGCTTCGCGGTGCACGAGCGGATGTTTCGTTCCGTAGCCCCGCAGGCATGGTCGCGGACGTGGATCGCGCCCGACCTGCGCGGGCTGCACCTCGCGCTCGGCGCCTTGCAGCCCCGGACAGGTTGATCCATGCGCGTAGCGATCATCCAGTCCAGCTACATTCCCTGGCGCGGTTACTTCGACATCATCAACGACGTGGATCGTTTCGTCTTCCTAGACGACGTGCAATACACGACGCGAGACTGGCGATCACGTAACCGGATCAAGACGGCGGCAGGTGCGCAATGGTTGAGCATACCTGCCGGCAGCGATGTTCGCCGCACGATCGACGAAGTGATACTGGAAGACCACCGCTGGCAGGCAGAGCACTGGGCGAGAATCGTCCATGCGTACAGCAGAGCACCCTTCTTCGCCATGCACGCCCCGGCGATCGAAGCCATGTACCTTGGAACCCAATGGCGATCGCTTTCGGCGATGAACCAGGCGATGACCATCACCATCGCGCGGAACATTCTCGGGCTATCCACGGAATTCACCAACGCCCGCGACTTCGATGCCCAGGGTCAGAAGCTCGACCGTCTGGTCGACCTCGCTGCGAAGGCGGGGGCGACGAGTTATCTTTCCGGACCGTCCGCGCGTAGCTACATTGTCCCGGAGCGGTTTGAGGAACGGGGCATTGCGCTTTTGTACAAGGACTACGCCGGCTACCCGGAGTACCGCCAGGCCTATCCGCCTTTCGTGCCCGAAGTATCTGTTCTGGACCTGCTGTTCAACGTGGGTCCGGCGGCCGCTGACCATATTTGGGGCTGGAGAAAACGTTCATGAGCTACGCATTCGTCGCACTCACCATCGTCTTCACCGTCTACGGGCAACTGGTGCTGAAGTGGCAGGCGCGACTGGCCACGGCCGCGCCATCGGGCACCGGTCCGTTAGTGCACTACGTGGTGACCATGTTCCTCCGGCCCTGGGTGCTGAGCGGACTGTTCGCCGCATTCCTCGCCTCCGCGTGCTGGATCGTGGCGGTGTCACGCGCTGATCTCAGCCGCGTATATCCGTTCATGGCGCTCAATTTCGTCATCGTCGCGCTGGTGGCGGCGCCCCTGTTCGGCGAGGCTATCACCTGGCCGAAGATCGCGGGCCTGCTGCTGGTCGTGGCGGGGCTATGTCTTTCCAGCCAGGGTTGAACGCGCCCATCGGCACGGTGCACCACGGGACGCCACCGCGCCTGCAGGGGCTCGTACCCTGGTTGATCGCCATCGCCGTGGGCTGGGCGGTGTACCGCTACGACCGGGTCTACGGAGGATTCCTTGGCGACGAGGGTTACCTCTGGTATGGCGTCCGGCGCTTGCTGGCCGGCGAAGTACCCGTGCGCGATTTCATGTCTTACGAACTTGGCCGCTACTACCTGGCCGCGTTGCCGATGTGGGCCACCGCGCAGGACGGCATCCTGGCACTGCGCGCGGTGCTCGGCGCCGTGGCTGCGCTTGGCGTCGGCCTGGCCCTGCATGCGCTGTGGCGCGCGCACCCGCCTGCATTGGCGACCCTGGTCCTTCAAGGCATCATCTTCGCCGCCTGGATGGCGCCGCGGCACAAGGTGTGGGACGACACGGTAAGCATTGGCCTGGTGCTCATCGTGCAGGCCTTCCTTGACCGTCCCGTGCCACGCCGGGGTTTCGTCCTGGGCGTAGTCGTGGGTGGGGCGGCCGTCATCGGCCAGAACCATGGCATCTATGGATTGACCGCCAGTGCATTGGCATGGCTGCTGTGCTGGCGCATGGGTCAACGCCCGGATACCGCCACTGCCATGGCATGGGCGGGGGGTATCGTGGCAGGGTACGCGCCGGTGTGGCTTGCCTGGTGCCTGGTGCCTGGTTACGCCGCGGCTGCGTGGGACGCGATTCACTACCTGCTCGTGGAATACAAGGGCGTCAACTTGCCCTTGCCTCTGCCGTGGCCATGGAAGGCGCAGGTGATCGGCGGCGGCCTTCAGGCGTGGACGTTCTCCGCGTGGTTCGTGGCACTGCAGCTGGCTCTGGCCTGGGGTGTCGTCACCTTGGCGCGGCGTGGCCGCGAATGGATGGCGGCCCATACTCTCGCCTGCGCGGCCCTCATTGTGGCCCTGCCATATGCGAACGTCGTGTTCTCCCGCGCCGACACGGCTCACCTGGCGCAGGCGATCGCGCCGTTGCTGATGCTGGTGTTCGCGCTGTCTGCCGCAAGTCGATCGACGCGCCGAGTTTCAGGCGTGGTCGCATGTGTCGTGGCTCTTGGCTCGCTGCCCCTTGTACTGCCGTTGCATCCTGGCTGGATAGGTCGCCATGTTGCCGTGGCGAAGGTGCAGGTGGGGATGGACTGGGTGAAGTTGCCCGGGTTCGATCGCCAGATGCTTTCCGCGGGATTGCAGGCGCCGGGTCCGGGAGGCGTGCTGGCACTGCCGTACTATCCGGGCCTGTCCGCGGCCCTGGACGAGCGTTCGCCCACGTGGGAAATCTATCCGATATTCCCGCGATCGCAAGAATTTGAGCAACGCGAGTTGTCGCGCCTTGAAGCCACCCCGCCGCGCCTGGTGCTGGTGGCATCGGCACCTATCGACGGCCGCCCCGACCTTGCTTATGAACGCACGCATCCATTGATCGATGCATGGATCAAGGCGCGATATATTTCGGTCCAGTCCCCGGCACCGGCGGGCATCCAGGCCCTCGCGCCTGCCGACGGAAGACCGTCGATGCCCTGACCGGCATGGCGCTTGTGGACTCAAAGAATCCCGTGTAACCATGTGCAGGTTGCAAGGGTATGCACGATCAGGGAGGGCGCCTTTCTCAAGGGCGCCTACACAGGGGACCACGCCAGCGAGCTGGCGGAAGGTGCAAGGGGAAGGGGCATGCGAGTTTCCAGGCGATGGGCGCCATGGGCAGGTTTGCCCTTGCTGGCGACAATTCTTTTTGTCAGCGGGGCGGTGAATGCCCAGGTGCTCAGCTACAACGACCTTCCCGTGCTGAAGGTTTCCACCCCCATACCGCAAAGCACCCACGTGCCGGGCGACGTCGATGGCGATGGCTTCGCCGACTTGCTCTGGTTCAATCCACAGACCAGCCAGTTTGCGTACTGGCTGATGCGCACCGATGAGCTGGGGCATGCCTCACGGGTGGGCTCGCGGACGATCAACGTCACACCAGGTTACGTGGTCGGCGCCGTCGGGGACTTCAACGGCGACGGCAAGACGGATGTGTTCTTCACCAGCGCAGCCAATGACCTTTGGCTGTGGACCAGCAACGGCACGAGTTTCGTGTCGCAGCAGTCATACGACTATCCCGCCGGCTGGAAGCTCGTAGGTGCCGGCGACATCGACGGCGACGGACGCGACGACCTGCTGTGGACCAACGACACGACCTGCCAGTTCGCCTATTGGTTGATGAATGGCGCCACGCGCATCGGCTCTCGCGTGATGGATGTCACCTGCGGTTACCGGCCAGTGGCCATCGGCTATTTCTCGCCCGTCAACCGGCTGTCGATCATCTGGCAGGGGAGTGCCGGCGATACCTGGATCTGGGACAGCAAAGCGGGCGGATTCTCCAGTCATCATTTCGTCGATGTCGACCCGGCGTACAACATCCTTTCACTGGGCGGCGGCCGCTTCGGCACCAATATCGGCATGGTGATCCAGACCAACGCCTATACCCGCGACAGCTTTGGCAACCTCAATGGCCAGGTGGGCGCCAGCCTGGTGACACGGCAGTTCGACGCCAACCTCGAGCAGGTGCAGGTCCAGGTGCAGGGCCTGGTCGGCGGCGGCGCCAACCTGCCGGCAGGTTCGGCCGGCTACACGGTTGCCCCGCAGGGCCTTGGCGCGGCGGGTCTGATCTACGTCAATGGCATTGACTACCAGCCACGCTGGCTTTCCATGTGTACGGTGGCAGCGGCCATGCCCGGCGATGACACCTCGTGCACGCGCCTGGACTACCCCGCGACGTGGCATGTGATCGGCGCGGAAGCCAGCCAGAATGCTTATGCCGCTGATCCCACGTCGCCCTAGCGGGCCTGCAACATCGCGGATGTCGCTTCGCTCCTTTCAACCTTGATCAGGAAACCACATGTTGACGCGACCAGGCAGGTACGTGCGGTGGGCTTTGGGCCTGTCGTGGGCATTATTAGCGTTCCATGCAGGCGCGCAGGATGTCCGCGTGGACACACTCGCCGTTCTGTCGGCCAGCAACCCGGTTCCGGGTTCAGGGCGGGTTACCGGCGATTTCAACGGTGATCGCATATCGGATATCACCTTCACCAATCCGTTCACCCTCCAGGTGGGGTACTGGACGATGACACCGGGAGCGGAGCCAGGCGTCTACCTTCGATCGACGGCGAAGACGTTCGACATTTCCCCGGGCTACGCCATCGGGGCCATGGGCGACTTCAATGGCGACGGACTGGCCGATCTGATGCTGACCAGTGCCGCGCGCGACCTTTACTTGTGGACGAATGATGGCCACGGCAATTTCACCAAGACCTATGTCGACAGCTACCCGGCTGGTTGGCAGCTGGTGGGTGCTGGCGACATCGATGGCGACGGCTCAGACGATCTGCTCTGGTTGAACCCGCAAGGTTGCCAGTTCGGATACTGGTTGATGAAGGCGGGCAAGCGCGTGGGTTCGCGCATCGTTCCTGTCACCTGTGGTTACGTGCCTCTTGCCGTCGGCTATTTCTCACCGACACCACGACTGTCGATCATCTGGTCCAGTTCGCTGCGCGACCTGTATGTGTGGGACAGCGTGGCGGGTGGTGGTTTCGCATCGTACCCGTTGGGCACCTATCCCCAGGGCACCCAGCTTGGCGGGATCAACGGTGGTACCGGTGGCACGGGCATTCGCGTGGTGACGCTCGACGGATCGACCAACTCGACGATATCGCTCTCCGTGGGCCACGTGTATACCATCGATCGCAGTTTCGACATGCAGTCGCGCCAGGTTTCGTTCACGACGACGCAGGTGTGGGACGAGTTCGCGCCGGTGCCATGGAGCGCTGCGGGCACCATTGTCGACAGCCGCGCCACGCCCTTGGTGGCGCCCATCGAGCAATACGGCAATGACGCCATTGCCCTGTGCCCCCCAGGCGTCGATGACGGTTGGCTCGGAACTTCATGCACCCACTACGCCGTGCCGCGTGGATGGTTCATTCCCGGCACGGCACAGGCTGGCGTGATCCTTTCCACGCCGGGAGTATCGCCATGAACATTTCTCGCGTCATCACGCTCGCCATCGTTTGCATCGCCTGGTTCGCCTGCGGCGATACGCATGCGCAGGAGATCAGCTTCGCCACATCGCCGGCGATGCAGGTGACTACGCCCATCCCGCAGCGCGTCGCCACCGGCAACGATTTCGATGGCGACGGGATGTCGGAAATCCTCTGGTACAACCCGGTGACCAGCCAGGTGCGTTACTGGAACATGGTGGAAGATGCCAGCCACCTCATGCATCAGGGTGCGGTGCATACGTTCGGCGTGACGCCGGGCTATTTCGTCGGCGCCACCGGCGACTTCAACCACGATGGCTTCACCGACCTGCTGCTTACCAGTGCCGCCCGCGACCTTGTGTTATGGACGAACGACCGCCAGGGCAATTTCACCTCTAGCAGCCTTGGGACGTATCCGGCTGGCTGGGTACTCGTGGGCGGCGGCGATGTCGATGGCGACGGCACGGACGACCTGCTCTGGTACAACGCCGACGGCTGCCAGTTCGGCTGGTGGCTGATCCAAGACGGTGTGCGTGTGGGCTCTCGAACGGTGAGCGTGACGTGCGGCTACAAACCACTCTCGATCGGTTACTACAACCTGTCGAACCGCATTTCGATTATCTGGACAGGACCTGGCCACGATCTATGGGCCTGGGATTCCAATGGCGCGGGGTTTGTCGCATCGGCGCTTACGACTCTCACCGCCACGCCCTACGTATTCGGTGGTGGCCACCAGGGCGCATCCATGTCCATGATCCAGGGTAATGGAACGCCCAGCTACCTTGAACGCAGTTTCAGCATCGGCAACCGGCAGACATCGCTTACCGTGAGCGGAGCAGGTGGCGGTTACGCCCAGGCCGGCATCACCGCGGCAGGCTTCATGACCATCAACCGTGGCATCGACCGAACTGGCGTGATGTACCTGCATGGTGCCACTGGGCTGGAGGTGTGTCCGCCCGACGATCAGAACGTCACTTCCCCCCAGCCCACGGCGGCGCCGCCCAACAGCTGCATGGTTTTCCCTTACGAAAACGGCTGGTTCGTCGTTGGTGCAGCTTCAGCTACAGGCATGCCGTAACCATGAAGATGCTCTTGCCGCGAATGCTTCTGCTTGCAGCGCTCGGCGCGGCTATGTCTGCCGCCGCCGACCCGGTCATCAGCCCCGCAACGCTGCCCGTGCTGCGACCCACCAATGGCTACCAACCGGCGCGTGTGGCACCAGGCGACTTCAACGGCGACCAGATCTCCGATATCGTGCTGTACAACGCGATGACGTCGCAGATGCAAGTGTGGACGATGGCGGGCAGCAACGACTTCGAGGAGTTGGTGAAGTCGGGATCGCGCACATTCAACCTGACCGCCGGCTACTACGTGGGGGCGATCGGCGACTTCAACGGCGACGGCCTGGCCGACGTGGTGTTCACCAGCCAGAATCAAGACCTTTATCTGTGGACCAACAACGACCGGGGCGGATTCGTTTCCACGTTTATCGGCAATTACTCGGGAGGCTGGCAGTTGGAAGGCTCCGGCGACATCGACGGCGATGGCCAGGACGATCTTGTGTGGTTCAACCCCGGCGCCTGCCAGGTTGGCTACTGGCTGATGAAGGAGGGCAAGCGGGTCGGCTCGCGGACGTTTGCCGTCACCTGTGGTTACTACCCGGTATCGATCGGCTACTACACGCCATCGGCACGGGTATCGATCCTCTGGACCAGCAACAATCATGACATCTATGCCTGGGATGCGCAGGATGGCGGGAGCTTCACTTCGTCTTACCTGGGCCATTACGAAGACGGCAGGGCGATTTTTTCCATCGGCGGTGGCTTTGCCGGGAGCCAGGTGACGCTGGTGACCCACTATTCGGATTCTTCGCAAGACAACGTCGTGCAGACCGACTACCTCACGCGCACGTTCGTCGCCGGCGGCGCGCCGTCCGGCTACAGCTGGGATACGAGTCACGAGACCAGTGATGTCGATGGGATCGCCACGCCTGGAGCGTCGCCGGGTGGCTATGGTGTCGTGCAGCGCTGGGGCCTTTTCTATTATCCGTACGTGCAGCTCCCGGGAGCTGGTTTTGACTGCGACTGGCATCTGGGCGCGGCCAACTGCCTGGAGACCATGCCGCCAGGCTGGCGGTCGGTCGATGGCAGCGTCGGCAACGTGATGCAGGTGGCGCCATGAAGCCCATGGGCGACATGACGCGAAGGGTGGCGCGGATGCTGTGCGTCCTGTTGCTCGGTTGCGCCGGCGCGACGGCACACGCAGCGGTCACCGTGCCCCTGATAGTGAGTAACGCGACGCCCGGTACGCTCCACGCTCCCAACGACTTCAATGGCGATGGTTTCTCCGACTTAGCCTTGTTCGATGCTGGCAGCCACCAGTTGTCGTTGTGGATGATGGGAACCGATTCCACTGGCAAGGTCCAGGTCAATGGCGAGCGCGACATAGCCATTACCCCGGGATATACGGTGGGCGCGGTGGGCGATCTCAATGGCGACGGCCTGGCCGATCTGGTGTTCACCAGCGCCGCGCACGATCTCTATCTGTGGACCAACAACGGGCAGGCGACCTTTACGTCCCAAAGTCTGGGCACGTACCCGGCCGGGTGGCAGCTGATCGGTGCTGGCGACGTGGATGGCGATGGCAGCGACGACCTGTTGTGGTTCGATGCGTCCACCTGCCAGCTCGGCTGGTGGCTGATGGTGCACGGGCAACGCACCGGAAGCGGCACGGTCGGCGTCGATTGCGATGCGCATCCCGTGGCCATCGGCTACTTCACGCCGACACCGCGGGTATCGGTGACCTTCATGTCCGATACGGGGCTGCTGGCGGTATGGGACTCGGGCGCCGGCTCGTACGCCAGGCGTTCACTCGGCAGGATCACGGGAGGCGACAGTCTCCGTGGCTTTGGGGGCGGGCACGCCGGTCTGTCCATTGGCCTGGTAGTGGTCCCTGTGCCGGCCCAGGGACAGGCTACGGTCACGGTCTTCCTGGACGGGTCGAGCCGCTATTTCAATGCACAGGGCCGTCCCGTGTCGTTTGCCGAGCAGTCGCCGGTCACATCGAGCCTTTCCGCGTCGGCAGGGCTGGCGGCGTCGCTGGTCAGGGGCGGCAGCAAGGAAGTGGGACAAGTGTACGACATGGGATCGGGCGCGTTGCTCGTCTGCACTCCCACAGCAATCCAGGACGTTTCCGCTGTGCAGCAGGCACATTTCGACAGCGACCAGTGTACCAGCCTAGTGCTCCCGGCAGGTATGTCGGTACTCGGCTCCGCTCCTGCAGGCGGCTACTGAGCTGTTTTTTCGCGTGCTGGTGGCAACTGTGATACTGGCCGTTGCGTGATGGCATGTGCCTGTTACGAGTCCCTGACTTGGACGAAAAAAGGCGCCTGGCGGCGCCTTTTTTCGTCCTGCCCTTCGATCAGTTTGGCGCTGCCAGATCGTCCATCATCGCCTTGAGGAACCTTGCCGCCTCGCCGCCGGTGGCCGCGCGGTGGTCGAAGGTCAGCGACAGCGGCATGCGGCGATGGACCTCGATGCCGCCGATCACGGCGACCACGTCGTGGCTGAGCTTGCCGGCGCCGACGATGGCGACGGTTGGCGGTACCACCACGGGGCTGGCATAGCGGCCGGCGAACATGCCGAAGTTCGACAGGCTGATGGTGTAGCCGGAGAGCTCCGATGCCGGGATCGTGCGGTCCTCCACCTGGGTGCGCAGGCGCTTGATCGCACCACGCACTCCCGCGGCGTCGAGCATGTCGGCGTTGCGCAGGGCAGGAACGAACAGGCCGTCGTCGGTGTCCACCGCGATACCGATATCCACCTGCGGATGCAGGGTGCGGGTGAGGTTCTTGCCGTCGAACCAGGCGTTGAGCGCCGGCACCGCCTTGCAGGCGGCGACGATCGCGCGCACCAGGCGGGCGGTGATGTCCTGCTTGCCAATCCAGGCGTGGAGGTCGGCGTCGTCAACGATCGTGGTGGGCACCACCTGGGCATGGGCGTCGGCCATCACGCGCGCCATGTTGCGGCGCACGCCCTTCAGCTGCTCCGGCTGCCCCATCACGGCCTGCGAAGGCGGACCGGTACGCACGGGCTTGCCGGCCAGCGACACGGCGCTGCGCTGTGGCGCGGCGGCAGGCTCGGGCAGTTCCGGCGCCAGGTGGCGGGCAGCGGCCGAACGGGCCGGTGCGGCACCCAGGGCGGCCGAGCCGTTGGCGGCGGCATCCTTCACATCCTTCATCGTGACCACGCCCTCGGCGCCGGTCGGGCGCACGCGGCTGAGGTCGATCTTCAGCTTCTTGGCCAGCGCGCGCACGGCGGGTACCGCCTTGACGCCGCCGGCGCTGGACACCTGTTCGGTGTGCACGGCGTTGCCGCTGACCATCGCACCGACGACGGTACCTTCGTCCTCGCGCTCGGGCTTGCCGTTGGATTCGATCTCGCCGCCGTCGTCGGAAGCGACGACCTTGCTGGCGTCGTCCGGTGCGGGGCTGCCGACGCTCTTCTTCGGGCCATGGTGGTGGCCGGTGGCTTCGGCATCGGCGCGCTGCTTGGCGTTGGGGTCGATCTCGACGTCGGCCAGGGCCGCGCCGGTTTCGATGATGTCGCCGGCGGCGCCGTGCAGCTTGGTCACCTTGCCGGAGAACGGCGAGGGGACGTCCACCACGGCTTTGGCGGTTTCCATCGACACCAGCGGTGCGTCGAGCTTGACGGTGTCTCCTTCCTTGACGTGCCATTCCACGACGGTGGCGTCGGGCAGGCCTTCGCCGAGGTCGGGAAGGTAGAACGTTTTGATATCGGCCATGGGGTCGGTCTCGTTGGATGCTTTAGCTGACGGCGAGCGTGCGCTTGGCCGCGTCGACGATGCGTTCGACGCTGGGCAGGTATTTCATTTCCAGGCGGAACAGCGGGATGTGGGTGTCATAGCCGGTGACGCGCTGCACCGGTGCCAGGAGGTCGTAGAAGCACTCTTCCATCAACCGCGCGGCGATCTCGGCACCGAAGCCGGCGGTGCGCGGGGCCTCGTGGACGATCACGCAGCGCCCGGTCTTGGTGACGGACTCGGCAATGGTGTCGAAGTCCAGCGGGGTCAACGTGGCCACGTCGATCACCTCGGCGCTGATGCCTTCCTCGGCCAGCGCGTCGGCGGCTTCCAGCGCTTCCTTCACCTGGGCGCCCCAGGTGACCAGGGTGACGTCGGTGCCGTCGCGCAGCACGAAGCACACGTCCAGCGGCAGGGCCTCGCCGTCATCGGGCACTTCTTCCTTGTACTGGCGGTAGATGCGCTTCGGCTCGAAGAACATGACGGGATCCGGATCGCGGATCGCGGCCAGCAGCAGGCCGTAGGCGCGCGCAGGCGACGAGGGCAGCACCACGCGCAAGCCCGGGATGTTGGTGAACAGGTGCTCGTTGGCTTCCGAGTGATGCTCCGGTGCGCGGATGCCGCCGCCCCAGGGGGCGCGCCATACGGCCGGTACCGTCATGCGGCCGCGGGTGCGGTGGCGCAGGCGGGCGGCGTGGCAGGCGATCTGCTCCATCATCGGGTAGATGAAGCCTTCGAACTGCGCCTCGGCGACGGGTTTCATGCCCTGGACGGCCAGGCCCACGGTGAGGCCGGCGATGGTGGTTTCGTCCAGCGGCGTGTCCAGCACGCGCAGTTCGCCGAATTTTTCCTGCAGGCCCTGGGTGGCGCGGAACACGCCGCCGTTGACACCAACGTCCTCGCCCAACACCACGACGGAATCATCGTGGGCCATTTCGTAGGCGAGCGCCTGGGTTACCGCTTCGATAAGGGTGATCTGTGCCATGAATGTTCTTCTTATCCGTGCGACTTGCGGTCGAGGTCGATGGCCTGCTGGCGCTGGGCGACGAGGTCGGCGGGGAGTTCGGCGTAGAGATAGTCGAACATCGCTTCCACCGGCTGCGTCTTGGTCTGCAGGTAGGCGTCCACTTCTTTGTCCATCCAGTCGTCGCACTCGGCCAGCCAGGCTTTTTCCTTCGCCTCGTCCCAGGCGCCCTTGGCTTCGAGCCACTTGCGCAGGCGGGGCACGGGATCCTTGGTCCAGGCTTCCTTGACTTCGTCCTCGCCACGGTAGCGGCGGGCATCGTCGGCGGTGGTGTGATCGCCCAGGCGGTAGGTCACTGCCTCGATCACGCTGGCGCCTTCGCCGTTACGGGCGCGCTCGAGCGCATCTTCCATCGCCTTGCGCACGGCGATGATGTCGTTGCCGTCCACCTGGATGGTCGGCAGGCCCGCGGCGATGCCCTTCTGCGCCAGGGTACCGGCGCCGGACTGGATCTTGCGGGGCACCGAGATGGCCCACTGGTTGTTCACGATCACCGCCACCATGGGCAGCTTCTGCGCACCGGCCACGTTGATGGCGCCGTAGAAGTCGCCCTTGGACGAACCGCCGTCGCCGATGGTGCACACGGCCACGCGCTTTTCATTGCGGATTTTGAAGGCCAGGGCGGAACCGGCCGCATGCAGGCACTGGGTACCGATGGGCACGCACCAGGCGAAGTCGTGCTTGGGCGCCTTGGCGAAGTCGTTGCCGCGCTCGTCGCCGCCCCAGTACATGTACACCTCGCGCGGCTGCACGCCGCGATAAAGCTGGGCGCCGTATTCGCGATAGCTCACGGCCAGCGAATCCTCGCGCTTCATGGCCGAGCCGATACCCACGTGGGCGGCTTCATGGCCAAGGCAGGAGGCATAGGTGCCCAGCTTGCCGGTGCGCTGCAGGGCGACGGACTTGGCGTCGAACACGCGGGTGGAAACCATGAGCTTGTAGAGCTCGACCATTTGGTCGAGATCCTTGGCAAAGGCGGGGAGATCCTTGCGGACTTCCTTGCCGTCCTTGTCCAGGTATTGCAGGTATTCGATTTCGAACTTGGCGGCGATGGACACGACTCGCTCCGGATGGGGAATATTTTTTTGAAGGAGGCGCCAACCCATCCAGTGGGGCCTTGCGCACATCCGCCTTCGGAAGACCGGTTCCGTGGGGGACCGCCCTTGATATCAGGGCAATTATGACCGTTCAAGGGACACCGCAGCATCAGTTGCGTTCAAACGGACGCCAAGCCATTGTTTTTCATCAGGACATTTACACACCTCGAGGAGGGGCGGAGTGACCCGTTATATTCCACCCATGACTTCCAAACCGTCCTCCACCGGCCCCGCCCCGACCGATCGCCTGGAACCGGGCATCGCCACCGACCTTGATGGCCGGATGACCTACGGCGACTACCTGCAGTTGCCCATCCTGCTTTCCGCGCAACAGCCGCGCAGCCTGCCGCCGCACCACGATGAGATGCTGTTCATCGTGCAGCACCAGACGTCGGAACTGTGGCTGAAGTTGATGATCCACGAGTTGCGGGCGGCGATCGCCTGCCTGCGCAAGGACGATGTCGACTCGACCCTGAAGATCCTCGCCCGCGTCAAGCAGGTGCAGCGGCAGCTGTACGAGCAGTGGGCGGTGCTGGCCACGCTTACACCGGCCGAGTACCACGAATTCCGCGAGATCCTGGGCCCGTCGTCGGGTTTCCAGTCGCTGCAGTACCGCGTGGTGGAATTCATGCTGGGCAACAAGCACGGTGACATGCTCAAGGTATTCGCGCACAACCCGTCGGACTTCGAAGCGTTGCGCCAGGTGTATGAAGCGCCGAGCCTTTACGATGAGTTCCTGCGGTTCCTGGCGCGGCGCGGCCATGCGGTGCCGGCTGAACTCCTCGACCGCGACTTCACCGGCCCCTATCCGCGCAGCGACGCGCTGCTACCGGCGTTGAAGCGCATCTACGATGCCCCCCATGACCACTGGCCCGAATACCACCTGTGCGAGCAGCTGGTGGATATCGAGGAAAACTTCCAGCTTTGGCGCTTCCGCCACATGAAGACGGTGGAGCGGATCATCGGCTACAAGCCCGGTACGGGCGGATCCTCGGGCGTGGCATTCCTGCGGCGGGCGCTGGAACAGACGTTCTTTCCAGAACTGCTGGAAGTGCGGACTTTGTTGGGGAGCTGATCGGCGCCTGGGTGTGCACCGCTAGGGGTCAGAGTGAATACTCTGACCCCGCAGGTCGCCTGTCGCATGGTCGGCCGAACCGCAAGATGTTGCGCCGCTCGTTGACGGAACCCGGTTGCGCGGGTGAAGGTGTGCCTGGACTCATAAAACGGACAGGGGATCACTCATGACCCAGGCAGCCACGGAAAGCGCTTCGCCGCCGGAATTTCCCACCACCCTGGGCCACCCCCGGCCGTTGTGGATGCTCTTCATGACCGAATTCTGGGAGCGCTTTGCGTTCTACGGCATTCGCTGGGCGTTGGTGCTGTACATCGTGGCCCAGTTCTTCGGTGGCGATCCCACCGGCGAACAACCGGCCAGCCGAACCTACGGCGCCTACCTGGCGTTGGTCTACGCCTCGGCCATTTTCGGTGGTTACGTGGCTGACCGCGTGCTGGGTTACCAGCGGTCGATCCTGGTCGGCGCCGCGGTGATGGCAACGGGCCTGTTCCTGATCGCCTTCCCGGAAAAACACATCTTCGAACTGGGCCTTGCCACGGTGATCGTGGGCAACGGCCTGTTCAAGCCGAACATTTCCACCATGGTGGGCAAGCTCTACGGCGTCGCGGACGAGCGTCGGGACAGCGGCTTCACCATCTTCTACATGGGTATCAACATGGGCGCGCTGATCGCCCCGGTGATCACCGAGTACCTGGCCAAGGCGGTCTTTGGAAGCCTCGACATGCCCAGCTACAAGGTGGTGTTCATGGCGTCGGGCGTGGGCATGATCATCAGCCTGTTCTGGTTCTGGTTCGGACGGCGGGGCCTTGCAGGCATCGGCCGGCCGCCGGCCGGCGGCGAGAGCATGAAGCGGGTGGCCTATGTGCTGGTGGGCATCGTGGCCGGCATCCCCGTGATGTACCTGTTGCTCGCCGTGGGGGCGGGTTTCCTGCAGTGGGTGCTCAGCATCCTGTTCGTGGCACTGTCGGTATTGCTTCTGGTCGAAGGCATCCGCGAGGGCCACGTGCAGCGCGACCGGGTGATCGCCATGCTGATCATCTTCGCCTTCAACGTACTGTTCTGGATGTTCTTCGAGCAGGCGGGCAGTTCCTTCACTTTCCTGGCCGACAAGATCGTCAATCGCCAGATGGGCGACTTCGTGTTTCCTACCGCGTGGTTCCAGTCGGTGAACTCGCTGGCCATCATCGGGCTTGCGCCGGTCCTGGCCTACATCTGGATCCGCATGGGGCGGCTCAATCCTTCCATCCCGCGCAAGTTCGGTCTTGGACTTATCTTCAACGGCGTGGCCTTTGCGCTGCTGATGCTGGCGCTGTCGGACATGGTGGACGCGGCGGGCAAGATCCCGTTCTGGACGCTGTTCATGGTGTACGTGATCCAGTCGGTGGGTGAGCTATGCCTATCGCCGATCGGGCTCTCCATGGTGACCAAGCTCGCGCCGTTGCGCCTGGTCGGCTTCGGCATGGGAGGCTGGTTCCTGTCCACCGGCATCGGCAACAACCTGTCGGGCATTTTTGCCGGCCATGTCAGTGGCAAGACGGGCATGACCACCGCCTCGGCGCTGGACGGCTACACCTTCGGCTTCTGGTCATTGATGGGCGCGGGCGTCCTGCTGTTCCTTATCGCTCCGTTGATCAACCGCCTGATGCATGGGGTGAAGTAAGTGGTGGCTTCTAGTTGGTGCCCGTAGCAGCGGCGTTGCGAACGACATTGCCGAAGGGGACGAGCTGGCGGAAGAATCTTCCCCAGCGCGCCACCGCAGCCGTACCTACCAGCACATGGTCGCCGGCCTCCAGCGGGAATTGCATGGCATACGCGAGGCCTTCGACGGAATCGGCGTTGAGCCTGTAGACGATCGGTCGTTCGCTCGCGCCATGCGGAGCGCGCACCACGTACACGCGGCTGGCGCTTGCTGTATCGGGGTGGATGCCGCCGGCTTGCGCGAGTGCGGCGGCAAGGTCGAGCGAAGAACCGATAGGTATCGCGGCGGGACGCAGCACCTCGCCACCCACATATACCTGCCGCCGGTCGCGTGACGGCAGGTGGATGGCATCACCCGGCTTCAGGAACAGCTGCCCGGCGGGAGCGTCAGGTGCTTCAAGGTCCAGTTCAAAGGTTTCGCCGTCGCGGACCAGGTGAAGCCGCCTGACGTCCGCCGTCGACTCGTCGATAGACGCCATCGCCAGCATTCGCGCCAGACTCATGGGTTCGTCGTCCAGCCGGATCGGATCAGTCTTTCTGAACGCCCCGCGGACCGTGATCGGCGTGCCGCGCACAGCCGCGAGCTCCATCTCGAGTAGGTCTTGCGCGTAGAACGACGCGTAGCGTGATGCTACATCTTCCCTCAGGGCGCCGAGAGTCCTCCCGCGCGCCTGCACCTTACCGATGAACGGCGGTCGGATCGTACCGTCCTCGTGAACAGCCAGGACGATCCCCGAGGACTGGTTGCTTCCCGCTGGCGAGAACTCGGGATGATCCCAGACCACCAGGCGGATTCGATCACCAGCCTCGATCCGGTAGGGGCCGGGTCGAAACAACAGGAGCGCGGCCGGCCACGATGCCTGAGCGGTGGGCATCATGGGACCCGGCCAGGCGGCATCGATCTGCACCACGGGAACGCCACGAGGAATGCCCATCGACATGCCAGGCGCCAGGGAGCAGCCTGCCAGCGCGGCAAGTCCGAGAACAAGTAGCGGTATGCGGGCGGCCCAGCGTGGTGATGTATTAGCCACGGTTTTCATGGTTTTTTCCCGTGCTGACATGCAGTCGCCTCTACCTGGTTCAGGCGACCCCGGCGGACTGCTTCGCGGCGAAGCCATCCGCGCGTGAGGCAACAGGCTGCAAACGCCCCCATCCAGATGAGCAGTTCGTATGAGTAGGCCAACGGCAAGACCAGGCGTCCCACGCCAAAGAGCGACACTGCGGCGGCCAGCAGGATGGCCAGGCTTGCCCGGGGCCCGATGCCTGTATCCTGAAGCAGGTGATGGATGTGCAGCCGGTCGGCCTGCAGGGGTGACTGGCCCGAGAATAGTCGCGAGCTGATGACCGCCGCGGTGTCGAGCACCGGTAGCGCCATGGGCCAAAGATAGGGCGCCCAGGCACCTTCGCCTCTGACGTCCGGGCTGGCAGGCAGCAAGGACCAGAACACCACGTGACCTAGCGACATGCTCCCGGCATCGCCGAGAAATACCTTGGGGCCGAGCCATCCCATGTTCATGAACAGGAAGGGCACGAGCGCGCACGCGGTCAGCCATGGCAGGGCATATTCGGACGGATTGATGATCATGACGCAGGCCAGCGCGATGAAAGCCACGCCACCGGCCAGCCCGTCCATGCCATCGAGCATGTTCAGCGCGTTGCATACAAGTACGGCGCCCAACGCCAGGATGGCCATGGAAGCGAATCCTGGCGGCACGGCCCAAAGCTGGGAAAGGAGCAGGGCCGCTGTACACCCCTCGATCCCTCCATGGAACCCCAGTCGCATCGCGGCGGGTAGCGGCCAGCGGTCGTCCAGCGCGCCGAGGAGCATGTGGGCGAGCATGCCCAGGATAATCGTCCATTCTGCGGCGCAGAGGCCATGGACGAGACCCGCCAGCAAGGTCGCGCCCGCTACTGCGATGCCTCCGACGACGGGAATGCCTCCGTCATGCTGCTTGCGACCTCCGGGACGATCAACGAGGCCGAGCATCGGGGACGCGCTACGCAGCGCGACCAGGAGCGCCAGCGCGGCGCCAGACAAGACAAGGGCCAGGGTCATGGCAGTTGCTCATAGAGCCGCAGGGTCTGGTCCAGGACGTTGTCCTCGGCGAATTCCGCCGCTCGAATGCGCGCGGCTTGGCCTAGCCTTGCCATGAGGGCGCGGTCGTCATCGAGCGTCATCAAGGCCTGCGCAAGCGCGTTGGCATCGCGGGGCGGCACATGAAGGCCGTCGATCCCGTTAGTGGTCACGACTTCCCGACATCCGGCGAGATTGGTGGTGACCAGTGGCAAGCCGCAGGCAGCTGCCTCTACAAGCGAGCGCGGCACGCCCTCGCCGTAGTAGGAAGGCAGGACGAACACATCGGCATTGCCTAGGAAGGCCGCCACGTCATCCACGTGGCCGCCCCAATGAATCACGCCTTCCCGGTGCCAGCCGTTGATGGTTTCGGCGGGCACGGCATCGGGATGGCACTCATCGATCGCTCCGGCCACCACGAAGCGCATGTGCCGCCCCGCGCGCCGCACGTGCCTTGCTGCTTCGACGAATTCCTCGATACCCTTCGATCGCAGCAACCTTGCCACGAATGCCACCACCAGGCATGCCGCAGGCGCGGCCTGCCTCGGTGCGAACCGCGCCAGGTCGACGCCGGAACTTCGGACAACATGCAGCATGTCGGGTGCGGCGATGCCTCGGCGCAGGAGAACCTCGGCGTCGTCGGGATTCTGCACGAGCGTCCGCGTGCGAGCCTGGTTGCACGCCCATGCGAGCATCCTGGCAAGCAGGGGGCGAAGCCATCGCGCGCGGGGCGACGTGCTGCTGAAGGCGTGGCCGAGCCCCGCCATCGCATGGAGCCTGGATACCTGCTCATTGCCCCGTGACGCCAGCGCGGCGAGCAGGACGCATTTGAGCGTGCAACTGTGGATCAGCGCTATTCGTTCTTCGCGAAGGAGCCTGGCCAAGCGGCACACGCTGGTCGCTTCGTGCCAGGGGCTCGCGAAAGACCGGGCAACGCCTATTTCACGCCAACAAAATCCAAGACCCTCCAATCGTTCAGCGTATCGGCCGGCGGGCGAGCAAAGCACGACATGGTCGCCCTGGGCGCGAAGGGCCTGAGCCAGGGATAGCCGGAAGTTGTAGAGATACCAATCGGTGTTGGCGAAAAGCATGATGCGACGGGGCTCGTGACGGGGCGCGAACGTCATGGGTTGTTTTCCGGGGCGGGCGATCGGTCGGTGGATGCCATCGCAGCGGCGACAAGGGCCAGCAGGTTGACGACGAGGAAAGGCCAGGTTTGCCCAGGCCACGCTAGCCCCGTGGCCGACGTGGCCAGCAATGAGCCGATCGCCACGGCAGCGGCGGCGGTGCCGCTGCCGGTGATGATGAGTGCAGGGAAGATGACGCAGGCCAGCAGCGAGCCCAGCAACTGGCTGGCAAGCAAGGTATGTTCGATCTGATGCGAGGCGCGCGCCCACAGGACCACGATGGCTACGACGCCTGCCAGGGCACGGGCTGCATGCACGCGCGGGGCAAGCCAGTGCCCCCGCTCGCGGTGTGCCTTCGACAGGCTGGTTGGCACCATGGACCACGTCACCGCCGAGACGGTTACCCAAATGGCCGGCATGCCGATGTCAGCCCATGCGCTCAGACGACCGAATGCCTCCGCTTCCATCGACCCTGATAACGCGATGCGCGCCACCCCGTCGCTTATGAACAGGTAGCCGATCGTAGGCACGAGCGTGCCGGCAGCGCGCAAGAGGGCACGCGCGTTCGTGGTTTTTCCGACGCTGAGGTCCGCTGGCCTGTTGACCCCGGTCGCCACGCGCGCCAGGACCGCTGAACCGGTGACCACCAGGAGCATTGCCTCAGCCGAAGGCGTAAGCGCCAATGCCGTGAGGATGGCCACGGCTATGAGCGTGCAGCAGGGTCGAAAGCTGGCGGCAAGGACGTAGCGCGTGGTATGTCGATAGACGCGCAAGGACTCGTATGCACGTTCCAGGTTGGCCTGTCCCACGCTGTATATGAAGAGCAACGAAGCAACCAGGAGGGGGACCACCGACGTGACGGCCATTAGGGCGACCAGGACCACGCTGGCGGCGACGCTGACTTGCCAGGCTTTGCGCAGGTCATGCGCATCGAACCGGTAGATACCGGAAAACACCACCATGTGCCGACTCCAGTGAAAGCAGGCGGCATTCACCAGGCTGCCCTTGGCCAACAGGGCGGAGTACTCGCCGTAGGTCACGCTTCCCAGCGTCCAGGCCAGCGTCCCGGTCACTACGCCACCGAGGCCGGCGGGAACGAGGCGGCCCAGGGTGCTGGGAAACTTCATCAGCTATGTCCCCGCCTGCGAGCAGGCTGCACGACAACGGCAAGTAGCCTTGGCAGGAGCAAGATGGGAAGCAGGCTCGTCATGTACCGCGCTCCGCTCCCCGCGTTGACGATCGAAAATGGCAACAAGCCGAAGAGTCCGACGGCGATCGTCGGTATCCAGCCCAGGACCAGGACGCGGCGGCACGCGGGAACGGTTGCACACACAACGAAACCGTCGACGAGCACGGCGACGACAACGAGTCCGCCGATGAAATTCGGCAGCAGCATCGGGCGTTCAAGAACTTCCATGGGCGTCGGTCCGACGAGGATGAGCGGGACGGACCACCAGAGCGAGGCAAGCATGTCGCCGAATGAAGAGATCGGTGCCCAAAGTCTTGTCATGGGCGATCGTGGGGTGAAGTACAGGCGTGCTGTGGGTAGTACGTGGGTATCCATGAAATCGGCGAAGTCGTCGAAGAACACCGCCGCCACCAGCAACATGGCGCAGCTCACGGTACCTGCCAGCACCGGCAACGAGACGCCGCTGCGCCACGAACTGCGTAGCGCGCCGTGTATAAAGGCGAGCAGCAGTAGCGATGCGCCGAAGCCTGGTCGCAGGAAGGCCGCTGCCGAGGCGCTGGCAATGACGAGTGCGAAGTGCCGCCACGACCTTTCGCGGATGTCCCTGAGCATGGCCCCAAGGCACGCGCCGGTCGCGGCGACGAGGAGGGCCTCGCGCCCAGCGGCAGCGGCGAAGGTGCCAAAGGATGGATTGAGCAGGATCGCCGGCCGCGACCAGTGGCGGACATCCTGGGCGGAAACTAGAAAATACGCCATGCCACCGGCGGCGGCGGTCGAGAACAGCAGATGGGCGCCGAACTCACCACCGCCCGCGCGCAAGGCCATTTGGGCCAGCATGGCGATGGCGAACGTACGCGCGTTCGGATGCTCATCGTGCACGCCCGACAAGTAGGCCTCGCTATCGCCCAGCGACGTGATCCGCGCGAACACGAACACAGCGAAGCTGGTCCATCCGAGGAACACCGCGAAGACATGCCAGGGTTTCATGCGCTCGCGGCCCGCAGCCGCACACGTTGTGCAAGCACCAGCGACGCTAGACCCAGTAGCAGCGTGAGTCCGGCGGCCACGGCCCCGCATGCCGCGATACCCAGCCCGGCATGACGGGTGGAGTCGACCCACGGCTCGTCCACCACGACTGCGGGCAAGGGCGTCCCGGCGGCGATCGACGACCATTCCTTCTCCATGTCCTGCAGTCTGGCGTGCGCACGAAGCGCCTCCCTGGCCCATTCGTCCGCGACGGCGGACTGACTGCGCTGAGTGGCCAGTGATTGCACGAGTTGACTGACCTGCGCCCGGCGCTCGGCCAGCGTGGCCTGCTGGCTCAGCAAGGCAACGTGCGTGGGGTGCCTGATGCCGAAGCGAAGCTCGCTTTGCGCCAACTTCCCTTTCAGATCGTTGTGCTCGGCGTCGAGCCGTGCGAGTTCCGCAGCCAGGTCGGGAAGGTCGCGGCCCTTCGCTTGCGTCAGCACGGCCTGCTGTAGTTCGTTCGACCGGGCTTGCATGGAGAGCGCCTCTTGCCGGACGTCCGGCAAGCGCGAGAACAGTGCCTGTCGACGCAAGGCAAGCGTTCGCTCGCTGCCCGCGCGCGAGGCGTCAAGGTACGCATCGATGATGGCGCGCAGCACTGCCAGCGCCCGCGCAGGATTCGGGTCGCCGAAGCGTGCCTCGATGAATCCGGAACGGCGCCCCGCCTCGCGTACGACGAGGTCGCGACGCCAGTGGCGTACCCACGCAGGGTCGCTGTCGTCGGGCGTTGCGCCGGCTTGTCGGTCCCGCAGCGGAGCGGGGAGCGCTTCGCGTGCCCGCGACAGGTTGCTTCGCGAGGACATGCGTTCGATGTCCATGGCGACTTCGGAACCCGACCAGAGGCCGAACGGCACGGCGATGCCGGCGCGCGCCGCCTGGCCGGGATCGATGATGGCCGTGGCGACGAACGACGCGGGGACCAGCCAACGAAAACCAATGCCAAGCAGCGCGCCGAAGAGGGTCAGCGAAACCAGGAATACGCGGCGCCGGATGGCCAGGACGAGGACGTCGGCCCATTCGAGGACAGGATCGGGCGCATGTGTTGGCGACGCCATGGAGAGACCCCATCGGAAAAGGTCCCTCATATTCCCCAATGTGCGTGTTCGCCGAACTCGTCCCCGCGCGTGAATGGCTGAAGGAAAAATCCTTTCTCGATCGCGGGGTTTGCCTGTCGGTGGTTACCGTGCGGTCAGCATTATGTTGCCGATAACTTTTCCAGGATGCGCAGCAACCAAGCGCGTTCCTCCGCATCGAGCACGGCGAAGAATTCCGTTTCGTGCGCACGCGCCTGGGGCGCCACTTCGTCGTGGATGGTCCAGCCGGCCTCGCTCAGGCGCAGCACGGAGCGCCGCTTGTCCTCGTCGTGGGTCTCGCGTATCACGCGTCCGGACTTGACCAGCCGGGCCAGCGCGCGGCTCACGGCCACCTTGTCCATGGCCGTGCGCTCGGCTACTTCTCGGGCTGAGACATCCGGAAACCGGCCCAGCACTGCCATCACCCGCCACTCGGTCATCGAGAGGTCGAACCGGGTCTGGTAATCCGCGGCGATGGCCTGGCTGATCGTGTTGGAGACGATCGACAACCGGTAGGGCAGGAACTGCTCCAGGGCTAGTGGGTGGTGGGCTGAGTCGGCCATCGTGTTGTGATATTCCTTGCAATTGGTTTCAAGTGAAACTATAACTTAGGGTATGACGGTACGAGCCGCCCCCTCCCAGGAGAATTCCATGAATGCCCAGCCCAACGTCGGCATGCAGGTGACCACGTTCGAGAACCCGCAAGGCGTGGACGGCTTCGAATTCGTCGAATTCGCCGCACCCGATGCCAAACTCCTGCATACCCTTTTCCCCAGGCTCGGCTTCACGGCCGTGGCCCGGCACAAGTCCAAGGCAATTACCTTGTACCGCCAGGGGGAGTGTAACTTCCTGGTCAACGAAGAGCCCGGCTCGTTTGCTGCTGATTTCGTCGCCCAGCACGGCCCCTCGGCCTGTGGCTTTGCCATCCGTTTCAACCGCCCGGCCGCCGAGGTACAGAAGGCGGCCCTGGCCAACGGCGGGGAGCTGATCCCGGCCAAGACCGACACCCTGGCTCTGAAGGTACCCACCATCCTTGGCATCGGCGGCGCCGCGCTGTACCTGATCGACCGCTACGGCGCCAATGGCGACGCCTACGAGAGCGAGTTCGAGTACCTACCCGGCGTGGACCGACACCCGAAGGGCTTCGGCCTCACCTTCATCGACCACCTCACGCATAACCTGTATTTCGGCAACATGCAGAAGTGGTCCGATTACTACGAGCGCCTGTTCAACTTCCGCGAAATCCGCTACTTCGACATCAAGGGCGCCAAGACCGGCCTGGTCTCCAAGGCGCTGACGGCGCCCGACGGCATGGTGCGCATCCCGCTGAACGAGAGCGCGGATGAAAAATCCCAGATCAACGAATATCTGCACGAATACAAGGGCGAGGGCATCCAGCACATCGCCATGTTCACCGACAACATCTACGACTCGGTGGAGGCCATGCGTGCGCAGGGAGTTGAGTTCCTCGATACGCCGGACACGTATTTCGAAGTGATCGACATGCGCGTGCCAAACCATGGCGAGGATGTGCCGCGCCTGCAGAAGAACAAGATCCTGATCGACGCGGATACCGAAACCAAGACAAAGCTTCTGCTGCAGATATTCACGCAGAACAACATCGGGCCTATTTTCTTCGAAATCATCCAGCGCAAGGGCAACGAGGGTTTCGGCAACGGCAATTTCACCGCGTTGTTCGAATCCATCGAGCGCGACCAGATGCGTCGCGGCGTGCTGTAGCCGAAGTTACCGGGCCGGCGGGGTCACGGCGGCGGGGTCAGAGTTTTACTCTGACCCCCAAAGCTGCGGCATCAGTGGAACGGCATGCCGTTGCGGAACATCGCCATGAGCACCGCGCCGAAGAACACGAAATACAGCACGAAGATGATGATGCCGATCAGGTAAAGCACACCCTGGATCACGAAGAAGGTGCGAAGCTTGGACAGTGCTTCTTTCATCGCCAGGGCATCGCCTGAGAGCTGGGCCCGCTCGATGGCGCCTGCGGACTGCATCACCAGCACGCCGATCCAGATCGGCAGCCAGGCGACAAGGATGCCGACGATGGTGAGGGCGATCAGGGCGCCGTGGATGATGAACATGATGCCGACGAACTTCATCCAGCCACTGCCGGAGGAAAGCGGGACCGCAAGATCGCTCACGGTATTGGACACGGTCGTGCCGTATGGCGGCGGAGCCATGGATTCGGACATGCAGTTCCCCTTCGATTTGAGCTTGGTTTTTTTACGCCCGTCCCTGGCTGCAACGGCGCGCGGGCACGATAGCATTCACTCTTGACGCTTTGCCAACGCCTGGAACCGATGATGACCAGCACCTTGCGCTACCAATCGGGTTTCGCCAACGAATTCGCCACCGAGGCCCTGCAGGGCGTGTTGCCCCATGGCCAGAACTCGCCGCAGCGGGTGGCCCACGGCCTCTATGCCGAGCAGCTCACCGGCAGCGCCTTTACCGCGCCGCGCCACACCAATCGGCGCAGCTGGCTCTACCGTATCCGTCCGGCGGCTATGCACGAGCCGTTTGGGCCACGCGAACATGCTCGCTTCCACAATCGCTTTCACGAGGCGCCGGCCACGCCCAACCAGCTGCGCTGGGATCCACTTCCGGCTCCGCCGGCCGATACGGATTTCGTCGACGGCCTAGTGACTTACGCCGGCAACGGCGGCGCGGACGAGCAGGCCGGCTGCGGCATCCACCTGTATGCCGCCAATCGCTCCATGCAGGGCCGCTATTTCTACAGCGCCGATGGCGAGCTGCTGATCGTGCCGCAGGAAGGGCGCCTGATGCTGCATACGGAGTTGGGCGTGCTCGAGGTGGCCCCGCTCGAGATCGCGGTGATTCCTCGCGGCGTGCGTTTCCGTGTGGACCTTCCTGATGGCGTGGCCCGTGGCTATGTAGCCGAGAATTTCGGCGCCGCGCTGCGTCTACCGGACCTTGGCCCGATCGGTGCCAATGGCCTGGCGTTGCCGCGCGATTTCCTCACGCCTATCGCGGCCTACGAGGACATCGACGGTGATTTCGAACTGGTGGCGAAGTTCCAGGGTAGCTTGTGGTCGGCGCGCATCAATCATTCCCCGCTGGACGTGGTGGCCTGGCACGGTAACTACGCGCCCTACAAATACGACCTGGAGCGTTTCAACACCATCGGCTCGATCGCGGTGGACCATCCCGACCCGTCGATCTTCACCGTACTCACGTCGCCCAGCGATACCCCAGGCACGGCGAACATGGATTTCGTCATCTTCCCGCCGCGCTGGCTGGTGGCCGAGCACACCTTCCGGCCACCGTATTTCCACCGCAACGTGGCCAGCGAGTTCATGGGCCTGATCAAGGGTGCCTACGACGCCAAGGCCGGTGGCTTCGTGCCAGGCGGCGCCAGCCTGCACAACTGCATGAGCGGCCACGGCCCCGATGCCACCAGCTTCGAGAAGGCCAGCGCTGCCGATACCGGCAAGCCCGACCACATTACCGGCACCATGGCCTTCATGTTCGAGACGCGGCGGGTGATCCGTCCGGTGGCGCAGGCCCTGGCTTCGCCGCAGTTACAGGGCGATTACTACAGCTGCTGGCAGAATATCCACCGGCACTTCAATCCGGAATCGTGATGAACAAGTCAGTCCTGTTGCACGCGCTACTGGCCCTCGGCCTTGTCGGCTGCGAAAAGGAAGCCGCCGATACCTCGCAGATGGCGCCACCGTCTGCCGAATCCGCCGCCGCACCTGTATCTGTGCCACCGCCTGGTCCGGCGCCGGGCAGCACCGCCGGCCCACCCGAGGGCTCGGCGATGGTTGCGCCTGTGGCGCCCGCCGACCAGCTCGGAAGCGATGTCATGGGTTTCCAGGATCTTCATTGGGGCATGCCGGTGGCGGACCTGCGCGCCGCGTGGAAGGCCCCGCTCACGCCAGCCACGCTCACCGATGCCAACGCCTGCGCCTTCCTGGCGCCCCCGAAGGAAAGCCGCGAGATCGCCTTCATGGTGCAGGATGGCGTGTTGAAACGTGTCGACGTGCGCCAGGGTGACACCGTGGCCCCAGGTGGCGGACGCATCGGCATGACCGCCAACGAGATCGCCGGGCTCTACAAGGACAAACTGGCGGTGCAGCCGAACAAGTACACCGCCAATGCGAAAGACCTCATCGTCACGCCGTCTCCTCAGGCCCAGGCGCGCATCGTGTTCCAGGCTGGCCCCGACGGCATCGTCTCGCGCTGGCACATGGGCGTGCCGCCGCAGGTGCTGTACGTCGAAGGCTGTGGCTGATCCCTCTCCAAGGAAATATTGATGAAGCTGGCATCACTCAAGGAAGGCGGCCGCGATGGCACGCTCATCGTGGTCAGTCGCGACCTCACCATGGCCGTTGCTGCCACAGGCATCGCACCGACCCTGCAGGTCGCGCTGGACGACTGGGAGAACCTGGCGCCGCGGCTGAACGCGCTGGCGGAGGACCTGGCCAACGGCAACGCACCGGGTGCCTTCCCCCTGGACATGAACCGACTGGCTGCCCCGTTGCCGCGTGCCTACGAGTTCGTCGACGGCAGCGCTTACCTCCCGCATGTCGAACGCGTACGCCGCGCGCGCGGCGCCGAAGTGCCCGAGTCGTTCTATAGCGACCCACTGATGTACCAGGCGACCAGCGCAGGATTCCTCGGACCCCGCGATCCAGTGGTCGTGCCCAGCGAAGATTTCGGCATCGATCTTGAAGCCGAAGTGCTGGTGGTGACCGACGACGTACCGATGGGAGCCAGCGTCGAGGTGGCCTCCGAACACATCCAGCTGGTGGGCCTGGTGAACGACGTTTCGCTGCGCGGCCTCATTCCCAACGAGCTGGCCAAGGGCTTCGGTTTCCTGCAATCGAAGCCGCGTTCGGCATTGTCGCCGGTCCTCGTCACCCCGGATGAACTGGGCGATGCATGGCATGGCGACAAGCTGCACCTGCCGATGCGTACCTGGATCAACGGCCAGTGGTTCGGCGAGGCCGAATGCGGCGTGGACATGCAGTTCAGCTTTGCGCAGCTGGTGGCGCACGTGGCCAGGACGCGGCCGCTGACGGCGGGCACGCTGGTGGGTTCGGGGACGATCGCCAATGAGGACACGTCCAAGGGGGCGTCGTGCCTTGCCGAACAGCGCACGGTGGAAACCCTGCGCGACGGTAAGCCGAAGACGCCGTTCCTCAAGTTCGGCGATACGGTGCGGATTGAGGTGACCGACAAGGACGGCAAGTCGATCTTCGGAGCGATCGAGCAGAAGATGGCCGCACTCTAGGCCAGTTGCGGTCTCAGAAAAGAAAAGCCCGCCGGACGTGAGTCGCGGCGGGCTTTTTGTTTTGCGCCGACGCCTGAGCAGGCGACGCGCAGCAGGTTACTTCGCGGCCATGAGCGCCCGCGTCATGTCCAACATACGGTTGGAGAAACCCCACTCGTTGTCGTACCACGAGAGCACCTTCACCAGCGTGCCACCCATGACGCGCGTCTGCGTGGCATCGTAGATCGACGAGTGCGGGTTGTGGTTGAAATCGATCGACACCAGCGGCTTGGTGTTGGTGGTGAGGATGCCCTTCAGTGCACCGTTGCCGGCCTCGGCAATGGCGGCATCGATCTCTTCCTTCGAGGTCTCGCGCTTGGCGACGAAGGTGAGGTCCACCACCGACACGTTGATGGTGGGCACGCGGATGGCGAAGCCGTCGAGCTTGCCGTTCAGTTCCGGCAGCACCAGGCCCACCGCAGCGGCGGCGCCGGTCTTGGCCGGGATCTGGCTGTGCGTGGCGCTGCGGGCGCGACGCAGGTCCGAGTGGTACACATCGGTCAGGACCTGGTCGTTGGTGTAGGCATGGATGGTGGTCATCAGGCCGTGCACGATGCCGATCTTCTCGTGCAGCACCTTGGCCAGCGGTGCCAGGCAGTTGGTGGTGCACGATGCGTTGGAGATCACCTGGTGCGCAGCGGTGAGCTTGTCGTGGTTCACGCCATAGACGAAGGTGCCGTCCACGTCCTTGTCGCCGGGGGCGGAGATGATCACCTTCTTCGCACCGCCGGCGATGTGCGCGCCGGCCTTGGCCTTGGAGGTGAAGAAACCGGTGCTTTCCAGCACCACGTCCACTTCGTTCTCGCCCCAGGGAAGCTTGGACGGATCGCGCTCGGCAAACACCTTGATGCGATCGCCATTGACGATCAGGTCGTTGCCGTCGACGGACACTTCGCCCGGGAAACGGCCGTGCGCCGTGTCGTACTGGGTCAGGTGCGCGTTGGTCTCGGCGTCGCCGAGGTCGTTCACCGCGACGATCTTGATGTCGTCGTAGCGACCCGATTCATAGAGCGAGCGCAGGATGTTGCGACCGATGCGACCGTAACCGTTGATGGCGACCTTGATGGCCATAGGGCAGCGTCCTCTTGGGGTGCGTGGTGGTTCGGATGGGCTAAGACCTCCAATTTTAACCGGAAACGGACCTGGGCGATGTTGTGCCGCCTTTAACGCCCATACGCTCCGTCATCTGGCTGTGGCAGACTCCGCCGCCCAAGCCATCACGCAAGGCCTCCCATGCGCTCCACCCGTCTCCGCGGCGCCGTCGTCGCAGCATCTTTCGCGCTCAGCCTGGCCGCGGCCCCCGCCGCCTTCGCCTGGGGCCAGGTCGGCCACCGGATCGTGGCGAACCTGGCCCAGCGCCAGCTCGACCCCAAGGCGCTGGCCGAGGTCAAGCGCCTGCTGGCCACAGAAAACGACAAGGACCTGGCCGACGTCGCCACCTGGCCCGACGAATTGCGCGATAACCCCGACACCAAGGAGCTGGGCAAGGCCACCGCCAAGCTGCACTACGTGGATTTCAACGACCCCACCTGCGTGTATTCCCCGCCCAAGTGCCCGGACGGCCAGTGCGTGGTGGAGGGCATCCGTAAATACCTGGCCATCCTGGGCGACCGCTCCAAGTCCGACACCGAGCGCCGCGAGGCCCTGAGCTTCGTCGTGCATTTCGTCGGCGACGTGCACCAGCCGCTGCATGCCGGATACCGCGACGACAAGGGCGGCAACGATTTCCAGGTGCAGTTCCAGGGCAAGGGCTCGAACCTGCACAAGGTGTGGGACTCGGGTATGTTGTACACGCGCAACCTGGAATGGCCGGCCTATGCGGACCTGCTCGCGGCTCAGGGCGCGGTGACCCTGCCCAAGCCGATCCCGCCGCTGGACAACCCCTACGCCCAGTGGGCCGAAGAGTCTTGCAAGATCAGCAAGGCGCCTGGCTTCTACCCCGACAAACACGAGATCGACGATGCCTACGTCAAGGTCGAGCTCCCGGTGGCCGAGGAACGTTTACGCGAAGCGGGCAAGCGCCTGGCCGAAGTGTTGAACAAGACGCTTGATTGAGGGGCTGGTCTTGTTGGGGGTCAGAGTAATTACTCTGACCCCGCTTGCCGCCGACGCCATGGTTGGCACGAACATGTGCTAATTTTCCGAAAATGACCGAACCCCAAGTCCGCCGCACCAAGATCGTCGCCACCCTCGGCCCCGCCACCGATGTGCCCGGCATGCTCGAGCGCATTATCGAGGAGGGGGTGGACATCGTCCGCCTGAACCTCTCCCATGGTGCGCCGGACGACCACCGTGCCCGTGCCGCCGCCGTGCGTGCCGCCGCCGAGGCCGTCGGCCGCGAGGTCGGCATCCTATGCGACCTGCAGGGCCCCAAGATCCGCATCGAGAAATTCGCCAACGGCCCGGTGGACCTCCTTCCGGGCGATCCGTTCGTGCTCGACTGTCGCCCGGGCGCGGCCTTGGGAAATGCCACTGGCGTTGGCGTCAGCTATTACGGCTTGCCGCAGGATGTCCATCCTGGCGACGTGCTGCTGCTCGATGACGGACTGGTCGGGCTTACCGTGAACGAAGTGGTCGGCACGGAAGTGCGCACCACCTGCCTGATCGGCGGCCGTCTTTCCGATCGCAAGGGGCTCAATCGCCAGGGTGGCGGCTTGAGCGTCGATGCTTTGTCCGACAAGGACCGCAACGACATCAAGCTCTCGGCCGAGATCGGCTGCGATTTCCTGGCCATCTCCTTCGTGCGCAGCGCGCACGACATGGACGAGGCCCGCCGCCTGCTGCACGAGGCCGGAGGTTCCGCGGCCCTGGTGTCGAAGATCGAGCGCGCCGATGCCATCCCGGTACTCGGCGAAATCATCGATGCCTCCGATGTGGTGATGGTGGCTCGTGGCGACCTGGGCGTGGAAATCGGCGACGCGGAACTTCCGGGCTTGCAGAAGAAGATCATTCGCGAGGCGGTGCAACGCAACCGCTCGGTGATCACCGCGACCCAGATGCTGCAGTCGATGGTCGTGGCGCCCATCCCCACCCGTGCCGAAGTGCTCGACGTCGCCAACGCGGTGATCGACGGCACCGATGCCGTGATGCTTTCCCAGGAGAGCGCCGCCGGCGCGCATCCGGACAAAGCGGTGGCTGCCATGCGCCGCATCTGCCTGGGCGCCGAGCGCCAGTTCGAGCCCAACGACGCACTTTCCACCCAGACCACCCCGCTGGACCGCACCGACCAGGCCATCGCGCTGGCCGCGATGGTGCTGGCTGCCCGTATCGGGGCGCGCGCCATCATCGCCCTGACCGAATCGGGCGCCACGGCGCAATGGCTGTCGCGTTACCGGTTCTCCGTGCCGATCTACGCCTTGTCGCCGTCCGGCCCCGCCCGTCGGCGCATGCTGATGCTGCGTGACGTGCAACCGGTGGATTTCGCCGAGAACACGCTCGATCCGGCCCATACGGCGCGTGCGGCGTTGCAGCATCTGTTCGCGCTGGGCAAGCTTGCCGAAGGCGACCGCGTGATCCTTACCCATGGCGACCACTCCGGCCGCGGCGGTGGCACGAACACGCTGAAATTGCTGGTGGTGGGTGCCGACGGCATCGCCGAGAGCCTTCGCGACCTTTAAAAATTGCGCCCCGGCGCTAGACTAGAGTCCCCAGTCCAGCGCCGAGGTCGCCATGTCCACCATGTTCCCCCGCCTCGCCGTTTGCGCGCTCGTGGCCTTGGCCGCCATGCCTGCCCTGGCGCAGGATGCGCAACGCGTTTCGCCCGACCGCCTTTCCTCGTACTGGACGCTGGCCAATACCTCGGTGGATGCCGACGTTCCCAACACCGGCAGCAACCTCAACGTGCCCGGTTGCACCTCGGTCACTTACACGATTGGCTCCGACGGCAAGACCTACAACGCAAAGGTCGCCAAGACGGTCCCCGCGAGCGATCTCGGCCCCACCGCCGTCAGCATCGTGCGCAATTTCAACTACCGGCCCAGCGGCATGAACCGCCAGGCGCAGCCGGTAAGCACGTACTACATCGTGCAGTTCAACATGCCCACGGACCCCGCCGAGCGCGCACGCCTGACCAAGGCCTGCGACCTGGCCGGCTACCCGGGATGATGCCCACGGCCGGCTAACGGACCGTGGCTTATACTTAGCGTTTCAAGACCTTGCCGCGGGCCATTCCCGCGGCCTTCTTCCAGTGCGGCTCGAATGCCGCCCCGATCCACGGAGTTGTCATGAGCATTGAAGATCTCGAAAGCGTCGCCCAGGCCATGGTGGCGCCCGGCAAGGGCATCATCGCCATCGACGAATCCACCAGTACCATCGCCAAGCGTTTCCAGGGCGTGGGCATCGAGAACACCGAGGAAAACCGTCGCGCCTACCGCGAGTTGCTGCTCACGACCCCGGGCTTGTCCGAGCACATCTCCGGCGCCATCCTGTTCGACGAGACCATCCGCCAGTCCACGAAAGACGGCGTGCCTTTCACCCAGGTGATGAAGAAGAACGGCATCATCCCGGGCATCAAGGTCGACAAGGGTCCGCAGCCGCTGGCCGGTTTCCCGGGCGACGTCGTCACCGAGGGCCTGGATGGACTGCGCGAGCGCCTGCAGGAATACGCAAAACTCGGCGCACAGTTCGCCAAGTGGCGCGCGGTGATCAACATCACCGATGAAAACCCCAGCTCCACCGCGATCGAAGCCAATGCCCACGCGCTGGCGCGCTACGCCGCGCTGTGCCAGGAAGCGGGCATCGTCCCGATGGTGGAGCCGGAAGTGATCATGGACGGCGATCACACCATCGAGGTCAGCTACGAAGTCCACGAGGCGGTGCTGCGCAGCCTGTTCAACGCGCTGTACGAGCAGAATGTGATGCTCGAAGGCACCATCCTGAAGGCCAGCATGGTAATCCACGGCACCAAGTCCACCGAGAAGGCGGATGTCGAGGAAGTGGCCGAAGCCACCGTGCGCGTGCTCAAGAGCACCGTGCCCGCCTCGCTGCCCGGCATCGTGTTCCTGTCCGGCGGCCAGAGCGACAAGGACGCCACCGCGCACCTGAACGCCATGAACCGCATGGGCCCGCACCCATGGCCGCTGAGCTTCTCCTATGGCCGCGCCATGCAGCAAGCCGCCCTGAAGCTGTGGTCGGAAGACATCAAGGGCAACATCGCCTCGGCACAGAAGATCGTGCACGAGCGTGCGAAGGAGAACGGCCTGGCTGCCCTGGGGCAGTGGAAGGGTTAAAGCTCCTGCCATGTTGCAAAGAAGGCGCCCATCGGGCGCCTTCTTTTTTCAGTCTGGGAATTTTGCAGCTTCAAGGTCCGTAGGCTCGAGCACCCCGCGTGCTGCGAGCAAACTGAGCCGATCGAGGAACTGGGTAGCTGTCGCGTTCGCGGTCGCGCGGCGTGCGTCCAGCAGTCGTCGCTGGGAAATGAGTACATCCACGGTGGTCCTTGTGCCTGTCTCACTGCCAGCCCTGGCCGCGTGAACGGATGCCTCGGAGGCCGCTTCCGCAGATTGACGCGCGCGAACGATCGACTCGTTGGACCGCTGGGCACGTTCCAGCCGGCGAATGTTGCGGGTGCTGTCGCGCGTGGCGATCTCGAGTTCGGCCGCCGCGGTGTCCCACTGGGCATTGGCCCGGCGCACGTTGGTCGACGCAATCGCCGACCCCATCAGTGGCATGGTCATCTGCAAGCCAACAATCAATGAGGGGCGTCGGCGAAAAGGTGTGGGAGCGGCCTTCTGGGTCGTTGAGATGGAAGAGCGTCCATAACGGAGTTGCAAGGACAATGTCGGCCACCGTGCGGCCTGGGCGGCACGCCGGGCTTGGCTGGCGGCCTCCAGGCGGTGACGCGCGGCCGTAACGGCTAGGGGTTCGTGACCCGGCGCGACGACACGTGGGGCTGCCGCTGGCCTTAGGCGATATATCGAGGCTTCGCCTTGTTCTCGTATCGGCCAACCTGGCGCGATCTGCGCGAGAGCTTGTCGTGCATCGTCAAGCAAAACCTTTGCCGCGAGAACCCGGGCTACAGCCGATGCCTGTTGCGCGCCTGTTTCGATGGCATCGAGGCGAGGTGCCAGCCCCACCTCGAAGCGCACCCGTGAACGTGCCGCCTGGAAGGCAAGGGCATCGTGATCGGCGTTGGCGAACTGATGTTCCTGGCGCCGTACTTCGACGAGCGTCCACGCCGACACTGCGCGAACGAGCAGGTCTTGTCGGGCTGCCGCGCCATCGGCTTCGGCCGCGCGCGCGTTTGCTTTTGCGGCGGCCAGGATCGACATCGCTTCCCGATTGACCAGCGACTGCGTGATCCGTAACTCGGCCGAAGTCACCCACTCACCGCTCCGCCCCCGTGCATGCTCACCCCAAAAGAATGCTTCCGGCAGGAAAGGCGCCTTCGCCTGCTTGGCCTCTTCGACCGTTTTCAACGCCAGTGCACGAGCCTTGGCAAGCGTGGGGTCGTCGGTCAGTGCTGAGGCATAAAATCGCAGGGATTCGGTGGTGGCCGAGTTGGCTGTAGCTGTAAGCATGCCAAGGAGGCTCGTGAAAATCGTGCTGGACGCAGATCTGCAAGAAAGATGACGCATGCCAGGACTTTACGTAGCAGCCACTCCGGCGCCTGTAGGAAATTGCGGTGTTGTCACTCGACACCTGGCGGGCTCTCCTGTCGTCCTATGCCGCACTGCGGAAGACATCGGCATGAGTAATGACCTACATTACTAACTGCGATAGAGGGGAGGCAGGCATGGACGATCGTATCCGGCGTACCGCGCATGTCATCGCGTTTTCTGCAACCTTATGCGTGGAGGCGGTGTGCGGCGCGCAGTCTTTGCTCACCCGTTTCACCAGGCCGCCGCACGAAGCGGCCTGGGCCACCATCGTCGATCACGATGTTCCGCTGGACCAGCGGCACAAGGCCCTCGCGGCACTGGAAGAAGAAGCGGTGGATCTCGGTCCTGCCGATCTGTACGTGCTGGGCTCGATCTACCACAGCGGCCGGCACTCCGGCGGCCTGCTCGATCAGGTCGACGACACCAAGGCCTCGCTTTATTTTGGCAATGCCGCCACGCGAGGAAGCATTCCGGCCATGGCAAAAATGGCCGAGCTCAAGCTCGCCAGCCACGATTACCGTGAGGCGATGAACTGGGCGGAAATCTACGCACATTACGTATTGGCAGGATCATCCCCGAAAGATGCCGCGCGCGGCTATGTCGCTGAGCTGGTCAAGCGCATCAGCCTGCATTTCGGAAACAACATCGATGACGTGATGCGCGACGTCGATGCCTATGTCGCCGCGCACGATGCGCAGATCCGCTCCGGTGTCCACGAGGACATGATGTTCCGTGCCGGGCAAGTGCAGCTGGACAATGTTTACCTGGCCACGCCAGGGCAAACCTTGCCGCCGCTGTCATGCATCGCCGATTTTCTTGCAGTCCTGAAGCCGGACGGCACCGTGGACCGAGCCCTGCCGATCGACATCGCGCCCGACGAGGGCATGCTCGAATCCATGGGCCACGCCCTGGCCAAAGCCAAGGCTGCCAAGACGACGGACACTTCGCCTCGCTACGCGATGATGACCATGGTCCTGGACAACGGACGCTATCGAACACGGTGAGGGACCATCCCTGGCCCCGGGATACGGCGTTTAGAAGCGGTACTCGGCCTGCACCGACACCACGTCGCTGCTCAGGTCCACATGATCCTTCTTGGCATCGTAGTAGTCGTAGTTGATGCCCAGGCTCACGTTGTTGCTGAAGTCGTAGCCGACGCCGGCACCGGCATACCAGCTGGTCTTGTCCAGGCCCTCGCGCACCGGGTTTTCATCGTTGCTCATGCCGTGGCCCTTCCAGCCGTAGATGCCGCCGCGTGCGGAGACATACCACTGGGGCGCCACGTTGAAGCGCCCGTTCAGGCCCGCCGTCCAGCCGTGCAGCTGGCTCTTGCGGCTATCGACCACGTTGTTGTCATTGAAGATGTTCTTAGCGTGGATGTTGCCCAGGTCGTTGTAGCCGGCTTCCACGCCCCAGGCGAACTGCGGGTTCAGCGCCCAGCGGTAGCCGATGTTGCCCGTGTAGGCGGTGTCGTGGCCATCGTAGCGGCCGTGGTCGAGCTGGGACTGGCCCACCGCGCCATTGACGAACCAGCCGTCGTTGTGAGTGCTCTGGGCAAAGACGGGGGCGGCCACGGCGCCTGCGGCGGCGATGGCGGCAACAAGGAGGATCTTGCGCATGGAATGCTCCATAAAGAAGACAGGGAAAGAAGAACGGCCGCGACGTGGCGTCGCGGCCGTGGGTTGGATCAGAAGCGGTATTCACCCGCCAGCGAGACGATGCCGGTGGAACGCTTGTAGTCCGAGGCAGTGTCGCCAGTCACCGCGTTGCGCAGCTTGCCGGCATTGGCGTGGAAGTAGTCGTATGCCACGCCAGCGCTGAAGTGGTCGTTGATGTCCCAACCGGTACCGATGCCGCCGTACCAGCTACCGCGGTGCGCGCGGCTGTCGGAGGTGAATCCGACCGAAGGATCCGAACCCTGCAGGAAGTTCTGACGATTGTTGTTGGCATAGAAGAAGCCGCCATGTGCGGAGATGTACCAGCCCGGCACCAGGTTGAGCTTGCCGTTCACACCGGCCATCCAGCCGCGCAGCGCGTTGGTGCTGCTGCTCTGGTTGACGTCATTGCTGTTGAACACGTTGCGGACGCGATAGTTGCCAAGGTCGGTGTAACCCAGTTCCGCACCCAGGCCCAGGTCGTTGCCGACCTTCCAGCGATAGCCGCCGAGCAGGCCGTAACCGGTGCGGCGATCCTGGTCGCCCTTGAAGAAATTGAAGCCGCTCTTGTCGCTGCCGAAGCCACCTTCATTGGTGCCGTTGGTGCGACCGACATTGGCGCCGATGAACCAGTTGCCGCTGCCGATGGCCTGGTCGGGCATGTAGTTGCCGGTGGATGCGGTGGTGTCCTGGGCGAAGGCCGGAAGAGCGGCGAAGCCGAGGGACGCGAGGCCAAGGGCCAGTAGGGTCTTTTTCATGGGGACATATCTCCAGATGGTTCCCGGGACGCGGGGGTTCGCGTCTCGGGCCGGGCGTATCGCTCTGTGGCGATGTCGCTCCGGTTAGATGGCTCCTGCCATTTCGAATTCCAGGTCGCTCCGGTATTTCATTAAGAATTGGTTAATCGGCGCGTCGTGGAAAAGCCTTCCCTGGCGCGGGCAAGCCAAGGGCCTGCCTACGTGCAATGGGAAATCAAACTTGGATGGGGGCTTGTTGCGCTAGGCGCGATGTTCCGTGTGCACGGTGGGTTCGTGCGCCGGTCCGAATTGTTTTTCTTCGTAAGTAAAGGGAAATCTCCGTACTTTCTTGAAAAAGGTTGCGCATCGTGGGGAGGGATGCGTAACCGTGTCCAGATGTCGTTGGAACGGTGGCCATTAGAAAAGAACGTAGCTGAAGAGTTCGCTTACGTCGGCCTGGAAGATTAAGGCGAAGTTAAGTTCCAGCGGCTTGGCCACATCGTTGCGTCGAAAGACTACCGAGTGGATGCGGGCAGTCCGCCTACATGCTGCGTCGCCTTCCGGATGCGACTTCGTCACGCTGATCGGCGACAATAAGCGCTTTACCACCGCCCCTTTGGAGACCCTAGCCATGACAACCCGCCGCGAGCTTGCCAACGCCGTCCGTGCATTGTCGATGGACGCCGTCGAGGCGGCCAATTCCGGCCACCCTGGCATGCCCATGGGCATGGCCGATATCGCCGAGGTGCTGTGGAACGATTTCCTGCGCCACAACCCGTCGCACCCGAAGTGGTTCAACCGCGATCGCTTCCTGCTGTCCAACGGACACGGTTCGATGCTGCAGTACTCGCTGCTGCACCTGGCCGGCTACGACCTGCCGATCCACGAGCTGAAGAACTTCCGCCAGCTGCACTCGCGCACCGCGGGTCATCCGGAATATTCCGAAACCCCGGGCGTGGAGACCACCACCGGCCCGCTGGGCCAGGGCCTGGCCAATGCCGTGGGCTTCGCGCTGGCCGAGCAGGTCCTGGCCGCGCGCTTCAACAAGCCGGGCCACACCATCGTCGATCACCACACCTATGTATTCATGGGCGATGGCTGCATGATGGAAGGCGTGTCGCATGAAGTGGCCTCGCTGGCCGGCACGCTGAAGCTGGGCAAGCTCATCGCCATCTACGACGACAACGGCATCTCCATCGATGGCGAAGTGCATGACTGGTTCACCGACGACACCGCCGCGCGTTTCAAGGCCTATGGCTGGAACGTCATTGCCGATGTCGACGGCCATGACGCCGACGCCGTCAAGAAGGCGCTGACCAAGGCCACCGCGCAGGGCGACAAGCCCACGCTGATTATCTGCCGCACCATCATCGGCTTCGGTTCGCCCAACAAGGAAGGCAAGGAATCCAGCCACGGCGCGGCACTGGGCAAGGACGAAGTAGCCGCCGCACGCAAGCAGCTGGGCTGGAACTACCCGCCGTTCGAAGTGCCCGCCGAAATCTACGCCGCCTACGACGCGCGTGAAGCTGGTGCCCGGCGCGAGGCTGAGTGGAACGAAGCGTTCAACGCCTATGCCAAGGCATTCCCGGAACTGGCCGAGGAACTGAAGCGCCGCATCAGCGGCACGCTGCCGGCCAACTGGTCAGAACACTCCATGGCCTTCGTGCGCAAGGTGCAGGCCGAAGGCGCAACCATCGCCTCGCGCAAGGCCTCGCAGAACACGCTCGATGCCTTCGGCCCGTTGCTGCCGGAACTGATCGGTGGCTCGGCAGACCTCGCGCCATCGAACCTGACCATCTGGAAGGGCTCCAAGCCGGTCAACCAGCAGAGCCCGGATGCCAACTACATCCACTACGGCGTGCGCGAGTTCGGCATGACGGCCATCGGCAATGGCCTGGCCTTGCATGGTGGCTTCATTCCCTACGACGCTACCTTCCTGGTGTTCTCCGATTACGCGCGCAATGCGGTACGCATGTCGTGCCTGATCCCGGCCCATTCGATCCATGTGTACACGCATGATTCGATCGGCCTGGGCGAAGATGGCCCGACGCACCAGCCGATCGAACACATGGCCACCCTGCGCCTGATCCCCAACAACAACCTGTGGCGCCCCTGCGACACGGTGGAAACGGCCGTGGCATGGAAGATGGCCGTCGAGCGCAGCCACGGCCCTTCGTGCCTGGTGTTCTCGCGCCAGAACCTCAAGCACCAGCATCGCGACGAAACCACGTTGGCGCAGGTCCAGCGTGGCGGCTACATCCTTTCCGATCCGGCGGACGGCCAGTTCAAGGCCATCATCATTGCCACGGGTTCGGAAGTGGGCCTGGCCACCGACGCCGCAGCTGAGCTCGCCAACCACGGCATTCCCGTACGCGTGGTGTCGATGCCTTGCACCGAAGTGTTCGACGAACAGACCACCGAATACCGCGAAGGCGTGCTGCCGACCTGGTGCCGTGCGCGCCTGGCGATCGAGGCGGGTGCGGTCGATTACTGGCGCAAGTACGTGGGCCTGGATGGCGACGTGATCGGCATGACCACCTTCGGACTGTCCGCTCCCGCCAACCAGCTGTTCGAGCACTTCGGCTTCACCGTGACCAATGTGGTGGAGAAGGTAAAGAAGTTGGTCGGATAACCAAACGCCAGGGCTGCCCGTTGAAGGGCGGCCCTGGTAGATGTCACGCTACATACAGGCCGTGGACCCCTGTGGGATTTTCTCCCCGCACCGGCCCTATCAACTGCGCAAAACGCTGCTTCAGTGACGCAACCGGGCCTCTCTCGCTCATGAATCGTCGGAAGTCCTCGTGGCTTGTGCGGTACGTATCCAAAGGGTTGTAGCCGCCTGGTATCGGAACATCATTGCGCGGCGGCCACTGGAAGGCGTTGTCGATCGCCGTCTGCTTGTCGAGCAGCCAGCTCATGTATAGGCGGCCCGCAGCCTTATGTCGTGCTTGAGCAAAAATCGCGCCCATCTGCGGCCAGCTGACGAATCGATCGTTACGAGGAAGCAGGAAGCGGCTGCGTGCGTCATCGGCTGGCTGAAGTGGTCCGGTAACCCCGAACGTCGCTGCGGCCCTCCCGGCCTCGACGTCAGCCGCGGCGAGCTCAGTCCCGCGGCGCCATACGATATTCTGCTCCAGTAACCGCTTTACGTAACTCCAGCCATGATCTTCTACAAGATAGGCGTAGTGCAGCAGCACGGCGTCGTCATCGTGCGGATAGACAAGGGTGAGTTTGTTGCGTAGCGAAGGGGCAAGATAGTCCAACGCATCTCGAGGTGCGTCGTCTTCGGCCAGCGCATTGATGTTGAAGACGTTGGCAAATGCAAAAACGTCAACCGCGACGAAATAGCCATCGGGATCCTTGTAGGACGAATCAATCGCTTCCCAGGCCGGGGGCTTGAATGGCAGTAGCGCTCCTTCGCATTTCCAACGATCGAAATCGTGAATAGTTTGCAGATGCGCTACATCGCATTCCAGGTAGCCCAGAGCGCGCTGCCTATCGATTCGGATGTCGTGGTATTTGCTCAAATCAGTGACGATGCGGATGTCAAGGCCCGGAAAGCGCGCACGGTAGGCGCTTTCCAGCGGGGCGTACCCATTAGGGCTGTCGCCACCGGCATAGACAACCAGACTGCCGCCTTCTTCAAGCGCTTCACTATACAGATCGTCGAGTTGGTGTTTGTCCACGCCCGCACTGTAGAGACCCTCCCGCCTTTGTGTCGGCAACGCGCTGACGCGACCTGCGATCAAGGAACCAGCCAAAGTTCCCATGGCCAAGCCTGCATGACTTAAAAACCTGCGTCTTTTATCGTCCATATTAAGGTTTCTCCTGCGCGACATTGCGCATGGAAACCGTAGGCTTCACGGTCGCGCCTTGTATAGCAATAAGCGGGAAATCCTGTGCAGGATAATAAAGGGATGATTGGTCGGTGAAGTTCGTCAGACCTGTCGCTCTTACTGTCATCCGTCGGCGTTATTGCTGAGACTCCGCGGCATCCGGCAGAAGCCGGCCGGGCCATACGCAGGGGGCGGCATCGGATGCCGCCCGTACCATCTTGTGTTGGCGCCAGCTTAATCGTCGGCCAGTTCTACCGCGAACGCCGTGGCCAGCCGCGCAAACTTGATGGCATGGTTCGCATGGCCTCCGAAGCCTTCCACGGTATCGCGCGGGGTCGCGCAGTACTTCGGTGGCGGCAGCGACGCCGGACGCGTCATCGTCGGCACCAGGAGCCGATCCACGGGGGTCGTTCTGCGCGAAGGATGACGTGGAATCCAGGTGTGAGCCGATCACGATGATCTCGCTGGGCCGTTCACTGCCTTCGATGCGCGCGATGACCGTCGATTGCGCTGCGTTTTTCAGAGGCAGCTTGGATACGATGATATCGTCGCGCCCGTTGGCGATAGAACGCCACTGGCCGGCAATGGCGTTGCTCGCGGTCACGCCGGCTTCCGAACGGTAATGGCGGTTGGGCGTGCTTGTCGAGAGTTCCTTGATCATCCCCAGCAGGCGGCCGGGATACAGGCGTGCCATCACGGCGCCGACGTGGGCTGCATCGTCGATCTTTCGCATTAACGCCTGGCTTTGCCATCCATTGGCGGAAATCCGCTTCGTCGGCATGTTGCACCAGCCCACCGCAATGGCCGGTGTCGTGGTGAAGCCGCACGGAAAGTGCGTCCATGGGGGGCGGGGAGCCACTATGCGCATTGCCTTAGCGGTGCCGCTGTAAGCGGCACCGCTTCCTCAGGTAAGCCCTGGCAGCTCCGATGGGTGGCTGGCGAGCTTCGCAGCGCCCGCCTGGATCAGCTCCGCTTCGTCGCCGAATCCCCACAGCACGCCGACGCTTGTGATGTGGTTGGCCACCGCGCCTTCGATGTCGAAGCTGCGGTCGCCGACCATCACCGTCGACTCGCGCGGGCTGGCGAAATCGTCGATCGCCGCTGCGATCATGCTGGCCTTCTGGCTGTGGGCGCTTTCCGGACCTGGCGCATAAACCCGTTCGAAGAGATGCCCGAAGGGGAGGTCCGCGATGATGCGTTCGGCGTGGTTGCGGATCTTGCTGGTGACCACGGCCAGGCGGTCCCCCCGGGCATGGACGGCGGCCAGTGCTTCGGGAATGCCGTCGTACACGCGCCGCTGCTGCCAGCCGTGTTCGGCGAAATACACGTGGTAGTGCTTCACCGCCTGCTCGACGCGTTCGGCGTCGAGCAGGGCGCCGAAGTTCTGGCGGAGCGGCGGCCCGATCCATGCCCGCAGGGCCCGCTCGTCAGGCACGGCGGTACCGAGTTGACCCAGCGCGTAGCGAATGCCACCGAAGATGCCGGGCTCCGAATCGATCAGCGTGCCGTCGAGGTCGAACAGGCAAAGAGTCACTTGCCGGCCCGCGCCTTCAGCGCTGCCACGGCGGGCAGCTCCTTGCCTTCGAGGAATTCAAGGAAGGCGCCCCCACCGGTGGAAATGTAGGAAACATCCTTCTCGATGCCATATTTGTCCACGGCCGCCAGCGTGTCGCCGCCGCCGGCGATGGAGAACGCCTTCGACGAAGCAATGGCCCGGGCCAGGGTTTCGGTGCCCTTGCCGAAGGCATCGAATTCGAACACGCCCACCGGACCGTTCCACACCACCGTGCCGGCCTTGGCGATCATTTGTGCGTAGCGCGCAGACGTTTCGGGCCCGATATCCAGGATCAGGTCGTCATCGCCTACCTCCGCCACGCCTTTCACCGTAGCCTTGGCATCGGCGGCGAAGCGGTCGGCCACCACCACGTCGGTGGGCACCGGTACATCCGCGCCGCGAGCCTGGGCATCGCTCATCACCTTCTTCGCCGCATCCAGGAGGTCCGCTTCGTACAGCGACTTACCCACCTTGTAGCCGGCCGCGGCGATGAACGTATTGGCAATACCGCCGCCGACGATCAGCTGGTCGATCTTGCCTGCAAGGTTCTCCAGCAGGGTGAGCTTGGTGGATACCTTGGAGCCGGCCACGATCGCCAGCAGCGGGCGGGCCGGGGCCTCCAGCGCCTTGCCCAGCGCGTCGAGCTCGGCCGACAGCAGCGGGCCCGCGGCCGCCACCGGGGCGAAGCGGATCACGCCATGGGTGGAGGCCTGGGCGCGGTGCGCGGTGCCGAAGGCGTCCATCACGAACACATCGCACAGCGCTGCGTACTTGCGCGAGAGCGCTTCGTCGTCGGCACCTTCGCCCACGTTCATGCGGCAGTTCTCCAGCACCACCACCTCGCCTTCGGCCACGTCCACGCCATCGAGGTAGTCGCGCACCAGCCGTACCTTGCCGCCGAGCTGCTTGCCCAGCCATTCGGCCACGGGGGCGAGCGACGACTCGGGATCGAACTCGCCCTCCTTGGGTCGGCCCAGGTGCGAAAGAACCATCACCCGGGCGCCAGCGTCCTTCGCGGCGCGGATGGTGGGAAGGGAAGCATCCAGTCGTTGGGTGGAGGTGATCTTGCCGCCCTTCACCGGGACGTTGAGGTCTTCGCGGATCAATACCCGCTTGCCGTGGAGGTCGAGGTCGCTCATGCGGGTGACGGACATTGCGAAAGCTCCAGCGGTCGGGGAAAACCGCTATTGTCTGGACCCGTCGACCCCAACGCAAATGTCCATGAACCCTTCACCCATCCTGTACAGCTATTGGCGGTCCTCCGCCTCCTATCGCGTGCGCATCGCCCTGAATCTCAAAGGCATCGCGTACGAGACGCGCACGGTGCACCTGGTGGCCAACGGCGGGGAGCATCACGCGGAATCCTACCGGGCCTTGAACCCGCAGGAACTCCTGCCGACCCTGATCGACGGCACGGCGGTGCTGACGCAGTCGCTGGCGATCATCGAATACCTGGAGGAAACGCGGCCGGAGGTGCCCTTGCTCCCTGCCGATCCGCTGGGGAGGGCCCGCGTTCGCGCCTTGGCCCAGGCCGTGGCTGCCGATGCGGCTCCCTTGACCAACCTGCGGGCGCTCAATGCGCTAAGCGCGCAACTGGGCGCCAGCCAGGCACAGCGGGTAGCCTGGACGCGTCACTGGATCTCGGTCTGTTTCGATGCGCTGGAAGGCATGCTTGCCGGCCCCGGCGGGCACTTCTGCCACGGGGATGCGCCGGGGATGGCTGACGCCTGCCTGGTGCCCCAGGTGTACAACGCCCGGCGCTGGGAAGTGCCAATGGAGCGCTATCCGACCATCGTCCGCATCGACGCGAACTGCGCCGCGCTGGATGCGTTTGCCCGTGCCGCGCCCGAGGCGCAGCCGGACTACACGCCGATGCCGTAGGGGTCGCTGGAGGCGAACTCGTTGCCCGCCGCGCCTTCGGAGAGGCGGATCTTCAACGCCAGGCCATCGCGCGAATCGGCCTTGTTGAGGGCTTCCTCAAGCTCGATCTGGCCCTCGCGGTACAGGCGGTAGAGCGACTGGTCGAAGGTCTGCATGCCTTCCTGCAGCGAGCGGTCCATGGCTTCCTTCACCTCGTGGATCTGGCCGCGACGGATCATGTCGCGGATCAACGGGGTGTTCAGCAGCACTTCGGTGGCCGGCAGGCGACGGTTGTCCTTGCCCAGCACCAGGCGCTGGCTGATCACCGCGCGCAGGTTCAGGGACAGGTTCATCAGCACGTTCTTGTGCGCCGATTCGGGGAAGAAGTTCAGGATGCGCTCGAGGGTCTGGTCGGCATTGTTCGAATGCAGCGTGGCCAGGCACAGGTGGCCGGTTTCCGAGAAGGAAATGGCCGCTTCCATGGTTTCGGTGTCGCGGATTTCGCCGATCATGATCACATCGGGCGCTTCGCGCATCGCGTTCTTCAGCGCCTCGTGGTAACTGTGGGTATCCAGGCCCACTTCGCGCTGGTTTACGATCGACCGCTTGTGGCGGTGCAGGTATTCGATGGGGTCCTCGACGGTGAGGATGTGCCCGGAGCTGTTCTGGTTGCGGTGGTCGAGCATGGCCGCAAGGGTGGTGGATTTGCCCGAACCTGTGGCGCCCACGACCAGGATAAGCCCCCGAGGCTCCATGATCAGGTCGCTGAAGATCGCCGGCAGTCGCAGCTCGTGTACGCTGGGGATGTCATTCTTGATGGCGCGGATGACCATGCCCAGCTCGCCGCGCTGCTTGAACACGTTGATGCGGAAACGGCCGGCTTCCTTCACGGCCAGGGCCATGTTCAGTTCCAGGTCGCGCTCGAACTGGGGGACCTGGCCTTCGTCCATGAGGGAGTAGGCGATTTTCTTCACCATGCCGCTGGGAAGGCCGGTATTACCCAGGGGATAGAGCTTGCCTTCCACCTTGATGTTCACCGGGGCGCCCGTGGTCAGGAACATGTCCGACGCGCCCTTGTCTACCATCAGCTTCAGGAAATACCCGATATCCACGCCTTGCCCCCGTATTGCATTGCATTCGATGTTTAGGCCTGCCCACAATATCGACCATACCGCGCAGAACTGTAAGAGGAACGAGTGATGGTCCACATCTTTTCGCCGAGGCCGGGCAACAGACGGCTCCGGCTCCTTGGCTTGCCCGCTGTGGTGCTCGCCGTCGCGCTGCTGCATGGCTGCGCCAGCGTGCCGCCCCCGGACAGCCAGATGAACCAGGCGCAAAGCCAGTTGCGTACGGCCAGGGACGCCGGCGCGGCCGATTATGCACCGGTGGACCTTGGTTTTGCCCAGGACAAGTTCCAGCAGGCTTCGGGCGCCATGGCCAGCCGCAAGTACGACCTGGCCGCCCAGCTGGCCGATGAATCCCGCGCCGACGCGGAAGTGGCCACCATGAAGGCCCGCCTGGGCGCTGCCCGGTCGCAGATTTCGGCCAAGTCTGCGGAAAACGGCAGGCTTCGCTCGGAGCTGTCGCAGGCTCAGGCCGATGCCGAAAACCAGGCCCAGCAGTCGGTCTCGCCGCCGCCGGGCAACGTCCAGGAAACCGAGATGACCTTGCCGTCTCCGGCGGAGAGTACCGTCCCGCCCGCAGGTGACGACAGCCAGGGAGGCCAGCGATGAACCGCTTCACCAAGCTTGCCGCGGGCCTCGCGCTGGCCTTCGCGTCCACCCTGGCGGTCGCCGCCAAGGACGACCTCGATGCCCAGCGCCTGTCCAACAGCCTGGATCAGCTGGCCAACGACCCCACCCTTGGCGGCTACGCCCAGGGCGAACAGGCCCGCGCCCGGGATGCCATCAACCGCCTGTATGGGCTCAAGTCCAAGGAACGCGCCCACGCGCTGTACATCGCCGAGCGCCGGGTGGACGTCGCCCGCGCCGCCGCCCAGCTGCAGGATGCCCAGAACCGCATCGCCAGGCTCGACCGCGAGCACGACCAGATCCTGCTGGACACCAGTCGCCTGGAGGTGGAGAACGCCCGCCGCGAACTCGACCGCCAGCGTCAGCAGGCGCAGGCGGTGGCTGCCGAAAACGCCCGTCTGCAACAGGAGGGCATGGATTCGGCCCAGGCTGCCGAGCAGGCCCGCGCCGAGGCCGATCAGTCGCGCAAGCTCGCCGAGGCCCAGGCCAAGGTCGCCAATGCGGCCAAGCGCCAGGCCGCGGCCGCCACCGCGGCGGCACGGGCCCTGCGCGACGCCGGCGACAGCGGCTCGGCTACTCCAACAAAAAAAGGCGGCCAGTGAGCTAACTGCGACTTCCGTCCCAACTTCGCGATATTGCTGGAAAAAAAGGCCCCGCACCCGCGGGGCCTTTTTTATCAATTCATTGAAAGTAAAGGAAATTAAGGAAGGTTTAATACCTTCCGCGACAGCTTGCACGTGCCCAACACGCGGAGTAGTTTCGGTCCTCCGGGGGACGCAATGTCCTTCGGGTGACCATTCGGAAACGCTTCCCGACATGCCGGTTCCCGGCATCCCTGGGCGGCGGTTTCCCCACCGATGCGGCCGCATGGCCCACGTGCGCCGCATCAACAGATGCAGGAGTCGACCATGTTCGAAAACCAGCAGCGTGACGATGTCGAGGCATTCATGAGGAGCGATGTTGAATTCCGCCGCCTCTACCAACTCCACCAGAAACTCGACAGCAAGGTCCACGACGCCGAGATCGGCGTACTACCCATCGACGACGCGACCTTGACCGGCATGAAGCGCCAGAAACTCCACGCCAAATCACGCTTGCTGCAGATGTGGGACGGTCGCTACGCGCAAGCGGGCTAAGCCCCCACCGGCAATAGGTTCTACCCCTTAAGACGGGCGCCTCTATGGCGCCCGTTTTGTTGCGCGAAGGACGGTCGTGCACGACCCTCGGTTATCATGGCGCGTCACTACCGGCTCGTGTGCCGCGCGACTGGCAGGGGCCGCGCGTGGGCAGGGGCGAATGGAGCAACAATGAGCGTCTACGGCACCGTCCTCGACCTGATCGGTCGCACCCCGATGGTGCGCGCGCAGCACCTTGATACCGGCAAGGCTGAGCTGTTCTTCAAGATGGAAAGCATGAACCCCGGTGGCTCGATCAAGGATCGTATCGGCCTGTCGATGATTGAAGGCGCCGAGCGCAACGGCCGCATCAAGCCCGGCGATACCCTGGTGGAAGGCACGGCCGGCAATACGGGCCTGGGCCTGGCGCTGGTGGCGCAGCAGAAAGGCTATCGCCTGGTGCTGGTGGTGCCGGACAAGATGAGCCGCGAGAAGATCTTCAACCTCAAGGCGATGGGCGCGGAAGTCGTGCTCACCCGTTCCGATGTGGCCAAGGGCCACCCGGAGTACTACCAGGACATGGCCGAGCGCATCGCGCGCGAAACCCCGGGTGCGTATTTCATCAACCAGTTCGGCAATCCCGACAACCCGCTGGCCCACGTGCAGACCACGGGCCCGGAGATCCTCGAGCAGATGGACGGGCGCGTCGACGCCATCGTGCTCGGCTGCGGTTCGTCCGGCACCATGAGCGGGCTGACGGCCTTCCTGAAGGAACATTCGCCCCAGACCGACCTGATCCTGGCCGATCCCGTGGGTTCCATCCTTGCCCAGTACATCAACGAAGGCGTGCTTTCCACCAAGTCCGGAAGCTGGATGGTCGAAGGCATCGGCGAGGATTTCCTCCCCTCCATCAGCGATTTTTCCAAGGTGGTCAAGGCCTATGCGATCAGCGACAAGGAAAGCTTCCACGCCGCGCGCGAGCTGCTGGCGAAAGAAGGCATTCTTGGTGGCTCGTCCACTGGCACCCTGCTGGCCGCCGCGCTGAAGTATTGCCGCGAACAGACCGAGCCCAAACGCGTGGTCACGCTGGTGTGCGACACCGGCAACAAGTACCTGTCGAAGCTCTACAACGACTACTGGATGCTCGACAACGGCTTCCTGGAACGCGAGCGCTACAACGACCTGCGCGACCTGATCCTTCGTCCCTACGCCCAGCGCGATACCGTGGTGGTGGGGCCGTCGGAGCTGCTGATCACCGCCTACAACCGCATGAAGCTCTACGACGTGTCGCAGCTGCCGGTGATGGACGGCGACCGCATCGTCGGCATCCTGGACGAATCGGACGTGCTGCTGCATGTGCACGTCGACGAGGCGCGTTTCCGCGACCCGGTATCCACCGCAATGATCGAAAGCCTGACCATCCTGGACGTGAAGTCCCCTATCGAAGCGTTGATGCCGGTGTTCGATCGCGGCCACGTGCCGATCGTGATGGACGGCGAGCGCTTCCTGGGGCTGATCACCCGAATTGACTTGTTGAACTATCTGCGTCGCAAAGTGAACTAACCGGGGCACCCGCCCCAAGGACATAACATCATGTGTGGAATTGTTGCCGCGACCGCCCAGCGTGACGTCGCCCCGTTGCTGATCGCGGGCCTGAAGGCGCTGGAATACCGCGGCTACGATTCCGCGGGCCTGGCCGTGATCGACGAGGGCGTGCTGCGCCGTGTCCGTGCCAAGGGCAAGGTGCGTGAAATGGAAGCGCGCTACGACGCCGATCCCGCACCTGGCGGCACGGGCATCGCCCATACCCGCTGGGCTACCCACGGTGTGCCCAGCGAGCACAACGCCCATCCGCACGTGGCCGGCAGCGTGTGCCTGGTACACAACGGCATCATCGAGAACTACGCGCCACTGCGCGAACAGCTCAAGTCCCGTGGCCGCGTCTTTACCTCCGACACCGATTCGGAAGTGATGGCGCACCTGATCGACGAACGCATCGAGCAGGGCATGGACCTGCGCGAGGCGGTAATCGCCACCGTGCGCGAGCTCGAAGGCGCCTACGCCATCGCCGTGATCAGCGACAAGCACCCCGATCGCGTGGTCGGCGCCCGCCGAGGTTGCCCGCTGCTGGTGGGCGTGGGCATCGGCGAGCACCTGCTCGGTTCCGATGCGCAGGCCCTGATCCAGGTGACCAACCGCATGATGTACCTGGAAGAAGACGACGTGGTGGAGATCACCCGCGCTTCTGCCCAGGTGTACACGCTCGATGGCAAGCCGGTGGAGCGCGAGGTGCACGATTCGGAGCTCACCTCCGATGCCGTGGAGCGCGGCGAGTACCGCCACTACATGCAGAAGGAAATCTTCGAGCAACCGCGGGCGGTGACCGAAACCCTGGAAGGGCGATTGGGCCCGCACGGCGTGCTGCCGAACATTTTTGGCCTGGGTGCCGAGGAGATGCTTTCAAAGACCCGCCAGGTGCACATCGTGGCATGCGGCACCAGCTATCACGCGGGCCTGGTGGCCAAGTACTGGATCGAGCAGCTGGCGCGCATTCCCGTCAGTGTGGAGGTGGCCAGCGAGTACCGCTACCGCGAGGCGGTGGTGCCGCCCGACAGCCTGTTCGTGGCCATTTCACAGTCGGGTGAAACCGCCGATACGCTGGCCGCCTTGCGCGAGACCAAGCGGCGCGGCTATCTAGGCACGCTGGGCATCTGCAACGTGCCCGAGTCGTCCCTGGTGCGCGAGGCGGACCTGAAACTGATGACCCGCGCCGGCCCCGAGATCGGCGTGGCTTCGACCAAGGCGTTCACCACGCAGCTGGCCGGCCTTGCCCTGCTCGCGCTGGAGCTCGGCCGCCAGCGCGGCCTGGACGGGGCCACGTACCTGAAGCGTTGCCAGGAGCTCTACACCCTGCCGCGCTTCATCGAACAGGCGCTTACCCTGGAGCCGCAGATCGTCGAGCTGGCGGCGCAGTTCGTCTCGCGCCAGCACGCCCTGTTCCTTGGTCGTGGCGAACACTATCCGGTGGCGCTGGAAGGCTCGTTGAAGCTCAAGGAAATCTCCTATATTCACGCCGAGGCGTATCCGGCCGGCGAGCTCAAGCATGGGCCGCTGGCATTGGTGGACGAGAACATGCCGGTGATCGCGGTGGCGCCGAACGGGCCATTGCTCGAGAAGCTGAAATCCAACCTGCAGGAAGTACGTGCGCGCGGCGGCACCCTGGTGGTGTTTGCCGACCATGCCGCGGTGATGGATGAAAACTTCGGGCAGGACACCACCTTGCGCCTGGACAGTGGCGGCGACTTCATTTCGCCCGCGGTGTTCACCATCCCCCTGCAGCTCCTGGCCTATCACGTGGCCGTGTTGCGCGGTACGGACGTGGACCAGCCGCGTAACCTGGCCAAGTCGGTGACGGTGGAATGAGGTCGCTTTGCTGGGCGGTGTTCGCGGTCGGCATGTCAGCTGGCGTGGCCATGGCGGCCGATGCGCCTTCGTGCGACAGCGCCAGGCAGTGCGATGCGATGGGAGGCAAGGCGTATCGCGCGAAGGACTATGCGCGCGCGGCGGCGCTTTATGAGCAGCAGGTCGGTTGGGTCGAACAAGCATCGGTCGATTGCCAGGTCAGGCAGGAAGACCATCCCGGCCGCACTTGCCCCGACGTAGGTGCCGATGCCTATAACAACGCCGCGCTCGCGTGGCTCCGCGCCGGACAGCCCTTGAAGGCGCGGGCGTGGCTGGCCCGCGCGCCGGCTTCGCCCAGCACCACGCACAACAAAGGCCTGGTCGATGCCGCCCTGGCCTCGTTCAAGGCGCCTGCTTCCCCGGTAGGGGAATACTGGCAGTACGCGGGGTTCGGCTCGTGGAGCACCGTGTCGGTGACCCCCAATGGCAGGCAATTCGACGTTCAGTTCAGCGGGCTGCATTTCAGCGCCAATGGCATGAAGTACGGGCCGAACATGGGTGACCTGTCCGATACCGTCACCATCACTGGCGGCCATGGGGTGATGCATGGCGACAAGGATTTGCCGGGTTGCAAGGTGGATATGAAGTTCACCGGCCTCGGGCTTGATCTGGATTCCGATGGCGAGTGTGGGTTCGGGGCGGGTGTGGGGGCTGGTGGACAATTTGATCGGGTGTCGACGCAGGATGTCGGAGCGGCCAAATTCTAACCATTCAAGGATGCATGGCAACCGACGCCAGCAAAGGACGAACAATTGAAGTTGCACGATAAGCCGGCGTCGCGCCGAGGCACGTGGTCCCTGATGGCGTGCGTGGCGCTTGTGGCACTCGTCGCCCGGCTCGTCACGGTCGGCCTTTTTGCTTCGTCGCTGCCGGTCTTCGATCAGTGGGATGCGGAAGGTGCCCATCTGCTTCGACCCTGGCTCCACGGCAATTTGCAGCTTTCCGATCTCTTCATGGCCCACAACGAGCACCGCGTAGCGGTGACACGGCTGTTTACGCTCGCGCTGTTCCAAGCCAATTCGGGGGAATGGGACAACCTGGTGGAGGCGTGCGCCAATGCATTCCTTTTCGCGTCATTGTTCGGCCTGTTGTTCATAGGCTTGCATCGGAGCACGAAGGACACGCGAGAATGTTTGGCGGGTACGGTTGTCCTGTCCGCGCTGGCAGCGATGCCCTATGCATGGGAAAACGCACTGACGGGTTTTCAAAGCCAGTTCTACGCCATGTTCCTGTGCCTCGTCGGCATGGTGATGGTCGCGTCGCGGGTCCGCATCGGCTGGGGTGCGCTGGCCGCCCTGGCGGTGCTGGGTGTGGTCAGCTTGTTCACCATGGCAGCCGGGCTGCTGGCGCCACTTGCCGCCAGCGCGGCCCTGCTGATGCGCTGGCGTGACGAACGGCTGCCGCGCGTGCCGCTGGTCGCGACACTTGCCACGATGGCATGCGTGTCCCTAGTCGGCTTGTGGCTCGTGCCCGCGGTGCCCTGGCATGCCGGCATGCGTGCGCAGGGTGTGGGCGATTTCCTGGATTCTGCCTTGGCCATGCTGTTCTGGCCGTTCGCACCACGGCTTCACAAGCACATGGAAATCCGCGCCGTGTGCGCTCTGCTTTTGTGGCTGCCTTGGCTGCTCTTTGCAGGCAGCTGGTTGCGCGGTCGACGCGCCAATGCCGGCGAGCGCATCGCCTTCGTGGTAGCCGCCTGGGCACTGGTGCAGACGGCAGCGACAGCGTATGCGCGAGGTCACGGCATCAGCTGGGTATGGTCGCGGTATATGGAGATTGCGGCTCTAGCCGGCGCGTGCAACGCGTTCCTCGCGGTACGCTGGGCCGCAGCGGCCACGATCACGCCGCGCCGCTGGTTGGCGAGTGGCGCGTGGCTCGCGATGTTCCTTGCCGCCCTGGCTTCGCGCACTAGCTACGACATGACGATGTTGCGGGATGCCGAGGCAGGCATTCGCGCGCAGCGGGTCAATACGCTTGCTTTCCTCGACCATGGTGACCCGTCGGTTCTGGATAAGCCCGTGCCCCAGATTCCTTATCCTGATCCGGCGCGTTTGCGTGAGTACCTCACCGACCCCACCCTTCGGTCGATCCTTCCCCGCGAATTCCGGCCAGCCGGACTGCCGCCCGGCAAGGGACTCCTTTCCATGGCCGCCGCGCGCTGGCAGGCGGCCGTACGTCGCGTTGCCGGATCGCCCTAGGCTTCCACCAGTGCGCGAAGTTCGGCGGTCCGGCGCTCGAGAAGGGCCTGGTCGCCGCGCGTCTCGATATTCAGGCGCAACAGCGGCTCGGTGTTCGACGAGCGGACATTGAACCGCCAGTCGGGAAATTCCATCGATACGCCGTCGGTGCGATCCACCGCAGGATGGTCCTTTGCGTAGGCGGCTTCGATCCTCGCCACCACGGCTTTCGCATCGCCGACCTTGAAATTGATCTCGCCACTGCAGGGGAACTTGGCTACGCGTTCGGCGAGCATCGCCTCCAGCGACACCCCGAGCTTGCAGACGCGTTCGGCGACTAGCAGCCAGGGAATCATCCCCGAGTCGCAATAGGCGAAGTCGCGGAAATAATGATGGGCGCTCATCTCGCCGCCGTAGATGGCGTCTTCCTGACGCATGCGTTCTTTGATGAAGGCGTGGCCCGACTTGCACTGAACGGCATGCCCACCGGCCTGCTCGACCATCTCGATGGTGTTCCAGGTAAGGCGCGGGTCGTGCACCACCTTGCCGCCGGGATGCTTGTCTAGCAACTGCGCGCCAAGCAGGCCGACGATGTAGTAGCCCTCGATGAACTCGCCGCGCGCGTCGAAAAGGAAGCAGCGGTCGAAGTCGCCATCCCAGGCAATGCCGAAGTCGGCCTTGTGCTGGAGGACGGCAGCGGCGGTAGCCTCTCGGTTTTCCCCCAGCAGCGGGTTGGGAATGCCGTTGGGGAACTTTCCGTCCGGATCGTGGTTGATGCGGACGAATTCGAATGGCAAATGCGGGGCCAGCAGGTCGATCGTCGCGCCTGCGCCACCATTGCCGGCGTTGACGACGATCTTCAGTGGCTTCAGGGTTGCTACGTCCACGTAGCTGAGCAGATGCCGGATGTAGGCCGATTTGTCATGATCGCTGGACAGCGCACCGCGCTTGCCGGCCTTGTCGAACGCGTTGGCCTCCACGAGTTTCTCGATATCCTTCAGGCCGGTGTCCGCGCTGATCGGGCGTGCTTTTTCGCGCACCAGCTTCATGCCGTTGTAGTCGATCGGATTGTGGCTTGCCGTGACCATGACGCCGCCGATGGCATCGCGGTGGAAGGTCTGGAAATAGACCTCTTCTGTGCCACACAAGCCGATGTCGACCACATCGCAGCCGCCATCACGAAGGCCCTCGGTAACCGCATGGGCAAGGGCGGGGCTGTCCAGCCGGATGTCGTAGCCCACCACTACGCTTCCGGTACCTACCGTCTGCGCGAAGGCGAGGCCGATCTTGTAGGCGATGTCATCATTGAGCTGGTCGGGGACGCGGCCGCGGATGTCATAGGCCTTGAACGCTTCCATCATGGTGCTCCTCGGGTCAGGCAATGGGCTGCTGGTACATCCAGCGCAAGGTTTCTTCCAGGGGGATCGGCGCCAGCGTGCCGAGCAGGCTGGCCAGGCGGGTGTTGTCGCCTTGCAGCCGGGTCACCTCGTTGGCGCGAACGAAGGCCGGATTCACCCGGACCTCAATGCTGTATCCGGCAATCTGCTCCATCATGTGGATAACTTCCGTCAAGGTGACGGCGTTACCCGAGCACACGTTCAGCAATTGCCCCACCGGGTAATTATCCAGCAGGCGGGCGTAGGTATCGGCGACGAAACGCACATCCTGGAAATCGCGCGCCACGTGCAGGTTGCCCAGCTCGATGCTGCGCTCGCCTCGGCGAAAGTGATCGACGATCTTGGGTATCAAGTACTGCGACCCCTGACCCACGCCCGTGTAGTTGAAGGGGCGCAGCAGGGTGACGGGCAGGCGGTCCATCCATAGGCGGGCCATGTACTCCATGGCCAGCTTGCTCACTGCATAGTCGTTGGAGGGTCGCGGCGCCACCGATTCGTCCAGGAGTTCCTGGTCGCTATTACCATAGACGTTGGCGCTGCTGGCCAGTAGCACGGCTGAGGGAGCCTTCTTCAACCCTGTCAGGGCCTGCAGCAGGTTGCGTGTACCCACCACGTTGGTGCGATACATGTCGTCCGCGTCGCCGTGGGCGACGAAGGCGATCGCTGCAAGGTGCACCACGGCATCCGGTGCACTGCGCGCCACCGCGCGCGTCACGGCCGCGGGATCACGCAGTTCGACAGCAGGAGATGCGAGGTCTGCCGGTTCCTCGCCCAGCCCCAATACCACGTGACCGCGGGCGACGAGGGCATCGGCCACGTAACGGCCGGTGAAGCCATGCTGCCCGGTGAGCAGCACTTTTTTTAAGGCGGCGGACTCAGAATGAGGCATCGCGCGCGTTTCGCTCGAGGTCGGCTTCCACCATGGAACGGCAGAGGTCTTCCAGCGGCGTATGGCTTTCCCAGCCGAGCTCCTCGTGGGCCTTGCTGGCGTCACCCACCAGCAGATCCACTTCGGCGGGACGGTGGAAGCGAGGATTCACGCGCACCACGGCCTTGCCGCTGCGCTGGCAGGTGCCCACCTCGTCGATGCCCTTGCCCGTCCATGCCAGGGCGACATCCACGGCAGCAAAAGCCAGTTCCACGAAGTGGCGCACGGTCTTGGTGCGGCCGGTGGCAAGCACGAAGGTGTCGGCACGGTCGGCCTGCAGCATGCGCCACATGCCTTCGACGTACTCGGCGGCGTACCCCCAGTCGCGCTGGGCGTCCAGGTTGCCAAGTTCCAGCACGTCAAGCTTGCCCAGCTTGATCCGCGCCACGGCGTCGGAAATCTTGCGAGTGACGAACTCGCGTCCACGCAGCGGCGACTCGTGGTTGAACAGGATGCCACTGGCGCCGAAGATACCGTACGACTCGCGATAGTTGATCGTGCTCCAGTGCGCGAACAGCTTCGATACGCCATAGGGACTGCGGGGATAGAAGGGCGTGTCCTCGCGTTGCGGCACTGCCTGTACCTTGCCGAACATCTCCGAGGTGGATGCCTGGTAGAAGCGGATGGCTGGATTCGCCACACGGATGGCTTCCAGCAGGCTCAGCGCGCCCACGCCGGTGATCTGCGCGGTGGTAATCGGCTGGTCGAACGACACGCCAACGAAACTCTGTGCCGCCAGGTTATATACCTCGGTGGCTTCGCTCCGCTGCAACAGGCGGATGGCCGAGCCCATGTCGGTCAGGTCGAACTCCACCAGGTGCAGGTCGGGGTGGCTGGCGATGCCCAGTTCCTGGATGCGCCAGAAGTTCACCGAGCTGGTGCGCCGGTAGGTCCCATACACGCGATAGCCCTTCGACAGCAGGAGCTGGGCGAGATAGGCGCCATCCTGTCCGGAAATGCCGGTGATCAGTGCGGTCTTCATCCGAGTGTCCGAAACAGAAGGAATGGGGCGGTCGCTGCTGCTGGGCGACATGCATAAGTCGACCGCGTCTGGAATGACGCGAGGTCAGGCGCGACCATAGACATCATCAAGGCGTTCGATGTCGTCTTCACCAAGGTAGTCACCCGATTGCACTTCGATCAGTTCCACCGGAGTGTCGCCGGGATTGCGCAGCCGGTGCACACTTCCCCGCGGAATGTAGGTGCTTTCGTTTTCGTTGAGCAGGAAGACGCGTTCGCCACAAGTCACTTCGGCCACACCGGAGACGACGATCCAGTGCTCGGCGCGATGCTTGTGCTTCTGCAGGCTCAGCGCGGCGCCAGGCTTGACGATGATGCGCTTGACCTGGAAACGCGCCCCCGACTCCAGCGAGTCGTAGCTGCCCCAGGGCCGCCGGACCACGCGATGCAGTTCGTGCTCGCTGCGATCGTGCTGTCGCAGCCGCTCGACGATGCGCTTGACATCCTGCGCGGCGTCCTTGTGCGCCACCAGGGTGGCATCGGCGGTGGTGACCACGATAAGGTCGTGCACACCCACCGTGGCAACTACGTGTCGGTCGTGCGAACGAAGCAGCGACCCGGTGGTATCGATGGCAATCGTGTCGCCCTCGCGCAGGTTGCCTTCCGCGTCGTGATCGGCGGCAAGCCACAGCGCCGACCACGAGCCGATGTCGCTCCAGCCACAACTCACCGGTACCACGGCGGCGTGCCCGGTGTGTTCCATCACGACATAATCGATGGAATTGTCCGGTGCCTGCGCGAACGACGCCTCGTCGACGCGGATGAAGTCCAGGTCGCGCACGGCCGCGGCGAAGGCGGTGCGGACCACCTCGAGCATGCCGGGCGCGAACCGCTGCAGCTCTTCCAGGTAGCGGGAGGCCTTGAACAGGAACATCCCCGAGTTCCAGTCGTAGCCGCCGTCGGCAAGGTAGCTGGCTGCCGTCGCAGCGTCGGGTTTCTCGACGAAACGGTCAACGCGAAAGGCCGAAGGCGCGATGGAATCTCCCCGACGTATATAGCCGAAGCCGGTTTCAGCGCGCTCCGGGCGGATACCGAAAGTGACCAGCCAGTCTTTCCGGGCAAGCGGGATGGCATCTTCGACAGCCTGGACGAACGCACTGTTATCGGTGATCAGATGATCGGCGGGCAGGACCAGAAGCACGGCGTCGGGGTCGAGGGAAATCGCCTGCAGCGCCCCAAGTGCGATGGCGGGCGCCGTATTGCGGGCTACAGGCTCCAGCAGGATGCCTGCTCCGGCGATATCCAGTTCGGAAAGCTGCTCGGCCACCAGGAAGCGGTGGTCATCGGCCGCGATGACGATGGGGTCGTGCACCCCTGGAATGCTGCGCGTGCGACTTACCGTTTGCTGGAAGAGCGTCTCACGGCCGGCCAAGGAGAGGAATTGCTTGGGCAGGTTCTTGCGGGACACAGGCCACAAGCGTGTGCCACTTCCGCCGCTAAGGATGAGGGGTATGAGCATCAGGCGGTCCTGGCAATGGCTGTCGCTGCAACGCAATCCATCACCTGTGCCAGGCCATCCTGCCATGTCGGCGCGACCCAATGGAATGAATGGCGGAAACGCGCATTGTCCATCACGGAGTAGGCAGGGCGTCGCGCTGGCGTGGAAAATTGATCGCTACCGATGGCTTCCACGACAGGACGCCGCGCTATCAGCCTGCGACTGGCGGCGTGCTCGAAAATGGCCTCGGCGAAGCCGTGCCAACTCGTCTGGCCCGAGGGAACCAGGTGAAAATGTCCCAGTAGCTGGGCGCGTACGGCGACAGGGGCGTTGGACCAGCGCTCGATGGCGAGCGCGGTTGCGTCGGCCAGGACGTGCGCCGGCGTTGGCGCGCCCACCTGATCGGCCACCACGCGCAGGTGATCGCGATCCGCGCCCAGTCGCAGCATGGTGAGAAGGAAATTGTGGCCACGCGCGCCGTATACCCAAGCCGTGCGGAAGTTCATGAAGCTGGCGCCGGATGCTTCCAGCGCCTCTTCACCCGCGCGCTTGCTGCGTCCGTAGGCGCCCAGCGGTGCAGTGGCGTCGGTCTCGCGGTAGGGGCGGCTGCCCCGGCCGTCGAAGACGTAGTCGGTGGAGTAGTGAACCAGTAGCGCGCCGTGGGCGGCGGCCCAGGTGGCCAGTGCAGCCGGGCCGGCGGCATTGATTGCCGTGGCCACGCCTTCTTCTGACTCGGCCTTGTCTACGCCCGTGTATGCCGCCGCGTTGACGATCACATCGGGCTGCTCGGCGTCCAGCACGCGGCCCAGACCGTCAAGGTCGCCAAGATCCACGGCCAGGCCGTGGCTTCCGTCGTCCAGGCGCCCATCGCGCGAGGCGGCCAACAGCGTGCCCAGGGGGGGCAGTGAACGCAGCAACTCGAAGCCCACCTGGCCATTGGCGCCCAGCAGCAGGATCTTCATGCCGGGAAGTCCGGCAGGCGATCGGCCGCGACCTCGGCGAGAAAGGGCGCCTTGGCGTCTTTGTCGGACAGCAGCGGCCCGGAGATGGGCCAGTCGATGCCAATGGCGGCATCGTCCCAGCGGATGCTCGCGTCAGCCTTGGCGTCGTACAACGCCGTGCACTGGTAGGTGAAGGTGGCGAATTCCGACAGCACGCAAAAGCCGTGGGCAAAGCCCTCGGGAATCCAGAAATGGCGCTTGTTGTCAGCGGTGAGCATCACGCTGGCCCATTGGCCGAAGGTGGGCGAACCGCGGCGGATGTCCACGGCCACGTCGTAGACCTCGCCTTCGAGCACGCTCACCAGCTTGCCCTGCGGGTTGGGCCACTGGTAGTGCAGGCCGCGCAGCACGCCGCGCGCCGAGCGCGATACGTTGGATTGCACGAAACGGGCGTGGATGCCCAGCGCCGCATATTTCTCGCTGTTGTAGCTTTCGTAGAAATAGCCCCGGGTGTCGCCGAACACGGCTGGCTCCAGGATCACTGCTTCCTTCAGGTTGGTATCGACTCGCTTCACTTCACCACTCCGTGCTCCACCATATGGCGCAAATATTCGCCGTAGCCCGTCTTGGCCAGTGGCTTGGCCAGTTCCAGCACCTGCTCTGCGTTGATCCATCCGTTGTAGAAGGCGATTTCCTCGGGGCAGCAGACTTTCAGGCCCTGCCGGTTCTCGATGGTCTGGATGTAGTTGCCCGCTTCCATCAGCGAATCGTGGGTGCCGGTGTCCAGCCACGCGTAGCCGCGGCCCAGTTGCTCGAGCATCAGCGAATCGTCGTCGAGGTAGCAGCGGTTCAGATCGGTGATCTCCAGCTCGCCGCGAGGGGAAGGCTTGAGATCGGCGGCAAAGTCGGACACGCGCGCATCATAGAAATACAGACCCGTCACCGCATAGTTGGACTTCGGCTTGAGAGGCTTTTCCTCCAGGCCCACCACTTTGCCCGAGGCATCGAACTCGGCCACGCCGTAGCGTTCGGGATCGCGCACCCAATAGCCGAACACGGTGGCGCCGCGGCTGCGCGAGGCAGCGCGTTTGAGGCGCTCGGTCAGGCCCACGCCATAGAAGATGTTGTCGCCCAGCACCAGGCAGCTGGGCTGGCCATCGATGAAATCCCGGCCGATGATGAAGGCCTGGGCCAGTCCGTCCGGGGAGGGTTGCACGGCGTAGGTGATGTTGAGCCCCCACTGCGAGCCATCGCCAAGCAGCCTCTGAAAGAGGGCCTGCTCGTGCGGCGTATTGATGATCAGCACGTCGCGGATGCCGGCCAGCATCAGCGTGGCCAGCGGGTAATAGATCATCGGCTTGTCGTAGACCGGCAGCAGCTGCTTGCTAACCGATTGGGTGATCGGATAGAGCCGGGTGCCCGAGCCGCCTGCGAGGATAATGCCCTTGGTGGTCATGCGCCCAGTCGCTCCATCATGTAGCTGCCATCGAGAATGCGGGAAACCCACGGCTGGTGGGCCAGGTACCAGTCCACCGTGGCCTCAATGCCGCTGGTGAAGGTTTGCGAGGGCGCCCAGCCTAGCTCGCGCTGGAGCTTGGACGAATCGATGGCGTAGCGGCGGTCGTGGCCGGGGCGGTCGCGGACGTAGGTGATCAGCGATTCGCGGGCGCGGCCGTCGGCCAGCGGCTGGCGGGCATCGAGAATGGCGCAGATGGCCTTGACCACGTCGATGTTCTGCTGCTCGGCATTGCCACCCACGTTATAGGTCTCACCCACGCGACCTGCCTCGAGCACGCGACGGATCGCCGTGCAGTGGTCCCCGACGAAGAGCCAGTCGCGGATGTTCTTGCCGTCGCCGTACACGGGCAGCGGTTCGCCAGCCATGGCCTTCTGGATCACCAGCGGGATCAGCTTCTCAGGGAACTGGTAGGGACCGTAGTTGTTCGAGCAGTTGGTGGTGAGGACGGGTAGGCCATAGGTATGGTGGAAGGCGCGGACCAGGTGGTCAGACGCTGCCTTCGATGCCGAATAGGGCGAATTGGGCGCGTAGGGGGTGGTTTCGGTGAACTGGCCCTCGTCGCCGAGCGAGCCGTAGACCTCGTCGGTGGACACGTGCAGGAAGCGGAATACCTCCTTGCCGGCGTCGTCCAGGCCGCGCCAGTAGTCCCGGGCGCACTCGAGCAGGCCCAGGGTGCCCACCACGTTGGTCTCGACGAAGGCGGCCGGGCCATCGATGGAACGGTCGACATGGGATTCGGCGGCGAAATTGACGATGGCGTCCGGGCGGTGCGTGGCCAGCAGGCCTGCAACGAGCTCACGGTCACCAATGTCGCCCTTGGCGAACACGTGCTGCGGATGCCGTGCGACCCCTTCCAGCGTGTCCAGGTTGCCCGCGTAGGTGAGCTTATCGAGGTTGATCACGCGGAGGCCGTCGTCGAGGGCCTTGAGGACGAAATTCGCGCCAATGAAGCCGGCACCCCCGGTGACGAGCAATGTCTTCATGTTGCCTCGTGGCATGTGATCGAACGGCAATTCTCTCACGCCGATGCAGCGTCGTCGTCGGTCCCCGTTGCTGGCTAGCTGAACTAGCGTTCAGTCGCGGTGGCGGCGCGACCGGCGGGGTGCGTTGTATGATGCCCGGTCGGTGTCCGCCCCTGGGCGTTCCCGCAACCCAAGCGTTCCCCCGCAACTACGGTTCCGTGCATGAAAATCAAGAAAAAACAGCGTGTTGAACACGGTTTGGGGACTCGGGCGATCCACGCGGGGCAGCACCCCGATCCGTCGACGGGGGCGATCATGACCCCCATCTATGCCACCTCCACGTACGTGCAGTCGAGCCCGGGCGTGCACCAGGGCTATGAGTACTCCCGCACGCAGAATCCCACGCGCATGGCATACGAGCGATGCGTGGCCGAGCTCGAGGGTGGGGTGGCCGGCTTTGCGTTTGCCTCCGGCCTGGCCGCCGCTGCCACCGTGCTCGACATGCTCGAAAGTGGCAGCCATGTCATCGCCATGGACGACCTCTATGGCGGTACCTATCGCCTGTTCGAGCGCGTACGCAAGCGCTCGGCCGGCCTGGATTTCTCGTTCGTCGACCTCAACGACGCCCAGGCCCTGCGCGCGGCGCTGACGCCGAAAACCCGGATGATCTGGGCCGAGACCCCGACTAATCCCATGCTCAAGCTGGTCGATCTCGCCCGCCTGTCAGCGTTCGCTCGCAAGCATGGCCTGATCCTCGTGGTCGACAACACCTTCTGCTCGCCGATGCTGCAGCGGCCCATTGAAATTGGTGCCGACCTGGTGCTCCATTCGGCCACGAAATACCTGAACGGCCATTCGGATATGGTGGGTGGCATCGTGGTGGCAGCCTCAACAGACGTGGCCGAACAGATGGCGTTCCTGCAGAACTCGGTAGGCGCGGTGGCCGGACCATTCGATTCGTTCCTTGCCATGCGAGGCCTGAAGACCTTGCACCTACGCATGCGCCAGCATGTGGCGGGTGCGGGCGAGATAGCCGCGTGGCTCGAGGCGCAGCCAGCGGTGAAGCGGGTAATTTACCCGGGATTGCGCAGCCACCCGCAGCATGCGCTGGCCCGGCGGCAGATGGACGGGGCCGGCGGCATCATCAGCGCGGAGTTGCACGGTGGCCTGCGCAGGGCGCGACGGGTGCTCGAGCGCTGCAGCCTCTTTGCCCTCGCCGAGTCACTTGGAGGCGTGGAAAGCCTGATCGAACACCCCGGCATCATGACGCATGCGTCGATCCCCCCGGCCACGCGCAAGCGCCTGGGCATAAGCGATGGACTGATCCGCCTATCGGTGGGCGTGGAGGACGTCGCCGACCTCAAGGCCGAACTGTCCCGGGCGCTGGCCTGACACGATGTCGAGTTCCCGCATAGCGCGCCTGCTGACTGGACCTATCACTTCGCCCATGGCACATCGCTCCCTCATCTGGGAACTGGCCAAACGCGAGGTCATGGGGCGTTATCGCGGTGCCAGCTTCGGCATGCTCTGGTCGCTGATCAGCCCTTTCATGTTGCTCGCGGTGTATTCGTTCGCCTTCGGCAGCGTTATGAAAGGGCGATGGCCGGCGCAAGGTGGACAGGAGCACAGTTTTACCCTCGTGCTATTCATCGGCCTGATCATCCATGGCTTCCTGTCGGAGGTTGTCATGCGGGGGCCGATGCTGGTCACTGGCAACCCCAGCTATGTCAAGCGCGTGATCTTTCCGTTGGACATCCTGCCCTGGCCGATGATTCTATCGGCGCTGTTCCACCTGCTGACAAATTTCGTGGTGTTCCTCGCGTTACGCCTGGCGATGGAGCACACGCTCGACTGGACTGTCTTGCTCTTTCCGGTCGTGGTGCTTCCGCTTGTCATCCTGTGCTTTGGCGTTTCCTGGCTGTTTGCGGCGCTGGGCGTCTATGTGCGCGATATCACCCAGGTCACCAGCGTGCTGTCCACGGCGTTGCTGTTCACATCGTCGGCTGTGATGCCGATGGATTCGGTGGCCCCGGCGCTGCGTCCGCTGTTCCTGCTCAATCCTTTGACCATCATCATCGACCAGGCGCGAAACGTGGCGCTATGGCACATGATGCCGGACTGGACGATGCTCGGCATATACATGGTGGTGTCTCTCGCCGTGGCCTTCCTCGGTTTCACCTGGTTCGTGGCCACGCGACGGGGGTTTGCCGATGTCCTCTGACGTATCGATCCACGTCGGCGGCCTGGGCAAGGTCTTCCCGGTGTACGACAAGCCCCATCACCGCCTTCTGCAGATGCTTTCCCCGCCCTCGGCGAAGCATCGCTGGTACCGGCAATTCACGGCATTGCGCGACGTCGGCTTCGACGTCCACAAGGGCGAGACGGTCGGCATCGTCGGCCGCAATGGGTCGGGGAAATCGACCCTGCTGCAGATCATCTGCGGCACCCTGACGCCTACCACCGGTTCGCTCGAAGTAAACGGGCGCATCGCCGCGCTGCTCGAGCTTGGTGCCGGCTTCAACCCGGAGTTCACGGGGCGCGAGAACGTTTACCTCAACGGTACGGTGCTCGGCCTGACTCGTGAGCAGATCGACGACCGGTTCGACGACATCGCTGCATTCGCCGACATTGGCGAGTTTATCGAACAACCGGTCAAGAGCTACTCCAGCGGCATGTATGTGCGCCTCGCCTTTGCCGTTGCGATCCACGTCACGCCCGATATCCTGGTCGTTGACGAGGCGCTTGCCGTAGGCGACGAGGCCTTCCAGCGAAAGTGTTTCGCGCGCATCGAGCGCATCCGCCGCGATGGGGCCACGGTGCTTTTCGTGTCCCACTCGGCCGGGACAGTGCTCGAGCTGTGCAACCGTGCAATCCTGCTCGACCGGGGTGAAATGCTGTATTCAGGCTCCCCCAAGCGCACGGTCTCGCACTACCAGAAGATGCTCTATGCGCCGGACGATCGCGTGGCGGCCATTCGGGAGTCCATCCGCGACGAAATGATGTCTACCCGGGTCGAGTCGGCGTCGACCGGATTGTCCGACCCGGCCGTGCAGGCATCGTCGTCGGCGTCTCCCGTCGAGGTGGGTGCTGTCGCCGTCGAAGTGTCTACCGAGGAAGCCTGGCTCGACGAAAACCTCAAGCCGCAAAGTACCCTGCGATATGAGAGCCAGGGTGCGCGCATCCGCGACGCCCACTTGCGGACCATCCGCGGCGAGCGCGTCAACGTGCTGCTTCCCGGTGAAGAGTACCAGTACGTATACGACGTCGAGTTCGCCCGAACGGCTGCTGGCGTGCAATTCGGCATGCTGATCAAGACCGTGTCGGGTGTCGAACTGGGCGGAGGGGTGTCCTCGCCTTCACACGCGGCGGGTGAGATCGTCGAGGCAGGCCAGGCCCGCCAGGCGCGGTTCCGCTTTCGGTGCCTGCTTGCTCCGGGCACGTATTTCCTGAACGCGGGCGTCAGGGGCCGTGTCGGCCAGGACGACACGTTCCTCGACCGCGTCGTCGATGCCGCGATGTTCCGTGTGGCCCCCGATAATGAACGCGTTGCCACCGGCATGGTTGATTTCGACATTAGGCCGAGTATCGGTCGTGTCGTCGACGGACCGGAGAACGAATGAACGCAGGTGCATCGGCCTCCATGGAAGAAGGCAACAGGCAGAGCCGTGCGTCGGCGATCCTCGTGCTCGGCATGCATCGAAGTGGAACATCAGCCTGTACCCGGGTGATAAACCTGCTCGGCGCGGAGTTGGGGAACGGGTTCCTTCCCCCGGCGGCGGACAACCCAGCGGGATTCTGGGAGCACGAGGGTGCTTACCAGATCCATGAACGGTTGCTGGGGGCCCTTGGACGTCGCTGGGATAGCGTCAGCGAGATGCCATCGGGCTGGCTCGATTCCGAGGCCGGGCGCATCGCCGCGGACGAGCTTACAATCCTGTGCCAGCGTGATTTCAGGCAGTCGCCACTGTGGGCGGTGAAGGACCCACGCATGTGCCGGCTAGTGCCCTTGTGGCTGGAAGTGCTCGAACGCCTGGACGTGATTCCGAAGGCCCTGTTCATGACGCGCGATCCGCTCGAGGTCGCGGCGTCATTACGGGTTCGTGAGGGGCGCCTGGAAGGCCCCTCCCACCTGATGTGGGTACAACACTTGCTGGAAGCCGAGCGCCACACTCGCGGGATCCTTCGGAGCATGATCAGCTACGACGGCCTCATGGGCGACTGGCCGGAGGTCATGGCGCGGGTGGGTCGGGAGCTGGACATCAACTGGTCTCCGACGATCGAGGAAGCAACGTCCGACATCGATGCATTCATCAATCCGCGGGGACTGCGCCATCATCACCATGGGGACGTCTCCCAGGACACCGTTGCCCGGCAAACATCGGTATTCGTCGATTCGCTCTACGAAAGTTGCCGGCAGGTCGAGGCCGGTCGCGCGGGCTGGGACGTGCTAGACGATTTCCAGTCACGCTACGCCAGGGCCGCGGATCTCTTTGCAAAGCCGGTCGCGGACAACGAAATCCTGGCGCTGAAGCTGCAGGGCGATGTCCACATCTGGGAAGCGGAAGCAGGCGCCCAGCGCGACAAGCTCCAGGCGGTGGCGGATTCGCTGGACGCATCCCGGGCGATGGAGGCTCGGTTGGTGTCGGATCTTGAAGGCGTGCGGGGCGAATTGTCGGCCGCCCATGCCAGCATGGGGCGGCAGCTACATGAAAACGACGTTCTGCGCGAGAACATTGATGTGGAAAGGCAGGATGTCGCCCGCCTGGGCCGCGAGCTTGAATCTGTCGCCGAAGAACGTCAGGATCTTGCTGATCGCCTGGAATCCCTGCAAACGCAATGGAATGCCCTGCACGTGAACCTGGGGTCGCGGCGTTGGCTGCTTGCCCGGTTGATCGGCCGGCATCGCTCCTAGCCAATCTTCACCAAGGCGTCCGAAGGGGGCGTCGCTTCCCGAGGTGTCCATGTCAGGCGTAAAACCCATTGCTTTTTATCTTCCACAGTTTCACCCCGTGGAGGAAAACTCCGAATGGTGGGGTCCGGGATTTACCGAATGGACGAACGTGGGCAAGGGTCGCCCGAACTTCGTCGGCCACTACCAGCCGCACGTGCCTAGGGACCTGGGCTACTACGATTTGCGCCTGGTCGAGAACATGCGTGCCCAGGCAGACATGGCACGGCTCTACGGCATCCACGGCTTTTGTTTCTACTATTACTGGTTCGACGGGCGGCGTATCCTGGAACTGCCTATCGAAAACTATCTCAAGAGCGACATCGATTTTCCATTCTGCGTCTGCTGGGCCAACGAAAACTGGACCCGGACCTGGGATGGCCTTGAGAAGGATGTCCTACTCGAGCAAAAGCACGGCGAGGACCAGGACCGGCGCTTTATCGAGGACCTCCTGCCCCTGCTCGCAGACCCCCGTGCGATCAAGGTAGACGGCAAGCCGATGCTGCTGGTGTACCGTGCCGACCTCTTCCCCGATACCGTGCAAACCACCATGCGCTGGCGCGAAGCGGCGCGTCAGTTTGGGTTGGGCGAGATTCACCTAGTGGCCGTCCAGTTCTATGGCATCGTCGACCCGCGCGATTGGGGCTTCGATGCGGCCGCGGAATTTCCCCCGCATACGTTCATAGGTAGCGAGAATGGTTACAGCCGTCAGTTGCAGTTGACCAATCCGGAGTTCCGCGGCGGCCTTGTCGACTACCGCAAGGTGGTGGCGCAGTCCGTGGGCCGCACCCGTCCCGACTACCGGTGGTACCGGGGTATCGTTCCTTCCTGGGACAATACGGCGCGCCGGCAGCACACATCGCACATCCTCGTCGATTCGTCGCCCGGCCTCTATGGCTTCTGGCTGAAGTGGCTCGTGCGCTATACCCGGGCCAACAATGCGCCCGAAGACCAGCTGATATTCATAAACGCGTGGAATGAATGGGGCGAGGGCTGCCATTTAGAGCCTGACCTCAAGCACGGCCTGGCGTACCTGGAGGCCACTTATGCCGCGGTGAGCAACCAGGACGCGCAGCTCGACGCCATTCTTGCCGACTCCCAGTTGCTGCGCGAGATCGGCGGCGAGCGTATCGCGCGCTTCATGGACGAGAAGGATCGCCTGGCCCAGGACGTGATCCTCCTCTCGGCCGAGCTTCGCCATCGCACGGCCAATCCTGCTGAGCCGCGGCGCTCGTGGCTGCGGCGCGTCGTGGCCGCCCTGACACGGCCATTTCCCCGGCTGCATCGTTTTGGCGTACGGATGTACCTGGCATGGCGCGGTTGAGCCCGCGCCGCGTCGCAGTACTGGCGCATTTCGATACGGAGGGTCTGCTGGGCATCTATGCCCGGCGGCTGCTGGACGAATTGTTGCTGCATGTCGAACGCGTGGTCCTGGTGTCCACGCAGCTTCTCCCGGAACACGCCGTCGGGCTTGATCCGCGCGTTCAGGTTATCATTCGCGAAAACATAGGATACGACTTCTACTCGTTCCGCACGGGCGTATTGGCGATCGAGGACCTCTACGCATACGACGAACTGGTCATCGCCAATGACAGTGTCATTCCGGTGCGACGCGGTGGGCTGGGCAGGGCATTCGAAGAAATGTCGCAGGTCGATTGCGATGCATGGGCGATGACCGAGTCGCATCAGGTGGCGCGCCACCTCCAGTCCTGGTTCCTGGTCTTCCGCAAAAGTGCTTTCTTTACCCGGCATTTCCTTGATTTCTGGCAAGGGGTGAGGATCCTGCACAACAAGTGGGAGATCATCCTGTCATATGAGGTTGGCCTCACCCAATGGCTGCTTGCGCACGACGTGCGCATTGCCTCGGCGCTGGTCCCGACTTGGCGCAAACGGCGAACCATCGCCCATCGACTGGCCCGCAAGCTTGGCCGCAAGCCATCGCGGGAGGAAATTCGGTCAGCCAATCCGGCGCACTACCTTTGGGATGTGCTTTGCCAGCGATACGGCTTCATCAAGACTGAAGTGCTTCGAGACGATCCCAATGCGGTCCTTGCCGATGCGCTGCCCCATGTTGTCGATGTAGACGAAATGCCTGAGCTAATCGGAGAAATGGATCGCCTAAAGCGTGGACGCAGGCATTCGCCGCCGCTCGGCACGCCCCGCGAGGACGCCAACGATCCGGAGCTCATGAAGCGACTGTCGTTGTCGGTGATCGATCCTGGCGAACTGCATGGCGACGTGGCGGTGGTGCTGCACCTGTATCATGTGGACCTGCTCGAATCCATCGATGCTTACCTGCGCAACGTCATATGCAGGCATGACATATTTATTTCCGTCAAGAGCGAGGCCGACCACCGGACGGTTACGGACTACTTCAGCCGAAGCGACCGGAATGCGTTCGTCTATCTGCACCCCAACATCGGGCGGGACGTGGGTCCGTTCGTGAGCCTGCTCAACAGTGGCCTGCTAGACCGGTACGAGGCTGTCTGCAAGATCCACTCGAAGAAAAGCGTCTATCACGAGGAGGGCAGCGCGTGGCGCGATGAACTGCTCAAGCCATTGCTCGGTACCTCGCAACAGGTCCTGGCCATACGCGAAGCGTTCCGGACGGAGGATCGTCTGGGCATAGTCGGTCCCGAGCGGTCATACGTCAGCGATTCCCGGTTCTGGGGTGGCAACGAGCTTCGCCTGCGCAACCTCGCCGCCGAGGTCGGCATTGACCAGGCATTTATTCGCCTTGGTTTTTTCGCCGGCACGATGTTCTGGGTGCGGCCAGTTGCCCTCGCCGGTCTACGAAAACGCAGGCTTGCGCTTGATGAGTTCGACCCGGAGGCAGGCCAGCGTGATGCCACGTTAGCGCACGTCATCGAGCGGATCGTTACCCTATGTGCACAGGATGCGGGGTATTTCGTTGCTACGACCCGCGATCCAAGGCGGGAGTTGGATCATGAAAGCTACGCTGGACAGGGTGTCCGCGTCTTGCCATCCTCGGAAGACTAGTTATCGAGGTTTCACAAATGCTGAGCGATCAGGGCCGCACGGGCGTGAAGGAGTGCCTTCGCACATTGATCCACTGTCGCGGCTGGACTACCCGGACGCTCATTTCGACGTGGTCTATGCCTTTTCCGTGTTTTCTCACCTTTCCGAATCGTCGGAACGCTTCTGGCTACCTGAACTGATGCGCGTGCTTAAGTCAGGTGGCGCCCTGGTGGTTACCTCCATACCCCATCGCTTCCTGAACCTGTGCAAGGCCGGCATATGTAAATCGTCTGGCCGCAACCAGTACGAAGAAGATTACGCCCGGATGTTCGCCGACCCGGACGACGCCATGCGGCGCTACAAGGCGGGTGAGTATGTCTACGCACCCATGTCAGGCAATGCCGCGGCCCTGACGTCGGAAAACTATGGATGGGCTTCCATGCCGGTCGGATTGGTCGGCGCCATCGCGCGTTCCATACGTTTCATCGACGATCCCTCCCTTTTTGAGCAGGGTAGTTTTATCGCTCGCCGTAGCCAAGCCATCGGTCACCGCGTCATTAAGTTTCTCCGACATGCCAACCGGCGTGTTGCCGGTTGACCAAGGAAGGGCCCATGAATACATCGACGTCGCCCGTGGCCGATTCGGTCTTCACGCGGCCCGAGCAGCGCAGCGAAACGCCAGCCGATGCGCGCTCACCAGCCAGGCGTGCGCTGTCAGCGTGGATTGTGCTCCTGGCAGCTGTCGTCATCGTGTCCACCGTCTACGGTGTAATCCGGAATTTCTCGCCCATTCCCTACATGGACCAGTGGAACGGCGAGATCGGCTTCTGGGAACGGATTCAGTCGGGTGATTTTGCGGCCTGGTGGGCGCAGCACAATGAACATCGCATCGTGGTCACCCGGTTGTTGTTCTGGCTTGACCTGAAGTTCTTTCACGGGACGAGTGCCTTCCTCATTGCCACGAACGTGCTGCTGCATGCCGGTACGGCGCTCGTCCTTGCGCGAGCGTACGTTCGCCGGGCATCACGCCACCCCGGCACCTGGGCCATTGTTGCGATCTTGCTCGCCGCGCGATTGGCGTGGATGCAGGACGACAATCTCAACTGGGGATTCCAGAGCCAGTTCGTCGCCGTGTATCTGTTCGCCTTAGCTGCTTTCGCCACCCTCACGGGCACGGCGCGCCCGGGGTGGGCACGCGTCGGGGCGACTTTGCTGTTGGCTACGCTATCCATGCTCAGCATGACCAACGGCCTAGTCGTGTTCCCGCTGCTGGTGTGCATCGCGTTGGTGATGCGGATGTCCTGGCGGGTGGTGACCTGCCTCACGGCGGCCATGCTCGTGGCGTGGCTCGTGTATTTCCACGGCTATATCCAACCCCCGTTTCATGCCTCGCCACTGGGCAGCCTGCGGCACCCACTTGGTGTCCTGCATTTTGCCGCCGCGTTCCTGGGCTCGCCGTTGTATTTCCTGGGCGTTCCTGGCTTTTTAGCGGTTGGTGCGGCCGTCGCCGTCGCGACCGTGATGGCTTCTCTGGGCGTGGGGTGTGTCCTCCGCGGCGAGCTGGGTCCCTATCGCGTCTTCCTCTTCGCGGCCATGGCCTTTTGCGGTTCCGCCGCCCTGCTGGCGGCCATGGGTCGGCTCGACATGGGTATTCAGGCGGCACTATCGAGCCGGTACACCACTCCCGCGCTCATCGCGTGGTGCGCTGCCTTGCTGTTCCTGGTGGACGTGCTGCCCGTGGGCTGGAGCTGGCGCGTGCTGGCGTTGGTTGGCATGGTCGGCATGCCCTTGCTCGTGCTGGGACAGAAGTCGTTGCTCGATCCCCGTCCTATCCTGTACTACCGGGCCGTGGCCCTGGCAGGCCCATCCTCGGGCGTCATCGACGACACCTACCTGGACTGGCTGTATCCCCGCGGCGGCCAGGCCCGTCTGCTCCACTACATGGCGTATGCGCAGCAACAACGGGTCTCCGTCTACGGCCACGGTTGGCCAAGCCAGCTTGGTCGGGTCGCCTTCGATCCGGGCAAGGTTGACGCGCAGCTTTGCCGGGGATCATTCGACGGGTTTGTCGTCCTTGATGGTGCGTTGCGCTTGTCCGGCTGGGCGCTGGACGATCACGGCCGTCCAGTGGATATGCTCGTGGTGGTCGACGAAGGCGGTTCCGTCGTTGGCTATGGTGCGGGCGGCGGGGTACGCCCTGATGTCGCCACAGCCATCCCGGGTGCATCGCCCGACGCTGGCTTCCAGGCCTACGCGAAGGGTTATCGCGGCTTTGCAAGCGTATACGGCTACATCGATGGCCGCTTCTGCCCGCTCGCGCGGATCATTCCGGTCCCTGCCGGTTAGGTCAGGGTTTGTGGCCGCGCAGCCGGCTGACAATTTTGCGAATGGGCGCTGTCATACTCCAGGATCGGGATCCGCGAATCTCCGCAAGGTCACCATTCGCGCTAGCCAATTTCAGGTCGGCCAGTCGCAATCTTTCGGCCAACTCCTCGCTGTGCTTGCCAGCTCGCGCAAGCTGCAGTTGGGTATCGGCCAGGGTTTCTTTTGTCTCGGCCAGGGCTGAGGCGGAGTCGGTCATCGCGCAGTCCAGGGCTTTGCATTGCGCCACCAAGTCTGGGACTTGCCCTTGTTGCTCGTGCATCACCCGCATGATCGACATGACGGCGTTGCCATCCCCCTCCCTATATTCAGCGGGCAAGGGATCGCAAGACAGTACCGCTGCCATGGACTGGATTTCCTCCAGCGCTACCTCACGCTGAAGCTCGGGCCGGGACAGCTGACACGGTGCTTCGTTTCGCGCCAGTACGGTGAGGAACTCGTAGCCATGCGAGGTGTGGAAATGTCGCTCGCCCAGGTTGATTAAGCCAGCGACATATAGATCCTGGCAGACCAGGCGAAAGCTATGGGGTGTGAAGACCCACTCGTGGGCGTCGATGTACTCCCCCCGGCTCGTTACCTGACCAAGCATCCGCGCGCCATCAGCGGCGTCGTGGATATGTCGGAACGGCGATGCATCGCGGGTGCCCCAGGCCATCTGCTCGCCCTTGTAGACGAAGTTAGCATAGTGGTCGAAAAGCGCTCCGGCGTGCCCTCGCCGATTTGCCAGGTTGGCGTCGATCATCTGGCCCGCGGTGGTTAGTGGGCGGAATACATCGAAACTGAATCGTTTGTCGGGAACGATGATCGCAAGCACGCCGTCCTCGGAAAGCAGTTGACTGGCGTGTGAGAGGAAGGTGATGAAATCTGGCGTGTGCTCGATCAGGTGGCTGGCGATGATGAGGTCGAAGGACTCGACTTGGCCTATCAGTTGGCCGATATCGGTTCCGATATGGTCGACCTCGCCGATCCGTGAGACATCCACGCCAAACGCCTCGTACTTCTCGCGGAGCGTCGCGCCGTCGGCGTGATCGAACACGGTGACGTCGAAACCATCCCCACGGGTGATGACGGGGTTGTACGAGGGCCCGATCTCGAGGCATCGCTTGTTTACCGCGAGGGTACGAATAAATGGCCGGAATTCTATCTAGGCCCTGATTCGGTCGTGGCAGGAGGTGCCATCTTCCCACGGATACGCCCGGAGCCGCCCGTCCACGTTGGTGACCCAACTTCTTGCGTAACGAGCAAAACCGGCCAGGAGGGCCGCGAACGCGAGCCAGGCAAGCACGCTGTAGCTTGGCAGAGCGACTGGCGAGGGGCCGCGGGGATCGTAGAACATCAGCACTATGACCGTGAAGATTTGTAGCGAGACCAGCACTGAGAAGGCACGGATTGAAGCAGCATGCACCGTCTTCATGGCCGCCATCAGCACGAGCAGGAAAGAGATATATGCGCCTTGGTGCAGGATCGTACTCCTGGGAGCGAAGAGAGCAATCATCCAGATAAGCAGTCCAATGCCAACGGCCAGGGACATGTCGAGCAGGTCTTTTCCAGGAAAGCGCCTTCGAACAATCAGTGTAATGACCGCAATGGCAACGGGAAGAGGCGAGAACCACCAGAGGCTGTAGGCCAAGTGGACGAAACCGAGGTCTTGAATGACATGCTGTTCCGGTCTGGGGAGGCCTGCCGCAAGCCACGAGCCCATGTCGCGAAAAAATGCAACTGTCCCCCTGGTCATGACAAGAATGTTGCTCCAACGGATCTGCAACCAGTCTCCCATGGTCAGGCCAGCGTAAGCCTGGCGGAGCAGGGTCGGAAATGGGGTCGGGCTGAGTGGAACCACTCCCGCTAGGTGCCAGCTGAGCAAGCGCGTGCCCGGCGGGTCGACCAGTTTCTGGTAGAGAACCCACGGGAGGTACGCGGGAAGCGCCACGCTCGCAGCCATGCCCACGGTTCGCAGTCGCTGGAGACCCGGTCGCGCCAGCCACGCAAGGAAGATACCCGCCAGGCCGAAGATCGTTCCGCCATGCGACAACATCGACAACGCAGCGGTCAAGCCGACAAGGCCAGCCTGCTGGAACGATGCCCGATGATCCTTGACATCCATCAGCAGGATGAAACACATTCCAGCGAAGGTCGCTGCCAGGAGCTTGGGCCAGACGAAAACTCCGTTGATCAGCATGACTGGACAAAGCGCAAGGACAGTCATCGCCGCGACGCTGGACCGCCATGGGAAAAGCCGCCTGGCGAGGATCATCAATGGAATGATCGAGGTTGCCTGGAGCCAGATCGAGACGGGATTGTAGAAGGCCTGCAACGCGGGTGCGATGGGCTTGACGAGAAGGTAGATGCCGGCTTGCAGGGGAGGTCGGTCGCTCGACAGCCAGTCGCCGATCATGGGCGTGTAGACGTGGCTGGACCATACCTGGTCAGCCAATACCTTGGGCAGCCAGTCGTCGATGGGCAGGCTGTTCCAGCGATTGGCCGTCCACGTCCAAAGGTCCCAGGTCCCGTAGAACGGGAAGAGTCCAACAATGCAGAGGAAGGTGCCCAGAAGCGTTGCGGGAGCGAGAAGCAATATCGCGCCGGTTTGTTCGACGCCGACTCTGGTCGATCTTCGCCGGATGGCGGCATGGATCACCAGCCCCACCGCAACTGCCGATGAAAACGCGATGCCAAGAGGCCGGCTGAAGAAATAGGCGAAGAACGCCAGCATGCCAACCGTACCCATCAAAACCAGGGCGGCGAACACGGAAGACTGGGCATCGAGCTTGCGCGCCGCGATGCAGGCCAGTTCGGCGACCCACGCATGCATGAGCGCTAGCGCAGCCAGCACGATCGCGAGTCCGTGCGGATCAAAGCCAAGCCGCATACCTCTGCGGACACCCAGGCCGCCCCAATCGTCGGTCGATGTGGACATGTCGCGCAATTGGACCTGGAAGGCGGATTTGGCAACACCTTCCGGAACGCTGATGGCTACGCGCCGCCACTGGCCCATTGGTTCGATCGAGTCGCCCGTTCGTTCGTCGATCCTGGGCGGCGGTATCGATGCTGGCGTGAATGTGGTGCCCTGGAGGAACCCGACGGGAACAGCAGGCGTGCCAGCGTGGCCGGCAATGGTAAGTTCAACCCATCGAGTGTTGCTGGGCATGGACTGGCTTGTGATTTCTCGATCGCCATGCGGGCACAGTGTGATCGACCGAGCCGGGTTCCCAGGCTGGCACCCTCCGCTCACCAGGACGTGGCGTGAGGGAATCGCGAACGCAATACAGGCCAGCAACAGCAACACTGCCGCCGGGTGCCCCAAGAGCCAGCGCGCTAGCTTGCATGCACGCTTCCACGCCTCGGCCTCCTTCCGTGATTCAGGCTGCATCAACTCCTCACCCCTGTCGCAACTTGTAGGCTACGGCACACGATGACCGGCGGCGGCGCTCATATTAATGCATCTACCATGAGAAGCCCCATGAGCGCATCCCCGGCGTGCGTCGACCCATCGTGACATAATCATCGCCCCCTGATGGCGGCAATCACCCCAAGGAGCCTGTATCCGTGAGCTGGCTTAAATCGCTGTTCCGGACGCTCTCGCCCGAGTCAAGGCACCGGTTCAAGTCGGCCGTCTTTCCCATGCTTGCACCGCTGATCGGCCATACGCCCCGGTATCGTCATTGGCTGGCCGCCGAACGTGAGTGCAGTTCGGACGCAGCGCTGGCTGCCCACGCGGCCAGTCGACCTGTGGCCGTTCTTCCAGCGGCATTCGAGCAGGTGTTTGCTGCTGCACTGGGGCCCGGGCCTTACGCTTTGCCCATGCGCCAGACCCCGGTTGCCCGCAGCGATATCCGCCTGATTGCCTTTTACCTGCCCCAATTCCATCCGTTCTCCGAAAACGATGCATGGTGGGGACGGGGCTTCACCGAATGGACCAACGTTTCAAAGTCGGTCCCGCAGTTTGCAGGCCACGAGCAGCCCAAGCTCCCGGGCGAGCTGGGCTTCTACGACCTGCGCCTGGTAGATGTCCAGCGCCGCCAGATGGAGCTGGCCCGCCACTATGGCATCGAGGGATTTTGCTTCCACCACTATTGGTTCGCCGGCAAGCGTCTGATGGAAACACCGGTGGCGCAGGTGCTGGCCGATCCGTCACTCGACCTGCCGTTCTGCCTGTGCTGGGCCAACGAAAACTGGACGCGTCGTTGGGATGGCGCCGATCATGAAACGCTGATCGCGCAGGACCATTCGCCCGAAGACGACCTGGCCTTTATCGCCGACATTCTTCCGGCGCTCCGTGACGAGCGCTACATACGCGTGGACGGCAAGCCGTTGCTCGTGGTGTATCGCGTGGACATACTGCCCGACGCGCAAGCCACAGTGGCCCGTTGGCGCCAGTTCGCACGCGCGAACGGCATCGGGGAATTGCACCTGGTTGCTGCGCAGACCTTCGGCATCGACGATCCCCGGCCCTTTGGTTTCGATGCTGCGGTGGAATTCCCGCCGCACAACGTCATCCCGGACGACATCGCCACTGCCCAGTCGTTCTACAACGGCCAGTTCCGTGGACGGGTCTACCGCTACGGCGATATGGTCGAGCGGGCCGCCGCAGCGCTGCCTCCGCCCTATCGGATATACCGGACGGCATTCCCAAAATGGGACAATTCCGCACGCAAGCCTGGCCGTGGGCACGTGTTCCACCGCGCAACTCCGTGGGAGTTCGCCGACTGGCTCGGCCACGCCGCCAGACATGCGCGCAGGCACCTGCCGGAAGGCGAGCGCCTGGTTTTTGTCAACGCATGGAACGAATGGGCGGAAGGCGCGTACATCGAGCCGGATCGCCGGAATGGCTATGCCTACCTCGAAGCGGTCGCCAACGCTATCGATGGCATATCCACGTCGACCGACACGCCGCTGGCAAGCGTGGTCATTCCCCTGTACAACCACGCCCGCTACATCCGCGACGCCCTCGATTCTGTCGCCGCCCAGACTTATCAGTCGTTAGAGATCGTAGTTATCGACGACGGTTCCACCGACGACTCCGCCGGGGTCGTGCGACAGTGGCAACGCGACCATCCAGCGATACGGGTAGTGTTCCTATCGCAGGCCAACGCCGGAAGCCATGTCGCGATCGAACGGGGGGTGCAGGAAGCCGCGGGTGAATTCATCTCCCTGATGAATTCAGACGACATCTACATGCCGACGCGACTGGCCACGCTCGTCGCGGCATTGCGGCAGGGGAATGCCGCGCTGGCGTTTTCCGACGTCGAACTGCTGGCCGACCACGGTACCGCCCACGCGGTGGAAAGCGATTACGCGCGTACCCTCAGGGCCCGCCTCGACAGGGCAGACGACCATGGCTCGCTCGCCCTCGGCCTGCTTGATTCGAACACGGCTGTCTCCACGGGCAATCTGGTTTTCCGGCGTCACCTTTACGAGCAGATCGGCGGGTTCGCCAACCTGCAGCTATGCCACGACTGGGACTTCGTCCTGCGTGCGTTGTGCTCCTGCCGCGTCGTGCGTATTCCTGACCGGCTGTATGGTTACCGTCTGCATGAAGCCAACTCCTTCGGCAAGCTCCAGGACCAGGCCGTGGTCGAGACCGGGCAGGTCCTCCGCGGCTTTTTCTCCCAGTTGGGGCCGGAGCATCTCCAGTGGTTGTTTCCCGACAGGGATGCCTTCGGGCGTTTCATCCGGAAACGAGGCTACCAGACCCATGTTCCTGCTGACTCGCCGGCAAATGCCTATCTTTCAGGGCAGTGAGGGGCGGCCGGTGGTTGCGTGGCGGTGGTAAAATGCGCGGCCAGCCGCCATGCGGCCCCGAATATCGTAGCCGATGACCCACGACAACCGCCTCACCGCCCACCTGGATTCGCTGGAGGCTGAGAGCATCCACGTCCTGCGTGAGGTGGCGGCCGGGTTCCGCAACCCGGTCATGCTGTACTCCATAGGCAAGGACTCGGCGGTGCTCTTGCATCTGCTGCGCAAGGCTTTCGCGCCGGCGCCGCCCCCCATGCCGCTGCTGCACGTGGATACCACCTGGAAGTTTCGCGACATGTACGCGCTGCGTGAGCGCGTGGCCGCATCTCCCGATCTGCGCCTGATCGTCCACGTCAACCAGGAAGGACTCGCCCAGGGTATTTCACCGCTGGTGCACGGAGCGACGGTGCATACCGACATCATGAAGACCGTCGCCCTCAAGCAGGCACTGGACCACCACCGCTTTGATGCGGCCATCGGCGGCGCCCGGCGCGACGAGGAAAAATCCCGGGCCAAGGAACGCGTGTTTTCGTTCCGCAACGCGCAGCACCGTTGGGATCCGAAATCGCAGCGGCCCGAACTCTGGCACCTCTACAACACCAGCCTGGCGTCCGGCGAATCAGCGCGCGTTTTCCCGCTGTCGAACTGGACGGAGATGGATGTCTGGCAGTACATCCGGCGTGAGGGCATCGAGGTCGTCCCGCTTTACCTGGCCAGGGAGCGTCCCGTGATAGAACGAGACGGTGCCTTGCTCATGCTCGACGACGAGCGGCTGCAACCTCGATCTGGCGAAGTCGTCGAGCACCGGATGGTGCGCTTTCGGACGCTTGGCTGCTACCCGCTGACTGGTGCGGTGGCATCGACGGCGACCACGCTCGATGCCGTCATCGAGGAGATGGCGGCATCGCGTTCGTCCGAACGCCAGGGTCGCATCATCGACCACGACCCCACCGCCTCGATGGAGCGGAAGAAACAGGAAGGTTACTTCTGATGCATACGCCTCGCGATACCGAGCAGGACGACCTGCCGACACTGCTGCGATTCATCACCTGCGGTAGCGTCGATGACGGCAAGAGCACCCTGTTGGGCCGCCTCCTGCATGACGCTGGCATGGTCCCTGATGACCAGTTGGCCGCGCTGGCGCGCGACAGCCGTCGGATGCACCCGGAACAGCCCGACCGGCTCGATTTCGCCTTGCTTACCGATGGCTTGGACGCCGAGCGCGAGCAGGGCATCACCATCGACGTGGCATACCGCTATTTCCATACGGCGCGTCGGCAGTTCATCGTCGCCGACTGTCCCGGGCACGAGCAGTACACCCGTAACATGGCGACCGGTGCCTCCACGGCCGACCTTGCCGTCGTACTGGTCGATGCGCGCAAGGGGTTGCTGCCGCAAACCCGCCGCCATAGCTACATTTGTGCGCTGCTGGGCATCGATCAGGTCATCCTGACGGTCAACAAGATGGACCTCGTCGACTACGATATCGCCGTCTACGACCGCATCGTCGAAGGGTACCTTGGGCTGGCGCGGGAGTTGGGCATCCGGCGCGTCGTGTCGATGCCAGTGGTGGCCGTCGATGGCGACAATGTCGGGAGTGCTTCGACGCGACTCTCCTGGTACAGGGGCCCTACCTTGCTCGCCGCGTTGGAAGAAGCGGCGGTACCCGTGCGCACGCTTGGTGCATTTCGTTTGCCTATCCAGTATGTAGCCCGACCAAACCAGGATTTTCGTGGCTACGCAGGCACGGTCGAGGATGGCACTGTGCAGGTGGGTGATGAGGTAATCGTGCAGCCTGGGCAGGCGCGCGCGCGCGTGTCAGCTATCCACGTATCGGGTCGTCCCGTGGCAGAGGCGATACGCGGGCAGGCCATCATGGTCAGCCTCGACTGCGAAGTGCAGGCCAGCCGCGGCCAGCTGCTGGCAAGCGCCACGCAGCCATGCCTCACGGCCTCGCAGTTCGCATGCCACCTCCTGTGGATGGGTGATGAACCCATGCTGCCCGGGCGCTCCTATTACCTCCTGCTGGGCACCCGTCGCATCCCGGCGCGCGTTACGTCGATCAAGCACAAGGTCGATGTCAACACGCAGGCGCACCTGGCGGCTCGCCGCCTCGAGCTCAACGAAGTGGCTTACTGTAATATCGACGTCGACGATGACATCGCCTACCAGGTCTACGCGGACAATCGTGCATTGGGCGGCTTCGTCCTCGTGGACCGCCAGACCCAGGCAACTGTGGCCTGCGGGATGATCGACTTCGCCCTGCGTCGTTCGGCCAACGTGCAATGGCAACACCTGGACATCGACAAGCAGATTCGTGCTCGGGCCAAGGCGCAACGTCCATTGTGCGTCTGGTTTACCGGTCTTTCCGGCGCGGGCAAGTCCACCATCGCTAACTTCGTCGAGCGCCGCCTGGCGACCCTGGGCCACCACACGTATCTCCTGGACGGTGACAACGTACGGCACGGGCTGAACAACGACCTGGGCTTCACCGCGGAGGCCCGTGTGGAGAACATCCGTCGTCTCGCCGAGGTAGCCCATTTGATGGTCGATGCTGGCCTGGTAGTGCTCGTATGTGCCATCTCGCCTTTCGAATCCGAACGCCAGTTCGCGCGGGGGCGCTTCGCCGACGGGGAATTCGTCGAGGTATTCGTGGACACGCCGCTGGACGAGTGCGAGGGACGCGATCCCAAGGGGTTGTATGGAAAGGCGCGAGCCGGCCTCATACAAAACTTCACCGGCATCGATTCACCCTACGAGGTCCCGCACCACGCCGAGGAGCACCTGCTCACTAGCGGTGCCACGCCGGAAGATCTCGCCGCAAGGCTCGCTGCCCGTCTCGTTGCGCGGATCACGCTCGGAGGCTGATGGGGCAGCGCACTGTGGTCGTCGTGTGCCGCTGCACGGTACCGTCGTCGTGGTAACTGTTGTACGCGTCGAGTGCGCCGCCATAGACGTGCAAACTGAGGGCAGGACGCTCGCTCGACGGGTTGCTGCAAGCGTGGGCATACGCCGGATCGTCGAACACCGCCGCATCGAGCTCGGCGAGATCCCTGGCGCCATGCAGTCGCGTTGCGCTACCGTCGATGGAATGCTCCTCTACGTGGAGCGCACCTGAGAGGACAAGCTCCAGGCCCCAGAGGCCATTGTGGTCGTGCACGGGCGTGGCATGGCCGGGGGGCCAGCCGATCAGAACCACGGATCGCCCCGGAACGTCCACCAGATGCCAGCGGCGGTACTGGTGCCGGGCCTGTTCGCGGAACGACTCCAGGTCGCCCGCACGGTCGATGCTACTCCCAGCGGCGGCGAGTTCGCGCCCCAGAAGTTCCAGCCCATTGTGGTCAGGTGAGGCAAACGCACGCACAATGCGTTCGACCTGGCCTAGCCAGGTATCAATGTTCGGTTGGCCCATGGATAGATCCATCGTGCAGGGCCGTCAGGTAATCAGGCTCACGGTTAACCTATTGTTAGGAATTTGTACGCCTCAAGCCTGCTTGAAGGAAAGTTTCTTGTGCCCTACGTACGAAGTCACCACGGGCACGGCCACGCCAATGGCGTGAGCCACCAACTCTCCGTGCCAACACATGCCCAGGGCGGGGAAAAGGTAGCGTGCCAGGGCATAGCTGACTGCCAGCGTCTGTACCAGCGCCAGCAGGTTGATGATGGTGAACCACAGCATCTGCTCGCCCATGCGATTGGACGCACCACGGAAGACCAGCAGGCGGTTGAAGGTGAATGCCGTGATCATGCCGACCAGATAAGCAAGTGTGATCGCCACCGCGTAGTTCATCCACAAGCTGAACACGATCCTGGAAAGGAAATTGAGCGCGGCTGCGCCTCCCCCCACCAGGACAAAGGCGATGAACTGCCGGTGCGCCGCGAAGCGCGGTTCGGTCACCTTCATGCCGTGCTGCCATCCGGTTGAACGGCCTCGGCGACCAAGGCCTTCGCTACATGGATGCTCTCGTTGATGGAGCGATCTTCCGGGTAGTAATAGGACGTGTCGGCCATGAACAGGCCGCGCACGGGTGTACGCATCGGCGGAAGCATGTCGAAGAAACCGGGCGGGCAGATCGTCTGGGCGAAATCGTAGCGGTGGCAATGCCGGTCAACGACCCAATCCGGACGAAATGCCGGGTTGATGCGGCCGAGATAGCCGATGACCTCGTCGATCAGCTCGTCGTTGGTTGCCGACCATTTCGGGTGGTCCTTGGGCATGTAGAACGGCGCGTAGAGCACCGATGGATTCATCTGATTAAGGTTCGAATACTCGATCACACCGGGGATGGCAATGTCCGGATCGTTGATGTTCATCCAGAAATTCTCCGACAGCGGCTGTCGTAGTTTCAGGATGACGCAGGCCACAGGGATATTCTTGATGGCGTCGATACGACGGGCGAATTCTGCCGGAAGATCGGGTACCAGGCGCGGCACATACTGGATCGGGGTGGTGGAAAGCACGCTTCGGCATGCGATGTCCTGGCCGGCTACGCGGATGCCTTTGACGGCGCCATCCTCGACCAGCACTTGCTGGATTGGCGAGCGCAAGTGAATGCGCCCTCCGCGTTGAAGGATGTATTTCTCCATGGCATCCAGGAGGGTCTTCGAACCCCCATCGAGGTAGCCCATGGTCTCCTGCATGAGGTTCTTGCGTGAAAGGCCCACACGCTTGATACGCGTGCCAATCCAGGCGGCGGAAAGCTGCTCGGTGTACTGGAAGAATTTCAGGTCGAACAGACTGCGCCAGAGCACGTCGTAGGCGCGCTGGCCGACCCACTTGCGGATCCAGCCTGTTGCGCTGACCTTGTCCAGGGGCCGCCAGTCCTTGATGTTCTTGGTGTACATGACATGCAAGGCATAGCGAAACTTATCGATCCAGCCCAGGCCGTCGAAGCCGAGCAGGGCGAATGGCGTGCCCCAGCGGTACAGCTTGCCGTTGTAGAAAAAACCCATCTTCGTCTCGGTCCATCGTAACTTGTCTGACAAGCTGAGACGGGCAAGGAGCTCGAAAAGCGGAAAGTCCGTCTTGCAGATGAAGTGGTAGTACCGCTCGATCTCCAGGCCTGCGAAATCGAAGCTGGCCGTCATGCCGCCGATGCGGTCGTCGGCCTCGTAGATATCGACGGTCTTACCCTGGTCGAGGAGTTCCATGGCTGCCATGAGGCCCATGGGGCCCGCACCGACGATGATGTGATGATCAGGTAGAGTCATTGCATTTTTCCGGTAGCATCCGTGGTGATCGTGATCGTCCATGGCCTCGGGTTGATAGGGATCACGTGTTGCCCGGGCTGGCCGAGCATGCTGGCGTGATCGGACCAATGGAGGTCCTCGAAGTCCGCCTTGCGCAGCGTATTGATATTGCAGACTGACACGAGCGCAATGAAGGCAAGCACTAGTGCTGTGGCCTCGTGCCGCTTTTCGTCGGGCAGGCAGTTAGCCAGCGCGCACCAGGCGACCATCCAGAACAACGAGCGGCCGAGCACGAAATAGCGATCGCCCCACCAGATCATCGCCAACGCCGGGGCTGACTTCAGGTGGGTAGCCATGACGATCTGCAACATCGCTACCGCCAGCAGGGACAGCAACAACAGCCGGGTCTCCCAGGCGATGCGTCGCCTGAGGAACAGGCCACCCGCCAGGAACACCCAGATAACCAGCCATGCCTTAGTGGGCAGGAAATTCTCGACGAATACATGGATGGGCAGGAGCGAAAGCAGGCCCAGGCCCAGCGAAGCCATCCAGCCTGTCGGGGCCGCCGCTGACGTCGGCGGTGAGAGCATCACACAGCCCATCTGGATGGCCGCGCACGCTGCCAGCACGACCCACGTGGCGAGGTCCGGGGCAGGCCAGGCTGCGGCCGGCCGCGAGAGCCAGGGCAGCTGGCTGCGCCTCAGGGCATGCGCTGCGAGCAAGACACCGGCGCCAACCAGGAAAACCAGTATGGAAAACGGTCCGGTGAGGGCCAGCACAGCGACGACTAACAGGCGGCCTGACCGCCGATACGGACCGCTCTGGTCGACGACCGGCAGCAGGCAGAGCAACGCCAGGGCAAGCTGGGTATACCACTGCACGTTCGTGAGTGACGCAATGGCTTCCCCTCCCGCCGGTACCAACAGGAGGGCTGCGAACGAGACCATCATGGGCACGTGGCGTTCCAGGCGCACGATGGCAAAGGTGATGGAAGCAGACGTGATCAGCCACGCCGAGAGATTGTAGATCAAGGGTGCGTGGCGAACCGCACCCATGTCCGCCAGCCAGGCCACCATGCGCGGAAGGAAATGAAGGTAGCCCGCGTACGGTCGCGCCAGCAGGGGCAGCGAGTGGCCAATCTGTTCTCTAAAAAAAACCGTTGCATCTTCTGCCCAGAACTGCGGTGCAATCAGGGCGTGGCCCGATCGGAAGGCCATGACCAGCAGTACGGCCACGCCGATTGCGCCCACTCGGCTCGCGCGAATGGCATCCGGGTTGTCGAACGCCTGGGCAGACGGTGAAGTCATCGCCGCAGGACGATTGCCGAGTAACGGCGGTCGCAGTAGCTTTCCTTCACCGCTTCGGCGAACGGCGTCTGCCTGACACCGAATGTAGCCTCGGTATCTACGCCCTTGAAATCGTCGCCGGCGGTGAGTGCCTTGAGCTGGTCGGCGGTGAACGGTGGCTTGCCGCTGAATACCGCGTACAACTTCAACAGGAAGCGGAACAGCCCATACGGGATGTGCACGATCATCGTGCGCAGGCCTTTGGCCTGCTTGATGGTGCGGATGATGTCCACATAGTCGATTCGGATATCCCCGACCACGTCGTAAATGGCGCCGTCGGGCTGGTGGGCCATGCACCAGGCGATGCAGCGGCAGAAGTCGCGCTCGTACAGCGGCTGGCGCATGTAGCGGCCATCACCCGGAATGGGGAATACCGGCGTCTTGGCCATGAAGCGCGACAACCAGCCGAAGTGCTTTGGGTCGAACCAGCCGAACATCAGGGTAGGGCGGAGCGCGCAGTGGCGGATGCCGCTGGCCACCACCAGTGCTTCCTGATCCTTCTTGGTGTTGGTGTAGTCGTCGTCGGCCACGGACACGACGACCGACGAACTCACGTGGACCAGGTAGGGAACGGCATGCTTGCGCATCGCGTCGAGCACGAGGCGCGTCGCCTGGATGTTGTTGCGGACGAATTCATCGTGGAACTTGCTGGTGATCTGGGCATGCAGCTGCACTACGCAGGCGGCACCGGCGAACGCATCGCTCCACGCACCAGGTTCGGCCAGGTCCGCGTCGATTGCGTTCACCCGTGGATGCAGCTGGCGGAGGATGCCCATGTTGTAGGCATGCTTGTCGATCGCGACCAGATTGGAATAACCCTGTTCTTCCAGCTCTACCAGCAGGTTCTGGCCGACCAGGCCCGCCGCACCCGTGATCACGATGCGGGCATTCTTGTCGAGGCTTGCGGGCAGGGCATTCACAGTTTCAGTCGCCGGAAGATGAATTCGGGGATGTGGCGGATGACGAACATGATGACCCACCAGAATCGTGGCAGGTAGACCTCGCCGGCGCCGCGATCGATGGCCCGGACGATGCCTTCGGCCACGCTCGATGGCTGGGCCCACAAGGCCCCCTTGCGGAACGCCGCGGTCATCGGTGTGTCGACGAAGCCTGGCTTGATGGTAAGCACGTTCACGCCGGCCGGTCGCAATCGCTGGCGCAGTCCACTGAGGTAGGTGCTGACCGCAGCCTTGGCCGCGCCATAGGTATGGTTGGACTGGCGGCCGCGGTCGCCTGCCACGGACGAGATGACCGCGATGCAGCCCGTGCCCTGAGCGCGCATTGTCGGCACCAGAGCGGCCACGAAGGCGATCGTCGAGGTGCCGTTGGTGTCAAGCTCTCGCAGTGTGGTTTCGACCGAGGCCTCGCAGGCATCCTGGTCGGGAAGGGTGCCGTGGGCGAGCAGGACCACGTCGATGGCGCCGAGCCGGGCGATGGCCTGCTCGATCGCGGGCAAGTGCGCGCCAGTGTCCGTCATGTCCAGAGTATCGACGGTGACCTCGTTGGCCCCCCGCACGCGCAGGTCGGCAGCGATGTCGGCGAGCCGGCTGGCGTTTCGCGCCAGCAGGTGTAACCGCGCCCCGCGTTCGGCGAAGATTCGGGCCGTGGCCTCGGCGATGGCGGACGTGGCGCCGGCAATGAGCACTCGTTGCATGATCAGGACTCCACCCGGCGCCAGAAACTGGACGAGAACCGCGGGTCGATGAATGGGGCGAAGGCTTGCCAGGCCGGGAAGTACTGGCGGAAACGCGCGCCGCTCATGCGCGCGTCCTTGGCCGGGTACACCGCGCCGCCGGCCGCGCCGACGATGTCGTCGAGGCGGTCGAGGAATCGCAGCGTTCGCGTTCCTTCGAAGGGGAAATCCAGTGCCAGCGTGGTGCCCGCACGGGGAAAGGAAAGCATGCCCGGCGAAAGCAGGTCGCCGAACTGCTTGAGCACGGCGAGGAAAGAGCCACCACCTGCGGCGGAGATCTCCCTGGCCAGGCGCGCGATGGTGGCGGGAGCATCCGCGGGCGGAACGACGCACTGATACTGCACGAATCCCTTCGGACCGTACATCCGGTTCCACTGGCCTATACCATCGAGCGGATAGAAATAAGGCTCGTAGTGCGTCGTGGCGTGGGCCACGTCGCGGCGTTGCCGGTGGTAGTAAAGCGTGTTGAAGGCGCGCAACGTCACACGGTTAACCAGCGAGAGCGGGGGGATGAACGGCATGACCAGGCGTCGCGTGGGAGCCGCGGGGCGATGCAGCGGGTGCGCCGGTGCGTGGTTGGCGCGCGAGAACAGTCCCCGGCCCAGGGCCTTGCCCTTCGCGGCAAAATCCACCCAGGCCACCGTGTATTCAAAGCGTGCCGCCGATTTCGCCGAGAGGGCGAAGAACTCATCGAAGCCGCGGAAACGGATGCTCTCGGTAATCATCCAGGGCCCGTCGATACGCCGCAGCTGCAAACGCACCCGCGTGATGAGTCCGGTAAGACCCAGTCCGCCCACGGTGGCCGCAAACAGTTCTGGTTCGCTCGTGGGCGAGCAGTGCAGCAAGCCGCGATCGGAACGAAGCAGGTCGAAGTCCAGTACGTGCCTTCCGAACGTGCCCGCGCCATGGTGATTCTTGCCGTGTACATCGTTGGCGATCGCGCCACCGAGCGTGACCAGGCGTGTCCCCGGCGTTACCGGCACGAACCATCCGCTGGGCACGACACGGTCCAGCACCTCGGCCAGCAGCATGCCGGCCTCGCACTCGAGGATGCCCGTGGCAGGATCGAAGGCGATGAATCGGTCCAGTTGCCGTGCCCGGAGCAGGGCGCCACCGTCGTTGAGGCAGCTGTCGCCGTAGCTGCGTCCATTTCCATACGGCAGGAGGCTGGATTCGCCGTCGGGCAGGTTGCCATGGCGATCGGGAAACGGCAGCACCCGCGGCGCCCGTACACGCGGATAGCGTCCCCAGGACAGCGCATCGCCCGCCATCAGATCGCGCCGGCAACGATGATGGCGCAGATCACCAGCAGCACCTGGCTGATGCGGTCCGTCACGGCAAAAACCACCGGATCGTCATGCATGAGCCCGCGGTGGGCGATCATCCACGCCCTGCTGATCCAGTACAGCAGCACCGGGCAGAGTATCCACAACCATGCCGGGTGGCTGTACAGGGCCACGCTCGCGGGGCTGTTGATGTAGAGCGCCAGCACCAGCACGCTGAGGTAGCCACTGGCGCCGCCCAGTGCCTGCAGCAGCACGAGGTCCTCGACGTTGTAGCCACGGCCGCTGGCTGCGGCCTTGCCGCCCAGGCGCATGGTGTGCAGTTCGGTATAGCGCTTGAGAATGGCAAGGCTGAGGAAGATGAACATTGAAAAGGCGAGCAGCCAGAACGATGGTTCGGCATGCAGGGCCGCGGTGCCAGCGATGATGCGCACGGTGTAGAGCGCGGCCAGCACGACGACGTCGAGCATGGCGATCCGCTTGAGCTTGAACGAGTACGCCTGGGTCAGCACGTAGTAGCACAGCAGGATCTTGGCGAAGCGATCGGCCACGAACCAGGCCCCGGCAAATGCCAGCACTGTCAGCGTGACAGCGACCACGATGCCCGACAGCGGCGATAGCTTGCCGGCCGCGAAGGGCCGCCGGCGCTTGCGTGGGTGATGCCGGTCGGCCTTCAGATCGAGCAGGTCGTTAAGCACGTACACGCCCGATGCGCACAGGCCGAAGCATACGAACGCCGCCACCGTGGCCGTGACGGCCACCAAGTCAAACATCCGGTGCGAAGCCAGTACCGGCAGGAAGATCAGCAGGTTCTTGATCCACTGATGGATGCGCAGGGCCTTCAGCCACGTCTTCAGTCCGCCATGCCGCGGCCGCACGTGCATGGCTACCTCGGTCTGCCGCGCGGCGGCCCTGGCCAGCGACGTGCTGCCTACCACGATCGCCTTACGGGCATGGGCCCACACCTTGAGGTCGACCGTGGCATTGCCCGCGTAGTCGAAACCGCGTTCGCCGAAGCGCGCGATCAGCGCGCGGGCTTTGGCGCCGCCGGAAAGGTTCGTCGCTCCGTCGCTCGCCACCATGGCGTCGAACGTGCCCAGATGCTGCATCACCTGGCTGGCAAGGAGTTCGTCGGATGCAGTGACAAGAACCACTTCGCGCTGCCCGCGCGCCTCGTCGATGAGCTGGAGGATCGACTTGTCGTACGGTAGCGTGGCGGCATCGATCTCGACTCGCCGAGCGATCTCCCGCTTGAGCACCGCGCGTCCGCGCAGGAGCCAGGCCACCATTGCGAAGGCGTAGAGCGGATTGCGGTGCAGGAGGGCAAGCGCCGACTCCATGAGCAGGTCCGTGTGGATCAGCGTGCCGTCAAGGTCGATGCACAGTGCAGTGGCTGTCGGCGTTTCGGACGTCACGATCGGCAGTTTCCCCGGGTCTGCGTGCGGGCGCCGCACGAAATTGCAATTGTAGACGAACCGAAGACGCGGACCTAGGTACGGATTCAGGGTCTCACTACGGGTGAAACCCTGGATCCGACCCGTACGACGCTAGGCCAGGGCCTGCTCCAGCTCCGGCAAGATCTTGAAGAGGTCACCGACTAGGCCGATATCGGCCACCTCGAAGATCGGCGCCTCGCCGTCCTTGTTGATGGCCACGATGGTGCCCGCGTCCTTGATGCCCGTAAGGTGCTGGATGGCGCCGGAGATGCCGATGGCCATGTACAGCTCCGGCGCGATGATCTTGCCGGTCTGTCCTACCTGCATTTCATTAGGCACGTATCCGGCATCCACTGCGGCGCGAGAAGCACCCACGGCAGCGCCGATCTTGTCGGCGAACTTGTATACGATGTCGAAGTTCTCCTTCGATCCCACGCCGCGGCCGCCGGAAACCACGCGCGCCGCGCTTTGCAGGTCGGGGCGGTCGCTCTTGCCCTGCTTCAGCCCGACGAATCGCGTGTGCGTGGGCAAGGCCACATCGAGCGACAGCGCTTCGACGGGCGCCGTCGAAGCCGCCTTTCCGGCCGCGGGCCATGATGCCGTGCGGATGGTGGCGACCACTATCTGGCCCGCCGGCGCTTCCACGGTAACGATGGCGTTACCGGCGTAGATAGGCCGCGTGAAGACGTGGCTGGATTCCACCGTCATGACGTCGCTGACCTGGTTTACGCCCAGGAGACCTGCCACGCGCGGCGCGACGTCCTTGCCGAATGTGGTGGACGGGGCGAAGACGTGGCTGTAGCCCTTCGCGGCGGCTGCTACCTGCGGAGCGACGATGGCCGCCAACGCATGCATGTTCTCGGTACGCGCGACGGTCAATACCTTGCTGACGCCTTCGATCGCAGCGGCCTCGGTGGCAATCGCATCCGGCTGGTCGGACAGGACCATCACGTCGATGCCTTCCGGCTTAACGGCCGCGGCGGCGCTGACTGCGCGTGCGGTGGCGAGGTTAAGCTTGCCATCGAGGTGTTCGGCGATGATGAGGATCTTGCTCATGGAATTCTCCCGTGCCCTGCCTTACAGCAGGCCCTTCTGCTTGAGGGCCGCGACAAGCTCGGCGGCGTCCTTGACCATCACACCGCGGCCGCGCTTAGGCGGCGCGGCATAGTGAGTGACCTTTAGGTGGTCGCCGGAATCGACGCCCAGCGATGAAAGTTCAACGACATCGAGGGGCTTGGACTTGGCCTTCATGATGTCGGGAAGCTTGATGAAGCGCGGTTCGTTCAGGCGAAGGTCGGTGGTGATCACCGCGGGCAGTTCGGCCTCGATGGTTTCAAGCCCTGCGTCCACCTCGCGGGTGACCGTGGCCTTGCCATCGGCAATCTCGACCTTGCCGGCAAAAGTGGCTTGAGGACGGTCCCACAGCGCGGCAAGCATCTGGCCGGTCTGGTTGGCATCGTCGTCGATGGCCTGCTTGCCAAGGATCACCAACCCGGGCTGCTCCTTCTCAACCAGCTTCAACAGGACACGCGCCGCAGTGAGCGGCTGCACGGCTTCGCTGGTGCTGACATGGATGGCGCGGTTCGCGCCCATGGCCAGGCCGTTGCGCAGGTGGGCGGTGAGGTCGGCGGGGCCTATGCCGATCACGATCACTTCCTCGGCCATGCCCTTTTCCCGGAGACGGAGGGCTTCTTCCAGCGCAATGTCGTCAAACGGGTTGGCTGAAAGCTTGACCCCCTCGGTGACGACACCGCTGCCGTCGGGTTTGACCTGGATGCGAACGTTGTAGTCGACGACGCGCTTATATCCGACCAGTATTTTCATCGTGTTTCCCGATACCTAGGCTTGGGGCAGTCGCCAATTCTATCCCGGGCGCCCCGCTGGCGCAGCCTGCATGCGCACAATGGCAGCGCGATCATGTGTTTTTGGCCCTTCCGGCGGCATTTTCGCTATGATTTGGCGTCCTTAAGCGTGGAATGGGCATGTCCAAGAGGCAAGAGGGTCCGGACCCGGGCGTACTCTCCAGCAGCGTCGTCGTCTGCACCTACAACGGCGAGCGGTTTCTTGGGGCGCAGCTGGACAGCCTGCTGGCCCAGTCGTGCCGACCGGGGGAAATCCTCATCTACGATGATGCGTCCACCGACGCCACCCTGGACATCGCGCGCGACTTCATCGATCGCGCCCACCGGACCGGCGTCGATGCCCGGCTAGCGGTGCAGCCGGCCAATATCGGTTTCGTCGCCAATTTTTCCGCGGCGCTGGCAGCGGCCCGCGGCGACGTGGTGTTGCCGTGCGACCAGGACGATGTCTGGTATCCCGACAAGGTCGCAACGCTGCTGCCGATGTTCGCCGCGCGGCCGTCGCTGTCCCTGGTGTTCACCAATGCCCGTCTCGTCGATGCGCGCGGTGACACGCTTGGACACACCCTGTTTGACGCCCTGGTACTGTCACCAGTGGAAATCGCCAGCATCCATCGCGGCGATGCCTTCGACGTGCTGGTGCGCCGGAGCGCGGCTACCGGCGCCACCGTTGCCCTGCGCCGGACGCTTTTGGACCAGGCGCTGCCGATCGCTACTGGATGGATCCACGACGAATGGCTGGCCATCGGTGCCGCCGCCATGGGCGAGGTCGACCTGGTAGAACGACCCCTGATCGATTACCGCCAGCACGGCGGCAACCAGGTCGGCATGCGCAAGCGCCGTATGCGCGACCGCTGGCTGGACATGTTCCGCCCGTGCGAGCCGTTGTTGCGTGGCGAGCTTGCCCGCATGGACGAGCTGCACGCGTGGCTCGCAGGACATCCGGCGCCTGGCCTGGATGGAAGACAGGCTGCGGTGGACGCGCGGCATCGACACTACGTCGCGCGCCTGGCACTGGGTCGATGGCCGCGGCTGCAACGTTGGCCCGCGGTCATCGGCGAGTGGTCTCATGGCGATTACGGACGCTACAGCAACGGGTTTCGCTCGGTGCTGCGCGATGTGCTTCGCCGGGGTTGAGACGCCGATCCCGTAAGACGCTCGCTTACTTCCTTAAGCTCAAAGCCCCTGGTAGTTGGGCCCAGCCCCACCCTCCGGCGTCACCCACGTAATAATCTCGTACGGATCCTTGATATCGCACGTCTTGCAATGCACGCAGTTCGCCGAATTGATCTGCAGCCGCTTGCCCGCGTCGTCCTCGACGATCTCATACACCCCGGCCGGACAGAACCGCTGGCAAGGATTGCCGTATTCGGTCGTACACCGGTCAATGCAAATGGTGGTATCAAGCACCTTCAAATGCACCGGCTGGTCTTCATCATGCTCGGTCGCCGCAAAGTACACGCTGGCCAGCCGATCCCGCGGTGGCAGGGTGCGCTCGACATAATCCTTCTTTGGCGCCTCGTACTGGTCGAGCTTCTTCAACGAGGACCAGTCGGCGTGGTTGCGTAGCGTCCATGGAGATGCCCCGCCGGTGACGGTCTCCCAGGCCGCGTTGATCAGTCCCCACCACAATCCCTTGTTGAAGCCCGGGCGGATGTTCCGCACCTTCTTAAGCTCCGCCATGATCGACGACCCGCGAAGCTTCGCGTCGAAGCCCGACGATGCCAGCGTCTCGGCCACATGCTCAGCGGCCAGCATCCCGGAGCGGATCGCCTGGTGCGTCCCCTTGATCTTCGGCACGTTCAGCAGGCCTGCCGCATCGCCGATCAGCAGCGCGCCGGGCATTTCGGTCTTCGGCAGCGACTGGTACCCACCCTCGACGATGGCCCGCGCGCCGGCCGAAACAATGCTCCCGCCCTCCAGCAAGGCCTTGACCTTCGGATGGTGTTTCAACTGCTGGAACGCCTCAAATGGCGAGAACATCGGGTCGGGATAGTCCAGGCCTGCGACAAAGCCGATCGCCACGCGATCGTTGTCCAGGTGGTAGATGAAGCTGCCGCCATAAGTGTCGTTGGCCAGCGGCCAGCCCAGGGTGTGTGCGACCTTGCCCGGCGTACCGCGTCCGGGGGGGAGCTGCCACAGTTCCTTGATGCCGATGCCGTAGGTCTGCGGGTCGGCATCCTTGTCCAGGCCGAAGGTGCGGATCAGCTTCTTGGTCAGGTGCCCGCGGCAGCCTTCGCCCAGCACCGTCAGCTTGGCGTGGATGTCGATGCCTTCGGTGTAGCCGGGCTTGTGCGTGCCGTCGCGGGCAACGCCCATGTCCCCGATGCGCACCCCCGCCACGGCACCCTGGTGGTCGAAGAGGTTCTCGGCGGCCGCATAGCCGGGGAATACGTCCACGCCCAGGGCTTCGGCCTGGGGAGCGAGCCAGGCGCACAGGGCGCCCAGGCTCACGATGAAATTCCCCTCGTTGTGCATCTGCGGCGGAGTGGGCAGCCGGGTGGCGTTTTCCTTGTCACGCAGCCACCAGAATTCATCTTCCTTCACTGGCACGCAGACCGGCGGTGGATTTTCGCGCCATCCGGGAAGCAGGCTGTCCAGCGGGGCAGGTTCGATCACTGCGCCGGAGAGGATCTGTGCACCGATGCTCGAGGCTTTCTCGATCACGCAAACCGTCGTTTCAGGTTTGAGCTGTTTCAAACGGATGGCAAACGACAGGCCGGCAGGGCCTGCGCCAACGACGACGACGTCGTATTCCATCGATTCGCGCTCGCTCATGGCTGGCTCCGTGGTATGGCCGCTGATTGTGGCGATTCGTGCGCCGGGCGGCAAATTTCTGCCGGCCGTTGCACGGCGTTAACCAGGATTGTTCATAATCGGGCCATCAAAGGAGTGTTCATGAGCGCATTGCCACCGATTGACGACCGTGACATCCGCCGCGCTACGCTGGTCCAGTTGCTGCATTGGCTGGCCATCGGGCGACTTCAGCCGCTGGAGCTGGCGGCAAGCTACCAGGATGCGATCAAGCGCCTCAATCCCGCGCTGAACGCGTACCTGGAGACCTCCGACGCACTGATCCAGGAACAGGCCGTTGCGGCCGACCGGCGCCGGCGCGATGGCGTGATGGGCCGCCTGGACGGCGTGCCGGTAGCCATCAAGGACAATTTCGACGTCGCCGGTCTTCCCACGCGCGCGGGCATGCGGCGGCGCAGCAAACCGGCGACCGACGACGCGCACGTCGTGGCGCGTCTTCGCGCCTCGGGTGCGGTGATCCTGGGCAAGACCAACATGGACGAAGGCGCGTTGGGCGTCACCACCGACAACCCGCATCATGGCGCCACGCATAACCCGCATCGCCTTGGCTACACGGCAGGTGGTTCATCCGGCGGTGCGGCAGCTGCCGTGGCCGCGGGCCTGGCGGCTGCGGCGGTGGGCTCCGATAGCCTGGGCTCGATCCGCATTCCGGCGAGCTACTGCGGCATTTACGCGATCAAGCCCACCCATGGGGAGATCTCTGCTCGTGGCCTGGTGCCTGCGGCCAGGCGTCTTGATGCCGTGGGCATCCTTGCCCGCTCGGTGGACGATCTCACCTTGCTGCTGCAGGTGCTGGCCGGCTACGACGCGGACGACGCCCGTTCGCGCCGCCGTCGAGTGGCTTTTCAGTTGCCTGATTGGGAACCCGGCCATTTGCGTACGGGGCTATTGCCCGATCTCGCGCGCTTCGGCGTCCGGCCGGAAGTGATCGACGTATTCAACCAGGCGTTGGAAAAGCTCCCCCGCGAACTGGGCGAGCGCCGTGCGGTGGACTTCGACGATTGGGATTTCGCCCGCACCCGCCGCGCCGGCCTGTTGCTGATGGAATCGGAGATGCTCAATACCTTCGCGGAGGAATTGGCCGACGAGGCCTACCCTGTATCCGCCCGCCTGCGCGGCATGCTCGACTTTGCCCGGCACAAATCCGCGGCCGATTACGCCGCCGCGGATCTCGTGCTCGATGCCGCCACCTTGAAGATGCGTCGCCTGTTCGCCCAGGTGGATGTGCTGGTGATGCCGACCACGCCCCAGGGTGCCTTCCCACTCAGCGACACGCCACCGGCTTCCCAGGCCGACCTCACCAGTTTTGCCAGCCTCGCTGGCTGTCCGGCGGTAAGTATTCCGATGGGCACGCTGCCCGATGGCATGCCGATCGGCATGCAACTGGTCGGTGCGCGCGGGTCTGACCTGCGCCTTCTCGAGCTGGCGCAGGTGTGCGCTTCCACCCTGGATGCCGATCCCATCTACCCCGTGCAGCCGCAGGCCTAGCGCGCCACCGACCAGGCCACTACTTCAGCCGCCAGCGCATCGCTGGCGCGCCCGAACGCAGCTACCACCTGCGGCACGTCCTTCCCGGCCGCGGGCTCCCGCACCTCGAAATTCTTAGTGGCAAGAATCCGGTGGTCGGCGGCATCCACCAGTTGCGCGTCGTAACGCACCACGGCCACGGGCCCACCGTTCTCGTATTCCGACTGGAACGATCGCAGCTGGCCGTCGAGTTCGCGGTCGGCATGCAGGTTGGTGTCGTCGTTGCTGACCGCGGGCACCCGGCCGTCGGCACGGAAGGTATCGACCAGGCGATCGCGCAGCAAGGTGGGCGCGCGGTCGCTCCAGCGTGACGCCTTGTACGTGGTGATCGTGTCCTGGCCGGGCACCACGGCGATACGACTGGAGTCGATCAATCCTGAAGCCTGGGGCGTGGTCACCCGAAGCGTCCAGGTCACCGGTGTGCCCGTGGCGGCCATCGGCTTCGCCGATGGCAACAGGTACACGTTGGGCACTTCCGCCTTGGGCAGAATCGAGCAGCCTGCCAGCAGCGATAGCAGCAACGCGCCGACCGCGATCCTGATCATCCACATGCTCATGGTACGAACTCCTTGCTCTTGTCGCGGCCCAGCAGGTAGCGGCCGGGGTTTTCATCCAGTTGCCGGGTTACCTGGCGCAGGCCCGCGAGGGTCTGGCGCAACTCACGGATGGCCGGGCCGAGGTCATTCAGGCCTTGCGCGCCGTTGTCCAGGGCGTCGTGGTTGCGGTTGAGTATCTGGTCCACCGTGGCCGTGGTGCGCTCGAGCGACGCCATCGCGTTGCGCGCGCTTTCCAGTGTCTGCCTGCCCGGACCGTCCACCAGCGTGTCGGCGTGGCGGATCAACTCCTGGGCCTGCGCAAGGGCCTGGTTGGCTTCCTTGCTGGCCGCGGTCATCTGTTCGATCAAGGTGCGCAGGTTGCCGCGTTCGTCGGCCAGTGCGCCGGTCGCCTTCTCGATGTGGTCCAGCGTGTTCTGGATGCGGTTGATGTTCTCGTTTGACAGCAATTGGGTGGCACGCAAGGCCGCCTGGCTGAGATTGGTCACCAGGTCCTCGCCGTTGGCGAACAGCTTGGCGAAGGGTGACGGGTCGGCAATGATCACCGGCGGCGTGCCGTCGGTGGTGACCAGCATGCGACTGCCGGGTGAGCCGCCGGAGAGCTGGATCACCGCCACGCCGGTGACGCCGGTGAGCGTGAGCTTGGCGTGGGTGTCCTGGCGGATCGGCACGTCGCCGCCGGTGCGGATGCGGGCAATCACGCGCCGCGGGTCCGCTGGATCAAGCTGGAGGCGGTAGATGCTGCCCACGCGGATGCCGTTGTATTGCACGGCACCGCCCTTGGTCAGCCCCGTCACCGCCTCGTTGAAGATGATGTCGTATTCGTTATAGGCCTTGTCGGCACTGGACTTCACCAGCCACAGGGAGAACCCCAGGCCGAGCGCCAGCACGATGACGGTGAACAGGCCGATCAGGATGTGATGCGCTCGGGTTTCCATGGCACACCTATATAGATAAGGAGGAACGCGCGGCGCGACCGCGTGGGCCGTGGAAGTAATCCTGCACCCACGCATCGTCGGTGGCGGCGACCTTGTCCAGGGTATCGGCTACCAGTACGCGTTTTTGCGACAACACCGCCACGCGGTCGCACGTGGTGTAGAGCGTGTCCAGGTCGTGCGTCACCAGGAACACGGTAAAGCCCAGCGCGTTGCGTAGCGTCAACAGCAGCTGGTCGAAGGCCGCGGCGCTGATCGGATCCAGTCCTGCGGTGGGTTCGTCCAGGAACAACACTTCCGGATCCAGCGCCAGGGCGCGCGCCAGCGCCGCGCGCTTGGTCATGCCGCCGGAGAGCGACGCCGGGTACTTGCCGGCGGTGTCGATGGACAGGCCCACCAGTGCCAGCTTCACCGTGGCAAGCCGGGTGGCGTCCTCGCGGGTGAGCCCTGCGTGCTCGATCAGCGGCAGGGCGATGTTCTCGGCCACCGTCATCGAAGAAAACAGCGCGCCGTCCTGGAACAGTACGCCGAAGCGGCGCTCCAGTTGCGAGCGTTGTTCGGCCGGCAACGCCAGCAGGTCCTGGCCGAAAACCCGCACCGAACCCGCCGACGGGCGCCGCAGCCCCACGATCGAGCGTAGCAGTACCGATTTACCCGTGCCTGAGCCACCCACCACGCCGAGGATCTCCCCGCGGTACACGGTAAGGTCCAGGTGTTCGTGCACGGCCTGCTCGCCGAAGCGGTTGGTCAGGTCCCGCACCTCGATGATCGGCTCGCGCGCGTTCACCAGCCCATCCCCGTATAGAAGAGGGCGGCGATGGCATCGAAGAGGATCACCACGAAGATCGACTGCACGACCGCCGAGGTGGTGTGCTCGCCGACCGACTGCGCGCTGCCGGCCACCTTGAAGCCTTCCATGCAACCGATCACCGCGATCAGGAAGGCGAAGAACGGGGCCTTGGCGATGCCCACCAGGAACTGGCGGACGTGGATGTCTTCGTGGAACAGGTTGATGAACATGGTGGGCGTGATGCCCAGGGTGGCATAGCAGACCACCGCGCCACCGATCACGCCGGCCATCATGGCGATGAAGGTGAGCAGCGGCAGCGACACCAGCAGGGCCAGTACGCGGGGCAGCACCAGCAGCTCCACTGGGTCCAGGCCCAGCGTGCGGATGGCGTCGATCTCCTCGCGTGCCTTCATCGAGCCGATCTGCGCGGTGAACGCACTGGCGGTGCGGCCGGCGAGCAGGATCGCGGTGAGGATCACGCCGAATTCCCGCAGGAATGCATAACCGACCAGGTCGACGGTGAAGATGGTGGCGCCGAAGTCCGCCAGGACCGTGGCGCCCAGGAAAGCCACCACCGCGCCCACCATGAACGACAACAGCGCCACGATGGGCAGGGCATTCAGGCCGGTTTGCTCCACGTGGGACACCAGCGAGGTGACGCGCCAATGCTTCGGGCGCCAGAAAGTGCGGCCCAGGGCTTCGAAGACGATGCCGACGAAGCCAAGCAGCAGCAGCGTCTGTTTGCCGAAGCTTTCCACCCCCGCACCGATGCGGGCGAGGAAATCCTCCAGGCCCTTCGACCGTCGCGGCCGTGCCGGTTTGCAATAGGCGGCCAGGGCACTGCCGACGGTCTGCAGGAGTGCCGCGCGCTCCTCGGGAAGGCCGGTGCCCGTGGCCAGGCGCGCGACCCGTGCGGGACCCAGCAGGTCGGCCAGGAGCGAGGCGCCGGCCGTATCCAGGGCGCCGAGTCCGGTGAAATCCACGGCGGTATGGTCGCTGACCTGGTTGCAGCAGATGCGCATGTGCGCGTGAAGCGAGGCGTAGTAGGGCAGGGTCCAGTCGCCGGTGACCACGAGGCGGCCCGTGCCCGACGAAGCGTCGATGCTGGCCGTGCCTGGTGTCCCCTCGGTTGCCATGCGTGGAAGGCTAGCAAGATTCCAAGGATAATGACCGCTTCCCCATGCAATCGAGCCCAAGTCGATGACCCAGAAAACCGTCCTCAACGCCACCCATCGCGAGCTCGGTGCCCGCATGGTGGATTTCGGTGGCTGGGACATGCCCATTGCCTACGGTTCGCAGATCGAGGAACACCACGCCGTGCGCCAGGCCGCTGGCATGTTCGACGTGTCTCATATGACGGTGGTGGACCTCACCGGCGAGCGCACCCGGGCGTTCCTGCGGCATCTGCTGGCCAACAACATCGACAAGCTGACCAAGCCGGGCAAGGCGCTCTACTCGTGCATGCTCAACGAGCGCGGCGGGGTCATCGACGACCTCATCGCCTATTTCCTGCGCGAGGATTTCTTCCGCCTGGTGGTCAATGCCTCTACCCGCGACAAGGACCTGGCCTGGATCGAAGCCCAGGCCAAGGCCTTCGGCGTGTCCGTGCGCGAGCGTCCGGAATTCGCCATGATCGCCGTGCAGGGCCCGACCGCCCGCGACATCGTGCTTGGGCTGCTGCCCGATGACAGCCGTGTGAAGGTGGCCAAGCTCGGCAAGTTCGTCGCCGCCGAGGTCGAGGGCCCCGACGGCATCCCGCTGTTCGTGGCACGCACCGGCTACACCGGCGAGGAAGGCTTCGAGATCATCGTGCCCGATACCCGCGCCGTGCAGTTGTGGAAGGCGCTTGCCGAGGCTGGCGTCGCGCCCGCGGGCCTGGGCGCCCGCGACACGCTTCGCCTGGAAGCTGGCATGAATCTCTACGGTCAGGACATGGACGAAGACGTCACGCCGTGGGAGGCCAATCTCGGCTGGACGGTGTCGCTCGACGAGGGCCGCGACTTCATCGGCCGCGCCGCGCTCGAGGCGCAGAAGAACGCAGGCGTGCCGCGCACCATGGTCGGCCTGGTGCTCGACGACAAGGGCGTGCTGCGCCACGGCCAGAAAGTACTCAGCGCCGCCGGCGAGGGCGAGATCCTGTCCGGAAGTTTTTCCCCCACCCTCAATCGCGCGGTGGCCTTCGCCCGCATCCCGGTGGGTGAACCCGGCGACGTGCGCGTGGACATCCGCGGCCGCGAAGTCCCCGTGCGCATCGTCAAATATCCCTTCGTCCGCGACGGAAAGCCGCAGGACGGCATCGTCATCTGATCCAGCATGGCGCCGGTTACAATCCGGCCCGACCAACACCCCCAGGAGCACCCCATGAGCGAGATCCCAGGCGACCTGAAGTTCCTCAAATCCCACGAATGGGCCCGCGTCGAAGACGACGGTACCGTGCGCGTGGGCATCTCCGACCACGCGCAGGCCCAGCTGGGCGACCTGGTCTACGTCGAGCTGCCGGAAGTCGGCGCCACCGTGCAGGCCGGCAACGGCACCGCGGTGGTGGAGTCGGTCAAGGCCGCCTCCGACATCTATTCCCCGGTGTCCGGTGAAATCGTCGAGGTCAACGAGGCGCTCTCCGACAAGCCTGAAACGATCAACGAAGACGCCTACGGCGAGGGCTGGATCTTCCGCGTGAAGGTGGAGAACCGCGACGAACTGGAAGACCTCCTCGATGCCGACGCCTACGGCGAACTCGTCGAGAACGACGACTGATTCCGTCGCGCCATCCACGCCGCACGCGGAATATTTTGCGTGGCGTGGATGGTCGCCGTCGTGTTCGCGGCGGTGTCGAATGTATCGCGCGAAGTGGCGGCCAGGGCATCGCCCGGCAGGCGCGCACGAACCCATCCAGGTGTCGCCGAACACCCCCGCGGGGTGTCCATGGGGTGCCTGAAGGGTCTTTCCGGAAATTTTTTTTTACGCCCCGGTTGACTACCGTTCATCGCCCTGGAGCGGCGTTCGCGGACGTTCGGCGACGTGCATCGACGATGCTGCGCGCGGCGCGATCGAATGCGCCATGCGAAACGCCGATGTCACGAAAATCACTTAAATAAAGGGGTTTTTGTGTCACAAGGCGGCGGAGTGGCGATTTTTATTTGGACTTCCATACGTCTTTCGATAGTGCAGTGAAAACACCGTCCGACCCCTTCATAGGGTGCCTGATGGCCCCCTGGGGGGTGATCGCAACGCCTTAATTTCATGGCCAAAATTGATTGACACAGGGTATGGACAGGAATAGCTTCTGCAACAATTGACGGGGAACGGGTGATATGGGTACAGGAAAATTCGTCGCAGCGTACGTCGAACACGGTTCCAAAGCGGGTGCGGTCCGGAAGATCACGGTATCGATTCCACTCCACGTGTTGCGACTGCTCTCCGACGAACGCACTCGCCGACAAGTGAACAATTTGAGGCACGCGACGAATAGCGACTTGCTCGTCGAAGCGTTCCTCCATGCTTTTACTGGGCAACCACTGCCAACCGATGAGGAGCTGAAGAGAACTATGGCTACGACCAAGAAAACTGCAAAGAAAACCGCCCGCAAGAGCGCGGCCAAGAAGGCCGTCCGCAAGACCGCTGCCAAGAAGGCCGCAACCAAGCGTCCGGCAGCCAAGAAGGCTGCAACCAAGCGTCCGGCAGCCAAGAAGGCCGTCCGCAAGTCTGCTGCCAAGAAGGCCGTGAAGAAGGCTGTAAAGAAGGCCCCTGCCAAGAAAGCTGCCAAGAAGGCTCCGCGCAAGGCTGCCGTGAAGAAGACGGCCGCTGCCAAGGTGGCTCGCGCTACCCGCACTGCCAAGAAGTAATAAGCGGTACCCAAATAACTAGAAGTCGTATTGATCGAATTTTCCCTCCCCGCGACGCCCAGCGCGGGGAGGGTACTTCGAAGCCCTTCGCCCCGGCCCAAAGCCGGGGCGCTTCGTTTTTGGGACGCTAAAGTTATGGCTGCCCCGGCCGATGGTTTGCCGTAGAGCGGTTTTTACGGTTTACTTCACGTGTCCGTGACGTGCCCAAGGGGTGCGCTGCGGGGAAGAGAGCCACAGGGGGCTTTACAGGGGACAAGCCAGGTCGTGCGTTGCGATGGATGCCTGGCGCACCGTTGCTGGCGTGCATGGACCTATCCCCGCACCCCTGCCGGCATCGACCTTCAAGTTCCATCCATACCTCAAGTCGGTGGTGAGAGCACATGCACAAGCGTCGTCCGGTTTTCGCACCACGCCTGGTCCGCGGTTCGACCAGCCAGATGCTCATCGCAGTGGTCGCGGTGTTCTTCGCCCTCGCCGTTGCCGCCTACTTCCTGGTGTACCTGCCCAACAAGGCCGCCGTCGAGCAGATCAACGGCACGCCCACCGTGGGCCAGGCGCCAGCACACGCCACCAGCGTTGCCGCTCCCACGGACGTCGATCGCCTGAGCGTCGACCAGCTTCTCTCCGAGGCCCGCAAGGCGATGAACGATCGCCGCCTGGTGGCCCCGGCTGGCAACAATGCCTACGAGTTCTACCTGAAGGCGCTCGAGCGCCAGCCTGGCAACGCGGTGGCCGCCGACGCACTGCGCGAGACCTTCACTTTTGCCTCAAGTTCCGCCGAATCGGCGATCAACCAGCGCGACTTCAACGAAGCCCAGCGCGAGATCGACCTGCTGGCCAAGGCGGATCCGGAAAACTACACGCTCACCATCCTGCGTTCCAAGCTCGACGCGCAGCGCAAGACGCTCGACCGTGAACAGCAGCAGCAGCTTGACCAGCAGCGCCAGGCGGCGCTGGTCCAGCAGCAACAGAAGGAAGCCGCCGCGCGCGCCCTGGCCGAGCAGCAGGCTGCCGCCGAGACCGCGCGCCAGCAGGCCGCTGCCGCCACCCAGGCCAAGACCGCCGCGCCGCGCGCGACGACCGCTCCGGGTACCGTGGCGGCCAACACCGCAGCGACCGCGGCCGCACGCGCCACGCCCAGCGACGACGTCAAGATCACCGACGCGGTACTCACGCGCCGCGTCAACCCGCGCTACCCGACGGCGGCGCAGCGTGCCAACCAGGAAGGCTGGGTGGACGTGGAGTTCACCGTCAGCGGCACCGGCGGCGTGGACGGCGTGAGCATTGTCGATGCCCAGCCCAAGCACGTGTTCGACCGCTCGGCGATCGACGCGGTGAGCAAGTGGGAGTTCACCCCGGCCACCCGCAATGGCGAGCCGATGCCGGTAACGATGCGCCGCCGGATCGAGTTCAAGCTCGGCCGTTAATCGTCGTTCGGCGTCGCCTGCTTTTTCTTCTGCGCCGTCTTGGTGGCGCTGGCCTTGCTTGCCGGCTTCTTCGAAGCCGTCGCCGCGGCCCTGCCCTTGCCGTGCGACCGGGCTGCGGGCGCAGCGGCGGTTGCCTTGGCCTTCGACGCCTTGCCCGTGCTGCGTGCCTTGGTGGCTATCGCCGGCACGATGCGCGTGGGCGCGGCGCCTTCAACGCCAGCCCAGTCGACATGCGGCGCACCGATCAGGCCGTCGAGCACCATCGGCATCAGTCCGGAGGGCACGGGCCCCGTGGAGTTCCACAGCGTGACCACGCCCGCGTGGTACTTGGGGAAGAAGGCGATCATGGTGCGGTAGCCTTCCACCGCGCCGGCATGGAACACCAGGGTTTCCCCGGCATAGGTGTAGACGCGCCATCCCAGCGCGTAGTCGGCCGTGGTCAGGCGCGCGGCACGCCAGGGCGTGGCGCGGAGCTCCGACGGCGTGGACACTTCAGGTGCGTGCAGTACGTCCAGCACCGAGGACGGCAGCACATCCGGGTGGCCGCCCATTTGCGCGATCAGCCACTGCTCCATGTCGCGGATGGATGCGTTGACACCCGCGGCCGGGGCCACGCGGTAATAGTTTTCCTTCGGCTCGAAGGAGATCCAGCCGTGGCCGGCCGCGCGATGCGGACGCGCCCAGCTGGCGCTGGCTTCCAGCGAGTCACGGCCATAGCTGGCGGTATCCATGCCCAGCGGCGCGAACACGCGGCGCTCCACCTGGCGGTAGAAGAAGTCGCCGGTCTGCGCGTAGACCACATCGCCGATCAGGCTGAAGGCCACGTTCTGGTAGCCGTAGCACTGGCCGACGCCGCAGGCCAGGTCAACCTCGTCGAGCTTGCGGACGAGGTCCTCGTAGGACATGTTGCCCTCGAGCATGTTGTCGTAAGTGTTCTTTGGCAGTCCCAGGCGCTGGCCCAGGATGTCGCGCACCGTGGCCTTCTGCGCCGCCTGCATGTCCTTCAGTTTGAAGAAGGGCAGGGCGTCGACCAGCTTGGTATCCCAGCTCATCCGGCCGTCGTGCACCAGGATGCCGGTAACGGCGGTGGCGAAGGCCTTGGACAGCGAGGCCAGGCGGAACACCGTGGTGGGCAGCACCGGTGACTTGGTCGCCGCGTCCGCGTAGCCGATGGTGTGCTCGAAGACGACCTTGTCGTCCACCACCACCGCGGTGGCCAGGCCCGCCACCGCATCGCGCGATTCAACCGTATCCAGCCACGTCTTGTAGTTGTCGATCGTCTCTTTCACGCGCTCCGGCGGCAGGTGGGCTGCCTGCGGATCGGCGTGGACGACGGTGGGGGCGGGTGGGGGCGCCGCCAGGGCCACGGAGGCGGGCAGGGCGGCGAGTGCGAAGAGCAGGCTGAAGCGTGATGGCATGCGGGAAAGACGACCGGCGTGGACAAGGGCTGCGAGCAGGAGCCGCACTGCATTGTGGGGGACTTCGGCCCTTGTAACAACGTACGGTTTCGACCCATTCAGCGCCCGGTGTGCCGCAGCCGGCGTGGTAGTCTGCGCAATAACGCCCGTGGAAATTCCTGATCGCATGACCCCTGAGCGACCGGCCACCGGAGCCACCGCCCGTGAAGGGCTGCCGTGGCTGCCCGCCCTGGCGTTTTTCCTTGTGCTGACGGCGTATTACATTATCCGCCCGGTGCGCGACCAGCTGATCGGTGCGGTGGGTTCCACCGCGCTTCCGTCGATTTATCTTGCCGTGTTCGTGGCCACCCTGCTGCTCACGCCCCTGTTCGGCTACACGGTGTCCCGGTTCCGGCGCGCGCCTTTGCTGGCCTTCAGCTACAGCTTCTTCATTGCCTGCCTGCTGGCGTTCGTCCCGGCTTTCCTGGCCCAGGACCGCATCGGCGCCAGGAACCTGGGCAACGTCTTCTACGTCTGGACCACCGTCTTCAACGTTTTCGTGGTGTCGCTGTTCTGGAGTTTCATGGCGGACATCTACGACAGCGTTCGCGCACGCGCGGTCTTTCCCATCATTGCCATGGGTGGCATGGGCGGCGCATTGTTCGGCCCCGTGCTCACCTCAACCCTGGTCTCGTTGGTGGGTGTTGCATCCCTGTTGGTGGTGTCAGCGTGCATGCTGACCTTGGCCCTGGGGTGCCTGCTGTGGATCTCACGCAGACAGCCGCCGCGGCAGGGCACCGCTGTGCGGGAAGACGTGGCCATCGGTGGCTCACTCCTGGCGGGGATGAAGGCGGCATGGTCGCAGCCCTTCCTGCGCAATATGGCCATCCTGATGCTGCTCAGCGATGGCATCGGTACCCTGGCCTACGCGTTGGTGGCCGATAGCGTGCACGCGACGATGCACGACAAGGTGGCCATCACCCAGTTCTACTCGCGGCTGGACCTGGCCATCAATCTCTTCGGTGCGTTGATGCAGTTCACCGTCACCCGATGGGTGCTGGTGCGCCTGGGCGCGGTGTGGGGGCTGATCATTCCTTCAGTGGTGAACGTGCTGTTGCTGCTGTGTGTGGCGGCGGCCAGCCACGGGGTGCTGGCCTTCCCGCTGCCATGGTTCGGGGGCGCAGTGGCGGTGAGCGTGTCGGTGATCACCATCATGCAGGTGGTCACCCGCGGCATGGCCTACGGCATGACCAAGCCCGCCAGCGACGCGCTGTATACGCGCGTGGCGCGCGAGGAACGCTACAAGGGGAAGAACTTCGTCGAGACCGCCGTCTGGCGCCTGGGCGACCTCCTGGTGACTTCGAGCGTGGTCGGTCTTCGCGCGCTGGGCATGGGTATCGCGGGCATGGCACTGATCTCTGCGTGCGCTTCGGTACTTGCCACCTGGATCAGCCACAAGGCGGGTACCTCGCCCGATCTGCTGCCAGAACCGGACGTTGGAACCCGTCGCGCGGCCTGAACGGAAGCGGGGGTCAAAGCGGGGGTCAGAGTAATGACTCTGACCCCAACAACTCTTACGAGGCGATGTACCGCTGCAACTGGTCGATTTCGTGGGCCTGGTCGTCGATCACCGCCTTGACCAGGTCGCCGATGGACACCACGCCCACCACCTTGCCGCCGTGCACGACCGGCAGGTGGCGGATGCGGCCGTCGGTGCACAGCCGCATGCATTCATCGACGGTATTGTCCAGGCCGACCGTCATCACTGGGCTGGTCATGATTTCCGCCACCGCCGTCTGTGCGGATGACTTGCCCTGCAGGATCACCTTCCGTGCGTAGTCGCGTTCGGAGATCACGCCCACCAGCTCACTGCCCTTCAGTACCACCAGTGCGCCCACGACGTGTTCGGCCATGGCGCGGATGGCCTCGTAAACCGGCGCGTCCGGGGCCACGGCAAATACATCGCTGCCCTTGCCTTGCAACAGATGCTTGACTTGCTGCATGTCATTACCCCTCCGCATGGAACGATGGGATCAGTCTAGTCCCGCGCGCGGCCGGCTCGGTTATCGCCATGTGAAGCCAGCCGGTCCTCGATGAAATAGATGGGCCGCGCCTTGCTCTCGGCGTAGTTGCGGCCCACGTATTCGCCGATCACGCCCAGTGCCAGCAACTGCGCCCCGCCGAGGAACAGGATGACCACCATCAACGTGGGGTAGCCGCGCACCGGGTCGCCGAAGGCCAGTACCTTGACGATCACCCACAGCCCGTACAGGAAGGCCACGCACGCGGCGCTCACGCCCACCCAGGTGGCCAGCCGCAATGGCGCCGTGGAGAACGAGGTGATGCCCTCCATGGCGAGGTTCCACAGGCGCCAGTAATTCCATTTGGTCTTGCCGGCGTGGCGGGAGTGACGGTCGTAGACCACGGCGGTCTGCCGGTAGCCAACCCAGGTGAACAGGCCCTTCATGAAGCGCTGGCGCTCGCGCAACTGGCGCAGGGCTTCCACGGCGCGGCGCGAGAGTAGGCGGAAATCGCCGGTGTCGCGGGGCACGGGGGTATCGGAGAGTTTCTCCATCACGCGGTAGAACGCTTTCGATGTCAGGCGCTTCAAACCGCTTTCGCCTTCGCGCACGCGGCGCGTGGCGTAGACCACGTCGTACCCGGCGCGCCAGCGTTCCAACAGTTCAGGAATGAGCTCCGGAGGGTCCTGCAGGTCCGCATCGATCACCACCACGGCGTCGGCGTCAACGTTGTCCAGACCCGCGGTCATCGCCGCCTCCTTGCCGAAGTTCCGTGACAGGCGAAGCCCCGTGACACGCGCATCGGCGGCGCCCAGCGCGGTGATGGCGGCCCATGTGCCGTCGCTGCTGCCGTCGTCGACGTAAAGAACCTTTGTCGTACCGGGTATCGTATCGAGCACGGCCGCCAGGCTCGCGTGGAAATCGCCCAATCCATCGGCTTCGTTGTAGGCGGGCACCAGTACAGTGAGTTCCGTCATCGGTCAGCGTCCTTGTCGTGCCACGGGATGGTTCGAGGTGAGGTAGGCCGGGCCGCCCAGCTGGGACATTTGCTGGGCGATCCAGGCCGTGCGTCGCATGACATACGCGCTGGGCTTGTCCACGCGCAGGCGCCGCGGGTTGGGCAGCACGGCGGCCAGCATGGCCGCCTGCGTGGCCGACAGGCGCGCGGGAGGAACGCGAAAGAACGCATCGCTGGCCGCGCCAACGCCGTAGATGCCGTTACCCAGCTCCACGATGTTCATGTATACCTCCACGATGCGCCGCTTGGGCCAGGTCAGCTCGATCAGTACGGTGAAATACGCTTCCAGCCCCTTGCGTATGAAGCTACGGCCATTCCACAGGAAAAGGTTCTTCGCCACCTGCTGGCTGATGGTGCTGGCGCCACGCAGGCGTTTACCTTCATCCGCCGCATCGATGGCATCCTGGATGGCGTCGACATCGAAGCCATGGTGGAAGGGGAATTTCTGGTCCTCGCCGGCTACCATCGCCAGTGGCACCAGCGGCGTTACTTCACTTGCCGGTACCCAGCGGTGGGCAAAATGGAAATTCGGCTCACCCGTGGCCGTAGCCTCGATGCGGCGTTCGAGCATCATTGCGGAGGTTACTGGCGGTACGAAACGCATCACCAGCACCGCCAGCCAGGAGATCGCCACGAAGGACAGGAGGGCCAGCCCGATCATGCGCAGCAGGCGGATCCAGAAAGGTCGTGAGTGCGTGGGCATGGATCGGCCGTGCGGAGGATGAGGCAGAGTATACGGAGGCCCGTCATGGCCTGGCGGGAAGGTTGCCATCGAAGCCGCTTGCCCCCACCTAAGCGTGCTTGCCGGAGACTGATGTGACAGATACCCCCACTTTCCCTACCGACGACGTCCTCTATCGCTTCCTGCTCGAGGAGGCCGGCGTGCGCGGCGCGCTGGTGCGCCTTGGCTCCAGCTGGCGCGAAGTGGCCTCGCGCGCCGACTACCCTGCATCGTTGAAGAGCCTCCTGGGTGAAAGCCTGGCGGCCAGCGCATTGCTGACGGGCAATATCAAGCTGGAGGGAACGCTGTCGGTGGAGTTCAAGAGTTCCGGCCCTTTGCGCCTGCTCTTCACCGAGTGCGCCGACCAGGGCCGCCTGCGTGGACTGGCCCGCTGGCACGACCCGCTTCCCGGGTCGCTGGACCTGGGCGCCATGGAAAACGCCCTGATGGCCATCACTATCGGCAGCGCCGAGCGCGGCCAGCGCTACCAGGGACTGGTCTCGCTGGATAAACCGTCACTGGCCCAGGCGCTGGAGGGATACTTCACGCAATCGGAGCAGCTGCCCGCGCGCATCCTGCTGGTGGCCGATGGCGACCACGCGGTGGGACTGATGCTGCAGAAGATGCCTGGCGAGGGCGGCCATGGCGGCACGTCCGACAGCGATGCATGGAATCGCGTCAACCACCTCACCGATACGCTCAGCCTGGCCGAACTTGCCGCCACGCGTCCGGAAGAATTGCTCTTCCGCCTGTACCACGAGGAGAACGTACGGCTGTTCGAGCCGCGCATGCTCGCCTTTGGCTGCAGCTGCTCGCGCGAGCGGGTACAGGCGATGTTGCGTTCGCTGGGGCGGGAGGAAGTGCAGGCTGCGCTTGATGCCCGTGACGGCGAGATCGAGGTGATCTGCGAGTTCTGCGCGCAGCGCTACACCTTCGACAAGGTGGACGCCGAGCAGGTGCTTGCCGCCGATCCCGCAGCTGTCCCGGCGGCGCCGACGCGACTGCAGTAACGCCGCCTTCCCGGCGCCTGGGACTGTTGGGGGGTCAGAGTAATTACTCTGACCCCTTCAAAAGCGCAGGAGGTTACGGCTGCTTGGATGATGGCTCGGGCGTGCTTACCGGCGCAGGCGCGGTGGTCGGCGCGGGCGCCTCGGGCAGGTTAAGCAGGGGATCGGCCTGCTGCGCCTCGAGCGTGCGGATGTTCTGCTGCACCTGTTCCAGCTGCGTGCGGGTGCTGCGCAGGTCTGAGCTAAGCGCCGTGGCCTGTGCCTTGGCCTGCTGCTGCATCGCCGCCACCTGGGTGGCCTGCTGCTGGCGATGCTGGGCGTCTTCCTGCAACTTGGCCAGCCGCTGCTGGTTGAGGTTCAGGAGTTTCTCGCCGTACTTGCGGCCGGCTTCCAGTCGCACCGTGTCGATGTCGGTCTGCGCCAGTTGCTCGGTTTGCTGGGCGAAGGTGCGGTAGACCCGCTCGGCGTCCGCCACCACATCGGACTTGATCACGCGCCAGTACTCCGCGTCGTGCGACAGCACCACGTAGTACACCAGGTGCTCGGCGTCGAAAAGCAGGCTGGCTGCATAGCTGCCGTTCGCCGTGCGGCGCAGTTCAGAGAGTGCGTGTTCGTCGACCAGGCGCCGCAGTTCGTCTGCCGTGGCACCGCTGATCTGGGCGGGACCTGAGGGAACGTCCGCCGGGGCCGTCGCTGGCGTGGCTGCCGGCGGCCGCGGGGCCGGGGCATGCTTGGCCGCGGCAAGAACCATGCCCATGGGGGCAAGGGCCACCACAAGGCAGGCAGCCAGCTTGGAGGCGGTTGTCATGGCCTTTCGAGTCATCCGGATTCCCTGTGGCCGTTGTCGAGGTGAAACGGCACCTGAATCCATACTTTAATGGGTGAGCCAGCAGTCCGCCACGGCGTTGCGGCGATTTTTCCGTCCGATTTGACCTGGGCAGCCACCATCCCAAGTCGTTCGGCCCTTCCGGGGCGCTCAAGGCGGTCGCGGCATGACCCTGACCGGACCGGCTCCCCAGCCCGGATGCCCTGCTCGGGGCCGCCACCTCGGTCAGCGTGGGTAATTGCCGATTTCGTGCAGCTATACACCCAGGTGTTTGCTCCTATAAATTCATTGGCGCCACAGCCTGAATGGAGCAATGCGCGTGGGCGGGGAAAACAGCGAGGGGGAAGGCGTGGTGCGGTCGCTCGACCTTGCCGGAGTATCGGCAGTGTTGGGCGTTTGCGAGGCGGATGTTGTGCTGCTGGGAGCGGCGGCACTGCAAGGCGAGGTGGTCACGCAACAAGCGGGCGATTGCGTGTTGATCACCGGCTGCTACGGGTTTTCGTTCCGGGCCAGCTTCACGCTGCCCGAGGATATGAGCCTGGTGGCTTATATCCACGATACCGCGCCGCAGAGTTGGTGCCACGGCGTGGGGCTTGAACCAGGCTCGGCGATCACCGTGCTGCCCGAGGGTGACAGCGAGGTGCTGCTGGTTGCCGGTTGCCGCTGGACGTTGATGCTGCTGCCCGCGGCCACGCTGCGCGCGGAGTTTGCAGCGCTGTCGCCCGACAACCCCGAGCCCAGCGCCCATCGCCTGCGCATGTTCATCGCCGGCCACGCCGGCGAGGCCCGCTCACTGGGCGATGGCTACGACGCGCTGCGCTCGCGCCTGGAAAGCGGCGAGTCGGCGGGTGAATTGGTGGCACCGCTGCTTCGACGACACCTGGCGGCGACGCTGGGCGCCACGGCAGAAGACCGCCCGGTTTCCTCCCGTGGCCGCCGCGCGCACTACGTCACGGTGCGCCGCGTGGAAGATTTCATGCGCGCGAACCTGCGCCGCGATATCTACATCCAGGAGCTATGCAACGCCGCCGGCGCCAGCGAGCGTGCGTTGCGGTATGCCTTCGATGACCTGGTAGGTATCCCGCCCAATCGCTACCTGTCGCTGCTGCGCCTTTGCGCGGCCTATCGCAGCCTGACGCAGGCCGACGCCAGCCGCCGCTCGGTGAAGTCGGTGGCCTTGAGTTGCGGCATGTGGGACCTGTCGCGGTTCGCCGAGCACTACCGGCACACCTTCGGAGAGTTGCCGCGCGCCACCCTGGTACGCAGCCAGCAGGGAGAGCTGGCCGGACATTGACCGCCCGCCCGCGACTTGCGATTGGTGGTCAATGACGCTGTACTTGCACCTATGGCAGCAAGGCGGGGTGGAAAGGCAACCATGGGGAAGGTGGCGGGCGGAACGTCCGGGAGGCGCACAGGCGTCGCCAGGGGCGCGTGGCTGGCGTACATGGGCACCGCCGTCGCGGCGCCGGCGTTCGGCCAGCAGACGGCGGCCCAGCTCGATGACCTCACCCGTACGATGACGCAGTACTCCCAGCCGACGGCAGCGACGTCAAAAGCGAAAGCGTCGGCGTCCGCACCGGAGAAGCATCCCCGGCGAAGCGCTGCGCTGCCGTCGCACGAGAAAACCTTGCTGCTCGTACGCAAGCCCGCCGCCGCGCCAGCGACACCCGCACTGCCGATCCGCGAAGCAGCCATGCCCAGTCGGGCGCTAGCCGCGACCGTTCGCGCAACACCGAACCCATCGGTACCGAAGGTAGCCACGAGCACTCTTTCGCAACCGCAATCAAAGCCATCGGCATCGCCTGCCAGGACTCTTGTCGTCGCGACCCCTGCCGCTCCAGCCGTAGCGTCCACCGTTGCGGCGGTGTCGAAAGCCAACGCTACGGCCACCCCTATCGTGGGGCGGCAGAATGGCGATGCGCCCTTCTGGAAGCGACCATGGAGCTGGGTGGCCGGTGCCGCGGTGTTCGTCTTGCTGCTGGTGGAAGTAGCGGGCTGGCGTCGCCACCACAGCCGCAAACGCGACGCCAAGGTGCTCGCCAGCATCGTGCCCACGGCGCGGCCGGGTGATCGCGAAGCCGACTACCATCCCCGCCCCTTGCAGCCGCCTGATCACACTCGTCCGTTTGGAGCCGGGTAGCCGGGCACGCCTAATGACGTGTCGTTGATTTCCGAGAGTGGCCGCTAGGTGTATAAGCTCAACTCAACGACGAATTCGCGGAGTGACGGTGGCGTCAACAACGGGGAAGGCAAAAAGTGGTAGGAAGGATGAAGTGACCCAGGGAACGGGGTGCACGCCGACATGGCGCGCTACCGGGGTGAAATTCCTGCTTGCCTTCGTTGTCGTCGGATCGCTTGCTGCGTGCGCGGGGGTTCCCGGACGCGCATCTTCGCCCCCGGCGGGGCCCGCCATCGCATTCCCCGACCCTGCCAGTGCTGCCATTCCCGGGGGTGTTTTCGTCGACACCTCAAGGCTCGCCCAGGTGCAGCCAGGCCAGGCCCGCTCACAAGTGTATGCGCTGATCGGCATGCCGCATTTCAGCGAGGGCATGGATGCATCGCATTGGAACTACGTCTTCAACTATCGCGACGACGCCGACCAGGTGCAGCAGTGCCAGTTCCTGGTGGCATTCGACACGGATGACCGCGTCAACGACATGCACTGGCAGCCTGACGGTTGCCAGGAGCGTCTTCTTGCCAAGGCGACGAAGACCCCGCCGGTAGCCACATGGCAGCCCCAGGCACCGGCTCCCCTCGCCCCGCCCGCTCCTGCTCCTACTCCTGTACCGGCTCCTGTGCCGCCCGTATCGGCTGCGCCTGTAACCCAGGCAGCGACAGTTGCACCGCCGGCTCCCGCCGCACCGGCCGCCGCACCCATTGCGGCGCCGAAGCCAGCGGCAACCGCGCCACCGGCTAGTGACGCCACGCTCGCCGGCACCAGCCAGGCGTCGCTGTCGTCGCCAGCGATGACGCCTGCGCCTGCAGTGCCCGCTTCGGCACCTGCTCCTGCACCCGCAGCGGCACCTGTTCCGGCGCCCACGGCGCAGGCACTCTTGGCCGCGGCCGCGGCCGAAGTGCCGCTGGCACCCATGCCGCCGGTCACGCTTTCCAGCGATGCGGCTTTTGCGCCGGGATCGGCGAAGCTCACCCATGCCGGCCGTGAGCGCCTGGACTTGATGCTGCTATCGGTGCAGGTGCCCACCCAGTTCCACGATCTGAAAGTGGTGGGTTTCAGCGATCGCACCGGCACGGCGAAGAACAACCTCAAGTTGTCGCAAAGGCGCGCCGAAGCCGTACGCCGGTACCTGGTGGAAGGTGGCGTGCCCACCGACAGCATCACGGCGGTAGGCAAGGGTGAGCGCGAGCCCAAGGCCGAGTGCGGCAAGAAGAAGGGCAAGGCCTTGTCCGAATGCCTGTCACCGGACCGCCGCGTCGAGATCAACGGCCTGGCGCCGCCCGACGCTATCTCGCATTGACCAACGCCGTCAGGCGCTGATCTTTCCCGGGGCGTGCAGCCAGGTGGTGGCGGGCGCCGGCTGGGCGAACAGGAAGCCCTGGCCGAACTTGCAGCCCACGCGCATCAGCGCGGCACGTTGCACGGGCGTTTCGATGCCCTCGGCAATCACCTGCATCTTCAGCGAATCGGCCAGCGCCTGGATGGCACGAACCACTGCGGCGCCCTGGCTGTCGTTTTCGTCGCTAAGCTGGATCACGAACGAGCGGTCGATCTTCAATGTCTCGATCGGGTACTGGTGCAGGTAGCTCAGGCTGGAATAGCCCGTACCGAAATCGTCCAGCGCGATGCCCACGCCCTTGTCGCGAAGATTGTTGAGGATGCTCTTCACCTGCGCGGGATTTTCCAGCAGCGCACGTTCGGTCACCTCCACGCGGATCGTGCGTGGCGGAACCTTGTGCTCGGCAAACAGCGCCAGCAGGCGTTCGTCGAGGTCCGGCGAACGGAAATGACGGCCCGACACATTGATGCTGACGAAACCCTCGTCGCGCGTGAGCGCACGTGCCTGCCGGCATACCTGCTCGAAGATCTGCCAGTCGATGGCTTCGGCGCAGCCGGTTTCCTCCGCCACGTTGAGGAACTCACCGGGGGCCAACAGGCCGCGCTCGGGATGGCGCCAGCGCATCAGTGCCTCATAACCGACGATGCGGCCGTCTTCGAGTTCCACCACGGGCTGGAAGAAGGGCACGAACTCGTTGCGAGCCAGCGCGCGGCGGAGGTCGCCTTCCAGTTCCAGCAGGCTCAGCGCCTCGCGGCGCAGGCCATCGTCGAACACGGCGGCACGGTGGCGGCCTTCGTCCTTGGCGCGGTACATGGCCGAATCGGCGTCACGCAGAAGGTCTTCTGGGCGCTGGTAATCGGGGCCCGGCATGGCGATGCCGATGGACGCGGAAGTGAAGATCTCCTTGGCGCCCAGGCGGAACGGCGTTTGCAGTTCCTGGATGATGCGTTCGGCGATCTGCATCGCCTGCGCGGGCTCGGTGATGCCCTCGGCCAGCACCGCGAATTCGTCGCCGCCCAGACGCGCGACCACGTCGCGGGTCTTCAGGCACGCGCGGATGCGTCCGCCCACCTGGAACAGCAGGTCGTCTCCCACCAGGTGGCCGACCGAATCGTTGATCACCTTGAAACGATCGAGGTCGACGAAGAGCACCGCGAAGGTTTCGGCGGTATTGGCATGGTAGTGCGACAACGCCTGGTCCAGGCGCTGCAGCAGCAGCGTGCGGTTGGGCAGGCCGGTCAGTGAATCGTGCAGGGTTTCGTACTTCAGGCGGCGCTCCACGCGCTCGCGTTCGGCGATCTGTTCGCGCAGGTCACGGTTGGCCAGGGCCAGCGCACGGGTACGCTCGGTGACGCGGCGCTCGAGGCTGGCATAGGCCTGCTTGAGCGATTCGGTGGTGTGCTTGCGCTGCAGTGCGTTGGCCACGTGATAGCTGACGAACGTGAGCAGTTCCTGGTCGCGCGGGCTGTAAGTGTGCTCGGGCGAATAACTCTGGACCGCCAGCACGCCCATCGAGCGTTCGCCCCAGATCAGCGGCACGCCCAACCAGTGCAATGAGCGCGCGCCCGAGGCCACCAGGATGCCCTCACGGTGCAGGCGGTCGATCTCGTCGCGATCGGCGAGCAGCGCCTTGCCGCTGCGCAGGACGTATTCGGTGAGGCCACGGCCCAGCTCGCGCTGGCTGCGCGCACGGTCGAGTTCGTCCACGGAATAGGGGAAGCTCAGCTTGGACTGATCGTCCGTGAGCAGCGCGATATAGAAGTTCCGCGCGTAGAGCAGGCCACCGATGACGCGGTGCACGGCAGCGTAGAAATTCTCCAGGCTTTCCGAAGCATTGGTGAGCTCGGCGATACGGAACAGCGCCGACTGCAGCCGCTCGCCCCGTTGGCGCTGCAGCACCTGCTGGCGCAGCACGCGGTTGGCCTCGCGCAGGGCCGCGGTTCGCGTGGCCACGCGGCGTTCGAGTTCCTCGTGGGCCTGGCGTCGCTCCAGCGCGGTCTGCACATGCTGTGCCACGTAGGCAAGCAGTTCACGGTCATTCTCGGTGTAGCGGGTGTCGTCGCGGTAGCTCTGCACCACCAGCGCACCCACCACGCGCTCGCCGCGCTTCATCGGCACGCCGAGCCAGTCGGCGCAGGATGGGCCCTGGCGGCGGTGCGGCCCTTCGATGCGCTGCTCGAGGTCTTCGCTGGCGCCCATCATCGGGCGGCCGTTCTTGAGCAGGTACCAGGTAAGGCTGTGTTCGATCGTGGCCAGCGGCGCGACCGCTTCGTGATCGGGGATGTCCGGGTCGGCGGAATCGACGAAGTAGGCGAAGCGCACGGTTTCGTTCTGTGCGTCGTACAACACGATGAAGAAGTTCTCCGCATACATGAGGCTGCCGACGATCGCGTGCAGCGCGCTCATCATGTCCTTCATGTTGTGCTCGGCGCTCGCCTGTTCGGCAATCGCGTAGAGCGCGCGCTGCAGGCGTTCGGCCAGCGCCAGGCGGGAGATCGCCTCGTACAGGTTGGCGGTTTCGCCCAACTGGCGCAGGCGCGCTGCGGCAAGGCGGCCCAGCCAGTCGATCTTCTCGCCCCAGGAGGGATCGGCGCCGGCGTCGAGCGGAGAAGCCACGCGGAGCTCGCGCTTGCCGTGGGCGTCCTCGGCCAGCAGCAGGTCGATGCTTTCCCGGAACTCTTCCGTACTGTCGCCCGCACGCCAGTAAACGACCGCATCTGGAAGCGATTGGCGCGCAATGTCTTCGATTATGTCGCGAACAGCCGCCATATCCACGGCTGCGAACAATTGTTCAATAGCCTCGCGCGGGACGTCGTCCGGCAGCCCCTGAAAGGGGCTTAGTTCGGCGCTGGTTGTCGACGCGAGCGTCATGCGTGCGTGGATCCGGGCAAGTTAGGATTCAGTTTATATCCGCGTCTTTCAACGAAGGCGAGGAAATTGGGTGAAACGGGGGAACCATCGATGTTTCCCCTATGTCTTTTTCGACTATCTTGGCCCCAACTTGAGTCAGGGGACTGTTAGTTATTTGTAAAACGCGGTATATTCGGGTTGCTGCCGTCCGTGGGGGAGGGTGGCCCGACAACCGGGACCAATTTCCGACGTGTTCTCACTGCGCCGTTCCATCGCCATGTTGTTGATTTCACTGCCGCTTGCGGCCGTGGGTCAGACCGTGGCCGGTGCAAATCCAGGCACGGACGCGGCCAAGTTGCTCAACCAGCAGCCTGATCGTATGGCCGAAATCGGCCCCGGTGTTGCAGTACCCCTGTGGCGCGCCCCTGATGGGCGCATGGTGGCCCTGCAAGCGGAATCGAGCAATAGCCGCGTGGGTGATACCAACCCCATCACCTTCAGTGCAGTCGATGCGTCCACGGCGCTTTCCACGCGCCTGAACTACGACCTGGGCAAGAACCTCACGGCCCATGCCGGTGTCACCGACCACTCGTGGGTGAATACCGCCGATGCCTGCGCCACGCCGAACAACGCTGCCTGCGTTGCCGGTGGCACGCCGCCGCGCATCATCGCCAGCGAAATCGGCGCCTCCTACAATATCTCCGGCTATAGCCTGGGGCTGGGGGTGGGCTCGTCGCGTCCCTCCGATAGCACCTTGCCGCGTGTCCTGCCGGGCACGCCCGGCGCGTGGACGGCGAACGGATTGCCGTTGTCGGCCCTTGGCAGCAGCACCCAGATCAATGCCCAGGGACGCGTACCGTTCGATGGCAAATCCGGTCTTGATGTCGGTGCCAGCGTCGGTCGCATCCGGCTGTTGCCCGGCAACCTGCTTGGCATCAGCACGGTCGACCAGAAAGCCCTGAGCCTCGGCGTCGATCGTGGCCCGCTGTCGGGCAGCATCGTCGGCCGCGTGATGCAGCCGGAAGCCGGTGCGATCAACCAGCTCAATGCCGATCGCCGCTGGAGCGCGATCGACCTTGGCGTCACCGTGAAGCTGCCCTGGAAGGGCCAGTTGAGCATCGGTGCGCAGAACGTGTGGTCCAGCGGCAACGCACCCACACCCGCCGCGGGCCCCGAGCCCGACCAGTCCCGCACGCCGTACGTGCAGTACCACCAGGACCTCTAATCCTTACTGGCCCTTGCGGATCTTAAGGTCGCCCGAAAACGTCTCCACGTGCAGCTTGCCGCGTCCGCTGCCGGCAGTGGCATTGAGTTCGCTGCCCGGGCCGTCCTCACCCTTCGTTGCCTCGCCGAAATCGCTGCGCAGCTGACCGCTGAAGGTATTGGCGGTGATTTTCGCCGACAGGTTGGCCGGCACCGCTACCTGCACATCGCCGCTCATCGAGTCGATGGTGATGCTGCCGTCGCCCTCGATGCCTCCGCCAAGCTGCAGGTCACCCGACACGGTGCTCAGTTCCGCCTTGCGATAGGGGCCGCCGTTGATGTTCATGTGGCCCGACACCGTCTCGGCCTTCAGCATGCTGCCCACTGACGGCGCGGTGATGTCACCGCTCACTGTCTGCAGTTCCGCGTCGCCGGCGTGGCCGCCCAGGTCGATGCTGCCGCTGACGGTATTGAGGTTGATGCCGCTGGTGCGTGCATTCATGCGAACACGGCCGCTGACGCTCTGCACATCCACCTTGCCGCCGTCCAGGCCGTCGATGGTCACCGGTGCGCTGACGACATTGATATCCAGCGAAACACCCTTCGGCACACGGACGTTGAGTATCGTCGAACCCATGCGGTTGTCGGACTTCCAGTTGAACCAGTTGCCGTTCTCGGTGCCGGACACCTTGATGTCCAGGTCGTGGTCGTCGCCTTCGATCTTCAGCGGCCGGGCGCCGGAGCCGAGCGAACCTGACACTTCCACCTGCGGCTTGTCCCAGGCGGTGACGGTGACCTCGCCCTTGACGTTGTCGATGCTGATATGGGCGTTGGGGCGTGCCGCGGCGGTCAGGTTGATCGGCGTGTCGGCCATGGCCTGGCCAATGGCCAGGGAGAGCAGCAAGGGCGTGTAGTGGATGATCTTCATGGCGTTCTCCTGCGGCCTTAGCCGGCCTGGCGGTCGAGTTGGCGCAGGCGTTCCTGCTGTCGTTGGGTGCGATCAAGGATCCGGCGCAGGGCCGGGGAGTCCGGTGCGTCTTGCATGGCCTGGGTCAGCTCGCTATGCGCGGTGGCAAGCTCCACGGCGGCGCCGGTAAGGCGGGGATCGTCGGGCTTCCAGCGCGTATTGCTGGCGACGTTGGTGCTTGCCGGCGGCGAGGCCAGCCGCAGGGCGATGGAGCCGGAGAAGATCGCCACGCCGAAGATGGCGGCGGCCACGGCCAGGCGCCGTGTCCACAGATGGCGCGACCGGGTGGCCGGCGTCTCGTCCAGGCGTTCGTCGATGCCGGCCCACAGGTCACGCGAGGGCGCCACGGGCGAGCGCAGCGAGCGCATCTGGCGGAGGTGTTCGAATTCATTCATGGGGTGTCTCCTAGCGCGCGCTTCAACAGTGAGCGCGCCCGGTGCAACTGGGCCTTGGACGAGCCGACGGCCATGCCGAGCTCGTTGCCGATTTCTTCGTGCTTCCAGCCTTCCACGTCGTGCAGTACCAGTACCGCACGAGCGCGTGGCGGCAGCGCGGCGATGGCGCGCTCCAGCTCGTCACGCTCGGCCGGGCAGAACGGGTTGTCGGCGGCGTCGGGCAGGTGTTCGTCGTCGACGATGCTCACCGGATCCGCGTTGCGGGCACGGATGGCCATCAGCGCGGTATTCACCGCCAGCCGATAGATCCACGTGCCGAAACTGGAATCGTGGCGGAAGGTGTCGAGCTTCTGCCATGCCCGCACGAAGGACTCCTGCACGAAGTCCTCGGCGCGGGCGTGGTCGAACCCGGCCAGGCGCAGCACGGCGCCATAGACCTTGTCCACGTGCAGCCGGTAGAGCTTTTCAAAGGCGCGACGATCGCCCGCGGCAGCAGCGCGAACGATGTCGGCATCCGAGGGCTCGGCGGCGAGCGCTGGCATGGGTGTTCCGATGGCGAGGCAAGCATTCATCTTGCCAGCTTGGATGCGCCCGCGGGCGGATTGGTTTAACTCCGCCCTGGGTTTATACCGCCTGGGCCCATGCCCTCGGGGCGGTATTGGCCAGGGCCGTGGCCATGCGTCGCTGTTCGTCGCGGAGCGCACGTGGCAGGCGGTCGCCGAAGCCATCCAGGTAGCTGGCGATGTCCTTCATTTCGGTGGCCCAGCCCTCGGCATCCACCTCGAACAGGGCGCGTTCGGTAGTTGGCCCCAGGGCCAGCCCTTCCACGTTGATCCCGCCCGGTGCCGGCAGCGTGCCGATGGGGGTGTCGATGCCGCGGGCGGTGCCTTCCACGCGGCGGATGATCCATTCGAGCACACGGAGGTTTTCGCCGTAGCCGGGCCACATGAATTTCCCGTCGGCATCCTTGCGGAACCAGTTGACGTGGAAGATCTTCGGAAGCTTGGCGCCAGGCTTGTCGAAGCTGAGCCAGTGGCTGAAATAGTCGGCGAAGTTGTAGCCGCAGAAGGGCTTCATGGCCATCGAGTCGCGGCGCATCACGCCGACCGCGCCGGTGGCCGCGGCAGTCGTTTCCGAGCCCATGGCGGCGCCTACCAGTACGCCGTGCGTCCAGTCGCGTGCCTGGAATACCAGCGGCACCAGCGACGGCCGGCGGCCGCCGAAGACGATGGCGCTGATAGGTACGCCGTGCGCGGCCTCGGCCTTCTCGGTATAGCTGGGGCATTGCCGAGCGCTGACGGTAAAGCGTGCATTGGGGTGCGCGGCCGGGCCGTTGGCCTTGTCGTAAGGGCGGCCCTGCCAGTCGACGGCGGGGACGCGGTCATCCAGTCCTTCCCACCAGGGCTGGTTGTCGTCCGTCAAAGCGACGTTGGTATAGATGGTGTCGTGCGCCAACGTGGCCAGCGCATTCGGATTGGTGTTGGCGCCGGTGCCAGGCGCCACGCCGAAGAAACCGGCTTCTGGATTGATCGCCCAAAGCCTGCCGTCGTCACCCGGTGTCATCCAGCAAATGTCGTCGCCGACCGTCCAGACCTTCCAGCCGTCCTTCGCGTAGGCGCCGGTGGGGATGAGCATGGCAAGGTTGGTCTTGCCGCAGGCCGATGGGAAGGCCGCGGCGATGTAATGGGTTTCGCCGTGCGGGTCTTCGACGCCGACGATCAACATGTGTTCGGCCAGCCAGCCTTCGCGCCGGGCCTGGTGGCTGGCGATCCGCAGGGCGTGGCATTTCTTGCCGAGCAGGGCGTTGCCGCCGTACCCCGAGCCGATCGACTTGATCGACAGTTCCTCGGGGAAATGCATGATGAAGCGCTTGTCGGGGTCGAGGTCGCCGGTCGAATGCAGGCCGCGGACGAAACTGCCGTCGCGTTCGATGCGGGCCAGGGCGGTGGCGCCCATGCGCGTCATGATGCGCATGTTGGCAACCACGTACGGGCTGTCGGTGATCTCCACACCGCAGCGGGCGATGGGCGAATCGATCGGGCCCATGCAGTAGGGGATCACGTACATCGTGCGTCCCTGCATGGCGCCATCGAACAGGGCGTCGACCTTGGCGTGGGCCTGGGCAGGGTCCATCCAGTGGTTGTTGGGGCCGGCGTCGGCCTCGTGCGGCGTACAGACGAAGGTCAGGTGCTCGACGCGGGCGACATCCGAGGGGCTGGAGCGGTGCAGGTAGCTGCGCGGGTGGGTGGTCGGGTTCAGGGCGATGAGGTCGCCGGTGGCCAGCATGCCATCCACCAGTTGCCGGTATTCGGCATCACTGCCGTCACACCAATGGATCCGTTCCGGTTTGGTCAGCGCCGCCACACCGGCAACCCATTGATTCAACGCATCCAGACTGCTCGACATACCGCGTGGTCCTGAGGAAAGACAAGGTATGACGGTAGTTTGCGAGCGGTGGTATTGCAAGGTACGCTGCCGCAAAAGGCGTCGTGAGTTGGGGGTCAGAGTAAATACTCTGACCCCGCCCACCTTACGGCAGGACCTTGGGTTCAGGACTGCGGGGTGAGCGTGGTCAGCATGTGGGCGACGTATTCGTCGAACTCGTCGTGCGAGAGGCGGGGCAGGCCGAGGGTGAAATTAAGCTGCAGGAAACCTACGTAGGCGGCGTAGGTAAGCCTGGCCTGGTTAAGTGCGGGCCTGGCTGCCATGCCGGCCTCGCGGTACACCTCGGTGAGGAATTCGATGCGCCGCTGGGACACGCGTGCCATCACCGGCACCACCAGAGGATGGTCCAGCGCCTTGAGCAGCGCCGCGTACACGCGATGCGGATCGCGCTCATGGGCTACCCGCCGAAAGAGCTCGGGCAGGCGTTCGCGCGGATCGGCGATCGCCTTGATCTGATCGATCACTTCGCGCTCGCCGTATTGCTCCCAGCGCTCCAGCGCCGCTTGCAGGAGAGCTTCCCGCGTGCGGAAATGCCAGTAAAAGCTTCCCTTGGTGACACCAAGCTGGCGGGCCAGGGCTTCGACAGCCAGTGCGCCGACACCTTGTTCGGCGATCAGGCCAAGGGCGGCGTCTTCCCAATCCTCGGCGGAAAGGCGGATGCGGTCGGTCTTGGCGCTGTCGTTCATCGCCGCATGGTAGCCGGTTGCCGGCAGTTTGCAATTCCCTGCGGGTGGAATCGGGCCGCTAAATGGTTGAATCAACGAATCTTTCACAACCGTACGGAAGCGTATTGACGACAAAGCCCGCTGCTCCCATACTCGAGCGTATGGTTACTGCTTCCGCTCATGCCGCACCACCGCTGGTTCGTTCCGTGCAGCACGGGGGCGTCAACCTTTCCGTCGCCGAGTTCGGCAGCGGCGGTTCGCCTTCCGTATTGTTCGCCCATGGCTTTGGCCAGACCCGCCATGCATGGACGGGCGCCGCCGCCGCATTGGCTGCACGAGGCATGCACGCGGTGACCTTCGACGCGCGCGGGCACGGTGAAAGCGGCCGTCCCGAGGACGGTGAATACCACATGGAGCAGTTCGTCGCGGACCTTGGCGCCGTAGCCGGCGAACTTCAATCCCGCGATGGCCGGCCCCCGGTGCTGGTGGGGGCGTCGATGGGAGGCCTGCTGGGCCTGATGCTGGCTGGCACGGCCGCCAAGCCCCCGTTCGCCGCCCTGGTGCTGGTGGACATCACCCCGCGCTGGGAAACACGTGGCGTGGAGCGCATCCTCGGGTTCATGCGTGCCCATCCCGATGGCTTTTCCAGCTACGACGCCGCGGCCGATGCCATTGGCGCCTACATGCCGCAGCGCGAGCGCAAGAGCGAGGCGTCGCTGCGGCCCTTGCTGCGGCAGGGTGATGACGGACGCCTGCGCTGGCACTGGGATCCGGCCCTGCTTGAAACCGTAAGCCACGAAACCGAGCGCTACCAGCCGCAACTGTTCGAGGCTGCCCGCCGCATCAAGGTACCGATGCTGCTGTTGTCGGGCGGACGCAGCGACATCGTTTCGCGCGACACGGTCAAGGAGTTCATGGGCCTGGTGCCGCATGCGACGCATGTGGACCTGCCCGACGCCACGCATATGGTGGCCGGCGACGCCAACGACGCCTTCACCGACGAAGTCGCGAAATTCATCCATCAGTTGAACTGACGCCGGCGGCTTAAGACGGCCGGCTATCGAAGCAAAGCCACGAGGTTACGAAGATGTCTGCGATCCTTACCATCCTGGCGGCACTCATTGCCTCCGGCGCCTGTGCCTACCACCGTACCTCCCTGCGCACGTGGGCCATCGCTACCGCTGTCACCACGCTGGTAGTGGGGCTGATTACCCGCGCACCCGTCACCACGGTGGTGCTGCTGGTGATCCTGGCCCTCGTGGCGGTGCCGCTGCTGATGGTGGATTTCCGCAGGGCGAAGATTTCCGCGCCGCTGCTGAAAATGTTTGCCAAGGTCACGCCGAAGCTCTCGGCGACCGAGCAGACGGCGCTTGAAGCCGGCACCGTGGGCTTCGAAGGCGAGCTCTTCTCCGGCAAGCCCGAATGGTCGCAGCTGCTGCGCCAGCCCAAGCCGGAACTGAGCGTCGAGGAACAGGCCTTCATGGACGGCCCGGTCGAAGAGCTCTGCGCGATGATCGACGACTGGCAGATCACCCACGAGCTGGCCGACCTGCCGCCCAACGTCTGGGACTTCATCAAGAAGAACAAATTCTTCGGCATGATCATTCCCAAGCGCTATGGCGGCCTGGAATTCTCGGCGCTGGCGCATTCGGCGGTGCTGCAGAAGCTGTCGTCGGTGTCGGCCACGCTTTCGTCCACGGTAGCCGTGCCCAATTCCCTGGGGCCGGCGGAACTGCTGCTGCACTACGGCAGCGACGAGCAGAAGGATCATTTCCTGCCGCGCCTGGCCGATGGCCGTGACATTCCCTGCTTCGCATTGACGGGCCCGCAGGCAGGCTCGGATGCCACTTCCATTCCTGACTTCGGCATCGTCACCAAGGGCATGCACGAGGGCAAGGAAACGCTCGGCATCCGGCTGACCTTCGACAAGCGCTACATCACGCTGGCGCCCGTCGCCACGGTGGTGGGCCTGGCCTTCCGCATGTATGACCCGGAACACCTGCTGGGCGAGAAGGAAGACCTGGGCATCACCCTGGCGCTGCTGCCGCGCGAGACCCCGGGGCTGGAAATCGGCCGCCGCCATTTCCCGTTGAATATCCCGTTCCAGAATGGCCCGATCCACGGCAAGGATGTATTCGTGCCGCTGTCCACGCTTATCGGTGGCCCGCACATGGCAGGCCAGGGCTGGCGCATGCTGGTGGAGTGCCTTTCGGTGGGCCGCGCCATCTCGCTGCCGTCCAACGCCACCGGTGGCTCGCGCATGGCGGTGGCCGCCACCGGCGCCTATGCCCGCATGCGCAAGCAGTTCGGCCTGGCCATCGCCCGCTTCGAAGGCGTGGAAGAAGCCCTTGCGCGCATTGGCGGCTACACCTATGCCACGGCGGCACTGTCGCGCGCCACGGCAGCTGCCGTTGACCGCGGTGAAAAACCCGCCGTGCCCTCGGCGATCGCCAAGTACCACGCCACGGAGTTCAGCCGTGCCGTGGCATCCGATGCCATGGATGTGCACGGCGGCAAGGGCGTGATCCTGGGACCGAAGAATTACGCCGGCCGCGCCTGGCAGGGCGTGCCCATTGCGATCACGGTGGAAGGCGCGAACATCATGACGCGAAGCCTGATGATCTTCGGCCAGGGCGCCATCCGCTGCCATCCCTATGTGCTGAAGGAAATGCAGGCGCTCACCATCGAAGACAAACGCGAGCAGCTTCGCGTATTCGACCGCGTGCTCTTCGGCCACATCGGTTTCGGTTTCTCCAATGCCGTGCGCAGCCTCGTGCTGGGCCTGACCTTCGCCTCCATCAGCGAAGGGGCGGGCGACGCCTACACCCGCCGCTACTACCGCAAGCTCAACCGCTATTCCGCGGCGCTGGCGCTTTGCGCGGACGTTGCCATGGGTGTGCTGGGCGGCAAGCTGAAGTTCAAGGAAAAGCTCTCCGCTCGCCTGGGTGACGTCCTGTCCTACCTGTACATCGCCAGCGCCATGCTCAAGCAGTACGAGGACAATGGCCGTCCGGAATCCGACCGTCCGATGCTGGCCTGGGCCTTCCATGAGTGCGTGTGGCGCATGCAGATGGCTCTGGACGGCACCATCCGCAACTTCCCGGTGCGTCCGGTGGCCTGGGTGCTGCGCGCCCTGGTGTTCCCGTTCGGCCGTCGCGAAGTGCCGCCGTCCGATCGCCTGGGCCGTCGTGTCGCGGCGTTGATCACCGCCCCCAGCGAGGCACGTTCGCGCCTGCTCAACTGGACCTACCTCACGCCCAGTGCGAACAACACCGTCGGCCGCATGAACGAGCTGCTGCCTGATGTGATCGCCGCGGAGCCGGTGGAGCGCAAGTTCCTCAAGGCCATGAAGGGTGGTCAGCTGCATGCGCACGACTACGACGGCCAGCTGGCCGAGGCCGAGCGCATCGGGGCGATCAATACTGCCGAGCGCGAGTTGCTTAAGCGTGTGCGCGAAGGCGTGAACGAGTTTATCGCCGTGGACGACTTCGACCCGTCAGAGCTTCGCTCCGCGGTCACGCGGACGGATCGAAAACCGACGGCCGTCAAGGCGGCCTGAAGAAAAAAGGCGGCCTTCGGGCCGCCTTTTTTTTTGGAACCTTCTGTTTGATCTGGATGGGGGTCAGAGTTTTACTCTGACCCCAGCTGCGCGTCTTGTCAGACTTCGACCGAGGCTGCGTGTTCACGCGTGGCGGAGAACCGCACGTCCGGCCAGCGCTCCTGGGCCAGTTGCAGGTTGACGCGGGTAGGGGCCAGGTACACCAGTTCACCGGCGGCATCCAGAGCCAGGTTCATGGCGTTCTTTTCGCGGAATTCGGCGAGCTTCTTCTCGTTGTCGCAGTGCACCCAGCGCGCCGTGGCCACCGATACCGTTTCGAAGCTGGCGTCGACGTTGTATTCGTCCTTCAGCCGATAGGCCACCACGTCGAACTGCAGCACGCCCACCGCGCCGAGCACCAGTTCGTTGGACATCAGCGGCCGGAAGAACTGCGTGGCGCCTTCTTCCGACAGCTGCGCCAGGCCCTTCTGCAGGGCCTTCATCTTCATCGGGTCGCGCAGACGTGCGCGGCGGAAGAGTTCCGGGGCAAAATTCGGGATGCCGGTAAACGACAGCGGCTCGCCCTCGGTGAAGGTGTCGCCGATGGTGATGGTGCCGTGGTTATGCAGGCCGATCACATCGCCCGGATAGGCCTTCTCCACGATCTCGCGGTCCGACGCCATGAAGGTAAGCGCATTGGCGATCCGCACTTCCTTGCCCGTGCGCGTCTGCTGCATCTTCATACCGGCGGTATAGGTGCCCGAGCAGACGCGCATGAAGGCCACGCGGTCGCGGTGGGCCGGATCCATGTTGGCCTGGATCTTGAACACGAAGCCGGTCAGCTTCTCCTCGGCCGGCTCCACCGTGCGGGTAAGGGTATCGCGTGCCTTCGGACCCGGGGCATGCTCGACGAAGAAGTCCAGCAACAGCTGCACGCCAAAGTTGTTCACCGCCGAGCCAAAGAACACCGGCGTCTGCTTGCCCGCCAGATAGGTATCCATGTCGAAGGGATTGGACGCACCAAGCACCAGGTCCAGCTCATCGCGAACCTCCTGCAACTGGGCCGCGCCGATCCTATCGGCGAGCCCCGGTGCATCGAGTCCCTTGAAGATGGTGGAATCCTGCCGCGTGAAATTCTTGCCGGCCTCAAAGATATGCACTTCGTCCAACAACACGTGATACACGCCCTTCAGGCGCGACCCCATGCCGATAGGCCAGGTCAACGGCGCACACGAAATGCCAAGCACCGACTCGACCTCGTCAAGCAGCTCGATCGGCGACCGCCCCTCGCGGTCCAGCTTGTTGATGAACGTCATGATCGGCGTATCACGCAGCCGGCAAACCTCCATTAACTTGATCGTGCGCTCTTCCACACCCTTGGCACAGTCGATCACCATCAAGGCGGAGTCGACCGCCGTCAGCACCCGGTAGGTATCCTCCGAGAAATCCGCATGCCCCGGCGTATCCAGCAGATTCACGATGCACTCGTTATACGGAAACTGCATCACCGAAGACGTCACCGAAATGCCACGCTCCTTCTCCAGCGCCATCCAGTCCGACGTAGCATGCCGCGCCGCCTTCCGGCTCTTCACCGACCCCGCCATCTGAATAGCCCCACCAAACAACAGCAACTTTTCGGTCAACGTGGTCTTACCCGCGTCAGGATGACTAACGATGGCAAAACTGCGACGACGACGGGTTTCGGCCAAATGGCTGGACATGGGCTTTAAGGCAGGCGGCAGAGGATAACCGCCTATTCTACTGCGTCGGGCGGTGGGGTGCGCCTGAGGGCCTGGGGTGAGGGGGAGCCGCGGGGCGCTGGGGTGTCACCCTGGTCACTAAGTCCTCGGTCGGCTTCGCCTCCCTGCGGAAGCGTTCTCAGGGCGACACCCCAGCGCCCCGCGGCTCCCCCTCACCCCAGGCCCTCAGGCGCCCCATCCAGGCCCTCAGGCACAGTTGGACTGAAAAGGTGGAGCGATTCTAGGCGTCACTGCTGCTCCCTGGCCGACTCAGCGCGGAAATGGCGCCCATCGACAACGGCTACTGCAAGCAACCATGCCCGGCTCTCCTTACGGTCTGCCGTGATGTCCGGGGGAGCCGTGGGGGTGTCATTTTCAGAGCGCTTCCGCAGGGAGGCGAAGCCGACTGAGGACTTAGCGAAGAAAATGACACCCCACGGCTCCCTCCCTCGTCACGCCAAGGCCGGACGTTTAGACGTCCAGACGTCCGTTGACAATGGCGTGGATGGGGCGTAGCCTCGGCTGCACTCATCGAGACCGGCTGAGGGACAGGCCCTTTGAAGCCGGGGCAACCTGCGGGAATACCGCGACGGTGCCAACTCCTGCGGAGCGCCGCCTGGCGCAAGCCGATAGATGAGGATGCCGTTGGCGCGGGGGTCCCGTGGCCGGTCGGTAGCCTCCGGCGCTTCGCAAGAGCTCGAGCTTTTTACTGGAGCCTTGCATGCCTGCTGAACCCGCCACGGTTTTTCCCATTCCGGCCACGGTTGCCGTTCCGCCGCGTAGCGACTTTTCCTCGCAGCGGGGCAGTCGTGAGGTCCAGTTGGAGCCGAAGTACGGGCAGGGCGCCTGCCGCGCCACGGTCCGCTATCTCTGGACGGGTGCGCCGGGGGCGCCCACGGTGATCGTGCAGGGCGGAATATCGGCCGACCGCGACGTCTGCGCCAGCCCGGGTGTGGCCAATGGCTGGTGGAGCGAGCTTGTGGGCGAGGGCGCCGCCATCGACCTCACGCAATGCCGGGTGCTGAGCATCGACTACCTGGTGCCGGCTGACCTTCCCGGCGCCTCGGCGGTGTCCAGCGAAGACCAGGCCGATGCCCTGGCCGCGCTGGTCGACGACCTGGGGATTGGCCGCGTGCTGGCTTTCGTGGGCGCCTCCTACGGCGCGATGACGGGCCTGGCCTTTGCGGCGCGCCATCCGGGCAAGCTCCGCCGTCTGGTTGCATTGGCCGGCGCGCACAGGCCCCATCCGCTGGCTACGGCGCAGCGTTCGGTGCAGCGCGGGATCGTGCGCCTGGGGCTGGAATCTGGGCAGGTGGACCAGGCGCTGAACCTCGCCCGCCAGCTGGCCATGACCACCTATCGCGGGGCCGAGGAATTCTCCCGCCGCTTTGCCGCCGGCCCTGAGCTGCGCGAAGGCCGCTTCCACTTCCCGGTCGAGGACTACCTCGAGCACGCCGGCCGCAGTTTCGTCGCCCGCTTCGATGCCACCCGCTTCCTGGCGCTGTCCGAGTCGATCGACCTGCATGACATCAGCCCTGAGCAGGTGCGCACCCCCACCTCGCTGGTCGGCTTCCCGTCCGACCGCCTGGTACCGCTGGCGGACCTTTGCGAACTGCAACGCCGCCTGGGCGGCACCGCCAGCCTCGACGTGGTCGAGTCGCCTTACGGCCACGATGCCTTCCTCAAGGAAACCACCCGCCTGGCGCCGCTCGTGCGCGAGGCCCTGGAATGTTGTCACGGAGAATATGCATGAGCCCGACCAGCCCCCGTACCCGCGCCGTCCGCGCCGGCATCGAATGCGATACGCAGCACGGCGCGGTGGTCCCGCCGTTACATCTGTCCACGAACTACAGTTTCGAGGGCTTCGGCAACAAGCGCCGCTACGATTATTCCCGTAGCGGCAACCCCACCCGCGACCTGCTGGCCGAGGCGCTGGCGGAGCTGGAGGAAGGCGTGGGGGCCGTGGTTACGGCCAGTGGCATGGCCGCGGTGGCGCTGGCGCTGGAGATCGTGCCTGCCGGGGCCACGGTGCTGGCGGCCCACGATTGCTACGGTGGCACCTGGCGCCTGCTCGATGCCTGGGCGAAGAAGGGCCGTTTCCAGGTGCGCTTCGCCGACCTTACCGATCCCCAGGCGTTGGCCGAAGGCCTGGCGTCGAAGCCTGCGCTAGTGTGGCTGGAAACGCCTTCCAACCCGCTGCTGCGCATCACCGATATCCGCCATGTGGCCCAGGCGGCGCACGCCGTGGGTGCACTGGTGCTGGTGGACAACACTTTCCTTTCGCCGGCCCTGCAACGCCCGCTCACGCTGGGTGCGGACATCGTGCTGCACTCGACCACCAAGTACATCAACGGCCATAGCGACGTGGTCGGCGGCGCGGTGATTGCCCGCGACCCGGCCATCGCCGAGCAGCTGAAGTGGTGGGGCAATTGCAATGGCCTGACCGGCGCTCCCTTCGACAGCTACCTTACCTTGCGCGGCCTGCGCACGCTTTCGGTACGGCTGCGGGCACATGAAGAGAATGCCCGCCTGATTGCCGAGCGCCTGGATGCGCATCCGGTAGTGCGCAAAGTGTATTACCCAGGGCTCACCGATCATCCCCAGCATGCGCTGGCCGCGCGCCAGCAGTCCGGTTTCGGTGCCATGCTCAGCTTCGAACTCGATGGCGATGAACAGGCCATCCGTGCCCTTGTCGATGGCCTTGAGTATTTCTCGCTGGCCGAGTCGCTGGGCGGAGTGGAAAGCCTCATCGCGCATCCGGCATCGATGACGCATGCGTCGATGGCACCCGAGGCCCGCCGCACGGCCGGCATCAGCGACAGCCTGCTGCGCCTGTCGGTGGGTATCGAGGATGGCGACGATCTGATCGCCGACCTCGATGCCGCGCTGTTGCGCGCGCAGGCTGCGCAGCCCAAACGCCGGGTCGGTGCATGAGCGCGGTGCTGGCGACGAGCCCCGGGGCTTCGCGCAAGGCCATCGTCTTGCTGGGTACGGGCGTGGTGGGCAGCGCGCTGCTGCGCCTGCTGCAGACCCCCGCGGCCCACGGCCTGCACCTGGTGGGAGCGGCCAATTCCCGTCGGCAGCATGCCGACGCCGCCGGGCTCACCCCGGCGCATGTCCGTGAGCGGCTGGCAGCCGAGTGCGGCGAACGCGACGACGACGCGCTGCTGGCGACCCTCGACGCCAGCGGCGCGTCCCGTCGCGTCATCGTTGACGCCACCGCCTGTAGCCGCGAGGCTTCGCAGCACGCCCGCTGGCTGCATGCGGGCTACCATGTGGTCACGGCCAATAAGGCCTCCGCTGGCGGCGAATTGCACAGCTGGCGTGCACTGCAGGCGGCGGGTGCAGGTGATCGCTATGGCGATGCCGCCACGGTGGGCGCCGGGCTTCCCGTGCTGTCCACGCTTCGGCGCCTTCGCCAGTGCGGCGACAGCCTGCTCACGCTTGAAGGAGTTTTCTCAGGTTCCCTGTCGTGGCTGTTCAACCAGTACGACGGCAAGCAGGCGTTCTCCGCGCTGCTGCACGAGGCGCGGCGGCAGGGTTATACGGAGCCCGACCCGCGCTCGGATCTTTCAGGCGAAGACGTGGCCCGGAAGCTCCTGATCATCGCGCGCACGGCAGGCTTCGCGCTGGGGCACGATGAAGTGGAAATCGAAAGCGTGGTGCCGGCGGCTCTCCAGGGTGTATCCACTGAGGAATTCCTGCAGCGGGCCGCGGAGCTGGATGCGCCGTTGGCCGAACGGCATGCGAAAGCGGCCGCGCGTGGCTGCGTGCTTCGCTACCTGGCGCGACTGAACCAGCGGGGCCGGGCGCGCGTCGGGTTGGTGGAGGTACCTCGAGACCATCCATCGGCACGCCTTACCGGCACCGACAACCAGTTCGCCCTTACCACCACCCGTTATCACGCCCAGCCGCTGGTGATCCAGGGGCCGGGCGCAGGACCGGAGATCACCGCGCAGGCCCTGCTGGGCGACGTGCTCTACGCCTGACCGGCGACCGGGGTCAGAGTGAATACTCTGACCCCCAAGCCTGAGCCCGACCCGATCTAAGCGCGCGGCTGTACCACGTGCGCGCCGTGGTCGCGTGCCTCGTGGTGGGCTTCGGCCCGGGCTTCATCCACGCTGGGCGTACGCCAGCCGGACTTCACGCCCCAGATGTAGAACACCAGGCCAACCACCGCCACCACGAGAAGGTCCACGCCATACGACAGGTAGCCCATGCCACCGAAGGTGGTGCTGCCGGCCCATGAAAGCGCGGCCACCGAGGGCAGGTAGAAGATCAGCCACCATGCGCCCTTCAGCTGTCGGCCGAAGTCGTGCCAGCCCTGCTTGAACTGGTAGTACAGGTACACCGGCAGGGCCACCACCATCAGCAGGATGATCTCGCCCGTTAGCGGCCAGCGCGCCCAGTACAGAAGCTCGGTGGCGAAGATGAAGGCAAGCCCCGCGATCACGGGCAGGCCCTTCAGGCGGAACGGGCGCGCCATCTCCGGTGCGGTGCGGCGCAGGGTCATCGCGCTAACGGGGCCGGTCAGATAGGAAATGATCGTTGCCACCGAGATCACCGCCGCCAAGGTTCCCCAGCCGCGGAATTTGAACAGGAACAGGAACGAGACCGCCAGGTTCAGCCACATCGCCGGACGCGGCACGCCCCACTTCGGATGCAGGCGTCCAAGCACCTTCGGCAACGTGCCGTTGCGCTCCATGCCGTAGATCATGCGGGCGGTGGTGGCGGTGTAGGTGATGCCGGTGCCGCTGGGGCTGACGAACGCGTCGGCGTACAGCAGCATGGCCAGCCAGTGCAGGTTGACGATCACGGCGAGCTGCGCGAACGGCGAGCTGAAATCGATGCCGTTCCAGCCGGCCTTGGCCAGCAGGTCCTGCGGCACCGCGCCAATGTAGGCCACCTGCAGCAACACATAGACGACAGTGGCCAGGGCGATCGAGCCCAGCACCGCGAAGGGAATGCTTCGGCCTGGATTGCGTGCCTCGCCCGCCAGGTTCACCGGGCTCTGGAAGCCGTTGAAGCTGAAGACGATCCCCGCGGTCGCCACCGCGGTAAGCACGGCAGCGAAGTCGATCGCGTGCGCTTCGCCATGGATGCCGACGGAGAAGTTCTCCGTATGGAACCCGCTGGCGATCAAGGCCACGCCCGTGGCTGCTGGCACGACCAACTTGAAGATGGTGATGGCGGTATTGGAGTGCGCGAAGAGTTTCACGCTCCAGAAATTGACCAGGAAGTAGATCACCACCAGCACGGCCGCGATGGCCAGGCCTGCCTCGCTGAGCTCGCCATGGCTACCAGGGACGTGCATGTAGAGATCTTTCGCCCACTGCCATTTCCACGAAGCCATGTACTGCACCGAGGCTTCCGCCTCCACCGGGATCACCGAGACAATGGCGATCCAGTTGGCCCAGGCACCGATGAAACCGACCAGCGAACCGTGGGAATAGTGGCTATAGCGCACCATGCCGCCGGATTCGGGGAACATCGCGCCCAGTTCCGAATAGGTCAGGGCGATGGTCATGATGATCGCCGCGCCCAGCACCCAGGCCCAGATGGCGCCGGGGCCGGCCAGGCCCGCGGCCTTCCATGCACCGAACAGCCAGCCTGAGCCGATGATCGAACCCAGGCCCGTAAGCATCAGGGCGAAGGGGCCGACTTCGCGGCGGATTCCGGTCGATTGGGACATCGATATTCCTTGCGGGGTGGACGCACAAGGCCGGAATCATGACAGGACCCGGCCCCGATGTCAGGACCGGGCCACCGGGAGGCATCAGCACTCGATGACGTTGACCGCCAGGCCGCCGCGCGAGGTTTCTTTATATTTATCCTTCATGTCGCGGCCGGTGTCGCGCATGGTGGCGATCACCTTGTCCAGCGATACCCGGTGCTTGCCGTCGCTCTTCAGGGCCATGCGGCTGGCGTTGATGGCCTTGACCGCGCCCATCGCATTGCGCTCGATGCAGGGAATCTGCACCAAGCCGCCGATCGGATCGCAGGTCAGGCCCAGGTTGTGCTCCATGCCGATCTCGGCGGCGTTCTCGACCTGGAAGACGTTGCCGCCCAGCGCCGCGGTAAGGCCGCCGGCGGCCATCGAGCAGGCCACGCCCACTTCGCCCTGACAACCGACCTCGGCGCCGGAAATCGAGGCATTTTCTTTATAAAGAATACCGATGGCCCCCGCGGTCAGCAGGAAGTTTAGTACCCCGTCGGTGTCGTGGCTGGGGCAGAAGCGATCGTAGTAATGCAGCACTGCCGGCACGATGCCGGCCGCGCCATTGGTGGGCGCGGTGACCACGCGGCCGCCGGCGGCGTTTTCCTCATTCACGGCCAGGGCGTAGAGGTTCACCCAGTCCAGGATGCTCAGCGGATCCTTCAGCGCCGCCTCGGGGCGGTCGCGCAGTTCCGCCGCCATGCGCGGTGCGCGGCGCACCACCTTCAGGCCGCCGGGAAGCACGCCAGGCGAGCGCAGGCCGCGGTTGACGCAGTCCTGCATTGCCGTCCACAACGTCAGGAGGCCTGCGCGGATCTCCTCCTCGCTGCGCCAGATTTTCTCGTTGGCCAGCATCAGCTGCGCGATGGTGAGCTTGTTCGCTTCGCACAGCGCCAGCAGTTGATCACCGCTGGAAAAGGGGTATGGCTGCTCGGAGGTGTCGGCCACGATGCGGTCTTCGGCGGCCTCGTCGTGGTTGACCACGAAGCCACCGCCGACAGAGTAGTAATCGCGCGTGGCTACTTCATTGCCGTCGGCATCGTACGCGCTGTAGCGCATGCCGTTGGTGTGGAAGGGAAGCTTCTGGCGCTTGTTGAACACCAGGTCGGATTTCTCGTCGAAGTCGATCTCGTGCCGCCCCAGCACGCGGATGCGTTTGCTTTTGCGGATGCGGGCAAGGGTCGCGTCGATCTGGTCGGGATCGACCGAATCGGGCCACTCGCCTTCGATGCCTAGCAGCACCGCCTTGTCGGTGCCGTGGCCGCGGCCGGTCATGGCCAGCGATCCGTAGAGCTCGCAACGCACGCGCGTGACGCGTTCGAGCACGCCCTTGCCGGCCAGCCAGTGCTCGCAAAAGCGCGCGGCGGCGCGCATGGGACCGACGGTATGGGACGAAGACGGCCCGATGCCGATCTTGAAAAGGTCGAAGACGCTGACTGCCATGGGAAAGCAACTGGGGCGGGGAAGGACGTTATTCTACCCGCATGACAGATTTCGTCCTCTACCAGCGGGATTACTGCAAGCTTTGCGACCAGGCCCTGGCCCTGATGGCGGCGGTGCGGGCACCGGACTTCGACAGCGCCTGGGTGGATGACGACCCGGTGCTTGAAGAGGCCTATGGCTCCCGAGTACCGGTATTGCGCGACCGCCGCGACGGCCGCGAGATGGACTGGCCCTTCGACGAAGCTACATTGCGCCGCTTCCTGCAGCGCTAGCCTCAAGCCGGCGGCGTGCGGCGTGCGGCGTTCGGAGGGGAGCCGGCGGGTATCGTTTTCTTCACTAAGTCCTCGGTCGGCTTTGCCTCCCTGCGGAAGCGTTCTGAAAACGATACCCGCCGGCTCCCTGGACCGTAGCGGTGGGCCGCGGGGAGGGCATTGGAGGAGCGAAGCGGAGCGAAGTGGGGTGGGGGAAGCGGGGTTTAGGGTAGTGCGGGGTCGCGGCGGAGGCGGCGGAGGATTTCTTCGCGGGCTTCACGCAGGATGGAGTCGCGGTCCAGGGCCGCCACTACCTCGGCGACGGCGCGCTTGGGGCCGTGTTCGCCCCAGGATTTTCCTGCCACCAGGTACCGTTCGGCGGCGCGGCCGATCAATACGGTGGCATACCAGGCCAGTGCACCCTGAGCGGCGCCGGTGACTACTACGGACAACCCGCCACTCAAGCCCTTCAGCGCCGAGGCCGCCAGCTGCATGCCCCAGATCGCGCCCATCAGGGCGATCAGCTGCGCCGACACCGTGGCCACCAGCCGGCCGGATTCGGCTCGGGTCAGCGGCATGCCGTAAACACGCGAAAGCTGCACCACCATGGCCGCGTCCAGGCCCGCGGCGGCCAGGAGGTCGGCCACGGGAATGGGATTGAGCGCCACCGCGACACCCTTGGCCAGGCAATACTGGCGAATCACCCGGCTGGCCAGGTCGCGGCGGCTTGCGGCGATGCGCTGGCCCACCTGGTCAGCCAGGCGGCCGGCGAAGACACCCGCGTTGATCGCGTTGAGCGCCTTGCCGTCGCGGCGGGCGATATCCAGCAGGCGCGTACGAAGGGCGTCGATGTCCGGCGGTTGGGGCAGGTTTGATTCAAGGCCGGAAGCAGTCATCACCCGCAGCGGCGCGGGCAGCGCGCAAACGGCGATGACGTCTTCGGGCCGCACCAGACTCGCCGTGCGGGAGCGCAGGTGGGCAAGCAATGCTTCGCGTTCGGCCGGGGCATAGCGGTCGGCCTTGTTCAACGCCAGCAGTACGGGGCGCTGCGTGGCCGACAATGCGCGCAGGGCATCGAGTTCGTCGCGGGTGAGGTCGCCATCGGCCACGAAGATCACCAGGTCGCTCACCTGGGCCACGTCCACCGCGAGTGCTTCGCGCGCCTCGCCGCCGAGCTCGTTGATGCCAGGTGTGTCGATCAATACCAGGCCGCCGCTGGCCGCTTCGTCCAGCCGGGCAGGCTCAGCTTCCGTCGTGGTGCCATGGAGCACGCCCACCTCGAAGGCCTGGCGACCCAGCAGGGCGTTACCCAGCGCCGATTTTCCCGCCGAGACACGGCCGAATACCGCCACGTGCAGTTCGTCGCGCTGCAGCTTGTCGAGCATCGAGGCGACGCGTGCGAAGTCGGCGGCAAGCTCCTGTCGCACCGCTGGTGGAATGCCCGGGTCGTCGAGCAATTCCTGCAGCGAACGCGCAACGCCGTCGTGGCTGGGGGTCAGGTTGGGGGTCAGAGTGTTCACTCTGACCCCAGCATCGCTGACCCCAGCATCGGTATCGGCGGCGTGGTGCGCTCCGCGCCAGCGCCGCCAGATCGAACGCAGGTCCACGTTGACGGATTACTTCGGTTGCAGCAACAGGTGCGCGTTCACCTTCACCGCGTTGCCGATGGTCGAGGTGTCCTTGTACTCACCGCTACCGACGCCGAAGTCCAGGCGATTGATCACGGTGGCGACGTCCAGCGACGCTGCGCCCGAGCCTGGGGTAAAGGTGACCTTCAACTGCACCGGCTTGGTCACCCCGTGCAGGGTGAGGTTGCCATTGGCCACCACGCCGTTGCCGGCCTTGGCAAAGCCGGTGGTGACGAAGTGCGCCTGCGGGAATTTCGCCGTGTCGAAGAAATCGGCGGTGGGCAGGGCGTGGTCGCGGTCGTTGTCGCCAGTGGTGGCGCTGGCCAGGTTCACCGTCACGTCGAACTTCGACGCAGCCAGATTGGCCGGGTCGTAACTGATCGCCGCGTTGAATTTGTTGAAACTGCCGTCGAAGGTGGCACCCTGGAAGGTGCCGGTGAAGCCGAGCGTGCTGGCGGGCTGCACCGTGTAATCGGCGGCGATACCCGTGAGGGGTGCAAGCGCGAATGCAAGGCCGAGGGCAAGGATGCTGCGATTCATGAGGGGTCTCCTGACGGGGGAAGCTTGCGCGGGCGACCGAAGGGCAGCATGCGCCGCAGGACGTTGTCGCGCAGGATGAAATGGTGCCAAAGCGCGGCGCCGACATGCGCCACCAGCACCAGCAACAGGACGTAGAACAGATATTCGTGCACGAGTACGGCCACGTTCATCACCTGGTCGTCCTTGGCAACCAGCGATGGCAGGTTGAACAGTTTGAACCACTGCAGCGGGTAACCGTGGGCCGAGTTGAACACCCATCCGGATATCGGGAGTGCCACGATGAGTACATACAGCAGGCCATGTGTCACATGGGCGGCCAGGCGCTGCCAGGCGGGGGCGGGTTCATCCGGCGGACGCCGGTCGCCGATGCGCCAGGCAAGGCGCAGAAGGAACAAGGCAAGCACCGTCAGGCCGATCGACTTGTGCAGCGCGAAGATGTTGATCTTCGCCAGCGACGGTGCCAGGCCCGTCATCCACAGGCCGAAGATGCCGTTGCCGAGGATGGCAAGCGCCATCAGCCAATGGAAGAAGCGCGCGCCGGTACCCCAGCGGGAATCATCACTGCGCAGTGCCACGGTCGGGCTCCTTCGTGCCGGCGCCATCACCGCGGATGGCTTCGATCTCAAGCCACACGGTAACCGAGCGGCCAATGGAATTGGGATTGGACGTCATGCCGAAGAGCGTGCGGTCCAGAGTGAAGTTCGCCGAGAAGCCCGCCACGTCGTGCATTCCATAGATGGTGCGCCCGTTGCGGTTCAGGCGGAAGGGGATATCCACCGGCTGACTCACCCCGCGCAAGGTGAGCTTGCCGTGCAATACGCCGGTATCGTCGCCGGTCTTCTCGACAGACGTGCTGTCGAACGTGGCGGTGGGAAAACGGGAAGCTGCAAACAGGTCACTGCCGCGCACCGCGTCATTCCATTTCGCATCGCCCATGTCGACGCCGGCGGCATCGATCACCACGTGAGTGGACGAATCACTCCAGTTGGTTGCATCGAAGGAAAGATTGCCCGACACGTGCAACCGCCCGAACGAGCGCGAAAAGCCATTGTGATCGACGCTGAAGACCACCTGGCTATGCACCGGATCGTACTGGTACACCGCGGGCGCGGCGGATGCATTGCAGGCGAAAGCTGCCGCGAGGAGGGCAGGCAGCAGAACCGAGGCGCGGGACTTGGAAACGATCATGCCTCACAGTGTGCCCTTGCTGCCCACCGCACCGCCACCCACCACTTCATGAACGCATTGTCATCCTGGCCGAACACTGCCGCTGGAACCGACCGGGTCGCGCAGGGCCTCGGCCGCCATCGCCGCCAATGCCTTCACCCGCTCGCCGTTGCTGTCGGCCAGCCACGCCTTGAGCCGCTCGTTGGCATCGTCGTGGTCCAGTGCATGCTTCTCGGCCAGTGAAGCGGACAGGGCCTTGCCCATGCTGTCGAAGATCAGGGCATAGGCAAAGGCGTGCAGCAGGCCGCCGCCCAGGGTGCCCAGGCCGGGAAAGGCTTTTAGCGCGTTGCCGGCCACCGCAAGCACGATGGACGACCCCGAGCGCAGGGTCAGCCGGGCTTGGCGGATGAAATCGTCCACCTGCACCTGGCTTGCGCTCACCCCATAAAGGTCGGCCAGCGCGCGCACCATGCCAGTGGCGATGACGCCCTGGATCACCAGGTCGCTGCCCGGCGCCACCGCCGCCATGGCGCCGATCACGGCGCGACGGGCGAAGCGCGCCACGATGCGCGCGGCCTCCGCCTCGCGGGCAGCTGTCTCCGATACCGTGAGGCGAGCGTCCAAGGCGGCGAACACGGCTTTCTCGCGCGCCGGTTCCAGCGCTTGCGCGCCGCGGCCGATCAGACGATCAAGGGCCCGGGCAAGTTCATGCGTGTCCGGCAGCCGCGTGCGCTCGACGCGCTCGCTGCGGCCGTCGGGCAATTCGCGCACGAATACTTCCGTGCCGCCGGCAATCGTCGGCACCACGGCATCGGCGCTGTCACGCAGTTGCTCGCGCAACCGGCCAAGCACGAGCTTCAATTCCGCGGCGTTGCGTTCGTCCGCCTTGTTCAGGGCCACCACCATGGGTTTGCCGAAGCCGGCAAGCCACGCGACGTCGCTTGCCTGGCTGCGGGTGAGTTCGGCCGTGCATACGTAGATCACCGCATGGGCGCGCAGGGCTTCCTCGCGGGCGCTGGCTTCGAAGGCTTCGCCGCCGGCTTCGCGGTTGCCCGGGACATCGGCCAGTACCCAGGCGATACCGCCGCGCTCGCCCCGGTGCAGGCGGATATCCCGGGTGGTGCCGCCGGCGACGCCGGTGGCCGCATCGGCGCCGGGCACCAGGGCACGCACCAGGCTGGATTTGCCCATCGAGATATCGCCGAACACCGCCACGTGCACCTGGCCACCTTCGCGCCTGCGATCGAGCTCGGCCAGTTCCGCGCGCGCCCCGGGTGCCGCCGCGCCACTGGATTCCAACGCCTCGATGCGCGCCTGCAATGCCGGCCGGTCGGGCACGACGCGCGAAAGGCGCGGGCGCGCCGGACGCCACAGCCACCAGGCAACGGCACCGATGGCGGTAAGGCCCGCGACCACCAGTGCGCCGATCGCCCACTGCCAGGCTGCCGGCAAAGCCGCCACTTCACGAGCCAGCGTGATCGCCCGCGTGGCGATCAGCAGCAACAGCAGCACCATCGCCGCGATGGCTACGATGGCAAGCAGCCGTCCTAGGCGCATGGGCTTGCACCTGCGTTCGTCGTGGGCAGGGGAGGGTTGTGGGTCAGAGTAAAGACTCTGACCCTGCCTTCTAGAAAGCTTCGGTTCGTGTCCATCGCGTCTGATGATAGTCTGCGCGCGGCGCCCAACGAACATGGATGATCACGTGGCCCGATGGATCCTGGCTGGCCTGTTGGCCTGTTTTTGCGTTGCCGGCGCGAAGTCGGCCGATGCCGTCGCCGCCGCGCCTGCCGATGCCGCCGTGGCGATGCGGCACAAGATGCAGTTCCGCCATTTCACGATGGCCGACGGTTTGCCCTCGCGCAGGCTTCGTGCCCTGGTGCAGGACACCGCTGGATTCCTCTGGATCGGCTCCGATGCGGGCCTGGCGCGTTTCGATGGCGTCGAATTCGATGTCTTCCGCCGCGAGGCGCATGTGGCCGGATCCATCGGCGGCAATCGTTTCGACGTCCTCATGGTGGATCGTTCCGGACGAGTGTGGGCGGGCGGCATCGGCTCGGGACTCAGCCGCCGCAATGCCGATGGAAGCTTTACCACGTGGCGTCACATCGAAGGTGAACCCCGCAGCCTGGCCGACGACGACGTGCAGGCACTGGCTGCGGGTATCGATGGCGAGGTGTGGATCGGCACCCGGCACCGCGGTTTGCTTCGCCTGCGGCCGGACGGAGGGTGGCCCGAGCCAGTGGCTTTTTTCCCTCCGGGAACACGCGCCACGGGCCCGGGGGAGGTCAATGCCCTGCACGTGGATGGCGATGGCGCGTTGTGGATGGGAGGCACCCATGGCCTGGCGCGCCGGGATGCCCGGGGCAACTGGACATGGCTTCAGTTCCCGGGTGGTCCGCCACCCGTGGTCCATGCGCTGGATGTCGACGCCGGTGGACTGCGTGTCTCCAGCGAGCGGGGCCTGTTCGTGGTTGAGGATGATCATCTGCGGTTGGTCGAAGGAACGGCGGGTCGGCAGGTCACGGCCAGTCTTAGCGACTCGCATGGGACACTCTGGATCGCCCTGGCCGGTGCCGGCCTGCTGTTGCTCGAGCCAGGGAGGCAGGCGGTCCAGGTGTCGCCACGGCCGTATCTCCCCCATGGGCTTCCCGGCCGCCACGTCGTACGCCTGCTGGAGGATCACGAGGGCGGCATCTGGTCTGCCCTCAGCGATGGCGGACTGGCCTACATCGGCCCAGGGTGGAAACGCTTCTTCCTGTTGACCCATGTGCCCGATGAGCCGCTCGGCTTGCCGCGTCGCGCAGCCAGTGCCGTGGCGGCTGCCCGCAACGGCAACGCCTGGGTGGGCGGCATGCACGGCTGGATCGCACGCATGTCGGTGACTTCCGAAGCCGTGCTCGAACGCCTGCCGGATGTAGGCGCACGAGTGGATGCCTTGCTGGAGGCAGCCGACAGCACGCTGTGGATCGGCACCGCGCGGGGTTTGATGGTGCGTCGCCCGGGCGACGATGCGGTTCACATCGTCGCCGGGCCTACGGAAGCGGTAACCGGCCTGGTCGAGTCGCCGTCCGGGATCGTGTATGCCAGCACGCGCAATCATGGTGTGTGGAAGGTTGAGCGGGGTCAGGCAAGTGCGTCGCCATTGACGGTGCCCCGTTCCAATATCCATGACGATACGCGGCAATTGTTGATGGTGGGCGCATCGCCATGGCGTGCTGGCAGCAACGGCGTGCAATGGCTTCCACCCGGCGCCCGCCGTTTCGAACCGGTGCCCGGTGTGGATTCGGGCGCGGTCGACGCCCTGGCCATCTCCGGCGATGACCTGTGGGTGGCCCGCGCCGACAGTCTCCAGCGCTATCGCTGGCGGAACGGACACGCGGCGAAGCTGCAGTCGATCGACCAGGCCGCCGGCTGGCCGCGCACCGACGTGCTCTCCATCGGTGTGGGACCGCGCACGCAAGTCTGGGGATTGGGCGTGGCGGGACTGTGGACCTACGCCCCGGAAACCGGCGAAGCCAGGACACTGGGGCTTACCGATGGACTCTTCAGCGCCGAGTTCACCCATGGAACCACGGCTGTGCTGCCCAACGGCATCATCCTCGGCGCCACTCTCGATGGCGTACTGGGCTTCGATCCCTCGGCACCGGTGTCCATGATCCCGGCGCCGCCGATCACCGTGCGCTCGATCTCCATCCGCCGGGATAACCGGCGCATCGACGTGCCGCTGGACGGCCGGCCGCTGCGCCTGGGCTGGCGCGATCGCGAACTCACGATCCAGGTGCGCGCCCTGTCGTTCGTGGACGGGGGCGCCAACCGCTATCGGTTCCGGCTCGACGGACAGGATGAGCCTTGGCTCGATACCGGGCATCGCGGTTTCAGGGAGTTCGTGCAACTAGGCCCGGGCCGTCACCAGCTATGGGTGGAAGGTGCTGCCCCCCACGGTCCTTGGGGCGCGTTGCCACGACCTTTGGAGGTGATCGTAGAGCGGACGCCCTGGACGCGCCCTTGGGCATGGGCGGCCTATGTCCTGGTGGTGTGCCTGTTGGCGTGGACGGTGGTGCTGCGCACGCGAAGCACGATGGACCGCCGGATGCAGGTGCGGCTCGCTCGCCAGGCACGCCAACTGGCCGAAGAGGCCAACGACGCCAAGACAAGCTTCATCGGCGTGCTCGGCCATGAACTGCGTACGCCGATGACAGGCGTGCTCGGCATGGCGGAACTGCTCGCGTCCACGCCATTGACCCCCATGCAGGCCGGGTATGTCCGCGCCATGAGGCAATCCGGACGGTTGTTGTTACGGCTGCTGGACAATGTGTTGGACCTGACTCGCCTGGGACTGGCGCGGCTGGAACTGGAAAATGCAGCCTTCGATCCGGCTGTGCTGCTAGCCGACATCGTGGCTGTCGAACGACCGCTGGCGAGGACGCGAGGCCTGCGATTGTTGGCTTCGTTGCCACCTTCGGGCCTCCGTCGCAGAGTGGGCGACGAGGCGCGCGTCCGGCAAATCCTGCTGAACCTGGTCAGTAATGCCGTGAAGTTCACCGAGCATGGACATGTAACGGTCAGTGGGCACGATGGGCCGGCTGGCCTTCTATTCACGGTTGCCGACACCGGCCCCGGCATCCCCGCACATGATCGCGAGCGCTTGTTCCGGCGTTACGAGCAGGCACGTACGCGACAACGTGCCCATGGCTTCGGCTTAGGATTGCCGATCTGCCGGGAACTGGCCACGCTGATGGGTGGCAGCATCGAACTGGACTCAACGCCAGGACAGGGCTCGATCTTCACCGTGTGCCTGCCGCTTCCCGAAGCGCCGGACCATGCTGCGGCCGCGGGTCAGCAAGGCGTCGAGGCCGCCGTCAATCCCAGGCGCATATTGTTGGTCGAGGACGACGCCACGGTCGCCGCGGTGATCGCGGGGCTGCTGCGCCAATCAGGCCACGCGGTGACATGCGCCTCGCATGCGCTAGACGCGATGGGCTGCATGGAAGACGCCGTCTTCGACGTGGCGCTGCTGGACCTGGACCTCCCCGGGATCGATGGCTTCGGGCTGGCCCGCTGGCTCGGCCTGCGGCAACCGTCTTTACCGATCCTTGCCGTGAGTGCCCGTTCGATGGGTGACGAGGAAGAACGCGTGGCCGCGGCCGGCATGCGGGGCTTCGCACGCAAGCCCGTGGATGCGGTGACCTTGCAGCGCCTGCTAGCCAGCCTGGACTAGCTCGAAGCTACATGTCGTGCTTGGCGACTTCGAAGCCCATGCGCTTGTACTCGGCCCAGCGCTTGCGCGAACCCTCGCGCTCGGAAGCGTCGGCGGCCACGACCTCGAGCACGCGGTCGAAGTTTCCCGGGGCACAGGCATCGCGAAGGTTGATCACCAGCGCCCGGTCGGCGGTCTCCACGCCCGGCGGCGCGATCAGCACGGCGGTCTCGGCATCGTCGTCGTCGCCTGCCAACTGGTGCGGAATGAAGGCGTCGTCGTCGAATGACCACAAGAGGTCGTCCAAAGCCTCGGCCTGTTCAAAGTCCCGCACCAGTACCAGGGTGAACTGTTTCGCCGCCAGCGCCTTGCGCGCCAGCTCACACACCAGCAGCAGCGGTTCTTCGCGGAACCGCGGCTTGTCGATGAGGTAGAAGTCGGCGCGCGGCATCGATCAGGCTTGGCCTGCACGATGGATCAGCCACTGCACCAGCATCGGCACGGGGCGGCCGGTGGCCAGGCCCTTGCGGCCTTCGTCCCAGGCAGTGCCGGCGATATCCAGGTGCGCCCAGCGACGGCCTTCGGTGAAGCGGGCAAGGAAGCAGCCGGCGGTGATCGCACCGCCGAACTTGCCACCGATGTTGGCGACGTCGGCGAAGCCGGATTCCAGTCCGCTTTGGTATTCGTCCCACAGCGGCAGGCGCCAGCCGCGATCGAGGGTGGCTTCGCCCGCGGCGATGATCTCGGCGGCAAGGTCGTCGTGCTTGCTCATCACGCCTGTGGCGTGCTTGCCCAGCGCGACCACGCAGGCGCCGGTAAGGGTAGCCGCGTCGATGATCACGGCCGGGTCGAAGCGGTCACCCGTGTAGGTCAGGGCGTCGCACAGGATCAGGCGGCCTTCGGCGTCCGTATTAAGCACCTCGATGGTGAGGCCCGAAAGACTTGTCAGCACATCGCCCGGGCGATACGCCGAACCGTCGGGCATGTTTTCCACCGCCGGTACCACGCACACCAAGTTCACCGGGAGAGCCAGCTCCACGGCGGCCACGAACGCACCGAGCACGCCGGCGGCGCCGCACATGTCGAACTTCATCTCTTCCATGCCGGCGCCCGGCTTCAGGCTGATGCCCCCGGTGTCGAAGGTGATGCCCTTGCCGACGAAGGCATAGGGCTTCTCGCCCTCCGGGCCGCCGCGATACTGCAGCACGATCAGCTTGGGCGCGTTGGCCGAGCCGCGGGCGACCGCCAGCAGCGAGCCGAAGCCGAGCTTTTCCATTTCCTCGCGCTCGAGCACTTCGCACTCGACGTTCACCCGGCGATCGGCGAACTCGCGTGCCTGGTCGGCAAGATAGGCCGGGTTGCAGATGTTCGGCGGCAGGTTGCCCAGCTCGCGCGCCAGGCGGGTGCCGGTGGCGATCGCGGCAGCTTCCACCAGGCCTCGTTCGCCCGCTGCTTCGGCCGTGATGGTGATGGCGCTGAGTTCGGGTGCTTTTTTCGCATCCTTCGGCTTGAAGGTCGCGGTGTAGCGGTAGGCAGCGTGGTCGAAGGCCAGGGCAGCGGTGCGGGTGCGCCAGGCGATGTCGCGGCCGGGCACGTCGATTTCGGCCAGGTGCACCACGGCGCTTTCCACCGGCAACCGGCCCACCGCGCGGGCGGCCTCCAGGCAGACCTTCTGGTAACGCTGGGCGTCGAAGCCCTTCTGCGCGCCCAGGCCAACCACCACCACGCGCTCGGCCGGGGCGTCGACAGGGGCGAAGAGGATCACCGCGGTGCCCGCCTTTCCGGTGATGTCCCCGGATTCCACCATGCGCTTGACGCCACCGCCGCAGGCAACGTCCAGCCGGGCAGCGGCGCTGGTGAGCACGCCGTGCTCAAATACGCCGACCACGGCGCAGGGCGTGGGGCCTGAGTCGGGAAGGTTGGAACCAAGGCTGAACTGGAGCGTCATCGAAAACTGTCCTGCGCGAACCCGTCGATGCCTCGACAGGATAGACTTTACGATTGCCGTCCCTGTCGGGCACGGCGCTAACCGTACATTCTAACGCTTGAGCATCCTCGACCGCTATTTCCTCCGCGAACTGGCCTATAGCATCGCCGCGACGGCCATCGTGCTGCTGGTGATCCTGGCCGGCGGCACCTTTGCGCGCGTGCTGGCCCAGGTGGCCAACGGCACCTTCCCCCCCGGCATCATGTTCCAGGTGCTGGGCCTGCGCATGGCCGACGCCCTGTCGGGCATGCTGCCGCTGGCCGCCTTCCTGGGCACCCTGGTGGCGCTGGGACGGATGTACCGCGAAAGCGAAATGCACGTGCTTTCGTCTTCGGGCATGGGGGCGATGGGCCTGGTGCGGCCGATCGCGGTGCTGGCCGTCATCACGGCCCTCATCGTCGGCACGGTGGCGATCTGGCTTGGCCCGCTGGCCAGCCGCACCTCCGACCAGATGATCGCCGACGCCAACCGCTCGGTGATCGCCGCGGGCCTGGATGCCGGCCGTTTCACGGCGCTGCCGGGCAAGGGCGGGGTGATCTTCGTCGATACTCTAAGCCGCGACGGCAGCAAGCTCGGCCATACCTTCCTGGCCAAGGACGTGATCACTTCCAAGGGCGTGCACGTGGTGCGCCTGGTCACCGCCAACAGTGGCCAGATGTACCAGGAAAGCGACGGCGACGGCCGCTTCATTGCCCTGCATACCGGCTGGCAGTACGAAATTCCCCTTGAAGGGGACAACTGGCGGCGGATGCGCTTCGAGCAGAACGATTCGTCCCTTTCCGCGGTGCAGGCCGACGACGATGACGACGATCCGGTGCACTCGATGAGCTTCGGCGACCTGCGCAAGGCCACCACCACCGAAGCCCACGCCGAGATCGCCTGGCGCATCGCCGCGCCCGTCACCGCGCTGGTGCTGCTGATGCTGGCCACGCCCCTGTCGCGGCAGTCGCCCCGCGAGGCGCGTTACGGGCGCCTGATGATCGCGGTGCTCAGTTATTTCCTTTACCTGGCTTTGATGCAGATCATCCGCACCTGGATCATCAAGGGCACGCTGCATACCTCCGCGCCGATGTGGACGATCCACGTGATTATCTTCGGCACCGCTGCATGGTTCTTCACCCGCCAGTATTCGCCGCGCAAGGTTCGCAATCTGGTCGCGGCCGCACCGGTGGCAGGCGCATGATCTCCCTGCGAGTCAAGCGTGCGGACCGCCTGGTGGCCATCAGCGTGTTGGGCACGCTGCTGGTGGTCTGGCTGATCCTGGTGGGTTTCGACGCGCTGCTGCAGTTCGGCAAGCAGCTGGGCAAGCTCGACAAGAATGGTTTCACTGCCACCCAGGCGGCGGCGTACATCCTGCTTACGGTGCCGCGCCGCCTTTACGAATATTTTGGCAACGCCGCGCTTATCGGCGGCCTGCTGGGACTGGGCGGCCTTGCCTCCAGCGGCGAGCTCACCGCGCTTCGCGCGGCGGGCATGTCGAAGCTGCGCATCGCGGTGTCGGTGACGGGCGTGGTGGCATTGCTTACCCTTGGCGTGGTGATTCTGGGCGAAACCCTGGCCCCGGTCGGCGACCAGCGTGCCCAGGCGATGATGGTCCGCTACAAGTCCTCGAACCTGGGCCTGACCACCGATAGCGGCCTGTGGGCGAAGGACGGCAGCAGCATCATCAATGCGAAGAACGCACGCCTGCTCACCGGCAATACGCTCGGTGCCGGCGTGCAGCTGGACGATGTGCGCGTGGTGCACCTGACCGACGACGGCCAGGTGTCAAGCTTCGATCACGCACGGCTGGCCGAACACGATGGCGTGAAGTGGACGCTGAAGGACGTGCGCAGCACCACCCTCGATGCCACGGGTGTCCACAGCAGTACGGTTCCGCTGAAACCGTGGGACACCAAACTCGATGCCCGCGTGCTGGAGCAATCCGTGGTGCAGGTGGACAACCTCTCCATGCACGACCTGCGGCAGAACATGGCCTACATGGAAGCGAATGGCCAGAATCCAGGCTCATTCGCCGTGGCGTTCTGGGGCCGGGCGCTCTATCCGCTTACCGTGCTGGTCCTGGTGCTGTCGGCCATGCCCTTCGCCTTCGGCGCGCTGCGCTCGGGCGGCATGGGCAAGCGCATCTTCATCGGCATGCTCTTCGCCATCGGCTGGTACTTCTTCCAGAAGGCGGTAGTGAGCTTCGGCACCGTGTACGGCGTGCATCCGCTGGTGGCCAATCTGGCGCCCACGGTGCTGCTGGCCGTAGGCGCCACGCTGTACTTCCGCAAACACGGCTAGCCGTCGGGGTCCGGTCCGGCGTCAGAGTGAAACTCTGACCCCCAACTTCAAACTTCGCTAGCTGTTGCGACCGCCGAGCGGCGAGCTCGAGTTGTGGTCCAGGAACAGATAGCCGTTGCCGCGGGCGGTAAGCAGCGGCAATGGCAGACCGCTGCGGTCGTGTACCTTGCGGCGCAGGCGAAACACCAGCATCTCAAGGCGACGGCGGGCATTGGCGGGATCGCCATCGTCGAGCGCCTGCATCAGATCCTCGCGGGACAGTGGTGAACCACCGGCATCGATCAGCGCCGCAAGCACGGCGCGTTCGGTGGACGTGAGGGCAATGGCCTGCTCGTCGGGCGTGATCAGGCACCAGCCGGCGGAGTCCAGGCGCCAATGGCCACCGTTGCCAGCCGGCGCGGTTTCCGACGCCGTTGTCGATGGCGCGATGGCGGGTTCCACCGCATCCATGCGCCGGGCCAGGCCGCGCACCGTGGCAATCACGGTATCGGCGTCGGCGCTATCGACAACCCACGCGTCGGCGCCCCAATCGATCACCTGGCTGGGCGAGTGCAGGCCAAGACGGGCGACACCCGCCACGATCCCCACCGTCGACGCTTCACGCAGGTTGCGCACCAGCGGCGAGCCGTCATCGTCGATCGCCGCGGCATCGACCAGCACGATGTCCGTGCGCCGGCCCAGCAGCAGGCGGTAGAGCGCGCACGAAGAGCGAACCAGCTCGAGCGTGATGCCGGCTCCGACCATGCGGGCGGGAAGTTCGCGCGGAAAGACGTTGCTGCCGGGGCTGGCGTGCAATATCACGCGAGGCGCGGACAAGCTGGTGTGACTGGATGGAATCATTGGCATCGGTCCCTCGATGATGGGTGATCGGCCTCCATGCCGAGCGGTGTTTATAGCAGCACTCGCGGTCCTTGGGGTATCGGGAAATGCCTGATCAGCGATTGCCGAATTCCCGTGTATGCCTTCTGGCACTGTGTCGTAGGTCATGGTCATCCCTAGGGTGGGAAGATCACCCAAGGGAGCCTAGGCCCATGCGTCCTCTCGTTCGTCCGCTCGTACTCACCCTCCTTGCCGCATGCTGCGGCGCGGCATTGGCCGCACCGTCAGAAGCCCCGCCGCTTGCGCGCCTGCCGGTGTGGGCGACGCCCGAGGCCTACACCCTGTCCTTCAAGGTCGACCCGAAGGAAACCAACTACAGCGGCAGCAGCACCATCAAGGTCAAGCTGTCGCAGGCGTCCGATCACCTGTGGCTGCATGGCCGCGACCTGACGGTCAGCAAGGTCGTGGTGACCGGTGCGGACGGCAAGGCGCATGAAGGCAAGTACGTCGCGGTCGCGCCGAAGGAAGGCGTCTCCCGCATCGACTTCGGAAGCACCTTGAAGCCGCAGGAACTCACCCTCGCCATCACCTTTACCGCGCCGCTCAACCAGCAGCTGCAGGGCCTGTACAAGGTGACGCACGAGGGCGTGCCCTATGCGATGACGCAGATGGAGCCGGTGAGCGCGCGCTTTGCCTTCCCGGGCTTCGACGAGCCCTCGTTCAAGACACCGTTCAACATCAGCCTGACCGTGCCCGCCGACGACCAGGCCGTGGCCAACACCAGCGCAGTGAAGGAAGAGAAAGCCGGCGACGGCTGGAAGAAGGTGACCTTCGCCAAGACCGAACCGCTGCCGACTTACCTGGTTGCGTTCGCCGTCGGTCCTTGGGACATCGTCAAGGGCCCGGACATCGCCGCCACCAAATACCGCGACCACGCCACCCCGCTGCGCGGCATCGCCGCCAAGGGCGAAGGCCACCGCATGCAGCATGTGCTGGGCGAAACGCAGTCGATCATCCATACGCTCGAGGACTACTACGGCTTTGGTTATCCGTTCGACAAGCTCGACCTCCTGGCCGCCCCGGACTTCTCCGCCGGCGCGATGGAGAACGCAGGGCTGGTGACCTTCCGCGATTGGCTGCTCTTGATCGATCCGGATTCCCCGGCCCAGTACGTACGTGGTTCTTTCAACGTCAATGCGCATGAACTGGCCCACCAGTGGACGGGCGACACCGTCACCATGACCTGGTGGAACGACATCTGGCTGAACGAGGCCTTCGCCACCTGGATGCAGCAGAAGGTGACGCAGAAGGTGCATCCGGAATACCGCGCCGACCTCGACCGCATCCGCGGCGCCCAGGGTGCGATGAACAACGACGCCCTGGTGAGCGCGCGCAAGATCCGCCAGGAAATCACTGGCAACGGCGATATCGAAACCGCTTTCGACGGCATCACCTACCAGAAGGGTGCCGCGGTGCTGGGCATGTTCGAAGGCTATGTGGGCGAGCCGACCTTCCAGAAGGGCATGCGCGCTTACATCCAGGACCACAAGTTCGGCAATGCCAGCGCCGATGACCTGGTCGAATCGATCCGCAAGGCCGCCGACAAGGGCGAGGATTTCCGCAAGGCGTTCAAGAGCTTCCTCGACCAGTCCGGCGTGCCGTACGTACAGACCAAGGTGTCCACCGAAGGCGGCAAGACGGTGCTGCACCTGACGCAAAGCCGCTACCTGCCCACGGGCAGCACGGGCGACCGCAACCGCGTGTGGGGCGTGCCGGTGTGCGTGCGCTATGGCACCGCGACGGGCAGCAAGGTGAGCTGCGAACTGCTGGACAAGGCATCGGGCACCATCACGCTGGAAGGCGCTTCCTCGCCCACCTGGGTGCTGGCCAACGCCAACGCCAGTGGCTACTACCGCTTCAGCATCGACAAGGCGGACCTCCCGCCGCTGGTAAAGGTGGCTTCGTCCCTGAGCGACGGCGAGCAGCTGGTCTACGCCGATGCGCTGGACGCCGGCTTCAACCAGGGCGACCTCGATGCCCATGACGTGCTGGTGGGCTTGAAGCCGCTGACGACGAGCAAGACGCGCGAAGTGGCCGCCGTGCCGACCATGATGCTCAACCAGTTCTACTATCGCCTGGCCAAGACCGACGCGCAGCGCGCGGCAGTGGTGAAGTATGCGAAGGACGCGTACCTGACGCGCATGGAACAGCTCGGTTACAAGCGAAAGGCCGGCGAGCCCGATAGCGATTCGCTGCAGCGTGCGGCACTGGCGGAGTTCCTCGGCGGCGACATGCGCATTGCCGAAGTCCGCAAGGCCCTGCTGGCGCAGGGTGATGCAGCGCTGAAGCCGAAGGCCGATGGCCGCCTGGACCTCGGCGCCGCCGATCCGGACCTGCTGGGCGTGGCGCTGGGCGTGGCCACCCAGGAACACGGCAAGCCTGCCGTGGATGCCCTGATCGCCGAGCTGCCCAAGAACAGCGACCCGCAGCAGCGCAATGCGATCCTGGCCGGCCTGGCCGAGACCAGCGATGCCGCGCAGCTCAACCGCGTGCGAGACTACGCCCTCACCAAGGACGTGAAGGTCGGTGAGATGGCGGCGTTGCTGCGCGGCGGCCGCGAAACCCGCCCGCAGCGCGACGCACTGTGGAATTGGGCCACCACCAACTACGACAAGATCGTGGCCCGTACCGGCAGCTTCGCCGGCGGCGCGTTGCCGCGCCTGATGGGTGGTGGCGGCTGCTCTGACGAAGAAGCCACGCGCCTGCAGGACTTCTTCGCGACCCGTGCGAAGAATGTCTCCGGAGCCGAGCGCGGCCTGGCGCAGACCACCGAAGGCACCAAGCTTTGCGCGGCGGGCATCGCCAAGCAGGATCCGAACGCGCTCACGCGCTGAGGGGGAAGACGGGGTCGGAGTAAAACTCCGACCCCGTCAACAATTCCGTCAAACGGACCACAGGGCGCTTAGGCGCCCTTTTTTTCCTTGCCCCGACGCATCGGTACAATGCACCCATGAATCGACCCGCTCCCACCGTACGCGACGCCCTGTCAGCGGCTACCGAGCAACTGGAGCGCAACGCGACCGGGGTCAGAGTATTCACTCTGACCCCCAACGACCGGGTCGACGCCGAGTTGCTGCTGCTCCATGCCCTGGGCAAGCCTCGCAGCTGGCTATTCGCCCATGGCGACGATCCGATGCCCGCGGACGCCCGCGCGGTTTTCGACCATGCGGTGGCCGAGCGCCTACGGGGAGTGCCCGTCGCCTACATCACTGGCCGCCAGGGCTTCTGGTCTCTGGATCTGGAAGTCACCCCCGATACCCTCATCCCCCGGCCCGAGACCGAGCTGCTGGTGGAAGCGGCGCTTGCCTGCGCGCCGGGCGATGCACCATGGCGGATCGTCGACCTGGGTACCGGCAGCGGTGCGATCGCCCTCGCGCTGGCCCGCGAAAGGCCCCATGCGCATGTGGTGGCGGTCGACGCCAGTGCAGCAGCGCTCGACGTCGCCCGGCGCAATGCCCGAATCCACGACCTGGGGATGAGCTTTGTCCACGGTCACTGGCTCGATGCGGTGGCAGGCGAACGCTTCGACCTCATCGTCTCCAATCCGCCCTATATCCGGGCGGACGATCCGCATCTGGCGGCGTTGTCGCATGAGCCGTCCACGGCGCTGGTGGCCGGCGACGACGGCCTGGACGATATCCGGCTCATTGTCAGCGGCAGTCCCGATGCACTGCTTCCCGGCGGCTGGCTACTGCTCGAGCACGGCTGGGACCAGGGGCAAGCCGTGCGCGCCCTGTTCGGCGATGGATGGCAACAGGTGGAAACGCTCCGCGACCTGGAAGGACGCGAGCGGGTTACCCGCGCACGCTACGGCGATTGATAACCCGTTATTGGGAAGAACGCTGTCAGGGGAAACCGTGTCGTTCGTCTGCCACGTGATGCTTGTCACGAATGGCAACGATGCCCGCTTGATCGGTGCACGGGCGCGGCGTAATGGTCGGCGTGTCCTGGCATCCGGCACCGGGTCGGGCGCGGACACGACTTCGATAAAAGGAATTTATCCATGCGTATCGTCCTGCCCATGGTCGCCTCGTGCGCCATGCTTTTCAGTGGATTGGCCTGCGCCGCGGGCTTCCTCGACAACGAACCTTCCGTTGCGGATGTCGGCTTGCGGAACATCGCCTACTTCACCCAGTGGGGAATCTACGGCCGCAACTACCATGTCCGGGATATCGATCGCAGCGGTTCGGCGGCGAAGCTCACGCACATCAACTATGCGTTCGCCAATGTGCGCGATGGTGTCTGTGAGGTCGGGCGAACCCAGCCCACCAATCCGACCACTGGCGAAGGCGGTGACGCCTGGGCCGATTACCAGAAAGCTTACAGTGCCGCCGACAGCGTCTCGGGTGTCGCGGACAGCTGGGACCAGCCACTGAAGGGCAATTGGAACCAGCTGCTGCAACTGAAGAAGAAACATCCCCACTTGAAAGTGCTGGTATCGCTGGGTGGGTGGACGTGGTCGCGTGGCTTCTCGCATGCAGCACGGCCTGAGAACCGCCAACGCTTCGTCGCCTCGTGCATTGATGCCTACATCCGTGGCAACCTGCCGCGCGTGGGCGACGCCGGCGGCCCGGGCGCCGCTGCCGGGGTTTTCGACGGCATTGATGTCGACTGGGAATACCCTGCCGCGCCGGGCATCGACGCCACCTCGCATTCGCCCGCCGACACCGAAAATTTCACCGCCTTGATGGCGGAGTTCAGGCGCCAGCTCGACGCCGTGCAGCCCGGGTTGTTGCTTACGGTCGCCATGGGTGCTGGTGTCGACAAGATCCGCGTCACCCGTCCTGGCGAGTACAGCCGGTACCTGGATTTCATCAACGTCATGACCTACGACTTCCACGGTGGCTGGGAAGGCAACACCAACTTCCATTCACCTCTGTATGGAACGCCCGCCGATCCTTCTGCCGGTGATGTCCGCCGCTACAACACGCACGATGCGATCCAGGCCATGAAAGCCGCGGGTGTCCCGGCCGCCAAACTCAACCTGGGTATCGGCTTCTATGGCCGCGGCTGGACAGGCGTATCGCCGGTAGCCAAAGGCCTTTACCAAGCCGGACGTCCAGCCCAAGGCACTTACGAGGCAGGTATCGAGGACTACAAGAAGCTGGCGGTACGGGGTTCTCCAGGCTATCGCGACAGCACGGCCGGGGCGCACTGGATCTATGCCAACGGCGAATTCTGGAGCTATGACGATCCGGCCAATATCGCCCTGAAGATGCGCTACGTGCGCGACCAGGGGCTGGGCGGTGCATTCTCATGGGAACTCAGCGGCGATGACACCCGCGGTACGCTCGTGCAGGCGATGAGCCAGGGCCTGGGCCCAAGGTAAAGCTCGAATAGGTTGGGGGGTCAGAGTGAATACTCTGACCCCGCTTCCCCCACGTTCCGGGTATGGGCTTAGCCGGTGCTGGCGACGTCCGCGGGCATCAGTTGGCCAAAGCGCGTGCGGATGGCGTGGCGGATGCCGGGGAGGTCCAGGCCCGCCATGCTCAGCACTTCCTCGCGCGAGCCATGTTCCAGGTAGGCATCGGGCAGGCCAAGGTGCAGGATCGGCAGCGTGATGCCGTGCGCGGCAAGTAGTTCCGCGACGCCCGCACCGGCGCCACCGGCGATCGCGTTGTCCTCGAGGGTCACGAACGCCTCGTGCGTGCGCGCCAGTTCCAGCACCAGGGCTGCGTCCAAAGGCTTGACGAAGCGCATGTTGGCGAGCGTGGCGTCCACTTCGGCGGCGATCACCGCCGCCGGCGCCAGCATGGTGCCGAAGGACAGCATGGCCAGCCCATGGTGCCCGCGGCGGCGGATCTCGCCCTTGCCGATGGGAAGCACGTCCAGCTGTGGCTCTATCTTCGCGCCCGGCCCGGTACCGCGCGGATAGCGCACGGCGGCGGGGCCCTTGTAGTGGAAGCCGGTGGACAGCATCTGCCGGCACTCGTTTTCGTCCGAAGGCGCCATGATCACCATGTTCGGCAGGCAGCGCAGGAACGAAAGGTCGAAGCTGCCGGCATGCGTGGCGCCGTCCGGGCCGACCACGCCGGCGCGGTCGATGGCGAAGGTCACGTCCAGGTTCTGCAGTGCCACATCGTGGATGGCCTGGTCGTAGGCGCGCTGCAGGAAGGTGGAATAGATCGCCACCACAGGCTTGGCGCCCTCGCAGGCCATGCCGGCGGCCAGGGTGACCGCGTGCTGCTCGGCAATCGCCACGTCGAAGTAGCGCTGCGGATACTCACGCGAGAAACGCACCAGTCCCGAACCTTCGCGCATCGCCGGCGTAATGCCGAACAGGCGATCATCGGTGGCCGCCATATCGCACAGCCAGTCGCTGAAGATGTCGGTATAGGTGGGCTTGGCGGGGCCAGCCTTCTTGGCCAGGCCCGCGGTGGGATCGAACGGGCCCACCGCGTGGTACTCGATCTGGGCCTCTTCGGCCGGGGCGTAGCCCTTGCCCTTGGTGGTGATCACGTGCAGCAACTGCGGGCCGGGCAGTTCCTTGACCGTGCGCAGCGCGGTGAGCAGCTGCGGGATGTTGTGGCCGTCGATCGGGCCGGTGTAGTGGAAGCCCAATTCCTCGAACAGGGTCGAGGGCACGAACATGCCCTTGGCGTGCTCCTCCCAACGGGAGAAGAACCGGCCGAAGAACGACTTCTTCGGGATCGCCCGCTTGGCGCGCTCGCGCCATACGTTGAGGGTGTGGCTGGCCATGGCGCGGGCCATCATCTTGGTGAGCGCGCCGACGTTCTCGCTGATCGACATGCCGTTGTCGTTGAACACCACCAGCATGTTCGGTTCCACGTCGCCGCCGTGGTTCAGGGCCTCGAAGGCCATGCCCGCGGTCATCGCGCCGTCGCCGATCACCGCCACCACCTTGCGGTGGTCGCCCCGGCGCTGTGAGGCGATGGCCATCCCTAAGGCGGCCGAGATCGAGGTGGAGGAATGGCCGACGCCGAAGGTGTCGTATTCGCTTTCCTCGCGGCGGGGGAACGGCGCCAGGCCGTCCTTCTTCTTGATCGAGGTGATGCGTTCGCGCCGGCCGGTGAGGATCTTGTGCGGATAGCACTGGTGGCCCACGTCCCACACCAGGCGGTCGCGCGGCGTATCGAACACGTGGTGCAGGGCGACAGTGAGTTCCACCACGCCCAGTCCGGCGCCGAAATGGCCGCCTGACGATGCCACGGCCTCGATCAGGTAGCCGCGCAGCTCATCGGCCACGGCCGGGAGGTCGTCGTCGGCGAAGGTCCGCAAATCGGCAGGCACCTGGATCTTGGCCAGGTGCGGGTAACGGGAGAGGTCGGTCATCGGCATATTGTTGGCCCAAGCCCGGGGCTGGGCAAGGGCAACCGCGTGAAATTACCGTGGCTTAAGCAGCCGGGCGGCGATCCCGTGGCAGGTGGCTGACCAGGAATTCCATCTGGTCGGCCAGGATATTGCGGTTGGACAGGATCAGGTGCTCCACCCAGCTGGGCCGGTAGGGCACGGCCAGCAGCGGCATGTCCGCCTGTTGCGGGGTGCGGCTGCCCTTGCGCAGGTTGCAGGCCAGGCAGGCGGAGACCACGTTTTCCCAGATGTCCTGGCCCTTTTTGGACACCGGGAGCACGTGATCGCGAGTGAGTTCGTGGCGGCTGAAGTGATTGCCGCAGTACAGGCAAATGTGGCGGTCGCGGGCGAACAACGCCGTATTGGTAAGCGCCGGCGCCGGGTCGATGGCGTGGTCGCGGCAGTGGCCGGTACTGGCAACGATCGGGTGGAGCTTCAGGATGCTCTGGTCGCCGCGGAGCCGGTTGATGCCGCCGTGGACGGTGATGCAGGGGTCGCCCAGGGTCCAGGCCACCGCCTCGCGAACGTACAGGCAGGCAGCGTCCTGCCAGCTGATCCAGTCGAGGATCCGGCCAGCAGCGTCCAGCGCCAGCACCCGGGTGGTGTTGAGCGCGGTGACGCGGGCGGCTTCCAGGGCCATGTTTTCCGCGGGGTACAACGGGGCCAAACCAAGCATGCGATGCGTTCCTTCACGAAAAGCGAAAGATCGTCCAGCTGCGCGGCCCCCGGTGGCCTGAAGGCCGCTTGGGCCCGAGCATAGCCCAGTTCCGTGACAGATCGCACGCGCGGCGGTATGGATCGTGCTTGCCGATGACTACCTGCACCGAGCCCCAACCCGCTGATATAGTGGGCGTTCGATTGCTGACCCGACGCCGGGTCTGATTGGGGAGGCCGGGGTGGCTGCCCCGGCACGGCGGGGGCATTGAGGGTAGAAAACGTGGCTGAAGTGCTTTTTTATGAACGTCCGGTTCCGCTGAACCGCACCGCGCACAAAGATCTGCGGATGCGTCCGCTGCCGAACGTGAGTTTCGCCGCCAAGGTGCATTCCGTTCCGCTCACCGGCGTCGAGTTCGCTCCCGCCGCGCGCGATTTCCCCATCCTGTTCGCAGGTTCCTCGCTGGAAGAGGCAGGCCCCATGGCCTTGCTCGGCCTGCGCCAGGAAGAAAACCTCTTCATCGGCGAAGAAGGCTTCTGGGAGAACGGCGTCTACATCCCGGCGTTCGTGCGCCGCTATCCGTTCGTGCTGGCCGAGAAGCCGGCCGGCGCCGAGGGCGACGATTTCACCGTGTTCCTCGACGAAGCCTTCGACGGCTTCAACAACGAGGATGGCGAGCGACTGTTCAACGAGGACGGAACCGATGCACCGGCCCTCACCAATGCGGTGAACTTCCTCGGCGAGTTCCAGGACCACGTGCGCCGCACCCAGTGGTTCATGGGCAAGCTGCGCGAGCACAACCTGCTTGAGCCGCGCACCATCAACCTGTCGAACGCGGCGGGCAAGCAGATCAACCTCAACGGCCTGTACGTGGTGAACGAAGAAAAGCTTCGCGCGCTCGACGACAAGGTCGCCGGTGAACTGCTGCGCGAAGGCGCCTTCGGCTGGATCTACGCGCACCTGGTGTCGCTGTCCAACATCGACCGCATGGCCGAACGCCTGGGCAAGCGAGAGCAGGGTTCAGCTGCCGCCTGAAGGGTCTGGGTCGGGGTCAGAGTATTCACTCTGACACCCCCTCCAACCGATGAAACGAAAAAACCGGCCTTGGGCCGGTTTTTTTCTGCCTACTTCACTGCCTTGGCCATCCGGCAAAGATCCAGGTCGTACCCAGCCGATTCATACGTCTTGCGTGCCCGCTCGTTGCCGGGGAACACCGCAATGGTGACGTACTGGCATTTGTGCTCGCGCGCCCAGGCATAGGCATGGTCGAGCAGTGCCTTGCCCACGCCCGTGCCTTCGGCCTCTTCGGAGACGGCGAGGTCCGACACATGGCAGTTGGTGCGGTGGTTGAAGAAGTCCTGCGTTTTCTGCAGGTGGATGAAACCCACCGGTTCGCCGTCGTCGTCTTCGGCGACGAAGATGAAGCTGTTGGGGGGCTGTTCGTCCAGGTGGCGGACCAGGTCCGCGCGGATGCCTTCGATGCATTCGTTTCGCCGTCGCCCATTGGGCAGCGGGAAATCCACGAAGCGGGGGATCAGGCCGAGGATGAAATCGTCATCGTCTTCGGCGAGGCGAATCAGGTACGTCGTTTCGCTCATGGCGTAGGGAGGCGCTATGGAGACTGAGACCGAGCCTGTGTTTCTACACCCTTGGCGGTACCCGTGCAAAGTGCCCGGCGCCAGGCCGGGCACTTTGGATCGATCAGGCGATCGCCGGAAGCGTGGCCACGCCCGCCTCGATGGCCTGGCGGTGCAGTTGCGCACGGGGCAGGATGCGCGCGAAATAAAATGTTGCGACATCGCGCTTGGCTTGCTTGAACGCCGCCGGCCGGGACGAGCCTTCCGCCGCTGCGACGCTGCGGGCCCAGGCCCAGGCCAGGGCCACATAGCCTGAAAAATAGAGGTAATCCACGGCGGCGGCGCCGATCTCCTCGGGATTTTCCTGCGCCTTGGCCACGAGCGACTGGGTAAGTTCGCCCCAGGTCTTGGCCGCCTGGGACAGGGGACCTACGAAGGCGGCAAGGTTGGCGTCCTGGGCGTGCTGCTTGCAGAAGGCGCCGATTTCCGCAAGGAAGTGCTTCAGGCCCGCGCCCTTCAACTGCAGGATCTTCCGGCCGATCAAGTCCAGCGCCTGGATCTGCGTGGTCCCTTCGTACAGGGTGGTGATACGTGCGTCGCGGACGAACTGCTCCACGCCGTTCTCCACGATGTAACCGTGGCCGCCATAAATCTGCAACGCTTCCTTGGTCGATTCCACCGACCATTCAGTGAGCATGCCCTTAACGATCGGGATCAGGAAGGAGAGCAACTCCCCGGCCTGGATACGCGCCGACTCATCCGCGGCGCGTGTCTCGATGTCGCTCTGCAACGCCCCGTACACGGCCAGTACGCGGCCGCCTTCGACGAAGGCCTGCTGCGTCAGCAGCATGCGGCGCACGTCCGGGTGCACCACCAGTGGATCGGCGGGCTTGTCCGGATAGGCAGGCCCCGATAGCGCTCGCATCTGCACGCGCTCGCGGGCATAGTTCAGGCTGTTCTGCAGGGCGCGCTCGCTGATCGCCAGGCCCTGGATGCCCACGGCCAGGCGAGCGGCATTCATCATGGTGAACATGGCCTGCAGGCCCTTGTGCGCCGGCCCGATCAACCAGCCTTCGGCGCCGTCGAAATTCATCACGCAGGTGGCCGAGCCACGGATGCCCATCTTGTGCTCGATGGCACCGGCGGCGAGCTTGTTGCGCTCGCCCATGGCGCCGTCCTTGCCCACCCGGAACTTCGGCACGGCCAGCATCGAGATGCCGCGGCTGCCGGCGGGTGCGTCGGGCAGGCGCGCCAGCACCAGGTGCACGATGTTCTCGGCGAAGTCGTGCTCGCCGGCGCTGATGAAGATCTTCGTGCCGCTAACGCTATAGCTACCGTCGCCGTTGGGCTCGGCGCGGGTTTTCAGCAGGCCAAGGTCCGAGCCTGCCTGCGGCTCGGTCAGGCACATGCTTCCCGTCCAGCGCCCCTCGACCAGGGGCTTTAAGAACACCTCCTGCTGCCACCCATCGCCATGGTGCTCCAGTGCATCCACCGCGCCCTGCGAAAGCAGCGGGTAGATGCCCCAGGCCAGGTTCGCCGAGTCGATCATTTCCTTGGTCAGGGCGCCCACCGCGTGCGGCAGGCCCTGGCCGCCGTGGATCTCGGGGGCGGTGAGGCCGGCCCAGCCGCCGTCGACGTACTGGCGGTAGGCCTCCTTGAAGCCCTTGGGCGTGGTGACGGTAGCCGTGGCCTTGTCGTAGTGGCAGCCTTCTTCATCGCCGCTGGCGTTGAGCGGCGCCAGCACCTGTTCGTTGAAGCGAGCGGCCTCGTCCAGCACGGCGTCTATCAGGTCGCGGGTATGCGCCTGGCCGCCGCCTAGGCCGCCAAGGATGGCCTCGGCACCGAGCACGTCGTAAAGCGCGAAGCGCATGTCGTCGAGCGGGGCTTTGTAGATCGTCATGGGAGTCTCAGCGATAGGTATTGGGAATGCCAGGGACCGGCGAAAGCCAGCCGCGGGCCTGGAAATCGAAGGGGCGTTGCTTCTTTTCCTGCTCGGGCTTGGCCATCATCAGGCCGTCCACCCGGTAGGCCACCGAGCCGCTGCTGCCCTTGTTGGCGATCGCCGCAATGGCGGCCGCCATCGGCGCGGTGGGGGTGATCTCAAGCTCGACCACATCGGCAGCGAAGGCGGGGACGTCCAGCTCAATGGCCTTGCCCATCGGCATGGGCGGAAGGTCAGCCACGTGCAGGCTGGCATCGAGCGCGCTGAAGTCCATTTCGCCGTAGCTGTTGTTCTGCACGCGCACGGTGAGCTTCCAGGGTTTGCCGGGCACGGCATGCAGTTCCTGAATGGTCACGGTGGGCGGAAACACGCTTTTGCGCGGCGGTCCGCAGGCAACCAGTGCGGCGCTGAGGCAGGCGAGGGCGAGCAGGCGGACCAGGTGTTTCATCGAAGTCGACCCAGAAGTCAAACGATTGTTCGATAGTAGCCCAGCGCGGCCCGTTTGGTCAGTACATGGCCATGCGCGGATACGGGCCGGTTCCCAAGCAAGGGCTGACAAGGCATCATTCGCGGTCTCCCATTGATCAGGCATCCCATGAGCCGTCGTTACGCCGCCAGGCGCTCACCCATCCACGGCAACGGCGTCTTCGCCGTCAAGCCGATCAAGGCGGGCGAGCATGTCATCGAATACAAAGGCGACCGCATGACGCACGCCCAGGCCGACAAGAAGTACGGCGACGGCGGCGAAACGGGACATACCTTCCTCTTCACGCTGAACGACAAGTACATCGTCGACGGCGGCACCAACGGCAACGACGCGCGCTGGATCAACTACAGCTGCGACCCGAACTGCCAGGCGATGATCGAGGAAGCCGACGGCCGCGACCGCAAGAAAGACCGCGTGCTGATCGAAGCCATCCGCGATATTGCCCCGGGTGAGGAATTGACCTACGACTACGGCATCACGCTGGATGTGCCGCACACCGCGCGCCTGAAGAAGGTCTGGGTATGCCACTGCGGCTCGCCCAAGTGCATCGGCACGATGCTCAAGCCCAAGAGCCGTTCGGCTAAGTAGACATTCCCAAGACATCTCCCGCACACCCGCTGCATGGCAGGTGGGCGAGGCTGCATGGACCTTTCCCCATCCAAGGAAAAAGTCCATGGTTGCCAAGAATCTCAAGGGGCGAAAGATCGCCATCCTTGCCACGAACGGCTTCGAGCAATCGGAACTCTTCGATCCCAAGCGCCTGCTGGAAGAAGCAGGCGCCAAGGTGGATGTGATTGCCCCGGGTGAAGAAAAGCAGATCAAGGCCTGGAACAAGACCGACTGGGGCAAGTCGATCGACGTCGACGTGCAACTGGACCAGGCCGATGCCGGCGGCTACGACGCGTTGGTGCTGCCCGGCGGCGTGATCAATCCCGACAAGCTGCGCCTGGAGAAGGACGCCATTTCTTTGATCAAGGCTTTCGGCGACGCGGGCAAGCCGATCGCCGCCATTTGCCATGGTCCCTGGACGCTGATAAACGCGGGCCTGGTGAAAGGCAAGCAGGTGACCTCATGGCCCAGTCTGCAGACGGATCTTGAGAACGCCGGAGCGAAGTGGAGCGACAAGCAGGTGGTGCACGATGGCCAGCTGATCACCAGCCGCAAGCCGGATGACATTCTTGCATTTACCAATGAGTTGATCCAGGCGCTGGCCGCTTAAAGCAGTGCGACGTCCCTGACCTGTGCACTTCGTGCACAGGTCTTGTCGCCCGCGCGGCATATCCTCGATAGCCTGCCGATCCTAGACTGCGCCTCCTCTCGGTCACTTCTGCAGGCTATCGATCATGTCCTTCAATCTCGCAAACATACTCAAGCTCGCCGCCTTTGGCCTCCCGCTCGCCACGGCAACGACTGCCAATGCAGCCACCACGCAAGCTGCCGACCATCCGACGATTCGCGCAATGTCCGGTGCGACGCCGCTCGATCACCTGGATCCGAAGACGACCGCGCTCGTGGTCATCGATTTCCAGAACGAATACTTCACCGGCAAGATGCCGATTCCCGATGGCAAGAAGGCGATGGCGAACGCGCAGCGCCTGGTCGAGTTCGCCGACAAGGCGAAGATGCCGGTGTTCCAGATCCAGCACATCGCGCCGACCGGCTCGGCAGTGTTTGCGATCGACGGCGATACCGTGAAGTTCCATCCCGGCATGACGCCCCGCGCACAGGACATCGTTTTGCAGAAGAAGACGGTGAGCGTGTTCGCCAGCACCGATATCGATCGCCGGTTGAAGGCGCTGAACATCAAGACGGTAGTGATCGCCGGGCTGATGACGCATGCCTGCGTGGCCGGGGCGGCGCGTGACGCGGCGCCGTTGGGTTACCAGGTCGTGGTAGCATCCGATGCGTCGGCAACGCGGGCCATCACACGTGTCGGCGGCGAGGCCATCGATGAAAACACGCTGCACCGTGCCGCGCTGGCCGAAGTCGAAGATACATTCGGCGATGTCATGAGCACATCGCAGATCGTGCACCTGCCGTTGCGTTGAGGTTTGTCCGCACTCATCTGGCGATCTCGCATGGACCAGTTGCTCGCAATGCGCGTGTTTCGCTGCATCGTTGATGCGCAGGGGTTTTCCGCCGCCGCCGAGCGGCTCGACACCACGCATTCGACGGTGTCGCGCCAATTGAAGCAGCTGGAAGCCGCGCTTGGCGTGCAGTTGCTCAACCGCAATACGCGGCGCTTTACGCTCACCGTCGCCGGTGAGCGTTATTACAGGGCGAGCGTGGATATTCTCGACCGCGTGGAAGCGGCGGCCCAGGCGATGACCGGGGAAACCCGCCGGGTGGCCGGGGTATTGCGGGTGAGCGCGCCGCTGGCCATCGGCACGCTGGAATTGCCTGATTGGCTTCCAGCGTTCCAGAAGCGCTATCCCGACATCCAGCTCGACCTCTCATGCAGCGACCAGTTCGTCGACCTCATCGGCGATGGTTTCGACGCGGCCCTGCGCATCAGCGGCCCCCTGGCCGACAGCTCCCTGGCGGCCAGGATGTTGACAGTTTCCGACATCGTCCTCGTCGCATCGCCCACCTACCTGGCCCAACACGGACTTCCCCGCACGGCGGCGCAACTGACTCAGCACGAGTTGCTGGCTTTCTCGGCAGCCACCGCGAAGGACGCGTGGGTGCTCACGCCCGCGCGCGGCACCCCGACACGCATCGTGCCGCGCAGCCGGTTGCGAACGGACACGATCACCGCGCTGTACTCCGCCGCGAAGGCCGGCGCGGGTGTCGCCGCCTTCACGCGGCAGACCGTCCAGACCGATCTTGCGAATGGGCATCTGGTTCAAATATTGCCCAGCTACACGCTAGGCAGTCGTCACTACTACGCGCTCTACCCGCAGACGCGGCATGTCGCGCCGAAGGTGAGGGCATTTGTCGACCACATGGTCGAGCACTATCGCGGAAGGTAGCGCCAGGTACGCTCGCTAGGATCCCAGCGGCTCTGTGCGTACTCGGTTGCGTCGAGGCATCTGATGATTGGCGAGATGAAACGCCGAAGCTCTTCTTGCATTTCTGGAAAGCGGGGAGGTGGCAGCGTTGGCGGCGTGCGACGCAGGAAGCCGGACCAGAGGCCTTTTCCCTCGGCTATGGTCGCAAATCTCGCGCCGAGACTAACGGGCAATTCCTTGGGGAACTCGGTTTCGCGCCTACGCAAGGTGCCACCGACGGCACCCACAAGGGTTGAAAGCTCGAATGGAAAAGTGCGGGTGATGGCCCAGATGTCGTAGAAGTCCTTTACTCGCCCGTTCAACTCGCCAAAGCGAATCATTGCCTCGAGCTTTTCGGCAATGACAGTCTCTGGTGGATACATCAGAACGCTGGGTGAAGGCATTCCGGCGAGGAGTGCCGGGAATGCTCGTCTGGCGGCAGGTGGATGTACGTGATCGCCAAAGCCAATGTCGATTTGCACGTGAATGACCGCCTTATCCAGCGTCACCTTGATCGTCAGCTGGGCTCCCGGATATTTGTCAGCCTCGCGCATCGTATCGACGCGCAACGTGCTCCGATCAAAAATGAGTCCGTCATCGGACGCATCAACCTCGCAGATCATGCTGAACATATTTCCTATGGCTGCGACATCAGGCTCGCCATGGCCGAGAAGATCAAGATCTTGCGTCGGGCGGCCGACGTGCTCTGGCCACGTCACAAAGAGCATGGCTCCCTTGAGGACGTAGCGTTCGACCGCGCTCGTCTGGCTGAGGCGGAAGAGCAACCGTTCTATCGCGTATCGTGTGATTACTCGCTGGAAGTCGTCGCCATGCTGGCGGGCGTGGTTGAATAGGCGGGCTCGAATTGATGCAGCGGGATTCTTGACAGATTTTCCGGTCATTCCATGGCTCGGATATAAGGCTCGACCCGTCGAGCCACGCGATTGATGTTAGCGAAATGCATGAGTTCGCCAGGGGTAGTTTTTCGCTTCTTAAGGGCATCCCTGAGCGCTTCGACGGCGACGTCTTCGCCGACATGGCGACGATGCTTGAAGCAATCCGCCACCGTTTTGGCAACACCGTATATCGGCACCTGAACACCTTCGATCGTGACGTACTCCGCGCCTGCTGTCATGGCGTGGCCGGTAGCACGAACAATTTCGAGGCGGATCCCCTTGATGCTTGGTGTTCTCCAGTTATGCGGGATGGTCATCCATACCGCGTTTGGAAGCTGCGTCGTCAGGTCGTGGTAGCGGAGCGCGCTAAGAAGGGCAATCACGCCGTGCGGAATCAAGCGCGAAGCTTCTGCCAGATTGTGGGCGATGTCCTCGCCGACACGCTCAGGGCTCTGGTAAAGCCCTGCATTCAGTCGAACCAGTTCGCCGGAATCGACAAGCCGCTTCAAATAGACAAGCGGGATACCCGCAGCCTTGAAATCGCGAGCCCGCATGATGCCCTGGGCTTCGACAAGTTCGATGGCCCGCTCTCGATGACTTTGGCGATGCTCGATCATGTTATCTAATGTAGGCAATTTCGGTGAATTTGCCTACATATGGTAACACGACGCTAACGGATCAGGCGGACGAACGCGGTGCTTGCACGACACCACCTTTCAACTTAGGCCCGGCAGATTCACAGACGTCCGTCCGCCACCACGGCTCTCCGCACCTTGCCTGTTGAGGGCAAAGGTGGCGGGCGAGCCAGGGTAGAAAGACCGTGCATGGACGGTGGGGCCTAGGCCCCCCTGGCCGCCCGCCAGAACAGCAGGAGGCCTCGACACTCACAGCGCGCGCTGAGGGTGTCGGTCCATGCAAAGACGGGCTTTCTACACCCGGTCACCGTACGCCAGTGACTCATACATGATCCAGATTCGCGCGCTGCGATGCCATAGTAAGCGTCGCAAAGTTGGACGGCTTTCGGTATCGAACAAACCGTATCGCTTGATCCAATGCGATCATTTGACGCGCGTTGTCCGATCATCCTTGATAGGAGACAACGGGCGCGACTCATTGTCAGCCATGGAGTGGTGAATGACCGAAATACAAGAAAGTTTGCAGAATGCGTCTGCGCCCCCGTCGTTCGACGCTGCCGATGGCACGCTTACGAAAGCGAGCATGACCATGGCGCTTGACGCCGCCATCAAAAGCCGCGGTTGGACCACTCAGAGAGCGGCGGCTGCCCTGGGCGTGCGTAAGGCCAAGCTGAGGAAGGTCCTCGACGGACGCTTTCACAAAGTCAGCGCGCGCGAGTTGGCTTCCTGGGTGACAGCCATGACCTCTGATCAGCCATCATGGCTGGGTATCGGCGTCGACAATCGTCGGCGGTGAACTCCATCGACGATTTTCACGGGCGGGACCGGGGTCAGAGTATTCACTCTGACCCCATATGCGGTTGCTACGACGCTTCTGCCTGCGGCGTCCACGCCTCCATCAACCGCTTCTGCACCGTCGGCGGCACCACGTCATAGTGGCTGAACTCCAGCACGTAGTGCCCCTGGCCACCGGTGACGGATTTCAGTTGCACGGCGTAGTCGTCAAGTTCCGCCAGCGGTACATGGGCATGAATGGCCATCTCGCCGCGGGGCAGGGAGTCGGTGCCCAGGATGTGGGCGCGGCGCGATGCAAGGCCGCCGGTAACGTCGCCCACGTTCTGTTCCGGCAGCGACACATCCAGCGCGACCACCGGTTCCAGCACCTGCGGATGAGCCTTGCTCACGGCATCAAGGAAGGCTTTGCGTCCTGCGCTGACAAACGCCACTTCCTTTGAATCCACCGGATGATGCTTGCCGTCGGTTACCACCACGCGCACGTCCTGGATCGGATAGCCGGCGATGGCGCCATGTTTTAGCGCCTGCCGCACGCCTTTCTCGATAGCGGGAATAAACTGACCCGGAATCACGCCGCCTTTAGTGGCGTCTTCGAAGCGGAAACCTTCGCCGCGGGCCAGTGGCTCAACATGCAGGGTGACTTCGCCGAATTGCCCCGCACCACCGGTCTGCTTCTTGTGCCGGTGGTGGCCGTCGGCCGCGCCGTTGATGGTCTCGCGATAGGCCACGCGCGGTGTATGCGACACCACCTCCACGCCGTAGCGGGAATGCATGCGCTCGAGCATCAGGCGCAGGTGCAGGTCGGACAGGCCGCGGATTACCGTCTCATTGAGCTCGTTGTGGTTCTCGACCTGGAAGCAAGGATCTTCCTCGGCCAGCCGGGCCAGTGCCTGGGCCATCTTCTGCTCTTGCCCCTTGTGCGCCGGCACCACGGCAAGGCCGAACATCGGGTTGGGGAAGGGCGCGGGTTTCAGGTGCAGGTGGTCGTCTTCGTGGGCGTCGTGAAGCACGGCGTCGAAGTGGATTTCCTCGATGCGGGAAACCGCGGCGATGTCGCCGGGCAGCGCTTCGTCGATCTCGATATGTTCCTTGCCCTGCAGGCGGAACAGGTGCGCCACGCGGAAGGGCTTGCGGGCATCGTCGATGTAAAGCTGCATGTCGCGGCGGATGGCTCCCTGGTACACGCGGAATATGCCGAGCTTGCCCACGAAGGGGTCATTGACCACCTTGAACACGTCGGCGATCACGTGCCGGGAGGGATCAGGTACCGCCTCCACCGGCTCGTCGCCAAGATGCAGGAACGGTGGTGGGTTGCGTTCGGCGGGGCTGGGCATCAGCCGCACGATCAGGTCGAGCAGGGGCTCGATGCCGACGTTGTCGCGCGCGGAGGTGAAGCAGATCGGCACCAGGTGGCCTTCGCGCAGCGCGCGTTCGAAGGCGTCGTGCAATTCCCGGGGAGTGAGCGACTCCTCGCCTTCCTCCAGGTAATGCTCCATGGTGGCCTCGTCGGTCTCCATGATCTGGTCCAGCATCTGCTGGTGCGCGTGCATGGGCGCGGAAAAATCGCTTTCGCCCCCGGTCTGGAAGAAGCAGTCGGCCACGGTGCGGCCCTTGGCGCAGGGCAGGTTCACCGGCAGGCACTGGCTACCGAATTCATTGCGCAGGGATTGCACCAGTGAGGGAAGGTCAACGTGCTCGGCGTCGATGCGGTTCACCACCAGGATGCAGGCCAGGCCGCGTTCGCGCGCCCGCTCCATCACCCATCGGGTGCCGTGCTCGATGCCGTGGGCGGCATTGACCACTACCGCGATGGTTTCCACCGCGTCCATCGCCGCCAGGGCCGGTCCGCGGAACTCTGCGTAGCCCGGGGTGTCAATCAGGGTGATGCGGTGGCCGTCGCGCTCGAGCGAGGCGATGGCCGTGTCGATCGAGTGCCCTCGCGCTCGTTCGGCCGGGTCGAAATCGGAAACGGTATTACCGCGTTCGATTTCACCCCGGGTGGCCAGGGCGCCGCCGGCATGCAGCAGCGCTTCGAGCAGGGTGGTCTTGCCCGCGCCGGCATGGCCGGCGAGGGCTAGGTTGCGGATATGTTCCGTGGTGTACGACACGATGCGACCCTCCGAGGTTAACGGTACGGGCGGGCGGCATGGGGGCGGCGTCGATAGTGGCGTCGCGACCGTACGCCGCGAGCGGCATGACGATGGCGTTGGTGTCCCCATAGCCTTCTCCCATCCGCAAGGCGCGTCAAGCGGCTTAGGCCGCGTTTAGGGCCCGGCCACTAAGCTCGGCGATTCATTCATCGAAAGTCGGCGCGGGAACGGAGATCATCGGCCAGTGCAGCACCAGGGACTCCCCGTACCCGACGAGGTAGAACACCACCGTCTCGTCCTTGAGCCGCGCCAGGGCGCGGGCCTGGCCGTGATCGATGCTCCCACCCGGGCCCTCCTGCACCAGATGCGCTGGCGCCAGGAGCCCCGTGAGCGCCTTCCCGTGGTGCTGGGCATCGCTCTGGTGCTGCTGCTGCACCTGGTGATCTTCATTTCCGCCCGCCTGGGTATGCAGCCGCATGCGCGCGAAGCGCTGCGCAATCCGAGCGATTCCGCGCTGCAGGTGCGGCTGATCGACCGGCCGCCGCCGCTGCCGGCCGAGGCCGCACCGCCTCCGCCGCTCGAAATTCCCGTACCGAAGAACACGCCGCCGAAGGCCGCTGCCGGACACCGCGTCGTGCCGCCGCCCCAGCCAGTCCCGGCACCGTCGCCGCCGCCACCGCGTGAAGCGCCCGCCCCCGGGGCCATGCAGGCCACGCTTGGGCCACCCGCGCCCCGCCTATTCGACAACGGCCAGGTGAAGCTGGCCCCGGCGCCGGCAAGTACCGCGCGCACGCCCGATTTCGTCGCGCAGCGCCCGCAAGGTGACGACAAGGTGATGAAGCACGACCAACCGCTGAAATACACCGAGACCCGCTTCGACGCGGACTGGGCTCCCGTTCGCGAGAATATTCTCCAGCAGGGCCTTCGCAAGACGCTCGATGCGGTGACCGTGAAGAAAACCTTCGACCTGGGCAATGGCGCGCGCATCAACTGCGGCTTCGCCATCATCTTCCTGAGCTGCGGTGGCGACCCTCCCGCGCCTCCGCCGAAGAAGGACGGCGACAAGCGCCTGAACATGCCGCCGGCCAACCCCCTGGTGCCCGGGATGAATCCGCCACCGCCCATGGACATCAAGGAGTGCATCGAGGTCTATCGCAAGGGCCAGCCCTTGCCGCAGGCCTGTCCCACCGATACGCCGCTCCGTTCGATGGACGCGGAGAAAAAGCGTCTCCAAGGAAACGACACGCCAAGCTAGACTACCGCTCATGTCCACGCCCGCAGGACCCGGCAGCGCCGATCGACCACCGACCCCGCTGCTCGCTCCCCGCGACGCGACGCGAGTCGCCATGGTCTATCGCCGGCGCCTGCGCGAGCCTGAGCGTCCCAGTGTGCGGCGCATCGCCGCCCTGGTCGGCACGCTTCTCGTGCACCTGTTGGTGATCGTCTTCATCATCATGGGGCCGGCCTACGAACTGCAGGAATATCCGCCCCCGCCCGAGCCCACGGGCGATGCCATCCAGCTGCGCCTCATCGAACGCAATCCGCCGCCCAAGCCGCAGGCAAAACCCACGCCCCGCGGCGAAGCGGCGCGCGCCGCCCCGCGCAAGGCGAAATCCGCGGCGGCGGGGCAGGTGGCTGCAGCACGGAGCCGTCGCAGTGCGCCGATGCCGCCGATTGCCACGCCCGATGCGCCAAGCGTGGCGGTGACACCCGATACCCATGTGCGTTCGCCGGTGCCGAACCACCAAACCACGCCGCAGGCCCCGCGCAAGCCGCCCACCGCGCCGCCGAAACAGGAAGAACTGCCGCCGGTGCCCCAGCCCCAGGTGCCGCCACCGGAATTTGCCGCCACGCCGCCGACACCGGTGGTGGTGCCGCCGAAGTTCCAGCCGGAGCCGGTGAGGCCGCCACGCGAGGAAGGCAACCAGCCCCCGCCGCCTCCGCCGTCGATCGAGATGCCGCCGGTACCGGTGGCGCAGTCGCAGGTGCGCCCGGAACCGCCCACCCTGGCGGCCTCCACGCAGGTGGAAAAGCCCACGACCACCCTGGAACCAGCCAGCGTGCCGCGCCCGGAAGTGACGCCGAGTTCCGCACCGCCCAGCGAGGCCCTGGCGCCTGTGCCTGACGTCGCCGAACGCCCGGCGGCACCGACGATCACCGTCGCCACGCCCCGGCCCACGGCGACCATCCAGGTGGCGCCAGCGTCCGTCCCACAACCCGCACCCGCCGAGGAGCCGGATCTTGCCCCGGTGGATGTCTCGGCCGATGCACGCCCGTCCGTACAGGCCCCATCGACCCGGGTGAATGCGCAGGTTGCCTCCGTCGCAGGCGTGGCCCGGCCGGAACTTGGAAAGATCGCGCCCGTCCCGGCAGCAGCTTCGGAAGCCGGCGCCAGCGAGGCGAAGGGCGAAACGGCGACGCCGGAGCCCCCGGCCGGCACGGGCGATCGGTCAGCGGCGCGTGACACCACGCCCACGCCGGGCTCGCCGACGGGACAGGCCAACACGCCCACCCCGGAAGCCACCGCTGGCACGGGCAAGGCCGAAACGCCTTCCAACGCTAATGCCACCGGCAACGCCGAAGGCAAGACGGGTCTGGGCGGGCAGGAGGCTGGCGCTCCCACCGGAAGCGTCCTGGGCAAGCCTGGCCCAGGTGGCGCCGAGGGCGCGATGAACGGCAACCCGGCAGGCAACCCCGGTCAGTTCATCCAGCTCAAGCCGCGCGGCGACATGCAGATCATGTCGCACGACACCAACCCGGTGAAGTACAAGGCCACGCGTTTCGCCAAGGACTGGACACCCGAAGGCGAAAGCTCGATCGACACCGCCTTGCGTCATGCGGTGGAGAAGACCACCGTGTCGCATGTCTTCCATCTGCCACGCGGCGTGCGCGTGGAGTGCAAGGTGATGCCGCTGCTGCCGATGGCGCTGTTCGGTTGCGGCAACCCGGATCCGCCAGCTGCCGCCTTGAGTGAGAAAGTCTACGAACGGATGAAGCTGGCGCCATCCAATCCGCTGGTGGCGGACCTGGGCGCTCCCGTCTGGGCAAGCAGCACACCGGCGCCGGCGAAGCCGCTGGATAACAGCACCTTGTGCGCGACCGCGCGCGTGGCGGGTGGCCCGCCGCCGCCGGGCTGTACCTTCGACACACCGAACAGGCCGACATCGCCACCGCCCGGATCGTGGGTGCCTGCCAGCGACCAGTTCCACTGATCGGAGGCAATGCCGGGGTCAGAGTAATTACTCTGACCCCCATCGCTGCCAACGCTGAACCGAAGCGACCCCCTCTATCGTTACGACAGGCGTGCAACCTCCCGCAGCAGCGGAAGACGGCGTACGCGCACCGCGGTGGCGCGGAACACTGCGTTGGCCAACGCCGGCGCGGCGGTGGGCATGGCCAGCACGCTGGCGCCCGCTGGCGCGGCGTCCGAAGGCACGATGATCACTTCCACGTCGTTGGGCATCTGCGCGGCATTGGCGATGGGATAGTCGCGGAAATTCTTCTGCTGCACCTGGCCGTCACGGAAAGTGATCGACAGGTTCATCGCCGTGGACAGCGCGTCGAACGTGCCGCCCATCACCTGGGCCTCGAGGCCCAGCGGATTGACCGGCTGGCCCACATCCACCGCACAGACCGCGCGTATGACGTCGATCTGGCCGTTGCCCTTGTTCGCCACCTCGATGGCGTGAGCCACGTACCCGCCATTGACGTAATAGCAGGCCAGGCCGAGCCCGGTTTCGCTGTGCAGCCAACGTTGCCAGCCGATGCGATCGGCCACCTGGCGCAAGACATTCACCAGCCGTCCTGTGTCGACGGTAGGGCCGCCCGGTCCGCGATAGGGCAGTTGCCGCGGCTCGCCCAACAGGCGCAGGCGCACATCCAGCGGATTGGCCTTCAATGCGTTGGCGATTTCGTCGATGAAGCTTTCACTGGCAAACGCATGCGACATATGCGGCGTGCCGCGCCATTCGCCACGCGGTACCGGTGTATCGAGTGCATACCAGTTGCTGCGGAAGTTGCTGACCAGGCCCGCGGGCATCGCGTCCTGCACGAGCTCGGACATCCAGGGCCTTGCTGGCGCGGGTAGGTCGCGATTGGGGCTGGCCATGTTCTGCACCCAGCCGGTGATGCCCTTGCGCTGGTCGATGGTGGCGCTCATGCGGTGGATCGTCGGCGCGCGCCATGCGTCGTGGGCGAGGTCTTCGTCGCGCGTCCACATCACCTTGATCGCGCGGTTGCGCAGCGGCTCGGGTTTCTCCGCCATGGCGATGATCATCGCTTCGGCCAGGTGGTCGTGCAGCAGCCGGCGGCCGAAGGCGCCGCCACCGCGCGGCACATCGATGCGGATCTGCGAGGCGCGCAGCCCCGTCATGCGCTGCACGATGGTGTAGGCATCGCGCGGCGCCTGCGAGGCGGTCGTGACCACGGCACTGGTATCAGGATCCACGCGCACCAGACACGACAGTGGTTCGGCCACGGCGTGGGCGATCCATGGCTGCACATAAGTGGCATCGATGCGGCGCGCGCCCTTCTTCTTCAGAAGACCCACGGCATCGCCGTCGTCGCGCACCACGGTGACCTGCGCGTCGGGACCGTCGAATGACACCTGCGCCTGTTTTTCCAGGTCCGAGAGGGTCGGGATGGGAGTGGCGCCCGGCTTCCAGGACAGCTTGAGTTTCTTCCGGCCTTCCAGCGCCGACCAGGTGTCCTCGGCCAGCACCGCCACCGCGGGCGCCAGCGCGGTCATCCCCAGACCCTGGCCGGCTTCCGGCTGGAGCTGGATCACTTGCAGCACGCCTTTCACCTTCAGCGTATCGCCGGTATCCACGGTATCGAGCGTGCCGCCCGGGTAGGGGCAGCGCGAGAGCACGGCGACCATGGTGTCGCCGTCTGCCGCGTCGATGGCGTAGATGAGTTTGCCGGTGACCACGGCGTGGGCATCGACATCGCCCACGGGCTGGCCTATCAGGTGGAAGCGATCGGGCGTCTTTACCCTTGGCGCGGTGTCGGGCACGGGGAGTTTCGATGCGGCTTCGGCAAGCTGGCCATAGGTCACCCGGCGGCCATCGGGCGCGATCACGCTGCCGTTCTCCACGCGTAGTTGCCCCGCGGCCACGCCCAGGCGTTGCGCGGCGGCCTGCAGCAACATCGAACGGGCCAGCGCACCGGCCTGGCGCATGTCGGTCCACGCGGTGGGGATGCTGTCGCCCTGGCCGCTGCGCTGGCGGCCATAAAGCCAGCGTGGCTCGCCGTTGCCGTCTTCCACGCCCAGGCCCAGGGGTACCACCACCACGCGCGTCCAGTCGGCGTCGAGTTCCTCGGCAATCAATCGCGGCAATGACGTGGCGGTGCCTTCGCCGTTGTCCGGGTCACGCGCGCCGATGAAGATGCGGCCGTCGGCGTCGATGCGCAGATACGGCCCCACCTGGCTCCAGGCATCGCCCAACAGCCCCAGCGGCATCGGAGGCTCTTCGGCGCGGACGCTGCCGATGCCGACCACCAGCGCACCGGCGGTGCCGGCCATCACCTTCAAAAAACGCCGGCGTGAAAGCCACAGTGTGTCCGTCATCAGCCGGCGTCCCGCATGGCCTTGGCGGCGCGCTTGATCGCCTTGCGCACCCGCGGGTAGCTGCCGCACCGGCACAGCGTGCCGATACGGTCGATGTCGGCGTCGGAAGGATCGGGTTTGCGGGTAAGCAGATCCGCCGCCGCCATCAGCTGGCCGGGCTGGCAATAGCCGCACAGCACGGCATCTTCATCGATCCATGCCTGTTGCAGGGGATGCAGGCTGCCATCGGGATTGCTCAAGCCCTCGACGGTGGTCACGTGCCTGTTGGCAAGCTTGCCAACGGTAAGGCGGCAGGCCTGCGCGGCCTTGCCGTCCACCAGTACGGTGCAGAAGCCGCACTCGCCTTCGTCGCAGCCGTATTTCGCGCCGGTCAGCCGCAATACGTCGCGCAGGTACCACAGCAACGGCAGCGCCTCGTCGCCGGTATGGCGGAAGCGTTTGCCGTTGACCACCAGTTCCATGCCCTCGCGAATGGGCTCGGGCTTGATTTCACTGGTGGGTGGCGTTTGCAGGACTTGCGGCTGCTGCATGAGTTCTCCCGGTAATTTCCCTATTCTCACATTGTCTGCCGTGTTTTAGGCCTGGCTTTTACTGAACAGCCGTCGCCAGACAAGGTAAACCGGGATACCGGCAAGCACGATCAGCACGCCGATGCCCGCATTCGTCGGGTTGTCGAGCATGGTCACCACCACCACGGCGGCCACCGCGCCGATAAACAGCAGCGGCAGCCAGGGATGCCATGGCGCGCGGAACGATGGGTTGGCTGCATCCCGCCTGCGGTACCAGAACAAGGTCGTGACGGTAACCGCGCAGGCGAGCCAGTCGGCAAAGGTGGCGTAGTCGAGCAACTGGCCGTAACTGCCGCTGGCCGCCAGTACGATCGACCACGCGGCCAGCAGCATCAGCGCCACGTTGGGCGTGCGCCAGCGCGGATGCAGCCGTGCCACGCTGCGGAAGAAAAGGCCGTCCTCGCCCATGGCCTGCAGCACGCGCGCCCCGGAAACCAGCGTGATGTTGCAGAAGCCCAGCGTGGATATGGCGATACCCAACGCGATGGCCTTGGCGCCCGCGTCGCCGAAGACGCGGCGCATGACGTCCGCCGCCGGTGCCTCGCTGCTGGCCAGGCCGCCATGGCCCAGCACGGAAAGATAGGCGTAGTTGGCCAGGACGTAGGCCGCGATCACCACCAGCATTCCCAGGCCCAGGGCGCGAGGCAGGGTGCGTTGCGGATCGCGCACTTCGCCGCCGAGGTTGTTGAGGTAGGTGAAACCGCTGTAGGCGAAGAGCACTGGCAGGAAGGCGCCGGCAAAGCCCACGCCGTGCATGCTGGGGTCGGCTGACAGTGCCTGCGTGCTGCCGGCGCCGGCGAAGGCGAGGCCGGTGACCACCAGTGCTGCCACCGCCAGGAGCTTCAAGATGGTGAAGACGTTCTGGATATGCGCACCGGTGCGGATGCCGAAAAGATTGATGCCGGTGACGAACACCAGCGCGCCGATGGTCAGTGGTAGCGCCAGGCCCGCCGGAAGGCCGAAGGCGGCGAGGGCATAGCCGGAAAACACCGTGGCGACGGCGGCGGTGCTGCCCGAATAGATCACCAGCAGCATGGTCCAGCCGAACAGGAAGCCCGCCATGGGGCCATAGGCTTCGCGCAGGTAGACGTAGCTGCCGCCGGCGCGGGGGCGGCGTGCGCCCAGTTCCGCGTAGCAGAGCGCGCCGACCAGGGTGAGCAGGCCAGCCGCCACCCAGATCGTCAACAGCGACAGGCCCGATTCGGTGCGCTGGGCGGCGATGTTCGGGCTTCGGAAGATACCGCCACCGATGATGCCGCCGACCACGATCAGTGCCGCGTCGCGGAGGCCAAGGCTGCGGACGTAGCCCTCCGGCGGGTTCGGTGATGACATCGGGTTTTCCCCACGGCCGTAAAAGGCCAGAGAATGGCGGGCTTGGGCGCATCGGGCAAGCGTCGTCGGGCAGAGTTGAGCCAGTTCCGAGGCATATGCCTTGCTGCCGTTGCCTTTTCCCTGACGCAGCGCAACACTCACAGGATTTGGCAAACCCCCCGGAAGATTCCCGTGAGCCTTGTGTTTCCGGCCCCGCTCCCCGCGGACGCCCCCTGGATCGTGATGAAGTTCGGCGGCACCAGTGTCGCCACCGCCCCCCGCTGGCGGAACATCCTGGAACTGGCCGCCAGCCGCCGCGCCGAAGGCGCCCGCGTGCTGATCGTGGTATCGGCCCTGTCGGGGGTGACCGATTCGCTTAAACATATCGCCTCCCAGGGCGACGCCGGCGATCGCACGGCGCAGGCCAGCGCCCTTCGCCAACGCCACCACGCCCTGTGCGATGACATGCAACTGGACGTGCCAGCGAACCTGCACGCGCGCCTGGACGACCTGGCCACGCTTGCGGCGGATGGCTACGCTGAATTGGGTGAGCTTCCCTGGTCGGCCCAGGTGCAGGCCCATGGCGAGTTGATGTCCAGCACCCTGGGCGCAGCCTTCCTGACCTCGCAGGGCCTGCCCACAACCTGGCTCGATGCGCGCGAATGTCTGCACGCGGTGGCGCTGCCCAACCAGAACGAGCGCACGCGCGTGCTCTCGGCGATGGTCGAGGCCCGCCACGACCGAACCCTCTGCGCGCGGCTGGCGGAGCTTGGCGAGGTGTTCATCACCCAGGGTTTCATTGCCCGTGACGAGGAAGGCCGCACGGTGCTGCTTGGCCGGGGCGGCTCCGATACCTCCGCTGCGTATTTCGGTGCGTTGCTGCACGCGGCACGGGTGGAGATCTGGACCGACGTGGCCGGCATGTTCAGCGCCAATCCGCGCCAGGTGGCCGGCGCGCGCCTGCTGCAGAAGCTCGATTACGAAGAAGCCCAGGAAATCGCCTCCACCGGCGCCAAGGTGCTGCACCCGCGTTGCCTGTCGCCGTTGCGCGAACCGCGCGTGCCGTTGCTGATCAAGGACACCAACCGCCCCGAACTCGAGGGCACCGTGATCGGCCCGGAAGTGCGCGAACAGGCGCCCAGCATCAAGGCGATCAGCGCGCGCAAGAACATCACCCTGGTGGCGATGGAGTCGGTGGGCATGTGGCAGCAGGTGGGCTTCCTGGCCGACGTGTTCGCCAACTTCAAGAAGCATGGGTTGTCGGTCGACCTGATCAGTTCGGCCGAGACCAACGTCACGGTCTCTCTGGATCCCACCGAGAACCTCCTCGATTCCGACGCCGTGGCCGCGCTCGCCGCCGACCTTGCCAAGGTCTGCCGCGTGAAGGTGATCGCGCCTTGCGCCGCCATCACCCTGGTCGGCCGCGGCATGCGCTCGATGCTGCACAAGCTCTCGGCCGTGCTTGCCGAGTTCGGGCAGCTGCGCGTGCATTTGATCTCGCAGTCGTCGAACAACCTCAACATCACCTTCGTGGTTGATGAAGACGTGGTCGACGACATCCTGCCACGCCTGCACGACATGCTGATCGGCGCCGGCGCATTGCGCACCGACGATAGCCTGCTGTTCGGTCCGGCCTGGCAAACGCTGTACGGCACAGTGGCCGAGGTGAAGCCCGTGCGCGCCTGGTGGCGCGACGAGCGCGACACTTTGCTCAAGCTCGCCGCCGAGCGCTCGCCGCGCTACGTGTACCACTTGCCCACGGTTCGCGAGCAGGCGCGCAAGCTTCGCGCACTGGGTAGCGTCGATCGCCTGCACTATGCGGTGAAGGCCAATACGCATCCTTCCATCCTCAAGGCGCTGGCCGAGGAAGGCTTCGCCCTGGAGTGCGTATCGCCCGGCGAGCTGGCGGTGGTGATGGCCACGGTGCCCGAATCCACGCCTGTTCTCTACACGCCGAATTTCGCCTCGCGCGCGGACTTCGCCGCAGGGCTTGCCACGCGGGCCACGATCACCATCGACGCGGTGTTCCCGCTCGAGCACCACGCTCAGATGTTCGCCGGCCGCGAATTGATGCTGCGCATCGACCTGGGCCGTGGCCTGGGCCACCACGAGAAGGTCAAGACCGGCGGCATCGGCAGCAAGTTCGGCATCCCCATCGAACAGCTCGATGGTGCATTGCGCATGGCCCGCGAGGCTGGCGCGCGGGTGATCGGCCTGCATGCCCACCTGGGCTCGGGCATCCTCGATGCCGCGCACTGGGGCGAGGTGTACGGACAGCTGGCGGCGCTTGCCGAACGCGTGGGCAGCATCACCGTGCTCAACATCGGCGGCGGGCTGGGCGTGCCCTCGCATCCGGGCGAGCCATCGCTGGACATCGAAGCGCTGGCGCAGGTGCTGGCACAGGTGCGCGCGTCCTATCCCCAGTTCTCGGTATGGATGGAGCCGGGCCGCTACCTGGTGGCCGATGCAGGCGTGTTGCTGGCCCGCGTCAACCAGGACAAGGGCAAGGGCACCGTGCGCTACCTGGGCGTGGATACCGGCATGAACAGCTTGATCCGTCCCGCGCTGTACGATGCCTGGCATGACATTGCCAACCTTACGCGACTGGAAGAGCCCGCCACGGCGATGTACCAGATCGTCGGCCCGATATGCGAATCCGGCGACATCCTGGGCGAAGACCGCCGCCTGCCCGAATCGGCCGAGGGCGATGTGATCCTTGTCGCCCAGGCCGGTGCCTATGGCGCGGTGATGAGTTCCCGTTACAACCTCCGCGACGATGCCGACGAAGTGGTGCTGCCATGAGCCTGGATCCGCGCAAGGCGCAGAGCTTCCATTTCGTCCGCCATACCTATGCCGCCGGCGTCGCTGAACTGGTCTATCGCTTCGACGATGGCGAGGAACTGATCGAGCGTGTGCGGTTCCCTGACGCACCCTCGGTGCCTGTCGAACGCGCCGGCGCGTTGGCGGCGGTATTGCGGTTGCTGCACCTGATGGCCGGCGTCAGTTATTACAAAGCTGCCGTACCCGAGACGATTGTGGTGCACGGCGAGCAACCCGACGACGCCACGGCGGATCTGCTCGATGCGCTGTACCTCCATGGCCTGGCCGAGTTCGCCTATCGCAACGGACTGGACCTGCGCGGCCGCGTACGTTTTCCCCGTGGCGGGAATCTGCCGGCGGCAGGCGCGCTGGATCTTCCCCGCCGCGCGCTGCTTCCCATCGGCGGGGGCAAGGATTCGGTCGTGGTGGTGGAGGCGGTGAAATCCATCGGCGCCGATGCCACGGCCACCTGGGTGGGCAATTCGCCGTTGATCGCGGCCTGCGCCGCACGCACCGGCTTGCCGACGTTGAACATCGGCAGGGAATTGAGCCCCGGCCTGTTCGAGCTCAATCGCCTCGGCGCCTGGAACGGGCATATCCCGGTAACGGCCGTGAATTCGGCGATCCTCGCCATGGCCGCGGTGATCTATGGCCATAGCGCGGTGGTGTTCGCCAACGAGCGTTCCGCATCGGTGGCCACGCTCGAGTACGAAGGCCAGGAAGTGAACCACCAGTGGAGCAAGGGCTTCATGTTCGAGCAGGCCTTGCAGGGTTACCTGCACAGCCACGTGGCCCAGGACCTGGACTATTGCTCGCTGCTGCGCCCGCATTCGGAACTGGCCGTTACCCGTGCCTTTGCCAGGCTGGGCGCGCCCTATTTCGAAGTGTTCTCCAGCTGCAACCGCAACTTCCGCATCCTGGGTCCCAAGCCCGCCGACCGTTGGTGCGGCCAGTGCCCAAAATGCCACTTCGTGTTCCTGGCGCTGGCGCCGTTCATGCCCAAGCCGCGGCTGCTCACCATCTTCGGGCGCAACCTGCTCGATGACGAATCGCAGGCAGCCGGTTTCGACGCGCTGCTGGAGTTCCGCGACCACAAGCCGTTCGAGTGCGTGGGCGAGGGCGCCGAGGCGCGCGCCGCCATGTACACGCTGTCGCAACGCGCCGAGTGGAAGGAGGACGCGCTGGTAGCGCGTTTCCGCCGCGAGATCCTGCCACAACTGGATGTGTCGTCGCTGGCCCTGGAGCCGTGGCTGCAGCCGGCCTCCGCGCACCTGGTGCCGGCGTGGCTGCACGGGGCGCTGGATGCACTGGACTAAGCTCGAGGGACGGCGCATCGCGGTCTGGGGCTTCGGCCGCGAGGGCCGCGCCACCCTGGCGTGGTTGCGCAAGCGCCTGCCCGCCGCGCCGCTGGCACTGTTCTGCCTTCCCTCGGAAGAAGAGGAGGCGCGTGCTTTCGGCCAGGCGCTTGGTTCGCTGGACGTCCGCACGGCCGCGCCTGATGACGGCCTGCTGGCCGCCTTCGACGTCGTGGTGAAATCGCCGGGGATATCCGCCTACCGGAGTGAAATCCTCGCGGCCAGAAAACGCGGCACGGCATTCACTTCCGGAACAGCGTTGTGGTTTGCCGCACATCCGGAGGCGCGCACCATTGCCGTGACCGGCACCAAGGGCAAGAGCACCACGACCGCGATGATCGCGCATCTGGCGCGGTCGTTGGGTGTACGTACCGCACTTGCAGGGAATATCGGCTTGCCGTTGCTGGAACTGGACGGCGAGCAGGCGGATCTCTGGGCGATCGAGCTTTCAAGCTTCCAGACCGCCGAAGCCACGAACGTGGACCTAGGCGTGGTCACCAGCCTGTACGAGGAACACCTGGACTGGCACGGCAGCGTCGAGCAGTACGTGCAGGACAAGCTGCGCCTGGCCGACGCTTCGAAGGCGCTGCTCATCAACGGCCAGCAGGGCACGTTGATCGAGCGCACGCAGGGCCATGCCGGGCGTTTCTTCTTCGGTCGGCCCGATGGCTGGCATGTGGATGAGGGCTGGATTTATCGCGGTGGTGATCGTGTCGTGCAGGCGTCGATCATCCCGGCGCCGGGCGCGCATAACGCACTGAACGCCTGCGCTGCCCTGGCCGCGATCGAACACATGGGCCTGGACGCCGTGGCCGCCGCATCGGCGCTGGTTTCGTTCCACGCGCTTCCTCACCGACTGCAACCCCTGGGCGAACGCGACGGCATCACCTACATCAACGATTCCATCAGCACCACGCCGATGGCGACGCTGGCGGCGCTTGAAACGCTTCAGGGAAAGCGCGTGGCGGTGATCGTCGGCGGCCATGATCGCGGGCTGGACTGGCATGGCTTTGTTGACGCGGTGAAGGACAGTCCACCTGCCGCGATCATTTGCCAGGGTAAGAACGGGCCGCGCATCCACCATCTCCTGAAGGAGGCTGGTGTGGCGAACGTGTCGCTTCATGCGGACGTCGCACACGCCTTCGAGTTCGCTCAAGCGGCTGTTGGCGAGGGCGGCACCGTGCTGCTTTCCCCTGGGGCTCCCAGCTTCGACCAGTTCAAGGACTACGCGGATCGAGGGCGAGTCTTTGCTGCCATGTCTGGCCTTGAAGTTGAGGCAAACAGCATCGTCGGCATGGGTATCGCCTGACACGCTCAATCGGTTTCTGCCGATAGGTTTCCTTGTTGCGCGTACGTATCATAAATGGTACGTTTTTATGCGCCAAGGATTGGCTGTGCTAGAGGGTTTGAATTTTAGGCTCGATGTCCGTTTTTATCGGACGGCACGTGGTCTTGAGCCCGCTCGGGATTGGCTTATGCACTTGCCACTAACTGATCGGAAGGCCATTGGCGACGACATCCGCATGGTCCAACTCAAATGGCCCATTGGAATGCCGCTCGTACGAAAAATGGACGCAGGACTTTGGGAGGTGCGCAGCGATCTTGACCAGCGCATCGCGCGCATCCTGTTCACGGTGGTCGATCGCGAGATGATTGTATTGCACGGGTTCATCAAGAAATCCCGTATCGCATCAACAACTGATCTGGATACCGCCCGTCGCCGCTTGAGGGCCGTCCAACACGAAGCAAGCCGGAGATAGTCATGCCAAGGAAGAACAAGTACATCGGCAGCAGCTTCGACGACTTCCTGGAGGAGTCCGGGATACTCGAAGAAGTAAACGCCACCGCCATGAAGCGCGTCATCGCCTGGCAGATCCAGGAGGCAATGAAAGCCCAGCACCTGACGAAGACGGCGATGGCGGCCAAAATGGGAACAAGCCGGGCGGCGCTCAACCGCTTGCTCGATGCCAGCGATACCAGCCTCACCCTGACTACCTTGGCTACCGCTGCCGCAGCACTGGGCAAGCGGCTCAATGTCGAGTTCGTACCCGCCTGACCGGCCGAGCGTTCCCCTTCACACTCCCGCGCCCTATGATGCGCGGAACCTCAGCCGAACGAACCCAAGCCCATGCAGCAGCCGCGCCGCGTGTTTTCCATGATCCGGGAATTCCACCTGGCGGACTGGTTTACGCTGGGCAATGCCGTGAGCGGGGTGAGTGCGCTGTTCTCGACCATGAGCTACCTGCAGTACGGCGAGCGATGGCACCTTTACCTGGCCTGCGCCCTGGTAGCGCTGGCGCTCATCTTCGACGTGCTCGATGGCCGCGTGGCCCGGTGGCGCCAGAAGAGCTCGGCCATGGGCCGGGAGCTTGATTCGCTTGCCGACGTGATCTCCTTCGGCGTGGTGCCGGCGGTGATCGGCTACGGTTGCGGCATGCAGGGCTCGCTTGATCGCGTGGTGCTGGCGTTCTTCGTCGCCTGCGGTGTATCGCGCCTGGCGCGCTACAACGTTACTGCGGAAGCCAATTCACAGGATGGCAAGGTGAAGTTTTTCGAGGGTACCCCGATCCCGACATCGCTGGTGTTGGTGGCCGTGCTTGCATGGGCGGCGTGGGCAGGTGCCCTGGGCGATGCACTGTGGTTCGGCTCCGTTGCCTTCGGGCCCTTGGAACTGCACCCGCTGGTGCTGATGTTCGCGGTATCCGGGTCCTTCATGATCAGCCGTATCCGCATCCCGAAAATCTAGCGTCGTCGCGTCGCGACCGGGGTCAGAGTCGAAACTCTGACCCCATGCTTCCTCAGGCCGCCAGCGCAGCCTCGATCGCCTTGGTGAGCTTCGGATCGTCCGGGGTCACGTCAGGATCGAAGCGGCCCACCACGGTGCCCTTGCGGTCGACCAGGAATTTCTCGAAGTTCCAGGTGATGTCCGTCTTGCTCGGCGGCAGCAGGTTCTTCGCACCCAGACGCTCGCGCAACTGGCCGCCGTCCTTCGGGGTGGCCTCCGGACCTGCCTGGATCAGCGAGGCGTACAGCGGATGGCGGTCGGGGCCGTTGGCGTGCACTTTTCCGAACATCGGGAACTGCACGTTGAAGTTGGTTTCGCAGAAGGATTTGATCTCCTCTTCCGTACCCGGCTCCTGTCCGGCGAAGTCGTTGCTGGGGAAGCCCAATACCACCAGGCCTTGGTCGCGGTAGTTCTCGTACACCGATTCAAGGGCTTCGTACTGCGGGGTAAGGCCGCATTTGGAAGCTACGTTGACGATCAGCAGCACCTTGCCTTCCCAGGGCTTGAGGGTGGTGCGCTTGCCATCGATGTCGTCGACGGCGATGTCGTACAGGGGCGATGCCATGGTTATTTCTCCAGTCGGTAATTGAAACTGGCGCGGGAAAACTCGGTGGCGTTCTGTGCCTCGAAGTTCCAGCGCCGGCTGAGCAGGTAGCGCAGGGTGATCACCTGGCCCGGTTCGAACAGGCCCACCCCGTAGCTTAGGTAAAGCCGGGGCGAAAGATATTTGCCTACCGTGAAGGCGCTGCTGCCGCTGAGCGCATCGCTGTTCTGCACGCCGATATCGTCCACGCCGATGCGGCTGCCGATCTTCTTGGCCAGCAGGTCGCCCGCGGCCGAGCCCAGCGCCTGGGCCGCACCGCCGACCAGGTTGCCTTCGCCACCCTTCACCTGGCTCAAGGGCTTGCCGGTGATCAGGTAGGAAAGCGCATCGGACTGCTCCATCGTGGGCTCGGAGAACACTGTGAGCACCGGTCGGCGCGCGGTGCCGGAGACGTAAAGACCTACCTTCTGGCCATCGTCCACGGTGGAGTTGGGGTTGATCCTGCGCGAGGCGCGGATGTCCAGCCCCGGGTTGTCGATGGGCGTGGAAGCGAACAGCAGCTGGCCGCGTTCGATGTTGAGGTTCTGGCCATAGGCGCGATACACGCCGTCTACCCGGATCTGGCCCTGGCCGCTGGTGACGCGGCCGGGCCGCTCGCGCACGGCGAGCACGCCCGATACCTTGCCGTCCATGCCGAAGCCCACCAAATGGGTCTTCTGGCCGAGGTCCACCGAGATATCGGCGCTGATCGGCGTTGCCTCTTCTTCCTGCTGCTGGTTCTTCTCATCCACCACCACGACGTCGGGCGAGGCCTTGGTGGCGCCTGCGCCGGGAAGGCGCGAGACGTCGACGTCGGCCAGGTCCAGCATGACCTTGCCGGTGACGTTGATGCCTTCCTTGCTTTGCTTGATGGTGAGGGCCGGCGAGATCACCACCTGCGCGGCGGGGATGTCCATCGCGGTGAACTGGCTGCCGGCGATGGCAAGCGTGGTTCCGGCGCCCGCGCCGATGCCTGCCGAGCCTGCGATGGTGAGCTGGCCCTTGCCTGAGTGCACGCCGCCATCGATCTGGAAAACCTGCGCATCGGTGGTGGAAAGGGTCAGGTGCCCTTGCGAGAGCTTCAGGCCCGCGGTGGGCACTTCGCCCGAGAAGTTCTCCAGCGCCGCCTGGCCGGTGACGGCAGGCTTGGCCACGGTGCCGCCCAACTGGAAATTTCCGTGGAACCGGCCCTTGGCATCGGCAAGTTCGGAGGTGAAGAGTTCGATCACGCCAAGGTCGACGAGGTCGACGCCGACTTGGCCCGACAACGCCTGCTGGGCGCCGCTGACCGTGACGTTGCCCTGCAGCCTGCCGCCCTTGTCGAGTGTGGCAGCCAGCAACAAATGCTGCGTTGCCGGCGAAAGCTGGACCGAGGCGGTAAGGCCGTCGTAGGTCATCAGCGGCTGGTCGGGGTGGTCGCTGTAGGCCACCGAGCCATGCGCCGACCGGACGTCGGCCTGTCCGCTCAGGGCACCGGCGGCGCTGCGACGGATGGCGCCGTCGCCTTCGAGCATGCCTTCAGCGCGGATGGGCATGTTGGCGTTGCCCGCCAGGCTCATCAGCAACGCCAAAGGCACCTGGCGCAGCCTGTAGCTCGCATCGAGGTTGCCGGGCTTGTCCTGTTTGGCGGCAACGCACAGGGACGGATCGCCCGCGGTAAGGCACGCTTCGCCAAGGCTTGCCGCGCCGTCGTTCCAGTCCAGCGCGGCTGGCTGCGCCAGGCGCCATCGCGGCATGCCAGCGAAATCCAGGTCCAGCTTGGCAAGACTGCCGCTCCAGTGTTTGCCCTGCAGCGAACCGTTCAACGCCACCTCGGTGGAGAGCGGCTGCCCCTGCGCCATCACGTGAAGCTCGTGACGTTGTGCATTGCCACCAGCGTCCACGCGCACGCTGTCGAAAGCCAGGCCCGAGGCGGACACACCGTTGGCCACCACGTTGAGCTTGCCACCGGGGGTGGTGACATCAGGCACGTGGGCTTCAACCACCAGTCGCTGGATCTTCTCCCCGGCGTAAACCACGGCCTGGCCGTTGAGCGTGCCGTCGACGCTGAGCTTCGGCCACAGGCCCTTGACGTTGAAGCGGCCATCGATCTTGCCGCCGGCGTCGGGCACCCAATCGCCGAGCGAGGCGATGGCCAGGCGCACATCGGCCTCGTTGGCCGCGTCACCGCGTGCATCGATGCCGACGGTGCTGTTGCCGGAGTTGAGCTGCAGCTTGCCGTTGACCACGCGGTTGGGCTTGAGCGTGAGCTCGCCGCTGCCACCCACTTCGCGCTTGCGCACGGTGCCGATGAGCTTGCGAAGGTCAAGCGTGCCGTGGGGGCCGGCCTTGGCCAATACACCCTCGGTACCCAGGTCGAAGTCCAGCGAGCCGTCGTATCCCGCGACGAGCTGGCCGGGATCGAAGTGCTCCGCTTTCGCATCGAGCTTCCACGCCAATTCCGGTTGCAGGGTGAGCGTGCCGGTGGCGTCCAGCTTTCCTTTCGCTTGCAGCAGAGTGAGCGTGTTGAGCGCGATGCGCTGCGGCGTGCCATCAATGTTGAGCGCGAGCTTGGCAAGCTTGCCCGGCGGACCGACATCCACGGCGCCTTCCACGTGGAACGCATCGGCACTGCCGCGCGCGGTCACCTTGCCCTGCGAAGCCAGTTCCTGGCCGGCGAGATCGGCCGGGAGCAGGAGGTCGGTCCAGGCCAGGGCGAGGTTGGCGGACACAGGGTTCGCGCCGAGATCGATCGTGCCCGACGCCTGCAGCGCACCCTTGAAGCGGTCGGTGGCGAGGTTCAGTTGCTCAAGGGTGAGTGTTTTGTAATCTTTATCGAAGTGCGCGCGCAGGGGCGTCAGGCGCAGATGGTACCCGTTGACGTCGGCGTCGCCGGTGAGGTTGGCGCCGTAGCGATTGCCGCTGCCCTGAACGTGCAGGCCAAGCGCATTGAGCGAACTTTCTCCCAGCAACGGCTTGGGGTCGAAACGCGGCGCATCGATCTTCGCCGTCCACGCATAGTCGCCCGACTGCACGAGGTCCATGTCCACCTGGGCCAGGGTCGGATCGGTGACGCTGATGGAAAGCTTCGCTTTCGCGCCGTCACTGTGCGCCACCACCTTGCCGGCGTAGCGCGTATCGCCGACCTGCCAGGACACCTCCGCCTGGCCGTCGCCGCGATAGCCCTTGCCGACGGCCAGGGTGCCGGTGAGGTTGGCCTCGCCGTCGGGTGCGCGAAGGGCGAGTTGGTGTACCTCGATGCCTTTCTTCGTCCATGACGCGGCGAGGTCGAGCGTGTTGGAAGCGAAGAGCGGCTTGCCTTCCTGAAGGATGGTGACCTTGCCCACATGGGCCTGGTCCAGCTGCATCACCACGGGCGGTTCCAGCGAGAACGGCGCCGGGGCTTCGGTGTCCGATTGCGGTGCGGGCAGTTGTACCGAGACCTCTTCCACATCCAGCCGGCGCACGTGCACTGTGCGGCCGAGCAAGGCACGGAAAGCGTAGTCGACGCGGATGCTGCCCACGGTGGCCCGCGTGCCCTTGCCGTCGTCGTAGCGGACGTTGGTGAGCGTCAGTGGACCGATCAGGCGACCCTCGGCCTGCCCCACCTGCAGGGCGCCCGCGGTGAAACCCTGCGCTCTTGCCAGCGCGAAGGAAAGGCCTGACGCCGTACCCAGCAGCCACCAGGCGAAGGCGGCCACCAGCACCAGCACGGTGCCTAGCACGAGCAAGACGAAGCGCCACCAGCGACGGCGGCGTGGCAACGGGGTACGGGCCGTGGTATCGGTCATAGATCGGGCCCGATCACCAAGTGCAACTGGACACCGTGCTCGCGGTCATTGTGGATGGGTGTACCCACGTCCACGCGGATCATGCCCACGGGGGAAAGCCATCGCACGCCCAGGCCCGCGCCGATGGCCGGGCGGATGTCGGTACCGGAGAATGCGTTGCCGGCGTCGACGAAGGCGGCCATGCCCCAGTTCCTGGTGAAGTAGTGCTCCACTTCGTTGCTGCCCACCAGAAGATTCTTGCCGCCAATGACGCGGTCGAAATCGTTACGTGGCCCTAAGGCCTCGAAGCCATAACCACGCACCGAGCGATCGCCGCCGGCGAAGAAGCGCAGTTGCGGGGGCAGGGCGCTGAAGTCGCTGGTGGTGGTGTAGCCGGCCGTGCCGCGGAGGATCCAGCGGTTGTTGCCGGCGAAGCTGCGGATCCATTTTCCGTCGGCCAGGAACTGGGTGAAGCTGGCGCTGGAAAGCGCCGTGCCCACCGTGCTGCGCGCGGTGAGCGTGACCGACCAGCCGCGCCGCACGAAGGTGGGATTGTCGCCGGATTTACGGGATAGCGAGATTTCCGGGTAAAGCAGCGTGCTGCGGCCGTGCTCGATGCCGATGGTGTTGTCTGTCTCGCCACCTTTCTTGCCCACGGTGAAGGTGCCGGTGAGCGCATGCAAGCCGATCACCCGTGTCCAGCCATGCCAGAGCTTGGTTTCATTGGCCACGAGCTCGAGCGTGTGCGCGGTGGACGTGGTGGTGTTGGCGTCGCGGAAAGTGGCGCCGTAATTGAAGCTGCGCTGGTCGGGGCCGGGCATCGGGACGGTGTAGAGCGAAGTGAGCGTTTTCAGGCGTTGCGCCGCCACGATCTCGTTCTTCCACTTGTGCCCGCGGTCGTTCACCCAGCGCTTCTCGATGCCGCCGCGAAGGCCCACGCCCGTATCGGTGCCGATGAAGGGGCCGCCGGTGTAGATGGTGCGCGGCGCCGGTGCCAGTTCCACGTTGACATTGACCACGCCGTTCTTCGCATTGTCGATGTCGGGCATCACGTTGACCACGGAGAAATAGTCCGCGCCGTTCAATGCCTGCTGCAGTTGCAGCAGCTGATCCTGCGAGAAGTAATCGCCTTCGTGGAAGGGCAGGTAGCGGTCGAGGAAACCATCGCGGAACTGCGAACCCTTGAAGGCGATGTGGCCGATGCGGTAGCGCTGGCCGACTTCCCAGGCAAGGGTGACCACGGCAGCGTGCTCGGCGCGGGTCACTTCCACCGTGTGTTTGGTGAGCCGGGCATCGAGGTAACCACTGGAGGTCAGCATGGCGCCGACACGGTCGCGGGCACCTTCATAGACGCCATCGTCCATCACCTGGCCTTTCAGGTTCTTCACGCCCGAGACGGCGCCGCGGATGCGCGGCAGCTTCGCGACCGTGTCGTCGATGCTTATGTTTACCTCGGTAATTTTTACCGGGGTATTAGCTTTCACGTGCAGGGTAACGCGCCAGTTGTTGCCGGCTTGCGCGATGTCGCCGGTGACTTCCGCCTCGTAATAGCCGTAGGGTTTCAGTCCTTCACGGACCTGATCGGGTGCCTGTTCATAAAGGCGCCGCACCTGTGCGGCGGTGACGTCGCGGTTTGCATATTGGCTCAGCGCCACCGAATTGATCACGGCGGGCTTGAGCGCGTCGTCGACGCCGTCCACCACCAGCTGCACCGCGGCATGGGCCCAGGCGGGCAACAGCAGCAGCGCGGCGGCGAGGCAAAAAGATGGGCGGGTCGTGCGGCGCATGTTGCTAGGTCTTCTCTCCTTAGCGCCGACCTGGGGCGGGCATCGTCAACGTTACCGTGCCCGCCTGCCTTATTCCATGCAATAAATCTCAGCCTGCGGCGTCGCCTGACTTATGCGCGATCCATGCGCCAACGGTGGCTGAAACATAAGGAATGGAAGATGCAGAGAGGATGAACATCCACAGGATGCTCTCAAGGTACGACGTGCCGAAGGCCTTGGCCATGCCGGTGACGGCCAGGGCCAGGCCGAATACCATGAGCATTTCCTCGCGTACGGGTGTGAACGCGGCGAAGCTGGATTCGCCCAGGCGGCGGCTTTTCGCGGTCACGATGAACGCCGTCTTCTTGCGTGTCAGGCCGTGGATGATGCCGCGTGCGATGGCATGGGAAAGGCTCATGCTGGCCAGCGACGCCATCAAGGTGTCGCGCCAGCCGCACGGCACGCGTGCGCGGTAAAGCGCGAAGCCGAAGACCGCCTTGGCGAAGAAGAACCCGATCACCGGGATCAGGAACAACTGCATAGGCAGGTTGAAGTACTGCGGGAAGGCGACCATGCCCGCGGTCCAGAAAATGGCCATCAGGGTGAACACCAGGTGCAGGGCATCGGCGAACCAGCTGAACCACCCGGTGAGGAAATGGAAACGCTGGCCGGCCGACAGCGGACCACGGCGGGTCATCCAGTGCCAGCGTCCCTTGAGGATCTGCATGGCGCCGAAAGCCCAGCGGTAGCGTTGGCTCTTATAAGCCTTGAAGTCGGCCGGGGTAAGGCCCTTGCCCATCAGTTCGTCGACGTAGACCAGCTCGTAGCCGGCGTGCATCAGCCGCAAGCCGAGTTCGGCATCCTCGCAGATCGTCCATTCCGACCAGCCGCCGGTGCCTTCCAGCGCCGAGCGCCGCACCATGGTCATGGTGCCGTGCTGGATGATGGCATTGCGCTCGTTGCGGTGGTGCATGCCGATGCGGAAGAAGCCGTCGTATTCCCAGGCGGTCATGCGGCGGAACGTGTTGTTCTCGAACTCGCGGTGCGCCTGCGGGCACTGCACCACGGCCACCTTCGGGTCGTGGAAGTAGCCGGTGAGGCTGGATAGCCAATCCTTGCGGACCGCGTAGTCGGCATCGATCACGGCGACGACATCAGCGCGCGGGTCGGTTTCGGTCAGGCCGAAGTTCAGCGCGCCGGCCTTGTAGCCGGGCCACGGTTCCAGATGGAAGAAGCGGAAACGCTCGCCGAGCTTCTCGCAATACTCCTGCACCGGCTTCCAGACATCCGGGTTCTTGGTGTTGTTGTCGATCACCAGCACTTCGAAATTGGCGTAATCAAGCTCCGCCAGGGAATCGAGGGTGAGCATCACCATTTCCGGCGGCTCGTTATAGCAGGCCAGGTGGATCGAAACGAAAGGTTGCCGTTCGGGCGGATCGGGCGTGAGCATGCCGGCCTCGCGCTGCCACTTGCGCCGCCAGAGCACCTCGGTGAACTCGAAGCCGTTGATCAGCAGGATCGCCAGGATCGCCACCTGCGCCGGGAACAGCAGCACCAGCATCGACCAGTCGAAGGGGCTCAGGTAGAAATTGAAGGGGAGGGTGGCCGACCAGACGATCAGGCCGCAGGACATCTGCATCAGCAGCAGGAAGAACAGCCGGCCCATCAGCTTGAAGCGTGCGAAGCGGCGGGCGAACGCCGCCATCGGCAGGAAGGCCAGCAGGGAAGACGCCAGCGCCTTCCACGGCCACGAGGTGTCTTCCGTGATCGGTCCGGTGAAGGGAAATTTCTGCTGGCGGTCGGCGTTGAACAGGCCCCAGTACGCGCCGGTGCGGCCTTCGCCGAGGTTTTCCTTCCAGGGCTGGTCGAAGGCCTCGAGCATGTAGTAGTCGATGTGCTGCGCCTGGGCCGCATTGAACCACTCGCGCATGAAGATCGCCTGGTTCGACACGCTGGGCTTGGCGTATTTGAAGCGGTCGCCGTTGGAGGGCCAACCGATTTCGCCGACCACGATGGGCTTGCCCGGATATAGGCGCTTCAATTCGTTATAGCGGTCCAGCGTGTCCTTCAGCGCCAGGCCGCGGTCGATCGGCTGCCCCTCCCAGAACGGGAACAGATGCACCGTGATGAAATCCACGTGCTTGACCAGCTCCGGGTAGCGCTCCCAGATATGCCAGGGCTCGGCGGTGGACACCGGCTGATGCAAGGCTGCGCGGGCGCGATCGAGGTAGGCCATCAACTGTTCGGGTGTGAGCTGGCTGGCGAGTATGGTTTCGTTGCCGACGATCGCCCGGGTGATGGTCTTGGGATAACGCTGGGCCTGCGCGGCGAGGGCGGCCAGTTCCTTCTCGTTGTTGCCCAGGCGCCGGTCCAGCAGTGCGCCGGCCAGCACCTCCATGCCATTGGCCTCGGCCAGCCGGAACGTCTGGGGGTTCTCCAGCATCGAATAGGTGCGGATGCGCGGTGAGTACTTCTTCACCAGCTTCAGGTCCGCGTCGATCTGGGCGTCGGTGGACACGTCGCCGCGGATGGGATTTTCGTAGCGCTGGTAGGCGGTGAAGCCGAAACCGCTGATCTGGCCGTGCCAGTCCTCAGGGCCGCGCGGCATGTTGCCCAGGAACCACAGGCCGAAGTTCACCCCGGCGACCAGCAGGGCCAGGAGGAGTGCCACTACCAGGGAAGGGCGTCGTTCGGTCGGTGCAGGTGCGCTCAAAACATTCCCCGGACCGTCTGGCCCCCAGATGGACGTGAATAATCCTACGAGCTTAACCAAGGCCGCCGGATGGCTCAACGCATGGGGCGTTGGCCAGTCAGCGGAGCCTTAAGTGTGACATCTTCGGGCTTCGGCGGCGGCATGCGGGCAGCGTCCGCTAGACTTTGCATAATTTTTACCAGGAGCCGGGCATGCGTCGCCTTGTCTTGCGGTTCGTCATAGCCGCTTTCGTGCTTCTCACCCTGAGCCGCCTGGGGCTGTCCCTGTGGCAGTTCCAGCGCGTCCACGACGCCGGTGGCCTATGGCCGGTGATGTTCGGTGGCCTGCGCATCGACGTGAGCTTCCTGGCCATGATCGTGGGCATCCCGGCGGTGCTATCACCCTGGCTGGGCCATCGACCGTGGCCCACCCGTATCACCGCGTGGTGGCTGCGGCTGGCGTGGCTGTTGCTGGTGCTGCTGGAAGTGGCCACCCCGCAATTCATCGTCGAATACGACACCCGGCCCAACCGCCTGTTCGTGGAGTACCTGGTGAATCCGGTTGAAGTGGGCTCGATGCTGTGGCACGGCTACAAGATGGTCGTGGCCTGCTCGCTGCTGGTACTGATCCTGCTGGGCTGGTTCGGTTTCGGCCTGCTGTCCACCCGGCCGGTGGACCGTCGCCTGGGCTGGGTGGTACGCCCGATAGCCTGCCTGGTGATTTTCGCCGTCTGTTTCCTGGCCGCCCGCGGCACCCTGGAACATCGGCCGATCAACGAGGCTACGGTGGCCTTCAGCGCCGACAGCATGGTCAATACGCTGCCGCTGAGCTCCCTCTACAACGTGGCCAACGCCATCGATGCCCTGCGCAGCGAGCGGTCGTCGGCGGAGCTCTACCCGCACATGGCCGTCGACGCCATGAATGAGGAGTTCCGCCGCAGCATCGGGCTTGCGGGGCCAGCGCAGGATCCGCGCTATCCGAGCCTGCACCGGCAAGTGGCCAGCGTGAAACGCGAACATCCCTTGAACCTGGTGATCATCATGCAGGAGAGCCTGGGTGCGCAGTTCGTCGGCAGTCTAGGCGGCCGCGACCTCACGCCCCACCTCGATGCGCTGGGCAGCCAGGGCTGGATGTTCGACCGGGCCTACGCCACCGGCACGCGTTCGGTGCGGGGCCTGGAGGCGATCACCACCGGCTTCCTGCCCACCCCGGCCGAGGCGGTGCTCAAGCAGCCGCGGTCGCAACGGGATTTCTTCACCATCGCCGCCCTCCTGGGCCAGCAGGGCTACCACTCGCGCTTCATCTACGGCGGCGAGGCCCATTTCGACAACATGCGTGGGTTCTTCCTCGGCAACGGCTTCAACGAAGTGGTGGACCGCGCATCGTTCACCAACCCGGTGTTCGTGGGTTCGTGGGGTGCGTCCGACGAGGACATGTTCAATGAACTGCACAAGCGATTGATGGCCGATGGCGACAGCCGGAACTTCACGCTTGCCTTCAGCGTGTCCAACCACACGCCGTGGCAGTACCCTGCCGGCCGCATCACGCCGGTGGGCGAGCCGGCCAGCGTGGATAACACCGTGCGCTATGCCGACTACGCCATCGGAAAATTCTTCGAGCAGGCAAAGCAGTCGCCCTACTGGAAGAACACTGTCTTCCTGATCGTGGCTGACCATGATGCCCGCGTATTCGGGGCTAGCCTGGTGCCGGTGGAGCATTTCCACATCCCGGCGTTGATCCTGGGCGGCCAGGTGCCGGTGAAGCACGATGGGCGCATCGTCAGCCAGGTGGACATGGCGCCCACCCTGCTGTCGCTGATGGGCATCACCAGCGATCACCCGATGCCCGGCGCCGACCTTACCGTGCACGATCCGGATCGGGCGGTGATGCAGTACGGCGACAACTTCGGCTATTTGAAGGGCAACCAGCTCATCGTGTATGAGCCGCGCAAGAACGCCCAGGCTTTTACCTACGACGGGAAATCGACGCTTACGCCGGCGCCGGTCGATCCGATACTGGCGAAGGAGGCGCTGGCCACTGCGTTGTGGCCGAGCTGGGCCTATAAGGAACTGCGTTACCGGTTGCCGGAAAAGGCGAAGCCATAGCGGGCGGCTTGCGAGGTTGGGGGTCAGAGTTACGACTCTGACCCCGGACCGAAGGTGCCTACTTCAGCAGCGAACGCAGCATCCAGGCGGTCTTCTCGTGTTCCTTCAGGCGGCCGGTCACCATGTCCGCGGTGCCCTCGTCGCCACCGGCATCGGCGGCCTTGATGGTGTCGCGCGCGGTAGAGGCAGCGATCTCATGCCCTTCCACCAGCTGGGCCACCATGTTCTTCCATTCGGGCACGTCGGGCTCTTCCTTGATCGAGGTGAGCTTGGCGAACTTGCTGTAGGAGCCCGGGGCGACCACATCCAGGGTACGGATGCGCTCAGCCACTTCGTCGGCGGCCAGCCACAGTTCGTTGTACTGCACCTCGAACATGCCGTGCAGGGAATTGAACTGGGGGCCGGTGACATTCCAGTGGAAGCTGTGGGTCTTCAGGTAGAGCGAGTAGGTATCGGCCAGCAGCTTGGAGAGGTGCTTGGCGATGTCCTCGCGGTCTTTCTTGGGGATACCGATGTCGATGGCCATCTTCAATGCCTTTCGTGGGTTTGCCAGGCTTTCGAGGATAGCCAACCGGCATGTCGCTTGGAAATGAATGCTTCCGATCCCACTGATAGCGACCGGCTATCATTGGCGGTCTCATGCCTTCCCGACCTTCGCGCCCCTCCTCCTCACCGGAACCGGCTCGCCTGCGCGAGCTGCGTGCTGCCGTGTCCGGCGCCAGCAGCCGCGATGTCGGCCGCCTGCTCGGCCGCGTCGCCAGCCTGAAACGCAAAGGCACGGACGATGCGCGCCTGGACGCGCTGGCCCGGGAAATCGAGGCTTCCACGGCCCGGCGGGCCGCGCGGGCGGCGTCCAAACCGGTGATCCGGCTGGACGAAACCCTGCCGATCACGGCGCGGGCGGAGGAAATTACCCGGCTTATCCGCGAGCACCAGGTAGTAGTGATCGCCGGCGAAACCGGCTCAGGCAAGACCACGCAGCTGCCCAAGCTGTGCCTGGCCGCCGGCCGCGGCGAGGCGGGGCTCATTGGCTGCACCCAGCCCCGGCGGCTGGCAGCCCGCTCGGTGGCCCGGCGCGTGGCCGAGGAACTGGGCACGCAGGTGGGCGACAAGGTCGGTTTCCAGGTGCGCTTCAACGAGCAGGTAGGCGAGCACACGCTGGTGAAGTTCATGACCGATGGCATCCTGCTGGCGGAAACGCAGTCGGACCGGTTCCTGTCGGCCTACGACACGATCATCATCGACGAAGCCCACGAGCGCAGCCTCAACATCGATTTCCTGCTGGGGTACCTGAAGCGCCTGGCCGTGCGGCGGCCGGAGCTGAAGATCATCGTCACCTCCGCCACCATCGATACCGAACGTTTCGCCGAGCACTTCGACGGCGCGCCGGTGATCGCGGTGGAAGGCCGCGCCTACCCCGTGGAAGTGCGCTATCGCCCACCGCCGGACCGCGGCGAAACCACCCAGGCCGGGCAGATCGCCGACGCCGTGGATGAGATCACCCGCAGCGATCCCCGTGGCGACGTGCTGGTGTTCCTGCCGGGCGAGCGCGAGATCCGCGATGCCCACTTGCTGCTATCGCGTCGGCAATACCGTGAAACCGAGGTGGTGCCGCTATACGCCAGGTTGTCGGCGGCCGACCAGGACGCGGTGTTCCGCCCCGGCAATCGCCGGCGCATCGTGCTGGCGACCAACGTGGCCGAAACCTCGCTTACCGTGCCGCGCATCCGCTACGTGGTCGATTCCGGCACCGCGCGCGTCAAGCGTTACAGCCAGCGCAGCCAGATCGAGCGGTTGCACGTGGAGCCGATCTCGCAGGCCGCGGCCAACCAGCGCAAGGGACGTTGCGGCCGTCTTGGACCGGGCATCTGCTATCGCCTTTACGACGAGGCGGACTTCGAATCCCGCGCGCCCTATACCGATCCGGAACTGCTTCGCTCGTCGCTGGCTAACGTGATCCTGCGCATGCTGTCGCTGGAACTGGGCGACGTGGAAGCCTTCCCGTTCCTGGAGGCGCCCGATCCACGCGTGGTCTCCGATGGTTATCGTCGCCTGGCGGAAATCGGCGCGATCGACGACACCCGCAAGCTCAGCACGATCGGCCGCACCCTGGCGCGCCTGCCGATCGACGTGCAGCTCGCGCGCATGCTGGTCGAAGCCAACACGCTCGGCGCTTTGCGCGATGTGCTGGCGATCGTATCGTTCCTGTCCATCCAGGATCCGCGTGAACGTCCTGCCGATGCCCGCGGCCAGGCCGATGCCGCCCACGCACAGTTCGCCGACCCGCGTTCGGACTTCACCACGGTGCTGAAGCTCTGGACGGCGTACCAGGCCGCCCACCAGGACCTGACGCAAAGCAAGTTGCGCGACTGGTGTTCGCGGAATTTCCTTTCATTCATGCGCATGCGCGAATGGCGCGAACTGCACCGGCAACTGTTGCTGGTGGTGCAGGAGCTGAAATGGGACCTCGACGCGGCTCCGGCCAAGGCGGCGAAGCAGGGCGATGACGCCGATGCCTACGCCGCGGTGCATGGCAGCCTGTTGTCTGGCCTGCCCACCCAGGTGGGCCACAAGGATGAAAAGGGTCAATACCGCGGCACCCGCGAACGCCGCTTCACCATCTTCCCCGGCTCCGCGGTGGCCAAGGCGCCGCCGGCATGGGTATTCGCCGCCCAGGTGTTGGACGTGGGCGGCCGCGTCTGGGGCATGAACAACGCCCGCATCGAACCGTCGTGGATCGAGAAACACGCAGCTCATCTGTTGCGGCTGAGCTGGCGCGATGCGCATTGGTTGCGCAAGCGCGGCCACGTGGTGGCCTACGAGCAGGTGAGCCTGTTCGGCCTGGTGCTGGTGGAAAAACGTCCCGTGACGTTCCGCCTGCAGGATCCGGCGCTGGCCCATGCGATCTTCGTCCGCGAGGCGCTGGCGCGCTGCGATATCGACAGTCGCAGTGATTTCGTCCGTGCCAATGCACGCGTGCTCGAGCAGGCGCATGAGATCGAGGCCAAGCAGCGGCGCGCCGGCCTGCTGCGCAGCGAAGATGAGCTCGTCGCCTTCTTCGATGGCAAGCTGCCGGAGGACATCGCCGATGTCCGCGCACTCGACGCCTGGTTCCGCAAGGCGCCGCCAGCCGTGCAGGCAGCGCTGCGCTGGTCCCTCGACGACATCATGGTCGGCGGCGCCGGGCTGGACGCCAAAGCCTTCCCAACCTCCATGGCCGTGGGCCCGCATGCTTGCCGGCTGGAATACCGCTTCGTCCCGGGTGACCCCGCCGATGGCGTCACCTTGCAATTGCCGCTGGCGTTCTTGAACGCCGTGCCCGAGGCTCGTTGCGAATGGCTGGTGCCTGGGTTGCTTACCGACAAGGTGGCCGAACTGATCAGGGGCCTGCCCAAGGCACTGCGCCGCAACTTCGTGCCTGCGCCGGATTTCGCGCGGGCCTTCGTCGAGGCCGAGGCGCCGCGCGACGAATCCCTGCCGAGGGTGCTGGCATCGTTCCTGAAGCGCACTACGGGCGTGGATATCGATGCCTCGGCGTTCGATGGCATCGAACTGCCTGCGCATCTGCTGATGCGCTTCCGCCTGGTCGACGACCACGGCAAGGCACTGGCCGAAGGGCGCGACCTCGCGGATCTGCGCGCGCAGTGGGAAGGCCGTGCGCGCGAAGCGTTCTCGCGCAAGACCGATCTGGAACTCACCCGCGAGGATGTCTCCTCATGGGACTTCGACGAAATTCCCGATCGCGTGAAGTCCGATGCAGGCCTGATGGCTTTCCCGGCCCTGGTGGACCTGGGCGAAGCCGTGGCGCTGCGCGTGTTCGAGCGAGGCGACGAGGCCCGTGCCGCGCATGTCGGCGGCGTCGAGCGCTTGCTGCGCGAAGCTGTCTCCAACGAGATCAAGCGGGCACGCCGTCAGTTGCCGGTGGGCAATGCCCTGGGCCTGAAATACGCCACGCTCGGCAGCGTGGAGTCGCTTCGCGAGGATCTGGTCGAAGGCGGATTCGCCGACCTGGTCGAGGCATCGGACCTCAACGTGCGCACCCGCGAAGCTTTCGAGGCGCTACGCACGGCCTTCGCCCGGGACATCTTCAAGGCCGCCATGGACCGGCAAAAACTGGCCGAGCCGGTGATCGAGGCCCAGGCGGACCTGCGACCCTGGCTGCAACCGCCGCTGATGGGTTTTGCGCGCGCCAGCTACGACGATCTTCGCGAGCAGCTCGATGCCATGCTGCCGCCGGGATTCCTGCGCGAATGGACCGCCCATCGCCTGGCTCAGTTGCCGCGCTATTTGAAGGCCATGCGCCTGCGCGCCGAACGCCTGCGCCAGGATCCCACCAAGGACCAGCAGCGCATGCTGCAGGTCCTTCCTTACTGGCGCGCATTGCTCAATGCCGGCGCTGGCGCGGATACCGCGGCATGGCAGGAGCTGCGCTGGCTGATCGAGGAGTGGCGCGTGTCGCTGTTCGCCCAGGAAGTACGCACGGCCGAGCCGGTGTCCGCCAAGCGGCTGGCCCGCGCGCTGGAAGCCGCGCAGGGCAGGGCATGATCGTGGCAAGCTCAGGCCCATGGCCGGCACGATAAAAAAAGGCGATGCGTTGCTCGAGGCGGCAAGGGCCGCGCTCGCGCCGCTGCCCGCGCCGTTGCGCGGGGAGTGCGAGGCCGTCTGCGAACTGCTGATCCAACTGGGCTGCGACGAGGAAACCTGCGCCGCCGCTTGCTGGTTCGCCGTGGCCGTGCACGACCGCGCCGCCTGGGACACCGCCGCCACCACGCTGCCGCCCACCTTGCGCCGCCTGGTCGAAGGCCAGCTGGCGGCGGAGACGGTCTGGGTGCTTCACGCCCAGCGTCCCGGTGCCGCTACCGAGGGCCTGCGCCGCCTGCTGCTGGCGATCATCCGCGACCTGCGCGTGGTGTTCGTGCTGCTGGCCCGGCAGCTGGCCCGCATGCGCGCCGCCATGGCCATGGAGGAAGACGAGCGCCACGCGCTGGCCCAGCTCACCCGTGACATCCACGCGCCATTGGCCAACCGCCTGGGCATCTGGCAGCTGAAGTGGGAACTGGAAGACCTCTCCTTCCGCTACCTGGAACCTGAAACCTATCGCCGCATCGCCAAGCTGCTGGACGAGCGCCGCGGCGACCGCGAGACGTTCATCGCGCAAAGCCTGTCGGAACTGGGTGCGGCATTGGCCAAAGCCGGCATCCATGCGGAGCTTGCCGGACGCCCGAAACACATCTTCTCGATCTGGAAGAAGATGCACCGCAAGCACCTGGAGTTCTCCGACCTCTACGACATCCGCGCAGTCCGGGTGCTGGTGGACGACGTGGCCGACTGCTACGCGGCGCTGGGTATTGTCCATTCGCTGTGGCCGCATCTGCCTGGCGAATTCGACGACTACGTGGCGCGTCCGAAGGGCAACGGCTACCGCTCCCTCCACACGGCGGTGATCGGCCCGCAGGGCAAGACGCTTGAAGTGCAGATCCGCACCCACGACATGCACCGCGCCAACGAGCTCGGCGTAGCCGCGCACTGGCGCTACAAGGAAGGCGGCGGCGCCGACGCCGAGTTCGAGGCGAAGATCGCCTGGATGCGCAAGCTGATCGAGCCGCGTGGCGAAGACGACGCGGAACTGGAGGCCGGCTTCCAGACCGAGCTAATGGAAGACCGGGTCTACGCGCTTACGCCGAAGGGCGAAGTGATCGACATGCCCCACGGCGCCACCGTGCTCGACTTCGCGTACCACATCCACACGGAAGTAGGGCACCGTTGCCGTGGCGCGAAGGTCAATGGGCGCATCGTGCCGTTGACCTTCCAGCCCCGCAGTGGCGACCGCATCGAGATCCTCACGGCGAAGGTGTCCGAGCCTAGCCGCGACTGGCTGTCCGTGCATCACGGTTACCTGCACACCTCGCGCGGCCGGGAAAAAGCGCGCGCATGGTTCCGCCGCAGCGCTCATGACGCGAATCTCATAGCCGGCCGCGCGATGCTGGAACGGGAATTGCGCCGGCTTGCATTGCCCGATGCCGACATCGGCAAGCTGCCGCTGCAATTCAACTTCAAGACCCATGATGAATTCCTGGTGGCGTTAGCATTGGGCGAGGTCACCACCGGTCAGGTGGCGCGCGCCCTGCAGGAGCGTGCGCCGGAGCCGGAAGTCACCCAGTCGACCGCGCCGGTGGCGTCACGCCCCGCCCAGCACGACCGCGGCGCGCTCAGCATCGATGGCGTCGGCAATCTGCTGACCACCCTGGCGCGCTGCTGCCAGCCGTTGCCTGGCGACCCGGTGAAGGGCTTCATCACCCGCGGCCGCGGCGTGTCGGTGCACCGCGCCGACTGCGCGAGCCTGGCGACGCTCGCCCGCAAGCAGCCGGAGCGGGTGATCGAGGTGAACTGGGGCAAGGTGGACGTCCAGGCCTACGTGGTGGACATCGAACTGCGCGGCTACGACCGCAAGGGTCTGCAGAAGGACGTCACCAACACCATCAGCAACACCGGGCCACATATCGTGGCGTCGTCCAGCCGGGTGCATACGCGCACGGCCGAGGTGGAGATGCGCTTTACGCTTCGCGTCCGCGACTACGAGCAGTTGTCGACCTTGCTGGGCCGACTGGGCGCGCTCCCCAACGTCACGGATGCGCGCCGATTGGGCTAAAAGGCCGGCCGTGCCTCCCTATCCGCCCGTTAAATGCCCCTACGGCGCCCCGGAGCCGCCATGGGCCTGGGTGTTAAGCTTTCCGGAATGAACGAGACCCACCAGCGATGAGCGGCCGCGATTCCAAAGATGGCCGGCGTGGCCGCACCGATCCCGTCCTGGGCAGCCTGGATAACCTCGACGGCCCGGGTCCCGCCCAGGTACCCGACGATGGCTTGCCGCATTTCCGCGTGGAAGCGCCCGAGCGCCGGCAATACTCAGGCAATTCGGTTCCGCCTAGACGCCAGCGCAAGCGCGGGTGGCTGCTGCCGTTATTGCTGCTGCTGGTAATCGGCGCCGGGACCCTGGTGTACCTGCAGCAGGACCGCCTGCGCGGCATGCTACCGGCCACCGAGCTCAACGACACCCTTACCATGGCCGACCAGGCCCTGGCCGCCGGCAAGCTCGACGGCAGCACTGGCGACAGTGCCCGTGAATTGTACGAAAAGGTGCAGGCCGCCGAGCCCGACAACGACCGTGCCCGGGATGGCTTGCGCAAGGTCGGTCAAGCCGAGGTCGCTCGCGCGGACGCCGCCCTGACCGCCGGCAATGTGGACGAAGCCGATGCCGCGACCAACGCCGCCAACGAACTCCTTGGCGGGGGCAGCGACATCGAACGCCTTCGCCAGCAGATCAGCCGCGCGCGCAACCCCAGTGCCCAGCAGGGCTCGCTGGTGGACCAGGCCCAGGCGGCGCTCGACGCCGGCAAGTTCGACGGTCCCGGTGGCGCTGGCGCGTTGTACCGCAAGGTGCTCGATGGCGACCCGAACAACGCCGTGGCCGCTCGCGGCCTGGACAAAGTGGGCGATGCGCTGGCGGCCCAGGCTCGCCAGGCGATCGCCGCCAACGACCGCACGACGGCCAGCGGCATCGTCGAGCGCCTCGCCGCCGTCGTGCCCAACTACGGCGACCTTCCTTCCCTGCGTGCCTCGCTTGCGGAAACACGCAAGCAGGACGACCAGGCTACGGCTGGATTGCTCAGCCAGGCCGCCGACAACCTTCGCTCGGGCAAGGTGGCAGGCGAGGGCGACGACAATGCCCTGGCGCGCTACAAGGCCGTGCTTGCGGTCGATCCGGACAACGCACAGGCCAAGGCCGGCCTTGGCCAGGTGGCCCAGGCACTTATCGTGCAGGCCAGTGCCTCACAGGATGCCGGCGATAGCGAGCAGGCGCGAAAGCTGCTTGACCAGGCAGCCACGCTCGCTCCCAAATCCGCGGACCTCGCGGCAGCGCGCGCGCGCCTTGGCGATGGCCATGCGGCTGCGGCCGGCGTCGCCAAGGATGTTGCCAGCAACGACGACACCGCACCGGCCCAGCTTTCCGTCACGCCCGAGCAAAAGGCCCAGGTAGTCGACCTCGTGCGTCGCGCGCGCGCCGCCACGGCCAGGGGCGACATCATGACTCCGCCGGCCGACTGCGCTTACGACCTTTACCGCAATGCCCTGGCCATCGACGGCAACGATGCGGATGCCCGCAGCGGCCTGCAATCCTTGCCTGGCGTGGTGCAGAAGCAGTTCGAGACGGCCATGTCCAATGGCAATCTGCGACATGCCAACGAACTGCTCGACACCATGGCCGACCTCGCTCCGGGCGAGCCCGGTCAGGCAGGCCTGCGCCAGCGGCTGGCCAGTGCGCTAGTGGACCAGGCGCAGCAGCGCGGCAACGCAGGCGATCGCGAAGGTGCCCGGCAATCGCTCGATGCCGCGCGTCGGCTCAATCCCGATGACGCACGCCTTCCTGATGCCTATGCCCGGTTGCAGTCCGGCCGCTGAGCATGAAGATCCTTGTCCTGGGTGCGTCCAGCCAGATTGGACGGTTCTTGTTGCCGCGACTTCGTGCGCGTGGCGATGACGTGATAGCCGTGAGTCGTGCGCAGCACGCCAACGCCGACGGCCTCACATGGCAGCTCGGCGAGTTGCCCGATCGCATGCCCGATATCGGGCATGTCGACGCCGTGGTCTGCTACGGGCCCATTGTCGCGTTGGCGCCGTGGCTTGCCAGCGGTGCGGCTCCCGGCGCCACCCGGGTGGTCTGCACCAGTTCGATGAGCGCGGAGAGCAAACGCGAGTCCCTCGATGCCGCCGAGCGTGAGATGGCCCGCAACCTGCGCGATGGCGAAGCTGCGCTAGCGGCGGCGTGCGACGCGCGGGGCATCGCCTGGACGGTTCTTCGTCCAACGCTGGTGTATGGCGCCGGCATCGACAAAAGCCTGTCGCCCATTGCGCGCGGTGCCATGCGGGCGCACATGTTCCCCTTGCCGTCGGGACACGGCCTACGCCAGCCAGTGCATGCCGACGACATTGCCAGCGCCACCACTGCGGCCCTGGATACACCGGCGGCCGAGGGCCAGGTAATCCCGATCGGCGGAGGTGAGCGGTTGTCCAGCGGTGAGATGTTCGCGCGCGTGCGTCGCAGCCTTGCGGTGGCCACCTTGCCCTTGCCCGTGCCGCGGTGGCTGCTGGGGCTTGCCGCTGCCGCCATCCCGCGTGCGCGCGGTCCGATCTCCCGGCTGGATGTCGACCTGATTGCCGACAACGAGCCGTTGCTGCGCCTGCTGGGTGTCCGACCACGGCCGTTCCTGGCCGACGGCGCCTGCTGGATACCTTCGTGATCGGTCGTCGTGTCTGCGCCATCGTCGTTACCTGGCATCCGGACGCCGAGATGCTGCAACGCCTGGTCAACGCGGTGCTGCCGCAGGTGGAACACCTGGTGGTGGTTGACAACGGCGGCACGCGGTTGACCTCGCGCGACGGTGTCACGCTGCTCCCGCAGCCTGTGAATGCAGGGCTTGCCGCGGGCTTCAATACGGGTATCGCCTTTGCCCGCGCGGGCGGCTTCGACACGGTGCTGCTGCTGGACCAGGACAGTGAGCCCAGGCCCGGCATGGTGCAGTCGCTGATCCGCGTGCTTGATGGAGGAAGCGCTGGCGCCTCCATCGCGGCGGTGGGACCGGTGTTCCAGGATGCCCGCGAAAAACATGTCGCACCCTTCGTCCGGTTCGGATTTCCACTCAACCAGAAGATCACAGCGGAACACGGCGCTCCCGTGCCTTGCGACTTTCTTATCAGCTCCGGCTCGTTGATACCGCTGGCCGTGCTCGACGCCGTGGGCGAGATGGACACCACGCTGTTCATCGACAACGTCGACCTGGAATGGTCCTGCCGTGCGCGTGCCGCCGGCTACGTTCTGCTCGGCGTGCCCGACGCGCGCATGGGCCATCACCTGGGCGACGGGCGCAGCAGCGTGATGGGCCTGGGCCACGTGGTGGTACATGGACCCACGCGGCTGTACTACATCATGCGCAACCGCGTGCTGTTGTACCGGATGCCGCACGTACCGCGCACGTGGGTGGCGCAGGACCTGCTGAGACTACCGGTGAAGTTCCTTATTTTCGCGCTGTTGGTGGGGCCCCGCTGGCGCAATGTGCGCGCCATGCTCAAGGGCCTGGTCGATGGCATCCATGGGCGCACTGCGGCGTGTCCGCCCGGGTGAAATACCCGCATACGCCACCAGGCAGCCATCCTTCGTTCAGATCCCTGCCGGCATGTCACCCCTATGATCGGCCGGTGCATTGAAAGAGGAACATCCTCCCTTGGCTTTCTTTTCCCGACTTGGCGCCCTGTTGCGCGCGATCTGGCCCTGGATCCGCATTCCTGTCTACATCGTGCTGGGCGTGCTGTTCGGTTTCCTGCTGCCTTACACGCTAGTGCTCAATTCCCGCGTGCAGGAGCAATTCAACGACCTGGTGTTCGCCGTGCCCACGCGCGTGTACGCGCGGCCGCTTCCGCTGGCCCAGGACACCGCGATGAAGCCGGCGGCGCTGGAGCTGGAACTTACCTTCGCCGGCTATTCGAACGACGGCAAGGGCCAGGTGCCGGGCACGTTCGCCCGCAACGGTTCGACCTATGTCATCGCCTCGCGCGGCTACGCGGGCCCTGACGGCGGCGAGATCGCCCACCGCATCCGCGTGGTGCTGTCGCAAGGCCAGGTGGATTCGATCACCGACATGGCCACCGGCAAACCGCTGGACGGCACTCATCTGGATCCGGCGCGTATCGCCACCCTGTATGGCGCGCAGGCCGAGGAACGCCGCATCGTGCGCCTGGGCGATGTGCCGCCGCTGCTGATCGGCGGCTTGCAGGCGGTGGAAGACCGCGACTTTAAGCATCACTTCGGCCTGGATTTCTCCGCCATCCTGCGCGCCTCGTTCGCCAACCTGCGTGCCGGCCACACGGTGCAGGGCGGCTCCACGCTGACCCAGCAGCTGGTGCGCAACCTGTTCCTGGACCGCAGCCAGAACATGATGCGGAAGCTCAATGAAGCGATCCTGTCGGTGCTGATCGAAATGCACTACGACAAGAGCCGCATCCTCGAGGCGTATATCAACGAGGTGTTCCTGGGCCAGCAAGGCGACCAGGCGGTGCATGGATTTGCCGCGGGCGCGGAGTTCTATTTCGGCCGGCGCATGGAAGACCTCCGTCCACAGGAGATCGCCCTCCTGGTGGGCCTGGTGAAGGGGCCCAGCTACTACGACCCGCGCCGGTTCCCCGATCGCGCTATCGCGCGCCGCAACCTGGTGCTGCAGCAGTTCCGCGACACGGGCCTGCTCAACGACGCTGCCTTCCTTGCCGCGCAATCCGCGCCGCTGGGGCTGGCCAGCAACGCACAGTTGCCGCACAACCGTTTCCCGGCGTTCATGCAGTTGGTGCGCACGCAGATCACCGCCGACTTCGACGAGAACGCCCTGCGCGAGGGCAGTCTGTCGATCTTCACCACGCTCGATCCTGCCGCGCAGCTCTATACCGAGCAATCGCTGCTCTCCACGTTGAACAGCCTGGGCAAGCGTGGCGCGGCGGCGCAGGGTGCCGCGGTGGTGACGGACGTATCCACGGGCAGCGTGCTGGCCGTGGTCGGCAGCCGCGATCCGGGTGACCAGGGCTTCAACCGCGCACTGGATGCGCGCCGCCCGATCGGCTCGCTGGTGAAGCCTTTCGTGTACCTGGTGGCGCTGGCTGATCCGCAGCGCTGGTCGCTGGGCAGCACGCTGGACGATACGCCGGTAAATATCCGCCAGCCCGATGGCACGATGTGGACGCCGAAGAACGACGACCACGAAATCCACGGCCAGGTGCCGATGGTCGACGCGCTAGCCAATTCGTGGAACCTGGCCACGGTGCATATGGGACTGGAAGTGGGCGTGCCGCGCATCAAGGCATTCCTGGAATCGTTCGGGTTGCAGGACGTCAATCCCAGTCCGTCGCTGCTGCTGGGCGCGGTGGATCTTTCGCCGTTCCAGGTGGCCCAGCTGTACCAGTACATTGCCGCCGATGGCCACGCCCTGCCGCTGATCGCGGTACGCGGCGTGCTGGATGCGCAGGGCAAGACGATCAAGCGTTACGAGGTAAAGCCCGGCAAGGGTGAATACCAGTCGGCCGCGCGCCTGGTGACCTGGGCCATGCAGCAGGTGGTCACCCGGGGCACCGCGCGCGCCATTGGTGAGTCGAGCCTGAGCTGGCTTCACGCAGCCGGCAAGACAGGTACCTCCGATAGCCAGCGCGACAGCTGGTTTGCCGGCTTCACCGGCGAGCACCTGGCCGTGGTGTGGATGGGTCGCGACGACAACAAGCCGACGGGCCTGTACGGCGCCACCGGCAGCCTGAAGGTGTGGGGGGAACTCTTCCGCAAACTGCCCACCCGCCCGCTGACGACCAACCTGGCCGAGGGCCTGGAGCTGGGCTGGATCGACCCCGCCACCGGCAAGCGCACCGACCCCAGTTGCCAGGGTGCCCGCCAGCTCCCGTTTGCCGCCGGCTACCAACCTGAACAGGAAGAGGGATGCTTCTGGCAGCAGTTCAGAGGTATGTTTGGCAGCGGCGATGGCAACACGCCCGCCCCGTCCTCTACAGCCCCCATTACGGATTGACCATGTTTCGAGCTTTTGCCGTACGTTTGCCCCACGTTGGGGCCACGATCGCCGTACTTGCGCTCGCTGCCTGCACCCAGCCCAGCCCCCCGTCCAACCAGTCGACCAAGGCGCCGCCGCCGACCTACGACATCGTGGCGCAGATCCGCGCCGCCGGTGAGCGCGACAAATCGGCCATCGAAGTGGCCCCGCTGCGCGATCCAGGTGTGACTGGCCTGCAGGATGGCGCCTCCGCCGATGAACGCGCGCAGCAGTACGACGCCGCCGGCGCCAAGCTCGATTCAGCCCTGAAGATCGCCGGTGACGCTCCCGACCTGCTGCAGGATCGCGCCGAGATCTATGTCCGCCAGCGGGATTACGCGGACGCGGAGAAACTTGCCCGCCATTCGTTCGAGATCGGCCCGAAGCTCGGCAGCCTGTGTGCACGTAACTGGCAAACGGTGGTAGAGATGCGTTTGCAGGCACAGGATGAAGCCGGCGCCGCCAACGCTCGCCAGGAACTGGCGAAGTGCCATCAGTCGGGGCCTGTCAGGATGTAAATACTTGCTGGCTTCACCACGCGCCACCGCGTGGGCATAATTCTCCCGAACAGGGGGAGTAACCATGAGCCAGTCGAATGACGCACCGCGCGCCGACATCGGCGCGCGGGCAAGCTATCCAGCCACGTTTCCCATCGGTAGGGCATCACGCATGCTCTCCTGGTTCTTCGGTGCCCTTGTGCTGATCGCTTCACTGGTCATGGCGAGCATGGCGGCGAGAAACCACGTGCCGGCATTTTTCGTGATCCTTGTCGTCGTGTTTTCCGTGATCGCGGCAGCGGTCACCGTGCGCATGGTGACGATGAAGCTGGTATTGGGCGAGCGGGAAGCAACGTTGTCCACGGTGTTCGGCGCGCGCAATGTGCGTCGCCAGGACATCACCGGGCGCTCCACGATCAAAAGCTACGTGCGGTTCGATGTGCGCGACGGCCGCCCTTTCTCGGTGCCGTTGGAATTGTTCAAGCGCGCCCGGGTCGGGACTTGGCTCGGAGAAATTCCCGACAAGGCGGAAATAGCCGAGGCGGCCTTCCTCGAGAAGGTCAAGGCCGACACCAGCCTGGGCGTTGATGCGGAGAGCCGCGTAGCTGCGCTCAAGCGCAGCCGCGCGCTGGCTACGGGGTTGCAAATTGGCGCAGTGGTGGTCTATTTCGTGTCGCGCTTCAACACTGAGTATCAAGGGTGGTGCGTAGCGATTCTTGCCGCATTTCCGTGGATAGCGCTTGCCGCGGTGGCGATGAATCCCAAGCTGCTTCGGCTGGGCGTGGGCAAGGACGATCCGCGACCCACGGTTGCCACTGCGCTGCTGTTTCCGGTGGTGGCGTTGTTCATCATTGGCCTCGACCTGGATGTACTCGAGAGAGTTGGTATCTGGCCGTGGGCGACGGTTCCGGCGGTGTTTCTGGCCGTGGCGATCATGGCGGCAAGCCGGCAGGAAAATGGTAGTGACGGCTTGCGTTTGGCTGGCGCGGTGATCCTTGGCTGCGGTTATGGATTCTCGGCGGCGCTCGTGGCGGACGTGATGCTGGATACGGCACCGTCCACGCGATACGAGACCGCAGTGATCAACCATTCGATCACGCGCGGCAAATACACGCATTACTACCTCGACCTCGCTCCATGGGGGCCGCGTACCAACGGCGAGCACTTGTCAGTATCCAGGGTTACCTACGATGCCACCCCGGTGGGAGCGAGCGTGTGCATGCAGTTGCATCCCGGTGCCTTGAAGCTACCATGGGCTGGCCTCGGGTCGTGTCGGGCCTAGTCCCATGTCGCCATCCATCCACCTGGCTTTTGAGATCGTTGCACCGGTCTTCGGGATAGCGTTGGCGCTGGCGTTGATGCTTTACCTGGACCGGATGCGGGAGCGCCGCGCGCAGGAGATGGCGTGGACGTTCATATGGGTGAGTGTTTGCCTGGTTGGTGCGTTGGTGTTTGGGGGATTCGCTGCGTTCGTGGCATGGCGAGGGTCGCATGACGCCGATGCAAGGATTCTTGACGGCGGTGTCATCGCGGCGTTGTTTGCGGTGGCTGTGTGCCTGGTCTATCTGTCGCGCCATCGTCGTATCAGTCAAAACGGTCACGGGGAGATTCCCGACCGGGCACTTGCTGCGTTCGAGCGTCGGCAAAGGGTGCAGTCCGATCCACTGCCGGCGCAAATCGACAGCCTCGCCGTAGTCACCGGGCGATACGAGAGTGGCAGGGAGCTTGCCGCGCACGATGTCCAGGCGCGCAAGGAATTGGTGGACTACCTCGGCCGGCAAATCGCGCGGAGGGAATTCGGTGATCCGGAGGCCCAGGTCATCGACGGTTATATCCTTGCTGTGTTCGAGAGCAGGACCGAGGTGGGCGGTCAGCACTGAGTTGGTCCTGAGGACAGGCGACGCGCATCAGCCACGTTTGCTGGGAACGCAGATGGAGTTGCAACTGCCGTAATTCTCTCGTCCAGTCTTACGTCAGTTTGGGCTACAATTGAAGCGCCTATTTTAGCTGCAAGAGGAATTCCAATTGGATTCTTCTGAGAATGGTTTAATGGGATTCACCATATCATTGGTCGCCCGCAACCAAGGGGTCGAGTATGTCGATGACACGGGGCGTTATCATTTTGACGTGTACCTTTCCAAAGGTGTTTGGACTGTTTGTCTTCCTCCAACCTTCGGTGCTTCCTTTGAGACTGTGCAGCTCACTGATGACCAGCGGCGAGCTATCTTGCCTAGAGTGATTGAATATCTGCAAGTAGTGAGGTGGTTTGGTTTTTTTAAGAAAACCTATCGCGTGGAGCTTATGGATCGTTCTGAATCTTCTCGCTGAAAGTAGTGCCGAACTAGGGCGGATGATGATGCCATTTGGATGGTGTTCTGTCGGTTACGAATAACTCATAAAGTGGCGTTTATCCGTGTGCTGCGCGAGGATCTCGGCGAGGCTATTCTGCCGGAGGCGAGGGGACGGGGCCGATTACAGAATGTCGTATCTAGTGATTCAATCGCGCGTCGGCTAATTCCGCGTCTTTCTGTCGGTTCGCCACTTGGCGCGACGAATAATGTAGGCCGCTTCTGACTTGAGAGGCGTCTGCCCTTGTGAACAAGCAACATCGCCACGCTATGCCGTTCCCGCTATCTCGGGGGATTTGTAAGGTATTCTCCACAGCCAGGCTCGAAGGTAGTCTCACCTTCCACAGTAATGTAGACATCCCACTGATGAGGCTGCCCGGCAACGAAGCAACCGTGGCGCACCACCCGGATGTCGATCGGCTTTTCGCGACCGCTAATTTTCAGCGTGCCATGAAGGCTAAGACCGTCATCGCCCCGCTGCACGGTGCCGCGTGCGTTGTACGAGCCGCTACCCCATTTCAGAAGGACGGGCATCGTGCTGCCCTCGTCACGCACCACTACCGACCAGTGGATCGCCGAGGCCTGTAGCACGATGCCTTCCGAATGGGCGGCGGCGGAGGTGATCAGGCAGCTGGCGAGGACCAAAAGCAATCGACGCATGATGCGCATCCATTGGAAGGTGGCCTGAATCTACTCCCGCCCGGATGAACCGGGCAGTCTGCCGAATGGTGTAATCCTCCCTGTTCAGCCGTGATGGCTGGCGAGGGAGAGGAACTGCTCGTGAAGGTTCTTCACGGCGTCTTCCAGGGCGTCTTCCGGTCCGTCGTTGTGGATGACGTCGGTGGCGATGGAGAGCCTTTCTTCACGCGTGGACTGGTTGGCGACCATGCGGCGGGCCAGGGCCTCGTCGATGCCGTCGCGCTGGGTGAGCCGCGCCAACTGGGTGTCCACCGAGGCGTCCACCACCAGGATGCGGTCGAGCCAGGCGTAGTGTTCGAGGTTTTCCACCAGCAGGGGAACGGCCACGATGCAGTAAGGGCCGGTATCGGCGCGAACGTGGTTCATCGTCCATTGGCGTACACGGGGGTGCACGATGGCTTCCAGGCGCTTGCGGGCCGAGGGGTCTTCGAAGATCCGCCTGCGCATGGCGGCACGGTCCAGGGCACCGCTGGCATCGAGTACATCGGGGCCGAACGCCGAGGCGATCTCGGCAAGCCCCTCAGTGCCGGTTTCAACCACTGCACGCGCAGCGCGGTCGGCATCGTGCACGCCGATGCCTAGCGCCGTGAAGCGTCGCTCCACGGCACTCTTGCCGGCGGCGACGCCACCGGTCAATCCCACTACGTAATGGCCTTCCAGCATGGCTAGTGCAGCCCGGCGAAACTCATGTAACTGGCAAGGAGTTTATCCCCGGCCACCAGCCACACCCAGCCGGCAATGGCGATATAGGGGCCGAACGGCATGGGCACCTCGCGGCCGCGGCGAGCCAGCAGAATCAAGCCGCCACCGATGATGGCGCCCACCAGCGAGGACAGCAGCACGATCGGCAGCAGGGCCACCGGTCCCATCCAGGCACCCAGGGCGGCCAGCAGCTTGAAGTCGCCGTGGCCCATGCCTTCCTTGCCGGTGGTGAGCTTGAACAGCCAATAGATGGACCACAGGCTCAGGTAGCCGATCAGGGCGCCGACGATGGCGCCGGCCGGCGACACGGCTATGGGCTGCCAGGCGGGCACCAGGGTGAGGGCCAGGCCCAGCCAGAGCAGCGGATAATTCATCTGGTCGGGCAGGAGCTGCGTGCGGGCATCTATGCCCGACATCGCCACCAGGAACCAGGTGAGCACCAGCGCCGAAACGGCCGCCATGGTGGGACCGAAATGCCACACCACGACTGCTGAGGTGATGCCGGTGATGGCCTCCACCAGCGGGTACTGGATGGAAATGGCCACCTTGCAATAGCGGCAACGCCCGCGAAGGGCCAGCCAGCCCAGCAGCGGGATGTTGTCGTACCAGGCCAGCGGATGCTTGCAGCGAGGGCAGTGCGACGGCTCGCGCACGATGCCCGGGGGGGCGGGCTCGTCGACGGCGGGAAGCTCCAGGATCTCCCGGGCCTCCATGCGCCATGACGCGGCCATGCGCTCGGGAATGCGCAGGATCACCACGTTGAGGAAGCTGCCGACCAGGAGGCCGAGCACGCCGGCAATGGCGATCCAGAGGGCGAGCGGGAGTTCGGTCACGCAGGGCAGCCGTGGATGGAAACGGGAAGGGTAACCGCAGCATGGGCCAACCGGGAACCGGTCGGCCCGTGCATGGCGGTCAGACGGTGCCGGCCAGTTTGAAGATGGGCAGGTAGAGGGAGATCACCATGCCGCCGACGAGTACGCCGAGGATCACCATGATTAATGGCTCCAGCAAGCTGGCTAGGGTATCTACCGCGTTGCTCACTTCTTCTTCGTAGAACTCAGCCACCTTGAACAGCATGTTGTCGAGCGAGCCGGATTCTTCGCCGATGGCGGTCATCTGCACGACCATGGAGGGGAAAAGGCCTGTCTGATTCATGGCCATCTGCAGCTGGTGGCCGACGGCGATGTCGTCGCGCATCAGTTTGACGGCTTGGCCGTAGACGACGCTACCTGTGGCGCCCGAGACGGCATCGAGTGCTTCGACCAGGGGTACGCCGGCGCGGAAGGTGACGCCCAAGGTGCGGGCGAAGCGGGCGATGGCGGATTGGCGAAGGATGTTGCCGATCACTGGCAGCTTCAGGGACAGGCGGTCAAGGAAGTGGGCGAACTTCACTGAACGTTTCTTGGCGGTGATCAAGGCAAAGACGGAGCCGACGATGACGCCGACCACGACCCACCAGTAGCTCTGCATGAACCGTGATGCCGACACGACGATCTGCGTGGGTGCCGGAAGCTCCGCACCCGCGCTCTTGAAGGTGTCCTCGAACACTGGCACCACGAAAAGTAGCAAGATCATGCTGACCAGCAGTGCCACTACCAGGATCATGATCGGGTAGAACAGGGCCTTTTTGATCTTGGCCTTGATGCTCTCGGTGCGTTCCTTGTAGGTGGCGACCGTGTCCAGCACGGTATCGAGCACACCTGCGGATTCGCCTGCTTGCACCAGGTTGCGATAGAGCTCGTCGAACTGCACCGGGTGAAGAGCCAGCGCCTCGTTGAGTGAAGAGCCACCCTCGATCGCCTGCTTCACGTCGATCAGGATGTTCTTCATCCTGGGATTTTTCTGGCCGTTGGCGATGATGTCGAACGATTGCACCATCGGGATGCCGGCGGCCATCATGGTGGCGATCTGGCGGCTGAAGATAGCGACTTCGCGGGGCTTGACGGCCTTGCCGGCGGCGCCGAAGAGCGGCTTGGACTTCTCGCGGACCGTCTGCGGGTTCATGCCCTGGCGGCGGAGCTCGGCCTTCACCAGCGCCGCGTTCTTCGCCTGCATCTCGCCCTTCATGCGCTTGCCGCGCTTGTCCAGAGCAGTCCAGTCGTACATCACCAGGGCGCCGACGCTGGCGCGCGCGGTGCCGATGGCCCGCGCATTCTTATTGATGGCAGTTACCGTAGCCATGGCCCAACTCCCCCTGGAAACATCATTGTTTCAACCCCTTCCCCCCGTGGGAGGGCAAGCTGGGCCATTGTACGTAAGTTTACGGCGCCAAGTGTAAGCCAGCGCACACTTTTTTAGGTCGGCTGGCGGCCGTCAATCTTTAGTCACGCGATCGATCTCAGCCAGGCTGGTCATGCCGTCCTTGACCTTCTTCAGGGCCGAGGCACGCAGGTCGTTGATGCCGATGCGTTTGGCCACTTCCGCGATCTGCATGGCGTTGCCGCCATTGAGCACGATGGCCTGGATCTCCTCGGTCATGGGCATGACCTGGTAGATGCCTACACGGCCCTTGTAGCCGTCGTTGCAGTTGTCGCAGCCCACCGGTTCAAAGATCTGGAGGCCAGCGTCGATATCGGCCTGGGTGAAACCGGCATCCAACAGCGTTTTCGGGGGCAGAGCCTGCGGCTTCTTGCAATCGTGAAGGCGCCGCGCCAGGCGCTGGGCGATGATCAGGGTGACCGACGAGGTGATGTTGTAGGGCGCAATGCCCATGTTCATCAGTCGGGCGATGGTCTGTGGGGCATCGTTGGTGTGCAGGGTGGAAAGAACCATGTGGCCCGTCTGCGCCGCCTTGATGGCGATCTCGGCGGTTTCCAGGTCGCGGATTTCGCCGACCATGATCACGTCCGGATCCTGTCGCAGGAACGAGCGCAAGGCCGCGGCGAAGGTCATGCCGCGCTTCACATTTTGCTGTACCTGGTTGATGCCCTCGACGCGGATTTCGACCGGGTCTTCCGCGGTGGAGATATTCCGGCCGTCGATGTTGAGGATATTGAGCGCGGTGTACAGCGACACCGTTTTACCGGAGCCGGTAGGGCCGGTGACCAGCACCATGCCGTAGGGCTTCTCGATGGCGTCGAGATAGAGCTTTTTCTGGTCTTCCTCGTAGCCCAGCTTGTCGATGCCGAGCTTGGCGGAGGAACCATCCAGCACGCGCAGCACGATCTTTTCGCCGAACAGGGTGGGCAGGGTGCTGACGCGGAAGTCGATGGCCCGGGTCTTGGACAGGTTCAGCTTGATGCGGCCGTCCTGGGGCACGCGGCGCTCGGCGATGTCCAGGCCGCTCATCACCTTCAGGCGCGAGGCGATGCGGTTGCCCAGCTTCACCGGGGGGGCGGCTACCGGACGCAGGATGCCGTCCATGCGCAGGCGCACGCGGTAGTTGGCTTCGTAGGGTTCAAAGTGGATATCCGAGGCGCCACGCTTGATGGCGTCCACCAGGATCTTGTTGACGAACTTCACCACCGGACCGTCGTCGGTACCCGTGGCGTCGACGCCGGTCATTTCCTCGTCGCCCTCGCCACCTTCCAGGGCAAGTTCGTCCAGGCCCGCATCGTCGAAGGCGGGAACGGTGGCGTTCAGGGCATTCAGGGCGCTTTCGATCACCCGGCGCAACTGGCCGCGTTCCACCAGCACCGGCTCCACCATGTGGTTGGAGTGGAACTTGATCTCGTCCAGGGCGTGGGATTGCATCGGGTCGGCGATGCCCACGAACAGGCGTTTGCCGCGCTTGAACAGGGGCAGGGCCTGGTGTTTGGTGATCAGGGCTTCGGTGACCAGACCCAGGGGCAGGTTGGCGGGGGCCACCGCCGACACGTCCATCAAGGGCATGCCGAACTCGGCCGAGGCGACCTGGGTGAGTTTCAGGCTGTCAACGAGGTTGCGGTCGATCAGCCAGGACGAGAGCGCAACCTTCTGCTGGGCCGACTCCATCACGGCCTGGCGGACATCGGCCTCGGGCACCACGCCCTCGGAGACAAGCCGACGCGCCATGCCGGTGAGCCCGACAAGGTTCGACTGCTGTTGCATTTGCGACGCCATAAAATCCCTGTCCTGCCCCCAGTTACGTTAAGAATCTACAGCAGAACATGACTTTGGGCCATGTCCCCGGGCGGGCCATCCCGCCTTATGCCGGATTATTGACGCTTCCCGGCCATGCAGATGGGATGCAAGTCGCGTACCGAAGGCGTGAATTGGCCCCGGGGGGCGCGTTATGATCCGGATTCACAGAGGGAGCACGCCTTGAGTCGCCTTAGCATCATCCTGCCCGCCAAGAATGAGGCTGCGGCCCTGGTCGACGTATTACCTCGGCTGAAAGCGGCCCAGCCCGAGGCGGAAATTATCGTGGTGGATGACGGGTCGACTGACGAAACCAGGGCAATTTGCGACGGTGCGGGCGTGTCTTGTCTCAGTTCCCCGTATTCCATGGGCAATGGTGCTGCCATCAAACGTGGCGCGCGCGCCGCCAAGGGCGAGATCCTTGTATTCATGGACGGCGATGGACAGCACGACCCGGTCGATATCGACCGGCTGGTTGCCCGGTTGGAAACGGGATTCGACATGGTGGTGGGTGCGCGCGACTGGGACAGTCAGGCTGGGGTGGGGCGTGGCGCCGCCAACACCTTTTATAATTGGCTTGCCACTCGTATCACTGGTCACGAGGTGAAGGATCTTACGTCCGGCTACCGAGTGGTCCGCGCCGACAAATTCCGCGAGTTCATCCACTTGTTGCCCAACGGCTTCTCTTATCCCACCACCAGCACGATGGCATTCTTCCGCAGCGCCTACGGCGTGGCCTATGAGGCTATCAAGGCGCACAAGCGCGTGGGTCGTAGCCACATCAAACCGATTCGCGATGGGTTGCGCTTCCTGCTCATCATTTTCAAGATCGCTACGCTTTACTCGCCACTGAAGCTGTTCGTACCGGCGAGCTTCCTTTTCTTTCTTGGCGGTTGTTTAAATTACGCCTGGACATTCATCATGTTTGGCCGGCTCACCAACGGAAGCACGCTGCTCTGGAGTGCTTCGGTCATCGTGTTCCTCATCGGTTTGATATCCGAACAAATCACGGCGCTGACTTATCGTCGCGATTCTTAAGCCATGAGTCGCGGCGATATTGATGCGAAACCCGAAGGACAAAGGCCCGTCGTACTTGTACTCGCTTCGACATATCCCCGATGGGCTGGTGACCATGAGCCGGGTTTCGTTCATGAACTTTGCAAACGTCTCGTCGGCACGTTTGACGTCTGGGTAGTAACCCCCAGTGCGCCAGGAACACTGCCACACGAGATATTTCAAGGCGTGCATGTATACCGCTACAGGTATGCACCGCGATCGCTCGAGACGCTTGTGCATGATGGTGGCATCGTCACCAATTTGCGTCGACAGCCTTGGAAAGCGCTACTTCTTCCTGGGTTTCTCCTGGGTTTGGCGTGGAAGGCCTTCGGTCTTGCGCGCCATTCGTCAGTTCGCGCAATTCACGCTCATTGGATGATTCCACAGGGAAGCATTGCGGTTCGACTAGGCCATCCCACGCTTGTTACAGCGCATGGCGCAGATGTGTTCGCGCTACGTGGCCGCTTGTTTGATCGCATGCGCGCCACTGTATCCCGACGGGCATCTGCGATTGCCGTGGTAAGTGGTGCAATGGTCAACTGTATCGGGGCTACAGAACGGACACGCCCTGAAGTACTTCCGATGGGCATCGATTTAGTTCGCTTTACAGAGACTGGCGTACAACGGCATCCATGTCAGCTATTGTTTGTCGGACGCTTAGTCGAGAAGAAGGGTCTTCGATATCTCCTCGATGCCATGCCTGCGATCATTGCTCGCGACTCGCGCGCTGAATTGCTCGTCGTTGGGTTTGGTCCCGAACTGCCGGCTCTTCGGGAACAGGCAGCTCGCCTCGGTATTGAGGGTCAGGTCAGATTCGTTGGCGCCGTGTCCCAGGAAGATCTTCCCCAGTTCTACCGGAACGCGACGGTCTTCGTCGCACCGTTTGTGGAGGCATCCAACGGTGATCGGGAAGGGCTTGGCTTGGTCGTCGCCGAAGCCATGGCTTGTGGCTGCCCAGTCGTTGTGGGTAACGTTGGCGGCGCAAGTGACCTGCTGGGCGGAGGCGATAACGGGTTGCTGGTAGATGCTCGCAAGCCGAGCGCGCTGGCGGCTGCGATTGTCGAATTGCTTGTTGACGAGGAAAGGAGACTCCTCATGGCATCGCGGGGCGCAGCCTTTGTGCGAACAAACTTCGGATGGGATGCCATTGCTGCGCGTTATGCGGCTTTGCTAAAGCGCGTGATTCAATCTCCGAGTTCACCGGGTGGCTGATATGTGGTCAAACTTTCACTGACGACCCACATGTGAAGCTCAATGCGGTTGTTGCCTTGACGACAAAGCGTTTGATGGCATATGGAACGTACGGGAGCGCGATGAGTCGGTCGACCCAATTTGCCCATCGCTGGATTCGGTGATTGAGCATTCTTCCAATCGGCATAAGCCATGGATGCAAGCGAGCATCGATGCGGCTGTATCCCAGCCTTTCATAAGGTTTGGCGTGATCGCGGGCAAACAGAGGCGCGGAAAGCAGTGCTGCCTCGCGCATCTTTCGGCTTACAGATCCCATGGAGATTTCGTCCAAGTGCATGACTCCTTCACCCATGGCCCACGCAATCCGACCGAGTTTTCCCAGGCGTAGCAACAGGTCGCGATCCTCGAAACCATACGCGTGGTATGCCTCATCAAATCCACCGCATGCAAGGAATGCTGTTCGCAAAACCATCATGTTTTGGCTAGAGCCCGCATATGTTGCGTCCGAGGCTGCTTGCTGCCGCCGCCGTCGCGAGGCGTCTCTTTGATATCTGTCCCAGAATCCCTCGCCGACTCCGCGTACGTCACCGGTCGACGCCGCTACACCGGGCCCGTGCACACGAAGGTGATCTGCCAGGAGCGTGGTCGACGATGGCTGGCAATCGGCGTCCAGGAACATGAGGAAATCGGCTTGGGCATATCTTGCGCCGTGGTTCCGAGCTCGCGCACGTCCAACGTTGGTAGGTAGGAACTGTACGTCTACGCGTTCACAAACAAGCGAGGAAAGTTGTTCGGATGAATCGTCGTTGGAACCATCATCGACAATGATGATGGAGAATGCATGCCCCTTCGATATGTCCTGAGCAAGCAATATCCGAACTAGCGTGACGACGCGAACGGCGTCGCGATAGCAGGGAATTATGATGGAGACTTGGAGGTCCGATGCGGTGGCCATTGACTAACCAGTAACACGTCGACGATGTCTGAACGCCCTGAAGAGGCTAGTAACCCTCGACCGGTAGCCGCGAACGATCGCTACGGCTAAGGAGCATTGGTAGACATCATTGAGCGGCAACGTTGCATCATCGAGCATGATCGAGTTGGCGGCCCTTGTTGCCTTTAGCCACATTGATCGTGCTTGAAGAGGGCCACGGAGCAGAGCTGCTCTCCGTTCTGCTCTTTGTAGGGATAATCCATGGTGATCGGCAAACACTGCGCCCCATTCTTGAACCGATCTACGGTGGGACCGCTCAAGCGCCAGCATGATGGCCAGTTGGTTCGAAAAGTCGACCGATTCAGGGTCACGGAGAGTTGAAGACTGAAGATATGCTTCCAGTACAAGCGCATGCAGCGACAGAGGATATGATCCGTCCAGATCAAGCGGCACATCTGAATGAAGCGGAATATTCCCTTCACTGAAGAAGCGCTTGGCCGCCGCGCTATTACCCTGGCCGCGGTGGAACGCCGTACCAATGCTATGTGTGGATGTACCGTTGATCGACAGGGGCTCGTGACTGAAAGCATAGCGATCAGCGACGCTGGCTACAGCGACTGCCGAATACACGTCGGGTGATGACGAACGGAAGTACCGGCCACCACGTGCTTTGATCGCGTCGAATACATCCTTGTGGACGAACCCGCCGTTATAGGCCATTGGTAGTTCTGCGTATGGCGCAAGTCCCTGCATAACCCGTGACAGCCACTGTGCACTCTTTCGGATCTCGTAACCTCGCCCCATGGGGACGATGAGATTTCCATGGTTCCTCCCATGTGCGCCGGGCCAATCGAAGGTGACCGTGCGTGAACGCACGGCCTGCACACCCGTCTCAGTGATAATCTGCGCCAGCCGAGGGATTGCCTGGATGCAAAGTCCATCGTCGTCGCCCATGAAACCTACCCACGAAGCTGGCGCGTGAGCAAGGGCAGTTTCGTAGTTATCGGCCATGCTTAGCCGACTTTGCGTGCGTACATAGCGGATTCGGGGATCGCGGAAACCCGCCACTACGTCGGAAGTGCCATCGTTGCTGCAATTGTCACTAACAATAATCTGAAGTCGCTCGTAGTTTTGGGCGACGACGGTCGAAAGTGCCTTTTCAAGTACGTCGGCACGTTCTCTTGTAGGGATGATCACCGTGATGGCAGGCATCTGGGTCATGTCTTACTCACTGTCTCTTTGCGCCCTTCTCAAGAGCCAGGCAAAAGTCTGGCACGGAACTTCTTCAAAAGCAGGCGCCCAGCCGGCGCAGTCACTCCAGCAGCCAGCATGCAAGCGCAGGCGACCATGAATATGGAGGCAAATCCTGAAGGTGTGCGCTCGGCCTGACCGAGGGTACAACGGGCTGCCAGGGCCGTAGCAAAGGCTATTGCGACAGGCGGTCCGATATCGCGTGTGTACCAAATGTAGGCGTATCCTGGAAGGAGTCGGCGATGTGCCAGGGGTGCGCTGATCATCACGTAGCCAGCATTGGCGGCAAGCCAGAGGAAGGGTGCGCCGTTTATGCCGTAGTGCAGCGTAGCCCAGAACATCAAGGGCGCCCCGATGCCAAGGGCCGCCGCGTTTGACCATACCGTGAGTCGCGTCCATCCGTTGGCAAGTTGTAACGCATATGGAATGTTCATCAGGCCATTCATTGCCGTCCCCGCGCACAACATTGCCAACGGTACGGCAGCTTCATCTGCCAGCATGGCGTCCCCTGTCCAAAGGAAGACGACGGAACGGGAGAACACTATTAGAACGGCGGCCGCAGCCCCAACGATGGCAGCCACCAATTGCGTACTCGTGCGGTACAACTCGTCTAGCTTGGATCGCTCACCTGCAATCACCAGCCGGCTGAATCGCGGGTACAGCGCACTGAACATTGGCTGCACCATGCGGCCCAGCCCACCGGAAAGTGCAACAGCCACGCCGTATATGCCTAATTCGGACAGGGGGCGAAGGGCTGAGATCGCTAAACGATCGAGCTGCGTGGTGCCAACCGCTAGTACGGCAATGGCCATAAGGCCGCCGGCGAAGCGTGAACTGGACGTCAAATGGCTCCACTGAAAACGGGGAGGTTCACCTGTATTGGGCAGCGCGCGCCAAAGGAATGATCGTGCAATCAGTGAATGCAGGACGCCGACGCCGACATACCACCAAAGGAATGTCTCGATGGTCGAGGACACGTAGTACATCAGCGGAACCACGCCGGCAGCACGGACAGTTGCAGCCGCTGCATTGATGGCGTTGAGGGTGCCTTGGCGTTCCAGGCCTGCAAGGGCGCTGGTGTAGAAACTGGTCGGCCACATGCAGGCAAGGGCCAGTCCCATGATGCCGATGGCATGGATCGTCTGTTGGTCGGATAGCTGTGTGGGATGCAGCCATTCCCGTGCGATGAAAGGACTTGCCAACCATACGACCACGCCGATCAGGGCGGCCATGGGCCAGATGATGCGTTCAAAACTTATTACCAGGCTTCTCGATTCGAGAGCCATGACGGCGTTCGATGATCGTCGCGCAAGTTCACGGCTGATCGTGCCGCCGAGGCCAAGATCGAAGAGCTGTGTGAGCGCCTGCAGGCTGAGCATCAAGCCCACCAAACCGAACCCGTCCATCCCGAGCAAGCGCACGTAGATCGGGACAAACGCAAGCGCAATAAGCGCCTGCCATGCCTGTCCAGCATAATTAGCAACGACCTTGTTTTTTAGACTCATTGGCTGCCGACCGGATGTTGCGAGCAGAGTTGGGTCGTTGCCTTCCCAAGGTGCGCCATCAGCGTGGACGTGCCGGCTGACCGAGGACAACCGCCCCGTCGGGAACGTCACGAGTCACAATGCTACCTGCGCCAACAATGGCACCAGAACCGATGCGTAGGCGCGGAAGAACGATGGCTCCCGTTCCGATGAACGCATGGGGGCCAACAACAACTTCCCCGGCCAGTCGTACGCCAGGGCCAAGATGCACACCGTCTCCGATGACGCAATCATGGTCTACGGACGCTGCAGTATTGACGATTACACCACGTCCCAGTTGTGCCGACGCGCATACTGCGGCCATCGCCAATACCTGCGAGCCGGCATTTATTTGCGCCGTGGTCGCAACGAATGCCCTGGTATGCACGATGACGGGCAAACTTGCCCCTAGACCTTCCAGATAGTTCATGACTTCTAGTCGGTCCACCCCGTGGTGGCCACCGATTGCCACAACGCCTTCAAGCTTCGTACCGACCGGAAGTGCCTGGTGCCACCGCTCAAAGGCATCTCGTCCGCTGATTAGGGCCACGTCCGTTAGGGGAGATGGAATGTCTCTCGCGTCGGCCACGACCATGACCTGAGCGGCGCGGTCTCCCAAGGCCTCCCAGATGACTCGAGCATGCCCGGTCCCGCCCCAAATGACGATGCCAGAAGTTTGCATCGCTACCTCAAGATAGCGTGGCGAACGACATCGACCACCCGTTTTAGGTGTTCATCGGTCATGTCGTGGTAGCTGGGCAAATTGAACGCCCGGGGAGCTACGGCGTGGGCCACTGCCTGTGGCCTCGCGCCGTCGATAATTCCAAGCGAGGAAAGCGGCCAGAAGAACACCCTTCCGTCGATGTTGGCATCGGCAAACGAGCGGAGCAGGGCATCACGGTCGAATGGCTGTCCCTCGTCCACGACAACGGTCGGCATCCAGTAGCCATTCGTCGTGCCCGCAGGTTCTGGATTCATGGTCACAGGCAGATCGGCCAGAGCTTGCGCATAAAACTCGAATACTCGTCGCTTGCCGCGGATAAGCTCGTCCACGCGCTCTAGCTGCGCGCAACCGATAGCTGCCTGAAGATTGGACATCTTGTACTTGTACCCGATGCGCTCGGGCCAGAACTGCCTGGTTTCCCCGCGCGCGCGACCGTGGTTGGCGAGGGTCACCGCTTTCTCGAATATAGATGTGTCGTTGGTGACAAACATGCCACCCTCGCCTGTCGTAATGGTCTTGGTGCCATGAAACGAGAATGTACCGAAATTGCCGACAGATCCAGCGCGCTTGCCATGCCATTTGGACCCAATGGCTTCGGCGGCGTCCTCGATCAGGATGAGGTTGTGCTTTCGCGCAATTTCCTCAAGTGCATCGAGATTACAAAGATTGCCATAGAGATGCACAGCCATGATCGCACGCGTTCGGCTCGTGATGGCCGCTTCAACGGCGCGCGGATCTACACACCATGAATTGCGCAGGACATCAACGATGACAGGCGAGGCGCCCACGTACGTAATAGGCGCGACCGAGGCGATCCAATTGATGTCGCCAATAATAACCTCGTCACCTTCTCCAATGCCGTGAGCGGCAAGGCCCAGGTGAATAGCACCAGTCGCGCTGGAGGTAGCGAGGGCGTGTTTCGTTCCTATGTGGGCAGCAAATTCCTTTTCGAAGCGATAGATGAAGTCATAACAACGCTCGCCCCAGCCGTGTTCCGCGGCTTCGGCGACATATGAGGTTTCGCGAGCAGTAATGGATGGTTTGGTGTAATGAATGCGTTCTGCGTTCATACCGAAAACTCCACATGCGGGACGACGGTCACGAAACGTGCTCCCCATTCCCTCGCATAGGAAAGCTGATTTTCAATCTCAGCCCGCAAGTTCCATGGCAAGATTATGATGACGTCGGGCTTGTCTCTCACAATGGCGCTCTCGTCCACCACGGGAATTCTCGATCCTGGAAGGTACATGCCCTGCTTGTATGTTGAGGCATCTACTACGTAGGGTATGAGGTCTTGCCTCACGCCTGCGTAGTTGATCAGCGTATTGCCCTTTGCCGCCGCGCCATAGGCAACCAGTCGGTGCCCTTGTCGACGTTCATCCAGCAACAAGCGCAGAAAGTTGTCCTTGACCTCTTCCACCTGTTGGGCAAACGGCCGGTAGTATTCAGCCGTTGCAATGCCGGACTCTGCCTCGAGCTGACGAATCTTCTCTACGGAGGAGCACGTCGCGACCGACGCACCTTCATGGCAGATCCATAGACGAAGGGATCCGCCATGAGTGCCTAGCTGTTCGACGTCGTAAACCCGCAAGCCTTGAGCACGCAAAGCATAGCTTGCTGACTCGAGCGAGAAATACGAGAAATGCTCGTGATAGATCGTGTCAAATTGGGTGCATCTGACTAGTTCGAGAAGGTGCGGAAACTCAAGCGTAATGCTGCCTTCAGGCGCCAAGAGTGTTCTTAGCCCTCTGATAAAGTCGTTGAGGTCGGGGACGTGCGCAAATACATTGTTGCCAATGATGAGGTCTGCGTGGCCACGGGTTTGCACTAACTCCTGCGCAAGGCTTTCGCCAAAGAAGGCGCCGATCGTCTCTATGCCTTTGCTTCGCGCTACGTCAGCTGTGCCCCGGGTGGGCTCTACACCGAAGCACGGTATGCCCTTTTCGGCGACGTATTGCAGAAGGTAACCGTCGTTTGAGGCGATTTCCACGACCAGACTGCGGTTGTTCAGCGCTAGGCGGTCGGCAGCATGCTCCACGTAGGCCCTGGCGTGTGCCAACCACGACGGCGAAAAAGAAGAGTAGTAGACATAATCTGCGGTGAAGAGATCTGTGTGGCTCTTGACCTCGTCTACCTGCACCAACCAGCAGTGGTGGCAAGTGAAAAGCTTGAGCGGATAGTAGATCTCAGCTTCCTGGAGCTTGTCGGCTGCCAGGAAGGCATTGGAAGGAGGCGCTGTACCAAGGTCAACGAAGACATCACTGATGGGGCGCTGGCAGGAACGACAGATCATTGCTCAATACCTTGGAAAGTGTCGTCCAGAAATGAAGCGCTGCGATCACGGTCGGATACCTCGGTGACGCCGAGCGGCCATGCAATGGCCAGCCGCGGATCACTGTAGTGGAGGCGTACCTCGAGGTTCGGATCGAAATCTGCGGTGTGCATGTAGAGCATCTCCACGTCATCGCAAAGCGTCTGGAAGCCATGGGCTACGCCCTCGGGAAGCAGTAACTGGAGCCCATTACCCTGGCTCAATTCAACCCCGAACCACTTCATGAAAGTAGGGGAGCCCTTTCGGATATCGACGGCGACATCGAAGATGCTTCCGCGGATTACGCGGACGATCTTAGACTCAGCCGCGGGAGGGCGTTGGGCGTGCATACCACGCACGCTTCCTCTTATCGCCGTACGCGATAGATTGACTTGGCGCACCTTGAAAGGTGTCGCGTTGAGGCCTTGCATTTCGACCACGCCGAAGGCGCGCACGAAACTTCCTCGCGAGTCTGAGGCCGCCTGGGTATGTATCACGGCCACCCCGCCGATGGGGGTTTGCGCGAAACTCAGGTTGCCCACGGTTGATCCTTTTGCCGGGCGCATTCGACGTAATCTCCAAGGTCGCTCTTGGATAAAACGAGGCCATCTAGTGCGTAGCTCCGATACCAAGTCGTGGTGCGCTCAACGGCTTGTTCGGCACCCCATATGCCGCGCCAGCCTAGCTTCTCTTCCGCGCGTGAAGAGTCAAGCATGAGGACCTGCGCCTCCCTCGGTTGCGGTTCGGCTTCTATTTCAGTCCGTATGGCTGCCCACGATGCCTGTGCGCTGGAGATGACAGACGAAACAGGCCGTATGTCAGTAGGTGAAGGGCCAAAGTTCCAGGCTCCGCCGACGTCTTGACCCGCGAGTAGGCATTGCCCCAGCCTCAAGTAGCCGGCAAGTGGTTCGAGTACGTGTTGCCAAGGCCGGACGGCGGCGGGATTCCTGATGCGCGCTGCGGGGCCGTCCATTGTCGAGCGGACCAGGTCGGGAAGGAGTCGATCTTCTGCCCAGTCGCCGCCACCGATCACATTTCCAGCCCGGGCACTGGCAAGGCGAACGCCTCCGGGGATAGCAGCGAAGAAACTTTTTTCGTAACAATCACCCACAAGCTCTGCGCATGCCTTGGAGGTGCTGTAGGGATCGTGTCCACCTAAAGGCATGGATTCTTCGTAGGGGACTGGTGGACTCTGATCGCGATAGACTTTGTCCGTGGTGACATTGACGAAAGCCCGCAACCACGGAGCACTGCGACTGGCTTCCAAGACGTGAGCGAGGCCTAACACGTTGGTTTGGAACGTCGTCAACGGATCTGCGTAGCTGGCGCGGACTAAAGGCTGGGCTGCCAGGTGAAAGACGATTTCCGGCGAGCTTTTCTTGAAAGCATCCAGTACGGGAAGTTTCTGGCGGATGTCGCCTCTAATATCGCCGACATCGGCAAGGCCCAGCAGGTTCCAATGAGCGGGCGACGTGGGCGGTGGTAGCGCCAGGCCCGTCACCCTCGCCCCAAGAGCTGTGAGCCACAAGCAGAGCCAAGAGCCCTTAAAGCCTGTATGGCCCGTTACGAGCACGCGGGTACCGTCATAAGCACCACCGAATAGGGACTTCATGTCCAGACCTTCCACGGTGCACTGCCCGAGCGCCACAGTTCTTCAAGCTTAATCTTATCGCGCAGAGTATCCATCGGTTGCCAGAACCCACGATGGACATAGGCTGATAATTCTCCCTGGCGCGCTAGCGATTCCATCGGGCCCTTTTCCCAGATGCTCGTGTCACCGTCGATGAGGTCAATGACGGAGGGCTCCAGGACGAAGAATCCTCCATTAACCCACGATCCGTCACCCGACGGCTTTTCCTCAAAGCGTGTAATCCGTGTGCCGTCGATATCCAGGGCACCGAACCGGCCCGGCGGTTGCACAGCACAAACGGTCGCCTTCGTTCCCCGCTCTCGATGGAACTCGATCACCTGTCCAATATCGACATCGGCGACGCCATCACCATAGGTAAAGCAGAAGGTCTCATCACCCACATACTTCGCCACGCGACGCAGCCGTCCTCCGGTCTGCGTTTCTTCACCAGTGTCCACCAAGGTGATGCGCCAAGGCTCGGCATGCCTTTCGTGGACCTCCATGCTGTTCTGCGAGAGATCGATGGTCACGTCGGACGTATGCAGGAAATAATTGGCGAAGTATTCCTTGATCATGTAGCCCTTGTAACCAAGGCAGACTACGAAATCATTGATGCCATGGTGCGAGTAAATTTTTAGGATATGCCAAAGCACCGGCTTTCCGGCAATTTCAATCATCGGTTTCGGGCGCGCGACGGATTCTTCGCTGATCCTCGTACCAAGGCCACCCGCCAGTATTACTGCTTTCATGACGTCCCCTTCCTAACGCCTGCTGGTCGCTTCATAGTCTGCCACGCTGGCACTCACTGGTCGGTATCGGACGGCTGCTTGGCCGGATGACCACTGGCCGCCGCCTGCCATTCCTTGCGAACCTCTTTGACGAGTTCGTTTTCGCTGCCGGCAATATTAAGCTTTTCCAGCGCCTTTATTTGTTCCTCGGCACCGGAAAGGTCGTTCGACTGTAGAAGCATTCGCGCAAGCGTAGCGCGATAGGCCGGTTCGGAACTCCCACGATCGACAGCGTCGCGCGCCATTTCAATCGCTCGCGGCTGATCTTCCGTTATGTTCCAAAGGTAGTCGGAAAAGCCCGCGGCGACACGGGCGCTATGCGTCGGATGTCCGATAGCAGCATTGAATGCGGCCACCATCCGATTCTCCGGTAAGTCGCAGTTTCCATCCCGTACGCAGACCACGAGGGCGAGCAGTGAACTGTCGTCTTGCACTGTGGGCGATCGGGCCTGAAGCTTCGCCGTCATGCTAGTCCACCAGTTGTCCCGTAGCGGCAGGTGCATCCTGGCATTCATGAAGATCAGCGCTTGTTCGGGGAGGATCGATGAATTCGGCAAAGCCGCTGCCCGCTCAAGAACGGGGTAAGTCAGAGCGACAAAGGGCGACTGCGGATCGTAGTGGGAATAAATGATATAGGTACGACCAAGTTCATATTGTGCACGCGGCGAGTTAGGGCCTCGGCTAGCCAGCTCGCGAGATAGGTCGAGCGGTGTGCTCCACGCGTGGCTAGTAAAAAATGTTTCAGCGCCCCAAGAGACCAAAAGAGCTCCCAGAAGCACATATCTGGCCATGGGCATGGAATCGAAATTCTTCCCGTCAAATCGAACTGGCGTGCAAAGAAGTGGGACAACCGCCAGCATGAGTCCGAAACTTGCGAAATAATTCCGATGTTCGTAGATGAGCTCGAGTGGCAATACCGTGCCAGTCAGCAAGTGACAAGCCAGGTACAGTGCGATACCCAGACCGACTAGCGGAAGTCGAGTTCGAAGCCATACTGCGGTACCCGCCAGTATGGCGAGGAATATTGTGCAGACCAATGTGGTGGGCGGTGATAACCAACCGCGCGATGGAAGGAAGTCGTCGTGGTAGAACGAGAGACCGCCTAGCGCCGGTAGAAGCGTCCAGCGGATGTAACCGCTAACGATGCGAGTTTCACTCAGCAATCGCGACGCAAGTCCAAAATCGCGTGTTGACCATGTGCCTGCATGCATCAGCCCGGGGGCGAGCCAAACCAGCCCAATGATCAACGGAATTACCAAGACCACGATGAACGTCCCGGCAATCCGCCAGTCATACCCATTTTGGCCGGTGGTGCGGTCGAATCGAAAGACGAAGCATTCAACGACGAAAGCATACAAGGGAAGCATGATCGCCGTTTCCTTGGCGAGGCATCCAGCAACTGTACCCAGTGCCACGGATACCATGACGATGGCGAAGCCCTTTCGCCCTTCCTGCATGCGTTGCCGCCCGGCGATATATCCCAGCAGTCCTGCAAGGACAAAGACATTGGCCATCGACTCCATTCGTTGTACGACGTACAGAACGGAAGTCAGGTTGATGGGAAGGAGCATCCAGGCTGTTGCCACCACCGCAGCGGCGATGTCGTATCGAGCCGTCCGGGCACTGCGATTGGCTAAAGGAATCAACCGGCGCGTAACGAGGAAAACCAGTATTCCGTTAATCAGGTGAAACAATAGATTGGTTAGCTTCATCGGGAAGGGTTCAAGGCCCGACGCGAGGTAGTTCAGCGCGAAGCTTAGCGATGCCATGGGGCGTTTAAATTCGCTGGCCGGAGAGGACAGCGTGGCGCGAGCCAAGTCGGGAATGGTCGCCGAGGTCAGGTGTACACCTTCGTTATCGACAATATTGGGAAAATCGTCGAACAGGAAACCGCCGTGCAATCCCGGCCAATACACCAGGCATGCCAGCACGAGGCCCACGAGGAGGACCAGCCATGAGTTGAGCCGCAAATTCATTGGGTACGCGTCGTCCTACGCAGCGCAGAAATATCCTCGTTAAACGAGGCGGTGAGGTGAGCAATTTCTTTGGTCCAGTACTGCTGTCGGTCAAGCACCCATGCGTGTATCCGAGGCATCCCGGCCGCGGGGGCACCAGTTTGCGGTGGAAGCGATTGGTAGTACCGAAGGTGCTCCAAACCCTGTATAGGATAACCTGCCGACCCCAGGCTGGCGGCTTGGCTGAGAGCCAAATCAGGGCGCGGATCGATGTCAAGCGCATGGCCAAATGCGGCCAGGGCGCCGTCGGCGTCTCCCGATGCGAGGGCCACCGTGCCTTGCATGTGCAGAAGGTCCTGGCGACGTCCCCGAGTCATCTGGGCGTTGCTCAGCCCTTGCTCAATCAGGTTCGCCAAAAATGGGAAATCCAACCCACGGCAGCTCCCTGACCGTGCCAGGTCTGTCGCCCTGCCCAGCCAGCTAACCAGAAGTGTCCCTGGGTCCAATGACAACCGCATGGCCCGAAAAGCTATTTGTTGATTCTCCGCAGAAATCGACCCGAGCTGGCAGTGAGCCGCGAGCATGTTGAAAGCAACCTGCAGATCGTCTGGGTGTCTGACGGTAAATGGCAAGAGCCGCGCAATCGCGGCCTCAGGATGGCCTAGTTGAAGCTCTGCCTCGGCTGCATATGCTTGAGCTCTCCCCGATTCTGGCGCCTGGCTTGCCCATAGGAGGGCCTGGGCATTGGGTCGACCCCATAGACCCGAATTAAGCCAGGTCATGATGCCGAGCATACCTATTAATAGAAATGCGACGCCTACCCTGAAGCTCGTCCGAGCCAATAGACCAGCAAGCGGCACACTCTTTCCCCCAAGCCAAAGAGCAAGGGGCCAAAACATCAGCATCGATGGGAGGTAATTTCGGTGTTCATAGTAGAGCTCGAGCGGGATGGTGGTCGATTCCATCAAATGACCGCATAGGAAGAAGCCTACGGCCAAAGCCACGCCATGGCTTGAGCCTCGATACCGCCATGCCAACACCAGAAGAAGGCCGATCATCGCGATCGAGGGAAATGTGGTCCAAGGGGCTACAAGACTCGTGGATACTTTCAGGTCGTCGTTGAAGAGGCCCGTTCCGTAGGTAGTGGGGAGCCAAAGATGCCTAAGGTAGATGGCAATTGCCCTTGGTTCGGACATAAGTCGCTCGGCCATGGTCCAGTCGCGCATCTGCCCAAGTCCATGCGCGGTGTAGTACAGGCCGACGAATGTCAGGTACCCAATGATCGCAAGAGCTGGAAGCCATGCGAACGGGATCATCACGACTCGGTACCAAGCCGAGGGTGGCCGTCTGTCGGGCGAGGCGGCACGCGGGAACCACGTCCATTCGATAACCAACGCTAGCAGCGGCAATAGCGCGCCGTTGGCCTTGCTCATGACGGCTAGTAGCGTTCCGGCTACGAGGCTCGCTGCAATCAGGATGCCGCCGGCCCAGATCCGGCCAACCATCATCCACTTTCGTCCCTGCAGCCAGCCCAACAGGCCGAGCAATACAAAAGTCGCCGGAAGCATTGCCTCCCGCTGCACGACGTAAAGTGTGGTGGAGACTAAGAAAGGGTGCAGCATCCAGCAAGCGGCACCCACAAGAGACGCCAGGTCATCGCTTGGTGTGGCTTGTGCCCCGGGTTCCCTTCGCGCTGCCAATAAGCTACGCAGCAAAAGCGCCAGTAGCGCCCCATTGAGGATGTGCAGAAGGACGTTAGTGCGCTTGAATGGGTAAGGTGACGCCGGCCAGTCATGGGCATCAATAAGGAACGACGCCATGGCCAATGGCCGCCCCGTTGGGTCTGCAGTTCCAGATGTAACGTAGCGCCAGAATGTAGCTTGATTGTCAACTGGCCCAGTGGCTCCCAATGCAGGGAGGCTTCCGAAGTCGTCGAAGATGAAATCGCCCCGTAGACCGGGGGCATAGGCCATCCAAGTTCCTAGAAGCAGGATGGCAAGGGCAGCAGCGAAGCTAAATGGGAGACGTTGCATGCGCCAAGGCTACACAAACGAAGGGCCGCTGAGAGCGGCCCTTCGCAAAAACCCGTTTACTGCAGAAAATCAACGGCAGGTGGACGGTACGTACTTGCCGTCGATCGTGCCGACCTTACAGGTGAACTGCGTGCTGCCCTGGTTGGTCTTGGCCGAAAGGATCAGCGTCTTACCCGAGATCTTCGTGTTGGCGGGCTTGGTGCCGCCATAGGCGACGGTGATCAGGCCGTTAGCCGCGGTTACGCTCGTGACGTAGCTGCCGCTGATCGAGACAGGCTGTGCAAGGCCGGCAGACTGGTTCCCGGACGGGAACGTGCCCTTGTTGCTGTAGAACTCGGCAATTGCCGTCTTGGCGCCGTCGGCCAGCGACAGACCTTCCGTCACCTGTGAGCGGATGGTGTAGTCCTGGTAGGCCGGGATGGCGATGGCAGCCAGGATGGCGATGATCGCGACCACGATCATCAGTTCGATCAGGGTAAAGCCCTTCTGTACGGTCTTCATAGATGTGCCCTTGTTCTTGGTTAGCTAACCTGGAAAAAAAGATGCCCCCGAGCCCTCGCCCCGAATCCTCCTAGGCAGATTCGGTCCCCCTTGCTAACGACGCAGGAATGACCAGGAAGCTCGCCGAACGAAGAAGCATGTTGCGTGCCATATCGTTCGGTGGCGTATTTCCGCATATTTTCGTGTCCAGCTGTTGTGCCGTGGATCACGATGCCGTTAGTCCCTGCTTCGGCTCCTGCCGGCTGGGAATCTCGCACGAATCATCGGAGTGACCCAAGGCGTCATATGGTGACGCTGTGCGTCAGCATATCCATCTAGCGACAGGCTGTTGGCATGTATTTGCTATTGATATCTGAGCTCTTGCAGCTCCATGTAATGGCGCCGCTGGTAGTGCGTGGGGAGAGGTTGAGGGTTTTTGATCCCAGCGCGGTGTTGGCGCGGTTGCCGTAGACCATCTTGACCAAGCCGTTGGTGACGGTCAGGGAAGCCACATAGCTTCCAGCGATCGACACCGGTGATGCCAGTCCCGCCGAAGTGTTGTTCGGCGGAAAATAGCCCTTGTCGGCTGTGAAGTCCCAAATCGCAGATTTGGCACCGGTGGCCAGGCTCAGACCCTCCGTCAGCTGCGACCGAATCGTATAGTCCTGGTAGGCAGGGATGGCGAGGGCAGCAAGGATGGCAATAATGGCCACCACGATCATCAACTCGATAAGCGTGAAGCCCCGTGTGTTCTTCATGGCCGCTAGATTTCCCCTGGATATTCCCCCGCTCCAGCACAAATCATACCGACGCACCCTGCGCGCCTATCTCTCGAATGAGAGTTTGGTCACAAATTTGTCGGGGTCTACTGACCTCTCCCTAAACCAAGTGTAGCCACGGCTGAGTGCGGTGGCAGCCATCAGCAACTCGAAGGGGCGTAACGGAATGCCGTAGCGCGGCTCGGATTGAAGCACGGTGTAGACGGTTGTGCAAAAAAGCAGCACCACGGCTATCACCACAGCAGGAATCGAGCGGCGCTCCCTGATGGTGGCGACAATTCCACCGATGGCCAGCACGAATACCAAAGGGTTGACGGCTGAGCACACTGCGATCACCGCTCGCCAAACGGCATCGGTCTGGAATGGTGAAAACCGCACAGGAAACACGTATATGTCCTTATTTCCCAGCCGTATGCGCCAACTCCACAGAATCCAGGGCTTCGCGGCATACCATGCCATGTAGGTTCCTGGCGACTGGGCCATGCGCTCGCTGATCATGGCCAGGCCTTTTGAAGGGGCGTCGAGCATCGTGTGGTATTCGACGTTGATTGCATCCAGCACTGGCCGCCCGTGAGGGTCGCCGACCGAGTCCAGCATGTATGCATCGTGGTAGACAGGCCACGAACCCTGGACGAAGTTCATCATCGCGCGATGGCTGGAGGACTCAGCGCTGGACAACGTTGCGGCCCGGACCTGCCACGCCATCAGCGGCAGCAAGGTGCAGGCGAGCATGATCGCCCAGCTGCGATTCGACTTGCCTTGCTTGTAGCAAAGCACGATGGCCACGATGAGCCCCACCGGGACGAAAACGGCGTTGGTGAGTGCGGTTGCGGCGAACAGCAGGCCTGTGGCCGCGGTCCAGGCATACGCTCGCGGTCCGGTCGTTCGGCAAGCAGCGGCAAGTGTCGCCACCGACGCTGTCACCAGAAATGCGGTCAGCGTTTCGGACAGCACATTGCTGGTGATGGCGATCGAATGAGGCCAGGCCGCCATCAGTATCCCGGCGCCCGCCAGGGCCGGCAGTGAGAGCCATGCGCGACCGGCCAGCATCGCCAGTAGCACGGTAAACGCTCCAAGGGCTGCCTGCACCAACAGGACCACGCCAAACCACAGGTCCTGGTCCGGGATGGCCAGCATGAGTGACGCGAGCATCAACGGGTAGCCCGGATCACGGAAGTTGTCGGCAATTACGACGTCCGCGCCAGGATGTGCCATCGAGAACACGCCGTGATGCGCCAAGTTCCACGCATAGGCAAAATATTGGACCGCGTCGCCCTGAATGGGTATCACGCCGAGGGCGTGGAGCACGTAGTACAGCCGCATAACCAGGGCAAGGACGAAAATAGCGCCCATGACCAGCGCACAGCACCACTTCTCGCTAACTCGATAGCTTCGTTCCATCGACTCCGTCCCCTTGGAAATCGCCTAGCGGGCGCCGTGCATCCAGCGCCTGATCACCGGCCCCACCACCAACGCCACCACCGCCGCCCCCAACCCCACCCAAACCATCTTGTCGAACAGCTGCCCATACTTCGCACTAGCCACCGCAAAGTCGATCTTCCCATCCAGCGGAATATCCAGCGCCGCCCATTTGCCAAAGATCGAAGCCACCTGCTCGGAAAGCGACGTCCCCAGCCACCAGGCTCCCATCATCAGCCCTACCACTTGTGGCACCGACAACTCCGCCACCGCCGCCAGGCCGATCGGTGCCAGCGCCACCTCGCCCACCTCGATCAGGAAGTACGCAAGCACGATCCACCACACGCTACCAAGCGACGTGGCGGTCACCGTGGCATTGCCCATGGCTAGCGGCAGGAAAGCCAATCCAGCGAAGGCCAGGCCGATGGCACTCTTGTTCGCCTTGCTGGGGTTCCAGCCGCGACGCTCCAGCGCCGGCCAAAGCCAGGCAAACAGCGGCGAAATCAGCACGATGAAGAACGCGCCAAGGTAAGTAAGCGAACTGGCCGTCTGCGGTAGCACCACACAGTCGCGAAGGATCAACAAAGTGCCCGCCAGGGTTAGGCCACCCAGTAGCAGCTTGGCCAGGCGTGTGGACTTCATGGCCAACGCCGCACCCACTACGAAGGGGCTAAGAATCAACGGGATCGTCGACCACGGCACCGGGTGACCCTCGCGGATCACCATCGAGGGGAATAAATCCTTGCCCAGCATGCGGTCGTTGAACAACACCCATGAGCCATAGGTCTGCTCATACAGCGAGAAGAACAGCAGGCATACCGCCACGAAAAATACGCAGGCCAGCATGCGGTGGCGCTGCACCTTGTCGCAGCGCACGGTTACGTACCATGCCAGCCATCCCAGCCAGCCGGCCATCGTCGCCAGCTGCAGCCAAAGCACGGCATTGCCCAACTGCATCAGGCCCCAAAGCACCGGCAAGGCCAGGGCAGCTCCAAGGTAGATCGCCCATTCGGTGTTGAGCGGTCCCAGTACCCGTCGCTTCAGCCGCTCCATGCTGGGCGGCTCGGCATGCCCCTGCAGGTGTCGCTGCCCGGTGACGAACACCGCCAACCCGGCCAGCATGCCAATGCCCGCCGCACCGAAGCCGTAGCTCCATCCATAAGTGTCGCCGAGGTATCCGCAGATGATCGCCGAGAACAGCGCACCCACATTGATGCCGGCATAAAACAAGGTAAAGCCCGAATCCAGCCGGGGGTCGTTCTCGGGATAGAGCTTGCCCACCACAGTGGAAATATTGGGCTTAAGGAACCCCACACCGCTGATGATCAAGGCCAGAGAAAGATAAAAAACGCTGAGCGCGAAGAGGTCCCGGTGCACTACCCCATCAGCGCCCATCGTGGCCTGGTGGCCTTCCACCGCCATGCCCAGGTGGCCCAGGCATAGCAGCACCCCACCCAGGATCACCGCCTTGCGCATCCCCAGGTACCGGTCGGCCAGGATGCCTCCCAGCACCGGGGTGGCGTAGACCAGGCCACCGTAGGCGCCGACCAGGGTCAGGCTTTCGGTATCGGAAAACCCGTGATGCTTGATCAGGTACAGCGCCAGCAAGGCCTTCATTCCATAGAACGAAAACCGCTCCCACATCTCGGTAAAGAAGCAGACATACAGGCCCTTGGGGTGGCCGAACAGGTCTTCGCCCGGATCATGGGCCGGGGCGTGGTCAAGGGTCATGCGTTGGAGCCTGCCGCGTGGTATCGGCCGGGAGTATGCCGGGAAACGGGGCATCCATGGGGGGCAACCCTTGCGCCACGCCCGCGCGCCGCTTACCGTCGTGGGCTGGAACGACACGCCCACGGAGTGCCCATGAAACCCTTGTTCGCCGCGCTCGCCCTCGCGCTTGCCGCGGGCCCCGCCCTGGCCGCCGACGGCCCGCATCCGTTCTCGGTCCGCGATCTGGTGATGATGGACCGGGTAGGGGACCCCCAGCTTTCCCCGGATGGGCGCTTCGCGGCCTTCAGCCTTCGCACCACCGACTACGCGGCCAACAAGGGCAATACGGCGATCTACCTGCTGGACCTGGACAAGGGCGGCACACCGGTAAAGCTATCGGACAAAGGCAACACCCCACGCTGGGCGCCGGATGGTTCGGCCGTGTACTACCTGGCCGATGCCGGCGATACCTCGCAGCTCTTCCGCCAGGGCGTGGACACCAAGGGCAAGTCGCTGGCCGCATCCGGCTCGGCTACCCAGGTCACCTCTACGGTGCTGGATATCGACAGCTACAAGCTATCGCCCGATGGCAGCCACGTGCTGCTGTCGATGGAAGTGTTCACCGACTGTGCCGACCTTTCCTGCACCAAGGAAAAGCTCGACGGACGCGCCAAGGACAAGGCCTCCGGCACCGTCTATAACAAGGTGTTCGTGCGCCACTGGGACACCTGGGAAGACGGCCGCCGCTCGCAGCTGTTTATCGCGCCTACCACCGGTGCCACGGCGGAGCCCACGCTGCTCACCCGCGGTATCGATGGTGACGTCCCGGGCAAGCCCGACGGCAGCGACGATGAATTCTCGTTCTCGCCCGATGGGCGCTCAGTATTCTTCGACGTGCGCGTCGCCGGTACCAGCGAGCCGTGGACGACCAACTTCGACATCTACCAGGTGCCGGCCGATGGCTCCGCCGCTCCGAAGAACCTGACCCAGGAAAACCAGGCGTGGGATGCCAATCCGCTGGTGTCCCACGATGGCAAAACCCTGTACTACACGGCAATGAAAGAGCCCGGCTACGAAGCCGATCGCTTCGGCATCATGGCCCTGGATCTCGCCAGCGGTACCCGCCGTGAAGTGGCGCCAGGCTGGGATCGCTCAGCCGGTAGCCTGCAAATCAGCGCCGACGGCAAAACGCTCTACACCACCACCGACGATAACGGCCAGCACCCACTGTTTACCGTCGACACGGCCTCGGGCAAGGTGACCAAGCTCACTGACAAGGGCTCAATCGGCGGTTTCGCGCTGGGTGCGAAGCGCATCCTTTTGCAGCGTGACGACCTGAAAGTGCCGGCCGACCTTTACACCGCCGATACCCGCGGCAAGGGCCTGAAGCAGGTCACGCACTACAACGCCGCGCGCATCAAGAATGCCAAGACGGGCGACGCCGAGTTCTTCACCTTCAAAGGCTGGAACAACGAGACGGTGCAGGGCTACGTGGTCAAGCCCGTCGGCTATAAGAAGGGCCAGAAGTATCCGGTGGCCTTCATCATCCACGGTGGTCCGCAGGGCGCCATGAACGATAGCTGGAGCTACCGCTGGAACCCGCAGACCTATGCCGGCCAGGGCTTCGCGGTCGTCACCATCAACTTCCACGGTTCCACCGGCTACGGCCAGGCCTTTACTGAAAGCATCTCCGGTGACTGGGGTGGCAAGCCGCTTGATGACCTGAAAGCCGGCTGGTCGGCGGCGCTTTCGAAGTACAACTTCCTGGACGGCGATCGCGCCTGCGCCCTCGGCGCCAGCTACGGCGGCTACATGGTGTATTGGATGGCCGGCAACTGGAACCAGCCGTTCAAGTGCTTCGTGGACCACGACGGCGTATTCGACGCCCGCGCCATGTATTACGAAACCGAGGAATTGTGGTTCGAGGAAAAGGAAAACGGCGGCGAGCAGTTTGAGCACCCGGAGAACTACGAGAAGTTCAACCCGGTCAACCATGTGAAGGATTGGCGCGTGCCGATGCTGATCGTGCACTCGGCCAAGGACTTCCGTATTCCCGATACGCAGGGCCTGGGTGCGTTCAACGCGCTACAGCGCCGTGGTATTCCCAGCCAGCTGCTGCATTTCCCGGATGAGAACCACTGGGTGTTGAAGCCGCAGAACAGCGTGCAGTGGCACGAGACGGTGAATGCGTGGCTCAAGCAGTGGACTAGCCAAGACGTTAGTTCCCGTTGATTGCTTCAGCGGGAACTTTCCGTCGGTTGCCGATCGACACGGCCGACGGCGGGACAATATATCGTCCCGATATAGACGGCATGCGCGCCATTGCAGTCTTGGCTGTGATGGCTTTTCATGCCGGCTTCTGGACACTAGGCGGGTTTGCCGGTGTCGACGTCTTTTTTGTTCTGTCGGGTTTCGTCATCACTCGGGTGTTAGATGATTCCCTGAAGCGTGACGGTCGAATTGATTTTTGGAGATTCTACGAGCGTCGCGCGCGCCGTCTGTTGCCGCCTCTTGTCGTTGTCCTTGGCGTTACCCTTGTACTGGCATGCGTAGTCGAAATTTCCGCTGAGGACAGGCGAGCAATATTCTCGTCAGCAGCGGCAGCCTTGGTGTTCGGCGCGAACGTCTATTTCGACTCAGTCACAAGCAGCTACTTTGCGCAGGCATCGGATCTGCTTCCCTTGCTGCATTTGTGGTCTCTCGGCGTCGAAGAGCAGTTTTACCTGATTTGGCCATGGCTCTTGTTACTCGTGTTGCGCCTTCCCGCAAAAGCTCGCGTGCTAGCGGTGATCGGTGTCATCGCCGCCTCATTTGCCTGCGCTGAAATATTGCTTTATTTCGCACCGCGAGCGGCGTTCTTCGAAACACCTGCTCGATGCTGGGAGCTAGTAGCAGGTGGCTTGGCGGCGCTATTGCCACGTGTTGCCATGCCGCTCCGCGGCGTTGTTTTGAACGTGGCATTGGCCCTGCTCGTTGCTTTTCTTCTCGTTCCGTGGACGCACGTTCCAGGTTGGGGAATGCTGCCAATAACGGCAATGACAGCCCTCCTGTTGTGGGGTGGCGCAGCCGAGGGCGCGCAACCGTGGGCAACGCGTTTGCTTTCAACGCGGCCCCTTGTTGCCGTAGGCCGCATATCGTATTCAATGTACTTATGGCATTGGCCCTTGTTGGCTTTCGCCCGAGTTTCGCATGCAGGTCCGTTGCCAGCCTGGGTGGCGATCCTTCTTTGCCTGTCTACGTTCGCGCTGGCATGGTTTAGTGGTCGATTCATTGAGGCGCCGGTGCGTGGCGTGCGTTCACCAAGCGCTCCTAAATTTGTTGCCGCGAATATCGTAGCTTGCGCGTCTTGCGCAGTCCTTTGCTTATCTATGATGGGTGTTATCGCCGGTAGGCCCCCGCTGGCCAACGCCAGCGATGAGCGCGGAAGGGTGGCCGAAAATGACATTCCGACAACTGCAAGAACGTGTCATTACAGTTGGAATCGACCCCTCGCGAAAGAAATCCCCATAAGTTGCATATCTGACCAAAAACTTCCGCAGAAGTTAGTGCTTTGGGGTGATTCACACGCATTGGCCATGCAGCCATTTGCGTGGACCCTTGCATCGTCTGAAGGTTACGCAGCAGTTGAGTTTACACGTGACTCATGTCGCCCCATTCTGAATGCATCTTCTGATGGGAGCGCGATTGCAAACGCGCGATGCAGGGAGTTCAACGACTACGCCTTCCACTATGCGCAGAAGGCAGACGTTGTGATTCTTGCAGCCATGTGGAAGTCAGCGGAAGTAGATGCGGACTATTCGAAGAAGCTTCGATTAACCTTGGATGGATTGGCCGGAGTGCGTCAAGTACTCCTTATGGGTCCGACGCCTGTCCTTCCTGCTCCGGTTCCTCAATGCCTTCGACTTTCAGAGTTGAATGCGTGCCAGGTGCGCCGACAAGATTTTCAAAGTGAAAGCTCGAGGGTCGTCATGCTCCTTCGACAAGTTGCCGCAAGCCATCCCAATGTCAAATACATTGACCTGGATGATTTCTTTTGCGATGCGTCGGTGTGTCCCGGCTATTTTCACGGTACTGCTATGTATTGGGACAGCCACCACGTTAGCCGAACGGCAGCAAGTGAACTTGCGACGCGCTATATTGCACAGGACGATACTTCGCCGCATTGGTAGTCGAGCAGAAGTAGGTGAGGCGGCAGAAGGCTGGTGACGGTATTGTTGGTTGAATGAATAGGGAAGATCCCCATTGCACGCAAATGATCTCGATCCTTTCCTGATCTTCGGCGCCCCCGCCATCGGCGAAGAAGAAATCGCCGAAGTAGTGGACTGCATGCGCTCCGGCTGGCTGGGCACCGGCCCCCGGGTGGCCCGATTCGAGGCCGACTTCGCAGCTTACCGCGGCGTCGGCCCGCAGCACGTGGCGGCGGTCAACTCCTGCACCGCCGCCCTGCACGTAAGCATGGTGGCGGCGGACCTGGAGCCAGGCTCCGAGGTGATCACGACGCCGCTCACCTTCTGCGCCACGGTGAACGCGATCATGCATGCGGGCCTTACCCCGGTGCTGGCCGACGTGGACGAGGCCACGGGGAATATCGACCCCGATGCGATCGAGGCAGCAATCACACCGCGCACGCGAGCCATCGTGCCGGTGCATTTCGCTGGTCGGCCATGCGAGATGGATCGCATCGTGGCCATTGCTGAGAAACACAGCTTGGTGATCATCGAGGACTGCGCCCACGCCATAGAAACCGAGTACCACGGCACGCCAGCGGGACGCTTCGGGGATTTCGGCTGCTTCAGCTTCTACGTCACCAAGAACGTGGTGACGGGGGAGGGCGGGATGATCCTGGGGCGGGATGAGGAAAAGATCGCGCGGGCGCGGATCCTGGCCTTGCACGGCATGAGCAAGGATGCCTGGCATCGCTTTGGTGACGCTGGATACAAGCACTACCAGGTGGTGGAATGCGGGTTCAAATACAACATGATGGACATGCAGGCGGCGATTGGGCTGCATCAATTGGCCAAGGTCGAGAAGCATTGGCTGCGTCGCCAGGAGATCTGGGCACGCTATGGCGAAGCCTTCGCTGATCTTCCCATTACCACGCCAGCGCTACCCGAAACCAACACCCGCCATGGCTATCACCTGTATACGATTCGCGTCGATCCAGCACGCTGTGTGGTTGACCGTGACGGCTTCCTCAATGCGATGAATGCCAAGCGTATTGGCACAGGCGTGCACTATCTCTCCGTAGCCGAGCATCCTTATTACCAGAATACCTTCAACTGGAGAACGGAAGACTGGCCTGTGGCGATGCGCATCGGGCGTGAGACATCTAGCCTTCCGTTGTCACCAGCTATGAATGAAGCAGATGTTGAACGCGTGATCAACGCTGTGCGTGCGGTGGTGTTGGGGCACTAGCGGGCAAACGAAGTCAGGGCTTTGATTCTCACGCGCCGGTTGGGTCGCGGTTTTATTGCTTTTTGCCGTTGACTGCGTCACCGAGTTTTCCGCTTTGGTCGTAGAACGCAACCAGGCGGCATATTTCCACGTCGTCTAGTTCACGCATGAGGACCGAAACGTCATTCTTCTTCGGAAGGTAGGTAGTTCGCGATCGAGAGTGAAGCTCCGAGATCGGCCAAGTCACGAAGTACTGAGGGAGAGAATGTTGGTCCACCGTCGAACGAACTTTGAAAATGAGCGCACCACCAGAACACGTCATATTTATTTAAGTAGGTAGAAATGACGTGCCTTCGTTCGAGAAGGTGAGGGAGTAGGTTCAGTAGGCCATCTTCTAATTTTCCCCATTCGCGTACGTGGATAGCATCTCCGCCAACGCCCGAAAAGCTCCATAAGCCTGTTTCATAAGCCGCAGAAGCCCCACGCATCTCACCTCGTCTTCTTGTGTGCCATGGTGTAAGGCCTATCTCCTGAGTTATGTCATGTGGGACAAGATCGACCCCTGCAATCCTGAATTCGACGGTATAGAGGTCGCGAGATGAATCGCTCATAGGACTTCCGACGCTGTATTGGCTATAAATCCTGCCACTGCTGCTGCCGCTAGTCCAATTGCAATGAGAGCTCGGCGGACAGCTGAGTCTGGTTTTGGGTAGGGGGTTGGGGCTTTGTCGGGGCATGGCGGTGGGTCGCCAAAACATTTTCCGTTAGATGGGGAACCCCGCCTAGTCCACTCGGCATAGGCCTCCGCAAGCTCTTCACGCGTCGCATCTGGCGCGCCTTTTTCCTTCCAGCACAGGTGGTACCAGCGCTGAAAGGCTCGATTTGTAAACTCCCACCATTGGTCCCCAGGAGCTAGGCCAAGCAAGTCACTGTGTATCAGGGGATTTGCCGAGACATATCCATAGGTACTAATTCCACCCTGCAGACCAATTGGATCGCTCTGCAGGTACCTGCCGACGCTAGCATCGTAGTCACGGCTAACGTTGTAATTTAAGCCTGTCTCCGCATCGTAGTATTGACCGGGAAAACGGAGGTTCAGAATGTATGACCCAGTAGGTTGAGTCTCACCAAACACATTCGCAGAAAACTGCCATTGCCAAATGGTCGATCCCGCCAAGTTGGAGACCGCGCGGGGGGTGTTTAAGCCATCAGCGTGGACATAAGATACGCTTGCGTTAGCACCAGTGTTGTCTGCAACTGCAATCGGCAGATCGTCTATCCATATGTAGTCGCTATTTGTGGTTCCGTACTCTGCGATAAGTTGCTTCCCACGTCCGTATACAAACCTTTCAGTAGTACTGATTGGAACGACTGTCGTTTTAGAAATTCTCTCGCCGGCTGCGGTGTACCTATAGGTTCCGATGGTTTGGCTACTAGCTTGTGCCACTATCATCCGATTGCGACCGTTGTAACCGAAACCAAAGTCTTGTCCCGCGGTTACGCTGGCCGTCGTATTTCCATTGGCATCAGTCGCCCTGGCGCCAGTACCAATGGCGGCCAGTCGATGTGTTCCAGTCACATAGCTATAGGTGCCGGTTGCGAGCCCCGCCCCTGCTTTGCTTAGCCGATCTCCGGTCGCATTGTAGGTGAAGGCCTGGGCGGTGGAGATACCGTCCACCACGTCAGTGAGGCGGTACAGCGGATCGTAGCCATAGGTTTCCGTCGCAGGATTCGCTCCGGGAGCGTTGCCAAGCGCCACGACGTTGCCCACGGCATCCCGCGCGATATGGATCGCTAATGCTGGGCTCACCACGTCGGTAAAGGCATAGTTCGCGTCATAGGTTCGCGTAACCTGCTGGCCGTTGCCCAGCGTATAGGACAGCACTGGACCAAATGGTAGGTAGCTGACGCTCGACACAGCGCTGGCTGCCGTGCCCCCGGTGGGCGTCAGTGTCGCCGCGACGATCTGCCCATTGGCGTCGCGGGTGTACGAAACAATGGTGCCGCTCGGATAGGTCAGACTCTGCAGCCGGTCGCCATTGGTGTATGCCATCGCCGCGGTGTCGGTGACCGCTCCCTGGGTCTGCATTTTCCGGGTCACGTTGCCGCGCCCGTCATAGCAGTAGGTGGTGGTTACCGCTGCTTCCACGACCCGGGTCAACCGGCCCAGGGGCTGGGAGGCGGGGCAGCCTGTGGTCGCATTGACCTCGTCGTAGTGGTAGGCCACGTTGAGCGAAGTATCGGCGTAGGTGGTCGAAACGATCCGATTCAGCGCGTCGTAGGTCGACGTAGCGACGATGCCTCGGGCATCCGTCCGGGTCAGCTGATTGCCAGCAGCATCAAAGGTGGCCGTCGCGGTCCCGGTGTCGGGGCTGGCCAGGGCGGTCTGGTTGTCGAGGCCGTCCAGGGTGTAGGTGGTGACCAGGTTGCTAGGGTCGGTGACCTGGACCAGATTGTCCTTCGCGTCGTAGCCGTACCGGGTGGTGGTGTTCTGAGTGGCCGGATCGGTGCCGTTGTAATTGTCGAGCGTGGTGATCAGCCGGTTGAGGCTGTCGAAGCTGGACTGGCGCTGGATGCCCAGGGCATCGGCGGTGTGTACCTGGTTGCCGTTGGCGTCGTAGCTGTCGGTGAAGCCGGCGTTGAGCACCGTATTGTTGAGGCCGTCGCGCAGCGCGGTGAGCTGGCCCAAGGTATTGAAGGTACGACCGATGGACCGTTTGACCGTGTTGTTGGCGTCGTAGACGTTCTCGGCGGTCTTGTTGCCGGCGTTGTCCAAGGTGTAGTGGATGTGGTTACCAAGCGCGTCGGTGACGTCGGTGAGGCGATGGGCAGCATCGTAGGTGTAGTGGGTGACGACGTTGTCCGGATCGGTAACCTGGGTGAGGTTGCCGACGGGGTCGTAGCCGTAGGTTGTTGTCGCCCCGCCATAGGACCGAGTCAGCACTCGCCCGCGGGGATCGTAGGTGATGTCGGTATTGGTGCCGTTGGGATCGGTGATGCGGGTGACGCGGCCAGCGCCGTCGTAGGAGGTGTAGGTGGTGGTGTGGCCGAGGGCATCCTGGATCGTATGGAGATCGCCGGCCTGATGGCAGGAGGAACCAGGAGTGCCACAACTGGTTGCACTGCTGGTGGCGTAGTACGCATAGGTCGTAATGTCAGCGATATCGGTTCTTGGGCCATCGGACGTCAGGAGCAAGCCGATGACAGGACACGAAGCGCTTACCGCATCGCAGTACGTATTCACGGTGCGACGTACACCCTGGGGTGGTGTGCCGGCGGTCGAGCATGTGTACGAGCTGGCGATCGCGGGATCGATTTCACAAGACGCGACGACCTGACCCCGAGCGTTGTAAGACCAGCCGGATCTGCTTATCTCGCTGCCACCATTGTTACGGATCGACAGTGACAAAGGAACACGAAGAATGTGATCCCATACATAAGAGGACGTGCGCTTTTCAGGCAGGCCCAGTGCCTCAACCTTTTCTTCAAGGAGCCCGTCAGAGCTGTACGTCGTGGTCGTGGTTACGTTATTGAAATCGGTACTTGAGGCCTGGTATCCGTTGGCATCATATGTAGAGCTCTTGGATCGTTCGCCGCAGCTGGTGCCACATGGGTTACTCACTCCAGACTTCTTGTTAGAAAATGCAATGGTCTGAAATGAAATGTCGGCAGTCGAGCCGCTCCCGTATTGAACCGTTACGCCGCTGGCGCCGTTGTAGGTCACGGTGGTCGGGTTTGCTCCGTTACCTTCTTCCGTATGAGTAGCCCGTCCGGCTGGATCGTATTGGATGTCCCGGGTATGGACCCCGTTCTCGTCAATGACTGCCGTCAGTTGACTGGGTGAATAATTTCCAGAAGGACCCGACGGCTGGTTATATATATAGTTTCGCGAAGTATTGTCGGCGTACGTCGCCGACAACAGGGCGACAATCGGATAGTCGTACGTGTAAGAGATATGGCTTCCATCGGGCAGTGTTACTGCCGATACAAGGCCTCTCTGGTTGTACGAGAATTGCAAAAGCCTGCCTTTCTCGTCCGTAACGGAGAGAAGAAGCCCGGTTTGTGGGGCGATCGAAGTTGGTGTGCTGGCATCGCTATAGGTCAAAGCGAGCGTGTGACCATTCTGGTCTACGGAACTCGTCCATAGTCCTGAATTATCGAACACGTCCGTGCGTTGTAGCGTGCTGTTGAAGAAGATCCACGAGATGGGAGTGCCAGCTGGACCATCCACTTCCTGCAGGGTATCTGAGACATCGGAATCAGGTGCCCACGTGCCGTTGGTCTTGTCGAAGCCAATGTCTTTTCCATCGGGCTTGTGGAGTATGGCGGTGACTCCGCCGGGGGAACCCTCTGCCAGATATAAAAGTTGCTCGTCGTACGTGTGTCGCCAGTTGGAGCCGAAATGACCGGAGCCAGTATCCTGACTGTTGTAATACCTCGCGAGCGACGGCGACATCGCGTAGTCGTTTTCCTCCATGAACTCGTTGCCGGTGCTGAGATCGATCGGGTCTCCCGCGCAGCGGTCACACGGCTTTCCGTTGTTCTTTCCTTCGCCGTTGCGTCCTCGGTTACTTCCACTCAAAGCCCATACAAAGTCGATTCCCTGTCCGCCTTGGTATGCTTGATAGAAATCTGCGACGGGCTCTGCGTTAAAAAACGTACACGTGCCCATAGGGTTTGTGTTGAATAGATAATGAATTTGATACAAGCAATGTTGGTAAGCGTCAGCTTGACTCGCGCATAAGCTTCCCAGGCCGCACGCCATCGCGTTGTTACAGATGGCTGATACGCAGAAGACGATCAAGGCAAGTTTCAGCCGAAGTAACCACGCCGCGGAAAAAGCAGCGGATGCTCGTCGTATCTTGCTCATTTTTTCCCCCTGAGGCGACTTCAATGCTGTGAAGGATGACCGCCTGATTTCTATAGCAAATGAGCGAGCCCGAATCTGTAGGGGATTTCCTACACAAGATTTTTTAATGTGCGAACTACGACCGTGTCGACATTAAGGGCGTCGCAAGAAATTGCGATTTCCCTGTTTGACGAGGTCGAGGCTGCTTATTCTGAGGGGTTTAAGAGTCTTGCGTTGTTTTTTGAAGCGTTGGCCTGGGACCCTTCGATAAGGTTCCCAGTCGAGTAGCTCCCGTTATTGACTAAGCGGCTCGCCTTGTTTCTCGTGATGCAGGCGTGCAAGTTCCAGAGGATCGACGGCGCCGGAGAATTCCCCTGTCTGACTGCCTTCAAGACCCTGCTGTGGATCGACCACGTACTTGCAGAAATCCTCAATCAATATTCGCATCAATCTCGACTCGGCTTCATGTCCAAGTAACCACAGGCCACTGCTTGCAACAGCGAGCAGGAGCTTCTCGTGCTTGCTGGCTTTCCTCGCTGCTCTGTCATCCACGCCGACTTCTTGTTCTAGCTCACGGCTTCCTGTCAGCGATGCCCCAACAGCCGTGCACCCAACGCTTAAACCGCAGCACCCATCACATTGAGCATCAATCGATGTCCTAACCGCAGCAACTTTGCGACCATTACGATGGATTCGCAGCGCGCACTTCGGGATCATAGTTTCGCTGCCAGTGCACCGTAATCGATGCATCGGCAGCCGGGTGTCGAAACCCGTCTCGAAAGTCCGGATATCGCAGGAGTCCCCTGCGGTATCCGGGGTTTCCCGCCTTATGGCGGGTGAGCCAGGCGGGCTTCGTCCCGGCCGTGTGCTTTCGAGCGGTTTTCGACCCTGGCTCGCCCGCCACCTCCGGCGTCAGAAGCGGCGGTGGCATCGTCCCCCAAGAGCCAGTGCGGGTGGATGGATCATAGGATCGGGTAAGAACGGTCCCCCGGCTGGCCGGTTTCATTATTCCAGTGGTGAACCCGGTTAACCCGCAGGCTCCAGGGGCCTGATTGGTCCATCCGCCCGATTCGTTCCAGCTATTCCGTCGCGTAGACGGTCGCCTGACGAATCGCCAACTTCCATTCGCCGCTTTCATCGGTCCAGACTTCCGTGCTGCGTCGATGCACGACCTTGCCGGCAAAACGGGCTTTGCCCACGGGTGTGAGCTTCTCGTCGCCCATCAGCACGACGTCGTGCTGACCGCGAACTGCGGCGTACTCGATTGATCGTTCCATCGACGTGTAGTCGATCAACCCGGTCTTCAGGTTATGCTCCACATCCGCCTTGCGAGCGATCTTGTTGAATGGATTGTTGATCACTGCATCTTGCGCGAAGGCGTCGGCAAAGCCCTTCTCGTCGTGGTTGAGTACGGCCTTTTCCATTCTGTTGGTGGCCTCGAGCGCCGCGGCAATACGGGGATTCTTGACGGCCTGTGCCACCTCGGCATTGGCGGCATGCCATGCAGCATGTGCTGGCGCGATCCCCAGCAGGGGTAGGAGAATCAGCAACGCGGCGGAAAGGCGCATATATTTCTCCAGGCTCTATAAGAACAAGACGAGCCTACGCGCCGTTGATCTCCCCGCCCATCAGCTATCCGATGTCGTCCATTCGCCAGACACAGAAATCACGTACTTTGCGACCACTACGATGGACTTGCGAGGTGCGATTCGGGATCATAACTTCGCTTGACTGCCTGGGTTGCGACGCGCGGCCGGGAGGCGTAAGGTGTGTATTACGTTTGTAATGCATAGGTGTCGCCGCCATGGCTGCTGCAAAAACCGCAACGCTTCCCGCTGTGCGGGTTGACCCTGAGGTCCGAGATGAAGCCGAAGCGCTTCTCGCAGAGGATGAAACCTTGTCTACCTTCATCGAGCGCGCCGTGCTCGAGTGCATTGCACGTCGCAAGACCCATCTGGAATTCGTGCAGCGTGGCCTAGCCGCGCGCGAAGAGGTGCGCCGGACGGGTGTCTACTACACGCCCGAGTTCGTGCTTAACGAGCTTGAGGCCATACAGGCCGATGCTGAAGCTGCGGTCAAAAAGAGCAAGGGCAAGCGTTGAGTTTTCAGATACGGATTTCCGGACAAGCACGCACGGATTTGATACGACTCCATCGCTTCCAGGCCACCCGTGATCCTGCGGTCGGTCGACGTGCGTTGACCGCCATCCATCAGGCGTTCACCAGTCTCGCCAGTGCGCCTTTCATCTATCGCAAGGCGCAACCTGATAATGCCTTCCTACGCGAAATCATTATTCCGTTCGGATCGGCCGGTTACGTTGCCCTCTACGAAATTGACGACGATAAGAGCGTCACCGTGTTGGCTATCCGTCACCAGTTGGAGGAAGACTATTACTGATGGCGGCCGTGCCTAGAACCACTTCGCCTTCTTCAACCCAATAAAGATCCCACCCACGATGCAAGCCACCAGGCAAGTAATAGCCGGATAAGCCCACGGCTGCTTCAACTCCGGCATGTGCTCGAAGTTCATGCCATACCAACTGGTGATCAGCGTGGGCGCTGCCAGCATGGCCGCCCACCCAGCGAGCTTCTTCATCACCTCGTTCTGACCAAAGGTCACAAGCGAAAGGTTCACCGAGATCGCCGCGCTAAGCATTTCGCGCATGGCACTGGTGGATTCGTTCACGCGGAATACGTGGTCGTAAACATCGCGGAAGTAGGCGCGCAGTTCGTCGTGGATCAAATGCGGATGCATGCGCACCAGCTGGCTGATCACATCCTGCAACGGCGCTGCGGCCAGGCGCATGCTCATCAGTTCGCGCTGCATGTCGTACAGGCGTTTGATGGTCTGGCGGTTGAAGGTATCGGCGAAGATATCCTTTTCCAGATCGTGCAGCTCTTCCCGGAAGTCGCGCACGATGGGCAGGAAGTTGTCCACCACGAAGTCGAGCACGGCATACAGGCCGTAGCTCGGCCCCAGCGCCAGCAGTTCCGGCGAGCGCTCGCAGCTCATGCGAGCCGGGGCGTAACTCAACGATGCGCCGTGGCGCACGGTGATCAGGTAGCGTTTGCCGAGGAAGATCTGCGTTTCGCCGAAGGCGATGCTGCCGCCCAGCAATTGCGCCGTCTGCACCACGATGAACAGCGAGTCGCCGTAGGTTTCGATCTTGGTGCGCTGGTGGGCGTACTTGGCGTCTTCCACGGCCAGGTCGTGCAGGCAGAACTCTTCCTGCAGCTTGTCCAGCAGGTGTTCGTCGGGCTCGTGCAGGCCCACCCACACGAAGGTGTCCGGGCCTTTCAACACCTCGCTGATTTCGTCCAGCGTGATGTCGCCGATCTTCGAGCCATCCTTGCGGTAGGCCACGCAGTTGACCACCATCGAATTGTTCAATGGGGCAGGAGTTTCGGGGGCGGGAATATTCAAGGACATGGCCGGCATCATGCCGAGGCGCGTGTTACAGGGCAATCATGGACTTCGTAGTTACTTGCGAAATCGCGAGGCACCCAGCGCCAACCAGATGGGCAAACCCAATCCCACCCAGGGGAAATTCCGCTGGGTATAGAAGGGGAAGGCGTGCAACACCAGAGCCATTACGGCCAGGGCGACGCAGGTCCAGATAACCCGTGCCGAAAATGCCCCATAGCCTCGCCACACCGCCGGTATCAGCAGGAAGGCCAATGGCTGGTAGATCAGCAGGTTAGCGTTGGCCCAGGCCGACTGGTGCTGGGTCAATACCCACAAACCAAGCATCACCACACCCGCGATACCGGCAAACAGCAGCCAGAGCGTCGCCACCGTGCCGTATACGATGCGGGCGGCCCGATATTCCCGGTAAGCGCCCGTCGCCAGCAGCAACACGGCCAGCCCCAGGCCCACGCCAAACAGCGCCAGGCCCAGTTCCGGCGCCACGGCCGGCGGCTGTTCGATGGTGGCCTTGGCCAGCACCTCGGTGGATAGCACCAGCGGCTGGCTGCCGCCCGCGCCGTTGCTCACATACATGCCGGCGATTTCATCGCGCAGCACCATGGGCAGGAAGCTTTCCTTCAAGGCATCCATGGGCTGGTCGGCGTAGGGGCCCAATCCCAAATCCATGCCCAGCATCAGCCAGGTCTGGTTGCTCATCAGCCGCGCGGTCTGCTGGCGGTAGGTCATGCCGCCGGCCTGCTTGGCCAGGTTCGCGCGCAGCTGGCCGCCGAGCGCGCGGTCAAGCGCATCGCGCACTCGCGTGGCGCAGTTGTCCACGTAGTAGTTGTAGTTGTAGCGCGTGTTTTGCGGCTGGATGTTCCAGAACAGGAAGCGCCGGAGGTCTTCCGCCTGCGTCGGGGTGAAGGCCAGCCGCTGTCGCGTGATACCGCGTCCTTCCGATACGTAGAACTGCACGTCTTCGGAGGTGGGCACCGCATCCATGCGATAGCGCATGATGCCGCGCGCGAAGTTCAGCAGGAAACCGGCTTCGTCGAAGTCGAACACGCCATAGTTGAAGGCGATGGCCTCGCCGGAGGCCGGGTCGCGCAGCTCCACGGCGTCGTGGCCGAAGCGCTCCCAGTAGACCTCGCCCGGGCCATAGGTGATGAGCGACACCTGCAAGGTATCGGCCGGTGCTTCGGCAATGCCCGCGAACGCAGGCACGGCCACCAGGGCCAGCAGCAGGAAAAGCAGGCGTTTCAAGGCGTGGGTATCTCGCCCGGGCGATCGACCATCGTCACGCGGAAGCGCTGCACGCGGCGGTCGTCGGCTTCGGTGACGTGGAACAGGAAATCGCCGATGGTCACTTCCTCGCCCACTTCCGGCAGGTGGCCGAATTCGGAGGTGACCATGCCGCCCACGGTATCGAATTCCTCGTCGGAGAAGCTTGCGCCGGTTTCGTCGTTGAAGTCTTCGATGGTGGTCAGGGCGCCCACGTCGAAGGCACCGTCGCCGGTGGCCTGCATCAGCTGGGGTTCTTCCTCGTCGTCGTGCTCGTCGTCGATCTCGCCGACGATCTGTTCAAGCACGTCTTCGATGGTGATCAGGCCCGCCACGCCGCCGTATTCGTCGATCACCAGCGCCATGTGATTGCGGCTGCGGCGGAACTCGGCCAGCAGCACGTTCAGGCGCATGGATTCGGGGATAAGCACGGCGGGGCGCAGCAGCGAGGAAATATCGCAGCCTTCGCCGTCGCCGAAGTACTTCAGGAGGTCTTTCGCCAGCAGGATGCCGAGGATCTCGTCCTTGTCTTCACCGTGCACGGGGAAGCGCGAGTGGCCGGATTCCACCACCGTGGCGAGCACTTCGTGCAGGGTGCCGTCGGTCGGGACCATGACGATCTGGGCGCGGGGCACCATGACGTCGTCGACGGAGAGTTCGGTGACCTTGATTGCACCCTCGACCATGGTCAGGGTGTCGTTGGAGAGCAGGCCGTTGGCCCGTGCCGTGCGCAGTTCCTCGATCAATTCGTCGCGGTTGCGCGGTTCTCCGGAAAACATGTGGCCCAGTCGATCCCACCACGATCGGTGGGCCGGGCCGCCGGTACTGCCAGGGTCCTCGTTCATCACGCTTGTTGCCGAGCCCCATCAAGGGGCGGAAGGGTCAGTTTAGCCCATCCAGATGACACTTGCCGACGGTCGGAGGTAAGGGGTGGGGGGTCAGAGTTGTCACTCTGACCCCGGCTTCGAGGAGCCTCAGAGGTAAGGATCGGCGATGCCAAGAGACGCCAGGATGCGCGTTTCTTGGCTCTCCATGCGCTCGGCCTCGGCGTCTTCCAGGTGGTCGTACCCCAGCAGGTGAAGCACCCCGTGCACCGTCATATGGGCCCAGTGATGGGCCGGCTTCTTGCCCTGTTCGGCGGCCTCCCGGGCCACCACGGGTGCGCAGATGGCGAGATCGCCGATCAGCGGCAGGGCGACGCCAGGCGGTAATTCCGCAGGGAAGGAAAGTACGTTGGTGGGGTAGTCCTTGCCCCGGTAGTCGCGGTTGAGCGCCTGGCCTTCCTCGAGTCCGACAATGCGGATGGCCAATTCCGTAGCCTTGCGGCGCTTGGCGCCGTGCAAGGCTGCTTGCACCCACTTACGGAAACTTGCGGCCGACGGCACACCCGCCCGGGGCACGCCGTAGCCCACCGAAAGTGTCAGCGCGCTACCTGACATGCGTGTTGTCGGCGTTCTCGGTGGTCTCGAACGCCTCGTAGGCACGCACGATCTTGGCCACCAGCGGATGGCGCACCACGTCGCGCGAGGTATAGAAGGTGAAGCTGATGCCGTCGACGCCGCGCAGCACCTCGATGGCGTGGCGCAGCCCCGAACGGACATGGCGGGGCAGGTCCACCTGGGTCACGTCGCCGGTGATCACCGCCACCGTGCCGAAGCCGATGCGGGTGAGGAACATCTTCATCTGCTCGACGGTGGTGTTCTGCGCTTCGTCCAGGATCACGAACGAGTCGTTGAGGGTGCGGCCGCGCATATAGGCCAGCGGCGCGATCTCGATCACGTTGCGCTCGATCAGCTTGGCCACTTTCTCGAAGCCGAGCATTTCGTACAGGGCGTCGTACAGCGGGCGCAGGTAGGGATCGACCTTCTGGCTAAGATCGCCCGGCAGGAAGCCAAGCTTCTCGCCCGCTTCCACCGCCGGACGCACCAGCAGCACGCGTTGCACGCGGTTCGCTTCCAGCGCTTCCACGGCGCTGGCCACGGCAAGGTAGGTTTTGCCGGTACCGGCGGGGCCCACGCCGAAGTTGATGTCATGCGTGGCGATGGCGTGCAGGTAGCGCGCCTGGTTCGGGCCACGGCCCTTGATCACGCCGCGCTTCACCTTGATCGTGACTTCCTGCGTGCCGTCGGTGTCGGATACCAGCGCGTCCACGCCGCTCTCGGCCAGGTGCAGGTTGATGGCGGCGCCGGTGAGCGATTCGTTCTCCGTGGCCTGGTAGAGCGAACGCAGAACTTTTTCGCCGGCGATGGCGGCGGCCTCCTCGCCGATCACGCGGAAGATGTTGCCGCGGTGATCGATCTCCACGCCCAGGCGCAATTCCACCTGACGCAGGTGTTCGTCGAACGGGCCGCACAGGTTGGCAAGGCGCGCGTTGTCTTCCGGATCAAGCGGGAAGTCGCGCTGGGTAAGGCCGTCGGTCATGAGATCTCGAGTTCGAAGCCGGCCACACGTCCGCGTAGGGAGTTGGTCATGGCCTCGGTGATGGTGACGTCCACGAAGGTCCCGATCATGCGGGCATCGCCGGGAAAATTCACGTAGCGCATGTTTTCGGTACGGCCGGTCATCTCGCGCGGATTCTTGCGGCTGGGCTTTTCCACCAGCACGCGCTGCACCGTGCCCACCATGGCCTGGTTGATGCGGTTGGCATTGGCGGTGACGGCAGCCTGCAGGCGGGTGAGCCGTGCGTGCTTCACTTCCATCGGCGTGTCGTCGGCGAGGTTCGCCGCCGGCGTGCCGGGACGGGAGGAGAAGATGAAGGAGAAGCTCTGGTCGAAGCCGACATCATCGATCAGCTTCATGGTCTTCTCGAAATCATCGTCCGTTTCGCCGGGGAAGCCGACAATGAAATCCGACGATACGCAGATGTCCGGACGCACGGTGCGCAGCTTGCGGATCTTCTGCTTGAATTCGATCGCGGTGTAGCCGCGCTTCATGGCCGACAGGATGCGGTCGGAACCCGCCTGCACGGGCAGGTGCAGGTAGTTGGCCAGCTGCGGCACGCTGGCATAGGCCTCGATCAGCGACTCGGAGAACTCCAGCGGATGCGAAGTGGTGAAGCGGATGCGGCCGATGCCTTCGATGCCGGCGATGGCGTGGATCAGTACGGCAAGGTCCGCTTCACCACCGTCAAAGGTGGGGCCGCGGTAGGCGTTGACGTTCTGGCCAAGCAGGTTCACTTCGCGCACGCCCTGGGCGGCGAGCTGCGCCACTTCCACCAGGACATCGTCGAAGGGGCGGCTGATTTCCTCGCCACGGGTATAAGGCACCACGCAGTACGAGCAGTACTTCGAGCAGCCTTCCATGATCGAGACGAACGCGGTGGGGCCTTCGGCGCGCGGCTCCGGCAGGCGGTCGAATTTCTCGATCTCGGGAAAGCTGATGTCCACCTGCGGCTTGCCGGTGCGGCGGCGGGCGTCGATCAGCTCCGGCAGCCGGTGCAGGGTCTGCGGACCGAAGACCAGATCCACATAGGGCGCGCGGGAGACGATGGCCTGACCTTCCTGCGAGGCCACGCATCCGCCGACGCCGATCACCACGCCTTCCTTATGTTGTTTGTAGCCCTTCCAGCGGCCGAGCTGGCTGAAGACTTTCTCCTGTGCCTTCTCGCGGATCGAGCAGGTATTGACCAGGATGACGTCGGCCTCGCTTTCATCGAGGGTGAGTTCCAGGCCGTGCGACGCCTTGAGCACGTCGGCCATCTTGGCCGAGTCGTACTCGTTCATCTGGCAGCCGTGGGTCTTGATGAAAAGCTTGCCGCTCATGGAGTTGCCGCGGTGGATGGGTCGGCCATTTTACCCGCTATGGGGCCCGGCGTGGGGTGACAACACGAGGCGCTCCGGCCAAACTGCCGCCCATGACGCACCGTGGCCGCCTGACCATCCTCCTGGCCCTGGCAGCCCTTTGGCTCGCCAGCCCGGTGCGTGCGGCCACACTTTACCGATGCACCGGGGCCACCGGTGAGACGGTTTTTGCCAGCTCCACGGCCGGCTACAAGGACTGCAAGAAGCTCGATATCCCGGTATCGGCGCCCTCGCGCCGTGGCCCGGTGAATGCCAAACCGCTGGCCCAGGGCGTCTCGCCGGCCTCCACGCCGAAGGCGGAACCCGGGCAAAAAGTGGTGGCCGCCCCCCAGGTGGTGGCCCCGAAGAGTCACTGGGACTACCAGGAAACCAAGGAGCCGCTGCCGATCGCCGAGGAGCCGCCCCAGCCGAAGGCCGCGAAGGTGTTGCGCGGTTCGGTGTACCGGGTGACCCGGGCCGATGGCACGGTGGAATACACCAATGTGGCCCCGGCAGGCGCGAAGGGCAGTGCGGTGACCATGCTCTTCAGCTACATCGCCACCTGCGTTGCCTGCGACCTGCATTCGAAGATCAATTTCGATACGGTGGCACTGAACCTGAGCGCCTATGCCGATGTGATCCGCGTGGCCAGCGCAGAATTCGGCGTGGACCAGGCCCTCTTGCGGGCGGTGATCCATGCCGAAAGCGGGTACAACCCGCGCGCGCTGTCGATCAAGGGCGCCCAGGGCCTGATGCAGCTGATGCCTGGCACCGGCCGGGAGATGGGCGTGGCCGATGCCTTCGATGCCGAACAGAACATCCGGGGCGGGGCGCGATACCTTGCGATCCTGCTGCGCGCCTTCAACGGCGATGAGCGCCTGGCCGCTGCGGCCTATAACGCGGGGCAGCGCTCGGTAGAGAAGTACAACGGGGTGCCGCCCTACGCCGAGACACAGGTCTATGTCGAGCGCGTGGGCATCCTGCGCCGCCGCTACGGCGCCGCCGTTCCGCTCGCCCTGCGGGCTAATGTTGCGGAATGATCGCGGGGCTCACACCCTGGGGATTGGCCGTTGACTGCACGGGGATCGACGGGCGCTGCACAATCTTCACCGGCGCGGTGAAGGGGATGCCGTTGCGCAACCCCGAGACATCCACCGTGGCGCCCGGCGACTGCATGGCCTCGCGGCGGCGCAGGTCGTTGGCGTCGACGATGTCCGTGTTGCCGAAACGCAGCAGCACGTCGCGAGGCTGGATGCCCGCGGTGGCTGCCGGGCCGCCGGGGTAGACGTCATTGACCATCACGCCGCGTGCGGCGGATGGCAGGCCGCTATCCGCCGATACGGCAACGGCGCCGTAGTCCGCACCCATCCAGCCACGGGTGACGTGCCCGGTGGCGATGATCTGGTCCAGCACCTGCTTCGCGCTGGACACCGGGATGGCGAAGCCGATGCCCTCGGCACCCACGGCCTGGCCGATCAGGGCGGTGTTGATGCCCACCAGTTCGCCATAGGCATTGACCAGTGCGCCGCCTGAGTTGCCCAGGTTGATGGCGGCATCGGTCTGGATGAAGATTTCGGGGCTCGACAGGTTCAACTGGCGGCCCATGGCACTGATGATGCCCATGGTCACCGTCTGGCCGATGCCGAAGGGGTTGCCGATGGCCAGCACCACGTCGCCCACACGTTGCTTATGCGCGGGGGCCGCGAGGGGAATTTCCGGCAGGCTGCCTGCGTCGATCTTCAGCACGGCCAGGTCCGTTTCGTCGTCCGAGCCCACCACGCGGGCCTTGAACACCCGGCCGTCGTAGAGCAGCACCTGGATGTCGTAGGCGCTGGCGATCACATGGTTGTTGGTCAATACATAACCATCGGGCGAGACGATCACCCCCGATCCCAGGTTCTGTTCGCGGCGTTTGGTCACCGGGCCGGTGGGCACGCGCAGGATGCGTTGCATCACCGGGTCGGCAAAAACTTGGGAGGGCTGTTCGCTCACCAGACGGTTGGCGTAGATGTTCACCACCGCCGGTGCGGCACGGCTTACGGCATCGGCGTAGCTGGCGGGACCGGATGCGACCGGTGGCGTGGCCAGGGTCGATGATGGCGTCGTCGGGGCCGGCCCGAAGCCCAGCCGCGCACGCAGGACCTGGCCGGTGCCAGGCCAGACGAGGCCGATGGTAAAGGCAACCGCCAACCCCAACACGACGAACTGGGCGATGAAGGCGATGCCGCGGGCGGCCGGTTTCATGGGTAGAGCGGGTCCTTCGGACGGTCGTCGGATGGGCGGCCAATCGGTACCGGTTCGGGAATAACCTCGGACCGGATGCACCAGTGTATGTCAACACGTTCAGTTTTATTGTGTGCCCCGGGGGCAAACGCTACACTAACGCGATTTTTGCGGGTCGAGAAAACCCGCACCTCAATGGCATATGTTCCGGAGAGCCTGATGGCGAACGAAGTCGTCGATCACGGCCGACGCCGTTTCCTCACCATCACCACGGCAGTGGTGGGTGGTGTGGGAGTGGTGGCGGCGGTCGTGCCCTTCATTAAATCCTGGGAGCCGAGCGCCCGCGCGAAAGCCGCCGGTGCACCGGTTACCGCCGACATTTCGAAAATCGAGCCAGGCCAAAAGGTGACGTTCGCCTGGCGCAGCCAGCCGGTTTTCGTGGTCAATCGCACCAAGGACCAGCTTGCCGCGCTTCCCTCGCTCGACGTCCGCCTGACGGATCCGAAGTCCGAAGTCACCGACCAGCAGCCGAAGTACGCGCAGAACCCCACCCGTTCCATCAAGCCCGAGTGGCTGGTGGTGGTGGGCTTGTGCACGCATCTGGGTTGCGTGCCCGACTTCGAGCCGGTGATGAAGCCTGAGCCGTTCGACCCGAACTGGAAGGGCGGTTTCTACTGCCCTTGCCACAAGTCGCGTTACGACCTGGCCGGCCGCGTCTTCCAGGGCGTTCCCGCCCCGAAGAATTTGCCGGTGCCGCCGTACCACTTCGTGGACGACAACACGATCCAGATTGGCGTCGATCCGAAGGAGGCCGGCTAATGGCTAATGTATTCACCCGCGTGGGCGAGTGGGTCAACGAGCGCGCGCCGAATCTGGCGCCGACGTACCGCAAGCACATGACGGAGTACTACGCACCGAAGAATTTCAATCTTTGGTACTACTTCGGCTCGCTCGCGCTGCTGGTGCTGGTCAACCAGATCGTCACCGGCATCTTCCTCACCATGAACTACAAGACCAGCGCCCTTGAGGCGTTCAACTCGGTCGAGTACATCATGCGCGATGTGGAGTGGGGCTGGCTGATCCGCTACATGCACTCCACCGGCGCTTCGTTGTTCTTCATCGTGGTGTTCCTGCACATGTTCCGTGGCCTGATGTACGGGTCGTACAAGAAGCCGCGCGAGCTGGTGTGGCTGCTGGGCATGCTGATCTTCCTGGTGCTGATGGCCGAAGCCTTCATGGGCTACGTGCTGCCTTGGGGCAACATGTCGTTCTGGGGCGCCAAGGTGATCATCTCGCTGTTCGGCACCATCCCGGTGATCGGCTCGACCCTGGTGGAGTGGATCATGGGCGACTTCCTGCCCGCCGATGCCACCTTGAACCGCTTCTTCGCCCTGCACGTGATCGCGCTGCCGATCGTGCTGCTGCTGCTGGTGGTGCTGCACCTGGCCGCCCTGCACGAAGTGGGTTCGAACAACCCCGATGGCGTTGAAATCAAGAAAGGCCCGAAGGGCAATCGCTGGGACGACCACAAGCCGGCTGACGGCATTCCCTTCCACCCGTATTACACGGTGAAGGATCTGGTCGGCGTTGGCTTCTTCCTGATGATCGCGGCCTTCATCATCTTCTTCGCGCCCACCTTCGGCGGCTGGTTCCTCGAGCACGACAACTTCATCCCGGCCAACAACCTGGTCACGCCCACGCACATCAAGCCGGTGTGGTACTTCACGCCCTTCTACGCGATCCTGCGCATGATCCCGTCGCTGTTCGGCACGGCCGTGTGGGGTGTGATCGCCATGTTCGGCGCCATCGTGCTGCTGTTCCTGGTGCCCTGGATCGACCGCGGCCAGGTCCGTTCCATCCGCTATCGCGGCCTGGGCTTCAAGGTGCTGCTGTTTACCTTCGTGGTGGCCTTCATTGCGCTGGGCGCGGTAGGCGCGGGTGTCATCGCCGAGATCATGCCCTCGTGGGAAATCTTCTTCGGCCGGGTCTGGACCATCGTCTACTTCGGGTTCTTCCTTGGGCTGTGGGCTTACACGCATTTCGGCTGGGAGAAGACCAAGCCGGTTCCGGAACGGGTGACGACGCATGACTAAGCGGTATTTCTCCATCATCGCACTCGCCTTCGGCCTCTTCGTCGGCGGTACGTCCGCCGTCATGGCCGAGGAAGGCCCGGAGCTGCCGCCCGCCGGCACCAACGTGCGCGACACCGCTTCCCTGCAGCGCGGCGCCAAGTTGTTCTTCAACTATTGCGTGGGCTGCCACTCGCTCAAGTACGTGCGCTACTCGCGCATCGCCGAGGACCTCGGCCTGTCCGAACAGGACGTGATGGACAACCTCAATTTCACCGGCGCGAAGTTCGGTGAAACGGTGGTCTCGCACATGCCCGAAGACTCCGCCAAGGAATGGTTCGGCAAGGCACCGCCCGACCTCTCCCTGGAAGTGCGCGCCAAGGGCCAGGACTGGGTATTCAACTACCTCAATTCCTTCTACCTTGACCCGTCCCGCCCGGTGGGCTGGAACAACACCGTCTTCGCCAATGCCTCGATGCCGAACCCCCTGTGGGAACTGCAGGGCGTGCAGGTGGCGGTCAAGGGCAAGCCGGACGCCCAGGGCGAGGCCGAGGTCGAGAAGCTTGAGCTGGCCCAGCCCGGCCGCATGACCCCCGAACAGTTCAGGGGAGCCACCCGCGACCTCACCGCCTTCCTGGAGTACGCGGCCGAGCCCGCGGCGCTCCAGCGGCAGTCGATGGGCGTCTGGGTGATCCTGTTCCTGGCCGGTTTCACCTTCCTGGCGTATATGCTCAAGCATGAATACTGGAAGGACGTCCACTAAGGGCGCAAGGGCGGCGCAAGCCGCCCTTCTTCATAGGGTAGGCTAAAGCCGGCATTTCCCCAGGGGAGGAGAGCAAGGTTATGGTGCAAAACGCCCGTTCGCGGACCGTACTCGCGCTCTACACCACCGCCGAGGACGTCCAGTGCCACCGTACGCGCCTCGTGCTCGCCGCCAAGGGCGTCAGCTACGAACGCGTGATGGTCGACCCGGAGAAGCCGCCGGCCGACCTGGTCGACCTCAATCCCTATGGCACGCTGCCGACCCTGGTCGACCGCGACCTCACGCTCTACGACACCTATGTGGTGTGCGAGTACCTCGACGAGCGCTACCCGCACCCGCCGCTGATGCCGATCGACCCGTTGTCCCGGGCCCGCCTGCGGCTGGCCGCGGTGCGCATCGAGCGCGACTGGCTGCCCGAAATCAACGTGATCCGCGCCGGCGGCAAGCCTGCCGAGGCGGCTCGCAAGCGGCTGCGCGAGCACCTGCTTGAGGCCGTGCCGCTGTTCAAGGCCTCCCGTTTCTTCCTGAATCCTGAAATGAGCCTGGCCGATTGCCTGGTGGCCCCGGTGGTCTGGCGCCTGCCGATGCTTGGGGTCGACCTGGGCAAGGAAGGCAAGCCGATCATCGATTACGGCGAACGGCTATTCCACACCCAGGGGTTTGCGCGTAGCCTGACGCCTGAAGAAAAAGCGATGCGCGAACTGTAAATGACTGATACCAGCGAACCCACCGGCATGACTTCCAATCGCCCGTACCTGTTACGGGCGATCTACGACTGGATCAGCGACAACGGGCTTACGCCCTATGTGCTGGTCGATGCCGGCCAGGCCGGGGTGAAAGTACCCAGCCATGTGATCAAGAACGGCCAGGTGGTGCTTAACCTGGCCATGCGCGCGGTGGCCAACCTCGACCTCGGCAACGACGTCATCAGCTTCCAGGCCCGTTTTTCCGGGGTGAGCCAGTCGATCAGCATCCCGGTCACGGCCGTGCTGGCGCTGTACGCGCAGGAAAACGGCCAGGGCATGATGTTTCCCGCCGACGAAAATGCCGCCGTGGCGGGCGAGGGCGGTGGTGGCAACGATGCCGAGGGTGATTCCGAGCCGCCGCCGTCCGACGACCGCCCCAAGCGCGGTGCGCCGCACCTGCGGGTCGTGAAGTAACCCCTTACGAGGGGTCTTTCGGCCTTGGCCGGAACGGGATGACGTTGTCGCTGCCGCCCTCGGCGATGCGCTTGGGCGTGGGTGGCGGCCGCCGGGGGCCGTAAACGGCCTCGGGGTAATCGGGCTCCGCCGAAGCAAAGGCGGCTGCCTCCCGCTCGGGCATCACCAGCCGGGCCACCCGGCGTCCCCGCATCCAGATCTGGCCGCCCTGCCGCGTGCGGCCGTCCAGGCTCACTTCGAAGCCATAGCGCACTTCCACGCCCAGGTGGCCGTCGTGCCGGTACAGGCGCAGGCCCGATAGCGCCACGCTCTGGTCCAGCAACTGGATGTCGTGTTCGCTGCATAGTCGCGACGCCTGCGCCACGGCGCGCTCCCGGGCAGCCGTCAGCCCCATCCATGAGGCCACCAGGCCGCATAGCAGGAGCAGGACGAAAAGGTCGGTTAGCGAAAGCATGGAAACAGTGTGTGGCCGCCGGGCCCCACTCGCAAGCGCTTAAGGGCTAATCCAGCTGAAGTCGCAGCGAAAGATCGATCGCACGAACGTGCTTGGTCAGGGCGCCGGTGGAAATGAAGTCGACACCCGTGGCCGCGATCCGTGCCAGCGAGGCGATCTCCACGTTGCCTGACACCTCCAGAGGCACCCGGCCATCGGCGACGCGCACCGCTTCCAGGAGGTTCTCGTGGCTGAAGTTGTCCAGCAGGATGCGGTCCACGCCGGCATCGATGGCCTGGCGCAGCTCATCGAGCGTCTCCACCTCCACCTCAAGCAACAGCCGCGGATGCAGGGTGCGTCCGGCGGTGACCGCGCGGTCGATGCCGCCGGCGGCGATGATGTGGTTTTCCTTCACCAGGATGGCGTCGAACAGGCCCACCCGGTGATTGGTGCCGCCGCCGCAAAGCACGGCGTACTTCTGCGCCATGCGCAGGCCCGGGAGCGTCTTGCGCGTATCGAGGATGCGTGTGCGGGTGCCGGCGACTTCCGCCACGAAGCGGGCGGTGGTGGTGGCCGTGCCCGACAGCAGCTGCAGGAAGTTCAGCGCCGAGCGCTCGGCGGTCACCAGGGCGCGGGCACTGCCGTGCAGCATGCAGATCACCTGGTCCGCGGCGATGCGGTCGCCGTCGGCCGCGCGCCACTGGATCACCACGTGCGGGTCCATATGGCGGAAGCAGGCGTCGAACCAGTCCTGGCCGGCGAGGACGGCGTCCTCGCGGCAGGTCAGCACCGCGCTGGCGGTGGCATCGTGGGGAAGCAGGTCCGCGGTGACATCGCCGCCGCCGATGTCCTCGGCCAGGGCGCGCGCCACATCGGCGTCCACGCGAATGGGATCCGGCCGCGCCAGCGACGCGGCCGGGGAAGATGATGCGGTCATGGAGTATCCGAGCCTGGCTGGCGCAGCTTCTCGACGATGGCGTCCATCGCACGGTCGAACAGCAACGCGGATTCGAGCACCGTGGCGCGGCCGTTGGCGAGCGCAGCAGCCAGCGACACCTGGCTATGGTCGGCCACTTTCAGGCCACGGCGGTTGACGAACAGGTAGCGGCCGCTGATCGGGCTGATCCACGACAGCTTGGCGCGTTCGCTGTTTTCCTCTTCATCGACGAAGGCCACCCACTGGCCCACGCGCAACTCCGCGGCCTGGGCCAGGAAGTTGTCGGCGATGGCATCGTCGTCGATACCCAGGTCGTCGTCTTCGGGTTCGAGCAGCTCCGGCTCGACGATGGCCTGGATGGAATCGGGAATCGGCAGCGGCGCGGCCGGGGTATCCACCGCAGGCGCGCGCGCCTCGCCCAGCTGCTGGCGATAGAACTCCTGCAGCTGCGTCATCAATTGTTCGGTATCGGCTTCCTGGAACGCCACGGCGGCCAGGCCCCGGCGCAGGTTGCGCTCGATGAAGGGCAGGCGGTTGCGCAGCAGCTGCCGCGCGGTGGGATCGGACATGGGCTGCACGGTGGCGATGAAGTCGTCGACGAAGCGCAGGGCTTCGCGGAACTCGGGGGACTCATCGCCCTGGCGCAGCAGCGTCAGGACAAGATAGTTGGCCCAGGCGCGGGTAAGCACGCCATGCGCCAGCGCCGGCAGATGCCGCTGGCCGATGCGGTCGACGATCTCGCGCGCGGCGCGGCGGCGTGCCTGCTCGAGCTTCTCGCGGCCACGGGTGGATTCGGCCACGCGCTGCTCGGCCAGTTCCGCACGCTTGCGGCCGACGTCCAGGAATTCCTGCAACTCGCCCGACAGGCGATCGAAGATGTGCATGTCATCGTCGAAATCCTGCAGCAGGCGATCGACGATGGATTTGACCTTGTCATACAGGCGGTGGTCGCGGTCGGCATCCACCGACCAGCCCTTGCCGGCGTCGGCAAGCGCATCGAGCAGGCGGCGCGCCGGATGGTTGCGATGGGCGAACATGCGCCGGTCGATCAGCGCGACCTTCAGATACGGGATCTGCAGGCGGGCCAGCAGTACTTGCATCTCGGCCGGCAGGTTGCGGTCTTCGAGGATGAATTCGAAGAGCATGCCGACGAGGTCGATGGTGTCCTCGTCCATGCTGGCCACGTGCGTGGCCGGCTGGCCGCGCAACTGGCCCAACTGCAGCAGCAGCTGTTCCTTCAGGTGGCCGACTTCTGCATTGCTTTCGGCAGGGCTTAGCGGAACGCCGTGCGTGGTGCCGGCGATCTGGCTCTGCAGCAGGGTGAGTGCGCCCAGCAGTTCCGCCGGGGTCGGCGGGGGACCGACGGGGCCTGTCGCGTAGTGGCCGCCTGCCATGCCGCCGCCGGCCTGTCCGCCATGGCCCACCACGCCGCGCCGCGCGCTGAAGAGCGACTGCAGGGTATGCATGATGTCGGCGGTGTAGTCGCCGCTGGTGCCGTCGTCGGGCTGGTACTCGGGGGGCAGGGGCGTGCCGTCGGCCGAAACGCGCGGGGTCGTGCTTTCGGTGCGGCGCCCGGGAAGTTCGTGGCGCAGTTGCGGCAACACGCCGGCCTTGGCCAGCTCGTTGTTGACCTCGTCGTAGAGCTCATCCAGGCCCGACAGCACGTAACGGTCGAACAGCTTGTAGATGATCAGCTTTACCCGGACATCCACGCCCAGCTCGCGCACGGCCTGGCGGAATGCCTGCGACAGTGCACTGGGACCGATGGGGTTATTGGCGTCGTCGGTGCGGGTGCCACCACAGATCACCGACAGGCGCTGGTTCACCGCGAACAGGGCGCGCGCCATGCGGGTTTCGTTCTTGCCCACCATGCTGGTGATGGCGAGCGATTCCTCAAGCTCGCTTTCACCCACCAGCGAAAGCTCCGGTGTCATGAAGGCGTTGCGTTCGGGGTTGTCCGGTTCGCTGCGGGCGCGGCCGGCGGAGAAGTCGGCGAAGTCGCGGCTGGTCTGGCCAAGGAAACTGCGTTCCACCAGCGCCCGCTTCTTGCGCACTTCGCGCATGCCGTCGAAGTACTGGGTTTGCGCCGCGTTGCTCTCGGCTTTCTCGGCCAGGTCGAACAGGGCGTCGTCGACGTTCTCGAACATGTTGCTGGCCAGCGCGTGCAGCTTTTGCGTGGCGATGCCGCGGACGGCGATCAGGAGGTCGCCCACACGGCTTTCTCGCGGGTCGAGCCGCGCGCCCAGGTCCACCACATTGGAAGGCTCTTTGGCGTTATTCATCGCCGCACCTGGATTCGCTTGGGAAGCCCCCGCTCCGAACGATCAGTTTGCCGGAAAGCGGGTTTCGATTTGTGACCCCTATCACGGTCGGGCTGTTCAAGGGCTTGCGGGCCACTCGTTGAACTGGACCGTGCCAATACCTTGCTCGGGAAGCATGACGGGAATGCCATCGTCCACCCGGTAGACCACCTTGCCGTCGGTGGTGACCAGGGCTTCGTCCACGCGCTGGGAGAGCTTCTCGCCTGCCACGTTCTGCACCTGGCCCTTCTCGATGCCGGCGTTGAGCATCTCCAGCTCGCCCGGTTTGAGGGTTCGCAGCGGTCGCTTGCTGACGGGGCAGCAGAGGATATCGAGCAGACGCTTGTCCATGGGGAGGGGTCAATGCCTAATGCCTGGAATGCGCTTACAATAACGCTTTTTTGGATATCCAGGCGATGACTCCTGCGGCTTCGGCGCCCCGCGTGGGCGTGGTGATGGGCTCGTCTTCCGATTGGGAGACCATGGAGCACGCTTGCAACATCCTGACGGACCTGGGTATCGCCCACGAGGTCCGGGTGGTCTCGGCGCATCGCACGCCCGACCTTCTTTTCTCCTATGCCGAAGAAGCCGTGGGCCGTGGCCTGCAGGTGATCATCGCCGGTGCCGGTGGCGCCGCCCACCTGCCGGGGATGCTCTCGGCCAAGACGCGCCTTCCCGTCTTTGGCGTGCCGGTGCAGTCCAAGGCCCTCAATGGCATGGATTCCCTGCTTTCCATTGCCCAGATGCCGGCCGGTATCCCGGTAGGCACGCTGGCGATCGGCCGGGCCGGCGCCTGCAATGCCGGCCTCCTGGCCGCCGCCGTACTGGCCCTGCACGACCCTGCCGTGGCCCGCGCACTGGACGAGTTCCGCGCCCGCCAGACCGCGGCGGTGCTCGATAAGCCGGACCCTCGTTCGTGAGTCGCCGTCAGCCGGTACTTGGCATCCTGGGCGGAGGGCAGCTGGCCCGCATGCTCACCCTGGCCGCCGCACCCCTCGGCGTGCGCACCTACGTGGTGGACGGCGCGGCCGACGCCTGTGCCGGGCAGGTCGGCCCGCTACTGGTGGCCGATTACAGCGATGCCCAGGCCCTGGCCGGGTTCGCCGGCTCGGTCGATGTGGTGACCTTTGATTTCGAGAACGTGCCGGCGGAAGCCGCCGCGGGTCTGGCGGCGCTCGTGCCGGTGTACCCGGCCCCCCAGGCCCTGGCCGCGACCCAGGACCGCCTGGCCGAGAAAACCCTGTTCCGCGAATGCGGTCTGGATACTCCCGATTTCCATCCCGTGGACACCCGGGCCGACCTCGACCTGGCCATCAGCCGGGTCGGCACCCCGGCGATCCTCAAGACACGCCGCCTCGGCTACGACGGCAAGGGCCAGTTCCGCCTGCGCACGTCCGACGACGCAGACGCCGCATGGGCAGCACTCGGCCGCCAAGCCCAGGCACACGGCCTGATCCTCGAAGCCTTCATTCCTTTCGACCGGGAACTGTCCGTGCTTGCCGTGCGCGGCCGCGACGGCGACTTCCGCACCTGGCCGCTCACCCGCAACTGGCACACCGACGGCGTGCTGGCGCTAAGCCTCGCCCCGGCCCCAAACATCCCTTCGAACCTGCAGGTCGATGCCGTCCGTCACGCCCGTACCCTGGCCGAACGCCTCGATTACGTCGGCGTATTCGCCCTGGAACTCTTCGTCCGCGCCGGCAAGCTGCTGGGCAACGAAATGGCCCCCCGCGTCCACAACTCCGGCCACTGGACCATCGAAGGCGCCCACACCAGCCAATTCGAAAACCACGTCCGCGCCGTCCTCGGCATGCCACTGGGCGACACCGGCGTCCGCGGTCCCAGCGCCATGTTCAACTTCATCGGCGACCTCCCCGACCCCTCCCCAGTACTCAAAGCCACCGACGCCCACTGGCACGACTACGGCAAGCAGCCGCGTGCCGGCCGCAAGGTGGGCCATGCCACGGTATGCGCGAAGGATGCCGATACCCTGCGTTCGCGGGTGGCATCGCTCGCCGCGGCGTTGGGTCGAGAAAGCCAGGGCCAACCGGCGGTCGACGCACTCGGTTGAGTCGATGGGAGTTGAGTTGGGGGTCAGAGTAATTACTCTGACCCCGGATCACTCACGGGCGATTTCTTTTCGACAGCGGAATGCAGTGTCTACGCCGCGCGCAGACTCTCTACGCGCGGCGTTTGCTCTGCACTCACTCGCTCTAACTCAAGGGTCGGAGGGGAGTGGGCGGCGGTCACCCTGAGAGCGCTTCCGCAGGAGGGCAAAGCCCGACGAGGACTTAGCGACCAGGGTGACCGCCGCCCACTCCCACCCCTCACCGCTACGCGAGGTTGGACGCAGCGAAGTCCCAGTTGACGAGGTTCCAGAAGGCTTCGACGTATTTGGGGCGGGCGTTGCGGTAGTCGATGTAGTAGGCGTGTTCCCAGACGTCGGCGGTGAAGAGGGGCTTGTCGCTGCCGGTGATGGGGGTGGCGGCGTTGGAGGTGTTGACGATGGCCAGGCTGCCGTCGGTGCGCTGCACGAGCCAGGTCCAGCCGGAGCCGAAGTTGCCGACGGCGCTCTTGGTGAATTCTTCCTTGAAGGAGTCGAACGAGCCGAAGGCCTTGTCGATGGCGTCGCCGAGCTTGCCTGACGGCTTGCCGCCGCCCTTGGGGCTCATCGAGTGCCAATAGAAGGTGTGGTTCCAGATCTGGGCGGAGTTGTTGAAGATGCCACCGGACGACTTCTTGATGATGTCTTCCAGGTTGGCGTTCTCGAACTCGGTCCCCTTGATCAGGTTGTTCAAGTTGGTCACGTAGGCCTGGTGGTGCTTGCCGTAGTGATATTCGAGCGTCTCGGCCGAGATGTGCGGTTCGAGGGCGTTCTTTTCGTAGGGAAGCGGGGGAAGCTCGATCGCCATGATTTGCTCCTTAGCGGTGGCTGGGAAGAAACGTGGGGGACAGGCCAAGTGGGCCGGGCCGAACTGCTACAATAGCCAAATCCGTGCTAGTTAATGATGAATCTTTTCTATGGACGCCGTCGCGCGAATCAAGGCCATCGTGGCCGGCCATCCCATCGTGATCTTCATGAAGGGCACGCCCCAGTTCCCGATGTGCGGGTTCTCCAGTCGTGCCGTGCAGGCGCTGGAAGCCGCCGGCGCCGCCTATCATGCCGTCAATGTGCTGGAAGATCCCGAGATACGCGCCAGTCTTCCGAAATTTTCCAACTGGCCCACGTTCCCGCAGGTGTTCCTGCAAGGTGAACTGATCGGCGGTTGCGATATCGTCGAAGACTTGCATGCGGCCGGTGAATTGAAGCGCATGGCCGCCGACGTCGCGGTCAGCGGCCCGTGAGCACGCTACCCCTGGTAACGCTTCCGGCGACGCTGCCGGAGGGCGACCTCACCGGTCGCGTGGTGATGGTTACCGGCGCCACTGGCGGACTGGGCAGTGCCGTGGCGCGCGCATGCGTGCGCGCCGGTGCCACGGTGATCCTTGCGGGTCGACGCGTGCGTTTCCTCGAGAAGCTCTACGACGAACTGAAAAGCTTCGGCCAAGGCGAACCGTTGATCGTGCCGGTCGATCTGGAATCGGCTACCCCGACGGACTTCGAGGCCATCGCCGATGGCATCGGCAACGAGTTTGGCCGTCTGGACGGATTGGTCCACGCTGCCGCGCATTTCGGTGGACTCACTCCGCTGTCGCAGCACAAGCCCGACGACTTCCTGCGCGCGCAGCAGGTGAATGTGGCCGCGCCCTTCGCGCTGACCCAGGCATGCCTGCCGTGGCTTGCGAAGTCCGCCGACAGTGCCGTGGTGTTCGTACTGGACGACGCCGACCTCACTTCGCGTGCCCATTGGGGTGGTTACGGCGTATCGAAGGCCGGGCTTGAACGGCTAACGGCGATACTGCACCAGGAACACGACAAGGGCGCGATGCGCGTGCATGCGGTGTTGCCCGCACCGATGCGCACGGCCCTGCGTCGCGAAGCGTATTTTGGCGAAGACACCCTTAAGCACCCGACACCGGATGGCACGGCTTCGGCTATCGTCGCCTTGCTTTCCGCTGCCGGCGGCTTTGCCCGCGGCGCCACGCTCGACCTCCGTTCCACTCCGGCCTAAAAGGAATCGCACGCGTGGAAGCACAGATGACCACGCTTTCGGCAGGCATCCTTTTGTTCCTGATCATGGATCCGCTGGGCAACATCCCGTTGTTCTTGGCCCTGCTCAAGAACGTTCCGCCAAAGCGCCGCCGTTACGTGATGGTGCGGGAACTGTTGATCGCCCTCGCGGTACTGGTGGGCTTCCTGCTGGGCGGACAGTACATCCTGAAACTGCTGCAACTGAGGCCGGAATCGGTAAGCATCGCCGGCGGCATCGTGCTGTTCCTGATCGGCATCCGCATGGTGTTCCCGCCTGCCGAAGGCGGCATCTTCGGTGCGGCGGGCGAGGGCGAGCCTTTCATCGTGCCGATGGCCATACCCGGCGTCGCCGGTCCCTCGGCGATGGCGGCGCTGTTGCTGTTGACCAATTCCCAGCCTGGCCGCACGGCCGAATGGGGTCTGGCCTTGTTCGCCGCGTGGCTGGGCGTGGCGCTGATCCTGCTCAGTTCCACCTTCCTGTTCCGTTGGCTGGGCGAAAGCGTGCTGACGGCACTGGAACGCCTGATGGGCATGCTGCTGATCGCCCTTTCGGTGCAGATGTTCCTGAGTGGGCTCACCGCCTACCTGCACATCGCTACCTGAACCAGGCGTTTGCAGGTTGCCGGGGTCAGAGTAATGACTCTGACCCCCAATGGCCCGTTTGAAACGTGGTGGTGCGTTTCCTTTCACCGGGCTGTCATACTTGGCTACCAGCATGAGCGTCACAAGAGGGAATCCATCATGCTCAAAGTCGAACAGGCCCTGACCGACCGCCTGCCGTGGCTGGAAAAGCATCCGCGGATCCTGCGTCCCATTGCCGCGATGCTGGAACGACTGGCGCACGAGGAACGCTTCAACGACACATTGCGCACCGTGGCGCCAGCCACCGGTTTCGCTTTCGTCGAACGTACCCTCGACCACCTGCGAGTGAGTTACCGCGTCGATGAGCGCGAGCGGGAAAACATCCCCGTCGAAGGTCCGCTGCTGGTGGTGGCCAACCATCCGCTTGGCATGACCGATGCCCTGGCGCTTATCAGCCTGATCGGCTCCGTCCGCCAGGACGTGCGCATCCTGGGCAACGATGCACTTTCCGCGGTGCCGGAACTGGGCCACCTGCTGCTGCCGGTGGACGTGTTCGGCAAGGGCGCCCGTTCGAGCATGCGCAATGTGTTCCGCGCGCTCGAGGAAGGTCAGGCCCTGATCATCTTCCCGGCGGGCGAGGTGTCCCGCCTGCGCGGCGGCCGCGTGCGTGACGGCAAGTGGAACGACGGCTTCGCCCGCATCGCGCTGCGTGAGAGCATCCGCGGCCAGAAGATCACCCCGCCGCCGGTATTGCCCATTCACGTGTCCGCCCGCAACAGCGCCGCCTTCTATGGGCTTTCGATGCTGGCCAAGCCGCTGTCCACCGCGATGCTGCCGCGCGAGGCCACCTCGCCGCGCGGCCAGCGCATCGGCTTCACCATCGGTGCCTCGGTGGGCGTGGAAGAACTCAAAGAACGCAGCGGTGGCTCGCCGGAGCAGGCCGCCAAGCTGATGCGGCGCCATGTCTACCGCTTGGGCAACCGGCGCGGATTGATCTTCGGCGGCCAGGCGCCGCTGGCGCACCCCGAACCCACCGAACGCATCGTGGCCGACCTTGCCAAGGCCGAGCTGATGGCTGAGCTCAACGATGGCAAGCAGGCTTTGCTGCTGCAGGGATCGCCCGACAGCGCCGCCTTGCGCGAAATCGGCCGTCTGCGCGAGCTCACCTTCCGCCGGGTAGGCGAGGGCACGGGCCTGCGTCGCGACCTGGATGTCTACGACGCCCACTACGAACACCTGGTGCTGTGGGATCCCAAGGCCCTGCGCATCGTCGGGGCCTACCGCTTCGGCAATGGTTCGAAGATCATCCCCGAACGGGGCATCTCGGGCCTGTATACCTCGAGCCTGTTCGACTATTCCCCGGCCCTGGAATCGCGCCTGGCACAAGGCCTGGAACTGGGCCGAAGCTTCATTGCGCCAGCCTACTGGCGCTCGCGTGCACTGGACCAGCTATGGCAGGGCATAGGACTTTATCTCCAGCGCCATCGCGATCTTCGCTACATGTTCGGGCCGGTCAGCATGTCGGTAAGCATGCCGCGCGAGGCCCGTGAGTGGATCGCCGCGGCGCACGAGCACTATTTCGGCGCCCCGGGCCTGGCTTCCGCGCGCCAGCCGTTCGTGATTTCTCCCGAAGTAAGCGACGGTGTCCGTGCGGAACTTGCGGGCCTGGACGCGGCCACGGGTCTGGTCCGGTTGAAGAATCGCCTGGATGCCCTTGGCCAGACCTTGCCGGTGCTCTACCGGCAGTATGTCGACCTTGTCGATCCCAGCGGCGTGCAATTCCTCGGTTTCGGCGAAGATCCCGGATTTTCCGGCTGCGTCGACGGCCTGGTGATGCTTGACCTCAATTCGCTCAAGCCCGCCAAGAAAGCGCGTTACCTCGGCAAGGAATAACGGCGGTTTAAAAAATACCTGCGAATTTCGTCGTGACGACGTGAATTTGTTACGAACCTGTCATAGAATCCCGTTAAAGTAACTTTAACAACTAGCCCCGTTGCCACGAGCAGCAGGGCGGAATGATTTTTTTAAGTTGGGGAATCAATAACTTGCGGTTTCTACCCGTTGTCACACGGGAGGACCCGTGCGTGCTTTTTTCGTTTTTCCTTGCGAGCCACAGGGTCGACCGTTAATGAATAGCCGAATCCGCGCCAAACTCCTGCCTCTTGCCATCGGTACCCTCCTTGCCACGACCTCGGTCATGGCCCAGGAGACCTCTTCCACCATGAGTGGCCGTATCGTCGACGCCTCCGGCAATCCGGTCGCCGGCGCCACCGTGCAGATCGTGCACGAGCCTTCGGGCACCACCAAGGTCACCACTACCGATGCCGCCGGCCGTTACTCGGTGCAGGGCATGCGCGTGGGTGGTCCGTACGATGTCACGGCCACCAAGGAGGGCGGCAGCGCCCAGTCCCGCCAGGACAATGTATTCCTGGGTCTGGGAACCGATACCCCGGTGAACCTTACCCTCGGCACCACCGCGCAGCAGGAAGCCACGCAGCTGGCCGCGGTGAGCGTCTCCGCCGTCGGCGGCACCTTCAGCTCCGACAACACGGGCCTGGGCACCAACGTGGGCGCGCGCGCTCTGAAGATGCAGCCCACCCCCAGCCGCAACATCGCCGACGTCGCCCGCCTTGATCCGCGCGTCAACGTCGACCACGGTACCGGCGCGATCTCGGCCAACGGCCAGAACGCCCGCCTGAACAGCCTGAAGGTAGACGGCCTGGGCGTGGGCGATCCGTTCGGCCTGAACGGCAGCGGCCTGCCCACCGTCGGCTCGCCGGTGTCGGTGGACACGATCGAGGGTTACAACATCTCGACCGCCAACTACGACGTGATTTCCGATTCCGTCGGCGCCGAAGTGAACGCGGTAACCAAGAGCGGTACGAACGACTTCCACGGCTCGGTGTACTACGCGTTCAAGAGCGCGGACAAGATGGTCGGCGAAGCCGGCTGGCTGAAGCAGAACCGCGACTACACCGAGTTCGACAAGAACTGGACGGCCGGCGCCACCTTCGGTGGCCCGATCATCAAGGACAAGCTGTTCTTCTTCGGCAGCTACGAGAAGGAAGAGATCACCGGCCTGTCGTCGGGCGCGGCCACTGGCCTTGATACAAGCATCGCCAACTCCACCAGCAACAAGGTGTCCGCGGGCGACCTGAATCGCATCATCGCCGCCGCCAACGGCCTGGGCCTGCAGCCGGGCACCATCAACGCCAACGGTGGCGACCTGATCGACAAGCGCTACCTGGGCAAGATCGACTGGAATATCACCGACGGCCACCGCGCCAGCTTCGCCTACCAGCAGACCAAGGAAACCAAGCCCAATCCGCAGGGTAACGGCGCCAGCTCCATTGGCCTTTCCAGCTACTGGTACACCACCAACACCAACATCAAGAACTACACGCTGCAGTTGTTCGACGACTGGAACGATGTGTTCTCGACGGAAACCAAGCTGGGCTACTCCGACTTCGACCTGTTCCGTTCGGTCGACGCGCAGCAGCCGATGCTCACCGTGCGCGTGAACAACGTCAATACGGCTTCCGGTCCCACGGTGAACCTGGGCGAAGACCAGTTCAGCCATTACAACGCGGCGCGCGTGCGTACCTTCAACGCCTTCTGGGCCGGCACGCTGTACCTGGGCGACCACACGGTGAAGGGCGGCGTCGAGTTCGAGCGCAACAGCATCTACAACCTGTTCGGTCGCACGGAGTTCGGCTCGTACACCTTCTACGGCATCAATGGCCTGAACACCGGTGCGTACAACACGTACGACCTGTACCAGCCGGCACCGGGTTATTCCCTGGGCGACATCGCCGCCAAGTGGGAGCTGAAGCAGTACACGTTCTTCCTGCAGGACACCTGGCAGGCCACCGAAAACCTGTCGCTGCACTACGGCTTCCGCGTCAACCGCTACGCCACCGACGACAAGCCGCTGTACAACGCGACCTTCCAGCAGAAGTTCGGCTTCAGCAACGCGACCACGATCAACGGCAGCAAGCTGGTCGAGCCGCGCCTGTCGTTCAACTACAAGTTCGACAGCGATTACAACACGCAGCTGCGTGGCGGCGTGGGCTTGTTCCAGTCCAGCCCGCCCACGGTGTGGATGACCAATCCGTACCAGAACAACGGTATCAACATCGTCACCTACCACTACGAGCGCCTGCCCAACGGCCAATGCTCGCTGGGCAAGCAGACGGTACCGTGCCCGGCCTTCAGCTCCGATCCGCACAACCAGAACACCTCCGGCGCCGGCGTGCTGCCGCAGATGGCCGTCGATACCGTCGCGCCTGATTTCCAGCTTCCCAGCGTGTGGAAGTCGTCGCTGGCGTTCGATCGCGAGCTGCCCTGGATGGGCATCGTCGGCACGTTGGAATGGCAGCACCTGCAGACCCGCAACGCGTTCTACTACAACAACCTCAACATCGGTTCGCCGACGGGCATCCTCCCGGATGGCCGCTACACCTATAACGGTTGCATCGGCGGCGCCACGCCGGTTGGCGGCCCGACGGGTGCCACCTGCACGGGCGCGGTCAACTCCGTGGGTAACACCGCATCGGCGCTGGCGCGTTCGCGTGCCGACGGCCGCTTCGCCCAGGGCGTGACGGAACTGCTCAACACCGACAAGGGCCAGTCCGACGCCATCACGCTGTCGTTCTCCAAGCCGTTTGCCGATGGTTGGTCGGCGTCGATCGCGGCCACCGCGGCGCACGCCACGGAAGTGAACCCGGGCACGTCCAGCCAGGCCACCTCCAACTTCAGCAACAGCGCCTGGTACAACGTCAACGAGAACGTGGCCTCCACGTCCAATACCAACATCGCCCGTCGCCTGAATGCTTCGCTGGCCTGGTCGCATAACTTCTTCGGCGACTACGCCACCACCATCAGCGCGTTCTACGATGGCCACAGCGGCGTGCCGTACAGCTGGGTGTTCGGTACCGACGCCAATGGCGACAGCTACCGTGGCGACCTGGCCTACATCCCGAACCGTGGCGACGTGAACTTCGCCGCAGGTACGGCGCAGAAGGTCATCGACCAGTTCTACGACTACATCCAGCACGACGATTACCTCAAGCACAAGCAGGGCAAGGTGGTTCGTCGCAACGGTGCGGTGTCGGCCTGGGTGAACCAGCTGGATCTTTCCATCAGCCAGGAAATCCCCGGCTTCTTCCGCGGCAACAAGGGCGAGTTCCGCCTCGACTTCTACAACGTGCTGAATCTGATGAACAAGCACTGGGGTCAGCAGGACTACGTTGGCTTCCCGTACACCCGCAGCCTGGCCGACTACGCCGGCGTCGGCGCGGACGGCAAGTACATCTACAAGCTGCCCACCGATGCCAACGGCAACTACCAGCCGGGCCTGAAGACGTTCTACGACGCCCCGACCGACAACAGCGCCACCAAGGCCAACCCGGTGTCCCGCTGGTCGATCCTGGCTACCGTCCGCTACACGTTCTAAGTAGTTACGTTTTGTACGACTTAAGGCCGGCGCCCGCGAGGGTGCCGGTTTTTTTTGGCCGATCCTTGACCTTGGCGCCCCAGCCGCGCCAAGCTAAACGGCTGACCAAGGAACCATCCAATGAATGACCACGTTGCCGGCGTCACCGGCCCCCTGCGCACGGTAAGCGCGCGCATCTCCCCGGCCGGTGGCCTGGACATCCTCTCCCGCAACGAAGTGGCGCGCCTGCGCGATGCCAGCGGGTCGGGCCTGCACATGCTGCTGCGCCGCTGCGCGCTGGCTGTTCTCACGTCCGGGAATATTGGCGACGACCCGGGCTCGATGTTCGAGCAGTACCCCGACTTCGACATCCAGGTGCTGCAGCAGGATCGCGGCATCAAGATCGAGCTATCCAACGCGCCCGAGCAGGCCTTCGTCGACGGCCACATCATCCGCGGCATCAACGAGCTGCTGGTGGCGGTGGTGCGCGACATCGTCTACGTGTCGGCGCAGCTGGAAAGCGGCAACTTCGACCTGGACGACACGGTGGGCATCACCCACGCGGTGTTCGAGATCCTGCGCAACGCTCGCATGCTCAAGCCCCAGGTGGATCCGAGCCTGGTGGTGTGCTGGGGCGGCCATTCCATCTCGCGCGACGAATACGAATACACCAAGCGCGTGGGCTACCAGCTGGGCCTTCGCGGCATGGACATCTGCACCGGTTGCGGCCCGGGTGCGATGAAAGGTCCGATGAAGGGCGCGACCATCGCCCATGCCAAGCAGCGCCGGCGCCACAATCGCTATATCGGCATTACCGAGCCGGGCATCATTGCCGCGGAGTCGCCGAACCCGATCGTCAACAACCTGGTGATCATGCCGGACATCGAGAAGCGCCTGGAGGCCTTCGTGCGCATGGGTCACGGCATCATCGTGTTCCCCGGAGGCGTGGGTACCGCCGAAGAGATCCTTTACCTGCTGGGCATTCTGCTGCACCCGGACAACGCCGGCGCACCGTTCCCGCTGATCTTCACGGGACCCAAGGATTCGGCTGCCTATTTCGAGCAGATCGACCAGTTCCTCCGCCTGACCCTCGGCGACGACGTGGCCAAGCACTACCAGATCATCGTGGACAACCCCACCGCCGTTGCGCACGTGATGCAGCGTGGCATCGAGAAGGTGCGGAACCACAGGCTGGACACCAAGGACGCCTTCTTCTTCAACTGGGCGCTGCATGTGCCGCTGCCGTTCCAACTGCCGTTCCGCCCCACCCATGAGGCCATGGCTGGCCTGAACCTGCATCGCGGCCGCCCGCGGCACGAACTGGCGGCGGACCTGCGCCGCGCGTTCTCGGGCATCGTGGCGGGTAACGTCAAGGACGAAGGCGTAAGGGCGATCGAGGCCCATGGCCCGTTCGTGATCGATGGAGAGGCTGAGATCATGCGGAACCTCGACAACCTCCTGAAGGCCTTCGTGGTGCAGCACCGCATGAAGTTGCCGGGTGGGTCGGCGTATGTGCCGTGTTACCGGGTAGCAACGGGCTGACGATGTTGTCCGGAAAATGCTACGCGTTGCGTCGCAATGCTAGGTTGGTGTTGCGGGCATTTGCCCACTGATTTTCTTTGCCCGATTTCAGGATGCTGAATTTTCCGCCAGGCTCTTGCCCGGCGGCATTTTTTTGTCACGGAAAGGGAGAAACTCATGGGGATACTGAAGAAGGCTGTGATTTGCGTGTGCATTGCAGGTATGGCGTTGAGCCTTGCAGCATGCGGAGGGAAGTGGGCTATAAAAGTCACTAAAAATCACAAGAATCAACTGGAAATGAGCGGAGAAATTGGCGGCAACTTTTTACGTGAGGGCGTGGCTTCAATCAATATCGGTGATGTCCGTATAGATGTGGCTGGAACCGATATCGCCGTTCCAACGCAAGGAAACGTCTCGGTAGTACTTAAGGATGGCGGCGGCGGCCTACTTTCTTCGGCTACCTTTCGATGGAATCGAATCGGTATGCAGTTGCACTTTGCAAATCCAGCTGAAGTCCAGGCCTGGATGAGCAGATTCCCGACGGCTGCGAATGTCGATTTCTCCATTCCCGGTTTCATTCTTCCGTCGGACGGTCGAAGCCATGTTGTAGCTACGGCGTTGACATATCAGGGTGACGTCAAGGCTGCGGCGCGAGGGTCTTTCGTCAATGATTGTGGACCCCACCCGAAACCTGAGCTGTGCGTGCCGTTCTGACGTAGTCGGTGAGTGTGTCGTTACCCTGGGAAGACCTGTTGATCAGGCAGGTGTCGATGGTAGCCATCAGCACCTGCCTGTCTGCGTGCCAGATCAGCTTTCCTGCCCATCGAGCCATGTTTCGGCCTTTGACTGCCTTGGAAGCTAAAGGCGTGGAAGTTTCGCAAGCCGCCAGGACGAGCGTGGTTTCGCTGCCTGGAATGACAATATCGGTATCGAATTCCTATCTGTCTTCAGCTGGCAAGTTTCGCCCGGTAAACAAGTCTGCAAATGATGCAATTTGGGGACTGAACTCTGACTCACTACTGGTGCAAGTATTGGAGTCGGGTGATTGCAAGTCATCCCATGTAGCACGTGAAATTGCGCATCAGGGGATGCTGGCAGTCGCCGAGCATGGCGGTAAGTGGCCGGGACGGGTGATAGTTTCGATGCGAATCCTTGGCAACGGCGGGCCACGTGCCCGTTATGGGTTTTCCATTTCAAGCGCCAAATCTGCGAGGCTCGCTTTCGAGTGGAGGTGCGTTGAGGCGGAAGACATTTGGCCGTTGCAGATGGCGAGCACGGCTCTTCATGAAGCCGTGCACGCAGTCCTCGACCTATCTGGCAAGCAGCCTTTGAGCCTCACTGTCGCAGAAGAAATAGCATATGGTGCGGAAGCCTGTTTTCTTCTCGCGCTGGAACGCCGTAATGCCTTGACAACAATGCAGGCCTTGGGGCTTCGTGCACATTTACGTGACTCTATTTACGCCGATGAGGCGGACGACTTTCCGGGGCGCTGTAAGATCTATCAAGCCTATTTCGCCGGCATTTGGCGCTGAACCAACAAGTCATCAAGGTAAATATGGTCACGCGTAGCCTGCCTGCCAATTTGGCGATACTGGCTGGGCAGGTGGGGTCGGCGAGGATAAGTTCACCCGCAGTCGACGATGGGCGGGGCATCCTTCGGAGGTAACCCCGGTGCCAGGAGCTCCGTCATGAAACGCACTGCCCTTATCCTCGCCCTCGCCCTCGCCACGCTCACCGGCTGCATCGCCCACGACGAAACCATCCGCGACGCCACTGCGAGCCGGTTGTACCTCTACCAGCAGCCCTCTGATGGCGATGCCACCCTCACCTTCGAACGTGCCAACGGCGTGTTCGGCGGCGGTTGTTCGAATGCGATCTATATCGACAACAAGGTCGCCGGGCAGATCGAGATCGGCGAGCGCGCGGTGTTCCATGTGCCGGCGGGGAATCATGATGTTTCGCTTGAGCAACGCGGGACGTGCTCAGGAGGGAAATCCGATGTGCAGACGTCGGTGGCTCCGGGCGGCAATGTGAGTTTCACTATCGATGCTGAAGGTGAGACGGGCTTGTCGCAGTCGACGCAGCAGGCGCCCGGGTCTCCGGCTGCGCCAGAAACACCGGCGCCTTCGTCGTCATCGAGTAAAGCTGGCTAGTATGTCGTCCTGCGTCCGGCTAACAACAGAGATTTCCCACAATAGATAGTGTCGGCCTATAGGTCTCGCAGAGAATTTCTCCGACACGCGGATAAGCATCGGCAATTTATGCTTCATCGGTCAATGTTGGCCGATGCGTAAGGATGCGCGAATGCTAGTCTCCCCAGGAAGAATTGCCAGCATCGATGTGATCCGAGGGTTTGCTGTCATGGGCATCCTGCTGATGAACATCGTCAGCTTCGGTCTTCCGGGTCGTGCCTATGTCGACCCGCACTTCTACGGTGGCGCTTCAGGAGCTAACTGGTGCGCGTGGGCGCTGGCGTATGTCTTAGCCGATGGCAAGTTACGGGGCCTGTTCACGCTTCTCTTCGGCGCTAGCATGGTGATCGTGGCCGAAGGCGCCAATCGACGCGATGGGTCAGCGGCAAACCTGCATTTCAATCGGATGGCAGTCCTGCTTCTGATCGGCCTGGCACATGCCTATTTTATCTGGTCCGGAGACATCCTCGTGCTTTATGCGGTCTGCGGCAGCGCTGCATTCATGGCGTGGCGGTTGCGGGCGACTCAAGTGCTCGTGCTGGGCGTGACCCTGCTGACGGTCGGGCTTTTCCGAGGTGTGCATGGCTACCTGGAGGCTAGCTGGATTGTCGATGCGGCATCGAAGCCTGAGGCGGGCGCTGCAGTACTGGACGAATCTCTGCAGGTTGTCTCCTGGGCGTCGAGCATGACAGCGGAAAAATACCTTGCCGGTTACGGTGGCGACTGGTCCAGCGTCATGTCGATGCGTGCCCACCATACGTACGCATTGCAGACAGAATGGCTCCCATCGTTGGTGGTTGAGACGATGGCGCTGATGTTCATTGGCATGGCTCTGTTCAAGAATGGGTTCCTGAAGGGCGAATGGGAAAGCCGTCGTTATATTCAGGTCGTCGCGGTCGGGTTTGGTGTTGCGCTGCCGCTTTGTGTTCCATTGGTCTGGCTGCTTGAACAGTCGACTTTTTCACCTGTCATGCTTGGCCTTACCAAGACCATCAACCTCCAGCTGCTGCGCCCCATCATAAGCATCGCGTATGCCGCTCTCATCATCCTGATCATCAAGGCGGGGAGGGCTCAATGGATGGTACGAAGACTGCAGGCGGTGGGCCAGATGGCACTAAGTAACTACTTGGGTACCAGCTTGGTATGCACGACGATCTTTTATGGCACCGGCCTGGGCCTCTATGGAAAGCTTGACCGGTGGCAGCTGTACTGCGTGGTGTTGGCAGTGTGGGGCGTCATGGCCTGGTGGTCTCTGCCATGGCTGGCGCGTTACAGGCAAGGGCCGGTCGAATGGGTATGGCGATGCTTGGCAAGGCGTCGCTGGGAGCCTATCAGGCGTTAAGTGGTGATCGCGCGACCGCACTCCTGTTGGGGCGGGGGTCAGGCTTGGGAGCAAGGTCGACCGTCTGAATCATCGACCGACCTGACCAGCGATTCGGTCGTGGCTGGTTGAGGCTAATGCCACCGGCCAACTAACCGTTGAGTGCGAACGGCCTGAATCTTGTGCATCATGGCTGGGCGTTGACGCCGGCTTTCCAGAGGCCTTCCGGCACTATTTTTCTTTCCAGAGGATGGACCATGACGAAGGTGTTGCCTGTATTCCTTGTTGTCTCCCTGCTTGCCGGGCTGACGGGTTGCAACGTTGTTTCGGTCGATCCTGGGACCGAGTCTGTGCTGGTCGACAAGCCTTACGTGTTCGGGCATGGCGGTGTGCGCCCGGAGCCCGTCAAGGAAGGTCGAATGATCACCTGGGCCAGCACCACTGACATCAACGTGGTCATTACGCCGCAGACAGTGCACGTCACCTTCGACGACTTCAGTTCGAAGGACAACATCCTCCTGGACTTCGACACGGCGCTGCAGTACCGCATCACCGATTCAGTCAAGCTGATCGAAAAGTATGGTGCTACCAACTGGTTCAAGAACAACGTGCAGAGCCAGTACGCCAGCATCGTCCGGGAAGCGGTGAAGGGTCAGACGATGAGCGACATGATGTCGAACCCGACCACGGCGTCCACCGTGGATAAAGAAGTAACGAACGCCATCCGGACCCTGGTCAAGGAGCGCGGATTGCCGGTGGAAATCCTCGATGTGACCCTGGGTCGCGCCCGTCCGAACGAGGACGTGCTCAAGCAGATGAACGAGACGGCTGCCCAGCAGCAGCGCCAGAAGACCCTTGTGGCGGCGACGGTTGCCGAGGAACAGCGGGCCAAGGAACAGGAAGCCCGGGCCGAAGCGGACAACGCTTACCGCAACAAGCTGGGCATGACGATCGAGCAGTACTCGGCGGTGACCATCGCCACCATCAACGCCGATGCGTGCAAGGCGGCGAAGGCGTGCTACATCGTGCCGTCGGGAACTTCCGTGCTGGTCGGAAAGTAGTTCCGGCGACAAAAGAAAAAGGCCATGCATCGCTGCATGGCCTTTCTTGTATCTGGCGCCCGAAGTTGGACTCGAACCAACGACCCCCTGATTAACAGTCAAGTGCTCTAACCAGCTGAGCTATTCGGGCGGGGAGTCGCGTATTTTGGGTTGGACGCCGAAGGCTGTCAAGAACCCGTGGAGAGCGTTTGGGCGCAGGCCTGGGCATGGGTCGTATGTTTTCCCTGCTGGCGCGCGCGGCCGCTGGTGGCCAGCACCACGGCCTGCGCGCTGTCGGGCTTGCCCACCATGCAGAACACCACGGTGAGATTGTGCCCACGGGACGTACCGTCCGGATAGAACCGGCTGTAGGGGCGCGTGCCCAGGCCACGGACGGAAGGATTCCCCGTGCCCTGTTCCACCCAGATCGGCGGGCCAAGCCGCCGGGCATCACGATACGGGTCGGGGGCCACGAACCAGCCCTCGTGCCAGCTTGCGGCGCGGTCGCAGGCGATTCCATGCCTGCCGGGGCATACGATGATTGGGACGCCCCGCATGACGGCCTCCGAACGGGCCAGGGCGAACGCGGCAAGGAGGGCGTCGGTCTGGCTGCGAACCCGCGTGCGTTGAATCAGCGAAGCCAGGCTCGGCGTCGCCACGATGGCCAGGATGGCCATCACGGCGAGCGTGGCCATCAGTTCCACGAGCGAGACGGCCTTGCTGGTGCGGGACGGCATCCACATGGACGCCATCGTGGGCTCGGGGCCGGGCCATCCACCATCGGCGCCGGCTGGCCATGGGGCTACCCGCGCCTCTACACGCCTCCTAGGCGCTATCCATTTAAGATGTAGGGCCGCGTCCCCATCTGGCTACGATGACCGACCGCTTCCAGCTCGTCTCGCCCTACCAGCCGTCGGGCGACCAGCCCGATGCCATCCGCCGCCTTACCGAGGGTTTTGATGCCGGCCTTGCCGGCCAGACCCTGCTGGGCGTGACGGGCTCGGGCAAGACCTTCACCATCGCCAATGTCATCCAGAACGTGCAGAAGCCCACCCTGGTGCTGGCGCCGAACAAGACCCTGGCCGCCCAGCTGTATGGGGAATTCCGCGAATTCTTTCCGCACAACTCGGTGCAGTATTTCGTCAGCTACTACGACTACTACCAGCCCGAAGCCTATGTGGTGGCGTCCGATACCTTCATCGAGAAGGATTCGAGCATCAACGACCACATCGAGCAGATGCGCCTGGCGGCGACCAAGGCGTTGCTCTCGCGCGACGACGCGCTGATCGTGGCCACGGTATCGGCCATCTACGGCCTGGGCGATCCGGACGACTACCTGAAGCTGCGCCTGATCATCGCCAAGGGCGAGCATGTCGACCAACGTGCGCTGATCCGCCAGCTCACCGAATTGCAGTACACGCGCAACGAGATGGACTTCCGGCGCGGAACCTACCGCGTGCGCGGCGAGATCGTCGATGTGTTCCCCGCCGAATCGGATTCCGAAGCCCTGCGCATCGAGCTGTTCGACGGCGACGTGGAGCGGTTGTCGATCTTCGATCCGCTTACCGGCGAGGTGCTGCGGCAAGTGCCGCGCTACACGGTGTACCCGAAGACGCACTACGCCAGCACCCGGCAAAGCGTGTTGAACGCCATCGAGACGATCAAGGACGAATTGAAAGACCGCCTGGAATTCCTCTATCGGGAAAACAAGCTGGTGGAGGCCCAGCGCCTGGAGCAGCGCACGCGCTTCGACCTTGAGATGATGGCCGAAGTGGGTTTCTGCCAGGGCATCGAGAATTATTCCCGCCACATGACCCGCCGTTCCGCGGGCGAGCCGCCGCCGACGCTGTTTGATTACCTGCCGCCCGACGCTCTGCTGGTGGTGGACGAGTCCCACGTCACCATCCCGCAACTGGGCGCCATGTACAAGGGCGACCGCTCGCGTAAGGAAACCCTGGTGGAGTTCGGCTTCCGCCTGCCTTCGGCGATGGACAACCGACCGCTGAAGTTCGATGAATGGGAGCGCCGCGCGCCGCGTGCGATTTACGTCTCGGCGACGCCTGCGTCCTACGAAATGCAGCACTCCGGTGACGCAGTGGTGGAGCTGGTGGTGCGTCCGACGGGGTTGATCGATCCCGAAGTGGAAATTCGCCCCGTGCGCACGCAGGTGGACGACCTGCTTGGCGAGATCAAGAAAGTGGTGGCCATGGGCGACCGCGTACTGGTGACCACGCTCACCAAGCGCATGGCCGAGAACCTCACCGATTACCTGGGCGAGCACGACGTCAAGGTGCGCTACCTGCATTCGGATATCGAGACCGTGGAGCGCACCGAGATCATCCGCGATCTTCGCTTGGGGAATTTCGACGTGCTGGTGGGCATCAACCTGCTGCGCGAGGGCCTGGACATGCCCGAGGTGGCGCTGGTGGCTATCCTGGATGCCGACAAGGAAGGCTTCCTGCGATCAACCGGTTCCTTGATCCAGACGATCGGCCGCGCCGCTCGTAACGTGCGGGGCAGGGCTATCCTCTATGCCGACAAGGTCACCCGCTCGATGCAGGCGGCGATCGACGAGACATCGCGCCGTCGCGAGAAGCAGGTGGAATACAACGCCGCCAACGGCATCACCCCCACCACGATCGTCCGCCGTATCGCCGACATCATGGAAGGCGCCCGCGGCGACTTCGGTACCCGTGGCCGGAAGAAGAACGCCGGCGACGTGAAGATCGGCGAGCAGCGGGCCGATGACTACAGCAGGCTGTCGCCCACCCAGGCCGCCGCCATGATCAAGAAGCTCGAGGCGAAGATGTACAAGCACGCCCAGAACCTGGAATTCGAGGATGCGGCGCGGGTTCGCGACGATATCGGCAGGCTCCGGGACCAGGCCCTCCTGGGCTAGCGCCCGGGGGCCCGCTTGCACCCCCGCCCGGCCCATTGCTACAATTTCGGGCTCGACGGGCGGTTAGCTCAGCGGTAGAGCACTACCTTGACATGGTAGGGGTCACAAGTTCGATCCTTGTACCGCCCACCACTTTCCCCTGAAGGGTGAAGTGGAATTCGAAGAAAAAAAGACCGGCGACGGTCTTTTTTTATGCCAGCGATTTGACCAGCCACGCTCTGTTGCCTTCCCGGAGCCGTCCTACTTCGAAGGGCGGCGCGCCTCCAGGGCAGCGGCAATCTTTCGCCGCACTACCGCAGGGTCCGTATCCTGGATCGTCGCTATGACCTTCCCATGGTCAAGCACGTAGAACGTAGGCACCGTCCAGTGGGTGATCATGGTCCATTCCGATTCACGGTAGACCAGCGTCATTGGCGTGGCCGGGTGCGTGGCGTTCCACTTGCCGAACGCTGCTGCGTCCAGTGCCGGGGTGGGCGGGGCGACAAGAGTCATCTTCTCACGCAAGGCCGTGCTGAGTTTCGGATCGGCTTCGATCGCACTGACGGCCGCCGCGGTGGCGGCATCGCTCGGGCTGCCCACCACGACCATGCCGATGCCCTTGCCCAGGTTCACGTGCTGGCGGGTGAGGGTCTTTCCGTCGGGCGAGAAGGCAAGTTCGGTGGGGCCGCTCTTGCGCAGGTCCGACGACTCCACCAAGCGGGGCAGGACCTCGAGCTTCGCGCTGCGATGGCGGCGGGCGAGGGTGGTTGCCTCGGGGAAGCGGCGGGTGATCACCAGCGCGCCGTACATCGACTGATACACCGCGTCGGTATCGAGCTTTCGCCGCTGAAGCTCCGAGAGATCCAGCTGCATGTCGCGCAGGTAGGCCGTGTCGCGCACGGTGGTGGCCATGAAACCGGCGGCATCGTAAAGCGTGGCCAGGTCCGCCGGCGTAGCGGTGGCGGCATGGCCGACGGTCTGTTGGGGCGCGATGGATGTGGCGTAGAGCTTGCGCAATTGCTCGTTGCGCAGGTGGATCGGCCCCGGCAGGGCAGCGGCCTGCTGCAACCGGGAATAAGCCGTGGCGAGGCCGGCATCGGCAGCCATGACGGCGGGCGCAATGAGCATCAGCGCCAGGGCGCTCCAGAATGTACGACAGCCACCCCGCATCGCAACTCTCCACTGGTCAGTGCCCGCCTAGCCTGAGGGAAAGCCTCGCGCTGGGCAAACGGGGCAAGAAAACGCGGTAAGCCCGCGATCAGCTTTCGAGCTTGCCGTGGACGTCGTCGAGATTCTGTTTGAGCTTTTCGATGCCGGCCCAGGGGTCCTTCTTCAACCGGGACAGGCGGGTGGGCGTGGTGTGGATGTCGAAGTCGTGGCCGGACTTGAGCTTGCCCAGTTCCTCCCAGCGCAGCGGTACGGCAACCGGCGCGCCGGGGCGCGCACGAAGGGAATAAGAGGCCACGGCCGTGGCGCCGCGGCCATTGCGCAGATAGTCCAGGTAGATCAGGCCTTTCCGCGAGCGCTTGCTGGCCACGGCGATGAAATCCAGTGGATGCATCTGCGCCATGACGTCGGCGAAGCCATGGGCGAAGGATTTGACCACGTCCCATGTGCATCCGGGATTGAGCGGCACCACCACGTGCAGGCCCTTGCCGCCGGTGGTGCGCACGAAGGATTCAAGCCCCGCCTGCTGCAGCAGCTTGCGTATGGTGCGGGCGCCGGCCACCACGCGTTTCCATTCCACTCCGTCGCCGGGGTCAAGGTCGAAGACGATGCGTGTCGCGCGGTCGGGATCCTTGACCGTGGATCCCCACGGATGGAATTCCAGTGAGTTGAACTGCACCAGTTCGATCACGCTGTCGGCGCTATCGGGATATAGGTATTCCCCGGTACCACCGCCTTCCTCCTTGAGCTTGGCCACTCCCACATGATGCAGGCCAGCCATCATGTGCTTCTGGAAGAAACAGGCCTTGGCGGTGCCGGACGGGCAGCGGATCACCGACGTCGGGCGGCCGATCACGCCGGGCAGGAACCAGTCCATCACGGCGCGGTAGTAATCCACCACCTCCTGCTTGGTGATGCCATCGTCGGGGAAAACGACGCGGTCGGGATGGGTGATCCGGATGTCGGCAGCCTTGCTGCGCGACGATGCTGTTTTTCCTGCACGCGCGGCTTTGACCGGCGCAGCCTTGGTTGCTTTTGCCGATCGGCCAGCCGACACCTTCTTCGGCGTCGCCCGGTCGCTGTCCTTCAGATCTCTGGTGCTCTTGTCCATGCGAAGCCCCTTCAGGCTGGGTTGCCGCAACAGGTTCTTGTTGCCGATGCCGCGGTAGTACACCTCGGCCACGGCCGTGGGTGGGACCCACAAGGCGCCGCGCAGCAGTGGATCGATGGCATCGATGGTGACGGTGGGCTCGGGCACGCCTTTCTTCGCCAACGTCTTGGTCAATTGCTTCAACTGCGCATCGGAGAACCCGGTGCCCACGCGACCCACGTACGTCCAGCCTTTCTTGCCATCGGGCCTTGCCAGCAACAGCGAGCCGAAGCCGGTGCGGCTGCCCTTGGGCGGCGTATATCCCACCACCGCGAATTCATCCGCTTCCAGCCGCTTCACCTTCAGCCAGTCGTTGCCGCGGCCGGATCGGTAGCCTCCGTCCACCCGCTTGCTGATGATGCCTTCGAGCTTCTGCTCCATGGCCATGGCGAATACTTCGTCGCCGTTGCCGATGGTGTGGGTGCTGAAGGAAAGGTGTTTGGGCGCGTGCGCGATGAGTTTCTCGAGGATGCCCTTCCGGTCGACCAAAGCTGTCTTGGACAGGTCCAGGCCTTCGAAATAGGGAAGGTCGAACAACATGTACACCAGCGGTGCCTGGGCTTCGCCGGAAAGAGTCTTTTGCAGTGCGTTGAAGTCGCTGCGGTTGTCGACCAGGGCGATCAGCTCGCCGTCGAGGCGGACCGAATCCAGGCCCAGCGCCTGCACCGCGGCGGCGATGTCGGGCAGTCGCTCGTTCCATGGCAAACCATTGCGCGAATACAGGGTGACCTCGCCGTTTACCACCGTGGTGAGGATACGGTAGCCATCCCATTTGACTTCATGAAGCCACTCATCGCCCTTTGGGGGCGCGTCATGGAGCGTGGCAAGTTCGGGTTTGAAGAAGGCGGCCGATGGCCGGGCCTTGCGTGCGCCATGCAATGCCGCTGCCTTTTTGATCAGCGGCGCGCGCGGCGCTGCGCGGGTCTTGGGCGCCTGCTTGCGAGCGGCCTTGACCGATACCTTCTTCTTCGAAGCCTTGCGTGTGCTCGCGGCCATTTTTGCGTCCAGTAGGTCATCTGCTTCGACGTCGCCGGCGTAGGCGTCCTTCTCCTTGATCAGGAACCACGCCGGCTGGCGCTCCTGCTTACCGCTACGAACCAGGTGCCAGCCACCCTTCAGGCGCTCGCCGAACAGTTCGAAGCGAAGATGTCCCTTGCGCAGCTGCGCCTCGACATCGCCGGCGGTGGACCAGACACCCCGATCAAAGGTGTCCACGTGGCCCTTGCCGTAGCCTTCCTCGATGTCGCCCTCGAAATCGGCATAGGCCACCGGGTGATCCTCCACTTCCACGGCCAGGCGTTTCACCGTCGGGTCGTAGCTTGGGCCCTTGGGGACGGCCCAACTCTTCAAGGCATGGCCCACTTGCAGGCGGAAATCGAAATGACGGCGGCTGGCATGGTGCAGCTGCACCACGAAGATCGAGCGGGAGCCTGCCGGTACCGCGCTTTCGGCCGTCGGTTCGCGGGTATGGGCGAAGTTCCGCTTGCGTCGGTAATCGTGGAGGCTCATGCGCCCGATATTCCGCCCTGGCGGTGAATGCGGCGTCGTCGCTCCCGATGGGCCTGGCGGCCGGGCTATCATGGGCGAGGCTGCACCCCGGCAGCGCAGGCGTCGCATACCATGACCTACTTCGTGATCAAGTCGTTGCACATTCTCTTCGTGGTGGCCTGGATGGCTGCGGTGTTCTACCTGCCCAGGATCCTGGTGAATGTGGCCGAGACGGCCGGAGAGCCTGCCGTGCAGGCCCGGCTGCTGCTGATGGGGCGCCGCCTGTACAAGTTCGGCCACATGATGTTCGGCTTTGCATTCATCTTCGGCCTCACCCTGTGGCTGGGCCACCTGGTGACGCCCATCCTGCCGCAGGTGGTGGTCGGCCACTGGATCGACGCCAAGCTCACCGGCGTGGTGATCCTGCTGGCGTATTTCATCTGGACGGGAAAACTATTGAAGCGCAGCGAGGCCGGCGGCGCGCTGCCGCCTTCACGCACCCTGCGCCTGTTCAACGAGCTACCGGTGCTGGTGCTGTTCGCCATCATCCTGCTGGTGTTGTCCAAGCCTTTCTAGTGTCAGGTCGCGGGCGGTGAGACGCCCCGGCGCGATCATGTGACTTCACCCGGGCAGCGGAGGCAAAGGGATTGAACCTGCGGACCACCGAGATCGTGCCCGGCTTCATGGTGCTGCACGGCAATCGCCTGGAAGAACTGCGCGACGTGCTCTCCGCGTGGCTGCAGCGCGAGCCCCTTGGGCCGCTGGAAGACGAGACGGTGCTGGTGCAGAGCAACGGTATCGCCCAGTGGTTCAAGATGGCGCTCGCGCGCGACCGGGCCGATGGCGGCTTGGGGATCAGCGCGGCGGTGAATGTGCAGCTGCCGGGGCGGTTCCTGTGGACGGCCTATCGCGCGGTGCTTGGGCAGGGCGCTGTCCCGGCGGAGTCCCCCTTCGACGAATCACGCCTTTCCTGGCGTCTTCTCCGCCTGTTGCCGGCCCAGCTCGAGCGCGAGGCCTTCGCACCGCTGCGCCGTTACCTGGGCGACGACCACGACACCCGCAAGCGCTACCAGCTGGCCCGGCGCCTCGCCGATCTGTTCGACCAATACCAGGTGTATCGCGCCGACTGGCTCGACGACTGGGCTTCCGGGCGCGACGTGCTCCGCGACGACTTGCGCGGCACGCAGCGGCCGCTTCCCGATGGCCAGCAGTGGCAGGCGGAGCTCTGGCGAGCGGTATTGGCCGACGTGGACGAATCGCAACGCGACGGCCACCGCGCCGCCGTGCATGCGCGCTTCATGCAGGCGGCGATGGCGCCTGGCGCGACATTCCCGCGATTGCCACGGCGGATCGTGGTGTTCGGCATGTCGTCCCTGCCTCAGCAGACGCTAGAGGCGCTTGCCGCGCTGAGCGCACACTGCCAGGTATTGCTGGTGGTGATGAACCCGTGCCGGCACTACTGGGCGGACATCGTGGAGGACCGCGAGCTGCTGCGTGCCGCGCAACGCCGCCAGGCCGCCAAGCCCGACGCGCCGGAAGCCCTCGCGCTCGAGGACATGCACCTGCATGCCAATCCCTTGCTGGCTGCCTGGGGCAAGCAGGGGCGCGACTACATCCGTATGCTCGACGCCTTCGACCAGGTGGAAAGCTACCGAGCGCGTTTCACTGCGTGGGAGCAGAGGGTCGATCTCTTTACCGATCCTGGCAGCAACCATCTACTGGCGTCGGTGCAGCAGGCGATCTTCAACCTCGATCCGTTGCCGGCGCCCGGCGCACGGCCTGAGTTGCGCATCGATGACGACTCGATCACGTTCCATGTAGCGCATGGCCCGCTACGTGAAGTGGAGATCCTGCACGATGCGTTGCTTGCGCGCTTTGCTGCGGCTGCGGCCCGCGGCGAGCCACTGCAGCCGCGCGATGTGATCGTGATGGTTCCGGACATCGGTAGCTATGCGCCCTACATCGAAGCGGTTTTCGGGCGCATCGACTTTGACGATCCGCGTTTTATCCCGTTCACCGTGGCCGACCGCCAGGCACGTGGCAACGTGCCGCTGGTGATGGCGCTGGAGCATCTGCTTTGTCTCGACCAGTCGCGCTTTACGGTCAGCGAACTACTCGATCTCATCGACGTCCCCGCCGTGCGCCGTCGCTTCGGCCTGGCCGATGACGACCTGCCCACCTTGCGTCGCTGGATCGAAGGGGCCGGCGTGCGCTGGGGCCTGCATGGCGGGCAGCGTGCCTGGATCGGCTTGCCGCCGCTGGAACAGAACAGCTGGCGCTTCGGCCTGCGGCGCATGCTGCTGGGTTATGCCGTGGGCGAGGGCGAACCGCTGGACGGTATCGAACCTTACGACGAGGTCGCTGGGCTTGATGCGGCCCTGGTCGGTCCCCTGGCCGATCTTCTGGCGGCCCTGGAAGAAGCGTGGCTATTCCTTCGCGAACCGGCGACGCCGGCCGAGTGGGGTGTGCGCCTGCGCCGCCTGCTGCAACTTTTTTTCGACCGATCCGATGCCGTGGATACCACGCGCCTGGAGCGGCTGGGGGAAATTCTCGAGCAATGGGAAGACGCCTGCGCCGAGGCCGCGGTGGACGAACCGTTGCCCGTGGCGATCGTGGCAGACGCCTGGCTGGAGGGCTTCGATCGCGGCGAGCTGTCGCAGCGTTTCATGGGCGGTGCGGTGAGTTTCGGCACGCTGATGCCGATGCGCGCCATTCCGTTCCGCGTGGTGTGCCTGCTCGGCATGAATGATGGCGCGTATCCGCGTGCGCGGCCGCCGATGGATTTCGACCTGATGGCGCTGCCCGGTGGCTGGCGTCCGGGCGATCGTTCCCGCCGCGAAGACGACCGCTACCTGTTCCTCGAAGCGTTGCTGTCGGCGCGCGACGCGCTGCATATCGGCTGGGTCGGCCGCCACGTGCGCGACAACAGCGAGCGACCACCCTCGGTGCTGGTGGGGCAGTTGCGCGACTACCTTGCGGCGGGGTGGAAAGGACAGGGCCGCCAGCTGCTCGACCAGCTTACCGTGGTGCATCCGCTGCAGCCGTTCAGCGAGAGCTACTTCGCCAACGACACGACGCGCGATCCGCGGTTGTTTACCTATGCCGGTGAATGGCGCCGCGCGCACGATCCGATGCAGGTCGCCGACGATTCGCCGGACCTGGCGCCGTGGCAGCCCGAGGCGGCCATCGGACCGGCCCAGCTGCGTGCCTTCCTGCGCTATCCGGTCCGGGCTTTTTTCAATATGCGCCTGGGCGTGTACTTCGACGTCGACGATGCAGGCCATGACGACCTGGAGCCTTTCGTGCCCGATGCACTGCAACGCTACCAGCTGGTCGAAGGGCTGATGCGCGCCGGGGCAGGGCAGCTGGAAGGAGATCTGGATCGGGTATTGGCCGATGAAGGCGAGCGCTTGCGCCGCAGCGGACGCCTGCCGATGGCGGGACTGGCCGAGCCCGTACTTGCTGAGGTCACCGCCGCCGCACGGTCCACGCTGCTGCGTCACGCGCGGCATGCTGCACGCTTTCCGCACCCGGTGCCCAAGCTCGAGGTGCAACTGGAATTTGGCGACCTTCGCATCGAGGACTGGCTGTCGGGCATTCATCGCGACGACACCGGCGCCATGGGCCTGGTCACCGCTACGCCATCGGCCCTGCGGCGCGACAAGGACCTTGCCGCCGATCGCCTGGTCGGTCCCTGGATCATCCATTTGCTGGCGCATGCGGCGGGATGCCCACTCACCTCCATCGTCGTCGGTGGCGATGTCACGGTGGCTTTCGATCCGATGCCCGAAAGCCGGGCTGCCGTGCTGCTCGCGGAGCTTGCGCAATCGTTGCGCGAAGGCATGCTGCGTCCGCTTCCCGTGGCGGCGAAGACGGCTTTCGCATTCGTGCTGCAGGAAAGTGAGGAGGCCGGGCTGGACGCTGCGCGCCGATGCTACGACGGCGAGGGTGACTTCGTGCGCGGCGAGAGTGCCGGCGATCCCTACCTGATGCGCGCCTATCCGGATTTCGACAGCTTGCTTGCGGCAGGTTTCCGCGCTCACCTGAAATCATATCGGGCGTTGTACCGGGCCTTCCGCGAGGAGGGTGACGCGTGACGGATATCGTCCCGCTCGATCCGCTGGCCATGCCGTTGACGGGCGTGCGCCTGATCGAGGCCAGCGCCGGCACCGGCAAGACCTTTACCATCGCAGCCCTCTACGTGCGCGCGGTGCTCGGCCTTGGCTTGCCGGCACCGTTGACGCCGCCGCAAATCCTGGTGGTGACCTTCACCGAGGCCGCCACCCAGGAGTTGCGCGGCCGCATTCGTGCGCGGCTGGTGGAGGCAGCGCAGGCGTTTCGTGGGCAGGCGCCCGAGGACGATTTCCTGCGGGCCCTGCTGGCGGCGGAGCCTGCACAGCGGCACGCCCACCACGCCCGCCGCCTGGAGCTTGCCGCCGAGTGGATGGATGAGGCGGCGGTGTTCACTATCCACGGCTGGAGCCAGCGCATGCTGCTGCAGCATGCGTTCGGCAGCGGACACCCCTTCGAGCAGACGCTGGAACCGCAGGATGGCGAGCTCTTCGCCGAATGTGTCCGCGACTATTGGCGAAGCACCTTTTATCCGTTGTCACGGGAAGTGCTGGCCGGGGTGCTGGACGAGTTCCGTGGTCCCGATGCGCTGATGCGCCAGTTGCGTCCCCTGTTGTCGCGCGGGGATGCCGTGCTGCAGGTCAATGGTGAAACGCTTGCACCGGTGGATGCCCTCGACGAGCTGTTCGGCGATTACGGCAGCTGGCGGCAACGGCATGAAAGTCTTGAGCACGATGTGCGCACGCTTTGGTCTGGCGCGGCCGGCGATATCGAAACCATGCTGCTCAAGGCGATCGACGAAAAGCACCTGAACGGCAATTCGTTCAGGCGCTCCCCAACCGAAGCCGACCTTGCCGACATGCGCGCCTGGGCAACGGGTGCGGCCGTGCCGCCGAACTTCAGCCGCTTCACTCAGGCCAAGCTCACGGCGGGGACCAACAAGGGCAAGGTCACGCCGGTACATCCTGCGTTCGAGGCGGTTGAGCGGTTGATGGCCGATACCCAGGCTGCGCCCACGCTTCGCCACGCCGTCCTTGTCCACGCGTTAGCCTGGGTCAGCCGCCGCTTCGATGAGCAGAAGCGCAAGCAGGCGCAGATGGGCTACGACGATCTGCTGCTGCGACTGGATGCCGCGCTGGCAGGTCCAGGCTCTGCAGCGCTGGCTGCAACCATCGCCGCGCAATACCCGCTGGCGATGATCGATGAGTTCCAGGACACCGACGCACTGCAGTACCGCATTTTCCGCACGATCTATTCGGCAGCACCGCAAACCGGCCTGTTGCTGATCGGCGACCCGAAGCAGGCGATCTACGCCTTCCGCGGTGCGGACATCCATACCTACTTGGGCGCACGCGACGAAGCCGAACGCCCATCCTTCAGCCTGGACACCAACTACCGGTCCACCGATGGCATGGTGGATGCGGTGAACGCGCTCTTCCTTGGCGGCGAAACCCATGCGCAGGGCGCGTTCGCCTTCGGTGCGAGCCGGCTGCCTTTCATGCCGGTGCAGGCGCGAGGCCGCACGGATACTTTCTCCATCGATGGCGCCGTTCCGGCACCCATGCAACTGGTGCTGCTCGACGACGGCGACGGCGCGGTCGCGGCCCGGCGCTATCGCAGTGTCATGGCGGCCGCCTGCGCGGATGAAATATCCGCGCTATTGGCGTTGGCCGCACAAGGCCGCTGTGGTTTCGTCGGTGGCCGCGCGCTTGCGCCGCGCGATATCGCCGTGCTGGTCCGTAGCCGTGGCGAGGCCGAGGAAGTGCGCGCCGCGCTGCGTGCGCGGCGCGTGCGCAATGTCTATCTTTCCGACCGCGATTCGGTGTTTGACAGCCCGGAGGCCGCCGACGTGCTGCTCTGGCTGAGGGGCTGCGCCGAGCCCACGGTGGACCGGCGCATGCGCGCGGCGCTGGCCACCGCCACGCTGTCCTTGCCATTGCAGGATATCGATCGCCTGAACACGGACGAACGCCACTGGGAAACACGTGGCCGCCAGTTCCTTCAGCTGCGCGAACTCTGGCGCCGGCAGGGCGTGCTGGCGATGCTGCAGCGCCTGTTGCACATGTTCGATCTCCCTTCGCGGCTGCTGGCCATGGACGGTGGCGAGCGCGCACTCACCAACGTCCTGCACCTGGCCGAGCTGCTGCAGGACGCGGCATCCAACCTGGACGGCGAGCAGGCGCTGATTCGCTGGTTGGGTGATGAGATCGCCGATACGCTGCCCTCAGGTGCCGACAAACATATCGTGCGGCTGGAGAGCGACGCCGACCTTGTGCGCGTGATTACGATCCATAAATCCAAGGGCCTGGAATATCCACTGGTCTACGTGCCCTTCGCCTGTTCGTTCAAGGCAGCGCAAGGCGGACCGGGTGGGTACCGCTTCCAGGGCGAACAAGGTCCCGTGGTAGAGCTGATGGCGAAATCCGCCGATGGCGCAGGTGACGCCGTCGCCCTGGCGCAGGAGCTCACCGACCGTGCCCGGCTGCAGGAAGACTTGCGGCTGTTGTATGTCGCGGTCACCCGTGCGCGCCACTACTGCTGGCTTGGCGTGTCGCCGATCTGCGCCCATGCCCGGGCGAAGAAGCCCCATGTGCACCAGGGAGCGCTTGGTTACCTGCTTTCCGGTGGCGAGGAAATGGACGCATCGCAGTTTCGCCAGGCGCTGGAAGCGCTGGCGGCATCGAGCCAGTCCATCGCGCTACGGCAGGCCGATACCTCCGGGCATGCTGCCCTCACCAACAGCCGGGCTTCAAAAGCCCTCGGCCCGGCGCGCACTGATCTTGCCCCGCGCCCGCCACGCTGGTGGATCGCCAGCTACAGTGCCTTGCGCCACGACGACGAAGGCCATGCGATGCCGGTACCGGACACGGCGCGCGAAGATGTGGTGGCCGAATATGTCGCCGTCGGTACCCAGGAAGGCCCTGCGGCCGACAACACGCTGCTGCCGGGTTTCCCGCGCGGCGCGGAGGCCGGCACCTTCCTGCACGATCTGTTCGAGTGGATGGCCGAGCAGGGTTTCGCCGCCGTGCTCGACGATCCTTCCGGCTTGCGCGATGCGGTCGCCCGCCGTTGCCAGCGCCGTCATTGGCCGCACCTGATCGAACCACTCGCCAAGGGCCTGCCGGCACTGCTTGCGCTGCCACTTGCCCTGCCTGATGGAAGCTCGGTAGCGCTGGCAGCGCTGGCCGATGGTGCCTATCGCGCGGAACTGGAATTCTGGTTTGCCGCCGATGGCGTGGATACGCTGGCGCTTGATGCCCTGGTACGCAGGCACACGCTCAATGGCATGCCGCGTCCTGCTTTGCAGGCGGAAACCATCAACGGCATGTTCAAGGGCTTCATCGACCTTACCTTCGAACACGAAGGCCGCTGGTACGTGGCCGATTACAAGTCCAACTGGCTCGGTGGCCAGCTGGGCGACTACGACGCCCAGGCCATGCGCGATTCCATCGCCCATTCGCGCTACGACCTGCAGTACGCCATTTATGTGCTGGCGTTGCACCGCCAGCTGCGCGCCCGCATGGGCCGCGACTACGACTACGACCGTCACATCGGCGGTGCGGTGTACCTGTACCTGCGCGGTATCGACGGGCGGGGCCTTGGCGTGCATGCCGAACGGCCACCGCGTGAGCTGATCCAGGCCATGGACGCACTTTTCCGCGGGGAAGCCGCATGAGCGCCGACCGGATCCAGGTGTGGCTCGATGGTGCGATGGCGCAGGGCCACTTGCGTGCCCTCGATCGCGCGTTTGCCCTGTTCCTGCGTTCGCTCGATGCCTCGGCCGACGACAGGGTGATCGCTGCCGGCGCGCTGGCAAGCTTCGAGTTGGGTAACGGCCACATCGGCGTGGATGTCGAAGACCTGCTGGGCGATCTGGCCATGGATCACGACCGGGCCCTGGCATTGCCGGTGAGGCCGGAGCCGGCGGAGTGGCTCGATGCGTTGAAGGCTTCCGTGCTGGTGGGGCAGCACGCGCACGACACATCGTCGCCTATGATGCTCGAGGGCGGGCGCCTTTACCTTCGGCGCTACTGGCGGTACGAGCAACACGTGGCCGAGGGCATCGCCGGCCGGCTTGAAGGCGATGAAGCGCCCGCTGCCGACCTTGTCGACGACCTCAACCGCCTTTTTACCGGAAAGGCCGGCGGTGCAGGCACGGAGGATTGGCAGAAGATTGCCTGCGCACTCGCTGCGCGTTCCCGTTTCTGCGTGATCACCGGCGGCCCGGGGACGGGCAAGACCACCACCGTGGTAAAGCTCCTGGGGTTGCTGCAGTCACGGCGGTTGTCCAGCGGCGCGCCGCGCCTGCGCATTCGCCTGGCAGCTCCCACCGGCAAGGCCGCCGCCCGGTTGAATGAGTCGATTGCCGCGCAAGTGGACAGGCTTCCGCTGGACGATGCCACGCGCGCCGCAATCCCGCCGGACGTCACCACCTTGCACCGCTTGCTGGGCAGCCGCGGCGATACCCGCAGGTTCCTGCATCACCGCGACAATCCGCTGCACGTGGACGTGCTGGTGATCGATGAAGCATCGATGGTGGATCTCGAAATGATGGCGGCGGTACTCGATGCATTGCCGGCTGAGTCCCGGCTGGTGCTGCTGGGAGACAAGGACCAGCTCTCCTCCGTGGAGGCCGGTGCTGTGCTTGGCGACCTGTGCGAGCGCGCCGAGGATGCCCACTACGATCCCGCCACGGCGGCGTGGCTGCGCGAAGCCACCGGCGCCGATGTCGGCAACGCCGTGCGCGATGACGCACGCCCCCTGGACCAGCATGTGGTGATGTTGCGCCACAGCCACCGATTTGCCGGCGACAGCGGCATCGGCGCCCTGGCGCGCGCGGTGAATCAGGGATCGACCGCTGCCGTGCGGCGTGCACTGGACGGGCAGCCACGGGACATCGCCTTGATGCCGCCCACAGCCGCGGTGGATCTTGCCGTGGATGGTTTGCCCAACGGCGCGCCCGGTTACCGTGCGTACCTTCAGTTGATGCACGCCCGTCGCGACGACGCGGAACCGGAAGCATGGGCCGCCGCCGTGTTGGACGCGTTCGGCCGGTTTCAGTTGCTCTGTGCTTTGCGCCAGGGTCCTGCAGGCGTGGATGCGCTCAACGAAGCCATTGCCGTGCGCCTGCGCGACCTGGGCCTGGTGTCCGCCATCCACGGCTTCTTCGAGGGGCGGCCGGTACTGGTCAACCGCAACGACTACAGTCTTGGCTTGATGAATGGCGATGTCGGCGTGTGCCTGGCGGTGCCCGATGGCGAGGGTGGGCACGCGGTGCGCGTGGCCTTCCGCGTGGGTGAGCGCATCCGTTTCGTCACGCCCAGCCGCCTGTCCGGCGTGCAGACGGTATTCGTGATGACGGTGCACAAGTCACAGGGGTCGGAATTTGCCCACACGGGCCTCGTGTTGCCGGACGTTGCCTCGCCCGTACTGACGCGCGAGCTTCTTTACACCGGGGTCACCCGTGCACGCGAGTGGTTCACGCTGCTTGCCACGCCCGACATCGTCGATGCCGCCGTGCAACGGCGAACCCGACGCGCGTCGGGGCTCCGCGGCCACTTCCGCTGAAGGTTATCCACACCGATTGTGGACTCCCCTTGGGCAAACCTGTGGACAACCCCATATTCATGCTGTGCGGGCAAGCACTTGCCTTGATGTGACCAAGCAGTGACCAGCCCTTTTCCATTGACAATACGTCAGGGCTGACTTAGCTTTCGCGCGAGAACTTTCCTTCAGAAGAGGTGGCCGCGGCAACGCTGGCCGAGCGTGCGACATGCAAACTACGAGCTTCCCAGCTTAAGCCTTCGCCACGCCTCCTTGAGTGTTTGAACGCAAAGGGCGCCCGGCGCTCTTTTTTTATGCCTTAGATCCAAGAAGAACATATCCATGGTCCAGATCACTCTCCCCGACGGCAGCCAGCGTCCCTTCGACCACCCCGTTACCGTCCAGGACGTCGCCGCCTCCATTGGCGCGGGCCTCGCCAAGGCCACGCTTGCCGGCAAGGTCGACGGCCGCCTGGTCGACGCCAGCTTCCTCGTCGACCATGACGCAAAGCTTGAGATCGTCACTGAGAAAAGCCCGGAGGCGCTGGACATCCTTCGCCATTCCACGGCGCACCTGCTGGCGCAGGCCGTGCAGCGCCTGTATCCCGGTGCGCAGGTCACCATCGGCCCGGTGATCGACAACGGTTTTTATTACGACTTTGCCTACGAGCGTCCCTTCACCCCGGACGACCTGGAGAAGATCGAAGCGGAGATGACGAAGATCGTCGCCGAGGCACTCCCGGTCACCCGCTCGGTGAAGTCGCGCGACGAAGCCGTGGCCTTCTTCCGCGGCATCGGCGAGGAGTACAAGGCCGAGATCATCGAATCGATTCCCGCCAACGAGGAACTGTCGCTGTATTCGCAGGGCGAGTTCACTGACCTGTGCCGTGGCCCGCACGTGCCCAATACCGGCAAGCTGCGCGCGTTCAAGCTGATGAAGGTGGCCGGCGCCTACTGGCGCGGCGACTCGAACAACCAGATGCTCACGCGCATTTACGGTACGTCCTGGCTCAACGACAAGGAGCTCAAGGCCTACCTGTTCCAGCTCGAGGAAGCCGAGAAGCGCGACCACCGCCGCATCGGCAAGCAGCTGGATCTCTTCCACATGCAGGAAGAGGCGCCGGGCATGATCTTCTGGCACCCGAAGGGCTGGGCCATCTGGCAGGCCGTGGAGCAGTACGTGCGCCGCGTATACCGCGACAGCGGCTACAAGGAGGTGCGTGGCCCCCAGATCATGGACGTTTCCTTGTGGAAGAAATCCGGCCACTGGGATAACTATGCCGAGAATATGTTCTTCACCGAATCGGAGAAGCGCACCTATGCGCTGAAGCCGATGAACTGCCCAGGCCACGTGCAGATCTATAACACCGACCTGAAAAGCTACCGCGACCTGCCCATCCGCTATGGCGAGTTCGGCGGCTGCCACCGCAACGAGCCCTCCGGCGCGCTGCACGGCATCATGCGCGTGCGTGCCTTCACCCAGGACGACGGCCATATCTTCTGCACGGCTGAGCAGATCGAGTCGGAGGTCAAGGCCTTCCACCTGCAGGCGATGAAGGTGTACGCCGACTTCGGATTCCAGGACATCGCGCTCAAGATCGCCCTCCGGCCGGAGAAGCGCCTGGGCGACGACGCCACCTGGGACCGTGCCGAGGACGCCCTGCGGGCGGCCCTGGCGGCAGCCAATGTGGCTTGGGAAGAGCTCCCCGGCGAGGGCGCTTTCTATGGTCCGAAGATCGAATACCACATGCGCGACTCCATCGGCCGCGGCTGGCAGGTGGGCACGATGCAGGTGGATTTCATGATGCCCGAGCGTCTGGGCGCCGAATATGTGGACGAACATTCCCAGCGAAAACATCCGGTTATGTTGCATCGGGCGATCGTGGGCTCGATGGAGCGCTTCATCGGCATCCTGATCGAACACCATGCCGGTAATCTTCCGACGTGGTTGGCACCCATCCAGGGTGTAGTCTTCTCCATTACCGACGCACAGGCCGACTATGTGCGAGAGGTCACGCAAACCCTTGTCGGTAAAGGCTTCCGCGTAGAAGCGGATTTGCGCAACGAAAAGGTCGGATATAAAATCCGCGAGCATGCGCTGCAGAAGGTTCCCTATCTGATCGTGGTCGGTGACCGCGAGAAAGAAACGGGGTCTGTCTCCGTGCGTAGTCGCGGAGGCGAGGATTTGGGCAGCATGCCGCTGGCCGACTTCGTTGCCCGGCTGGAAGCCGAGACACGCCGCTAAGGCGCGTGTCCGGTTCTTTTTGAAATCTCCTGGAGGATAGCGGTATCGCTACGACCGATAACAAGGGCAATCGCAAGAACAACGAGATCCGCGTGCCGCGCGTCCGCGTGCTGGGCGTCGAGGGTGAGCAGCTAGGTATCCTGGCCACGCCCGATGCGCTCCGCCTGGCTGAAGAAGCCGGCATGGATCTGGTGGAAATCCAGCCCAACGGCGACCCGCCGGTCTGCCGCATCATGGATTTCGGCAAATTCAAGTTCGAAGCGCAGAAGAAAGCCCAGGCTGCCAAGAAGAAGCAGAAGCAGGTCGAGATCAAGGAAGTGAAGTTCCGCCCGGTGACGGACGTGGGCGACTACCAGATCAAGATGCGGAACATGCTGCGTTTCCTCGAGGAAGGCGACAAGGTCAAGGTCACCATCCGCTTCCGCGGCCGCGAGATGTCCCATCAGGACCTCGGCCAGAACCTGGCCCGCAAGATCCAGGAAGATGTGGGCGAGAACGGCACCGTCGAGCAGTTCCCCCGCCTGGAAGGGCGCCAGATGGTGATGATGATCGGGCCGAAGAAGAAGGTTTGATCCTCCTTGGGCCCTCATGGGGCCTCAGGTAGGCAGGAACGGCGGCCCCAGGGCCGCCGTTTTGAGTATGGGGCTCCGAAGGGCTGGCAAACCGCCCGCAACTTACTGTAAACTCGCCGGTTCACCCCCTCTGGATAGGGGTGAGCACCGTCCCCGGCAGGAAGGAAAGCGCTGGCCGCAAGGCCCAGCCGCCGGATCAGTCAACCATTGAATACGGAGCATTCCGATGCCCAAGATCAAGACCAACCGCGCGGCCGCGAAGCGTTTTCGCAAAACCGCGTCGGGCAAGTTCAAGGCCGGTCACGCCTTCAAGTCACACATCCTGACCAAGAAGTCGACCAAGCGTAAGCGCGGCCTGCGCGCTCCCAACCACGTCAAAGCTTGCGACACCAAGGGTGTAGCTCGCATGTTGCCGTATCTCTAAGGGAGGGTTGAACCATGGCTCGTGTTAAGCGCGGTGTTACCGCCCGTCGTCGTCACAAGAAAATCATCGGCCGTGCCAAGGGCTATTACAATGCCCGCCGCAAGGTCTTCCGCGTAGCCAACCAGGCCGTCATCAAGGCTGGCCAGTACGCGTATATCGGCCGCAAGCAGCGCAAGCGTCAGTTCCGCGCGCTGTGGATCGTCCGTATCAATGCAGCAGCCCGTCAGTTCGGCCTGTCCTACAGCCGCCTCATCAATGGCCTGTCCAAGGCCCAGATCGAAGTCGACCGTAAGGTCCTCGCCGACCTGGCCGTGCACGACATCAAGGCTTTTGGTGCGATCGCGGAGAAGGCCAAGGCCAGCCTGGCTGCTTGATCCAGACGCAAGGTCGCGCCGTCGCAAGGCGGCGTAACCTTCAATCAAGGATCACGTAGGGGAAGGGGCCTGGCCCTTTCCCCTTTTTCGTTTCTGGGGACCAAAGAACCTACGTCGGGAAGAAAGATGGACCAGATCGACGCATCCCTGCGCGAGATCGAAACCGCCGCATCGCTCGATGCGCTGGAAAACCTGCGCGTGGCCCTGCTCGGCAAGAACGGCAGCATCACCGCCCAGCTGAAGGCCCTGGGCCAGTTGCAGGGTGATGAGCGCAAGGCGCGTGGCGCCGAGGTCAACCGCGCCAAGCAGCAGCTCACCGATGCCATCGCCGCCCGCAAGGACGCCCTGGACGCAGCCGAGCTCGACCGCCGCCTGGCGTCGGAGCGGCTGGATGTCACCCTGCCGGGACGCAGCGCCGACTTCGGCGGCATCCACCCGATCACCCGTACGCTCGAACGCATCGCCGATATCTTCGGCCGGCTCGGCTACCAGCGTGCCGACGGTCCGGAGATCGAGGACGACTGGCACAACTTCGAGGCGCTGAACTTCCCGCCGCACCACCCGGCGCGCGCCATGCACGACACGTTCTATTTCCCCGACGGGCGGCTGCTGCGCACGCATACCTCGCCGGTGCAGATCCGTTCGATGATGGGACGCCAGCCGCCGATTCGCGTGATCGCGCCGGGCAAGGTGTACCGCAGCGATTCGGACCAGACCCACTCGCCGATGTTCCACCAGATCGAAGGCCTGCTGGTGGATGAAACCTCCAGCTTCGCGGACCTTAAAGGCACGCTGGCGGAATTCGTGCGGGCCTTCTTCGAGCGCGACTTCGAAATGCGCTTCCGCCCCAGCTATTTCCCCTTCACCGAGCCCTCGGCCGAAGTGGACATCCGTTGGGATGCCGCCGATGGTTCCACCCGCTGGCTGGAGGTGCTCGGCTGCGGCATGGTGCATCCCACGGTGCTGGCCAACTGCGGCATCGATCCGGAGCGCTACAGCGGCTTCGCCTTTGGCCTGGGAGTAGAGCGCTTCGCCATGCTGCGTTATGGCGTGGGCGACCTGCGCGCCTTCTTCGACAACGACCTGCGCTTCCTGCGCCAGTTCGCCTGATCCGTCGTCAAGGATTCGAAGCATGAAATTCTCCGAAAACTGGCTGCGCGAGGTCGTCGACGTTCCCGTCGATCGTGACGCGCTGGTGCATGCGCTGACCATGGCGGGCCTGGAAGTCGAAGACGTCACGGCCCTGGGCAAAGGCCTGGACCACGTGGTGGTGGCTGCCATCGTCTCGGCGGAAAAGCATCCCGAGGCCGATCGCCTGCAGGTGTGCCGCGTCGATGCCGGTCTCCCCGAGCCGCTGCAGATCGTCTGCGGCGCGCCCAATGCGCGGGTCGGCATCAAGGTGCCGCTGGCCATGGTGGGTGCGAACCTGCCGGGCGGCATCGCCATCAAGGCAGCGAAACTGCGCGGCGTGGAATCCAACGGCATGCTGTGCTCGGCGAAGGAACTGGGCATCGACGCCGATGCTTCGGGCCTGTTGGAGCTTCCGGCCGACGCGCCGGTGGGTCAGCCGCTGGCCAGCTACCTCCGGCTGCCCGATGCCAGCATCGAGTTGAAGATCACGCCGAACCGCCCCGATTGCCTGAGCGTGCATGGCCTTGCGCATGACGTGGCGGCGTTGTTCGGCGGCCATGTAAGGCCAGTGCAGGCGCAGTCGGTTGCGGGCACCGGTGATGCGCGCCGCGCCGTGCGCCTGGAGGCCGGCGCTGATGCGCCGCGTTACCTAGGCCGTGTGGTATCGGGCATCGATCCTGCCGCGCGTACGCCGCTGTGGATGGCCGAGCGCCTGCGCCGCGGCGGCATTCGCCCGATCAGCGCCGTGGTCGACGTCACCGCTTATGTGATGCTTGAACTCGGCCAGCCGATGCACGCTTTCGATAACGACAAGCTCGTTGGCGACGTCGTGGTGCGCCATGCGCGCGAAGGCGAATCGTTGAAGCTGCTCGACGGTAGCGAGCCGAAGCTCGACCCGGGCTTTCTGGTGATTGCCGATGAGGCAAAGGCCGTCGCCGCCGCCGGCGTGATGGGCGGGTTCGACTCGCGCGTGACCGACACCACCACCAACGTGTTCCTGGAGTCCGCCCACTTTGCCCCCGCCGCCATCATGGGCCGGGCGCGCAAGCTCGGCCTGCATACTGATGCATCGCACCGCTACGAGCGCGGCGTGGATCCGGCCTTGCCCGTCCGGGCGCTGGATCGTGCCACGGCGCTGCTGCTGGAAATCGCCGGCGGTACGCCGGGCCCGGTCACCGTGGCCGAGCGCCTTCAGGACATCCCCGAGCCAAAGCCCGTGGTGCTGCGTCGCGCGCGCCTGCACCGCCTGCTGGGCCTGGAAGTGGCCGATGCGGCCGTGTCGCGCATGCTTACCGCGCTGGGCATGCAGGTGGAATCGCTGACCGACGGCTGGCGGGTGACCGCGCCGTCCAGCCGCTTCGACATCGAGCGCGAAGAAGACCTGGTCGAAGAGGTCGCGCGCATCCACGGCTACGACAACATCCCCACCCATCGCCCCTCCGGCGCGCTGGCACTGGTACCCGATCCCGAAGAGCGCCTGGGCGACATGGCCGTGCGCCGGCAGTTGGCGTCGCGTGGCTGGTTCGAGGCGGTAACGCTGGCGTTCGTCGACGGCGAACTGCTTGAGCGCTGGGGCATGGGCGGGCAGGGCGTGGCATTGGCCAATCCCCTGTCGGCGGAATTGGCCGTGATGCGCCCCTCGCTGTTGCCCGGCCTGTTGCAGGCGCTCTCGCACAACCGCGCGCGCCAGCAGGATCGCATCCAACTGTTCGAACTGGCCCGCACCTATGCCAGCGACGTGGAAACGCCGCGTTTAGGGCTGGTGGCCTGTGGTCCAGCCACCACCGAACAATGGGGCCTGCCCGCACGGCCGATGGACCTTTATGACCTGAAGGGTGACATCGAAGCCTTGATCGCCCAGGGTGGCGAACCCGATCGCTGGAGCTTCGATGCGGCAGGCCTTCCCGCCTTCCTGCACCCTGGCCGTTCGGCCAGGGTACTTCGCGATGGCAAGCCGGCCGGCTTCCTGGGCAGCCTGCACCCTTCGCTCGCCAAGGCGCTCGATGCTGGCGACGACATCCTGGTGGCCGAACTGGACATGCTTGCCCTGGGCCAGCGACGCCTGCCCAAGGCCAGCCCCATCGGCAAATTCCCGCAGGTTAGAAGGGATATTGCCGTGGACATGCCCGAGGACGTGGCCTGGGCCAGCGCAGAAGCCGCCGTACGGGCAGCGCTGGGCCCCACCCTACGCGAGGTACGGCTGTTCGACCGGTACGTCGGCAAGGGCGTGGAGGCTGGGCGCAAAAGTCTCGCTATGGGCTTGATTTTGCAGGACGATTCACGCACGCTTACTGACGACGACGCCGATGCCTGCGTACGTAATGCGGTACTGGCGTTGGAGAACACATGCAAGGCAAGATTGCGAGGATGAAATGGCGCTGACCAAGGCGGAAATGGCCGAGCGGCTTTTCCTCGACGTGGGCCTCAATAAACGCGAGGCCAAAGAATTCGTAGACGCCTATTTCGAGGTGGTCCGCGAAGCGCTTGAAAGGGGGGAGCAGGTTAAATTGTCCGGATTCGGCAATTTCGACCTGCGCCAGAAAAACCAGCGTCCCGGGCGGAACCCCAAGACCGGCGAGGAGATTCCCATCTCCGCGCGCAGGGTGGTGACATTCCGTCCAGGGCAGAAACTCAAGGTGAGAGTGGAGGGGTATGCTGGACCAAGGGAATAACACCGAGCTTCCAGCCATTCCGGCGAAGCGCTATTTCACCATTGGTGAAGTCAGTGAATTGTGCGGCGTGAAGCCTCACGTGCTTCGTTATTGGGAGCAGGAATTCCCAGCCCTGAATCCGGTCAAGCGTCGCGGCAACCGTCGCTATTACCAGCGCCACGACGTGCTCATGATCCGGCAGATCCGCTCGCTGCTGTACGACGAGGGCTTCACCATCACCGGTGCGCGTGCGCGCCTGGATGGCCCCCAGGCCCGCATGGAATCGAGCATGTCCCACCAGATCGTCCGCCAGGTGCGCCTGGAACTGGAAGAAGTGCTCACCCTGCTGCGCCGCTGACGGCTTCCGCCCAGCCCTTCGCAACTGGTACAATCGCTTTCTTAGTCGGGGTGTAGCGCAGCCTGGTAGCGCACTACGCTGGGGGTGTAGTGGTCGCGAGTTCGAATCTCGCCACCCCGACCAACTCTTCGAAAACGCCCCCATCGGGGGCGTTTTTTTTTGCCCTCCCACCCAAGCCAGCGCATGGTCAGGTTTCCGGCTGACCAGGGCCCGAACCGGCGCGCATCCTGCCTGCTTCGACACGTGGGGGCATGGAAGATGAAATGCCGATGGATCGTGGCCGCAACGGTATGCCTGCTCGCCTGCGGCGGGGTGGTATGGACATGCGGCGCACTCCTTGTAGCCCCTAGGCGCGAGGCGGTGGGGAAACCTCCGCCCGATTTGCCGGTGACAGCACTCGCGTTCAACGACGCCGGTGGACGGACGATCCGCGGCTGGTTCGTGCAGGGAGTGCCGGGGCAGGGCGCCGTGTTGTTGCTGCATGGTGTTCGTGCCGACAGGACGGCGATGCTGGAGCGGGCCCGTTGGCTGCATGCGCAGGGCTACTCAGTCATGTTGATCGATTTCCAGTCCGCGGGCGAAAGCGACGGCGACGCCATCACGCTTGGCTATCGGGAGGCCGACGATGCGGCGCGAGCACTCTCGTGGATGCGGCAGCGGCTTCCCCATGAGCGGATCGCAGTGGCTGGGACGTCGATGGGTGGAGCTGCCATCCTGTTAGCCCGGCCGCCGCTCCGTGTCGAAGCGCTGGTCATCGAGCAGGTCTATCCCACCATCGACGAAGCGGTGCGTGACCGCATCGACCTGCATCTGGGTCACGCGTTTTCCTTCCTGGCTCCCGTGCTCCTGCGGACGATGTCATGGCACCTTGGCTTTGGTCCCGAGGCCTTGCGGCCGATCGACCATGTGGAAGGCCTTGTCGGACCCACCCTCTTTGTAGCCGGCGAAAAGGATGCGCACGTGACACTGGCGCAGTCGATGGCCCTCTATGCAAGGGCTGGCGGGAAGAAGGAGCTTTGGATCGTGCCTGGCGCACGGCATGTGGATCTGTATGCGTATGACCCACAGGCGTGGCGGACGCGCGTAGGCGGCTTTCTACAGAGGAGTCTGCGTAACAACAGCGAGGATTCCTTGCAGGTGCGTTAGGGGCATTTCCCCACGCGCAATGCACCTGCACTGCCGGAACCTGATACTTCCTGATCGGTTGGCGTCCATGCCTTTCGTTGGGTTGGTTGACCATGGGTCATCCTCATATTGCCATCACCGCGCAACGAAACAACTTTTCAAGGCTACGGCTGGAGGTAACAATGACCCTACGTACGACAGTGTTTGTGGCCGGCGCCACCGGCGCCATCGGTGCACAGCTGGTACCGATGCTGGTAGCGGCCGGACATCGCGTGTTGGGCATGACTCGCGCGCACAGTCGCCGCGCCGATGCCCTGCTGGATGCCGGCGCCATTCCGGTGATCGCCGACGTTTTCGACGTCGCTGGCCTCAACAAAGCCATGCGTGCCGCACGGCCCGATGTGGTGATTCACCAGCTGACCGACCTGCCGGCTGGGCTGGATCCTTCGCAGATGGACGAGGCGATTCGTCGCAACGCGCGCATTCGCAGCGAAGGCACGGCCAACCTTGTCGCTGCCGCCCGCGAGGCGGGTGTGCAACGCATCGTGGCGCAGAGCGTGGCGTGGCTTTATGCCTCCGGTATCGAACCGCATGGCGAGGATGACCCCCTGGACCTGGCGGCCACCGGCAGCCGCCAGGTCAGTGTTGGCGGCGTCAGCGCGTTGGAGCAGTCGGTGCTTTCGGCGCAGGGAATGGTGGGCGTGGTGTTGCGTTACGGACGAATCTGGGGCCCGGGTACCGGAAGCGATTCACCGGCGGGGAATCCACTGCCGTTGCACGTGGATGAGGCCGCGCGTGCGGCGCTCCTGGCGATGGGCGACGTGCCCGGAGGTATCTACAACATCGTGGGGCCGAACGATGTGGTGTCCGGTGAGAAGGCGCGACGCCTGTTGGGGTCATGAGAAGGTAGATCTGCTGGAGATATTTGCGATCGGGCCGAGCTCCTACTCATCTTCGTCGTAGGCTACTTCTCTTGAACATGGATAGATCTTTGTCTGGAGCTTCAGAAAAGGCTTAAGCGGGCCTTCTGTCCTTTCTGAGTCGATGTCGATTGGCACAGCGAGGCCGCCAATTCGACTGGAAGCGGGCCTCCCGTCAATGGTCAGTTCGATGTGAGATCGATGGATAAGCCCGAGAAAGGCGTGCCATGTGAAGGCGGAAGCGTCCCTTATCGCGGCGCACCATGCTCTTTTGTCTGTTTTTTCGAGTGGTCGAAGCGACGTCCCAAGCTCCACGAACATTACCTGTGCCTGCAGATCAAACCGTGCTTTCACTGGCTTCAAGCCAAGACGGCCTGACGCCAGGCCATCAAGAAATCTATCGACTTCCGAACCCACTGCGCGTTCTAACTGAGCAAGGCATCCCGCGCTCAGGTCAGTGAAGTTGCGTTCGGCCGGATCCGTCGCCAGTGCAATTGAAGGTATGGCGGTCCCAAGCAACAACCATATTGCATGCAATGGCCTTGGTAGGGGTGAGAGCTTCATGCAATATGTGTTATCCACTATGCAGTCCTGGTTCGAAAATACTCGTAGTCTCGGGCGGTCGATTGAAATAGGTCAGTCGCTAAATCGCCGGATGTCTTGTGGTTAAGGCACCTAGGCTTGTCGGGCGCTGCTTACGTCTTGGTTGACCCACTCCCGCTAGTCGGGCCACCATCGGCAGGCGTGCTTCTCGCCCTGGGGAATTGAACATGGGTCATCCGCTCCTGCTGGTGCAGCTCCTGGTTATTCTCCTGGCTTCGCGCGCCCTGTCGTGGTGCCTGCGCTGGCTGGGGCAACCGCCGGTGATCGGCGAAATGATCGCCGGGCTGATGCTGGGGCCGATGGTGTTCGGCGCGCTCGCGCCGGAGTGGCAGGCGAGCCTGTTCCCGAAGGAAAGCCTCGGTGCGCTGACCAGCCTCAGCACGCTCGGGCTGGTGTTGTTCATGATGGTCGTGGGGGCCGAGCTTCGGCTGCCCGGTGGATTTCGCAAGCAGCTAGGCACGGCGGGCTGGATCGGAGGCCTTGCCGTGCTGCTTCCCATGGCATTGGGTCTGGGTGCCACGCCCTGGCTTTACGACGACTTCGCACCCCGGGGCGTGGGCTTCTGGCCGTTCGCAACATTCATGGCCACGGCTGGTGCGATCACCGCACTGCCGGTGATGGCGCGCATCCTGAAGGATCGAAAGCTCACGCACAGCATGCCGGGACGCCTCGCCATTGCCGCGGCGGCGTTGGCTGACGCTCTGGCCTGGCTGATGCTGGCGTTCGTGGTGGCCCTGATCAGCGCCCACGGAAACTGGGCGCCTTTCTGGCGCACCGCAGCCGGCCTTGTCGTGTTGCTCGCAGCGGCGTTCGGCTTGCTGCGTCCGCTATGCAAATACCTGCTTGGCCGGCACGCCCCTGACGGCAAGCCCGATCGTGCGGTGCTGGCATTCCTGCTGATAGGCGCCTTCAGCTGTGCCGCGGTCACCGAATGGCTGAACCTGCACGCGGTGTTCGGAGCCTTCATCTTCGGGCTATGCCTGCCGCGCGATGACCGCCTGCTCAAGGCGCTGGTGGAGCGCATCGAGTACGTAGCCATCGTGGCCTTGTTGCCGGTGTTCTTCGTACTGTCCGGCCTATCCACCACCGCCAATCTGTTCAACGGCGGTACTGGCGTTGCCCTGTTGATCGTGTTGGGCGTGGCTATCGCGGGCAAGCTGCTCGGCGGTACGGCCGGCGCCCGCATCTCGGGCCTGGGCTGGCGCGACAGCTTCGCCGTGGGCTCGCTGATGAATGCTCGCGGCATGATGGAGCTGATCGTGATGAAAGTGGGCCTGGACGCCGGCGTAATCGACCAGCGCATGTTCACCCTTCTGCTGATCATGGCGATCGTCACCACGATGATGACAACACCGATGGTGCTTTATTTCGCCAAGGGCCAGCCGCTGGACGATGCGGTATCCGAGCGGCTAGCGGTTAAGCATTGACGTGGGTTCAGGGGTTGCCGTGAGCTCATCAATGGATGCTACGTAGGTTCGTTCGTTGAATGCCGACCGAACATTTCGATCCCGATTTCCTGGGCAGCTCACCGTGTAAGGTTCCCATCCGGTGTCGACATTGTCGGCATCGACAATCTTGACTTGCATCCGATGCTCGCGAGGCGTTGGACTGCTTCCGCAATCAATAAAAAATCTAACGGGTGATGGCCGTTTGTCAAAGGGAAGTTCAGCGGTCCAACATTGCATGTCATCCGGGCACTCGACGTACTCGGTCACCAGCGTGGCCTCGAATTCAGGGTTGCCTTCGTAGTGGGCGTCTACCGGAATGAAAGTGCCCAGGGGAATCGGATCATCGATAACCTTCGTGAGGGTGAAGGCCTCGCATTTCTTGCCTTCGGTAAAAAGACGGTAGCCTTTTTCAACGCCTTTCATGGATGCCGTGCGAAAAACGGCATCCTTCAGGGCCGCAGCGTCGCCAACGTTCGTGTGGAATCCCATCTCGACCAGGACCGAGGGCATGTTTGCCAGTGCGTTCTCGGCGAGGTCCGAGCGAAATGCGGCTTTCGCTGGCACACGAAACGAAGCGTAACTTTCGGTCGCGCGTATGATTTCTCCCATGGAGCAAACCACGCTGTTAGCGAGTTGCTCGTCAGGAATTCGACCTGCATGGTAAATGACGCGCGTCCCATTCGCTGCCGGGTCGTCGTCCGTCGCATTCGTATGCAGATGGATGGCTGCGGCTGCATTTATATAGTTTGCAAGAAGCGGGCGGCTCTTGATGTCCTGTCGATACTCAACCAAGCCGTTCGCCTTGCTTGAATCGGAGTTCCATATTTCCTGATTATCAGGAAGGACCCGTTTCAGATGATATCTCGCACCCATGGCGCTCCAGGCATGGGTACTTTCTTCGTGAACTTCGTCAGAGTAAGAGCGAGGTATGACAGTCTCGACGCCACTCCGCCGAGACAGCCAGAATGCGAGTTCACGAGCGTAAGCCGGGGTCAGGAAGTCTTCGATTATGCCGTTGCGCTCCGGGCGCTGCGTCGTCCATTTCAGGAGCGTGTGGTGATAGTAGTAGCCATGCGAAGGGCTAACCATGACTGCCTCTGACTGGTTAGCTTCGCGTGACGGCTTGGAACTATCTTGTTGCTGTTGAGGAGGTTGTCGTTTGGAGTAATACTCTATGGTTCGGCCGCCGTATAAGAAGTCGACATTCGATCCTTCCCCCAGCTTGTCGGCGTTGAACATTGCCCGGTTGTATAGCCTGGTCTGGAAATCCTCCAGTTCCTCCTCCGCATGCGGCCCCGCTTCCGCGCCAAGTTCAAGCGTGATGAGTCGATCCGGAGAGACCGAGACCTTGAGCGGAAAGTCCTTCGACTGTCCTTCGAAGACTCGAGCGCCCTTGACCAGTGGTGCTAATTCGCGCTCGAGCGTGCCTTTTAGCAGGCTCTGTTGGGCTGATGTCAGCGGTGGGACGTCGTTGCTCGCGTGAACGGCATCTTGATAGCCCATCAGCAACGAAATGGCGGCGACCAAGTATTTACCGTATGCACTTCCTTGTATCACTGTCTTCCCCTCTCGCATGGAGCGCCATCGTCGCGGCCTGTCCAATTTGGACAGTCGAACAGATTGCGCTGGAGTAGCGAGCTTGCTTCTGACCGCCGAGGTGTGAAATCGGACTCTGGATCGTCAGGGCACGGCGTGGGGAGTGCGGGGTCGTGGCGTTTGACTGACTAGATCAGTCAAATTCCTTTGACAGCGGTGATGCGCTCAGTAAAGCACCCGCGCCCGTAACGTATCCGGAATCGCCGCCAGCTCATCCTTCAGCACCACTGCGAGATCCTCGCTGGTCGACACATCGATCACCACATAGCCCACGCTCGGATCGGTCTGCAGGTACTGGCCGTCGATGTTGATGCTGTGGCGGGAAAAGATCTCGTTGATGCGTGAGAGGATGCCGGGCACGTTGCGATGGATGTGCAGCAGGCGCCGGCTATTGGGATGGCCGGGCAGCGAAACCTCGGGGAAGTTTACTGCCGAGAGCGTGCTGCCGTTATCGCTGTAGCGCACGAGTTTCGATGCAACCTCGATGCCGATGTTGTCCTGTGCTTCGAGCGTGCTGCCGCCGATGTGCGGGGTCAGGATCACGTTGTCCATGCCGACGAGTGGCGAGACGAAGGCATCATCGTTGCCCTTCGGTTCCACCGGGAAGACATCGATGGCTGCGCCGGAAAGATGGTCTGAACGGAGCGCGTCAGCCAGGGCTTCGATGTCCACGACGGTGCCGCGCGAAGCATTGATCAGCATCGCACCCGGTTTCATCTTCGCTAGTTCCTTGGCGCCGATCATGTCCTTCGTTTGCGGGGTTTCAGGCACGTGCAGCGTAACGACATCCGACCGGGCGAGCAGGTCGTCCAGGCCGCCGGCAGCGCGCGCGTTGCCCAGCGAAAGCTTTGGCTCGATGTCATGGAAGATCACGCGCATGCCCAAACCTTCGGCCAGCACGCCAACCTGCGTTCCGATGTGGCCGTAGCCGACGATGCCCAGTACTTTGTCGCGGACTTCAAAACTACCTGCCGCGCTCTTGGACCAGCCACCCCGATGGCATTGGGCGTTCTTTTGCGGAATGCGCCGTACCAACATGATCGTTTCGGCGATCACCAGTTCCGCCACGCTGCGGGTGTTGGAGTAGGGCGCGTTGAACACCGGCACGCCAGCGCTTTCGGCGGCGTCCAGGTCCACCTGGTTGGTGCCAATGCAGAAGCAGCCCACGGCCAGCAGCCGTCGTGCCTCGGCAAGGACGTCCGCATTGAGCTGTGTGCGTGATCGGATGCCCACGATGTGCGCGTCGGCGATGGCTTTTTTCAACAAATCGCCGCCCAGCGATTTCTCATGGAGTTCGATCTGGGAATAGCCGGCCTGGCGGAACACGTCCACGGCGCTGGGGCTGACGCCTTCGAGCAGCAGCACCTTGATGTCCGAGCGGGGGTAGGAAGTCTTCTTCATCGATGTGTTCCACGGTCCAGGCCCCCACTATGCCAGATAGCGGCGGCTTTATGCCGCAGCGCAGCAGTAGACGGGCCGCCGCCTGGCTGGCACGCTGGGAAACCTGCCACGGAGCCACCATGACCGACCCGCGCCTGGCCGACCTTGCCCGTCGCGCCCCCGATACCCGCCTGCTGACCGACCCTTCCGACCTGGAGCACTACGGCCGGGACTGGACGCGCCGGTGGACGCCGGCGCCGCTGGCTATCGCCTTGCCATCGACCGCGGGCGACGTCCAGACCATCGTCCGCTGGGCTCGCGAACACCAGGTGGCCATCGTGCCCTCCGGTGGTCGCACGGGACTTTCCGGTGGGGCCGTGGCGGCCCATGGCGAACTGGTGGTGGCGTTCGATCGCATGAACCAGGTGCTGGGATTCGATCCGGTAGACGGATCGCTTACCGTTGGGCCGGGGATCGCGCTCGAGGCGGTGCAGAATGCCGCGCGTGAGCATGGCCTTGCATACCCGGTGGATTTCGCCGCGCGCGGATCCTGTTCGATCGGCGGCAACATCGCCACCAATGCCGGCGGTATCCGGGTGATCCGCTACGGCCTCACCCGCCAATGGGTGGCGGGACTGAAGTTCGTCGCCGGCACGGGTGAACTCCTCGAACTCAACCGCGGGCTGGTGAAGAATGCTTCCGGTTACGACCTGCGCCATCTGGTGATCGGCTCGGAGGGCACGCTGGGCATGGTCGTGGAAGCCACGCTGTGGCTGGCCCCGCCGCCACCGCCCACGCAGGTGATGCTGCTGGCGGTGCCGGCGATGGATGCATTGATGCGGGTTTTTGCCGTGGCCAGGGTGAAGCTGCAACTGGAGGCGTTCGAGTTCTTTACCGATCGTGCACTGGAACACGTGCTGGCTCATGGTGCGCAGGCACCGTTCGACGAACCGTCGCCTTACTACGTGGTGGCCGAATTCGATGCCGGCGACGAGGCCAGCCAGGCGGCGGCGCTGGAGATGTTCGAGGCATGCCTTGAAGCCGGTTGGGTCACCGATGGCGTGATCAGTAGCAGCGACGCGCAAGCCGCGTCGCTGTGGCGCCTGCGCGAGGGCATCACTGAAAGCCTCGCCCGTTACAAGCCTTACAAGAACGATATTTCCGTGCGCATCGGTGCGGTGCCTGCTTTCATGGCCGACATGCACGAATTGCTGGAGCGCGAATACCCCACGTTTGATGTGGTCTGGTTCGGTCACATTGGCGACGGGAACCTCCATATCAACGTACTCAAGCCCGACGAACTGGACCAGGAAAGCTTCGTGGCGCAGTGCGAAGTGGTGACCAAACACCTGGCCGCAATGTTGCACAAGCACGGCGGAAGCATCTCCGCCGAACATGGTATTGGCCTGGTAAAGAAACCTTACCTGGAAGGCACCCGAAGCCACGAAGAGATCGCGTTGATGCGCGGGATCAAGGCGGTGCTCGATCCCGACGGCATCATGAACCCGGGCAAGGTGTTCTAGCTGACCGGTGGCTGCAGGAAGAGCGAGTTGATACCAAGGTGCTTCTGCACGTGGTCCAGGAATGCATCGAGGGCGCCATAGCGAATGGCCAGTTCGTTCAGGTCGTCGATCACGGCTGGCACGCAGAACAGCGCGTTGTAGATGCAACGTCGCGACGATCGTTCGTCCGGTGCCGTGGTGATGTTCACATCCTGGTCGCCGAATAGTCGAAGCGTGCCCGCGTACAGGGCAAGCCGTTCCGTGCCGTTGAACTGGCTTCCCAGTGCGGCGATCCCAGGTATCAGGGAGTTGAGGTCACGCCAGCCTTCGGTGCCAAGGAAGCGACGATAGTCCTCCCGTGCGTACCAGCCGATGTTGATCTCCCTGTCGACAAACGACGCGATTCGATCAAGAAAGTGCGGCTCGGGGTATGCCGCCAGGCGCTGTTGCAACTCACCCATGCCCTCAAGGATGCCTGGCGCGCCAGGGGCATCGGGTCTGTCGCCACGTAAAAGTGCCTCGGCGACCTCGCTTTTGAAGTCGGGGATGACAAGTGCATGGATATGCTTGTTCGCCAGTTCAAGGCTGATGCGCTCGGGAACGCTGCTTGGGGAAGGAGTAGGGACGACCGGCGAGGGAGCGACCGGACGCGTTTGGATCGATGCGGAGAACATCGTGGCGTTCCTATGCGAAAGGGTTGGACTGGCATTCGCCGCCGCGCCACGTTAGCCTGATTCCTTTCACCATCAGCCGGTTAACGCAGATGCAGGACAGTCATCGCCAGTTGTACCCCGAGATTACGCCGTACGACGAAGGCTTCCTGCAGGTTTCGCCCCTGCACAACGTGTACTACGAGCAGAGCGGCAACCCGAACGGCAAGCCGGTGGTGTTCCTGCACGGCGGCCCAGGTGGCGGTACCAACCCGCGTTGCCGCCGCTTCTTCGACCCCGCCAAATATCGTATCGTCCTGTTCGACCAGCGCGGTTGCGGCAAGTCCACGCCGCATGCGGAACTGCGCGAGAACACCACCTGGACGCTGGTCCAGGATATGGAAGCCATCCGCAAGAAGCTTGGCATCGACCGCTGGCAGGTCTTCGGCGGCTCATGGGGTTCGACGCTCGCGCTGGCCTACGCGCAGAAGCATCCCGACCATGTGAGTGAACTGGTACTGCGCGGCATCTTCATGCTTCGCCGCTGGGAACTGGAATGGTTCTACCAGAAGGGCTGCGATGCCCTGTTCCCTGACGCATGGGAACACTACCTGGCGGCGATTCCCCCAGCCGAGCACGGTGACCTGATCAGTGCCTACCACCGCCGCCTCACCAGCGACGATGCCGAGGCGCAAATGGCCGCGGCGCGCGCCTGGTCTATCTGGGAAGCCGCCACGAGTTACCTGTACCAGGACACCTCGCACATCGTGTCCAGTGGCAAGGACGACTTCGCCCTGGCTTTTTCGCGTATCGAATGCCACTACTTCGTCAACGCCGGCTTCTTCGAGGTCGATGGCCAGCTCCTGCGCGATGTCGACCGCATCCGTCACATTCCTACCATCATCGTGCAAGGCCGTTATGACGTGGTCTGCCCGGTACGCAGCGCCTGGGACCTGCATCGCGTCTTCCCTGAAGCAACGTTGCAGATCGTGCCCGATGCCGGACATTCGGCCTTCGAACCGGGCATCATCAGCGCGCTGGTGACGGCCACCGATCGGTTCGCCCGATGAAAGCTTCCTGCAGGTGCGCCGGTCCATGATTTGAAGACGCGGTGCCTGGCCGCGTCATGGAGAGAAGTCATGCTGCGTTGGATAGCCCTTGGCCTGCTGGCCATTTCCACCCTGGCTCCTGCACAGCCGGCGCCGCCTTCGGGCGCCTGGAACTCCCTGGCCGAGACCACCTGGGTCGCCGAGGGGAGCAGCAAGCCTGCCCGCCAGATCTACGTATTCACCGACACCGAGTGCCCTTACTGCCACAGGCTGTGGAAGAGCATGCAGCCGATGCTCGCCGCCTATCCGGATCTGCAGGTCCGTAACGTGCTGGTGGCCGTGATCAGCGACGACAGCCAGCCCCGGGCCGAAACAATCCTGTCCGCGTCCAACCCCAAGCGGGCCTTCGCGCGCCACCAGGCCTTGTTCGACGGCAAGGGACTTCCCATGGCCAAAACCGACCATCCCGATCTGGCCCAGAAAATCCGGGCCAATGCCACTGTGATGATGTCCTACAACCTGCGCGGCACTCCGGCGATCCTGTATCGGACTTCCGACGGGCTCATTCACCGCGTATCGGGTGTTCCCGATGAGGCGAAGCTGCGCAGTATCTTCGAGCAGGCACGCTAAAGCATGGATGTGGACGAAGCGGCGGCCCGCCATCAGGCGGGCCGCCGCAGGTTGCCTCAGTGACGGCCGAACAGACCGCTCAGGATCTTGTCCAGTTCCTTCACCAGTTCGTCCAGCGTTTGCTGCGTCTTCGGCGGGATCGGGCCACCGACGGCCACCGGGGCGGCCAGGTCCACCACGAAACCATCGTGGTCGGACGCACCGATCGCCTTGGTGGCGTCCGGCGCGCTGGCAGCATCATCCTCCGTCTGCACCGGAGCGTCGAGGTCGGCGCGGCCATACTGCATCTGGATGAAGCGCTGCTTTGCGGCCACGTTCAGCAGGGCATGGTCGAGCACCTGCACGGTGGGTACCGAGCGCGTGGTGTAACCCTGGATCTTGCCGAAGTTCTCGGTGAACAGGAACGAATAGCGGTCGTTCGCCGGTACCGAGTTCACGGCGTTCCACAAAGCCGGCTGCACGATGTTCGCCGTCCCGAGCTTGAGCAGGTTCTGCGAGTCGTCGTAGGTGCCGGAGATCAGGCCCACGACGTCAGTGAAGCCGTCGCTGAACTGGTAGGAGTTGAAATCACCGACCACCATCAGCGGTGAACGTCCTTCCGTCGCGTTCGATTGCAGGGCCTGCACTTGCGTGGCGAGCGACTTGGCCTGCAGGAAGCGCTTCTGGCGATCGCGATCGGCGTCGGCCGTGCCGGACTTGTCGACATTCTGGCGAGCCTTCGGATGCACGGCGATCACGTTGATGCGCATGTTGTTGGCCCATGGAATCACGGCGGTCAACAACAGGGGCGGGTGGTCGTGCAGGAACACCGTCTGGCCACCGTCCACCCAGGTTTCATCGGCGCCAAGCTGGCGCGTGGACAACACGCGGACGCGGTCGCTGCGGACCAGGAAGCCGACGTTGATGCCGCTGGGGTCGTGCCCGGGGATCAGGTAAGCGTCATAGCGCACCGGGTAGTCGTCACCCAGCTGCTTGGCCAGGCCCTGCAAGATCGGCAGGCTCTTGACCTCTTCCACCGACAGGATGTCCGGCAGGCGAAGCACGCTGCCTACATAGGCGGACAGGCGGCGCGTCTTCAGCGCCACTTGATCCGCGGTGGGCTCCGTATCGCCGCCGCTACAGGTGAACACGGTGTTGAATTCCGTGTCGCAGAAGCGCTCCATGTTGAAGCCGCCCACACGCAGGGCGTTGAACGGACGCGGCGTCACGGGGCGAGGCAGGTTCACGGCGGTCTTCAGCGCGAACTTCGTCGGGATCAGCGTATAGGCACCGAAGTCGTACGAGATCACGCCCTCGGCGCGGAAGGTGCTGCCTCCGTTGAATGGCGTATTCACCGGCACCGCGCCGAAGTCGGCGGTGTTCATCTTGAAGACTTCCGGGTTGCCGCTCCAGTTGGGCAGGTTCACGCCATCGGGCACCGGCACGGTGTAACGCACGCCGGGCTGGCGCAGCGAGCGCTTGCCGCTGGTGGTGATCGACACTTCGGCGAAAGGCTCGTCGGAGAAGCGCAGGTTGCCGGTGTTGATCATGCCGTTGGGCACCACCACGCGCATGCTGATCAGGCACTGGAAGTTGGTGGCGCCGCAGTAAAGATTGGCCGGATCCGGCGAGGGAATCTTGTCGTCGAGCACCACGGCTGTGGGCAGGGCGATGCCGCGGCGGGTGACGTTCACCACCGGGTTCGTGATCTCGGTGAGCGAGAAGAAGTTGTCCACTTTGCCGGTGACGTCGACCTCGTCGCCGACAGTGACGGTAGGCGTGCTGCTGGTGAACACGTACACGCCATTGGATGTGAGCTTGTCATCGTCGGCGCGTGCGTCCGGCGTCTGCATGGTGAAGCCCTGCGGACCGACACCGGTGACAATATTGGCGTGCGTGGCCACGGCCCTTCCCTGGTAGGGCGAGAGCTGGTCGTGGCCCTGGATCTGCCACACTTCCAGCGGCACCGGCACCTGGTTCAGGATGGCGCCGATGGCCGTGGCGCGACCGAGGGAAACACCGCCCGTCGGCTGGTTCAAGGTGACATGGAACGCCTTGTCCGGACCTGCCGTGGTGGTGCCATGCACATTCACGTTGAACGCCGCGGTAGTGGCGCCGGCGGCGATGGTCAGTGTGGTGTCCAGTGCGTCGTAATCGCCGGCGGCGACCGTGGCGGTGTCGTCACCGGTGGCCACATGCACGGTGACATCGCCATCGACCGGCTTGCTCAGGGTGATGGTGAACGGCATCGGTACATCGCCGGCGCCGGCCACGCTCACCGACGAGTCGGCGATGCTCAGCGACGGACCCTGCGCCACGCAAAGGCTTGCCGCGTTGTGCGGCGCGGTGGGCGCCACCTTGACGAAATCGGCACTGTTATTGCCGCTCTGATGCGGGATGCCCGCCCCCGTGGTGACCCGGCCATAGCCCTGGTCGGTGTTGCTGGTGCCCAGTGTCGCCAGCGGCGTGCCCGCCTTATAGGCGGACCCGGTGGAAAGACCGACCTGGTCGGTGATGTTGCCGGCGGCGTCCAGCAGGGCCAGGCCACCATCGTCGGTGACGCCCGTGCTGTAGGTGAGGTCACCTGGCACGCTGCCCGAATAACCGCTGGCAGCCTTGTTGGTCAGCAGCAGGTAGCAGCCCGGCCCGATCGACGTGCCCGAGGGCAAGGTCAGGCGCGTGCCGGTGGTGCCGCTGGCGTTGGACGCATTGAATTTGTATCCGGAGACATCCACCGCGGCGCTGCCGCTGTTGTAGAGCTCGACGAATTCATCGTTGCCGCCCGCCGGTCCGCGGACGCGGAACTGATTCACCACAACGTCGGCGGCCTGCACCGACAGACACCCGATAAGGCCGGCCAGCACGATAAGGCCGCGCGGCTTCGCATACTTGCGCATCGATTTTTCCCCAGGCAACGGATTCCCCGCCGGCAAGTCTGCCGCAAGAAATCGTCACTTTTCGTGACAGCCGTCCCTAGGGCACCGAATGCGCCCGCAACTGGTTCACCAGCTGGCGGTGATCCTCGTCGATCTTGTCCAGGCGGGCCTTCCGGGCGGCCTCGTTCACCCATTGGGCTGTCATCGCGCGCCGGCGTTCGAGGGTGTATTCGATGTCAGCGAAGGGCACCAGTGCATCGTTGCCGACCGGTGCGAAGCCGCTGATGTCGTGGATCAGCTTGAGGTTGGCGGTTTCGCGCGCGCCGTCCTTGCCCTTGCCGTAGTTGGTGATGAATTCGGCAATGCGCTGGCGCAGGGGCGCGGGCAGGTCGCTGCGCACCACGATCACCGCGTGCGGCACCAGGGTCGACCGCCACAGTTCGCGGAGCCTGGCGGCTTGCTCGGGGAAGTGTTGGGCGAAGCGTTCCAGGTCGGCGGTGTTGTTGGTGCCCACGTCCACCTCGCCATTGGCCACCGCCAGGGCGTTGTTCTGGTGGTTGTCGATGTGCACGTTGGCGAAGAAGGTGTCCGAATCAAGTCCGCGGCCGGCGAAGAGTTGCGTTTCCGGTACCAGGTAGCCGGAGACCGACAACGCTTCACCGCGGGCGTAACGCCAGTGGCCGGGCCGTGCATAGAGGTCGTTGAGCGTGCGCAGGGGAGAGTCGTTGCGCACCAGCAGCACGGCGTAGTAACCCTTCGAACCGTCGCCTCGGGTGAGTTGCGCCACCACCTGCATGCTCTGGTGCGTCACGGCGCCGAGCGCCAGGCGACCGGAGAGGAATGCGATGTCCACCCGCTGCTCGCCGATCGCCTCGGAGATGCCTTCGTAGGTGCTTACCGAGATGCTTCGCACCGGCCGTTGCAGGTAACGGCCAAGGTCGTCGAGCATCGGCTTCCAAGACTCGAGCGATTCGGATGGGCCGCCGATGGGAAGAATGCCGAAGGTCAGCGGCACGGCGTTGCCCGGCGGCGGTTCGGGCTGGCGCGCCGATACGGTGAGGCTCAACGCGAGCCAGACGATAAGTACCCCTGCCAGCCGACGCATGAGCGTGCAACCACCCTTGTCGAAGAGATCTACAGCCCGCTAACCCTTCGCGAGGCTACCACGGCCTCGACGCGATTTCGCACCGAGAGGGCGCGGAAAATGGCGGCCAGGTGGATCTTCACCGTGCCCTCGCTGATCCCCAGGTCGCGGGCGATCACCTTGTTCGGCTTGCCCAGGGCAAGCAGTCGCAGTACATCGATCTGGCGGTCGGTAAGCAGGCCGCGCAGGCGGTCCTCGATGTTGGCTTCGGCTACGGGCATGTCCTGCGGCCACGACGGGGCGTTGCCGGTGGCCGGATTGAGCATCATCGGCGGCACATAGACGCCGCCTGAGAGCACCAGGCGCACCGCCGAGAGCATGACGTCGGGCGAATAGCTCTTCGGCACGAAGCCGTGCACGCCCATGTCCAGCAGCTCACGGATCAGCGAGGGCTCCTCGCTACCGGAGAGCACGATCACCGGTATGCCAGGCAGGCGGTCGATGGTTTCGCGCAAATGGCTGCGGCCACGCGCACCGGGCATGGTCAGGTCCACCAGGGCGAGGGTGGGCTTGACCCCGGCATCGAGTGCGGCGCGCAGCTCCTCGACGTTGAGGGCCACGGTGAATTCGATCGCCGGATCGAGTTCGGCGAGCTTGAGCTTCACGCCTTCGACAATCAGGCGGTGATCGTCGGCAATCAGCACGTGCATGGTCTTTCCCCTGGCCTGCACTTAGGCGGCCTGTTGGCAACATAGTCCTCGCCGCGCGTCGCGGCAACCATCGCCGTCTCCGGCGGCAAGGACTGAAAAGAAGAGTGTCATGGTCATGTCACCCGCATGGATTCGCGGGCGGCGTGCCCGGTCAGTGTCGAAATGGCCTCGCGAAGGTCTTCGGGCGAGACGGGCTTGTAGAGGACGTCGATATCGGCCATGCCGATCTCTCGCAGGCGCTCGGCCCGCGTCTCGCCGGTGATGAGCAGACGGGCGAAGGGTGGTCGGCGATCCAGGCCGCGGCCGTAGTGGCGGTCCAGCGCCGCCAGCACGTCCAGCCCGCTGCGGTCGCCGGCAAGGCGCAGGTCCGAGATGACAAGGTCCGGCGGCCGTGCCGATTCGGAGGCGATGGCCAGGGCCTGTGCGCGGTCCTCGGCGGTGAACACCTCGCAGCCCCAGCTGGTAAGGAGGAACTTGATGCCCGAGAGGATAGCCGCTTCATCATCGATCACCATGATGCGCAGCCCGGCGATGTCACGTGAAGGTGCGGGTGGTGTGGCGGTGGCGAGCACACCAGGGTTGGCGGTGACGGGCAGTTCGAAGCTGAACAGGCTGCCCTTGCCCACGCGCGACTTCAGCCCTATCGGCGAGCCGATCAGGTCGCCCAGGCGACGCACCGTGGCCAGGCCCAGGCCCAGGCCGCGTTGGGGGCCGTCCTCGCCTTCATGGCCTGGCTGGCCTTCGATGCGGTAGAACTCGTCGAACACGCGATGCCGGTGCTCTTCGCCGATGCCGGTGCCGGTATCCCAGACATCCACGCGGACGCGATCCCCGCGCCGCCGGGCGCCCACCAGCACGCCGCCGGCGGGCGTGTAACGCAGTGCGTTGCTCACCAGGTTGTTGAGCATGCGCGCCACCATGGTGCGGTCGCTCATCACCCATGCGGTGGTGGGACGCACCACCAGGCGAAGGTCGTGCTGTTCGGCCAGCATGCGGAAGTTGCGGCTGACTTCGTCGAAGACATCGTCCAGCGAGAACGAACGGCGGTCCACCGTCATCGCGCCGGTCTCAAGGCGCGACAGGTCGAGCAGTTCGCTGAAGAGGCTGTCCAGCGCCTGCACGCATTCCTGGATATGGGCGATGCGATCCAGGCGTGCCGGATCCAGCTCGTCCACCGCCAGGCCCGAGGAAAACAACGTAAGCGCGTAGAGGGGTTGGCGAAGGTCGTGGGAGGCGGCGGCAAGGAATCGTGAGCGGGCGACGCTTGCTGCTTCCAGTGCCATGTTCTTGTGTGCAAGTTCGGTGGTGGCGCGCTCGATGTCGCTTTCCATGCGGCGCTGGACATCGAGCAGGGCGGCCGCGGCGGCATTGAAGCCCCGCTGCAATTCGCCGATTTCCGTATCGTCGGTCACCTTCACCGTCACGCTGCGGTTGCCGCTGGCGAGCCACTGCACGCCGTTCACCAGGCGGCGCAGGGGCCAGCTTATCCAGCGCGCCGCCTGCCAGCCGATGATGCCGGCTGCCGGCAGGCTGATCGCCAGCCAGATGATGGCGTTGCGCAGGGCGGCGCGCTGCGCCGCCACGGCGTCGGCCACCGATACTTCCACCAGTACCGAGCCCAGGGTTGGCTCGTTGGCATCGCCGATGTCCCGCTGCACGGTTACGGCGCCGGCGTCACGGTGATCGTTGGCGGTATCGGCGAGGATCTCTCCATCGGCGGCGCGGATCTGTACGTGCACCACGTTGGGCAACGATTCCACGGAGGCGGCGATGCGTACGATGTCGCGGCGCTGGCCGGCACGGAGCGGTTCGGCCGCCATGGCGGCGGTCTGCGTGGCGATGGCCTGGGCGCTGCGCTGGCCCAGTTCGTTGAGGGATTCGAGCTGGTGCCGGGTGAGCAGGGTGACCAACAGCAGGGCGATGACGGTTGCCGGGGCAGCCGCCAAGCACGTAAGGCGCTGTACCAGCGTGGTCCGCCGCCACAGATTGCCGAGCCATGAGCTTGATGGGTCGCGCATAAATCCCCTGCCCGCGCCCTGCCGCGGGGCCTGCCACTAGCCTACAGCCAACCTCCGTGGGCGGCACTCGCCTGATGGCATAGGACTTGCGGTGGGTTGCCCCCGGGCTTACACCTTGGTGCCGAAGATCTTGTCCCCGGCATCGCCCAGTCCTGGGAGGATGTAACCCACGTCGTTGAGTCGTTCGTCGATCGAAGCGGTGAAGATTTCCACGTCCGGGTGGGTCGCCTGGACATGGGCAAGGCCCTCGGGCGCCGCCACCAGGAACAGGCCCTTGATGCGCTTGCAGCCGGCTGCCTTGAGCATCTCGACGGTGGCCACCAGGGTGCCGGCGGTCGCGAGCATCGGGTCGACGATCAATGCGATGCGTTCGTCCATGCGTCCGGTGAGTTTTTCGTAATAGGCGATGGGCTTGAGGGTTTCCTCATCGCGCTGCAACCCGACCACGCTCACCTTTGCCGAGGGGATCAGCTCCAGCACGCCGGGCAGCATGCCAAGCCCGGCCCGCAGGATGGGCACGATGGTGACCTTCTTGCCCTTGATGCGGGCAACTTCCACCGGCCCCGCCCAGCCGTCGATCGTCTTCCTTTCCGTTTCCAGGTCCGCCGTGGCCTCGTAGGTCAGCAACGAGGCAACTTCGCTGGCCAGTTCACGGAATTCCTTGGTGCTGATACCGGCACGGCGCATCAGGCCAAGCTTGTGGGCGATCAGGGGGTGGCGAACTTCGACGACGGGCATGAGGCGGCCTGCGAGGGGTAGGGGGTCAGAGTATTCACTCTGACCCCGTGCACCGTCGAGGTCGTGGTCAGCCCTTCAGGCAGGTGGACATGAAGCTCTTGCGGGCATCGCCCTTGAGCGACTTGTCGCTGGCCTCCTTGTTGCAATTGACCATCTTCTGTTGCTGGGTGATCTTGGCCGGGGACGCGGCGGCGCTGCCTTTCAGGCAGCTGGACATGAAAGCCTTGCGTTCGTCGCCCTTCTTGCCCGTCGCCTGCGTGTTGCAAGTGGACATGCGTTGTTGCTGCGGGGTCGGGTCCTTGGCCATGGCGGGCAGGGCGAAGGCGGCGGCGATGGTAAAGGCGGAAACGGCGGAAACCAGGCGCAGGTACTTGGACATGCTATTCCTCCCGTTGAGAATTCCGGCCGGCGGCCGGCGAGGGGACTATACGCCCGGCGTGCGCACTATGGGCGCACGATTCCCGTCCGTCGTTGAAGGCTGCTGGAGTGAGGTTGGAGCGGATGTTGGGGTCGGAGTAATTACTCCGACCCCGCATGCCCGAAGGGTCAGGCCGCGGCCTGTTCCTGGCGGCGGGGGCCCTGGCGCAGGGCCACGCGTACTTCGTCGACGATGAGGTCGATTTCCTCGCTGGTGACGCTGAAATGCGGGGTGAACCGCAGCGAGTTGGCGCCGCCGTGGATCACGCCGATGCCACGTTCACGCATGAACTCCTCGGTGGAACCGGCGCCGAAGCATTTGAAGGCAGGCGCCAGCTCGCATGAGAACAACAGGCCCGTGCCCTGCACGCGGGTGATCAGGCCACCCAGTTCGTTCTTCAGCGCTTCGAACTTGTCCAGGAACTCGCGACCCTTGTCGCGGATGTTCTGGCGGATCGCCGGGGTCAGTTCGCCGAGCGTGGTCAGGGCGACGTCGATGGCGCGCGGGTTGGCCGTCATCGTGTTGCCGTAGATGCCCTTGCGGTAGAGCGCCGCGGCACGATCGGTCACCGCCAGCACCGACATCGGGTACTGCCCGGCGTTCAGTGCCTTGGAATAGGTTTCGAAATCCGGTGCGGCGAACTTCTCGAAGCCCGGGTAATCGACGATCGACAACACGCCGTGGGCGCGCAGGCCGGCCTGGATGGAATCGATCAGCAGCAACGAACCGTGGGCGAGGGTGAGCTCGCGCGCGGCCTGGTAGAACTCGGGCGTGACTGCCCGTCCCGGGTCGCCTTCGCCCATCACTGGCTCCAGGAACATCGCCTGGATGAACCAGCCCTGGCGATCGGCCTCGGCAAACGCGGCCTTGAGTTGGGCCACGTCATAGGGTTCGACGGTGATCAGGGTGTCTTCGTCGCGGAAGCTGGCCAGGTACTGCTTGTAGGTCTTGCGCGAGGAGTCCGAGTACAGCGCCGGGCCATCGGTGCGGCCATGGAAGGCGCCCTTGACGGCCAGGCGCTTGATGACGCGGCCGGCATGCCTGCCGCCGGCATCGGTCATCAGCCGGGCATTGACGTCGGCAATGCGCACGGCAAGCGTGACCGCCTCGGAGCCAGAGTTGAGCATCATGAAATGCGAGAACGGACAGGCGCCACGCGTATGGCCCAGTTCCTGGCGCAGTGCGCGGGTCAGGCGCAACTGGGCCACGTTCGGCGTCATCACGTTGGCCATCACCTGGGGGCGCGCCATGGCGGCCGCGATCGCGGCGGGATTGTGGCCGAAGCCGAGCATGCCGTAGCCGCCGTTATCGTGCAGCACCGCGCCCTTGAGCGTGACCAGCCAGGGACCCTGGGCCGCGGCAGGCACGAACGGGTTAACCCCGTCGTCCGGGTAGAAGTTGATGAAATCGTGCTGAAGCACCTGGATCTGTGCGTCTTCATCCATGGCCAGGATGTCCGACATTTCCGGGCGCAGGGAGCGGTGGTAGGCCACCGCCTGCTCCACGGCGGAAACCAGGGCCGGATCGTGGGCGGCGAAACGCTCGATGGTGGCGTCGTCCAGTCCACGGGTACGCGGCTGGCCGCCGAAGTCGCGAAGCTCCCGGAGCTGCTCGATGACGGTCATGGTGGTCTCCTGATAAGGTCGAGCGCCTACCACGGTACGTTAAGGCTGGCTCTAAGTAGCTAAACCATATAGGTTTTCTGACCCAAGGATACCATGCTCCCAACGCCGCCGGTACCCCCGGCCGGCGATTTTCGATGCCGCACCGCAGCAGTGGATGACGGCTGTCACTTACACGCGGTGACGGGCTGGACTGATTCGGCTCCCGCGCCGTTCCTAAGCTGATCGCAACTTAGGGAGGTGCTGACATGACCCATCCAGACCAGGTCGTCGCCCGGCTCGCCGGGGCAAAGAAGGCGTACGGAAACCAGGTGGCCCTGCAGGGTTTCGACCTGGAATTGCGTCGTGGCCAATTGCTGGCCCTGCTTGGCCCCAATGGCGCGGGCAAGACCACCGCCATCGGCCTGCTGCTTGGCCTGTTTCGCGCAGACAGCGGCACAGTGGAACTCTTCGGTCGCGATCCGCAACGGATCGAGGCGCGCCGGAAGGTGGGCGTGATGCTGCAGTCGGCGGTTCTGCAGCAGACGCTGAAGGTGGGTGAACTCATCGCGCTTACCGCCAGCTATTACCCCCATCCATACTCGGTGGCCGAGGCTGCGGGTTTCGCCGGCGTGCAGGACCTGCTCGGTCGCCGCTATGGCACCCTCTCCGGTGGCCAGCAGCGGCGCGTGCAATTCGCCATGGCCACCGTCGGCCGCCCTGAACTCCTGTTCCTGGACGAACCCACCGTCGGCATGGACCTGCAGGCACGGCAGGCGCTGTGGGCCTCCGTGCGACAGCAGGTGGCCAATGGCGTCTCGGTGGTGCTCACCACGCATTACCTGGAAGAAGCCGAGGCCCTGGCTGACCGCGTTTGCGTCATGGCGCGCGGACGCGCCATCAGCGAAGGCTCGGTGGATGAGCTTCGCGCCACCGTCGACCGCAAGCGCATCCGCTGCATCACCACGCTCGACTGGGCCACCCTCGCCGGCTGGGAGCACGTGCAGGAAGTGCGCGAGGAGAATGGACACCTGGTGGTAGTGACCACCAACGCCGAGGCCGTGGTCCGCCGCATGCTCGCCGACGACTCGACACTTGCGGAACTGGAAGTCCAGCGCGGCGGACTTGCCGACGCGTTTACCGAACTCACCCGCGAACCCGGCGATACGCCGGACGCATCGATCAAGGAGGCTGCGTGATGAATGCGATCCCGATGCCGGCCCTCGTGCCGACCGATGCCGCCATGCCGCGCGGCCGCGTGGTCCGCGCCTACCTGATGGAAGCGCGCGCTGAATGCCTGCGTTACCTGCGCGCGCCTGGATTCCTGTTGCCGACATTGCTGTTCCCGTCGGTGTTCTACCTGATGTTCGGCATCTTCCTTGGCAAGGCCAACGGTGCGGATGCCGCGCGTTTCCTGCTGGCCAGCTACGCCACGTTCGGCGTGATGGCGCCGGGCCTGTTCGGTTTCGGTGTGTCGCTGGCGCTAGAACGCGACACGGGCCTGCTAACCCTCAAGCGCGCCATGCCCATGCCGCCGGGCGCCTACCTGATCGGCAAGATGGTGATGGCCTTGCTGGTGGCGGCCGTGGTGGCCTTGATCCTGCTGGCGATGGCCGGTTTCCTGGCCCACGCTGGCCTTACCTTCGGGCAGGGTGCCAGCCTCTTCGGCATTGAAGTGCTGGGTGTGCTGCCGTTCTGCGCGCTGGGATTGTTCGTTGGCACCCTGATCAAGGGCCAGGGCGCGCCGGGTCTGGTCAACCTCATCTATTTGCCGATGTCCTTCCTGTCGGGCCTGTGGTTCCCGCTGAACCTGCTGCCCGCGCCGATCCAGGCGATCGCTCCGATTTTGCCGGCCTATCACCTGGACCAGCTTGCCCTGTCGGCGGTGGGACTTGGCCAGGGCGGCCAGGCCGTCCACGTGCTAGTCCTGGCTGCCTACACGGGAATTTTCCTGGCCCTGGCGGCGCGGCGCCTGCGCCGGAACGGGTGAAGTAACATGCATCACGCCGGGGACTGGGAGCGCATGTCATGAACGTCGAGTGGCTCAAACCTGCGCCCGATTCGATCGCCGGGCGCCATATCGGCGCGGGAAAGATCAAGGCGCTGATGTTGATGAACCTCGTGTGGATAGGTTGGCTGTTCGGCGACCTCATCTTCTCCAACGAGAAACTCCCTGCCTCCTGGTGGTATTCCACCTTCTGCACCCTGCCGTTTTTCCTGGCCTGCTACTGGCTTTGCTACTGCCGTCCCGCACGCGAGATCGTGCGCTATGCCCTGGGCATGGCGGGGCTGGCCTTCGTGCTGTTGTGGTTCAACAATTCCGGTGCCAGCACATACATGATTTTCTGCTGTGCGTACCTGGGTTTTGCACCGACGACGCGACGGGCGATGGCCTATGTCCTGCTAACCGTCGCGTGTTTCTCTATCGCCACGCAGCTCAAGCACTGGCCCGTGGCGGTCACCGTCACCATGTGCTTCATCGCCATCACTGTGGGCCTGGGCAACTCGTTCTATCGCCTGAACTGGCAGCGCGAGGCGGAGCTGAAGCTGTCGCATGAAGAAGTACGCCGCCTGGCGGCCACGGCCGAACGCGAGCGCATCGGCCGTGATCTGCACGACCTGCTTGGCCATACGCTGTCGCTGATCACATTGAAACTCGAACTCTCACGGCGCCTGTTCGACCGTGATCCCACCGCGGCGCGCGTTGAAGTGGAAGAGGCCGAGCGCGTGGCGCGGCATGCCCTGGCCGAGGTGCGCTCGGCGGTTACCGGCATCCGTACCACGGGTATCGCCGCGGAGTTTGCCTCGTGCAAGTTGCTGCTCAATGCCTCGGGGGTATTTTTCAGCTACACCAGCGAGGTCGATGACTTGCCGTCGAACGTGGAGCCGGCGCTTGCCCTGATCTTGCGCGAGGCGGTCACCAACATCCATCGCCATGCCGGGGCCTCGCGTGCGGACGCCGCGCTTCGCATCGAGGACGGTGTGTTGAAGTTCTGCATCGCCGACAACGGACGCGGGGGCGTGGGTGATCATGGCAATGGGCTTTGCGGGATGCGCGAACGTGCCAAGGCGCTGGGCGGCGTGCTTGAGATCGAGTCGCGGCGCGGCCACGGGACGCGCGTATCGCTGCGCGTGCCGATGCCGGTCGTGCGCACGGCACCCGCGTTGAGCGTGGTGCCGTCCACGCCGGCGTCGACGCGGCAAGCTTCATGACGACTACGGCGATGCAGTCCACGCCATGCCAGGGCCGGTTCAACACGTGGTACGCGAGCGTGTTCGCGCCGAGACCTGATTCGGTCCTTGCGCAGTTGAATTCGCCTTTGTACCTGCGGTGGCAGGCAGGCGTTTCGGTGTTCTGGCTGATTGCACTGCTGCAGGTGCCCCTGGCCGGCCGCGGTTTCGCATGGCATTGGTTCGGACCGACATTGGCGTCGATCGCCGTGTACCTGCCGATCTACATCATGGTATTCATCGGGCCGCGTCGATACCTGCCCTGGATCGCCGTGGGCATGGCAGCGATCGGCATGGCGCTGGCGCCGTTCAACAATATTGCCGAGGGCTACCTGCTTACCGCGAGCCTGGTGCTTTCGTATCTGGAACGTCCGCGCGCGTGGCTGGGTGGCACCTTGCTGCTCACACTGCTGGCTGCGGCATGGCCTGAGTTCGGCGGCGTGAAGCCTGCGCTGGAGATCGTGCTGGTCGGTGGCATGATTGGCGGCTTCGGCAACGTGCTTTACCTGCGCAACGTGCGCAAGGACGTGGAACTGCGCCTGTCCCAGGTGGAAGTGCGGCGCCTGGCCACCCTGGCCGAGCGCGAACGCATCGGCCGCGACCTGCACGATTTACTGGGCCATACCTTGTCGCTGGTGACATTGAAGTCCGAACTCGCGCGCCGGTTGGCGATTGCCGATCCGCCACGGGCACAGCGTGAGATGGAAGAAGTCGAGCGCGTGTCCCGCCACGCCCTGGCCGAAGTGCGTGCCGCGGTCACCGGCATGCGGCGCGGCGACCTGGCCGCGGAGATCATTTCCGCGCGGCTGATGCTCGAGGCATCGGATGTCGCCTTCGAAGCTTCGCTTCCCGTCTCGCTCGACCTGCCGCCCGATACCGAAGCCACGCTGGCCCTGGTGTTGCGCGAAGCGGTCACCAACATCCACCGCCACGCCAGGGCGCGTAACGCGCGCGTGGTGGTCAGCCATGAACCCGGGAGATTTTGCATGCAGATCCACGACGATGGTCGCGGTGGCCTGGGTGCGCACGGCAATGGCCTGGCCGGCATGCGCGAACGCGTGCAGGGCCTGGGTGGCTTGATGCAGATCGACTCACCGCCGCGCCGTGGCACCGCGATCGTAGTGAGCGTGCCGCTGGCGGTGGCCGCGTGATCCGCGTGCTGCTGGCCGAAGACCAGGCCATGGTGCGTGGCGCGCTGACGGCGCTTTTGAACCTGGAGTCGGACATCGAAGTGCTCGGTTCCGTGGCCGATGGAGAAGCGGCCTGGCGCGAATTGCAGCGCCTGAAGCCGGATGTGCTGGTGACCGACATCGAGATGCCCGGCCTCACTGGCCTGGAACTGGCCCAGCGCGTGCGCCGCCACGAATTGCCGATGAAGGTGGTGATCGTCACGACCTTCGCCCGGCCAGGTTTCCTGCGCCGCGCGCTTGATGCCGGTGTCGGTGGCTATCTGCTGAAGGATTCCCCGGCCGAGAAACTCGCCGAGGCCCTGCGCACCGTGCACCGTGGCGGACGCGCGATCGATCCGGAGCTTGCGCTGGAGGCATGGTCGGATGCCGATCCGCTCAATGACCGTGAGAGGCAGGTATTGCGCCTGGCCGGGGAAGGGCAGGCGGCTAGCGATATCGCCCTGCAACTGAACCTGTCCCACGGCACGGTACGCAACTACCTGTCCGAGGCGATCGGCAAGCTGGGCGTAGCCAACCGGATCGAGGCCTACCGGCTGGCGCGGCAAAAAGGCTGGCTCTGATCACGCGCAGGTATCGCACGGACAGGCGATAATCGCCACCAGTCCCCGCGGTTTTAGTCCTCCTTTGAAGAAATCCGATTTCGATTTCGACCTGCCCAACGCGCTGATCGCGCAATCGCCCCTGGCCGAACGCTCCGCCAGTCGCTTGCTGGTGCTCGATCGTGGCGCCGGTACTCGGCAGAACCGGCAGTTCCGGGAACTGCCGGGCATGCTCCAGCCGGGCGACCTTCTGGTCTTCAACGACACCCGTGTGTTGCCGGCACGTCTTTTCGGTCACAAGGACTCCGGCGGCGCGGTGGAAATCCTGATCGAGCGGGTCACCGGCACGCACGAGGCCCGGGCGCAACTGGGAGTGAGCAAGAAGCCGAAGGAGGGTGGCCGCATCCTGTTGGCCGATGGCAGCGCCGTGACCGTGCTGGGTCGCGAGGGCGAGTTCTTCCGCCTGCGCTTCGAGAGCCACGAACCGCTGGAGAAGATCCTGCTGCGCCTGGGGGAAATGCCCTTGCCGCCGTATATCGAGCGCAAGCCCGGGCAGGACGACACCACCCGCTACCAGACCGTTTTCGCCCGGGAACCCGGCGCCGTGGCGGCGCCCACGGCGGGCCTGCATTTTGATGAAGGCCTGCTGGCCCGGCTGGCAGAGCGTGGCGTGGACTTCGGCTATGTCACCTTGCATGTGGGCGCCGGCACCTTCCAGCCGATGCGCGCGGAGGACATTTCCGACCACGTGATGCACCGTGAATGGCTCAATGTCGGCGCCGAACTGGTGGAGAAGATCCGCCGCACCCGCGCCGCTGGTGGCCGCGTGGTCGCTGTGGGCACCACGGTGGTCAGGGCGCTGGAAAGCGCCACGGTGGAAGGGCGCCTGCATCCCTTTGCCGGCGAGACGCAGATATTCATCTTCCCGGGCTACCGCATCACCAGCATCGACGGGCTTATCACCAATTTCCACCTGCCGCAGTCGACCCTGCTGATGCTGGTGTCTGCCCTGACCAGCCGCGAATTCATCCTCGATGCCTACCGGTATGCCGTGCAGGAGCGTTACCGCTTCTTCTCCTATGGCGATGCCATGCTGGTCTGGCCTGGCAAGGACGCCTGATCCTTAGGCGGGCCCGGCGCCTGATAAACTGGGCGGATGTCCAAGCTCACTTTCGATCTGCTGGCGACCGATGGCGCCGCCCGGCGCGGCCAGCTGTCCTTTGCCCGCGGCACCGTCCAGACCCCGGCGTTCATGCCCGTGGGCACTTACGGCTCGGTCAAGGCGATGACCCCGCGCGACGTCCGCGAGACTGGCGCGCAGATCATCCTGGGCAATACGTTCCACCTTTTCCTGCGGCCGGGCCTGGACATCGTCGGTCGTTTCGGCGGCCTGCACCGGTTCATTGGCTGGGATGGCCCGATCCTCACCGATTCGGGTGGCTTCCAGGTGTTTTCGCTGGCCCACAAGCGGAAGATCACCGAGGAAGGCGTGACCTTCGCCTCGCCGGTGGACGGTTCGAAGGTGTTCCTGTCGCCCGAGGAATCGATGCGGATCCAGACCGTGCTCGACTCGGACATCGCGATGATCTTCGACGAGTGCACGCCGTACCCGGCCACTGAGCCCGTGGCCGCGGCCTCGATGGAGCTGAGCCTGCGCTGGGCGGAGCGGTCGCGCCGGGCGTTTGACGAGGCGAAGAACCCCAACGCCCTGTTCGGCATCGTCCAGGGCAGCACTTTTGAAGGATTGCGCCATCGGTCGGCCCGGCGCCTGGTGGAGATCGGCTTCGACGGGTATGCCGTGGGCGGCCTGGCGGTGGGCGAGCCGGAGGCCGAGCGCAACCACACCCTGGACCTTACCCTGCCTATGCTGCCGGAGAATCGTCCGCGCTACCTGATGGGCGTGGGCCGCCCCGAGGACATCGTCGAGGCGGTGCGCCGGGGCATCGACATGTTCGATTGCGTGATGCCCACCAGGAACGCCCGTAATGGCTTCCTGTTTACCGATACCGGCACGTTGCGCATCCGTAACGCGAAATACGCAACAGATACCAGCGTGATCGAGGAAGGTTGCGATTGCCACGCCTGTGCCAACGGCTTCAGCCGGGCCTACCTGCGGCATCTTGACCGCTGCAACGAGATCCTGGGCAGCATGCTGGCCACCATGCATAACCTGAGGCACTACCAGCGCCTGATGGTGGGGTTGCGCGGGGCCATCGAAGCAGGCTCCCTGGACGATTTCGTGGCCCGGTTCTACGCCCGCCGGGCGGGTTCGGCCGCCAACTAGCGGACGCCTGGAAAGGGGTCAGAGTAATTACTCTGACCCCTTTCCTTCGGAACCTGCGGCGTCCCGCGGCGTCAAACATCACGTTTCCGCCACCCCGCATGGCATAATCACCGGCCTTTTACCTGTCGGTGGCAGTTTTTCCTGTTGCCGCCGCAACTTGCGAGTACTGATGATGAACTTCCTGACTTCCGCCGTGGCCCAGGCCGCCGCTCCCGCCGCTGGCGCGGGCAATGCCGGCGCGCTGGGTCTGTCCCCGCTGGTGCTGATCGTGCTGATGTTTGGCTTCATGTATTTCTTCATGATCCGTCCGCAGCAGAAGCGCCAGAAGGAACACCGCAACCTGCTGGCGAACCTGGCCAAGGGCGATGAAGTGGTCACCAACGGCGGCATTGCCGGCCGAATCGACGAAGTGGGCGAGCAGTACCTGTCGGTCGAAGTGGCCCCCAACGTGAAGGTCAAGCTGCAGAAGGGCGCTGTCTCCCAGGTGCTGCCCAAGGGCACGCTGAAAGGCCTCTGATCCACCCGTCCAGATCCAGCCGGGGCGTGGGCCCCGGCCTACAGGGAATTGCAAGGCATGAGTGATTTTCCACGCTGGAAGTACGCGTTGGTGGTGTTGGTCCTGATCTTCGGCGTGATCTATGCGCTGCCGAACGTGTTCAAGCCTTCGCCCGCGTTGCAGATCGCGCCCAATCGCGGTCAGGTGGTCGACGACGCGCTGAAGTCGAAGGTGCAGGGCATCCTGGACCAGAACAAGCTCGCCGTGACCGATGTCCAGGTTGATCTGGTCGCCCAGCGCATGCTGATGAAATTCCCCGATGCCGAAAGCCGCGACAAGGCGGCCGACGCCGTGCGCCCAGTCCTGGGCGATGGCTACATCGTGGCGCTGAACCTGGCCTCCAACGTGCCTTCGTGGCTGGGCGCGATCCATGCCGCGGCCATGCCGCTGGGCCTGGACCTGCAGGGCGGTGTGCACTTCCTGATGGAAGTGGACCAGAGCAGCGTGCAGGACAAGCTTGAAACCACCTACGCCGATGACATCCGCAGCCTGCTGCGCGATAAGAACATCCGTTACGAGTCGGTTACCCGCAACGGCCGTGGCGCTGGCATCGGCATCATCCTGAAGAGCGATGCCGACCGCGATGCGGCCAGCACCGCCATCGCCGTGGACCACCCGGATCTCATCCTCGCCAACGGCAACAGCACCGGCGACCGTTTCGTGCTCAACGCCACGGTGAAGCCCGACAAGCTGCGCGAACTGGCTCAGTCGACCATCCGCCAGAACCTCACCACCCTGCGCAATCGCGTCAACGCGCTGGGCGTGAGCGAGCCTTTGATCCAGCAGCAGGGCGACAGCCGCATCGTGGTGGAACTGGCAGGCGTCCAGGACACCGCCGAAGCGAAGAAACTGCTTGGCGCGGTGGCCACCCTGCAGTACCGCGAGGGCCTGGCAGGTCCCGGCGATCCGCGTGCGCAGGACGCCCAGCGCACCGGCAACATCCCGCCCGACGCCAATCTGGTGCTGGGCAACCATGGCGAGCCGTACCTGGTGTCGAAGAAGATCATCGTCACCGGCGATGAGCTTACCGATGCCGCCTCCGGTTTTGACCAGCAGACCGGCACGCCCAAGGTCGACGTGGTGCTCAATTCAGCCGGCGCCCGCAAGATGACCGACTTCAGTTCCGCCCATGTGGGCAAGCCGATGGCCGTGGTCTATGCCGAGCGCGTCACCGACACCAAGGTGGTCGACGGCAAGGAAGTGCGCACGGCGCGCACCTCCGAGCGCGTGATCAACTACGCCACGATCAATTCCACCCTGGGCAAGAATTTCCAGACCACCGGCCTTGCTAGCCCCACCGAGGCCAGCGACCTCGCGCTGCTGCTCAAGGGCGGCGCGCTGGCGGCCCCCACGGACATCGTCGAAGAAGGTGTGATCGGTGCGAGCCTTGGCGCCGACAACATCGAGAAGGGCGTGAAGGCAGTGCTGATCGGCCTGGGCGTGGTGCTGCTGGCGGCGGCCCTCTACTACAAGCTGTTCGGACTGGTCGCCGACGTGGCCCTGTTCTTCAACCTGATCCTGCTGATGGCCGTGATGTCGCTGATCGGGGTTACGCTCACCATGCCTGGCATCGCCGGTATCGTGCTGACGCTGGGCATGGCGATCGACGCCAACGTGCTGATCTGCGAACGCATCCGCGAGGAACTGCGCAACGGCTCCACGCCGCTGGCGTCGATTCGTGCCGGCTACGAAAAAGCCTGGGCCACCATCCTGGACGCCAACGTCACCCATCTTCTGGCGGCGCTTGGCCTGATGACCATGGGCTCCGGTCCCATCCGCGGATTCGGCGTCACGCTGTTCATCGGTATCCTCACGTCGATGTTCACCTCCGTCACGGTGACCCACGCGATCACTGCCCTGATCCACGGCGGCCGCAAGCTCAAGACGCTGTCGGTCTAAGGGGAGAGACACATGGAAATTTTCAACCACAATTCGAACTTCAATTTCCTTGGCCTGCGCAAGTTCACGGTGGGCCTGGGGATTGCCCTGGTCATCGCGTCCATCGTGTTGGTCGCCGTGCGCGGCTTCAATTACGGCCTGGATTTTACCGGCGGTCTTTCCGTGCAGGTGGCCTACAGCAGCCCTGTGGAAGTGGCCGACGTTCGCCAGGCCCTGGTGAATGCGCACTTCGAAGACGCCGTGGTGGTGCCGGTGGGCGGCGCCAACGGCCTGCAGATCAAGCTGCCCATCCGCGTGGTGGACGAAGCCGGCGCCAATCTTCCAGCCGACAAGCGAGCGGACAAGGTGCGCGACGAGATCCTGGCGGCACTGAAGGCCACGCGCCCGGATGCCACGGTGAAGGACCGCTCCTTCGTCGGCGCCCAGGTGGGCGAGGAGCTGCGCAACGATGGCTATATCGCGATGATCTTCGTGATCATCGGCATCATGGGCTACCTGTGGATCCGCTTCGAACGGCGCTTCGCCATTGCAGCGCTCGCCACCGAAGTGCACGACGTGCTGGTGACCCTTGGCATCTTCGCGCTTACCCGCCGCGAGTTCGACCTCACCGTGCTCGCCTCGGTGCTGGCGGTGGTGGGTTATTCGATCAACGACAAGGTGGTGGTGTTCGACCGCGTCCGCGAACTGTTCCGGGCCAGCCGCAATGCCACCCCGGAAGAAGTGCTCAACCGTTCGATCAACAGCACGCTGTCGCGAACGATCATCACGTCCCTGTTCACCGGCATCACCATGGCGGCGCTCTACTTCATCGGCGGCCCGGTCGTGCACGGCTTTGCCATCACCATGCTGATCGGCATCGTGGTAGGTACGCTGTCGTCGATCTTCATCGCCAGCCCGATCCTGCTGTGGCTGGGGGTGTCGAAGAAGGACCTGATGCCCGTCACCAAGGACAACCCGGAGCTTGCCCGCCGGCCTTGAGCGCAGTAGTGGGGGTCAGAGTAATTACTCTGACCCCGCTCTCCAAAGGGGGCGGGTGCTCAAGCTATCGGCTGCTCTGCCGATAGCGCGCATACCAGCCGCCTTGCCTATGGCGGATGGCTGGCATTGCATGGCTGCTGGAAGCGGCGTTATAACTGAGCCCGACGGGCCGCTTTGAAGGCAGGATCATGAGACGGCGCATCGTGGGAAATTACGCAGTGCAAGTGCGCTGCAACGAGGTATCGGCGGGGTGCTTCAAGAGCGCCTATATCGTCGAGCGACTGCCTGCGGCCGGCAAAAAGTACTTCGTGATGATCTCCCTGCTGGAAACCTTCGACGATCGGGAAGTGGCGATCGAGCGGGCCATGGCTCGCGGTTTCAACCATGCCCAGTGGCTGAATTCATCGCTCGAGCGCATCGCCACCGAAGACTGAGCCGCGTGCCGCAGCGCACAACATAAGCCTCAACTTTTCTTTCACAGGGCCGATAAGCCGTGGGTAGCGACCCAAGGGCAGGGCTCATGTTTGTCATCATCGGAACCATCGTCGTAGTGATCAGTGTGATGGGCGGGTATCTGCTCTCGCACGGCAATCTGCTGGCGCTGTGGCAACCGTACGAGTTTTTGATCATCGCCGGCGGCGCTATCGGCGCCTTTATCGTGGCCAATCCTCCTGCGGTGGTGAAGGGTGCCCTGCGTGGCTTGACGGGCCTGTTCAAGGGTCCCGCCTACGGCAAGCAGGACTACATCGACCTGTTGTCCATGCTGTACGACCTCTTCAGCGCCATGCGCAAGGAAGGCCTGTTGGCGCTGGAGGCGCACATCGAGGACCCCGCCAGCAGCCCGATTTTCTCGGCGTACCCGCGGCTGGTCCGCGAGCATCATCTGATCGATTTCACCACCGATTGCCTGCGCCTGATCGTGGGCGGCAACATGAACCCGCACGAGCTCGAAGCCCTCCTGGACGTGGAGCTGGAAACCCACCATGCCCAGGCCGAGGCGCCGGCGATGGCGGTGGCCAAGGTGGCCGATGCCCTGCCGGGCTTCGGTATCGTCGCGGCGGTGCTGGGCATCGTCACCACCATGTCGCAGCTGGGCGGCGATACCTCCCGCATCGGGGAGCACATCGCCGGCGCGCTGGTGGGTACGTTCCTTGGCATCCTGCTCAGCTACGGATTCATAGGGCCGCTCGCTGCGGCCATGGAGGCCCGCGTGCAGGAAGACGGCAAGGCCTTCGAATGCGTCAAGGTGGCATTGCTGTCGAGCCTGCGCGGCTACAACCCGATGGTCGCGGTGGAGTTCGGACGCAAGACGCTGTCGTCGTTGACCCGCCCGACGTTCGTCAATCTTGAAGGCCACCTCAAGAGCGCACGCTGATGTCAGAGCCCGAGATCATCATTGTCAGGCGACGAAAGAAAGCGCGTCACGGCCACCACGGCGGCGCCTGGAAGGTCGCCTATGCCGACTTCGTCACCGCGATGATGGCGTTCTTCCTGGTCATGTGGATCATGGGCGTGGGTACGCGCGAGCAGAAGGCGGCGATCAGCGACTACTTCAAGAACCCGTCGATGACGCCAGGCAGCTCCATGGCCGCGTCGCCGGGCAGCATGGGCCCGGGCGGCGCCAGCAACAGCATGATCAAGCTTGGCGGCGCCATGGACATCAACCATGGCCAGGGCAAGGACTACCGGCAGGCACCGCCGGGCAAACAGGCACCGGGCGATGAAACCAAGTTCGCCAAGGAGCGTGACAAGGCCCGCCTGGATGCTTTGCGCAAGGATCTGAACGCCGCGCTCGAGCGTAGCCAGGCACTGGCTCCCTTCAAGGACCAGCTGTTGCTGGACATCACCTCAGAAGGGCTGCGCATCCAGATCGTCGACAAGCAGAACCGCGCCATGTTCGATACCGGCAGCGCCACGCTCAAGCCCTACACCGTGCAGATCCTCCACGAGCTCGCGGGCTTTGTCGACCAGGTGCCCAATCGCATCAGCATCTCCGGCCACACCGACGCGACGCCCTATTCAGGCACCGATGGCACCGCTCATTACGGCAACTGGGAGCTCTCGGCCGATCGTGCCAATGCGGCACGCCGCGCCTTGCTCGATGGCGGCATGCCGGTGGAGAAGGTGACGCGCGTCGTGGGCCTGGCCGAGGCCGTGCCCTTCGACAAGGCCGACCCCACCAGCCCGAAGAACCGCCGCATCAGCATCGTGGTCATGACCGAGGCTGCTGCCCAGGCCGCCGCAGAACCGGAGATGGCCGAGACCCCCGATTCGGTCACCCCGGCGGCCCCGGTCGCGGCGGCAGCTTCCCTGCTGCCTGGCAAACCGCCGGTCAACGCCATGGCATCGACCACGCCGGCCTCCCCCCGTATGCCGCGTCCGCCTTCATCGGGCCCCGGTGCAGGCATGCCCTAGCGGCCGGTACGCCTTCCGATTATTTCCCGTCTTGCAGAAAAATCAGGTGCCGGTTCGCCTGCGTTAAGTTACATTCGAACCATTCAACCTTCCGTGGGACCCAAGGCAAGTGGAATCTTCGCGCAAGCGCGTCCTCGTCATCGAAGACAACAGCATCCTGGCGGTGGCGCTGGAGGAAACCCTCCTGCACCTGGGGCATGCCATCGCCGGTACGGCGCAGAGCCTGGACGAGGGTGTCCGGCTTGCGCGCGATGCCGACATGGACTTCGCCGTGGTCGACGTGGACCTGCACGGGCGCGATGCCTTCCCCATCGTCGACGTATTGCACGAGCGCGGCATTCGTTTCGTGCTGGCCACTGGCCTGCCGCACGATGAAATTCCCGCGCCGTACGACAAGTCGGTGATCGTCAGCAAACCCTATGACATGCGCGAGCTGGAACGGGCGATCATCTCGGCCGGTTAGGCTGCGCGCAGGGCGTCGTGCAGCGCCGCGTCCAGGTCCGCGCCGGCGAACGGTTTGTGCAGCACCTTCACCCCGGCGAACGACGGATCCACCCCGGGCGAGCCGTAACCGGTGGCGAAGATGAAGGGGATGTGACGCTCGCGCAACACGTTGGCAACCGCGAATGAGCGCTCGCCGGCCAGGTTCACGTCCAACATGGCCACGTCCAGTTCCAGCGAACTTGCAAGCTCCAGGGCTACCGGCAGGCTGGGTGCGACGCCGGCGATGTCATAGCCGCGATCACGGAGCATGTCCTCGATCATCATGCCGACCATCGGTTCGTCCTCGACGATGAGAACTCGACACCCGAGCAAAGAACTAGCCATCGAATCGAATCCTGCCACCGGCGTGCCTCCGCCGCTTGAGCATTACGATGGGCGAGTGCATGTGCAGGGGACGTGGATACTTTTCATCGCAAGGATTCATTCAGCGCAGCCAACTGCGCCGGCGTGCCCACGTTTGCCCAGCGCCCGTCGAAACGTTCACCGGTGGCCTGGCCTGCGGCCATGGCCTTGCGGTAAAGCGGTGCGAGTTTGAAAGCTCCGGGCGGATGGCCTTCAACCAGCGCGCGCCGGTAGATGCCGATATTGCCGAAGGTCAGCCGCTCACCCGCAGCCGTGTCGTGCAGGCGGTCGCCATCGAGGAAGAAGTCGCCGCCGGCGTGCCACTCGGGATTGGGCACCATCACCAGGTGCACCAGCCCCTTCGGCTCGGTAGGCAGCCGGGCGTAGTCGTAGTCGGTGTTGATGTCGGCGCTTAGCGCCACGAAGGGTTCGGGCCCAAGCAAGGGCAGCGCGCGCAGCATGCCCCCGCCGGTTTCCAGCGGCTCGGGGCCTTCATAGGAATAGCGGATGCGCACGCCCCAGCGGTCGCCTCCGCCCAGGAGCGGTTCGAAGCGGTCGGCCAGGTGCGAGGTGTTGATCACCACGTAGCGGATGCCGGCGGCGGCAAGTTTCTCCAGGTGCCACACGATCAATGGCTTGCCCCCCGCCATGAGCAGTGGCTTGGGCGTGTGGTCGGTGAGCGGACGCATGCGCTCGCCGCGACCGGCGGCCAGGATCAGCGCGTGCCTCATGGGCGCGGGTGGGTGAGGTCCACCCCTTCGGTATGCTTGGCCAGGAACGCGGCGAAGCCTTCCAGTTCGTGGTGGCGGCGCGCCACCTTCATCACATAGTCCAGTACCAGCGGAAGATCGGCCAGGTACGAAGCCTTGCCGTCGCGGTACATCAGCCGGCAGAAGATGCCCAGCACCTTGATGTGCCTCTGCAGGCCCGCGAAATCGAACCAGCGCATGAAGGTGTCGGCGTCGACATCGTCGCCGATCACGTGCGCGTGCAGCAGGCGCAGGCGATAGCTTTCCACCCAGCCGGCCACGCGCTCATCGTCCCAGGCGATGTAGCAGTCGCGCAGCAGCGATGCCAGGTCGTAGGTGACCGGGCCCGTCATCGCACCCTGGAAATCGATGATGCCCGGGTTGTGGCCGGGGCAGACCAGGAGGTTCCTGCTGTGGAAGTCGCGGTGCATGAAACCGCGCGGCTGGGCGGCGATGTTCGCCATCACCACGGTGAAGGCGAGCTCCAGTTCGTCCCAGCCATCGCAGCCCAACGCCAGGCCGAGGTGGCGGGTCAGGAACCAGGTGGGCATCAGTTCCATTTCCATCGTCTGCCAGGCGCGGTCGAACGCGGGCAACCCGGCGGGATCGACATACCGCTGCATGCGCAAAAGCGCATCCAGTGCATCGCCATAGAGTGCGTCGACGGTATCGGCGTTCAATTCCGGAAGGTAGGTGCGGTTGCCGAGGTCCTCGATCAGCAACAGACCTGTCTCGGTATCGGCGGCAATCACGGCCGGCACGTGCAAGCCGGCGCCGGCCAGCCGCTGGCCGATCTCGAGCCATGGGCGTGGGTCTTCGCGGTCGGGTGGCGAGTCCATCACGATCACCGATCCTTCGGAGGTGTGCCCGCGCCAGTAGCTGCGGAAGCTGGCATCGGCGGACGCGGGCTCGAGAGTAAGGGCGGGTTCCTTCGTGGCCGCACGGGCCCAGGCAAGCCGGACGGCGGCGTGATCGTCGTGGGGATCCATGGCATGGCCGAAAGGGGGATACCTGCAAGCTTAGCGTCTGACCGACCATGGTCGCCAATATCACTGACCATTGGATCTTGTTGCGCTGCAGCGCGTGTGATATCGATGGAGTCTTGGCCATCCCGGGGCGAGGAAAAGACTATGGCGACACCTGAAATGGCCATGACCCGGCGCGACCTGCTGCGCATGATCGGGATAACCGCCGGGAGCGCGGTGATGTACCAGGCCATGGCAGGCATGGGGGCAATCAAGACACCGCCCAAACGTCCGGCCACGAAGCTCGAGGGCAGCGTGCGCGGCACCTCGGTGCTGATACTGGGCGCGGGCCTGGCCGGCATGGTGGCCGCCTATGAACTTCGCAAAGCCGGTTACAAGGTGCAGGTACTGGAATACAACGCCCGCGCTGGCGGCCGCAACTGGACATTGCGAGGCGGCGACACCTACACCGAGCTCGGTGGCGAAACGCAGCATTGCCAGTTCGACCAGGGGCAGTATTTCAATCCTGGTCCATGGCGCATTCCCTATCACCACACCGCGCTTATCGGTTACTGCCGCGAGCTCGGTGTGCAGCTGGAGCCCTTCGTCCAGGTCAACTACAACGCCCTGGTGCAGGCCACCGGCTACTTCGACGGCAAGCCACAGCGCTTCCGCACGGTGAAGTCCGACTACCACGGCCATGTGGCGGAACTATTGGCCAAGGCCACCAGCCAGGGGAGCCTGGACAAGGAAGTAAGCAAGGAAGACAAGGAAATCCTGCTTGAATCGCTGCGCTACTGGGGTGGCCTGGACAAGGACTTCCGCTACGCGATGGGCCCGCAATCGGCCGATCGACGCGGATATGCCAAGGAGGCCGGTGGCGGCCTGAATGCCCGGCCTGAATATTCCCAGCCGATGCAATTGCACGACCTGCTCGCTTCCAACGTGTGGCAGAACCTGATCGTCGACGGCGCCTACGAGTACCAGACCTCGCTGATGCAGCCGGTGGGCGGCATGGACATGATCGGCAAGGCCTTCGTGCGCGAAGTGGGGCAGCTGATCCGTTACAACGCGAAGGTCACCAACATCGAGCAGGACGACCATGGGGTCAGCGTCACCTATCAGGACACGCTCAAGCCCGGCGCCCCGCAGGTGGCCAAGGCCGACTGGTGCCTTTGCACCATCCCGCTCTCCATCCTCAGCCAGATCCCGATCCAGGTCGGCGCACCGATGGCGGCGGCGATTTCCGCTGTTCCGTATCTGGCCAGCTCCAAGGTCGGCCTGCAGTTCAAGCGCCGGTTCTGGGAGGAAGACGAATACATCTACGGTGGCATCAGCTACAGCGATTCGCCGCTGGGCATGGTCTCGTACCCCAGCCACGGCTTCGGTGGTTCGAAGGGCGTGCTGCTGGGTTCCTATACCTTCGGCACGCAGGCATTCGAATGGACAGCCTTGTCCGCCGCCGAGCGGGTACGCAAGGCGGTGCAATACGGCCAGCAGCTGCACCCGGCCTACACCCGCGAATTTGAAAACGGCATGGCCGTGGGCTGGCACCGCGCGCCATTCACCCTGGGCTGCTTCGGCCTCTGGTCGGACGAAGGCCGCAAGCAACACTATGACAACCTGTGCCAGGTGGATGGCCGTATCGCGCTGGCGGGCGAGCACGCTTCCTACCTTCCAGCCTGGCAGGAGGGTGCGGTGCTTTCCTCACTGGACGCGATCGAGCGCCTGCATGCGCGCGTGCGCGAAGGGAGCCATGCATGAAAAAGATGATCTTCGTTTTCCTGGCGGGGGTTGCCGGCGTGGCCCATGCCCAGGTGCAGGGCCTGACCCCGTCGACCGGGGCGGTACAGGATCCGGCCTTCATCGACATGCGCCATGCGGAGGCCGTCACGGGCGAAGCGATCTTCACCCACATCTGCCAGGGCTGCCACATGCCGCAGGGGCAGGGCGCGCAGGGTGCCGGCGCGTATCCGGCGCTTGCCCATGACGGCAAGCTTGCCAGCAGCGCCTATCCCATCGTGATGCTGCTCAACGGCCGCGGCGCCATGCCAGCGATCGGCCAGGGCCTGACAGACGAGCAGGTGGCCGGCGTGGTCAACTACATCCGCACCCATTTCGGCAACGACTACCACGACGACGTGACGGCCGCGCAGGTCAAGGCCATGCGTCCTACTCCCAAGGAACCCTCGCCATGATGCGCAAGCTCATTCCCGGAATCATCGCCCTTGTCCTTTGTACACAGGCCGCCGCCGTGGACGTTACCCGCCATCCCATTCCCAACAGCAAGTTCCCGATCAGCGCGGCGGTGGAAGTGCCCGCTGGCTCCACGCTGGTATTCCTGAGCGGCGTGGTGCCCACCGCGATCGATGCCAAGGCCGCCAAGGACAGCGTCGCCGCCTACGGCGATACCAAGACGCAAACGGTATCGGTGCTGAAATCGATCCAGGCACAGCTGGCCGGCATGCACCTGAAGATGGGCGACATCGTGAAGATGCAGGTCTTCCTGGCCGGCGATCCGGCCAAGGGCGGCAAGATGGATTTCGCCGGCTTCATGGAAGGCTATACGCAATTCTTCGGTACACCCGAGCAACCCCTGCTGCCCTCGCGTTCGGCGATGCAGGTAGCGTCCCTGGCCAATCCCGGGTTCCTCGTCGAGATCGAAGTTACCGCTGTCAGGCCGTAGCGTCAGTTACTCCGGCAAGGGGTCAGAGTCATTACTCTGACCCCCCAACATAGCGGCGGCGACGATCACGGACCGCTACAGGTTGTAGGCGCGCTCTTCGTGCAAGGCCAGGTCCAGGCCCACCTGCTCGGCCTCGGCATCCACCCGCAGTCCCATGGTGACATCTATCAGCTTCAGCAGCACGTAGCTGCACACCGCGGTGTAGGCCACGGTAAAGCCCACGCCCTTGCACTGGATCCACAGCTGGTGGCCGATATCGGTGACCGTGCCGAAGCCGCCCAGCGCCGGCGCCGCGAAGAGGCCGGTAAGGATTGCGCCGATGATGCCGGCCACCGCGTGCACGCCGAACACATCGAGCGAGTCGTCGTACTTGAGCACGTGCTTCAGGCGCGTGGCGGCGAAGAAACAGACCATGCCGGCCAGCACGCCAAGGATGAGCGCTCCTCCGGGACCCGCGGTGCCCGCGGCTGGCGTGATCGCGACCAGCCCTGCCACCGCACCCGAGGCAATGCCGAGCACGCTGGGCCGCTTGTGGATCGCCCACTCCACCGCCATCCAGCCGATCGCCGCGCCTGCCGTGGCGATCTGCGTTACCAGCATGGCCATGCCCGCACTGCCGTTGGCAGCGACCGCTGAGCCTGCATTGAAACCGAACCAGCCCAGCCACAGCATGCTGGCGCCGATCAGCGTGTACCCCAGGTTGTGCGGCGGCATCGGCGTGGCCGGGTAGCCGCGCCGCTTGCCCAGGACCAGGCATGCCACCAGGCCGGCGATGCCGGCGTTGATGTGCACCACGGTGCCGCCGGCGAAGTCCAGCACGCCAAGGTCGCCGAGCCATGAGCCTGGTCCCGACCACACCATGTGAGCGATCGGCAAGTACACCACGGTGAGCCAGAGCAGGGTGAACACCAGCAACGATGAGAACTTCATTCGTTCGGCGATGGCGCCGACGATCAGCGCCGGGGTGATGATGGCGAAGGTCATCTGGAACATCACGAACACGCTCTCCGGTACCGTCTGGTAGAGCGAGGTGGGTGTAACGCCCGAAAGCATCGCGTGGCCGAAGCCGCCGATGAACGAGTGGATGTTGGTGACACCCGCCTGCATGCCGGTGGTGTCGAACGCCAGGCTGTAGCCGTAGACGAACCACGCCACGGTGACCACGGCGGTGATGGCGAAGCATTGCATCAGCACCGACAACAGGTTCTTAGCGCGCACCATGCCGCCGTAGAACAGGGCCAGGCCCGGGATGGTCATCAGCAGCACCAGCATGGTGGCGGTGAGCATCCATGCGGTGTCGCCGCTGTCGGCCTTGGCCACGGCGGCCTGTGCGAAGGCGCTGGCCGGAGCCAGCATGAGGGAGGCCAGGAAAGTGGTTTTAGGAAAGCGCATCGGCATCGATCTCCTGGGTGCGGATACGGACGGCCTGCTCGAGTTCCAGCACGAAGATCTTGCCGTCGCCGATCTTCCCCGTGCGCGCGGCCTTGGAGATCGCCTCGATGGCGCGTTCGAGCTGTTCCTCGGTCACGGCCAGCTCCACCTTGAGCTTGGGCAGGAAGTCCACGACGTACTCGGCGCCCCGGTAGAGCTCGGTGTGCCCGTGCTGGCGGCCGAAGCCCTTGACCTCGGTGACGGTCATGCCCTGGACCCCGACTTCGGCCAGGGCCTCGCGGACGTCGTCGAGGGTGAACGGTTTGATGACCGCGGTGATCCACTTCATGGCCTTGCCCTCGCATGGTGTCGAAGGCAACGGAGCAGGGACCGTGCCATATGCTGCGAATGCACAAATACGCCTCGAAACCGCAACTTGCGTGCTGTCGCGCCGGGCGTGGAGCCCGGTCGGGGAGCGTGCGACAAAGCCCTTTGCACCGCCGTGGTGCGCCGCGGCACTTGTCGCACAGGGCAGGAATCAGTACCATTTCGGTCCTGATTACGCTTCCCTGGTTCCCCAACCATGCTCCGCGTCAGCCGCCTCACCGATTACGCCACGGTGGTGATGACCTTCATCGCCGCCCACCCGGACGACGTGTTCACCACGGCGCAGATCGCCGATGGCGCACGCCTGGAGGCGCCGACGGTGAGCAAGCTGATGAAGCTCTTGGCCCACGCTGGGCTGGTGGCGTCGTTCCGCGGAGTCAACGGCGGTTACCGGCTGGGCCGGCCCGCCACCGAGATCAGCCTGGCCGACATCGTCCAGGCGATGGAAGGCCCGATCGGCATGACCGAATGCAGCATCGCCGGCGGCCAGTGCGAGCGCGAGGCCACCTGCGGCGTCAGCGGCAGCTGGAAGCAGGTCAGCGGCATGGTCGAAACGGCCATGCGCGGCGTCAGCCTGGCCACCTTCGTGGCCCAGGCGCCGGCGGCCACCCGCGAAGTCGTCCACCCATGAACATGTCTTTGCCTAGGACTTTCGTCCCATGACTCCTGAAACCCTCTCGCCCGTCCGCGACAACGCCGAGGTCGAGGCGGCGCTGAACCGGCGCTACGAGGCCGGCTTCGTCACCGACATCGAATCGGACAGCCTGCCTCCGGGTTTGTCCGAGGACATCGTGCGCCAGCTTTCGGCGCTGAAGAACGAACCTGAGTGGATGACCGACTGGCGCCTGGCAGCCTACCGCCATTGGCTCACCATGCCCACGCCCGACTGGGCGAAGCTCAAGATCGATCCCATCGACTACCAGGCGGTGAGTTACTACTCCGCACCCAAGGCCGGTCCGAAATCGCTCGATGAAGTGGATCCGAAGCTGCTTGAAACCTACGAGAAGCTCGGCGTGCCGCTGCATGAGCGTGCGCGCCTGGCGGGGGTGGCGGTGGACGCGGTGTTCGACTCGGTATCGGTGGGCACCACCTTCCGCAAGGAGCTGGCCGAGGCCGGCGTGATCTTCTGCTCGATGTCCGAGGCTATCCGCGAGCATGGCGAGCTGGTACGCCAGTACCTCGGCTCGGTGGTTCCCACGGGCGACAATTATTTCGCGGCACTGAACTCGGCTGTGTTCTCCGACGGCAGCTTCGTCTTCATCCCGAAAGGGGTGCGCTGCCCGATGGAGCTCTCCACGTATTTCCGCATCAACGCGATCAACACCGGGCAGTTCGAGCGCACGCTGATCGTCTGCGAAGACGACGCCTATGTGTCGTACCTGGAGGGCTGCACCGCGCCCATGCGCGATGAAAACCAGTTGCACGCCGCCGTAGTGGAACTGGTGGCGCTCGAACGCGCCCAGATCAAGTACTCCACCGTACAGAACTGGTATCCGGGCGACGAGAACGGCGTCGGCGGCATCTACAACTTCGTCACCAAGCGCGGCGATTGCCGCGGCAATGATTCGAAGATCTCCTGGACGCAGGTGGAAACCGGCTCGGCCATCACCTGGAAGTATCCCAGCTGCATCCTGCGCGGCGACCGTTCGGTGGGCGAGTTCTATTCGGTGGCGCTTACCCACCATCATCAGCAGGCCGACACCGGCACCAAGATGATCCACATCGGCAAGCAGACGAAATCCAAGATCGTCTCCAAGGGCATCAGCGCCGGTCGCGGCCAGAACAGCTACCGCGGGCTCGTGAAAGTGGAGAAGGGCGCCGATGGCGCACGCAATTACACCCAGTGTGATTCGCTGCTGATCGGCAAGCGCTGCGGCGCACACACCTTCCCCTATATGGAAGTGAAGAACCCCACGGCGATCGTCGAGCACGAGGCCACCACCTCGAAGATTTCCGACGACCAGATGTTCTATTGCCGCTCGCGTGGCATCGGTGAAGAAGACGCCGTATCGATGATCGTCGACGGCTTCTGCAAGCAGGTGTTCCGCGAACTGCCGATGGAATTCGCCGTCGAGGCCAAGAAACTGCTGGAAGTGTCGCTTGAAGGCGCGGTCGGCTGAACGAACATGGACAACAACATGCTGAAGATCGACAACCTCCATGCCCGCGTCGAGGGCAGGGAAATCCTCAAAGGGCTCTCGCTCACCGTCAACGCTGGTGAGGTGCACGCCATCATGGGGCCGAACGGGGCGGGCAAGTCCACCCTGGGCAACGTGCTGAGCGGGCGCGAGGGCTACGAGGTCACGGCCGGCAGTGTGATCTACAACGGCATCAATCTGCTGGACCTGGAGCCGGAAGAACGTGCCGCTGCCGGCGTGTTCCTGGCCTTCCAGTACCCGGTGGAAATTCCCGGGGTGAACAACACCTATTTCCTGCGCGCCGCGTTGAATGCCCAGCGCAAGCACCGTGGCGAGGAAGAGCTCGACTCCATGCGCTTCCTGAAACTGGTGCGCGAGAAGCTCAAGGTCATGCAGATCTCCGATGAGCTGCTGCACCGCGCGGTGAACGAAGGGTTCTCCGGTGGCGAGAAGAAGCGCAACGAGATCTTCCAGATGGCCGTGCTCGAGCCGAAGCTGGCGATCCTGGACGAAACCGACTCGGGCCTGGACATCGATGCATTGAAGCAGGTGGCAGGCGGCGTCAACGCCCTGCGCTCGCCCGATCGCTCTTTCATCGTGGTCACGCACTACCAGCGCCTGCTCGATTACATCGAGCCGGACTTCGTTCATGTGCTGGCTGGTGGCCGCATCGTGGAGAGCGGCGACAAGTCGCTGGCTATAAAGCTCGAGGAGCAAGGCTACGCCTGGCTTGCCGATATTCATCCGGACATCGCGCGCGCCGAGCTTGCCGGAGCCCAGGCATGAGCGAGCCAGGCATGAGCGAGGCGACTGCCCTGCGCACGCCGCTGGTCGAATCGCAGATCCAGGCCGCGGCGGCGCGCTCGCCGGCTGACGAGCCTGCATGGCTCGCCCAGGCACGCGCGGAAAACCTGGCGGCGTTCGCTGCCGGGGGGCTTCCCGATACGCGTATCGAAGCCTGGAAGTACACCGCGTTGCGCGCGCTCGGCCAGCGCCGCATCGGCCTGGTCGAGGTGGATGCGGCCCTTCATGCCACCGTCGATGGCACCGGCTTCGCGCTACCGGGTGTCGACGGACCGCGGCTGGTGTTCGTCGATGGCGTGTTCCGTGCCGATCTCTCCACTGTGTACGACGTCGCGGGGCTCGAGGTGGCGCCGCTCTCGGTCGCCCTGCGCGAACAGCCTGAATCGCTGCGTTTCGCCCTGTCGCGGCACTACCGCGAACGAGCGGATGCCTTCGCCCAGCTCAATGCGGCGATGGGCGTCGACGGCGTGGTGGTGCGAGTGGCACCGGGCACGAAGCTTTCCTCGCCGCTGCATATGGTATTCGCCGGCGGTAGCCAGCCCGAGGTGGGCAGCCACCTGCGCGTCGTTGTCGATGTGGGCGCCGGGGCCGCGGTCGATGTGGTCGAGCACCACGTGGCCGTGGGCGAGGCCGGTCACCTTACGACGCTGGTTACCGATATCTCCGTGCACGACAATGCCCGCCTGGGCTGGCTGATCGTGCAGGACGCAGGCGTCGCCGCCACCCTGGTGCGTAGGACCCGGGCCCAGCTCGGCACGCGGGCAACGGCCACGGTGCATGCGCTGGAACTGGGCGGCGCCCTGGTGCGCCACGATCTGGCTTGCGACCTTGCGGGCCAGGGTGCGCACCTGGAAACCCGCGGCGTGTTCGTGATCGGCCGGCGGCAACACGTCGATACCCAGCTCAGCATTCGCCACGGTGGCCGCGATACCACCTCCGATGCACTGTGGCGCGGCGTGGCCGACGGTCGTGCGCGCGGCGTATTCCGCGGCGCCATCGTGGTGGCCGAGGGCGCCGACGGTAGCGACGCCGCACTCAGCAACAAGAATCTCCTGCTTTCCAGCGATGCCGAGATCGACACAAAGCCTGAGCTGGAGATCTACGCCGACGAAGTGAAGGCTGCCCACGGCGCCACCATCGGCCAGCTCGACGAACGCGCACTGTTCTATCTGCGGTCGCGCGGCATCGGCCTTGCGCAGGCGCGCAGCCTGCTCACCCTGGCTTTCTGTCGCGTATCCCTGGCCGACATCGGCGATGAGCGCCTGCGTGAGCATCTGGGCGACTTGCTGGTACAGCGCCTGCCACGTGCGGCGGATGCCTAAGGAACCCGTATGAATGCCAAGCTGCACGATCCGGCTCAGCCCTTCGACATCGCGCGCATCCGTGCGGACTTCCCGCTGCTCTCGCGCACGGTGCACGGCAAGCCGCTGGTGTACTTCGACAACGCCAATACCTCGCAGAAGCCAAGCAGCGTGATCGAAGCGGTGGATAGCCACTATCGCGAACACAACGCGAATGTCGCCCGCGCCGTGCATCAGCTGGGCGAGGAAGCCACATCCGCCTACGAAGGCGCGCGCGATCGTCTTGCCCGTTTCATTAATGCTCCTTCGCGTGATGAAGTGGTCCTCACCTCGGGTACCACGCAGTCGATCAACCTGGTGGCCTATAGCTATGCCTTGCCGCGGCTAAAGCCGGGCGATGCGATCGTTACCACGGTGATGGAACACCACGCCAACATCGTGCCTTGGCAGATCGTGGCCGCCCGTGCCGGCGCCACGGTGAAAGCGGCACCGATCGACGCCAACGGCGAGCTCATCGTGGAGAAATTCTTCGAGCTGCTCACCCCGGAGGTGAAGCTCGCCTGCGTCGCGCATGTGTCCAACGTGCTTGGGACGGTGAATCCGGTGCGCGAGATTGCGCGCGAGTGCCGGCGCCGCGGCATTCCATTACTGGTGGACGGCTCCCAGGCGGCGCCGCACCGTCGCATCGATGTGCAAAGCCTGGGATGTGATTTCTACGCCATCACCGGACACAAGATGCTGGCGCCCACCGGCACCGGCGCCCTCTGGGCCAGGCGCGAGCATCTCGAAGCCATGCCGCCGTTCTTCGGTGGTGGCGAGATGATCCGCGAGGTCCGTTTCGACGGCACCACGTTCGCCGAGCCGCCGCACCGTTTCGAGGCCGGCACACCGAACATCGCCGGTTTCGCCGGGGTGGCCGCTGCCATCGACTACCTCGATGGCGTCGGCTTCGACGCCATCGGCGCGCACGAACAATCGCTCCTTGAGCATGCCACCGGGGCCTTGGGCGAATTGCCGGGTATCCGCCTGTTCGGCAACACGGCAGGCAAGGAGCCGGTGATCTCCTTCCTGCTGGACGGGGCGCACGCCAACGACCTGGCTACCCTGCTGGACCTGGAAGGGGTGGCGGTGCGCTCGGGGCATCATTGCGCCCATCCGCTGATGCAGTTTTTCGGCGTGCCGGCCACATTGCGGGCATCGCTGGCGTTCTACAACACCCACGAGGAAATCGACGCCTTCATCGCAGCGTTGCGCAAGGTGTCCAGGCTGCTGGTGACTTCGTGAACGGCTGGGTCCGGGTGGGGACGCGCAGCGAACTACTGCCGGGCGAGTTCCGGGTGGTCTTCGACGGGGACACCCCGATCGCCGTTTACAACATCGACGGCGACCTGCATGCGATCGAGGACACCTGTACTCATGACGGCGGGGAACTGGCCGGAGGGCCGGTGATCGGTTACGAGGTGGAGTGCATCCGCCACGGCGCTCGCTTCGACCTGCGCTCGGGTGAAGTGACCTGTCCGCCCGCGTGGGAGCCGGTCGCGGTGTTCCCCGTCCGCGAGGAAGACGGCGCCATCTGGACGCGCGACGATCGCTGAAATTACGCTAGCGGCTTTGAAGCGCCGAACCACACCGTTACAGGGGTCATCCATGCTTTCCCGCGAGCGCCGGCGCACATTGCTGGCCTTTGCCCTGCTGTTTGCCTGCTACCAGGCCGCCGAAGGCGTGGGTGCGCGCCTGTTCGGCAGCTTTGCCATGCAGGGCAGCTTGATGATGATCGCCGTGGCGCTGGCGTGGCCGCTTGGCCACTGGATGGGCTTCCGCGGCTGGCAGGCCTACGCGCTGGAATGGCGGCCGTTCAACCTGGCCTGGCTCGGTGGCGGCCTGGTGATGGCGCTCCTGGCCAAGTACGTGGCCGCCTGCCTTGGGCTTGCCGTGGGCGTGTATCGCCCGGCCCGGATCGCGTTCGAGGAAACCACCTCCCTGGAACTGGCCATGGCCCTGGGTACGGCCGTCGTATTCACCTTCATCCCGTCGTTCGCCGAAGACATCCTTACCCGTGGCTTCTGGTACCGGGCCGCCCGCATCGGCTGGCGCGGTGCGTGGTTCGTGCCGTTCTCGGCCTTGATGTTCATGCTCAATCACATCTATCGCCTGGGTGATGGCCTGTCTCATTGCCTGATGCTCGCAAGCTTCGGCCTTGCTTATGCCATGGCGCTGTGGCGTAGCGGTTCGTTGTGGCTGGCAGTGGGGTTGCACTGGGGATGGAACCTGGCCAATGCCTTGCTCGACCGCGTGCTGCCGGTGGAAGTGGTGAATGCGGCCGCTGCGCCCTATCTTTCCGCCGCCGTGCACCTGGCGCTGGCGGCGATGCTGCTGGCCGTGCCGAAGCTGCCGTCAGAAATGCACCAGCCACGCCAGTGACGTGGTGACCTGGGTGGCCGATCCGTAGCTGCGCACCAGCGGGCTGCGCGCGGCGTCACCCTGCAGGCGGCCGACGTTGATGGCCAGCGCGAATCCGGTCTTCTGGCTGGTGGGGATGAACGCGTCGTATTCGATCGTGGCACTTTCGGTGCCAGCACCCGGTTGCCAGGGCGACGTGCCGATGGCTCGCGCCTGGTCGGGCGTGACGCCGAAGAAACGGCGCATGGCCGCCCTGTTCATGCCGTTCCATTGCACTTCGATCGAGTGTTCGACATACCAGAAACCGGGCAGGTTGACGTCGCCATAAACGGCCGTATAGACGCCCGCTCCCTGCGTGTCGTGCGACAGCTGCGTGCCCAGGCTGAAGGTCTTGTCGAAGCGGTATTCCAGGTAACCGCCGCCGTGGATACGCGGCGATAGCGGCGGGATCTTCCCGCCAAGCTGGCCCAGCGAATCGCGCGTGCGTCCCCACAGGTAGTTGCCATAGATGCCGCCATGCCAGGCCTCGCCGTCGATCAGGTCGATCTCCAGGCCGTCGGTGGTGGAAATGGAACCCACGTGCGGCACATCGATGTCGATGTAGGGCACCACCTGGCTGCGGTGATCGCTCGACCCCACCCATCCGGGCATGCGCTCGACACCCACGCCCAGGGCATAGGTGGATGTTTCCTGCGCCAGGCTTCCCGAGGCAAAAGCTGACAACGCCATCCCGGCTCCGACAAGGCCGGCCACACTGCATTTCATAAGCATTCCATAAGAAAACGGCCGTCCCTCAACGGTGCGGCGATCATAGTTTATATATCGCAGGAACATGGAAAGGGGCTCGAAAGCTTGCGTACCTAGCCTTGCGTCAACCCCGTGCGCAGGAGCGCAACGTGCTTATCCCCTCGTCCGCGCCGTGGACCATCCTTTGCGACTTCGATGGCACCATCGCGGTGGAAGATGTCATCGATTCGATGTTAGTGCGCTTCGGCCGGCCCGGCTGGGAGGCGCTTGAAGACGACTGGCGTGCCGGTCGCATCGGTTCGCGCGACTGCATGCAGGGCCAGGTGAGCCTGCTCGATGTCTCCCGCGACGAACTGGACGCGCACCTGGACACCCTCGGCATCGATCACGGCTTCGCCGCTTTCGTGGAGCTTGCCCACGATTGCCGCGTGGGCCTGCGTATCGTCAGCGACGGCCTGGATTACGCCATTGCGCGCATCCTGGGCCGGTACGGCCTGGACCACTTGCCCGTGTCCGCCAACCGCCTGCAGCCTGCAGGTCCAAGGCAATGGACCCTCCAATCCCCCTCCAGCAGCGCAGGCTGCGGCGCGGGCACCTGTAAATGCGCGGTGGCATCGCACGCGGCTATGGCACCGGCGCGCACCCTGCTGATCGGCGATGGCGCGTCCGACTTCTGCGCCGCCGACCGCGTGGACTTCGTCTTCGCCAAGCACCGCCTGATCGAACACTGCCGTTCGGCGGGCATTCCCTATGCGCCGATCGCCAGCTTCGAGGAAGCCATCGCGCTGTTGCCCTCGTTGCTGGACGGCAGCCTTACCGACACCCATACCGCGCGTCCGCTTCGCATCGAGAAATTGCCCGCATGACCCTCTTCCCCAAAGACACCATCATTGCCAACGACGACGCGCAGCTGCTTGCCGACGAAGCGAAGTACTGCTCGTTCGGCGACACCGTGCACTATGTCGATCCGCCGAAGATCTTCCGCCATGCCGAGGGAAGCTTCATCTACGACAGTGCCAACGTGCCATTCCTTGACCTGCAGATGTGGTATTCGGCGGTCAACTTCGGCTACGGCAACAAGCGGCTGAACGACAAGCTGAAGGAACAGATCGACCTGCTTCCGCAGGTGGCAAGCCAGTACCTGCATCCGACCAAGATCCAGCTCGCCAAGACCATCGCCCAGGACGCGGAGAAGAAGTTCGGCCTGAAGGGACGCTGCCATTTCAACGTGGGCGGCGCGCAGGCGGTGGAAGACTCGCTGAAGATCGTGCGCAATGCCTGCAACGGCAAGCAGCTGATGTTTGCCTTCGAGGGCGGTTACCACGGCCGTACGCTCGGCGCTTCGGCCATCACTTCCAGCTATCGCTACCGCCGCCGCTTCGGCCACTTCGGCGACCGGGCGATGTTCCTGCCGTTCCCGTATCCGTTCCGTCGCCCGAAGGGCATGACGCCGGAGGAATACTCCGACCATTGCGTGCACCAGTTCGCGCGCCTGTTCGAGACCGAATACAACGGCGTGCTCGACACCAAGACCGGCCAGAGTGAATACGCCGCGTTCTACGTCGAACCGATCCAGGGCACCGGCGGCTACGTGGTGCCGCCGATGGGCTTCTTCCAGGGCATGAAGAAGGTGCTGGATAAATACGGCATCCTGATGGTGGTCGATGAGATCCAGATGGGTTTCTGGCGCACCGGCAAGCTGTGGTCGATCGAGCACTTTGGCGTGACACCCGATGTGATCGTCTTCGGCAAGGCGCTCACCAACGGCCTGAATCCGCTCTCGGGCTTGTGGGCGCGCGAGGAGCTGATCAATCCGGAGATCTTCCCGCCCGGCTCCACCCATTCCACCTTCAATTCCAACCCGCTGGGTACCTCGCTCGGGCTGGAAGTGATCAAGATGGGCTATGAGCTCGATTACGAAACCACCGTGCCTGCCAAGGGTGCGCATTTCCTCGCTGGCCTGCGCGACCTGCAGAAGAAGCACAAGGAAATCGGCGACGTCGACGGCCTGGGCCTGGCCCTGCGCGCGGAGATCTGCACCGAGGACGGCTTCACGCCCAACAAGGCGCTGCTCGACCGCATGGTCGACATCGGCCTTGCCGGCGACCTGGAACACCAGGGCCGGAAGATCGGCCTGGTACTGGATGTGGGTGGTTGGTACAAGAACGTGATCACCTTCGCCCCGTCGCTGGAGATCAGTATCGAGGAGATCGACCTTGCGATCTCGCTGCTCGACCAGCTGCTGACGCGCGCGAAGAAAGCCTGAACCTCGGGCGACGGGCCGGGCATGGCGTTCATCAACCAGCTCGAGCCCTGGGGCCTGTTGCGCGAGTTCAGCCTGGCGCCGCCGGCGGGCTTCCGCAGCCTTACGTCCGTCGATGGCGTGCCGATGTTCGACACGCCATTCGACCTGCTGACCACTGCCGACGACGCCATGCGCGCATCGTTGCGCCGCGTGCCGGGCCTGCCGCGCCTGTTGCGCTGGCGCACGCGTTTCGTCGGTTCCACGGTGAGCGAATATGCACTTTTTCCGTCGGGTGCCAACCCGCTCGCCATGGCCCGCCAGCTGCGCGTGGAGCAGGGTGATGCCCGCGCCTTGCTGATCGTCAAGGACCTTCCCACCCAGTCGCCGTTGCTGTCGGACGACGAGAACGCCTGGGCCACTGCCTTTACCGAGGCTTGCATGGCCGAGGGATTCGTCCTGCTCGATGGCCAGGCGCTGGCGTGGGTGCCGATCGACTTCGCCGACGAAGATGAATACCTGGCGCGGCTGTCGGCGTCGCGTCGGAAGAACGTCCGCCGCAAGCTGCGCAGCCGTGCTGACCTGGATATCCAGGCCGTGTCGACCGGACCCGCACTGGCGGCGCCTGCGCTTCTGGACGAGATGGTCGCCCTGTACGAGAGTGTCTATGCACAGAGTGAGATTCACTTCGACCGGTTACAGCCGGCCTATCTGCGGGCGCTTTTCACCGATGCCGACAGCGGCGGCACGGTATTCCTTTACCGCCATGCCGGGCGCCTGATCGGCTGGAACCTCTGCTACGAATACCGAGGGCGCCTGGTGGACAAATACATTGGCCTGGCGTATCCCGAAGCGCGTACGCACAATCTTTATGCGGTGAGCTGGATGCACAACCTTGCCCATGCGCGCGAGCGGGGATTGTCCGCCTATGTTGCCGGCTGGACCGACGCCGAAGTGAAGGCGTCCCTGGGCGCCCGCTTTACCCCGACGCGGCACGCGGTATTTGCGCGCAACCGGCTGCTGCGTGCGGTTCTGCGCCGCATGGCTGGCCGCTTCGAAGCCGAGGCCGCATCGTGATCGCCAGTTCGCCCGTAGTGCTGGATCTGGACGGATCGCTCGGCAGCCTGCCGGCGCGACTGGTATTGCCCCTGCGCGAATGGGAAGAGTCCCTGCGGTTTGCCGCCACCTGGCGCGTCATGCGACGTTTCGGCGCCGCGCTCGACGCCATGCTCCCCGAACGACACGGCACGGTGTTCATGGGTAGTGGCGATTTCCATCACCTATCGCTGCCCCTGATCGAACGTCGTGGTCGGGAAGGGCGCTTCCAGGTGGTGGTGCTGGACAATCATCCGGACAACATGCGCTTTGCCTGGGGTGTGCACTGCGGCTCCTGGGTGCGGCGCGTGGCGGCGCTGGAGCAGGTAAGCCACGTGCATGTGCTGGGCATCACTTCCAGCGACATAGGAGCGCGGCATGCCTGGGAGAATTACCTGGCGCCGTTGCGCCGCGGCAAGCTCACGTACTGGAGCGTGGGAGTGGATGTCTCCTGGGCCAAGCGCCTGGGGTTGGCTGCGCGCTTCCGGCCATTCGCAACGCCCGATGAACTGGTCGACGCCTTCGGTCGCGAATATGCGCGGGAGCCGACCTACCTGTCGATCGACAAGGACGTGTTCGCTCCCAACGTCGCCCGTACCAACTGGGACCAGGGTGTATTTGGCGAAGACCATGCGCTGGCCGTGATCAAGGCCTTGCAGGGCAACCTGGTGGGAAGCGACGTCACCGGTGAGATCTCCGCCTATCGTTACCGTAACCCGGTCAAGCGCTGGCTGAGCGCGCTGGACGAGCAGCCGCTCGTCGGCGGCGCGGAACTGGCCGGCTGGCAGTCCGGGCAGCACGCGCTGAATCTGCGATTGCTTGAAGCCCTGCGCGCCTAGGGCCGCGCCCGCGCCACGCGCTCGAGCACGCGACAGATCGATTCGAACGTCACGTCATCGAGCCAAGGACTGTTGCTGATGGTCATGCTGCGCGCGGCAAAGTCGCGCGCGTTGGGTACGTCGCCAGGAATCGGCCCCAGCGCCGGATAGTCGGTCATGGCATGGATGAACAGGCGACTGACGCCCTGGCCTCCGGTCCATAGGGCATCCATCGCCAGGTCGCGGGTGGCGCGATCACACAAACGCAGCAGGAAGTACGGCCAGGTGCCATGCTGCCCCGGGCCATCGCCGAACACGTGCACGCCGTGGATGGCCCGCAGCCGCGGCAGGCGGCTCGCGGCACGGTGGTTGCCGGCGGCAAGGAAGGCAGGCAGGCGGGCGATTGCCGAGCTTCCCACGCCATTGCGCCAACGACCCACGCGATGGAAGGGCAGGCCATCGGGCATGTCGTCGCCCACGGCCTTCACCAGCTCGCCACGGGACAGCGCGCGCCGCAGTGGATCGCCATAGGCACGGCGCAACCCGCGCGGGTGATAGAGGGCGGTGTATCCCAGCAGTTCGGCACTACGCCGCAGCTCCCAGTCCAGGCGCCATGGCTGGTGTACTTCGCCCATCGCGCGGCGGACGTCCGGACGGCGGCTTACCAGCAGGCCGCCTTCGAAAATGGAAAGGCCCTTGCCGGCGGCGAGGCTGAAGAACCCGACATCGCCCTGCATGCCCACGCTCTGGTCGCCCACGCGCGCCCCCAATGCCTGCGCCGCATCCTCCACGACGAAGGCACCGGCGTTGCCGGCGATATGCGAGATGGTGGCCACGTCGACGACGCGTCCGGCCAGGTGGGTGGGCAACACCGCCAGCGTGCGTTCGTTGCACGTTGCTTCCAGTTGCCGTGGATCGAAGCCGAAGCCGCCGTGCTCGGTGTCGCAAAGTTTCGGCTCAAGGCCGGCGCGGCGCACCGCCAGGCCGACCAGCGGGCATGTATAGCCTGGCATCACCACTTCGCGGCGCGCTGGCGCCATGGCGTGCAGGGCGCGAAGCGCGATCACCAGTGCCGCGGAGCCTGAGCAGGTGACAAGGGCATCATCGCAATCCAGGAACCTGGCCGCGCTTGTGGCCAAGCGGGGCCGGCGCGGCAGAAGATCGCGCCAGCGCAAAGGCAGCCCAGCGGTCGGCGGGATTTCAGTCTGGCGCTGCATCGCGTTCGGCCAGCGCCAGGCACACGATGCCGGCGATGATGGCCAGGGCGCCGGTAACGCGCCCCGGTGTCAATGCCTCGTTGAACAACCATGCCGAAAGCAGCAAGACGCTCACGACTTCAAGGTGCGAGGCGGCGAACGCCGGGCCGATCGGCGCGCGCTGCAGCAAGGTCATCCAGCTGAAGAACGCACCGAGGTAACCGATGATGGCGCCGTAGATCCAGGGGTGGGAAAACACGCGCCATAGCCACGCGGCATTCGCTTCCACCGGAAGCGCATGGCTTCCGGCCATCTTGAAGGAAAGCTGCGCCAGCGTGTCGAACGCCATGAGGCACAGGAAGCCCACTACGTAGAAGCGGCGCATCAGGTGGCTCCCACGATGGCTACGCCCAGGCTCACCAGGGCCATGCCGGTCACGCGCAAGGTTGTCAGCCGTTCGCCGAACAACCAGCGGCCAGCCAGCATCACCACCACGATGTTGATCGATCCCAGCAGGACGCCATCGGATAGGGGCACCAGTGAAAGGAAGGCGATCCACACCAGGAACTCCACCACGTAGCAGGCGCCGCCCAGCCACAACCAGGGACGGGCCAGCATGTGCTTCCACCGCGCCAGGCCTTCGCCTGCGTCCGGGTCGCCTGCTGCGGCCTTGAAGGAAAGCTGGCCTACCGTGTCCAGCGAGATGTTGGCCAGCCACAGGCCCAGCGCCAGCGCGTTCATCGGCGGCTCTAGGCCGCCGCGCGCATGGTGCCGGCGACATCTCGGAAGAATGCCGCCGCGGCGTCTACCAGCACGTTGCGTTCGCGGTCGATGGTGATCATGTGGTAGCTGTCGCGCAGCAGCAGCATCTTCACGCGCCCGGCGACGCGGTCGCGTACCAGGTAGGCGTTACCGAGGCTTGCTACGTCGTCTTCGACGGCATGGGCTATCAGGCAGGGCGCGGTTACCCGCGGCAGGTCGCGTTGAACCTGTTTTGAGAGCACGAACATTTCCGCCAGCGCGTGCCATGGATTACCCGGCAAACCGGCGGCCACGCTGTCACCCTGGAACATCTGCCGGGTTACCTGCGCGCGCAGGCGCTCATCACGGATGCCATAGGGCGGTTCTTCCATGAAGCTGCGGTTGCGGCCGATGCCGAGCTTCTTGAACATCGGCAGCAGGAACGAGAGCTTCGCCTTCCAGGGGATGCTCCAGCCGTCGTAGCGGAACGTGGCGCCGAACACGCCTACGCCGCTCACCAGGTCCGGCCGCTCGGCGGCGAGCTTGAGCGCCAGCAGCGCGCCCATCGAAAGGCCGGCGACGAAGACGTGGTCGCATGTCTGGCGCATCCGTATCGCGGCGGCCTCGACGCTTGCGTACCAATCCTGCCAGGTGGTGGCCAGCAGGTCGTCCTCGCTTCCGCAGTGGCCAGCCAGCTGCACGCCGTGCACAGTGAAACCGGCACGGCTCAGGCCCTTGCCGACCAGGCGCATCTCGGTGGGGGTACCGGTCAATCCGTGGATAAGCAGTACGCCCAGGCGGTCGCCGGGAAAGGTGAATTCAGCTGGCGCAATCATGAATGTCAGTCCGTGGCATGGGTAGTCCAGCCATAGCAAGAGGTTGCGGGCCTCCGGTTTCAGTCACCTTTCGATGGCCACCGGAAAGACGATTTCCACCCGCAGGCCGCCGCCGCGGGCGTTGGAAAAACGTACGTTTGCCGCATGCACGTCGGCGATCCGCTCGACGATGGCCAGGCCAAGTCCGGTGCCGCCTTCGCGTGCGGTGGGCGCGCGGAAAAACCGTTCGCCCAGCCGTGACAGCCATTCGTCGGGCACGCCTGGGCCGTTGTCTTCCACGATGAGCTGCGAACCGCCCGCCGGGTCCGCGGCCACGCCCACGGTGACCGAGCTTCCGCGCCCGGCATGGGCGATGGCGTTGTCGATCAGGTTGTCGAGCATTTCCTGCAGCATCAATGCGTCGCCGCGCACCACTCGTGGTTGGTCGCCACCTTCGAAGCCAAGGTCCACGCCCGCGGCGATCGCATCGTGGATGCGCTGGCCGACCATGCCGGGCACCGCTTTCTGCAGGTCGATGTCCATCAGCGGCGTGTGGTCGCTGTTGGGCGATTGGGCGCGGGTGAGCGACAGCAGCTGGGTGGAAGCGCGCGAGGCGCGCGCGGTGAGTCGTTCGATATGCTCGAAGGCATCGGCCATCGCCTCGGGGCTGCGGTTGGCAAGCGCGCGTTCCACATGCATGCGAAGCCCGGCCAGGGGCGTGCGCAACTGGTGCGCGGCGTCGGCAATGAAACGCTCCTGCAGCACGAACACGCCGCGCAGTCGGGCGAACAGGCCGTCGATGGTGCGCGTCAGCGGCAGGATCTCCACCGGCACGTCGGTATCGCCGATCGGTCCCAGGTCGTGTTCGCGCCGCGCCAGGCGCGCGGTCAGCGGATCCAGCACGCGCAGCCCGTGGGTCACGCCGAACCACACCAGGCACAGGATGGCCAGGATCAAGAGCGATTGAAGTGGCACGGTAAGCAGCAGGATTTCCCCTGCGCGCTGGCGCCGGCCCTTGAGCGTTTCGGCGACCTGGATGGTCAGGATGTCCGTGGGATCGTCCGCGCTGGGCACGCGCATCACCGCCGCGCGCAAGGGCCGGCGCCGGTGCATGGTGTCGTAGAGCCGCGGCGCCGCGCCCACCGCGGGCACCGTGGCATTGGGCGGGATGTCCTCGTTCTGGTCCAGGCGTCCGCGCTTGCTGCTGTCGATGGTGAAGAACGTGCGTCCGTCCGGATCGAATTCCAGCAGGAAGCGCGCCTGCGGCGCGATGTCGCCGGCCAGTCCATGGCTGCTTTCCATGGTGGCGAGCGTCACGGCCGAATCGGAGAGATCCTTGTCGTGGATCGAGTTCGAATAGGCCAGCGCGCCGGCATAGGTGAGCAAGGCATCGCCCACCAGTACCAGCAACACCGGCACCAGCAGGAAGGTCAGCAGCCGCCCGCGCAGGCTCGGCGTGGCGCCAGGGGCGCGGGATCGGCTTGGCACGCCCTTAGTGCTCGGCGGCTGTGGCTTCGGCTTCCTCGAGCAGGTAGCCCAGGCCTCGCACGGTACGCACGCTGGTACCCGAACCCTTCAGCTTGCGCCGCAGCCTGTGCAGGGCGATGTCCAGTCCGTTGTCCGTGAGGTCCTGGTCCCAGTTGCACAGCGCCTCGATCAGCTGCGCGCGGCTGGTGACACGGTCGGGGCGCGCGGCGAGCGCTTCGAGCAGGCCGAATTCGCGTGCGGTGAGTTCCAGCGGGCTTTCTTCTACCCAGGCCCGGTGGCCTGGCAGATCCAGGCGGAGCTTGCCCATGGTCCATTCGGGCGTGCCGTTGCTGGTGCGCCGGCGCAGCTGCGCGCGCACGCGGGCGTCGAGCTCTGCCAGGGCGAAGGGCTTGACCAGGTAGTCGTCGGCGCCGAGGTCCAGTACACGGACGCGTTCACGAAGGCCTTCGCGTGCCGTCACCACGATCACCGGCAACTCCGTGCCGCGGCGGCGCAGGCGCGTAAGCACGTCGCTGCCGTCCAGCAGCGGCAAGCCTAGATCCAGCACGAGCAGGTCGTACGTGTGGTCCCGAAGCGCGTGGTCGGCGCGTTGTCCGTCGGCGACATGGTCCACGGCGTGGCCGCCCTGGCGCAGCGAGGCGCAGATGCCTGCCGAGATGGAGCTGTCGTCTTCGGCTACGAGAATGCGCATGGTGGTCCCACCTCTTTGCTAGTGATTCTCATTTGTGTCAAAATCGTAATTTCTTGCGATGGCAGCCAGGGATGGCAGCTGTCACCCGCCCAGCAGGCCGGGCGCGTCTATTCGACCACGAACCGACTGAAGGAACGTAGACCCGCCCATGGCCGACGCACCCGCCGACCGCAAGCGCCGTGCCTGGTGGCTGAAGCAGCTGCACACCTGGCACTGGGTCAGTTCGGCCGCTTGCCTGGCTGGTTTGCTTCTGTTCGCCATCACCGGCATCACGCTCAATCACGCCCGTAGCATCGAATCGACAGCATCGACGGAACATCGTTCCGGAACGCTAGGCGCCGATGCCCTGGCGGCGCTGCAGGCCACCGGAGGCCGCGGCGCGCTACCCGACGCGGTGATAGGGGACATCCGCCGCGCGATCGGCATCCAGGTGGGACAGGTGGCGCCGGAGTGGAGCGACGACGAAGCCTACCTGGGCCTGCCTCGGCCTGGCGGGGATGCCTGGCTCACCGTCGACCGAGCCGAGGGCGCCATCACCTATGAAAACACCGACCGCGGCTGGGTGGCCTGGGCCAACGACCTGCACAAGGGCCGCAACGCGGGCCTGGCCTGGTCGGTGTTCCTGGACGTGTTCGCCGGGGCGTGCCTGGTGTTCGCCATCAGCGGCCTGTTCCTGCTGAAGCTGCACGCCGCGCGCCGCGCCGCGACGTGGCCGATGGTGGGTTTCGGCCTGTTGCTGCCATTGCTGATCGTGCTGTTCCTGATCCACTGACTGAACGGAAGTGACGATGTACAAGTGGCTTGCCGTGTTCATCACCATCGTGTTGCCGTTGCCGGCCCTTGCCACGCAACTGGCCATCTCGGTGGCCATCCCGCCATTGAAGGTGGCCGAATACCACCGGCCCTACGTCGCCGTCTGGATCGAGCGCGAGGATCACGCCGTCGCTGCCAACCTGGCCGTCTGGTACGACGTGCGCAAGGCCGACAATGAAGGCACGAAGTGGCTGAAGGATCTTCGCCAGTGGTGGCGGCGTTCCGGGCGCGATACCCCGATGCCCGTCGACGGCGTCAGTGGTGCGACGCGGCCAACCGGCCAGCATCGCTTGAACCTTGCATCAGGATCGCCGCCATTGGGCGACCTGCCACCGGGCCGTTATGAACTCGTCGTTGAAGCCGCCCGTGAAGTAGGTGGCCGCGAGGTGCTGCGTCTGCCCTTCGCCTGGCCTGTCGATCCGCGTGCGCCACTATCGGTGCATGGCAAGGACGAGCTTGGCCTGGTCACCCTCGACATCATTCCCTAGCAGGAAGCATTGCCATGAAGATGATCCATGCCGTTACGGCCCTCGCCCTAGTCGTTGCCTGCGCGCTGCCCCAGGCGGCCCGTGCGCACAAGATGTGGATCGTGCCCTCGGCCACCGTACTCAGCGGCGGCGATGCCTGGGTGACGGTCGATGCCGCGATCTCCAACGATCTCTACTATCCCGATCATTTTCCCGCGCCAATGGACCGCATCGAAGTCACCGCGCCCGATGGCGCCCCCGTTGCACCGGAAAACGCCGCCACCGGCAAGTTCCGCAGCACCTTCGACGTGCACCTGGCCCGTCCCGGGACGTATCGCATTGCCTTGCGCAATGATGGCGTGTTCGCCAACTACACGCTGGCCGGCGAGAAGAAGCGCTGGCGGGGCAACGCGGGCGAACTTGCCAAAGCGATTCCTGCCGAAGCGACCGACATCAAGGTGTCCGAGTCGGTATCGCGGGTGGAGAGCTACGTTACCGCCGGCGCACCCAGCCAGGGCGTGTTCAAGCCCACCAACCGCGGCCTGGAACTGGCGCCGGTGACACATCCGAACGATCTTGCCAGCGGCGAGAAAGCCACCTTCCGCCTGCTGCTCGACGGCAAGCCTGCGGCGGGCATCAAGGTGACCGCGATCGCCGGCGCCACGCGCTATCGCGATGCCGCCGGTGAACTGGATACGACCACCGCGGCCGACGGCAGCTTCAGCTTTACCTGGCCCGCGGCTGGCATGTACTGGGTGAGTGCTTCCACGGAAGACAACAAGGTCTCGGTGAAGCCGGCCACGGAACGCCGGCTGGCTTACACCGCCACGCTGGAAGTTCTGCCGCAGTAATGGCGAGCCTCGGTCGCACAGGCTGGCGCTGGGCGCGCGGCATCGCGGCGTGCATGTCATGCGCATGCCTCGTACTGCTGTCGACCACGGCCTTCGCGGCGCCTTCAACGCGCATGGGCAGTCTCAAGGGACTGAGCATGGGCACCAGCTGGACGGTGACGGTGGTGGTGCCATCGTCATCGGATCTGCCAAGCCTGCAGCGGCTGGTGCAGGCCGCGCTCGACCGAGTCGATGCCCAAATGAGCACCTACAAAACCGACTCGTCGCTCAATCGCTTCAACCGGGCGCCCGCGGGTAGCTGGCAGACCCTGGAACCTGAATTCTTTACCGTGCTGGCTCATGCGTTGTCCGTGGCTCGTGACAGTGAAGGCGCCTACGACCCGACCGTGGGCCCGTTGGTCGACCTTTGGGGATTCGGTCCGGTGACACCTTCGGCCATGCCTCCATCGCCATCGTCCATCGATGTCGCCCGGGCTCGGGTAGGGTGGCAGCGCCTGCGCCTGGATGCCGCCACGCGCCGCGCGCTGCAGCCCGGTGGCGTGGCGCTGGATCTCTCGGCCGTGGCCAAGGGCTTTGGCGTGGACGAAGCCGGTCGTGCGCTCGAACGCGCGGGCATCGCTTCTTATCTGGTGGAGGTAGGCGGAGAACTGAGGGCCCGGGGGCACAAGGCGGATGGTTCGTCGTGGCGCGTGGGCGTGGAACGCCCGGACGCTGCCGCGTCTGCTGCGGGCGCCGCCGACGTTGGTGAAAGCGTGCTGCTCGATGACATGTCCATCGCCACGTCTGGTGATTATCGTCGTTTCCGCGCTTTAGACGATTCACGCCAGTCGCACCACATCGATCCGGCGACCGGCCGCCCCGTACGCGGCGACCTGGCCTCGGTCAGCATTGTCGCCGTGGATTGCATGCAGGCCGACGCCTGGGGGACGGCTTTTTCCGTGATGGGCGTGGAACGCTCGATGGCGTTCGCGCGCCGCCGCAACATGTCTGCATTGATCGTTGAACGCCGTGGCGATCGCTTCGTGGAACACGCCACGCCGCAGTTTGTTGCGATGATCCAACCGTGACCTCTGGCCTATACCACTGGAGCCGGCGCCCAGCGCACTCTGCCTGATCGACTACGGGGAGGGGGGCTGCATGCTGCGCATGGCCAAGAGTTGGGGCAGTCTGCTTGCCTCGGGTTTGCTGGTTTCAACCGTTTCGCTCGCGCAATCCGCGCCTTCGGCATCGCCGCCGTCCACGCCTCAAACGTCCACCGCAGGGGCGACCGCGCCGCCGGCGGGCATTGGCCTGGCTTCACCGCATGCCTCCGCCGCCCTGGTGCCCAGCAGCCCCGAGGCCTGGGGTGGCCCGCGCACGGGAAAGGAGGCCACGCTGTCCGATCGCGTGGTGGGCTACACCATCGATGCCACGCTCGATGCACCCAAGCACGCGGTGGATGCGAAGGAAAAGCTCACCTGGCGCAACCGCAGCGACCAGCCGGTCAGCGCCATCTACGTGCACCTATATCTCAATGCCTTCGAAAGCGACGGCAGCACGTTCATGACCGAGCGCAAAGTGATGACGGCGCAGAGCCGTGCGCGCGGCGTGGGCACGATCGACAAGGGTGACTGGGGCTATATCGACCTCAAGAACGTCGCCCAGGGCGGCACGCCGCTGAAATGGTCGTTCGTGCATCCGGACAACGGCCCGGCCACCGACCATACCGTGGCCCGCATCGATTTGGCGCAGCCAGTACCCGCGGGCGGTACGCTGGATCTGGACATCGATTTCCACAGCCAGCTGCCGAAGGTGATCGAACGCACCGGCCATGTCGGCGATTTCAACATGGTCGGCCAGTGGTTCCCGAAGATCGGAGTGCTGGAACTGGCTGGCGAGCGTGGCGCCACGGCGCCGCGCTGGAACGTGCACGAGTTCCATTTCTCCAGCGAGTTCTATGCCGACTTTGGCAGTTTCGATGTCAGCGTGACTGCCCCGAAGGACTACGTGGTGGCGGCCGTGGGTGAGCAGCAGGGCGATCCGGTGGCCAAGGGCGGCGACCTCACCTGGCGCTTCAAGCAGGACGACGTGCACGATTTCGCCTTCATGGCGGCGCCGGGCTTCAAGGCCATCGAGGGCGAATGGGACCATCCGGGAAGCCCGCACGTGAAGGTCAAGGTGGTGTATCCGCCGGAGTACGAAGCGTCCGCACAACCGGCACTGAAAGCCACCACCGATTCGCTGACCTATTTTTCGGACACCCTGGGCGCCTATCCGTACCGCACCGTCACGGCGGTGATCCCGCCGTTCAATGCCGATGAGGCCGGCGGCATGGAATATCCCACCTTCTTTACCGCCGAAGGCTACGACAAGGTCGAGGCTGGCACCGGCAACGTCTTCAACCTTGATTTCGTTACCATCCACGAGTTTGGCCACGGCTACTTCTATGGCCTCTTGGCCACGAACGAGTTCGAAGAGCCGATGCTCGACGAAGGCATGAACGAGTATTGGGACATGCGCATGTTGCGTGCTCGCAACCAGCCGATGTACCTCGCCAATCCGATGATGAAGTGGTGGGGCGTCACCGGCCAGATCAACGGCTTCGATATGGAACGCCTGGAAGTGGGGCTTTCCTTTCCTCCCGATCCCCTGGGCCAGAACTCCTGGGACCGCTACTCCAGCTTCAGCTACGGCACGGTGTATTCACGTACTGCCACCGCGATGCACGACCTTGAGGAGCGCCTGGGCCACGAGGCGATGGAGAAGGCATTCAAGGCGTATTACGCGCGTTGGCATTTCCGCCATCCATCGGCGGCGGATCTGCGCCAGTCATTGATCGAGTCCACCGGTGATGCGGACACGGTGAATACCATCTTCAACCAGTACGTCTACGGCACCGGCTTCATCGACGATCGCGTCGTGCGCATCGATTCGTCCGAAGTGCTTCCGTCGGTCGGCCTTCAGCTGAAGGACGGCAAGCGGACCGAGGTCACCGAAGAGGAGAAGGACAAGCAGATCGCCGATGCGCGCAAGGCGTGGAAGGCTTCACACGCCGACGCCAAGGATGGTGAGGGTCCTTATCCATGGCACAGCACGGTGACCGTGGCGCGTGACGGCAATCCGGCGCCGCAGGTGCTGGAAGTGACCTTCGCCGATGGCGTGAAACAGCGGGTGCCGTGGAACGATGAGCGGCGCTGGGCGCGGTTCGAGTTCGAGCGGCCAGTGAAGGTGGTATCGGCGGAGCTTGATCCGGACCACAAGTTCAACCTGGACAAGAACAAGATCAACGACAGCTACACCACCAAGACCAGTGCCGCGGCCGCGCGCCGCTGGACGTCCGACATCGGGGCCGTGTTGCAGGGAATCTACGCCATGCTGGTGACGCTATGAACGGCTTTACAGGAAGGATCGGTTTAGGGGCCTACGCTGGAGCTGCGGTATCCGCGCTGCAGTGGCGGTTGTTGATTCTCTGGGTGCTGGCGCTGCTTATCCCCACCGCGGTGGTAGCACTGCCGGTGTTCGGGCTGCTGCACGGGCAACTGGACCACTGGATGTACAACGCCGACCTGGCCAGGCAGCTCAGCTTGCCGGTAGTGCACGACCTGTGGGACACCCTCACCAGCGCGAAGGGGCCACTGATGTCGTCGGGCGTCGTGGCGCTGGGCCTGACCTTGCTGATAGCGCCTTGGCTTACCGGCATGGCCGTGGCCAGCGGTCGCGCCGCGCGGCCACTGTCGTTCGGCGGACTGATCCAGGGCGGCTTCATCGAATACGGCCGGATGTTCCGCGTGGCATTGTGGAGCCTGGTTCCCTATGCGTTGGCCATGGCCGTGCACATGGCCATGTCGCACTACGCCGACAACCGTGGTGATGATGCGGTACTCCAATCCGTGGCCGACAGCGCGGACCGCACGGGGATGATCGTATCGCTGGTGGTCTTCGCCATCATGCAGGCGATCGTGGAATCGATGCGTGCGCAGTATGTGGCGGACCTTGGCCTGCGCTCGGCCACGCGTGCGTTCGGACGCTCGTTGCGCCAGATCGTGCGCCGCCCGCTGGCCACCTTGCTGGTGTACCTGGTGATCACTGCCATTGGCCTGGGCCTGGCCGCGATCATTGCTTACGTCCGCATCCGCACGCCCGCGCTTGGCGCGGGGGGATTCATCCTGGCCTTCGTACTGGTGCAGGTGGGCGTGATGGCCACCGCCTGGATGCACGTTGCGAGGATCTACTCGCTGGCCATGGTGGCGCGTTCGATGGTGTTCCGCCGGCGCCGGCCGGGCTAGCGGTCAAAGGCGGGCGAGGACAACCTCGCCCGCGCCTTCGAGCAGGGCGCGTTCGCCCTCGCTCGCCAGCTGCATGAACATGCCCGCTTCCAGGCCGAAGACGTCCTCGCCCCGCTGCACCGTAGCGTGGCCGGTAATGCACAGCACGATCCAGCCGAAGCCACCGGGCAGCATCATGGATCCGGCCAACGGGCGGCCCACCAGCATGCCCTCGGTATCGCCGCGCAACATCAGGTTGACCGCGCGCGTGGGATTTTCCGGAAGACGGCAGTACGGCGGCGTGCCGCCATCGAAGCGAAGCACTTCCAGCCGCCGGGCTTCCACTTCGCGCTCGTCGAAGGCGAGTATCACCGGCGCATCGAGCACGGTGAACTCACGGCGTACGCCTTCGAAATTCGAGAACGGACCTTCCACGCGGATCTCGGCGACGCTCAGCCGCCAGTTCCAGGGCGTCGCATCGGTGGCGACTTCCGTCGTGCTGCCCCCGCCGTTGCTCCAGGGGATGGACTCAAGTTCGGTGAGGTGACGCGGGGCGGCGAAGATCATCCGGCGGCTTGCCGGCTCATGCGATGCGGGGCGTAGTAGGCAAACAGGTGCGTGTGGCCGCCGAGGAATTCGATGTTGTCCACCAGCTCCCCGCCCAGCCGTTCGGCGACGTGGTCGCTGGCTTCATTGCCGATGCGTACCAGGCTGATCACCCGCTGCACGTGCATCTGGTTGAAGGCGAACTGCAGCGCCGCCTCGCCTGCCTCGGTGGCATAGCCGTGGTGGCGGAACTCAGGCTTGAGCATCCAGCCAAGCTCAAGGTCGGGCCAGCCTTCCGGACACATCAGGCCCGCGCGGCCGACGAACTGCCCGGTCTCCTTCAATTCCATCGCCCACATGCCGCAGCCGCGCAAGGTCCAGTGGCCCAGCAGCATCGCCATCGAACGCCAGGCATTCATACGGTCCAGCGGTTGGCCATCGCCCACCCAGCGGGTGCTCTCCGGATCGGCAAGCATGGCGGCGTAGTCGTTGAAGTGCGCCTCAGTGAGTGCGGTCAGGCGCAGGCGGGCAGTTTCAAGGGTGGGAATGAGCATGTGCGTGTCGATGGATGGATCAGCCGAGCAGGCGGGCCAGGGCGTTGGTGGTTTCGGCAAGGCTCGCCGGCCAGGGCAAGCCGACAATTTTCCCACCAGTGGCGCTGTCGATAAAGGCCTCTTCCTCGCCCGGTGGCAGGAGATGGCGGTAGTCCACGGTGATTTCCGTCCCGGCAGGCAAGTTTTCAAGGGCGAAAACGAAGCCCAGGTGCCACAGCCCAGTAGGCGTAAAGCTGTGATTTACAAAACATTCGTCAGGCCAGTCGGCGCTTAGCGTATAGCGGTCCTCGAACCAGCGGGCCATAGCGTGGCGCTGGGACGCAAGTTCTTCCGACGCGTCGATTTGCCCCAGGGCATAGGTTCTGTCGATGGCATCCGGTGCCAGCATGATCTTGCCGGCAGCGACGTCTTCTTCGAGGAAAATCCCCTGTCCGGCGCCTTCGATGGACGACGGTGCCACCCGGTAACGCACTGAAATCATCGGGCCCCTCGGCTCCCTTTCGGCCTGGCCGCAGGAAAAAGCCGCGGCGCGGGCGGAGTGTGGTCCCCCGCGCCGCGCCGCGCAAGCCGGTCCCCCCCCCCGGGGCCGGCCATCAGCCCCCCTTTACGGCGCCTTTCTTCGATGGCGCTTCGACCTGGATGAATTCGCGGTTCTTTTCCACCATGGCCTTGCCGATGCCCTTGACCGAAGTGAGGTCGTCCGCGGCGCGGAACGGACCGTGTTGCTCACGCCATTCGACGATGGCCTGGGCGCGTGCGATGCCCACGCCGTCCAGCGACTGCGCGAGCGTGGCGGCATCGGCCTTGTTGATGTCCACGGGAGTGCCGGCAAATACCGCCGGGGAAAACAGCAGGAGACTGGCAAGGATGCTGCGTTGCATCGTTGAAGGGTCCTTAAAACAGGCACCGGATTGGTGCGCAATCACTATGCGTGGCCGGCGAGGGTCCCGAGCAGCCGTGCAGGGCGCGCGAAAGGGTGGTCCCGTGGTCGTTTCCGGTGTGGTCCCATGCCTCGGTTACAATGGCCTTCTTTTTTTCAGGCCTGCCTTCAGTGGATACCTCGCGCATCAGCTCTTTCATCGGTGACCTGTGGGACGCCGAAATCGTCCCGCAACTGGTGCAGTACATCCGCATCCCGAACAAGTCGCCGATGTTCGACGCAAAATGGGCCGAGCACGGCTATATGGACGACGCCGTGCGCCTGATGGAAACCTGGGCGCGCGGCAAGCTTGCGGCCTTGCCGGGCGCCACGCTTGAAGTGGTGCGCCTGGAAGGGCGCACGCCGCTGATCTACATCGAGGTGCCGGGGCAGGGCGACGACACCGTCGTGCTCTACGGCCACCTGGATAAACAGCCGGAGATGACCGGCTGGTCGGAAGGCCTGGGCCCGTGGGAGCCGGTGTTGCGTGGCGACCGCCTGTACGGCCGCGGCGGCGCCGACGACGGCTACGCCATCTTCGGCTCGCTGGCTGCCTTGCTGGCGCTGCACGAGCAGGGCGTGCCGCATGCGCGCTGCGTGATCATGATCGAGGCCTGCGAGGAATCGGGCAGCTACGATCTTCCCTACTATGTCGACCACCTGGCTTCGCGGATAGGCAACCCATCGCTGGTGGTGTGCCTGGATTCCGGCTGCGGCAACTACGACCAGCTATGGCTGACCACCAGCCTGCGCGGCATGACCGGCGGCAACCTCACCGTGCAGGTCCTCGAAGAGGGCGTGCACTCGGGCGACGCCTCGGGCGTGGTGCCCTCGAGCTTCCGCATCCTGCGCCAGTTGCTCTCGCGTCTGGAAGACCAGGACACCGGCCGGATCATTCCCGAAGAACTCTATGTCGACATTCCCGCCGAACGCCGCGAGCAGGCCCGTCGTTCGGCCGAAGTGCTGGGTAACGACATCTTCGACAAGTTCCCGTTCGTCGAAGGCATGAAACCGGTGACCGGCGACCTCACCGAACTCGTGCTCAACCGCACATGGCGCCCGCAGCTGGCGGTGACCGGCGCCGGTGGCCTGCCGGCGCTGGACAGCGCCGGCAACGTGTTGCGGCCCAAGACGTCGGTCAAGCTGAGCCTGCGCGTGCCGCCGACGCTTTCCGGCGCCAAGGCCGGCGCATTTCTCAAGCAGCTGCTGGAAAAGGATCCGCCCTACGGCGCACGCGTCACTTTTGCGCTGGAGAAGGATGGCAGCGGCTGGAATGCCCCGCAGCTTTCGCCATGGCTTGCCGACGCGGTGTCGAAGGCGTCCGAAAGCTACTTTGGTGCTCCCGCGGCCTACATGGGCGAGGGCGGCAGCATTCCCTTCATGGGCATGCTGGGCGAGAAATTCCCCAAGGCACAGTTCCTGATCACCGGCGTGCTTGGCCCGCACTCCAATGCCCATGGTCCCAATGAGTTCCTGCATATTCCCACCGGCAAGCGGGTGAGCATGGTGGTGGCGGACGTGGTGGCTCGCCACTACGCAGAGGGCGCGAAGGGATGACCGATCCGGTATCCGCGGGCCTTGCCGCACGCTGGCATGCGGTGCGCCAGCGAGTGGACCAGGCCTGCCGGGACGCCGGGCGATCACCTGGCGAGGTGAACATCCTGCCGGTCAGCAAGACCTTCGATGCCGCCGTGGTTCGTGAAGCGGTGGGTCTTGGACTGAAGCGCTTCGGGGAGAACAAGGTCCAGGAGATCCGCGCCAAGGCCGCCAAGCTCGACGACCTTCAGCTCGAATGGGTGGTGATCGGCCACTTGCAGACCAACAAGGCACGTGACGTCGCCCGTCTGGCCTCCGAAGTGCAGTCGCTCGACCGCATGGAACTGGCCCACGAACTCGACCGCCGCCTGCAGGCGGAAGGGCGTGGGATCGATGTGCTGGTGCAGGTGAAGACCTCGCCGGAGAAGGCGAAGTCCGGCGTGTCGCCCGAAGCGCTGCCCGGGCTGCTGCACGAGCTCAACGCTTGCGCCAGCCTGCGCCTGCGCGGCCTGATGACCATGGCCATCGCCTCGGACGACCCGGAGGCCGTCCGCGGCTGTTTCCGCCAGCTATATCAGCTGCGGGAGGCGTGCCGGCAGTCAGGGCACGACCTGGATCGGCTATCGATGGGAATGAGCGGCGACTTCGCTCTGGCCATCGCCGAGGGCGCCACGGAAGTTCGAATCGGCAGCGCCATATTCGGCGTCCGAAGCTGAATCGGCTCCCTTTCATTCATAAAATTAATATTCCCCGGGTTATTCGCTATATCCCTTGGCCTAGCAGCGTCTCGAAGTGTGATGAATCGCAACTACTGAAAAAACTTCGTAAATGTTGTGAAGAATTAACTCGATTCGAACATATTCACAAATTTGCTTTGGTACTTTCACTGCTCTTTCACGGTCGCGCGCCCAGTGGCGCCCTCAGCAGAAGACAGGAAAAGCCCTTGGCAAACAAGCATCTACACCGCAAATTAGGTTTCGCGCTGCTGCTTTGCCTGCCTGCCGCTTCCGTCTTTGCCACCGACTCCGTTGACACTTCCCTTGCTCGCCCCGCCGCCGTGCTGATGTCCGGCCTTTCGGTGTATGCACCGGGTCCCGCCCTCGCCCAGGCCGCTTTTGGCACTTCCGACAGTGCACCGGCCGCTGCCGCGAAGGGCGATGTGAAGCCGGGCACGGTCGAAGCCCTGGCCATGCTCGACGAAGACGAAGACATGCCCGCCGAAGGCGTCGCGGTGGATTCGTCCTCGGTCGCGGGTAACGATCCGCGCCACGTCCTGCTGCAACTGGCGATGAAGCTGCGTGACATCCGTTACCGCCGCGGCGGCGACACGCCGTCCACCGGCTTCGACTGCTCCGGTTTCGTCCGTTATGTGTTCAGCCACAGCCTGGGCCTGGATCTCCCGGCCAATTCCGGTTCACAGTTCGCTGCCGGCCTGAAGGTCGATCGCAGCGACATGAAGCCGGGCGACCTGGTCTTCTTCCGCATCCGTGGCAAGCGTGTGTCGCACGTGGGCATCTACATCGCCAACGGCCAGTTCATCCACTCGCCGTCCACCGGCAAGACCGTTCGCGTGGACAGCCTGCAGGAAGCCTATTGGTCGCGTCGTTTCGCCGGCGCCAAGCGCCCGGACGGCATCGCCCGCATCTGATTGAAATCCTTCGTCTTGGATGTTCCGAAACGGTCCGCTCGCGGGCCGTTTTTTTTGATGTTGCGTAGCAGCACGCGCATGCCGATACTGAGGGCATGAGCCTTCGCATCCTGCTGCCCATGCTTGTCCTGGTCGCCCTCTCGGGCTGCGCCACGCCTTCCACTTTCCACGGTGACCCGGCGCACCCGGCAACGACGGCAGGCTGGGTGGATACGCGGCTCTACTTCGGCCTGGGTGCCGTGGGCGGTAACACCGGCGTGGGCGAAGATGCCTGGCGGGCCTTCCTGGATGCCGAAGTGACGCCGCGCTTCCCCGATGGACTCTCGGTGCTCGACGTGTATGGGCAATGGCAGGATGCGGGCGCCGCCGCGCCAGAGCGCCTGCGTTCGAAGATGCTGGTGATCGACTACCCCGACACCCCGGATAACCGGGCAAAAGTCGAGGCGATCCGCAGTGCATGGAAGGCCAGGACCGGCGATAAATCCGTACTTCGCGTAACCACGCCTGCCCAGGTGTCCTTCTGAGCGCGCCGCGCGGCTGGTTTCGTCCCGGCGACCTCAACGGTGTGCTCGGGCTGATCGTCGACAACCTGTCGATCCTGGCTTTTCTTTCCACCGCGTTGATCGTGATCTTCAAGTTCCCGGCGGATATCGTCTTCGGACGGATGTTCCCGGGTACCGCGTTGGGTGTGCTGCTTGGGAACCTGGCCTATACCGTGATGGCCCGGCGCCTGGCCGCGCGCACCGGGCGCGATGACGTCACCGCGATGCCGCTAGGCCTGGATGCGCCCACCAGCATCGCCATGCCGCTGGTGGTGCTGGGGCCGGCCTATCAGGGCTATCTGCATGCCGGTATGGCTCCCCACGATGCTGGCATCGCCACATGGCAATTGGGCATGGCGGGCCTGGTGGTGATGGGCGTGCTGAAGTTCGTCCTCTCGTTCCCTGGCGATACCGTCCAGCGCTGGGTGCCGCGCGCAGGTCTGCTGGGCTCCATCGCGGGCATCGCGCTCATGCTGATGGGCTTCCTGCCATTGGTGGAAATCATGAAGGTGCCGGTGGTGGGTCTGGCCGGCCTGGGCGTGGTGCTCTATGCGCTGGTGGCCCATGGGCCGATGCCCGGTCGTATGCCCGGGGTGCTGGTGGCGTTCGTGGTGGGCGTGGCGCTGTATTACGGACTTGGCCCAGCGGGATTGCTCGGCACGGGTTACCAGCCGCCGGTGGCTTGGCAGTGGCAGCCCGCCGTGCCCTGGCCGTCGCTGGGGTTCCTCGCGGGCTTGCCGGCGACCGTGCCGTACCTGCCGCTGTTGCTTCCTTTCGGCCTGCTGATGGTGGTCGGGGGGATCAACGTGAGCGAGAGCGCCCGCGCCGCGGGCGACGACTACCGCACGCGGGACATCCTGCTGGTAGAGGCCCTGGCCACGCTGGTGGCGGGCATTTGCGGTGGCGTGGCGCAGACCACGCCTTATATCGGCCAGCCCGCCTACAAGGGGATGGGTGCAGGCAGTGGCTACACGCTGGTCACCGGGCTGCTGGTGGGCATTGGTGGCGCCCTGGGCGTGCTCTCGGGGCTGGTGCAGTGGCTGCCGCTGTGCGTGCTGGCGCCGATCCTGGTGTACGTTGCGATGAGCATCAGCACCCAGGCCTTCCAGGCCACGCCGCAACGCCACTGGCCGGCGGTGGTGGTGGCGTTCTTCCCGGCCATTGCGCGCCTGCTCACGATCAAGCTGAGCGATCCTGCCGTGGTGCCGCCGGCGCATTTCGCCGAGCTTTACGCCTCGGCGTCGCATGGCCTGCCGGACATGGCGGTGGTGACGATGCTCGGCAACGGCTTCATCATCACCTCGATGCTGTGGGCCAGCCTGGTGGTGGCGATGATCGATGGCCGGCCTCGGCGGGCCGCGGCGATTGCCCTGCTCGGTGCGCTGCTCACGGCCTTCGGCGTGATCCACTCAGCCCAGCTTGCCGGCGGCGTGTACTTGCCATGGGCGCTCACCGGCGACCTGCGCGCCCTGGTCCATCCTTTCACTCTGGCCTATGTGGTGCTTGCCCTGGTGCTGACGGGGCTGTCCTTCGTGCCCGCGCCGCCCAAGGGTTCTCGGTTACCCTAGGCCATCGCTTACGCTGGATTTCCCATGCCGTTCGATCTGCCGCCGATCACCCGTGCCCTGTTGATTGCCAATGTCGCCGTCTTCCTGCTGCAACAGGTGACGAGCGATACCATCATGACCGTCTACTTCGCCTTGTGGCCGTTGGGGCCCGATGTGAGCGATGGCACGATCACGGCGGGCTTTCGTGTATGGCAGCTGGTGACTTACGCGTTCATGCACGGCAGCCCGATGCACCTGCTGTTCAACATGCTCGCCCTGTTCATGTTTGGCGGCCAGATTGAGCGCCTCTTCGGTGAGAAGCAATTCCTGCTGTACTACTTCGTGTGCCTGCTCACCGCGGGGTTGTGCCAGCTCGCCTTCATGTATTTCTTCGAGAACGGGCAGATGTTCCCGACGGTCGGCGCCTCGGGTGCCATCTTCGGACTGCTGCTGGCATTCGGCATGATGTATCCGCACGAGAAGATCATGCTGATGCTGATCCCCATCCCGATGCCCGCCTGGCTTTTCGTCACCGGCTATGCAGCGGTCGAGCTTTTCTTCGGGATCACCGGCACGCAGGCAGGCGTGGCCCATTTCGCCCACCTGGGTGGCATGCTGGGCGGCTACCTGCTGATCGAATACTGGCGCGGTAAGTTTCCGATCAAGCCGCGTCGGCGGTTGATGCGTTAAGACACACCTTCAGCCCGAAGGATTTGGGAGCGCGAAGGAACCTCAGATAAGGACGTTGCACAGCCCATGGAAAGGGCCGGAGGATCGTGAATACATCGATGTTTTTTCTCGCCACGCTATGCGTGGCGTGCGCGCTGCCGCTCGCGCTGGGGTTGCCGGTTGCCATGAGGCTTGGTGTGGGGCAGGGCGTGGGACGGTTGGGATTCGCCGCCGCCATCGGGATGGGGATCGTCCTGATCGTCTGCCGGGGTGTGCAGATGTGGTTTCCGATCGGCATCGCGGCGCCGTGGATGGCAGTGGGAACAGCATTTGTCCTGGCCGCACTGTGGGCGCCCGCGAAGATCCGCCGGAAGATCCGGCGCCTCTTGTGCGTGCAGCGGCGTGCCCTGGCCGCATTCCTTGGCATCGGCATGGCAATTGTTGTCCTGATCAATGCTCCGATTCTTGTTGGAAGCGCACTTCAGTTCGAAGGGTCGCGAAACGCGGACAGTTTTACCTTTACCTCCAATGCCCGGTACATGATCGGGCATGCATTTTTCGGGGCGCCGGATTTCTCGCCGGACGATCCCGTCTACAGTATTTCGCGCAGCTATTTTGGTGCCGAAGCGACGCAACCGCGCCCTGCTGCCGAAGGATACCTGGCATGGCTTTCGGCGCTTTCGGCAAAGGATCCCCTCTACCTCTATAACGCCGTACAAGGGGCCGGATTGTTGTTGGCGGGACTGTCCGTGCTCACCATGGTGCAGCACCGGCGACGCAATGAATCAAAGGCGTCACCATGGGCGATGGCGGTCATGGTGTTCGCGTGTCCCGCACTGGCCTACGTAGCGATCAATTCCAACTTCGCCAACAACCTCAATCTTGCACCCGCCACAGCCTACGTGGCGCTTGGCCTGGTTCGCAACACGCGAGTAAGGCTGGCTCTGGGCGCGTTGTTCGTTGCGAGCCTCCTGGGCGGCTACCCGGAGCTCCTGGTATTCGTGGTGGCGTGTCGCGTACTTGCCATTCTTGTCGAAGCACTTGCAGGAGCAGCGGGCTGCATAAGAGAAGTCGGCGCCATCGGGGTGGAGTTGCTGCTTGGATGCCTCGCCGTTCCATGGGCGGCGAAGGCGACTTTCGTGGTCTATGCCACGACGCTGGGCATAGGAGGCTCACACGATGGCTCCCTGCATGGCGATATCGCCGAAGGCGCTCCGTTGTTCCTGCTGGCATTGGGCGTGTTTGCGCTTTGCCTCAAACGCTGGCGGGATATGCCTTCTGATCTTGCAGATGTACGCGCGTTATACGCCGCGGTACTCGTTGTATTTGCGGCAGCCCAGGTGGCGATGCTGACCAAAGGTTTCGCTTATGGCGGCTTCCGCCTCGCGGGATATTTCGTGACCTTGCATCTTGGTGTCTTTGTAGGAAGTGCGACCCAGGCGCTGGCGGCTGAAACTTCCGAGCGCCTCCACGGGATGGTCAGGCGAGGGCTAACGGTCGTGGTTGTCATCGTCGCGCTCAAGACGGGCTTGATGATCGAAAAATCATGGCGCGTTGCCAAACAGCGGCATGTGTCGGCGGATCTGATGGCGCTTGGCAAATGGCTCGACCAGAACGACGCATTGGGTGGCGTTCTGGTGGGCCCGGTGTCGCAACCGATTTATTACGGCATGTGGATCCGCTACATCACTTCAGCGCCCCTGGTGTACGACTTCTCCAGAGGTGACGTGGCGGGCTATCTCTCTCCCTATCTCAAACGGGTGCAGCAACGCGACGCTGGGAGCGTTGATTGGATCGTTGCCTTGGATGGGGAGCCGGATAACACCTTACGTTGTCACCTGACAGGTGCGCCACCCACCGTATCGAGGAATTTCGGCCGCTGGTACGCCGGGCGGTGTTGCTCGAAGCCGTAGGCGATGGCGATGAGGGTCGGTTCGGACCACTTCGTTCCGAAGAACATAATGCCCACCGGCAGGCCATGAGCGAAGCCGGACGGCACGGTGATCGACGGATAGCCGGCGATGGCGGCGGGAGCGGAAGGGCCGCCGACGGTGGGATCGCCGCTGACGACGTGGTCGCCCAGCACCAGGTCGTTGACGAAGGTCGGGCCCCAGGTGGGGGCGAGCAGGGCGTCGAGCTTGTTGGCCGCGAGCGCCGCATCGATGCCTTCGGGGCCGGCCAGGCGTTTGGCGTCGGCCTGCTGCTTGAGGTACTCAGGATCGGTGAGCGGTGGCTTGGCCTGTGCCTGCTCGAACAGTTCCTGGCCGAACCAGGGCATTTCGCGCGCCGCTTCCTTGTTGTTGAAGGCGATGAGGTCGGCCAGGTCGTGGACGTCCAGACCCTTGCGCGTATCGAGGTAAGCCTTGATGTCGTGCTTGAATTCGGTAAGCAGGATCGGCAACTCGTAGTTGCTCAGTTCATTCAAGTGCGGGATCACCACCGGATCGACGATGGTCGCGCCTTGCTGGCGCAGTACCTCGATGGTGGCCTCCAGTTCGCGGTCGGCATTGGGCTCGATGCCGGCCAGTGCGCGGACCACGCCGATGCGCTTGCCGCGCAGGGCGTTCGGGTCGAGGAATTTCGTGTAGTCGGTGGCGTGCTTGTTGGCATCGACGGTGGCCGGGTCGCGCGGATCGCTGCCGGCGATGGCGCCCAGCACCGCGGCGGCGTCGGCCACGCTGCGCGCCATGGGGCCAGCGGTGTCCTGGCTGTGCGCGATCGGGACGATGCCGGCGCGGCTGACCAGACCCAGCGTAGGTTTGATACCGACGATGCCATTGGCCGAGGCCGGGCAGATGATCGAGCCGTCGGTCTCGGTGCCGATGGCGACGGTGGCGAAGCCTGCCGCCACCGCGGCGCCGGAACCGGCGCTCGAGCCACAGGGATTGCGGTCCAGGGCATAGGGACTGCGAGTAAGGCCGCCCCGTCCGCTCCAGCCACTGGTGGCGTGGTTGGAGCGCATGTTCGCCCACTCGGACAGGTTCGTCTTGCCCAGGATCACAGCGCCGGCCTTGCGCAGCTTCGCGGCGACCGTGGAGTCGGCAGGCGCCGGGGGGCCGGCCAGGGCGAAGGAGCCGGCGGTGGTCTGCATGCGGTCGCCGGTGTCCAGGTTGTCCTTCAGCAGGATCGGGATGCCGGCCAGCGAGCCCTTTCCGGGCTTGGCGGCACGCGCGATGGCCAGTGCATCGGGGTTCTGCTCGATCACTGCATTGACGCGGGGGCCAGCCTGGTCGAGCGTGGCGATGCGCGCGAGGAAGAGCTCGGTAAGCTGCTGCGGCGTGAGTTCGCCCTTGGCGAAGCGCTCCTTCAACTGCGCGATGGAGGCGAACGCCGTGTCGTCCGGAAGCGGCGCTGGCGCGGCGGCGAGTGCGGGGAAGGTCCAGGCCATGGCCAGGAGCAGCGGCAAGACGCGACGTGTCATCGTTGGATTCCCCTATGCGGCGATCTGTCTCACGTTAGCACTACGGGCGGCGTTTACAATCCATCCGAGCCCAAGCAGTCGCCGCCACTCAAGGAGAAGCCATGAGCCGCTTGTTGTGTTGCGCTGCGATGTTGCTGGCGCTGCTGGGGGCGGGCATGGCCGCGCACGCCGCGCCGACGGATGCGCCCAAGGTTCCCGACACGCTCAAGCAACGCATCGCCAGCTGTACGGCTTGCCATGGCGAGTCCGGCGAGGGCGCCGACAATGCGTTCTTCCCGCGCCTGGCGGGCAAGCCGCAAGGCTACCTGGTGCGGCAGTTGCAGGACTTCCGCAACGGCCTGCGCCATTACGCGATCATGGAATACACCGTGCGTCCGCTGGACGACGACTACATCCACGAGATCGCCGGTTACTTTGCCGCCCAGGACGTGCCTTACCGAACCCATCCAGTGCCTTCCATGACCGCGGCGCAGAAAGCGCGTGGCGAGGCATTGGTCATGCAAGGCGACAAGGCGCGCGGCGTGCCGGCGTGCACCGCATGCCACGGCAGCAACCTCACCGGTGTGCAGCCGGATATTCCCGGGCTGATCGGCCTGCCGTACGACTATCTCAGTGCCCAGTTGGGTTCCTGGCGCACCGACACGCGTCGCGCTGCCGCACCCGATTGCATGGCCACCATCGTCAGCCATCTTTCCGATGCCGACATCAGTGCTGCCGCGGCCTACCTTGCATCGCATCCGATTCCAGACGACCCGCATCCCCAGGCGGCGGGTTCGGTCACCATGCCGCTGCGTTGCGGCAGTGTAGGGAGCTAAGACCATGCGCGCATCGAACATCGTGTTCCGCGCCGCGCTTGTCCTGGGCATGGTGTTGGCAGGGTTTGCCGCAGCACACGCGGATACCGCGTCGGTAGAGCGTGGCCGCTACCTCGCCACCGTCGGTGATTGCGCTGCGTGCCACACTGCTCGCAATGGCACACCGTATGCGGGCGGCCGCGTCGTGGGCACCCCGTTCGGCAGCATCCCCACGCCCAACATTACCTTCGATCGCGCCACGGGCATCGGTGCGTGGACCAAGGATGAGTTTTACCTCGCGATGCACGAGGGTGTATCACGCGACGGCACCTTGCTGTACCCGGCGTTCCCGTTCACCTCGTACACCAGGATGACGCGCGCGGACGTCGATGCCATCTACGATTTCCTGGTCACGGTACCGAAGGTGTCGCGACGGAACGACGAGCCGCAATTGGGCTGGCCGTACAGCATGCGTTCGTTGATGAGTGCCTGGCGCCTGCTTTATTTCGACAAGGGGGAATATGTTCCCGATCCGTCGAAGTCCGCGCAGTGGAACCGGGGCGCCTACCTGGTGCAGGGGCCCGGCCACTGCAACGACTGCCACACGGCTCGCAACTCGCTTGGCGCCACGGTGAGTTCGCCGCGCCTGGCCGGAGGGTTGATCCCGGTGCAGGACTGGTATGCACCTGACCTCAGCACGGCCAAGGGAGGGGGGCTGGCCCGCTTTCGCCAACAGGACATCGTCGACCTTCTCAAGACCGGTCGCTCGGCACGTGGCACGGCGTTTGGCCCGATGGCTGAAGTGGTGCAGATGAGCACGCAATACATGTCCGACGACGACCTTGCCGCCATCGCCACCTACCTGCAATCGCTGCCGCCGCGCCCCGCAGCCGATCAGGGCGATGATATTGATGCCAGTGCATCGATGGCGCGCGGACAGAAGATCTATGCCGACAGCTGCGCGGACTGCCATGGCGTGTCGGGCACCGGTGTGGCTGCTGTCTATCCTCCGCTCGACGCCAATTCGTCGGTGGCCGAACCGGTGGGCGTCAATGCCATACGCATCGTGCTCTCCGGGGGGTTCGCTCCGGTCACGGCCGGCAACCGCCGTCCGTATTCCATGCCTCCCTTCGCCCAGAAGCTCAGCGACCAGGAGGTGGCCGACGTCACCACCTACATCCGACGCTCATGGGGCAACAACGCGCCGCCGGTTACCGTCGACGACGTGCGCAAGTACCGCTCGACCCCTACGTATTGATTTAGTGGCTGAGCGCGGCCGATGCCGCGTCGGCCCAGGGCTCGATTCGCCACGATGCGCGCGCCTGCCCCGATGGCGAGGGCAATACGAAGCAGCGCGTGGTGCCGAGCAGAGCGGGCTGTTCGCCGAAGGCCACGTCGCGGCCGTAGAACGCGCGTGCGGCATTCTTGCTGGTGAAGGCGAGCACGTGTGGCGAGAAGCGATCGATTTTCATGCGCAGCGAAACCGCATCGAAGGCATCGCGGGGAAGTTCGTCATCATTGCCATGGTGATGCTTGGCAAGGTCGGTGAGCCCGATGCCGAAGGTCGGCAGCAATGGGAATTCCTCGGGGCGAAGAAGGCGTGGCGTCAACCCCACCCCGTGCACGGTGCGCCAGAACATGTTGCCGGGGTGCGCGTAGTACGCCCGCTCCCGTGCCGAGCGCGTACCCGCGGCAGTGCCGCAGAACACCAGGCGCAGTCCTGGCAGCATCACGTCCGGCAAGACATGTTCGGCCGTGTCGTCAGTCATCGAGGATGAAGTCGCAGTAGCGGAAGCGTTCTTCGCGCATCACCAACTCTCCGTGCCGTAACGAAAGATCGCGGTCGAACAGAGGACCGCCAAAACTCAAGGTGTGGAATTCACCCCGCTCGCCACAGGGGTCGGCGCTGCCGGGCAACGACGCCAGCAGGCTGGCATCGAAGTCATGGCCGGCGAAACGGCCGTGCAGTTGTTGCGTATCCACGCAACAAAGCCGGGCACGGTGGCCTTCGGCGACGAAGCGATGGGCGAGCGCGGTGGTGTCTTCGCCCCAAAGAGGGAAGATGCCTTCCCAGCCCAGTTGTGCAAGCTGCTTCTGGCGATATGCACGGACCTCCTCGAGGAACAGATCGCCGAAGGCGATGTGTCGAAGGCCCGGCCAGCGTGCCTGGGCCTCGGTCAGCGCCGCGGCGAAGGCGGCCTCATAGGCATCGTTGCTCGAAGGCCACTCTAGCTCGGCCACCACTAGCGGAAGGCCTAGCGCCCTGGCCTGCGCTTCCAGGACATCCCGCCGCACGCCGTGCATGGCGATGCGCTGGAACTGGCGGTTGACCGTGGTGAGCAACCCCACCACGCGCCATGACGCTTCGTCCCGCAGGCGCTGCAGGGTCATCAGGCAATCCTTGCCGCCACTCCAGGACAACAATACTTCGATAGGGGGCATTGGCATTCCCCCATGGTAGCGGGAATAAAAAAAGCCCGGCAATGCCGGGCTTTTTTTGACTGTCCGCGGATGGATCAACCCTTGCGCGACGCCTGCTTGCGGTCGTTTTCCGTGAGGTGCTTCTTGCGAAGGCGGATTTCCTTCGGGGTCACTTCCACCAGCTCATCGTCCTCGATGAAATCAAGCGCCTGCTCCAGCGAGAACTTGATCGCCGGGGTGAGCTTGATGGCGTCGTCCTTGCCCGAAGCGCGCATATTGGTCAGCGGCTTGGTCTTGATGGCATTGACGGTGAGGTCGTTGTCCTTGGAATGGATGCCGATCAGCTGGCCTTCGTACACGTTGTCGCCTTCGGCGGCGAACAGCTTGCCGCGCTCTTCCAGCGGGCCCAGCGCATAGGCCGGGGTGGCGCCAGGGGCGTTGGCGATCATCACGCCGTTCAGGCGCTTGGCGATGGCGCCCGTTTCCTTCGGGCCGTAATGGTCGAACACGTGCGAGAGCAGGCCCGAGCCCTGGGTGAGGGTCTTGAACTCGTTCTGGAAGCCGATCAGACCGCGCGCCGGGATCATGTAATCCAGGCGCACGCGGCCCTTGCCGTCGGGCTCCATGTTCTTCAGCTGGCCCTTGCGGACGCCGAGCTTTTCCATCACGCCGCCCTGGTGCTGTTCCTCGATGTCGATCACCAACTGCTCGACCGGCTCCTTCAGCTCGCCGTCGATTTCCTTGATGATCACCTCGGGGCGGGACACGGCCAGCTCGTAGCCTTCGCGGCGCATGTTCTCGATCAGTACCGACAGGTGCAGTTCGCCGCGGCCGGAGACCAGGAATTTATCCGGATCGGAACCTTCCTCGACCTTCAGCGCCACGTTGTGCAGTGTCTCGCGCTCCAGGCGCTCGCGCAGCTGGCGGCTGGTGATGAACTTGCCGCCGGAGAGGTCCTTGTTGCCGGCGAACGGGGAATTGTTCACCTGGAAGGTCATGCTGATGGTCGGCTGGTCCACCGTGAGGGCCGGGAGGGCCTCCGGGGAATCCAGTGCGCAGACGGTATCGGAGATGCCCAGTTCCTGGACGCCGGAAATGGCCACGATGTCGCCGGCCTCGGCTTCCTCCACTTCGATGCGCTCAAGGCCCATGAAGCCGAGCACCTGCAGCACCTTGCCCTGGCGCTTCTTGCCATCCGGGCCGACGATGCTGACGGGCATGTTCTTCTTGATCTTGCCGCGCTGGATGCGGCCGATACCGATCAGGCCGACGAAGCTGTTGTAGTCGAGCTGGCTGATGCGCATCTGGAACGGACCGTCCGGATCGACGTCCGGCTTGGACACGTGCTGCATGATCGCTTCGTACAGCGGGGTCATGTCGCCTTCGCGGGTCTCCGAATCCAGGCTCGCGTAGCCGTTCAGGGCCGAGGCATAGACGATGGGAAAGTCCAGCTGCTCGTTGGTGGCGCCGAGCTTGTCGAACAGGTCGAAGACCTGGTCGACGACCCAGTCCGGGCGTGCGCCGGGACGGTCGACCTTGTTCACCACCACGATCGGCTTGAAGCCCATGGCGAAGGCCTTGCTGGTGACGAAGCGCGTCTGCGGCATCGGGCCGTCGAGGGCGTCGACCAGGATCAGCACCGAGTCGACCATCGACAGCACGCGCTCGACCTCGCCACCGAAGTCGGCGTGGCCCGGGGTGTCGACGATATTGATGCGGTTGTCGCGCCACTTGATGGCGGTGTTCTTGGCAAGGATCGTGATGCCACGTTCCTTTTCCTGGTCGTTGGAGTCCATCACGCGCTCGGCGAGTACGGTGCGCTCTGCGAGCGTGCCGGACTGCTTGAGCAGCTGGTCGACGAGGGTCGTCTTGCCATGGTCGACGTGAGCGACGATGGCGATATTGCGCAGTTTTTCGATGGGCATGCCCGGACCCCCCGGCTCAAGGCCGGAGCACCTTTCGTGGTTAAGGAAGCCGCCTAGTATACGGCCAATCGGTGGCATCCGCATGAATCGTTAACATGGCCGCCCTCTCGCGGCCGCCGGGCCCACCGGCTATCGTTGCCTTCCCTTGATCGAAGGAAGGCCCATGCCGGAGGTCCGAGTCACCGATCACCGGTACGGCGACGACCTGCTCAGTGCCGGCCTGGGCTTGGCGGGCCTGGTTGGCCTGGTGCCTTCGTGCGCCAATCCCTTTTACCCTACATCGCTAGAACTGCGCCGACGCGCCATTCAGTCGAGCTGGAAGGGCATTGCCGACTTTGGCGTGCTTGGCGGCTTCGGCGAGGTCTATGGCGCGGTGCCGGATGTACCTGGGCGTGAATTCACCGCCTTTGACACCCTGGACGGCGCCCGTTTCCCGCATCGCGTGCTGCTGCAGGCGCCTGATGCCTTCGATGAAAAGGCCCGCTGCCTGGTGGTCGCGCCTTCGTCCGGGTCGCGTGGGGTCTACGGTGCCATCGCACTGGCCGGCGGCTGGGCGCTGCCGCGTGGCTTTGCCGTGGCCTACACCGACAAAGGCACCGGGGCAGGGTATTTCGATCCTTCGGACATGAGCGGCGTGGCGCTGGACGGGCGGCGCGCGCGCGTGGGCGAGACGCCGCTGGAATTCGCGGTGGAGGGGCTGGGCCCGTTCGACGGCCTGGGCGCCAAGCATGCCCACTCGCAGGACAACCCCGAGGCCGACTGGGGGCGCCACGTGCTGGCGGCGGCACGCTTCGGCTTGGCGATGCTCGACCGCGCCTATCCGCAGCTTGCCCCGTTCACCCCGGCCAATACCCGGATCATCGCCACTGGACTTTCCAACGGCGGTGGCGCGGTGCTGCGCGCCGCCGGCGACGATACCGAAGGCGTGCTGTCCGGCGTGGTCGCCCTGGAGCCCAACATCCACATGTCCGGGCGTGGCCGGCCCCTGTACGACTACGCCACGGAAGCCGCGCTACTGTTGCCCAGCGCGCTTACCTCGCCGCATTTCGCTGGTGCGCCATTTGCGCAATCGATGGGCACCTCGCCATTGCCGTGGATCGCCCGCGGCGCCAGCCTGCGGGCGCTTGGCCTGGTCGATGGGGCCACCCCGGCGGCGCAGGCGGCCGATGCGCTGGCGCGGTTGCGGGCCAGCGGCTGGCGCGATGAATCGCTGGCCACGGCGGCGTCATCCACCTCGCTGGATCTCTGGCGCGCGCTGGGCGCGACGTACGCATCTTCTTATTTACGCTGCCCGCCCGATCGCATGCCCTGCGGCTTCGTTTTTCGCAACACGATGCCGGCCCTGCGGCCGACCTGGTGGGCCGATGCCAGTGGCGTCCCTCCCGGTCCTGGCGTGGCCATGCAGGGCGGCATCACGATCGGCGTCGACGTGAACCTGCCGGGCGAGCAGGGGCTTCGCGCGCTGTGGGACGGCACCTCGCCGGACGCAGCAAAACTGCGCCGCTCGGTCGATGCCACCCGGGCAAATCTTCCCGCCGAAGGCTTGCCGGTGATCGTGGTCCACGGCGCCGCCGACGGGCTGGTCCCGGCCGCGTTCAGCGCCGACCCTTACGTGGCGTGGCTGCGCGCCTCGGGCCGCTCGCCGGTGTATTGGCGCGTGCCCCACGCCCAGCATTTCGATGCCTTCCTGGCCTTTCCCGAATTCGGCGATCGCTACGTGCCCCTGCTGCCTTACGGCTATGCGGCGCTGGATCGACTGTGGGCTCACCTGGCCATGGGCAGGTCCCTGCCCGAGGACGCGGTGCCCGCGGGTGCCCGGCCGCGAGGACCGGGGAAACTCACGGCGGGCCACCTGGCGCTCCCGTCCGGTTGAATCGCGTGGACGGCCCCCCCACGTGGGGTCGGGTATGCTCTTGCCCCCATTGCCGTCCGCCATGTCCCGTGGCGGTCATTCCAAGAACACCGAAGGACTCCCCATGCCGATCACCGTTACCCTGCGCACGAACAAAGGCCCGATCCATATCCGCATGCACGACGACAAGACGCCGCTGACCGTGGCCAATTTCGTCAACCTGGCCAAGCGCGGCTACTACGACGGCCTGAGCTTCCACCGCGTGATCAATGATTTCATGATCCAGGGCGGTTGCCCCGAGGGCAGCGGCCGTGGTGGCCCCGGCTATCGCTTCGGCGACGAGTTCGATGCTTCCCTGCGCCATGACAAGCCGGGCGTGCTCTCCATGGCCAATGCCGGCCCGGGTACCAATGGCAGCCAGTTCTTCATCACCCATGGCGCCACGCCTTGGCTGGACGGCAAGCACAGCGTGTTCGGCGAAGTGATCTCGCCTGAAGACATGGCCGTGGTGAACCAGATCCGCCAGGACGACATCATCGAGAAGGTAACGGTGGAAGGCGACGTCGATGCCCTGCTCGCCGCCCAGGCCTTCCAGGTGGGCGAGTGGAACAAGGTGCTCGACGCGGGCTGAAAAGTGCTGCCGGATGGACCCATCGAAAGCGGTGGCTAACCGTCATCTGCCGGGTATACCCTCCCAAGGCCGGGGGGCTTTCACGGGAGATACGACATGGGTCTGCTCGATGAACTGCTTGGCGGCCAGGGTGCCGCGGGTAACGATGCCAACAGCGGCGGACTGGGATCGGCGCTGGGCGGTGGTGGCCTGATGGCCGTAGCCACCGCCCTGCTCAGCCGTGCCGGCGGCGTGGGCGGGCTGGTCAACATGCTCCAGCAACATGGCCTGGGCAGTGCCGTCCAATCCTGGGTGGGCACGGGTGAGAACCAGTCCGTGGCGCCGGCTCAGCTTTCCCAGGCCTTGCAGGGCGGAGGGCTGGGGGATCTGGTGCAGGAAGCTGCAGCGAAAATGGGTACCAGCCCCGATGAGCTGATGGCGAAGCTTTCCGGGGTACTGCCGCAGGCGGTGGATCACCTCACCCCGAACGGGCAGGTGCCCGAGCACCCGCCCGGTGGCTTTGATGCCTCGGCCCTTAGCGGGCTGGCGGGGAAGGTCTTCGGCTAGCGATACAAAAAAAGGGGCCGCGCATGGCGCGGCCCCTTTTCTTTTCCAGGCCAACGGCCGGTCAGGCCGAGCGGCGCCGGAACATCCGCCAGATCAACAGCAGCACGATGGCGCCGACCACCGAGGCGATGAAGCCGGCCGAATCTTCCGGTCCGTACCAACCAAATTGCTGCCCCGCCCAGCTGGCCAGCAGGGAGCCGGCGATGCCCAGGAGGCCGGTGATGATGAAGCCACCCGGATCCTTCCCCGGCACCAGGAACTTGGCGATGATGCCCACGACAAGACCGATCAGGAATACCCAAAGCCAGTGCATAGCCTCTCCCCGTTGGTTGGTGTAGGCGCATCATGCACCCGGCCGGGGCGGGAAGTCTGCTACCCGTGGTAAAATTTTCAGGCTTTGCCCCTCCCGTTGCCACGACGAGTACCCGCATGCCGCAGCTTGCCCAGCGAATCGGACGCGCCAAACCCAGCGCGATCATGGTCATCGCCGAAAAGGCGAAGAAGCTCAAGGCCGAAGGCCGTGACATCGTCAATTTCTCGATCGGCGTGCCCAATTTCCTTCCCGGCGCCCATGTCTATGAAGCCGCCCACAAGGCGCTGGACAGCGATTCGGGCCAGTACGGCAGCAACCGCGGCGCGGACGCCGTGCTCGATGCGTTCCTCGGCCATATCCAGGCGCTGGGATTCACCGGCTATACCCGCGCCAACATCTGCACCGGCGTCGGCGCCAAGCACATCCTGTACAACCTGGCCGAGGCCCTGCTGGACGAAGGCGACGAGATCACCTTCCCCACGCCCTATTGGACCAGTTACGTCGACATCGCCGAGATCGTCGGCGCGAAGATCAACCTGCTGCCATGCCCGCCCGAGCAAAACTACAAGCTCACCCCGGCCCAACTGGATGAAGCCCTGGCCCGCAAGCCGCGCGTTTTCCTGTTCAACAACCCGTCCAATCCGACGGGCATGGTGTACACGAGGGAAGAAATCGTGGCGCTGGCCGACGTCATCGCCAAATACCCGGACACCTGGGTGATCACCGACGACATCTACAACACCATGGTGTTCGGCGATGTGGGCTACCACAACTTCATCCACATCAGGCCGGAACTGAAAGACCGCGTGATTTTCGTCGATTCGCTGTCCAAGACCTACGGCATGCCCGGCTGGCGCGTAGGCTTCATTGCCGCTCCTGAAGTCGTGGCTCGCGCCGTCACCACGATGAACTCCAACCACATCACCAACCTGCCCGAAGTGGCGTCGGCAGCGGCCGTGGCGGCCCTTTCCGGGCCGCAGGATGTTCCCCGGCAGAAGGCCCGCGAGTTCGCCGCCAAGTGCGATCGCGTGCATTCGGCGCTGGTGGCCATCCCGGGTGTGCATTGCCCGCGCCCGCAGGGTGCGTTCTATGCGTTCCCCGATATCTCCGTTGCCTTCGGCAAGAGCCACGGCAGCACACGCATCGACAACGACGTGGAATTCTGCGCGGCGCTGCTCGAAGCCAAGGGCGTGGCCTGCGTGCCGGGCTCGGCCTTCGGCGAGCCGCGCGCCCTGCGTATTTCCTATTCCTGTCCCGACGATCAGCTCGACAAGGGCATGGCACGGATCGCCGAGTTCTTTGCCGAACTTCACTGAACCCATCGACTGTTAGGAGTCATCCCCATGAAAGCTCCCGTACGTGTTGCCGTGACCGGCGCTGCCGGCCAGATCGGTTATGCCCTCCTTTTCCGCATTGCCGCCGGCGACATGCTGGGTCCGGACCAGCCGGTGATCCTGCACCTCTTGGAAATCACCCCGGCGTTGCCTTCGCTGCAGGGCGTGGTGATGGAGCTCAACGACTGCGCGTTCCCGACGCTTGCAGGGGTCGTTGCCACTGATGACCTCAACGTCGCCTTCAAGGATGTCGACTACGCCCTGCTGGTGGGTGCGCGTCCGCGCGGCCCCGGCATGGAGCGCAAGGATCTGCTGGAAGCCAACGGCGCCATCTTCGGCCCGCAGGGCAAGGCCCTGAACGACCATGCCAAGCGCGATGTGCGCGTGCTGGTGGTGGGCAACCCGGCCAACACCAATGCGTTGATCGCCCAGCAGAACGCCCCGGACCTGGATCCGAAGTGCTTCACCGCCATGGTGCGCCTGGACCACAACCGCGCCCTGTCGCAGCTGGCAGAGAAAACCGGCAAGCACACCACCGATATCAAGAAGGTCACCATCTGGGGCAATCACAGCTCCACCCAGTACCCGGACCTGCACCAGACCACGGTCGGCGGCAAGCCGGCGCTCGAGCAGGTCGACCAGGCCTGGTACGAAAGCGACTTCATTCCCACCGTGCAGCAGCGTGGCGCGGCCATCATCAAGGCGCGAGGTGCGTCGTCCGCCGCGTCGGCGGCTTCGGCCGCCATCGATCACATGCGTGACTGGGCGCTGGGCACGGCCGAGGGCGACTGGGTATCGATGGGTATCCCGTCGGACGGTTCCTACGGCATCGAGCCGGGCGTGATCTTCGGCTACCCGGTGACGGTGAAGGGCGGCAAGTATTCGATCGTGCAGGGCCTGCCGGTCAATGCCTTCTCGCAAGCCCGCATCGATGCGACCAACAAGGAACTGCGTGAAGAGCGCGCCGGCGTGGAACACCTCTTCAAGAAGTAAAAATTACTTTGCGACAAAAAAAGGCCGCGCATTTTCATGCGTGGCCTTTTTCATGTCGACACCCCGGTATCGGCCGGGCGTCCGGCCACGACACTGGCGGTGACCAGGTCGCTGCCTACATTGACCGTGGTTCGCAGCATGTCGAGCAGCCGGTCGACGCCAAGCACGATACCGATGCCTTCGGCCGGGATGCCGAAGCTCACCAGCAGGCCCGCGATGAGCGGCAACGAACCTCCTGGGATGCCCGCCACGGCCACGGCGGAGATCACCGCCAACACCATCAGCACGGCTTGCTGGGAGAGCGACAGTTCCGCGCCGAAGGCCTGGGCCACGAACAGCACCACGCAGCCTTCGAACAGGGCCGTGCCGCTCATGTTCATGGTGGCGCCAAGCGGCAGCACGAAGCCGGCCACGCTGGGGGGAAGTTTCAGTTCCTCGCGGGCCACGGCCAGCGACGCGGGAAGGCACGCGCTGCTGGAGCTGGTGGAAAACGCCGTGATCAACACGGGCCGGATTTGCCGGAAGAAAGTCAGCGGCGTTCGACCTGAAAAAAATTTCAGCCAGAGCGACATGGTGCCGAACAGATGCAACAGCAGGGCTGCCGCACAGCCGGCGACGAACAGTGACAGCGTGACCAGGATGTCCACGCCCACCTTCACCACCACGCTGTAGATCATCGCCGGCACCGCGTAGGGCGCGAGCTTCAGGGCGAAGTCGACCACGCGGGTCATGAGTGCAGCGACCGTTTCCAGTGCGCCCAGCACCTGGGTACGCGTTTCGCTCGCCAGTTGCGTGGCCGCGGCGCCCACCAGGATGGCGAAGACGATCAACGGCAAGACGTCGCCCAGGCGGTTGCGATCGTTGCCCACCACGGCGCCAAGCAGGTTGCGTGGCATGAACATGTCCACCAGGGTGGCGGCGTTGAGCGCTGGCTGCGACGCGCGGGTCTGCAGCAGCCCGGCCGAGGTGCCGCTGTATTGGCGTACCAGGCTGGCGCGGGTATCGGCGTCGAGAAAGTGCCCGGGTTCGAGCAGGTTCATCATCAACAGGCCCAGCAATACCGCTACGCCCATGTTGGCCGCGAACAGGCCGAAGGTTCGCCCGGCCAGGGGACCTAAGCGGTCGAGCCGGCCCAGCTGGGCGACCCCGGAGGCCAGGGAAGCGAATACGAGCGGCACGATGACGAAGAACAGCAACCGCAGGAACACCTGGCCGAAGGGGTCGAGCACTTCGCTCGCCACCCCCTGCATGAGGGTGAGCGCCGGGGGATGGAAGTGGCCCAGGGCAACGGTGGCGAGGCCGGCAACGATGCCGGCGAGGAGGCCGACGAGTATGCGGCGGGCGAGGGGAGTGGCTTGGCTCATGTCGAAACCCTAGCGTCGAGGAAGAACTCCGTCTTTCGGGAAATAGCCTTGTTGTACTGCAACACGAGGCGGGCACGCCGAATGCGCTAAAATCGACGTTTTCCCGGAGCAGACATGGCACAGCTTCCTTCTCCCGGCGCGCGCTTCCGCGACGCACTCGCCGCCGAATCGCCCCTGCAGGTGATCGGCGCCATCAATGCCAACCATGCGCTGCTGGCGCGCCGCGCGGGATACCGTGCCATCTATCTTTCCGGGGGTGGCGTGGCTGCGGGCTCGCTCGGCCTGCCGGACCTGGGCATCAACACCCTCGACGACGTCCTGACCGACGTCCGGCGGATCACCGACGTGTGCGACCTGCCGCTGATGGTGGATATCGACACCGGCTTCGGTCCCAGCGCATTCAATATCGCCCGCACCGTGCGCAGCCTGATCAAGGCCGGTGCCGCGGCGTGCCATATCGAGGACCAGGTCGGCGCCAAGCGCTGCGGTCATCGCCCCGGCAAGGAGATCGTCAGCGCGGGCGAGATGGCCGACCGCGTCAAGGCCGCCGCCGATGCGAAGACCGACGCCGACTTCTTCCTGATCGCCCGCACCGATGCGATCGCCGTCGACGGCGTGGACGCCGCCATCGAGCGCGCGATCGCCTGTGTCGAGGCGGGTGCGGATGGCATCTTCGCTGAGGCTGCGTATGACCTGGCCACCTACAAGCGGTTCACCGACGCGCTCAAAGTGCCAGTATTGGCCAACATCACCGAATTCGGCAGCACGCCGCTCTTCAGCGTCGATGACCTGCGCAGTGTCGGCGTGGGCATCGTGCTCTATCCGCTTTCCGCCTTCCGCGCCATGAACAAGGCCGCCGAAAACGTCTACCAGGCGATCCGCCGCGACGGACACCAGCGCAACGTGATCGACACCATGCAGACGCGCGAGGAACTCTACGACCGCATCGGCTACCACGACTACGAACGCCGCCTCGACGAACTGTTCTCACGCAAATCCTGATCGCACGCCTCTTCGAAGGAACCCAAGCGCATGAGCGAACAAACCCTTCCCAAGCCCAAGAAATCCGTCGCCCTGTCCGGTGTCGCCGCCGGCAACACGGCCTTGTGCACGGTCGGCCGCAGCGGAAACGACCTGCACTACCGCGGCTACGACATCCACGACCTGGCCGCCAAGGGCTGCTTCGAGGAAGTGGCGCACCTGCTGGTGCACGGCGTGCTGCCCACCTGGCAGGAACTGAATGCCTACAAGGCGCGCCTGCGCCGCCTGCGAGGCCTGCCTGCGCCGGTGAAGGGCGCGCTTGAGTTGCTGCCGGCCGCTACCCATCCGATGGACGTGCTGCGCACCGGCTGCTCGGTGCTGGGCACGGTGCTTCCCGAGAAGGACGACCACAACCGCACGGGCGCCAGGGACATCGCCGACCGCCTGATGGCAAGCTTCGGTTCGATGCTGCTGTACTGGTTCCATTTCAGCCATAACGGCAAGCGCGTGGAAGTGGAGACCGACGACGACTCCATCGCCGGCCATTTCCTGCACGTGCTACACGGCAAGAAGCCCAGCGAGCTGCATGCCCATGCACTGGACAAGTCGCTCATCCTGTATGCCGAGCACGAATTCAACGCCAGCACCTTCGCCTCGCGCGTGATTGCCGGTACCGGTTCGGATATGTATTCGGCCATCACCGGTGGCATTGGTGCCTTGCGCGGTCCCAAGCACGGTGGCGCCAACGAAGTGGCGATGGAGATCATCGCCCGCTACCGCAATGGCGATGAAGCCGAGGCCGACATCCGTGCCCGCGTGGAGCGCAAGGAAATCATCATCGGCTTCGGCCACCCGGTGTACACGGTGTCCGATCCGCGCAACGAGATCATCAAGGAAATCGCGCGCAAGCTCTGCACCGATGGCGGTAACCCGAAGCTGTTCGAAGTGTCCGAGCGCATCGAGAAGCTGATGTGGGACCAGAAGAAGATGTTCCCCAATCTCGACTGGTACTCCGCTTCTGCCTACCACATGATGGGCGTGCCCACCGCGATGTTCACGCCGCTATTCGTCATCTCGCGCACCTCGGGCTGGAGCGCGCACATCATCGAGCAGCGCGAGGATGGCAAGATCATCCGACCCAGTGCGAATTACATCGGGCCGGAAGACCTCAACTACACGCCGATCGAAAAGCGTTCCTGATTGTCCTTCAAGCTCAGAGCGACGCGGCCAGCCGCGTCGCCTGGGCGATCGCTCGCTTGGCATCGAGTTCGGCGGCCACGTCCGCGCCGCCAATGAGGTGTACAGGGATGCCTGCTGACATAAGGGGGGCGTGCAGTGCCCGGTTGGGTTCCTGGCCGGCGCAGATCACCACGTTGTCCACCGCCAGTACCTGTGCCGTGCCATCGATCACGACATGCAGGCCCTCGTCGTCGATCTTCTGGTAGGTCACGCCGCCAAGCATGCGCACCTTCTTGTGCTTGAGGGTCGCGCGGTGCACCCAGCCGGAAGTCTTGTTCAGCCGCTTGCCCGGCGTGCCCGGGCTGCGCTGCAACAGCCATACCTCGCGATCGGGTGCCTCGGCCTTTCCCGGTGTCAGTCCGCCACGATGGGCGAGCGTGGTATCCACGCCCCATTCTTCGGCCCAGCGCGCGATATCCAAGCTTGGCGACGGACGCGACTGCACCAGGAATTCGGCGACGTCGAATCCGATACCCCCGGCACCGATGACCGCCACCGTCTTGCCGACGTCGGCATTGCCCGCTAGAACGTCGATGTAGCTCAAAACCTTCGGATGATCGCTGCCTTCGATCCCTGCCGCACGCGGTGTAACGCCGGTGGCAAGGATTACGGCGTCGAAGCGACCTGCCTGTAGCGCCTCTACCGTGGCAACCTGACCCAGCGCCAGGGTGACGCTCGTTTCACCCAGGCGATGCGCGAAGTACCGGATCGTCTCGTCGAATTCTTCCTTGCCCGGAATTCGGCGGGCCATGTTGAACTGCCCCCCGATCGCCGGTGCGCGGTCGAAGAGGGTGACCGCGTGGCCGCGTTCGGCAAGCGTGGTGGCGCAGGCCAGGCCCGCGGGGCCGGCACCGACCACGGCGTAGCGCTTTCGCACGCTGGCCGTGCCGATGACCAGTTCGGTCTCATGGCAGGCGCGCGGATTGACCAGGCAAGAGGCCCGACGATTGACGAACACGTGATCCAGGCATGCCTGGTTGCAGGCGATGCAGGTGTTGATCGCCTGCGTGCGTCCAGCGGAGGCCTTGTTCACCCAGTCCGGGTCGGCCAGCAGGGGCCGTGCCATCGACACCATGTCGGCATCGCCTGCAGCCAGCACGCGTTCGGCCACATCGGGCATGTTGATGCGGTTGGTGGTGACCAGCGGGATCGAGACTTCGCCCTTGAGCTTGCGCGTGACCCAGGTGAACGCCGCGCGCGGCACGCTGGTGACGATGGTGGGGACACGCGCCTCATGCCAGCCGATGCCGGTGTTGATGATCGTGGCGCCGGCGGCCTCCACCTTCTTCGCAAGGCTGACGATTTCCTCCCACGATTGCGCCTCGTCGACGAGGTCCAGCATCGACAGGCGATAGATGATGATGAAGTCGCGGCCCACGGCCTTGCGGATCCGCCTGACGATCTCCACCGGCAGGCGCATGCGGCGCGCGGCGTCGCCGCCCCAGGCATCGTTGCGCTTATTGGTGCGAGCAGCGATGAACTGGTTGATCAGGTAACCCTCCGAGCCCATGACCTCGACGCCGTCGTAGCCGGCACGCTGGGCCAGCCTTGCACTGCGTACGAAAGCATTGATGGTGCGCTCGACGCCACGGCCTGTGAGCGCCCTGGGCGTGAACGGGCTGATCGGGGATTTCATCTTCGATGGCGCCACCGCCAGCGGCTGGTAGGCATATCGGCCGGCGTGCAGGATCTGCATGCAGATCTTGCCGCCCTCATCATGCACTGCCTGGGTGATCTTGCGATGCCGGGCCACGTGCCAGGGCATCGACAAGGTGCCGGAGAACGGCTTCAACCATCCTTCGATGCTCGGTGCGATGCCGCCGGTGACGATCAGGCCCACGCCGCCGCGCGCACGCTCGGCAAAAAACGCAGCGAGCTTGTCGAAATCCTTCGCTTTGTCCTCAAGCCCCGTATGCATCGAACCCATCAGCACGCGATTGCGCAAGGTGGTGAAGCCGAGGTCGAGCGGGGCCAGCAGATGCGGGTATTCCACGGGATAGGACGCCGATTCAAACGATCGTTTGATGATGCACGTGAACGCTTCGTGGAGCAAGCATCGCATTGCGAGAACCGCGTCGCGTTTCGAAACATTTTCTTGTCCATTCCACGAACTGGACACATCCCAGCCGTAAGCATTGGCTTTGGAGCGCCCTGAACGCAGGGCCACCGCGGGAGGGGGTTATCACTAAATGCCTTACACGGAGACGACATGGGTATCACGAAGAACTATTTGGGCAGGGCAATTTCCGGGATTCTCATGGTGTCGCTGGGTGGCTATGCCGCCGGCACGCATGCACAGGAGCAATCGCGCGCATTGGACAACGTCAGCATCTGGCTCGGCGGCTATTACGCCAGCTCAGATACCAATCTCGACGCGCACAGCAAGGATGGGATAGCCCGCGGCAACCTCAACCTGGAAGACGACCTGGATTTCCAGAAGAGGAAGGTCGCCCCGAGAGCACGCCTGGACTTCGTCTTCGGCGAGCACCAGGGTTTCACCTTCGACTACTACAACATCGACCGCGATCATTCGCGCACGATCAGCAGCAGCGTGAACTACCTAGGCCACCAGTACGATGCCTCGGCCAGCCTTGAGGGCAGCCTGCGCTTCAATTTCGGCAGCGCCGCCTACCGCTGGTGGTTCGGCACCGGCGATGACGTTTTCGGCGTGGGCGTGGGCGCGGCTTATTACAAGATACACGGCGGTGTCACGGGCTCGGCGACCCTCAATGGCGTGACGACGAGCACGCACACCGGCGCGGATGCCGATGCCTGGGCGCCCAACCTGCAGCTGGGCTGGCGCCATGCTTTCAACGACCAGTGGCGCATGTACATCAATGCATCGGGCGTGAGGAAAAACGGTGGCAACCTCAACGGCCATATCTACGACGCCGCCTTGGGCGTGGAATGGTTCCCCTGGAAGAACGTGGGTTTCGGCGCGGAATACGCCTATACGAAGATCCGGCTGAACGAGGAGAAGCGTGCCTACGACCTGGACCTGGACATGAAGCTGAACGGTCCTTCGGCTTACGTGCGTTTCCGCTTCTGATCGCGTAGTGCCGGTGGGGGGTCAGAGTTATTACTCTGACCCCGTTCCCTTCGCGAAAGGCCTCAGGCGGCGCGTGCCATGCGGCGCCGCTGCCACAGCCAGCCGCCACCGCAGATGGCCAGTACCAGCAGGGCGTCCAGCGTCCATGGCGCCCACGGCCTGGCATCGAACCAGGGTGACACCAGGTGGTCGTGCGTGATCATCCGTGCGGCTGTCCAGGCGATGGCCGCGGCGCCGATATAGATCACCACGGGGAAGCGGTTGATCAGCTTCAGGATCAAGGTGGAGCCCCAGACCACCAGCGGTATGCTGATCAACAAGCCCAGGACCACCAGCAGCATGTGCCCCTTGGCCGCGCCGGCGATGGCCAGCACGTTGTCCATGCCCATCAACGCGTCGGCCACCACGATGGTGCGCAATGCCGACCAGAAGCCCGAGGCCGGCGTGATGTTCGGGTCGTGCTCGTCGTGCTTGAGCAGCTTCCAGGCGATCGGCAACAACAAGAGGCCGCCCGCCAGCATCAGGCCTGGCAGCTTCAGCAGGTACACCACGATGCCGGTCAGTGCCACGCGCACGGCTACGGCACCGAAGGTGCCCCAGAAGATGGCCTTCTTCTGCAGGTGCGGGGGCAGATTGCGCGCTGCCAGCGCGATCACGATGGCATTGTCACCGGCCAGCACCAGGTCCAGCAGGACGATGGCGAAGAGGCCGGAAAGAAAATCGGTGACGGGGATGTCCATGGGGCTCCTTGCGCACGGGACATTGCGTGGCACGCGGCCCCGTGCGGCCGCGAGCAACGCAAAAGTCTCGCCCCCGGCCAAGGCCGTCGTGACGCCCGGAGCGGATGGGCCGCTCGTGATGACGTATCGCCACGCAGGAGCCTGGAAAGGCTCCCTGGGCTACTCCCCTTTGGGTTGAGTAACACGCGCATTCTTGGCCACGCGCCTCTGGTAGTCAATGTGCGTGCAATTCCCGCATGACACGGATGCACCGGTGGACGCATCATGGCGGGAGCGGGTCCCAGGGTCTGGAGCGTGTTGCATGCACATGACAAATCGTTGCTGATGGACCCCTTCGACATCGTTGTCGTCGGCGGCGGCATCAATGGCGCGGGCATCGCCAGGGATGCCGTCGGCCGCGGGCTTTCCGTGCTGCTATGCGAGCGCGATGACCTGGCCGCGCACACCTCCAGCGCCAGCACCAAGCTGATCCATGGCGGCCTGCGCTACCTGGAGCAGTTCGAGTTCGCCCTGGTGGGAAAGGCATTGGCCGAGCGCGAGGTCCTGCTGCGTGCCGCGCCGCACATCATCTGGCCGCTGCGGTTCGTGCTGCCGCACCAGCCACACCTGCGGCCGGCATGGATGATCCGCCTGGGCCTGTTCCTTTACGACCACCTGGGTCGTGGCCGCCGCACCTTGCCAGGCTCGCGGCGCATCCGCTTCGCCAAGCATGTGGCCGGCCAGCCGCTGCGCGATGAGTTCCATACCGGCTTCGTCTACTCCGACGCCTGGGTGCAGGACGCGCGCATGGTGGTGCTCAATGCCATGGACGCGGCCTACCGGGGCGCGGAGATCCTCACCCATACACGCTGCGTCGCGGCGGTACGCGAAGGGGAGTTGTGGCGCGTGGAGCTGGAATCGGCGCAAGGGCACCGGACCATCCATGCGCGCAGCCTGGTCAATGCCACCGGGCCCTGGGCTGCGACGTTCCTGGGCGAGGTGGCCGATGTCCGCCATGACCACGCGCTGCGCCTGGTCAAGGGCAGCCACATCGTGGTGCCGAAGCTCTTCGACCATCGCTACGCCTATATTTTCCAGCAGCCCGACCGCCGCATCGTGTTCGCCATTCCGTATGAGCGGGAATTCACCCTGATCGGCACCACCGACGTGGAATACCACGGCGATCCCTCCCAGCCGCGCATCGACGCCGACGAAACCACGTACCTGTGCGAAGCGGCGAACCGCTACTTCCGCAAGACGTTGACGCCGTCCGACGTGGTCTGGAGCTATAGCGGCGTGCGCCCCTTGCTTGACGATGAAAACAGCAGCGCCTCGGAAGTCACGCGCGACTACCTGCTCGAGGTCGATGCCGACGGGCCACCTTTGCTCAATGTCTTCGGCGGCAAGATCACCACCTTCCGCAAGCTGGCCGAGGAAGCCGTCGATCAGCTGGCCCCTCTGCTCGGATCATCCGTGGGGCCGTGGACGGCCACCGGACGCCATCTGCCCGGCGGCGGCGAGGCCGACATCGAGGAACTCCTGGTCGATGTCCGCGCGGACCGCCCCTGGTTGAGCGACGCCATGGCCGATCGCCTGGTACGCACCTACGGCACGCGCTGCCGCGATTTCCTCGGTGCCGCCGCGTCGCTGGAGGACCTCGGCGTGCACTTCGGCGGCGACCTTTACGGCGCCGAGGTCGATTACCTGGTACGCCACGAATGGGCGCGGCATGCCGAAGACGTCCTGTGGCGCCGGACCAAGACTGGCCTGCATGTGGACGCGGCCGGTGTGGCGCGGCTCGAGGCATACATAAGCGCGAGGCTTGCCGCGCGCCATTGACCGGATCAACAAAGGAGTAACCCGATGTCGGTGTACTTGAGTGAGTTCCTCGGCACGATGATGATGATCCTGCTGGGTGACGGCGTGGTCGCCGGCGTGTTGCTGAAAGGCTCCAAGGCCGAGGGTGCCGGCTGGATCACCATCACGCTGGCCTGGGGGCTGGCCGTGCTGATCGGTATCTACGTCGCCGCGGCGAGCGGCGCGCACATGAACCCGGCGATCACCCTGGCGCTGGCTTCGCTTGGCAAGCTGGCCTGGGGGTTGGTGCCCGGCTATATCGCTGCGCAGATGGCCGGTGCCTTCACCGGCGCGGTCCTGGTGTACCTGCACTATTTCGCGCTGTGGCCCGGCACGGACGATCCTGCAAAGAAGCTTGGCGTGTTCTGCACCGCGCCCGCGGTGCGGCATCTTCCCTCCAACCTGCTGACGGAAATCATCGGTACCTTTGTGCTGGTGTACGGCGTGCTGGCGATTGGCGCCAACCACATGACCGAGGGCCTGGCGCCGCTGGCCGTGGCCTTGCTGGTGGTGGTGATCGGCATGTGCCTGGGCGGACCCACCGGCTACGCCATCAACCCGGCGCGCGACTTCGCGCCCCGCCTGGCCCACGCGCTGCTGCCGATCCCGGGCAAGGGTGGTTCGGACTGGGGCTATGCCTTCGTGCCCATCGTCGGGCCCGTCATCGGCGCGCTGGGCGCTGCCTTCTTCTACCACGCCGTCGCCGGCTGATTCCCTGGAACTCCCATGAGCGAGAAAAAAGGCTACATCCTGGCCATCGACCAGGGCACCACCAGCTCACGCGCGATCCTCTTCGATCATGCGGGAAACATCGCCGGTACCGCGCAGCGTGAGTTCACGCAGATCTTCCCCCAGCCCGGCTGGGTTGAGCACAATCCGCGCGAGATCCTCACCAGCGTGCTGGTGACACTTACCGAAGTGATCAACAACGCCGGCATCCAGCCGTCGGACATCGACAGCATCGGCATCACCAACCAGCGCGAGACGGCGGTGGTGTGGGACAAGGCGAGCGGCCAGCCGGTGTACAACGCGATCGTCTGGCAGTCGCGGCAGACCAGCGCCATCTGCGATCAGCTGAAGGCCGACGGCTTCGACGACATGGTGCGGGCGAAGACGGGCCTGCTGATCGATGCCTATTTTTCCGGCACCAAGGTCAAGTGGATCCTCGACCACGTCGAAGGCGCGCGGGAAAAAGCTGCCAGAGGTGAACTGCTGTTCGGCACCATCGACACCTGGCTCATCTGGAACCTCACCGGTGGCAAGGCGCATGTCACCGACTACACCAATGCCTCGCGCACGCTGATGTACGACATCCATGCCTGCCAGTGGGACGATGAACTCCTGGCCATGCTCGACGTGCCTCGCGCCATGCTGCCGGAGGTCCGTTCGTGCAGCGAGGTCTACGGCAAGACGCTGCCGCAGTTCCTGCTCGGCCGCGAGGTGCCCATCGCCGGCATCGCCGGCGACCAGCAGGCGGCGCTGTTTGGCCAAGCCTGTTTCGAACCGGGCCTTGCCAAGAACACCTACGGCACCGGCTGTTTCATGCTGATGAACACCGGCACGAAGGCGGTGACGTCCAGGCATGGCCTGCTCACCACCATTGCCTGGGGCATCGACGGCAAGGTGGAATACGCACTCGAAGGCAGCGTCTTCGTTGCCGGGTCGGTGATCCAGTGGTTGCGCGATGGCCTTCGCATGTTCGGCAAGGCCAGCGATTCGCAGGCCTACGCCGAGCGCGCCCAAGGCACCGACGGAGTTTATTTCGTACCGGCCTTCGTCGGGCTGGGCGCGCCGTACTGGCGAAGCGATGTCCGTGGCGCGATCTTCGGCCTGTCCCGCGGCACTACCAAGGAGCAGTTCATCCGCGCGGCGCTGGAGTCCATGGCCTTCCAGACCCGTGACGTGCTTGAAGCGATGGAAGCGGACGCTGGCATCAAGGTGAAGGAATTGCGGGCCGACGGCGGAGCCATTGCCAACGACTTCATGGCGCAGTTCCAGAGCGACATCCTGGCGCTGGACGTGCTTCGCCCGAAAGTGCAGGAGACCACCGCCCTGGGTGCGGCGTACCTGGCCGGGCTCGCCACCGGTTTCTGGACAAGCCGGGAGGAAATCGCAAGCCAGTGGGCGGTGGACCGCAGGTTTGAGCCAGCCATGGGTGAGGATCGACGGCAGGCGCTTTACCAAGGGTGGAAGGACGCCGTGGCGGCAACACTCGGGTTTCGGGTTACCTAGGCGGGATTGGAGGGGCAGGCGGCCTTGCGGGCTTCCACCCCGGGCCATCGGTTAAACTGGAGGTTTCCCGTAGCCTGAGACCTCTCCATGAGTGCACACGACATCCGCTCCGCCGTCCGGCCCGATCCCGACCAGCCGATGGTGGATATTGCCAATTACGTGGCCGATTACCGCGTGGACTCCACCGAAGCCTACGACACGGCCCGCTACATGCTGCTCGATTCGCTCGGCTGCGCCATGCTGGCGATGAAATTCCCCGAGTGCGTCAAGCACCTGGGCCCCGTGGTACCGGGTGCGGACCTTCCCGGTGGCGCCCGCGTGCCGGGCACCTCGCACCAGCTCGATCCCGTCCAGGCCGCCTTCGCCATCGGCACCCAGGTGCGCTGGCTCGACTTCAACGACACCTGGCTTGCCGCCGAATGGGGCCACCCGTCGGACAACCTCGGCGCCATCCTGGCCGTGGCAGACTACCTGGGCCGCAAGGCCGAGCGGGAAGGGGGCAAGGGCCCGACCGTGCGCGACGTGCTCACCCGGGCGATCAAGGCGCACGAGATCCAGGGCTGCTATGCCCTGAAGAACAGCTTCAACCGTGTCGGCCAGGACCACGTGATCCTGGTCCGCCTGGCCTCCACCGCGGTGGCCACGGCGATGCTGGGCGGCGACAAGGAGCAGATCACCACCGCCGTGTCGCATAGCTGGATCGACAACGGCGCCCTGCGCACCTACCGCCATGCCCCGAACACCGGTCCGCGCAAGAGTTGGGCCGCCGGCGACGCTTGTCGCCGCGCTGTTACACACGCCATCAACGCCGTGTATCGCGGCGTGGTGGGCTATCCGTCGGCCCTATCGGCCAAGACCTGGGGTTATTACGACGTCGCCTTCAAGGGCAACGCGTTCACCTTCGAGCGGCCCTTCGGCAGCTACGTCATGGAAAACGTGCTGTTCAAGATCAGCTACCCGGCCGAATTCCACGCCCAGACGGCGGTCGAATGCGCCATGCAGCTGCACGGCCAGGTCGCCGGCCGCCTGGATGACATCGAGAAGATCGTCATCGAGACCCAGGAAGCGGGTGTGCGCATCATCGACAAGACCGGCCCCCTGGCCAACTATGCCGATCGCGACCATTGCATCCAGTACATGGTGGCCGTGCCGCTGATCTTCGGGCGTCTCACCGCGGATGATTATAACGACGACGTCGCAGCCGATCCCCGAATCGACGCGCTTCGCAACAAAATGCAGGTTTCGGAAAATCCCCGGTTTACTACCGATTATTTCGATGCCGAAAAACGCTATATCGGTAATGCCATCCAGGTATTTTTCAAGGACGGCTCCAGCACCGAGAAAGTTTCCATTGACTATCCCATTGGCCACCGTCGTCGCCGGGCCGAAGGCATTCCCGTTCTTTTGAAGAAATTCGAAGGCGCGCTCAAGGGTTACCTGCCCCAACACCAGGCGGCCAGGATCCTGGCCGCCACGGCCGACCCGGCCAAGCTCGATGCCATGCCGGTGAGCCAGTTCCTTGGTCTCTTCACGGTTTGAACATTGCCGTGACTCGAATATGAACGAAGGTGAGCTGCGGCTGTTCAATTGTTTGATTTTTGCTAAACTGCCGCAGCCCGCTTAACGGGATGTTTGCGAGGGGCGGAAACAGCCTCCGTAAAAAAACTCAGGAATAGACGTTCTACGCGCGATTTCCGTCTGGGGTGGAGCGCGGACGCGAATACCAATAACGAGGAGACACCGATGAATCGTAAGGGCTTGTTTTTGCTGATCGGCCTGGCCCTGGGCGGCGTGGGTGCCGTTCACGCGCAGGACACCACTGCCGACACGGCAAGCAGCACGTCGACGACCACCTATGATGGCCGTTGGTACATTGCGCCGACCGTGGGCGGTTACTACAACGACACCGACCGCAACACCAACAGCCGCCAGGTCTATTACGGCCTGGGCGTGGGTAAGTTCATTTCGTCGAACGCATCCATCGACCTGTTCATCGACCGCACCAAGCGCGATCGTGACGGCGCTGGCAACTGGTCGAACAACAACTACGGCGTTGCCGCCCGCTTCTATGCTGGTGCATGGGACGCATGGCGTCCGTACCTGCTGGCCGGCATCATGGGCAGCTACCACACCAACGCCGATGACAAGGGCTGGGCTCCGGCTGCTGAGCTGGGCGTGGGCGTATCCAAGACCATCACCGACTCCTCCGACATTCGTGTCGAGGGTGGCTACCGCTACGATTGGGACGACAAGACCAACCGTGCCGAGAATGGCTACGGCGACTGGTTCCTGGGCTTCAGCGTGGTTTCGCGCTTCGGCGCTCCGCCCGCTGCTCCCGCCCCGGCTGCTGCTCCCGCCCCGGCCGCTCCGGATTGCTCCACCCTCGACAGCGATGGCGACGGTGTGAACGATTGCGAAGACAAGTGCCCGAGCACGCCTGCCGGTACCATCGTTGGTCCGGACGGCTGCCCGCAGAAGGTCGTCATCGACCTGCGTGGCGTCAACTTCAAGTTCGACCACCCGAAGAAGAATGAAATGGGTGGCAACATCGAGAAGACCCTGCAGGAGCCGACCTCCGACTCGATGGGCGTGCTGAACCAGGCTGTCGACACCCTGCAGCGTTACCCGCAGGTCCATGTCACGGTCGCCGGCTACACCGATAACGTCGGTAAGGATGCCTACAACCAGAGCCTGTCCGAGCGTCGTGCGAAGATCGTGTACGACTACCTGACGGCCCATGGCATCACCGCCGACCGCCTCGACGGTCCGATCGGCCACGGCGAAGCCGACCCGGTCGACAGCAACGACACGGCCGATGGCCGCGCTCGCAACCGTCGTACCGAACTGCAGGTCAAGCAGTAAGCGACCCGCAAGCAACACGAAAAAGCCCGGCTTTCGCCGGGCTTTTTTTTGCCTGCGTGGCGGGGAGGGAGCCGTCGGGTGGCCTTTTCGTCACTAAGTCCTCGTCGGGCTTTGCCCTCCTGCGGAAGCGTGACGAAAAGGCCACCCGACGGCTCCCCCGGAACGCGGCGGCGGGCCGCAGAACTAGCTAGGCATTCATGCTCGACTCCACTGCCAAGCGATGCTTTGCTTTTCACGGCCGCCTCATGGGTCGGAGGGAGCTGCCAGGTGTCACCCTGGGAACGCTTCCGCAGGAGGGCGAAGCCCGACGAGGACTTAGTGACCAGGGTGACACCTGGTAGCTCCCCACCCGCACCCGCACCCGCACCCCATACGCTACGCTTCGTCGATGAGTAAACCTTCCGCCGGAGCGCCGCCGCCGCGACATGGCTTGGCGCGTGTCCTTTCGAAACTGGGCCTTTGTTCGCGTAGCCAGGGGCAGGTGTGGGTGCGCGCTGGGCGCGTGCGTGTCAATGGGCGCGTGGTGCTCGACCCTGAGTTTCCGGTCGTGCAGGGTCGCGATCGCATCAGCGTGGACGATGAGGCTACGCGTCAGGAAGCGCTGGTGTATATCGCGCTGAACAAGCCTCGTGGTCTAGTGGTAAGTGCCAGTGACGAACAAGGCCGCGCCACGGTGTATTCGCTGTTGCAAGGGCACTCCTTACCCTGGCTTGGGCCCGTAGGGCGGCTGGACAAGGCCAGCGAAGGGCTGCTGCTCATGACCAACGACACCGCGTGGGCGGCGGGGATTACCGATCCATCGTCGGGAAAGGAAAAAACCTACCACGTGCAAGTGCGTGGCACGCCGGGCGAGGAAACCTGCCGGATCATGCTGGGCGGTGTGGAGGATGGAGGAGAGATGCTTCGGGCGCTGGCCGTCCGCATCCTGCGCCACGGCCCTCGCCATGCATGGCTCGAGGTCGTGCTCGACGAAGGCCGCAATCGACATATCCGGCGAATGTTTGGTGTGCTGGGGTTCGACGTGGTCCGCCTCGTACGCATTGCCATCGGCGAGCTGGCGCTGGGCGAACTGGCCAAGGGCCGGTGGAGGCATCTGGACGCCGGCGAGGTGGAGATACTCAGGCGTTGAATCCTCGCGCACCGATGCTCCCGTTGGTCCGAATAATTCGGATTTTCCGATCGGGGAATTGAATTGGCTGTGTGTCTGGTCCAGGCTCGCTGCATGGATTCCAACAAAGGCGGGCCATCTTAAGGTCCGCTGCCCTGGCAAGGAGCCGAGCAATGAGCAGCAATCCATTTAGGCCCGACGCGTCATCCGAACGCAGTCAGCAGGCCTTTCACGGCCAGTCGGCGGGAAGTTCTCCGCCGTCGTCAGAGCAACGGCCGCTGCGTCGGCCCGTCTTCCATCGGCCTGAGGCCATGTCGTCGACCTCGACGATCGATTCGAATGCCTCGGGGTCGTCGATGGCAGTCAGTTACACGTCTTCGCAGCGCGGGCACGTGCCTATCGTTCAAATGTCCCCGTTCCGTTCGCCCGTGTCGATGCCATCAATGACGCCCACCGGGTCCCTGGAAAACTCCACCTGGACTCTTTGCCCACCGTCTCCGGGCGCGCCGCTCGCGGCGCAGATGCCCGCCGACCGTGCGCCCAGCCCTGCGGGATCGGCGCGCGGGCGCTTCAGTCCGCCCGATTCGCCCCCGCGTCATGCCGGCCGCGGTTTCACGCGCTAAGGCAGCTTCGAGAGAACTGGGCCGCCGGATAAGCCTAGGCGACGATGCCCAGGCTTTTGCCCACCCGGGTGAACGCGGCGATCGCCTTGTCCAGGTGTTCGCGGCTGTGGGCGGCGCTCATCTGCGTGCGGATGCGCGCCTTGTCCTTGGGCACCACCGGGAAGAAGAAGCCGGTGACATAGATGCCTTCGTCGAGGAGGGCGCTGGCCATCGCCTGCGCCTTCTTCGCGTCGTAAACCATCACCGGCACGATCGGATGCACGCCGGGCCGGATGTCGAAACCGGCCTGGGTCATCTTCGCGCGGAAGTAAGCCGTGTTGTCCTGCACCTTGCGCCGCAGGTCACCCGCTGACGCAAGCATGTCGAACACTTTGATGCCGGCGGCGACCACGTGCGGCGGCAGGGAATTGGAGAACAGGTAGGGACGCGAGCGCTGGCGCAGCATCTCGATGATCTCCGCGCGGCCGGTGGTGAACCCGCCCAACGCACCGCCCAGGGCCTTGCCCAGGGTGCCGGTGAAGATGTCGATCTTGTCCATGACGCCGTGCACTTCGGCGGCGCCGCGGCCGGTCTCGCCGAGGAAGCCGGTGCAGTGGCATTCGTCGATATGTACCAGGGCGTCGTATTTCTTCGCCAGAGCGGTGATTTCATCGAGCGGTGCAATGAAGCCGTCCATCGAGAACGAACCATCGCTGGTGATGATCTTGGTGCGTGCGCCGGCGGCATCGGCATCCTTGAGCTGCTGCTCGAGGTCGGCCATGTCGCAATTGCCGTAGCGAAAGCGCTTGGCCTTGCACAGGCGGATGCCGTCGATGATCGAGGCATGGTTCAACGCATCGGAAATGATGGCGTCTTCCTCGCTGAGCAGAGGCTCGAACAGGCCACCGTTGGCGTCGAAGCAGGCGGCGTAGAGGATAGTGTCCTCGGTGCCGAAGAAGTCGGCGATCTTGCGCTCAAGCTCTTTGTGCAGGTCTTGCGTACCGCAGATGAAGCGCACCGAGGCCATGCCGAAGCCATGGGTGTCCAGCGCGTCCTTCGCCGCGGCGATCACGTCGGGATGGTCGGCAAGTCCCAGGTAGTTGTTCGCGCAGAAGTTCAGCACCTTGCGGCCATCGGCCAGGGTGATTTCCGCCGATTGCGGCGAGGTGATCACACGCTCGGCCTTGAACAAGCCTTGTTCGCGGATCGATTCAAGTTCGGCGGCGAAGCGCGCCTGGCCCGGGTAGCCCATGGGGAATGCTTCCATCGAGGGGAAAACCCGATTATGGCCCTTGGCAAGGGCAGGGACAATTTCTTCACTCAATGGAATCTTTCGCTTTGTTGGCCCATGCGCTTGTCGGGCCATCGTTGCGTCGACATGATGTGCGTTTCACCAGGGAGATTTAAGTCGCATGGATGACCGGACGCCTCCACCGCAGAACCGCGCCGAATGGCGGCAGTTCATGGAGCGTAATGCCGCCTGGCTCGCGCAGCGCCAGGCCAACGCCGCTGCGGCCCCGCGCGCTCCGGCCGCGCAGGGGCCAGCCAACCCCGATGGGTTGACCACGCCGCCGCATACACCGGATCGCCCGGCGCAAAACAATCCATTTCAGCGATCTCCTTCGCCCGCGCGGGGACCGCGGGAACGATGACATCGGGCGAGACCGCGGCGTGCAAAGGTTGCCGGTCGACGACAGCCGTGTGTTGAGGACGGTGGTTGCCTTTCAATGCAGCCCGAAATCCACGCGCGTAGTCTTGCCGCCATCGTCGATGCCCTTGGCATCGAGCTTGGGTGCAGAAACGAAGACACGGTTATCCGGCACCTTGCCTCGCAACCACTGGCGCACCGCATCGGCGCGCCGCTCGGCCAGGTGACGCAGGGCGTCCTGGTCGACCGGCATGTTTTCTTCCAGAAGCTTCTGCATCTCCTCCGGCGGCTGCGATTTGGTCAATCCGACCATGTTGCGTTCCTTCTTGAATTTCGCGTGCTTGTAGGCCTTTTCGAGGTATTGATTGCGTTGATCGGGTGTCATCTGGGCCTTGGCGGGATCCGCGTTGTCCTCGTCGTTACCCGCCTCATGGCGAATCAGGTCCTCGACCATCTCGTGGCGCAGGCCCTTCTCGTCGAAGGCCGGGTCTTCGCGACCGATGATGTCCAGGTTGAGCGACGGTTTGTCGTTCAGGACCTTGACGATTTTTTCCAGCCGCGACGTGCTGTCCGGTGTCAGCGCGCTTGATCCAGGGGCGAACTCCACATAACCCAGATCCTGTCCGCCGTCGCCCCCTCCACCGAATGCCGAGGCCAGCAGCTTGAATGGCGCCGTCGCCGCCTTGGCGATCAAGTTGCCGATGGCGCGCCAGATCAGGCCGCCGACGCTGAACTTCGGATCGTCCAACGAGCCCGACACCGGCACATGCACATCGATCCGGCCTTGCGAATCCTTTAGCAAGGCCACGGCGAGCTTGACGGGTAAGTGGCTGATGCCAGGGCCTTCCAGACGATCACCAAAAGTCAGCTGATCGATGAAGATATGGTTGTCGGCGGTCAACTTGCCCTGGTCGAGCAGATAGTGCACATCGACATTGAGCCGCCCTTTGGTGATCGGGTAGCCGGCGTATTTGCCCGAGTAGGGCGACAAGTGGGTGAGCTCCACGCCATCGGCCTTGGCCTTGATATCGAGAAAGGCCACCGGTGCCAGGGGATTGATGGTGCCAGCGATCTCCACCGGAGCGTTGTCGTCGAGCTGGCCGTTCAAGTTCAACTCCGCCGGAGGGTTGCCTGCCGCGGTGCCGAAGGCGCCGACCTTGCCTTCGAGCTGGGTGATGTTGGCCGTGTAGTTGGGTTTGATGAAGTTGTCGGTGTAGTTGAGCTGGCCATTGGACACGGCGACCTGGCCGATCTGGATTTCCGGCGGCGGACCCGCGGGCGCCGATGAGGCTCTTGCGGGCGCGGCCTGGGCGACTTGCGCGGTGCTGGCGGCCGCCGGCGCGGGCGGCGGCGTTGAACCATCCTGAGCGCGCGTGACGGAGACGGGCGCGGCTTCGGAAGGATTGGCCACGACGTCCGACAGGTTCATGCGTCCGGTAGCGTTGACGATGACGCGTGCATAGAAGTCGCTGAGTGACAACGCGCCGATGTCGACATGCGGTGCACCTTCGCCCATGCGTACCTTCATGTCCGACGCGGTCAGGTTGTTCCAGCGCAAGAATTCATCGTCAGTGGCCTTGTCCAGCACGCGTACGCGCCCCAGCGTGGCCTGTCCTTGATAGTCGATACGCGCCGGCTGCTTGCCATGGTCGGCATAGCGGACACGCCCATTGAGCCCCAGCTGCGCGCTTACGATGCGCACGTTCAGCGGCACGGTGATCAACGATTCGAATTGCGCGATATCCAGCCGTGTCGTCTTGATGCGTAGGTCGGCATCAAGCGGCTCGGGTTTGACCGAGCCCGTGATGCTGTACGTGCCTTTGCCGATGCCGCCGTTCAGATCGAGCTTGATCGGCTGGCGCATGTTGTCCGACAGGCCGTCCACGCCGAACTTGCTGGCCTTGATCGCCAGGGCTGCTTTCTTGCCGGTAGCGTTGTCGTCCTTAAGGTTGACCGCGCCATCGTCCAAACCGAAATGTGCCACGCTCCAGTGGAAGGGAGGCGATGCCGCCGCGCCACGCGGCGCCGGCTTGCTGGGCAGCATGAGGTTGGCCAGGTCGAACTGGCCGTTGCGCAGGCGCCGCACATCCACCTTCAAACCGCTGAGGGTCAGGCTGTTCAGACGGGCTTCTGCGCCGGCCAAGTCGAACCTGGCGATATCCGCATGCATGCTTTGCCAGGCGACAGGCGTCTCACGGCTACCTTTCGGGCTGAGTGCGAAATGATTCAGGCTCGCCTGCGCCGGTTCCATATGCACGTTCAGCGCACTGCCCCAAGTGGCCTGCAGCTGGGCGTCGGCGTCGATCGAGCCGTCGGTAATCTCGCCGTTGAGCATGGGGGGCGCCAGCGGCACGAGGGTGGCCAACCCGACCTGTTTCAGGGTGACCTTGCCAACATAGCGATTGCCGGCCAGGTCGATCTTGCCGCTGGCGGCAATGCTGCCACCGGCCATCTGGCCGGCCATGTCCACGCTGCCGGGAGGACCGGCCACGGTGGATACGCCACGCAGGGTGCCATGGAGATTTTCCAGCGAAAGGCGGGCGGGGACCTTGCCACTGAGATCCGCATAGTCCAGCCGCGATCCCTGCAGGTTCAGCGAGTCGATGCGGACCTGCGTGGGCTTGGCCGGCGGATTGGTCGGTGGTGCCGGCGCGGTCAATGCATCGAAGTTGCTGTGGCCGCCAGGCTGTTTGGTGTAGTGCAAGGTGGCGCGTTCAAGACTGAGCGTGCCCAGGTGATAGCGCGATAGCAACGGTTCGACATCGTTGAGCGTGGCCGTGGCCCGGCCCAACTCAAGCAGCGGCGTATCGTCATGATTGGCCAGTTTGAAATTGTCCATTGCCAGCGAGCCGTCCAGCCGCAGCTGCGACGTGTCCTTGGTCGTCACGAAATGCAGTTGCAGTTGACCCGACAGAACGCCGCTGGGGATGGCAACGGGTAGCTTCGAAGGCACGTAGCTCAGATAGCGCGGCAGGTCGAGCTGGTCGAGCTTGAAGTTGATCGTCGAATCGCGACTGTCGGCAAAGGGCTTGGTCTGTCCGTCGATGCGCAGTGGGCTGCCGTCCACGCGCATGGCCAACAGCGGCTGCATATACACATCGACGCGGCTGGGCAGGTTCGCGATGAAGGGAATGCCAAGCTCCAGCTGGTCGATGCGATGTTGGGCGTTCTGCACCTTGTCGTCGAACTGGATGTCGCCGTTGTGAACGCTGATATTGGCCAGGGCAAACCGCGTGGGCGGCGAGGGCGGCTCGCCGGGCTTGGCCGCGAAACGGTCGAGAAGGTCGCTGAAATTGAATTCCTGCGGTGCGGTGCGGGTCATGCGGATCTGCGGATGCTGCACTGTCAGCTCGTCCAGCACCGGGGTCATGCGGAACACTGACCCCCAGGATGCATTGACGACGATCTGGTCAACATCGACGAAGGGTGACGTGCCGTTTTTTTCGCCGATGTGCAGCTTGTCCAGCTCTACCCGTAGCGTGTATGGATTCAGGTGGATGGCATCGACCGTGACCGGTCGCCCGAGCATTGCCGTTGCCCGGCTTTGCAGCTGGCTCTTGATCAGCGAAGGGGCGGCGAAGAACCCCAGCAAGCCGAACAGAACGATCAGGCCAAGCAGGATAAGGAGGGTCTTGCGCAGGCGATGCGAGCGATAGAGCTTGACGGCACGTTCGCGGCCGGCCGCGAGGCGGGAGTTGCCGATGGGGTCATTCATGACGGTCGATGCTCCGCTGACATCGCGAGCCGACGGTGTATGGCTGTGCTGCCGTACACGTCCCGAGAACTGCCGGCCTGCCTTGCTGGAGTTTACTCAGGTTGGAGGGGGTAGGGGCAAGGTCGGATCCGGCAATTTCGCCGGCCTGCCTTGCCCACTCTCCCTCAGCGCGCTTGGCCCTTGCTCAATTCCAGGAACAGACCACTTTGCCGCAATTGCCGGCATCCATCAGGTCGAAGCCCTTCTGGAAATCGTCGATGGCGATCTGGTGCGTCAACACCTTCTGCAGCGGGAAGCCGGTAAGGACCATCTGGGTCATCTTGTACCAGGTCTCGTACATGCGGCGGCCGTAGATGCCCTGCAGGGTAAGGCCCTTGAAGATCACCTTGTCCCAGTCGATGCCCGCGCCGCGCGGCATGATGCCGAGCATGGCCACTTTGCCGCCGTGGTACATGCAGTCGAGCATGTCGGCGAAGGCGCGCGGGTTGCCGCTCATCTCCAGGCCCACGTCGAAGCCCTCGATGTGCAGGTCCTTCACCGTGTCTTTCAGCGACTGCTTGGACACGTTCACCACGCGGGTGGCCCCCATGTCGGCGGCAAGCTTCAGGCGATAGTCGTTGACGTCCGTTACTACGACGTTACGCGCGCCCACGTGCTTGGCGATGCCGGCGGCGATGATGCCGATGGGGCCGGCGCCGGTGATCAGCACGTCTTCGCCGATCAGGTCGAATTCCAGCGCGCAGTGCGCGGCGTTGCCGTACGGGTCGAAGAAGGCGGCCAGTTCCGAAGGGATCTGGTCGGGGATGGGCCACAGGTTGGAAGCCGGCATCGTCATGTACTCGGCAAACGCGCCGTTGCGGTTCACGCCGATGCCCACGGTGTTCGGGCACAGGTGCTGGCGGCCGGCACGGCAGTTGCGGCAATGGCCACAGACGATATGGCCTTCGGCCGAGACGCGGTCGCCGATCTTGTAGCCGGTGACGCCAGGCCCGATCGCCGCGATGCGGCCGACGAACTCGTGGCCGATGGTGAGGCCGGGCTTGATCGTGCGCTGGGACCATTCGTCCCACTTGTAGATGTGCAGGTCGGTGCCGCAGATGGCGGTTTTTTCCATCTTGATCAGCACTTCGTTGGGCCCGGCTTCCGGTACCGGCACTTCTTCCATCCAGATGCCCTGTTCGGGCTTGCGCTTGACCAGGGCTTTCATCGTCTGCTGCATAGGTATGGATCCAGGCTAGCCCGTCAGGGAGGGACGGGAAAGCCCTAATTATAGAGGCAGCGGGCGACGGTTTTCGTGCGGCGCAACATTGCCTGCCCCGGGAGTTCGAAACAGCCCTGGCAAGCACATGTCAAGGGAAGGCAGGCGCAGGATTCCTTGCCCTAGGCCCTATCAAGGTTCTCTATTTCCCCACATCCGGCGCAGCGTGCCGTCGCGAAGGGCGAAATGATGATAAAGCGCTGCGGCGACGTGCAGTGCTACCACGACCCAAACGATCCATTCGCCAAGAAAATGATGGACCGCATCGATGGGCGCCTCGAATGTCTTCCAGTCAAAACCAAAAATGTCGCTCAACCAGGCGAACATCGGAGAACTGCCGAATCCAGGAAAATAGAATATCCACAGATCAAAGCCCTTGTTGGTTCCCAGGTAGCCTGTGAGCGGCATCAGCAGCAGGAAGATATACAGCGACGCGTGCGCCATTCGGGCCATGACGTGGCCCACGGGAGATCCGGGAAGCTCGCGCGGCTTGACGCCGGCAAGGCGCCATACCAGCCTGGGAACGGTGAGTATGCCAACCAGCAGGCCAAGCGCCACATGTCCCCTGAGCAGGGGGAAGTAGTTTGGGTGTTCGCGTGTTGCGATCCAGAGCGCGCTATAAATTACGAGGTAAGCGGCAAGGAATGCAGCCGCCGTGCTCCAGTGAAACCATCGAGCGACTGTGCCGTAGCCCTCGGAAGTATTCTTAAGTGTGCTTTTCATGTACTGCATCCTGCAGATCAATCCAACTCAACCGCGTTATTTAGCATCATCAGAATTTAAGTCAACCGCAACAGGCCACGGGGCTGAATAGCAGTTCAGGGCATGCCCGGTGAAACCGGTTTCTATAAGCGCGATTTCGTGCATTGCCATGTTGCCCCCGGCGACGGGAACGCCTAAGGTCGCATCTTTATGCGAACCCCTTGAATCAGGTAAGGAAACATGATGCAACTGAAGCGACTGCTGCTTCCGGCCGTGATGGCCATGGGCTGGACTGGCGCGGCCGATGCCGACGAAGGCATGTGGCTGCCATCGCAGCTGCCCTCCATCGCCAAACCCCTGGCCCAGGCCGGATTCAAGGGCGATCCGGCTGAACTTGCCGACCTCACCCGGCCGCCGCTTTCGGCCGTGGTCAAGATCGGTGGCGGCACCGGGGCTTTCGTCTCGGCCGACGGCCTGGTGGTGACCAACCACCACGTGGCTTTCGGAGTGATCCAGTACAACTCCAAACCCGACCGCGACCTGATTACCCAGGGCTACGTGGCGGCCGATCGCGCCGGCGAGCTTCCAGCCAACCCCGACTACCGGCTGCGCGTGACGGTGGGCTTCGACAAGGTCACCGACAAAGTGCTCGCAGGTGCCCGCGGCACCACGGGCCGCGCCTACTACGACGCCGTGGACGCGGCCAGCAAGAAGCTGGTGGCCGAATGCGAGCAGGGCGAGGGCGTGAAGTGTTCGGTCGCCAACATGTTCTATGGCACCGATTTCTACCTGGTGAAGCAGTTGGAGCTGCGCGACCTGCGGCTGGTCTATGCGCCGCCGCGCGCGATCGGCAACTACGGTGATGAAGTGGACAACTTCGTCTGGCCGCGCCATGCCGGTGATTTCACCGTACTGCGCGCCTACGTGGGCAAGGATGGAAAACCCGCCGACTATTCGCCGGACAACCAGCCTTACCATCCACCCGCGCACCTGCAGGTGGCCCACAGCGGGGTGGCCGAGGGCGACTTCGTCATGCTGGCCGGCTACCCGGGCATCACCTATCGCCACCGCACCGCCGATGAATTCGCCGACCAGGTGCAGTGGCGTCTGCCGACCACGGTGGATCTGCTCACTGAACTTCAGGACGTGATCGAAGCGGCCGGCAAGAACGACAAGGACGCTGAGATTCGCTACGCCTCGCAGCTGCAATCGCTGAAGAACGTGATCAAGCGCTACTCCGGGGAACTGGAGGGCCTGCGCCGCAGCGATGCGGTGACCGTGCGCGCCGAGGACGAGAAAGCCATGCTCACCTGGCTTGCGGCCCGGCCCGACGGTGCCGCCACCAAAGCTGGCATCGATGCGCTCTCCGGCGTGCTCGATGCCGGCAAGGGCGTGCGTGCGCGTGACCTGGTCGTGGGCGTATTCACCTCGCAAACCCAGCTGATGCGCGCCGCGCTGTCGATCGACCGCCTGGCGGTGGAGCGTGCAAAGCCAGATGCCGAACGGGAATCTGGTTACCAGAAGCGGGACGAGGAATTGATCCGCAGCCAGTTGAAGCAGGTCTCGCGCCGCTACCAGCCGGCGGTGGAGAAAGCACTGATTACGGTGGTGCTCGCCCGCTACCAGAAGCTGCCCGATGCCGAGCGCGTTGCGGAGTTCGACAAGGCTTTCGGACGTACGCCCGAAAGCCTGAAAACAGCCCTGGACAAGATCTATGGTGCCACGAAGCTGGGTGACGAAGCCACGCGCCTGAAGTGGTTCGACGCGGCACCGGCCGAGGTGGCGGGTGCCGACGATGCGTTGCTGGCGCTCTCTCGCGCCCTGCGTCCGGCCTTGCTGCGCATGGACGACGAACGCAAGGCGCGCGAAGGCGACCTGATGCGCCTGCGCCCGACCTACATGCATGCCTTGATCGCTTACCGGCAGTCGCAGGGCAAGGCCGTATATCCGGATGCCAATGGCACCCTGCGCGTGAGCTATGGCAAGGTCACGCCGCTCAAGGCACGCGACGCGGTGACGTATGCACCGCTGACCACCGTCGAAGGCATCGTGGAGAAGAACACCGGGAAGATCCCCTTCGATGCGCCCGCGCCGTTGCTGGCGGCCATCGGCAAGCGTGACTTCGGAAGCTACGCGGATGCAAAGCTTGGCAGCCTGCCGGTCGATTTCCTCTCCAATCTCGATACCACCGGCGGCAACTCCGGCTCGCCGGTGCTCAATGCCCGCGGCGAGCTGGTGGGGCTGAACTTCGACAGCAACTGGGAAGCGGTCAGCGCCAGCTGGATGTACGACCCGCGCTACAAGCGGGCAATCCACGTGGACATGCGCTACATGCGCTGGCTGATGGACAAGGTGTACCCGTCGCCTGGATTACTGCAGGAGCTTGGCGTGCCGGCAGGCAAGGGGCACTGACCGGCTACCATGCCGCGCATGCCTCGCGACTCACGCCCTCCTGCCATCTTCCTGATGGGTCCGACCGCCTCGGGCAAGACGGCGCTGGCATGCAGCCTGGCCGATCAATTCCCGGTAGAACTGGTGAGCGTGGATTCGGCGCTGGTATACCGCGGCATGGATATCGGTACCGCCAAACCCGACAAGGCAACGCAGGCCCGTTACCCGCATGCGTTGATCGACGTCCGCGATCCAGCGCAGCCTTATTCGGCGGCCGATTTTGCCGCCGATGCGGTGCCTGCCATGAAGGCCATCACCGCCCGGGGCAACATCCCCTTGCTGGTGGGCGGCACCGGGCTGTACTTCCGCGCCCTGCACGAGGGACTTTCCAACCTGCCCGAAGCCGCCCCCGACGTGCGGGCACGCTTGGCGGCCGAGGCCAGCCAGGTGGGCTGGGCCGCCATGCATCAGCGGCTGGTCCAGCTGGACCCCATCGCTGGCGAGCGGATCAAGCCCGGCGACGCCCAGCGTATCCAGCGTGCCCTGGAAGTGATCGAGCTCACCGGCCGCCCCTTGAGCGAGCAGCAGCAGTCCACGCGTGCGCCGTTCGGCTGGCGGGTCCTGAAGCTTGCCCTGGTGCCCGCCGACCGTGGCCCCCTGGCCGAACGCATCGCCATCCGCTTCGACCAGATGCTGGCCGACGGCTTCCTGGACGAAGTCCGCCAGCTCCGGGCGCGGGGCGACCTGCATCCGGACCTGCCTGCCATCCGGGCGGTGGGCTACCGCCAGGCATGGGAGCATCTGGACGGCGCCACGTCCTTGCCTGAGTTCCGCGATCGGTGCGTCTTTGCCACCCGCCAGCTGGCCAAACGGCAGCGGACCTGGCTCCGGGCCCAGCTCGATGCCCGGGTTTTCGACCCGGACCGTGGCGGTTTGGACGCGTCTGTGACAGCTGCCACCCGGCTTTTCGTCCCACTTTCGGGGGCGTGACGCAGACCGCTTTCTAACGCGATTTAAAAGCAGTTAAGATTCCAAACACTTGGGGCCGGGGCGCCGAAGGGCGTCTTTTTTACCCGGTCCTGTCGGTTGGCGAGGGGAGAAGAAAAAATGTCCAAAGGGCAGTCGTTGCAAGACCCGTTCCTGAACACCATGCGCCGTGAGCGCGTTCCGGTGGCCATCTACCTGGTCAACGGCATCAAGTTGCAGGGCACCATCGAGTCGTTCGACCAGTTTGCGGTGATGTTGCGCAACCAGGTCTGCCAGATGGTCTACAAGCATGCCATCTCCACTGTCGTGCCCAGCCGCAACGTGCGGGTGGGCGGCCACGAGAACCATGCCGAGGGTGGCGTGGCCGGGATCGAAGCGGACGCTTGATACTGGCCCTGTCCGCCTACACCCAAGGAGGCTACGGGACGATCCGTAGCCTCCAGGCGGAACAACCTTAGTGTTCGATAGAAAAAAGAAAGGCGAACGGGCTTTGCTTGTGCTTCCGCATTCTCGCGGCACGGGCGACGGCGTTCGCCGTGGGGAAGAATTCGCCGAACTGGTCCGCTCGGCCGGCGCCGAAGTGCTCGGCCACGTGGCAGCGCGGGTGGAAGATCCCAATCCCCGTTATTACATCGGCACCGGCAAGGCCGACGAGGTTGCCGAAGCCGTGCGTGCGCTGGAAGCGGACGTGGTCCTGGTGGACCACATTCTTACCCCCGTCCAGGAACGCAACCTGGAAAAACACCTCTCCGTGCGCGTGGTCGACCGCGCGGGATTGATCCTGGACATCTTCGCCCAGCGTGCCCGCTCCCATGAGGGCAAGCTGGAAGTGGAACTGGCCCAGCTCAAGCACCTGGCCACCCGACTGGTCCGCGGCTGGACGCATCTGGACAGCCAGCGCGGCGGTGCCATCGGCCTGCGCGGCCCTGGCGAAACCCAGCTGGAAACCGACCGCCGCCTGCTGGGCGAGCGGGTGAAGATGCTGACCAAGCGCCTGGAGAAGGTGCAGACCCAGCGCACCCAGCAGCGGCGCTCGCGCCTGCGCAACACGGTGCCGCGCGTGGCCCTGGTGGGCTATACCAACGCCGGCAAATCCACCCTGTTCAACGCCCTCACCACTGGTGGCGTGTACGCGGCGGACCTCCTGTTCGCCACGCTCGACCCCACCGTGCGCAAAGTGGACGACCTCTCCTGCGGTCCGGCGGTGCTGGCCGACACGGTCGGCTTCATCCGGGAATTGCCGCACGATCTGGTCGCGGCCTTCCGCGCCACCCTGGCCGAGGCCCGCGATGCGGATCTCCTTCTGCATGTCAGCGACGCGGCCGACGAAGAGCGCGAACTCCTGCGCAGGGTGGTCAACGGCGTGCTGGAGGAAATCGGCGCCGGCGACGTGCCGCAACTATCCATCATGAACAAGATCGACCTGGCGGGCCTTCCTGCCCGGGTCGATCGCGACGCCGACGGCAAGCCTTCCCAGGTCTGGCTGTCCGCTGTCACGGGCGAGGGCCTGGAAGGCCTGCGGACGGTGCTTGGCGAGCTGCTGGGCGGTGAACGAGTCCATGCCACGGTGTCCTTGTCACTGGGTGCCGGCCGATTGCATGCCCGGCTGAAGGCGGCTGGAGCGATCACCGCCGAGCGCATCGACGATTCAGGCTGGCACCTGGACCTCGACGCTCCGCGCAGCGTCCTGGCTCCCCTGGCCGGTGGCGACGAGCACGCCGCGCCGTTGCGGCAACTGCTCGAGGCCGAGGCCCCCGTCGAGGCCTGAAATCCCCGCAGGCTTGGGCCAAGTGCCGGACTTATCTGGTAAGATTGACCCCGTTTGCGTTCTTAAAATGGAGTATGCCGCCCATGGCATGGAACGAACCCGGCAACGGCCAGAAGGATCCCTGGAACCGCCAGCGGGCCAGCGGTCGCAAGACCGACATCGATGGCCTGCTGAAGAACCTCAAGTCGCGCTTCGGCCGGTTGGGTAACAGCGGGGGTATCGTCACCGTGGTGCTGGCGATCCTGCTGGCCTGGCTGCTGCTGTCCAGCTACGTCATCGTCGGCGCCCGCGAAGTGGGCGTGGTGCTGCGTTTTGGCGAGTTCTCGCGGATGCTGGGCCCGGGCTTCCACCTGAAGCTCCCGCGGCCGTTCGAGACGGTCACCCGCGTGCAGACGACCCAGGTGCAGTCGGTGTCGGTCAACGCCCGCATGCTTACCAGCGACGAGAACATCATCACGGTGGACTTCAACGTCCAGTTCCAGGTGTCCGACGCGCGCAAGTTCCTGTTCTCGCTCGGCGAGCCGCCGCCGGATACGCTGCGCCTGGCCGCCGAAGCCGCCGTGCGCTCAGTGGTGGGTGCCAACGACATGGACAACATCCTGACCAGCCCCGGCGACCTGCCCGCCGCCGCCGGTACAGTCGCTGCGCCGGCCGCTGCCCCGGCCACCGCTGCGATCGAGCCGAAAACGCGTGAAACCCTGCAGCAGCAGATCCGCTCGGCGCTGCAGAAAACCCTCGACAGCTACAACTCGGGCCTGGTGGTCAACGACATCAGCTTCCAGAACGTGGCCCCGCCGGCGGAAGTGAAGGACGCCTTCGACGATGTCAACGCCGCGCGTGAAGACAAGCAGCGCAGCGAGAACGAGGCCCGCACCTACGCCAACAGCGTGCTGCCCGACGCCCGCGCCCAGGGCGCCCGTGTGGCGGCCCTGGCCGAAGGCTACCGCGCCGAACGCGTGGCCCGGGCCACCGGCGACACCACGCAGTTCAACCAGTTGCTGAAGGAGTACCGGGCCGCGCCAGGCGTCACGCGTCGTCGCCTGTACCTGGAAACCATGGAGCAGGTGATGGCCAACAACGCCAAGGTGGTGGATGGCAGCAACGGCAAGAACATCATCAACTTGCCGTCGGAACGTAACTCCGGCACCGGACGCTCGTTGACGGGCGTGGTGCAGTCGGCGGCCAGCGCCGTGGATGCCAATCCAGCGCAGGAGGCCAAGCCATGAAGATCGTCTACGCCTTCGTCGGCCTTCTGGTAGTCCTGCTCGGCCTGAACAGCGCCTTCGTCGTCAGCGAAGGCCAGAGCGCCCTGCTGCTGCAGTTCGGCCGCATCATCCGTGCCGACTACACTCCCGGCCTGCACTTCAAGCTTCCCGTGGTGCAGCAGGTGGTGTTGCTGGATAACCGCATCCTGAACCTCGATGCCCAGCCGGAACGTTATTTCACCTCCGAGAAGAAAAGCATCAACGTCGACTTCTACGTGAAGTGGCGGATCGCCGACAACGCCGCCTACTACCGCGCCACGGCCGGCGAGCAGTTGCAGGCCGCGCAGCGCCTGATCCCGATCGTCAAGGATGCCCTGCGCTTCGAGTTCAACTCCCGTCCGCTGCAGGCGGTGGTGGCCAATGGCCGCGACGACATCACCAATCGCGTGCGCAACCAGACCGACGCCGCTGCACGCCGCAGCCTGGGCATCGAGGTGGTGGACGTGCGCATCAAGCGCATCGAACTGCCTGACGAAGTAAGCGACTCCGTATACAAGCGCATGCGCGCCGAGCGCCAGCAGCTGGCCCAGGACCTGCGTTCGCGCGGCAAGGAAGCGGGCGAGCGCATCCGCGCCGATGCCGATCGCCAGAAGGCGGTGCTGCTGGCCGACGCCGAGCGCGAGGCCGCCACGGTGCGTGGTGACGGCGACGCCCAGGCGGCCGCCATCTACGCGCAATCCTACGGACAGGATCCGGACTTCTTCGATTTCTACCGTAGCCTGCAGGCCTACCGCACCTCGTTCCTGGACGGGAAAGGCGTGCTGGTGCTGAAGCCCGAGTCGGATTTCCTGCGGTATTTCAATGATGGCGGAGCCAAGGCGCGCTGATCGTCGGCGCACTGGCCACACCTGGACGTTTTTCCATTTCTTTGCGAGCAAGAGAGCCATGGGTAAATCAGTAGTCATCCTCGGTGCCCAGTGGGGCGACGAAGGCAAGGGCAAGATCGTCGACCTTCTCACCGAGCGCGTGGCCGCCGTGGCCCGTTTCCAGGGCGGCCACAACGCCGGCCATACCCTGGTGATCAAGGGCAAGAAGACGGTGCTTCACCTGATCCCGTCGGGCATCCTGCGCGACGACGCGCTCTGCCTGATCGGCAACGGCGTGGTGCTGTCGCCGGCCGCGCTGATGAGCGAGATCGCCGAACTCGAGGGCCAGGGCGTGGACGTCCGCCCGCGCCTGAAGATCTCGCCGGCCACGCCGCTGATCATGCCGTACCACATTGCCCTGGATAAGGCCCGCGAGATCGCTTCCGGCGCCAAGGCCATCGGCACTACCGGCCGCGGCATCGGCCCGGCCTATGAAGACAAGGTCGCCCGCCGTTCGATCCGCGTGGCTGACCTCATGTACCCCCACGAGCTGCCCGAGAAGCTCAAGGCCGCGGTGGAGTACTACAACTTCGTGCTCACCCAATGGCTGAAGGCTGATCCGGTCGACTACCAGACGGTGCTCGACGAAGCCCTGACCTGGGGCGAGTACCTGCGCCCGATGATCGACGACGTCGCCACCATCCTGCACGACGTGCGCCGCGACGGCGGCAACATCCTGTTCGAAGGCGCGCAGGGCGCGCTGCTGGACATCGACCATGGCACCTACCCATACGTCACCTCGTCCAACACCACCATCGGCGGTGCGCTGGCTGGTACCGGCGTCGGCGCCGCCGACATCGACTACGTGCTCGGCATCTGCAAGGCCTATGCAACGCGCGTGGGCAGCGGTCCGTTCCCCACCGAACTCAACGATGAAATGGGCGAGCGCCTGCGCCGGGTCGGCAACGAATTCGGCGCCAGCACCGGCCGTCCGCGCCGCTGCGGCTGGATCGACCTGGTGGCCCTGAAGCGTGCCGTGCAGATCAACGGCATCAACGGCCTGGCCATCACCAAGCTCGACGTGCTCGACGGCCTGGAGTCCATCCGCGTCTGCATCGCCTACGAATACCGCGGCAAGCGCCGCGAGCTGGCACCGCTCGACGCCGATGGTTGGGACGAGTGCAAGCCGGTGTACCTGGACTTCCCGGGCTGGGAAGAATCCACCGCCGGCATCCGCGACTGGAACAAGCTGCCCGCCGCGGCGCGTGCGTACCTGCGTGCGGTGGAAGAGCTCTCCGGCTGCCGCCTGGCCCTGGTGGCCACCGGTGCCGACCGCGACGACACCATCGTGCTGGACGATCCGTTCGCCGAGCGTGCGGGTAATTGCTGAGGCCAGGGCTTCAGAAGATAGAGCTGGCATGAGCAGCAAGGACGCTGAGATGATGTCTGCGAGCGAATACGCTTCGACTATCTATCTGTTCGCCAACGCAGCCAACGCAGCTCGTCTGCAGGCTGCCATGGCAGAGGCAGATGCATCCCTGCCGGTCGGCGCCCGTATCCTGGGACCGACCGGTTCGCCACCGGAATGCCATATCGTGGAATGATGCTGGGGGTCCATCCCACGCAGATCCCACGCATGAAAACAATCGGCCTGATCGGCGGCATGAGCCATGAATCCTCGGCGGAGTACTACCGCCTGGTGAACCAGGGCATGAAGGAGCGCCTGGGCGGGCACAACAACGCGCGCAGCGTGATGGTGACGGTCTGCTTCGACGACATCGTGCGTATGCAACAGGAAGGACGCTGGGACGATGCCGGCCAGTTGCTGGCGCAGGCGGCGGGGCAGGTCCAGGCCGCTGGCGCGGACTTCGTGCTGTTGTGCACGAATACGATGCACGAGGTGGCCGGCGCGATCGAGGAAGCGCTGCGCATACCTTTCATCCATATCGTCGATCCGACGGCGCTAGCACTGAAGACGGCCGGCATTACCCGTGTGGGCTTGCTTGGCACGCGCTTTACCATGGAACGTCCGTTCTATATCGATCGCCTGCGGGAGAAGCATGGGATCGAGGCGATCGTTCCCGATACTGCTGGGCGCGATGCGGTGCACGCATTGATCTACGACGAGCTATGCCATGGCGTGATCAGCGAACCTTCGCGCGAGGTGGTGTTGCGCGTGATCGATCAGCTGGTGGAACGGGGCGCACAAGGCATCATCCTTGGCTGCACGGAGTTGACGCTGCTGGTGCAGCCGGAACATACGACGACACCATTGTTCGACACGGCGGGTTTGCACGCGAACGCAGCCGTCGATCTTGCGCTTGCATCGGACATGCACATCGAAAACTAGGCGGGTTCGAACAACGGACTGGGCGGACGAACGCACCGGGCGACGCACCCTGCCTGGACGCCGATAAGGGAAGCGCCCAGGGCTGCTTCGGCAAGCCCGATACGCTCATCCGCTCACAAGGCTCACACCCCGCTTCATTGTTGGGGTGGGGGTGACGGGCGAGCCAGGGTCGAAAACCGCGCGTTGACGGCCGGGCATAAGCCCGCCTGGTCGCCCGCCGTATGACGGTGAACCTCGGGCCCCGCAGCCATGGCTGCGGGGCCCGACAACGCGCAGGTTTCGACACCCGACTGCCGGCACGCACCGGCAGCACGCGCATGTTCCGGATTTTCGCGGGACGATTCCATACGAATGGTCTCAAAGTTTTGGACGAATTCGTATCGCATATTGCTCAATGCTTAAGGCATTCGCGCATGAAGTGCTTTGCGCAAGTGGTCGCCGCAATGTCCGCCGCAGAAATGTTCAATCCAAAGAAAAACGCCGCTTTCGCGGCGTTTTCTTCAACCAACGTCGAGCTTGTCGAACGTCTTGGTCTTACGCGACATTCGGCTCGCTGAACGCCTCGATCTCACCCTTGAACGCTTCCAGCGGTACGCAGCTGCAGAACACGTTCTTGTCGCCGTACACGTTGTCCACGCGTGCCACCGGCGACCAGTACTTCTGCTGGCGCAGGCTTTCCAGCGGGAACGCCGCCAGTTCGCGCGGGTAGGCGTGCTTCCACTCACTCGCGGTGACCTGCGTGGCAGTGTGCGGGGCGTGCTTGAGCGGGTTGTCCTCGCGGTCGAGCTTGCCTTCTTCCACGGCGCGGATTTCGTCGCGGATCTGGATCATGGCGTCGATGAAACGATCCAGTTCGTGCAGCGATTCGCTTTCGGTGGGCTCGACCATCAGCGTGCCGGCCACGGGGAAGCTCAAGGTGGGGGCGTGGAAGCCGAAGTCGATCAGGCGCTTGGCCACGTCCTCGGCACCGATGCCGGTGGCGTCTTTCAGCGGGCGAAGGTCCAGAATGCACTCGTGCGCCACCAGGCCGTTACGGCCGGTGTACAGCGTGTCGTAATGGGCTTCCAGGCGCTTGGCGATGTAGTTGGCGTTGAGCAGCGCCACCTGGGTGGCCTTGCGCAGGCCCGAGGTGCCCATCAGGGTGATGTACATCCAGCTGATAGGAAGGATCGACGCCGAGCCAAAGCTCGCCGCGCTCACCATGCCGCCCTTGCCTTCTTCGCCGAAGGCGCGCGGCAGGAACGGGGCCAGGTGCGACTTCACCGCGCACGGGCCGACACCCGGGCCACCGCCGCCGTGCGGGATGCAGAAGGTCTTGTGCAGGTTCAGGTGCGAGACGTCCGAGCCCCACTTGCCCGGGCGCGCCACGCCGACCAGCGCATTCATGTTGGCGCCGTCGGTGTACACCTGGCCACCGTGCTGGTGCACGATGTCGCAGATTTCCACCACGTCTTCCTCGAACACGCCGTGCGTGGACGGGTAGGTGATCATCAGCGCGGCCAGGCGCTGGGAGTACTTCTCGGCCTTGGCGCGGATATCGGCGACATCGACGTTGCCGTTCGCGTCGCAACGGGTGACCACCACTTCCATGCCGCACATCTGCGCCGAGGCCGGGTTGGTGCCGTGCGCCGATTCGGGGATGAGGCAGATGTCGCGGTGGCCCTCGCCACGCGAGCGATGGTATTCGCGGATGGCCAGCAGGCCCGCGTATTCGCCCTGCGCGCCGGAGTTGGGCTGCAGGCTCACCGCATCGTAGCCGGTGCATTCCACCAGCATGGCTTCCAGTTCGTCGATCAGCTGCTTGTAGCCGGTGGCCTGGTCGGCCGGGGCCAGCGGATGGATGTTGGCGAACTCAGGCCATGTCACCGGGATCATCTCGGCGGTGGCGTTGAGCTTCATGGTGCACGAGCCCAGCGGAATCATGGTGCGGTCGAGCGCGAGGTCCTTGTCGGCCAGGCCGCGCAGGTAACGCAGGAGCTCGTGTTCGCTGTGGTGGGTGTTGAACACCGGGTGCTGCAGGTACGGCGTGTTGCGCAGCAGGCCCGGGGGCAGGGCATCGGCGATCTTGCCGTCCAGCGCGTCGATATCGGTGATGTGGGCATTGAACAGCGCCGCCAGCGCGATGACATCCTCGCGCGTGGTGGTTTCGTCCAGGCTGATGCCCACCGACGATGCGTCGATCGCGCGCAGGTTGATGCCGGCCTTGGCGGCGGCGGCGTGCACGGCGGCGGCATCGATGCCAACCACGTGTAGCGTATCGAAGAAGTCCGGCCCGACCGTGGCGCCGGCGTGGCGCAGCGACGCGGCCAGGATCGCTGCCAGGCGATGGGTGCGGCGGGCGATGCGCTCCAGGCCCTCGGGGCCGTGGTACACGGCGTACATGCTGGCCATCACCGCCAACAGCACCTGCGCGGTACAGATGTTGGACGTGGCTTTCTCGCGGCGGATGTGCTGCTCACGGGTCTGCAAGGTAAGGCGGTAGGCGGGCTTGCCCTCGGCATCCACCGACACGCCGATCAAACGGCCGGGCATGGAGCGCTTATAAGCATCGCGGCAAGCCATATAGGCAGCGTGCGGGCCGCCGAAGCCGAACGGCACGCCGAAGCGCTGGCTGTTGCCTACCACGATATCCGCGCCCCAGCTTCCCGGGGAGGCGATGACGGTAAGGGCCAGCAGGTCCGTGGCAACCGAGACCAGCCCGCCGCGCGCGTGCACCGCATCGGCCAGTGCCTTGTAGTCGTTCACCTGGCCGAAGGTGTTGGGGTATTGCAGCAGCACGCCGAAGCAATCGGTGCCGGCGGCGTCGGCATCGTCGCCCACGACGACCTCGATGCCGATGCCATCGGCGCGGGTGCGCAGCACTTCGATGGTTTGCGGGTGCACGCCTGCGGACACGAAGAACACCTTCGACTTGGCCTTGGCCGAGCGACGCGCCAGGGCCATGGCCTCGGCGGCGGCGGTGGCTTCATCCAGCAGGGAGGCGTTGGAGATGTCCATGCCGGTGAGGTCAGCGACCATCGTCTGGAAGTTGATCAGCGCTTCCATGCGGCCCTGGGAGATTTCCGCCTGGTAGGGGGTGTAGGCGGTGTACCAGGCCGGGTTCTCCAGCACGTTGCGCAGGATCACGTTCGGCGTGTGGGTGCCGTAGTAGCCCTGGCCGATGAAGTTGCGGAATACCTGGTTCTTGTCGGCGATGGCGCGGATGCGGGCCAGGGCCTCCACTTCGGTCATCGCGGCCGGCAGCGCCAGCGCCTTGGGCGAGCGGATCGACGCCGGGACGATGGCATCGGTCATGGCATCGAGCGAGTCGTGGCCCAGGACGTTCAGCATGGCGCCGATTTCAGCGTCGTTCGGGCCGATGTGGCGGTCGATGAAGGCGCCGTGGTATTCGAGGTCACGCAGGGAAGGGGAGCTGGACTGGGCCATGGGTTTCTCAGGGCATAGGGCACTCGTGCCGTGCCGGCACGTGGGGCGCCCCTCTGTCCTTTTGCCTGAGAGTTTGGAAGCCTTTGAAGCGGCTTCGTGCACCTTCGGCGCCGGGTTTGACCGGTCTCTCCAGAGTGTTGCAACGGGGCGGTGGTATGGGAGCCTGAGCGATTACGGGCGTTGCGCCTTCGGCAGCGATCCTTCGATCGCTTCTCCCACCGCGCCATGGCCGAAGATTATACAGCCGCCGGGCGCCCAGGACTCAAGAATTCTCGATGGGAGCCGTTATCATCCACGGATGGGGGCCGCCCCTTGGCAGGCCGCGAAATTCTTCATGACTGGACATTACAACCTCGCGCTGGTGGCCTGTTCCCTGCTCGTGGCCTTCCTGGCCTCGTACACGGCACTGGACCTCTCCGGCCGCATTGCCATGGTCAGGACGACCCTTGCCCGGCAGGCCTGGCTATGCGGCGGGGCCTTTGCGCTGGGCGTGGGCATCTGGTCGATGCATTTCATCGGCATGCTGGCCCTGCGCATGCCCGTTGCCATGGGCTTCGATTTCCAGCTCACCGCGTTGTCGGGATTGATCGCGGTGGTGGTGTCCTACTTCGTGTTGTTGCTGGTCGCCACGCAGCGCCTGAGATGGCCGCTGCTGACCGTGAGCGGGGTTGCGCTGGGGCTTGGTATCGCCGGCATGCACTACACCGGCATGGCCAGCATGCTGATGATGCCGGGCATCGTCTACGACCCTTACTGGTTCAGCGCCTCGGTACTGATTGCCATCGGGGCCTCGATCGCGGCGATCAGTATTGCCCACGCGCTGAAGGACAGCCGCCAGAGCCAGCTGGTGTTCAAGCGCGCCAGCGCCGCGTCGGTGATGGGGCTTGCCATTGCCGGCATGCATTACAGCGGCATGGCCGCCGCCAACTTCCTGCCGGGTTCGATCTGCGGCGCGGCGTCGGACCTGAGTCCCAACGTGCTGGCCCTGGTGGCCGGTGTGATCAGTATCGCGATCCTGGTGGTGGGGCTGATGCTTTCGTACCTTGAAAGCCGCTTGCATCGCGATACGCAAAGATTGTCAGGCTCGATCAACCAGCTGAACAGCCGCCTGCTCCACATGGCCACGCACGATCCGCTGACGAGCCTCCCCAACCGGGTGACCCTGGGACGGCGCCTGGAGCAGGCGATCGAGGAAGCGCGCCAGCAGAACACCGAAGTGGCGGTGCTTTACGTCGACCTGGACGGCTTCAAGGCGATCAACGACTCCCTGGGTCATTCCTTCGGCGACGAGTTGCTGCGCGCCGTGGCCGGCCGTTTGTCGTCGGGCCTGCGCCGCGGCACCCTGGCGCGCGTGGGTGGCGATGAGTTCGTCGCCGTGGTCGAGCGCCTTGTGTCGCGCGATACCGCCATGCAGGTGGCCGAGCGTGCGATCGCCCGCATGCGCGAGAACTTCACCGTCAACGGTACGTCGTTGCGGGTGACGCCCAGCATCGGCATCGCCTTCTACCCGACCGACGGCGAAACGGTGGACGAACTCATCGCCAACGCCGATGTGGCCATGTACGGCGCCAAGGAAAGCGGCCGCAACGGTTTCCGCGTATTCGAGATGGACATGAAGCAGCGCTCCATCCGCATGCTCGATATCCAGCGCGGGCTGCAGACGGCCACCGAGGACGGCACGCTTTCGGTGCATTTCCAGTCCAAGCACGATGGTCCCAGCGGCAAGCTGACGGGTGCCGAGGCGCTGGCCCGCTGGACCCACCCGGTGCTCGGTTCGGTATCGCCCCTGGAATTCATCGGCGTGGCCGAGCGCACGGGTCAGATTTCCCGCATCGGGGAATGGGTGATCCGCGAGACCTGCCGCCAGATGCGCGAATGGCAGGACAAGGGCCATGCACCGATGCGCGTGGCGATCAACCTGTCGCCGCTACAGCTGTCGCAGCCTGATCTTGTGGACATGGCAGCGCAGATCGTTGCCGATGCAGGCCTGAAACCCTCGCTGATCATGTTCGAGGTGACCGAAACGGTCGCCATGCAGGATGCCGAGCGCACCGTGGAGATCCTGCGCGATTTCCAGGAGCGCGGCTTCGAGTTCGCCATCGACGATTTCGGTACCGGCTATTCCTCGCTGGCGTACCTGCAGAAGTTCCAGGCCAAGCAACTGAAGATCGACCGCTTCTTCACCCATTCGCTGGAGAGCGACAGCGTGGAGTCGAAGGCGATCGTCTCGGCGATCATCGCCCTGGCCCATACCTTGGGGATGGAAGTGGTGGCCGAGGGCGTGGAGACGCTCAACCAGGCCGAGCAACTACGTGCGCTCGACTGCGACCAGGTGCAGGGTTTCTACATGTCCTATCCGCTGGCGCCGGCGGCCTTTGAGGAGAAGTACCTGAAGGTCGCAAAGCCCCGGCTGAAGATCGGACCGATCCTGCCTACTGCAACAGGCGGTTGACGTCCTCGATGTCGTGCAGGTCGATCGTGCCTGCCGCCTGCTTGAGCAGCAACTTGTTGAGCACGAACTGGTGGCGCACCACGGTGTACTCGCTTTGTGCCTCGGCCAGCACCTGGATCGCCACCACCACGTTGGTAAGGCTTTGCGTGCCGATGTCGTTGCCCGCGCGCATGGATTCGAGCGACTTCTTTGCCGCCTCCACCGAGAGCTTGGCGCTGCTTACCTGCTCGATGCCGTCCACCACCTGGTTGTAGAAGTTGTAGGCGTCTCGCGCAGCCTGGCGGCGCTGGCTTTCCAGCACGCCCTGGTCCGCATCGCGCTGGTAGATCGCCTGGTGCACCTGCGATTGGGTCAGGCCGCCGCTGAACACCGGGACGCTTAGCGTCAGCCCCACGGTGGTGGTGCCGGGACCGTAGCCGGGGCCAATCTGGCCCGTATCGCCCTGGTTGACGTTCGACCAGGTACCGAACTTGTTGTAGCCCAGCCCCAGCGACAGCGTGGGCAGGTGGCCGGCGCGGGCGGCGCGGACCTTATGCTCATCAGCCTTGACGGTGTAGCGCGCGGCGAGGATGGTCGGATTGGTTTCCATCGCGGCATCCACCCAGGCCTTCGCGTCGGCCGGCGTGGGACCCTGCATCGGGATGTCCTCGCGCAGGGTCTTCAGGGTCTGCGTTTCCTTGCCGGTGATCTGTTCCAGCGCGCGGTTGGCATCCTTGAGCGCATCCATCGCGCTGATGCGCTGCGACTTGATGAAGTTGTAATAAGCCTGCGACTGGGTAACGTCCGCGGCCATCGCCAGGCCGTCCTTGAAGCGCTCGCTGGATTGCTCGAATTCCTTTTTGTAGGCGTCCTCGTAGGACTTGTCCACTTCAAGTTGTTCCTGCGCCACCAGCACGTTGAAGTAGGCGCTGGTGACGCGGATGTACAGGTTCTGCAGGGCGGCGCGATCGACTTCGTCCTGCGAATCGCGCGTGGACTGCGCAGCGCGGAGGTTGGCGATGCGCGAGAGGTCGATCACCGATTGGTCCAGCTGCGCGGTGAAGTCGCGCTGGCGCGTGTGGCCGGCGCCGGTGTTGACCGAGTTGCCGTTGACGATGGTGGTGCCGCCCGGGCCGCCATGCACCTGGTTGATATCCAGCCCTGCCGAAAGCTGGGGCAGCAGCGCCGCGCGCGCCTGCGGCACGCCTTCGGCGACGGCCAGCCGGGTGGCGTTGGACGTGGCCAGTACCGGGTCGTTGGCAATGGCCTGGCGGAACGCATCCATCAGGTCTTCGCCATGCGCCACCGGCGCGACCAGCAGGGAGCCGAGGATGAGGGGCAGCAATTTGATCCGCATGGAGGCTTGGGTTCCGGATAAGGGCATGGCATGCGAGGCAAGCGCCGTGCCATCGTTATGCGCAATGAAATTCTCTTTCCAGATCATTTACTTGGCGTGGTGGTCCGGGCATCCCCGCATGTCCGCGGACACCCTCGGCGGACATGCCACGGACAAGAAACCCGATATGCTTGGCCGATGACGAATTACCGTTTCCGGCAGGTCGACGTGTTCTCGGCTGAGCCTCTGAAAGGCAATCCACTGGCGGTGGTGCATGGCGCGGACGACTGGTCCGATGCCCGCATGGCCGACTTCGCCCGATGGACCAACCTCAGTGAAACCACGTTCCTGCTCGCCCCGACGAACCCGGCGGCGGACTATCGCGTGCGTATCTTCACCACAATGAGGGAACTCCCCTTCGCCGGCCACCCCACCCTCGGTACCTGCCATGCATGGCTCGAAGCCGGCGGCATCCCTCATGGCGAGCATATCGTCCAGGAATGCGAAGCAGGCCTCGTGCGCATCCGCCGCGATGGCAAGCGACTGGCATTCGCCGCGCCGCCCCTGCTGCGCTCAGGCCCGCTCGAGGACGATCTCGTCGAACGCATCATCGATGGCCTGGGACTGGATCCGGACGACGTCATCGGCCACCAGTGGGTCGACAATGGCCCCGGCTGGTCCGCCGTGCTGCTGCGCGATCGAGAGACGCTGCTCGACATCCGTCCGGACCTGGGAAAGATCCTCGGCATGAAGCTCGGCATCGTGGCGCGCTGGGGTGGCGAAGCGGACTTCGAAGTTCGTGCCTTCATCCCCGGCGACGGCATGCCAGAAGATCCAGTCACCGGCAGCCTCAACGCCGGCATAGCCCAATGGCTGATCGGCGCCGACATCGCCCCTTCGCGCTACGTGGCAAGCCAGGGCACCGTATTAGGCCGCGCCGGCCGCGTACACGTCCAGCAAGAAGGCAACGACATCTGGATAGGCGGCGATGTCGTGACCTGCATCGAAGGCGGCCTTACGTTGCCGTGAGGTCGCGCGGTCGCGCGTTCGCGAACCTCACCGTTCGGCCAGAGCGGGCGGGCGCCGTGGCGGTGGCTCCTGCTGCGGCGACCCTCGGGGGCTGCGCCCCCTCGGGACGGGCTTCGGCCGGGGGTTTTCGATTCGCCATCCTGGCTCAGCGAAAACGGCCGGCCATCCATGGCCGACCCCCTGCGGGCCTGATCCGTCCGAAGCCCTTCGCCTTCGCACGGAGCCGCCGCCACGGCGCCCGCCCGCTCTGGCCGAACGGTGAGGTTCGCTATAGGTGCGCGCCGGTCTGCATGAGAAGAAAGCAGGGGTCAGAGTAATTACTCTGACCCCTAGTCTGCGCGTACGCCGCCGAGCGCTATCAGTGCGCAGGCAAGAGACGTCAGCTTGTTGTCCCATCACGGGACCTCGGACTGTCTGGAGCAGGGGGGCATCAGCCTCGTCGGCGACTTGTGGAACCGAGCGCTGCGGGCGGAATGGGCCCGCAGGGGGCCGGCCTTGGCCGGCCGTTTTCGCGAAGGCCGCAGGCCGCCTCGAAAACCCCCGCCCGCAGCGCGGGCGCGCCGGGGCGCAGCCATAAGAAAAAGCCGCGCAGCGGCCTCTTCTCCCAAGCGCCGGTGTAACCGGAGCGACGAGGCTGATGCCCCCCGGCTCCCGCGACCACGCCCGAGATGCCCTCGATTTACGCGCGCTTGCGAGTGGCTTTCTTCGCGGAGGACTTGCGGGGCGCGGCTTTCTTGGCGGTGGTGGTCTTTGCCGTGGCGGGGGCGCGTGCGGGATCGATCAGCAGGGATTCGGCGGTGACGCCGCGTTTGCGTACTGCTTCGATGAACCAGTTGGGCTTTTTGCCGAAGCCGGTCCAGGTTTGCGTTGGGTTGGCGGGGTTGCGGTAGCGCGGTACGCCGGCGCCGACACGCTTGGACTTCTTCGTGCGTGCACCCAGCGCCGGGAAAACTTCGGCGAGTTCCAGGCCTTCGGCCTTGATCATGCCCTCGATGGTCTTGCGCAACGCCTTGACCTGCTGGCTACGGGCGCCTTCCACGCGGGACTTGGCATCGGCGATGAGGGCGTGCAGTTCCTTCGGAGAGAGAGCGTCGAGCTTGAGCGCCATGCGGTTTTTATCCTTGCTTATGCCAGATGGAAGCCTAAGCATAAGCGATTAAGCCTGTATAGAGCCTTTCACTTGCCTTCGGCGGCCTGGCGCATGGCCAGTGCCCGTGCTTCATCCTCGGCGGTGACGAGCTTCCGCTGCGCATCGAGCTTGGCACCCAGGATCAGCAGCACATAGTTATCTGGATCGTATTCGCGCAGCAGGGTGATTTCGCGCTGGGCTTCGTCCAGATCCTTGTCGAGGATCGCCCGGTCGATCTGGTCGGATGCCTGCGGGAACGATTCGCGCAAGGCTTCCTGGGCCGTGGCATTGGTCTTGTCCAGGTCAAGCACGCTCATGTAGTACTCGAAAGCGTTGTTGCCCTGGGGAGCGATCAGCCGGTTTTCACGGATCGATGTACGTGCCAGGCCCAGCAGTATGGCCGTGGGTGAGTCATCGGTATCGGAGGCATGGCTGCTGGACGCCTGGGTGGTGACCACGCCGGAGGTATCCGTGGCGGCCGCGGCATGGTGTCCACGCCATGCCACGCCGCCGATCACGGCAGCCACGAAAAGTACGCCACCGGCGATGAGCGCGCGTGGCAACGGGCGTTTGGAGGCGAGGATCATGGCACCTGCTTGCATGGCTTCTGCCGCGCGAATGCCGCGGGCAAGGGGAGTGCGCACGCTAGCCGGTGATTATTGCAATGATGTTGCCGGCATCGAAAAGTCGTAGTGGCCCGAGTCGACGGTGACGCACGCGCCACGCTCGCAGGCCTTGCCGACATGCACTCCGCGGGCCTTGTCCAGCGTTGTGCCCGATTCGGTGGCCTCGCGCAGGTTGTCCGTGGGCAAGCGTACGAGTGCCGTGGCGCCAACGGGCACATCCACCTTCAGTTCCAGTTGCGAACCGCGGCGCTGCCACGACACCGCGGCAGCGCCGTAAGGAGTCAGCACGCTGCCTCGCGCGTGGTCGATGAAGCCGGTGAACAGCGGCGCCACCTCGATGCTTCGCCAGCCCGGTTCCAGCGGTCGCAACCCGGCCACGTCGCCGAACAGCCAGTCGTCCGCGGTGCCAAGGAAATAGTGTCCCCACGAACGGGATGCCGCCTTCCAGTGCTCCCAGAGGCTCGTTGCGCCCTGTGCACGCCAGAAGCCCCAGCTTGGGAAAGTCACCTGGGTGGCCACGGCAAAGGCCTCGGCTTCGTGTCCGGTGTGGCTAAGCACCGGCAGGATGATCTTGGTGGCCAGCGCTCCGGTATCCAGGTGGTTGCCGCGTGCGCGGACATCGTTGGCAAGGTTCGCGGCGATCAAACCGCGATCGGCTTCCGGTGCAAGACCGAAGGCCAGGGCGAAGAGATTGTGGGCCTGGCGATAGCCCTGGTCGCCCTGGCCGCGATAGACATGGTCATGGGTGTCGTAGAACGCCTGGTTGAACGCCTTGCGGACCTTGTCGGCCATGCTGCGGAAGCGGGCGGCATCGCCATCCTTGCCAAGCACGTGCTCGATGTCGGCCATGGTCGTGGCCATCCGGTAAAGATAGGCGGTGGCGGCGACGCGTTTATCCTCGGGGGCGTTCTCGCCGTCCGGATCGGTTTCAGGGCTTACCCAATCGCCGAGTTCCGTCGTGGCGATGCCGCCCGGCGAACGGGAATATTCAAGGTCCACGTAGGCGGCCATGCCAGCTTCGTGATCGGCCAGCACGCGGACATCGCCATCGTGCAGGTACAGCGACCATGGCACCAGGATGTATGCGGCGTGCCAAGGCGGCGCACGAACATCGCCCCAGCCGGGATTGGGCGCGATCAACAAAGGGGCGCCCTCCGCATTGCGGGCATCGCTGATGTCGTCGACCCACTTGGCCAGCAGGGTGCCGGCATCGAGATTGCGCAGCATCATGTCCGCGCCCACCATCGCATCGCCGGTCCAGCCGTTCTTCTCGTACATCGGGGTATCGGTGGGGATGCCCTGCAGGTTGTTCAGCACGGTGTCCACGGCCGCGCGGTGGATCCAGTTGAGTAAATCACTCGCGCTGTCGAACGACGACGTCTCGGCGACATCCGAATGCACCACCTGCGCGGTGACGGCATCGCGCGCCGGCGCTCCACCGGGCCAGCCGCTGACTTCCACGTAGCGGAATCCCTTGTACGAGAATTTCGCATGCCAGCTTTCCTCGCCCTTGCCCGACAGCGTGAAGCGGTCGGTCTGGAAGCCTTCCTTGAAATAGTGGTGGCGATCCCGGACATCCACGCTGCCATCGGGAAGCAGCTTCTCGCCGTAGCTGGCGACGATGGTGTCGCCGGCGCGGCCTTTCACGCGGAACGTTGCCCAGCCGGCGATGACTCGCGGGAAGCGGAACACGTAGACGCCGGGCCTCGGCTGCGTCACTTCGTCGGCTGCGAGCGTGGTGGCCACGGTGATCGATGGCTGCGGCTGGGAGACCAGGCGACCTCGCGGCGCAGGCACGAGCGATGCCGCACGCCATGCGGAGTCGTCGAAGCCGGGAGTGTCGAATCCCGGTTGCGCATGGCGCGCGTCGTAGGTTTCGCCGCCGTAAAGATCATCGAGTAGGGTGGGGCCATCGATCAGCTTCCAGTCGTCGCCGGTGACAATGTCCTGGTGCTGACCGTTGGCGAAGTCGATGGCAAGCCTGGCACGTACGCGCGGTTCGCCGTGCCACGGTGCGCTGTCCCAATGCCAGACATCGGGGTTGGTCAAGCCATAGAAGCCACGGCCCAGTTCCATGCCCAGCACGTGCTCGCCTGCGCCTTGCAACGCGGCGGTGAGGTCGGTGGCCACATACTGCACGCGCTTGTCGTAATTGGTGAAACCGGGCGATAGCACGGCGCGGCCAACGGGTTTTCCGTCCAGCCTGACGTCGGCATAGCCGCCGGCAGCGACATAGAGCGTGGCCCTGGCCACGGCAGCTTCGATGGGGAACGGCCTTCGCAGCAGTGGCGCGGCGCGTGTGCCTGCATTGCCTTTGCCGATCCAGCGAGCACCTGCCCAGGCCGCTTCATCGGCAAGGCCGGTGGCGAGGCTTGCCGTGCGCGTGGCGTGGCCAGCACTGGTGTCGACATCAAGCTTCCAGAAATAACGCGTAGCCGATGCGAGGGGTGGCCCGGCGTAGGCATGGCCGAACGGTTCGGGCGAGGCCACGCGGCCGCTGTCCCATATATCGGGCTTGCCCGCATCGAGCTGACCGGGTGACGTAGCGACGGTAATGCGCCAGCTGCGTTGCGTGGCACCGCGTTGCGCGCTTTGCACCTGCCAGCTGAAACGGGGGTGCGTCGCATCGATCGCCAGCGGTGAGTCCTGGCTTTCCACGCGAAGGCGAGAAAGCGCAGCGTCGTCATGCACACCGGCACGGACCGACGAAACGCTTGCCACGCCCAGGGCGATGGCAAGCGGTATCACCCTTGTCCGGCGCTGCGTCAAGGCTCGATGCAGTCGAACTCGGGATTGGGCTTCACGTCGGCTTCGTAGTTCACGTCGGGACGCGCGAAACCGAACAGGTGCAGGAAGCCGATCTTGTAGCCGCGGTAATCGGTGGTATCGAAGAGGTTTTCGGTGGTGACATCGTCCCACTGCGCCGTGCACTCGTTCTGCACGTCGTCACGCAATTCCCAGTCGTCCAGGCGCAGGCGGCCTTCGTCGTCGACTTCCGGCACCGCGCCGTCGGTACGGTAGAGGCGATCGCGGAACAGGCGGTTGGCCTGCTCGATGGTACCTTCGTGCAAGCCCTTTTCCTTCATGATCTTGAAGACAAGGGATACGTAGAGCGGGATCACCGGGATCGCTGCGCTGGCCTGGGTCACCACCGATTTCATCACCGCGACCTGGGCTACCACGCCATGGTCGGATAAGCGCCGGGTGATCTGGTGCGCGGTGTCGTCAAGGTGATGCTTGGCCTGGCCGATCGAGCCGTGCCAGTAGATCGGCCAGGTGATCTGGGTACCGATATAGCTATAGGCCACCGTGCGGGCGTTCTTCGCCAGCACGCCAGCGCTGGCAAGCGCATCCATCCACAGGGCCCAGTCTTCGCCGCCCATCACCGTGACGGTGTCCTTCACTTCCTGCTCGGTGGCCGGTTCCACCGTCACCTTGATGATCGCGTCCTTGTTGGTGTCGATCGAGGTGGCCTGGTAGGCCTCGCCGATCGGCTTCAGCGCCGAGCGCACCAGTTCGCCGGTGTCGGGCAACTTGCGCACGGGCGAGGCCAGGGAATAAACCACAAGGTCCACCTCGCCGCCCATCTCGGCCTTGATGATCTCGATGGCGCGGGCGCGGGCCTCGTTGGAGAACGCATCGCCATTGATCGACTTGGCCCAGAGGCCTGCCTCGTGGGCCAGGCGCTCGAATGCGGCGGAGTTGTACCAGCCTGCGGTGCCGGTCTTGCTTTCGGTGGCAGGCTTTTCGAAGAAAACGCCGAGCGTGGCGGCACCGAAGCCGAAGGCCGCGGTGATCCGCGAGGCCAGGCCATAGCCGGTGGAAGCGCCGATCACCAGCACGCGCTTGGGACCATCGGCGCGGACGCCCTGGATGCGGGTGGCTTCGATCTGGTCGATGACGTTTTTCTCGCAGCCAACCGGGTGGGCGGTGGTGCAGATGAAGCCACGGACTTTCGGGTTGATGACCACGCGCTTTGATCCTGTGTTTGCGGAACGGGCATTTTAGCGGCAAGGCACCCGTGGCCGGGTACGCGGGCGTATGTTGGGCTGGCCGGGGGGAGGGCGGCCGCGTGACCCCCAAGAGGGATTTTCCACGCCAATTCTGCTAATCATGCGCTGCGCATCCCTCCGGCTCTCCTTCGCTGACATGACCCGACCGGCTCCCCTACCGTCAAACGAAAGCCGACGCATCGCGCGGCTACATGAACTTGCTGTCCTGGATACAGGGTCCGAGCCGCTGTTCGACGCGCTGGCCAGGGCTGCTGCCCTGGTCGCCGGGACACCGATCGGCATGGTGACCCTGGTCGACGCCCACCGGCAGTGGTTCAAGGCGAACCATGGCCTTCCCGGTGTCAGCGAGACCCCGCGTGAAGTGGCTTTCTGCGCCCATACCATCCTTGAAGACGGGTTGCTGGAAATTCCCGACGCGCGGGCTGACGAACGCTTCGCCGACAATCCCCTGGTCACCGGTTCCCCCGACATCCGTTTCTATGCCGGTGCGCCGATCAGCCTGCATGACGGGATGCGGATGGGAGCGCTGTGCGTGATCGACCGTGAACCGCGCCATCTCGATGACCGCCAGCGCGCCATTCTTGCCGAGCTGGCCCACGCGGTGTCCGAGGCACTGGACCAGCGCGCCCTGGTCATCGACCGCAACGCGGCGCTGCAGCGCGAAGCCGATGCCGGCGAGCGGCTGGCTCAGATCATCGACGGTACCTCGGCCGGCATCTGGCGCTGGAACGTGCAAACCGGCGAGCTGGAACTGGACGGGCGCTGGGTGGACATCATCGGCTACCCGCCGGTGGAGATGGCGCCTTACACCACCATCAGCCTGCCCACGCTAAGTGGGCCGTCCGCGTGGCAGCGCCTGGTGGAGCGCGCCCGGCGCCTGGCATCTTCCGGCAGCGACGAATTCGACGGGGAGCTGAAGCTGCGGCACAAGGACGGCCACGACGTTTGGGCGCTGTTCCGCGGCCGCATCACCAGCCTTGGGCTCGGCGGCCAGCCGCATTGGATCCAGGGCACCGCGATCGACATCACCGCGCGCAAGACCGCCGAGACACGCCTGCGGGCAAGCGAAGCATTCCTGGACCGCACCGGCCGCATGGCGGCCGTCGGCGGCTGGGAGATGGATCTGGAAACCTACAAGATCACCTGGTCGGACGCGACGTGCCGCATCCACGGCGTAGCCGAGGGTTATGCCCCTTCCATGCGCGAGGGCCTGGCGTTCTACGCGCCCGAGGCCCGCCCGGTGATCGAGGCGGCATTTACCCGCGCCATTTCCGACGGCACCCATTGGGACCTGGAGCTCCCCTTCGTCACCGCCGATGGCCGGGACATCTGGGTACGTACCCTGGGCTCGGTCGAGCACGAAGACGGCCGCGCCAAGCGGCTGGTGGGTGCGTTGCAGGACATCACCGTGCGCAAGCAGGCGGTGGAAGCCCTGGCCGAGAGCGAGCAGCGCTTCCGGCGCCTGTTCCAGAACAGCCTGGGCCTGATCTGCACCCATGACCTCGACGGCGTGATCCTCTCGGTCAACCTGGCTGCCGCACGCACGCTGGGATACCGCGTGGCCGAGATGATGGGCCGGTCCATGCTCGATTTCATGCGCAGCGAATTGCACGGGGCTTTTACCGCTTACCTGGAAAGGGTACGTGCCAATGGCGAGGACTCAGGCGTGCTGGAGCTCCTGGCCCAAGACGGCAGCCGGCATACATGGCAGTACAACAACATGCTAGATACCACCGGCCCGGAAACCTACGTGCTGGGCCACGCCCAGGACATCACCGAGCGGCGCGACCTTGAACGGCGGTTGCGCGAATCGGCGATCCGCGATCCGCTCACCGGTTGCTTCAACCGTCGTTTCCTCGCCGAGGTCGAGGCCGATCCCCGCCAGCGGATCACATGGGGCTGCATCGCCATCGACCTGGATCGCTTCAAGCAGGTCAACGATACCTATGGCCATCAGCGTGGCGACGAGGTGCTGGTGGCGATGGCGCAGTTCCTCCGCGCGCACGTACGGCCCGACGACGCCGTGGTGCGCCTTGGCGGGGATGAATTCCTGGTGATGTTGCGGGGCGCCGACGCCGAAGCCACGAACGCGATTGCCGCCCGCATGCTCGACGATCGCAGCCAGGCCCCGATCGGGTTCACGGTGGGGCAGGGCCTGCGGCATGCCGACAACACCCTGGAAGACGCCATTGCCGAGGCCGACCGCAAGCTTTATGAAGTGCGTGCTCAGCGGCCAGCCTACAGCCGGCACGCCAGCTAGCCCTCAGCCGGGTGCGCCCGGGCGGCGAACCGTCTAAACTCCCCGGAGAAACAGGGGGATATACGCGTGACGTCATTTGGTGTGGTGCTCGCCGGCCCAAAGGCCGGCCAGGCGGATGTCGACTGGACGCCCGTCGCCCGGGCCATGGGCCTGGACCAGGCAGCCTTCTCGGCAAAGGTACTTTCGGCGATGCCGGTGCTGGTGCGCCGGCAGCTGGACGAAGCCCTTGCCACCGAAGTGGCTGCCCGTCTGGCGGCGATCGGCGCCATTGCCGAGGTGGTTCCCGACCGCGACCCCTTCGTATACATCGAGCGCGAGGGTGCCTCGCTTGGGCCTGTGCCGCACGCCGCGCTCGAGCGATTCATCGTTGACGGCGAGCGTTACCGCCTGCGTAACACGCGCGAGTGGCAGGTATGGCAGAGCCCGGTGATGTCATCGCTGCCGGAGGAGGTTGAACCGACACCGCTCCCTGAAGCGATCGTTGACGATGTCGCCGCGGAACTCGACGTCCCGGTGGCTTTCGAGCCTCCAGCGCCACCACCGCCGCCCGTCGACGCCTCGGCATTCCCGCCGGCGTGGACGCAGCCGATCGTCGACGACCAGGCACCCGCCGAGCCGGTGGAAGCGAAGCCGCCACGCTCGTCGATCGCCGCCATCGCTGGCTATCTGGGCGTATTTTCGATCGTTCCCGGGGTGGGTCTGCTGGCGATGCTGGCGGGCCTGCTCGCCGTCCGCGACATTCGTCGCCATCCAGAGAAGCAGGGCATCGGCCGAGCACGCTTTGCCATCGCGGTCGGTGCGGTACTGTCCGTCGCATGGGCGGCGCTGTTCGTGCTGCGCGATGACATCCGCCTGCCGTCGACGTCGCAGGTCAACGAGGTCACTGCTGGACAGCTGGTGGCCGACCGTCAGGCCCCTGCGGCTCCGCGCCCGGCAGCTGCCGCGCCGGCGGTAGCCAATGGATCGCAGGCATCGCCCGCACCCGCCACGTCAACGCCTGCAGCCGCGCCATCGGCCGCGGTGTTGACGCCGGCGACGACCTCCAGCGCTCCCGCGCCTTCGTCGGCTGCCTCGGTCGCCGCCACTCCTGCACCGGCGTCTTCAGTGGCAGTGGTGGCGCCTGCGCACGTGGAGGCCGCCAGCGTCGCAGCCGAGGGCACCGGCCCTTCATTCGACTGCAAGAAATCGCTCTCCATGACCGAGACGGTGATCTGCGCCAGCAAGACGCTGTCCGCGCTCGACCGTGAGCAGGCAGCGGCTTTCAACAAGGCCCTGGCGCAAACCTCGGGCGATCGCTCCACCACGTTGCGCGAGGGCCAGGCCGGCTGGCAGCACGAACGCAACGAACTGTGCGGCAGCGATACCAAGTGCATCGAACGCTACATGCGCGCCCGCCTGGCGACGTTCGCGCCACCTTCGCCGCCGAAGGCTGCCGCGCCGCCTTCACCCTGAGGCGGCCTTGAAACTAGAAAACGTGGCGGAACACCCAGAACAGGCACGCTGCAAGCGCGATCGACGCGGGCAGCGTGAGTACCCAGGCCATCAGCATGCTGCGTACGGTGGCCCACTGCAGACCCGATCCCTGGGCGACCATGGAGCCAGCCACGCCTGATGACAACACGTGCGTGGTGCTTACCGGCATGCCGAAGCTATCGGCTGTGGCGATGGTGACCGCCGCCACCACCTCGGCCGACGCGCCCTGCGCGTAGGTCAGGTGCTCCTTGCCGATGCGCTCACCCACGGTGCGCACGATGCGGCGCCAGCCGACCATGGTGCCCAGGCCCAGCGCGAATGCCACGGCCACCTTGACCCAGGTCGGGATGAACTTGGTGCCGTTGTCCAGTGATTTGTGATAGTTGTCCAGCACTGCCTGGTCGCTCGGGCTGAACGCCGGCTGCTTGGCCTTGCCCATCACCCGCAGCGCTTCGGAGCTCAGGTACATGTTGTTGCGTACGTTGTTCACCGCGTTCTGGGGAACGTCGCCCAACGTGGGGCTCCGGCCGACCTGGTTGCTGATGGCGTCGGTAAGCTGGCCGAGCGCTGCGATGGTGGCCGGCTTCAGCTCGTGCGAATTGATGTAGCGCTCCAGTTCCGCGCGCGGATCGGTCGCCGGGGCGACGCCCGCGCTGTTGCGGGCGAATACTTCACTGGCCGAATGCGCTACCGCGATGAAGGTCTGTGTTTGGCTGGGCGTGACCGCGCGATTGAGCGCGTAGGCCGTTGGCACCGTGCCGATCAGGATCAGCATGATCAGGCCCATGCCCTTCTGGCCGTCGTTGGAGCCATGGAAGAACGACACGCCAGTACAGGTGAGGATCAGCAGGCCGCGTATCCAGAACGGCGGCGGTGCGTCACCCTTCGGTTCCTGGTAGAGCTCGGGCACCTTCACCAGCGAGCGCAGGAGCATCAGCAACCCGTAGGCCAGGGCAAAACCCAGCAGCGGCGAGAACAGAAGGCTCTTGCCGACGTTCCAGGCCGCGCCCCAGTCGACGGCGCTGGTGGCGTCACCGGAACCCATCAACTGGTTCATCACGCCCACGCCGATGATCGACCCGATCAGTGTGTGTGAACTGGACGATGGCAGCCCGAGGTACCAGGTGCCCAGGTTCCAAATGATCGCTGCGATTAGCAGCGCGAACACCATCGCAAAGCCCGTGCTCGAGCCCACGTCCAATACCAGGGCGATGGGTAGAAGTTGCAGCACCGTGTAGGCCACGGCGCCGCTGGAAACCATCACGCCGATGAAGTTCCAGCTGCCTGACCAGACCACCGCGAAGCTGGCTGGCAGCGCACGCGTATAGATCACCGTGGCCACCGCGTTGGCCGTGTCATGGAAGCCGTTGACGAATTCGAAGCCCAGTGCGATCAGCAGGGCGACACCCAGGAGGACGTAGGCAAGGGTAGGACTGGAGGGCACCACTTCCAGGTCGTGGCCAAGCTGGGAGGCCACGTAGACCGCCGCTGCCAGCAGGAACCCGCCAAACAGGCCGAAGCCAAGGTATCGCTGGAGGGGAGAGCCTTTGACGCCTTCGCCGAGGACCGCGCTGTTCATGCCGTTGCTCCGGGATCTACCTTGGGCCTCAGGAAGCAATAGCAGCCGATTGTGACCTCCCGGTGTCAGGATGGTCGGATGCAGCAACTGATTGATTGTCTTAAGTGTCATCAAAAATTCATTCAAGCCGTCAAGGGCAGCGTCGATATCCTGTCAACACTGTTCCTCGGCCTTACGCATGCCCCGCCTGGAAACCCCACCTTCGGGTTCGGACCCGACCTCGCTCCTTGACCAGGCCTTGTCTTCCGCTTACCTGCGTGCAGCCTTCCAGCCGGTGATCCGTATCCAGACGGGCGCGATCGTCGCTTACGAGGGTTTGATTCGCAGCGACTTGCCTGGTGCGGTGCTGACGCCGATCGACCTGCTGGACCTGGCCCGTGCCCGCGGCAAGCTTGGCGAATTCGAATTGCGCGCGGCGCGCTGCATCGCCACCGAGTTCTCGCGGCTGGCACTGGATGGGCGCCTGCTGGTGAACCTGAGCGCGCACGCGGTGCTGCACGACGGGATGCGGCCAGACGATGTGATCGATGCATTGACGGTGCCGGGGCTCGACTTCGGACGCATCACCGTGGAGATCACCGAGCGCGACATCGTCGAGAACGCCGCGGCACTCGCGCATGCCCTGGGTTACCTCCGCGCGCGTGGCGTGCGTATTGCCCTTGACGATTTCGGCAACGGCCATTCGAACTTCGAGATGTGGAACGAGGTGCAGCCGGAGATCGTGAAGATCGACCGTTACCTTATCAACGGTTTGTCCAGGAGCGCGGAGAAGCTCGCCATCGTGCGTGCCCTGTGCATGGTGGCTGAAACCCTTGGCGCGGAGCTCGTGGGCGAAGGCGTGGAAGAGGGTGACGACCTGTGCATGCTGCGCGAACTGGGCATTCCCTTCGCGCAGGGGTTCCTGATCGGGCATCCGGAAAGCAAACCCGTGGCTTCCGTCCCGGCGGCGGTGATGCAGGCGCTCGCCAGCACCAGCGTGCCGGTGCCGCCGCGTCCGCGCGGTCCGGTGAGCGCCAGGCCACTTAACGCCGAGCACCTGTTGATCCAGGCGCCGGCACTGGCGCCGATGCAGACCAACGAAGACCTCGTGCAGATTTTCAGCGCCGACGACCGGTTGCACGCCGTGGCGGTGGTGGAGGACGGGCAGCCGATCGGCATCGTCAACCGGCGCGCATTTACCGAGCGCATGGCACAGCCTTTCGCCCGCGAACTGTTCGGTCGAAAAAGTTGTACCAGCTTCATGAATGCCCATCCGCTACTGTGCGACGCAGAGCAGTCGCTGCAGAGCATGGCCGACATCCTCCGCGGTGAGGACCAGCGTTACCTCAGCGATGGCTTCGTGATCACCTCGCAGGGCCGTTACCTGGGGCTGGGCACCGGTGAGTCGCTGGTGCGGCGCGTGACCGAGATCCGCGTGGAGGCCGCACGCTACGCCAACCCGCTGACTTTCCTTCCCGGCAATATTCCCGTGACCGAGCATATCGCCCGGCTGCTGGAAGCCGGACGCCCATTCACCGCCACCTACTTCGACCTGGACCAGTTCAAGCCGTTCAACGACCAGTACGGGTATTTTCGCGGCGACGAGATGATCTGCCTGCTGGCAAGCACGCTTACCGGGGACCTGCGCCACGACTGTGACTTCGTCGGGCACATCGGTGGCGACGATTTCGTGGTGCTGTTCCAGGGCGACGACTGGCTCGACCGCTGCACGCAGATGCGCCTGCGCTTCAACCAGATGGCGCCGGCCCTGTTCGACGCCGCCGACCGCGCGCGTGGCGGCATCGAGGGCGAGGATCGCCAGGGCAGCCGCCGGCTCATCCCGATCACCACCGTGGCCGTTGGCGCGGTGAGCTTCGTCGACGAATTCCCGCGCCACGCCGAAGCCGTGGCAAGCCTTGCCGCCGCCGCCAAGCGCATCGCCAAGCGGGGCGCCGGCTTCCATGCAGTGAGCTACGAAGCGGAAGTACCTTCGCCGCAGCCGATCGTATAGGCGTTAATCCAATGGATCTACTTGACGAGCGAAATGGGACTTGATGCGTACCGGGCGATCGTGGCGTCGCTGGTTAGCAGGGTGATGCCTTCCACCGTGGCCTGCGCGATGAGGAGACGGTCAATCGGATCCTTGTGATGTTCTTCGAGATTCACCACGTAAGCGGCGTGGATGCTATTGATCGGCAACTCCACATAGCCATTGTCGGTAAGGCCCCGGCGAAAGACATGTGGGTCCACCTGGAAATCGGCCCGTTTAAGGTTGTTCTTGATGGCGACCTCAAGGATGCTTGCCGCACTGAAATAGAGCTCCGCCGTGGCGCTTTCGACGACCTTGCGAATGTTTCGCGATGCGGTTCCTTCGGCTAGCCACAACAGCAGGTGGGTATCGAGGAGGTACTTCATTCGTCGACGCCGAACATCCTGGCAATCTCGTCCCGGCCCATGTCGTTGAAAACCTCGGCCGTGGGAACCTTGATGGCTCCTGCAAGAAATCCGATCCGCTTTTGCGGGACATTTTCCACTGCGTTGAGCGCGACGAGTTTGGCAACGGGCTTACCCGCCCGGGCGATGATCACGGAATCGCCTTGTTCCGCCTGCTCCACGAGCTTGGAGAGTTGCGTCTTCGCTTCATGCATGTTGACAGTGGTGACCATGAGGCTTCCTTAGCTAACTAAGGTTAGTCTACCACGTCCAGTACGGTCCTGCTGTAGGCCGCTTTCCCGGCGCCCGTAGGAATCAGGTTGTCTGCACTGCCTGGGCGGCGGCCTTTGCGCCAGCCAGCTTCGGCGCGACCATCGGCACCGTCAGCATGGTGCTGGCCACCGCCATCAGCAGCAGCGCGGTGAAGGTTTCACTGCTGATCAGGTGCCGGTCCAGCAGTACGTTGACGAAGATGATCATGATCAGCGCCTTGGTTTGCAGCAGCCAACCGACGATCCAGATGTCGCCGCGCGCCCAGCCGAGCATCTTGCCGGCGATGCCGACACCGGCCAGCTTGCCGGCCACCGACGCTACCAGCAGCACGGCCGCGGCGATGAAAACCGAAGCGCCGCCGATCGACCAGTTCGTGCGCAGGCCCGTGGAGAGGAAGAACACCGGCATCACGGTGAGCAGCACATGGCGGCGGAGCAGGTCCATGTGTTCCTGGTTGAACCACTCCGAGTCGGTGACGACGCCTGCGAGGAACGCGCCCACCATGAAGTGCAATCCCGAGAAGTCCGCGCCGTAGGCGCACAGGGCGAGCCACACCATGCCGACGTACCAGCGATCGCTTTCCGGAATGCGGCGCATCAGCTTGCGATAGCCCATGGATACCGGCACCAGCAGGGCCAGGAAGATCGCCTGTTTGCCGACGCGGTCGAAGTCCAGCAGGATCAGCGCCAGTACACCCCAGATCATCACGTCGTCGAGGCTGGCATAGCGCAATACGCGCTTGCCCAGCGGTTCGCGCAACACGCCCAGTTTCTCGAGCAAAAGAATAAGGATCGGCAACGCCGTCACCGCGCAGGCCATGCCCACGCCCAGCACGAACTGGGTGTTCGTGCCTTGCGTGCCAAGCCAGCCGTCGCGCCATGCCAGGAGGCCCACCGCTGCCGCGCAGCCAAACAGCAGGGGTACGCCCAGGGCCAGCGCCGCCGTGGTGCCGCATTCCTTGCGCTGTGCCCAGGCAGCTTTGAGATCCAGTTCGATACCGGCGATCCAGACGAAGATCATCACGGCCCACCAGGCCACCCCGTTCAGCGCGGTCACCACGGCCGGGGTGAAGATGGTCTGGTAGTAGGCGGGGTAGGCGGCGCCCAGGATGCCCGGGCCGAGCAGGATGCCGGTGAGGATCTGCACCACCACCAGCGGCGCGTAGTAATCGGTACGGCCGAGCCTCCAGATCAGATATGGCACGGCGAATATGATCACCATGGCGATCAGGAAAAGCTCGGCACTGTTCATCTGTGGTCCCCAGAATATTCCGGGGACCGAGACTAGCGCAGGTTCATGCGAAGCGGTGAACCCTGGTCAGGTCCAGCTGTCGTCGCTGCCGCCGCCGTCGAAGCTGGAGTCGTCGCCACCGCCACCGCCGCCCCAGCCGCTGTCGTCGTTGCCCATGTCGATCGGCTGGTCGCGCAGGTCGTCGTAGGCCTGGCCGCGGCTGTCGCCGGCGTCGGTGCCACCGCCGACAAACCCGTTCCCATTGCGCTCGCCTTCTTCGCGGCGTTCGTGGTTTTCGTACATGTTCACCGCTGCGGCGCCGAGGGCACCGCCGGCCAGGCCACCCAGGAACGAACTGCCCATGCCCGAACCCTGGTTCTGCGGCGGATATCCCTGGCCCGGATATCCAGGCGGAACATTGGGATTGGGACCCTGGCCATACCCGTAGCCCGGGCCACCGGGCGGTGGCGCCTGCCGGCGACGCATCACCATCACGATGCCTCCGATCACCACCAGGCCCAGCACCCACGGCCAGATGCTCGTGTGGGGTTTTTCAACCTGGAAAGGGACAGGGGCCGCGGCTGCACCTGATGCCGCGCGCTGCGCAGGCGCTGCACGCGAGGGAGCAGGCGCGGTGGCCTGGCGCAGCTCTGCCTGGAAGTGCTGGAACTTGGCCGGATCGGTAAAGCCGATCTTGGGATCCAGTACCTGCGCCTTGTCCGCCTCGGTGCGCGCCTCGCCGATGTTGCCCTGGTGGGCCAACACCTGCGCCAGCACATAGTGCGCCTTGGCGCTTTGCGGATGCTCGGCGATGGCCTGGCGCAATTCCTGTTCGGCCAGGGGGTAATTACCCTGGGCGATGGCAGCCTGCACCGCCTTGGGCGAGTCGTCGGCGAATGCAGGGCCGATGGCCATGAATGCCAGGCAGAACGCGAACAAGAACTTCTTCATCTTTCGTGCCTCACTTGGGCTTATCGCCATGCGCGGATTCTATCCGTCCATGGTGGGGTGCCGGCGTGATGGTGCAAGGGCCCGGTCACCGTGACTTCAGGCACCCGTTGTCGGTAGCCGGCTGCCGGCCTATCCTGAAGAACTCGTCGTGAAGGGCTGGGCCGATGAATCGTGCATGCGCCGCAATTGTGCTGACTGGCTTTCTATTTATGGGTTCGGCATGCACCGCCGTGGCGCCCAAGACACAGGCGGCTTCCACGGTCGATGCGGGCGCCAAGGCCGCCGCCACACCGGCTGAGCCGACCAGCGAACAGCGGCTGGCGGAGGCGAAGAAACAATTGGCCGACTGGCCGAACCTGGCCCGCTACCACGATGACAACGAAACCGTCGCCAAGCCCGCCAAAGGCGAGCAGCGCGTGGTCTTCATGGGCGATTCGATCACCGATTTCTGGGGCCGCGGCCAGGGCGTGTTCTTTCCCGACAAGCCGTACATCAACCGCGGCATCAGCGGGCAGACCACGCCGCAGATGCTGGTGCGCTTCCGTGCCGATGTCGTCGCATTGAATCCCAAGGCTGTGGTGATCCTGGCCGGCACCAATGACATCGCCGGCAATACAGGCAAGGAGAGCGTGCAGATGATCGAGGACAACCTTGCCTCGATGGTCGACATCGCCCGGGCCAACCACATCAAGGTGATCCTGGCCACGGTGCTGCCGGTAAGCGACTACTTCGATCCGAACCAAAGCAGGAACCGCCCGCCGGAGACGATCAAGGAACTCAATGCCTGGATCCGCGACTACACCCGGCGCGAGCACCTGGTGCTGCTCGACTACTACCCGGCGATGCTCGACGAGCAGGGCGTATTCAAGAAGAGCCTGACCTTCGACGGCCTGCACCCGAATGCCGCGGGCTACGACGTCATGCGGCCGCTGGCGGCCAAGGCGATCGCCAAGGCACTGGGGAAATAAAACCCCTTCATGAACCAACTCTCCACTTCCGCACCCGGGGCCGAGAAGCATCCGGCGGGGCTGCGCATCATCGCCGTGTACAAGGCCGTCAAGACCGTCGGCCTGATCTTCATCGCCATCGCTGCCTTCCGCCTGGACCGCGAGCAGAACTTCCAGCACCTTGTGCAATGGCTTGAGCATTTGCAACTGACCGAGAGCAACAGCATCCGCTGGAGCCTGGTGCATCTGCTCGAAGGCATGGGGCCGGCGAAATTCATCGCCGTGGGCATCGTGGCATTGGTGTATGCCGCCATATTCGCCACCGAGGGTATCGGCCTGTGGATGCGCAAGTACTGGGCGGAGTGGTTCACCGTGATTGCCACCGGCTCCCTGGTGCCCGTAGAAATTTACGAATGCATCGTGCGCTTCGGCTGGCTGAAGCTTGCCGTGATGGTGGCCAACGTGCTGATCGTTATTTACCTCGTGCGCATCGCCTTGCGGCCCCGGCACGGTAGCGAGGCTCCTGGTTCAGGCGTATAAACACGTCGAACATCACATCGGACGTGCCCATGGGGATCATCAGGCGTTGCGTGGTCGTGCTGGCCATCGTGTTCGGCGTTTGCGCATGCGACCAGCAAGCCCTGATCAATAAGCTCACGCCCCATCCCGCCGCCGAGATCGGCCGGTCGGTGATCGACGAATGGCGGGCAGGCAAGCTCGACGAGCTTCGCCCAATGTTGTCCAGGGAAATGGACAATCCAAACGTGCTTGCCAAGCTGCGTGACATCTCCACCCGCATGCCGTCAGGCACGCCTATCAGTGTGAAGCTGGTAGGCACCAATACCTTCGAACGCTGGGAAAGCGGCAAAGCGAAGCAGGCCACCTATAACCTGAGCTACGAATACCAGTTCGAGCATGTCTGGCTTCTCGTCAACGTGGTCCTGGTCAACTCGGGCGACCGTACGCAGGTTGTGGGTCTGCGAGAGGGGACGAATGACAAGTCGCTCGAGCAGCTCAACGCATTCTCGCTTGCCGGGAAAGGGCCGCTGCAATGGCTGTTCCTGTTGGGTGTCATCGCCATGCCCGTGTTCTGCCTGTTCGCCTTGGTGACCTGCGTCCGTACCCCGATGCGGCGGCGCAAGGTGTGGTGGGCCTTGTTCACCCTGGTGGGCGTAGTGACGGTAACAATGAACTGGACCACTGGCGATGTGAGTGTCAGGCCCATCTGGTTCCAGCTGTTCAGCGCGTCCGGCACCGCGCAGCCTTATGGGCCATGGCACCTGGCCTTGTCGTTCCCGCTGGGAGCCGTGTGGTTCCTGGTGCGGCGCCGACATCTCATGGCGGTTTCGCCACCTCCGCTCCCGGAAGAAAATGTCACGCCCGGGGCCGGGTAGATTTTCAGGGTTTGGCAGTTCTTTGCGCGAATACGTCGCCAGCAAAGGCCAGTGCAACAAAAACCAGGCACGCCACACACACGCCTGTCCAACCGGCAGTGGCCCAGGCGATGCCGGCACTGGCCGCGCCCGTGCCTCCGCCGATGAAGAACACGCCCACGAACAAGCCATTGAGGCGGCTGCGGGCTTCGGGGGCGAGCATGTTGATGGCGTGGCGCCCGATCGTCTGGTCACCCACGGCGCCGGCGTCGATCACGATGGCAGCGGTCACCAGCAAACCCAGCGCCAGGTAGCGATGGGCGCTCAAGTCCAGGCCGAACCAGCCGGCGCCGGCGATGCCGGCGACTACCACGCCAACGAGCAACACGATGTGCGCCACGCGCATGCCGACCTTGCTGAGGCCTTTGTCTCCTACTTTGCCGGCGATCGGGGCCACCACGGTGCCGGCGACGCCCGCCAGTGCAAAGGCCGCCGCGCCATTGGCATCGAGGGAAAACGGCGCCTTTGCCAGCAACATCGCCACGCCCGTCCAGAACGCAGCGAACGCGGCCATCACGAATGCAGCGGATACGGCGTAGCGGCGCAGCACGCGCTCACCTATCCACAACGACCATAGCGAGCCGATAAGCGCGCCGTAGTTGTGGCCGAAGTCCGGGCGACGGTCGGGAAGGTTGCGCCAAAGCACCACGGCCAATGCCAGGTCGAGGCCACCAAGCAAGGCATAGAACCAGCGCCACCCGAAGTGTCCGGCGACCAGGCTGGCGAGCGGGCGCGAGAACAGGATGCCGAGCATCACACCGCTCATCACGTTGCCCACCGCGCTTCCGCGGCGTTCCGGGTGCGCCATGGAGGCCGCCAGCGGCACCAGCACCTGGATGGCACACGAGGTCGCACCGGCAATGCACGCGGCCAGCAGGAAGACCGGCGCATTCGGTGCGACAGCGCCAAGCGCAAGCATGGCGGCGCAGATGGCAAGCGTCGCCACGGCAAGCCTGCGGTTCTCCAGCAGGTCCGCCAACGGCACCAGGAACAGCATGCCCAAGGCATAGCCCACCTGCGGCAGCGTGGCCACCAGGCCCGCCAGCGAGGCGGGCAGGCCAAGACCGCGTGCCACGGGTTCGGCCAATGGCTGCGCCGCGGTGAGGTTCACGATCATGATGCTCACGGAGAACGCGAACAGTACCGTCAGGCCCGGCGTCAACGTGCCAGTGGGTTCAGCGGTTGCGGTAGTGGCCTGGACGGCCTGGGCATCGGGAGGCATGGCAAGGGCATTTGCAGTGGGGTAGGCGATGGATGTTAAATACCCACGTTCAATGCATCAATTGAATAATCTTCATAAAGAATATGCCGTACTTGCATATCATGGAATGCCATGAACACACATGACCTTGCGGCCTTCATCGCCGTGGTGGATGCCGGCTCGATCGTGCAGGCCGCCAACAAGCTGCATCTCACCCAGCCGGCGGTCACCCGCCGCGTACAGGGGCTTGAATCGTTGCTGGGCGTGGAACTGCTCGACCGCCAGTCCAAGCCCTTGCGGCCATCGGCCGCGGGCCGCGAGGTCTATCGCAAGGGGCGGCAGATGCTCGAGGCCGAGAGCGAGTTGATGACATCGGTGAACCCGGCCACCGAGCCGGCGGGGGAATTCCGGCTGGGCGTGCCGCCCTACCTTGCCGACATGATGCTTGCCACGCCCGTCGATCGCTTGCGCGAGTGCTTTCCCAGGCTGTCGCTTCGCATCCAGAACACATGGTCGCCGGGTCTTACCGCGGCGGTCGAGAGCGACATGCTCGACGCCGCCGTCGTTGGTTTTGCCGATGGCAACGCGCCTTCCTCATCACTGCTGGCGCACGCCTTTTCCAGGCAACCGATCCGCATCGTGGCCGCGCAATCGCTGGGGCTTCCAACGAAAGTCGACCTTGCGCGCCTATCGGACTATTCCTGGGTTCTGAGCCAGAATGGCTGCGGCATGCGCTCGGTGCTCAGGCGCGCCATGGAAGCGTCGAACCTGCCATTCAACGTCACCGTCGAGGCCGTGGGTTCGGACCTGCAGCTCTCGCTGGTAGCACGCGGTGCGGGCGTGGGCATGGTCACCGCCGACCTTCTGGAGCGCAGTAGCTATCGGGATAGGCTCAAGGTGCTCCAGGTGACCGACTTTCGCATCGATGTGGTTGGCTGGCTTGCTTATCGTGCCCTGCCGCCCCGCTTGGAAGCCCCAGTGGCGTTGTTGCTGGAGGAACTGAAGAAGCTACCTATTGCCTCGCGCTTCGCAGGTTCACGCAAAAGGGGCGCCTGACAACAACGCCCCCGTACGTGTCTGCGGACACTAAGCGCCGGTGTCCACCCAGGCATGGGCACGCACCGGGAAGGTGCCCATCCGGCTCACCTTGGGAGGGACGGCGGAGAACCGGATGCCCTCGATGGGAAGCTGCTCAAGGCCCGTGAGATGTTCGACGATCGGGATGCCCGCTCCCAGCAGGATGGTATGCACCGGCCGCGTGCCGCCGGAGGTATCGTCGATGTTGAGCGAATCGATGCCCACCAGCCGCGCGCCCTGGTCGCGCAGGTAGAGCGCCGCCTTTTCGGTCAGGAACGGATGCCCTTCGAAATAGGCATCCGTACGCCAGTGGCGATCCCATCCGGTGTGCACAAGCACGGCCTTGCCCTTGACGTTGGAGGCCGCGAATTCAGTCCAGTCCACCGCGCGGTTGGTGGCACCGGCCACGCGCACGACCACCGCCGGCACGCCTGAAATCTGATCCAGTGCCAGCCCTGCCAGGTCACAGCCGTCCGCGTAGCGATGGAAAGGCGAATCGATGTACGTACCGGTGTTGCCAACCATCTCCAGGCGGTCGATCACGAACGTGGTCCCTTCGGCGTAGTGGGCCTTGGAGTTCTCCCGCGAAAGGTAGTCGCATACGAGCGGTGCAGGCAGTCCCTTGTAGGTGATCATGCCCGATTCGATCACGTGGCTGAGGTCGAACTTGCGCGTTCCCTCAACCGGCCCGGCTTCGTCAACCGACGTTGTGCGTTTGTGCCGCTCGGCGATGATGGTCTTGTTGAGGATCTTCACGCTTCCCACCATCAGCAGGCGAAGGTCGCGGATGATGTACGCCGCCAGGGCGTCGTCGTCGATGTCGTCGCCATCGATATCCAGGCGAAACCCCTGGCCCTGGATACCGCCGCCGTTGGAAAACGCCACGTCGAAATCGAAGCTCACTCTCTTGTCGGTCACTTGCGTGGTTCCTTGGGAATGCCTTGATGGATGATCATTTCAGGCACGGCGCATCAGCGCTTCGCGCGTGGCGTCGTCGGCCGGATACAGGCATTCGAGCGCCAGTTCCGAAAGCGTCACGTCCACCGGCGTGCCGAACACGGTAATGGTGGATAGGAACGAAAGCACGGTGTCGGAGCCATGCATGCGCAGTCGCAGCGGAACGGCGATGCGCTTGGCCGGCCGGGTGGCTTGCGGGCCTGATCGAGCGGGGTAGCCGCGCAGTTCCGCCAGGAGTTCGGCCAGGGTCGGGTCGCCCGTCTCCACGACCTGCGCATGCAGCCGTTCGAGCAGATGCGACCGGCATTCGTCGAAATTCTCGATGCGAGGAGCAAGGCCCTCCGGGTGCAGGGTCATGCGCAGCACGTTCACCGGTGGCTGCAGCAGGTGCCCGGCCACGCCCTCAAGGATGGGCGCGAACGCCGCGTTGGTTGCCACGATGCACCAACGGCGGTCGACCGCCATGGCGGGGAAGGGCTCGTGCGCTTTCAGGATGCTTTCCACCGCCACGCGGGCGGCGGCCATGTCGGGCGAATCCAGCGGTTGCTCCGAATACATCGGTGCGTATCCACCTGCCACCAGCAGGCGATTCCGGGCGCGCAAGGGCATGGCCAGTTTCTCGGACAAATGCAGCAGCATGTCGCGGCTCGCCGCTGCGCGCCCGCTCTCGACGAAGCTCAAATGGCGCGTGGAAACCTCCGCCTCGGTCGCCAGGGCAAGCTGGCTGAAACGCCGGCGCTGGCGCCATTCGCGCAACAGGCCGCCGGGGGTCTGGTTTTCCATGGCTGCAAGAGTCATGGGGTAACTCCATCTGCTGGGGATACTCCGGACATTACCCGTGAGGTAATCGCCGGTGGGGGAGTGCTCGCCGATGCTTGGTTTGCGCCGAAGCCCGGCCACACCTGGAGACTACCGTGCAATCCTTCCCCGCTTCCTCCCCCATTCGTCAGGCCATGCCCGCCACCGCGCCCGTCGTCGAGACCGGCGATGGCCAACTGCTGTTCGTCCGCGACTGGGGCCAGGGCCCGACGGTGCTGCTGCTGGCCGGTGCCGGCATGGACTCGCGTCTGTGGGCCGAAACCATGGTGGGGCTGAACGATGCCGGCATGCGCACCGTTGCCTACGACCGCCGTGGCCATGGCTTCTCCAGTGACTCCGGGGAGGTCGACTACGACGTGCTGGCCAACGATCTGGCCACTGTTATTGCCACCCTGGACCTTCGCGACGTTACCCTGGTCGCCCATTCAGGGGCGAGCGGTGAAGCCATCCGCTACCTGTCCAGGCATGGCGACGAGCGCATCCGCCACCTGGTGCTGGTGGGCGCCACCGGCCCATGCATGCTGGCAGCGCAGGACAACCCGAATGGCGTGCCCAGGGAGGCCGCCGAAGCGTTGCTGGGCGAACTGGCCTATGACATTGCCGGATGGATCGACCGCAACGCCGAGCCCTTCGCGCCGGGAGTGTCGGACCGGCTTATCCAGTGGCTTGGCCAGATGATCATGGATGTCTCGCGCCGTACTTTCGTCGACTTCCAGCGTGAAATCCTGGAAACGGACTTCCGCGACGAGGCCGCCGCGTTGCGCATCCCGGTTACCTTGATCCACGGCGACAGGGATGCATCCGCGCCCATCGAACTTACCGCCCATGCGTATGCGCGCATCGTTCCGGATGCGGAATTGATCGTCTATGAAGGAGCGCCGCACGGCCTGATGTATACGGAGCGTGCGCGGTTCATCGGCGAGCTTGCGTCGATCGTGGAATCGGCGGGGCAACGGTATCCCCAGCGCGCGATGGTATAGTTACCAGTTGCAGGTACGGAAAACGTCGGGATGTCCGAGGACAATCACAAGTCATTGGCCTGGTGGCGCCGCGTGACATCCCACGAGCTGCTTTCCGCGGGCCAATGGCGTCGCCGCCTGCTCTTCTGGCTTGGCGCGGTACTGGTGGGGCTCGCGGCCATCGTCTTCGCCAAGGCGGCCGACTACGCCTTTCATCTGTTCCAGCAGCTTCGGCACCTCGCCTGGTGGTCGCCGTTCCTGGTAACGCCGGCCATGTTCGCGCTGCTTGCGTGGCTGACCACCGGTTCCTTGAGCGCCACCAAGGGCTCGGGTATTCCCCAGGCCATTGCCGCACTGCATGTCGAGGACGAATCATTCCGCCGAAAGCTGCTTGGATTGAAGATCGCAGCGGGCAAGATGGCCCTGACCCTGGCGGCACTGCTTGGTGGCGCATCGGTGGGACGTGAAGGCCCGACCGTGCATGTGGGTGCAAGCTTGCTGTATTCGCTTGGACGGCGATTCGGTTTTTCCGATGCCACTTCCGCCGGACGATTCATCCTGGCCGGGTCCGCGGCAGGCCTGGCGGCCGCCTTCAACACACCGCTGGCGGGCATTGTCTTTGCCATCGAGGAGATGTCCGGTGCGTTCGAGCACCGGATGAGCGGCATCCTGCTGACCGCCGTCATCATCGCGGGCGTCGTCTCGCTTGGCATCCTGGGCAACTACGCTTATTTCGGTTCCATCACCGCCATGCTTCCGCTCGGTCGCGCCTGGGTTGCGGTGCTGCTGGACGGTATCGTTTGTGGCCTGGTTGGAGGTCTCTTTGCACGCCTGATCTTGCCCGCCGACACCGGCATCCTGGGCAGGATCAGCCAACTGCGCGCGAAGGCGCCCGTGTTGTTTGCCGGCGCATGTGGGCTGGCGCTGGTGTTGCTGAGCCTGCTCAGCCACGACGGCCTGTACGGAACCGGCTACGACCAGGCGAAGAATATCCTCACCCACACGGGCACGACCGAAAGCGGTTATGGCGTGCTGAAATTCCTTGGGAACATCGCGTCCTACTGGGCAGGCATTCCCGGAGGCATCTTTTCGCCCGCGCTTGCCGTGGGCGCAGGATTCGGAAACGACATCGCCACGCTTTTGCCGGGAACCGATACCTCGGCGGTGGTGCTGCTTGGCATGGCGGCGTATCTGGCGGGCGTTACCCAGGCACCGCTTACCGCGGCCGTCATTTCGCTGGAGCTGACGGCCAACCGGCAAATGGCGATCCCCATCCTGGCAGCCTGCCTGATCGCACGCGGTGCATCGGCGCTGGTGTGCCCAAAGCCTGTGTACAAGGCATTGGCTGAGCGCCTGATCGAAAATTCGGGCCTCGCCGAAACGCGAAAGGACTCGCGCGCGTAACTGGGCACAAAGTTTAGTTCTTCGGAACTCCCGTGGTCCGGGCTGCCCCAGAATCGCCAACAACCGCTTTTTTGCACAAAGGCGGCTCCCTCGACGACCCATCTATCGCTCGGAACTATCGGGCGGATGGCGTTTTTTGCATTGCAGCGTGACACCTTGCGATTTCAGCGCCTTAATCTGGCACATCGAGATTTAGACCGATCCAAATCAGCGGCGGTCAGGTTGAGGGAAGGGGTGGGAAGGACCAGGGTGCGTGCGTCGGATGCCGCTCATGGTGTTGCTGCTTCCTGCCAGGCAGGTCGAGGGAAAGGGGAGCCGCCACGGCGACCTGGGGAGATTGAAGCATTCGCTGTTGATGGACCGAGTGCCGTTGGACACCCAATATTTTGGATCGATCCAAGTTAAAACCGGAGGAAATCAGGCGACAAATCGCCAATCCGCAGCACGTGATTAAACGGGGATTACTGCGCCGACTTCAGTGGCGCATAACTAAGTAGGGAATCACGAAAAATGACTCATTTGCCGCATGTGTCTTCGCGTAAGCCGTTGTATGCCGCGCTCGCCCTGGCGACCCTGTCGTTGGGTGGGGGCCTGGGCATACCCACCATTGCTTTTGCGCAGGCCACTGCGCCCCCTGCATCGTCAAGCTCGGCAGCGCCGCCGGCGCAAACGGCCGATAGCCCGGCGGTGAAGAAGGAAGACAAAGGAAAGAAGGGAGACGTCACCGACCTGCAAACGGTCGTTGTCACCAGCTTCCGCCAGTCGGTCGACCAGAACATGCAGGACAAGCGGGATTCCAATTCCATTGTCGAGGTGATCAACGCCCAGAACATCTCGCAGTTCCCCGCCAAGAACATCGCCGACGCCCTGGCGCACGTGCCGGGCGTGGTCATCACCCGCGAATCGGGCGAGGGCAAGACAGTGAGCATCCGTGGCCTTGCGCCCGAACTCACGCTCACCGAATTGAACGGCAACTACGTGGCCTCGGCCGATACGTCGGCGGGCCTCACGCGCTCGTTCAACTACACGTTGATTCCGGCCAACATGTTCTCGGACATCAAGCTCTACAAGAGCCTCGAGGCGCGCCTGGACGAAGGCGGTATCGGCGGCAACGTGGATCTGCACACGCGCCGCCCGCTGGAAATGAAGGCCAATGACGGCTTCATCTCCTTCAACGGTACGGGCTCCGATAACAGCAGCAAGAAGGATCCGCAGGCATCGGCACTGTGGTCCTGGAAGAACAAGGACGAGACCTTCGGCGTGCTCGTCGCCGGCACCTACCTCAAGCGCCGCGACATCGACTACACCGCGAATGCCTCGAGCTGGCACTGGTGGGACAACGACTGCGTCGACAATGCAACCTGCACCCATCAGCCGACGAACGTGCACGGCCAGCCTTATGGCCCGGACGTCGCACCGAACCTGGCCCTATGGCCCGGTGGCGGCGTGGTCGACCAGGCCGGCAACCAATATTCCGGATACTGGATGCCGCAGCAGTTCGCCACCAGCCGGAACCAGCTGGACCTGAAGTCCAAGAGCGCCCAGGCCACGCTGCAGTTCAAGCCCAGCGACCATTTCCTGTTGACGGGTAATTACTTCCGCTTCCAGCGCGAACAGACCCAGATCACCAATACCCTGGAAGTGCCCGAGTGGGGCCTGCCCAGTAACCACGACTACACCGACCAGCAGGGCCGCTTGCTCGCGCCGGGCGGTCTGACTTTCGATCCTTCGCATACTGTCGTCACCGGGGCCAACTACGTGCTTCCACCCGCCGGCGTGGGTTGCAACTCCACGACCAACCCCGTCACCGGCGCGCAGCGACAGGCGGTGGACGTCTGTTCCACCGAGATTCCCTGGCTCAATGGTAATTACTCGGTGGAGAAGGCCACCTCCCAGACCCTCAACCTGGAAGGTGAATGGGACAACGGCGGCGACCTCAGCGGTACGTTCAATGTCGGCCGCACCTGGGCCACGGGTGGCCCGTCGGTAGAACTGGGCATGGCGGCCAAGCCGCGCAACTTCGTCGACGGCCAGTGGGTGGACGGCAGCAACGGCGCGTCGTGGACGTTGAACGGAAAGCCCACGATCAATGCCTCGCCCAACGTCCTGCAGAACATGCTGGCAGGCGCGGGGCAGGTGGACCTTGGTTCCACCGGCTCGAACATGGTCAATACCACCGACTCGCAGAACTTCGCGCAGGCGGACTTCACCTGGGCCTTCGATGACAGCTGGATGCAGTCGCTGCAGTTCGGCGTGAAGTACCGCGACAGCAATGCCTCGCAGGTGAACAACGAACTGCGCTGGTACTGCAAGGGCACCACGCTGCAGTTCCAGACCTGCGATCCGAACGCCGGCCAATTGCCCGCGGGCTTCCTCGAGTCGAACCCGCTGGGTGGCCACACGGAGGTCTACAACGACGCCATTTTCCCGGCGATCAACTTCCCGGCCTACTACAACTATCTCAACTCAACCTACGACCGGGTGCTCTATAACCATCCGGAAGATAAATCCTCGATCCAGGAAAAGATCTCGGCAGCCTACGTGCAGGCGAATTTCCAGACAGACACCCTGCGCGGCAATGTGGGCCTGCGTTTCGTCAGCACGAAACAGAACCTTACCGTTGCCGATGAGATCACCACCAACAATGCGGTGTACTACCACGACGCCGGTGGCAATATCCTGATCTGCCCGGCCTCCGGCGTAAACGCCGGCGGTGGTGCGTGCGCGCCCGGCGACTTCCAGTACCTGCCGCGCGAACAATCGGTGATCGAGACGTTCTCCAACGCGACTACCAGCAAGCGTTACAACAAGCTGCTGCCAAGCTTCAACGTCGCCTGGACGCTTCCGAACGACTTCGTGATCCGCGCCGCAGGCTCGCAGGCGATGGCTCGCGCCAACTACACCGACCTTGCGCAGCTGGGTAGCCTCACCAACAACACGGTGGACTACTACAACGACCGCAAGCAGTTCGGCGCACCTCCGCCGGGCTGGTACGGCAGCGGCGCCAACCCGGACCTGAAGCCCTTCACGGCCACCCAGTTCGACCTGGCCGGCGAGTGGTACTACGCGCCTGAATCAGTGGTTGGCCTGGACCTGTTCCAGAAGAAGGTGAAGAACTTCGTCGTACCCGTTACCGTCAACAACATCAACGTGGACGTGGCAGGCACCGAGCAGAACTTCCTGCAATACAGCACCAACGCCAACGGCCGCTCGGGCACTTCCAAGGGTATCGAGCTCTACACGCAGCACACCTACGACTGGGGCTTTGGCTACATCGCCAACTACACGCTCAACAAGACCAACGAAACGCCCGTAACGCTGGGCGACACGGCGGTGGGTAAGTCCGAGCTGATCGGCAGCGCCAAGTACGCAGCCAACGTGTCGCTTTTCTATGAAAAGAACGGGTTGCTGCTGCGCGTCACCAACAACTGGACAGGCCGCACCATGCAGGGCCTTTCATCCGGTCTGCCGATCTACACGCGGCCGTACCACCAGCTTGATCTGAACGGCGACTACGAGTTCAACAAGCACCTGATGTTGACTGCGTCGATCATCAACCTGACCAAGTCCACGGCCCGCCAATACCTGGGCGGCGACACCACCGCGCGGTTGTACGAACTCGAATACGCCGGGCGCCAGTACTACGTGGGTATCACGTACAAGTTTGGAGATGGTGGCTGAGAAAGGATGAGCGGGGCCGGGCACCCTGCCTGGCCCCGCTGCTTCAAGCACTTTTTGTTTTAATCAGGAACCCGATCATGACCCCAAGCACGGCACGCTTTCGCCGCCTTCGTTCCCTGAAACGCGGCTGGCCTGCCGCGCTGGCATCCATCCTGGCGATCGCCTCCGTGGCAGGTCTTGATCCGGGCCATGCCAAGGATGCCAAGCCGCAACCATCGGCGAAGTCCACGGTGGACCTTGCCAATCCACTGGTCGGTACGGCGCCACTGGATCGGCAGGAATGGATCGGTAATTCGCCTCCTCCGGGCGAGTTGTTGTATTCGGGCATGACATCCCCGGGTGCCAGCCTGCCGCAAAGCTCGACGGAAGCGGCTCCCGTCAACGTCAATGCGGACTTGAGTTATCCCGCGGGCGTGGACACATCCTACTTTTACGGCCAGCCGACGATGTTCGGTTTCACCGGCGGCGGTGCTACCTACGGCGCGCGCGCGGCGCCGATGATCTCGCCCGTGATGGGCGACTGGACGGTGCCGCCCGACTACAAGGCGTCGTACTACGACAAGGCCACCGAGAAGGCTTCGCCGGGCTACTACACGGTGGACCTTGCCACCTTCCATACCAAGGTCGAACTGACGGCGACACGCTGGAGCAGCATGTTGCGCTTCACCTTCCCGGCCAGCCATCGCTCGAACGTGGTGGTGAACCTTCGTCGCATGGGTGGCGATGTGGAAGTGGTGGGTGATCACATCATTCGCGGCATGGCCGCCGCAGGCCCCCGGCCCGAGCGCGACTCCGACGGCCGTTATTTCATCGCCGAATTCTCTCGCCCGTTCGCTCAGTTCGGCAGTTTCTACGCCAACCCGGGCGAAGCAGGCCACAGCCACGGCTTGCTGGGCACCTCCGATGTGCAGGCTGACCGGCGCACGGTGTCGGGCAGCTACGCGGGCGCATACGTCACCTTCGATACCAAGGCAGGCGACCAGGTGCTGGTTCGCGTGGCCCATGGCCGCAGTGCCGCCGAGGCCGAGGATCGTCTGAAGGCCGACGGCACGGACGCGAACTTCGACCGCGCACGCGAGCAGGCGCGCGCGGAATGGGCGCAGCTGTTCGATCGCGTACAGGTGACCGGCGGCACGCCCAAGCAGCGCATGCTGTTCTATTCCACGCTGTACCACACCTTCGCCAGCCCACGCCTTCTGGCGCACAAGGGCCAGCATTTCACCAACGCCGACGGCAAGGACCAGATCGCCAGCTACGATCGCTATGGACCGGTGCCATTCTGGGATACCGGTCGCAATCAGATCACCTTGCTGATGCTGCTTGAGCCGAAGGTCGTGCAGGACATCATGCAGTCCGAGCTCGACGCTGCGCGCGAGCGTGGATACATGAATACGTCCTTCCACGGCGACCACGCGGTATTCCTGTACGACGGCGCATGGCAGCGCGGGATCGAGTTCGACTATGCCGCGGCTTACGAGTATCTGCGCAAGAACGCCACCGATCCCAAGGGCCCGCGCGGTTACCTCGCCGAGTACATGAAGAACGGCTGGATCTCGGATATCGTGCCGCCGGGAAATCCCAGCCCGCCGTACGCCGCCGGCAAGGCCGGTGCCGCCACCACTCTGGAATACGCCTGGGACGACCATGCCCTGTCCGATGTCGCTCGGCGCCTGGGCAAGGCGGACGACGCCACGATGTTCGAGAAGCGCGCCGCCAACTACCGCAACGTGTTCGACAAGTCCGTGGGCTTCATCCGCGGCCGCACCGAAGACGGCAAATGGATTTCGCCCTTCGATCCCGGTGAGCCGTACTACAACTTCATGATGAAGGAAGGCTCCGGCTGGTCCACGCTGTGGCTGGTGCCGCATGACGTGCAGGGCCTGATCGACCTGCTCGGTGGCCGCGACGCCTTCAACGCTAAGCTCGATACTTTCTTCTCTACCCCTTACACAGCCAAGGGCATCTGTCGCGACTGCACGGGGCTGATCGGCCAGTACGTGCAGGGTAACCAGCCTGACCAGCAGGCGGCGTACCTGTACGCTTGGGGCGGTCAGCCCTGGAAGACGCAGGCGCTTACGCGACGCATCCTCTCGGATTTGTACGGCAGCGATGCCAGCGGCAATGCCTATCCCGGCATGGACGACCAGGGCTCCACCTCGTCGTGGTATGTGCTGAGCGCGATGGGTTTCTATCCGGTCGATCCTGCCACGCCGGATTACATCATCGGCAGCCCGATCTTCGACAAGGTTCGCCTGAGCATGGGCAACGGCAAGGTGTTCGAGATCGACGCTCGCAACAACTCGGCGAAGAACATGTATATCCAGTCGGCGACGCTCAATGGCAAGCCGTGGAACAAGCCGTGGTTCAGCCATGCGGACATCGCGAATGGCGCCACGTTGGTGCTAACGATGGGACCGACGCCCAACAAGAGCTGGGGTGCTGATCCGCAGGATGCGCCGCCGTCGATGTCGGCGGCCACGAAGTGAGGCGCAGGCCGTCGCGATAGCGACGGCAGTTGGAGCGCTGCGCGGATGCCAGCCGAATCGCAGTTTGAGCATGCTGCGATTGGATGTGTCGGCGAACTTTGCGACGCTTACTATCGACTGTCAGCGTCGCGGCCGGCACTATCGTCGGGTTGCCTCAAACGAGGTAACCGGGCTTCGAAACCCGTTTCTAATGCTGACGAACGCCGCGAGTTTCTCTTGGCGTTCGAGCGTTGCCTTTGGCGGCGTGCCGGTGCGGGCTTTGCCCGGACCGATTCAGCATTAGCGGTATTTCGAACCCGGCACGCCGCCACCCTCAATGGAGAGGGTGGCGTACCGCCCGGAGTTATCGATGTCAGTCATGGAAGAAAGCGAAATTTACGCCGTGGTCGGCGAAGTCATGGTGCTGTCCGCCCGCATTGAAGGCAGCCTTGAAGCATGCATCGAGGCTTGCCTCCCACCCTCCGATCCCATCGCTTCCAAGCCAGTCCTGCGCCGTCTGAACTTCACCAGCCAGGTAGCGATCCTGTACGAGCTGACGCGCGGCCTGTTTGATCGTCGCGACACCCAGCTGGTGGAGTTCCGCCGCTGGCTGGGGCGCTTGAAGCGCATCCGCGAACGGCGTAACGACTTGGTGCACGAGGTGCTGAAGGTTGCTCAATCACGCGACAAATTATGCCGATGGACTTCGGAAATCGCGCGCATGCGTGAAGAGTGCGCTGCTGCCCCGCAGTGGGTGCAGATTCTTCTTGCTCGCATGGCGGTTACGCAGTCGTTCGCATCTGCTGACTCTCGCTAGCGATGATGCGAGCGAAATTTCACATGGACAAGATTGCAATTCGATCGTCGAAAGCGGGTGCAACGGCGGGCGGAGAACCTTTCCATCTTCATATCGCCGAGTGGGAGAGAGCGCCGATCTTTGGCTGATCGACTTCGTGGCGCCTCGTGGTCGAGTGGGCGATTTGGCATGGCACATGAAGGCATCCTTCGAACCCGATTTCGCCTCCGCCTACTCGTTTCGACGCTGGCAGGCGCGGGCGCGCGCGTGCGAAAGGGCACACCGGCATCACCCTAGGCACATCAGGCCCACCCGACGACTAGGTGGCTAACGGGCGTCCGGCTGGCCCAGGCAGGCGTTCTCGGCCGACGAGGATGGGGGGCCGGTATGTGCAAACGAGGTTGAATAGACCTGCTTGGCCCACCCCTTTGCGCGCGCAGCGTCCTCCGGGGCGACATCAATCTGCGCGAGTTCAACGCTGTGGTCGGCTGACGCGTCCGGAACACCCGCTTGCTGCCGGCCCATCTGTTCGAGGTAGCTCATGCGAAGCTCGTCATACCGGCTTAAGTGGGCGTGGCCGGCGATCTGGTTGGCCGATCCGGTGCTGCTATAGAGATCGCGCATCGCGGAAACGGCCCGCCAACTCCCATGTTCGATGTCTCGGTCAGCCAAGGCCAGCCGCTGCTGGTCAAACGCCGACGCATCGTTGTCGGACATCGAGTGGGTGGGCCAAGGCGCCTCGATCAGACAGGCGGTAGCCACGGCGTCGCCGTCCTTGGCGGCTTGCAGGGCGGCGTCGTAGATACGGCCGTCATTGAAGCTGGCATCAACGTGCGTGCACAGTTCCTTGTTTTCATCCAAGGCTTGATATTTTGCTTGGGTCCGCTGCTTGATACCGACTTGATCCTCGGCCGAGCGAGACGCCAGCCACGCCCCGTGAACCGATAGCCAGGTCTCGTAGCTGTCTTCATGCAGACGAGTCTTCAGCGCCGACACGCGTTGGCAAATGGCCTGTTCATTGAACAGCCGGACGGCGGCTGCCTTGTTGCCCATTGCAGCTTGTCCCGCAAGGGTGGCGTAGCTATCTGCCAGGCTTTTCGTAGGGGGCAAGGTTACGTCGGTTGGGACGGGGTTCGCGCGACGAACGGGATGATCGGACGCCGCCGACTGGGTGGGCGGGCGGATGCCTACCATGGCCAGCCAGACTCCACCGGCAATCAATATCGCAAGACCCACTCCGTAGCGAAGCCTCACGTTAGCCCCTTTTTTTGCTTACGTGGTTGATGTCCGTGCAGTAATCATTGCACTAAAACATGGCGTGCGAAATGGCGCCTTTCGCCATCGCTGGTCCGTACTTACGCGGCCATCTTGGGCCGCTGAACGCTCAATCCATCCTGTCTGAGGCGGACGTGGCGATGGGCATAAGCGAGAAGCGCGTGGTGAAAGGCCACCCCTCTTTCGTACGACCTGTTTCCCTTCACTTTGCAGGCGTGCGCCCTGGGGAGCGGCCGTTGATGGTGCGGAAGCGGGCGGTGACCCCGCAGCACCAGCGTTCGGGAAAGATGCTGCACGTAGTACCCATCAGTATGACGGCACCCGAGGTCGTTAAGCCCTGGCACCTCATTATCCCGAATTTTTGCTTGCCGCGGCCCGCAGTGAAGGCCAGAGGGTGCCCGCTGGGCTAAATGCGACTGCGTCTTGGCGGTGGGCTGGAACCGTTTGGATCGTTACTCGACTCGGGACCGCCATAACCAAAAAACGCTCTACCACAGTGCGGCCCTGGACATGCCCACCTTGGTGGCTGTGAAGATTGCACTGGCTGCTGTTTTCGGGATCCGGCGGGATACCTTCGATTACGGGAAGGCCGCTGTGGCGGCGGACGCGGGGCTCAACCAAGCTCTGACGGTGGCGGAAAACGCACCCCTGAAAAAAGATGAACAAGCTTGAAAAACGTATACCTCGACGTTGACGGCCTGCAACGGCGAGGCTAATATCTTTCCTGTCCAAAACATACGGACCAGTGAAGTCCTAGGTCTCAGACCGGGCAGGGAAGGGAGGCGTGACACCCTCTTGTTCTATCCCTCGTAGAGCCCAGCCGCCCTCGTGGCCGCTGGGCTCAGTCATTTCTGGCTCACGAAAAAAAGCCACCGTAGGAGCTTCGTCGTTTCTGGCGTCGAGTCCTTACACTAGGGTGATCCATGGTGAGGACGGCATTTCCATGCTGATTCCGATATTGAGCGTTCGGGACACGGCCGAGGCCATCGCGTTCTACACAGGTGTTCTCGACTTCCAGGTCGCATTTGCGTGGCCCGAGGAGAAACCCATCTACGTCGGTCTGGTACGCGGCGGCGACGAAATGCACCTCACCTTGGCGCCTCCGGACGATCGTCACGGGCGGGGTTGGGCGATGGTGCTCTGCGAAGATGTAAATGCGCTTTTCGAAACGTTCCGAGCCAGAGGACTTACCGTTCCCGTTCGTCCCGAATCGCCCGTGCACGAAGCGCCCCTGGAACAGACCTGGGGGACGCGAGAGGTCTATATTGACGATCCAAGCGGCAACACGCTGGTATTTCAGCAGCGGAGATAGGAGGACCTGGTTGCCCAGTGAAACACTCGATGGCACCAAGTCCCGGAAGCTAATCGACTAGCCCGACCGCGTGGCTTCCACCGGCGAGACGCGCGAGGCGCGTAGCGCGGGCACCAGGGTAGCGGCCTGGCCCAACAGCATGACTGTCATGGCGCCATAAAGCAGATAAAGCACCGAAAGCTGATGCATCTCGAATCGAGCCACCAGCCATTGGCTCAGCAGCAAGGCAAGCACGGCTCCGACCACCAGGCCGCCGGCGCTGATGAGGAAATTCTCGGTCAGGAAATACGACACGATGTCATGGCGGGTGGCGCCAAGCGCGCGCCGCACGCCGATCTGCTTGCGGCGCTGGGCGACCCAGAAGCTGGTTAGCCCCACGATACCGGCCGCGGTGATGACGAGCAGGATCGCGCTCATCGCCGTCATCATGATCGCCAGGCCGCGGTCGCCCTTGTAGCTCTGTGCACGGACTTCGGAGAACGTGCGGACGCCGGCATCCTCGCCTTTGCCCGAGGGAATGATCCGCTGCGGATTGGCTTTGAAGAGTACTGCAGGCCCCGCCTTGGCCAGCGCGTCGAGCTGGCCCTCCTTGCTGCGGACCAGGTAGGCATTTCCCTTGTCCATCAACACGGTGGGCTCGAGCATCACGTAGTCGTAGGTCGAGTCGGCCCAGCTTCCGGCAGAGACTCCTGCGAGGTAGCGCACGATACCGATCACCGTGCTGGGCGTGGGCGAATCGCCGACGTAGACCGGCTTCCCCAGGGCGGATCCGTCGGGATACAGCTTGGCGGCAAGGGACTGCGTGAGAATGACGACGGCGGGCGCCCCGATGGTGTGGGAGTCGGTCATCTTCACCTCGTCCGCGCGGAAATTCCTCCCGGCAACGAGCGTGGCGCCAAGGGCGGGCAGCACCTGGTCGTCGGCGAACATGCGCGAGCCGACCAGCGATTCGCTGGTGTCGTTGGGCTTGGTACTGATGGCCGAATTCCAGCCGCCGCCACGCAGGGGATAGCCGTAGCTGATTCCCGCGACCTGTACACCCGGAAGCTGGCGGAGGGTTGAAAGATCGGTCCGGATCAATGGCGCGATGGCGGCACCGACGGCATCGCTCCAGTCGTTGCGTATGACCAGCAGGTTGCTCTCGACCACGCCGCTGGGGCGGTTCAAGTGCGTGATGCGCTGGTGGACGATGGAAAGCGCATTGCAGATGATCGCCAGCGTCAGGGCGATCTGGCAGCCGATCAGCAAGGTGCCGACCTTGTGGCGTTTCAAGGCGGACAGGATGGGCTTGATATGCAGCATGCGCGTGCCCTCAGTTGCTCTTCAGTTGCCAGGCGGGCTGGATCTGCGCGGCTCGCCAGGTGGGATAGAACGACGCAAGCACGGCGGCGAGGACCGCGGCGCCCACGGTCCAGGCCACCAGCGATATGTCCAGCGTAGCCAGGCGGGCGATCTGCGGGTCGAACAACAGGTCGATGCTCCATACGCCGACGCCGGTCAGCAGCACGCCCAACAGGCCGCCGGCCAGGCCGACCGCACCTCCCTCGACCAGGAATTGCGCGTGGATGTCGCGACGCGAGGCACCCAGGGCGCGCCGCACGCTTATCTCCGAGGCGCGCCGCATGAACTTCGCCAGCAGCAGGCCGACCGTGTTGACCAGGCAGATCAGCAGGAAGCCGAGCGAGACGTAGAGCGAAAGCGTGGTCTCCGGCGGTATCACCCGCTGGTAGTCCAGCCACTGCGACACGTTGCGCAGGCGAACGTTTGGCGCCCAGCCAAAGCGGCCGGCGCGTTGCTGGTCCTGGGCATAGCCGTGCAGGTACTGGCGATAGGCGGCAACATCGGCGGTGCCGGGCAGCTCGACCCAGTAGAGCAGCCACGTGCAACCCGAGCGCAGGAAGGCGTCCCAGCCGTTTCCGTAATTCTCACCCGGGCAGTTGGTATTGCCCCGGGTGATCAGTTGTTGATCCACGGCGCGGCTCATCGGTATGAACACCTCGATCGCGTCGCCAAAGGGGCCGCTGCTGATCGGGTCGAAATAGCGCGGCGTCGGGTTCCAGGTATCGATGACGCCAGTGATCGTGTAGTCGTGGCCGTTGAGCCTGACCTGCCGCCCTATGCTGTTGGCACCATGAAACAGGCGCTCGTTGAGTTCGCGTCCGATCACGGCCACCGTGGCGCGGTTCTGGTCGTCCGACGCGGACCACGGTCCGCCGTAAAGGAACGGGATCTCGAACATCGAAAACGCATCGGCGTACACCGCGTAGCCGGCGGGGCGCATCGGCGTAGCGCCGGGTTCGCCGGGCAGCAAGGAAAGCAGTGCGGGATAGAGTACGGTCTGCCTGGGCGCCTTTTGGGCACGGAACAGCGCCATGGCGTCGGTGTAGTCGATTTCTTGTGGCGGTTCGCCGTTATCGTTCTTCTGCGGCCCGTAGTTGTCGACCTGCACGACGAACAGCTGGCTGGATTTCTGCGGTATGGGATTTCCCGACACGGCGCGGAAGATCGAGTAGCTGGTCATCGAAGTGGCTACACCAGCACCGATGGCGATCACCATCAGCGCGGTAAGCGCCGGGTTGCGGCGAAGGCTGCGCAAGCCGAGTTGCAGGTAGTACGCGAACATTTGATATTCCCTGATGCAGGAATCGAAGGCCCCGACGGACGCCGGCGCCTGTCGAGGGCGCACGCACCCGTGTGCGCTGCAACGCGCGTGCCACCTTCGTCGCCAGGGTGATGTTCTTCAAATCCGGGCTATTAAAACCATCAGGGCGCCCGCTGCGCGGTGTCCGCGGACACCGCGCAGCGGACATGTGGACAGGTGTCGCTATGACTTCGCCGGACAATCCACGCGGTTGTCCTGCACGGCGATGATCTGCCATTTGCCGTTACGCCGTAGCCACATGTCGCTCCAGACCAGGCAGCGGCGTTCGTGCTTCGAATCCGGTAGCGGCACGGTTTTCGACTCCGATCCATAGACAACCGCCACGTCCGCGGAGAAGAACCGCACATCGGCGCTATCGAGGCGACAGTCGGTCGACCATTCGGTTTTTGGGTCGTAGGTGGGTGCGCTCGTCGGCTTTCCGTAGCGAACGCCCTTGGGGGCCGTCCCCTGGAAATCGTCCGCAAGAATCTCCGTCGCCACCCATTCGCCGCCGCAAGCCATGTTGGCCCAGGCTCTCTCCTTGACGATCATCCACTTGGCGGTGGCGCTGTCCTTGGCCGGGATATCCTCGGCCAAGGCGGTGAAGGCCGACATTGAAACGAGCGCGGCCGCAAAGATGCGGATGGATTGGCTATTCATTGCTTTCCCCCTGAAATATTTCTGGCTTACGAGACCCGGTTCATCGTGTGCGAACAATCCGCTGCACGTAGTTCCCCCAGGACTCCAGGCCATGGCAGCATGCTACAAGCCGGAAGCGAGGGGCTCAAGAAATGACGGCGGCTAAACGGGGAAAGCTATGATTCGCAGGGGCGTACATCTTGGGCCTAAGCGGACTATGACGAGCACTTTGAAGCAGCTCCTATCCAGATGCGCGCTGCGTGCTGCCTTCGGCACAGGCATAGCGCTTCTGGCCCTGCCATGCTTTGCGCTACTTGCCTGGGCTTCGCCTCAGCCGGCAACAGTGGATCCTTGCGTCAAGCTCATCCCGAATGATCTTGCCCAAGTGCTCGGGCACCGCTTTCCGCATGAGCGGCTGCCGCTCTCCACGGATACGAAGGAAGATAGTCGCCGGAGTGCAGCTGGCCGAGGTAACGCATGTGTGCTTGTAGCGCGCGCCGACTTCGACGGCAATGGACGACGTGATCTGGTGATGCTTCTGCCTGGAAAGAGTGGGGTGTCGTATCGCCTGGTCGTTGCGCTGGACAATCCATCGGGGTACAGCGTGACTTCGCTGCTGACGCGCAAGGAACCTGTCGGCAACATGTATGTCGATCTGGCCGAGGCAGGCTCCTATGCCCACACCGATGCCTATGCGTTCTCGCCCGAGCCGGGTTCCGTCGAGCGCATCGTGAGTCCGCGTGAAGGCTTCTGGTTCGGGGAGCTGGAGGGGGCGGCAGGCGTCTATTTCTTCAAGAAGGGGAAATGGTCATTCGTGCACGCCGTGGACTAGCGACGGTGCCCGGCAGACGATCCTTGCCATACCCCAGAAACGCAAAAACCCGCATCTCTGCGGGTTTCGCTAAACTTGGTGCCCAGGAGAGGACTCGAACCTCCACGGTTTTACCCGCTAGTACCTGAAACTAGTGCGTCTACCAATTCCGCCACCTGGGCAGGTGGAGCCGCGTAGATTAAGTACCTGTTGACCCCTTGTCAACAGGGCTTGCGAAACGATGCGACAATCCCGCGCATCATCCAACAAGGTAGTTAAGTGACCCGTAAAAAAGACACCTCCGGCAAGGGCCCTGGCGCCCGCCCCTCCAACGCGCCCGGTGCGCCGCGTGGCCGCAAGGGCCCGCCGAAGGGCAAGGGCCAGGCCGGTTTCACCGATCCCCACGCCGACCGCGAGGCTGCGCTCTACGACCAGCCGATCGCCAGCCGGGAGGCCATCCTGGCCCTGCTTTCCGAGCGCGGCGAAGTGCTTTCCGCCGAGGACATCGCCTCGGCGCTTTCCCTGCATTCGGAATATGAAGTCAACGCCCTGGGCAAGCGCCTGCACGCCATGGTCCGCGACGGCCAGTTGCTGCAGAACCGCCGCCTGGGCTATGCCCCGGTGCAGAAGCTGCACCTGATCCCGGGCCTGGTGCTGGCCAACGCCGAAGGCTACGGCTTCCTGCGGCCCGATGAGGGCGGCGACGACCTTTATCTTTCACCCCAGCAGATGCGCTCGGTGCTCCACGGCGACCGCGTGCTTGCCAGCGTCGTCGGCATCGATCGCCGCGGCCGCCGCCAGGGCGCCATCGTCGAAGTACTGCAGCGGCGCTCCTCGCGCCTGGTGGGCCGCGTGGTGTGCGAAAACGGCGTAACCCTGGTCACCCCGGACGACCGCCGCCTGCACCAGGACATCATGATTCCCGCGGGCCAGGAAAACAGCGCCCGGCCGGGGCAGATCGTGATCACCGAGATCACCGATCCGCCCACCGTCCATCGTGGTCCGCTGGGCCGTGTCGTGGCCGTGCTCGGCGAACGCCTGCAGCCGTCCCTGGTGGTGGAAATGGCCATCGCCAGCCACGACCTGCCCACTGAGTGGCCGGTGGACGTCACGCGCCAGGCCGAGGAGGTGGAACCCCAGGTCACCGCCGCCGAACGCCAGGGCCGCACCGATCTTCGCAAGCTGCCGCTGGTGACTATCGATGGCGCCGATGCCCGCGACTTCGACGACGCGGTTTACGCCGAGCCGCTGAAGACCGGCGGTTTCCGTCTGATCGTGGCCATTGCCGACGTCTCGCACTACGTGCCGATCGGCTCGCCGCTCGACCGTGAAGCTTACGAGCGCAGCACGTCCACCTATTTCCCGGGCTTCGTGGTGCCGATGCTTCCGGAAACCCTCTCCAACGGCATCTGCTCGCTGAACCCGAAGGTCGAACGCCTGTGCATGGTCTGCGACATGACGGTGGACACCGAGGGCGAGGTCACCAAGTCCAAGTTCTACGATGCGGTGATGCTCTCGCACGCGCGCTGCACCTATAACCGCGTGTGGCAGGCCATCGGCGAGAAAGACGCCGACGCCCGCCACGAGCTGGCCAACGTGTTGCCGCAGCTCGAACACCTGCACCAGCTCTACAAGCTGCTGTCCAAGGCACGCAAGCGCCGCGGCGCCATCGACTTCGAAACACCCGAGGTGAAGTTCCGCCTGGCGCCTTCGGGCGAGGTGGTCTCGATGGGTGCCGAGGAGCGCAACGACGCCCACAAGCTGATCGAGGAATGCATGATCGCCGCCAACGTGCAGGCGGCCAGGTTCCTGTCGAAGAAGAAGGTCCCGGCGCTGTATCGCGCGCATCCGGCGCCGCCGGAAGAAAAATACGAAGATCTGCAGAAATTCCTCGCCGAGTTCAAGCTGCGCATGCCGCCGGCGTCGGAGGTCACCCCGGCCGATTTCTCCGCCTTGCTTAAAAAGGTGCGCGGGAAGCCGGAAGAGAGCCTGGTGCAGTCGGTACTACTGCGTTCGCAGAGCATGGCCATCTATTCGCCGGAGAACCTCGGCCATTTCGGCCTGGCGCTGGATGCTTACGCGCATTTCACTTCGCCCATCCGTCGTTATCCGGACCTCTTGGTTCACCGTGCCATTCGCTATGCCATTGGCCGCGGCGCGGCTGGCGAGTACGCCTATACCGACAAGGCCATGGCGAGCATGGCGGTGCATTGTTCGCAACGCGAACGCCGTGCCGAGGAAGCCGAGCGCGATGTGGACGAGCGATTCAAGTGCGCCTGGATGGAAAAACATGTCGGTTCGGAATTCGATGGCGTGGTGACCGGCGTTACTTCGTTCGGCCTGTTCGTCGAACTGACCGAATCGCGTGTGTCGGGCCTGGTGCACATCTCGCAACTGCCCAACGATTACTACCGCTTCGAGCCCACCCGTCATCTGCTGGAAGGCGAGCGCACCGGCAATCGCTTCCGCCTGGGCGACTTCGCCCGCGTGCAAGTGCTGCGCGCCAGCCTTGAAGACCGAAAGATCGACTTCCGCCTGGTGCCTGGCGTGAAGGCACCGCAAGCCAAGCCCCTGGTGAAGCACGAGCATCGCCCGGAACCGGTGGCGGCACCGGCAAAGAAGACTTCGCGCATCGCTTCGGCGGGTGCGGCCATCGGCAAGGCCGTGGGTAAGGTGTTCGGCCGCAAGAAGGCTGAGGAACCGTCGTTGCCCAAGCCGCAGCCGCGCCATGCACCGCCGAAGCCTGCCACCACCAAGGAAACGGGCAGCAAGTACGGTCCGCAGTACGGCGGCACGCCGCGCGTGCCTGGTGAGGGCGGTCGCGCTGCCGTGCAACAGGCCGCGAGCCGCCGCCAGGCGGGCGCGACCAAGGCCGGTGCGAAAGCCAGCCCGCAAGGCGGTCGCGCCGCACAGGGTGGCAAGGCATCCGGTAGCGGTCGCGGCGGCCAGCAGGCGGCGCCGGGCAAGTCCGGTGGCGGCCAGCGTGGACATGCTCCCGCGCCCTCCACCAAGAAATCTCCCCGTGGTCCAAGAGGAAAGGGCAAGGCATGAGCGAGACATGGATCGTCGGCATCAACCCGGTCGAGGGTGCGCTGGCGAATGACCCGGAGCGCGTGCGCGAAGTGATGGTGGAGCGGGGTTCGCGCAATGCGCGCGTCACCGCGATCGCCGACCTCGCACGCAAGCTGAAGATCGTGGTCAAGGAAGCTTCGAAGGAGGCCCTGGAGCGCGCCGGCGGCGAAGAGCGCCACCAGGGCGCCATCGCGCTATACGACACGCCGCCGTTGTTCACCGAAAACGAACTTCCCGACTTGATCGAAAAAGCCGGTGGCGATGCGCTGTTCCTGGTGCTCGATGGCGTCACCGATCCGCATAACCTCGGCGCCTGCCTGCGCAGCGCCGCGGCAGCGAAGGTGACCGCGGTGATCGTGCCCAAGGATCGTGCCGTGGGCCTGACGCCCACCGTGCGCCGCGCCTCGGCGGGCGGTGCGGATCTCGTTCCGCTGGTGGCGGCTACCAACCTCGCGCGCGCCTTGCGTGAGTTGAAGGACGCAGGCGTCTGGCTTACCGGCCTTGCCGGCGACACCGACCAGTCGATCTATGCGATGGACCTGAAGGGCCCCATCGCCCTGGTGATGGGCAGCGAAGGCGAGGGCATGCGCCGCCTTACCCGCGAGACCTGCGATTTCGTGGCGAAGATTCCCATGCCGGGCTCGATGGAAAGCCTGAACGTGTCGGTCGCCACCGGCATCGTGCTGTTCGAGGCATTGCGCCAACGCGGAGGCAAATGATGAGCGGCTTCTTCTGGCACGACTGGGCAGGTTTGTTGGGCGTGTTGCTGATGCTGGGCGCTTTCGCGTTGTTGCAGGCCCACAAGTTGCACGGCAACGGACTGACCTACCAGCTGATGAACCTTATCGGCGCGATCGGCATCCTGCTTTCCCTCGTGTTCGGGAATTTCAACCTGGCGGCCTTCGTCCAGGAGCTGGCCTGGTTCGCCATTGCCGCTTACGGCATTGCGAAGGGTGCAAGGATGAAACAGAACGGGCATTCAGGTCCCTTCCCGGACGCTTGATACAATGCGCGACTAAGGGGTCAGAGTTATGACTCTGACCCCCAACGCCGTGACCCCAACGCCGTCGAGGCTACGGCACCTGGCAGGGACGACCCCGCCAGCGATTTCCTTCCGCAGGGACGACCCTGCCATCGAAGGAGTCGCCTTCATGAGCTGGGTCTATCTATTTCTCGCTGGCCTGTTCGAAATCGGCTGGGCCGTGGGCCTTAAGTACTCCGCCGGCTTTACCCGTCTTTGGCCAAGCATCGGCACGGCGCTTGCCATGGCGTTGAGCGTGGTGCTTTTGGCCATGGCGGCGAAAACGCTGCCGCTGGGAACCGCCTATGCGGTGTGGACGAGTATCGGCGTGATCGGCGCGGTGGCACTGGGCATCGTGCTGTTCAACGAGCCGGTGACGGTGGCGCGGATCACGTGCGTGGTGCTGATCGGCGCTGGTGTGGCGGGGTTGAAGCTCACCGCCTAGGGTCGAAGGGGTCAGAGTTATAACTCTGACCCCACCATCGCTGATCCCATCATCGTCTACCTCAGACCGGCGGTTCCATGTCCGGGCTGGAGGTAAGGTCGCGCTTCACGCGCTGCTTGGTCAGCGGCTCGCCGTGCACCAGGAACCACACGTTCTCGGCGATGTTGGTGGCGTGATCGCCGATGCGCTCGATATTCTTGGCCATGAACAACAGGTGCGTGCACGGCGTGATGTTGCGCGGATCTTCCATCATGTACGTGAGCAGCTGGCGGAACAGGGCGGTATAGGCGTCGTCGAGGTCGGCGTCGTCCTTCCACACCTTGTAGGCAGCTTCGGCGTCGCGCTCGTGGTACGCGGTGAGCACCGCGCGTACTTCGGCGGCGGCAAGCTCGGCCAGGTGGCCCAGGCTGCGCGTCGGAGTGACCGGCGCCACCATGCTCAGCGGGATCGAACGCTTGGCCACGTTCGCGGCGTAGTCACCGATGCGCTCGATGTCGGCGGCGATGCGCAAGGCGGCGAACACGTTGCGCAGGTCGCCGGCGATCGGCGCGCGCAGGGCCAGCAGGCGCACCACGTCGTGGCTGATTTCCTGCTCCATGTGGTCGATGGCGTCGTCGTTGATCACCACGCGCTGGGCGGCGCGCTCGTCACGGCGTTCGATGACGTCGATGGCCGCTTCCAGCTGGGTGACGGCAAGTTCCCCCATGCGGACGATCTCGCCGGTCAGCCGGGTGAGTTCGTCGTCGTAGCTCTTGATGATGTGTTCGCGCGGCGTGCTCATGTTTGTTCCTTATGCCTTGATTTAACCGAAACGCCCGGTGATGTAGTCCTCGGTCTGTTTCTTGTTCGGCTTGGTGAAGATTTTCTCCGTCTTGTCGAACTCGATCAGCTCGCCCAGGTACATGAAGGCTGTCTGGTCCGAGCAACGCGCCGCCTGCTGCATGTTGTGGGTGACGATGACGATGGTGAAATCGGACTTCAGTTCCTCCACCAGCTGCTCGATGCGGCTGGTGGCGATCGGGTCCAGTGCCGAGGTGGGCTCGTCGAGCAACAATACCTCGGGTTTGAGCGCGATGCCGCGCGCGATGCACAGGCGCTGCTGCTGGCCGCCGGAAAGGCCCAGGGCGTTCTGCTTGAGCTTGTCCTTGACCTCGTCCCACAGGGCGGCGCTGCGCAGGGCCTGTTCCACGCGGTTTTCCATCTCCGCCTTGCCCAGCCGCTCATGGTGGCGGATGCCATAGGCCACGTTCTCGAAGATGGTCATGGGGAAGGGCACCGGCTTCTGGAACACCATGCCCACCTTCGAGCGAAGGCGGTTGAGCGAGTACTTCGGATCGAGGATGTTTTCCCCGTCCAGCACGATCTGGCCCTTCGCCTCGAGCTTGGGATAGATGTTGTAGATGCGGTTGAAGATGCGAAGCAGGGTGGATTTGCCGCAGCCTGACGGCCCGATGATGGCGGTCACCTGCTTCTCCGGGATGTCCATGCTGATGCCCTTGAGCGCATGGAAGCCGTTGTAGAAGAAGTTGAGGTCGCGCACCGTGATCTTGGCCGGTGCCGGGGTGCCGTCGCCGGCGTGGGCCATGGCGGCCTCGGCGGCGGGAGCGGGGGAGAAGGCCGGATCAGTCATTGGACACCTTGGAACGGGCGAAGAGGAGCCGCGAGCCCAGGCTCAGCAGCAGGACGAACATGGTGACGACGAAGGCGCCGGCCCAGGCGATGGCGTGCAGGCCCTCGCCCGGATCGTTGGCGTACTGGTAGATCACCTGGGGCAGGCTCGCCATCTTGTCGATCGGGTTCAGCGACATGTAGTTGTTGCCGAAGGCCGTGAACAGAAGCGGGGCGGTTTCGCCGCTGATGCGGGCCAGCGCCAGCAGCACGCCGGTGATGATGCCCGAGCGCGCCGAGCGCACCAGGATCTGCATGGTCAGCTTCCACTGCGGCACGCCCAGCGACAGGGCTGCCTCGCGCAGGGTGGAAGGCACCAGGCGCAGCATTTCGTCGGTCGTGCGTACCACCACCGGCAAGGCGATCAGCGATAGCGCAATGCCGCCGGCCAGCCCCGAGAAGGTAATCGCGCCGTCGGTGAGGTTCTTCATCGGCAGCACCACGATGGTGTAGACGAACAGGCCCAGCACGATCGACGGCGCCGACAGCAGGATGTCATTGAGGAATCGCACCGAAGCGCCGAGCTTGGAGCGGTTGGCGTACTCGGCCAGCCACATGCCGGCCAGCACGCCGATCGGCGTGGCGATGGCAATGCCGATGAAGTTGATCAACAGGCTGCCGACCATGGCGTTGGCAAGGCCGCCTTCCTCGCCGTAGGCGGTGATCTTGGTGAACAGCGTGGGGCTCAAGGCACTGATGCCCTGCTTGAGCGTTTCCCACAAAATCCAGGCCAGGAAGAACAGGCCAATCAACGTGGCAAAGGAAGAGAGTACCAATGCCACGATATTGGCGATGCGACGACGAACGTACAGTGCATTGTTGCCGGCCATCTCAGCGGCCCTCCTTGCTGGCCAGTCGCCGCAACATCAACCGGGCGATCAGCAACACGATGAAGGTGACCACGAACAGCAGGAAGGCCAGCGCCATCAGCGCGGATTTCTGCAGGCCGACGGCCTCGGAGAACTGGTTGGCGATCGCCGAGGCAATGGAACTGCCCGGCTCGAGCAGCGAGGCGGACAGCTGGAAGGCGTTGCCCAGCACGAAGGCCACGGCCATGGTTTCACCCAGGGCGCGGCCCAACCCCAGGAAGATGCCGCCGATCACCGCCGAGCGGGTGTAGGGCAACACGATGTCCCACACCACTTCCCAGGTGCTCGAGCCCAAGGCGTAGGCCGATTCCTTAAGCCGCGTAGGCACCGTCTGGAACACTTCGCGCATGACCGACGAGATGAATGGCGTCACCATGATCGCCAGCACGATGCCGGCGGTGAGCACGCCGCCGCCGAACGGGTACTGGCTGGTGAAGACCTTGCCGATGAAAGGCACGTGCGCGGGAATCCACGCCACCTTGCCATCATCGGGCTGGGTGCTCATGTAATTGACGAGCCAGGGTTTCACGTGGGCCGACATGAACGGCGAGAAGATGAACAGGCCCCACATGCCGTAGATGATGGAGGGGATGCCGGCCAACAGTTCAATGGCCGAACCCACCGGGCTGCGCAACCAGTTCGGCGCGACCTCGGTCAGGAAAAGAGAGATGCCGAAGCTCACCGGCACGGCGAGCAACAAGGCGATCAGGGCGGTGACCACGGTACCGAAGATGGGCACCAGCGCACCGTACGTATCGGTGCCCGGATCCCAGTCGGTGCTGATGAGGAAATGCCACCCGAACTTGGCGAAGGCCTCGCGGCCACCCCACAGGGTGGAACCAGCGGCGCCCACCAGGGTCACCAGTACGATCATGCCGCAGGCGGCCAACAGCCACGCGAACAGGCGGTCGTTCCGCGCGTCGCGGCGGTTGCGGGAGGCCATGTCGGCCGTCACCGTCGGAGCGTTCACCATGGATGGCGATGACATGGGGCGCGGCGTCCTCGATCTGTCTTCAAGATGCCGAAGCGGCCACCGACTCTTGCGAGCGCGGTGGCCGTCGGTTGGTAGGACAAGGCCCGGAGGCCTTGACCCTTATGGCTTACTTGGTCGCGAAATCCGAAGCCCAGTAGGCTTCGATCTGCTGGACCAGCGGCGCCGGCAGGGCGACGTAATCGAGCGAGGCAGCCTGGGCCTGACCCTGTTCCAGCGACCACTTGAAGAAGTCGAAGGCGACCTTGGTGTGCTCGGCGTTCTTCGGCTTCTTGTACATGATCACCCAGGTGGTGGCGGTGATCGGCCAGGCGTCGGCGCCCGGGGCGTTGGTCATGATCAGGTTGAAGTCCTTGGCGTTCTTCCAGTCGGCCGTGGCGGCCGCGGCGGCGAAGCCCTTGGCGTCCGGCTGCAGGAAGTTGCCGGCGGCGTTCTTCAGCTGCGTCCAGGTGATCTTGTTCTTGATCGCATAGGCGTACTCGACGTAGCCGATGGAGCCGGGGATCTGGCGCACGTACTGCGACACGCCTTCATTGCCCTTGCCACCCACGCCGGTCGGCCAATCCACCGCCGTACCGAACTTCACCTGCGCGGCCCACTCGGGGCTGACCTTCGACAGGTAGTTGGTGAAGTTGAACGAGGTGCCCGAACCATCCGAGCGATGGACGACGGTGATCTTGCCGGTAGGAATTTTCACGCCCGGATTCAGGGCGGCGATCGCCGGGTCTTCCCAGCGGACGATCTTGCCCATGAAGATGGCGGCGAGCGTGGGGCCGTCGAGCTTGAGCTGGCCGGGGGTGAGACCGGTGATGTTGACCACCGGCACGATGCCGCCGACCACGACGGGGAACTGGCCCAGGCCGAACTGGGCGAGGTCTTCGGCCTTCATCGGGGCGTCGGAGGCACCGAAGTCGATGGTGCCTTCCTTGATCTGCGCGATGCCGGCGCCCGAACCCACCGACTGGTAGTTGAGCTTGTTGCCGGTCTTCTCGGCATAGGTGGCCGACCACTTGGACAGGACAGGATAGACGAAGCTCGAACCCGCGCCCGTGATGTCGGTCGCTTGGGCTGCGAGGCTAAACAGCGATGCCGCGATGATGGCGGCGATGCGTGATTTGGCGAACACGGTGAGTCCTCTGTTTTGGGTGGGCGGACGATGTCCGCTCCCGGCATTTCAGGGGTGGCGTGTTGCAATGAGATGATTCGAATGTTTCAGCCGTATGACACGGCGCGCTTCTTTAACGCGAACAACGACTTCCCTTTCACGTCCAATCGCGGTTTCTTGCGATCCAGTGGCCGGGGGCAGGGTCCGGGGTAAGAGTTTTCACTCTGACCCCAACGTTTCCTCAAGCAAAAGGCAGCCCGACGGTATCGCGTTCGTACTGTTCCAGTTCGCGCCAGCGATTACAGATGCGGCAGAACAACTGCGCCGTGCGCTCGGCGTCGTAGATCGCCGAGTGGGCTTCCCGAAGATCGAAATCGAGCCCCGCGGCAAGCACCGCCTTGGAAAGCACCGTCTGCCCGTAGGCCAGGCCGCCGAGGGTGGCCGTATCGAAGCTTGAGAAGGGGTGGAAGGGGTTCCGCTTGTGACCGGTCCGGCGCACCGCCGCGTTCAAAAATCCCAGGTCGAACGCGGCGTTATGCCCTACCAGGATGGCGCGCTGGCAGTCGCTGTTGCGCATTGCCTGGCGTACGGCGGCGAAGACATGGTCCAGCGCCGCGCGCTCGGCCAGGGCGCCACGGAAGGGGTGTGACGGGTCGATGCCGGTGATCTCCAGTGAGCGGGGATCGATATTGGCACCGGGAAAGGGATCGACATGAGCGGACACGGCCGGTTGCGGATGCACGAAACCGTCGTTGTCCATGCCAATGGTGACCACCGCTATTTCGAGCAAGGCGTCAGTCTCGGCGTTGAATCCGCCGGTTTCCACGTCCACGACCACGGGCAGGAAACCGCGGAAACGCTGGGCCATGCGCGTGGCGGCATTGTTGGGTGCGTTATCCATCCACCCAGCATATCAGCCGTACCGCCGACACCGCTGTAGTCGTTTTGTCACATAACGTCCATCTAACCGTCAAGGGCCACCGCCATCCTGCGCCTATTCCTGCCGCACTGTTTCTGGCGGATAGGGGGGCCAACAGATGTCTATTATTCCTAGCGGAGAGAATTCCATGCGTTCCAAAGTGCTCGCGGTAGCCGTTGCTTCCGCCCTGGGCCTCATTAGCCATGCCGCGTTCGCGCAGGACTCGACCGACACGTCGACCTCCAAACCCGTCCGCACGCATCGCACCACCTCGTCGTCGTCGGCATCGGACAAGGCCGAGATCGAGATGCTGAAATCACAGCTGGCCGCCCTTCAGGCCCAGCTGAATGCGCAGGCTGCCCAGGTCAGCGCCCTTCAGGAGCGCACCGACGCCCAGTCCGACATCAACGTAAGCCAGGGCCAGGCTACCGAAGCTACCCAGAAGCAAATCGCCGCCACGCAGAAATACGTGGACGATGCCAAGGCCGGCAAGCTTGATTACAAGGGTGTCCAGCTGACGCTCGGCGGCTTCCTGGAAGCCGCTTCGATCTACCGTTCCAAGGATCTCGGCGCCGACATGGCGTCGACATTCTCGATCCCCTACAAGCAGACCGCTACCTCGCATACGCACGAAACCCGATTCAGCGAACGACAGAGCCGCCTGTCGCTGTTGGCCACGGCCGACATCAACCCCGACGTGCATGTCAGCGGCTACTACGAGGGTGACTTCCTCGGCGCCGCGCAGACCGCCAACCAGAACCAGAGCAACTCGTTCACCCCGCGCACGCGTAACGTCTACGCCGCGCTGGATTGGGATAGCGCTGGCCTGCACTTACTGGCCGGCGATAGCTGGTCGCTGCTCACCCTTAATGCCAAGGGCATCACCCCGCGCACCGAGCAGCTGCCGCCGTCGATCGACGCACAGTACGTCCCGGGTTTCACCTGGGCACGCCAGAACCAGATCCGTATCGTGAAGGACTGGGGCAAGGTGTTCTGGCTGGGCTTGTCGCTTGAAAACCCGCAGACGACCTTCGCCACCACCAAGGTGCCGGCAGGCGTGACGTACAACCAGACCGGTGGCTCTGGCTTCAACTCCGCCAACAACATCTCGCTCAACCAGACGCCGGACGTGATCCTGAAGGCTGCGCTCGATCCGGGTTGGGGCCATTACGAAGTATTCGGCCTTGGCCGCGAGTTCTACAACCGGTTCGGCGGTACCAACCATACCGAGCACGGCGGTGGTTTCGGCCTGGGCATGATCCTGCCCCTGGTGCCGAAGATCCTCGACTTCCAGTTCAGCGGCATGACCGGCAAGGGCATTGGCCGCTACGGCACCGCCGGCCTTTCCGACGTGACCTTCCGTCCGGATGGAAGCCTTGCCCCGATCAAGGAAACCATGCTGCTCGGTGGCCTTACCCTGCACGCCGGCAGCGACGTGGACATCTACGCCTTCGGCGGCCAGGAACGCCAGCAGAAGGAAGCCTTTACCGTCGGCACCACGCCTTACGGCTACGGCAACCCGCTGTACGTCAACTCCGGTTGCGACATCGAAGGCTCGCCGCTTACCTGCGTGGGCAACACCCAGAAGATCTCGCAGGGCACGTTGGGCTTCTGGTGGCGCTTCTATCAGGGCAAGTACGGCAAGGTGCAGTTCGGTGCCCAGGCCTCGCACACCGAGCGCAAGGCATTCGAGGGCATTGGCGGCGCTCCGTCGGCGTCGGACAACATGCTCTTCACCAGCCTTCGCTACTACCCGTTCTAAGCCATATCGTTTCGGGAAAACCAAGACGGCGGGGAACTTCCCCGCCGTTTTTTTGTTGAGAACCCGGCCTAGCGTTTGGCCAGTTCGCTTGCATCCCAGCCGCCGCCCAGCGCACGCACGAGGTTGACGCTGGCCTGCAGCCTGCGCGTGTCGATCTTCGCCGCGTTGCGCTTGGCCTGGAGAAAGGCGCTTTCCGCCGTGACCACTTCCAGGTAGTTCACCACGCCCTCGTCATAGCGGTTCTTCGCAATGCGCTGCGACTCGGCGGCGGCAGCCACGGCTTCCTGTTCGTTGGCCGCCTCGCGGCCGAGGTGATCAAGCAGGGCCAGATTGTCTTCAACCTCCTGGAAAGCCCTGAGCACGGTGAGTTTGTACTGCGATGAAGCCTGGTCGAATTCATCGCGCGCCGCGCGCTCACGGGCACGACGCAGGCCGCCGTCGAACAGGCTCAGCGACAAAGCGGGCCCAACCGCCCAGAGGCGATTACCGTAGGCGAAGAAGGGATTGGTGTCGGTGTTCTGGAAGCCAGCTACGGCCGTCAGGCTGAAATCAGGAAAAAAGGCCGCGCGAGTCACGCCGATGCCGGCGTTGGCTGCGAAGGTGCGACGCTCGGCCGCGGCGATGTCAGGGCGGCGTTGCAGGATCGACGAGGGAACGCTCGAGGGCACGGGCGGCAGCGTCGGCGTGGAGGCTTCAGCGGGTATGCGGAAGCTGCTGGCCGGCTGGCCCACAAGTACGGCGATGGCGTGTTCTGCAAGGGCGCGCTGGGCGTCGTTCTCGTCGGCCTGGGCGCGTGCATCGGCCAGTTGAGTGCGCGCGCGCGCTTCGGCGAGCCCGGAATCGATGCCTTCGTGGACGCGGTTGCGGGTGGTGGTCAGTGCCTGCCCATAGCCTTTGAGTGTTTGCGCAAGGATGTCCGCTTCCACATCGTCATCGCGCAACTGGAAGTAAAGATCGGCCAGCCGCGCCTGCAAGCTCAGGCGAGCGGTGGCCAGGTCCGCGCCCGAAGCCTGGGCCTCGGCGGAGGCCTGCGCCACTTCGTTGCGCACCTTGCCCCAGAAGTCCAGTTCATAGCCGGCGCTCAGGTGCAGATCGTTGGCGTCATATTCATTGGGCTGGCCATTGCCGCGAAGTGGACGATTGTCCGACTGGCGGCTGTTGTCGGCGCTTCCGGCGATGCCCACGCCCGGTAACGTGGAAGAGTGGACCTGCTCCTGGAAGGCGAGCGCCTGGTCGTAGCGCGAGGCGGCAATGGCGAGCGTCAGGTTGCCGCTCTCCAGTTGTCGTTCGAGTGTATCCAGCGTGGCATCGCCAAAGCTGTTCCACCACGCACCGCGCTGCTGGTTGTCCGCGGGTGCCGCACGGTGCCACGCCGTGTTGCCTTCGTGCCAGCTGGCTGGAACCTCGACCGTGGGTATCTTGTAGGTGGGTGCCAGCGAACAGCCGGACATGGCGATCGCCAGTGCCGTGGCCAAGGCCGTGCGGGCGAAACCGGGTGTGAGCATGTTTCTCAACCTTCGGCCTTGGGCGCCGCGGCGGCCGCCACCGTGACCTTGTCACCGGCCATGATCGAGTCGGGCGGATGGTCAACGATTCGGTCCTTCGATGTCACGCCGCGATCGATCTGCAGGATGTCGCCCATGTCCAAGCCGATATGCACGTCACGCAGTTGGATCCTGTTGTCGGCGCCGAGCACTGCCAATTGCGGTCCGGCAGCACGGAAGATCAGTGCGGTGGCTGGTACGTTCACGACGTGGGCGTTGCTGTCCACCGGCAGGCTTACCTGTGCGTAGTCGCCCGGCAGTAGCTCGCCGCTGGGATTGGCCAGTTCGAACTGGGCCAGGAGGGTGCCCGAGGTTTTGGCAATGGAACCAGACGAACCAATCAATACGCCATCGAAGGCCGTATCCGGGTGTTCCATGACATTGACCTTGACGTGCATGCCTGCGTGTATGGCCGAGGCGTAGCCCTGGGGAATGCTCACATACAGGCGCATGCGACGCGTATCGGACACCGTGAATAACGGGGCCTCGTTGGCATTGGTGGCGGAAATCAGGTCACCGATGTCCGTGTTGCGCGTGGTCACTGTGCCGTCGAAGGGCGCGGTGATCTGCTTGAAAGACTCCAGTGCCTGCAGGCGGTCCACATCGGCCTGTGCCGATGCGACGTTGGCCTTGGCCACCTCTGCTTCGCCCAGCTTCTCGTCGGCTTCCTGCTTGGACACCGAGTTGCTGGCAAGAAGGTTTTGCCAACGCTTGCTGGTGAGTGAGGCGAGGCGGAGATCGGCTTGCGCGCGAGCCAGGCCGGCGGTGGCCTGGTGCAGTTGCTGGTCGATCTCGGGCGTGTCGATGGTGCCGAGCACGTCGCCGGCATGTACCGTGCTGCCGATGTCACGCGTCCAGGTCTTCAAGTAACCGCCCACGCGGGCGTGTATCGGCGCGCTGATCCAGGCTTCCACGTGGCCAGGCAGGCTCAGGTGATTGTCGTTGCCGCCGACGATGGCCGTCGATGCAAGTTGCACGGTCGGTATCTGCTGAGCGTCGGTCCAGCGCGTGAGCTCGTGGTACTCGTGGGCGCGAAACGTCAGGCCACCGGCAATGGCCACGATGGCGACAGCCAGGCCAATGGCGATCACGGGGCGCAGGCGCATCGGCCTCGCGGGCATCGGGCCGGCATCATGCGACATGGGACGGTTCTCCAGGGAAAAGGGCGGGACTCGAAGCCGGTTGGGTGCGCCCGTGGACGATCGAGAAGATCACAGGCACAAACAGCAAGGTGGCGAATGTGGCGAAGATCAGGCCGCCGATCACCGCGCGGCCCAGCGGAGAGTTCTGCTCGTGGCTGATGGCCATCGGCAACATGCCGATCACCATGGCCAGGGCCGTCATGCAAACCGGGCGGAAGCGGGTGAAACCGGCTTCCATCGCTGCCTTCACCGCATCGCCGTGCACGGCGAGCCGTTCGCGGCAGAAGCTCACCACCAGGATCGAGTTGGCGGTGGCCACACCCATGCACATGATGGCGCCCGTGAGCGCCGGTACCGACAGGGTGGTGTGGGTCAGGAACAACATCCAGACGATGCCGGCCAAGGCCGCGGGAAGTGCCGTGATGATCACGAACGGATCGAGCCACGACTGGAAGTTGACGACGGTAAGCAGATAGATCATCACCACAGCGCCAACCAGCCCGAATTCCAACCCGCTGAAGGCGGTGGCCATGGTATCGGCCTGGCCACGAAGCGTGACGAGCGTGCCCTTGGGACGTTCCTTGGCGAAACTGACGAGCACGGCATTGACATCGCTTGCTACTGCACCCAGGTCGCGGCCCTGCACGGCGGCATAGATGTCGAACGCGGGAAGGATGTTGTAGTGCGATACCACTGCGGCGCTGGGAGAGCGGGTGAAAGTGGCAAGTCCTCCCAGCATCTGCGAGGCCTTGTCGTTGCCGGCGGTCACGGGAAGGCTGGCCAAGTCCGCCATGGAATCCATGCGGTACTGGGGTGTGGCCGCGACGATCGCGTAAGACACGCCGTTCCGGGGGTTTAGCCAGAACGCCGGCGCCACCTGGCTGCTGCCTGCAAGGGACGCGACCATGGAGTTGGTGACATCGCGTTCGGAGATGCCAAGCTGGTCGGCACGCGTGCGGTCGACCGCGACATTCAATTGCGGATAGCTCGTGCTCTGCTGAAGGCGGACGTCGGCGATACCAGGTATGTCCTTGAGCTTGCGCATGATGTTCATGGCATAGGCCTGGTTGGCCGCGCTGTCGCGGCCGGTGATGGATATGTCCAAGGGCGCCGGCGCGCCAAAATTCAGGATCTGGTCGGTCATATCGGCCGGCAGGAATGAGAAATCGCTGCCGGGGAACTGACGGGGCAATAACTCGCGCAGTTTTTTCACGTAGTCGGCCGCGGGGGAATGGCCTTCCTTCAGCGCGATCTGGATGTCACCGTCCTGCGGGCCGATGCTGCCGGTGTTGCTATAGACCAGGTTCACGCTCGACAACGGCAAGCCGATGTTGTCGACCACGGTGCCCAAGTCTTTTGGCGGAATGACCTGGCGGATGGCAGCCTCGACGCGATCGAATTCGGCCGCGGTCTCTTCCACCCGTGTGCCCATCGGCGCGCGCACATGCAGAGCGATGGACTCGGCATCGGTGGGGGGGAAGAAATCCGTGCCAAGAAACGGCAACAGCACGAACGAGGCGAGGATGAAACCAAGGAAACCGATCACGAAAGCCTTGCGGCGGCCCAGTGCGATGGAAAGCACGGCGTAATAGCCATCGCGCAAGGTTGCGAAGCGGTGCTCGAAGGCGCTCTGGAAGGTGATCGCACGCTGCAGAAAGCGCGTGCCCCATCGTCGTGGAGCGGATTTGACCGGGTCGTCCTCGGCCGCGACACCGGCACCGGACTTCCATGTGGACTGCCCGATGGCCTGGTCGCCTTCGTGGTGGTTGATGAATGCATCTTCCGGATGATCGCCCCGACCTTTCTCCGTGACATGCGGCTTTAGCAGATACATGGCCATCGTGGGCACCAGCGTTCGCGACAGCACAAACGAGGAGGCCATGGCGAAGATTACGGCGAGGGCCATCGGTCGGAACAGGAAACCGGCTATGCCCTCGAGCATGAACATCGGCACGAATACGATGCATATGCACAGCAGCGATACGAAGGCCGGCCCGACGATTTGCCTGGCACCATCCATGATGGCATCCAGCACGCTTTTTCCTTGCTCCAGGTGCCAGTTGATGTTCTCGATGGTTACCGTGGCGTCGTCCACAAGAATGCCTACCGCCAAGGCGAGGCCGCCGAGGGTCATCACGTTGAGCGTCTGCCCAAAAAGGCCCAGCAAGGCGATGGCCGAGAGAATGGCCAGCGGGATCGAGACGGCGATGATCACGGTCGACCGCCAGCTTCCGAGGAACACCAGGATCATCACCGACGTCAGGAGCGCGGCGATGATGCCTTCGCGCGCCACCGAGGAAATGGCTGATTTGACGAATACCGACTGATCGTTGAGCAAATCGATCTTCAGTCCAGCCGGCATCGTTTCCTCGATCAGCGGCAGCAGCTTCTTGATGCCTGCGACTACCGAGAGCGTGGAGGCATCACCGGTTTTAAGGTCCGGCATCAGCACCGCGCGCTTGCCATCCACGCGAACGACATTGTTCTGCGGAGGCGATCCATCCCTTACATGTGCCACTTCGCCAATGGTTATCGTGGCACCGTCGGCTGATTTGATCGGCAACGCGTTCAGTGCTTCGATCGCCGTAGGACTGTTGTTCAGTTGCACGTGGTATTCGAAGGTGCCGATCTTGGCCGTGCCCACTGGAATGATCTGGTTCTGCGCGGCCAACGCATTGGCTACATCCTGGGCCGAGAGGCCCTTGGCATGCAGCGCCTGCGGGTCCAGATCAAGTGTCACCTGGCGCTGCTTGCCGCCATAAGGGGTGGGGATGGCCACGCCTGCCACCGAAACCAGGGTCGGACGGATCGAGTTCTGCGCCAGGTCGCGAATCGTCGACTCCCGAATGGTGGCGCTGGAAAGCGCCATCTGCAGCACAGGAACGGTCGAGGCGTTGTAATTGAGGATGAGCGGTGGCGTGATGCCCGGAGGCATCTGCTTGACCACCGTCTGGGAGATCGAGGTGACCTGGGCGGTGGCGGTGCGGATGTCAACGCCGGGTTGGAAGAAGATCTTCACGATGCCGGCGCCCGGCAGCGATTGCGATTCGATATGCTCGATGTTGTTCACCGAGGTCGTCAGCTGGCGCTCGTAGTAGTAGATGACGCGTCCGGACATCTGGTCCGGCGGCAGGCCGTTGTAGGTCCAAACCACGCTGATCACCGGGATTCCGATGTTGGGGAATATGTCCGTGGGCGTGCGCGCCGAGGCCAGAAGCCCGGCGATCAGGATCGCCAGCGCAAGCACCACGAACGTATACGGTCGTGACAGCGCGATGCGGACGAGTGCGAGCATGGAACGACTCCCGGAACGATGATCCCCCTTTGGGGTCGTTCGAAGAATGGGGGCCGAACCTTATGTCAACCTTTTTGCCGAAGCCTAGGGACGACTGGGCAGGATGATATGCACATGAAGTCCGGTGCCTTCCTCCGGCTCGCGCAGGTCCACGCGGGCTCCATGCAGTTCCGCGGCGCGCTTGACGATGCTCAGCCCCAGTCCGAAGCCTGAAGAGGGTTCATTCGCTCCGCGAAGGAATCGATCGAAGACGGCCGCCCGACGCTCCGGGGGTATGCCCGGCCCGTTGTCACGGACATCGATCACCACCCTGTCGGGGCCGGCATTGAGGTCGACATCGACCTTCCCGCCCACAGGCGCGTAGCGCAGGGCGTTCTCGATCACGTTGCGAAGCATCGCGGTCATGGCTGCTTCGTACGCGGCCAGCATGATCGCAGGCTCGCTCGCGGCGAGGCTCATCGCAATGTCCTTGTCCACGATCAGAGGCGCGAGTTCCTCGATGACATCCTTGGCAAGCGCCACCAGATCGACGTTTTCACGCTCGCTGGCAGCAGCGCCCGCTTCGATCCTGGCCAGGGCAAGGATCTGCTCGATGCGGCGGGCGAGGCGTTGCAGGCTTTGTTGCGCGCTGGAGAGCGCCGAGCCGGTGGCCATCGACTTGCCGCTGGCGATCATGGCGCTTTCCAGGTGGATCATCGTGGCGGTCAGCGGCGTGCGTAGTTCGTGGGCGACGTCGGCGTTGAAACGGCGTTCGCGTTCGAGGGCGTTTTCAAGCCGCTCGAATTGCTGGTTCAAGGTTTCCACCAGCGGGCGAAGTTCGGGCGTGGGATCGCCGATCTCGACGGGTTGTCGGCTTCCAGGCGTACGTTCATCCAGTTGCGAAGTAAGGGCGCGCAGCGGTTTAAGGCCCCGGCGCACGGCCAGGCCGATCAGGACGGCCAGGAGCGGCAAGCCGATTACCAGCGGCAGGCTGTGTTCCAGCACCAGGCCGCGCGTGATGTCCTGTCGGTTGTCCGATCGTTCGCCAATGCGGATCAACAGACCGGCGCGATTGCGCAGGGTAAACAGCCGCCATGCGTGGCCGTCGTGCTCGATGTCCTGGAAGCCGACATCGGCATCCGTGGGTGCGGGAAGATCGGCAAGGTTGTCGGTCGCCGCGATCGGCCTGCCTTGGCGGTTATAGGCCTGGAACCCGACCTCAGGCTCGTAGTTGCCCCGGCGAACGGCAACGACCACGGCTGGTGCCACGTTTCTGGCCAAAGTCAGGAGCGTGCCGGGTGAATCGGCGTTCATGGCCTCGCTGTGCTGGATCAGGTTTCCCAGCGTGCGGCCAGCTTGCGCCAGGCGTCCGTCGAGCAGATGGTTCATTTCGCGGCTTTCGCGCTGATAGCTGATGATGCCCAGCGGAATGAGGACCACCACCATCACTGCAATGTTCAGCAGTGTCAGACGTACACCCAGGCCCAGGCGGTTCATCGCGGTTCCCGCGGCACCATGTAGCCGACGCCGCGCACGGTATGGATCACCTCGGGACTGAGCTTGCGCCGGAGCCAATGCACCTGCACCTCAAGGGCATTGCTGTCGACGCTCGGTTCAAGGCCATACAGGGCATTTTCCAGTGTCTCCCTGCGCACGATGCGACCGGCGCGCTCCATCAGCACCCGGAGCAGGGCGAACTCGCGACGCGTGAGGGTGACAGGCTGGCCATGGAAGCTCACTTCGGCGGAGGCCAGGTTCATGCGAAGTTCGCCGGCCTCCACGAAGCTGTCGGCCAGGCCCTGGGCGCGGCGGGTAAGCGAACGGATGCGCGCGGCCAGTTCTTCAAGGTGGAAAGGCTTGATGAGGTAGTCATCGGCGCCAAGGTCCAGTCCGCGTACGCGCGTCTGCAGGGCGTCGCGCGCTGTCATCACCAGGACCGGAGTGCGGATGCCGGTACGGCGCGCTTCGGCTAGCACTTCCAAGCCGTCGCGGTCAGGCAGGCCGAGATCCAATAAAACCAGGTCGGCCGAACGATCGCGCAGCGCTTCGGCGGCCTCGCGCCCGGAGCGCAGCCATGTCACCGCATAGGACTGCTGTTGCAGTGCGTGGTGGATGGCCTGGCCCAGTTGTTCGTCGTCTTCGACGAGGACGATATGCACGTTGGCGGACTCACGATGGCGGCGCTGGGACAGGAAGGATCACTGCGGAAGCTTAAAGGGAGCTTACGTCAGAGCAGGCACGATATAGATAGGAACTGTCGCAGCTCCCTGACTGTAAGCTTATTTTGCTGTGGTGCACCACTTGCCAGCCGCCGCCTATGTGCGTAGTTTGGAGTGATGGTGTATCGCTTACCCGCAAGTTCTTTGATGGTGGCCATGCTGGCGGCCGTTACGCTTGCATGGGCACTCATGATGTTCGAACGCGGTACCCCTCCCATGCCGGCCGGGGGAGCAAAGACAGTGGCAGTGCAAGAGGTCGGCCAGGACGCGAACGCCGCGGAGGCACGGGTTGTCGCCGACAACCAGGAAGTCGAAGACGCCACGCTACCGCTCCCCGTGACCCCGGTGTCCCCGATGGGTCTGACGCATCCTGTCGTCTTTCATGGTGAACCTTCGCGGCGTGATCATCTGCCGCCGCGTGAGTTGCGGCCTCCCATAGGCTGACGATATTTGCGTGGCCTCATATAGGCCAGTGCCTACTTGCATCTAGGCGCTCCGCCGCGTTGCCCGACAGCCGGCGCCCCACATATCCGTTATGTCCCCTGCCAACGCAGGACAGCTTCCCATTGCCTGGAGATTGCCTCATGGAACGTCTGATAAGCGGTTTTGAATCCTTTCGCCGCGATGTTTTCCCTGAACAGCGTGAACTGTTCGAACGCCTGGCCAGCGGCCAGAGCCCGCACACGATGTTCATCACATGCGCCGATTCGCGCGTGATGCCGGAGATGATTTTTTGCGCGCTGCCGGGCGAGTTATTCGTCTATCGCAACGTTGGCAACATCGTGCCGCCGTATGCGCAACATGTCAGTGGCGTGGTGGCCGCCATCGAGTACGCGGTTAAGGTGCTGAAGGTGCAGCATGTGGTGATCTGCGGGCACTCCGACTGCGGGGCGATGAAGGCCCTGCTGGATCCCTCCAAGCTCGATGGCATGCCGTCGGTGGCCGACTGGCTCAAGCATGCCGATGTCGCCCGCCACGTGGTGGCGGAGAACACCGAGGGCCTGGATGCCGAATCGTATCTGCGCTGCCTCACCGAAGAGAACGTGGTGGGCCAGCTCGAACACCTGCGCACGTTGCCAGTGGTTGCCGCGGCGGTGGCCAATGGCAGCCTGAGTATCCATGGCTGGATCTACGACATCGGCGAAGCCGCCATCCGAGTATTTGACGGCACCAGCGGCCGCTTCGTGAACATACCTAACGGCGGCCACCCGGTGCCACAGGCCACGCCAATGGCACGGTTCGCCCAGAACACCGCCAACGCGGTGTGAAGGAGCGAACCATGAAAGCTTATTTCTCCCAAGGCCTGTTCGGGCGCGACTTCCTAGGTTCCATCGTGGTCTTCCTGGTTGCCTTACCGCTATGCATGGGTATCGCCATCGCCTCGGGGATGCCACCTGCGGCAGGCCTGATCACGGGCATCATCGGTGGCCTAGTGGTGGGCAGCATCGCCGGTTCGCCGTTACAGGTGAGCGGGCCGGCTGCGGGCCTGGCGGTGCTGGTATTCGAACTGGTCCAGCGTTACGGCGTGCTGGCCCTGGGTCCGGTGGTGTTGCTGGCCGGCCTGATCCAGGTCGCCGCTGGCCTGTGCCGGGTCGGCATCTGGTTCCGCATGACGTCACCGGCGGTGGTGTCGGGCATGCTCTCGGGTATCGGCATCCTGATCGTGGCCTCGCAGGCCCACGTGATGCTCGACGCCAAGCCGCTGGCGCGCGGGCTGGAAAATTTCGCGGCGTTGCCGGCTGCGCTGTCCAAGGCCATCCACGGACCGGGCCTGGCGGCGCTATGCGTGGGCCTTGCCACCATCGCCATCATGGTGAGCTGGGAAAAGCTGCGGCCGGAGAAGTTGCGGTTCGTTCCGGGGGCCCTGCTCGCCGTGGTTGCGGTCACGGCCACCGTGCAGTTCTTCGGCATTCCCGTGAACCTCGTCAGCGTGCCCGAGAGCCTCGGCTCGGCTATCACGCTGCCAACGATGGATAGCCTGCGCGGGCTGCTGGATGAAAACCTGCTGGTGGCCGCCGTTACCTTTGCCTTCATTGCAAGTGCCGAGACGCTGCTGTCGGCGGCCGCAGTCGATCGCATGCACGATGGCGAGCGTACCAAGTACGACAAGGAACTCACCGCCCAGGGCGTAGGCAATATGTTGTGCGGCCTGCTGGGCGCGTTGCCGATGACCGGCGTGATCGTGCGCAGTGCTGCCAATGTGCAGGCGGGTTCGGCGACGCGCGCCGCCGCTATGCTGCACGGTGCATGGCTGCTGATATTTGCCATGCTGCTGCCGTGGCTGCTGAACATGACGCCCGTCGCCTGCCTGGCCGGCATTCTGGTGTTCACTGGCATCAAGATGGTGAAGATCCGCCAGGTGAAAGAGCTTGCCGCTTACGGCAAGGGCACCGCGGTCGTCTACATCGCGACCACGGTGGCGATTGTTGCCACGGATCTGCTCGAAGGCGTGATCATCGGCTTCGGCCTGTCGCTTTTCCGCCTGGCATTGCTATCGTCCAGGCTCAACACGCAGCTTCACGAGCACGATGAGCCCGGGCATGCCACGTTCGCGCTTAAGGGATCGGCTACCTTCCTGCAGGTGCCGGCAATCGCGCGCAAGCTCGAGACGTTGCCGGCGAATACGAAAGTGACGGTCAACATCGACGAACTTCACCATGTCGACCATGCCTCGCTGGAACTCCTTCGCGAGTGGGAGCGCAATGCTCAATCGCGGGGTATCGAAGTGGTGCTGGACTGGAAGCAGCTGGACGAAAGGGTGGAGGGTCGCCACGCGGCGTGATGAGTCAGGTTGACGGAACCGGCGTTCGCTACGCCGGTTCCGTTGCCTTTGTCTTGTGCTTGTACTTGCAAAGGTCGTTGATCACGCACTGCGGGCAATCAGGCTTGCGAGCCTTGCACACGTAGCGGCCATGCAGGATCAGCCAGTGGTGCGCGTCGTGAAGGAATTCCGTTGGGATCACCTTCACCAGCTTGTCCTCCACCACGCGCACGTTGGCGCCCGGCGCCAGCCCGGTTCGGTTGGCGACGCGAAAGATGTGCGTGTCCACGGCCAGTGTCGGTTCGCCAAAGGCCGTGTTCAGCACCACGTTGGCCGTCTTGCGACCCACGCCGGGCAACGCCTCCAGTGCCTCGCGGTTGTGCGGCACCTTGCCGTCGTATTGCTCGATGAGGATCCTGGACAGGGCGATCACGTTCTTCGCCTTGGTGTTGAACAAGCCGATCGTGCTGATGTACTTCTTCAGCTTCTCCTCGCCAAGCTTCACCATTTTGGCCGGCGTATTGGCCACGGGGAACAGCTTGCGCGTAGCCTTGTTCACCCCCACATCGGTGGATTGCGCGGACAGCGCCACGGCAACCAGCAGCTCGAAAGGCGTGGAGTATTCAAGCTCCGTGGTCGGGTGAGGATTCATCTCCCGCAGGCGCGAGAACATCTCGGCCACATCGGCCTTCTTCATGGTGATCCTTCCTGCTTGCGGGCACGTGCGCGGGCCAGTGCGGCTTCGACCGGGCTCATCGCGATGGCCGTCTTGCGACTGGCAAGTTCGCGTTCGTGCTCAAGCCTGCGCAAGGCCAGGCGAGCCTCGCGGCGGTTGAAATGTGTTCGGGCGCGATCGGCGTGTTCGATGTCCAGTTGTATCGCCGGCATGGGCTCCAGCACGATGCAGTCGACCGGGCAGGCCGGTACGCACAGCTCGCAGCCGGTGCAGTCGTCGGCGACCACTGTGTGCATCAGCTTGCCCGAACCGACGATGGCGTCCACTGGGCACGCACCGATGCACTTGGTGCAGCCGATGCAATCGGCCTCGACGATGCGTGCCAGCAGGCGGGGCTTCTCCACGCCATGCGTTGGATCCAGCGCCAGGACAGGTACGTCCAGCAGGGCGGCCAGGGCATGGATACCCATGCTGCCACCCGGTGGGCAGCGATTGATGGGCGCCTCGCCCGCGGCGATCGCCTCGGCATAAGGCCGGCAACCATGGAAACCGCACTGCTCGCACTGGGTCTGCGGCAGTACCGCGTCGATCCGGTCGGCGAGCGTGGGCATCGGGGTTAGCGAACGGTGGCGCCTGCCGCTGCGCCCTGGTCGGCGTCGAGCAGGAAGAGATCGTCGCCGCCTGTACCGGCGGAGAGGATCATGCCCTCCGACACGCCAAAGCGCATCTTGCGCGGCGCGAGGTTGGCGATGAACACCACGTTGCGGCCTACCAGTTTCGCCGGCTCGCCATAGGCGGCGCGGATGCCCGAGAAGATCTGCCGCTTGCCCAGTTCACCCGCATCCAGTTCAAAGCGCAGCAGCTTGTCCGAGCCTTCGACGAATTCGCACACAAGAACCTTGCCAATGCGAAGGTCCAGTTTGGCGAAGTCGTCCATGGTGATGACGGCGGCATCGGCGGTGGTGGTCGTTTCGGTCATGGGCTTGGGTGGGGCAGGCTTCTTGGCGGGTTTGGGGGCTTCGCTCGGGGCGAGGGAGTCTTTCGATGCCTCGACCATCGCGGTGATGTGCTTGCCGTCGATGCGCGACAACAGTGCCTCGAACGAACCGATGACATGGCCGGGAAGTTCGCGGCGCGCATCATCGAAATGGGTTATGGGCGCGCGCAGGAAGATTTCCGCGGCGTCCACCGTGCGCGGCATGATCGGCTTGATCATGCCGGCGAGCAGCCGGAAGGCCTGCACGGCGAAGCTGCACACCTGGTGCAGGGCCTCCCGCTGGCTTTCGTCCTTGGCCATGGTCCACGGCGCGGTGGCGGCGATGTGTCCGTTGACGATGTCGGCCATGGCCACGAAACGGCGCGTGACTTCCGCCAGCTCGTCGTCGCGATAGAGCTGGGCCACGGGCTCGTACAGCGCCAGAAGTTCCTTCCACAGTGCGGCCTCGGTAGGCGCCAGGCTCGATGCGAGTTTCCCATCGAAGAACTTGTGTACGAAACCCGCGGTACGGCTGGCGATATTCACCCACTTGCCCACCAGGTGCGAGTTCACTCGCTCCTCGAAGGCCTTCAGGTCAAGGTCGACGTCCACCGGTGCCGGGCTGAGCAGCGTGGCGAAGTAGTAGCGCAGCACTTCCGGGTGAAGACCCGAGTCCAGGTAGGTGCGCGCCTGGATGAAGGTGCCGCGCGACTTGGACATCTTGCCGCCGTTGACGGTGAGATAGCCGTTCACGTGCAGCGCCGTGGGGGTGCGCATCTTCGCCCCGTGCAGCATCGCCGGCCAGAACAGGCCGTGGAAATTGATGATGTCCTTGCCGATGAAGTGGTGCAGCTCCGCGTCGCTGCCTTCGGCGAGGTAGGCGTCGAAATCGATACCCTTCTCGTTGCACAGCGCCTTGAAACTGGCCAGGTACCCCACCGGCGCATCCAGCCACACGTAGAAATACTTGCCCGGCGCGTCGGGAATCGGGAAGCCGAAGTAGGGCGCGTCGCGGGAGATGTCCCAGTCGCGCAGGCCGCCGTCGAGCCATTCCATGAGCTTGGCCACCACGCCCGCGTTAGCCACTGCGGCGCCGTGGGTGGTCTTGCCCGCGAACCAATTGCGCAGCAACACCTCGAACTTGCCCAGTTCGAAGAAATAGTGCTCCGAATCGCGTAGCACGGGCTTGGCGCCGGACATCACCGAGTACGGCTCGATCAGGTCGGTCGGTGCATAGGTGGCGCCGCAGTTTTCGCAGTTGTCGCCGTACTGGTCGGCGGTGCCGCACACCGGGCAGGTGCCCTTGATATAGCGGTCGGGCAGGAACATGCCGCGCTCGGGATCGTACAGCTGCTTGATGTCGCGGCGGGCGATGAAGCCGCCGTCGCGCAGGCGCGTGTAGATCAGCGAGGCCAGTTCCTGGTTCTCGCTCGAATGCGTGGTGTGGTAGTAGTCGTAGCTGAAGCTGAAATCGCGGAAATCCGCTTCGTGGCCTTCGCGGATGGCCGTGATGAAGGCCTCGGGCGTCACGCCTGCCTTTTCCGCCGCCAGCATGATCGGCGTGCCGTGCGCATCGTCGGCCGCCACGTAGTAAACCTCATGGCCGCTCATGCGCTGCGAACGTGCCCAGATGTCGGCCTGGATATAGCCCAGCATATGGCCCAGATGCAGCGGGCCATTGGCGTAGGGAAGGGCGTTCGTGACGAGGATGCGCGCCATGTCGGGACCGGGCGGGGAGTGACCGGTGATTATGGCATGTGCCCGGCGACCCTTGCAGTCGCCGGGACTGGATTTGCGGTGTTATTCCTGGCGCAGCCAGACCTGGCTGCGGCCCATCAGCGAGAAGCCGATGTAACCGCGTACGTTGAGCTTGCGGCCGCCATCGTCCAGGCTCATCTTCGCCTTGTAGATCTTGCCGTTCTTCGGATCCAGGATCTGCCCACCGTTCCACTCATCGCCGTCCTTCGACAGCCCCCACAGGATGGTCATGCCCTCCACGGGCTTGTCCTTCCGTTCGCCGTCGCACTTCTTGCAGACGGGGTTCGGGCCGTCGTCGGACTTGAGCACCTTGATGATCTTTCCTTCCAGCTTGCCGCCGGATTCGGTGATCTGGATCAGGGCCTTGGCCTGACCGGTCTCGTCGTCGATGGTCTTCCAGGTGCCCACCGGCGTCGTGAGTTCGGCGGCTAGGGCCGCCACGGGCCCGGCCACCAGGGCCAGGGCGAAGGCGGCGCGGAACAGTACTTTCATGGATTCCCTCCGTACGCGTTGGTATGGAGGCCGAGACTGACCAGCGCGGCAGCGCCCGTCAAGCTGCACCGCGCCACTGGCATAATGGCGGGTCTTTCCTGCTTGCCGTCGCCATGCCTCACCCCGATGAAACCCTGGTTCGCCGCCTGGTCGGCGAGCTGACCGATCCGAACACCGGCCAGTCCATGGCCGCCGCCATCCGTGCCGTGGGCGTGGACGGCGACCGTGTTTCTGTTGACCTCCAGCTGGGTTACCCGGCTGCTGGGCACCTGGCTGAAACCGAGGCCACGGTGCGCGAAGCCCTGCTGGCCGATCCGTCGATCGCCGCGGCATCGGTCTCGGTCGCCTGGCGCGTGCATTCGCACAAGGTCCAGGGCCAGCTGGCGCCATTGCCCGGGGTGAAGAACATCATCGCCGTGGCCTCGGGCAAGGGCGGCGTGGGCAAATCCACGGTGTCGGTGAACCTGGCGTTGGCCCTGGCCGCCGAGGGCGCTTCCGTTGCCATCCTCGATGCCGACATCTACGGGCCCAGCCAGCCGCGCATGCTGGGCCTCTCCGGCAAGCCCGGCTCGCCCGACGGCAAAAGCATTACCCCGATGCGGGCGCACGGCTTGCAGGCGATGTCGATCGGCGTGCTGGTGGACGAGGACGCCCCGATGATCTGGCGCGGCCCGATGGTGACGCAGGCGCTGATGCAGCTGCTCACCGATACGCGCTGGGAGGCGGTGGATTACCTCATCATCGACCTTCCGCCGGGCACGGGCGACATCCAGCTCACCTTGAGCCAGAAGGTGCCGGTAGCAGGTGCGGTGATCGTCACCACGCCTCAGGACATCGCCCTGCTCGATGCGCGCAAGGCGCTGAAGATGTTCGAGAAGGTGGGCATTCCTACGCTGGGGATCGTGGAAAACATGTCCACGCACATCTGCTCGAACTGTGGGCACGAGGAACACATCTTCGGTGCCGGCGGCGGCGCCCGCATGGCGGCGGATTACAGCGTGCCGCTCCTTGGCGACGTGCCGCTGGACATCCGCATCCGCGAGCAGGCCGATGGCGGCACGCCCACCGTGGTGGCCGAGCCCGATGGGGACCTCGCCGCGCGTTACCGCGCCATCGCACGCCGCATGGCCGGCGCCTTGTCGCTGACGGCCCGCAACAAGGCCATTGCCTTTCCAAGTATCGTTGTCCAGAACACCTGACCGGAGTCTTTCGTGAGCATCAAATCCGATAAATGGATCCGCCGCATGGCCGAGCAGCACGGCATGATCGACCCCTTCGAGCCCGGACAGGTGCGTGAGCGCGACGGTTCGCGGCTGGTGTCATATGGCACGTCCAGCTATGGCTACGACGTGCGTTGCGCCAACGAGTTCAAGGTGTTCACCAACATCAACTCCACCATCGTCGATCCGAAAGCCTTCGACGAGCGCAGCTTCATCGACGTCACCTCCGATGTCTGCATCATCCCGCCCAATTCCTTCGCCCTGGCGCGCACGGTGGAGTACTTCCGCATCCCGCGCAGCGTGCTCACCATCTGCCTGGGCAAGAGCACCTATGCCCGCTGCGGCATCATCGTGAACGTCACCCCGCTCGAACCGGAATGGGAAGGGCACGTCACGCTGGAATTCTCCAACACCACCACGTTGCCGGCGAAGATCTACGCCAACGAAGGCGTGGCCCAGATGCTGTTCCTGGAATCGGACGAGATATGCGAAACCAGCTACGCCGACCGGGGCGGAAAATACCAGGGACAGCGCGGGGTTACGCTGCCCCACGCGTGAAATTCGCGCTTTTCTGAACGTCGGTCCCGCCCACGGCGACCGGTCCGGCGTTCGGCGTTACACTTGGTCGTCCACTTTCCACCGCACCACGCAGGAGTTTTCGATGTCCCGTGTTCCTTCCCTGTTCGCACGCGTCGTGGGGCTGGCCGTGCTGGGCAGCGCACTGGCGCTTACCGGCTGCTTCGGCAAATCCAAACCCGATACGGTGCTCACCACCCAGGGCCAGTTCGACGAAACCATCAAGGCCTATAAGAGCGGCCAGTTCGTCGTGGATGGCGCCGTGCTCTCGGCCGCCGATACCGGCAGCCACTATGCGTACCTGAAGGACCAGGGTCGCCTGCCCAAGACCATCCTGCTGGTGCCCAGCGACGATTCGAAGGTCCGCGATGCGCACCTGGGTTTCATGGCCCGCATGCAGCTGGACTACGGCTTCACCGTCTACTACGACAAGAAGGGTGAGCTGGTTCGCCTCAATGCCGTGGAAGAGAAGGCCCGCGCCCTGGAAGATACCCACCAGCGTGCCCCGTTGCCTGACGAAATGAAGGGCAAGGAAGCCAGCAGCGGTGGCTACGATCCGCAGAACTCCGGCCAGCAGCGCGGCTACTGATCGCGAATGATCGGGTAAAAAGGCGGCGGCCCGCATGGCCGCCGCCTTTTTTTATGGGTTGCCGTCCGGGTCTTCCGGCAGCCCGGAAAGCACGGCGGCAAGCTCTGCCACGCGGGCCTGGCGCTCTGCCGGTGTATAGGGTGTAGCCGGGCCGCTGCCCCAGACCGGCCCGGGCCATGCGGCATCGCCTTCGCGCCGCGCCACCACATGCACGTGCAACTGCCGCACGATATTGCCGAGCGCGCCGATATTGAGCTTATCGCAGGGAAAGACCGAACGCAGGGCTTCGCCTGCCAGTTCCACCTCCTGCCACATCAGCGCTCGCTCGTCGGCGGGGAGGTCGGACACTTCCACCAGGGCCGCTTGCCGCGGCACCAGCACCAGCCAGCCGAAGCGCGCGTCGTCCATCAGGCGCACGCTGCATAACGCAAGCTCCGCCACGGGTACCGTGTCGGCAGCCAGCCGCGGGTCGAGCGCCAGGCTCACGCCAGGTTCTTCTCGAAGAACGCCATCGTGCGGTCCCAGGCCAGCTTCGCGCTGGGAGCGTCGTAGCTGCCGCGTGCATCGCAGTTGAACCCATGGTCGGCGGGGTACACATAGGTGTCCATCTGCGGCATCAGCTCGCGGTGCTTGGCCACCATCTCAGGAGGGATGGAATGGTCTTTCTCGCCGAAATGGAAGATTACCGGTGCCTGCGGTTTTTCGCTCAGGAAAGGCACGTTGCGCGAGCCGTAGTAGCTCGACGATGGCAGCCCCAGGCGCAATGCCGCCATTAGCGCGATGGTGCCGCCCCAACAATAGCCCACGGTGCCGATCTTGCCGGCTTCGGAAATCGTGCTGGCGGCCACTTCCACGTCGTAGAGGGCCCGCAGCAGGCCCAACTCGCTGATCAGCTTGACGCCCTTGGTCATGCCGTCCTGGTCGTAACCCAGTTCCACATCCCGTTCGACGTGGTCGAAAACGGCTGGGGCAATGGCTGTGTACCCGGCCTCGGCGTAGCGGTCCACAATGCTGCGGATGTGCGCATTGACGCCGAAAATCTCCTGGATCACCACGATGCCGCCCTTCGGCTTGCCCTTGGGCGTAGCGAGGTACGCGCCGATTTCCTTGGAAGAAGAGGTATCGAGTTTGACGTGCTTGCCCATGGTGGGAATTCCTGTGGGGGGACTCTCCCTAGCTTAACCCGCCGGAAGTGACGGGAAAGCTGGCGTATAATCACCCGTTTACGCTCACTTTGCAGGTACTTGCGCCATGACCCAGGCGACCCAGAAAATCGGCTTCGTCAGCCTCGGCTGTCCCAAGGCGTTGGTGGATTCCGAACGCATCCTCACCCAGCTGAAGGTCGAGGGCTACGAGATCGTGCCCAGCTACGGCGAGGCCGATGCCGTGGTAGTCAACACCTGCGGTTTCATCGACGCCGCCGTGCAGGAATCGCTCGACGCCATCGGCGAGGCGCTGCACGAGAACGGCAAAGTGATCGTCACTGGGTGCTTGGGCAAACGCTCCGAGCTGATCCGTGAAGCCTATCCGGAAGTATTGGCCATCAGCGGCCCGCAGGATTACGCATCGGTGATGGGCGCGGTGCACCAGGCCCTGCCGCCGGCGCGCAACAAATTCTTCGACCTGGTGCCCGACATCGGCGTGAAGCTCACGCCCAAGCACTACGCGTACCTGAAGATCTCCGAAGGCTGCAATCACCGCTGCAGCTTCTGCATCATCCCCTCGATGCGCGGCGACCTGGTCAGCCGTCCGGTGGACGAAGTGCTGATGGAGGCGGAGAAGCTCGTCCGCGGCGGCGTGAAGGAATTGCTGGTGGTGTCGCAGGACACCAGCGCCTATGGCGTGGACGTGCGTTATGCCGAGCGCGAATGGCGCGGTAAGTCGTACCGCACGCGCATGACGGAATTGTGCGAGGGCCTGTCCGAACTCGACGCCTGGACACGGCTGCATTATGTGTACCCGTATCCGCACGTCGATGAAGTGATGCCGCTGATGGCGGCAGGCAAGGTACTGCCGTACCTGGACATCCCCTTCCAGCATGCAAGCCCCCGCATCCTGAAACTGATGAAGCGCCCGGGCAATGTCGACCGCACGCTCGAGCGCATCAACAACTGGCGTAAACTCTGCCCCGATCTCACCATCCGCAGCACCTTCATCGTCGGTTTCCCCGGCGAGACGGATGCCGAGTTCAATGAACTGCTGGATTTCCTGCGCGAGGCCGAACTCGACCGCGTTGGTGCATTCGCTTATTCCCCGGTGGACGGCGCACGCGCCAACGAATTGCCCAATCCGGTGTCGGAAGAATTGAAGGAAGACCGCCTGGAGCAGTTCATGGCGGTGCAGGCGGAAATTTCCGCCGCCAAGCTGCAGCGCAAGATCGGCCGCACGCTCAAGGTATTGGTGGACAGCGCCGACGCTGACGGTGCGGTGGCGCGCTCAGCGGCTGATGCGCCGGAGATCGACGGCTCGGTACGCATCGAGGACGGCAACCACCTCAAGGCCGGGCAGTTCGTCGATGTCGTCATCGACGACGCCGACGAACACGACCTCTTCGGTCATCTCGCCTAGCCCATGCGTTACGTGGCGCCCACGCGCGAAGCGCTCGATGCGCGCGTGCTTGGGCGTCATCCGCTCGATACCTGGTCGCAGGCTTATGGTTTCCTTGGCGGTGCCTCCTGGCCCTCGATCGAGGTACTCAATGCGCATCTTCCCGAGTCCATGCCGCAGCGCTTCGTGGCGCAGACCCCGCAGCTCCTGGCCGATGACCTGCACTACGAGGAGCGCATTGCCCTCACCGGTGCCATCGCCACGCGCGAATACAATTGGCACGATCTCTTCAATGCCCTGGTATGGATGCGCTATCCGGCCCTCAAGCAGGCGTTGAACCTGCGGCAGGTCGCCGAGATCGCCGTGATGGGGCGCCGCGAGCGCTCGCGGCCGCAATGCGCGCTCACCCATTTCGACGAGGCAGGCATCGTGGTCCGCCTGCGTGAGCCGGCGATGGTCGACGCCTGGGATGCGCACGATTGGGAAACGCTGTTCCGTGGTCATCGCCAGGCATGGCTGAACGGCGATGCCACGGTGAACGTGTTCGGCCACGCCCTGCTTGAACACGCGCTCACACCAGGCAAGCTGCTGGTGGGCAAGGCCATGGCGTTCCTGGGCGATTCGGGCGACGCCCTCGATGCCTGCGCTGCCGCGATCAATGGCGGTCACGCGCTCAACGATCCACAGGAATTGCGGCCTTTTCCGCTCAGCGGATTGCCGGGCTGGCATGACGATGGCGATGCCGCCGACTTCTATCGCATCACGCCTTGCTTCCAGCCCAGGCGTGCGGAAAGGACATATCCGCCGGTCCGGATGGTGACCTAGGCGTACTCGATGGAGACCACGCAAAAGCGCGTGGGACCGGCAGGCAGTTGCGCTTCGAAATCGTCGTCGACGTGTTTCTTCAAAAGTGCGGTCGCCATCGGCGAATCCACGCTGATCCAGCCGCGCCTGGCATCGGTTTCATCCGGGCCGACGATGCGATACACCACCATCTCGCCCGTGGCCTCGTTCTCCAGCGTCACCGTGGCGCCGAAGAACACCGCGTTGCGATCGGTCGGCCCGCTTTCGGCGACTTTCAACGACGGGATGCGCTTGGACAGGTACCGCGCCCGGCGATCAATCTCGCCGAGCTGTTTTTTCCGATAGATGTACTCGGCATTCTCCGAGCGGTCGCCCTCGGCTGCGGCCGCCGCCAGGGCCTTGACCACTTCCGGTCGTACGGTGTGCCAAAGATGGTCCAGTTCGCTTTTGAGCCGTTCGAAACCTTCGCGCGTGATGATGGCCGTGGAGCGCGGGGCAGGCGGTCGCCAGCGCGTCATGCCTTGTCGCCCCGTGGTAGGGCAGGCAGGCCGTCGATGTCGGCAAGCAGTTCATCCACCTGCGGCAGCATCGGATGGTCGGGCCATTCGGCGCGGGTGCGCAGCAACAGACCGCGCGCGGTGGAGGTTTCTTCCAGGCGCAGCATCATCCTGGCAGCCAGCAGCGCATACCACGGTGCTTCATAGTCTTTCGGCCACAGGCGCACGTAGCCCATCGCCAGCTGGCGCGCGAGGCGCGGCATGCCCAACTGGCTCGCCTTGTCGGCCAGCGGCCCAGTGGTGCGTGGATCGTCCGGGATGAAGGCCGGGTCCACCGCCTGGCAATCTTGCACCACCCCTAGGGCTTTGGTGAGGTCGCCCGCGGCGATCAACTGGGCAATCCAGATCTGCCCATGCACCAGCAGCTCCGCGCGGCGTCCCGCGCGTCCGAGGAATTCGCGGTAGCGCGTGTGCAGGAAGGTCGGTGCACCGCCTTCCTGGATGCGTTCGGTAAGCATGCCCGTGGCCGCGGCGAGGTCGCTCGTGGCCAGGGTGTCAGCGCGATCGAGCAGTTCCTCGTCGGCACCCTTGCCCATCGCCCGGTTCAACACATCCGCCTGCGGCGAATGTCCCAGGCGGTCGGCGTGCGCATACATCAACGCGCCCATCAGGTGGAAGTTGAGCACCGTGGCATAGTTGGCCACCAGGTAATACGGCAGGATCGAGACGATCCTGGGCAAGATGCCCACCACGGTGAGTTGCAGCATCACTTGCACCGCGGCGATGGCCAGGTAGATCCCCGCCATCAGGAAATACGGCGCGCCGAAGCGATTCACCGTGGCCAGCCATTGCAACGGGTTCAACGCCGACAGCGCGCCGTCGCCGAACGCCAGCGACATCGAGATCGCCGGCAGGAAGAACACCAGCACCACGCCAAGCACCAGCGCGCCGGGGCCCCAGAAGGTGGGCATCATCAGCAGGTAGAGCACCGTTACCACCTGCACGCCAATCAGCACCGCCGCCGCGCCGCCGCCGGCATCGCCGGCAAATTCCGGCGGCAGGGCATAACCATCGGCGGTATGGCGAAGGCAGGCGAAGGAATACTTGTACAGCGCGCCCCAGCACAGCAGCGAGAACACCAGGCCGAACACCGGGAGCAACGTGAGGTACTGGGCGAAGGCCAGCGCCACCACGGTGGTGAGCGCCGCCGGCTGCAGCGGGTAGGCGAAGGCGGCGGGAAAGCGCTCGGAGAACCGCGCCCCCGCTTCGATCGTCGGCTGGACCGGCATCAGCGCTTGCCGCCGAAGATGCCGCCCAGGATGCCGCGGACGATCTGCTGGCCCACCTTCGAGCCCGCCGTGCGCACCACCGATTTGGCCATGGTTTCGATCATGCCCTGGCGGCGGCCGGTACCGAGCATCGCATCACGGATCATGCCGCCCCAATCGCTTCCGGCCTGCGCCGGCGAGCCCGCCTTGCCGGAGGGCGTTGCCACCGGCGGGGCCTCGGTGGCCTTTTCACTAGCCCGGCGGGCGAGCATTTCGGCGGCGGAATCGCGGTTCACCGTGGTGTCGTACTTCCCGCTCACCGGCGAGCGCGACTTCACCTGCGCGCGTTCGTCGTCGGTGATCGCGCCGATGCGGCAGGTGGGCGTACTCACCAGGATCTGCTGCACCGGGCAGGGCACGCCGCCTTCGCCGAGCGTCGAGGCCAGCGCCTCGCCTACGCCCAGCCCGCCGATGGCGGCGACAACGTCAAGCTTGGGGTTGGCAACGAAGGTCTCGGCCGCGGCCTTCACCGCTTTCTGGTCGCGCGGAGTAAAGGCGCGCAGCGCATGCTGCACGCGGTTGCCGAGCTGGCCGAGGATGTCGCCCGGAACGTCGTCGGGATTCTGCGAGCAGAAGTACACACCCACCCCCTTCGAACGGATCAGGCGCACCACTTGCTCCACCCGTTGGCGCAAAGCCGGCGGCGCATCGTCGAACAGCAGGTGCGCTTCGTCGAAGAAGAACACCAGCTTGGGCTTGTCCAGGTCGCCGGCTTCCGGCAACGCCTCGAAGAGTTCGGACAACAGCCACAGCAGGAAGGTGGAATAGAGCTTGGGGTTGAGGATCAGGTCCTGCGCGGCCAGCACGTTGATCACCCCGTGGCCGCTCATGTCCTGGCGCATCAGGTCGGCCAGCTCCAGCGCCGGTTCACCGAAGAAATGATTGGCGCCGGCCTGCTCGAGCTTCAGCAGCGAGCGCGTGATGGCGCCCACGCTCTGCTTGCTCACCAGGCCGTACTTGGTGGAGATCTCCGCCGCGTGCTCGGCGGTGAAATTCAGCAGCGCGCGAAGATCGTCCATGTCCAGCAGCAACAGACCCTGTTCGTCGGCCAGGCGGAAGACGATCTCCAGCACGCCTTGCTGGGTGTCGTTCAGTTCCAGGATGCGGCCGAGCAGGGTGGGGCCCATCTCCGAGACGGTCGCCCGCACCGGGTGGCCGAGCTTGCCGAAGAGGTCCCAGAACACCACCGGATTCGCGCCTGGCTGCCAGCCGGCCAGTTCGAGCTTGTTCAGTCGTGCCTTGAGCTTGTCGCCCGCGGGTGCCGCGGCCTGCGAGAGCCCGGCCAGGTCGCCCTTGGCGTCGGCCAGGAAGCAGGGCACCCCCAGTTTCGAGAATCCCTCGGCCATCAGCATCAGGCTGACCGATTTGCCGGTGCCGGTGGCCCCGGCGATCATGCCGTGGCGATTGCCGTAGCGGGGGTCCAGCTCGATGCTGGCGGTGGCGTTGCGGCCGATGAATATTCCCGACATGGCATTTCTCCCGTGGTTGCGGTGGATTCTAGCCGTGCAGGCGCGTAAGGTGCCCGCATCATTGCCGCGGGTTGTGCTTGTGCCGTCGAAGTCGTTGCGTTCGCTTTCCCTGCTGCCGCTCGCCGCGGCCATCGTTGTCCTGGCCGGTTGCGCGGGCAGCCCAGCGCCCAAGGCTGGCGCGCCAGCCGCCGTCGATGCCCTTTACGCCCAGCTCGACCAGGCCAGCAAGGGCTATGAGACGGCGATCGAACAATCCCGCCAAGGCGACAACGCGGGTTCGGCGCGCACCCTGGACGCCTCGATGAATGCGCTCAAGGACATCGCCGCCCGCTGCACGCCAGCCTCCGGCTGCGATCCGCAGCGCGTGCTGAGCGTCTACGATCGCCTGCTGCGACTGAAGGACGCCAACTTCATCGCCGGCGAGGAGGACGACACCATCGCCGAAGCCCCCGATACGCAAACCAGCCTCGGTACCTCGCCGATCAGCACGACGATCCCCCAGGTGCAGCGCAGCGTCACCATGCTGCGTGGGCAGAAGCTCTCGGACATGGTGGCGATGAATGGGCCGGTGAAGGCGGCACTGGAGATGTGGCTTACCCAGTGGCGCCCGCAGCTGATGGACGCCTACGTCAACTACCAGTACCTGCGTGCCCAGATGTGGCCCGAATACCAGAAGGCCGGCCTTCCCGAGGCGGTACTCTTCGGCATCCTTGCCAAGGAATCCGGCGGCAAGGTACATGCGGTATCGCGTTCGGGTGCGTCCGGACCCCTGCAGTTCATGTACGCCACCGGCATCCGCTTCGGGCTCTCCAGCGCCGACGGCTTCGACCAGCGTTTCGACCCGCAACTGGCCGCGCGCGCGAACGCTGCCTACCTCGACGAACAGCTGGCCCAGTTCAACAACAACCTCGAACTCACCCTGGGCGCCTACAACGCGGGCGAGGGGCGCATGCGCCGGTTGGCCCAGCAATACCCCTCGGCGGACTTCTACGATCCGCAGATCTACAACCAGCTCTCGCCTGAAACACGCGAATACGTGCCCATGGTGCTGGCTGCAGCGTGGCTGTTCCTGCATCCGGAGAGCTATCACCTTAATTTTCCCAAGGTCGATGGCGTGCCGGGCTCCATCACCCTGCAGAGGCCGGCTTCGATCAGTGAGCTGACGGTTTGCCTTGGTGGCGCCGGAGGCATGAACGAGGGATGGTTCCGCACCCTGCGCAATCTCAATCCGCGGCTGGATCCGCAGGTGCCCCAGCCCACCGGATCGCGCCTTGCCGTGCCTGTAGCGCTGGAGAAGGCCTATGCGGCCAGCTGCACGTCGGGACCCTGGCCGATCCTGGCCAACGACCTGCACACGGCGGTCAAGCCCGTCGTAATCGACCCGCCCGTTGCGGCACCCGTGGTGGCGTCGCGCGCGCACGGCACGCGCAGCTACAAGGTTCGGCGCGGCGATACTCTCGCCGGCATCGTGCGCAAGCTCGACTGCACCAGCGTGGAAGAAGTGGCGAAAATGAACGGCATTTCAGGGCACCACCTGAGCCCGGGCCAGACGCTGCGGGTGCCGACCTGCCGCTAAGCGGCGAGGGTTTCTAGTTCACCGACATGCTGTTGCCGTTGCCCATCCAGGCGACGGTGGCGTCGGTGGGCTGCTCCACCTCGCGAAACTGGCGCAGCACCGTGATGATGCCCCGATGCAGGGTGAGCATCTGTGGATCCTTCGAACCACGGCTTTCGTGGAAGACCACCGCGATCCACAGGGCGATGCCGCGCATCCGCGCCTGCATGCTTTCCGACCGGGCGCGGACCAGGCCGACATCAGCGCCCGTGCCGATGTCACCGGGCGGGTGGTTTTCCGGCGTGCCGTAGAGCACGGGGGATTCGGACTTTCCGGCAAGATCGAGTTCACGGCGAACCAGGATGGCCAATTGCGGTTGCATGCGCGGCGGCAGGCCGTCGATCAGCTTCTGGATTTCCGTCAACTGCCTGCGCAAACGCATGGCACGGTTGAACGCCACCAACCGGTTCATCAGTCGCATCTTGGTTCCCCGAGCACGCGTGAGACTTAACTGAACCGAGAATAACAATCATGTTCGGCAAATGCACGCCTAATTGGTCACAAGATGACCAGCCGGGTCACTTATTTTTTGCGTTTGCCCCGTTTTGGGGAATTGCATGACTTAATAACCGCCGATCCGCTGGCCGACCCGGACCACCTGGTCCGGGCTGAGGTTGTCCAGCGTCACCCCCTCGGGGAACAGCAGAATCACCGTGGAACCCATGTTGAAGCGGGCCATCTCGGCGAACCGTTCCAGGTGGATGCCACGGCCCTTGCAGTCACGAACCTTGATGGCGTGTGCATAGGGCGGGATGGTCAGGCCGTCCCACACCGTGGCCACGCTCGAGACCAAGATGGCGCCGACCATCACCGAGGCGAATGGGCCGCGCTCGCCGACGAACTGGCAGACCAGTCGCTCGTTGCGCGCGAACAGGCGCGGGATGGCCTGCACCGCGAATGGGGCCACGCTGAAGATGCGGCCGGGCACGTGGACGGTGCGCTCCAGTTCCCCGCCGAAGGGCATGTGCACGCGATGGTAGTCGCGTGGCGACAGGTACACGGTGACGAAGCTGCCGTTCCGGTAGGGCTCGGCGGCAGCCTCGTCGCCCAGGAGCTCGGCGGCCGTATACGACTGGCCCTTGGCCTGGAAGATCCGCCCGTCCTCGATGCGCCCGGCCTGGCTGACCCGGCCGTCGGCGGGGCTCAGGATGGCCAGGGGATCCGGATCGGCCGAGCGGGCGTCGGCGCGCAGCTTGCGGGTAAAGAAGGCATTGAAGTGCTGGTAGGCGCCAGGGTCGGGCTGGGCCGCCTCGTGCATGTCCACCTGATAGGCCTGGACGATCCGGCCGATGAGGAAATCCTTCCAGGGGCGCCATGTCCAACGGGTCGCCCAGTACACGACGCGGGACAGGGCGCGGTGGGGAAGGATGTATTGCAGCAGGACCTTTGGCTTCATCGGCGAAGTATATCGGTAGAGTGCCGTTCATCCGACCGCGCGAACACATCCATTTCACCGGGCGTTGACCAAGCTTGGACAACGGCGCCTGCTCACCGCCGTACCACCACAGGGGACGATATCCGCCCATCGGGGCCCGGCTGGCCCAGGGCGGTCCGCGGATACCTGATGGGGAGTCTCCATAGTGAATCCACGCACGCTTTCCCGACGCGTCCTGGCCTGTGCCGTGGCGCTTGGTTGCCTGGGCGCCGCCCAAGCACAGAACGTCACTCTTGGCGCGTACGACCCGCAGATCAACGACAATCTGGTGGGTGCGACCATCGTTGCCGGTGGCGCCACGGTGAATCTGTCAGGCCCCCAACGTTTTGCCGCCGGTACCGACGGCAGCGTGTCGGCCACGTTGGCATCGCTGCGCGACACAGGGCGCATCATTTCAGGATCGCAGTGGATTGGCGCGGCGCGGTTGTCTCCCGGGCCACAGTCGTTCGGGGTAACCGTTCCCGATACGATCACCGGCGGAAATCGCGTGGTGTCGACCTTTGCCACCGCCAATCTGGTGGAAATCGCCCCGGTGGACTACACAACAACGGTACCTGATGTGGTGCTGGTCAATGGCGGGCAGTACATCAAGATGCGGGTGGGCACCGTCACATCCGCTGGCGGCACCCTGAACGTGGGCATCGGCACGACGAGCAGCGGCCCGACCGCCGCAGCCAATGGCTGGACCATCAACGCCAAGCAGACGTCGATGTTCTATGCCGATGGAACGGCGGGCAATGCCAGTGCGATCAACTGGAACTCGATCAATCGCATCACTTTCGGCGGCACGGCGGCTACGCCCAACGATCCCGACCGGCTATTCGCCGTGACCAACGTGGTGACCTATGGCGGCACCTTCAACGTAACGACCGTCGACGGCGTGACCACCTCCCATACGGTGACCAATGCGACGCAATTGCAGGCCTACAATAATTTCCTGATCGCCCAGTTGCAGACGGGTAACCTGGATCCATCCAGGTACAACACCGAATTCAACAAGGCCGTATCTACTGTCACGCAGAACATCGACTACACCATCACGGCCACCGGCAGCACCGATGAGGTGTTCCAGCCCATAGGCTTGCGCGTGGTCGTGCATGCCGTGGGTGCCCAGGCCCGCGGTACCGTGGCGGCGCCTGCACAGCTGGAAGTGGTCAACTCCAATGGCGGGGCCATGCGCGCCGAGCAGGGCGCCACCATTACCAACAACGGGGCGTTGTCGACCACGCACACCACGGGCGATGGCACCACGATGCTGGCGACCTCCGGAAGCCATGCGGTCAACAACGGCGTGCTCAACAATGGGCTGTTCCGCAACGGTTCGGCAGCCCCCGTGGGCAGCTCCTTCAGCGGGTTTGGCGTGGACTTAAGCGGAGCGAGTGATTTTTCCAATACAGGCGTGCTCAACCTGGCGCTGGGCACGACCAACGGGGCGGGTGCGGCGGTCGGCGTACGCGTGTCCGGCGGCTCGAGCGCCAGCAACAGCGGAACGATGAACCTTGGCGTGACCGGTTCGCGCTCCAACGGCTCGCTGACAGGCGTGCGCATCGACGATGCCACAAGCACGTTCACCAACCAGGCCAATGGGCTGATCTACCTGGGGCGTGCCGCGCAATTCACCGCTGGCGCCACGGTCGCGGACATCGCGCTGAACCAGCAGGCGCTCTCCACCGGAATCACCGTCAACGCCAATGCGCGTGCCACCAATGCCGGACGCATCGTCATCGGCACGCTCACGCAGAATGCCGCGGCGATCAACGTCAATAGTGCGCCGACGGCGATCGTCCACAACGATGGCGTGATCGACGTCAACGGCAAGGCCACCACCGTGCCCAGGCTCAACGTGGGCATGCTGGTGACGAACTCAGGCGCAGGTGCAGGGGGCGACATCGCCAATGCCGGCACGATCAATCTCAATGGCGTCAACGGCATCGGTATTCAATTGCTAAGTACCGGCACGGCCTCCTCCGCGGCATCGTCGGCCGGAACCATCAATGTGGCCGGCGGCGCCGACCCTGGCAGCGGCACCCGGAACTACGGCGTATGGGCCGAGGGCCAGGGCACCGGAACCTCCACCGCCAATGTGGGTGGCGCGGTGAACCTGCTGGGCACGGGGGCCATCGGTATCCATGCACGCGGGCGTGCCACGGTCAACGTGGCGGCCACCTCGGTGCCCACCTTCGCCGGCACCGATGAGATCGGCTTCTTTGCCTATGGTCCCACCGCGCGTATCAATGTCGCCCCCGGCGCGTTGCTCGACGTCACCACGACGCGCTCGAATCTTTTCCGGCTTGAAAATGGGGCCACGTTCGATGGCACGGGACTCACCGTGCGTGCTTCGGGCGACAACAGCATCGCGGTGCTGGGCACTGGCGCTTCGGGTACGGCCGTCAACACGCGCAATGCCGTCGTAAACGTCGACGGCGCCGGGGCAACAGGGGTGGTGGTTGAAGGTGGGGCCATCGGCACCATCGATGCCGCCACCACCATGAACCTCACAGGCACCGGCGCCGTGGCCGCGATCGTCGACGGCCAGAAACACGACCTGTTCGGCAAGGTCAGCGGAACGCCCTTGGCGAGCACCACCTTGACCACGCTTGCCGCACTCAATTCCGCGGCGCCGAGTCTCACCGGCTATATCGCACGCAACAGCGGCAAGCTCACCAATAGCGGCAACATCGCCTTCAGCGGCGCAGGGAGCACCGGCATCCTGGTACAGACCGGCGCCACGGCCACCAATGGCGGGAATATCTCCGTGACCGACGGCGGCACCGGTATCCGCGTCGATGCCACGGGAGCGACGTCGGCGACCACCGCGAACAACACGGGGCAGCTCACCATCGCCGGCGGTAGTACCGCGGCGCGCACGCGCGGCGCCGTGGCGCAGGGCGCGCGTGCCGTGGTCAACCTCAATGCTGGCTCGACCCTGCAGATGACCGGTCAGGGTGCGATCGGCGCCGAGGCGGCGGGAGGCACGCTAAACGTGGCTGCCAGTGTCGCACCAACCTTTGGCAACACCGACCAGATCGCCTTCCATGGCGCGGGGGCGGGCTCGAAGATCAACAGTGCGCTCACGACACTCAACGCCAACACCGCGCGAAGCACCATCTACCGACTCGACGATGGCGCCGCGCTTACCCAGTCGGCGGCCTCCACGCTCACGGCATCCGGCGACGCCTCCCGCGCCCTGGTTGCATCGGGCGCCGGCACCAATGTCACCCTTGCCAACTCTGCGATCACGGTTACCGGCAATGGCGCGGCGGCGATGGAGTCGCGCGGCGGAGCTGCGGCGACGCTGGGTGCCGGGTCGTCCGTGGTGTTGTCTGGGCTCGCGTCGCTGGGGGGCATCGTGGACGGCCAGTTGGTGGACCTGACTGGTGCAAGCGTTGGCGCGCCCGTGGCGACCACGCTGACCAATCAGTCGTCGGTAACGGGTGCCGGCGCCGGCACCACCGGATTCATCGCACGGAACCTCGGCAGTTTCATCAATAGCGGTACGGTCGACCTTTCCGGTGCCGGTGCCACGGGCGTGGTGGTGCAGGCCGGCGGCACGCTGGCCAACAGCGGGCTGGTGCATGTCAGCAACGGCACGGGCGTCCTCGTCGATGGCGCTGGGACCCAGAACCTGTCCCCGGGCGGCCGTATCACGGTCGACGATGGCGTTGCCGCGATCCATGTGCAGAACGGCGCCGCACTTACCATCGGCAGCGGCGATACCACGATCACCGCCGGTGGCGCGGCGCACGGCATCCTGGTGGATGCGGGGACAGCCTCGTTGACGGCATCCGGTTCCACCATCACCACGCTGGGCACTGGCAACGGCATCGAGAACGCCGCCGAGATCGGCGCCATCCAGTTGAACAATGTCACGTTCAACGTGGCCGATGGTGCGGGCCTGCGTACCGCCACGGCGATCGACCCGTCATCCACGGTTACCTTCAATGTCACCGGCAGTGGCGTTGGTTACGCCTATCGCCACGCCGACGGCTCACCCGGCAGCGAAGACCTTTCCTTCGGTGCGGGCTATCTCGCCCAGGTGACCGGGGCCGGTGGCATCGGCCTGCAGGCGCTGACGACGGGCAACGTCACCACCGCTGCCACCGCCAATGTCACCCATGCCTTAGGTGGTGCCGCACTGGTGGCGGGAACGGCTGCGTCTACCACCAACACCGGCACACTTACCTCATTGAGCACCGTTGCACCCGTGGTGGACCTGTCCAATGGCAACGGTACCTCGTTCACCAACTCAGGCACCATCACTGCGCGCGACCACACGGGCATCGCCATCGCCGGCAGCGCGGGGAACGACAACGTCACGCTTGGTGCGGGTACGCTTCGCGGCGAAGTTGCCACCGGTGCAGGCACGGACAGCTTTGCATGGACAGGCGGAAGCCTCGAGGGAGGCCTGACCATGGGCACCGGGCCAGGCAACACGGCGCTGGTGCAGGGCGTGGATCTCGCCAACACGTACCATCTGTTGTCAGGCTCGGGCAGCGGCAATGCGTTGACCCTCTCGAACATCCAGTCACGCGGTGGTTCGTTCGCCAGCGACGACCTTGCGCAAGGCGTGAACTTCGGCAGCGGCTGGAACACGATCGATTTCCACGACGGCACGGCATTCACCCTCACTGCTGGCCTGCAGCTTGCCGGCAGCGACGTGGATATCGATGGCACGTCCACGCTGTTCGCCGGTGACAATGTCCATCCCGTGGTGTCGTCGCCGACGCCGCTGGCGGCAAACCTGACCAATGCAGGCACCATCGACCTCACCAACGGTGCGGGTTCCCCGGGCAATACGCTGACCATCGACGGCCAGTACATCTCGGGGGGCGGCAGCCTGCTGCTGGGCAGTACCCTCAACGAAGGCGGCATGCTGAGCGTGCAGCAGACCGACCGGATGCTGGTGAGCGGAAATGTCACCGTACCGGGAGGGCCCACCATCATTTCGGTGACGCCAACCAGCGCCAGCACCGGCGCACTGACGGACTTCAATCACAACAGTGCCGCCGATTCTACCGAGGGCATCTCGCTGGTGCAGGTGGGCGGCACGTCCAACGCAGATACCTTCAGGCTGAAGGGTGGCTACGTGGCAGCGGGGCCCTGGCAATACGTGCTGTACGCGTTTGCGCCTGGCGCCGCCGAGGCCAGCCAGAGAGTGGTGGGCGGCGCTACGGCGGGCAATCGGTTCTGGGACTATCGCCTGGCCAATCTCTATGTTTGTACTGACAACTGCACGCCAGTGACGCCGCAAACTCCCGCGGCTACGCCACCACCTGGTGCGCCGGCCAATCCCGTGCTGCCGGAAGTGCCTGTGGGAACGGTGACATCCGCGCCGCCGCCGTCCGCACCGCTGAACGACGGCTGCGTCAGTGATGGCGTGGACAGTTGCGCGCCAGGTCGACGCGCGGTGACGCCTCAGGTACCTGCCTATATCTCCACGCCTACGGCCCTGCTGGGCTTCTCGTACCAAACGATGGACAACCTGCACAAGCGCCTGGGCGAAATCCGTCAGGCCGCGCAAGGCCCCGAAGGCACTGGCGGCGAGGTATTTGCGCGCTACATCGGTGGCGACTACCGCTACGACACCGATCGCTCCTTCCAGCAGTACGGCTACGACTTCGACCTGGACACGCATGCCTTCCAGGTGGGCACGAACATCCTGGATCTCGATGGCAACAGCGGTACGCTGCGTGGCGGGGTGGCGTTCACTCATGGCACCACGCGCCTGGACCCGCATGCACTGGACGGCGACAGCCACGGCAAGTTCACCACCAACAGCTTCGCCATGTTCGTCACCTGGGAACATGCCAATGGCTTTTATGTCGACGCCATGGCGTCCGGCGACCGCCACAGCGGGGACATCAGCACGCCCATGCGCGGCGTGGACATGGCCCATGTACGCGCGAACGGCTGGAATGGATCGGTGGAGGCCGGGTATCCGTGGCGCCTGGACAGCGGTTACGTGATCGAACCGCAGCTGCAGCTGACCCGGCAGCACCTGCACACCGACAACCTTGTCGACGTGGACCAAAGCACGGTGGCCTGGCACGACATCGACCAGGTGGTCGGCAGGGCAGGCGTGCGGGTATATCGCACCTGGGACAACGGCGACGGACGGCAGCGCACGCCCTATGTGCGGCTGAACTACCTGCAGGGCTGGGGAGACCGGCCACAGGTGACGGTTGGCACCGTCGGCACGGACATCTCGCAGGGGTTCGACGGGGGCCGCTATGGCCGCGCCGTGGAACTTGGCGTCGGTGGTACCTGGGCCTTCAATCGCATGTTCTCGGTGTACGGTGAAGGCGACTACCAGAAGGAACTGAACGATACCGGCTTGCGCGGGTGGGGCCTGACCCTGGGCGTTCGGCTGGAGTTCTGAGCGCCTCACCGTGACCGGGGTCAGAGTAATAACTCTGACCCCCAACCCACCGTCCCCTATACTTGCCGCCTTGACTCTGGCTGCAAAGCACCCCCGTGACCGACGAACTTGCCACCATTATCGATTTCATCCGCTACGCGGCCAGCCGGTTCTCCGCCGCGGGCCTGACCTTCGGCCACAGCCACGACAACCCGATCGACGAGGCTACCCACCTGGTGCTGGCCGCGGTGCACCTGCCGCCGGATATACCCCCGGCTTATGGCGCCGGCAGGCTCACCCGCGATGAGCGCAGCAAGCTGCTGGCGCTGATCGAGCGGCGCGTCACCGAGCGCCTGCCCGTGGCATATCTGGTGGGTGAAACCTGGTTCGCCGGCATGAAGTTCAAGAGCGACCACCGTGCGCTGGTACCGCGCTCTCCCATTGCCGAGCTCATCGAAGGCGGGTTCTCCCCGTGGCTGGACGGCCGGTCGGTGGAGCGCGCACTGGACATGTGCACGGGTTCGGGCTGCATCGGCATCGCCATGGCCGAGTACAACCCCGACTGGCGGGTGGACATCGCTGACATCAGCCCCGAGGCGCTGTCGCTGGCGCGCGAAAACATCATCTTCCAGCACGCCGATCGCGTACGCGTGGTACAGAGCGACCTGTTCGCAGGACTCGCCGGTGAAAAATACGATCTGATCGTATCCAATCCGCCGTATGTTACCCACGACGAGTACGCGGCTCTTCCGCCTGAATACAGCCACGAACCTGCCCTTGGGCTGACTTCCGGCGATGATGGACTTGATCTCACCTTGCGCATGCTCGACGAGGCCGCCGATCACCTTACCGACGATGGCCTGATCATCGTGGAAGTGGGCGACAGCGAGCGGGCGCTGGTGGAACTGCTGCCGAACCTGCCATTCGTCTGGCTGGAGTTCAAGGTGGGCCAGATGGGCATCTTCGCGCTCGAGCGCCGGGACCTTATCGACCACGCAGCCAGCATCCGCGAACTGCGCCAGTCACGAAACCTATAGGAAACGCTTCAACGTGTCGTCCAACACCTTTGGCAAGATCTTTTCCGTCACCACCTTCGGCGAAAGCCATGGTCCTGCCATCGGTTGCGTGATCGACGGGTGCCCGCCCGGTCTTGAACTGGATGCTTCTGAGTTCCGCCACGACCTGGACCGTCGCGCCACCGGGAAGTCGCGCCACACTTCGCAGCGTCGCGAGGCGGACGACGTGGAAATCCTTTCCGGTGTGTACGAGGGCAAGACCACCGGCACGCCGATCGCGCTGCTCATCCGCAACGTCGACGCGCGCAGCAAGGATTACGGCAACATCGTCGATACCTTCCGCCCGGCGCACGCGGACTACACGTATTGGCACAAGTACGGCATCCGCGACCCCCGTGGTGGCGGCCGGTCCTCGGCACGGGAAACCACCATGCGCGTGGCGGCCGGCGTAGTGGCCAAGAAATGGCTGGCCGAAAAATATGGCGTGCGCGTATCCGGATACGTCGCGCAGCTGGGCGAGATCGTTCCAGCGGGCTTCGATCCGTCCGTGGTTGAGGGCAATCCGTTCTTCTGGCCGCATGCAGCGCAGGTGACTGAGCTTGAGGCCTACATGGATGCCCTGCGCAAGTCAGGCGACTCGGTAGGCGCCCGCGTTACCGTGGTGGCCGATGGCGTGCCCCCGGGCTGGGGCGAGCCGATCTACGGCAAGCTCGATGGCGAGCTGGCGTCGGCCCTGATGTCTATCAACGCCGTCAAGGGCGTTGAGATCGGCGATGGCTTCGCCGTTGCATCGCTGCGCGGCACGGAAAACCGCGACGAACTGACGATGGACGGCTTTACCTCCAACCATGCCGGCGGCATCCTCGGGGGCATCAGCAGCGGACAGCAGGTGGTGGCCTCCATCGCGCTCAAGCCCACTTCCAGCGTATTGGTTCCTGGCAAAAGCCTGGATAAGGACGGCAACGCCGTGGACGTGGTGACCAAGGGCCGGCACGATCCCTGCGTGGGCATCCGTGCGGTTCCGATCGCCGAGGCCATGGTGGCCCTGGTGCTGATGGACCAGGCCTTGCGGCATCGCGCCCAGTGCGGCGATGTCGGGTCGGTCACGCCGCGCATCGCCTGAGCGATGGGCGACAAACCAAAAGTCTGGGTATCCCGTCCGTTCTTCCCGGACATCATCGCCCGCCTGGAACCCGTCTTCGATGTCCATGCGGAGCTTGAGAGCCGGGCTTTCCCGACCGACGAGCTGGTCGCCAGGCTCCATGGCATGGCCGCCGCCGTTACCGGCCTTGCCGATCGCATCGACGACCGCGTGCTCTCCCGCGCGCCCCACCTGAAGTTCGTCGCCAACGTGAGCGTTGGCTACAACAATTTCGATATCGATGCCATGCGCGCCCACGGCGTGGCGGCATCCAACACACCCGACGTCCTGACCGACACCACCGCCGATTACGCGTGGGCGCTGCTGATGGCCGCTGCCCGCCGCGTCGGTGCCGCCGAGCGTTGGGTGCGCGCCGGACAGTGGCAGGGCACGCGATTCGACCAGTGGCTGGGCATGGACCTGCATGGCAGCACGCTGGGCATCCTGGGCATGGGCCGCATCGGCCAGGCCATTGCACGGCGCGCGTCCGGCTTCGACATGCGGGTGCTCTACCACAACCGTTCGCGCCTGGATGCCAGTACCGAACAGTCGGTGAACGCGCGCTATGTCGATAAGGCCACCTTGCTGCGCGAATCGGATCATTTGATGCTGGTGCTACCGTTGACGGCTGAAAGCCATCACGCCATCGGCGCCGCGGAACTGGCTGCGATGAAGCCCACCGCAACCCTGGTGAACATCGCCCGCGGCGGCATCGTCGACGATGTGGCGCTCGCGGCGGCGCTCGGCGAAGGTCGGCTGGCGGCGGCGGGGCTGGATGTATTCGAGGGCGAGCCTTCGGTGCACGGTGCGCTGTTGGCGTTGGACAACGTGGTACTGTCCCCGCATATCGCCAGCGCCAGCGGACGCACCCGCCGTGCCATGGCCGCGCTTGCCGTCGACAACGTGCTGGCCTTTTTCGGGCACGGCCCGCATGCAGGCAAACCGCCCAGCCGCATCGTTTGACGATTCCCTTTCCCATCACCCACCCCAAGCATTGAAGGACCCATGAGCAAGAAGACCTCGTACAACGTCGCCATCGTCGGCGCCACCGGAGCCGTCGGCGAGACTCTGCTCTCCGTGCTGGCCCAGCGCGACTTCCCGGTCGGCGAGCTGATTCCGCTCGCCAGTGAGCGCACCGCCGGTGGCAAGGTCGACTTCGCGGGCAAACAGGTGGTGGTGAAAAACCTCGCCGACTTCGATTTCGCGGGCGTGGATATCGCCTTCTTCTCCGCCGGTGGCTCGGTCAGCCGCGAGCATGCCCCGCGTGCCGCCGCCGCGGGCGCCGTGGTGATCGACAACACCTCGGAGTTCCGCTACCAGGACGACATCCCGCTGGTGGTGAGCGAAGTGAATCCGCACGCCATCGCCCAGTACGAGACGCGCGGGATCATCGCCAACCCCAATTGCTCCACGATGCAGATGCTGGTGGCGCTGGCGCCGATCCACCGCGCGGTGGGCATCGAGCGCATCAACGTGGCCACCTACCAGTCGGTGTCCGGGGCAGGGCGCTCGGGGATGGATGAACTGGCCAAGCAGACGGCGGCTCTGCTCAACTTCCAGGAAGTGGAACCGGCGAAGTTCAGCAAGCAGATCGCTTTCAACGTGATTCCCCACATCGACGACTTCCAGCCGAACGGCTATACCAAGGAAGAAATGAAGATGGTGTGGGAAACACGCAAGATCCTCGAGGACGAGAGTATCCGCGTGAATCCGACCGCGGTGCGCGTGCCGGTGTTCTATGGCCACGCCGAAGCCGTGCACATCGAGACCCGCGACCCCATCGACGCCGACACCGCGCGTGGCCTGCTTGAAGCCGCGCCAGGCGTGGTGGTGATCGACGAGCGCAAGGCGGGCGGTTATCCGACGCCGGTGAGCGACGCGGCCGGAAAGGACGAGGTCTTCGTCGGACGCATCCGCCAGGATATTTCCCACGAGAACGGATTGAACCTCTGGATCGTTTCGGACAACATCCGCAAAGGTGCGGCGCTGAACGCCGTGCAGATCGCCGAAATCCTGATCACGGACTACCTCTAGCCATGACTTTCGCGCCTTCGATGAAGTTCACCCTCGGCTTTGCGTTGCTGGCCATCGTCGCCACCACCTGGGCCCAGGACGACGCCAAGAAGGTGCACAACGTGCAGGTGCAGACGGCAAGCGAAGGGGCGCAGGTGAAGGACCTGCGCCAGCGTGTGGATACCCTTGAAGCCGATACCGCCAAGGCCGATGCCGAGCTCAAGGCCAAGGACCAGGCCATCGCCGACCTTGAGCGGCAGCTGGCCCAGGCCAAGGCCGCGGCGCCTTCGGCGGGTCCCGCGCAAGGCTCCTCGACGGGACACGCCGGTCACTGAAAGAAGTTTTCATGACCTCTTTAACGTTGTCGCGTAACTGCCTGTGCCGCCTATTGTTGTTTGTGAAGGGCCTGCATTACTCTTGCGCCTTAGCGATGGCAAGCCTCCTCGCGGGGGAGCCGGGCCTGTCATTGGGTTAATCGGGGGAATACTTAAGATGAGTCGTCCGTTGAAGCTTTCGGTAGCGCTGGCGCTTGCGCTGGCCTCCCAGTACGCCGCGGCGCAGAGTCTGGGCGCCGTGCAGGTCAAGTCCAACCTGGACCAGCCCCTGCTGGCTGAAATACCGCTGGTTTCCCAGGCCCCCGGCGATACCAAGAACGTGCAGGTGGGATTGGCCTCGATGGAGGCTTACGCCCGCGCCGGCATCGACCGCAGCGGCATTCCCCAGGGCGTTCAGTTCGCCGTGGTCACCAACGCCAAGGGCCAGTCGGTGATCCGCGTCACCACGACCCAGCCGATCTCCGAGCCATACATCGACCTCCTGCTCGACGTGAGGGGCAGCGGCGGTACGTCGGTGGTGCGTGAAGTTACCCTGTTACTCGATCCTGCCAGCGCGCAGGCGCCGGTCGCCCCGCCCGCTCCTCCGCCGGTCGTGCAGCAGCCGGCTCCGGCCGCCCCAGTCGCCCAGCAGGCCGCCCCGGCCGCTTCCCAGGCACCGACGACCCCACCCCCCGCCAAGCCTTCAACCGCGGCCAGCGCGCCGGCCGCCAAGGCGCCGCGAGCCCCCCGTGCCACGGCCGAAGCCGGTTCCACCCTCGGCACCGTGCAGAAGGGTCAGACGCTCTCCACCTACGCCAAGCAGCTTTCAGGCAACGGCGTGGACATGAACCAGGCACTGCTGGCGCTCAAGCAGGCCAACCCCGACGCGTTCTATCGCGACAATATCAATGCCCTGAAGGCCGGCGTGGTGCTGCGTGCACCTTCCAGCCAGGACCTCTCGGCCACCGCGACCGCCGAGGCTTCCAGCCAGGTGCATCGCCAGAACGAAGACTGGCGTGGCATCGCTGCACGCAAGCCCACCTCGGTCGCCGATGCGGCCTCGGGCAATGCACCGTCCAAGGCCGCTCCGGCCTCGGCGGAAGATCGCCTGGCACTGGTACCGGCCAAGGGCAACCAGGCCGGTAACGGCAAGGTGGCCGCCGCGATGACCAGCCTGCAGCAGGACCTGGCCCGCTCGCAGGAAACGCTCACCGCGCTTCGCCAGCAGGGCGAGGAACTGAAATCCCGCGTCGACGACCTGGAAAACATCAACCAGAAGAACCAGCGGCTGCTCACTTTGAAGGACGCCCAGATCGCGGACCTCCAGAAGAAGCTGGCCGACGCCCGCAAGGCCGCCAACCTGCCGCCGGCCGCCGCATCCGCGCCGCCGCCGGTGGCCGCCGTGGCAACGCCTGAGCCAGCCGCATCGGCACCCAAGCCCGCAACCCCCGCACCCCCGCCTGCCGCGTCGGTCGCCAAGGCCGGCAGCACCGCGGCTCCGGCAAGCGAAGTCCTGACCACCACCCCCCTGGCCGAACACGCGGCACCCGCTCCCACCGCCGTGGTTCCCGCCAAGACACCCGCCCCGGCCGCGTCGCGGCCTCCAGTCGCCGAAGAAGAGCCCTGGTTCATGCAGCCCTGGGTCTGGGCCGTGGCTGGCGGTGCGGTCCTGGTGCTGCTGTTGCTGGCCATGATGGGCCGTCGCCGCAAGGCTTCCACCGTTGCCGTGGCGGCCGCGCCGTCGCTGGCTGATCGCTTCGGCGACGTCCCGTTGTTCGACGAATCGGGCATCGACGAGGAAGACATCGACCAGCGCGAATTGCTCGAAGAACTCTCCGAGCATCCGGACGACGTCGCCCTTCACCTGGAATTGGTCACGCTGTACTACGAACGCCGCGATGTCGAGCGCTTCGAGGCGGCCGCCGAGGCCATGTACGCCCATGTGGTGGACGTGGAGCAGGAGGAATGGCAGGAAGCGGTGCGCATGGGCGAGGACCTTGCACCCCAGCACCCGCTGTTCTCGCACGGGGCTTCCGCCGAGGTGCATCCCAGCCATGAACATGTCGGCGAAGACGATGCCGCGCTGGAAGCCTTCGACATCAGCCGCTACGCGAACACGGAGCCGGCGCCTGGCGACATGCCGCCGCCGGTGCCGCATGCCCCGCAGAAGGTGAGCGAATACCACTTCAATTTCGACCTGTCGCCGCCCCGTACCAACGGGCATGCCGGGGCCCCGGCCAGCGCCCACGACGACCTGGACCTCGGCCCGCACGTGGACGAGCCGCTGCCCGCCGCGTACGACGACAACACCCATCCAGCGCACAGCGAACCGACCGACCTGCACGTGGCCGACGCCGAGGAAGAAGCCGCCAACCGCACCTGGAAGTTCGACGAGCCGGCCGTCGCGCCCGCCGACGTCTACGATGTGGGTGCCGAGAATTTCAGCGACGACCCGGTGGATACCAAGCTGGACCTTGCCCGCGCCTACCTGGACATGGGTGACGCCGATGGCGCCCGCGCCATGCTTGATGAGGTGGTGGCCGAGGGTACCCAGATGCAACAGGACGTCGCCAGGAAAATGCTGGCGGACCTGCATTGATCGAAGAAAACCCCGCTCCGGCGGGGTTTTTCTTATGAACGGGCGGCGCGGCTGCCCTGTATCATGGGCGTTTTGAAGCTACCCCTAGTCCATGCGCATCGCCTTCGGCATCGAATACGACGGTACCGACTTCCTTGGCTGGCAACGCCTGAGCCATGGCGCGACGGTGCAGGGCGCGCTTGAAACCGCGCTCCGGCGCGTGGCGGACGAACCCATCGAGACCACCGCCGCCGGCCGCACCGACGCTGGCGTGCATGCGCGCTGCCAGGTCGTCCACTTCGATACCGAGGTAAGGCGCGACATGCGCGGCTGGTTGCTGGGCACGTGCTCGAACCTGCCGCGTTCGATGGCCGTGACCTGGGCACAGCCCGTGGCGGACGACTTCCACGCCCGCTTTTCAGCCCGCCTGCGCGGCTACCGCTACCGCATCGTCAACCGCCTGGTCCGCGCCGCGCTCGATGCGCGTTACGTCACCTGGGAGCGGCATCCGGTGGATGCCCAGCGCATGCACGACGCGGCCCAGGCCTTGCTGGGCGAGAACGACTTCTCTGCCTTCCGCGCGGTGTCGTGCCAGGCCGCGCACGCGCGCCGCTTCATGAAGAAAATCAGCGTCACGCGGATCGGCGAGGAAGTGTTCATCGACGTTGAAGCCAATGCCTTCCTGCACCATATGGTGCGCAACATCGTCGGCTCGCTGCTGCTGGTCGGCCGCGGCGAGCAACCGGTGGAATGGATGGCCGAGCTCCTGGCCGGACGCGATCGCGAGCGGGCAGGGCCCACTGCGCCTGCCACCGGTCTTACCTTCCTGGGGCCCAAATACGAGGCCCACTGGGGCCTGCCCGAACAGGTAACACTGGCATGACCCGTATCAAATGCTGCGGCATGACCCGCCCCGAAGATGTTCAGCTGGCCGCACGGCTGGGCGCGGACGCGGTCGGCTTCGTCTTCACCCGGCGCAGCAAGCGCTTCATCGAGCCGGAAGCTGCCGCCCGCCTACGCGCGGCGTTGCCACCCTTCGTCGATGCGGTGGCGCTGCTGATGGACGACGAGCCATCCTGGGTTGCCCATGTGGTCGACGTGGTCCAGCCCGATCTCCTGCAATTCCACGGCGAGGAAACCGACGACTTCTGCAAGGATTTCGGCAGGCGTTACCTCAAGGCCATCGCCATGGGCGATGGTGCCGCCGCCCTTGCCAAGCTCCATGCCTATCCCGGTGCCGCCGGCCTGTTGCTGGACGGACACGGCCTTGGCGAACCAGGGGGTACCGGCCGCTCCTTCGACTGGTCGTTGATGCCGAAGGATTTTCCCCAGCCGTTGATTCTGGCGGGCGGCCTCAACGCGTCGAACGTGGCCCAGGCCATCGCCGTGGCCCGGCCATGGGCGGTGGACGTGGCCAGCGGCATCGAGTCGTCCCCCGGGGTAAAGGATGCCGCTAAGATGGAACACTTCATCGCCGCCGTCCGGCGAGGTCAAGGCGCCTGAACCCCCGGGTGCCCCAGCACAGGTATCGCATGAATTCCCAGATCGATTTCCACGCTTATCCCGACGCGCACGGTCGCTTCGGCGACTACGGCGGCATCTACGTGGCCGAGACGCTGATGGCGCCCCTGGCGGAGCTTACGGCGGCGTACGAGCGCCTGCGCAAGGATCCGGCCTTCATCGCCGAACTCGACCGCGACTTGAAGCACTACGTGGGCCGTCCCAGTCCCATCTATGAAGCCGAACGCCTTACCCGCCATGTCGGTGGCGCGCGTATCGTGCTCAAGCGCGAAGACCTCAACCATACCGGCGCGCACAAGATCAACAACACCGTGGGCCAGGCCCTGGTGGCCCGGCACATGGGCAAGACGCGCATCATCGCCGAGACCGGCGCCGGCCAGCACGGCGTGGCCAGCGCCACGGTCGCCGCGCGCCTGGGGCTCAAGTGCGTGGTGTACATGGGCGCGGTGGATATCGAGCGCCAGAAGATCAACGTCTACCGCATGCGCCTGCTCGGCGCCGAGGTGGTGCCGGTGACGTCCGGTTCGAAGACACTCAAGGACGCGCTGAACGAAGCCATGCGCGACTGGGTCACCAACGTTGCCGATACCTTCTACATCATCGGTACCGTTGCAGGTCCCCATCCGTATCCGCAGATGGTGCGCGACTTCAACGCCATCGTCGGCCGCGAAGCGCGTGAGCAGATGCTCGAAGGCTACGGCCGCCTTCCCGACGTCATCACCGCTTGCGTGGGCGGTGGTTCCAACGCCATTGGCCTCTTCCATGCGTTCCTCAACGACAAGGACGTGCGCATCGTCGGCGCCGAGGCCGCAGGCCACGGCATCGAGACCGGCCAGCATGCCGCGTCGCTGGCCGCGGGTCGCCCGGGCGTGTTGCACGGCAACCGCACCTATGTGCTGGCGGATGAAAACGGCCAGATCACTGAGACCCATTCGGTGTCCGCGGGCCTGGACTACCCGGGTGTGGGTCCCGAGCATGCTTTCCTAAAAGACGCCGGCCGTGCCGAGTACGTCGGCGTCACCGACGACGAAGCGCTGGAAGCCTTCCACTTGCTGGCACGCACCGAAGGCATCCTCGCGGCGCTCGAATCCAGCCACGCCATAGCCCAGGCCATCAAGCTGGCGCGTGAGCTTCCCAAGGACGCCCTGGTGCTGGCCAACCTCTCCGGCCGCGGCGACAAGGACGTGCACACCATCGCCGCACGCGAGGGGATCGAACTGTGAGTGACAACCGACTGGACCGCCGGTTCGCCGAACTGAAATCGAAGGGCCGCACCGGCCTTATCCCCTTCGTTACCGCAGGCGATCCTTCACCCGATGGGGTGGTCGACCTGATGCACGCGCTGGTGGACAGCGGCGCAGACGTGATCGAACTGGGCGTGCCTTTCTCCGACCCGATGGCCGACGGCCCGGTGATCCAGCACGCCAGCGAACGCGCGCTCGCGCGCGGCGTGGGGCTTGTGCAAATCCTGGGCTGGGTGGCGCAGTTCCGTACCCGCGACAACGACACTCCGATCGTGCTGATGGGGTATTTGAATCCCGTCGAGCGGGTGGGCTACCCGGAGTTTGCCCGTCGCGCGGTCGAAGCCGGGGTGGACGGAGTGCTGCTGGTGGACTGCCCGATCGAGGAATCCGCGGTGCTTGCGCCCCTGCGTGACGCCGGTCTGAAACAGATCCTCCTGGCCGCCCCGACCACCGCAAACGACCGCCTGGCGCGGCTTTGCGAGGCTGCGGCGGGCTTCCTGTATTATGTGTCGTTTGCCGGCATCACCGGTGCTTCGCATCTGAACACCCAGGATATCGCTGCCCGCGTGGCCGATATCCGGGCCAGGTCCGCCGCACCCGTGGCTGTCGGTTTCGGCATTCGCGACGCGCGGAGCGCGGTCGCCATCGCCGCGTTTGCCGATGCAGTGGTGATCGGCAGCGCTCTGGTCGACACACTGGCCGGTGCGCAGGACGCGGGCGAGGCGGTCCGCCGGGCAGGGCAGTTCTTGAGCCCCATCCGCACGGCGCTCGATGCCAGGCATTAACGACGAGGTCGACCAATGAACTGGTTGCAGAAAATCATGACGCCCAAGGCGCGCCCGCAAGGCGCCGCCGCGGCCAAAGGCAAGGTGCCCGAGGGCGTGTGGGAGAAGTGTGCTGGTTGCGGCACCGTGCTGTATCGCCCGGAGCTTGAGCGTTCGCTGATGGTCTGCCCCAAGTGCGGACACCACCATGCCATCGGTGCGCGCACGCGGCTGAATGCATTCTTCGACGAAGGCATCACCGAGGAACTCTGGCCGGATCTGGCACCGTCGGACCCGCTGAAATTCCGTGACCAGAAGAAGTACAAGGACCGCATCATCGCCGCACAGAAGGCCACGGGCGAGAAAGACGCCCTGGTAGCCATGCGTGGCGCCCTGAAGGGCCGCTCCCTGGTGGCCGTGGCCTTCGAGTTCTCTTTCATGGGTGGCTCGATGGGTTCGGTGGTGGGCGAGAAGTTCGCCCGTGCCGCGGAACTGGCGCTGGCCGAGCGCACGGGCCTGGTGTGCTTCTCCGCCACCGGCGGTGCACGCATGCAGGAAGGCCTGTTCTCGCTGATGCAGATGGCCAAGACCTCCGCTGCGATTCGCCGCATGCGCGACGCCGGCGTGCCCTACATCTCGGTGCTCACCCATCCCACCACCGGTGGCGTGTCGGCGAGCCTGGGCATGCTGGGCGACCTCAACGTTGCCGAGCCCAAGGCCCTGATCGGCTTCGCCGGTCCCCGCGTGATCGAGCAGACGGTTCGCGAAACCTTGCCCGAAGGCTTCCAGCGCTCGGAGTTCCTGGTGGACCACGGCGCGGTGGATTTCATCGTCGATCGCCGCGACATGCGCGACAAGCTAGCGGCGGTGCTGGGCATCATGGGCAAGCAGCCTCGGGCGGCTTAGATCTATATAAACGGAAGCTGAATATTTGAGCGGGTATTGAGTCGATATCCGCCAAAAATTCAGTAAGTCACGGAAAGATATAGGAATATACGGCCACCGTCTCGCCACTCGCTCTCATCTAATTTATAAACAATACCTGAATGTACTGGCGGTGTGGATGATCATATCCGCCAAATGACGCGTAGGCTTCGGAATTACAAGGGAATTTGCCCGAGTCATTTCCGCCAGTGAACCCGCCGCGACCGTCACCAATCATCACAGCCCTGACCCGTTGGGGCGCATTGGCTTCCCAAGACCTGTACAAGAAAGTGCAGGAAGACTTCGGGGGTGAGCGTAGCTATCAGCGCGATCTTAGCGATATCCCAAATCTGATTCGCCTCGGACCCAAGCGGAACCGAGGGTATGCGATCGCACGCAACGACTTTCCGCCGACGCCGGTTTACATGCGTCGTGAAGACGGGGCCGATGTTTTCCTCGGTAATCTCCTCGCGCTGGAGGCCGACCAATGGACCTGGGATGACACGGGCTCTCCGCAGCGATGGACGTTGCTGTCGCAGCTGAGCACGACCTTGCCGGTCTATCAGGGCCTGCCCTGGTTCATGGATGCTTTCCGGCCAGCAGGATTCCTCGGCCGCACGTGGGTTCGCGAACACGCTGCCAAGCTGGGCTGGTCGCTGGACATCCAATCCTGGACGGACGAGCAGACGCTCACCGCCGCGCTGCAGGTGCCTTGGGACTGGCGAGGCAATCTGTCACTCGGTCCCTTCCACGAGATGGAAAACAGCTTCATTTCTCCCGGCGAACGAAGGGACGAATATGCCAGGCGCGCCAACCTTGTCCTCGATGGTGTCATGGTCGGTGCTTCGGCGGATGGCGAGCAGCCGAAATTCACCGCCATCGTTGCTGAAGGGGATAACTGGCGTCCGGTGTTGGTGAAGTTTTCTCCTCGCATGACAAATGATCCGGCGGCACGGCGTTGGGGCGACATCATGCTCACCGAAGCCATTGCACAACAGGTGATGGCGATCCATGGATTGGACTCGGCCGCCACCGAGATATGGGAGCATGACGATCGCATGTGGCTTGAAACCATACGCTTTGACCGTGACGGCGCGCACGGGCGCAGGGGCATGGTATCCCTGCGTGCCCTGGCCAATGCCTACAGTTATCGGGGCCCTCAAAATGGGTGGGTTCAGGCGGCCGAACATCTGCAGAAAGAAGGCGTGCTTCTTGAAGAGAATGTGACCAAGGTGCGCCACATCGCCACGATTGGCCATCTGTTGCTCAACACCGACATGCACATGGGCAACTTAAGCTTCATCGTTGGCAATGGCTGGCCACATCCATTCCGGATAGCGCCGGTCTACGACATGACGCCGATGCGTTGGGTTCCCGTCGGTTCGCAGAATATGGTCCCCCCTCTCGTGGCCGAGCCGCTGTTCAAGACGTTGGATCACGAAGCGATGGTGATCGCAGCGGAGATCTGGGAAGAGACGTCCAGACGGGACCTAGCTACCGACGCATGGCGGGAGTGGTCGTTGGGGCGAGCAAAGCAAATTCGAGAAGCGTTGGCAGCGCGTCCGAGCTGACGTTTATCCACACACCCTGTGCAAGGGTTTTTGGGAATGCTGTGGATAAATGCCTCTTCGCCTTGTCAGGTCAGCGACTTGCGTTACGTTGCTTAAGTCCTGCCCATGCTTCCTTCACGTTTATCCACACCGTCTGTGGGCGCCGGCCGGGAAAGCCTGTGGATAAGGCGACTTTTTCCCTGTCGTGACAGGGGTTTGCCTCAACCTGCTCAAAGGATACACATAGCCTCAAAATGTGCTCTACATCACATTTTGGTGCTACGGTAACGTTTCCATGCGCTCGTTGGGGCCTTGTGATGTCGGATGTCCGGTATCGCGCCTTCATCAGCTACAGCCACCAGGACAAAGCCTGGGCGGGCTGGTTGCACCGGGTGCTGGAGACCTACGCCATCCCCAAGCGTCTGGTGGGCACCGAAACCCCGGCCGGCATCATTCCCCGCCGATGGGCTCCGATCTTCCGCGACAGCGATGAACTGGCCAGCGCCGGCGACCTTGGCCGCAAGGTGAACGAGGCACTGGCGCAATCGGACTGCCTGATCGTGATCTGTTCGCCCGACGCTGCGCGTTCGCGCTGGGTGAACGAGGAAGTACTGGCGTTCAAACGTTTGGGTCGCAGCGACCGCATCTTCTGCCTGGTGGTGGCAGGCGAACCCAATGCCAGCCTGCTGCCGGGACGCGAAGCGGAGGAATGCTTCGCGCCGGCGTTGCGCCATCGACTGGCACCGGATGGCCAGCTGAACTCCCAGACCATCGAACCGATGGCCGCCGACGTGCGGCCAGGCAAGGACACCCGCGCCAACGCCAAGTACAAGCTCATCGCCGGCATGCTCGACATCGGTTTCGACGCGTTGAAGCAACGCGAACTGCAAAGGCGAACGCGGCGCGCGGCGATGCTGGCGGCCGTGGCGTTGAGCGTGATGGCCGTTACCACCGTATTGGCCATCGTCGCCTTCGTCGCCAGGCACGAAGCCGTGGTGGCAAGCCATGCAGCGGAACGAAGGCAGAAACAGGCCGAAGATCTCGTCAGCTTCATGCTGGGCGACCTCAACGACAAGCTTGCCCAGGCCTCTCGCCTGGACATCATGGAATCGGTGGACGACCAGGCCATGGCTTACTTCCAGGCCCAGCCCACAGCTGACGTCAACGACCAGGCCCTTGAGCAGCGTGCCGTAGCGCTGGAGAAGATCGGCAGCGTGCGGCTGGACCAGGGGCGTTTGTCGCTGGCGATGGAGGCATTCCAGGCGTCGCTGGCGCTTACCTCGCGTCTTGCCGGCGAAGCACCTGCCGATATCGGCCGCCAGTTGGCCCACGCCGATACATGGTCGTACATCGGCATGATCGGCTGGCGGCAGGGCAAGCTCAACGACGCCGAGCGCAGCTTTGCCTCGGGGCAGGCGATCCTGGAGCGAGCCGCCGCGCATGCGCCCGACGACGCGCGCGTTGCCTTCCAGCGCATCACCTTCCACAACAACATGGGCCATGTGATGGAAGCCCGCGGCCAGCTCGATGCCGCCGCACGGCAGTACCAGGACATGCTCGCCCTGGCCCAGCGCCTGGCTGCCGCGGCGCCTGGCAATATCGACTGGCCGACCGCCGTCGGCGAGGCATCGAACAACCTGGGCAGGCTGGCGCTGCTGCATGGCGACCTTGCCAATGCCGTCGGGCAATACATGGCTGCCGAAACCATCCAGATGGGGCTTGCCGCCGCCCATCCGAAAGATGCCAGCCGGCGCGACGACCTGCTTACCGTGCACGCCATCGTCGGTCGTACCCAGGCGCTGGCCGGGGATGTCCGGCCTGGCATGGACCGCCTGCAGCGCGCCGTGGACATGGCCGCGCAACTGAAGGTGCTTGATCCTGGCAATACCGATTACCAGGAGCACCAGGCGCTGTATGCCATTCAACTGGCTCGCTTGCATCGCCTCACCGGCGATATGGCCGGTGCGGCAAGGCTCGCCCGCCAGGCGCTGGCGATATTCGAAGGCCTCGTCCGGCACGATGCTGCCAACGCTGTCTGGCAGCGCGAGTATGCCGAGGCGCTGGTGGAACAGTCGGCGCAATCGCGTGCCTCGGGCGATACCGACGCCGCTCGCCGTCAGGCGACCTCCGCGTTGCATCTGCTTGATCCTCTTTTCAGACAGCAACCAGACGACCGCGCCACCTTGCTTGCCATGGTTGCTTCAAGGCTTTCCCTGGCCCGGGTCGCCGCTGATGCAACCGCCGCCGCCACGCTGCGTAACGACGCATTGGTGTCGTTGCAGTCGGCCCACAGCGGCCAGGGCGATCCAAGATTGCTGGCACTGCAGGCCATCGCATTGCTTTCGCTTGAGCGCAAGGGTGAAGCCTTGCCGGTGGTCAAGGCGCTTTGGGCGAGCGGCTACCGTGATCCTGCCTTGCTGCAGGTATTGCGCGACGAACAGATCGACTACCCGCAGAACCAGGCCTTCCAGCGCGACCTGCTGGCAGTCACGGGTGGTCATGCGGAACTGACAGGAAGCGAGATAGCGCGATCGACAGGCAACGAATAGGACTGGCAGCCATCCACGAAGGAGACATCCTCATGAGCGGCAACCGCAACGACGACGAACAGGAACAGGCCCCGGCCGACGAACAGGAAGACCGGTCCGACGACCGCGAGCAGGAATTCGAGCGCGCCAAAGTGCCGCAGCGTTCGACCACCACCAACCCGAGGATCAAGAGCACCTGATGACACCACTGGTCGTCGGCGTCACCAGCCATCGCGATATTCCCGAAGGCGAGATCGAGCCGATACGCCTTCGGGTGCGCGCGTTCTTCGAACGGCTCAAGGCCGATTTTCCGGCGCTGCCCATCGTTGTGCTTTCCGCGCTCGCCGAAGGCGGCGACCAGTTGGTAGCCGAGGAAGCCCTGGCGGCGGGCGCTCGGCTGGTGGCGCCGCTACCCCTGCCGAGGGACCTGTACACCGACGATTTCAACGATCCGCAGGTGCGCGCCAATTTCGAACGGCTTTGCAGCCAGGCTGAAGTGGTGTTGCTGCCGCGGCTGATGGAAAAACCCCGCCACGTGATCGGCCTGCCAGGTCAGGCGCGCGACCGCCAGTACGCTACCACCGGCGTGTACATCGCCAGCCATTGCCACATCCTGCTGGCGATCTGGGATGGCAATGAAGCGGGTGGGCTCGGCGGTACCGCGCAGATCGTGCATTACCACCTGACCGGCACGCCACCGGGCTTGGTGGAACGGCACGCGCATGCGCGCCACGTGCTTGGCGGTGGCGATGAGAGCCTGCTCTACCACGTGGTGAGTTCGCGCGATGGCAACGGCGCCGGCGACGACCCGGCGCAGGGCTTGGTGTCGCTGCAGGAAGGCTGGCGCACCACCGACGAGCCGGGATTCTCGCAGGTGATGCCCGCCGACTTTCGACTGATGTTCTCGCGCATGGCCGAGTTCAACGACGAATGCACGCGTCACGCCGACGCCATCAGGGCTGCGCCCTCATCGATGCCCGTTGTGCCCGGAGGCGCCACCGAGACGATCGACCGCGTGTTCCATGCCGCCGACTGGCTAGCCGTGCATTTCCGCCGCCGCGTCGTGACGGCGCTGCGCCTGACCTACACAGTGGCGGCGATGATGGGCATCGCCTTCACCCTGTACGCGCACATGCCGGGCAACGATTCGTTGATCTACCTCTTCCTGGCATTGTTCGCCACCGGCGGCGTGGTGGCCATCCTGGCACACCGCCGCGGCTGGCACCGGAAGTACCTTGATTACCGCGCGCTTGCCGAAGGTCTCCGGGTGCAATCGTGCTGGCGGCGCGCCGGTATCGCGGCCAGCGCCGACCATGAATTCGCGCATGACAACTTCCTGCAGAAGCAGAATATCGAGCTGGGATGGATCCGCAACGTGATGCGCGCAGCCAGCCTGGAAGCATCGATCCATCCGGAAGACCCCTCCGATGCCGCGCTGGCCGCAGTGATCGCCGAGTGGGTGGGCGAGTCGGGAAAATCGGGACAGCTGCACTACTACGAGGTCAAGACGGCCGAGCGCACCGGCCTGCACCACATCACCGAGATGATCGGTTCGATCAGCCTGTGGGGAGGCATCGCCATCAGCGTGTTCCTGGCGGTATTTGCGCTGAAGCTTTCCGAACACGCCAAGGTGATCCTGGTCACCACCATGGCCGTGCTGTCCATCGCTGCCGCCGTGCGCGAAGCCTATGCATATCGCAAGGCCGACCGCGAGCTGATCCGCCAGTATCGTTTCATGCAGCGGATATTCGCCAGCGCACGCGCTGCGCTGGATCGTACGAACAACCCGGCCATCCAGCGTTCCATCCTGCTGGCGCTGGGTGATGCGGCGCTTACCGAGCACGCCGAATGGACGCTGATGCAGCGCGAGCGGCAAGTGGAGCACAGCAAGCTTTGATGGATCCAGGGCGGATCCAGGCGGATGAACGAGGCGGGCTGCTACTCCCGCGCGAACCGGCCGTGGGGCGTTCGACGCTGATTTCGATGGAAGCATGCTCAAACTTTGGCCGCGCGATGGTTGGGGGTCAGGTTGGGGGTCAGAGTGTTCACTCTGACCCCGTACGCTCGTGCGGTTATCCACACGCCGTGGGGACAGTCGATGGGAAAGCCTGTGGATAACCCGGCATGGGATATGCCGCGACAAGGGTTTGCGTCACCTTGCTTACAACGTGCTCACCACCATCGAGGGAAGACTTCGTGTCTTAGCTCATCGCCAGCAGCGACGCGTTGCCCAGCGCCAATCCAATCGCCGTTGCGGCGATGACATCCGACGGATAGTGCAATCCCAGGACCACCCGCGAAGCACCCACCAGCGCTGTGAAGCCAATCAACAGCGGCGCCAGCATCGGGAAATAATGTACGGCCACCACGGTGAAGCTCACCGCCTGCAGCGTGTGACCCGACGGAAAGCTGAATTCATCCAGCGGTGGAATATGCGCGATCACGCCCGGGCAGTTGCGGAAGGGACGGGGGCGGCGCGTCCAGCGCTTGAGCACGCGGTAAAGCTGCAGGGCAATCAGGCCCGTGAGCAGCATCTGGCCTGCCGTCTGCATGCCTCGCCAGCCGCCAGCCACCGCCAGGATGGCAATAAGGGCATACCAGAAGATGCCATCGCCCAGCCGGCTTACCACGCCAAAAAAGGCACCCACGGTACTGCGCGTGCCCCAGCGGTTGGCGGCGAGGGTGACGCGGCGGTCAAGCCGTTGCGGACGTGGCATGGTGCTCATGGCTGCGCTCCGTGACCAGACTTTTCAGAAGTCGTTCGAAATCGGCGATCACGGCGCCCGGCGCCAGTGACGACACCCCGTGCCGTGCGGCGCGGCCCATGGCATGCAACTGGCGCAGGTCGCTGGCGACGCAGGCGGCGCAGTTGATGAAGCTTTTCTCATTGCCTCTTTCGATGCGCACGCCGTTCACGCCATCGACCACGTGCTCGCGCGCCGCGCCCTCGTCATAGGCCACCACCGGCACGCCAGCGGCCAGGGCTTCCAGCACGACATTGCCGAAGGTTTCGGACAGGCTGGGAAAGACGAAGAGATCGGCGCTGGCGTAATGGGCGGCGAGATCCTCGCCGCTGCGCATGCCGGCGAAAACAAAGTCTGGATGGGCCGTCTGCAGTGCGGCCCGCTCCGGGCCATCGCCCACCCATACGTAAAGCGCCTTCGGGTGGCGTGCCTTGGCGGCCTCGAAGGAAGCCAGGGCGAGCGGCAAGTTCTTTTCCGCGGCAATGCGGCCGACGTACAGCACCACCAGGGTGTCTTCGTCGGCGCCCCAGGAAGCGCGCAGTGCATCATCGCGGCGCGAGGGATGGAACAGGTCAATATCCACCGCGCGGCGCAGCAGGCGCGAATTGACGATGCCCATGTTCTCGAGCTCCGCGGCCAGTCCACGGGTAGGCACCAGGGTGGCGTCGGCGCGGTTGTGGAAGCGGCGCAGATGCTTGCGCACCAGCGGGGTGAGCCATTTCACGCCGTAGTGGCCGGCGTAGGCGTCGAAGCGCGTGTGGAAGCCGGTCGCCACCGGGATGCCCAGGCGGATCGCGGCGCGCATCGCGGCCCAGCCCAGGGGGCCTTCCGTGGCCACGTACACCGCATCCGGGCGGTCTAGCTTCCAGCGTGTAACCAGACGGCCGACGACAGGCAGGCCAAAACGCAGGCCGGGATAGCGCGGCAGGCCAAGGCCCGGGGTTTGCAGTACCTCGATGCCCGGTTCGTCGGCGAAGGGCGCGTGGCCAGGCTGGCGGGGTCGAACCAAGTCCACGGCATGGCCGCGGGCAGCCATGCCGGCCGCCAAGCTATGGACGGTCAGGGCTACGCCGTTGACTTCCGGTGGGTAGGTCTCGGTAACGATGCCGATGCGCATGGCGCACTCCCTGCGGGCTTGAACCATTCTTAGTTGCTTGCATGGCAGTGGGATGATGGGTCGATGACGGCCGCAAGACACCGCGGAACCGGCTAAAATCGCCGGTCACCCTCGCTTCGCGGCCCCAGTAATGACCGTCCGTACCCGTTTTGCCCCCAGTCCCACCGGATTCCTGCACATCGGCGGCGCCCGTACGGCGCTGTATTGCTGGCTGGAGGCTCGCCGCCGTGGCGGCGATTTCATCCTGCGCATCGAGGACACCGACCGCGAGCGCTCCACCGACGAGGCGGTACAGGCCATCATCGACGGCATGGCCTGGCTGGGCCTGGTCCACGACGAGGGCCCGATCTACCAGACCCATCGCATGGACCGTTACCGCGAGGTGGCGGAAAAATTACTGGCCGAGGGAAAGGCCTATTACGCCTACGAGACAAAGGAAGAGATCGAGGCCATGCGCGAGGCGGCCATGGCGGAGGGCTTGAAGCCCCGCTACAACGGCTATTACCGCGACCGCGCCGAGCCCTTCCGCGACGACCCGAACCGGGTGATCCGCTTCCGCAACCCTTCCGAGGGTTCGGTGGTGTTCGACGACAAGGTCAAGGGCCGCATCGAGTGGAGCAATACCGAGCTCGACGACTTCGTCATCGTCCGCTCCGACGGTTTTCCCACCTATAACTTCGCCGTGGTGGTGGACGACATCGACATGGGGATCACCGAGGTGATCCGTGGCGACGACCACGTCAACAATACCCCGCGCCAAATCAACGTGTACCACGCGCTGGGCGCCCCGGTGCCGGAGTTCGCGCACCTGCCGATGATCCTGGGTCCCGACGGCCAGAAGCTCTCCAAGCGCCACGGCGCGGTGAGCGTGATGCAGTACCGCGATGACGGCTTCCTGCCGCATGCGTTGCTCAATTACCTGGTGCGCCTGGGTTGGTCCCACGGTGACCAGGAGATTTTCTCCGTCGAGGAAATGACCAAACTGTTCGACATCGCCGATGTGAACAAGGCGGCCTCGCGTTTCGACGTCACCAAGCTTTCGTGGCTGAACCAGCAATACCTCAAGAACGACAACCCGGCCGATATCGCCGCGGAATTTACCTGGCATCTGCAGCAGGCGGGCATTGATCCGTCCAAGGGCCCGAAACCCGCGGATGTGATTGTCGCCTTGCGTGATCGCGTACAGACCCTGAAGGAAATGGCCGAACGCGCTCGTACTTGGTATGCGCCGATCACCGAGTGGGATCCGAAGGCCGTTGAAAAACACCTGCGCAACGACACCGCGGTGCCGGTGCTGAACGCCTCGCGGGAGGCCCTGGCGGCGCTGCCCGAGTGGGTGCCCGAGGCGATCCACGGGGTGGTCGAGGCGGTGGCGGCGAAGCTTGAGCTGGGCATGGGCAAGGTGGCGGCGCCGCTTCGGGTGGCCATGACGGGCACCCAGGTATCGCCGTCGATCGAGCACACCGTGTACCTGGCCGGAAGGGAAGGGGCGCTGGCCCGTATCGACGATGCCATTGCCCGCAGCGGCGCCTGACCCCATATTCAAGGTCCAGCGACTGACCAGGCCGGCACTTGGACGAGCTTTACGCACGGATGATGCATGGCGTGAACCCGGACGATCCCGGGGCGTTCATGCACATCTTCGCCAACCTGATGGCGATGGTGCCCTGGTTCTGGCTCACGGTGTCTTCACTGGCTTTTGTCGCCGTGGGTGCCTGGATCGGCCATCGGCGCGGCCAAGCCTGGGTGGGCGCGGCCTGGGGCGCCACCTTGGGCCCCATCGGCTGGTGGTTCGCCTGGCGGATGAAGCCGCTGCCGCCGCCGTTGCCGCGCCCGGCGTATGATCGGCGCAAGGAGTAAACCGTGAACACCAAGCCTTCTGAAAGCCGCCACGAACACCACCACGACGACGCCATCGGCTTCGTGCGCGCGGTGGAAACCGCCAGCACCGAGCGCGGCCTGCGGCTGACGCCGTTGCGCCGCGAGGTGCTGCAGCTGGTGGCGCGTGCCGGAAAGCCGGTGAAAGCGTATGACCTGCTCGATAGCCTGCGTGACACCCATGGCAATGCGGCACCGCCCACGGTGTACCGCGCGCTCGATTTCCTGCTCGAGAACGGCTTCATCCACAAGCTCGAATCGATCAACGCCTACGTGGCTTGCCACCATCCGGCCGAACAGCACCAGGTGCCTTTCCTGATCTGTGATGTCTGCGACGGTGCCCAGGAAGTGTGCGATCCACGCGTGGCCGAACTGATCGAAGCGCAGGCGCGCACCTTCGGTTTCACGCCGCAGGGGCAGACCGTGGAAGTGCATGGGGTTTGCAAGAACTGTCGCTAGAACGTTCTTTGTAAACAACGCACGAGTAAGGGAATTCTTGCATCGATTCGGCGCATTTTCTGAATGTGCTGCATGGGATCGTGCGTGCATAATCATCTTGTGCCGGGGCGCTCAAGTCGTGGCGGTAACCACGATGAACAGCATGGACCCTTTGTGCCAAACGATGTCATTCCCATGAGCGATGGTTCAGTACCACATCGATCCATCTTCACTCCCATTGAGATCGTACAGCTCGATAGACGGGTGACCCGGCTTGAAGTGGTAACCGAGAGCATCTCTGCACGGCTGGACGAACAGAAGGTCGAGTTTCGGGATTTCCGGGCTGAAATGAATGCCCGATTTGATAAGGTCGATGATCGTTTTGAGAAGCTGGATACGAAGGTCGACGACCGCTTCGGGAAGCTGGACACGAAGATTGACGACCGGTTCGTGAAGCTGGATACGAAGATTGACGACCGGTTCGCGAAGCTCGACGAAAAGATCGAGAAACTCGGCGCAAGGGTTAACGATCGGTTCGAGAAGCTAGAAGCGAAATTTGAAGATCGGTTCGTGAAAATGGAAGCGAAATTTGAAGATCGGTTCGAGAAACTAGAACTAAGATTTGATGCGAAATTCGATCGCGTTGACGCTAGATTCGAGGAAGTTCGTATCAGTGCGCGCTCGGATTTCCACCTGCTTTTTGGCAGCCTGATTGCCTCGGCGCTTGGCCTTGCGGGCATGATGGCCAAGGGATTCGGCTGGTTCTGAGATGAAAAGAAACAGGGCGCGGCATCACGCCGCGCCCTGTGGGGTTCGCCGCCGTGGAGGGTGCGTCGGGAGGGGATGACGCCGTCGGCGAACGGTGGCCGCTCGTGGGCCATGCATGGGAACGGGGCAGGGTAGGATCGGTTGACAGACGTATAGACGTCCGAATGAACTTTCGATGGCGCAAGAACTCGTTGTTTTATATCCGGGTCAAAATGACTTGCATTACGGACGTTATAAAGTAACAATACGCGTCCCATGCGGCCTCCCCACGCCATTGCCTCCATGAACCAGCCGTCCGAGCCGGAAGTCCGCAAGCGTTGGTGGCATCTGGCCGATCGCCTGGGCGCGACGGCATCGTTCCTCTGCGCCGTCCACTGCGCGGCCTTGCCCTTCGTGCTGGTCTTCCTGCCCTTGCTGGGGCTCCAGTTCCTGGCCAGCCATACCTTTGAAAAAGGCTTTGTGCTCTTTGCCTGCCTGCTGGCCACGATCACCCTGCTGGGGGGCTACCGCCGCCACCGTCGGCGCCTGGCGCTGGGATTGGTGCTGCCGGGCCTGTTGTTGCTGATCGCCGGGATCACCGTGCTGCACGATACCGGCTCCTTGTTGCTGCACAGCGTGCTGGTGACCTGTGGCGGGTTGCTGGTGGCCTCGGCGCACTTCGTGAACCTGCGATTCGACCGTGTCCACGTGCACGGCCCCGCGTGCGCACACTGAATCGTTGGTCGCGCCTGCGATTGTGTAACGCGCGCCGCGGTTCCTAGCATTACTCCATGGCACACCATCACCCTCACGACCACGATCACCACGGGCACCAGCACGGTTCCGCGCTAGGGGGCATGTCTACCCAGCGGAAGCTTCTGATCGCCTTCGTGCTGACCACGGTGATGATGGTGGTGGAAGCCTTTGGCGGTATCTGGTCGGGTTCCCTGGCCCTGCTCGCCGACGCAGGCCACATGCTGGTGGACGCGCTGGCCATGCTGCTGGCCTTCTGTGGTGCCTGGTTTGCCACGCGCCCGCCCGACGACAAGCGAACCTTCGGCTACGGCCGCATGGAAGTGCTTGCCGGGTTCGTCAATGCGCTCACCCAGTTCGCGCTTATCGTGTTCATAGCCTACGAGGCGGTGCAACGGCTGTTTTCACCCACGCCCATCCTTTCCGGAGTCATGTTGATCGTGGCCTTAGTCGGTCTGGCGGTGAACGTGTTGGTGTTGACCACTTTGCATGGCCACGACGAAGACGATGTCAACGTTGCCGGTGCCAGCCTGCACGTGCTGGGCGACCTACTGGGTTCCGTGGCTGCCATCGTCGCTGCACTGGCCGTGCGCTGGCTGGGTTGGCTATGGGCGGATCCGGTACTTTCGGTGCTGGTGTGCCTGCTTATCCTGCGCAGTGCCTGGATGCTGCTGCGCCGCTCCTCGCATATCCTGCTGGAAGGCACGCCTGAAGGCGTGAAACCCGAGGATGTGGAAGTGGTGCTGAAGGCGGCCCACGCCGGCATCGTCGACATCCACCACGTGCACATCTGGCAGGTCGCCAGCGGCTCGCGCATGGCAACCCTCCATGCCGAGGTGCGTGAGGGGGCCAGTGCGGCGGCGGTGCTCGACGCCATCAAGCGCACCTTGCTGGACCGCTATGGCATCGGCCACGCCACGGTGCAGATCGATCCGGGCCCCTGTCCGGACCTGGATGAGACTTGCGGGGGCCACGCACAGCCTTGAGCGGACAGGCGAAATTCTCCCGCCCTTGCGCTTTGGCGGCCTGCTGATAAGCTGGTCGACCATCAACACATTAAATTCTAAGGAGTTTCCCATGGGTAAGGGCGATCGCAAGACCCGTCGTGGCAAGACCTACCGCGGCAGCTACGGCAACAACCGTTCGCACACCGTCGCCGCTCCCGCCGTTGCCGGCAAGTCGGCCGTGGTGACCAAGCCCGCCGCCGTGAAGAAGGCCGCTCCGGCGCGCAAAAAGTCCGCCTGATCCATCGGTTCACCGCTGGATGAAAAAACCCCGCCTTGGCGGGGTTTTTGTTTTTCGTGTCGGCAAAGGGGCGGTGGCGAGGATCGATATGGATCACGCGTGTTCGTCGTATTGCGGCAGGCTGTCGGTGATCTCATACCAAGGCGCTTTCGAACCCACGAAGATATGATGGGCGGGGCGAATCGACGGAGCGTCGACAAGCGTGCCCATCGCCACGTGCATATACGCACCTTCCCGTACGACGGAATAAAGCAATGAACCGCACGTCGCGCAGTGGGTGTTGTTGCCGTCCGCATCGCCGAAAATTTGCAATTTGTCGCTGTCGCAGGTGGACACCACCTTCACCCGCTCGATGCCGGCGAAAGGCTTGAACGCCGATCCCGTGGTTCGCCTGCAGTTGGAGCAATGGCAGTAGGCCGCGTAAAGAAATTCATCGGGAACAGCATAGGTCGCCGCGCCGCAATAGCACGAACCGGTAAGCATTTTCTTCATGGAAGCATCGTTCGTGGCCATGGTGTGGTTCTCTTCCCTGATCGTTCAGAGGAAGCTTAGCTGACACCCCTGGCTGGTGTTAGGCTGCGGTCATGACCGCCTATATCGCCCTGCTCAGAGCCGTCAACGTCGGGGGTACCGGCAAGTTGCCCATGGCCGAATTGAAAGCCATGTGCGAAGAAGCCGGTTTTGCGCGCGTGGCGACCTATATAGCGAGCGGCAACGTGGTTTTTACCTCGCGCACGACCGAAAGGTCGGTCAAGGCGAAACTTGAGGAGGCACTCACCGCTTACGCCGGCAAGCATGTCGGGGTGATGGTACGCACCGCGGCGGAGATGGCCGCCGTGGCTAAGGCCAATCCCTTCAGCCGGGAAGCAGGCAATCGCGTGGTGGCGATCTTCCTCGACAACAAGCCGCCTGCGGACGCGGTCAGCGCTGCAACAGGCGCGACGGACGAGAAGCTCGCAGCGGGTGTGCGGGAGATCTATGTCCATTACGGCGAAGGCATGGCCCATTCGAAGCTGAAGATTCCCGCCGCCAGGAATGGCACGGCGCGCAATATGAACACGGTCGTCAAACTTGCCCAGATGGCGGCGGAACTCGACGCCGGGTGATCCACCCGTTTAACGGGCTGCGTCACGACGTGCCATTGAGTCGCTTGCAGGTCAGCGTGTCACCCACCACAAGGCCCTTGCCGGGACGTTCGATCAGCCAGTCCAGTTGGAACTTCCCCGATGATACGGGCGAGTAGACAAATTGCTGGGCAGGCTGGCCATCGATCAGGGTCCAGGTGAGTTTGCCCTCGACCTGCCCTGGGGAGCGGAAGGTCCGCACGCCGCCGGACGAATCGACGATGCCGGCGACCCACTGGTTGGCCTTCGCATCAAAGGCCCATGTTTCAACCGAATGATAATTCCCAAGGGTGGGAACATCGTCCTGTGCCTTGATGACGCCCTTGCCAGCCAATGCGCTGGCGAATGAGATCGTCGAAGCGATGGGCTTGTTGTTCGAGGTGAAATGACCCTCGCAAGCCCAGTGGCCGATGTAGGGGGCGAAGGCGGAGGTGTCGCCCGGGGAATCCGGGGCCGCATGCCCAACGCCCGCCGCGACCACGGCGGCGAGTCCGGCGGCCACGGAATACCGCCTTTTCATCGATAGCCTGATCATCGACAGCCCCATGCGTGGTCAAGTATCCCAAGCTAACGCGACGCGCAGCCCGCATGCAGTGCTGAAAGTCCCAAGGACGTGGTGTCGGACGGATCAGGCCAGGCGGCGACCGGCCACGTGGCTTTGCCGCAATAGCGGGCCGCCGATCCAGTAGCAGAGCTCCGCTGGATCGTGCACGTTCCACACGGCGATGTCCGCGCGCTTGCCAGGTTCCAGCGTGCCCCGGTCACTCAAGCCAAGGGCACGGGCAGCATGCACGGTGACGCCGGCCAGTGCTTCTTCGGGGGTCATGCGGAACAGCGTACAGGCCATCCCCGCTGCCATCCGCAGCGACAACAGCGGCGAAGTACCGGGGTTGCAGTCGGTGGCTATGGCCATCGGCACGCGATGTTCGCGCAGCGAGTCCAGTGGCGGAAGCTTCGTCTCGCGCAAGGCATAGAACGCACCGGGCAACAGCACGGCCACTGTGCCGGCGTCGGCCATGGCGCGCACGCCCGATTCAGACAGGTGTTCGAGGTGATCGGCGGACAAACCACCGAACTCGGCCACCAATGCCCCGCCGGCCATGTCTGAAAGCTGCTCGGCGTGCAGTTTCACCGGCAAGCCGAGTGCATGCGCGCGTTTGAAGACCCGGCGCGTTTCCTCGCGGTCGAAACCAATTCCTTCGCAGAAGGCGTCCACTGCATCGACCAGACCCTCGGCGGCCAGCAGCGGCAGCATTTCGTCGCAGACCTTGTCCACGTAATGCGAGCGATTGTCCTTGTATTCGGCGGGCAGGGCGTGGAGGCCAAGGAACGTCGTACGCACGCAAACGCCTAGCTGCACGCCCAGTTCGCGTGCCACGCGAAGCATGCGCCGCTCGGCCTGTAACTCCAGGCCGTAGCCGGACTTGATCTCAACCGTGGTCACGCCGTCGGCAATCAGGGCGCGGGCGCGCGGGGCGCTCTGGGCAAAGAGCCTCGCCTCGGTGGCCTCGCGCACGGCCCGCACGGTGGAGACGATGCCGCCCCCGGACCGGGCGATGGTTTCGTAGCTTGCGCCCTTCAGGCGCATGTCGAATTCCTGGGCGCGATTGCCGGCGAACACCAGATGGGTGTGGCAATCGATCAAGCCGGGTGTCACCAGGCCGCCGTCGAGATCTAGCACGTGTTCGGCCAGTTCCATGGGGCGGCCGGGGAGGTCGCCTACCGGACCGCAAAACGCAATCCGGCCGCCCGCCCACGCCAGCGCGCCTTGTTCGATCAGGCCGTAGGGTTCGCTCCCGGAAAAGGTTGCCAGGCGGGCGTTTACCAGCAATGTGTCCCAACGCTGTGTCATGGCGTGTTTGTCCAGGCGCTTTCCATCATGGGCCGTCCTTATCGTCGGTCGCCCCGCCAGGATATGTCTTTGAGTGGTTCAGGTGGCCTCAGTATTGCGCGTCCAGCGCACTTCATAAAGGTCGAAACGGCGGTCCTTCAGGTTGGTCACGGCGCCGGAGTTGCGCGCACGCGCCAGGTTCTCCAGGCGAAGGTCGGCGAAAAGCACCGTTTCGGTGTTGGGCGTGGAGTCCGCGGCGATGCCGTCACGGGCAAAGGGCAGGTCGCTGGGGGTGAGGATGCAGCTCTGCCCGTACTGGATGTCGAAGTTGTTCACGCCAGGCAGGTTGCCGACGTTGCCCGACAGCACCACATAGCACTGGTTTTCGATGGCACGCGCCTGCGAGCAATAGCGCACGCGCAGGTAGCCTTCGCGCACATCGGTGCAGAAGGGTACGAACAGGATCAACGCGCCCTGGTCGGTCAGGTGCCTTGCCACTTCGGGAAACTCCGAGTCGTAGCAGATCATCACGCCGATGGGGCCGCAGTCGGTGTTGATCATCGCCGCCGACTCCCCGCCGGTGACGTTCCACACGTTGCGCTCGCTCGGCGTGGGGTGGAGTTTTTCCCTCTCGTGGATGGAACCGTCGCGCAGGCAGACATAGCAGACGTTGTGGATGTCGCCGTTGGGCATCCGCGTGGGATGCGAGCCGCCGATGATGTTGATGTTGAAGTTCACCGCCAGTCGCTGGAAAAGCTCGCGCACCTGCGGGGTGTATTCGGAAAGCCGGCGGATGGAATCCACCGGCGAAAGCTCCGCATTCTCGATGGAAAGAAGCTGCAGCGTGATGAGCTCGGGGAAGGTGACGAAGTCGGCGTCGTAGTCGGCTGCGATGTCGACGAAATATTCCACCTGCCTGGCAAATTCATCGAACGAGGAAATGCGTCGCTGCATGTACTGCACCGAGGCCACGCGTACGCTGTCCGGAAGGGCCCGCGGCATCGATACGGTGGGGATGTCCGGATGGTCGTGCAGGCTCGGGTTGCGCCATACCAGGTGCGCGGCGTAGCCGAGCGATTCATGGTCGGACGGCACGTATTCGCGTAGCAGGCCAACCAGTTCGAAGCCGTTGCGAAGCTGGAAGCTCAAGGTCTGGTCGCGGCGTGCGCCATCCACCACGGCCTGGACGTATTTCTCGGCCGTCCCGTAGCGTTGCAGGTTGCGTGCAAGGCCGGGGATACGGCCGCCGAAGACGATGCCGCGGAGCTTCAGGTCCATGCACAGGCGTTTACGGGCCTGGTAGAGGCGCTGGCCGATGCGCATGCCGCGGAAGTCCGGATGCACTACCACTTCCATGCCGTAGAGCCAGTTGCCCTTCGGATCGTGGCGTGAGGCGAAGCCGCCGCCGGTGACCTGCATCCAGGTATGCGGTGCCAGGGCCACCGCTTCGGCAATGCGGAAGGTTGCGCAGTAGCCGACGATGGTGCCTTCGTATTCGACGACGAACTGGCCTTCGGGGAAATGCGACTGCTGGGCCTGCAGCATCGCGGCAGAGTGGCCCCACTCGGCGGAGTAGACCCTCGCGGTGAGGGCCACCAATTGGGGCACATCGGCAGGCCGGGCCTCGCGAAGCTGCAGTTGCGGTCCGTTGGTCGGGCGCGTGCCGATGGCGGTGTTGTCGGTCATGGGGCTGCCTGCGTTGAAGTGGGGCGGCGCACGTCGGGAAGATGTTGCCGGAAGCCTGGCGGTGGCCTCACCGTGCCCGCGCACGGGCCACCATGGTGCCCATGCGATCGTGAAGGAATCCTGTTACGGCGCGTTTCCTGCGAAACCTGCAGTTCTCCAAGCCAAGCGGCGGCGCATTGCGTACCATGGCGGCTTGGGCGTGGCGCAAGCCGCGCGAGGCACCATGGAGCACCATGTCGACATCAACGTATCGTGCCGACCACGCCTGGCAGGGGAATCGCTGGACCCGGGACTTGACGCTTGGCGTGCGCGATGGGCGCCTGGCGATCGATGACCAGGCCATCGCGGGCAGCCCGCCGATCCGGCTGGGTAAATACGTGCTGCCGGGCATGCCGAACCTGCATTCGCACGCCTTCCAGCGCGCCATGGCCGGCATGGCCGAGCGCCGCGGGCCGGGCGACGACAGTTTCTGGACCTGGCGCGAGGCGATGTACGGCTTTGCCCAGCGCGTCGGTCCGGACGACCTCAAGGCCATCGCCGCGCAGCTGTACGTGGAAATGCTCGAGGCGGGCTACACCCATGTGTGCGAGTTTCATTATCTGCATCATCAACCCGACGGTTCGCCTTGGCCCGATCCCGCGGCCATGTCGCATGCGATCGCCGAGGCGGCGGAAGAGGCGGGCATCGGATTGACGCTCCTGCCCGTGCTTTACATGACCGGAGGCTTCGATGGCCGGCCGCTGGGTGATCGCCAGCGACGCTTCGGCCACACGGTGGATGCGTACCTGCGTCTTGTTGATTCGCTCCGGGCCGGCGATGGCGCCGGCAAGACCACGGGCGTGGCGCTGCACTCGCTTCGCGCCGTGCAGCCTGACGCTATTCACGCGGTGCTGGGCGCCATCGGCCGGGACATGCCCGTGCACATCCACATTGCCGAACAGGTGCCGGAAGTGGACGAGTGCCTGGCGGTGCGTGGCTGCCGCCCGGTGCGGTGGCTGCTCGATAGCGTCAAGGTGGATGCTCGATGGTGCCTGGTGCATGCCACACACCTTGATGAAGGCGAAACGCGGGACCTGGCACGATCGGGCGCGGTGGCCGGCCTTTGCCCCACGACCGAGGCCAACCTCGGTGACGGACTTTTCCCCCTGGCATCCTTCATCGACCAGGGCGGCGTATTGGGCATCGGATCGGATTCGCATATTTCCGTTTCCCCAGTGGAAGAACTGCGCTGGCTGGAATACGGCCAACGTCTGGTGGCTCGGCAGCGCAACGTAGCGGCACGCCACGCCGGCGAGAGCGTGGGCGAGTCGTTGTTCACGCGCGCCCTGGCCGGTGGCGCCGCCGCTTCGGGAACGGTTATCGGCGCAATCGCCCATGGCGCACGGGCCGACCTCGTCGTACTGGACGATGCCGCTGCGGTGCTGGCGGCGCGTGACGCCGGCGATGCCATGGACAGCTTCATCTTTTCCGGCAACGTGCCTCTTGTGCGCGACGTGATGGTGAAAGGCCGCTGGGTGGTCCAGGGCGGGCGGCACGTGGAGCGGTCACGCATTGCCGATCGCTACCGCCGCACCGTGGAGAGACTCAAGGCATGAGTCGCGCGGCACGCGCGATTATCCTGGCCCTGGTTTCGGCGCTGTTCTTCACTATGACCTACGTACTCAACCGCGCCTCGGTCGGTGGCGGTGGCGCCTGGCAGTGGACGGTAATCCTGCGCTACGCGTTTACCTTGCCGTTCCTGGGCTTGGCCTTGCCTTTTGCCGGCGGCCTGGGTGGCTTGCCTGGCGAACTTCGGCGGCATCCCCGGGCATGGCTGACATGGAGCACGGTAGGTTTCGTGCTGTTCGGCATTCCGTTGACCTGGGCCGCCAGCAGCGGTCCGTCGTGGCTCATTGCCGGCAGTTTCAGTGCCACGGTGCTTGCTGGGCCTTTACTTGCACCCTTCATCTACCGCGATGAGCGCCGCCGCGTGGCCTGGCACGCACTGGCCGTGGGGTTGGTGATCATCGCCGGGATCCTGGCCCTGCAATGGAGCCATGCCAGCGGCCACCTGGATGCCCGCGCCTGGTGGGCCGTGGCGGCTGTGGTCTTCTCGGCGTTCGCCTATCCGCTGGGCAATCGCATGGTGCTGTTGCACCTTGAGCGCAGCGGCACGCCGGTGGGTGCCTTGCAACGCGTCTTCGGCATGACGCTATGCAGCTGGCCGGGGTGGATAGTGCTGGCCGCCGTGACATGGTGGACGATCGGGCCTCCGACGCTACGCGTGGCCATGCTGGCGGCTGGCGTTGCATTGTCGTCAGGGGTGATCGCCACCGTGCTGTTCTTCAAGGCAACTCATATGGTGGGCCGGCAGCCGGTGGCGCTGGCCGCCGTGGAGGCCATGCAGGCCGCCGAGCTTTTGTTCGCCACGCAATTGGGCGTTTCGTTCCTTGGCGAGGCCTGGCCGCATGGCATCGCCGCGTGGGGCGCGGTGGCGATCGTGCTGGGCATCGCCGCTTTCAGCTGGATCAGCGCTCGCGAGAAAGTTCCCGTCGTCGAAGGCGATCGAGGGGCCTGAGCCCCCTTTTTTACGACAATTTTATGCGGCTGCCGCCGCCTGTTGCACCGAACTTACGGGATGGCCGGGAGAATATCCGGCATGGACATCCTCTATATCGCCATACCCATCGTGCTTTTCGCCGCCACGATCGGCTTCTTGCTGGTTTGCGAACGCCTGATGCGGCGTTCTTCCTGACGGGACTTTCCCCATGACCCTCGTTTACGTGATCGCGGCCCTGGTCGCGCTCTTTCTGTGCGTGTACCTCGTGGTGGCCCTGCTACGGCCGGAGTGGTTCGAATGACTGCCAATGCACTGATACAGGTCGCTGTATTCCTGGCCGTACTGCTGGCGCTGGTGGCGCCGATGGGCCGCTACATGGCCTTTGTTTTCGACGACAGCCGCCGTGGCGGCAATCGCTTCGAGCGTATGTTCTACGGCGCCTGTGGCATTGAGCCTGCCGAGGACATGAGCTGGAAGCGTTACGCACTGGCCATGGTGTTTTTCAACATGGCAGGCCTGCTGCTGCTTTATGCCTTGCAGCGATTGCAGGGCGTGTTGCCGCTGAATCCACAGCATTTCGTCGCGCCCACGCCGGATTCGGCGATGAACACCGCGGTGAGCTTTGCATCCAATACCAACTGGCAGGCTTACGCCGGTGAATCCACCATGAGCTACCTGACGCAGATGCTCGGGCTGGCCGTGCAGAACTTCCTTTCCGCCGCCACGGGCATCGCCGTGCTGGTAGCGGTGGTGCGCGGCTTCGCACGACGCGGTGCATCGGGCATCGGCAATTTCTGGGTGGACCTGACACGCTGCACGCTTTACATACTGCTGCCGCTGTCACTGGTGATGGCGCTGGTACTGGTTTCGCAGGGCGTGGTGCAGAATTTCCACGCCTACGTCGATACGGGTAGCCAGGTGCTTCCGATGGGTCCGGCGGCATCGCAGGTGGCGATCAAGCAGCTGGGCACCAACGGCGGTGGTTTCTTCAACGCCAACTCGGCCCATCCGTTCGAGAATCCCACCGGGCTTTCCAACTTCATCGAGATGCTGGCGATCTTCCTGATCCCCGGCGGCCTGTGCCTGACCTTTGGCCGCATGGTGGGCGACAAGCGCCAGGGCTGGGCGATCCTTGCCACGATGCTTTTGATCTTCATCCCGCTCGCCGTCGGCCTGGTGGCTGCCGAACAGGCGGGTAACCCGGCGCTGCATGGACTGGCCGTGGACGGCCAGGCCTCGGCGCTGCAGTCGGGCGGCAACATGGAAGGCAAGGAGACGCGCTTCGGCATCGCTGCGTCCGGTCTCTTCGCCGCCATCACCACCGCCGCTTCATGCGGCGCGGTGAATGCCGCGCACGACTCGCTTACCCCGCTCGGCGGCCTGATTCCGATGTGGCTGATGCAGCTGGGCGAGGTCGTGTTCGGCGGCGTGGGCTCGGGTTTGTACGGCATGCTCGCCTTCGCCATCGTCGCGGTGTTCATCGCGGGCCTGATGGTGGGGCGCACGCCTGAGTACCTGGGCAAGAAGATCGAAGCGTACGAAATGAAGATGGCGAGCCTGGCCGTGCTTGTGCCGTGTGCGCTGGTCACCATCGGTACGGCGATCGCCGTGCTGGCGCCGGCGGGTATCGCCGGGGTCAGCAACCCGGGCGCCCATGGCTTCAGCGAAATTCTCTACGCGGTGAGTTCGGCGTCGAACAACAACGGCAGTGCGTTCGGTGGGCTTTCGGCCAACACGCCATTCTGGAATATCCTGCTGGCCGTTTGCATGTTCCTGGCACGCTTCCCGCTGGCGATCGCCATGCTGGCGATGGCCGGCTCCCTTGCCGCCAAGCGCCACGTGCCGCCTTCGGCCGGCACCCTTCGCACCCATACGCCGCTGTTCGTGGTGCTGCTGGCCTGCATCGTGGTCGTCGTTGGCGCACTGACCTTCCTGCCGGCACTGGCCCTTGGGCCGATCGCCGAACACCTCCAAGCTGCCGCGGGGCATTGATTTATGACGTCCGCCACCCTTCCCAATCGCGCGTTCGACCGCGCCCTGGTCCGCACCGCCGTACTGGATGCGTTCCGCAAGCTGTCGCCGCGGATGCAGTTCCGTAACCCGGTGATGTTCGTGGTGCTGATATGCAGCATCCTCACCACCCTGATCTGGATCGCGGGCCTGACTACCGGCCACCGTGAAGTGCCGTCGGGCTTTTCGTTTGCCGTAAGCGCGTGGCTGTGGTTCACGCTGCTCTTCGCCAACTTTGCCGAGGCGCTGGCCGAAGGTCGCGGCAAGGCCCAGGCCAACGCCCTGCGCGGCTCGCGCAAGGAACTGATCGCCAAGCGGGTGGAGACTGCCCTGCGTGATGCCCAGGTCATCTATACCCCGTCGACGGACCTGCGTAGCGGCCACATGGTGCTGGTCGAGGCTGGTGAATACCTGCCCGGCGACGGCGAAGTGGTGGCGGGTACCGCCAGCGTGGACGAAAGCGCCATCACTGGCGAGTCCGCGCCTGTGATCCGTGAGTCTGGCGGCGACCGCAGCGCGGTGACGGGCGGTACCAAGGTGCTGTCCGACTGGCTGGTGGTACGCATCACCAGCAATCCCGGCGAAAGCTTCCTGGACCGCATGATCGCCATGGTGGAAGGCGCCAGCCGGCGCAAGACGCCGAACGAAATCGCGCTCACCATCCTGCTGGCGAAGTTCACGCTGATCTTCCTGCTGGCCTGCGCCACCTTGCTGCCGTACTCGATCTACAGCGTGCAGGTCGCCCACGCCGGCGTGCCGATCACGCTCACCGTGCTGATTGCGCTCTTGGTATGCCTGATTCCCACCACGATCGGCGCGCTGCTCTCGGCCATTGGCATCGCCGGCATGGATCGCATGATCCGCGCCAACGTAATCGCCACCTCCGGCCGTGCGGTGGAAGCCGCCGGCGACGTCGACGTGCTCCTGCTGGACAAGACCGGCACCATTACGCTCGGCAATCGCCAGGCCGTGGCCTTCCATCCGGCACCAGACGTGCAGGCGCAGACACTGGCTGAAGTGGCCCTGCTGGCCTCGCTGGCTGATGACACGCCCGAAGGGCGCAGCGTGCTCGCCCTGGCCCGCGAAGCGTTCGGCCTGACCGAGCGCGTGATCACCGACGCGGTTTACGTGCCCTTCACCGCCCAGACGCGCATGAGCGGTGTCGATATCGGCGACAGGCATATCCGCAAGGGCGCCATCGATGCGGTGGGCCGCTACCTGGATGCCAACGGCAGCCACCTGCCGCCACGCGTGACCCGCCAGGCCGAGGAAGTCGCCCGTCGCGGCGCCACGCCGCTGGTAGTGGTGGAGGGTGCTCGAGCCCTCGGCGTGGTGGAACTGAAGGACATCGTCAAGCCCGGCATCAAGGAGCGCTTTGCGCAGATGCGCCGCATGGGCATCCGCACGGTGATGGTGACCGGCGATAACCCCCTGACCGCTGCGGCCATCGCGGGCGAGGCGGGTGTCGACGATTTCCTCGCCGAAGCCACGCCCGAGGCGAAGCTCAAGCTGATCCGTGACATCCAGGCCGAGAACCGCCTGGTGGCCATGTGCGGCGACGGTACCAACGACGCGCCGGCGCTCGCCCAGGCCGACGTCGCGGTGGCGATGAACACCGGTACCCAGGCAGCCCGCGAGGCCGGCAACATGGTGGACCTGGATTCCGACCCCACCAAACTGATCGAGGTGGTGGAGATCGGCAAGCAGTTGCTGATTACCCGCGGTGCGCTCACCACGTTCTCGCTGGCCAACGACATCGCCAAGTACTTCGCGATCATCCCGGCCGCGTTCGCCACCACGTATCCGGCGCTCAATGCGCTCAACGTGATGCACCTGGCCACGCCCCAGAGCGCGATCCTGTCGGCGGTGATCTTCAACGCGCTGATCATCATCGTGCTGATCCCGCTGGCATTGCGCGGCGTGAAATACCGCGCGCTCGGCGCCGACGCGCTGCTGCGGCGGAACCTGCTGGTCTACGGCCTGGGCGGCATCGTCGCGCCGTTCCTCGGCATCAAGCTGATCGATCTGATCCTTGTCGCCATCGGCGCGGCTTGATCCCCTATTTCCCAAGCATCGAGGCAATACGAACGTGCTTACCCACTTGATCCGGTTTTCCGTGAACGACACCCAGGAAGCAGAACTGGACAACGCTGCCAATGACCCGCTGATGCACGAGACGCGCCTGCTGAAAGTGGCGCCGGCGCCCGGCACCGGGGCATTGAGCATCCAGGAAGAATACGAACTCGGCGGCTACGCCGGCATTTGACAGTCAACGCACCAGGAAACGAAGTCATGTACCAGAAGAAGCTGTTGGCCCTTGCACTGTTGCTGGCCCTCCCGGCCGGCCAGGCCATGGCCAGCGACGATGCTCCGGCTACCGGCAGCGCCGATTGTTCGCAGGGCTTCGGCTCGCGACTGGCCGCCGCCTATCGCGAGGATGCACAGCCGGCCGATCCGAATGCACCGGCCGTACCGGCACCTGCGCGCCGGGCCCTCCCTTCGCCGTTCGAATCCGCACCGTTCCCCTCGGCCGAGTGGCAGCTCGGCGGCGTGGCGTATCCGATCGGCGTACCGAACCTCAACTCCCACTACCCGCTGGAGAAAGCCTTGTCGTGTACCTCGCTCGGCAAATGGATGGACAAGAACCGCATCGAGGTCTACGGCTGGCTCAATGGCTCGGGCAACATCAGTTCCTCCAGCCACACCAACTATCCGCTCAGCTACGCGGTGCGCCCGAACCGGGTGGAGTTCAACCAGGCGTTGTTCCGCATCGAGCGCGTGGCCGATACCGTCCAGACCGACCACGTGGACTGGGGCATGCACCTGGATATCCTGTACGGATACGACTACCACTTCACCACCATGAAGGGCGTGTTCTCCAACCAGTTGCTCAACAATCACCCGAGCGACCAGGCGCTGGGCGGCAAGATCTACGGTGTGGACCCGATGCTGTTCTACGGTGACATCTACATTCCGTGGATTGCGCAGGGCATGGACATCCGCATCGGCCGCTGGCTGTCGCTGCCGGACATCGAGGCGCAGTTCTCGCCCAATAACTACCTGGTGACGCATTCCATCCTGTACACGGTGGATCCCTATACCCAGATGGGCGTGATGACCACCACCAAGCTCAACGACAACTGGACGGTGCAACTGGGCGTCAACGGCAGCAACGACGTGGCCGTTTGGAACCATGACGCGCGGCCATCGCTGCAGGCCTGCGTGCGCTGGGTGTCGTCGAGCAACAACGACATGCTTTATCCCTGCGTCAATAATTTCAACACGTCCGACTACAACTACAACAATGTGCAGATGTACGTGATGACCTGGGGCCATCGCTTCAGCCAGGACGTGCACATGCTCACCGAGGCCTATCGGATGTATGGGCGCAACGTGCCCGGTTATGGCCCGGGCGGCACGCCTGGTGTGGCGGGATCGGCACCCACGGCGGGGCAGGCGCAGGAATTCGGCATAGTCAATTACTTCAACGTGGAATTGAACTCCCAGAACATGATGTCGTTCCGCAATGAGTTCTACAACGATCAGGATGGCCAGCGCACCGGATATCCCACCCGGTACACGTCCCATACGCTTGGCCTTACCCACTGGGTCTCGCAGGACCTGGAAATTCGCCCGGAACTCCGTTACGAGCGTTCCTACGACGTGCCCGCCTACGACGGCGGCCGTCGCAGCCACCAGGCCACGGCGCTGGTCGACGCGATCCTCCACTACTAGGCCATCGGCATGAAACTCGTCCGCCAGTCCGTCATGATGCTGTTGTTGCTCACGGTGATCACGGGGTTGCTATATCCCCTCGTGGTCACCGGCGGCGCCCGGCTGCTCTTTCCCGACCAGGCCGATGGCAGCCTGGTTCGCCAGGGCGGCAAGGTGGTCGGCTCGGCGCTGATCGGCCAGTCGTTCACCAGCCCGAAGTATTTCTGGGGCCGGCTGTCCGCCACCGCTCCGGCGCCCTATACCGCTACGGCATCGACGCCTTCGAACCTGGGTCCGACCAATCCTGCGCTGACCAAGGCGGCATCCGATCGCATCGACGCACTGCGCGCCGCCGACCCTGGCAATACCGCGGAGGTTCCGGTCGACCTGGTCACGGCGTCGGGCAGTGGACTGGACGCGGAGATCAGCCCAGCCGCCGCCGAGTACCAGGCCGGGCGCGTGGCGCGTGCAAGAGGCCTTCCACGCGAACGCGTGGAGGAACTCATCGCCGGTGCCACGCGCGCCCGCCAGTGGGGACTCTTCGGCGAGCCGGGAGTGAACGTCCTGGCGCTGAACATGGCGCTCGACAGCGCGGTAAAGTAATGCCTTCGAAGCCGGCCGACCACGCATGATCCAGCCAGTTCGCGATGCCCGGGCCGACGCCGTATTGCAGGTGTCTGGCGAGCGCCGCCTGAAGATATTCCTGGGTGCGGCGCCCGGCGTGGGGAAAACCTTCGCCATGTTGTCGGCCGCGCGGGAATTGAAGCGGGCCGGGGTCGACGTGGTGGTGGGTCTGGTGGAAACCCACGGCCGCGCCGAGACGGCAGCCCTGCTCGAAGGATTGCCGGTCCTGCCTCGTCGCGATGTCGACTATCGGGACCGTCGTTTCGAGGAGTTCGACCTGGATGCCGCACTGGCCCGCAAGCCGGCGGTAATCCTGGTCGACGAACTCGCCCATCGCAATGTCCCCGGCGTGCGCCACGAGCGGCGCTGGCAGGACATCGCCGAACTGCTCGAGGCCGGCATCGAGGTTTATACCGCGATGAACGTGCAGCACCTGGAGAGCCTGAACGATCAGGTGGCGCGGATCACCGGTGTGACCGTGCGCGAGACGGTGCCTGATGCATTCTTGGAGCGTGCACGTGACATCGTGTTGGTGGATCTTCCGCCCCGCGAGTTGATCGGCCGCCTGCGTCAGGGCAAGGTGTATGTGCCTGATACTGCGGCCCTGGCACTGGATGCATTCTTCTCGCCGACCAACCTGGCGTCGCTGCGCGAACTGGCGTTGGACACCATTGCCAGGCACGTCGACAGCGACCTGCGCGAGCACATGCTCGCGCGTGGCGGCAGCATGCCGGTGCGCCGTCGTGTGCTGGCTGCCATCGACGGCCAGGGCCAGAGTGAATACCTGGTGCGGATGGTGCGGCGCATCGCCGAAAGGCGTGGCGCCCCCTGGGGCGTGGCCTATGTCGAGACGGGGGCGGGCATCGATCCTGCGCGCCGCGAGCGGCTCGAGTCGGCCATGCGCCTGGCGCGTAGCCTTGGCGGCGAAGTGGTGGTGCTGCGTGGGCACGACATCGCCGGGGAATTGCTGGCCCATGCCGATCGCGAGGGCGTCGGCCAGGTGGTGGTGGGGCGCACGCGTGAGCGTCCCATCGCGCGCATGCTGGGTCGTTCGCTTACCCAGCGCCTGCTTCGCGAGGGTTCCCACCTTGAAGTAACCATCGTGGCAACGCCTGTCACGGTGCAGAACAGGCGTCGCCGCCTGCAATTGCCCGGAGGTTGGGGCAAGGCCCGTGAATATGCTTATGCCACCATCGCGACGCTGGTGGCCTTCGCCATCGCCTTTGTCCTTGACCGCTTCCTGTCGGTGGCGAATCTTGCGCTGATCTTCCTGACCGCGGTGCTGGTGGTGGCCGTGCGCACGCGCATGGCAGTGGCGGTGTATACGGCCGTGCTGTGTTTCATCGGCTACAACTTTTTCTTCGCTCCACCTCGCTATACGCTTGCCATCGCCAACGTCGACGATGTGCTCGCGGTGGTGCTGTTCCTGGTGGCCGCACTGGTGTGCAGCGGACTGGCCACCCGGCTCGCCCTGCAGGTGCAGTCGTTGCGCGGTGCGCACGCCCAGGCCCGCGCCTTGCTGGCGCTGGGCCAGGCCTTGTCCACCAGTCCCGATGGTGCGGCGATCCGCCGTGTGGGTGCACTGGCATTGGCGCGCGCCCTGGAATGCGAGGCGGCGCTGTTGCTGCGGGGTGACGACAACACCTTGCACGTGGCTGCCGGTGCGCCGCACGACATGGCCCTATCACCGCAGGACATCGCTGCCGCCGAGTGGTGCGAGCGTCATGGCGAGGCGGCCGGTCGTTATACCGATACCATCAATGCGGCCTCGTGCTGGATCCTGCCACTGGCCGGTGAAGGTTCCAACGCAGGTGTCGTGGCCCTGCGCTTCGATGCGGCTACCACCGCGCCCGATCCCGACCGCCGAAGCCTCGCTCTTTCGATGACGCAGGATATCGGCCAGGCGCTCGAACGGGCACGCCTGGCCGATGAACTGGAGGGTGCGCGGGTGCAGGGCGAAACCGAACGGCTACGCAACGCGCTGCTGTCTTCGGTATCGCACGACCTGCGCTCCCCGCTAGCCTCGATGATCGGTTCGGCGGGCACCTTGCTCGGCTACGAAGACAAGATCCCCCCCGGCGAACGCCGCGAATTGCTGCAGGCCATCCTGGGCGAGGGCGAGCGACTGGATCGCTACATCCAGAACCTGCTGGACATGACCCGGCTGGGCCATGGTGGGTTGAAGCTTTCCCGTGACTGGATCGATGGCGCGGATGTCGTGGCTTCGGCCGTGTCGCGGGTGCGCAAATCATTCCCCGAAGTGCGCGTGGTGGCTGACGCCGTGCAGGGCGAGGCGTTGTTGCATGTCCACCCGGCGCTGGTGGAGCAGGCCTTGTTCAACGTGCTGGAAAATGCAGCCAGGTTCTCGCCGCCGGGAGAAGCGGTGCAGGTGCGCGCGTCGGTGGTCGATGGCTGGTGGCGCGTGGACGTGGTCGACCATGGCCCGGGTATTCCCGAGGAAGAACGCACGCGCATCTTCGACATGTTCTACTCGGTGTCCCGCGGTGACCGGGCCAAGCAGGGCACCGGCCTTGGCCTTGCCATCTGCCAGGGCATGATCGGTGCGCACGGGGGAAGCGTGGAGGCCTTGCCGGGGAACGGCGGGGGGACCACCATGCGCATCATGCTTCCTCTGGGCGAGCCCCCGCAATCCACGACATGAGCGGTTCTGCAGCAAGGATCCTGGTGATCGACGATGAACCGCAGATCCGGCGGTTCCTCGACATCGGCCTGCGCGCGGAAGGTTATACGGTGGTCACCGCCGCCACGGCCGAGGAAGGGCTGGCCCTGGCGGCCACCCAGCAGCCGGACCTGGTGATCCTGGACATCGGCTTGCCAGATCGCGACGGACACGAGGTATTGGCGGAGTTGCGCCAATGGAGCCAGGTGCCGGTGCTGATGCTGAGCGTCCGCGACGGCGAACGCGAGAAGGTGCATGCCCTCGACCACGGCGCCAACGACTACGTGACCAAGCCCTTCGGCATCCAGGAACTGATGGCGCGCCTGCGCGTGCTCCTGCGTAACCGCGGCGCCGAGCCCGCCGCGCCTCCGCGCTACGACGACGGCCACCTGGTGGTGGATCTGGCGCGCCGCGAGGTGTTCCTCGATGGCGATGCCCTGGCGCTCACGCGCAAGGAATATGCCGTGCTGGCGCACCTGTTGCGCCATGCGGGAAGGGTCGTCACCCAGCAGCAGTTGCTTCGGGAGATCTGGGGCGCAACGCACGCGCGCGATACCCACTACCTGCGCATCGTGATGGGACGACTGCGGCACAAGCTCAACGACGATGCCGCTGCGCCGCGCTGGTTGAAGACCGAGGCGGGCGTGGGTTACCGCTTCGTCGGCGGCGTCTCGCCGTAAGGCCCGGTACCCTGGAGCGAATCAGGGCGACCGGATGGGTTTCGCCAGCGCAGGCAGCAACGGTGCAAGACTCCCATCATTGGGTAGCGGCGGCAGGCCCAGCAGGTGCATGACCAGGTCATAGACATCCACGTTGGGGAATTCGCCGATGGTCACGCCGCGGCCGAACGACGGGCCGTTGGCGATGAACAATGCCCGCATCGACGGATCGGCGTTGTCGTATCCGTGCTGCCCCAGCGACAGCGGATCGGTGCGCTTGGCCAATGAAGCCTTGGTGGTGACCTGCCAGCCCACGTCCGGCAGGCAGACAATCGCCGGTACGCGCTCATGATGGCCGTAATTGAAGCGTGCGGGAAAATCCGCCTTGCGCCAGCAGGCCATGTGGTTGTGCGGGGCGAGCAGAGCAGCCTGCGCCTTGGCGAAATCGTGCCCGGGCAGGGGATTGAAGCTAGGCAGCGTGCCGGTGGCAACGACATCGACGGTCGTGGGATCCACGATATCGTCGACCAGGATCACCTGGTCGGCAGGCGTCGCAGCCATGCCGTGATCGGACACCACGATCAGGTCGACACTGCCCAGCAGGTTCCGCTGCCCGAGGCCGGCGACCAGGCGGGCCATGGCGTGGTCGATGGTCACGATGGCCTGGTCTACTTCCTTGGAATCTGGACCGAACTTGTGGCCCTGGTGATCCACCGCATCGAAGTAGAGCGTTGCCAGGCGCGGCCGTTGCGCAGGCGGGACATCGAGCCACGCCAATAGCTGATCGACGCGGGCATCGGGCGTGACTGTTTCGTCCCATTTCAGGTAATGGGTAGGCCTGATGCCTTCGATCGCCGCTTCCGTGCCAGGCCAGAACATCGTTACCGCATGGATGCCATGGCGCTCGGCGGTCACCCAGACGGGTTCGGCATCTTCCCACCATCGCCCATCGGCAACGGCCTCGCTCTTGCCCATGGAAAAGCTGCCAAGCGCGGGATCGACCATCGTGTTGTTGACGATACCCGAATGGTCCGGGACCTTGCCGGTGACCATGGCATAGTGATTGGGGAAGGTCAGCGACGGGAACGACGGCTGCATGGCGATGGCGTGGACGCCGGTGGCAGCGAGCTTTTCCAGCGTGGGGCTCAAGTGCCGGCCGAAGTAATCCGCGCGGTAGCCATCGATGGATACCAGCAACACGATGCGTTCCTTTACCGGGGCGGGCGCAGGCGCGGGCGGGGTGGTGGCGCAGCCGGTAAGCAGGGCCAGGGCGAGGAGCAGGCAGGCAATGGGCTTCATGCAGGCAAGACTAGCAAGGGGAGAAGACCATCCATGATGGCAAAATCCCATGACGGCTTCACGGCATGCTGCGCCGTGCCTTTCCCCACCTGCGCAAGCCGAAGCATAATCCAGGGCTTACGCATCGCGCGCCGAGGGCACCATGACCGCACCCACCCGCATCGACACCACCCGCATCGTCCGCGCCCCGCGTGGCACGCAATTGAGCTGTCGCAGCTGGCTCACCGAGGCTCCGTTCCGCATGCTGCAGAACAACCTCGATCCGGACGTGGCGGAAAATCCTGCGGAACTGGTGGTCTACGGCGGTATCGGCCGGGCCGCACGCAATTGGGAATGCTTCGATGCCATCCTGCGCGCCCTGCGGGAACTGCGCGAAGATGAAACCTTGCTGGTGCAGTCAGGCAAGCCCGTGGGCGTATTTCCCACGCACGCCGATGCCCCGCGCGTGCTGATCGCCAATTCCAACCTGGTGCCGGCCTGGGCCAATTGGGAACACTTCAACGAGCTCGATCGCAAGGGCTTGATGATGTACGGCCAGATGACCGCAGGTTCCTGGATCTACATCGGTTCGCAGGGCATCGTGCAGGGCACCTACGAAACTTTCGTCGAGATGGGCCGCCAGCACTACGGCGGAAGCCTTTCGGGCAAGTGGATCCTTACCGCGGGCCTGGGTGGCATGGGTGGCGCGCAGCCGCTGGCGGCAAGCCTCGCCGGTGCATCGTCGCTCACCATCGAATGCCAGCAGAGCCGCATCGACTTCCGTCTGAAGACGCGCTATGTCGATGAACAGGCCGCCGACCTCGACGACGCGCTTGCGCGCATTGCCAGATACACCTCGGCGGGTGAGGCCAAATCCGTGGCACTGTTGGGCAACGCCGCAGACATTCTGCCCGAGCTCGTACGCCGTGGCGTAAGGCCGGATGCCGTCACCGACCAGACCAGCGCGCACGACCCGGTGAATGGTTACCTGCCCAGCGGCTGGACGGTGGAAGAATGGTTCGACCGCCGTAAGTCGGCGCCCGAAGCCACGCGCGATGCCGCGATGAAGTCGATGCGCACTCACGTCGAAGCCATGCTGGCCTTCCACGCCATGGGTATTCCCACCTTCGACTACGGCAACAACATCCGTCAGATGGCGAAGAACGAAGGACTCGATAACGCTTTCGATTTCCCTGGTTTCGTTCCGGCATTCGTCCGTCCGCTGTTCTGCCGTGGCGTCGGGCCGTTCCGCTGGGTGGCCCTGTCGGGCGATCCGGAAGACATCTACAAGACCGACGCCAAGGTCAAGGAACTGATACCCGACGACGCCAACCTGCACCGCTGGCTGGACATGGCCCGCGAACGCATCAGCTTCCAGGGTTTGCCCGCTCGCATCTGCTGGGTGGGCCTGGGCGTGCGCCATAAGCTTGGCCTCGCCTTCAACGAGATGGTCCGCAACGGTGAATTGAAAGCCCCGGTGGTGATCGGCCGCGATCACCTGGACTCAGGTTCCGTCGCCAGCCCCAACCGCGAGACCGAGGCCATGCGCGATGGCAGCGATGCGGTGAGCGACTGGCCGCTCTTGAACGCCATGCTCAACGTGGCCGGTGGCGCCACCTGGGTAAGCCTGCACCACGGGGGTGGCGTGGGCATGGGCTACAGCCAGCACTCAGGCGTGGTGATCGTCTGCGACGGCAGCGCCGACGCCGACCGCCGCATCGCCCGTGTGTTGTGGAACGATCCGGGCACCGGCGTGATGCGTCACGCCGATGCGGGATACCCCGACGCCATTGCCTGCGCGAAGGAGCAGGGGCTTAACCTGCCTATGATCTGACTTCGCCAGCCGTCACCGTGACGCGGTCGATCCAGTCCAGTCACGGTATAGCGCCGGGTAGAGCTTCTTCAGGTGGGCCACCTTTGGTGCATCGTTGATCACGATGTACATGTTGTCGGGGTGGAGTAGCGCGTAGTCCTGATGGTAGTTTTCAGCCGGATAGAAGGCCTTGAGCGGCTGTACTTCGGTCACGATCGGCGCGTCGAATACCTTGGCCTTGTCCAATTGCGCGATATACGCGGTGGCCTCGCGCTGCTGTTCCGGTGAGGTGGTGAACAAGACCGAGCGGTACTGCGTGCCCGAATCCGGGCCCTGGCGATTCTTCTCGGTGGGGTCCAGTCCTACCGAGAAGAACACCTTCAGAAGGGTGCCGTAACTCACCTGCTTGGGATCGAACACCACGCGAACCGATTCCGCATGGCCGGTATCGCCGTCGCTGACGTCATCGTAATGGGCTGTCTGGGCCTCGCCACCGGAGTACCCGGCGGTGGCTGTCTTCACGCCCCTGGTGTGTTCGAAGATGGCCTCTATACCCCAGAAGCAGCCGCCGGCGAACACGGCCACTTCATCGCCGCCAGCGGCGGTGACAGGGGCGGCGACCGGGTCGGGCAGGGCAAGCCCTTCGGTGTGTGCATAGGCGAAGCCTGCGCCGGCGGCGGCGATGGCCAGGGCGGCAATCATGGGAAAACGACGAATCATGGGGCAACCTCGCTACGTGGGCCGGACGAGCCCATCCAAGGAGACCGGCAGGGGCGGCGATTCCATACAGGCCTATCAAGTTACCGGCGGCGCTGTCGATAATGATTTGTAGCCTGCCGTCGACGGAATTTCCGCGCTGGCAGGCGCATCGAAGCCTTTTCGCTAACCCATTGACGGTGTTGCGATTATGGCACTGGCGGGCATTGGGGTAAGACGTGGCCTACGAACTGGTCGAACGCAGGGTCGAAGTGGGCAACCTGGAGGTCGGCATGTTCGTATGCCGGCTCGACCGCCCGTGGGACGGCACCCCATACCCCTTGCAGGGCATCGAGATCGGCTCGCCCGAGGATATCGAGGGCCTCGCGCAATGGTGCGATTTCGTCTACGTCGATGCCCAGCGCCAGCTGGTGGCCGATACCCGCCTGCAGTCGCTGCGCAAGCGTATTCAGAGCGGCAACCGCTTCCAGCGCGCGGTGGTGTATGCCGACACCGCGACGTTCGAGGAAGAAGCGCCGCGGGCCCGGGAGGCCTTCGACAACGCCACGCAATCGATCGAAAAGATCATGCAGGACATCGCCCGGACCGGTGTGATCTCGCCCGAGGACGTCGACCGCGCGGTCCGTCCGCTGGTGGAGAGCATCCTGCGGTCGAGCGATGCCTTCTTCTGGATCGATGCCCTGCGGCGGCGCGACAGCTATATCTATAACCATGCGATCGGCTGCAGCGCGCTGGCCGCGTCGTTCGGACGCCACATGGGCTTTGCCGAGGAAACCATCGTCAGCATGGCTGCCGGCGGCCTGTTGCTGGACGTGGGCAAGTCGCAGCTGCCACTGGAACTTCTCGCAAGGCAGGGACCGCTCGAGTACGACGAGATGATGCTGGTGCGCACCCACGTGGCTGGGGGAATGGACATCCTTGACCAGTCGGGGATGCTCGACAGCGAAGTGCGCGACATGGTCCGCACGCACCACGAACGCTTCGATGGCAGCGGTTATCCCGATGGCCTGGCAGGTACGGCCATTCCTCTGGCTGGCCGCATGGCCGCGATCGTGGATACCTATCATGCGATGTGCTCTTCACGGCCGCACGCCGTGGCGCTGTCGCGTCACCAGGCCCTGCGCCGCATCTACGGCGCGCGCGACACCGAATTCCAGGGCGAACTGGTGGAACAGTTCCAGGCTTGCCTGGGCGTGTATCCCACAGGTTCCCTGGTGGAGCTCAACAGCGGCGAAGTGGCCATCGTGATGGTGCAGAACCAGTCGCGCCGCCTGCAGCCGAAGGTGGTGATCCTTACCGACCGCGACAAGTCGCCTACCGCGGACTTCATCGTGGTCGACCTGATCACCGAATCGGGCGAAGATCGCCGGGAAATCATCCGCACGCTGCCTGTCGGTGCCTATGGCATCGACCCGGCGGACTACTTCCTCTCATGACCTCGCGGGCCAATCTGTTCAGCACGATCCAGGTGATGCTGGACAGGCAGGCCGAAGACGCCATTTGCGGGGTCCTGGTGCTGCGCCTGCGGGGCATGCGCGAAGCGCAGCTGCGCCACGGCTACGAGTTCGGCAACCAGATCATGCGCGCGGCGTATGAGCGCATCGTGCGCCTGCTGCGCCACGTCGACCGGGTGTTCGAGGCTGGCGAGGACACCTTCATCGCGGTGCTGCCGTCGTTGCGCAACCGTACGCACGCGTTGCTCGCGGCCACTCGGCTGCTTAGCGCATTCGAAGAGCCCCTGGCTTGCCCAAGCCGCCCGTGGCTTGGCCGTGCGGTGGTGGGTGGCGCGCTCTACGCCGAGCACGGCGTGGATGCGGAGCTCTTGTGCCGCCGTGCCGAGATGGCCCATGACGAAGCCATGCGCACCGGCGAGCCGTTCGCCATGTACGAGACCGAAGGCACCCGTATCGAGATCCTCTATGGCGAACTTCGCGACGACATCGAAGCCAATCGCCTGGAGGTCTACTTCCAGCCCCAGGTGCATTGCACCAGCGGCAAGGTTTCCCGTGTCGAAGCGCTCAGCCGGTGGACATCAGCCACGCGCGGCATGGTGCTGCCTTCGGATTTCATTCCGTTTGCCGAACGCAGCGACCTGATCATCCCGCTCACGCGCTGGAACCTCAACGCCAGCCTCCGCCATGCCGCGGCCATGCGCGACGCACAGGTGATGCTGGATGTCTCGGTGAACCTGTCTCCGCGGGTGTTCGTGGAAAGAGGCTTCACCGAGCAGTTCCTCGGCGCGCTGGAGATATGGAACGTACCGGCCGAGAACGTGATCGTGGAGGTGACCGAAACGGCGATCCTCACCGACCTTGAGATGAGCGTGCGCGTATTACGGCGGTTCCGTGACCGCGGCGTGCGGGTGGCCATCGATGACTTCGGTACGGGTTATGCCTCGTTCTCGTACCTTCGCCACTTCCCCGCCACGGAACTGAAGATCGACAAGTCGTTCGTCGGCACCATGCTCGAGGATGCCCATACCGGCCACCTGGTCGGCGCCATGATCGACGTCGCGCGTCGCATGAAGCTGGAGTCGGTGGCCGAGGGCGTGGAGGATGCCGCCACCATGGACCAGTTGATTGCGATGGGCTGCGACTACCTGCAGGGCTACCACCTGGGGCGACCCATGCCCGCCGTGAAGTATGTGCACGAGCGCTCGCACGGCACCGCCGCCGCCACGGCCTGACGGATTTCCTGATCAGTCGAAAGCTATCGTCCTTGCCGTCCCGGCGCTCGCCTGTGCCGCTTCGATCACCCGCATCACGTCCAGGGCCTCGGTCCCGGTGACGGGGGGTGTTGCCGAATCCTTGATCGCACGCACCACGCCGGCGTAGTAACGGGTGTACGCCCCGGCGTTCATTGCCATCGCTGTTTCCGTCCCGTCAGCCGCCGTGAGCAAGCCCGACCTGATCGAGGGAGGCCAGGGAGTCTCCCCGGGCCGATGGCCGGCGCGCAGCATCGCCTCCTGGCCGTCGAGTCCATGCGTGGCGAAGCTGCCCCGTTCGCCATGGATGATGAAACGCGTACCGTGTGCCGCGGCGAGCGTGGAACAGTGCAATATCACCCGACGCCTACCGTAATGCAGTTGGACGTGGAAGTAGTCCGGCACGTGCGCCTGGGGCCGTTGTACCAGGACATCGGCGGTCACCGCTTCGGGCATGCCGAACAGGTGCAGCGCCTGGTCGGCCAGGTGAGAGCCCAGGTCGAAAAGCACGCCCGTGCCTTCCCCGTCGCCTTCGCGCCAGCCCGGCTTGATGGCCGGGCGGTAACGATCGAAATGCGATTCGAAGTAGTTGATCCCGCCCAGGGCATCGCGGGCCAGGAGATCCTGCACGGTAAGGAAGTCATCGTCCCAGCGGCGGTTGTGGAACACGCTAAGCATGCGTCCGGCCTTCGCCGCGGCATCGATCAGTTCGCGCGCCTGTTCCGGATCCAGTGCCATGGGCTTGTCGATCACCACGTGCTTGCCGGCCGCGAGCGCCTGCATGGCCAGCGGATGGTGGGTCTGGTTGGGCGTGGCGATCACCACCAGGTCGATGTCCGCCGCGCCGATCAGCGTCGCGGGATCCGCATCGACGTCCACGCCGGGGTGGTCCGCTTCGATCGCCTGCCAGCGGCGGCTTGCCACCCGGCGCAGGGCAAGGCCCGGTTCGGCCGCGATCAATGGCGCATGGAAGAATGCGCCTGCCGTGCCGTAGCCGATGAGGCCGGTGCCGATCCGTACCACGGGCATTCTCCTTGGAAATCAAGCTCAAGAGTGTAGCGCCAGTGGCCAAAGCCGCCTTCGGCACGCCGGTGGTATTCTGGATGATTGCCCCTTCCAGACGAAAACCCCGTGGCCCTCAAATCCATCGTGTTCAAGGCCGACCTCCAGGTCAGTGACATGGACCGCAACTATTACCAGTCCCATGCATTGACCATCGCCCAGCATCCTTCGGAGACGGACGAACGGATGATGGTTCGGCTGCTGGCCTTTGCCTTGCACGCGGACGATGCGCTGGTGTTCGGCAAGGGCTTGAGTTCCGATGACGAACCGGACCTGTGGCGCAAGGAACTCACCGGCGAAATCGACCTCTGGATCGAGGTGGGCCAGCCCGACGAACAGCGCATCCGCCGTGCCTGCGGGCGCGCCAGGCGCGTGGTGGTGTATTCCTATGGCGGCCGTGGCGCCGAGGTCTGGTGGAAGAAAACCGCATCGGGTATCGGCCGGGCGAAGAACGTCACCGTGATCGACATCGCGCCGGCCACCACGGCCGCGCTTGCCGCGCTTACCCAGCGCACCATGCAGCTGCAGTTGTTCGTGCAGGATGGCCTGGTCCAGCTGATGGGTGACCAAGCCATCGTGCCGGTGGAATTGACCGTGCTTGCCGGGTCCATGGAAGAGGCGCGCGCCAGCGCATAAGTCCCGCTAGGATGGGTGCCTTGAGACTCCTGACGCGAAGGAATTCCTGGTGACCTCTCGGTTTCGTCCTGCCCTGATCGTGCTTGCCCTTGGCCTGGGCGCCGTGGCTTGCGCTTATGCATTGGCGCCGACCGCAGTCCATCGCAGCTTTACCGTAACCTTGCCCAGCAGCGCCACTGCGCCGGTATCCGGCCGGCTGCTGGTGTTCGTCACCGATGCCAAGGCCGCACGCGCCGCCGCCAAGGGCGGTGAGGTGGAAAGCGTCGACACCAACCCGTTTTCGCCCAAGGACGCCACCGTCATCGCGCGCGATGTCGGCCATCTGGAGCCGGGCCAGGCCATCGTCGTGGACGGCGATACCGAGTCCTTCCCGCAGGGGCTTTCGCAGTTGCCGCCGGGCGACTACCTGGCCCAGGCCGTGCTCGATGCCGACCACAGCTACGACTACAACGGCCGCGGGGCAGGCGACCTGCTCAGCAAGGTGGTGCCGGTGACCCTGGGCAATGCCGCTGTCCCGCCGCTGGTGCTGGACACGGTGCAGCCCGGGCGAGACCCATGGACGGCCTCGTCCAAGGCGCCACCGGGCATGCAGGACATGCTTACCGCCGCGCGCCCGCATGCCAACGCGATCGATTTCCAGAGCCCGGCGCTCACCGCGTTCTGGGGCCGGCCGATCCCGATGAAGGGCTGGGTGCTCACTCCGCCCGATTACGATGCGAAGTCGTCCAAGACCTGGCCTGTGGTGTATTACACCCACGGTTTCGGCGCCACGGCAGCGACGCTTACCGCGCCGCTGGCTACCGTGTGGCAGGCCATGCAGAAAGGCCAGATGCCACCGATGATCTGGGTGTTCCTGGACGAGTCCAGCCCCACCGGCACGCATGAATTCGCCGACTCGGTGAATAACGGTCCGTGGGGCCAGGCGCTCACCACCGAGCTCATCCCCTACCTTGAGAAGAACTACCGCATGGACGCGCGGGTGAACGGGCGCTTCCTCAACGGCCATTCGTCCGGCGGCTGGGCCACCTTGTGGTTGCAGGTGCGCTATCCGAAGATTTTCGGCGGCACCTGGTCGACCTCGCCGGATCCTTCCGATTTCCATGATTTCACCGGCGTCGACCTTTATGCGCCCAACGCCAACATGTATCGCAAGGCCGATGGTACGGCCACGCCGCTGGTGCGCGACAAGGGGCAGGTGATCGCCACCTTCGAAACGTTTGCCAAACTCGAACAGACGATCAACGCCTACGGTGGCCAGCTGGCTTCCTTCGACTGGGTGTTCTCGCCGCGCGGCGCCGACGGCCGACCCGTGCCGATGTTCGATCGTGCCACCGGCAACGTCGATCCGGCGGTGGTGGCGTACTGGCGCGATCACTTCGACATCGCCTATCGGCTGAAGCGCGACTGGCCGACACTGAAAGGCGACCTCGACGGCAAGATCCACGTCTACGTCGGCACGGCCGATACGTTCTACCTCGATGGCGCCGCGCATCGCCTGAAGGACACGCTCGACGCCCTGCACGCGAAGTCGAGCGTCCAGTTCATCGAAGGCCGCACGCATTTCGACCTCTATGTCGAAGGCGACGATCGCCAGGCGCTGCTGAAGAAGATCGCCTGGCAGATGTACGGCGTGGCGCGGCCTAACGCGGCACCCGCAAACCACCCATGACGCCGCGGGGGCTCAAGGTGACCTGCCAGAGCTGGTCGCGCCGGCTGCGGAAGATTGCCGCCGAGCACGACAGGTAGAACAGCCACATCCTGCGGAAGCGCTCATCGTAGCGGTGTTGCAATACCGGCCAGGCGGCGTCGAAATTGGCCCGCCAGGCCTGCAAGGTGAGGTCGTAGTCGGCGCCGAAGTTGTGCCAGTCCTCCACCACGAACAGTCCCTCCAGCGCGTGAGCTACCTGCGACGCGTTGGGAATGAGCGAATTGGGGAAGATGTAGCGGTCGATCCACGGGTCGGGACGCGTCGTGGTGGCATGCGAGCCGATGCTGTGCAGCAACACCAGTCCGTCGTCGATGACGCAACGCCGCGCCATCTCGAACCAGGCGCGGTGGTTCTTCGCTCCCACGTGTTCGAACATGCCCACCGAAAGCACGGCATCGAAGCGCTCGTCGAGCTCGCGGTAATCCTGCAGGCGGATCTCGACTGGAAGTCCGGCGCATAGTTCGCGGGCGTAGGCCGCCTGCTCGGCGGACACGGTAATGCCCACGCCTGCCACGCCGTATTTCTCGGCGGCGAACTTCAACGCCTCGCCCCAGCCGCAGCCCACGTCCAGCACGCGCTGGCCGGGCTTGAGCTGCAGCTTTCGACAGATGAGATCGAGCTTGTCTTCCTGGGCCTCGTCCAGGTTCCGGGCCCGCGCCCAGTAACCGCACGAATACACCAGGCGCTTGCCGAGCATGGCCGCGAACAGGTCGTTGCCCAGGTCGTAGTGGCGCCTGCCCACCTCCCAGGCGTGGGCACCACGCTGCACGTTGATCAGCCGCGCCTTCAGGTGGGCGAGCAGGGTATCGATGGTGGTAAGCGCGTCGTCAAGGTTCGCGCGCAATACCCGGGTGAAGAAGCCGGCGAGGTCGGCGGCATCCCACCAGCCGTCCATGTAGCTTTCGCCCAGGCCCAGGGTGCCATGGGCGAACACCCGTGCATAGAAGCCTTCATCGTGGATGCGAAGGTCGGTCGGGTCGGGACCGTCGATGGCTACCCCGGCCTGGGCAAGCAGGTCGCGGGCGCGTTGCTTGAGCGAGTCGGAATTCACGCCAAAACCCCCAGGTCAGGACGCCACGACTCATTGTGGCGCGCCGAAGGGATTACGCGCTACGGGTAAGCACCCGCACCAGGGCGAGCCCGGCAACCACTGCGGCAATGGACCCGGCCAGGTGCAGCATGATGTGGGCGGCGAACCAGCCGTATTGGCCCTTCAGCAGCAGCGTGGCGGACTCGGCGGCGAAGGTGGAGAACGTGGTGAGCCCTCCCAGGAAGCCGGTGGCGATCAGCAGGCGCAGCTCAGGCGACAGGGTGGGGTAGTGCTCGACCACGCCCAGCGTGCAACCCATCAGCAATCCACCCACCAGGTTGGCTGCCAGCGTGCCCATCGGCAGGTTCGGCAGCGCCGCGTTGAAGGCCACCGCCAGCCCCCAGCGCAACCAGCAACCGAGCACGCCACCAATCCCCACGGCGAGAAATGCATTCAAACCCATGTCTTCCAGCCCGCGCATCCGAAGATTGCCCGTCACTATACTGGTCGCCTGATGACTTCGTCCGCCCATACCCTCCGGCGCAACCTGCCGTGGTTGCTGGCTGGCCTGTCGATGATCGGCCCGTTTTCGATCGACGCGATTTTCCCCGGTTTTCCTGAGATCGGCCGCGCCTTCGGCGTGGGTGACGTCGCCCTGCAGCAGACCATCAGCGTCTATCTGTTCGCTTATGCGGCGATGAACCTGTTCCATGGCGCCATCTCCGATGCGTTCGGGCGCAAGCCCGTCATCGTGATCGGCATGGGGATGTACGCCGTGGCCTCGGCGGGCGCGGCCATGGCCACGTCCTTCACGGGCCTGCTCGCCTTCCGGATACTCCAGGGCCTGTTCGCCGGCGCCGGCATCGTGGTCGGCCGTGCCGTGGTGCGCGACACGCTGCATGGGGAAGACGCACAGAAGATGATGTCGAAGGTGATGATGATCTTCGGCATCGCGCCCGCGGTGGCGCCCATGATCGGCGCGTGGCTTCTGGGCATCGATGGCTGGCGGGGCATTTTTTGGGCGCTTACGGGGTTTGCCGTGGTGCTCACGGTGGCTTTGTGGCATTTCCTGGACGAAACACATCCGCATGAGGCCCGCACCAGTTTCCGTCCCCGGCCGCTTTTGGCCTCGTACGCGAACATCGCCAGGGACCGGCCGTTCTGGCCGCTGATGATCGCGGCATCGATCAACTTCTCGGGATTGTTCCTGTACGTCGCTTCGGCGCCGCGGCTGATCCGCGAACTGCTCGGGCTTTCCGCGCAGGGCTTCCCGTGGCTGTTCATCCCCGTGGTGAGCGGCATGGTGGCTGGCGCCTTTGCCTCCGGCCGCCTGGCCGGGCGCATGGCGCCCACGCGCACGGTCAATATCGGCTACGTGCTGATGCTAAGCAGCTGCGCGATCAACATCATGCTGGCGCTCGCCTTGCCGCATCCGATGGTGCCGTGGTCCACGCTCCCCCTGCTGCTCTACGGCGCCGGCGTGCAGATGGCCTTTCCCTCGCTCACCCTGATGCTGCTGGATCGATTCCCGCGCCAGCGCGGCGGAGCGTCGTCCGTGCAGGCGTTCGCCAGCCTGCTGTTCACTGCCGTCGTGGCCGGCGTGCTGTCGCCGTTGCTGTCGGCGGACATGCTGGGCCTTGCGCTTGGCGCCACCGCCTTGTGCAGCATCGGGCTGGTGTCGTGGTGGTGGTATTTGCGGTTGATTTAGTACGGTACGGATGGGCGTTACCCGAATGGCATAGCACTCTTGAGCAGATAATATGCCGGTACAGGTCGTCGCCATGTTCCATGTCAGGACGTCATGATCACCATCGACCACTTGCGCCGCTCCATCAAAAAAGGACTCGTAGATGAAGTGAAGGTTGTCCCGGCCTTAGGTGGCTGGCAGGTGTGGATATTGACCCAGGGAGAAAGTCGGGTATTGGCTACGCGCAACTGCGCCGCCCGCCGATTCTCGACGCCGTTCCAAGCGGTCAAACTGCTGATGGATCAGCTTGGAAAGCAAGGAGGCATCATCGTGGAAATGCTTGAAATAGACGCTGGGCAACAAGAACCGGGCGAAATCTGGAAGGGCAGCGAAGCGCCGTTCATGACCTTTCTGCGTGAAAAAGTGGAGCGATCGCGAGCGACGAGGGCGCCATCGCTCTCGCTAGACGAAGCGGACGCCGATATGGCGCGTTTCATGGCGGATATGCTCGAAAGGCGTTAGCGGTGTGACTGTGCGATGGAGCGCAGGCGCGCAACAGGACCGCAAGAAATTATTCACCGATCTCATAGTCACCCATCCCGCCGCAGCAAAGCGGTACGACGCCTCCATTGCCGACATGGCGAGACCTCTCGATGGATTTGTGCTCTACAAACGGGGACCGGTTCGCGATACGTACATGTGCACATGTAACGGTGGCCGCCATGTCATCGTGTATAGCCGCGATGGCGCCCATGTCATGATTGAGGCAGTTTCGCTCTCGCGCAGCGATTGGGTGCTTGCTTGTCAGGGGTGACTGGACATCCTGACGACCAGATTTTCGATGCGGTCGACGAAATTTCGAGCCTCGTCGGCATCTTTTTCGAACCAGGCCTTGGTGGAGCCTAGTCGAAACGTATAACCCCAGGTATCCATATCCTGCATCAGCCGTTCAGCCCCTACGCCGGGTAATGCCTCGGCCAGCACGATCTGCAGATAGCAGGTGGCATCCTCTTCCTCGATGGAATCGGTGGCATCGGTGTGCACGTCGGCCCGGCGCTCAGGCGGCATGACCAGCAGGTGGCTGGCTTCGTGCAACAGGGAGTGCACGGGCGTATCCGCTCGAGCGTAGACGGTAAGGCCGATAAGCCCGGCTTCTTCATCACCCCAGTAGCTGCCGGGAATAGCCTGGCCCTCGGCGACCTCGACAAGTTCCAGGCCGTGCCGGCTCAACAGTTCGCGCGACGCGGCAAAGCCGACATCGCGCATGCGCAACACATCCATGGGCGTTTAGCCGGGCTTGTGCTCGGGCAGGGCGACGGAGAGCTCGAGCACTTCGTGGCCACTGTCGCGGTCCAGGCTGATGTTCACCGCGTCCACGTCGACATTGACGTATTTGCGGATCACCTCGAGCAGTTCGTTGCGGAGCAGGGGGAGGTAATCAGGCGCGCCGCGCGTGCTGCGTTCCTGCGCCACGATGATGCGCAGGCGCTCCTTGGCAACGCCTGCGGTGGCTTCCGGCTTGCGCTTTAGGAAATCGAGGATACCCATGCCTTAACCCCCGAAGACGCGCTTGAGGAAGCCCTTCTTCTGCACCTCGATGAAGCGCAGCGGACGTTCCTGGCCCAGCAGTCGGGAAACGACGTCGGTATAGGCTTGCCCGGCGAAGGAATTTTCGTCGAGGATCACCGGTACACCTGCGTTCGATGAGGCCAGCACGTTCTCCGATTCGGGGATCACGCCCACCACCTTGATGCCGAGGATTTCCTCCACGTCCTTCACCGAGAGCATTTCGCCGGCTTCCACCCGCGTGGGGTTGTAGCGGGTGAGCAGCAGGTGCTGGGTGATCGGACCCTCGCCGCGCTCGGCGCGGCGCGTCTTGCTGGCGAGCAGGCCCAGGATGCGATCGGAGTCGCGCACGGAGGAAACCTCCGGATTGACCACCACCACGGCGTGGTCGGCGAAGTACATGGCAAGGTGCGCGCCCTTCTCGATGCCGGCGGGGGAATCGCATACGACGTAGTCGAAACCGTCGGCGCCCAGGCCATCAAGGACTTTCTCGACGCCTTCCTGGGTGAGGGCATCCTTGTCGCGCGTCTGCGAGGCGGCCAGCACGTAGAGGTTGTCGTAGCGCTTGTCCTTGATCAGTGCCTGCTTGAGCGAGGCCTCGCCCTGCACGACATTGATGAAGTCGTACACCACGCGCCGCTCGCAGCCCATGATGAGATCAAGGTTGCGCAGGCCGACATCGAAGTCGATCACCGCTACTTTCTTGCCAGCCTGGGCCAACCCTGTGGCAAGCGAGGCACTGCTCGTGGTCTTGCCCACGCCGCCCTTGCCCGACGTAACGACGATGATCTCAGCCAATGTTGGTCTCCACTTGCTTGTTCTTGTTGTGATGGTGCATCGATGGCGATCGCAGGTCCGGCCCTAGAGCCGCGCGATCAAAAGCTTTTCGCCTTCCAGCCAGCATTGCACGGCTTGGCCTTCCAGGTCGGCGGGAATTTGTTCGAAAACCCGGTAATGGCCAGCGATGGCCACGAGTTCAGCGTGGAAGTCCGTGCAATAGATGCGCGCGCTGGTATCGCCCTGCGCGCCAGCCATGGCCCGGCCCCGCAGGCTACCGTAAACGTGGATGGAGCCGTCGGCAATGACTTCGGCGCCATTGGCCACCGCGGCGTTCACCACAAGGTCACGATCGCGTGCATACACCTGCTGGCCCGAGCGCACGGCGCCCGAGGCATGGCGCAGCGCCGTGTGGGCGGCGGCGGACTCTTCGTGGATGGGTTCGCGCGCGGGTGCCGTCGATACGGCGGGGACCGGTGCGGCCGCGGCTGGCACGGGCTGGGCTTCGCCGCCGGCAGGCTCGTAGGCCGCGCGGAACTTGGCGATCAGCGGCAGGCCCATGCGCGTGGCCAGTTCTTCCGTGGCGGCGGTGCCATAGGCCAGGCCCACCGGCAGCATACCCGCGCTGCGGATGGCTTCGAGCAGGGCGTCGACCGTCCCGTCGTCGGGGAGGGCGGACAGGTGGCTCAGGTCCAGCACCACGGCAGCGCGGGAGAACATCTGCGGCGCGGCGCGGACGCGGCGCTCGAGTTCGTCGCAAAGCGCCGCGGCATCGGCGCGGCGTACGCGCACGCAGGCTATGCCGACCTGGCCGAAACGCAGGTCGCAGGCGGCTTCCAGGGTATCCACGCGGGCATTCATCTTCAGTGCTTGTCTCCGGCCGCCAACGCATGCGGCGCGGCCATGTCGCAGGGACGGCTGCGTTCGCGCAGCCAGGGTGTGTCCGGCAGCCCATCACCTTCCAGGTAATGCTCGCGGACAAAGGAAAAACTGGGTAGTTCGCGGGCCAGGAGGCTTACCTTGGGGCCCGTGGCGCCCATGGTCTGCTGGCCCACTTCCTGGAACCCCAGGGTGCCATGGAACAGCACGGCCATGTCGTCGCGCGGCTCCAGGAACACCTCGCAGGTGAGGATGGGTACGCGGACCTCGGCATAGCTGCCGACATCGCAGTAGAAGATGCGTCCCAGGCCATGGCCCTGCCAGGCGGCGCCGATGACGATGCGGTCGATATAGACGAAGCTTTCGTAATGGGCCTGGAACCAGCGGTAATTGGGGCTGTCGTAGGCCGCGTCGGCGCGGAAGGCGATCAGGAAGCCGGCGATCACGCCGTTCATTTCCGCCACGCGGAAGTAGTGGGCCTGGTCGAAAAGGAACCGGAGACGGGCCGGATCCGTGGCGAGGATGCCCGCGCCCGCGGTGTTGTTGAGCGCCAGCACGGCGTCCAGGTCGCGCTCTTCCACGTCGCGGATGGCTAGGGCCATTCGGTGCTCCGCCCAGTTGTTTCGACTAAAGACCGCGTTCGGGCCCCGGTAAGCCGGCATTATGGCATTTAAGGCATGACCTTAGCCATGTTCCGGGGGGCAGGGCTCGCCCTATGATGCGCCTATGCCTTGGCCTTATTTCAACCACACCCGGCTGCTGCGGTACGCGGCATTCTTCGTCTATATATGCGTTGGCATGCCGCTTTCCACGCCGCTGACGGCCCAGCGCCTGCACCAGCTGGGGCGCCCGGAGCTGTCACTGACCCTGTGGACGGTGTGCTACGTGCTCTTTGGCATCACCTACTGGCTGATGACGCGCGACCTGGACGCCAAGGTGAGTTCCTGGGCCAAGGTGGCGGGCTTGCTCATGCTTACCTTCATGGCCATGGCCATCGGCTGGTTCAGCCAGTCGGGCCTGCACGCCTTGCTGCTGGTGATCATCGCGGCAACCCTGCCGTGGCTGGTTCCGCTGCCATTGGGGCTAGTGTGGATGGTGATGGCGCACCTGGCGCTTATTCCTGTTATCAGGAATACACCGGGCTTCACCTGGCTGGTGGCGCTGATGCAGTCCTGCATGTATTTCAGCTTCTCGGCGCTGACCTTCGTCACTTCCACCGTGGCCAGCCAGCAGGCGGGTGAGCGCGAGGAGCAACGCCGGCTCAATTCCGAACTGCGGGCTACGCGCGCGCTCCTGGCCGAGTCCAGCCGCATCGCCGAGCGCATGCGCATCGCCCGCGACCTGCACGACCTGGTCGGCCACCACCTCACCGCGCTCACCCTGAACCTGGAAGTGGCCAGCCACCTCACCAACGAGGCGGCAGGCGCCCATGTGCGAAAGGCGCAGTCCACCGCCAAGCACCTGCTGGCCGACGTCCGCGACGTGGTCTCGGAGCTTCGCCAGGACGACGCCATCGACCTCACCCAGGCGTTGCGCAGCCTCATCGAGGGCGTGCCGGGCCTGAACGTGCACCTGTCCACGCCGCCGCGATTCGAGGTTGAAGATCCCCGCCGCGCGCAGATGCTGCTGCGCTGCCTGCAGGAGATCGTCACCAATACGGTGCGCCATTCGGGCGCCCGCAATCTTTGGCTGGCCTTCGAGCACCCGGATCCGGGCTCGCTGCAGCTGGTGGCCCGCGACGACGGCCGCGGCGCCGCGCAGTACCGGCCCGGCAACGGCATGAACGGCATGCGCGAGCGCCTGGCCGAGTTCGGCGGTACCGTCGACGTCGACACCTCCGTGCCCGGCGGCTTCAGCCTTCGCGTTACCTTGCCCCTGGGCGAGGAGCCTTCCCTGGCGCATTCGCCGGCCCGCGGCCCCGGTGCGTGGCCGGTGGAGGCATGACCACCATGACTATCCGATACTCCACCCAATGGCCCATCGCAGGGGATAACCCATGATTTCCGTCTGTCTCGTCGACGACCAGAACCTGGTCCGCCAAGGCGTCCGATCGCTTCTGGACCTGGCCGACGATATCCGCGTGGTCGCCGAATGCGCCGATGGGGCGCAGGCGGTGCAGATGATTCCCCAGGTCAAGCCCGATGTGGTGCTGCTTGACCTGCGCATGCCCAACATGAGCGGCCTGGAAGTGCTCCAGGCCCTTTCGGCGCGCAACGAGCTTCCCCCGACCATCATCCTGACCACCTTCGATGACGACCAGCTCGTGCTGCAAGGCCTGAAGGCCGGCGCCCGCGGCTATCTGCTCAAGGACGTCTCGCTGGAGCAACTGGTGGAGGCCGTGCGCACGGTGTCCGCCGGCGGCTCCCTGGTGGCACCGATGGTGACCCAGCGCCTGCTGGCGGGGGTGGGGCGCATCCAGAACCAGTTTTCCTCGCTGGAGCAGCCTGATCCGCTCACCGAGCGCGAGACGGAAATCCTCCGGCTTCTGTCCGGGGGTTACAGCAACAAGGAAATCGCAAATTCCCTCCGGGTGGCGGAAGGCACCGTGAAGAACCACGTTTCCAACATCCTCTCCAAGCTCGGCGTACGCGACCGTACGCGCGCGGTGCTCAAGGCGCTGGAGCTGGGTATCGTCTAGGAGGCGCGCCGCGCCTCGATATGGCCTTCCGGAAGGCCGTCGTAACCTGATGGCGTTCGCGCGCCCAAGCAGCTACCATCGTCCACTTTGGCGCCGGCGAAAGCCCCGCCACGGGCCTTTCCGAGGGTGGGGAGCCCGTGCCGGCGACCAGCATCCCCAGGCGGCGGCCCGACCAAGTTGAGACGTTCGGAGAATCGTGGAATGACGCGTCTGTTAGAATTTCTTGCCGCTCTGGTGATCGTTGCCATCCTCGGCGTCGTCGCCGGCGTGGCCATGTCCTCGCAGGGCCATGTGGATCGTACGGTGAAGGTCAACAAGGACGTTCGCCAGCTCTACGACGTTTTTGCCAATTTCCGTCGGTTTCCCGAGTACTCCATGCTCGGGCAGCTCGACCGCAACCTGAAGTACCAGCTCTCCGGCCCGGCCTATGGCCAGGGTGCCAAGATTTCCTGGACCTCCGACGACAAGTCCGTCGGCAACGGCAGCCTGGAAGTCGCTTCGCTCACGCCTGCGTTTGCCCAGGTCGGTGACGAGGGCAAGGCCACCATCGTGTGGAACCTCGACAACGACTGGAACGGCACGGACAAGAAGTTCACCATCAACCTCGAACGCACCGGTCGCGAAGGCAAGCTGACCAACGTCAAGATGTCCTATGACGTGAATTACGGCTGGAACCTGATCAGCCGCTATTCCAACCTCTACATCCATGGCCAGCCGGATAACTTCATCCAGTTCGGCCTGGGCAACATGCAGAACATGGTGGCCTCGATCCCGCAGGGCGACTACAGCAAGCTGTATCCGGAAATCGTCGATACGCAGCCTACGCCGGTACTGTTCATCTCCGGCCAGGCGCCGCGCAACCTCACCGAGCTTGATACCGCGCTCGATGACGGTGTGAAGCAGCTGCAGGCGGCGGCCAAGAAGCTGAACGTGCAGGTCACCGGCCCGCGCATCACCTTCACCACCAATTACGGCGACCAGAACTACCAGTTTGACGTGGCCCTGCCGATCAACACCACCACCTTGAACCTGAACGGCCAAAGCGTCGAGCTCACCGCCGCCAGCCGGCCCAAGCTCGATCCGGCCGCTGCCGCCACCAGTGGTTCGGCTGCTCCCGCCGCCGGCGACAACACGCCGGGCAGCAAGGACAAGTTCAACAACGTGATCGTCGACGACAAGGTCCGGGCGGTGCTTGCCTTCGGTGGCAAGGCGCTGAAGGCCGAGTGGAACGGCAATCCCGCCGGCGTGCCGGTGGTGCGCATCCAGGAGCAGCAGTTCGCCCTGACCCACGGTTACAAGTTCGACGACTTCACCAACCGCTTCTACGACATCCAGGTCAAGGCTCCGACCACCGATGCCCATGGCACGGTGGAGGGCTACGACGAACAGAAGTTCGAGGTATACCTGCCGCTGCAGGGTGACGTCCCGGAAAAGACCCCGGAACAGGAAGCGGGCATGAAGAACCCGGGCCTGCAGGACAACCCGGCCTCGTCCGGCACGGCTGGCGCCCCGGCGTCCTCGGGTACCGCGGCCGCTCCCGCAGCCTCCGGCACCGCTCCGACGCAGCAGTAAGCTTCAGGCGCGTGCAACGAAAAAAGGCTCCTTAAGGGGGCCTTTTTTTTGCCCGGATGAACTTGCCGGTGCCTGCGTGTTCTTAGGACAGTTACCCGCAGTGTTACATTCGCGCTCAAACCAGGGGCCAGACGCGTCGCATGATCGAAACCGACCAGCTCACCCGTTGCTACGGCAGCCTTACCGCCGTCGACGCGTTGACCTTGCGGGCGGAGCCCGGCCAGGTGCTGGGCCTGCTGGGTCCCAATGGCGCGGGCAAGTCCACGGCCATGCGCATGATCGCAGGCTTCCTGACGCCCACCTCGGGTACCGCCCGTGTGTGCGGCTTCGACGTGCGCACGCAACCGCGCGAGGCGCGGGCGGCGTTGGGCTATTTGCCCGAAGGCGCGCCCAGCTATGGCGAGATGACGGTGCGTGAATTCCTCACCTTCGTCGCCCGCGTGCGCGGAATGACGGCGGAAGTCACTTTCCGCCGCTTCGACGTGGTGGTGGGTCGCCTGCAGCTGGATGAAGTGCTCGACGCCACCATAGTCACGCTTTCGAAGGGTTTGCGCCGCCGCGTCGGACTGGCCCAGGCCATCCTGCACGATCCCCCGGTGCTGATGCTCGATGAACCGACCGACGGACTGGACCCAAACCAGAAGCATGCCGTGCGCGCACTCATCGACGCCATGGCGCGCGAGCGCACGATCCTGATCTCCACGCATCTGCTGGAAGAAGTGCACGCGCTTTGCAACCGCGTGGCGATCATCGCCAACGGACGTTTGCTGGCCGATGCGACACCCGCGGAACTGGAAGCCCGTTCGCGCTACCACGGCGCGGTGTCGTTCAGCGCGCCTGGCAGCGGCGTGTCCCAGGAGATGCTTGGCCGCCTGCCCGATGTCGCCTCCGTGGAAGTGGATCCGCTCGATGGACGCGTCACCGTGTTCCCGCGCGAAGGCAAGGCGATCATGGAAGAAGTACAACAGCTGCTGCGCATGCAAAACCTTGCCGTGACCGAAATCCAGCTCGAACGTGGACGCCTGGACGAAGTGTTCCGGCAGATCACTTCCGGTACGAGGGCCGCATGAGCGCCATCACCGCCATCGCCCGCCGCGAACTGGGCAGTTATTTCTCCACCCCGCTGGCCTACGTGTTCCTGGTGATCTTCCTGGTGTTGGCGGGATTGCTCACCTTCTACGCCGGCGATTTCTACGATCGCAACCTGGCGGACCTGCAGCCTTTCTTCGCCATGCATCCATGGTTGTACCTGGTGCTGGTGCCGGCAGTGGCCATGCCGCTGTGGGCCGAGGAATCGCGCAGCGGCACCATCGAGCTGCTGCTGACCATGCCGGTATCCACCACGCAGGCGATGCTGGGCAAGTTCCTTGCGGCCTGGACGTTCGTCGCCATTGCGCTGGTGCTGACCTTCCCGATCTGGATCACCGTCAACTACCTGGGTCGTCCGGATAACGGCGTGATCCTGGCAAGTTACCTCGGCAGCTGGCTGATGGCCGGCGCCTTCCTGGCCATCGGCATCTGCATGTCGGCCGCCACGTCCAGCCAGATCATCGCCTTCCTGCTTACCGCCAGCGTCTGCTTCCTGTTGCTGCTGGCCGGACAATCCCAGGTGCTTGATTTCTTCCAGGACGCGGTGTCACCGCGGTTGCTCGGCGCACTGTCCTACATGTCGATTACCCGGCATTCGGAGGCGATCGCGCGTGGCGTGCTGGATTTCCGCGACGTCATCTATTTCGTGGCGACGATCCTGGCGTGGCTGACGGCCGGCGTGATCCTGCTCGATTACCGGCGGGCGCGATGAAGACGGTACACCTGATCGCCAACCGGCGGCTGCGGATATGGTTGGGCCTCATCGCCCTGGCGGCGCTGTTCGTGCTGGTGGTGCTGGTCAGCGCAAGGACCATGCGCACGGCGCGGATGGACCTCACCGCCGATCATCTGTACACGCTTACGCCGGGCACGCTCAGCATCATCGACAGCGTCGAACAACCAATCCAGCTCACGGTGTATTTCTCCGACCACGCCACGCGCAACCTGCCGCAGCTGCGCAGCTACGAGCAGCGCGTGCGCGAAATGCTGCGTGAGGTGACCGCGCGCAGCCACGGGCGCATCCGCCTGCGGGTGATCGATCCGGTGCCTTATTCCGATGACGAGGACGCCGCCGAGGGCGCCGGCCTGAACGCCATGACCGGCGGCAGTAACGGCGAGCGCGTTTTCTTTGGCCTGGTGGGCCGGCGCGTGGCCGACACGGCAGTGAATGACACGCTGTCGCTGCCTTATTTCGATCCGGCCCGGGAGGCTTTCCTCGAATACGACGTGGCCAAGCTCGTGTATGAACTCAGCGGCCGCACGCGTCCGGAGATCGGCGTGGTGTCGAGCCTGCCGGTCAACGGCAATCCGCTGATCGGCGAAGAGCCCTGGACGGTAGTGCGGCAGATGCGCCAGTTATTCGACGTGCGGATGATCGATGCAGGCAGCCTCAAGGCGATCGACCCGGCGATCAAGGTAATGATCCTGATCCATCCCAAGCACCTGGGCGACGAAGCGCTCTATGCGCTGGACCAGTATGTGCTCCGCGGTGGCCGTCTTCTTGTGTTCGTCGATCCGCTGGCCGAGATGGACAATGCGCCCTTCGTCGACGCCAACGGCGTGGCCGACGACCACCAGTCGTCATTGCCGAAGCTGTTCGCCGCCTGGGGCGTCGACTACAACGCGGACCAGGTGGTGCTTGACCGGAGCCAGGCGTTGCCGATCGAGCTAGGCGGTCTTAGCGTGAACCATCCAGCCATGATCATGATGGGCGCGCAGAACCTGAGCCATGACGATGTCGTAACCGCCAGCCTGCAGCGGGTAGCGGTGTCCACCGCCGGGCACTTCGAGCTTTCCCGCGACAGCGACAGTACCCTTGTTCCTCTGATCCAGAGTTCCACCGAGGCGATGCTCGCACCCGTCGCACGTGTGCGAGATGCCAGCGGCGACCCATCGACGCTGCTCATTAACTATGCCCCGGGTGACGAACACTACGTGCTGGCCGCGCGCGTGCGCGGTACGTTCCATACCGCCTTTCCCGAACGGCATGAGCAAGGCCATCTGGATCACGCCGCGGGCCCCAATGAGGTGCTGGTGGTGGCAGACACCGACCTGCTTTCCGATCGCCTGTGGCTGGTGACGCAGAACGTGCTGGGCCCGCAAGTGGTGCAGGCCTTCGCCAACAACGGCGATTTCGTCTCCAACCTGGTGGACAACCTCAGCGGTTCATCGGCGCTGCTGTCGATCCGCGGACGGGCCGGCTCGCAGCGGCCGTTCACGCGCGTGGAGGGGCTGCGCGCGGAGGCCGACCAGAAATACCTGACCAAGAAGCGGGAGCTGGAGCGCGAGCTCTTCGAGACCCAGCGCCGGGTGGCTGAACTGCAGCCAGGCAAGGGCGGCACGGCCAGTGCCGAGCAGAAGCACGAACTTGAGAAATTCCTGCAACGGAAGCTTGCCATCAGCAAGGAGCTGCGCGACGTGCAGCACCAGCTCAATGCCGAGATCGACGCGCTGGGGCTGCGGGTGAAGTTCGTCAATATCGTGCTGGTGCCTGCCCTGGTGGCGCTGGCGGGTTTGCTCTACGGCTGGCGCCGTGGGCGTCGCACCCGCCGCCGGAACTAGGGCAATCGGTCGCATCACGGCGGTCCCGGCTGCCACAGGCGCTATCCTTGGGCAGCCGCATGCGGCGTCCAGGCCCGCCAGGAGACACCCGACGTGATGAAGTGGATCGATCCCTGGGAATTCTCCTGGACGTTCCTCGTGCTGTTCATCGGCACCGCGGTGCTCTACCTGCGCGGCACCCGACATCGCCGTCCGTCGGCCTCGCGCCAGATATCGTTCTGGGTCGGCATGGCGATGTTCTACTTCGCGATGCACACCTATTTCGACTACTACGCAGAGCATGAGTTCTTCATGCACCGGATCCAGCAGGTATTGCTGCATCACCTGGCGCCGTTGCTGGTGATTGCCAGCTATCCGGGGACGGTGCTGCGCGAAGGCTTGCCCGTGCGTGCGCGGGCGGTCCTGCGGCGGGTGGAGGCGTCCTTGCCCTTCCGGGCGGTATACGCGCTGTTGCTCAATCCCACCTTCGTCACGCTGTTCTTCGTGGCGCTGATCCTGGTCTGGCTGATCCCGTCGATGCAGACGCTGGCCATGCTCGACTGGCGCATCTACCGCGCGATGAACTGGTCGATGGTGTTCAGCGGCCTGGCGTACTGGTGGCTGGTGCTCGACCACCGCCCGCATCCGCCCGGACGCATGACGGCCGGCATCCGCGTGCTGTCGCCCGCGCTCACCATGACACCGCAGATCGTCGCCGGCGCCATCGTCACCTTTTCCCGGACGGACCTCTACCCGATATTCGAGATCTGCGGGCGGGCGTTTTCAATGAATGTGCTCACCGGCCAGCTGATCGGCGGCGTGATCATGTGGGTGCCCGCGGCCATCATCGAGTCGATCGGTGGCCTGCTGGCGCTGCGGCAATGGCTACGATTGTCGCGTTCGGGGCGGCTGCCACGGCGTGCCGCGGTGGCGCGTGCCGTGCGTAGGGCGCCTAACGCGGGATAGCACGCCGATGTCCGGCGGCGGGGGGAACGTCGAGCGCGCTAAAGGGCGTTAGCGGGTCGCGCCTGGAAGGTGACGTCCTTCTGGCTTCCGTCGGAGAAACGCAAGGTAAGCACCACGTTGTCCCCCGGCACCACGGCAGGCTTGGCCTGCATCAGCATCACGTGGTACGCGCCGGGTGAAAGCCGGGCGCTCCCGTGGGCGGGAATTTCCAGCTTGTCGACCGCTTCCATGCGGCCCATGCCGCCCTCGGTGCTGCTGCGATGGAGCATCGCCTGACCGTAGCGGGTACTCGATGCGCCGGTCAGCGCCACGGCGTGATCGCTTGCGTTGGTGAAATCGGCAAACGCACCGGCAGGCAGGTTGCCCGGCAGCACGCGGATCCAGGCATGGCTTGCGGTGACGGCATCAGCGTCGCCGGCGATGGCGGAACCTGCGACCAGCAGCGAGCCGAGGGCCGCCATGGCGGCAAGCAGGGAAGGGCGGGACATCATGCCTTGGCTCCAAGGTCGATCAAGAGGGAAAGGTCGTGCACCATGTCGTCCTGCGAGGCGGACGGCGTGGCAAGTACGCGTGCCTTGCCGTCGCGGTCGAAAAGGTAGATGGCCGAACTGTGGCTGACGTCGTAAGCGCCGTCGCCCTTGTCCGGTTCACGCGTATAGGCTGAGCGCAGGCGCTTGGCCAGCGCTTCGATGTCCTTGTCCGGTCCCACCAGGCCTACGGCGCGTTTGTCGAACGCATTGACGTATGCGTGCATGGTCTGCGGCGTGTCGCGGGCGGGATCGACGCTGACGAACAGGATGCGCGCGTCGTCGGCTTTCGTGCCCAGCCGCTGCATGACCACGTGCAGTTGGGCCAGGGTGAGCGGACAGACATCGGGACAGTGCGTGTAGCCGAAGTACACCAGGAGCACCTTGCCCCGGTAGTCGGCGGCGGTCACGGACTTGCCGTTGTCGTCGGTGAGCTTGAACTCAAGGTCGGGCAGGTGGCCGCTGACGTCAGTCAGCCGCCACGAAGGTTGTGCGTCGCGGTGGCAGCCCGCCAGCAGGGCGAGGGTGAATCCGAGGGCCAGCACCCAGGCCCGTGGCAACTTCATGCGAAACTCCGCCCTTGTGATTCGACGAAGGATACGCCATGGCATCCCGGCCATGGCCAAGGAACCTGCCCCTATGCGACAACCTGTCCCCACTTCACTGGCTGTCCTGGTGGCCGTGGCTGGCGCCAGCGGCGTCATCTTCGGCGCCTTCGGCGCGCATGCGTTGCGTGGCGTGGTGGACGACCATGCCCTGGATATCTGGCGCACGGGCGTCGATTACCACTTGTGGCATGCGCTGGCGCTGGGCGTGGCCGTGGCGGGCGGAGAAGGGCGTTGGCGCGCCGCCGCTGCGTGGCTATTCCTCGCAGGCGTAGTGTTGTTCAGTGGCAGCCTGTACGCGCTGGCGCTTGGGGCGCCGCGGCTCGTCGGCGTGATCACGCCCTTCGGCGGCCTAGCTTTCATCGCTGGCTGGATCGCGCTGGCGGTTTCGCTGAAGGCCCGGGTCAGCCACGCATAGCTCAGACCGCGTCGGTCGGATCGTCGGGGGCTTTCATCCGGCCGCTCTTGCGCAGCGCCTCGCGCAGGACGTATTCGATCTGTGCGTTGAGGCTGCGCAATTCGTCGTCGGACCAGCGCTGCATGGCCTCGAGGACCACGGCGCTGATCCGCAACGGATAGGCTTTTTTCTCAGATGCCACCGGCTTAACCGTACAGCGTGCCGGTGTTCACCACCGGCTGCGTCGAGCGGTCGCCGCACAGCACCACCAGCAGGTTCGACACCATTGCCGCCTTGCGCTCTTCGTCCAGTTCCACCACGCCCTGCAGGCGCAACTGGTCCAGGGCCATCGCCACCATGCCCACGGCACCCTCGACGATGCGGCTGCGCGCGGCGACGATGGCGCTGGCCTGCTGTCGCTGCAGCATGGCCTGGGCGATTTCCTGCGCGTAGGCGAGGTGGCTGATGCGTGCCTCGATCACCTGTACGCCGGCCTTCTGCAAGCGGGCTTCGATCTGTTCGCGCAGGTGGTTGTTGATCTCGTCGCCGTGGCTACGCAGTGACGGCGTGCCATCGTCGTGGGTGTCGTAGGCATAGCTCTGGGCCATCTGGCGCAGGGCCGATTCGGTCTGGATGTGCACGAAATTCTCGTAGTCGTCCACGCAGAACACGGCTTCGGCGGTGTCCACCACTTGCCACACCACTACCGAGGCGATCTCGATCGGGTTGCCGTTCTTGTCGTTGACCTTCAGCCGGCCGCTTTCGAAGTTGCGCACCCGCAGGCTTACCGGGCGGCGGCTGTAGAACGGATTGGTCCAGCGAAGGCCTTCGATGCGCACGGTGCCGGCGTACTTGCCGAACAGCTGCATCAGCTGGCCCTGGTTGGGCTGCACCTGGAACAGGCCCTTGCCCAGGAACGCGACCAGCGCGAACAACACCATGCCAGCCACCGGCTGCATGGGCATGCCGGGCGTGGTGGCGCCATGGATGATCAGGCTCCCCGCCACCATGGCGAGCAGCAACAAGCCGATGACCACCGGAATTCCGGCGGCGGAAAACGCAGTACGTTCGTTCATGGTGGTTTTCTCCCTTGGTGGGAGAATTTGATATCAAATTGATATCAGATGCAAGTGCCCTATCGCATGGCGCTCCCCGACTGGGCCGCCGGCGCGGAATCGGCGATCGGCATGGTGTCCATGATCCCGTCCAGCGGCGTGGCGCGGTCGATGCGGATGTTGCCCAGGAGCGCCATGGCCGAATAGAACTTCCAGGGGTCGCCGTTACCGGTGGCCAGCGCAATGTGCGTACTGTCGAAGCGCCTAAGGGCCGCGTCGTAGCTGCGCCAGCGACCCTCGACCCAGGCCTGCATCCATGCATGGGGCACGAACACCCGTGAAGCCCCGCCATAGCGGGTGGCGTAGACCACGCCGGTGACCACCCGCGCGGGGATACCCAACGAGCGGGCCAGGGCCGTCAGCAGCACTGCGTTTTCCGTGCAGTCGCCATGGCCGCTGCGCAGGGCCTCGAGCGCCGAGGCATAACCCACGTCCAGGCCATGGCTGTCGATGTGCTCGGATACGAAGGTACGCAGGCGCCGCATGCGCTGCAGATCCGATCCGGCCTCGCCAACCGCGGCAAGCGCCGCGGCATGTATTTCCGGCGATGTCGATTGCAGCCAGGCGTTGGCAGCGGTGTCGTCATCGGTGGGCGGCGTTTCGTTGCCGTGCTTGCCCACGCCGATATCCAGGGCATAGAGGTCGGTGCCAAGCTGGGTGACCGACTGCTCGTCGGTCTGGATCAGTTCGCCACGGGCGGTGCCGGAAACCTTCACCACGTAGCGCATCGGCGTCTCGCGGAGGTTTTGCGTCATCGGACGCGGCGCATCGATCATCGCCATGCGCAGCACATCGATGTCCTGGTCAGGCGCCATCGCGCACGCCTTGTCACAGGCCACCATTTCCATGTGGAAGCCCAGGAAGGGCGTCATGCCACGCCTGACGTAGGCCTGGTCGTCCACCCAGAGGTCCATCACCTGTTCGCCGCGCGAAAGGCGCAGGGTCTGCCGCAGGTGGTGAAGACGCTCGCGGCCGCCAGGCAGGTCCACGGCCTCGGGGCCGATCACTTCCATCGCCACATCGATGGCCGAACGGGAATTCGGATCGAAGTTGCGCATCGTGTAGCGGGTGCCCGGAATGAACCCGCGCGCAAGCATGGTCCGGCGTTGGCCTTCCGCCAGCTGGGCGCCCGAAGGCCAGCCAAGGGTGTCCTGCTGCACCTGTCCGCCCACGCTGGTGGTGACATCGAACAGGCCATCGGCGCGGCGTGATCCATGGCTGCCGCTGGTAATTTTGGACATGCCCGTTTCGGTACTGAAGGCCAGCGGCTGGGCGACGGTGTCCTCCACGGCGGTCGTGGTGGAGGACAATGCCAGTGGCTGCCCGGCGCGCGAGATGCGGATGGCCAGTGCCTGGCGGGTGGTGAGGGTGTCGCCTTCGTGGTTGCGGGCGATCTCCATGTGGCCGATCTTGCGGCCATCTAGGAGGACGCTCATCCAGGTGTCTTGCGCATGGAGCGCGGGACACAGGCACACCAGTACAACGACTAACAAACCGCGTCGCATGGCCATGGCTTTCACCGGGTTTTCGTGGGGACGTGATTGCACTTAACTCCCGCCAAGGCTGCGCGTCAATAGCCACTTGGGTGGCCTCCCAAAGGCCAATTCCGGGCCGGCCAGCTAGAATGCCCAAGGACCTGGACCGGAGTTGCCGATGAAGCCCTTTGCCACCCCCCATTCCCCGCATGCCTTGCGCGTGCTGTTGCTCGGTTCCGGGGAGCTGGGCAAGGAAGTCGCCATCGAGCTGCAACGCCTTGCGGTGGAGGTGATCGCCGTGGATCGATACGCGAATGCGCCGGCGATGCAGGTGGCCCACCGCAGCCATGTGATCGACATGCTCGATGGCGCGGCATTGCGCGCGGTGATCGAGGAAGAGAACCCGGACCTGGTGGTGCCGGAGATCGAGGCGATCCACACGCCCACCCTGGTCGAGATGGAAAAGCAGGGCCTGAAGGTGATCCCCACCGCGCGTGCGGCTTGGCTCACCATGGACCGCGAAGGCATCCGTCGCCTCGCCGCCGAGGAACTGAAGCTGCCCACCTCGCCCTATCGTTTTTGCAGCACGCGCGAGGAATACCTTGAAGCCGTCCAGGCGCTGGGCACGCCATGCGTGGTGAAGCCGGTGATGAGTTCCTCGGGCAAGGGACAGAGCGTGGTGCGCACACCCGCCGATGCCGATGCCTCGTGGGACTACGCGCAGTCAGGTGGCCGTGCGGGCAAGGGGCGGGTGATCGTCGAGGGCTTCATCGATTTCGACTACGAGATCACCCTGCTTACCGTGCGCCACGCCGCAGGCGTTGCCTATTGCGCGCCGATCGGCCATCGCCAGGAGGACGGCGACTACCGCGAGTCGTGGCAGCCGCAAGCGATGAGCACGACGGCATTGGCCGAAGCGCAGCGCCAGGCCGGGGCGATCACCGGCGCGCTGGGGGGTTGGGGCGTGTTCGGTGTGGAATTCTTCGTACGCGGCGACGAAGTGATCTTCTCCGAAGTGAGTCCGCGGCCCCATGACACGGGTCTTGTCACCCTCATCTCGCAGGACCTTTCCGAGTTTGCACTGCATGCGCGTGCGATCCTTGGCCTTCCGGTGCCGGCCATCCGGCTTTATGGCCCGGCCGCTTCCTGTGCAGTGCTGGTGGAGGGCGATGGCGTCGCGCCGCGCTACCACGGCATCGGCCCGGCACTGGCCGAACCCGATACGATGCTCCGCATCTTCGGCAAGCCCGAGGTCCATGGCCGCCGGCGCATGGCAGTCACCCTGGCGCGTGGCGACACTCCGGAAGATGCCCGCGACAAGGCCGTGCGCGCGGCAGGCAAGATTAAGCTCGAGCTTTAGCCACCAACCAACGGAAATATCGGCGGACAATGGGGGTCAGAGTGAATACTCTGACCCCTGCTGCATAGATGTCACTCCCTCAGGAAAGCGCACATGGAACAGGTCGGATTCGCACATTGGCTGGTCGTGGTGGTGGAGGTCGCCGCTGCCGCCATCCTGCTTGCCATGGCCCTGCTGGTGATGGTCATCGCCGTCACCTGGGTGGTCGACCGCAACCAGACCGCCAACGCGGTATTGCGCAACTATCCGGTGATCGGGCACTTCCGCTACGGCTTCCTGAAACTGGGCGAGTTCTTCCGGCAGTACCTCTTTGCCATGGACCGCGAAGAGATGCCCTTCAACCGGGCCGAACGCACCTGGGTGTACCGGGCGGCGAAGAATGTTGAAAACACCGTGGCCTTCGGTTCCACGCGCGACCTGCGGGCCGAAGGCGTGCCTTTCTTCGTCAACGCGCCGTTTCCGGAACTCGATGTCGGGCACGTGGAACCGCGGCCGACCACCATCGGGCCGTACGCGCGCGAACCTTATTCCCATGCGGCGTTCTTCAACATCTCGGCCATGAGCTTCGGTGCGCTGTCCGCGCCGGCGGTCAGCGCCCTGTCACGCGGCGCGGCCAAGGCCGGCATCTGGATGGACACCGGCGAAGGCGGCCTGGCGCCATATCACCTTGAAGGCGGCTGCGACATCATCTTCGAGATCGGCACCGCCAAGTACGGCGTGCGCAATGCGCAAGGGTTGCTCGACGACCAGCGACTGCTCGAGGTATGCGCGCACAAGCAGGTGAAAATGGTTTCCATCAAGCTGGGGCAGGGTGCGAAGCCGGGCCTGGGCGGCCTGCTGCCGGGAACCAAGGTGACACCCGAGATCGCCGCCATCCGCGGTATTCCCGTGGGCCAGGATTCACAGAGCCCGAACCGGCATGTCGACATCGGCAGCATTGCGCAGCTGATGGATGCCATCACCCATATCCGCGACCTTACCGGCAAACCCGTGGGCTTCAAGGCGGTGCTCGGCGACGTCGACTGGATCCGTGACCTGTGCGACGAAATCTGGAAACGCGGCATCGAAAGCGCTCCGGATTTCATCATCGTGGATGGTTCCGAAGGCGGCACGGGCGCGGCGCCGCAAACCCTGATGGAAGGCGTCGGCCTGCCGTTGCACGAGTCGCTGCCCGCGCTGGTGGATGTGCTTCTGGCCAAGCAGCTGCGCGAACGGATCAAGGTGGTGTGTTCGGGCAAATGCATCACCGCATACGACGTGGCATGGGCACTGTCGATGGGCGCGGATTTCGTCAACTCGGCCCGGGGCTTCATGCTGGCGCTGGGTTGCATCCAGTCGCTGCAGTGCAACCGCAATACATGTCCCACCGGCATTACCACGCACAACAAGCGCCTGCAGCGTGGCCTGGTGATTGGCGACAAGAGCGAGCGCGTCTATCACTACGCCACCAACCTCATGCATGAGGTTGGCACCATTGCGCACAGCTGCGGGGTGAAGGAGCCGCGCCAGCTGCGGCGCCAGCATTGCCGGGTGGTGGGCGACGACGGCCTGTCGATCTCGCTGGCCAAGCTGCATCCTTATCCGGTACCGCCGCCTGCCTCCTAGGCCTGGGGCTGCCAAAGACCGTTGCGGCGTACTTCCAGCGGACGGAAACGCTTCTTGTAGTCCATCTTTGGATGGCCTTCGATCCAGAAGCCGAGGTAGACATGCGGCAGTCCGCGGCGGCGCGCCAGCGCCACCTGGCTCAGGATGCCGAAGGTGCCCAGCCCGCGTTCGTCATGGTCGGGGTCGAAGAACGTATAGACGGCCGAAACACCGTTCAGGCACACATCGGTGACCGCGACGCCCAGCAGCGTCGTTCCCAGGCGGAATTCCAGGAACAGGGTGGGACTCCATGGCGCGGTAAGGAAGCGGGCGAAGTCGTCACCGTCGGCGGCGTCCATGCCGCCACCGGCGTGGCGCGTGCGCAGGTATTGTTCGTACAGCCGGTGGCGCTCGCGGGTGTAGCCGGGTTCCGTCTCGGTAACGGTAATGTCGGCGTTGCGCCGCTCGCAGCGGCGCTGGCTGCGGTCGGGCGAGAAATGATCGGCATCGATGCGGCAAGGCACGCATGCCCGGCATTGGTCGCAGTTGGGGTGGTACAAGTGGCCGCCTGCGCGGCGGAATCCGCCGGCCAGCGCCGTGCCGTAGACCTTATCCAGTTGTGGGGCGGCCGGGTCGATCACCAGGTTCTGCGCCGTGCGCTCGGGGAAATACCCGCAGGCATGGGGCAGGGTCTGGAACAGGCGGACGCGTTCGGAGCGCATGGGATGATTCTAGACCGGTCGCGTCTTGCTTTCGTTTACGGTAACCAGCCTATGGCGCCCGTCAGATGAACTGGACCATCTTCAGCGCCACCACCACGAACACGCCCAGCACCACGGCCAGGGTCATCAGCCGGATGCGCGAGGCGGTGCGTTGCGGTGCCGGTTGCCGGGAGGCGGCAAGTTCTTCACCGAAGCGCACGACCGGTTCGATCCCCAGGGCCTTGATCGTGGCGCGGGCCTGGGCGTAGTCGTCGGCATGGATCACCCATACCTGCTCCCAGGCGGAGCGGTCCTGCTGCTTCTGCGTATAGCTGAAACGCTGGTAGGTCGAGCGCTTCAGGACCGACCGGCCTTCGATCTTGGTTTCGATGCCGTCTTCGGCCAGGAGGGCGACGACGCGGTCGATGTTTTCCGGGCGGGGGGAGGTATAGAGCTCACGCATGATGGTGAGTGTAGCCAAGCGTCATCATGATCGCAGCCTGATCAGGCCTTCCTGCGCAGTGGATGCCACCAGGCGCCCATCCCGGGTGAAGATCATGCCGCGGGCTAGGCCACGGCCGCCCTGCGCGGTAGGACTGTCGAAGGAATACAGCAGCCATTCGTCGGTACGGAACGGTCGGTGGAACCAGATCGCGTGGTCGAGGCTTGCCATCTGGATATTGTGCGTAAAGAGCGAAAGCCCGTGCGGCAGCGTGGCCGTGCCGATCAGGTGGAAATCCGATGCATAGGCAAGCAACGCGCGATGCAGGGCCTGCTCGTCGTCTACGGGCGCTGTCAGGCGGAACCAGATGTGCTGGTACGGCGGACGCTTGGCCGGGCGTAGTTCGTCGCGCGGCCACACATGGCGGAATTCGAACGGTCCCTGGCGGTCCAGCCACCGGCGGGCTTTCTCGGGCAGCTTCGCAAGTTCCTCCGCAGGCAGCGGCGGCAGGGGTTCGACGTCCTCGGGCATCGGCACTTCGGGCATGGCCATCTGGTGCTCCACGCCTTTCTCGTAGGCCTGGAAGGATACCGAGCAATCCAGGATCGGCTGGCCGTGCTGGATGGCCACCACGCGCCGCGACGAGAACGAGCCGCCGTCGCGGGTACGTTCCACGCTGTAGATGATCGGCGCGTTGATATCCCCCGCGCGCAGGAAATACCCATGCAGCGAATGGGCCTCGCGGCTGGGGTCGGTGGTCTGCTGGGCGGCGGAAAGCGCCTGGCCGAGCACCTGTCCGCCGAACACGTAGGGCGTGCCGATGTCGCGGCTCTGTCCGCGGAACAGGTTGTCCTCCAGGCGCTCGAGCTTCAGGAGGTCGACGAGTTCGGCGACGTGGTTGTCGTGCATGGGTCCGGCCCGGTCATGGAAGCAGGCCATTATAGGTGGAAGCGACGGCGTTACCTGTTGCCGATGCGTTGCAACTGGCAGGCGTCGAGTACGCGCCCCCAGGGGAACTGGGGGCCCGGGTCGCGCTTGCGGGGCACTTCCACCGAGTCGTCGTTGCTGGCCGGCACCATCGCCGTATCCAGGTCTTCGTGGCCGGCGATGCAGGCAAGGTTGGGCAACTGGGCGCGCAGGCTTGCCAGCAGGTTGTCCAGTGCCTGGATCTGCGCGGCGGGATAAGGCTCGGTCATTACTTGCCGGCGCGAGTCGAACCAGTCGGGGTAGCGGCCGATGTTCACCAGCTCGATGCCCACCGAACGGGGGTTGTAGCCGCGGCAATGGTGGGCGACCCGTTCCGGTGGCACGTAACAGACGGTGCCGCCGTCGCGGTCGATGTAGTAATGGCCGCTGTTGCCCGCGCCGCTGTCGTGCACCACGCGTGTGCCGTATTCCCGGGCCATGGTCATGTCCGGCAATTCCGTGCAGTGGATGATCACCAGGTCGATCGCCGCGAGCGGGCGTTCGGCCAGGATGCCGACATAGGGCAGGAATTGTTCGGTGATGGGGATCATGCCGGGAGTCTGCCATGGGCAGCGCCTGATACGATACGCGGTCACCCGTTACCCCCGGAGGCCGCCATGGCCGGCCACATCATCCTTTCCCATGGCTCCGACAGCGGCCCGGACGCGACCAAGGTCAGCGTGCTGGCAGCCCTGGCCAGCGCAATCGGCTGGAGCTGCGAACGGCCGGACTACCGCCAGGACGACCTCCTTGGCCATGCCGGGTCCGTGCTTCCCCGCCTGGAACGGCTGCGCGCCGCCATCGACGCCTCGCCCAGCCGGCCGGTGCTGGTGGGGTCGAGCATGGGCGCCTTTGTCTCTTCGCTAGTGTCGCTGGACCGGCCCGTGGCCGGGCTTTTCCTGATGGCCCTGCCGGTGGAGATCCCTGGGTTTGAAAAGGGCCTGGACCTGGCGCGCGACGTGCCTTCGTTCCTGGTCCACGGCTACGACGATGATGTCTGCCCCGCCGACCGCGCCCTGGGCTTTGCCGCCGGGGCGGGCATGCCCACCCTGTTGCTGGCTGATGACCATCGGCTTTCGGCGCACGTGGAGACCATCGCCGGCCAGTTCCTGTTGTTCCTGGAGCAGTTCGGCGAATGAATACCTGGTTCGCCACCTGCCCGAAGGGCCTGGAACTGCTGCTGCGCGACGAACTGGTCGCCCTGGGTGCCACGGACGTGCACGAAGCCCTGGCGGGCGTTCATTTTTCCGGCGACAAGGCCGTGGCCTACCGGGCCTGCCTGTGGTCGAGGCTGGCCAGCCGCATCCTGATGCCGCTGGGCGAGTTCGACGCGGCGGACGGCGATGCCCTCTACCAGGCCATCGGCTCGATCGACTGGTCGGCGCACCTGGCACCGCATGGCACGCTGGCGGTGGATGCCAACACCGCGCTGTCAAAGCTGACGCATAGCCAGTACATCGCCCTGCGCGCGAAGGACGCCATCGTCGACCAGTTTCGCCAGGCCAGTGGCGCCCGGCCCGATGTCGACCCGGAGGAGCCGGACGTTCGCGTGAATCTGCGCCTTCGCCGCGACCGGCTCACCGTGTCGCTGGACCTGGCCGGTTCCCCGTTGCACCGGCGCGGCTGGCGCGAGCTGCAGGGCGAGGCCCCGCTGAAGGAAAACCTCGCCGCCGCGATCCTGCTTCGGGCGCGCTGGCCGGAAACCTATGCTGCCGGAGGGGCGTTGCTTGACCCGATGTGCGGCTCGGGCACCCTGCTGATCGAAGGCGCGCTGATGGTGGCCGACGTCGCCCCGGGCCTGCGCCGGGAATACTTCGGTTTCCTTGGCTGGCGCGGGCACGACATCGCGCTCTGGCGCGGCCTGCTGGAGGAAGCCAACGCACGGGCGATGGCGGGACTGCGCGAGCTTCGTCCGGTGTTCTTCGGCAGCGACGCCGACCCGCGCATGGTGCAGACCGCCAAACGCAACACCCAGGAGGCGGGTGTAGCCGGTTTCATGCACCTGGACAAGCGCGATGCGCTTCACGTGGAGCCACCGCCGGCGACGCCCACGGGCCTGGTGGTGACCAACCCGCCTTATGGCGAGCGCCTGGGCGACCGGGCCGAACTGCCTTCGCTCTACCGGGATTTCGGCGAAGTGCTGCGCAGCCGCTTCGGCGGCTGGCGTGCCGCGGTGCTGGCCGGCGACACCGAGCTTGGCCAGGCCATGCGGCTGCGTCCGGACAAGCGCTACGCGCTGTTCAACGGCGCCCTGGCCACGGTGCTGCTGACCTTCGACCTGCACACCAGGGATGAGGCCGCCCCCCGCGAGGCAAGGCCGCTGTCGCCCGGCGCGCAGATGCTGGCCAACCGGCTGGAAAAGAACCTCCGGCACCTGCGCAAGCGCCTGGTCCGCGAAGGCATCGAGTGCTATCGCGCCTACGACCAGGACCTGCCCGAATACGCCGTGGCGATCGACGTCTACGGCGACTGGCTGCACGTCCAGGAGTACAAGGCGCCGGAGTCGGTGCCGCCGGAGATTGCCGCCACGCGCCTGCGGGAGGCGGTGCGGGTGGCAGGGCAGGTGCTGGGTGTCAGCCGCGACCGCATCGCGGTGAAGACGCGCTCGCGCGGCAAGGGAGGCTCCAAGTACGGCCAGATGGACCAGCGCGGGGAGTTCATGATCGTCCATGAGGGCGGCCTGGACTTCGAGGTCAACCTCACCGACTACCTGGACACCGGCCTGTTCCTGGACCACCGCCTGGTGCGGGACAAGGTACGCCAGCTTGCCGGCGGCAAGCACATGCTCAACCTCTTTGCGTATACCGGCTCGGCCAGCGTGTACGCGGCGGCCGGCGGCGCCCGGGACACCACCAGCGTGGACCTGTCGGCCACCTACCTTGACTGGGCGTCGCGTAACTTGGCGCTGAACGGTTTTACCGGCCAGCGCCACCGGCTCGTTCAGGAAGACGCGATGTATTTCATCGGCAAGCCCGGCATGAAGTACGGGCTGATCTACGTAGACCCACCCACCTTTTCCAACTCAAAGCGGGCGGAGGATTTCGACGTCCAGAACGACCACGTAGCCCTGCTGAAAGCTTGCGGCGCGCGGCTTGCCGTGGGTGGCGCGATTGTGTTCTCGAACAACTTCCGCCGCTTCCGCCTGGACCGCGAGGCGCTGGAAGCGGACTTCACCATCGAGGACTTCTCGGCGGCCAGCATCCCCTTCGATTTCGCCCGCCGTTCAGACATCCACGGCTGCTGGATCCTTCGCGGCCACGCGGTCGATCCCTGGGGCAAAAACGGTTAGCAGGCATTCATGGGATTAGAGGAAAATGTCAACCATCAACCGGAGGTGGTACCCATGAAGATGTCGAAGTCCAAGACGGTCCTGGCACTCGCCGCGGCGGGCCTGATGGCATTTGCACCGGGCGCGTTCGCGTACGGTCCGCACGGTGGTTACTACCGCGGCGGATATCACGGTGGTGGCTACGGGTACCACGGTGGTTATTACCGCGGTGGCCATGGCGGATACTGGAGCGGCGGTCGCTGGATCGGCGGCGCGATCATTGCCGGCGTCGTCGGCGGCGCGATCTACAGCGCCACGCGTCCGGCACCGGTCTATTACGACTCCCCCGTGGTCTACACCCGCCCAGCTACGGTGGTGTACGAAGATCAGCCCGTAGTGCGTCGTACGGTAACGACCACGACCTACGAGGATGGCTACGGCACGCGCTACGTGCGTGACGACGGCTATTGATCGATCGTGTAGCCAAACGGCAAAAAGGAAACCCGGCCTAGGCCGGGTTTCTTTTTTGGATCAACGTCCACCTGCCGGCGGCACGGTGGGCTGGTCGGCGCCGCTGCCGCGGTGGCGTGCCTTCTTGGCCAGCTTGTCGTAAGCGGGCTTGTCGATCTTCTCTACCGAGGCGATGGCGCACGGTGGCTGGTCCCGGGCGAACACCGACTCGCCGGCCTCGCCGCAGATCGCCGAAAGGCCCAGGGAATTCTTGTCCGGCGCAGCGCGGAAGCGCAGTGAGTTGCCGGTTCCCAGGCGTGGGCATGAAGCCTCGGTGGTGATCTTGAATCGGTTCGGGCCGTTGCTCGCGATCACCGTGCGGTCGTCGACCACCGCCCATCCATTGATGCGGTCGATGCGCATGCAGTCGGATACGGGGCGGAGCGGCTGACGGGAAGCATCCTGTGCGCACAGGACGCCGGTGGGCAAGGCAAGCAACAGCGCCAACACGTTGGCATGGCTCCGTTTCATCGTTGTTACCTCCGGCCTGTGTGATGATGGCAAGAATGCTCGTGGCCGGTCGGGATCACAAGTCCTGAACGATCCGGGTGGGAACATTACTGGATGACCCTGGCCAGGCTGCCGCTCGTGACGATGACCCCGACGGAGCGTTTCGCGTGAACTCCTCCATGCCGCTGAAGGCGGCGGCAGTGCCGGAAGCAGCACTTTCGCTTCGGTTCGCAGCTGTTCGAGCACGATCGCTGTTGTTGGCCGCGCCTTTGTCGGCCGAGGACGCGATGGTGCAGTCGATGCCCGATTGCAGCCCGACCAAATGGCACCTTGCCCACACCAGCTGGTTCTTCGAACAGTTCCTGCTGGCGCCAAGGCCGGGCCACCGGCCTTACGACGAACGGCTCAACTACCTGTTCAATTCCTACTACCAGAGCGTGGGTGCGATGCATGCGCGTCCGGCGCGTGGCCTGCTGACGCGTCCCTCGCTTGATGAAGTGCGCGATTATCGTGCCTGGGTGGACGAACACGTCGCGCGCCTCATCGACGACAACGCCCTGGACGATACCGAACGCGCCATCGTCCGCCTGGGTACCGAACACGAACAGCAACATCAGGAATTGTTGCTCACCGACATCAAGCACGCTTTCTCGCGCAATCCCTTGTTGCCGGCCTATCAGGCGGCGCCGAAGCCTGTTCCCAGCCAGGCCGTGCCGCTGGCTTTCGTCGCCGGTGCCGAGGGCATCGTGAAAGTGGGCCATCAGGGCGAGGGCTTCAGCTTCGACAACGAAGGGCCGCGCCATCGCGTGCTGCTGCTGCCGCATGCGCTGGCCAATCGCCCGGTCACCAACGCCGAGTACCTGGCGTTCATCGCCGACGGCGGCTACCGCACGCCCACCTTGTGGCTGTCCGATGGCTGGGACCTGATCCAGCGCGAAGGCTGGCAGCGGCCGCTGTATTGGAACGAAGACCTGGCCAGTGAGTTCACCCTTGCCGGCGTGCAGCCATTGGATCCGAACGCTCCGGTATCGCACGTGAGTTATTTCGAGGCCGATGCCTTTGCCCACTGGACCGGCGCGCGGCTATTGCGCGAGGAAGAGTGGGAGCACGCGGCAAGTAACCAGGATGTCCAGGGCAACCTGCAGGACACCGGTCGCTTCCATCCGATGGCCGCCGAACCCGCGCCAGGTTTGCTGCAGGTGTTCGGCGATGTCTGGGAATGGACGATGAGCGCCTACACCAGCTATCCGGCATTCCGGGCAGCGCCCGGGGCGCTGGGCGAGTACAACGGCAAATTCATGAACGGCCAGTGGGTGCTCCGGGGTGGCTCGTGCGCCACGCCCGCCAGCCACCTCCGCGCCAGCTACCGCAATTTCTTTCCTCCCCATGCGCGGTGGCAATTTTCGGGGATCAGGTTGGGACAGGATCGATGAGTGCATTACCGAACGACATTCGCCTGGACGACCGCCATCCGGCGGTAGCCGACACGCTCGATGTCGTGCGCAAGGGCCTTCGCGCCAACCCCAAGCGACTGCCCTCGCGGTTGTTCTACGACGAGCGCGGTTCGCAATTGTTCGAGGCGATCTGCGAGCAGCCGGAGTACTACCTCACGCGGGCGGAAATCGCGCTGATGCAAGAGCATGCCGGCGACATCGCGGCTGTGCTCGGCCCTGACGTGCGCCTGGTGGAGTACGGCAGTGGCAGCGGGATCAAGACGCGGCTGTTGCTTGAACATCTTCCAACGCCCGTGGCCTACGTACCGGTGGAGATATCGCGCTCGGCCCTGCTCGATTCGGTGGCTACGCTTTCCACCACGTTTCCGCAGGTGCCGATGCAGCCGGTGTGCGCCGATTTCACCCAGCCGCTGCGGCTGCCCGTAGCCGTTCGTTCGCCACGGCGCACGGTGATCTACTTCCCCGGTTCCACCATCGGTAACTTCGTCGCGCGCGACGCGGTGGCGATCATGCGGCTGATGCGCGCGGAGATGGGCGACAACGGCGCGGTATTGATCGGCGTGGATTTGAAGAAAGACCCGGCCCTGATCGAGGCTGCGTACAACGACGCGGCCGGTGTCACCCGCGAATTCACCCTGAACATGCTGGTGCGGTTGAACCGCGAGATCGGTACCGATTTCGACATCGCATCCTTCGCCCATCGCGCGCATTACAACCCGATGGCCGGCCGCATTGAAACCACGCTGGTAAGCACGCGGCGCCAGGATGTCCACGTTGGCAACGAGGTGTACGCCTTCGGCGAAGACGAGGCGATGCAGGTGGAATACAGCTGCAAGTATTCGCTGGAGGATTTCGCCGAACTGGCCTACAAGGCGGGCCTGCGTGTGGAGCATGTCTGGTTCGACGCGGAAAAGCAGTTCAGCGTGCAATACCTCGTCCGCTAGCCGATGCCGGGGTCAGAGTAATTACTCTGACCCCTCCCCGAACCCGCTGGTCATCCCGGCCGCCGCGCTCCCAGTGCCACCAGTACGTCGATGGCCGTGCGGATGCGCTCGGTGGCGCCGGGCAGGTCAAGGATCACCCGCAGCTTGTCCTGGCCATCGAGCTTGTAGACCCTCGGCTGTTGCTGCACCAGCTTGATGATCGCCATGGGATCGACGTCGGGCTTCTCGCGGAATGTCACGCGTCCGCCGTTGGGGCCGAAGTCGAGCTTGCGAACGCCTAAAGGCGTGGCCATCAGCTTCAGCGTCGCCAGCGAGAACAGCTGCTTGGTCGGGTCGGTAAGCAGGCCAAAGCGGTCGATCATCTCCACCTGCAGTTCGCGCAACTCGTCCTCGTTACGTGCGCTGGCGATGCGCTTGTACAGGGTCAGTCGCTGGTGCACGTCCGGGAGGTAGTCGTCGGGGATCAGCGCCGGCAGGTGCAGTTCCACTTCCGTCTCGTGTTCGCTGGCAAGGTCGAAGTCGGGCACCTTGCCCGACTTCAGCGCCCGCACGGCGCGGTCGAGGAGTTCGGTATACAGACCGAAGCCGATTTCCTGGATCTGCCCGGATTGTTCCTCGCCGAGCATCTCGCCGGCGCCGCGGATTTCCAGGTCGTGCGTGGCCAGGGTGAAGCCGGCACCCAGTTCCTCGAGCGAGGCAAGCGCTTCCAGGCGCTTCTCCGCATCCCCCGTCATGGCCTTGCGGTCAGGGACGATCAGGTAGGCATAGGCGCGGTGGTGCGACCGTCCCACCCGTCCACGCAGTTGGTGCAGCTGGGCCAGGCCGAAGCGGTCGGCACGGTTGACCACGATGGTGTTGGCGCTGGGAATGTCGATGCCCGACTCGATGATCGTGGTGCACACCAGCACGTTGAACCGCTGGCGGTGGAAGTCGGCCATGACCTGTTCGAGTTCGCGCTCGGGCATCTGGCCGTGGGCGATGCGGATGCGGGCCTCGGGAACCAGTTCGCCCAGTTCGCGCGCGGTGCGGTCGATGCTGCTTACTTCGTTATGCAGGAAGTAGACCTGGCCGCCGCGGGCCAGCTCGCGTTGCAGCGCTTCGCGGATCAATGCCGGCTGCCAGCTGCTGATCAGCGTACGTACCGCTGTGCGGTGGGCAGGCGGGGTGGCGATGATGGACAGGTCGCGAAGGCCGCTCATGGCCATGTTCAGCGTGCGCGGGATGGGCGTGGCGGTGAGGGTGAGCAGGTCCACTTCCGCGCGGAGCTTCTTCAGCTGCTCCTTCTGGCGCACGCCGAAGCGTTGTTCTTCGTCGACGATCACGAGCCCGAGGTTCTTGAAGCGGACATCCGCCTGCAGGAGCTTGTGCGTGCCGACGATGACATCGATATCGCCCTCGGCAAGGCGTACGAGCGCGGCGTCGACGTCCTTCTTCGACTTGAAGCGCGATAGCACGTCCACCCGCACCGGCCAGTCGGCGAAACGATCGGCGAAGTTGCGGTAGTGCTGCTGCGCCAGCAGGGTGGTGGGTACCAGCACGGCCACCTGCTTGCCCGCGGTGGCGGCGGCGAACGCTGCGCGCAGCGCCACTTCGGTCTTGCCGAAGCCGACATCGCCGCAGACCACGCGGTCCATGGCTCGGGGCGCGGCAAGGTCGACGATGACGCTGTCGATCGCCTGCTGCTGGTCGGGGGTTTCCTCGAAGGGGAAGGTGGCGGCGAACTCTTCCACCAGCTGGCGGTCGACGGCGAGCGACTCGCCTTGCCGGGCCTCGCGCTGGGCGTAGATGGCCAGCAGCTCCGCCGCGACATCGCGAACTTTTTCAGCCGCGCGCTTGCGGGCTTTCTCCCAGGCATCGCCACCGAGCGAATGCAGCGGTGCCAGTTCCGGCGCGGTGCCGGTATAACGGCTGACCAGGCCCAATTGGGCCACGGGCACGTAGAGCTTGTCGCCCTTGGCGTATTCGATGGTGAGGAATTCGCCCGGCATGTCGCCGACATCCAGCGATACCAGCCCCTGGTAGCGGCCCACGCCATGATCGATATGCACGATGGGCGAACCGATGGAAAGCTCGGTGAGATCGCGGATGATGCTTTCCGGATCACGCGCGGCGCCGCGGCGCTTCTTCCGGTCGGTGCGTACGCGCTCGCCGAAAAGCTCGCGCTCGGTAAGCACGGTGATGCGCGGTGCATCCAGGGCAAAACCCTGTTCGAGCGACGCCACGGTGATCGCCAGCGCTTCGTCGCCGTCGAGGAACGCACGCCAGCCGTCGAGCACCAGTGGCCGCAGGCCCGCAGCGGCAAGCTGCTCGTTCAGCGCCTCGCGCCGCCCGGCCGAATCGGCCGCGATCAGTACACGGCCACGGTAGGACGCCAGGAAATGGCGTAGGGACGTACCCGGTTCCTCGCCCTTGCGGTTGAGCGGCAAATCCGGTGCGGGCTGGGTACCAAGCGAGATTGCATGCTCGTGCGTGGCGGGCACCACGTCCACACGCACGCGGGCATTCAGGCGCTCGCGCAGGCGCTCGGGCGGCAGGTAGATTTCATCTGGCGGCAGCACCGGGCGCTCGATGTCATGCGCGCGCTGGTCGTAACGGTCGGCGGTCTGGGCCCAGAAGGCGTCGGCGGCATCGAGGACGCCCTCGCCAAGGACAAAGAGCGCATCGTCGGCGAGGTAATCGAACAGCGTTTCGGTTTTCGGGAAGAACAGCGGCAGGTAGTATTCGATGCCGCCCGGCGTCACGCCTTCCTTCATGTCCTGGTAAAGCGGGCAACGCCGCACGTCGATCGGAAACCGCTCGCGCAGCGCGTTGCGGAAACGCTTCGCCGCTTCATCGGTGAGCGGGAATTCGCGGCCGGGCAACAGTTCAACGCTCTCCACCTGGTGCTGGGAGCGCTGTGTTTCCGGGTCGAAACTGCGGATGGATTCGATTTCGTCGTCGAACAGCTCAACACGATAAGGCTCGGCCGCACCCATGGCGAAGATATCGATGAGTGCGCCGCGCACCGCGAAATCGCCCGGCTCCGCGACCTGCGGCACGTTGCGGTAGCCCGCTGCCTCCAGGCGGCGTTGCTCGGCCTGCAGGTCGAGTTTCTGCCCCTTGTTCAGGACCAGGCCTGATCCGGTGACATGCGAGCGCGGCGTAAGGCGTTGCATCAGCGTACCCACCGGCACCACAAGCACCCCGCGGCGCGCCGACGGCAGCTGGTAAAGCGTGGCGATGCGCTGGGAAACGATCTCCGGATGGGGGCTGAAGACGTCGTAGGGGAGGGTTTCCCAATCAGGGAAGTGCAGCACCGGCAAGGAGCCGGCAAAAATCTTCAGCTCGTCCTCGAGCGTGTGCGCCCGTTGCGTGTCCCGGGTGACCACCACCAGCAGGCCCTGGTGGTCGCGCGCGGCCTCGGCCACGTTCAGCGCCCAGGACGAACCCGCCGGTACCGCCCAGTAGCGGCGCTGTTTCACGGTGGCAGGCAGGGGCGGGCGTTTGAGAGCGGACGGCATTCGAAGGGACGACGGCTGGGAGGGGCAGGACCCACCATTCTACCGCCACCGGGCGTGGCCGGCCGTCAATCGGCGATGTCGGGCTCGAAGAAGCTCCAGCGGATATCGCGAAATGCCCGCTTGAAATCGATCTCGACCAGGTTGATGGCCTCGATCAGTTCGCGGTTGGTGGGCGTGGGATTCATTTTCGCCTTCACCGCCACCATCACGTCATTGCCCATCTGCAAGGTCAGCAGGTTGTACACCTGGGCGATTTCCGGGCGTGCATTCAAGAAAGCAAGCATCTCTTCGCGGCGCTGCGGCTCCACGCCCTGCCCGATCAGCAGGGCCTTCACTTCGATGGCCACCGCCACCGCCACCGCGATCAGGAGTACCCCGATGGCGATGGTACCGATGGCGTCGAACAACGGATTGCCGGTAGCCATGGTCAGGAGGATGGCAACGAGAGCGAATGCCAGGCCGATGAGCGCGGCGAGGTCCTCGCCGAAGATCACCAGCAGTTCGCTGGCACGCGTCTGGCGGAACCAGCGCCAGATGCTGCGGTCGCCGCGGGCCTTGTTCACTTCCTTCATGCATCCGTGCATCGAAACGCTTTCGGCGACGATGCCGAACACCAGCACGCCCACGGCCAGCCATGGCCACTTCAGCGGTTCGTGGTGGGTGAGTTTGTGGATGCCCTCGTAGAGGGAAAACATGCCGCCCACGCTGAAAAGCAGCATGGCCACCAGGAACGACCAGAAATACAGTGCGCGACCCCAGCCCAGCGGATACTCGCTCGATGGCGGCCGCCCGGCCTGCCGCATGCCCAGGAGCAGCAGACCCTGGTTGCCGCAATCGGCCAGCGAGTGCACCGCCTCGGCGAGCATGGCGCCCGACCCGGTAAAGATCGCCGCCACCAGCTTGGCCACGAAGATGGCGAAATTTGCCCCCAGGGCCAGCAGGATGGCCCTCAGCGAATTGGCTTCACCGGACATGCGCGAATATTCCCCATGGCAAGAACTTGCCGATTCTAGCGGATCACGCCCACGCCCACGCCGAAGCTGAAATTGCTCTTGCCGCTGCGAAGTTCCTCGGCGGTCCAGACGTGCGAGGCGTTGGTGGTGACCACGGGAAAGACATACGCCGCTTCACCCACGCGATCATTGCGCGTACCGGCCAGACGACCGCTGACGGTGACCAGCTTGCCAGAAGGGAAGTTGAGCGGTTCCACGTATCCGGGCATCACCGCGATGAAGCGTCCGTTGCCGTTGTCACTGGGCTTGGGTCGCTGGGAGTTGTCCAGCGGATAGGCCAGGATTTCGATCTCGCTGTGGTCGGCCAGATTGGTCACGTTGACGATCCGGCCCCCCCAAACCACATCGGAATTGAGATAGCGCTGCGGCGAGGACGATACCTGCTGCGGCGGCACGTTGAGCGTATTGCCGGAAGTCTTGTAGATCGGTGCCGGGGCACATGCGGCCAGGGCAATCACGAGCATCGGGGCAAGCAGGCGAATGGCAGGGGCGGTCATGGCGGATGTCCTTGGGGCCTGGGCTCCGGCGATCGGCGCCCTTGGCCTGATCGTAAGGGTGAGGGAGGTTAACCGTTGATAGCCGGTATCATGTGATTCAGGCGTCGTTATCCTGGGCAAGCCAGGTGAGGCGGCTTTGCCCCCCCAGGGTCCGGGCCAGCACATCCATCGACTCGGACAGGGCCTGGTCCAATTGCCAGGGTGCGTTCAACACCACCATGCCGGTGCCATTCAGACGCAGCGGCGTGTTGTCCGGGTGAAGCATGATCTCGGCGCAAAGCACCCTTCGGGCCGCGCGCGAAGCCCAGCGCAGGAAGGGCTGCACGGTGCTGCGCAGCTTGACCGGATACCACACCGCGTACATGCCGGTGGGCCAGCGCTGCAGTGCATGGCGCAGGGCGGTTTCGATGGCCCGGAATTCATCGTCGCGCTCGAAGGGAGGATCGATCAATACCAGGCCGCGTTTTTCAGGCGGAGGCAACAGGCCGCCCATGGCCTCGTAGCCGTCGCGTTTGTGCACGTGCATGCGGGTGTCTTCGCCCAGTACCGCGCGAAGCGTATCCGCTTCATCGGCATGAAGTTCGCAGAACTGGGCCGAATCGTTCGGGCGGAGCACGCGCTGGGCCAGCAGCGGCGAGCCCGGGTAATGCCGGATGGTGTCGCCGTCGTTGATCGCCCGCACATGGCCCAGCAGATCCCACAGCAGCGGGGGCAGCCCGCTGGCCACGGCAAGCTTGCCGATGCCCTGTTCCGCCTCGCCCGTCTTTTGAGCATGCACGCCTTTGAGGTCGTAACGGCCCGACCCGGAGTGCGTGTCGACATAGGCGAAGGGCTTGTCCTTGGCCTTCAACGCCTCGAACAGGGCAAGCAGCACGGTGTGCTTGAGGAGGTCGGCGAAATTCCCGGCATGGAAAGCGTGGCGATAATTCATCGGGCGATTGTAGCCCGACGGGCCAGGGGCTATCGTGGGCGCATGCCTTCCCGCCGTCACCGCCGCCTGTTCCTGCTCGCCATGCTCGCCTGGCTGGCGATGGCGTTCGGCGCGCATGCCATGCCCTGTGGGTGCGCCGGCGCGGCGTCTGGCATGGACCAGGGCATGGCGATGGTGCACGGGCCTGACTATGCCCAGCCCGACGGCCATGGCCACGGCCACGGCGCATGCACCTGCGTGATGGCCTGCGCCGCCGTCGCTGGCGTGCCCCTGTCATCGTTGCCGGCGCATCCGCTCGTGGCAGCCGCGAACCCGCTCACGGCAGCGCCGGCTTCCATCGGCGACTTCCCGCAGACACCGCTGCTGCGTCCCCCTTCGGCCTGAGTGGGCCGATGGTGGTGCATGACTGCCCTTGTTGGCAGTCCGGTGTTGCGTGAGAGGTAATCATTGGTGAACAAGAAAAACGAGCGGCTTGGCGGGCCGCATGTCGGTCGTCGCCGTTTCATCCTGGGCTTGGGCCTGGGCGGCATCGCGATGGGGCTGGACCTTCGTGGGCAACTAGCGGTTGGGGCGCCCGCGGCGGCGCCACGTGAACTATCCGGTTCGCAGCTAATGCTGGACGTGGGCGAGGTCCCCGTCGATTTCACCGGTCGGCGCCGCGTGGCGACGGTCGTCAATGGCCAGTTGCCCGCGCCGCTGCTGCGCCTGCGCGAGGGCGAGCAGGTATCGATCCTCGTGCGCAACCACCTGTCGGTGCCTACTTCATTGCACTGGCATGGGCTGATCGTGCCGGCCGACATGGACGGCGTGCCTGGCTTGAGTTTCGACGGCATTGCTCCGGGACAGTCGTACCTTTACCGCTTTGCCGTGAACCAGTCGGGCACGTACTGGTACCACGCCCACTCGCGCTTCCAGGAGCAGACGGGCCTGTTCGGACCGATCGTGATCGAGCCTAAGGGCGGCGAGCGTCATCGGGCCGACCGCGACTACGTGGTGCTGCTGGCGGACTGGACCGACGAAGACCCCGAGCACATCTACGCCACCCTGAAGAAGCAGGGCGATGCCTATAACTACGGTAAGCAGACGGTCGGTGACTTCATCCGCGACGCGCGCGGTGAGGGCGTGCGTTCTGCACTGGCCCAGCGTTCGATGTGGAACCGCATGCGCATGGACCGGACCGACCTTGCCGATGTCTCCGGCGCCACCTTCACCTATCTGATGAATGGCGTCACGCCCGTGGGCAACTGGACGTGCGCATTCTCCGCCGGGGAGAAGGTCCGCCTGCGCTTCATCAACGGATCATCGATGAGCTTCTTCGATGTGCGCATTCCGGGCCTGGCGATGACAGTGGTGGCCGCCGATGGCCAGGACATCGAGCCGGTGACGGTGGATGAATTCCGCTTCGGTGCGGCTGAGACATACGACGTGATCGTGCAGCCCGATGCCGATCGCGCCTATACGATCTTCGCCCAGTCGATCGACCGTTCCGGCTACGCGCGCGGCACGCTGTCGCCGGCACCGGGCATGACAGCCGAAGTACCGGCGATGGATGCGCGTCCGATGCTCGGAATGGCCGACATGATGGGAGCCATGGGCGCGATGACCGGGATGGGCGGCATGCCTGGCATGAACGCGCATGACATGCACAACATGAGCGGGACGGTGGCAGGAGACATGGACCACGCCAGCATGCAGCACACCGGCAATCCCGGCGTGGACATGAAGGTTTCCATGCCCCGCACCAACCTGGACGATCCTGGCGTGGGCCTGCGCGGCAACGGCCGCCGGGTACTGACCTACGCGGACCTCCATGGCGTGGATAGTCCGATCTCGCCGGGGGTGGAGCGCGAGATGACCTTGCGCCTTACCGGCAACATGGAGCGTTACATGTGGTCGATCGATGGCGTGCCCTATGCGAAGGCGCCGCCGATCCGCTTGCGGCTTGGCGAACATGTGCGCTTCACGCTGGTGAACGACACCATGATGCACCACCCGATGCACTTGCACGGCATGTGGAGCGAGCTGGAGGCACCCGACGGCACATACCTGGCGCGCAAGCACACGGTGACGGTGCAGCCGGCGCAACAGGTGAGCTATCGGGTGAGCGCCGATGCCGCGGGGCGGTGGGCGTACCACTGCCACATGCTTTACCACATGGAAGCGGGGATGTTCCGCGCAGTGGTGGTGGCATGAAGACGAAGCAGGCAAACATGCTGCTGGCGGCATCGCTGCTGGCGGCGTCGGGTGCCACCGCCCAGACCGAACACCAGGCGCACGACATGCACGATATGTCCGGCATGCAAGGCATGTCGGGCATGCAGATGCCACCACCGGCGCCCACGCAGGACGCACCAGCATCGCCTTCGACTGCAGCGGTGGTACCCAACGGCCACATCGCGCCGGCGCCGCCTTCGACCTATCCGACGCATCCGGGCATGGGCGAGATGGACATGCACGGCACGCCCTTCAACGTGTTCACCCGTGTAGACGAACTTGAACGTGGTTTCGGCGCAGGCCCGGACGTGACATCGTTCAATGCCGGCGGGTGGCTTGGCGGCGACCTCGATCGCTTTGCCTGGCGCGCCGAGGGCGAGCACGAGCGTGGTGTCACCGATGCCAGCGTCGAAGCCTTTTACAGCCATGCCGTGGCCGCTTTCTGGAACATCCAGGCGGGCCTGCGCCAGGATATCGGCGAAGGAACGTCGCGGTCGTGGGCGGCGTTTGGCGTGCAGGGCCTGGCGCCGTACTGGTTCGACCTCGAGGCCACGGCCTACGTGGGGCAGGGTGGCCGTACGGCGATACGCGTGGAGGCTCGCTACGATGTGCTGTTCACCCAGCGCCTGGTGCTGACGCCGAAGTTCGAACTCAACGCTTATGGCAAGAGCGATCCCTCTCGCGATATCGGCGCGGGCCTGAGCGATGTGGAAGCCGGCTTGCGCCTGCGCTACGAATTCAGCCGGCGCTTTGCTCCCTACCTTGGCCTCGACTGGCAGCGCCGCTTGGGCAATACGGCGTCGATGGCGCGCGCGCAGGGACAGGACGCGGGACAATGGCGGTGGGTGGCCGGGCTGCGGCTGTGGTTCTGACAGGAAAAGACCAACGATGACCACGCGGGACCTCGCCGGATGGCTCCAGTACCAGGAACGCATCAATCCACGCACCATCGAGCTTGGCCTTGCGCGCGTTCGCGCCGTGTGGGAGGCCATGGACGCACCCCGGCCGGCACCCACGGTGATCACCGTGGGCGGAACCAATGGCAAGGGATCGACGGTGGCGTTTCTCGAGGCCATGCTGCAGGCGGCGGGCTATCGCGTGGGCTGCTTCACGTCCCCGCACCTGCTCCGCTACAACGAGCGCATCCGCATCGATGGCAAGGACATCGATGACGCCGCGCTCGTCGTGTCGTTCGAACGGATCGAGGCGGCGCGTGGCGAATTGCTGCTTACCTACTTCGAATTCGGCACGCTGGCGGCGATCGACCTGATCGCCCGTTCCGGGGTGGACGTGGCCGTGCTCGAGGTGGGCCTGGGCGGACGCCTTGACGCGGTGAACATCATCGACGCGGACGCAGCCATCGTGACGTCGGTGGACCTGGACCACCAGGAATGGCTGGGCGGTGATCGCGACACCATCGGCCGCGAAAAGGCCTTCATCGCGCGCGCCTCCCGGCCCCTGGTGCTGGGCGAGGCCGAACCGCCGGCGCGGCTCCTCGAGACGGCAAGGCAGATCGGCGCCAACGTGCTGATCCGCGGTACCCACTTCGGCGCCGCTCCGGGAGCCCCCGCCATGTCCGGCGACTTCCAGCGCTTCAATGCGGCCGCCGCCGTGGCCGCGCTGCGCGCCTTGCCCGACCTCAAGGTGGACGATGGCGCCATGGCGGTCGGGCTTGCCGCAGCGCGGGTACCCGCCCGGCTGCAGGTATTGCCGGGCCAGCCCGCCGTGGTGGTGGACGTAGGCCACAACCCGCATGCCGCGCGGGCCCTGGCGGCATGGCTGGACGAGACGCCACGGGGCGCGGTCCAGGCAGTGTTTGGCGCGCTCGCCGACAAGGATATCGAAGGCGTGATGAATGCCCTGGGGCCGCGCATCGCCCGATGGCACCTGGCATCGCTAGATGGCGATACCCCGCGTGGCCTCACCGCTGCCGCGCTGGCCGCGAGGCTTGCCATCGTGCTGCCCGGGGCGCTCCATGACGTCCACGCAAGCGTGGCCGAGGCGCTCGCGGCGGCCCGAAGGGCAGCGGGCGCCGACGGCCTGGTGCTGGCGTTCGGTTCATTCTTTGTCGCCTCGGCCGTCTTGGCGGCGTCTTAGGAAGGTATAATCCAGTCGATACATGTCTGCGCCTTAAGCTGGAGCCCGCATTTGAAAACCCGCCTGCTCGGTGCCGCCGTCCTGCTTGCCCTGGCCGTGATCATCGTGCCGATGCTGTTCTCCAGCGCTCCGCCGAAGACGGATGCCGAGCAGTCGCTCAGCCTGGAAATCCCCGCCGCGCCCGACCGTGACCTGCAGTCGCGCACGCTCGATGTCTCCTCTCCCGGCAGCGCCCCGGCGGCTGCCCGCACCGCGTTCGGTACCCCGCCGGCCACCACGGTCACCCCGGGTAACGGCGGCCAGCTGGCTTCTGTGGATATCGCCTCGCGCCGTCCCCCCGACGTCGAAGCCAACGCCCCGGCAGCCACACCGGCTGGGCCGACCCCGTCGGCGGCACCTGCTGCGGCACCGGCGCGTGCGCCGGTCAGCAAGCCACCCGTGGCTACCCAGGCAGCGGCGCCCACGCCCGCTGCGCCGCTGCCCACGGGCACGGCCGCCCGTGGCAGCTTCAGCATCAATCTTTCCGCTTACGCCGACCGCGGCAAGGCCGATGCCCTGGTGCAGAAGGTCCGCGGGCTGGGCTATCCGGTGAGTACCGCCGTGGTTACCCAGGCCGGCAAGCAGCTCACCCGCGTCAATGCTGGCCCCTTCGATACCCGTGCGGCCGCCGAAGCCGCGCGGCTGAAGATCAAGGCGGCGGTGCCCGGTGTCCCGGCCAGCCTGTCCGGCCAGGTGGCTGACCAGAAGGGCGACGCCCCGGCCCCGGCCGTTGCCGCCGCAGCGCCGCGTGCCAGTACGCCAGCCGCCGCTCCCGCGGCTGCCCCTCCCGCTCCGACAGCCACCTCCAGGGCCGGCGGCTGGGCTGTTCAGCTTGGGGCATTTTCGAACGAGGCCGATGCCAACAAGCTGCGCGACAAGATCCGCGCGGCAGGCGTGGCGGGGTACGTGGACGGCATTGCCAGCAGCACCGGGGCCAAGCTGTGGCGAGTCCGTGCCGGCCCGCAGACCCAGCGTGATGACGCCGTACGCGTCCGCGACCAGCTCAAGGCCAAGCTCGGCGTCGACGGCAACGTCGTCACCGTTCCCTAGACATGCTCGTAGACATGCTCGGGGCATCATGCCCGCCTTTCCCGCGGTGAGCCTGCGATGACCTGGGTCGATTACATCATCATCGCCGTGCTGGGCCTGTCGGTCTTGATCGGCCTATGGCGCGGCCTTATCTCAGAAGTGCTGGCGCTGGCCGTGTGGATCGCGGCATTCTGGTTCGCCTGGACCTTCGGACCGTCCGTGGCGACCTATTTCGAACACGCCATCCCGCTGCCATCGGTGCGGGTGATCGTGGCCTACGGATTGTGTTTCCTGGTGGTATTGCTGCTCGGGGCGCTGTTGCGCTTCCTGCTGGCGCGGTTGGTCGAGGGCACGGGCCTGGGCGGTACGGACCGCCTGCTGGGCATGATCTTCGGCTTCGTCCGCGGCGTGTTGATCGTCACCCTTGCGGTATTCCTGCTCGGGTTCACGCCCTTCACGCGCGACCCGTACTGGCGCGACGCCACCTTGCCGCCGTATTTCCAGGGCGTGGCGGATTGGCTGGGCGAGCGCGTGCCCGAAAACGTGCGCCGCTACCTGCACCCGCCGGCCGACGTGCTGGACAAATTGCCAAAGCTGCCCGCACCGCCGGGCGACCGCGAACGACATAACCATCCCGCCGCCAGCACCACCACGGCTTAAGCTAAATAAAGAGAAACACCCATGTGTGGACTCATCGGTATCGTCGGCACCGCCGAAGTCGCCTCGTCGCTTTACGACGGGTTGACCGTGCTGCAGCACCGCGGCCAGGACGCCGCGGGCATTGCCACCGTGGACGGTGCACGCCTGCAGTTGCACAAGGGCAACGGCCTGGTGCGTGACGTCTTCAACCAGCCGGGTGTGCGCACGCTGCACGGCCGCATCGGCATCGGCCACTGCCGTTATCCCACGGCAGGCTCCGATGGCACCGACGAGGCCCAGCCGTTCTATGTAAATTCCCCCTACGGCATCGCTTTCGCCCACAACGGGAATTTGGTCAACACCGAGCAACTGCGCCGCGAGATGTTCGAGGACGACCGCCGCCACATCAACACCGATTCGGATTCCGAAGTGCTGTTGAACGTGCTGGCGCACGAGTTGCAGCTGAACGACCGCAATGCACTCACGCCCGACCAGCTCTTCAAGGCGGTGGCCGGCGTGCACGCGCGTGCGCGGGGCGGCTATGCGTGCCTGGCGATGATCCAGGGTTACGGCATCCTCGCCTTCCGCGACCCCAACGGCATCCGTCCGCTGGTGCTGGGCGAGCGTGTCACCGCCCTGGGCAAGGAATATGCCGTAGCCTCCGAATCGGTGGCCCTGGACATCCTGGGGTTCACCCGCCTGCGCGACGTGGAGCCCGGCGAAGGAGTGTTCATAAGCGATGCCGGCGAACTCTTCACCCGTCATTGCGCGCCGACCGCGGTGCACGCACCGTGCATCTTCGAATACGTCTATCTTGCCCGCCCCGATTCGATGATCGAGGACGTCTCGGTGTACAAGGCGCGCCTGCGCATGGGCGAGAAGCTCGCCGAGAAGATCCTGCGCGAGCGTCCCGACCACGGCATCGATGCGGTGATCCCCATCCCCGATACCGCGCGCACCGCGGCAAGCTCACTGGCGCAGGCGCTGGGCGTGCCGATGCGCGAAGGGCTGGTAAAGAATCGCTACATCGGCCGCACCTTCATCATGCCGGGGCAGGGCGAGCGGGTGAAGTCGGTGCGCCGCAAGCTCAACGCGATCGACCTTGAGTTCCGCAAGAAGAATGTGCTGCTGGTGGACGATTCCATCGTGCGCGGCACCACCAGCAAACAGATCATCCAGATGGCCCGCGACGCGGGCGCGAAGAATGTCTACTTTGCTTCCGCGGCGCCACCGGTGCGCTATCCCAATGTATACGGCATCGACATGCCGGCCACCGCCGAACTCGTGGCCGCCGGCCGTACCGACAAGGAAGTGGAAACGATCCTTGGCGCCGACTGGCTGATCTACCAGGACCTGGAAGACCTCATCTGGGCGGTGAACGACGGCAACGAAGACCTCAAGCACTTCGACACGTCGTGCTTCTCCGGTGAATACGTCACCGGCCTGGACAAGGACTTCCTGGCCCAGCAGGAAACCCTGCGTTCGGACGATGCCAAGCACAAGCGCCGCACGGCCTGACCTGCACGCTGCGGCGAAGGCTTGCCTGGATTGCCCGGATCCGGCGGAGAAGCTCAGCCTGTCGGCGGCTACCTGGCAGGCGGTCGTCGATGGCACGTTGACGCCCGATGCGTCGGCACCCGCGCCCGAACCCATCGGGCCGCCGGGACGTCCGGAGCTGCCCCGGCTGATTTCCTCCCGTGGCCTGCCGCAGCGTGGCCTTGGTAGCGCGCAGGGGCGTGCCGCGCTGGTGCACGCGGTAGCGCACATCGAGTTCAACGCGATCAACCTGGCCTGGGATGCGGTCTACCGTTTCCGCGGTATGCCCGATGCGTACTATCGCGACTGGGCATCCTGCGCTGCGGACGAAGCCCGACATTTTTCGATGCTCACTTCGAGGCTCGCGGAACTGGGCCACGCTTATGGCGACTTCGATGCGCACAACGGCCTGTGGGACATGGTCGAACGCACTGCGCACAGCGACACCGTGCGCATGGCTCTGGTGCCGCGGGTGCTTGAGGCGCGTGGCCTGGACGTGACGCCAGGCATGATCGAGCGCCTGCGCGGCTGCGGCGATACGGCGACGATCGCCGTGCTTGAAGTGATACTGGCCGAGGAAGTGGCCCACGTGGCAGCCGGCACGCGATGGTTCCACTACTGTTGCGCGCGCGACGGATTGGATCCGGTACCCACCTTCATGCGCTACCTCGATGAATACATGCGAGGCAGCTTGCGCGGACCCTTCAACGTGGCGGCACGCAAAAAGGCCGGTTTCAGCGACGACGAACTGGCGTGGCTTGCAACGCTATAGGCCTTGCGCCGAGGCGAAGGTACTGCGTGGTTTTCCTGGAGCACCTGCCGCCAGCCGCGTCCGTAGCAATCCCAGCCGTGCCAGGTCGATGTCGTTGACTGCCGTGGCTTCCATGCGCTTGGCCCAACGCCCGGCTGCTTCGGCATCGCTGAGGTCGTACAGGCAAACGTAGGCAAGTTCGTTGGCGATGCCCGGCGCAAGCGAAGGTTCAGCCTCCACGACTTCCCAGGCACGCAAGTAGAACCCGATCGCCGAGGTGATGTCGCGGTTGGCGTAGGCCGCCTGGGCCAGCTTCTTGAGAGTGCGCGGATGCATGGGAACTTCCGGTTTGCAGGAATTCCTGACAGCTTGCGTCGCCCCCGGAACCGCGGGAATCGGAGGAATCTCAAAGATCGTGAAGCCCTTGTGAGCGTTCAGGTGGCGGGCGGGCCAACGACGCTTGCCAGGGCGTGGCCGCACTGCGAGCAGAAACGGGCATCGGTTTCCGCTCCCGCGTGGTCGCAGGCGGGGCAGGTAGGGCCTACCGGCTTGAGGCGGCTCCAGAGCGTCACCGCCATCTCCGCCCCGACGATGCCCGTGGGCAGCGCGATGATGCCGTAGCCGAGCAGGATGGTCACCGAGGTGATGAACTTGCCCAGGACCGTCTGCGGCGTGACGTCGCCATAACCGGTGGTGGTCATCGTCACCACGGCCCAGTACATCGACGAGGGGATCGACTCGAAGCCAGGCGTTGGGCCCTCCACCACATACATCACGGTGCCCAGGATCACCACCAGCACGGCTACCGTGCAGACGAACACCATGATCTTTCGCCGCGCGTGGCTGAGCGCATCCATGAGATCCTGCGCCTCGCGGAAGTACCGCGTGAGCTTCAGTACGCGGAACACACGCAACAGGCGCAGCAGGCGGATGTCGATGAGGTAGTGGGCCCCGGGAAATATCAATGCAAGCAGCGTGGGGAGCAGGGCGATAAGATCGACCACGCCGAAGAAACTCGTGGCATAGGCCAACGGCCGCCGAACGCAAAGCAGCCGCACCAGGTATTCGATGACGAACATCGTGGTGAAGAGCGATTCGGCCAGTAGGAACCATGATCCGAAGCGCTGGTGCCATGAAGGCACGCTGTCGAGCACGACCACGCCCACGCTTGCCAGGATCGCCACCAGCAGGGCGATATCGAAGGCGAGCCCAGCGGGCGTGTCGGCGCGAAAAACTACGCGGTAGAGGCTCTGGCGCCAGCGTCTCAGGCCTGGCTCCTCGCCGCGATGGACGGGATTGACGTGCGTCATGGGGCGCTCCTCGCTCGATTCGAAGGCCGGCATCCATTGCCGGCCGTGTCGTGGGCCTAGGGCAGTTGCAGGCCGCGTAGCCGGACATGGCCGGGCTGGACTTCCAGCACCGAGCCCTGCTCGTACCAATCGCCGAGCACGATACGCCTGGCGTTTTCACCGTCAAGGGAGAAGTCGTGGATGGCGGGGCGATGGGTGTGGCCGTGTACCAGGCGCCGCACGCCGGCGTCGCGCATGGCACGGGCCACGGCGTCGGCGTTGACGTCCATGATGGTTTCGTCGGTCTTGCCGGTATAGGCCTTGCTGTCGGCACGGGCCTTGGCGGCGAAGGCCCGGCGCTGGTCGAGCGTCATGGCCATCATCTGCGCCTTGAATTGCGGCGTGCGCACCTGGGCGCGCACAGCCTGGTAGGCGGTGTCGTCGGTACACAGGACATCGCCGTGCATCAGCAATGTCCGCTCGCCGGCGATGTCGTGCACCACGCCATCGGGCAGGATCTGCATGCCCGCTCGCCTGGCGAAATCCTCACCGAGGAGGAAATCACGGTTGCCGGCCATGAAATAAACCGGTACCCCGGCATCGGCCACGCCGCGCGTGGCGGTGGCGATGCGGCCGGGAAGCGGGGCGTCGTCGTCGTCGCCGATCCACGCCTCGACCAGGTCGCCGAGGATGTAGAGCGCATCGGCGCCGCGCACCTCGCCGCTTGCCAGGAATCGTTCGAAGAGGTCGGTGATCGCGGGCCGCACTTCGTCCAGGTGCAGGTCCGAGATGAATAGCGTGGTCATGCCTTCTTCTTCGGCGTCGCCGGAGCCTTCACGGGGGTCTTTGCCGGTGGTTTGGGCGCAGCGCTCGTTGCCGGTGCCGGCGCGGACTTCGGTGCGGGTTTTTCCTCGCCCACCACGTTGGCGCCGTCGATCACCACCAGCGGATTGGGGACGTCGTTGACGAAGGGACCCAATGCACGCGTGGGCAGCCCCGCCATCTTGTCGACGACGTTCATGCCTTCGACTACCTTGCCGAACACCGCGTAGCCCCAGGTCAGCCCGCTCTGGTTGCCGGCGTAATCCAGGCGACGGTTGTCCACCAGGTTGATGAAGAACTGCGAGGTGCCGGAGGCCGGGTCCGCGCCGCGGGCCACGGCGACCGTGCCACGGAGGTTGGACAAGCCGTTGTCCGCTTCGCTGGCGATGGCGGCGCGGGTGCGCTTTTGCTGCAGGTCGCGGGTGTAGATGCCGCCCTGTACCAGGTAACCGTTGACCACGCGATGGAACACGGTGCCGGCGTAGAAGTCGTCGCGGACGTACTGCAGGAAGTTGGCCACGCTCTTGGGGGCCTTGTCCGGGAACAGTTCCAGCGTGATGTCGCCCTGGCTGGTGTGCAGCACCACGCGGGGATGTGCCTCGGCGGCGGGTGCTTCGGGCTTGGCCGCCTGGCCAAGGGCCAGGGCCGGGAGGACGAGTAGGGCGAAGGCAGCCAGGTATCGGGTCATCGGGACATGATACCGCCGCCGGCCGGATCGCGCGCCCGCCCGGGCGGCCTTCAGTAGGTGATCAGTTCAAGTTCCAGGCCCAGGTCGGCCATCGGGCCCTTTTCCTGCTCGAGGTCCGCCTCGGTCAGCGGGTGCTCGTCGAGCCATTCGGCGGGCAACGCCAGGCGCAGCTTGGTCCGGGTGGCGGCAAGCTTCAGCGGCGGCATCGGCTCGGCGCGGCGCGAGCGGCGGAACAGCACGGCCAGCCGCAGCAGGGCGGTGGCATACCGGGCCAGCGCGCGATGGCGCGTTGGCAGCGCCATCAGCAGGGCCTTGTCGGGCTTGCGCCGGTGGCATTCGACGATGGCCGCCAGCAGCTGTTGTTCCTGGCGCGAGAAACCGGCCAGGTCCGCGTTGCGCAGGATGTACCCGCCGTGGCGATGGTGCTGGCTGTGCGCGATGGCCAGGCCCAGTTCGTGCACCCGGCCGGCCCACGACAGCCACTCGCGAGCGTCGGTGTCGAGCTTCCATGCCTTGGCGACCTGGTCGAACAGGGCCAGCGCGGTGGTTTCCACGCGGCGCATGTGTGCCCGGTCCACGCCGTAGCGCGCGGCCAATGCATCGATGCTGCCGGCACGCGGGTCACTGCCGCCGGCGCGGCCGATCAGGTCCCAAAGCAGGCCTTCGCGCATGGAGCTTGCACATACCTGCATGCCCGTAATGCCCAGAGCCTCGAAAGCGGCCTCGAAGATCACCACGCCGCCGGCGAACACGCCGGTGCGGTCTTCGGCCAAGCCCGGCAATTTCAGTGCCTGGATCGAACCTTGCGCCAGCAGCGCCTCGCGGATGCCTGCAAGCGCCGCCGGGGTGATGGCGTCGTCAGTCAGGCCCATGGCCTGGGCCACGGCGCCGATCGCCTTGGCGGTCCCCGATGAACCATAGGCACTCCCCCAACCGGCTTCGCGGTATTCCTCGGCGAACTGCTGCAGCAGCACGCCGATCTCGCGGCGGGCGCGTTGCCAGCGTTTGCGGGTGATCTTGCCGCCGGGGAAGAAGCGCAAGGTGGAGGCGATGCAGCCGACCTGCACGCTCTCGGTGTATTCGGGGGAAACATTCCTTCCGATGATGAATTCCGTGCTGCCGCCGCCGACGTCGATCACCAGGCGGTTGTCGCGCGACACCGGAAGGTCGTGCGCGGCACCGAGGAAGATCAGGCGGCCCTCTTCGCGGCCGGAGACGATTTCCACGGGCGTGCCCAACGCCACTTCGGCTGCGGCAAGGAAGGCGTGCGGCGAGGCCAGCCGGCGCACCGTATTGGTGGCCACGGCACGGACGCGGGCGCCAGGAAGGCCCGCAATGCGCTGGCCGAAGCGGGCCAGGCTCGCAAGGGCCGCGGCGCGATGGCCGGCGTCCAGGGTGCCGTCCGCACGCAGGCCCGCCGCCATGCGCACCGTGTCGCGCAGGCGATCGATCACCCTGGGTTCGCCATGCTCGAACCGGGCTACCACCATATGGAAACTGTTCGAACCCAAGTCGATCGCCGCCAGCACTTCACCCTCGGCGATCTGCGGCCTGGCCGCCGCCGTCGTGCGCGCGACCGGCGCGTCGCCACGGTATGCCTTACCCACAAAGCTTCTCCAACAGGTATTGCTGCGCATTGTGCGGCGGATCGTTGCCCGGCTCGCTGCACGTGTAGTGGCCATCGTCGCCCAGCAACCAGGCCTGGGTGTTGTCGCGAAGATAGTTTTCGAGGGTTTCCTGGTACACGCGCGCGGCAAGTTCCGGGTCCATGATCGGCACGGCAATCTCGATTCGCCGGCGCAGGTTGCGCTCCATCCAGTCGGCGCTGGCGGTGTAGATCTCCGGCTCGCCAGCATTGCCGAACCAGTAGATGCGGCTGTGCTCGAGGAAGCGGCCAACGATGGAACGCACGCGGATGTTCTCGGAAATGCCCTTCACCCCGGGGCGCAGGGTACATGCGCCGCGGATCACCAGGTCCACCTGCACGCCTGCCATCGAGGCGCGGTAAAGTGCCTTCACCACCTGCGCCTCGTTCAGGGCGTTGAGCTTGGCCACGATGCGGCCGCCACGTCCCTCGCGGGCATGCACGATCTCGCGTTCGATCTTGTCCATCACCGAGCTGTACAGGGTGAAGGGCGAATGCAGCAACTGCTTCAGCGCGATCATCGGCCCCAGGCCGGAGAGCTGCTGGAAGATCTTGTGGACGTCCTGCCCGATGTCCTCGTTGGAGGTCATCAGGCCGATGTCGGTGTAGCCGCGGCTGTTGGCCTGGTGGTAGTTGCCGGTGGACAGATGCACGTAACGGCGGAGTTTGTCGCCCTCGCGACGCACGATCAGCAGCATCTTGGCATGGGTCTTGTAGCCCACCACGCCATACACCACCTGCACGCCGGCCTCTTGCAGCCGCGTGGCCAGCCCGATGTTGGCTTCCTCGTCGAAACGCGCGCGAAGTTCCACCACCACGGTAACGTCCTTGCCGTTGCGCGCGGCTTCCACCAGCAAGTCCACCAGCGGCGAATCCTTGCCGGCGCGGTAAAGCGTCTGCTTGATCGCCAGTACGCCGGCATCCTCGGTGGCCTGGCGGAGCAGTTCCACCACCGAGGCGAACGACTCGAAGGGATGGTGCAGGACAATGTCGCGCTGGCTGAGCAGTTCGAACGGCTTGCCGTCCTTGCAGATGGTGGTGTTGAGCTTGGGTATGAAGCGCGGGAATTTAAGTTCCGGCCGATCGATGAGGTCGTAGACGGTCTCCAGCCGGATCAGATTCACCGGGCCGTCGCAGCGGTAGACGTCCTGTTCTTCAAGCTGGAAATTCTGGATCAGCATCTGCGTGATCGCGCGCGGGCAGTCGGTGCCGATCTGCAGCCGTACCGGGCGCGCATAGCCACGGCCGATGAGTTCCTCGGTCAGCGCGCTGGCCAGGTTCTCCACCTCGGCTTCCTCCACCACCAGTTCGCCGTTGCGGGTGACGCGGAACTGGTACGAGCCCTTGACCTTGAAGCCAGGGAACATCTCATCGGCGAACGCATGCAGCACTTCGGCCAGGAAGACGAAATCGATGCCGCCATCGCCGACTTCGTCGGGGAGGCGAATCAGGCGCGGCAACGAGCGAGGCGCACGCACCAGGGCCATGTGGCCCTCGCGGCCGAAAGCGTCACGGCCCTCCAGCACCACGGCGATGTTCAACGTCTTGTTGAGAATGCGCGGGAACGGATGCGCCGGATCCAGGCCCAGCGGTGAGAGCACCGGCATGATCTCGTTCTGGAAATACCCCTGAAGCCAGCGGCGCTGCTTCTCGTTCCATTCATCCCGTACACGGAATCCGATGCCTTCGGCCGCCAGCGCCGGGCGCAGGTGTGTCTGCCAGGTCTCGTATTGGGCGTCCACCAGGGCAAGCGCTCGCTCGCGGATGCGGGAGAGGATCTCGCCCGAGCCCAGTCCATCGGCGCCGGGCAGGTGCGCGTTGAGCGCATGCTGGTGCTTGAGCACCGCTACCCTCACTTCGAAGAATTCATCCAGGTTGCTGCAGACGATGGCAAGGTAGCGCAGCCGTTCAAGCAGCGGCACCGCCGGGTCCTGCGCCTGGGCCAGTACGCGGAAGTTGAATTCCAGTGCCGCCAGCTCGCGATTGAAGTAAAGCGCGGGAGCATCGAGTGCCGGGGCGGCGGGTGTACGCGATCGTGGCATGGGCTGACGGTGGCCTGGCGATCGGTCGAGGATGAAAGATGCGGCGGAGGCTTGCAAGGGACGGCGCGCCATGGCGCCTTCCTGAGGCTTCAGCTGGCCAGGCTTTCTTCGCCGCCTGGCGCCAGCAGCCGCTCGGCGCCGAAGATGGCCGAGAAGGTCGAGCCCTTGCCCGGTTCGCTTTCGATCTGCAGGCGGGCGTGGTGCAGGTTCAGCACGTGCTTGACGATGGACAGGCCCAGCCCGGTGCCGCCGCTGTCGCGCGAGCGGCTGGACGACACGCGGTAGAACCTCTCGGTCAGCCGCGCCAGATGGGTGGCCGGGATGCCGTAGCCTGAATCGGCCACGGAGAAGATCACCCCGGCGGCGTGCGGCTCGAAGCGAATGTCGATGCGCCCGCCGGTGGGCGTGTAACGCACCGCATTGCTCACCAGGTTGGAGAACGCACTGTGCAGGTCTTTCGATGAGCCGAGCAGGTCGCTGGCGGCGGTATGGGTGAGGGTGATCCGGTGCCTGCCCTGGCTCAGGGCCTCGGCTTCGCGGCGCAGCGTGGCCAGGAGGGGCTCGATCGTCACGCGCTCGTCGGCGATGCGATCCTGGGTTTCCAGGCGGGAGAGGGTGAGCAGGTCTTCGACGATCTGGCCCATGCGGCGTGATTGCACGCGCATCTCGCCCAGCACCGGCGCAAGCTCCGGCACGTCTTCGGGATCGAGCAGTTCAAGATAGCCGTGGATGACCGTCAGCGGCGTACGCAGTTCGTGCGAGACGTTGGCGACGAAGTCGCGGCGGATCTGCTCCAGGCGTGTCATGTGGCTGATGTCGCGCACCAGCAACAGGCGCTGGCGGCTGCCGAACGGCAGCAGGGTGGCCGAGATGTGCCGGTTGGCGTGGCCCGGGGCAACGACATCGTTCAGCGGCTCGCGCCCTCCGTCGATCAGCCACTTGGCAAGATCGGTGGTCTGCAGGCACTCGCTGAGTGTGCGACCACGATCAGTGGGCCGGCGCAGGCCCAGGAGGTCTTCGGCGGCGTGGTTGAACCAGCGGACGTGCTGGGCCTGGTCCATCAACACCACGGCGTCGGGCAGGCTGCCGGCGGCACTGCGCAGGTCGCGCAGTTGGGAAGCAATACGGCGGGAGCGTGTCATCAGACGGTCATGCCTGGGGTCGGTCGTTTGGCGAGGCGTGGCCATAATGGGATCGGTTCGATGACGGATCGAAGACAGCAGTGCGACGAATTGCGACAACGCCACGATACTCACGCCAACCAGCGCATTTCCCGTCGCCCAGCCCGCCAGCACGCCGGCCACCAGCCCGGCGGCGGCCAGCAGCAGTGCCCGGCGGGAAGTTCGGTCAAGGCGCATCGGTGCTCCAGTGGACGGACATCAAGCCGTCACCATAGCTTGGACCGCGCGCCTTTTGTCAGGGGCTGGCCGAAAACCGGTAGCCGGCGCCGCGCACGGTTTGCACCATGTCGTCCAGCTTCCAGGGCTCCAGGGTCTTGCGCAGGCGGCGGATATGGACATCGACGGTGCGTTCTTCCACGTAGACGCTGCCGCCCCACACGTGGTCGAGCAGTTGGGCGCGCGAGTACACGCGCTCAGGATGGGTCATGAAGAAGAACAGCAGGCGGTATTCGGTCGGGCCGATCGGCACCGGTTCCTCGGCGGCGTAGACGCGGTGCGCCGGGCCGTCGATGCGCAGGCCGCCGATCTCCACCATGCCAGTGCCGTCGTCACCCTGGCTACGGCGAAGGACTGCCTTGATCCGCGCGACCAGTTCGCGGGTGGAAAAGGGCTTGATGACGTAGTCGTCCACGCCGGCTTCCAGCCCGTTCACCCGGTCCATTTCCTCGCCGCGAGCGGTGAGCATGATGATCGGGATCTCGCGGCTGAGCTCTTCCTTGCGCAGGCGGCGAGCCAGTTCCAGGCCGCTCATGCCCGGTAACATCCAGTCGAGCAGGATGAGGTCAGGCACTCGCTCGGAGATGGCCATTTGCGCCGCTCGGGCATCAGCGGCATGGACAGCGTCCATGCCGGCCTTGCGCAGGGCGAAGGCGACCATGTCGCGTATCGAGGCTTCGTCTTCGACGATCAGGATGCGCTTGTGCACGCGTAAGGCGCCTTAAGTAAGGAGGGCTGTGACGCGGAGATTGCAGCGGGATTTTGTTACATCACGATGACATTTACGAAAAATCCCTCCCGATGCTGTCATTGTTTCCCCATCGCTACTGTGCGCCGGCGCTCAGGCAGAAGTTCCCCATGCAGGCCTCGTTGGGCTTTTTGCCGGTTTCGCCCAACTGGTCGCGGCGTCCATCGGGATTGTCCTCGGTGGGGATCTTTCGCTTGCGCAGCTCCAGCACCACGGGCGTGAGGTCGGCGATACGGGCCTGGATCCGCGAGCGTTCGTAGAAATCCAGGTTCGGCCGATCCAGCAGTCGCTTGTATTGCTCCATGGCGTCGAACGGCCGTCCCGAGAGCGCCGCGGCGTCGGCGTAGGCTTCCTGGCCGCGCACGGTGTCGCCCGCCAGCTCGCTGGCCCGGGCGAAGGCGCGATACAGCTCGGCATCGTCGCTGTTGTCGAGCAAGGGCTTGAGCATCGCTGCGGCCTTGCCGCCATCGGTCTTGTCGCCGCCCATCACCAGGGCATTGCCGTAGTCGATCGCCACCGCGCGGTTTCGTGGGCTGCGCTCGTGCAGGTCCGCATAGATGCGAAGGGCGTCGGCACGCTGGTTGCCCACGCGCAGGGCGTCGGCCATGGCCAGGCGCAGCACGATGTCATCGGGCGACTTGGCCAGGAGTGGCCTGAGTTCCGCCTGGGCCTGCTGGGGCCGGCCGCTGCGGGTAAGGGCCAGCGCCAGGCCGTAGTGGTTGGCCGGCGTATCGAAGCCGGGCCGATCCATGTTTTGCGCATAAAGGGTGGCCTGCCGCCCAGCGTCGCCGCTGAGCACACGGGCGCGTTCGCGCATCAGCGCGTAGATGCCGGTGTCGCCATTTCCGTTGCCGCGACGGCTGGTAACGATGCGGGTGGGATCGGTCACGAACGGGATGGGTGCGGTGGCCTTGTTCCAGGATGTCGGATCGAGCGTGGCCGTGGCCGGACGCCTGGCCTGTTGATCGACCAGTGCCTTGGCGCGTGCCTTGGCGTCGCTGATGCGGTTGGCGGTCACCGGATGGCTTTGCAGCAGTTCCGGCAGGCTATAGATGGATTCGCCCTGGCCGGCACGCATCGCGTCACTCATGCGCTCGAAGAAGCTGGCCATCGCGTTCGGATCGTAGCCGGCGTTGGCAAGGGTCTGGATGCCGGTACGGTCGGCCTCGGTTTCGTCGGCGCGGGTGAAGTTGATCTGTTTTTGCATGATCAATCCCTGGCCGCCCATCAGCACGGCGGGCAGGGCGTCGCCGCTATGCGCCCCGGCGCCCGCGGCCACCGCGCCCAGCAGCACCAGGGCCATCATGGGCCCTGCTTTCTTCGATTCCTCGAAGGCGCGTACCAGGTGGTTCTGGGTGATGTGGCCGATTTCGTGGGCCATCACGCCAGCCAGCTCGCTTTCGCTGCGGGTGATGGTGACCAGCCCCGTATTCACCGCGATATAGCCGCCGGGCAGGGCGAACGCATTGATGTCGTCGTCCTTGACCATGAAGAAGGTGTACTTCTGCTTGGGCTTGGCACTGGCCGCCACCAGACGGTAGCCGATGTCCTGCAGCCAGCTCTCCAGCAGGGCGTCGTCGACCACCAGCCCCAGGGCGCGCATCTGGCGCATCTGCTGGTTGCCGTAGTCGTCCTGCTCCTGGGGGCTCACCAGGGCATCGGCGGAGCTTCCAAGCTCCGGCAGGCGTACGTCGTCCTGGGCGCTGGCAAGGCAGGTGACGCCCGCGGCGAGCAGGACGGCTAAGAGGCGGGTAAATCCCTTTTTCATGGCCGGAACATTAGCACTGGGCAACCCCTTTGGACCTATCCAAAGGCTGTCCGGTTCCCCACTCGGGCTATTGTCCGGACCCCGTTTGCCCCTATCTTTGCGCCATAGCCTTCACTGGAACCTGTATGAGCCAGCCTGACATCACCATCTACTCGACCGCCGTCTGCCCCTATTGCGTGGCGGCGAAGAACCTCTTGAAGTCCAAGAGCCTGGAGTGGAAGGAAATTCGCGTCGATACCGACCCCGCCGAGCGGGACGAGATGCTCGCCCGCAGCGGCGGCCGCCGCACCGTGCCGCAGATCTTCATCGGCGAGAACCACGTGGGCGGCTACGACGACCTGGTGGCCGCCGACCGCAGTGGCAAGTTGTCGCAGTTGCTGGGCGCCGCCTGATGTCCGGGAACGAGCGGGTCAAGGAATTCACCGAGTTCCGTGAGCGGATGAACGACCGCATCCTGGGGCAGGACAACCAGGTAGTGCGCCGTTTCTTCGCCCTGGATACCCAGACCTACCGCGCCGGCGCCCTGGACGTGAAAACCAAGGAAATGCTGGGCCTGGTGGCCTCGATGGTGCTGCGTTGCGACGATTGCATCAGCTACCACATCGCCCAGTGCAAGGAAGCCGGGGTGAACCGCGAGGAGTTCTTCGAAGTGTTCAGCGTGGGCCTGGTGGTGGGTGGCTCCATCGTCATTCCCCATCTGCGCCGTGGCGTGGATTTCCTGGACACGCTGGAGGCCGGCGAAGGCGACGCGGCGGCCTGCGCCGATCACGCCTGAGGGTTGGGCCGCAAAGGCGCCAAGTGGCTGTTCTCTTGTGAGATGAGGGCGAAATCGCCGATAATTGGCTGATTTCATTCCCCGGGCAGGCGCCAGAAGGCCCCGCCATCTCCAAGGAGTTCCCCCCATGAGCAAGACGATTGCCGTGATCCCCGGCGACGGTATCGGCCCGGAGATCATGAACGCCACGCTGCGTGTGATCGATGCCCTCGACTGCGGCCTGTCGTACGAATTCGCCGACGCCGGCGTGGTCGCCCTGGAAAAGCACGGCGACCTGCTGCCCCAGGCCACCATCGACCTCATCGCCAAGCACACCGTGGCGCTGAAGGGCCCGCTCACCACCCCGATCGGTGGTGGCTTCACCTCGATCAACGTCACGCTCCGCCGCCACTTCGACCTCTACGCCAACGTGCGTCCGGCGATCAGCTTCCCGGGCACCAAGGCGCGCTACGAGAACATCGACATCATCACGGTGCGCGAGAACACCGAGGGCGCTTACCTGGCCGAAGGTCAGACGCTGTCCGAAGACGGCCAGGTGGCGCAGTCGATCATCCGCAATACCCGCAAGGGCTCCGAGCGCATCGTGCGCTATGCCTTTGAGATGGCGCGCAGCAAGGGCCGCAAGAAGATCACGGCCGTGCACAAGGCCAACATCATGAAGACGTCTTCGGGCCTGTTCCTGAACGTCGCGCGTGAAGTGGCCAAGGAATACGCCGACATCGAGTTCAACGAGATGATCGTGGACAACACCTGCATGCAGCTGGTGATGAACCCGTATCAGTTCGATGTGATCGTCACCACCAACCTGTTCGGCGACATCCTGTCCGACCTTTGCGCCGGCCTCGTCGGCGGCCTGGGTCTGGCACCGGGCGCCAACATCGGCAAGGGCGCGGCCATCTTCGAGGCCGTGCATGGCTCGGCGCCGGACATCGCCGGCAAGAACATCGCCAATCCCTGCGCGCTGTTGTTGGCCGCGGCCGACATGCTCGACCACCTGGACATGGTGGCCAAGGGTGCGCGCGTCCGCCAGGCCATCCGCGACACCATGGAAGCGCGCGACCGTGTCACGCCTGACATCGGCGGCACGGGCAGCACGGAAACCTTCGCCGACGCCATCGTCGAGCGCATCCGCGCCACGGCGTAATCCGGTCGACGGTCAGCTCTCGCGCGTGGCGAATACCACGATGTCGTAGCGCTGGCCGTCGTGACTGAAGGGCGTCAGTGCCGACATGCCCAGCCCATTGACGTGCGCAGCCAACGAATGCGGGTTGCCCACGTTGATGAAGGCGGCACCGGTGTCGTAATTTTCTGCGGCAATCGCCTTGGCGGCGTCGAAGAGGCGCCTGAGCAGGCCCTTGCCGCGCCAGGCATGGCCGATGCAAACCGGGCCATAGACGAACACACGCTGCCTAGCGAGGGACGTACCCTTGAACTGCTGGACGGGAAACGTGTCAACCATGGCCTGTACCACGGGGTGCCTGGGCTGAACCTCCGAAGGGACCATGCATAGGAAGCCGGCGATGCGGTCGGCGTCCACGGCAACCACGATGCCGAGCGATTCGTTGATCGCCGCGAACTGTTCTTCATTCATGTTCGAAACGACGAATCCCTGGCGTTTTTGTTCGTCGGTTAGATTTTCCGGGCGATTTTCGTGTTGCAGCGCCACGATGCCGGGGTAGTCGCTGGGCAGTGCCTTGCGTATCAGCATGTTCGTTCCTTGAAATTAAAAAGGAGCCGCGTCTGGCGCCATGGTGCCAGTCTTGGAAATCCATACTCCAGCGCAAGATAGTACTGGCGCTCCACTGAACCCGGCATGGAACATCTGGAATTGAACGGCCGGGTTTGGGATGCATGACTTAGGACCCCCGCAGGGAACTCTCCCGCCGAGGTATTCTCAGGGCCTTGCCAACAGGTGGGGTTCCATGAAGCGCATCCTTTCCGCCGCGACCGCGGCCATCGTCCTGGCCGGTGCCGCGCAGGCACAGACCTCAACCTACGATCCGCGCGTGGCCTTCGCGCCCTTCATTTACCCGAATCCGCCCGGTGAAACGCGATCGCCCGCCGGCGTGCCGGGGCATGCGTTCTGGCAGAACCGCGCCGATTACCAGATCCGCGCTACGCTCGATCCGGTGGCCAATACGCTCGATGGCAAGGTCGCGATCGACTACACCAACAACAGCCCCGAGGCGCTCGACGTGCTCTGGCTACAGGTGGAACAGAACCGCTTTCGCGAGGATGCCCGCGGAAACTTTACCTCCGGACGCGCAACCTCCCAGCACACCGACGGCTACCGCTTCACTTCGGTGAAAGTGGACGATGGCCACGGCGCGAAGGACGTGAAGTACATCATCGCCGATACACGCATGCAGCTGGTGCTTCCCGAGGCACTGAAAGCACGCGGCGGCAAGCTGAAGATTCTCATTGACTACAACTACGTGCTGCCAGGCAACTTCGGCGGCCGCACCGGTTTCGATCCCAGCAAGAACGGCAACATCTACGAGATGGCGCAGTGGTACCCGCGCATGGCGGTGTACGACGACCTGCGCGGATGGGATACCGCGCCCTACCTCAACAGCGAGTTCTATCTCGAGTACGGGAATTTCGACTACTTCATCACCGTGCCCTGGAACATGATCGTCGCCGGTTCCGGCGAGCTGCAGAATCCGGAGGAAGTGCTTACCGCCGCCCAGCGCGAACGCCTGGCCAAGGCGAAGCAGAGCGATGCGACGGTGATGATCCGCACGCCGGAAGAAGTGACCCAGCCATCGAGCCGTCCGAAGCAGTCGGGCACGCTTACCTGGCACTTCAAGATGACCAATACGCGCGACGTTGCCTTCGGTGCTTCCACGGCTTATGTGTGGGACGCCGCGCGCATCAACCTGCCGCAAGGCAAGACGGCGCTGGCGATGAGCGTGTACCCGGTTGAAAGCGCCACCCCGGCACTGTGGGGCCGCAGCACCGAGTTCATGAAATCGTCGGTGGAGTACTTCTCACGCCAGTGGTACCCGTATCCGTATCCCGTGGCGATCAACGAAGGCGGTTCGGCGGCCAGCGGCATGGAATACCCGGGCATCGTCTTCGATCCGATGAAGGCGCCGGCCAAGCCGCTGCAGATGGTCACCGCGCATGAAATCGGCCATACCTGGTTCCCGATGATCGTGGGCAGCAACGAGCGCCGCGATGCATGGATGGACGAGGGTTTCAACACGTTCATCGACGTCTACGAGGCCGACAACTTCAACCACGGGGAATTCGCCCCCAAGCGGGACAGCGAATACGCACCCAAGGGCGGCAACCCGGTCGATGAGATCTTGCCGCTGCTGGCGGACAAGGAGGCCCCGCCGCTGCTGATGGGCGCGGACATGGTGAAGGAGAAGTATCGCCACCCGGCCACGTACTTCAAGGCGGCGCTGGGCCTGGTGCTGCTGCGCGAGGAAATTATCGGCCCGGAGCGTTTCGACCCGGCCTTTCGCAAGTACATTGCCGCGTGGGCCTATAAGCATCCGTCGCCGTCGGATTTCTTCCGCCTGATGGAAAGCGAGACGGGCGAGGACCTGGGCTGGTTCTGGCGTGGATGGTTCGAGCAGAACTGGCAGCTGGACCTGGCCGTGACCGGCATCGACGCGGGCAAGCACTCGGTAGGCATTGCCAACAACGACAAGCTGGTGATGCCTTCCACGCTGAAGGTGGACTTCACTGATGGCAGCAGTACCTCGATCCGCGTGCCAGTGGAAACATGGCAGCAGCATGTGACCTTCGATGTGCTGGTGCCTGGCAACAAGCCCATCCGCAGCGCCACCATCGATCCGGACCACAAGCTTCCCGATCGCGACCGCTCCAACAACGTGTTCCCGGCACGCTGATGAATGCCGCCGACCGTATTGTCGGCGGTTTGCTGGCGCTGCTGGCCGGCATCGCGGTGGTGCTGCAGTTGGTGCTGATCCTGCAAACCGGCGAGGGCAGCACGGCGGCGATCGTGCTTCGGTTCGTGAGCTTCTTCACCATCCTGAGCAACATGCTGGTGGCCGGGGTGTGTGTCGCCGTCGCGGCAGGTTACGCCCAGCCACGCTGGCGCGGCGCGGCGGCGCTCTATATCACGGTGACCGGAGCGATCTATTCGATCATCCTGGCATCGCTATGGTCGCCCACGGGAGCGCAGAAGCTGGCTGACGAGCTGCTGCACCATGTGGTGCCGGTGGCTTATGTCCTGGCCTGGCTGGCGCTGGCGCCGCACCGGCGACTGGCCTGGAGCGATGTGCTGCGTTGGCTGGTGTTTCCGGCGGTGTACCTGGGCTGGACCATGGCACGTGGCGCGGCGACCGGCGAGTATCCCTATCCCTTCGTGGACCTGGGCCAGCTGGGGATGGCGAAGGTGGCACTGAACTGCCTCGGTATAGGCGTGCTTTTCGGCGTACTGGGCCTGGTGTTCGTTGCCATCGACCGGGCGTTGCCAGCCAGGGCCTGACAGACGCTAACCCTTGTGGTCGATGCGCGAGACCTTGCCGTCGCGTATGTCGATGATGATGGTCCGGTTGCCCTCGATGAATTGCAGCCGCGAACCCTGGTACTGGGTTCGCGTCGCCTTGATGGCCGAGCGCGCTGCTGGCTTGCCCGCGACGGCCAATACCTTGGCCTCGGTATCGCCCACCACGATCAGGGCCGATCCAAACCGGACACTTTGCGCGGCGTTGGCCACCAAGGGCAGCGCGCTGCCCAGCAGCAACAGCAGAATGAGCATTCTTGGCAGGTGCACGGACGCATTCCTTCGTCATGGGAGGACCGATATCCCATCATGCTGCCCACCGTGTTGCCGTCGGCTTTCGTTGTTGCACCGTGTCGGCTCGTGCGTTCAGTCTGTGGCCGGTTCCGCCCAGGGGTCGTAGCTGCCGAACCACCAGACGTGTCCTTCGGGATCGGCTGCGGCATAGCCTGCGCCGCCGTAGGGCTTTTCCTCGTACTCATCAACGATGCGCGCGCCGGCGGCCCTGGCGTGCTCGTAATGGGCGCGGCAGTCGATCACCGTGACGCAGGCGCACTGCGTTTCCCGGCCGTCGATTTCATCGGGCTGCACCGACAGCCGGCTATAGAGCGAATCGTCCTTGCGCACCGAGCCGAGCATGATCATGCCGTCGCCATAGGTAAGCTGGGCATGCATCACGCTGCCATCGTCTGCCTCGTAGACGGCATGGCGCTTGAAGCCGAAGGCCTCGCAGAGGAAATCGATGGCGGCATGGGCATCGCGGTAACGCAGGCCGGGAATGATGGTGCTGGGCATGGTCGTCTCCTGATGGGATGGCTCAAGGCTAGCCGGGAACCAAGGCAGGCTCTTGTAAATTTTCCCGGTCAGTCCAGCGGTACGTGGCGTGGGTATGGGCCGCGGCGGCGAAGATACTCACCTGGCGTCATGCCGGCGAAGTGTCGGAACTCATGAACCAGGTGGGACTGATCGGCGTAGCCGCCGTCGATGGCGACGGTGGCCCATTCGAACAGGCGTCCCGTGCCGATCGCGTCGATGACGCCATGGAAGCGACGCAGCCGCGCATAGCGTTTTGGCGTGAGCCCTATCTGGCGCCGGAACAGCAAACCCAGCCGCTGCGACGACAGTCCGGTCGCCTGCACGATATCGCCGATGCGGGCCAGGGCTGGGTCCAGGTCGAGCATACCCGTGGCTGCGAGCACCGCCGCATCCAGCTGTACGCGTCCCAGCCGCGACACCAGCCAGGATTGCAGCAGCGCCACGCGCATGGCCGGGGAAGATTCATGCAACAGGCGATCGCGCAGCGCAACGGCCTTGGATCCTGCGAGCGCTTCGAGCGGGATGTCCCGGTCGGCCAGGGCATCAAGGTCGGTACCGAACAGGGGCCATGCACCACCGGGACGGAAATTCACTCCCATCACCCGTACCTGCTCGGCCGTGTCGATGATGAAGCTACCCGTGAAGGGCCCGGAGATCACACTGCCGGGCAGGCGCTTGCAGGGCCCGTCTTCGCTGGAGTAAAGCCGCGTTTCGTCCTCGGCCAGGTTGATGATCAGCGAAGCGGTGGGCAGTGGCAGGATGCGGTCGAAGGCGTGCCCCGGGGCCGGGAGATCCCAGTCCCAGATCGCCTCGACCAGGGCGGCCAGCGGCGGTGGTGGGGTAATGCGAAGGAAACCCATGGGCACGCATGTCCTGTGGACGGCTTCTCCGGGCAGAGAATACCCCGCCGGGCTCGCCGGGGCAGTTACAATGGCGACAATGTTCCGCTGGTTCGAATCCCTGATCGACATCTTCCGCGAGGCGCCCGACCAGGCGCCGCCGAAGACCGTCGTGCGCTTCTATGCGTATTACCTGCGCCAGGTATGGAAGATATTTGCCGCGGCGCTGGTGCTGGGCTTGCTGGTGGCCTTCGTGGAAGTGGCGCTGTTCGACTTCCTGGGCCGCATCGTCGACATGGCGGGCAAGACCCCGGCGAAGGATTTCTTCCGCGTCCACGGCGGCACCCTGGCCTGGATGGCGGTGGTGACGCTGGTATTGCGGCCGCTCTTCATTTTCCTGCACGACCTGCTGGTCAACCAGACGCTCACCCCGGGCTTCACCAACATGATGCGCTGGCAGCATCACCGTTACGTGCTGAAGCAGAGCCTGGGCTTTTTCCAGAACGATTTCGCCGGCCGCATCGCCCAGCGCATCCTGCAGACGGGCGCGTCGCTGCGCACCTCTGCGGTGCAGGTGGTCGACGCCATCTGGTATGTCACGGTTTACGCAGGCACGGCCATCTATCTGTTCGCCCGCGCCGACGTGTGGCTGGCGATCCCGCTGGTGGTATGGATCGCCTTCTATGTGGCCATGCTGCGATTTTTCGTGCCGCGGGTGAAGGAGCGTTCCTGGCGTGCGTCGGAGGCCCGGTCGAAGCTGATGGGTCGCATCGTCGACGGTTACAGCAACGTGCTCACGCTCAAGCTGTTCGCCCACACCCATCGCGAGGAAGGCTATGCGAAGGAAGCCCTGGACGAACTCACCGGGAAGATCCAGCGCTCCTCGCGCATGGTCACCTCGATGGACGCATCCATCACCACGCTCAACGGCTTCCTGATCGCCACCACCACGGGCCTGGCCCTGTGGCTGTGGGTGCGTGGCGCGGTATCGGTGGGCGAGGTGGCGCTGGCGGTAGGCCTGGTGATCCGTATCAACAACATGTCCGGCTGGATCATGTGGGTGGTCAACGGCATCTTCGAGGATGTCGGTACCGTGCAGGACGGCATCACCACCATCGCGCAGGAGCGCACGGTGGTCGACCGCGCGGATGCAGTACCGCTGCACGTTACCAAGGGTGGCATCCGCTTCGAGCGCGTGAGCTTCCACTACGGCAAGCAGGGCGGGGTGATCGAGGGTCTGGACCTTGATATCCGGCCTGGCGAGAAAATCGGCCTGGTGGGCCCTTCCGGCGCCGGCAAATCGACCACGGTCAACGTGCTGCTGCGCCTATACGACCTGGAAAGCGGGCATATCCTGATCGATGGCCAGGACATCGCCCGTGTCGAACAGGAAAGCCTGCGCTCGCAGATCGGGGTGGTGACCCAGGACACGTCCCTGCTGCACCGGTCCATCCGCGACAACATCCTCTACGGCCGCCCCGGCGCCACCGAGGCACAGCTACGCGAGGCCGTGCGCAAGGCGCGCGCAGATGAATTCATTCCCACCTTGAGCGACGGCGAAGGCCGTACCGGCTACGACGCCCATGTCGGCGAGCGTGGCGTGAAACTTTCCGGTGGCCAGCGCCAGCGCATCGCCATCGCCCGCGTGCTGCTGAAGGATGCGCCGATCCTGGTGCTCGACGAAGCGACATCGGCCCTGGATTCCGAAGCGGAAGCGGCGATCCAGGAGAGCCTGGAAACGCTGATGGAAGGCAAGACGGTGATCGCCATCGCCCATCGCCTGTCCACCATTGCGCGCATGGATCGCCTGATCGTGATGGAGCAGGGCAAGGTGGTGGAAACCGGCACCCATGCGGAGCTGGTGGAAAGCGGTGGCCTATATGCACGCCTGTGGGCGCACCAGACCGGTGGCTTCGTCGGGGTGGAGTAGTTTGTCGTCAGGTAGACGCGGTCGTCTGCTACGGATCGACGTGATTCGTGATTGGATTCCGACGTGGTTACACCTGCCGCTCGATCCACGCCATGAAGGTCAACGCCGCCGGACCAGGCGTGCGGTGCGCCGAATGCACTACGTAATACGCATAACGCGCCGGCATTTCCGGGCCGGGCAGCGCCACCAGGCTGCCATCGGCCAGATGGCTCGCTGCCAGTCGGCTTCGTGCCAGGATGACGCCCAGGCCATGGGCGGCGGCGATCAGGCCGTCGCTGGAATCGTTGATGGTGTGGATGCGCGGCGAGTGGGGTGGCTTGAGACCCGCCGCGCGGAACCATTCGCGCCAGCCTTCCGGGGCGATGTCGGTCACCAGCGGCAGGTTGGCGACGTCCGCCGGCGTCTTCACGGTCGCCGCCACCGCTGGCGAGGCCATGGCCAGCAGGGTTTCGTCCATCAGGAAGCGCGATACCAGCCCCTGCCACTGGCCCATGCCATAGCGGATGCCGATGTCGGGGCCGCCCTCGTCGAATCGCACCAGGGTGCGGTCGGTATCGATGGCTACGTGGATATGCGGGTGTGCCGCCACGAAGGCGGCGATGCGCGGCATAAGCCAGCGGCTGGAGAACGAGGGCAGGGCCGTGATGCGCAAGGTGCTGTCGCGGCGGTGGCGGCGCAGGCCGTCGAGTACGCCGTCGATGTCGGCCAGGGCGGAACCCGTGGCGTCAGCCAGGAGACGTCCCTCGGGCGTAAGCGCCACGCCGCGCGCATGGCGCTGGAACAGCGAGACACCCAGGGTGGCCTCGAGCTTGCGCACATGATGGCTAACGGCACTGGCCGTCAGGTGCAGCTCCTCCGCAGCATGGGCGAAATTCTGGTGGCGCGCCGCAGAGGCGAACGCCGCCAGAGCGGGCAACAGGGCTGAGCGCATCGGAAATCCCTCCAGCCACAAATCATACTCGTGTGTGGAACAAGAATCTTGCGCTTGTCTGCGCCTCTGTACTTGCGAAAATAGCCCATAGCCACAAGTGAGCTTCGTCATGACCACGGCTGCCCCCAGCGTCCCTGTCGTCCCCTCCGCCCTCGACGCTCCCCTGCGTGATTGGCGTACCCCGGTGGAACTCACCCTGCTGGGTGCGATCTGGGGTGGCTCGTTCCTGTTCATGCGTATCGCCGCCAACGATTTCGGACCGTTCCCGCTGGTGCTCACGCGCCTGGTGCTGGGTGCGGCGATCCTGCTGCCGTTCCTGTGGAAGGTGCGCAGCCGTATCACCCTGGCCCATGTGGGCAAACTGTTCATCGCCGGATTGATCAGCGCCGCGGCGCCGTTTGCCCTGTTCGCCTGGGGTGCCGAACGGGCACCGGCGGGCATCGGCGCCATCGCCAACAGCGCCACGGTGCTGTTCTCCTCGCTGGTGGCCTTCGTTGCCTTCGGCGAAAAGATCGGCCCGCGCAAGGCACTGGCGCTGCTGGTGGGATTCTCCGGCGTCGTCGTGCTGGCCAGCGGCCGCACGGCAGGCGACAACGTGGCGCCAGCGGCGCTGGCCGGTGCGGCGGCATCGTTCTGTTACGGCCTGGGCGGCAACATCGTCAAGCGCTATTTGAGCGACCTGCCGCCCACTGCGGTGGCCGCCGGTACGCTGTTGTGCGCTGCCATCCTGACCGCGCCCCTGGCGATCTTCACCTGGCCATCCACGCCCATCCCGATGCACTCCTGGGCTTGCGCCGCCGCGCTGGGCATCCTAAGCACGGGACTGGCCTACGCTTTCTATTTCCGCCTGATCCAGCGCATCGGAGCGCCGCGCGCCTCCGTGGCTACCTATCTGGTGCCGCTGTTCGGCGTTGCCTGGGCCTGGTTGTTCCTGGGCGAAGCGCTCACCGTCACCATGGCGGTGGCCGGCGTGGTGATCCTGGGCAGCGTGGTCTTCAGCCAGAAGCGCGGGTAAACCTTCGGCGCATGGCGCCGATGCTCAAGGCATGGCTATAGTGGCGCCCTTTGCAGTCAAAGGGGACGCCCGCATGATTCGCCACCGCCTTGCCTTGCACGTTGCAGCCGCGCTTGCCCTCGCCGCCCCGCTGGCGACGTTCGCCTTCCAGGCGGCGCCCGCCGCGTCGTCGTCGGTGGCAGCGCAGGCCCCGGCCGCGCGTCCCGCGCAACTTGCCGACTTCGACGCCTACGTCGATAACGTGCGCAAGACGTTCGATGTCCCGGGCATCGGCGTTGCCATCATCAAGGACGGCCAGGTGGTGCTGGAGCAGGGTTCCGGCGTGCGCAAGATGGGCTCGCCGGCGCCGGTGGATGCGCACACCATGTTCGCCATCGCCTCGAACACCAAGGCATTCACGGCGGCGGCGCTGTCGATCCTTGCCGATGAGAAAAAGATCGACATGGGTGATCGCGTGGTGGATCGCCTGCCGTGGTTCCAGATGTCCGATCCCTACGTGACGCGCGAGATGCGCATCCGCGACCTGCTGGCGCATCGCAGCGGCCTGAGCCTTGGCGCTGGCGACCTTCTGTACTGGCCCGCCACCAGCTACACCACGAAGGAAGTGGCCGAGCGCCTGCGCTACGTGCCGATCACCAACAGTTTCCGCAGTGCCTACGCCTATGACAACATCCTCTTCGCGGTGGCAGGCCTGGTGATCGAGCAGGTGTCCGGACAGTCGTGGGCCGACTTCGTCAGCACCCGCATCTTCAAGCCGCTGGGTATGACCGAAACCCGGCCCAATTTTCTGTCGATGAAGGGCGACGAGGACGTGGCCGTGGGACACGCCAAGTTCAACTTCAAGGAACTGAAACCGGTCGAACCGATGGCCTGGGACAACAATCCGGGCGCCGGCGGCATCTATTCTTCCGTACACGACCTCGCCATCTGGATGCGCGTGCAGCTTGACGGCGGCGTGATCGGCAAGGACGCGCAGGGCAAGGAGACGCGCCTGTTCAGTGCAGAGCGCCAGAAGGAAATGTGGTCGCTGCTCACACCGATCCCGGTGAACGATCCGGTGGTGCCGGAGCTTGCCGCGGCCAAGCCGAATTTCTCAGGCTACGGCGAAGGTTGGTTCGTTTCCGACTACCGAGGCCACAAGCTTGTCTGGCACACCGGTGGCTGGCCCGGCCAGGTATCGCGCGTGACCCTGGTGCCCGACATGAAGCTCGGCGTGGTGGTGCTGACCAACGCCGAAAGCGGCGCCGCTTTCCAGGCCGTGACCATGCGCGCGCTCGATGCCTACATGGATGCGCCGAAGAAGGACTGGACCGCCGCCTACAACGCGGGGGTCAAGAAGACCGAAGGCAACGCCGACGAAGGCTGGAATAAGCATGTGGCGGCACGGGACAAGTCATCCAAGCCGTCGCTGCCGCTGGCGAAGTACGCCGGCACCTATCGCGATCCCTGGTACGGCGATGTTCGCGTGGCGGAGAAGGGTGGCAAGTTGCGCATGACCTTCAGCAAGACCGCCCAGCTTACTGGTGCCATGGAACCCTGGTCACACGATACCTTCCTGGTGAAGTGGGACGATCGCTCGCTCAACGGCGATGCTTTTGTCACCTTCAACCTGGGTGTCGATGGCGACATCCGCGAGGTGCGGATGGAGCCGGCATCGTCTCTGACCGATTTCAGTTTTGACTTTCAGGATCTGCGGCTTACGCCGGTCAAGTGAGTGGCTACCTCGATATGAGGTGATTCTTGATATTCATCGCGTCGTGAAGTATGCGAAGGACCTCAATTGAGCGACTTTCGTGGCTGACGACGCGAAAGATGACCAAGTGGCGTGCTCGAAGGTGGTGTCTTGCCATATGAATCGAGAACAATTCCGATCTGACATCAAGTCGCTGAACCCCGGGATGCCAAGGCCCGGCGACAAGATCAGCGAGCACTCGCGTGAGGGCTTGAGTGTAAGCGTGTGACCGGAAATGACCGAACCGATGGAACGTCCATCGAGCGATTTCATCTACATCGTCCGATGCTTCGTTAGTGAGGCCGACGGTCCATGTCGACATGGGGAGAGCGGTCTATTTAGGCGATCTTTCTGCCTTCGCATGCGCTATCGCATCAGCGATTAAACGATCGAGATATGCCTGCATGTCCTTGGCTGATGTAAATCTCACCACGTGGCCAGCATCCGCGGAATCTATGCCCTTCTGGATCTCAGCTCGAAAGTTGTCGAGCCGCTTTTTTTCACCTGGCGAAAGCGCAGCGTTAGTGAGGTTATCGGGTATGCAGGTTCGGGCATGGCAGGAAAGCACGCGGTTGCCTCGCTTCGATGATCGTGGGTATCTGGATTTTGTCATCGATCGAGTGTCGCCATAAATCGTAACTGTCTGGAATCCGTGCAGGATTTATCTCTAAATTGTCATCATGGCGTGCTTTCACCAGCGGCATCAGGCATGGCGCCGCCACGAATCACCATATCCTGCGGCCGGATCAACGGGATCGCCGCATCACGCAGTCGTTTCAGGATCTCGAACAGAAGGTCGCTCTTCACCCCACCAGCGGCACGTGGTCCGTCGACGAAACAGGTGGCGACGAAATTCATCGCCGTGTGGTCCACGCTGTCCAAGGTGACCGTCGGCGCCGGCGCGTCCAGCACCAGCGAGTGCTCGCGCATGGCTGTGAGCATCAATTCCCGCGCGTTTCCGGCATCCGTATCCAGCGGCATCGGCAGCTTGATCAGCACGCGTCCCTGTGGGTTGGCCAGGGTCATGTTGCGCACGGTCTTGGTGATCAGGAACGAGTTGGGCACGATCACAGTGGATTGATCGGCCACGCGGATCTCCGTGGCGCGCACGTTGATGCGACGGATGTCGCCCTCGGCATCGTCCAGCACCACCCAGTCGCCCACCTTCACCGGGCGCTCAACCAGCAGGATCAATCCGGAGATGAAATTCGAGACGATCGCCTGCAGGCCGAAACCAATACCCACCGACAGCGCGCTGGCCACCCAGGTCACATTGGCTACCGACAGGCCCAGCGTGAGCATGGCCATGGCGAACACGATCACACCGCCCAGGTAGCCCAGCAGGGTGGTGATGGAACTGCGCATGCCTGCGTCGATCGAGGTCTGGGGAAGCAGCTTGTCTTCCATCCAGCGCTTCAACACCCGCACCACGATCATGCCGACGATGAAGGCGAAGATCGCATCGATGATGTTGCCAGGCTTGATCTTCAGCTCGTTGCCCAGCGCGATGTCGTGGGTAAAGCGGCTGGTGAAGGCCACGATGTCGCTGGGGCCCGTGCCGAAGAGCTGCGTAGCCACCGACAGGCCTGCCAGGAACAGCACCACGCGCGCGATGCCGGCGGCCAGCACCGACAACTGGTCGAGCTTGTTCGGTTCGATGCCCAGCGCGTGCACCGCGCGTTGCCCCAGGCGGCTGCTGGATGAAAGCAAGGTATCGAAGAGGTCGTCGGCCAGGTGCGTCAGCAGGTAGACGCCCGAGCCCACCATGCCGATCCAGACCATCTGCACGGCGATGGTCACCGCAAGGCTCACATAGCCGAGCAGGGCGGCGATCCAGGTGATCACCACGGCGATCGACGCCGCCATGATCAACAGGTTTGCCCACACCGGCCGCGGCGGCGGCAGATCGCCATCCTCGGCGGGAACCCGGTGCGCGCGCGCCAGTTGCACCAACCCGAAACCGATCAGGCCGCTGATCAGGAGCGCGCTGAAACAGTTGAGCATCGCCGTGGCATCCACGCTCACGCCGATCGTGGTGTTCACGCGATAGCCGAAGATCATGATGAAGCCCGCTAGCGCGATGAGCCGCGGCAGGTTAAAGATCTTCTCGACCAGGTCGTCCGACAGATGGGGAAGCCGCCACGACGGGCGCTTGCGTGACAGCAGGGCGCGCGACACACCGGCGATGAAGGACACGTAGAACACCACCGTGACGAAGTGATGCGCCAGTGCCGTGACGTCGTCGGAGATGGCCTTGTGCCAGGTCATGCCCAGCGAGAACAGCAACGCGCCGAAACCGGAAGTGAGTGTTGCTACCAGCGAGATGCCCAGTGCCATCGACGAGCGGCGCAGCTTGCCGGCCGGGACGCGGTTGGTGGTGAGGCGGAATACCGTGCGCTCGATCAGCCAGCGCGCAACTGTCACCAGCAAAAGGCCCGCCAGGGCGAAGCCGATGAAGGGGACGCGGTTGGGCGGCGTCATCAGCGTGTGCATGTCGTCGCTGATGTCGCTGCCGAGCTGGCGCAGCAAGGCGCGGTCGCGGGCGAAGGTATCGGCAGGCCCCGTCCAGAATTCCCTGGTCAGGGGGGAGTCCGAGCGGCTGGCCAGTCGCGACTGGAACTGCTGGCGCTTGATATTTACCAGTTGGGTGGCCAGCTGAGTCGATTGCGTGGCGGTGTCCCGGGCCAGCTTCACCTGCGCATCGAGGGCGTCGTGCTGCTTTTGCAGGTCGCGCCGGGCAGCGGCGACATCGGCAGGTTCCGTGACGCCCTTGGCAGGAGCGGGCCCGTAGTCGGTAAGGCGCTGGTTTACCGCTTCGACCTGGGGCACCAGCGCCTGGGTAGCCTGCTGGGCGTCAGCCTGGGCCTGGGCTGCCTTGCTCCGCAGGTCGTCGATTTCGGCGTTTTCCTTCAGCTCGCCGCCCTTGAGCGCCTTGTTGATCTCGTCCACCTGGCCGCGGGCCTGGTCCAATAACTGGTCAGGCGTGGCCGGGGCGGAGCTGCTCGAGGCAGGGACGTCCTGGGCCAGGGCTGTCGCCGTGGCCAGGAAGAGGAGCGAAGTAAGCAGGAATTTTCGTAAATGCATCAGGGGATGATCGAAGCCGGCGACGGTGAGGTCAATCGCGGGGCTGAACCTCGCTTAGATCGAGTGAAGGTGACGCGGCCTGGACCTGAGGCTATCCTCGGCCCCCTTGAACCCGCAGGATGCTGGCCATGCGCAGGAAAGTGGTTGCCGGAAATTGGAAGATGCACGGTTCGCGCACCATGGCGAAGGAGCTGGTTGGCCAGATCCTCGCTGCCAGCCCGGCCGGCCCTGAGATCATCCTGTGCCCGCCCAGCGTGTATATCAGCGAGGTGGTACGGCTGTGCCAGGGCTCGCCCGTGATGGTCGGTGCCCAGGACCTGGCTGAACGCGACGGCAGCGGCGCCTTCACCGGCGACGTCTCGGCCGACATGCTCCACGACGTGGGCGCCCGGTGGGTACTGGTGGGGCATTCCGAGCGCCGGGAATATCACGCCGAGACCAACGAGATGCTGGCCCGCAAGTTTGCCTCGGCCCAGAAATCAGGCCTTACCCCTATTCTCTGCGTGGGCGAGACCCTCGCCGAACGCGAGGCGGGCCGGGTGGAGGAAGTGATCGGCGAGCAGCTCCATGCGGTGATCAGGGCCAACGGCATCGCCACCTTCGAGAACGCTGTGCTGGCCTACGAGCCGGTCTGGGCCATCGGCACGGGCAAGGTGGCCACCCCCGGGCAGGCCCAGGAAGTGCATGCATTCATCCGTAGCCAACTGGCGCGTGAAGATGCTAATATCGCCGGTCTCACCCGGGTCCTATACGGTGGCAGCGTCAAACCGGCCAATGCGGCCGAGTTGTTCGCGCAGCCGGACGTGGACGGTGGGCTGATCGGCGGTGCTTCCCTGGCCGCCTCCGACTTCCTGGCGATTTGCGCCGCGGCGCGCTAAGCGCGACCGGCAAGAGCAACTATGTTCATTATCTTCAGCGTCTTCTACATCCTGATTGCCGCGGCCATGATCGTCCTGATCCTGCTGCAGCGTGGTGCCGGTGCAGATGCCGGTTCCGGCTTCGGCGGCGGCGCTTCGGCCACCGTGTTCGGTGCTCGCGGCTCGGCCAGCTTCATGACCCGCGCCACAGGCGTGCTGGCTACCTTGTTCTTCCTGCTTAGCCTCGGCATGGGCATCTACCTCGGCCGCGGCACCACGCCCCAGCCCACGGCGGATCTCGGCCTGATGGGCGGCGCCACGCCCGCAGCGGCCACGTCCTCCAATGCCGCCAAGGCAGTGAACGACGTGCCCAAGCCGCCAGTCCAGGCGCCGGCCAACAACAACTCCGACGTACCCAGCGCCGCACCCGCGCAAAAGGACGTCCCGCCGGCTTCCCAGGAGCCCGCAAAGAAGTAAAATAGCGGTTCGAAAAGTTTAGCCCAGGTGGCGGAATTGGTAGACGCACTACCTTGAGGTGGTAGCGGTGAAAACTGTAGGGGTTCGAGTCCCCTCTTGGGCACCAATCAAGAAAAAACCCGCCTAGAGGCGGGTTTTTTTTGTGCCAGCTGCAGGTGCCGCTTTGCTGCCGGCTTGAGGCGACAGGTTCGCGAGTGCCTCACTCAGCAAAGCACGGTCATCCATTTGCCAAGGGTGAAAGCCCGGGCGGAAGTAACGGATGATTCCCTGGAGCAGGCGCCGCATCGGGCCTGGTTTCCCATAAAGATAGCCAAGCAAACGGAACCATGTGCGGATGGTGTTCTTGCCGTCCTGCTTCAGTAGATCCGCAGTGTTCCTGTAGATCACCCAGTGAAAACGGACAGTGGTCACGAACATGACAATGCAACGTTCCGTCCAGCGACGAAGGCCTGATCGGTGACGCGTCGCATGAAGCCAGGTATCGAATGCGACAGCCTTGTGTTCGATCTCCTCGACGGCATGCCACCGCCAGAGTTGGGCTGCTTCGGTAGAAACGCCAACAAAGTGAGCGGGGTCGGCAAGGGCGCTGTGCGCCAGTACCGCGGTGAAATGTTCAAGTGCGCATGTAGCGGCCAGTTGCTGCAGGGGAGGTCGGGAACAGGACAGGGCGATGCTGCGCTTTGTGCGCTCCTCGAGCCCCTGGATATCGTAGCCGGCAGCCTCCGCTTGCCGGTTGAAAGCCGCATGCTCTCGCGAATGCATCGCCTCCTGGAACATGAAATGGTCGATCTGGCTGCGGAGCGGCTCCGGGGTGGCGTCACGAAAATGTCGGACCGAGGCTATGAAGAATTTCTCACCAAGGGGGAACGTTGACGAAAGCGCGTTGAAGAATGCCGTGCGTCCGGGATCTCCGCTATGCCACCAGCGTGGGTTGATAGTGTCGCGTCCGAATTTCCAGTCGCGCTTGTGAATGACCAGATTGGCTGGCGTGCCTGTCGTCCTTGCCACGGTCAGTTCCCTTGATCGAGATCGAACTCCATTTTTGTTGATGCAAATCGAATCAGTCGATAGCGCGGGAAAGAGTGGTTTGTGGGACGTGTCTCGTAGCGGCAAGAAAAAGCCGATGCCTACATGGTGGCTAAAAGATTCCTGTAGGACGATTCCTTATGTGTCGCTCAGTGGGTGGTGTCCTGATGGCGTACTCCCTGATCGGTCGAGCTCAAACCATATGAATAACGCCCCGGTGCTTCAACGCACGCAGAGGCGCCAGCCGGTCCGCTGGCAGGGGGAGCGAGAGGGTGCGGAAGCCCGAGGTGACAGTCAGCCTGTCGCCGGCTGACTTGAAACGGGGCCTCTCAATCGGTTCAAGCATGGGTGTGTCGCCCGTTGCCCAAAAGGCTGCACCGTCCGTCTCAATCACCAGGTAAGCGATTGTGGGCTCGGCGGAGAATGTCCAGGTTTCAAAGGCCCCCGAAGTGTTTCCACAGTGATCTCTTTGTTGCCGGCATACCCGGAGCAGTTCTGCGCATGTCTGGCCCCATGTCGCGCGGACGGCTGCGCGGTCGGGAAAGAGCTCTCGCTGGTGATGGTCCAGCCATAATTTGAATGCGCGGGCTTTGCCGTTCGGCAGGGTCACATCCATGCGATCGGTGGTGTCACTGGTTTGTCCTTCTTCCCAGTCAGCCCAATGCTGGGCGAAATAAGCGGGCAGGCGGACAGCCTGAAGCTTCACCCTGGTCTTCCCGGTTTCCACGGAGGTCCATACCGTCTCCGCCCAATCCCTGGAAGCCACGGGGCGACCGGTCGCCAACAGCCTGCGCCGATTTGAAGTCAGGGCCACCCTGCAGCGCCTCCTGGGGCGCTTCTCGTAGGCCAAGGTAACGGTCTCTACCTTGTGTTCGACAACGAGATGGCCCAAGGGGGCGCAGAAAATCCGTCCATAGCCTTCCATGGAGATGTGCACTTCGTTGCGCGCACGGTCGATGTTCGCTTCGAAGCCCTTCACCTGGAAGTGATCTAGGGTAGCCATGGCCGCTTTGGCTGCCTTCTCCCAGCGCGCCATGACGACAGCGAAGGCAATGAGCCCGGCGAACGCGGCGCCGAGGACGAGGAGGGTGTCGGTTGGCATATGTTGACTCCTTTCAACAGGGATGAGGCGAAGCATCGCCTCGGTTTCTATCCTTCGGATTGGCTCAGCTCTTGATCGACCGGAGTCCGTGGGTCAGAGGACTTCACAATTCACTTGGAATCAAGATGAAATAATACTAAAGGATATTGGAGTATCGAGGTGAAGGCGGAGTAAATGATTTAGGGGTAAAGACTGGACAGGCTTGCTGGAGCCGTCTTATGAAAGTCACTTCCATCCATCGCCCTGAACACGCCGTTCTCGTCGCTTTCTTGAGGGATTTGCGTGTCGAAGCCGGCCTTACGCAATCGGAAGTGGCGGCAAGTCTCGGCGTTGCCCAGACCGCCATTTCAGACATCGAAATCAATGAGCGGCGTGCTGACTACCTGCTCGTCCACGACCTGTGCAAGATCTACGGTATTGCCATGTCGGATTTTGTTGCTGAATTTGCGCGACGGGTTAAGGCTGGGGCGAAGGGCAGGCGTAGGACCGTGGTAAGAAAGGACAGCCGGTCGAAATAGCCGGTCCATGCATCGGATGACTTCAACAGGGGAAAACGGATGAATCGATATAAGGGAAAGGGCCGACTGGCCCTGGTGATGGCGACTGTGCTGTACGCGCTGTCAGCCTCCGCATCGGCGAAACCCGATACAGACACGCACGTCCCGGCCAGCCAGCGCCTGACAAGTGTCGGCAGCAAGGTCGTTGGGCACCCGAACGGCTGGCCCGAGGCGGTTCCGCTGCCCGAGGGCGTGGGGATCGATGGCTATCGGTGCTCAAACCGCTACTGCACACTTTGGTTCAGCCTGATGGACCTCGACCAGGTGATGGCGCTCAGGCGCAGCTACACCAAACTGCTCATGGACAGCGGGAAATGGGAGGAACTTGGCTCGCCGCCCGGCCTCTATGAGCCCCAGGCCTTCCATTACACCGGCACTATGCCGTCCGGATGTGGGTACACCATTGAGATAAGCCAGGGCCTCATCCCCAACGATTACCACCGTCGCTTCCGCGTCTTCACTTCGTTGACCTGGTAGCAGACCCAACCTCGTGACGAATTGGGTCGGACGATCTCCGATTTCATCGCCAGGTTCGGTAACGATTCCAGCCTGCAAGGTGCGGTGGCACAAATGCGGGCGATGCGCTCGCCATAGGTCAGTCGCTGGAGCCTATCGGGACGTGAGGCTTTCAGTTCGGCTTACTTGAAATCAGCGTTGTGGCGGGCGTACTCTTCCTATAGGGCCGATGCTGCCCGCCGCCCGCAGCCTGCCGAAGGCACGGTGAAAGCATCGCGGTAAACCTCTCTTTCGATCCTTACGATCGGTGGATGGGTCGGCAACGCGGGCACCGACATCTCATCTGCCGGACATCGGAGGATTTTCCATGACCAGCATCGACCAGGCCAAAGCCATGGCCAAGCGCTTGCGTACCGGATTGGCATCACGCGAGATCGATATTCCCCATGCCGCCGCGCTTGAGCTGGTAGCCGCGCAGTTGGGCCACGACAACTGGAACGTCGCGGCAGCCAGGCTTGATGGAGCGCCCAAACAGGCCATAGCCTTCAACCGCACGATTCCCATCCTGCGCACGTTCGACGAGGCCAAGGCGCGTGAGTTCTATCTTGGGTTTCTAGGTTTCACCGTTGATTTTGAGCATCGCTTTGAGCCGGGGATGCCGCTTTACATGGGTATTTCGCGTGCGGGGATGTTCCTGCATTTGTCCGAGCATCACGGCGATGCAAGTCCAGGTTCAAACGTATACGTGCCCATGCGCGGCTTGCACGATTTCCATCGCGAACTCAGCGAGAAGAAATACAACTACGGCCGCCCGGGTATCGATTCACATCCCTGGGCCGACGTGATGCAGGTCTACGATCCGTTCGGCAACCGCATCCGCTTCGCCCAGGAGCGCAGCGAGGCCAGTTAAGCATGGCCGGTCTTGATCTAGCGGGCGAAGTAGAAGAAGGCTAGCAAGCCCAACAGGACGAAGAACACCACCCAATTGGTGGGACCGGAGTCATCAGTGAACCAATCGGTCCAACTGCCGCCGTCGTCGTCGTCGCTACCCGGAGCGTCGTTGTCGTCGAACACGGTGTGTTCCTTTCCTGGCTGGCCCCTGGTGGCATTACTACCGCAGGTGCCCGGCGTCCGCAATGGCGCCGGGCGTTGTCCTAACGTGCGCAGCTCACCCCTGTGCCTCCCGCGTCAGCGAAGGCGGCCAGCTTTGCTGGTGACAGCCCAAGGCCTGGCTTGAGGATTGCAAGTTGCCCGCCAGCCTTGGCATCATCGCCTTAAGGGGCGACGCCTGCCGTCGGCAGGGTTCGCGACGAATCGTTTGCGTCGGGCAAGGGGATCAACGTGGTGGTGAATGGCGATCCTCGTCGCGGCACGCTTGCGCTCTCATTTTTCCCACAGGCGGCGCGCGCGCTGTCGGCAATACATCGAATTGGCGAAAGCAAAGGTGCCGTCCATGAATGATGCAACGCCCGTATGGCTGTCCCGCGACGGCGAGAAATTCGGGCCCTATGAGCCGGGCCTGCTCCGCCAGTGGGTAGCCGAGGGTAAGGTGGCGCGCGGCACGTTCGCATGGCGCACCGGCATGGCCGAGTGGTTGCCACTGGACCAGGTGATCGACCTGGGGCCAGCCATGGCGCCGCCTCCTCCTCCTTTCGGTGCGGACTTGCCTCCGATGTCGACTCATCCGGGACGCGGCGGTTTCGATGACCTGGGGCGGGAGTCTGTGGCGGACCGTCGTCGCGCATTGCCATCGCCTCCGGCGATGCACTGGTTCGCCGTGGTTCTGCTTTGCATCGTCACGCTTAATATCTTCGGATTGGTGTGGCGGTTCATCCAGGCCAACTGGGTGAAGAAGATCGATGCGTCCAGCAACGGCGTGGCTTATTTCATCGTCAGCCTCGTGCTGGTCGTGGTCGGTTATTTCATGCTGGTCGGGGGCATCGCGGCGGGCCGGGAAACCACCGGCATGGCCCTCCTGGGTCGGCTGGTCATATTTGCCGGGGGTATCGTCTACATCGTGGGCTACTTCGCCATGGCGGCCTCGATAAAAAGGGCGTTGCCGAAGTACGGCGCATCGCCGGAGATCGGCGGCATCACCTTGTTCTTCTTCCCCATGGTGTACACGCAAAGCCAGCTCACCTGGGTGGAATCCTTCAAACGCACCGGCTCCAGCTACCCGCGTGCCGACAAGGGCGTGATCTGGTGTCTATGGCTGTGCATCCCGTTCATGGCGATCCTGGCGGCCATCGCTATACCGTCTTATCAGGAATACACCATTCGCTCCCAGGTGACCGAGGGGCTGCTGCTTTCCGATGGCGCGAAGACCGCCGTGGCGGAGTACTACAACCGCAACGGCCGCATGCCCGCGGACAATACAGCCGCAGGTATGGCCGAAACCACCGACATCCATGGGCATTATGTCTCCGGCATACAGGTAGTGGACGGCCGCATCTTCATCCACTACGACCAGGCGGCCGCGAACACGCACCTGCGTGGCAGGTACGTGCAGCTGGTACCCACGGCCTCCGGTGGGCAGGTCACCTGGAAGTGCAACGCGGACAACACGGTGGAAGCCAAGTACCTTCCGCTGTCCTGCCGGTAGCCTGGCAAACGCGCATCCGCCGCCGGGCCCTGTTGCCCGGCGGCGGTTCTCAGCTGCGGAAGAATTCAAGCAAATCGGCGTTGATCACATCCGCGTGCGTGGTGCACATGCCATGCGGATAGCCTTTGTACACCTTCAGCGTACCGTGCTTGAGAAGCTTCACCGATAGCAGCGCAGAGTCCGCGATGGGAACGATCTGGTCGTCGTCGCCGTGCAGCACAAGCACCGGCACGTCGATGTTTTTCAGGTCGTCGGTAAAATCCGTTTCCGAAAACGCCTTGATGCAGTCGTAGTGCGCCTTGGCACCACCGATCATGCCCTGGCGCCACCAGTTGCCCACGATGCCTTCCGACGCTTTGGCGCCATCGCGGTTGTAGCCGTAGAACGGGATGGGCACTTCCCTGTAGAACTGCGCGCGATTGGCGGCGAGCTGGGCACGGAAATCGTCGAATACGGATAGCGGAAGGCCGCCGGGATTGCTTTCGCTCTTGACCATGATCGGCGGGACCGCGCCGATCAGCACCGCCTTGGCCACCTGGCCCGCCCCATGTTTGGCCACGTAGCGGGCGACCTCGCCACCACCGGTGGAATGACCGACGTGGATGGCATCACGCAGATCCAGGTGCTTGACCAGGGCGGCGACGTCGGCCGCATAAGTGTCCATGTCGTTGCCGGTATCGGTCTGAGTGGAGCGCCCGTGGCCGCGTCGGTCGTGGGCGATCACGCGGTAGCCCTGATGCAGGAAAAACAGCATCTGTGCGTCCCAGTCGTCCGCGCAAAGCGGCCAGCCATGGTGGAAGACGATCGGCTGGCCAGTGCCCCAATCCTTGTAGAAGATCTCGGTGCCGTCGGTGGTAGTGATGCTGCGCATGAGCGTGTCCTTTGTAGGCGCCGCGGCATGCCCGCGGCAATGGCCCCCAGCACGCTACGACATCATGCTTTCACCATCGCGACAATTCGACCATCCGCCAGATAGGCGCTCCGCTAGGCGTGGGCCGAACTGGCCACTAGCGCGTCGATCACGGCCTGCACGGATGTGGTGCCCTTGCGCACCTGTGTGCCGATCCCCTCGAAGGCGATCCATTCCTCGTTGAAGCCGTCGATCATGCGTGCGCGCGGCGTGGGGTGACGCATCCCCTGCGTCGTGAAGGTGGCTTCCCACGTGTCACGCGGCATCACCGCTGGCTTCACCTCGCGGCCCGTCGCTTTGGCGAAGGCCTGGGCCAGGTCGTTCGGCGAAACGCGCCGGGGCCCTTCCAGCTCTACGATGCGCACACCGTCCCAGGTTTCGTGCAGCAGCTCGGCAGCGACCTGGGCGATGTCATGCGTGGCGACCATGGGCACGGGCTTGTCCAGCGGTTGCAGGAAGCTGTGCAGCAAGCCGTGATCTCGCGCGTCGGCGACGTCCCACGCCGCGTTTTCGATGAACCAGGCTGCCCGAAGAAACGCTACCGGCACGGGCAGGTGCTCGAAGGCATGCTCCACCAGGCCTAACTGGCTCAGCAGGTTCGGCTCTTGCGCCTGTGCCCCGATGGTGGACAACAGCACCACCTTCGGTGGCCGTGAAATCTCGATCGCACGAACCAGGCTGCCGATGACGGGGTAGAGCTCCGGAAACCCGGGTGACGGATCGAAGTTGGGCGGAATCAGCACGAACACGCCTTCAGTGCCGCTGAAGGCTTTCGCCAGGGCATCGCTGTCGGTGATGTCGGCCACGGCCAGTTCGCAGCCGCGCGTGGCCCAGGGCTGGGCCTTGGCGGGGTTGCGCACGACGGCGCGCACGGCGTCGCCCTGGTCGAGCAGTTGGTTGGCCAGGGCGCTGCCGACCTGGCCGGTCATGCCGGTGATGGCGTACATGGGGATGCCTTGCGTAGGGGAGTGGGAAAGAGGTTACGATGGCCCCGGTCGCAACTGAAGATCATTAAGATCACGATATACATGACAAAAAGTCATCAATATGCAAACCGATAACCGGCTGCTCAATGGCGCCAGCGTGTTCCTGGCGGTGGTGGAAAGCGGCAGCTTTGCCCGTGCGGCGGTCGTGCTGGACATGACTTCTTCAGGCGTCAGCCGCGCGGTGGCAAGGCTTGAAGAGCGGGTGGGGGTGCGCCTGCTGCACCGGACCACGCGTGCGGTGCGCGCCACCGCCGAGGGCGAACGCTTCTACGAAGAGGTGGCGCCGTTGTTGGCTGGCATCCAGGCGGCCGCCGAACATGCCGGTGGCGCGTCCGGACAGGTGCGTGGCCATTTGCGGGTGCGTGCCGATGGGCTTTTCTCACGCGTCGTGCTGGCGCCCCGGATCGGCGAGCTGCAGGCTTTGTATCCGGAACTCGAGATTGAAGTGCAGACCGACGAGGACGTCGGTGACCTGGTCGCCGATGGCATCGATGTGGCCGTGCGATTCGGCGAGCCGGCGCCGTCGAACCTGGTGACACGTCGGCTTCTTTCCACGCGTGTGCTTACCGTGGCTTCCCCGTTTTATCTGGAACGGCATGGACGTCCCAAGCGTCCGCAGGATCTGCTGCAGCACCGCTGCATCCAGTATCGCGACGCATCATCAGGACGTCCCTTCCCGTGGGAATTCCATCAGAAAGGCAAGGTGCTGCCCGTGGCCGTGCCGTTCTCGTTGTTGTTTACCGATGTGGGCGCCAAGCTCGAGGCATGCCTGGCTGGTGCCGGCATTGCCCAGGTGCTGGCGCTTGGCATGCAGCCGCTGCTTGACCAGGGCCGGCTGGTCGAACTTTTCCCGGACTGGCCCGGCGAAGTATTTCCGCTCCACGCGTTCTATCCTTCGCGAAGGCATCCACCGGCGAAGGTGCGTGCTTTCATCGATTTCTGCCTGGCGCTGGTGGGCCAGGGCGACACCATTGATACATAGCGCCTGGTTTACGGGGTCAGAGTGAATACTCTGACCCCAACAAGGCATGACCCCAACAAGGCAACGCAAGGAGACTGGCGACAATGATCTCTCGATGGTTCCGTGACTGGCGCTTCGTCCTTGGCTTGGCTGTATTGGGCGTGGTCGTGTCCTCGCCAAGCCCTGCGCAGGACGCCGGGGATTTCAAGCCAGCGCCCACCAATGTGTACGGTGCGCAGTACCCTCGCGTGTCGGCTGATTCCCGCGTGCAGTTCCAACTGGTGGCGCCAGCGGCTCGTGCCGTACAGGTGGAAATGTGGGGCCATCCGAAGATGGACCTCACCAAGGGAGCCGATGGCACCTGGACCTTGACCACGCCGCCCGTCGTGCCGGGTTTCCACTACTACAACTTCTGGGTCGATGGCATGAAGGCCAACGACCTGGGCAGCCATGCGTTCTTCGGTGCGCTCTACGACGCCAGTGGCATCGAAGTGCCGGAGAAAGGCGTGGATTACTACCTGCCGCGGGATGTGCCACACGGCCAGGTGAGAGAGCATTGGTATCGCTCGTCCGTTACGGGCGCCTGGCGGCGTGCGATGGTCTACACGCCACCGGGCTACGACACGAAAAACACGCGCTACCCGGTTCTGTATCTACAGCACGGCGCGGGCGAGGACGAAACCGGCTGGAGCCGGCAGGGCCGGGCCAACTTCATCATGGACAACCTGATCGCCGAAGGTCGCGCGGTACCGATGATCGTGGTGATGGACAACGACTACGCCACGCGCGCGGGCAGCGTGGATGTCGACACCAACAAGCTGCCGAAGGATCCGGAGGCCCGCAGCCGCTCGATCCATGAGCTGGCCGATACCTTCGGCGATGTCGTCACGCGCGACCTCATCCCTTCGATCGACAGTTCATTCCGCACGCTTACCGATCGCGACCACCGTGCGCTGGCCGGGTTGTCCATGGGCGGCATGCTGGCCGTGCCGCTGGCTCTTCGCCATCCCGATCGCTTCTCGTACCTGGGGATTTTCAGCAGCGCGCCGATCGAGTTTTTCGGCGGCCAGCTCGACATCGATGCGAAGAAGGATTTTTACGGGGCGTTCGCCGATCCAGCTGCCTTTGCCAAGCGCTTTCACCTTCTGTGGCTGGGCATCGGTACCGAGGAGGAACCGTTCATCCACGATCCGGCGGTGCACTTCCACGCGGCGCTGGATAAGGCGGGTATTGCCCACCGGTTCTACCAGTCGCCCGGAACGGCCCACGAGTGGTTGACCTGGCGACGCGACCTGCACGAGTTCGCGCCGCTGCTGTTCCACGAAAAGCGCTAAAAAAAGCGCTTGTCACTCGGACTCGGTCTTCGCCTCTTCTTCGATCACCGATTGCAGCACGGCGTGTCGCGCGGAATGAGGGTCGGCTTCGGTACGCGTGCGCGCGTCAATGGTTTGCCGCTGCAGGCCACCACCCTGTTCGGCCAAGGTCGGCCACGCGGGCAGACCCTTGCCGTTGGGATCGCCGTGGATGATGAAATTGGCGAAGTACCCCTGCATCACGCGGGAAGTGGCGCGATCAGCATCCGTCCAGGCGTACACCCGGTTGCTGTCGAGGTTGCCCAGCGCATATTCGATTTCGGCGCTGTGAACCGCGCCTGCATCGAGGCGATCGCCCGGTCCAGGCTTGCGCTTGGCAGGACGTGGCTGCGCGTAGTAGTAGAACCACACCGGCGCTTTGCCGGTGCGATGCTGCCATTCCATCCAGCGCCAGGTGGAGTGGGCGATGTTGAGGTCCGTGGCCAGGTCAGTGCACGACTGCAGTGCCTGGGCATCGCTGTTGGCGGGGTACTGGGCAAGGATTTTCGCGGCGTTCGCGCCGAAGCGAGATGCCACGTACTTGCGATAGTTTTCCGCGCTTGCCGGAACATCCTTCAGCAGTTCCGTACATGCGCCTTCCTGTGAATTGGAGCCGAGAAGCAACGGTACATCGGCCTGCTGGTGGGCCTGGAAGGTTTTTCCGGGCGACTGGGTGAGGAAGCGACCATCGATGATCGGTCCCCAGTGGAAGTTCTTTTGTACGCGTGCGGCTTCGAGTAGTTCTTGTGCGGACATGGCGCGAAGTTCGGCGATGGAACGCTTGCCAATGGCGGTGGCGAACATTTCGGTCAGGGCCTCGCCCGCGGCACGGTCGGGCGGCGCGAGTGGCTCGAACATGGCGCCGCTCTCGCCGATGGCCCTGGCGAACAGGCCGCGCGACAGCCTCGATGCCATGTGTCCGCTTACCGACATGGAGCCGGCCGATTCGCCGGCGATGGTGACCTGCGCCGGGTCGCCACCAAACGCGGCGATGTTGGCCTTCACCCATTGCAGTGCGGCCGTCTGGTCCAGCAGGCCATAGTTGCCCGAGGCGTGATCGGGTGATTCGGCGGTGAGCGCGGGATGGGCCATGAAGCCGAACACGCCGAGACGATAATTCACGGTAACGGTGACGATGCCCCGCGTGGCCAGGCTGGCGCCGTCGTAGCGGTTCTCCGAGCCGTCGCCAGCGTTGAAGCCACCTCCGTAGAAGTACACCAGTACAGGCAACTTGCCGTGGGCATGTGCGGCTGGAGTCCACACATTGAGGAACAGGCAGTCCTCGGCCATGCCGTTGGCGCGGAACACCATGTCGTCATACAGGCCCACTTGCATGCACTTCGCGCCGAAGGCTTGGGCCTGGCGCATGCCCTGCCAGGCTGGCGCAGGTTGCGGCGGCTTCCAGCGCAGCGCGCCCACCGGCGCGGCAGCGAAGGGAATGCCGAGGAATTCATCAAGCGCCACGCCCTCAACCGTGGCGGACTTACCTGCCAGTTGGCCACTGGCTGTGGACACCGTGGGAGTTGTTGCCCGGTTATCGGTAGCTGCGACAGCCAATGCCAGGAATAGCAGCATCGAAATCCGTGCCTTCGCCATCGTCGTGCCTTTCGCTCGGGAGACCGACGAAGGGTAACCCCTTGCCGGTCCCGAGTGCAGTGCCTCAATGCTCCACGATATCCGCCGGGGCCGCGTCGCCGGCCTGGACCGCATAGGGCCGCGCGTCGTGCACCAGGTGATCGAGGAAGCGGCCTGGCTGCTCCTGCATCCCCATGTGCGCGGAATCCTCGAACCATACCAGTTCCTTCGCCGGGGCCCTGATCGTCTTGAACCAGTCCGCGGCGATGATGTCCGGCACCGTCTCGTCGTGCCGTCCTTCAAACAGGAATACCGGGCACTGGAAGGTCATGCCATCGGCGAAGCGATAGTTCATCAGCAGCGGAAGCAGGTGTTCGAGCGAGAATTTGCTGCCCTTGCCGATGGCGCTGATGTCTTCATCGTCGTATTCGGGCGCCAGCTGCCAGGCATCGGCGTCATAATTGAATCCATCGCGACCATAGGCCAGGCCGCCGTACGTGCTCGACCATTGGCGCACGACGCCGATCTCTTGCAGGGTGACCGGCCGCGAGGGGTTGGGGTAGGTGCCCAGCGCCTTCAGCGCATCGATCGCCTTCTGGTTGTTATGCGCCTTGGCTTGCTCCATGGAAAAGCGGTAGACCTCGGCTTCGTTCTTGGGCATATCGATCATCTGGCCCACGCCGATATACGCGTACAGCAGCTCCGGATGCTGGTGCGCCAGGTTCAGGCCAAGGATGCTGCCCCAGGAATGGCCGATCACGAAGATCTTGCGCTTGCCGTAGGTCTTGCGCAGGTATTGCACCACGGCGGTGGCATCATCGGTCATCTGCTCGACCGTCATGCCGGCCTCGACGGCCTTTGGATCGTTGGCGCGATAGGTCTTGCCCGCACCGCGCTGGTCCCACTGCACCACGGTGAAGAAGTCCTCCCACGGTTGCTGGAAGGTATAGGACAACGGCATGTCCGGCGATGCCGGCCCACCATGGATAAACAGCAGGATCGGGTTGCGGGTGTCGTTGCCGCGCACCGAGATCCACTGCTTGGTGCCGTTGACATCGATCGTTTTCAGTTCCTGCACGCCATGCGGGCTTACCACCTTGTGCGACGCGGCGACGATGTCGCGGGCGGTCTGCTGGGTGAAGGGAGGGTCGGCCAGTGCGAGCGCAGGCAGGGCGGCCATCATGGCGGTGAACACAAACGGCAGGGGACGGAGCAAACCAGGCATGGGGACAATTCCTTTGGAGTGCCGGGGCCACTGCAACCTGCATGCCACGGCGTATTTCGCCGTTTTGCGGGAAGGGCTGGGCCGACCGCGGACATTGGGCGCTGTCCGCGGACGGCATGCCATTGGACTTCCGGCACGGTATCGCGTGCCGTCAACCGGTTATCGTTCCTCGCCTGCACACGAGGGTTCCGACAGCAACTCCATGTTTGCCTTGCTTGAACAACTAGAGCTTGATGCAGGTCTTCTGGAAGACCATCGGTTTGCCGATCGCGTGGACATGATCGACCGGCTCGGCGAACTGCTGATGCCTGGCTCACCCGGCAGCGAAAATAATTGCGAACACCCATACGCCCGAGCGCGCGCGATGCTCGATGTGCTGGAAGACGCCAACGCCCGCATCTGTGCCAATGTCCGCGACGCGGTTATCCGGGGTGAAGGCGCAGCTTGCCTGCGCGCATGGTTCGACAAGCTTGGCGATCCTGGCGCACCATCCGATGGCTACGACCATGCCGATGCACTGGTGGCCGGGATGTTCGACTTCGCCAACGTGCACGACAGCGGCGTGGCCCCGGGCCAGGACATGGTGTTCTACCAGCCCACGCCGGTCCGGCATGTGATGGCGATGATCGATCAACTGGCACTGCGACCTGGTGACACGCTGGTGGACCTCGGTTCGGGCCTCGGCCACGTGCCGATGCTGGTGAACATCCTTACCGGCGCTTCAACCCTTGGCATCGAGTTGCAGGATCCGTTGGTGGAGCGGGCGCGTGAAACAGCACAGGCATTGGGCCTGCAAGGCGTATCGTTCGTGCATGGCGACGCCCGCGTAGCCGACCTTTCCGCAGGCACGGTGTTCTACCTCTACACACCCTTCAAGGGCGCGGTCATGGACGAGGCGCTTGCCCGCCTGGCTGAGGAAGCCAGGGATCGACCGCTGCGCATTGCTACCTTCGGCCCATGTACATCGCGTGTCGCAGCGGAGCCCTGGCTAGTATCCAGGGACCTGCCTGGCGAGAACGGCGTTTGCGTGTTCCACCCGCGCCAGCGCTTGGGTATGCAGCCACTTTTGTAGCACCATGTCGGCATGCTCGCTTTCCTGCCCTCCCTGATCCTCGAACGGCTTGGCATGCGCCTGCCAATCATCCAGGCACCGATGGCGGGCATCTCCACGCCCGCCATGGCCGCGGCCGTGGCCCAAGCCGGCGGGCTCGGCTCGCTCGGCGTCGGTGCGATGACAGCCCGGGCGGCCCGCGGCGCCATTGATGAATTCGTCCAGCGGTCCGGCCGTGCCCTCAACGTCAACCTGTTCGTCCATCAGCCGGCGCGCGAGCGGGTCGATGTGGAAGCGGCATGGCTCAAGCGGCTTGAACCTGAGTTCGTGCGCTTCGGTGCCAACCCGCCGACAGGGCTGGCCGAGATCTACCGCAGTTTCCACGTCGATGACGACATGCTTGCCATGTTGCTGGAGGCGAAGCCGGCCGTGGTGAGCTTTCATTTCGGTATTCCCGATGAAGGCAAGCTGCGGGCGCTGCACGAGGCCGGCATCGTGCTGATGGCGTCGGCCACCAGCCTTGCCGAAGCGCGAAGCATTGCCGACACGCCCATTGACGTGATCGTGGCGCAGGGCTATGAGGCCGGCGGCCATCGGGGCATGTTCGATCCCGATGCCGTGGACGACGAACTGGGGATGATGGCCCTGGTGCGCACGTTGGCGCGGCGCCTGGACAAGCCGGTGGTGGCTGCAGGCGGCATCATGGACGGCGCGGGGATCAAGGCTGCATTGGAGCTTGGCGCAGTAGCCGCGCAGCTGGGCACCGCCTTCGTCGCTTGCGACGAGTCGCTGGCTGATACCGCCTACCGGGAGACCCTGTTGGGCGATGCCGCGCACCACACGGTGATGACGCGTGCCATTTCCGGCCGACCGGCACGCTGCCTGGCCAATCGGTTCACGGCACTGGGTGCGGATGTCCCGGCTGCCGATATTCCCGACTATCCAAGGGCATACGATGCGGGCAAGGCGCTGCATGCGCTGGCGCGCGCGGCCGGGGAAGGCGGGTATGGCGCGCAGTGGGCCGGGCAGGGCGCGCCCTTGGCCCGCGCCATGTCGACAGCGGCGTTGATGAGCGCCCTTGAAGTCGAACTGGCCGCCGCCTAGCGGGAGAGGATGCCCGGGCCTGGCGTGATGGGCTCCAGCTGAGGGTCGAACGTGCGCCAGCGCCCGTCGCCCCCCTGGATGCTGATGCAGGCGGTAACGCCGGACTTCACTTCGCGCGCCTTTGCCGATTCACGGGCGAAGGCAACGGCGGCTTGGCGGGAGTCGAAGTTCCTGCGACCGTCGGTGGATATATCCACGTGCCAGTCGGAGGAATCGGCCGGTTCGAAGGGAATTTCGTAGATGACCATCGGTGCAACTATTTGCGATGTTGATACACCGTAATGCTTTGATGTGTTTGCTGGCGCCGGATCTACGTGAGCATCGGCATCATGTGCATGAACATCGGTCATCACGTCCCTCCCCGGCGGGCATCATGGCGGGGGATTCACCCCGGTGCAATGTGCACCGCGTCATCGGCTTGTTCAGTCCCGGCCGTTCCGGCCCTAGACTCCGTGGGCATGGAGTCCGATCCCGGCCACCCCCGCTTCGCCTCGCCTGGACGCGCTTACGTCTACGTGCTGCCCTGCCGCAACGAAGACGTGCTGAAGGTGGGTTTTTCCCGGGATCCCTTTACCCGTTTTCACGACCTGCACCGGCGCTTCTTCGACTTCTTCGATCTGGACCGGGGCCTGCTGGTGGCCGTGGACCGCGTGAAGGAGGCACGCCGGATCGAGCGTGCCCTGATCGAGGAATTTGCCGCTCACCGTTGCGTGGCGCCCTTGGTGGTTCGTGAAGCCGCGGCGGGCAAGACCGAGTGGTACCGCGGGGTGTCTCCCGGTATCCACGCCCTGGCTGCGCGATTGGCCGGCGAGGGTGGTCACGAGGTGAGCGCGCCGCTGCGACCCTGGCTGCTTGATCGCATCCGGGAACGGGCGGACGTGCTCTACGACTGGTCCAGTCGACTGCATGAGATGGCCCGGGATGGCCGTGCGCATGGGGCCGATGCCTCGGCCGTCGAGGGGGTGCTGATGGATACCCTGGATATGTGCGACCGGATCGGGCTCTCGCTGGACGCCTGCCTCAGCGCCGAAGTGGCCAGTTGGTACCGCTTCGGCGGCGCGTGATCAGCCGCCGCGGCTCCCGGGCTTGAGCTCATCCCGGATGCGGCCGCGCAGATGGGGCAGGCGGGCGGGGTCGACCACTTGCACCAGGGCCGCGCGCAATACCTGCAGGTCCTGGCGGAATCCCAGCTGGTCGCCCAGCTTCGTCAGCTCGTGAAGCGTCTTTCCCTTGTGCGGGAGATGCGCGGCAGTGTGAGGCCCAACCTTCTTGTGCAGCTTGCGCAGGGTTTCCAGTTGCAGGCGCTGGCGACGTACGCGGCGGCGCCAGCGGTGCAGGTTGGCGGCTGTCGGTCTTGCGGTGTGTTCTTCGGACAGTTCATCGACCTTGCTGGTGGTCTTTTTCCAGGCCTTGCGCAAAGTCTTCGCGCGCAGCTGCGACCATGGCAGCGTCGAGATGGCCTGGCGGGCCGCGCGTAACTGGTGGCAACGTCGCTTGAACCCGGGATCCTTCGCCAGTGCGTCGTCCAGCAGGGTGTCGCGCCGGCGCCGTAGCGCATCGGCCACGGCCAGCCATTCATCATGCCCGTCGATGGAGAGTTTCTCCGCCGTGCCGATCACGGCCTGCGCATCGCGAAGCGAGGAAAGGCTCGATGCCAGGCGCTGCAGGTCGCGGTCGACGGGCAGCAGGGTGTCGCCGAAGGCCTTGCGGCAAAGGATCAGCGTGGCCCGGAGGCGGCGGATGGCCTTGCGGGCCTGGTGCACGCCGCCGTGCCGATCTTCCACGTTGCCCAGTGCACGCATCGCCGCCCGGCATTGCGCATCGGCAATGGCCGCCAGTGCCTGGGCTACTGGTGTCACGTCGTGATCGGACATCCACCCAGTCTAACAATTCACCCATGGGTTCAATCAATATCCAGCGCGATAGGCCCCGTGTCATGGATTAGTAACGCCACAGAATTGCAACTGTGCCCAAAATGCCACACGATGCCTGCATACCTGATGGAGTCAGCCATGCGCCGCCTGCTCTTGCTCACCCTGGGCCTTGCCGCCACGTCCCTGCAAGCGGCGCAATACAGCGCGCTGCCCGACGAAACGCCAGCGCATTTCGTCTCTCCTTCGCAGGGCATGAACTTCGAAAAGCGCGACGTGATGATCCGGATGCGCGACGGCGCGAAACTGCACACGGTGATCCTGGTGCCCAAGGGCGCCAGTCACGCGGCGATGCTGCTCACCCGCACGCCTTACAGCGCATCGGCCATGGCCAGCCGCGCGGTGAGCGGTAGCCTTGAGATGGTGCTGGCCGGCTACGACAACGCCGCCGACATCATCGTGCAGGATGGTTACATCCGCGTGCTGCAGGACATCCGCGGCAAATACGCCTCGGAAGGCGATTTCGTCATGAACCGGCCCCTGCGCGGGCCGCAGAACCCGACGCCGGTGGATGAATCCACCGATACCTACGACACCATCGACTGGTTGGTGAAGAACGTCCCCGAGTCCAATGGCAAGGTCGGCACGCTGGGCATTTCCTACGATGGCTTCGAGCCGCTGATGGCGCTGGTGAACCCGCATCCGGCGCTGAAGGTGTCGGTGCCGATGAACCCGATGGTGGACGGCTGGCGCGGTGACGACTGGTTCCACAATGGCGCCTTCCGCCAGACCATGCTGGCCTACATCCTGGATCACCAGTCGGTGCGCGGCGAGGGCGAGGGGTGGTTCACCAACGACTTCGACGACTACGCTTCCTACCTGTCCGGTGGTTCGGCCGGTGATATCGCCCGCGCCCACGGCATGGACCAGCTGGGCTTCTGGCGTAAGATCGTGGCCCATCCTGCCTACGATGCGTTCTGGCAGGACCAAGCCCTGGACAAGCTGCTGGCAAAGGAACCGTTGAAGGTGCCCACGATGCTGGTGCACTCGCTGTGGGACCAGGAAGACATCTACGGGGCGATGGCCGTGTACCGGGCAATCAAGCCCAAGGACACCGGCAACGACAAGGTATTCCTGGTGATCGGGCCCTGGCACCACGGCCAGGAAATCGGCGAGGCCAGCAGCCTCGGTGCAGTGAAGTTCGGCAGCGACACCGGATTATCCTTCCGCCAGGAGGTGCTGCGTCCGTTCCTTGCGCGCTACCTCAAGGACGATGCGCAGAACGTGGAGATCGCCCCGGTCACCGCCTTCCAGACGGGAACCAACCGTTGGCAGAAGCTTCCATCCTGGCCCGGTTGCGAAGGCGCTTGCGAGCGTCCGTTGTACCTGGGGGCCCACTCGTCGCTTTCCTTTGCGCAGCCGAAGGATAAGGGCGGCGACCAGTACGTTTCCGATCCCGCCAAACCCGTGCCGTTCGTGCCACGCCCGGTCCACGCCTCGGGCGACCCCTGGCGGCATTGGCTGACCACCGACCAGCGGATGTTCTCCGACCGCACGGACGTGCTTTCCTTCACCACCGACGTGCTCGATGCGCCGGTGGCGATCGCAGGCTCGCCCGTGGCGCACCTGGTGGCTTCGACTTCCGGCACCGACAGCGACTGGGTGGTGAAGCTGATCGATGTCTACCCCGGCCAGGTGGCGGCGCAGCCGGAGATGGGCGGCTTCCAGCTGATGGTGGCGGGCGACATCTTCCGCGGGCGCTACCGGCAAGGCCTGGACAAGCCAAAGCCGATCCCGGCTAACACGCCGCAGGAATATACCTTCGCGCTGCCCACGTCCAACCACGTGTTCCTGCCCGGCCACCGCATCATGGTGCAGGTGCAGTCCAGCTGGTTCCCGCTTTACGATCGCAACCCGCAGACGTACGTGGACAACATCTTCAATGCCAAACCCTCGGACTACCGCCGGGCCACGCAGACGGTGTGGCACGGGCCTGGGGCGGAAAGCCGCATCGACCTGCCGGTGGTTAATGTTGGAACGAATGCCGGCAAGTAACCGTCGTTTCAGACCACGCCCATACGCGGGTCGCTGACACCGGGGCGGCCGCTCTCCACGCGACCGGCCGCGCGCCAGATCACACCGCGGTCGTCGCTGACCGATACATCGTGCCAGCCGTGCGATGGCGTGAGATCCCAGGTGAACGTCTGCGCCGCGCCATCGGTCAGGGCGATTTTTCTTCCACCGTCCAGATAGGCTTCGTGGACATTCAACGTCATGCTGATGTCGGAAGTCGCGGGCGTGATCGACAGCACCAACTTCATGCCGTCGACCGTTGAGCTTATGGATGGCCCATCTCCTTCGCTGCGGAATTCCCGCAGGAAGCCGTTGGGTCCATGCACGATGAGCACATGCCGTGGACCATCGAAGTGATCAGTGAAGCGGTCGTCCGCTGCCAGGGCATAGCGGCGGGGTGCATCGCTGGCGCGGGTGCGGTCGTAAACGTAGAACGCGACACCCGCATCGCCGGTGTTGCTGAAATCCAGCAGTACGCGATCGCCATCGCGTCGCATCTGCACGTCGAAGGCATAAGGAAGCGCGCGTGAGGGACGGGTTCCCGTCGGCTGTTTCGGCAGCCCGCCATCGCGCACCACCACCGGTTCTTTCGTCGTCGCCAGCGCCTTGGGCCGCGCCAATCGCGGTGCAGGCGCCGGCGTGGCGGCGAAATCGAACGCAGCCGTAAGGTCGCCGCAGATCGATTTCCGCCACGGGCTGATGTTGGGCTCGGCCACGCCGAAGCGCTTTTCAAGGAAACGCAGCACCGACGTGTGGTCGAACACCTGGGAGCAGACCCAGCCGCCGGATGTCCATGGGGAGACGATGATCATCGGCACCCGCGTGCCCAGCCCCACGGGCTGCTCGCCACCGGGATCGGCTTCCGGGATCAGTGGATTCATTGCCTTGGGAAAACGGTCCAGGTCCAGGAACTCATCGTCGATGCCTTCCTGCAACGATGCAGACAACAGGCCATTGGCACCTTGCTGGCTCGATCGCGGTGGCATCGGTGGCACGATGTGATCGAACAGGCCATCGTTTTCGTCGTAATTGACGATGAACACGGTGCCGGCCCATACATCGGGATTGGCCGTGAGCGCGTCGAGCACGCGATCGATGTAGATAGCGCCGTCGCTGGGGCTGGCGTCGGGATGCTCGCTGTACTTGAACGGCGCCACTACGTACGACACCGCCGGCAGGCGATCGGCAATCACATCGGCGCGGAACTGGCGCAAGCTGCGATTGGTCACGCCCTTGCGCACCAGCGCCCCGTTTGGATCGGCGCCCTCGGCCACCTGGTAGGCGGCAAAGAATTCCAGCGAGTTGTCGGTGAAGTTGTCGGTGGGATCGCCAGGATCGCCCGTGCCGCCCTGGTAAAGCTGCCAGCTGACACCCGCGCGCTCGAGGCGCTCGGGATAGGTGGTCCAGCCGTAGCCGTTCTTCTTCGGCCGCTCCTCGATGCCTGGGCCATTGCCGCGCGAACTTAAGCGATTGCGCGGATCGGCGGTGCCGGAGAACAGGTACATGCGGTTGATCGCGGTGTCCGACATCGCCGAGGCGAAGTTGGCGTCGCAGATGGTGAAGGCATTGGCCAATGCATGGTGATAGGCCACTTCGTCCGGGCGCAGGTAGCCCATGGTCAGCGGGTCTTGCTTCTGCGTCACCCAGCTGTCGTAGCGTCCCTGGTTCCAAGCCAGGTGGCCACTGCTCCAGCCATGGTCGGTGCCGGGCAGATGCTCGCCATGGCGACGCGGGTCCATCGGGAACGGCCACACGTGGGTTGAATCGGCTGCCATGCCACGTGGCTTGTAGAGCTTGCCGCGGATGCTTGCCGCGGGTTGGCGCCACACGGGGCTGCCGTCGGCAAACAGCAGCGGCCGCGGATCGCCAAAGCCACGCACGCCGCGCATCAACCCGAAGTAATGGTCGAACGAGCGGTTCTCCTGCATCAGGATCACTACGTGCCGCACATCGGAAATGCTGCCGGTGGTACGACGGGCTGGGATGGCCAGGGCCCGTGCGATGGCCGGCGGCAGCATGGACGCCGCCGCGGCTGCGGCCGACGCCGATAGGAACCGGCGGCGGCCGTGGTCGGTCACGCGAGTTTTTCCAGGATCTGGCGATGCAGCTCCGGCGTGGCGGCGGCCACCACGCGGCCGCTGCCCTCCATGCCCAGTGGTTCGCCGCGCCAGCCGGTGATCACGCCGCCGGCGCCTTCGATCACGGGTGCGAGCGAAAGGTAGTCATAGGGCTGCAACTGCGCCTCGACCACGGCGTCCAGGTGGCCGGAGGCCAGCATCGCGTAGCTATAGCAGTCGCCACCAAAACGACGGGTCTGCGCCGCCGCCGTGACGCGTTCGAAGGCTGTGCGCTCGTCCTGCGTGAAGATGTCCGGCGAGGTGCAATACACGGTGGCGTTGGCTAACTCGCGGCAATCGCGCGTGCGTACAGGGCGTCCGTTGTAGAGCGTCGCCTGACCGGGCGCACCGGTCCAGCGTTCGTCCAGGAAGGGAATGTCCACCAACCCCAGTACCGGTTTGCCATGGCGGAGCAGGGCAATCAGCGTTCCCCACAGCGGCCAGCCGGAAATGAAGCTGCGCGTGCCGTCGATCGGATCAACCACCCAGACATGCTCGGCGTCCAGATGGGCGCGGCCATGTTCCTCGCCGAGGATACCGTGATCGGGGAAGGCCTTGGTGATCTCGCGCCGGATCATCGCCTCGATGCTGCGGTCGATGGCCGTCACCGGGCTGTCGTCGGCTTTATGCTGTACGTGCAGATCGCGCCGGAAGGCAGAGAGCGAGATCTCGCGGGCGAGGTCGGCCAGGTGGCCGGCGAAGGCGGCCATGCCAGGCGCCGTCGCGACATCCGGGGCGGCGCCTCGGCGAAGGTTTGACATCGATGGGTGCTCCAGGGGGCTTTTTCCCTTGCCAGCAGTCATGATGACATCCAGGCGAGCGGTTTGCCAGATCTTCGCCTAATTTTTGCAATAGTCCACAAATTGCCACATTGGCGTGTTACAAATCCACTACGGCCACGGCGGCCGTCCTGGGCAGGTCTTCGATGGGCATCCGCGGCGCGATCACTGGCATCTTCTTTCTTTGCCTGCTGGCACCGGCCACGCTACGCGCCCAGACGCTTACCGTCTACTCGGCCCTTGAGGAAGACGAGATTGCCGCCTATCTGGAAGGCGCGCACAAGGCACTGCCCGACCTCACCATCAACGTGATGCGCCTGTCCACGGGCGACCTTGCCGCGCGCCTCCTGGCCGAATCCGCGGCGCCCCGCAATGACGTGGTGTGGGGCCAGGCTGTGTCCAGCCTGCTCGATCCCCGCCTGGCCGGGCTGCTGGCTCCCCTTTCCTCACCCCGCATCGACGCGATGCCGGCGCGCTATCGCGACGCCACCTGGTATGCGCCGACCGGTTACGTCACCGCGTTCTGCGTCAACACCGAGGCATTGGCATCGCGCCATCTGCCGATGCCCCGCAGCTGGGAAGACCTTGCAAAACCGGTTTACCGCGGCGAAGTGGTGATGCCAGATGCGGCGTCTTCGGGCGTGGGTTTCATGCAGGTATCGGCGATCACCCAGCTGATGGGCGAGCGCGGCTGGGCGCTTTTGGGAAAGATCGGTGAGAACGTGGCGCAGTACACGCCGTCGGGCTCGAGCCCCTGCAAGCTTGCCCGCACTGGGGAATATGCCATCGGCGTGTCGCTGGCATTCGTGGCGCTGCAGTCGATCGACGCCGGCTACCCGGTGACCATGGTGGTGCCATCGGACAACGTCGGCTACGAACTGGAAGGCTCGGCGATCATGAAGGCATCAAAGAACAAAGCCGCGGCCACGCGCTTCCTGGATTATCTCGCCTCACCCGATGCCGCGCGCATCTATGCCCGCTTCAAGACCATCGTGATGGTGCCGGGCAGCAAGCCCGATGCACGCCAGGTGCAGATGGGCCTTCCCCCGGACCTCGATGCGCGGTTGGCGCCGGTGGACTTCCGCATTGCCGCGCGCGAGCGTTCGGCCATCATCGCGCGATTCAAGGCGCTGGAGGAGCACTGAGCATGGACGCCATCCACACTGATGCCGCGCGGCTTTCCGTCGATTCCCTGGGCAAGTCGTTCGACGGTGTGGCGGTGCTGCACGATATTTCCCTTCAGGCGCAAGCGGGGGAATTCATCTGCCTGCTCGGGCCGAGCGGTTGTGGCAAGACCACCTTGCTCCGCATCATTGCAGGCCTTGAAGAGCCTGGCATCGGAACGGTGCGACTGGGCGGCCGCGACCTTGCCGGCGTGCCGGCGCGCGAGCGTGGTTTCGGCATCGTGTTCCAGTCGTATTCCCTGTTCCCGTACATGACGGTCGCACAGAATGTCGGCTACGGCATGCGCATCCGTGGCGCCAGTGGCCTTGAGGTATCCAGCCGCGTGGACGAACTGCTTGGCATGACAGGCATGGCTGGCCACGCCGATCGCTTGCCCTGGCAGTTGTCCGGCGGTCAGCAACAGCGCGTGGCCATGGCACGTGCGTTGGCGGTCAACCCGGCGGTACTGCTGCTGGATGAACCGTTCTCGGCACTCGACGCCCGTGTGCGCATGCAGTTGCGTGGCGAAGTGCATTCACTGCAGCGGCGCCTGCGCATACCCACGATCATGGTCACCCACGACCAGGAAGAAGCGCTGGTGCTGGCCGACCGCGTGGCCTGCATGAACGAAGGGCGCATCGAGCAGATCGGCACGCCGCGGGAGATTTATGCGCGGCCGCACACGCGGTTTGTCGCCAGCTTTATCGGCGCGGGCACCTTGCTCGACACCGCGTTCGTTCGCGAGTACGCACCGGCCTTGCTCGAGGGCCGGCCCAGTGGCGCGGAGACAGCCTTCGAGGCCTGCGTGCGACCCGAAGACGTTCGCCTGGACGCGGACCCTGCGGGGGATGCTCGTGTAGCGGATGTGCAATTCCTGGGTTCCGTGGCGAGGGTCACCGCGCAGTGGCATGGCAAGTTGCTGCTTGCGGACATGCATCCTTCACGTACGCCTGTGCCGGGCGACGCCATGAGTGTGTGGCTGGATCCATCGCGTAGCGCGTGGGTAGCATCATGAACACAGCTACCTGGTCGCAGGTTCCGGTGCGGGGCGAGGGTACCTGGCGGGTGGTATTCGTTGCATTGGCAGCGCTGCCGCTGTTGGGGTTGCTGGTGTTCGTTGCATGGCCGCTGCTATTGATCGTGCTGCGCAGCGTCACCGGCGACGACCATGCATGGACGCTCGCCCGCTATGCCGCATTGCTTGCGTCACCCCGGATACTGCAAGCGGGATGGCATAGCCTGGCGATGGGTGCCACGGTGACGGCCATCAGTGTGTCGGCGGGGTTTGCCGTGGCCTTCGCACTGCACCGATCGCGGCTGCCGGGCAAGGCACTGATGCGTTTTGCCCTGTTGCTGCCCATCCTTTCTCCGTCGTTGGTGCAAGCTCTGGGCATCATTTTCCTGTTTGGCCGCGCGGGGTTGGTACACCAGGTGACCGGGTGGAATATCGATCCCTACGGCTTCTGGGGGCTGGTCCTTGCCAATGCCTGCTACGGCCTGCCGCAGGTCGTGCTGATCGTCTCCTCAAGCCTGGAACGCACCGACCGCCGCTACTACGATGGCGCCGAGGTGCTGGGTGCTTCGCGCTGGCGCCAGTTCCTGGACATCACGTTGCCGCAATGCCGCTACGCGCTGGTGGCCGCGGCCTTCGTGGTGTTCACGGTCACCGTGACCGACTTTGGCAACGCCATCGTCATTGGAGGGCGTTACCGGGTGCTGGCCACCGAAATCTATGCCGCGGTGGCGGGTCAGCTGGACTTCGGGCTCGGTGCGGCAATAGGAACGATACTGCTGCTGCCGGCGGTGCTGTCGATCGCGGTCGAACGCATGGTTGCACGGCGAAGCGGGCGCGTTGCCGATGGCGCAATGGTGGTGCAGGCGCCACGCAATACCGCCCGTGACGTTGGGTTGGGATTGGTTGCCTTCCTGGCCCTGATTCCCATCCTTGCCACCACGGCGATCGTGGTCTATGCAAGCTTCGCCCGCCTTTGGCCTTACAAGCTCGGCCTCACCCTGGCCAATTACCATGTGAACCTCGCCGATGGTTTCGCGCCGATCGTGACTTCGCTGGAGGTTTCCGTGCTCGCGGCGCTGGTGGGTACGGCGCTGCTGTTCAGCCTGGCCCTGGCCCAACGGCGCATGCATGGACCATTCGCGGCCGTGAGCAGTTTCCTGGCGCTGCTGCCGGCGGCCATCCCGGGCCTGGTACTGGGCGTGGGCTACCTGGTGGCCTTCAACGACGGGCCGTTGTCCGGCTGGCTGTACGGCTCGATCGCGATCCTCGTGGCGTGCAACTTTTACCATTATCACGCGCAAGGGTATCTTGCGATGGTGGCTGGGTTGCGCAACGTTCCCGTGGCCCTGGAAGAAGCGGCGCAGTGCCTTGGGGCAGGCACCGCACGCCGCATCGGCGAGGTGGTATTGCCGTACGCGGCACCCACCCTGGCATCGGTGTTCTTTTTTCTTTTCATGCGCTCGATGGTGACGTTGTCGGGCGTGGTATTCCTGGTGACGCCGGCGCTGAATCTGGCCGCCGTGGCGGTGATGCAGCTGGACATGAATGGTTCGGTATCGCAGGCGGCGGCGTATGCCACCTGCGTGATGGTGGTGACGGGCCTGGCGGTGGCGGCGATGCGCCTGGCCGCGGCACGTGCCTCGATGATGGTCAAAAGGAGTCGACATGTGGCATGAAGATCGCTATCGCCTGATCCGCGGCATGCTGAAGGTCAACGGGCATGTTTCGGTTGAACGCATCGTGGCGGAGCTTGATGTATCGCGCGAAACGGTCCGCCGCGATCTGGTTGAACTGGAGGCGCTGGGCGATATCCGCCGCGTGCACGGTGGCGCGGTGCTGGTGGAAGAGGGCGAGCCACCGATCGACGTGCGCGCGGAAACCCGCGTGCGGGAGAAGCGCGCGATCGCGCGCAAGGTGGCCACGCTGGTCGAACACGGCCAGACGCTTTTCATGGATGCCGGCAGTACCACCTCGCTGATCGCCGAGGCCCTGTCCGCGCACATGGGCCTGACGGTGATCACCAACTCCGTGGATGCGGCCAGGCGCCTGGCGGGCTCCGGAGACGCTCCCGGTCGCAATCGCGTGCATCTGCTCGGCGGCGAGTTCGGCGCCGCGGTAGGCCACACTTATGGAGCGGCCTGCGTGGCCGAGATATCGCGCTTCCAGCCGGACCTAGCCATCCTGTCGCCGGTGGGCGTGGATGCCACCACCGGGGCCACCAGCTTCCTAGGCGAGGAAGCCGAGGTCGCCCGCGCCATGGCCACGCACGCTAAGAAAGTATTGATAGCGGCCGACTACGCCAAGATCGGCGTGCGCAGCCGTATCGGCTACTGCACGCCCAAGGACATCGACGTGCTGGTGACCAACCGCCGCGCCGGCAAGGCCGCGGGCATGGCTGCCGTGGCAAAGCTGGTGGGGAGCGTGGAACTGGCATGAGTCTGCGCACCGCCATCGCCGGGCGCATGCATGTCTTCGACGGCTTGCGCACGGTGCTGGCCAGGGCCAGCCCGTTGCGTTCGGGCGACGTGCTGGCCGGCGTGGCGGCGGAAGACGAGCAGGAACGCATGGCTGCGCGCATCGTGCTGGCCGATGTACCGCTTGCACGCTTCCTCGACGAAGCGCTTGTGCCCTACGAGGACGACGAAGTCACGCGATTGATCATCGATGGGCACGACAGCGCCGCCTTCGCTCCGGTGTCGCACTTGACGGTAGGTGAATTCCGCGAGTGGTTGCTCCAGGCCGATGGCGATGCGCTCACCGCGGTCGCGGCGGGACTTATGCCTGAGATGGTTGCCGCCGTGAGCAAGCTGATGCGCAACCAGGAACTGATCCAGGTGGCCGCCCGCCGCCGCGTGGTCACGGCGTTTCGCAACACACTGGGGTTGCCCGGCCACATGTCCACGCGCCTGCAGCCGAATCATCCCACCGACAGCATTGCCGGCATTGCTGCCTCGATGATCGATGGCCTGATGTACGGCAGCGGCGACGCCGTGATCGGCATCAATCCGGCGGGCGATTCGCTCTCCACCGTCATCGACATGCTGGTCATGCTCGATGAGTTTCGGCAGCGCTACGACGTGCCGACGCAGTCCTGTGTTCTAACGCACGTTACCAATACCTTGCGCGCGATCGAACGCGGAGCCCCGGTGGACCTGGTCTTCCAGTCCATCGCCGGCACCGAGGCCGCCAATGGCAGTTTCGGTGTATCGCTGGCGCTGCTCGACGAAGCCCATGAGGCGGGCAAGTCGCTTCGTCGCGGGGATGTCGGGCAGAACCTGATGTACTTCGAAACGGGGCAGGGCAGTGCGCTGTCGGCCAACGCGCACCACGGCATGGACCAGCAGACCTGCGAGGCCCGTGCCTACGCGGTGGCACGCCGCTACCAGCCGCTGCTGGTCAACACCGTGGTGGGTTTCATCGGGCCCGAATACCTTTACGACGGCAAGCAGATCATCCGCGCCGGCCTCGAAGACCACTTCTGCGCCAAGTTGCTGGGTCTGCCGATGGGTTGCGACATCTGCTACACCAATCATGCCGAAGCCGACCAGGACGACATGGACACCCTGCTCACGCTGCTGGGCGTGGCGGGAGTGAACTTCATCATGGGCGTGCCCGGTGCCGACGACGTGATGCTCAACTACCAGAGCACCTCGTTCCACGATGCGCTTTACGTCCGCGACGTGCTCTGCCTGAAGGCCGCGCCGGAATTCCAGGCGTGGCTCGACACCATGGGCATCCGCAGCGACCCGCGCCTGTCCGACGATGGCGGCCGCCATCGGCTCCTTGACGATGTACAACGGTGGATCGCCCATGACTGATCGCACCATTCCAAAGCCCTGGCAGCAGCTGCGTGAACTTACGCCGGCCCGCATTGGTACAGGGCGCGTGGGGACGTCGGTGACTACCGCGGACTCCCTGGCCTTCGGCGTGGACCATGCCCTGGCACGCGATGCGGTGCACCTGCCATTCGATGCCCAGCGCATGGCCGACGTGCTTGCCGAACGCGGACAGCAGGCATTGATCGTACGCAGCGCCGCCGTCGACCGCCGCGAATACCTGTTGCGCCCGGACCTTGGCCGGCACCTGGACGACGCGGGGAGGCAGTACCTGGAGTCCAGGGCAAGGTCGTGCGATGTGGTCTTCGTGATCGCCGACGGCCTTTCCGCCCTCGCCACCGAACACGCCTTGCCTCTGCTGGATGTCTTGCGTCCGCGTCTTGCTGGCCTTGTCGTAGGGCCCACCGTGATCGCCACCCAGGCGCGTGTGGCATTGGGCGATGAAGTGGGATATCGGTTGCAGGCGAAACTTGTTGTGGTGCTGATCGGCGAACGACCGGGCTTGTCCTCCCCCGACAGCATGGCTGCCTATCTCACTTATGCCCCGCGCGTAGGGCGTACCGATGCCGAGCGCAATTGCGTGTCGAACATCCGTCCGGCGGGCCTGGGCTATGCCAGTGCGGCTGCAACGCTCGGTTACCTCATTACGCAGTCGCTCTCGCGCGGTATCAGCGGCATCGCATTGAAGGACGATAGCGACGTGCCGCCAGGGCTGCCCGGTGCATAGGCTGGCATCTTTTGCCCAGCCGCGTTACGGTCACGCTGGTATGTGCCTGACCACCGTGGGATTGGGGGTCAGAGTTTTGACTCTGACCCCGCCCGGTGCTTCTGGGTCAACGTTCACCGCAGGGAAATACGCATGACGACACGACGCGACGTGCTCAAGTGGGGCGCCATTGGGACCTTTGCCAGCATGGCACCGCCGCTTGCCCTCGCCGCAGCAGCACCTCCGGCTCCTGCTTTCACCAGTCGGCGCCCGGCCAAGGCTGATCGTTGCTTTACTTCAATAGCCGTAGAGACGGCCATCGTCGAAACCAGGAAGCGCATCGGCGACCCGGAACTGGCCTGGTTGTTCGAAAACTGCCTTCCCAACAGCCTCGACACCACGGTGAAGCTCGGCACGGTCGACGGCAAGCCCGATACCTTTGTCATCACCGGCGACATCGACGCCATGTGGCTTCGCGATTCGTCCGCACAGGTGTGGCCTTACCTGGCTTTCCTGAAAGACGACAAGCGGCTGGCGCAGTTGGTACAGGGTGTGATCCACCGTCAGGCCCGCTGCATCCTGCTTGATCCCTACGCCAATGCCTTCCTGCATGACCCGTCCTCCAAACCTTTGTCGTGGAGCGGGTCGGACATCACCACGATGAAGCCTGGCGTGGGCGAGCGGAAGTACGAGCTCGATTCGCTGTGCTATCCGATACGCCTGGCGCACGGCTACTGGAAGGCCACAGGCGATGCCACGCCGTTCGACGCGACATGGCTTAAAGCCGTGAAGCTGGCCGTGGCCACCATGCGTGAACAGCAGCGCAAGCATGGTCCGGGTCCTTATACGTTCCAGCGCGCCTCGCCGATCACCACCGAGTCGGTGCCATTGAGCGGGTATGGCAATCCATCGCGTCCGGTGGGCCTGATTCACTCGATGTTCCGTCCGTCCGACGATGCCTGCATCCTGCCGTTCCTCATCCCCTCGAACCTGTTTGCCGTGACCAGCCTGCGGCAGCTGGCTGAGATGGCCAATGCGGTGGCGCACGACGTCGCCTTTGCCAACGAATGCAAGTCACTGGCCGACGAAGTAGACCGTGCCCTTGCGGTGTACGGCACCATGCAGACGTCCACCGGCAAGGTCTGGGCTTATGAGGTGGATGGCTTTGGCAACCAGTTGTTCATGGACGATGCCAACGCTCCAGGTTTGCTGAGCCTGGCCTATCTTGGCTGTTGCAAGCAGGACGATCCGCTTTTCCAGGCTACGCGCAAGCGCGCCTGGAGCGAAGACAACCCGTATTTCTTCAAGGGCACGGCGGCCAGCGGCATCGGTGGCCCGCACCAGGGGATGCGCCTGATCTGGCCGATGTCGATCATCGTACGGGCGCTGTCCAGCAGTGACGATGGCGAGATCCGCCAATGCCTGACGTGGCTCAAGACCACCCATGCGGGCACCGGCTTCATGCACGAATCCTTCGACCAGGACAACCCTGCCAAATTCACGCGTGCGTGGTTTGCCTGGGCCAATACCCTGTTCGGTGAATTGATCCTCAAACTGGCCCGCGAGCGCCCCGCGCTGCTGGGTTGAACCTTACGGAGTAGAAGCGACCATGAGTTCCCGTCGAGCGTTCCTGAAGACCTCCCTGCTGGCTGGTGCCGTGGGCCTTGCCGGCATGCCGCGCTGGCGCGTCGATGCACTGGCCGCGCTTGGTGCCGGCGGCAAGGCGCCACGCCAGTTCACGCGCCACGTCGATGTGTTCATCGGCACCGGTGGCCACGGCCATACGTATCCCGGTGCCACGATGCCGTTCGGCATGGTGCAGCTGAGCCCGGATACCTACAACGCGCTATGGGACCAGTCGTCGGGCTACCACCAGAACGACGGCTCGATCATGGGTTTCTCGCATACCCACCTCACCGGCACAGGCTGCGGCGACCTGCTCGATTTCCTGGTGATGCCCAACGTCGGCGAGGTGAAGACGGAACCGGGCAACCCGGACCATCCCATCACGCGCTACGCCTCGCGCTTCGATACGCCGCGTCCGGCCGGTGCGGAGCCCGACGCGGTATCGCCGACGGGTGGCCCGAAGGGTTACCGCGCCGCCTTCACCCACGCGGACGAAAGCGCCGAGCCTGGCTATTACCGGGTACTGCTGCGCGACCGTGCGGTGACCGCGGAGCTTACCGCCACCGCGCGCGTGGGCGTCCACCGCTACACCTTCGCCAATGCCGGCGACAGCCATATCCTGGTCGATCTTTTCCACGCCATGCAGGACAACCCATCCACGCCGCCGCCGGTGACTTCGGCGGACCTTGCCGTGGTGGGCAACGATACGCTCACTGGCGGTCGCATCGTGCAGAGCTGGGCCAAGGGAAGGCATGTCTATTTCGCGCTGAAGTTCTCCCGTCCCTTCGATCGTTGCGACGTGTTCGTCGACGATGCCGCCGGCAGCGCGGTGAAGACGGCGCACGGCAAGAAGATCAAGTGCGCGGCGCATTTCAAGGCCAAGGCAGGCGAGCAGATCCTGGTCAAGGTGGGCCTGTCGGCGGTGAGCGCGGAAGGCGCGCTGGCTAACCTCAATGCCGAAATGCCCGGATGGGACTTCGACGGCACGCGCGAAGCGGCAAGCATGGCCTGGGAGCGCGAGTTGTCGCGCCTGAAGATCGATGCCATCAACGAACGCCACCAGCGCATCTTCTACACCGCGCTCTACCACAGCCTGATCGCGCCGACCCTGTTCGGCGACGTCGACGGCAAGTACCGCGGCATGGATCTTGAAATCCACCAATTGCCCGCCGGCGCGCAGACGTACACCGAGTATTCCCTGTGGGATACCTACCGCGCGTTGCATCCGTTGTTCACCCTGGTGCAGCCGCATCGCGTACCCGACCTTTGCAACGACCTGATCCGCATGGCGGCGCAGAGTCCAGCGGGGCCGCCCGTGTGGCCGCTCTACGCCCGCGAAACGGGCACGATGACGGGTTATCACTCGGCGCCCGTGCTGGCCGAAGCCCACGCCAAGGGTTTCAAGGGCATCGATTTCGAAGCGGCGTGGCCTTCGTTCCGCAAGCGCGCGATGGATGACGACTACCGCGGCCTGAAGTTCTACCGGGACCTCGGCTTCATCCCGGCGGACAAGATCGACGAGTCGGTCAGCAAGACGCTCGAATATGCCTACGACGACTGGGCCATGGCGGAGCTGGCCCATGCCGTGGGCAAGGAAGACGAGCGCGTTGCGTTGATGAAGCGTTCGCGCAATTACCGGCATGTGTTCGACAAGTCCAAGACCTTCGTGCGTCCCAGGCTTGCCAATGGCAGCTGGGCCGAGCCCTTCGATCCGCGTGGCATGGGCCACTCGAAGAAGTGGCGTGATTTCACCGAGTCCAATGCCTGGCAGGCGACCTTCCTGAACCAGCACGACCTGCACGCCTATATCCAGGATTTCGGCGGCGACGAAGCCTTCGTGGCCAAGCTCGATGCCTTGTTCAATGGAAGCCCCGATCTCCCCGCTGACGCGCCACCCGATATCGCCGGCATGGTGGGTCAGTACGCGCATGGCAACGAGCCCAGCCACCACGTGGCCTGGCTTTATGCCTACGCCGGCCAGCCGTGGAAGACGCAGCACCGCGTGCGCTGGCTGCTGGACAACATGTACGACGACAAGCCCGACGGCGAGGCAGGCAACGACGACTGCGGCCAGGTATCGGCGTGGTACCTGCTCTCGTCGCTGGGCCTTTACGCGGTGGATCCGGTCAGCGCCAATTACGTACTGGGCAGCCCCCTGGTGCATCGCGCGGAAGTGGAACTGGCCGACGGCAAGAAACTGGTGGTGGAAGCGAAAGGCAATTCGCCGGAAAACGTATACGTGCAATCGGTAACCTGGAACGGCAAGCCACATGATCGCAACTGGATCAGCCACGCCGAGATTGCCGCTGGCGGCAGCCTCGTCTTCACGCTCGGGCCCAAGCCCAACAAGGCTTTCGGCGTTGCGCAGGCAGCCCGTCCGCCTTCGATGAAACTGGAGGGCTAGACGTCTTTGCTGCATCGTCGCGAGGTTTGCTAAGGTAGCCTGCCGCGCCGCGGGGTGTTCAGGAGGCGCTGCTTGGCAAGGCTCTGCGCGTTGTTGGCGTTCCTGCTGTTGTTGGGCTCGTGCTCTGCGCACGGGCACTCTTCGCAGTTGCTCAACGTTTCCTACGATCCCACCCGCGAACTGTTCCGCGACATCGATGCCGCCTTTGCCCGCGATTGGCGGGAGAAGACGGGCAAGGGGATGACCGTGGGCATGTCCCATGGCGGCTCCGGCAAGCAGGCAAGGTCGGTCGCCGAGGGCCTGCCTGCCGATGTCGTCACGCTGGCGCTGGCCTATGACGTGGATATGCTGGCCGATCGCAGGCTGGTGGCGAAGGATTGGCAGACGCGTTTCCCGTACAACGCATCGCCGTACACGTCGACCATCGTTTTCTTGGTGCGCAAGGGAAACCCCAAGCAGATCCACGACTGGCCCGACCTCATCCGCCCCGGTATCAGCGTGATCACGCCCAACCCGCGCACTTCCGGTGGAGCGCGTTGGAACTTCCTGGCCGCGTGGGGCTATGCGCGGCGCCTTCCTGGTGGCAGCGAAGAGAGCGCCCGCGATTACATGGCCGAACTGTTCCGCCATGTGCCGGTGCTCGATACCGGTGCGCGAGGTGCCACCAACACCTTCGCCCAGCGAGGTATCGGCGACGTGCTGATCGCTTGGGAAAGCGAGGCATTGCTGGCGCGCCAGAGCATCGGCGAGGACAAGGTCCAGATCGTGATTCCGTCGGTGTCGATCCTGGCCGAGCCGCCGGTGGCGGTGGTGGATGCGAACGTCGATATCCACGGCACGCGCAAGGCCGCCGAAGCCTACCTGGCATTCCTTTATTCCGCCGAAGGGCAGGAGATCGGGGCCACGCACTTCTACCGGCCACGCTTGCCCGAAGTGGCAGCGCGTCACAGGGTTGAATTTCCCGATGTGAACACCTTCACCATTGCCGATATCGCGGGCGACTGGAAGGCGGCGCAAAAGAAATTCTTCGCCGATGGCGGCTTGTTCGACCAGGTCGGCCCTGGCCGGGGAGACAAACCATGAAGCGGCGCGTGCTGCCCGGCTTCGGCCTGACGCTGGGTTACGTGATGGCATGGCTCGGGCTGATCGTATTGCTGCCGCTGGCGGCGCTGGTGTTCAAGTCCACCGCGCTCGCGCCATCGGGTTGGTGGGCACTGCTTTCCGCGCCGCGGACGCTCGCTGCGCTGCGGCTGAGCTTCGGGGGCGCGGTACTCGCCGCGGCAGTGAATGTGTTCGCCGGATTGCTGGTGGCGTGGGTGCTGGTACGGCACCGGTTTCCCGGACGGCGCCTGTTCGATGCGCTGGTGGACCTTCCCTTTGCCTTGCCCACGGCGGTGGCTGGCATTGCTCTGACGGCGATCTACGCGCCGGAGGGATGGCTAGGACGATATCTGGTGCCGATGGGCATCAAGGTGGCCTATGCGCCTCTCGGTGTCGTGGTGGCAATGGTGTTCGTCGGCTTCCCGTTCGTCGTGCGTACACTGCAGCCGGTGCTCGAGTCGATGGAGCGCGAAGTCGAGGAAGCTGCCGCGAGCCTGGGTGCCACGCGCTGGCAGGTGTTCTTTCGCGTGGTGTTGCCGCTGCTGCTGCCGACATTGCTGACGGGATTTGGCCTGGCCCTCGCCCGCGCGGTGGGCGAATACGGGTCGGTGATCTTCATTGCCGGGAATATTCCCAGGGTGTCGGAAATCACCCCGCTGCTGATCGTGGAGAAACTCGAGGAATTCAACTATGCGGGCGCCGCCGCATTGGGTGTGGTCATGTTGGTGCTGTCACTGCTGCTCCTGTTGCTGGTGTCGCTGCTGCAGCGCGCGAGCCGCCGCTGGGAGCTGCCGCGATGACGACCCGGGCGTCTGTGGTACGCGTGCTGATGATCCTGGTGAGCGTGGCCGTACTCACGGTGTTCCTGTTGCTGCCGTTGGCCGTGGTGTTCTCGGAAGCCTTGAAGCAGGGCTTGCATGCCTTCACCCGCGTGTTCCACCAGGCCGAGGCCCGTTCGGCGATCTGGCTTACCCTGCTGGTGGCGGCGATCGCGGTGCCGGTGAACATGGTGTTCGGCGTGGCGGCGGCATGGCTGATGGCGCGCTTCGAGTTTCGCGGCAAGGCCTTGCTCGGTGCCTTCATCGACCTGCCGTTTTCGGTGTCGCCGGTGATATCAGGCATGGCCTTCGTGCTGCTGTTCGGTGCGCAGGGCTGGTTCGGGCCATGGCTGATCGAACGGAACCTGGGCGTGATTTTCGCCGTGCCCGGCCTGGTGCTGGCCACGGTGTTCGTCACCTTGCCGTTCATTGCGCGCGAACTCATCCCGCTGATGCAGGCGCAGGGCAGCGAGGAAGAAGAAGCGGCCAGGGTGCTGGGCGCCGGTAGCTGGCAGATGTTCTTCCGAGTTACCTTGCCCAATATCCGCTGGGCGCTCTTGTATGGCGTATTGCTTTGCAACGCTCGGGCCATGGGAGAGTTCGGCGCGGTGTCGGTAGTCTCAGGCCATATCCGCAACCTCACCACCACCATGCCTCTGGAAGTGGAAATGCGCTACAACGAATACGACTATGTCGGCGCATTTGCCGTGGCATCGTTGCTGGCCTTGCTGGCGGTGTTGACGCTTGCTTTCAAGGCGCTGATGGAATGGCGCTATCGCCATGAGCTTGCGGCGGGAGGCGTCCACCGATGACGTTGTCCATCCAATCCATCGGCCGGCGCTTCGGCGACACGGTGGCGCTGGCCCAGGTAAGTCTTGAGGTGAAGCCTGGCGAGTTTGTCGCCTTGCTGGGGCCTTCAGGTTCCGGCAAGACCACCTTGCTGCGCATCCTGGCGGGCCTGGATTATCCCGACACCGGCAAGGTGTCGCTCGATGGCGATGATTTTCTCGCCACCGACGCTCGCAAGCGCGGTGTCGGCCTGGTGTTCCAGCATTACGCCCTGTTCCGGCATATGACGGTAGCCGAGAATATCGCCTTCGGATTGCGTGTGCGGCCGTGGCGCCTGCGCCCAAAGCGTGCGGAGATTGCCTCACGCGTCTCCGAACTGCTCTTACGTGTGCGGCTGGATGGCTTTGGCAGTCGTTATCCTGCACAGCTGTCCGGTGGCCAGCGGCAACGCGTGGCGCTGGCACGCGCCCTCGCTGTGGAGCCGCAATTGTTGCTGCTGGACGAGCCCTTCGGTGCACTCGATGCCCAGGTGCGCACGGGGCTGCGCCGCTGGTTGCGTGAACTACAGGAAGAATTGGGCCTGAGCACCGTGCTGGTGACGCACGACCAGGAAGAAGCCCTGGAGCTGGCCGATCGCGTCGCGGTGATGAACAACGGCGTGATCGAGCAGGTCGGCACGCCCGAGGAAGTGTATTTCGAACCGGCCACGCCGTTCGTGTGCGAATTCATCGGACGGGTGAACCGGGTGGCGATGCGGCGCGGCACCGGGGGCTTGAGTGCCGCCGGCTGGGTGCCCCGCGGTGAGCCGTGGCACGGCCACTATCCCCATGCCACCGCATACATCAGGCCCGAGCACCTGGAAATCGGTGCACAGGACGCGCCCTGGCAGGCAGTAGTCCGGCATGTCTATCTTGCAGGCAGCATCGCTCACCTCGACCTCGACGTGAGCGGCGTGGGTACGCTGGAGGCGGATGTCGCCAGCGAGGACCTGGCACGCCGAAACCTTGCCGTGGGCGCGCAGGTGAGTGTGTCACCTGCGCGCTCGGTACTGTTTGCCGGCGAAAGTGCCCGATGGTCGTGGCAGGCCGGCGCCGGGCCTTGATTACTTCGGTTTGCGGAACTTGAAGACGAACTGATCGGTGTGGCCGCGGATGGTCTCGTCGAACACTTTCTTGTCGTGCGTGTCGGCCGCGTTGGCCAGCAGCTGGGACTTTCCTTCCAGCTTGAACCCGGCGGCCTTGGCCTGCTCGAGCACCAGGGCCGGATCGATGCGGTGCAAGGTGGTGGTGGGGCTGTCGCCACTGCCTGCCTGCGCGGCATGGTCGATCACGATGAATACGCCGCCGGGCTTGAGTGCCTTGAACACGGCCTTGTCCATGGCCAGGGCCTGGTCCTTGCCGAAGAAACCGGTGGCATCATGGTAGTTGTCGCTGGTCCAGGCCACGTCAAGCGGCTTGTCGGTGGCGATGCCGGCAAGCGGCGCCGTCACCACGCTCACATTGGTGAAATCCTTTTCCGCGGCAAGGGCAGTGACCTTGTCGGTGGCCTTGGGGTTCTTCTGGACGAACTCAGCCGGGACCACAGCATAGACATGGCCGTTGGCTCCCACCACGCCGCTGAAAATGCGCGTAAAGTAGCCGCCACCGGGCATGATATCGGCCACGGTGTCGCCCGGCTTGATGCCGGCGAAGGCCACCAGTTCCGCCGGATGGCGGGCAGCATCGCGCGCGGTGTCTTCGGCCGGGCGCACGGACGATTGCACGGCACTGGACACATAGGCAGGGGGCGTGGCGGCGTAGGCGGCGGGAACCGCCAGAATCAACGCGGCAAGCAGGGCTTTTGTCTTCATCGATGGTTCCTCGTGGGGTGGGAGCGGCCGAGCGCATGATGCGCGCGATCCTCCCGTCCATGCAATGAAACCGGCCCAGGCCGGTTCTGCTTACACGGCTCACCGCAAAGGCATCCCCATGGCTCAAAATCCCGAAGATCCGAATTCCATCCTTGGCCAGTTAAGCCGGAACAAGGGCGCCGCAGCGCTTATTGCCGCCGTGGTGGGTGTTGTCCTGCTGCTGTTCGCCTGGACAGGCGGATGGTTCGGGGGTCGCCTGGGTCCAGGCAAGATCGCCGATGCGCTGCAGGTGCATGACGGTTTGCATGAAGGTTTTCGCCGGGCCCATAGCAAGGGTTACTGTTTCACCGGCCATTTCGACGGCAACGGGCAGGGCACGCGGCTTTCGGTGGCCAATGTGTTCGCCCAGGGGCAGTCCAGCGTGATCGGGCGCTTCTCCACCGGTGGGGGCATGCCCGACTCACCCGACGGCCGCCTGGTGTTCCGCGCCATCGCCTTGTCCATCACCGCGCCCAATGGCGAGGTCTGGCGCACAGCGATGGATTCCACGGCCGTCTTTCCGGTCGCCACGCCGACGGCGTTCATGGCCTTCCTTCAAGCCACCTCGCCTGGTGCCGACGGCAAGCCGGACCCGGCCAAGGTGGGGCCGTACATGGCGGCTCATCCGGAGACGGTGGCCTTCATCAACTATCTGAAGGAGCAGCCGCTGGCGTCGAGCTTCGTCAATACGCGGTATTACTCGATCAATGCCTTCCGCTTCGTCGATGGCGACGGCCAGACGCGCTTTGTCAGGTGGTCGCTCGATCCCACGGCGGCGCCTGAGTGGATGGACAAGGACAATCTCGCCAAGATGCCTCGCGATTTCCTGTTCGACGACCTCGTCAAGCGCGCCGCCACGGGTCCGCTCACCTGGGACATGTCGATCCAGCTGGCGGCTCCCGGCGACAAGACAGACGACGCTACCGTGCAGTGGCCTGAGGATCGAGAGTCGGTGAAGGTCGGTCGATTGACGATCGATCACCTTATCACTGAGGACGAAGGTCCCTGCCGCGACATCAACTTTGATCCACTGGCGCTACCCACCGGCATCAAGGGCTCGGACGATCCGCTGCTTGCCGCTCGCTCGGCGGTGTATTCCTCGTCGTTCCGCCGCCGTGCCGCAGAAGGTCCGCACCCGAGTTTTGCCAAGGAGCCCCATCATGACTGAGCGCTTCTGGCTTTCCGCTCGCATCCTGCACTGGCTCATGGCGGTGCTGGTGATCTCAATGCTGTTCATCGGTGCCGGCATGGTGTCGACGGTCAGCCGCACCCACGAGTGGCTCTTCGCCATTCACAAACCGCTGGGCTTCACCATCTTCGTGCTGGTGATCATCCGGCTTATCGTGCGCCTGGTGCACAAGCCGCCGCCGTTACCTGCGGACATGCTGGCCTGGATGCGCCACGCGGCCACGCTCTCGCACTGGTTGCTCTACGCTTTGATGTTCTTCCTGCCGCTGCTGGGATGGTCCACGCTATCGGCGGCGGGGTATCCCATCCAGCTTGCCCCGCATGTGCACCTGCCGCCGATCGCTCCGCACAACCTGGCGCTCTACACCTTCCTGCGCGACGCGCACGGATTTGGCGCTTACCTGCTGTTCTTCACGTACCTGGCCCATCTTGGCGCGGCGCTGTTCCATCACCTGGTGCGCAAGGACGGGGTGCTGGCCAGCATGTTGTTTGGTAAGGGGGCGTAGGGGGCCGGGTTGGGGGATGTTGGGGGTCAGAATGATTATTCTGACCCCGGCTGCGCGCGCTCAAGCGTTGCCGAAGCGTCCGGCGGCGATGAGGCTGTTGACCTCCTCATCGCCGAACAGGCGTGAGCGGGTGAGGAACCTTACCCCCTCGCCATTCTCCAGCGAGAACATGCCTCCGCGGCCGGGCACCACGTCGATGATCAGCTGGGTGTGTTTCCAGTACTCAAATTGCGATGGGCTGATGTAGAACGGCGCGCCGGCAATCTCGCCAAGCTTGACGTCGCGATCGCCGACGATGAAGTCGTCCTGTGGATAGCACATCGGCGAGGAGCCGTCGCAGCAACCTCCCGACTGATGGAACAGCACCGGTCCGTGCCGCTGGCGCAGCGTTTGGATCAAGGCTTCGGCGGCGGGTGTGGCAATGACCTGTTCGGTGATGGTGCCGTCCATCATTGGGGACCCCCGCTAGAAGAAGCCAAGCTTGTTGGGCGAGTAGCTCACCAGCAGATTCTTCGTTTGCTGGTAGTGGTCGAGCATCATCTTGTGCGTTTCGCGGCCGATGCCTGATTGCTTGTAGCCACCGAAGGCCGCGTGGGCGGGGTAGGCGTGGTAGCAGTTGGTCCACACGCGGCCGGCCTGGATGCCGCGGCCCATGCGGTAGCAGGTGTTGGCTTCGCGACTCCACACGCCGGCGCCCAGGCCATAGAGCGTGTCGTTGGCAATGGAAAGGGCTTCATCCTGGTCCTTGAAGGTGGTGACCGAAAGTACCGGACCGAAGATTTCCTCCTGGAAGATGCGCATCTTGTTGTGGCCTTTGAATACCGTGGGCTCGATGTAATAGCCGTCTTTCAGGTCGCCATCGTGGCTGGCGCGACCGCCGCCGGTAAGCACCTGCGCGCCTTCCTGCTTGCCGATGTCGATATAGGAAAGGATTTTCTCCATCTGCTCGCCCGACGCCTGCGCACCGATCATGGTGGACTTGTCGAAGGGATTGCCCATCTTGATCTTCTTCACCCGGTCGATCGCGCGGTCGATGAAGGCGTCGTAGATCGACTCCTGGATCAATGCACGGCTGGGGCAGGTGCAGACCTCGCCCTGGTTCAGGGCAAACATGGCAAAGCCTTCCAGCGCCTTGTCGAAGAAGGCATCGTCGTGGTCCATGACATCGGCGAAGAAGATGTTCGGCGACTTGCCACCCAGTTCCAGGGTCACGGGGATGAGGTTCTGGCTGGCGTACTGCATGATCAGCCGGCCAGTGGTGGTCTCGCCGGTGAAGGCGATCTTGGCGATGCGCGGATTCGAAGCCAGCGGCTTGCCCGCTTCAAGCCCGAAGCCGTTGACGATGTTCAGCACGCCCGGTGGCAACAGGTCGCCCACCAGCTCCGCCCACACCAGGATGCTCACTGGCGTTTGTTCGGCAGGCTTGAGCACCACGCAATTGCCCGCGGCGAGGGCGGGCGCCATTTTCCACGCGGCCATCAACAGCGGGAAATTCCACGGGATGATCTGGCCCACCACGCCCAGCGGCTCGTGGATCTGGTAGCTCACCGTGTCATGGTCGATTTCGCCGATGGAACCTTCCTGCGCGCGGATGCAGGAAGCGAAGTAGCGGAAATGATCGACTGCCAAGGGGAGGTCGGCGGCCAGTGTTTCGCGCAAGGGCTTGCCGTTATCCCAGGTCTCGGCATGGGCAAGCATCTCCAGGTTCGCCTCCATGCGGTCGGCGATCAGGTTCAGGATGCGCGCGCGGTCGGCCACCGAGGTGCGGCCCCAGGCGTCCTTTGCTGCATGGGCGGCATCGAGTGCAGCCTCGATGTCGTCTTTATCTGAACGTGGAATCTCGCAGAAGGCCTTGCCGGTGACCGGGGTGATGTTTTCGAAGTATCGTCCCCCGGCAGGTTCCACCCATTTGCCGCCGATGAAGTTGCCGTAGCGTGCCTTGAAGGGCACGTGGGTTTCCAGGTGGTGCTGTTCGAGCTTGGTCATGGTGGCGTCCTTCGGGGGCAAGGGGAATCCATCCTACGCCAGTGGCCGCGGCACTACGTTCCGCGCCGCAGCATCCGCAACCCCTGCACGGTTTCTTAATAATCGCGAACGTCCACCAGCAGCAACCACCGTGCGGAGTTCTCCGCCTTTGGCCAATCTCCCGATGACATGGCGGTGACACCCGCAGCCCAGGGCTGGTTGTCCAGCGTGGCCAGGGCGCGTTCGTTGCCATCCGCGTCGCGGGCGTGGAACAGGTTCACCCAGTGCAGCTCCGCGGTGAGCGATTGCGTGCGCAACGCCGAATGCACGGCGTCGCGCACGCTGGCGGGAATGTCGGTCACGCCACGCAAGCCCGGCTTGCCGGCGAACACGTCCCAGGTGTTCAAGCCGCTGTCGAAGGCACTGATGTCGACTTTGCGGTCGTCGGTGACGTACCAGCAGGCGGCGAGCAGCGGATACAGCGCCTGCCGTTCGAAATCGTCCAGCGCATCGCGGCAGGCGCGCTCGCCGTAGCCGGGATAGGAGAGCTCGATCGTGCGCTCCTCGGCCGCCACCACGTCGATGTCCAGGTGGCCTGGTTCATCGCCGCGGCCGGCGTGCCAGGTGGCGCGGATGGCCGGGAAATCGCCATCGGTCACCAGCCAGTCATCTTCGTCGTCTTCCAGTTCCACGTCGTGGCTGGCAAACATTTCCCGCAGGCGCGAGGCCAGGGCCGGTCCATTCATGGCGGGCTCCGTCAAGGGTTGGTCGGGGTGGTGGCATCGTCGTCATCGGGTGCGACCACGGTATAACCGCGCTTGCGCAACTCCGAGAGCGAACCATTCGGATCGATGAGGTCTTCCATCGGCAGCATGGCGAAGCTCTGCCGGTGGTTGGTGATGGCCTGGATGGCATAGGAAAGCCACAACGTGCGGAGCTTGGTGAGCATGTCGCTGATGCCCAGCCGCTTGGCGATGCCGGCCTCGGCCACGGTGTTCAGGCAGATGTCCCAGCGATCCTGCACCAGGTACTTGCGCAGCGCCGGCACGTCTCCGGTGGCCCAGGCGTTGGCGCGCACGGTAAGCGTGCCCAGCCGCTTGTCGATGTTGTCCAGCGTCTGGTGGAAGCATTTGACGTCGTCGAGGGTGGAGGCCTTGAACTGCTTGACGGCGGCGCGCGGCTCGGCGATCTCCACCTCGTATTGCACCTGCTGTACTTCCACGCCGTGGGTCTTGGCCAGGTCGTCGACGGTGCCGGCGATGTTGGTCTTCTGGCGCAGGCCGATACCTTTCACCGCTTCGTTGTAAAGCTTCAGCGCCGCGAAGATGGGGCGGTAGTTCTCGATCTTCTTGTCCTTGCCGATGTACTCCTCCTTCAGCTTCAGCCAGAGGGCGTAATCGTCGGCGGGCACGGCGTCCTTGAGGTTGCCGTCGTCGGGCTGGTCGCGGGCGTTGATCAGCGTGGGCAGCAGCATCAGCTTGCCGAACCAGCCGACCTTGGGCTTGAGCGACATCGACGGCGGCTGCAGCACCACTTGCGAGTTCGCCACCGCGTTCTCGACGTCGGCCGAGTGCCATTGGATATCCCTGGGCAGGGGTGCCACCAGGCCCAGGATCCACATGGTGTGCTGGTTCTTGGTGACCTTCCACAGGCCGGGCCCTGGCTGCTGGCCCTGGACGGTGATGGCTTCCAGGTTGGTTGCCTGCTGGGGAGGCTCCTGGGCTGCCGCCGGCAAGGCGAAAACAAGGGCGAGCAGGGCAATGGATCGAAGGCGCATGGTGCGGTCCGGCGGCAAGACCCGTCGATTGATACCACGAAACGGTGTCAACCGGTCGCGAGCGGGTGCCGGTTTGCCGGACATGCGGTCAGTATAGTGCGTACGTCCGCCGACGCCTTCCGGGTATCCGGCGACCAAGCGCGGTTGGTCCTGCCGGAGACGCCCGCCGTCGAGAAGACCAGCAACGCTGTCGTACCGGCCGCCCAGCAAGCCCCCGCGCCGGTAGCCGCTGCTGCTCCAGCGCCCAGCGGCGCTGCGGTCGCGGCGAGTGATGCCGACACAGAGGCCACGTCCGCTGCGGCGACGAGCGCTCCCGGCGGTCCCGCAAGCCTTGATCCGCGCGTCTCGGTGCCGATGTTCCGCTCGGCGCAGGATCTTGCGTCGGTGCATCAATGCGACCGCCTGATACGCGTCGAAAGCGTGGACGGCGATCACGGGCATTTCTTCAGCAGCTGCCCGGGCGCCGTGGCGCGTCTTGAGATCGATTGCACAGGTGCGCAGTGCAGCGAGGCGGGCAAGTCCAACATGTAAGACACCGAGCGGCGATACCGGTGGATACCCGTATAGCCGCTCGGGCTAGGATGTGGGAATTTGCACCTTCCCGCCTGGAGGAGGCGCGCCGTTCGCTCGATCAGGTCGCCCGGCAGTGGGACGACGCCTTGTTCCGCCTGAAGCGAATGGTCGAGGGTTGAAATTTCGGTTCAAAAAAAAGCAGCCCCTCCGCGCCTACAGGGGACGGACGCGGAAGGGCCGGGGGAAACACTTCAAGCGCTTAGAAGTCGTAAGTCACACCAAAACGGAAGTAGCGCGGCGTCTGGTAGCTGATGACGCGCTGGTAGCTGTCCTTAACCGTGGTGGTGGTGCCGTATACCGGGTCGATCTGGTTGGCGCGCTGCTGGTTGAGGATGTTGAACACGGTGACGTTGAACGCGAGCTTCTTGTCGGCCCACTCCGGCCGGTATTCGGCCGACAGGTCGATATTCTCCTGCCAGGGATTGCGGCCCTTGTCACCGGGCCGCGTCGGCTGGCCGTCGCAGTAGTGGTAGTAGCTGCCGTAGCCGGACGGGTCGGTCTGTCCCGTACCGTAGAGCCCCAGGCATTCGCGCGGCGTGCCCGAGGCCACCGTGACATTGGCCGATAGCATCCACTCCGCGGCCACCTGGTAGGAACCATAGAACTTGATCACGTGCTTGCGATCGTTGGCGAGGTAGCCGTTGGCATACTCCATCAGCGTCTCGTAGTCCCAGTCGCGAGACGCGGACACGCTGCCCTGGCCGACGTCCGAGCGCACCTGGCCTTCGGTATTGCCGTAGCTGCGCGAGTACAGGTAGTCGATCTTGCCGCTCCACGTGCCGTCGAAGGGATGGGACAGGTAGGTGTCCAGGCCGTAGTAATTGCGCTTGAGATGGCTGAAGCCGAAGTCCTTGTTGGTGACGGTGACGTTGGTGTAGCCGCCGTCGGCGGTCTTGAGCTGGTAGACGTTGGCGCGGCCGGGATTGGAGAGGTAGCAACTGCCGATCGTGACGTTGGCAAGGTCCGCGCCCTGGGCTTCGGCGGCACGGCTGATCGCGCCGTTGTCGCAAACGTCATCCAGCGCGTTGTTCAGGTGCCGAACGGTGGCCTTCATGCCCCACACGTAGGTGTCGCTTAGCTGCTTGTCGAAGCCGAGGATGAATTCGTCTTGCGATTCGGAATGGATGTTCTTGGCCGACACCGTCTTCGGATCAGGCGCCTGGCCATATTCCCCGTTGGGGGACACGCCGCCACCCGTGGCGGAGGCGACGGGGGTGAGGCCGGTGGGCGTGCCATCGGCGGCGATGCCGGTATAGGTGTAGTACTCATTCACGGCAAGGGAGCCGGAGGCCGTGCGCAAGGCGACGCTTGCCGGCATGGCCAGGAAGTAGCGGCCGGCGTTGCCGTAGACCTTCAGCGAAGAATCGCCGTTCACGTCCCAGCTGAAGCCCAGGCGGGGCGCCCATTGCGGCTTGGTCAAGCGCAGGTACGCCACGCCGAACGGGTTGTAGTTGGTGAACTGGTCGTTGCGTACGCCCAGCGAAAGCAACAGGCGGTCGCTGACCTGCCAGTTGTCCTCCAGGTACTGGGCGCGTTGCTTCACCGCCACCGTGGCCAGCGTGTTGTAGTGGCGGATGTAGACGTAATAACCGGTCTGGCCGCCCGGGTAGTTGCCCGGCATGCCCACATAAGGGTTGTCGCTGATGTTCTTGTTGGCATCGCCGTGGGCATACCAAAGCTCGTAGCCGTCGCCACCGATGGTGGTGCCGTCCTGGATGTCCTTCGAATCCTGGTTGTCGATGCCCGCGGTTATCGAGTGGTCGCCCAGCTTGTAGTTCAAGTCCACGCGCAGGTTGCGGTTGCTCGACTTGTGGTCGGGATTGTCCACGGTGTCGAGGGTCTGGCCGTTGGTGATGACGCGGCCACCGGTCAGGGCCGGGTTCTGCTGGTCGGCTCCGCCGATGAAGGGACCGGTGACGCCCGACTCGATCGGCTCGTTGTAGTAGCTGATCTTGGACTTGCCGTACATCGCGGTCAGCGTGAGGTTGTCGGTGATGTAGCTGGTGAACTTGCCCACCCAGATCCGCGCGCTGGTCTTGAGCGTCTCATCGCCGCTGGCGTAATCGCCGTTGGACAGCGTGTCGTAGTCGTAGTTGTACTTCGAGCCCGTGGAGCGATGGGTCTGCGACAGGCCGGTGAGTTCCAGGATGTTGCTCTGGTTGATGTTCCAGTTGAGCTTTACGTAGCCTTTCGGGTCTTCGTAGCGGTACTGGGTATCGTACGGACTGTTGCGCGAACCCACGGTGTTCCCTTCGGTGCGCTGCGCCTCCACCGCCGCGAAGATGAACAGCTTGTCCTTGATCAGCGGGCCGCCGGCATAGCCATCGACCGTGGTCACCCACTGCTTGTTTTGCGCGTTGCGCTGGAAGATCGTGCCTTTCTCATCGCCACCATGCAGGTAACGAATATCGCGCGCGTCGCTTTGTGCAAAGGCTGGTGCCCATAGCACCTGCGCGCCGGCGTGCCACTCGTTCGTGCCGCTCTTGCCGACCTGGCTGATCACGCCGCCGTCGGATCGGCCGTAAGCCGCCGAATAGCCGCCGCTAAGTACTTCCTGCTGGTCGATCGCGCCATAGGGCAGGGAAATGCCGCCGAAGCCACTCAGGGGATCGGTGGTGTTCAGGCCGTTCACGTAATAAGCGTTCTCGGTCACCGAGGAACCAGCGAAAGAGACGACCGATCCGCCGAGGGCGTTCTTGAAATAGGTGCTGCCCGGCACGGTGCCGGGGGCGAGCAGGGCCACCGCTTCGGCGCTGCGGCCCAGCGGCAGCTTGGCCAGATCCTGCGAAGTGATGATGGTGCTGGAGCTGACGCTGGTGACGTCGATCTTGGGCAGCGCGGCGGCCGATACCGTGACCGCTGACAGATCCTGTGCACCGGTATTGGATGGCGCGCTGCTGGCGAAGGAAACGTCGGTGGCGATACCCACGCGCAGGGTGACGTTGTCGCGCGAATCCACAGTGTTGCCGTCGACCCGCAGCGACACCTTGTAGGTGGTCAGGGGCAGGGCGTCGGCCACGTAGCGTCCCTTGGCGTCGACCGGCACTTCGCGGACCAGGCCGTTGGCGCCTTCGATCAGGACGGTTTCGTTCGCGGCGAGGGGCGCCTGGCCGGAGATGCGGCCCGAAGTGGCCTGCGCGTGGATCGCGCCGCTGAAGGAGGCCGCCAGGGCTGCGGCGAGCAGGGTTTTACGAAGAGCTGCGTTGCGATATCCGGTGGTCGCGTACATGGGCGTTTTTCCAGGGGAAGGTTATCGGGGCGAGCTAGGGTGAGGCGCGGGCGCAAAAACCAAGGCGGGCGTGGATCGCTCATACGTCATGTGATGGCCAATGCGAGTCCCCCTCGACGGCATCTTGGAAGCCGTGGACGCCGCACCCCGTTGTGTGGCGTTTTGAGGATATTTGCAGATATGTGGAGTCTAGTCCACTGGAATATTTCGATTTTCGTCATAGCTTTGTCACGAGCTGTCGCTAGTCAAACTGAATAAGAGGGGAAATTGGGGTGTTGCACGGCCTGAGGCCGTTCCTCGTGGCAATTTGTGCGTAAGCGCCGGTGCCAATATTCAGCACATTCGCGCCGATGGTGCCCGCGGGATGCTTCAGGCCGTTGACGGCCGAGGCGGTTGGTTGGCCCTTGCTCGGCCACTTGTGCTTGACTAGCGGTCTTTCAAAGCGACGGGGCAATGCATGATGGCGAGCGTGGGCAAGGGCTGGATGTGTCTGGGCGCGTTGGTGCTGGCCGGTGTAGCCGGGACGTCACTGGCCGCGGCTGATACCAGCTTTGCCAGGGTCGAAGGCCTGAACCTCAATAGCTTTGTCCGCCAGGGGAACGTCGCCGCGCATATCCTGCTGCGCAACGGAAGCGACCCGCGGCTGATCGTGGCCTTCCCGGCGGGCAACAGCGGCGTGGGCTTGTGGTTCAAAACCCTGGGCAAGCCGGCGGAGTGGTCAATGTCCGCTCCCGCCACCCCAGTCACGCTCAATGACGCCAAGGGCCGTCCGCTGCACGGCGTCAGCTTCCAGGCCAGCATCCGGACCGACCAACTGGCGCCCAAGCAAGCGGTGCTCTCCAGCGTGCGCGTGCTGCGCGATTACCAGGGCCTGGGGACGCAGCCGGCGGAAGTGCTGGCCACGCCTGTGATGCAGGGCGATTCGATCACCTGGTCGCGTGACCGCCTGGACGGCGCACCGGGTTATTCCCTGGCGGTGAAAGTGGTGCACGGCTCCCTTCGCGATGGCTCCTTTGTCGCTGGCCCCGACGGCGTGGTCACGTTGGCGTTTACGGCCTTGACCGGCGAGACGCCGTTGACCCCCGTGTCCGGCAACGCGTTGCTCAATGATCGCGCGCTGCCCGATGCCGGCGCGCGTGCGGCGCTTGAATACCTGAGCTACAAGGAAAAATACCTCGCTGGCTCCTGGCGCTTCGACACCTATTTCGGCCGCGATACGTTGATGTCGGTGCGACTTTTGATGCCGGCGCTGCAGCCGGCCGCGGTGGAAACCGGCCTGCGCTCGGTGCTTAAGCGCCTGTCGCCGCAGGGTGAGGTGGCGCACGAGGAAGATATCGGCGAATTTGCCATCATCGACCATCGCAAGCAGGGCGATACCGCGTCCACTGCGCCCGTGTACGACTACAAGATGATCGACAGCGACTACCTGTTCGTGCCGGTGGCGCGCGCGTGGTTGCTGGACGATGCGCGTGGCCGCGCGCGGGCGAAGGCGTTCCTTGCCGGTACCCTGGGCAGCGAGCGACTCGGCGACGCGATGATGCGCAACATCCGCTTCATTGCCGCGCAGGCCCAACCCTTTGCGAAGTCGCCGATCAAGGCGAATCTGGTGAGCCTGAAGCCGGGCGTTCCCGTGGGCGAATGGCGTGACAGCAACGATGGTCTGGGCGGCGGCCGCTATCCCTACGACGTCAATGCGATCTTAGTGCCCGAAGCCCTGGCCTCGGCCGGCGAACTGTACCGCAGCGGGTTGCTCGCTCCCTACATCAAGCCGGAAGACAAGGCCGTGCTGTCGAGCCTGACCTCGATGGCCCAGGTGTGGCGGACGCACGCCGCGCCGCTGTTCGTGGCCCACGTCGATGCCGCTGCGGCCAGGAAGGCGATCGAAGCCTATGCCAATAAGGCCAATGTGCCGGCAACCCCGGCGTTGGCCGCGGTGGATGCAAAAGGCATCACCTTCCACGCCTTGTCGCTGGACGCGCAGGGCAACCCGGTCGCCGTGCAAAACAGCGATGAGGGCTTTGCGCTTTTGTTTGGTAAGCCCTCTGGCGACCAGCTCGATACCATGGCGGCGGTTATCAATCGACCGTTCCCAGCGGGCCTGATGACGCCGGTGGGCATGCTGGTGGCCAATCCGGCGTTCGCCGCGGACGACGTGCAATCGCGCTTCGGGCCGAGCGCTTACCATGGCACGGTGATCTGGTCGTGGCAGCAGGCACTGACGGCGGCGGGCCTGGCACGCCAGCTCGAGCGCAACGATATCCCCGCCGCCACGCGTAGCCATTTGCGCGCTGCGCAAACTTGCCTGTGGAAAGCCATCGAGGCGACGGGGAGTGTGCAAAGTTCCGAACTTTGGTCCTGGCGCCATGCGCAGGGCAAGTACCAGGTGGCTGCCTTCGGTGCCAGCGGCGCGGATGCCGATGAGTCCAACGCCGCCCAGCTATGGAGCACGGTGTTCCTTGCCATACCCAGGCCAGCAGCCGAACCCGGAGTAGATTGCCCGGGTTGAATTTTCCCTTCCCGCGGATGCATGGCATCGCTATGCTCGCGCAGTACCCAAGGTAGGATGGCCGTGCGCGAACTGTATCCAGAGATCCAACCGTATCGCACCTTCAGGCTGCGCGCCGACGACATCCACGAATTGCATGTGGAGGAATGCGGCAACCCCGATGGCTTGCCGGTGCTGTTCGTGCATGGAGGGCCCGGGGCGGGTGTATCGCCCAATCACCGCCGCTATTTCGACCCGGCGCGTTACCGGATCGTGCTGTTCGACCAGCGTGGGGCCGGCAAGTCCACGCCTCATGCAGAGATGCACGACAACACCACCGCCCATCTGGTCGCTGATATGGAAACGATCCGCGGGCACCTTGGTATTTCCCGCTGGGTGGTATTCGGTGGCTCCTGGGGCTCGACGCTGTCGCTGGCCTATGCGCAGGCTCATCCCGATCGCGTGCTCGGCCTGGTGCTGCGCGGTATTTTTCTTGGCCGCCCAGGCGAAGTGCGCTGGTTCAACGAGCTCGACGGCGGCGCGAACTGGATTTTCCCCGAGCGCTGGGAGACGTACCTGGCACATATTCCCGAGGCCGAGCGCGGCAACATGATCGATGCCTACTGGCGACGGCTGGACAGCGACGACGAAGCCGTGCGCCTGGCCGCGGCCAAGGCCTGGGGCTATTGGGAGGGCGGCAGCACCACGCTCGTGCACGATCCGATGGAAGCCGGCCACTTCGAGGAGCCTCGGGTGTCGCTTAGCGTCGCCCGTGCCGAGGCACACTATTTTCGCCACAAGTTGTTCCTGGAACCCAATCAACTCCTGCGCGACATCGACCGCATCCGCCATATTCCCGCCACCATCGTGCATGGCCGCTACGACATCATCTGCCCGATGAAGAGTGCCTATGACCTGGCGCAGGCCTGGCCGGAAGCAACCTTGCGTGTGGTGCTGGCCGGTCATAGCGCGGGGGACCCCGCCATCGTCGATGCGCTGGTGGAAGCCACCGACGCGCTGGCCGGGCGCCTGGGTTAATTCGATGTCGTCGCTTTCGGCGTGGATCATCGTGGCCCTGGCCACGGCCGGTGTGATCATCCGCCCGTTCAAATGGCCTGAGGCCATTTGGGCGGTGGGCGGAGCAGTGCTGGTGATCGCGCTCGGTCTGATCCCGCTTGCCGCCGGTGGCACGGCGGTGATGAAGGGCATGGATGTCTATCTTTTCCTGACCGGCATGATGCTGCTGTCCGAAGTGGGGCGGCGTGAAGGGTTGTTCGATTGGATTGCGGCATTCGCCGTGAACCACGCGCAGGGTTCGCCGCGCCGACTGTTCATCCTGGTGTATTTGGCGGGCGTGATAACCACCACGTTCCTGTCCAACGATGCCACAGCGGTAGTGCTTACGCCTGCGGTGTTCGCCGTGGCGCGACGTGCGGGCGCCGAGCCCCTGCCGCTTCTTTTTATCTGCGCCTTCATCGCCAACGCCGCAAGCTTCGTGCTGCCGATTTCCAACCCCGCCAACATCGTGCTTTATGGTAGTCACGTGCCGCCGTTGGGAACATGGCTGAAGACCTTCGGCGTGGCCTCGGTGGTGTCGATCGTGGTGACCTTCGTATGTCTCTACGCCACGCAGCGCTCAAAGCTTGCCGGCGTCTGCGAGGCGAAGGTCGACGTTCCCCGCTTGTCGGGCAACGGCAGGCTCGCCCTGGCAGGCACCGTGGCTACCGCCATTGTGTTGATGGTGGTGTCCGCCTTTGACGGCGCGCTGGGGTTACCTACGGCTGCGATGGGCTTGCTGGTGGCTTCGATGGTTTGCCTGCGCAAACGCGAAAGCCCCGCGGCCATGATGGGTCAGATGTCCTGGAGCGTGCTGCCCCTGGTGGCGGGCTTGTTCGTGCTGGTGGAAACACTCATCCATACCGGCGTGATCGACGCGCTTGCACGGGGTATCCATGGCGTTGCGGGTCACAGTGATACCACTGCAGCCTGGTTCGCCGCCACGGCCACGGCGATTGCGAGCAACCTCGCCAACAATTTGCCAGTGGGGCTGGTGGCCAGCGCCACCCTGGCCAAGGCGCAGGTATCGCAACACGTAGTAGATGCAACGCTGGTGGGCGTGGATCTTGGTCCGAATCTGTCCATCACCGGCTCGCTCGCCACCATCCTCTGGCTCAACGCCATCCGCCGTGAAGGCGCGGACGTCGGCTTCTTTGTGTTTTTGAAAGTGGGCGTCGTAGTGATGGTGCCGGCATTGGTGCTTTCGGTTTGGGCGCTGTTGGTGGTGTGAAGTTGAGGGGTTCGGCGGAGAGAGTTGCCTCGCGAGCGATTCGCGATGGTGGCTTGTCGCCAACTTGGCGAGCATGGCCTTTTGAAGGACACGCTCCCTATGCTTGGCAATATCGCTTTCAAACACTTAGTGACCTCCGTTGAATACGCCGCGAGGGCGGCCCACACGCTGGCTGGTGCAGTGCGGCGCAGTTCCTTGGTCGCTGCTTTGAAGAATGTCTGCAATCTGCTGACGAACCACCCTGCTTCATCAACACCGCGAAGTGGCCCGGATGACTGCTCTGCCGCCGCCAGCCCAGGCCCGGCTCCTGCTGATGGAACGAATCCGAGCCTCGGCGCGCAGGCGCTTTCGGCCGTCATCGATCATCATGTGCTGCGTCGGCCCGGACATCTTTCGCCACTTGACCAAGTACGTCTGGCTAGCGTCAACAAACTCAGTCGCGAACAACTGTCCCACTCGTTGGCTATCGAGAAGGAACGCTGGGAAAGCCATGAACTGGCTGAAAAGGCGAAAACGATATGTTCCATAGAACGTTTTCTCGAGTTCCATAAAACCGTGGGATCTTTGAGGCCTGAATGCCAAAACGAGCCGCTTAATGTACTCGGACGGCGAATTCATAATCTGCCTTGGGCAGATCAATACTTGGCGATCGTGCGCTTCAAGGAAGCCGTCGAGCGGCTCCCGGATGAGCATCGGCATGGTCTTCTCGGCATGTATATGGTCGCAGAATCAGGAGATATTCATGCTTTTTCGCAATGGAAGGTTCAGTCAACTAACGCCGTCATACAGGAAGTACTAAAAACCGACGCCAGATATAGTCAGTCTGCGCGGCGTGCCCTCGAGGAGCGTTTCGGTCTGACAGGAGACGCCAAATACATGACGACGGGTGAATACAAGAGAAAGTGCGACAAGGAGAGCGGCGGTTTGACGGAAAACGCTTCCAGAAGACGAGTGGAAACGGCCGTACGGGAGCAGTCCGCCCGTGATCTTCTAAAAACAGGAGTTGCTCCAGCGGAGACTTTGCGGAAGCTTGACCTGGGTAACTATAAAGTCGAATACAAGTGGAACGAAGTTTGGCGGCGTAATGAAGAAGACGTAGAAAGTTTTGGGGCGTGTGACTGGTGGAAACGGGAGCTCGAAGAGTTCTACGTCGATGCGTTTTCTCTCGGGCCGGCCAAGCTGGAAATGATAACGGGCAAGATCGACTACCTTACTGTCGCGAATCAGCACGGAATTCGCGGTGAAAAAGCCCGGCAGGAAATGGCCGATTACTATAAGAAAGCTCATAGCGAGCCGTTGGCGCAGCCTGCCCTGGATGATTTGCTTGCCGGTCAGACGTTCGACGCCGTTGCTCGAAATCACGGCATCACTTCCGATGGGTTAATTAGTCGCATGAAGGAAGCGGCTGAGATCATAAGCTGGCGGCCATAGGGCTAACCGATTGGAAACCGTGGATCTTGGGTCCGAATCTGTCCATCATCGGATCGCTCGCCACGATCCTTTGACTCAATGCCATCTGTTGCGAAGGAAAAGACGTTGGATTTGCGTTACTGCAGGCTTTCAATGGGTCATTACGGTAGTGAGTGGTTGAGGCGCCGGCTTGAAGAAGTACCCGGCGGTCAATCCTGCAAATAGCGCATCAATGATGCCTAGACTTGCGGAAGCGGGGACATGTGCGGCGTCCTGCGATCACTGCAACCTGATGAAATCGATAAACGCGCGAAGGGGCGCCGGCAGATGGCGGCGTCCCGGGTAGTAGAGAAAAGGGCCGGTGAACGTTTGCCACCATGGCTCCAGGATGGGTTCCAGCGCGCCGCTGTCGAGATGGGGACGCAACCACTCCTCGAACAGATGGATCACACCCAGGCCGCCGACGGCCGTTTCAACGGCCAGGTCCACCGCAGCGCCCAGGCGAACGATCAGCGGGCCGGTGGGATCGATACGCACGATCTCGCCGGCCTTTTCAAACTCCCACGTGGGCACGGCCCCGCTGGCAAACTGTCCGCGCAAGCATGCATGGCCCAGCAAGTCACGCGGGTGTTTCGGGCGACCTCTTTCATTGAGGTAGCCCGGTGACGCGGCGGTTGCGAAGCGTTGGAAACGCGGGCCAATGGGCACGGCGATCATGTCCTGCTCGAGCCGTTCGTCGTATCGGATCCCGGCATCGCAACCGGCGGCGAGCATGTCGACGAAGCTGTCCTCCACGATCACTTCCAACCTGATCTCGGGGTAGGCCTTGAGGAACGGCGTGACGATCGAAGGGAGCACCAGGCGGGCGACGGTGGCGGGTACATTGAGCTTGAGCGTGCCCGTTGGCCGGTCGCGGAAACTGTTGACGACGTCCAGCGCCGCTTCCACTTCACCGAGGGCCGGCGCGAGCCGCTCGGCCAGACGCGCGCCAGCTTCCGTCGGCAGCACGCTACGGGTCGTGCGATTGAGCAGGCGGACGCCAAGACGCGCTTCTAGTCGCCGAACAGCCTCGCTGAGGCTCGATGCGGACGCACCGCTAGCACGGGCGCCTTCGCGAAAGCCTCCCGCCTGAACCACCGCGATGAATGCAAAGAGGTCCTGGAATTCTGTCGCCATTGTTCGATATTCCGCACAAGCTGTGCTGATTCAAGCGGATTATCGTGCAATCGGGAAGTGCCTATAGTCCACCCCTGGCAATATTCCGACCGCATTTTCCAGGAGGCTCCATGACCAACCTTAAGAAATCGGGGACTTTCCCGCTGGGCGACCGCACCGTGACCCGGCTGGGTTACGGCGCCATGCAGCTGGCGGGTCCCCACGTGTTCGGACCGCCGAAAGACCGCAAGGCGGCGCTTGCGGTGCTTCGCGAGTCGGTGGCCGCGGGCGTGGATCACATCGACACCAGCGACTTCTATGGCCCTCACATCACCAACCAGCTGATCCGTGAAGCGCTGCACCCCTATGCGCAGAACCTGGCGATCGTGACCAAGGTTGGCGCGAAGCGTGGTGCCGACGCGTCGTGGAATCCGGCGCAGAGCCCCGCTGAACTTACCAGCGCGGTGCATGACAATCTGCGCAACCTCGGCGTGGATGTGCTCGATGTGGTCAATCTGCGCATCATGGGGGATGTGCAAAAGCCCAGCGAGGGATCGATCGAGCCACAATTCACGGCGCTCGCAGAGCTTCAGAAGAAAGGATTGATACGGCACCTGGGGCTTAGCAACGCGACCTCCGCGCAGGTGGCACAGGCGCAGCGCATCGCCCCCGTGGTCTGCGTGCAGAACCACTACAACCTTGTGCATCGCCATGACGACGCGCTGATCGATGAGCTTGGCCAGAAGGGCATTGCTTACGTTCCCTTCTTCCCGCTCGGTGGCTTTAGCCCACTGCAGTCCGGGACCCTGTCCACCGTCGCGCAAAGGCTCGGCGCCACGCCCATGCAGGTTGCCCTTGCATGGCTGCTTGCGCGCGCATCCAACATCCTGCTGATTCCTGGCACATCGTCATCCGGGCACCTGAAGGAAAACCTGGCGGCCGCCGAGCTGATGCTTGGGGACGATGTCCTGGCGGAGCTGGAAGACATCGGTCAGAAGAACTGAGAGATGCCTGGGCCGTCCTGGGTCCGGTTGTCGCGGTGACGGTGGTAGTGAGCCTGTCGCCATGGCGGCGAGCTCCGCTAAGCTCCACGGCAACCTGTCCAGCCTCCAAGTAGCCTCATGACCAGTCCGACCACGCCTTCGGGATTACTTGGCGACACCGCGGCGCGCGACTACAGCAGGAAGCTGAAGCTCTTCAACGCGTTCGCTGCACCGGAGCTTCGCCAGGCCATCGGGGGCCTGGCGCTGACGCCGGGCATGCGGGTGCTGGACGCCGGCTGTGGCACCGGCGAAGCACTGGCATGGCTTGCCGCTGAGGTGGCTCCCGGCGGCGCAGTCATAGGCATTGACCTGGCGACATCCCATGTCCGGGCGGCCCGCAGTGTTACTCCGGAAGACCAGGCGCTGGTCCTCCAGGCGAGCCTGCTGGAGGCGCCCATGGCGCCGGCCAGTTTCGACTTGGCCTGGTCGGTCAACGTCATCAATCACCTGCGCTCTCCTTCAGCGGGTATCGATGCCTTAGGCTCGCTGCTTCGCCCGGGTGGCCGCATCGCGCTCGGCCAGAGTTCGCTGCTGCCAGACATGTATTTCGCCTGGGACTCAAGGCTTGAGCGCCTGGTCAACGAGGCTGTGCGCCAGTACTACCGCGACCGATACCAACTCGACGAGCGCGACCTGACGGCTGTTCGCGCCATCCTTGGCCTCTTGCGCAATGCCGGGTTACAGGACGTGAGTGCGCGCACCTTCATGATCGAACGGATAGCGCCGTTGCGTGCAGAGGATGAGGCCTATCTCGTGGAAACGATCTTCCGGGACACCTGGGGATCCCGGTTGGAGCCCTATCTGGCAAGGAACGACTACGAGGAAGTGGTGCGTCTATGCGATCCGGCCCATCCAGATTTCGCCTTGCGCCGCCCTGATTTTCATTTCCTCCAGAGCTTCACCCTGGTGGTCGGCACAACGCCTGTATCAACCGGTTAACAGTGGCAACAGACGTTCGGATATAGAAGAATCAAATATCTAACGTCCTGGCATCAACCGCTGTGAGCGACACAAACACCATCTTCGACAGGCTCCGTTCCCGCCTGCAGGGAATTGCCTACAACATGCTCGGCTCGGTGGCCGATGCCGAAGATGTCGTCCAGGATGTCTGGCTCCGCTGGCACGGGGCGGAACACTCCGCCATCAACAACACCGAAGCCTGGCTGGTAACAGCGACCACGCGCACCTCGATCGACCGGCTGCGGGCGTTGAAGGCGCGCCGGGAGAGCTATGTCGGCATCTGGCTTCCAGAACCTGTCCTTACCGATGGTCCAGCAACGCCTGAGCAGATCCAGGAGCGATCGAGCGATGTTTCGGTGGCTCTTTTGTCGCTGCTTGAGCAGCTTTCGCCCGAATCCCGGGCTGCCTTCCTGCTTCGCGAAGTATTCGACATCGACTACCCGCAGATCGCCCAGGTCATCGACAAGGGCGAGGCCGCCTGCCGGCAGATTGTCCATCGCGCGAAAGTGCAACTGGGCGTCGGCCAGCCACGCTATGCGGTATCCCGGGAATCCCACCTGCGGACGGTGAAGAGCTTCGCACAGGCGCTGGCCAAGGGCGATTTCCGGATCATGAAATCGCTACTGGCCGATGATGCCCAGTTGCTGGGAGACGGCGGCGGAATGATCCAGAGCTTTCCCCGGCCCATGGTCGGTGGCCAACGCATCGCCCAACTTTTCTACGCTTCGAACCTTCGTTACAAAACCTCGATGCGTGTCGACCTGGCATCGATCAACGGACAACCGGCGGTGCTTCGCTATATCAACGATCACCTGGAATCGGCCCAGGCCTTCGAGACCGAAAGCGATCGCATCGTGCGCGTCCTTGTCCAACGCAATCCCGACAAGCTCGCCGGGATCGCGTCGGTGATGGGCGCGAAGCTTTTTGCTTCGCAATAAGACGACGCCCGGAGCATCAAGGAACGGGTGTCAGCAGGGGAGCCCCGTGCTCCTTCAGCATGACGACAACGAACTTCGCGGGCTGGGTGGAACTGGCATTGCGCCCGATGGTGTGGATGTCGTTCGGCCCTTCATAGAAGGTCTGTCCAGCCGTCAGGGTCACCGGCGTTCCGCCCTTGACGCCCATGACGATGGACCCTTCCAGCACATAGATGAAGGCGTCGGCGTTATGGCGATGCACGGGATCGACCGTGCCCGGCGGATACTCCACCGTGAACATGATTACTTCCTTGCCGGGGTAGTTGCTCAGCGCCTTGGTCATGAGTGGCGCCACGACCGCCTGGGGCGGTGCCTGCTGTGCAACGGCGGTTCCGGCAAGCAGTACGCACAGCGTCGCCAGTGTTCTGAAGATGCGCATGGTTTTTTCCTCAGGAAAGTCCGGCCTTCTCAAGACCGTATGCCTTGTCGAACGTGCCGGGAACCGCGCGAAAGCCCACATTGATCCGGTTCCAGGCATTGATGGCCATGATGATGAAGGTGAGGTCCGACAGTTCCTTTTCGGACAACTGCGTGCGGACGTGTTCGTAGATGTCATCGGTTACACCCTCGGCAGGGAGATGCGTGAGGGTTTCCGTCCAGGCCAGCGCGGCGCGTTCGCGGGGACTGAACAGCGTGGATTCGCGCCAGGCCGCCAAATGATGAAGCCTGAGCGGCCGTTCGCCGTGCAACGTGGCTTCCTTGACATGCATGTCAAGGCAGAACGAGCAGCCGTTGATCTGCGATGCCCTGATATTGACCATGTCGTGGATGGATTCCTCGATCGAGGATTTCCGGAGGGCATTGCTGAAGACAATGAACTTCTGGACCGGATCGGGGGATTGCTTCTGGTAGTCGATGCGCTGGGTCATGGTGAATCCTGATTGTGTCGGTGCTCGACACGAAGCCTAGATAGGCCCAGGAATGTCCGGTAGATCCGCGCGAGGGCTCATCGTGTTGCCCACCAGGCATCAATGCATTGCGCGGTTTTCAGTCGTTGTCACAAACGCCAGGGCCCATACGACTAGGGGGTATGGAGGTAGCCCATCATGATCGAAGATCCACGCGACAAGCGGCCTGGCGAGGCCGCCGATCCCCTTGCGTCTAGTTTTACCTCAAGTTATTCAGGTGTCGTGGCGTTTATCGCCGTGGCCATGGAAGGCAGCTTCGCCCGCGCCGCCGATCGGCTGGGTATCGGGCGGTCGGCGGTGAGCCGGAGCGTGCAGAAACTGGAAGCCCAGCTCGACACGCGGCTTTTCCTGAGGACAACCCGAAGCACGTCGCTTACCCGCGAAGGGGAATTGTTCTACGAGAACTGCCATCCAGGTGTCCAGAAGATTGTCCAGGCGCTGGAAGACATGCGCGAACTTCGGTCGGGGCCGCCGCGCGGGCCGCTTCGCATCAGCGCCACGGTAGGTTTCGGACGCCAGGTCGTTGCGCCCTTGTTGACCGGCTTTCGAGCCCGCTGCCCCGGCATTGCGATCGATCTTGTGCTGGACGACCGGATGACCGATTTCACCACCGATCGCGTGGATGTCGCTTTTCGTGACGGCCGGCTGGAGGACAGCCAGATCGTTGCCAAGCAACTGATCCCCATGCAGATGGTGGTCTGCGCTTCGCCAAGGTACATCGCCAGCCATGGTCAGCCGCGGCGTATCGAGGACCTGTCCCGTCACGCATGCATTGCCTTCCGCGCAGCGACAGGACGCGTCGCCGACTGGGAGTTCAAGGTTGGGGGTCGGAAACAGACCTTGACGCCTTCCTCCAGCCTGACACTCAATGATCCGGGCCTGGTATTACAAAGTGTGCTGGACGGTGCTGGAATCGCGCAGATGGGCGCCTACCAAGTGTGCGGGCATTTGCGCGAGGGGAGGCTGGTAGCGTGCCTGGCCCAGCATGCGCCGGATGATCGGGGCCACTACCTGTGCTACCTGAGCCGGCAACACATGCCGGGCCGCATTCGCGTTTTCATCGATTACATGACCGAAGCGGTGCGGGCGCTTGATCTTCAGTATATCGAGGGTCTGTCCCCAGCCAGCGAATTGATGCGCCGCGGGCAACACGGTGGGCACGCGGCCGCACCTACCGGCGGGCTGCTGCCACACCTAGCATGACCCCGTGACAGGCCATCCCCATTCACGCCATGAGAGGTGTCCCATGAAAATCGTCGTTATCGGCGGTACCGGTCTTATCGGCAGCAAGGTGGTCGACAGGCTTCGCAAGCGGGGTCACGAGGTCGTTGCCGCTTCGCCGTCTTCGGGCGTCAATACACTCACCGGCGAAGGCCTGGGCGATGCCCTGGCAAAAACCGAGGTCGTCATCGACCTGGCCAACTCGCCTTCCTTTGAAGACCAGCCCGTGATGGATTTCTTCCAGACATCGAGCAGGAATCTTTCCGCCGCCGAGAACAAGGCCGGCGTGAAGCATCACGTCGCATTATCGGTCGTCGGCGCCGATCGCCTTCCCACCAGCGGATACCTGCGCGCAAAAGTCGCCCAGGAAAAACTTATTCGGGAATCGGGCATACCCTATACGATCGTGCGCTCGACACAGTTCTTCGAATTCCTTCCCGGCATCGTGAAGTCCGCATCGAACGGGAACCAGGTGCGCGTATCCACCGGCCTGTTGCAGCCCATTGCCTCGGAAGATGTTGCCGATGCGGTAACCGACTCCGCGCTCGGCGCTCCGGTCAATGGCATCGTCGAGATCGCCGGGCCCGACAAGGTCAGCCTCGCCGCGCTGGTAGGACAGTTTCTGTCCGCGATGCACGATCCGCATGAAGTATTGGCGGATGCCAGTGCGCCTTACTTCGGCGCGGTTCTCGAAAAGAACTCGCTTGTTCCATGGGGTGACGCGCGGCTGGGTGCGGTCAATTTCCCATCCTGGTTCGCCCAATCGGGGTTGGCTCCTGCCTGAGGGTCGCGTCGATGCCCACGGCATCCATGCTCGACAAATACCATGGCGCGGATTTCCATCCGCTCTACACGGCCGTGGTGCGCGTCAGTGGAGGCGCGGCGCGGCATGGGCGAGCATCGGGCGTGGTCCAGGCCGATGATGGAAACCTCGACCTGAAGTTGAGGATGCCCCGCGAGCTCGGGGGTTGCGGTGATGGAACGAATCCGGAGCAGCTTTTTGCGGCCAGTTATGCTGCCTGCTTTCACGGTGCGTTGAGCCTGCTGGCGATCCGCGCGAATGTCCCCGTTCCCGATGCCATGGTTTCAGCATCGATCACCTTTGGCAGGGACCCCGTCGACGGTCTGTTTACCCTGGTTGCCGACATCCGCATAACCCTGCCAGACGTCGACAGGGCCGTCGCCGAGGAGCTGGTACGCAATACCGAGCGCATCTGTCCTTACACGAAGATGGCGAGGGGAGGGATCGAATGCCTCGTTTCGTTGGAGCCATAATCCTACGCATTTTTACGCCATTTTTTGTTGACCCTGCCAGCGCGGCGGGCGTACGATCCTCGCGCCGTCCAACTGGCCGGCCTTACTCCCAAGTGGAACCCATGGATAGTTATCCGAGTCGACAGGCGGTCACGAACACCTCGTTCGCGATCGCCCTTCAAGTGAATGTCCGCGCCCAGGGCGCGGGCGGGCCGCCTCGCGCATAACCCGCTCGCCTTTAGGCCGCGGCCTGGAGGTGAGCCATGTTCAAGATCTTCCTTTCCCTGGTGGCATTCGCCACCACCGCGCCTGCCGTCATCCGCATCGCCGTGCCGGCCAGCCGGGGGTCGCGTAGCGACGGGCTGCGTCGTAGCGGCCTGTACTGCGTGTGGCGGCGCGATGCTTCATCTGGAGCATTGCTCCGCCACTGGTGCACGGACGATTAAGTCGCGGGCACGGCAAACGGTACGCGGAACACGTATTTTCCGGATCCTATGGTGACATGGGTGCCGTGGCCGTCATGGGTTACGGCACCCGCTCCTTCGATCGCGGCAAGCGCCTTGCCGCCCTCGGTTACTGTCGATGCGTCGGAAGAGGGAATGACCACATGGGCGGTGGTATTCACGGGAATTGTGACATCCAGCTCCAATATCCCTGCATCCACGCGCCAGGCGGTAACGATGTCGCCATAGGGCGAATCAAGCTTGCCGCCGCCGGAGGTAAGCCCACCGCCGATGCGTGGCGCCATGGTGATGCTGCGGTAACCCGGCGCCGCGGGGGCGATGCCGGCGATGTTGCGATACATCCAGTCGCCGACGGCGCCGTAGGCGTAGTGATTGAATGAATTCATCTCCACGTCGCCGAACGTGCCGTTGGGCTTGATGGAATTCCAGCGCTCCCACATCGTAGTGGCGCCGTTGGCTACCTCGTAGCCCCAGGAGGGATAGTCGCGGTTGAGCAGCAGGCGATAGGCCAGGTCGTCGTGGCCGCTCGCCGAGAGCGCTGGCAACAGCCATGGCGTACCGAGGAAGCCGGTGGATAGATGGTCATGGCGTGCGGCCACGGCTCGCGCCAGTGCGTCGCCGACTTCCGACGGTTCGATCAGCCCCATGCCGATGGCCATGGCGTAGCCTGTCTGGCTGTTGCTGCCGAGGGTGCCGTTACCATGCAGGTAGTGCTGCCTGAAGAGGCCGCGCAGCCGATTGGCCAGTGCAGTGTAATGGGCGGCATCGTCGTTGCGACCGATGGCCGAGGCCATCCGGGTCATCAGTTGCGCGTCGTAGGCAAGGTAGGCCGTGCCAAGAAGATCCGGTGGCGTCGGATCATCCAGGTGCAGCCAGTCGCCCCATGGCCCATGCACGCGACGCCCTTCCGGTCCCGCCATCGCCTCGATGCGCGCCATGAATCGCTTCATGGATTCATAGCCGTCGTTGATCACGCGCTTGTCGCCGTAGGCCATCCACAGCGTATAGGGCACCGTGATCCCGGCATCGGACCAGCCGCTGCCGCTTTCGATATTCGGTGGATTGGGCGCGACGCCGGGGTAGTTGTCGTCGGATGTTTGCGCATCGCGCAGGTCGCGAAGCCATTTCGACAGGAAATTGAGCGTGTCCTGGTTGAAGCTTGCCGTGGGTGCAAACACGTTGATATCGCCCGCCCAGCCCAGGCGCTCATCGCGGGCCGGCGTGTCGGTGGGAATGGAAACGAAATTCCCGCGTTCACCCCAGGTGATGTTGCTCTGCAACTGCGTGAGCATGGGTTGGCCGACGTCGAATGTGCCGGTGTGGCGCAAATCACTGCCAAGCACCAGGCCGGTCAGCGACTTGACGTCCGTGGCCGCAGTCACCCCGGTGATTTCCACATAGCGGAAGCCGTGGTAGGTGAAGGTCGGCGTGTACGTCTGGTCGCCTTCGATAGCAGGAAGGTAATGGTCGGTAGCCTTGGCCGTGCGAAGGTTCGCCGTATAGAGCGAACCGTCCGGATTCAGCACCTCGCCATAGCGCAGGCGGATGTCCTGGCCGGCATGCGCATGTACCTGCAGGCGCACCACGCCCACCATGTTCTGGCCCAGGTCGTAGATCAAAGCGCCGGGTGTTGGCTGGCGGGCCAGCAGCTTGACAGCCCGCTCTGCGGTGATGCGCACCGGTTCATCGGACTGCGCATGAAGCAAATGATCCCGGCCTTCCAGGTTGGCGACTCGCGCCGGTTGCCAGCCTTCTGACGGCGCGTCGACCAGGTTCCAGTGTGGCGGTAGCCCGGCGGCGTCATAGGTCTCGCCCATGATGATGTCGGCCTGGCGGAAAGGGCCCGGCGCCGTCATCCAGGTGCCGTCGGTATCCACCCAGGATGATTTCCCATCGGCAAAGTCCAGCCGCAGCCGGGCTGACAGCAGCGGGGAATCACCGTACTTGTGCGGGCCGAAGCTGGCTATGTTGCCGGCATACCAGCCCGGACCGAGCATCGCCGCCAGTACGTTGCGGCCTTCGTGTACCAGGCTTGTTACATCGTAGGTCTGGTACTGGATACGTTTGTTGTAGTCGGTCCAGCCCGGTGCGAGGTAGTCGGCGTCCGTGCGTGCACCGTCAAGGAACATGCGATAGACGCCCAATGCCGTAACGTACAGGCGCGCACGTACGGGCTTTGCCCGCACATCAAAACCTTTGCGGAAGATTGCGCTGTCGGCCTTGGGCACGGCAGCGCCGATCCAGCTGGCTTGCCACTGGATGGAGCCCAGGTCGGTTTCGAAGGAAGCGGGTCTGCTCCATGCTGAAACGCGTCCCTTGTTGTCACGTACACGCACCTGCCATGTGTAGGGCGTCGCATCGCCAAGAGCCGGTCCCGCATAAGGCACCATCACTTGTTCGCTCGAAGCGACCCAACCGGAATCCCAGGTTGGCTCGGAGACCCGGGAACTGTCATTGCGGGCCACGCGAATCTGCAAGCCCGTTTGTGTCACTGCCCGTCCAGTGGCGATGGTCTTCCAACTGAACAACACACGGGAAGCCGGCACGGCAAGTGGATTGTCCAGATCGTTCGTACGCAATGAAGCGACGGTGAGATTGCCTGGTGTCGATACCGGGCGCACGCAGCCGGCCAACCCGGCTGCCGTGGCCATCACCAGCAGGAGGAACGAAATTCGCATCGTCGGTGATTTCATGCGGGGCACCCTGGAGCCGGAACACCGTACGGTCACGGCATCGGCCCCATGTGTCAACGACTTCTGCCTAACCCCTTGTCTGGCGCGAGTGGAGGCGTATGCTGGGCGCCGTTGCCCCGGGGCGACGCTTATTCTCAGGGGGAAAATCGTGCCGGTAACGAAGAATTACCGCTACGTCTGGACAGTCCACCGCATGATGGCGGCGTTCGTCGCGATTTTCCTGGTGTTCAATGCCTACGAGCTGTTGTTCGGGCAGACGCATCGACCCACGGCGGAATGGCTCCAGATATTCGTTGTCCTTTCGGCAATTTGCGCCGGGCATGTCTATCTGGCGGTCGGTTCGTCACATGCAACCGACTCGTCGCGCGTTCTATCGCTGGTCGCCGGGATTCTCTATCTCTTTCTTTTTCCCGTGGGCACGGTGGTCGGGGGGTTCCTGATCTACAACTGTCACAAACCCTGGGAGGCGGATGAGCGAGCCTCCCAGGTGGTGACCGATCCGACCGACAGCAAAACCCTCTAGCCCACGATCACCCGGTTGCGCCCCGCGCGCTTGGCGCGATACATCGCCTCGTCCGCGCGGGAAATGAGCACGGCGGCGGTTTCGCCTTCAACAAGGGTCGCGACGCCGCCGCTGGTGGTGAGCCGCAGGTGGCGCTCACCGTATGGAATATCGAGTTGTTCGACGACCGCGCGGCAGCGCTCGGCCATGCTTTCGGCCGCCGCGCCATCGGTCTGCGCCAGCACCACCATGATCTCCTCGCCACCGTAACGGCCCACCCGGTCGCCATCGCGGCAGATGGCGGTAACCGCATCGGAGACACGGCGAAGCACTTCGTCCCCGGCCTGGTGGCCATGGCGATCGTTCAGGGCCTTGAAGCGGTCCAGGTCGAGCATCAACAGCGACACGGGCGAACCGTCCTGGTGGCTGCGCGCACAAGCATCTTCAAGCGTGCGCATGATCGCGCGGCGATTGGCAAGGCCGGTGAGTTCGTCCACGTTGGCCAGGTGATCCAGGCGGTCGTTGGCCGCGCGCAGGTCCGCCGTGCGGGTTTCCACCAGCGCCGCCAGGTGCCGGGCACGGCCACGAAGGAATCGTGTGCGCACGCGCAGGGCCAGCCAGAACAGCAGCGCCATCGCCACGATGGCCGCGATCCGCCACCGCCATCGTTCGAAGCCACGCGGCTCCACGTTGATCGGCACGGTCGATTCGATCACCTGCGAATGCAGGCCCGTGATGGCCACGCGCAGATGCAGCGTGTAATGGCCGCCGGGAAGGTTGGTGTAGACCGCCGTCGGCGGTACGCCTGGTTCCACCGGGATCCAGCCGTCCTCGAAACCTTCCAGGCGATAGCTGTAGCGCATGTCGCCGGTCGCGGCGAAGTCGAGCAGGGCAAACCCGGCCCGCATCGTTCGCGTATCAGCGTCCAGCGCCAGCACGGAGCCGTCGCGCGGCAGCGTGGCAAAAGGGCGCTCCCGTTCGTTGACGATCAGCGAGGTGATGGCCAATGGCGCTTGCACGCCGCCGGTCTGGTGGCGCGAGTCGGCGTCGGCGTCCACCACGGTAAGGCCGCCGATGCCACCGAACAACAGTTCACCGGCCGGTCCTAGGCCTGCCGTGCGGTGGTTGAAGAATCGCGTGCGGTAGCCATCGCGAAGGCCCAGTGCCTGGGCCTGTTTGGTGGCGGGGTCGTAGACGGTCAGGCCATTGGCCGTGGCCGCCCAGATGCGGCCGCGGCGATCGGCCAGCAGCGAGGAAACATTGTCGCTGCCTAGTCCGTCTTTCTGGGTGATCGCGGAGAAGCCATGCGGGACCTGGTTTTCGATCAGCTGGGCGACGCCAATGCCGCCATAGGTGCCGATCCAGACGCGATGGTTGGCTGTGACGATGGAGCCGACGTAATCCTGCGGCAAACTGGCGTCGTCGGCCGCCATGTTCTGCACGTTCTCGAAGGCCGAGGCATCCTTGCGCAGGATGCTGATGCCGTTGGTGGTGGCGGCCCACACGCTGCCGTCGGCCATCGGCACCAGGTTGCGCACCTGGTTGTCCGCAAGGCTGTTGGGGTCCTTGGCGTCATGACGGAACAGTTGCGCGGGGTGGCCGTCGCGCAAACGGTAAAGCCCGTCATACGTACCCACCAGCAACCCGCCCTGGCAGGGGCACAGCGACAGGATGGGACGGGTATCGAGATCGGGCACGTGGTACGGAGTGGCTTTGAGCGTGGCTGGATCCATCGTCACCAACCCGCGGGCGCCAAGCACCAATCGTCCATCGGGCAGGCCGGCGATGGCCTTGACGTCCTGTCCGGCCTGGCCACCGCCAAGCGTGGTGTTGCGAATGCGGCCGGTGGCCGGATCCACGCCGACCACGCGCCCCTGGTTGAAGCCCAGCCATACCGTGCCGGCGTTGTCGGTGAACAGGCTGCGGACGTTCTCGTCCGCATCCATGCTGCTGCCGGGAAGGATCACGCTGCCGTCCAGCGTGTAGACGCTCGGCGCGCGCGTGTCGTGGCGCGACGCACCCGACTCGGTCGCCGCCCAGATGCCACCGGTGCGGTCCACCATCAGGGCGCGCACGATGTTGCCCCCGATCGATGCGGGCTCGGCGCGGTTGTGGCGGATGTCGATCACTTCCCCGGTGTCGGGGTTGTAAGAAGCGATGCCGGCGCCGTCGGTGGCCACCCAGATGCGGCCGTCGGGCAATTCCACGATGGCGCGTACCGTGCGGCGCTGGATCTGCTCGCTCTCGCCCGAAAGGGCCTCCGGTGCATGGACCTCGCCCTTGGCGTCGAGATACACCACGCCTTGCGAGCCGCTGCCGAACCAGATCCGGCCGGTGCGGTCTTCGTCGATGGCCCAGATGTCGTTGGCCAGCGTGGCAGCGCCGGTGTCGCTGCTGGCGATGTAGCGGCCAAAGGCCGTCTGGCCGGCGCGCCGCACGAACAGGCCGCTGTTGGTGCCGAGCCAGACGTTGCCCCTGCTGTCCTCGAGCACCGAGAACGTCTTGGCGTCGGCCTTGAGCTGTGCGTTCAGTTCCGGCGGCGCCTGTTCGAGCGTGGTGAGGTCTGCATGCAGGTGCGAAAGACCGTCCTGCGAAGCGATCCAGAAGCCACCGTCATGGTCGGGCGCCATGCCGAAGATGCGCGCACCGGTGCCGGTGGCAGCCGAGCTGTCATAGCGCAGGAAGCGGTTGCTGGTCGGATCGAAACGCGCGAGGCCGCCGCTATTGGTGCCTATCAGCAGGCCGCCATCGGACAATGGCAGCAGGTTGCGCACGTAGTTGTCGGGCAGGCTGTCAGGGCTGTCGTCGTCCTGGCGAAAGACCTGCGTGCGGTAGCCGTCGTAGCGGGCAAGCCCACCCACGGTCCCGATCCAGACCAGTCCACGCGCGTTTTGGGCCAGCGCCGTGGTGGTGGGATGGGGCAGGCCGCGATCGACGGTGAGGTGTTCGAAGTCGGCGTCGTGCCAACGTCCCCAACTGCGCGCGATCGATTGCTCGGCCCATGCCGCGGGCGGCACCAGGGCCGACATGCACAAGCCCATCGTCGCCAATACAACGCCCCACCGCTTCACCATCCGGTCCGAACTCATCTGGCTGAATGAAGCCGGATGCGCCGGCTGTCCCCTGTTCGGCGCGACGCGGGTGTCCCCTTGGCGTGCGCGCATGCGCGCAGCATGCCCGAGTTCACAAGTTCTTGCAGTATCTCGTTTGAGAGTCTTGCGTAACTTGCTCATTCTATTATAGATGGGGATCGCAATCGCATGGGAATGGGCATGGTCTTGGGCAGTCGCTTCTTCCGGAACGGGTGCCTGGCACTTGCCCTCGTGTCCGTGGCTGTCCTGGCACAGGACGACCCGGCCGCCTCCCTTGCCATCCACAGTGACGCCACCGGCCACGAACGTTTCCTGGCCGTGCACGGCCAGCGCGCCCTGATCCAGGGCCTGAACGGTGGCGGCCTGGAAGTGTTTGCCTTCCCGTTCCAGATCGTCGGCGGATTGCAGGTGAGCTTTCGCCACGAAGGCTCGGTGAGCCTGGTGGACAGCGCCAACCTGCTGCGCGGGATCGACTACGCGCCGGACGGCATCACCCGTACGTATGTCGGGACGGATTACGTCGTCCGCGAAAAACTGTTCGTGCCTCGCGATGCGGCCGCCGCCGTAGTCACCTACAGCGTGCAAAGCCCGCATCCGCTGGACATCGTGGTGAGTTTCAATCCAGTGCTTGATCTCATGTGGCCCGGCGGCATCGGTGGCCAGTCGGTGAAGTGGGACGGGAAGAGCTCCGCGTATGTGCTGTTCGAGCCCTCCATGCGCTATGGCGCCTTCGTCGGTTCGCTGGATGTCGATGCGCACGACACGCCGTCGAATAATGCGCTGGAGTCGAACAGCGGCCGTCAGCTGCGCATGTCGCTCAAGGCTGGTGGCAAGGACGGCCACGACGCGCGACTGGCCTTTGGCATGCTCGAGGCGGGCAATGCCGATGCGGGTGTGGCCCTGCGATCGCTGTTGTCGTCGCTGCCTGCCGCGGAGACCGCGCAACATCGTCACGTGGCCGATGTGCTCGATGGGGGCCTCCGCATCCACACCCCCGACGACGAGGTCAACGGCATGTTGTCCTGGGCCGCCATCGCCCTCGACCAGGCCTGGGCTTGCAACCCCCAGCTTGGTTGCGGGTTCCTCGCCGGTTTCGGGCCCTCGCGCGAGGCGCGGCGCGCGCAGTACGAGTGGTATTTCGCTGGCGACGGCCTGATCGCCAACGACGCCATGATCGCCACCGGACGCTACGCCCGGGCGCGGGAAGAGCTGGAGTTCATCCTCAAGCATCGCGACCAGAAAACCGGAATGATCTGGCACGAGATGAGCCAGAGCGCGGGCCTGATCGACTGGAGCCGCTACCCGTACATGTTCGTGCACGTGGACATCACCTACCAGTTCCTTTCCGCGGTGGATCGCTATGTGCGTGCCTCCGGCGACACGCGCTTCGCCAGCGAGCACTACGATGCGCTCGCGCAGGCCTACGCCTATGGCGCGAGCCTGGTCGGCAGCGGCGGATACCCGCGGATTCCAGCCGGCAAGGAAGGGCACAACGAGCAAGACAAACTGGGCGACGAGCTTTCCCTCTCCATCGCCTGGCAGCAAGCCGCCGAAGCCTTCGCCCACCTGGCCTCGGTGACTGGCCATGCCGATGACGGCGCCCGCGCCGCCAAAGCCGCCGAACAGGCGCGTGCGGGTGTACTCAAGCGCTATTGGGTGGGCGGGGCCTGGATCGACGCCTACACGCCTGACGGCAAGCCGGTGCATGCGCGCGGTTCGGGCGCGATGTCGCTGATCGACCTGCACGTGCTTTCCCCCGAACAGGAAAATGCGATCCTCGACCAACTGGCGACGGCCGATTTCCAGACCGACTGGGGCATGCGCAACATCCCGCGGTCCACGCCCGGCGCCGATCCCAATTCCTATGCCAACGGCAGCGTCTGGGCCATCCACACGGCGCACGTGGCCACGGCCTACTGGGCCGCCCATCGTCCGTGGACGGCGTCGGCCATGTTCGACGCCCTGGTGCCCTGGAACCGGCTCGACTCCCCTGGACACGTCCATGAAGTGGCGGCGGGCGACATCTGGCATCAACAGGTGGAGTCCGTGCCCGAGCAGACCTGGTCGTCGTCGGGCGTGCTGACGATGGCGGTGGATGGCCTGCTCGGCCTCTCTTTCCCTGCTGGCCAGCCGGTTGGTTTTTCCCCGCACCTGCCAGCGGCGTGGGACTATGTTGGAGCGGACAACATCCCCGTTCCGGGCGGCAAGCTTGGCATCCGCATGTCGCGGACAGCCAAGGGCTTCGCCTTCGACATCGACAACAGTGGCGCGCCGGTCCGCGTCGCGTTGTCACCCCAGCTTCCGCTAGGTGCGCGCCTGCTGGGCGCGACAGTGGAGGGCAGGGCCGCTGAAGCAACAGTGGTGAGCCATGGCGAAGAGTCCCATGCCTCGCTTGGCGTCGATGCCGCGAAGGGCGTTACCCGGGTGGAGCTCAGGTTTAAAGGTGGCGTCGATATAGGGGTGCCTCGTGCGGTCCTGGTGCCAGGCGACTCAAGCCATGGTGCGAAGATCACCCGGGTCCACTTGGCATCGTCCGTCCTCACCATCGAGGCCGATGTCACCGATTCGGCCGCCTCCACGATTCGTATACGTACCCCGGGCATAATCCCGACCACTGATGGGGCCCAGGTGCGCCGCGTGACCGCAGACAGCTTCGACATCACGCCGAAGCCGTCGGGCCAGTCCGGCTACCGCCACGTCAGTCTGGCCGTTCGCCTCGCCCCTGACGGGTAGCGGACGGCCTTTAAGGGGGCGATTTCTGGCAGTGTTTTTCCCGGTCACGGGTAAACTGGGCTGAGTGTGTCGGCGGCCACACGGAGGGTGCGCGGTGGGCAACAGCAAGCACATCGACTTCAACGACGATACGGCCGTGGCCTATTGGTGCGGCGCGTTCTGCTGCAGCCCCCGTGAACTGCGACAGGCGGCGGAAGAACTGGGTACCCACGAGGCTGCCTCCATCGGCATGTTGCTGGCCGAACCCTCCCGGCGGTCGCAAGCAGCGCAAACGGGGTCAGAGTAATTACTCTGACCCCCCAACAATCCCCTGATACGTAACAGCCGATGCGCTATGCTCGACGCGACAGGCGTGGGGGACACGCCGCGAGGGGCAAGCCATGGTAACGATCATCCTCCTGGTCATCGTCGTCGCACTGGTTGCGTACGCGGTATCCATCTACAACGGGCTCGTCACCGCGAAGAACGGTTACAAGAACGCCTTCGCCCAGATAGACGTGCAGCTCACCCGACGGCACGACCTCATCCCCAACCTGGTGGAAGTGGCCAAGGGCTACCTGGCCCACGAGCGTGGCACCCTGGAAGAAGTGATCCAGGCACGCAACGCCGCGGTTTCGGGCCTGGCCGCGGCCAAGGCCAACCCCGGCGATCCCGCCGCCATGCAGAACCTTTCCGCCAGCGAGAATTCGCTGACACAGGGCCTGGGCCGGTTGTTTGCGCTGAGCGAGGCCTATCCGGACCTCAAGGCCAACACCACGATGATGCAGTTGTCCGAGGAGCTCACCTCCACCGAGAACCGCGTCGCCTTCGCCCGCCAGGCCTATAACGACTCGGTAATGAACTACAACAACCGCCGCGAAACCTTCCCGGGCTCGCTGCTGGCCGGTGGCTTTCCGGCCGCCGAACCGCTGGCGCTGGAAAACCCTGCTGCCCGCGAGGCACCGAAGGTCTCCTTCACCTAAGCCCTCGGCCGTCCAGGCATGGATTTCTTCGCCCAGCAGGCACGGATGCGCGGCACCAGTCGCCGCCTGGTGTTCCTGTTCGTGCTTGCCATCCTCGGCATCGTCTTCGTGGTCGATGCCGTGGTGTGGTTTGCGTGGGGTCATCACCGCACGCCGGAAGATGGCGAAGTGGTGCGGTCGTCGGTGGGCCTGCTGGTGATGAGTTCGGCGGCGGTGCTGGCGGTGATCGCCGGCGCCACGCTTTTCCGCATGGCCAGCCTGCGCGGTGGCGGTTCGGCCGTTGCCTTGCAGATGGGCGCACGGCAGATCCCGCCCGATACCAACGATCCGGACCTGCGCCGCCTGCGCAATGTGATCGAGGAGGTGGCCATTGCCGCCGGCGTGCCGATGCCCGACATCTTCATCATGGAAGAAGAAATGGGCATCAACGCGTTCGCCGCGGGATACGCGCCCACGGATGCCGCGGTATGCGTGACGCGTGGCGCACTGGCCATGCTTACGCGCGATGAATTGCAGGGCGTGATTGCGCACGAGTTCTCGCACGTGATCAATGGCGACATGCGCCTGAACATCAAACTGATGGGACTGCTCTTCGGCATCCTTGTACTTACCATCATCGGCCGGCAGATCCTGTGGTGGGGCCCCGGCGCGGGGCGCAAGCGCGACAACAACGGCATCGTGCTGGTGGGCCTGGCGTTGGTGGTGGCCGGATGGATCGGCTATTTCTTCGCACGGTTGATCCAGGCCGCGGTGGCGCGCTCGCGCGAAAGCCTGGCCGATGCTTCGGCGGTGCAGTTCACCCGCCAGACCGCCGGTATCGCTGGTGCGCTGAAGAAGATCGCCCGCGCCGAAGAAGGCTCGCGCCTGCAGCGAGCCAATGCACAGGAAGTGGCGCACATGCTGTTCGGTGAAGCCGGGCGTTTCAATTCACTGTTCGCCACGCACCCGCCGATCTACGACCGAATCCGTGCGTTGGAGCCCGAATTCGATGCCCAGGCGCTGGAGCGCGAGCCGCCGCCGGAACCACTGTATCGGCAAGCTGCCGAACCGCCGCCGGTGCCGACGGGATCTCACCGTTCGCCGTGGGATGCAGTAAGTGGGAAGGGCGGTTCCGCGCCCGTGATGCCGATCCCTGGCGTCACCGATCCGCGTTCGCCGCTGAATATTCCCGGCGTGATGATCGCCGCCGGCGCGGGTCTGGCCTCGCAAGCCGATGCGCCTGCCGCGGTGGCAGCTCAAGTGGGCTCGGCCGATGCATCCGATTTGCAGCGTGCCGAAGCTATCCGCAAGGGTCTTCCCGATGACCTGCGCCAGGCCGTGCGCAACTCGGAGAAGGCACAGGCCGTGTTGCTGGCCATGGCGTTGGGCAACGGCCCGCAGCGCGAAGCGCAGCTGAAGATCATCGACGGCATTGGCGGTGACCAGCCACGTGCCCAAGTGCTGGCGGTGGAAACGATGGTACGCGCGCTCGATCCCAGCCAACGCCTGCCGATCGCCTCGCTCGCCTTCCCAGCGCTGAGGCGGTGGTCCAGCCGTGCGATCAACGTGTTGATCAACGCGCTGAACCAGATGGCACGCGCCGACGGCCAGGTGGACCTGGACGAATACTGCCTGGTAAAGCTGGTGACGGTGCAGCTTTCCGAGGCGCTGGACCCGCGGAATATTCCCCTACCGGGGACCGGCAAGCTCGCCGCCGCGCGCGGCAGTTTTGCCCTGGTCTGCGCCGTGATGGCGCAGTTCGGCAACGACGATCCGCTGGCCGCACGCAAGGCTTGGGCTGCGGGCATGAGCGAAGCGCTGGCTGGTGACACCTCCGCCTATGCGCCACCGCCGGACGACTGGCAGGGCGCGCTGGATGCAGCGCTAGCCGAACTCGATCGCCTGGCGCCGATGTCGAAGGAACTCGTGGTGCGCGGGCTTACCCGCGTGGTCATGGCCGACGGCACATTGCGGCGCGTGGAGGCCGAATTGCTGCGGGTGATCTGCGCCACCTTGCATTGCCCGCTTCCGGCGTTGGCCTGACCCCAAACCTCAAGGAAGACACGGGCGTGGCCAAAGAACCGGTGATTCGCTGTCCCTTGTGCGAGTGGGTGCCGAAGGCCGATAGCCGCTGGGTCTGTGCGCCGAGCGAACCGGGTGCGGGGTGCCTCACTTCATGGAATACCTTTTGGACGGCGGGTTGCTGCCCCGGCTGCGGCCACTTCTGGAGCCGCACGCAGTGCCTGGCGTGCAAGCAGGCGTCACCGCACCAGGACTGGTATTTCTTTCCGCCGGACGAGGAACTGGCGAAGGATCGCGAGCGGGAACTGGAGGCGACGCATTGAAACTGGCGTGGGCCATGTCGATATGCCTCGCCGTCATGCCGGCGTGGGTGGGGTCGACAGCTGCGCCCGCCAAGGAAGTTGTTGATCGCATCGTGGTCAAGAAGGCGGACCATACGCTTTCCCTGCTAAGCCACGGGCGCGTGATCAAGACGTATCACGTATCGCTTGGCCCGAATCCTGTAGGTCCCAAACGAAAGCAGGGCGATGGAAAAACGCCGGAAGGCACTTACGTCATCGACTCGCGCAACGCGGCCAGCAAGTTCCATCTCTCCCTGCACGTGTCGTATCCCAACGCCGCCGACCGCGCGCGGGCGAAGGCAGCGGGAGTGGACCCGGGCGGTGACATCATGATCCACGGCCTTGGCCCTGGTTTTGATTGGGTCGGACCCTTGCAACGAACACGTGACTGGACGGCCGGGTGCATTGCCGTGACCAATGCACAGATCGAGGAGATCTGGGCGCGCGTCAAAATCGGTACCGTGGTGGAAATCCGCCCTTAGCCAATGGCTAAGCTATAGCCGTTGATTTTTTGATGTATATGACAAATAATGAGTCATTACTGAGTATTTTTGACGTATAAATCAAATGCAAATTCTTCCAGAGCTAGGCGCAGCCGTAGCCACTCGCCGCAAAAGCCTTGGCCTAAAGCAGGGTGAAGTGGCCGCCATGTCCGGCGTATCGCAGGAAGCATTGTCGCGCTTTGAACACGGCAAGGTGGCTGAATTCGGCTCGCGTAAGCTGCTCGCGATCCTCGGTGTATTGGGTATGGAAATCCAGTTCGTACCGTTCGTACCCGCAGGCTCGCTGGATGATCTTCGCGTGGAACGTGGGGGTGGTTCGTGACGCTCTCGGTTTATGTCCAGGGACGAGAAATTGGCTCGCTTCGGTCCGTGGGTGATTTCAAGAGTTCGATGGTGTATTTGCCGGGCATCGACTCCGAGGATTTCGTATCGTTGACGATGGGTGTGCGCGACGAGCCCTATGTCTGGGACGACGTCCTTCATCCGTTTTTCCAGATGAACCTACCCGAGGGATATCTCCTGCAGGTCTTGCAGGAGCAATTTGGGCCGGTTGTGGGTGCAAGCCCCATGGCGCTTCTGTCGGTCATCGGAAAAAACATGATCGGCAGGGTGCAGGTTGCGCCAGAAGGGGCGGCACTCGATGAATCCGTGCAGGCCGTCGATGTCGAAGCTCTGCTACAAGGCGACAATTCAGAGGAACGATTTGCCGATCTCGTGCGCATGCACGCGTCCAGTGGTGTTTCCGGCGTGGTCCCAAAGTTTCTTGATGCGTCGGAGGAACGCATCCAGGGACACGGCAAAGCCACGATATGCAGTCATCGGCATGTCATCAAAGGATCGTCACGGCAGCTGCCGTTTGTCTCATTGAATGAGCATCTGTGCATGGAGGTCGCGCGGCGAGTGATGCCATCTGCAAGAACACGTATTTCGGACGACGGGCAGGCGCTGGTCGTGGATCGGTTCGATGTCGACGAAAACGGTGAGCGATGGCGAGGGATGGAGGATTTTTGCTCATTGCTCGGATTGCGTCCATCAGCAAAGTACGAGACTACCTGGGAACGAATCGCTAAGGCTGTCAGAAACCTCGTTCCGGCCGAAGGCCACGCTGCCGTATTTGGCGGCATGGCATCACTCATGCTGCTTACATACGCGCTTCGAAACGCCGATTGTCACGCGAAGAACGTTGCATTGCTTTACACGGGAAGGCGAAATATCCAGTTGTCGCCTGCATATGACGTCATCACTACGGCGGCCTATCCGGAGTTCGCCAGGAACCCTCCTGCCATCGGTTTCATGGGAAAAAAAACCTGGGACCCAGGCGCAAATCTTCGAAACTTTATCGCCACCATGTTTCAGGTGCCGCAGCGACGCCAGGCGAAGACGGTCGAGGCGATTGGCGACGCGATGGTAGAAGTGGGCCCCTTGGTTCGTCAGGCCATGACTGACCATCCCGGATTCGCCGATATCGGCAAGAGATTGCTTGCAGCATGGAGTGAAGGCCTGTTGTCGCTTCGCGACAAGCGAATTTATTCAATGGGTAACATTGACCTTGGCAACGCTTTTGAAGGTTTTTCCGATGTTGTATCCAGCCCGAAGGCGCGCAAGGTAATTGGCCGTTCCACGTTGCTTGGCAAGCGTTGATATCGCCATTCGTCGATACCTGTGAACAGGCTCTGGCAAAACAGCGCGAGCTGAACTAGGCGTCCAGCGCGGTCGTTTCATGCAGCCGCCGCAAGTCCAGATGCAGGATGCCTTCCACATCGGTCACCACGTCGACGTACTGGTGATCGATGAGGATATCGTGGCGGCCGTAGCTGTGGCCGCCCTGCGACTGCGTTGCCAGCAGGGTATCCACGCCGCTTACCATCGCTGCCAGGATAAAACGCTCGGTGCCCAGGACCGCCTTGAGCAGTTCGCTATCGGGCTCCAGAAGGTGCACCAGCGTCCACGACAGGCTGAGCATCGGGTTGTGCGAATGCACCAGCGGCAGTTCCACCAGGCGCCGATAGGTGCCGCCGTTAGGTTCGTCGACACGTTGCAGCCATGACAACTGTGCGGTGACATCGGCCAGCGGGCGTGTACGGATCGAGGCCAGGCGCACCATCAATGCCGGCTTGCCACGATACAGTCCAATCACGGCAACCTTGCTGAAGACGATGCTGGCGCGTGGTCGTGCGAACCGGGCGAAAATCAGGCCGGTATTGGTGGCGGTGAAGAACAGGCCCAGTAGGATTTCGAACGCCGCGATCGAATGCCCCAGGTGACTGGCTGGCGCCATGTTGCCGTAACCCACGGTGGCCAGGGTTTCCACCGAGAAGAAAAAACCATCGGTGAAGGAATGCGGCGCGGCATTGGCGATGGCGCCGGGGAAGGCGGCGTAGATCGCGCCGAACACGACATTGATGCCGATGAACACCAGGGTGACCAGGCCAACGAAGGTCGGCCAGGTCATTTCCATCGTGCGGTAATAAAGGTCGCTCAGCGGGTGAGGGCCGCCGACCTTGAAGGCCTTGAAGCCGCCAAGGTCGATGCGTTGCCGATGGGGATGTTTGAAGGGAGGCATGCGCCTAGTATGCAACGTTCGCCAGGCCGGTCAGGTGCTGGAAGATACCGGGTCGACGATGTCAGGGACGTCAGCGAACATGCTGGCTGAAGGCGGTCGGGGATAGACGAGGTCGACTTCGGGAGATTCCGACAGCGAGCTCAGGAAGTCCTCGACCTCCCGCTTGGACGACAGCACCACCACCCGCTTGGCGCCGCGCATGGCATCGAGCTGCTGCATCTGCGCCGGGCGGCGCGTGACGGGGTAGGTAAGGATCCACCACACGAACGACAGGTCCAGCCGCTCCTTGCACCCTTCCGCGCCCACATCCGGCCGCACGTGGCCCCGGTACATCCACCAGCGGCGCAGGACGCGCCAAAGGCACAGCAGCCGGGGCATATCGAGGAATATCACCGTGTCGCAGGCGGCGATGCGGCGTTCCAGGGTGCCGCCGTAGTTGCCGTCCATCACCCAGGCGTCTTCGGACAGCAGGCGCGCCACGGTGGCGGACCAGTCGTTTTTTGACGGTTCCGTCCAGTTCGGCAGCCAGTAATGGGCATCGAGGTGGACCAGCGGCAGATGCAGTTCGCTGGCCAGGCGACGCGCGAACGCCGACTTGCCGGCTCCACCGGAACCTACGATCAGGACGCGCTTCATGCAGGTGTTCTCCGTAAGCCCCTGTCCGGCGAGTCGGACCCCCTGAAAAACCTCGCCGGCTTTTGAGCATAGTTTGCGACATTTTGAGCCGGGAATCTGCGACCGTTACTAAAGACAACGCCGATGCCGGGCCGCATCATGTTGGGGTCGTCCGTGTTGGGCGACCGGGCATGGAAACCCGGAAATGGAAGGCGCGGCGTCGTCGCGTCTTCTGTGCGCTGCCTATGGCGGCGTGTCAGTCAGGCTTGTCCTGGCCGTTTTTTCCGTTTCGCGGTTTCCATCCTGGCACGCCGCCACCCCATCCCGGGGTGGCGGACAGCCCTGGAGCTAAGGATGGCTTCCCCTGACAACATCGAACGCCAGGCCCTGATCGGTCAGGTCATGGAAGCTTCCGCCCGGATGGAGGCAGCCCTGGAACGCTGCATCCGCGCCTGCCTTGATACGCCCCGTCCGGAGATCTTCACTCCCTTGCTGAAGAAGCAGACCTTCCGCCAGCAGGTGGAGATCCTGGAACATACCGCCGCTCTGCTGTTCGAGCGTCTGCATCCAACCTACATAGCGTTTCGAAGATGGCTGCGTCGGCTCGACCGGCTGCGCCGTCGGCGCAATGCGCTGGTACACGTGCTGCTGCGACTGGACGCCAGCCTTGCCGACGTGGGACAGCTTCGTGCTGAAGTCCTGCGCATGGAAGAAGAGTGCGAAGCCGCCGACGGATGGGCGTCATTGCTGACGGCCCGCGTCGAAGAAGGCCGGGGCTGACGTCCTAAGCGATTTTTCTGTCATCGCCTCTGGTGGCATGCTTCACCTTCGACATGTCGACGGAGGTCACCCATGGTTTCGAAGGTTTCGACTTTCCTCATGTTCGAGGGACACGCCGAAGAGGCGATGAACTTCTATGTATCGCTGTTCCCTGGATCGACGGTGGAGAGCGTGCAGCGGTACGGCGCCGGCGAGCCGGGCGCGGAGGGCAGTGTGAAGGTGGCCTCGTTTCAGATTCACGGCCACGCCTTCATGTGCTCGGACTCGCCGGTCAAGCACGGCTTTAGCTTCACTCCTTCGATCTCGGTGTTCGTCGATTTCGATGACGAGCAGGAACTAACCCAGGCCTTCGAGAAGCTCTCCGACGGCGGCAAGGTGTACATGCCGCTGGACAACTATGGCTTCAGCCGGCTGTTCGGCTGGGTGGGTGACCGGTTTGGCGTGTCGTGGCAGCTGAACTGGCCATCAGATCATGCTGAATGATCCGTCCACTTGTCTTTTTTTGTCGTCTGGACTGTTGTCGTGCCGAGTTCAGCCGGCGTCGCCGCGAACAATGCATCCACGGCCGCTTATCGACATATCCCATCAACTTCCGTCGTCCCTACAACTTTCCATGTTCGGCTCCATAGATCGCCAGATAGGCATCCAGGTCTGGCGTACGAAGGCCAAGTGTTTCCAGTACGGCGGCCATGAAGGTCACAGGTGCCGCGCCCGAGGCTGTGACGATCCCGCCGTCGATGACGGCGTTGGGCTGGTCTTTGTACCGGGATGCACCTTTGTAGCCTGTCGGTGGCAGGTTGTCGGGAGAATTGGATGTGTGGTCGACGTCATCGAGCAATCCTGCGCGGGCCATCGCCAAGGTGCCGTCGCAGATCCCCGCCACCGTCTTTCCAGCTGATCGCGCCGCTTTCAACGCCTGGGTGATATCCGGTGCATCGGGGCTGGCCCATGCCGTGCCGCCGTTGACGATAAGCGCGTCGATGGCCGTTGGATCAATATCTTCCACCGCCAGGTCCGGTGTGACTCTAAGGCCGCCGGCGGATATCACTGGCTTGCCGCCGGGTGTAGCGAAGCGTGTATCGATCTTGAAGTAACTGCGCGCGCCGGCATTGAGCAGCGCGGTTTCCCAGTCGGCGTAGTCGTCGGTAAGGATGGTGACGATGGTGGTCATCGGAGGTCTCCTGGCGCAGGGCATTGAATCCGTCGGGGAACCGGAAGAATATCGGAATGGTAGCTGCCGACCAGGGGACTGAATGGATGCCATGCCGACCCGGCCGATTTGCCGGCGCCGCCTTTGGTTCGGCGAGCGAACGATCGCGCTGTTGCTGACAGTCCTGCTTGCCGTGGGGGTGATCGGCCTGATCCTGCACGACGTGGAGCGTAGCCTTCTTTACCCGGCGCCACCGCAGACCGAGGCGTGGGGAACCGAGGTGCTCAAGCGCCCCGATGTGGTGCTCCGTGGCTGGATCGTGCGGCCGGAAGCCGCCGATGCCTGGGTGGTGTTCGGTGGTAACGGACTGGCATTGCCACCGGTGGGCCGCGCCTGGCAGGGCTGCACGGAGCGGGCGATCTACCTTGTGCCCTACCGCGGTTACGAAGGGCAGGAGGGCCGGCCGGGCGAGAAGGACATGGTGGAGGACGGCATTGCCCTGGTTCGCCAGGCCCAGCAGGCGCATCGGCATGTCGGCATCATCGGCGTCAGCCTGGGTACTGGCATCGCGACCCAGGTGGCGGTGCAGGCCCGGCCGGACAGGCTTCTCCTGGTAACGCCTTACGACCGCATGGATCTGGTCGCCCAGGACTATCTGCCGAACTGGCCGGTAAAGTGGCTGGTCAGCGACACGTATGACAGCGCCGGTGCAGCGGCAAAGCTGGGCGATCTTCCGGTGGCGTTCCTGCAGGCCGATCACGACGAAATCATTGCCGCCAATCGAACGCGAGCCCTTGCCGATGCGTTGCCAAGGTTGCCTTCGCCCTGGTTGCACGTGGATAGCACGCACAACGGCGTATGGAAGATGCCTGAGCTATGCAGCTTCGTGAGGCAAGGGGGATGAGCACGTCGCGAACGCAATTCCTGGTTCTTAAGGTCCTCGACGACTGGCACCTACCGGGTGTAGGAATAAGAACCCCACCAAACTAGACGAGGGCCGCGCATGGACACTACCACCCAGGTACTGATCGCAGGCGCGGGCCCGGTCGGCATGACGTTGGCGCTTACACTGTCCCGCCAGGGCATCAGTGTCCGCATCGTCGACAAATCACCCAGCCGCACCGATAAATCGAAAGCCCTGGTGATGTGGCCAAGGACGCTGGAACTGTTCGACATCGAAGGATGCGTCAAGTCTTTCCTCGATGCGGGCATGCAGGGGCGCCGGGTGCGGATCGTATCGGACGGGAAAACCCTCCTGCATGCGGAGTTCGATCGTGCCAAGAGCAGTTTCCCCTACGCGTTGATGATTCCGCAAAGCGAGACCGAGCGCGTGCTGGAAGAGCAGCTTGCCTCGCGTGGTGTCCATGTGGAGAGGAGCACCGAGCTTCAATCGTTCGTTGACGACGGCTCTGCGGTAATGGCAAAGCTGCTGGGCCAGGATGGAAACGTCGAGGAGCTGCGCGCGGCTTACCTGGCCGGTTGCGATGGTGCACATAGCGTGGTGCGCAAGGGCATTGGTGCTGAATTTACCGGGATGGCGGAACCGTCCGGCTGGATCCTGGCCGACCTCATGCTCGACGGTGATGTCACACATGATGAAATCGTAATCATATGGACACGGCACGGCGTATTGGCGATCTTCCCCATCGTGGGCAACCGCTACCGCGTGATCGCGGACGTCCCGGCCGACGAGGGCGATGTGTTGGCGCCGTTGCCGCTCGATCGCGTGCAGAAGGTCCTGGACGAGCGGGGGCTTGGCGGTTTGCGCGCGCATGATCCGTTCTGGTTGAGCCGCTTCCGCATCAACGAACGCAAGGTGCACGATTACACCAAGGGCCGGTGTTTCCTCGTGGGAGATGCCGCGCACATCCATAGCCCGGCGGGCGGCCAGGGTATGAACACAGGCATGCAGGACGCCTTCAACCTGGCCTGGAAACTGGCCATGGCGGTCAACGGGCAAGCCGGCTCGAAGCTGCTGGCCACTTATTCACAGGAGCGCAGCGCCATCGGCGACCAGGTGCTGCGCAATGCCAGTGTCATGACGCACGTGGCAACAGTGGGCAATCCGTTCCTGCAGAAGCTTCGTAACGTGGCGGTAGGCGCGCTGGGCGACCTGTCGATCGTCCAGCAGCGACTGGTGGACCAGTTGGCCGAGCTTGATCTTTCCTACCATCACAGTGACCTGGGCGCACCGCATAACTCGGTGGCCCATAAGCTACCCAAGGGAAATCGCGTGCCGGACGTGGCCGTGATTTCCCAGGGTGCCGCGACGCGGCTCTTCGCCGTGCTGCGGTCAGGGCGATTCGTCTTGCTGACGGTCGGCGCCGAAACCGCGGAAGTTCCGGTGGCATTGCACGAGTGGGTTATTGCCGCGAGTGCAGTGCCCGGCGGCGCATTCGAGGAGGGTCTGGTTTACCTGATAAGGCCGGATTCTTATCTTCTCGGAAGCGCAACAGTAGCTGGAGCACTGGATTTGCTTGGCTCGCTGAAGCCTTTCACCACATCAGGTTCCGCTGGTCCTGCATCTTGAGGACTCTTGACGAAGATAATCCACGGACAACGGGTTTGTCATTCATGCATCCGCGAAACGCGGAGCGTTCCAGGCAAAGTGTTCAGTGCCTTCTTCGCCAGCTTGGTCGAACTCGCCGCTGAAGCCTGCATGCCAAAAATCTAGTACGTGGACTTGTGCAAGCGGTTCGTCGACGGCGAATACGATATCGGTCGTCGTTCGCGGGGCCTTGGCGCCCCTTATTCCTGCGCGCAAATCGCTTCGGTCACGGCCACGGTGCGGTGCAAGGGACAATGTATCGCAGTATCTGTCGACCCGAAGAATGTAAGCTCTGGCGAGGTTCTGATTGCGCGTTCTATTAAAAACGTATTCCTGTATTGCCAACAATCTCTTCAGCGCCTTCCGTGCGCGGTACACCTTGTATTCCTTCACTTCTTTCGTCGTTCCTTGGGTTTTGGCTTCGCCTCCTGGCTGACGAGCCTCTGAAGGTCCTTTTCAAGCGCAGCCCTGAACTCTTCCCGTGTCATGAGGAGGCTGGGATCTGCCTTTACCTTATCGTACGTCGCGGTGACTTCCTCCCGAAGCCAGCGTTCGTAGGCGGAGGTCCTTGCTTGGAGTGCGCGTATGCCATCGCGAATGACTTCACTGTCACTGGCGTAATGACCTGAAGCGACTTCACGATCTACAAATTCCGCCATATCGTGGGGGAGGGTGATGCTTTTTGGGATCGTCGTGCGCATGAGGCTACCTCGTGTGTATGATTAAATCATACACACCCGGTCGGCCCGGTCAATCAGGTTTCGCTAGTCCTGCACCTTGAGAAGCAGCTTCCCGGTATGCGACCCGTCAAACAACCGATTTAGCACCTCGGGCGCATTCTCCAGCCCTTCGGCAATCGTTTCCTCGGTCTTCAATTTCCCTTCCATGATCCATCCGGCGATCGCCTGCACGGCTTCCTTGGTCTTACGGTAGTCAAAGGCCAGGAAGCCTTTCACGGTAAGCCGCTTGACGATCATGATCGAGAAGTCATCGCTGGGTTTCTTCTCGCCGGTGTAGCCGGAAATCAGGCCACATAGCGCCACGCGCCCGCCGATCACCATGCGCGAGAGCACCGCGCGCATTACCTCGCCCCCGACGTTTTCGAAGTTCACGTGAACGCCATCGGGCGTGGCGGCTTTCAACTGCTGCTTGAAGTCGGCTGCCTTGTAGTCGACGGCGGCGTCGAAGCCGAGGGTTTCGGTGAGATATTTGCACTTGTCCGGACCGCCGGCGATGCCGACCACGCGGGCGCCCATGATCTTGGCGATCTGGCCGGCGATGGAACCAACCGAACCCGCGGCCGCGGAGATGACTATGGTCTCGCCCGGATGCACGGGGGTGATGTCGGTCAGGCCGTAGTAGGCGGTGATGCCCGACAAGCCGCAGGCGCCGAGCAGGGTGGGCAGCGGCAGCGGTGATTTCGGCAGTTTGACCAATTCCTTGGCCTGGGAAGCATCGAGGATGGCATGGTCCTGCCAGTTCAGCAGGCCCTGGACCAGGTCGCCTTCGGCGAAGCGCTCGTTCTTCGAGGCCACCACGCGGCCAAGGCCGCCGGCGCGCATCACTTCACCGATGGCCACCGGCGGCATGTACTGCGGGATGTCGCTCATCCACACGCGGTTGGTCGGGTCCATGGAGATGTAGAGCACCTTCACGTGTATCTGGCCGTCTTCAAGCGCAGGTAGGGCGTGTTCAACCAGGTCGAAGTTGGACTTCTTGACCAGGCCTTCGGGGCGGGACTTGAGCAGAAGCTGGCGTTGCGTGGTCATGGTTATTCCTTCAGACGGCGGCGGCGCCGCCATCGATGAGCATTTCGGCGGCGGTGACGAATCGGCTTTCATTCGAGGCGAGGTAGACGGCGGCATAGGCCACGTCGTCCGGATCGCCCAGGCGCGCCATGGGTACGCCGCGGATCAGTTTCTTCGTGGCTTCCTCTTCACCCAGCGCCTTGAAGAACGGCTCGACGATGCCAGTGCGGATGAAGGCCGGGTGGATGGAGTTGCAGCGGATATCCAACTTCTGTTTCGCGCAGTCCACCGCGATCGATTTGCTGAGCATGGCCACGGCGGCCTTGGAGGTGTTGTAGACGGTGTAGTTGGGATCGACCTTGTGCGCGGCCAGCGAGGAAATGTTCACGATGGACGCCGGGGCGTTTTCCTTCAGGAATTTCATGGCGTGCTTGCAACCGAGGTAGACGGCTTCCACGTTGATGTCCATCACGCGGCGCCAGTCTTTCGTTTCCAGCGTTTCCACGCCGCCCAGTGCGCCGATGCCTGCGTTATTGACCAGCACGGAGATGCCGCCCATGACCTTGGCGGCCTCGTCGAGCACGGCCAGCCAGCGCGCTTCGTCGCGCACATCCTGCGCGGCCGACCATGCCACGGTGCTGCCCGCTTCCTGGTTGATTTCACCGGCTACCGACGCGATGGCGGCGGCGTCGAGATCGGTAACGAATACCTTGGCGCCTTGCCGCGCGAACATCTGCGCCATGGCCTTGCCGAGGCCGCCGGCTGCACCGGTGATGAAAGCCTTCTTGCCTTGCAGACGGCCGGGATGGTTCGTGCTCATGCTTTGCGTTTCCTGATTAGACCGAGAGGTAACCGCCATCGACGTTGAGGATCGCGCCGGTGGTGTACGAGGCGGCATCGGACGCCAGGTACAGCGCGGCGCCGGCCATTTCCGAGGGTTGCGCGACACGGCGCATCGGCACGTGCGCCATCGCTTGCTTCAGGATGGCTGGTGTATTGACCAGCACCGATGCGAACTTGGTATCGGTCAGGCCCGGCAGGAGGGCGTTACAACGAACGCCCTGTTCGGCGCATTCCACGGCGAAGGCCTTGGTCATGGAGATCACCGCGGCCTTGGTGATGGAGTAGATGCCTTGCTGGAAACCCGGGACCACGCCGTTCACCGAGGCAACGTTGACGATGGCGCCGCCCCCGTTCTTCGCCATCAGTTTTGCACCCAGCGAAGACATGAAGAAATAGCCACGGATATTCACATCCACCGTCTTGGCGAACACGGCTTCATCGGTATCGGTGATGTGGCCGAAGAAGGGGTTGGTGGCGGCGTTGTTCACCAGGATGTCCAGTCGGCCGTGCTTTTCCTCGATGGCCGAATACAGCGCACGGATCTGTTCCATCTCGCCGATATGGCAGGCCAATGCTTCGGCCTTGCCGCCATCGGCGGTGATCGCGTCCACCACCGACTGGCAATCGGCCTGCTTGCGGCTGGAGACAATGACATGCGCGCCGCGCGCGGCGAACAGGCGGGCGATTTCCTCACCTATGCCACGGCTGGCGCCGGTGACGAGGGCGATCTTGCCGGAAAGGTCGAAGGGATCCTGGCTCATGCGTATGCCTTGTCTAGCGATGGGTGAGGAGCGCGGCGTCGCCGGCGTCCTCAAGATGGGGAGTGGCGTTGTAGCTGAAGAAGGTCGGCACGCCGCGTACGGTGCGCAGCGCGGTGAGGCTGGTGTTGACCAGCGGATAGGCGAGGCTGAAGGTGTCTTCTTCCGGCATCCGTAGCAGTGACTGCACCATCACGGCGATCGGGCCGCCGGAGGTGAATACCCAGGTCGTTTGCGCTCCGTCGCCGGCAAGGTTCTTCAACGCGCCAAGCACGCGTTCTCGGAACATCGGCCAGGTTTCATCATGGGCGGCTTCGCTGCCGGCACCCACCCAATCGGCGATGGCCTGGCTGAAGAGTGCCTGGAAGGCCTTGTGCGGATCGGGCTGGGCACGCAACTCCGCCTGCAAGGCGGCCTCGTCGGGAAGATCGGGCCGGTGCCGGTGGAGGATTTCCTCGTGGTTGAGTTCATCCAGGCCCGGATCCACCTCGAACGCCATGTCGACACCCGCGGCCTCCAGGCACAGCGACGCGGTGCGGTGGTGTCGCTGCATGCTGCCGGCCAGTACGCGGTCGGGTTGGCCTTGTGTACGCGCCAGCCATCGGCCCAGCAACACCGATTGTTCTTCCCCGCGTGGCGAAAGCCGGTCGTAGTCGGCCGCACCGAAGCTGGCCTGGCCATGCCGGATCAGGACGATGCTGCCCATCAGCGAGATTGCTCCATCAGCTTGCGGCAGCGCTGGCCCATGTAGGCCGCGGCCTGGCCGAATCCCTTGAAGCGGGGATTGGTGGTCTGGCCCAAGGCGAAGCGACGGTAGATCTGCTGGATGATCACCATCAAGCGAAACAGGCCGAATATTTCGTAGAAGCGGAAGTCATCGATCCGGCGGCCAGTGCGCTCGGCGTAGTAGGCCACTACTTCATGGCGCGTGAGCATGCCCGGGCCGTTCGAGGGCTGCAGCCGGAATGCCTGGAACGTGGCATCGTCGTCGGCCTGCACCCAATACGCCAACGACGAGCCCAGGTCCATCCATGGATCGCCCACCGTGGCCAGTTCCCAGTCGAGCACGCCGATGATGCGCAGCGGATCGGCGGGATTCAGCACCACGTTGTCGAAGCGGAAGTCGTTGTGGATCACGCACGACGCGACGTCCGCCGCGCGGTTGGCTTCGAGCCAGGCAATGATGTCCTCGCCGGCGTCGGTACCTTCGGTGAGTGCCTGGCGCCAGCGCTGCGCCCAGCCGGAGACCTGCCGTTCCACATAGCCCTCACCGCGGCCTAGCGAGGCGATGTCCGGATCGCTGGTGTCAACGGCATGCAGATCCACCAGGCGGTCGATGAAACCGTGGCAAAGCGCGCGCGCGCGTTCGGCGTCCATGCCCAATGCGTCGGGCATGTCCTTGCGCAGGATCACGCCGCGGATGGGTTCCATGGCAAAGAACGGGCGGCCGATGACGGTGTCGTCTTCGCACACGGCAAGGATCGACGGCACGTAGGGATAGCGTTTGCCCACCGCCGCCATCACCCGCGCCTCGCGCAGCATGTCGTGAGCGGAAGCGGCCTTCGCACCCTTCGGCGCGGTGCGCAGCACCACTTGCCGGTTTCCCCAGCCAACGAGATACGTAAGGTTCGATGCGCCGCCGGGGAATTGTTCCAGCGTGGGCGTGCCATCGAGGCCATCGATGTGTTTCTTCAGGAAAGCGTCCAGCGCCGCGATGTCGAGCTGGTCTTCCTCGCGAACAGGCCGCGCCTGGTCGGTTGCCGCGGTCACGACGCCTTCTCCTTTTGCATCTTCAACTCCTGCCGAGCAATCACCGCGCGGTGCACTTCGTCGGGGCCGTCGGCTAGGCGCAGCACGCGTGCATGGGCATAGAGCGCGGCCAGAGGGAAATCGTCGGACAGGCCGGCACCGCCGTGGATCTGGATCGCGGCATCGGCGGCCTTTTGCGCCACCGCCGGCACGATCACCTTGATCTGGGAAACAAGACTTAGCGCCGCCTTGATGCCCTGGGTGTCGATCGTCCACGCCGCCTTCAAGGTAAGCAGGCGCGCCTGCTCGATGGCGATGCGCAGGTCCGCGATGATGTCGCCGTTGCCGCCGAGCGCCGCCAGTGGCTTGCCGAACGCCTGGCGTGACAGCGCGCGCGTGCACAGCAGGCTAAGTGCACGCTCGGCAGCGCCGATGGCACGCATGCAATGGTGGATGCGGCCCGGCCCCAAACGTCCCTGGGCGATTTCGAAGCCGCGACCCGGGCCCAGGATCACATTCGACGCCGGAACGCGCACGTTATCGAAACGCACCTGGCCATGGCCTGAGGGTTCGTCGTAGGTACCGAAAACCGGCAGCATGCGTTCGACGGTGACACCCGCTGCGTCGAGCGGGCACAGCACCATGGAGTGCCGGTGGTGCGGATCGGCATCGGGATCGGTGAGCCCCATGAAGATCGCCACCTTGCAATGTGGATGGCCGATGCCAGTGGACCACCACTTGCTGCCGTTCAGGACGATGTCGTCGCCATCGGGCGTGGCCGTGGCGCGCATGTTGGTGGCATCGGAGGAAGCGACATCCGGTTCAGTCATGCAGAAGGCCGAACGAATGCGGCCGGCTAGCAGCGGTTCGAGCCAGTGCTCCTTTTGTTCGGCCGATCCATAACGCAGCAGCACTTCCATGTTGCCGGTGTCCGGAGCGTTGCAGTTGAACACTTCCGGAGCGATGAACGAGTGGCCCATGATCTCGGCCAAGGGTGCGTAGTCCTGGTTGGACAAGCCGCCTTCGCCCTCGGGCAGGAACAGGTTCCACAAGCCTGCGGCGCGGGCGCGTTCCTTGAGCTCCTCCATCACGGCAGGCTGGCGCCAGTTGCGCCAGTCGGCACCGCCGTTCAGTGCTTCGAACCAGCTTTTCTCGGCAGGGAGAACTTCATCCGCCATGAAGCGGCCGAGTTTCCCGCCGAGCTCCTGGCTGCGGGCCGAAGGGGCGAAGTCCATCGTGCACGATCCTCGGATTCACAGGCAGAACCCCGAGCGTACGCCAACGTATGGAATCAGTAAAATGAATGTGCCTTATGCGTGGTCATAAACTGAGGTAATGTGTATGGCATGGCCCGCAACGACAAGCGCATTGACCTGAATCTGTTCCGTGTGCTCGACGCCATCCACGCCGAAGGTGGCATCGGCGCGGCCGCGCGGGCGCTGCATTTGACCCAACCAGCGGTCACCCATGCCCTGAACCGGCTGCGCGAGCACTTCGACGATCCGCTATTCGTCCGTCAGGGAAATAGGGTGGTGCCCACCGATCAGGCGCGGGCGATCATCGACGACGTCCGCCTGCACCTGAAAGGCCTGCAGGACACCACGCGCCGGCAGGCCGGGTTCGAACCTTCGCGCCTACAGATGGAATTCACGGTGGGCTTCCGGGACATCCTGGAGTCCATCGTATTTCCGCGCCTGCTGCCGCGGCTCGAACGCGAGGCGCCGCAGGTGCGCATTGCCAGCCGGCGCGTACCGGCCGGCGACGTGGAGCGTGAGCTGATGGCGGGCAGCATCGACCTGGTGATCGATCGCTCGCTGAAAGTGGGGGCGCACGTCGAGCACGAGCACCTGGTCGACGAAGGCCTGGCGGTGGTGATGCGGCGTGGGCATCCGCTCGATGGCGCGGCACTGCGCAAAACCGACTATCTGGCCGCCCGTCATGTGGCGGTATCGCCGTTCGGCGAACCGGCCGCGCTGGATGTATTGCTGGGGCAGGACGGCCGGTTCCGTCATATCGTGCTCAGCTGCCAGCACTATTTTTCAGCGGCGCAGATCGCGGCCGACAGTGATCTGTTGTTGACCATGCCACGGTCCTATGCTTTGAGCGTGGCCGGCAGCTTGCCGATATCGCTGCAGCCGCTGCCGATCCGGCTCAAGCCCATCCCGGTGCGCATGTACTGGCATGAGTCCAAGCAGGGCGATCGCGCCCATGCCTGGTTCCGCGGCGTGCTTTCCGAAGCCGTGGTGGCGGCCATGCCGCGCGAGGCGGCATGACCTTGCACCCGGACTCCTACCAGATCTTCACCCGCTGGTTCGGATCCAGGTAAAGCTTCTGCCCAGGCTGCGGCTTGAAGGCGTCGTACCAGCCATCGATGTTGCGCACGGTCTGGGCACGGAACTGGCCCGGCGCATGGCCGTCGCCGATCACCTGCGCACGCAGCGCCGCTTCGCGGGTCTTGGTGCGCCACGATTGCGCGAACGCCAGGAAGAAGCGCTCATCGCCCGTCAGGCCGTCGATCACCGGTGCGGGTTTGCCGCCGAGCGACTTGTGGTATGCGGCAAGCGCGATTGCCAGGCCCGATACGTCGGCGATGTTCTCGCCCAGGGTCTGCTGGCCATTCACGTGCAGGCCGGGCAGCGCCTCGTACTGGTTGTACTGCTCGACCAGCTTCTGGCCGGCGGCCTTGAAGTGGGCTTCGTCGGCGGGTGTCCACCAGTTGGCCAGGCGCCCCTGGGCGTCGAACTCCGCGCCGGTGTTGTCGAAGCTATGGCTGATCTCGTGGCCGATCACCGCACCGATCGAACCGTAGTTGGTGGCGGGGTCCGCCTTCGGATCGAAGAACGGCGCCTCGAGGATGGCGGCCGGGAAATTGAGCGCGTTCTGCAGCGGCAGGTTCACCGCGTTCACCGTCTGCGGCGTCATCCACCATTCGTTGCGGTCGACCTTGGCATCGAGCTTGGCCAGCTGGTGCGCCGTCTCGTAGCGTTCGGCGCGCAGGCTGTTACCCACGGGATCGGTGGGCGAGATCTTCAGCTTGGAATAATCGCGCCAGGTTTCCGGGTAGCCCACGCCGACGACCAGGGTATCGAGCTTGGCTTTTGCCTTCGCACGCGTGGCCGGCGTCATCCAGTCGAGCGAGTCCACGCGGTCGGCGAAGGCGGCGATGATGTTCTTCACCATCTGTTGCACTTCAGCCTTCGATGAGGCCGGGAAGTAACGCTTCACATACACCTTGCCCACGGCATCGCCAAGGTCGGCGTTGACGCGGCCGATGCCGCGCTTGTAGCGGTCGCGCTGCTTGGGCGTGCCGGAAAGCACGGTGCCATAGAAGCCGAAGCTCAGGTCGTTGTATGCCTTGGGCAACAGGCCTGCACTGTGGTTGATGGCATGGAAGCGGAGGTAATCCTTCCAGGTCTGAAGCGGCTGGCTTGCCACCAGTGCAGAGACGTCGTGAACCGTGCTCGGCTGCCATACGTTGATGGTCTTGGCCTTGTCCAGGTGCGCGGCGCCGAAGTAGGCGGCCCAGTCGATGCCCGGGGCCTTGCTGGCAAACTCGGCCGTGGGCCAGGGGTTGTTCGCCTTGTGGATGTCCTCGCTGTCCACGATGCTTTCCTGGGCCGTGGCGATCTTGGTTTCCAGGTCGAAGATGGCCTTGGCTTTCGCTTCCGCATCGGGCGTGCCGGCCTGTTTCAGGATGGCGGCGATATAGGTCTGGTAGGCCGTGCGTGCATCGGCCATGGCCTTGTCCTTGCCCAGGTAGTAATCCCGGTTGGGCATGCCAAGGCCGCCCTGCAGCAGGTAGGGCATGGCGTGATCGGGGTCTTCCAGGCCTTGCGCTACCCACAGGCCGAAAAGGTTCTCGGTGTCGAGGTTGGTGGCATTGATCGGGTCGACGTCGGCGCGCAGGCCGTCGCCCAGCACGCGGGAGAGATCCTTCACCGAGGCAATCGCATCGATCTGGTCGAAGCTGGCCTTCAGGGGCGCCAGGCCGTTCTTCTCGATCGCTGCCTCGTCCATGAAGGCGGCGTAGTAATCGGCGATCAGGCGTGCATCGCTGTTGGCCGCGGGGTTGCCCTTGCCGGCGTCGCGGATCAACTCCGCGTTTCGCTTTTCGGCCTTCTCGAACACCTGCAGGAAGATGCCGGTGCTGGCCCGGTCGGCTGGAATCACCGCGGTCTTGCGCCAGGTGCCATTGGCATAACCGTCGAAGTCGTCGCCGGGCTTCACCGACTTGTCCAGGCCGGCAAGGTCGATGCCCGACGGTTTGTTCTGGGCCATGGCGGGTGAGGCCAGGGCGGCGAGGATGGCGGTGGCAAGAAGCCAGCGGGAGGCGGTCATGGCGGGACGTCCTTGAGAAGGGTCCGTGAAAGATAGTCCCCGCGGGGTGCCGCGGGGACCATGACCTTTGGGAGGGGTGGAGTTCTGCCCGCCAGGCCAGGCCCGCCGTCCGGTAGGGTCAGTCGAAGGCAGGCAGGTCGAACACCAGCACTTCGGCGTTGTCGCCATGGTCGAGTTTCACGGCCGACTCCTCGCGCATCATCACCGCGTCACCGGCGCGCACCGCCGTACCGTTGACCTCGAGCGCGCCGCGCACCACGTGCACGTAGACAATGCGGCCTTCGGCGATGGCAAGGCTTGCCTCCTCGGCGCCGTCGATCAGCCCGGCATAGAGCCGGATGTCCTGGTGCACTACCACCGAGCCTTCCGCGCCGTCGCGGCTGCCGACCAGGCGCAGCCGTCCGCGCTTCTGGCTATCGGGAAATTCCTTCTGCTCGTAACCGGGCTTCAGGCCCGCGCGCTCGGGGATCACCCAGATCTGCAGGAAGTGCGTCTTACCGTTGGCATTGTTGCGTTCGGAATGCACCACGCCCGTGCCTGCGCTCATGCGCTGCACTTCGCCCGGACGGATCACTACCTTGTTGCCCATGGAATCCTCGTGGGCCAGTTCGCCGTCCAGGACGTAGCTGATGATTTCCATATCCCGGTGCGGGTGCGCGCCGAAACCGGTGCCGGCGTCGATGCGGTCTTCGTTGATGACGCGGAGGGGGCCGAAGTGCACGTGATCATCGTCGCGGTAGTCGGCGAACGAGAAGCTGTGATGGGAATCGAGCCACCCGTGGTTGGCGTGGCCGCGGTCTTCGGAACGACGAAGGGTAAGCATGGCTGGAACTCCTTGGTTGATGGTGCCATTTTCCTCGCGTGGACAATAAGCCGGTAGATGGCGAAAACCGTACCGATCGTTTCCTTTTTGATACCAATTGCGATTTTCGCCCTGGGGCCAATCCCCGCCGGCGGGCGCAAGGGGTAGCATTCGTCCATAGGCATAAGGAGCGGTCGTGAGCGACAAGAAGGTCAAGGGCATTGAGCCTTACGACAGGCCGGCGGGCGGCTGGGGTGCGTTGCGCGCCGTGGCCTCGGCCCTGGCCGGGCAAATGGCCGTGGGCCGGGAATCGGTGGCCCTGACAAAGATGAACCAGCCCACCGGGTTCGACTGCCCGGGTTGTGCGTGGCCCGATCCCAAGCACACCTCCAGCTTCGAGTTTTGCGAGAACGGTGCCAAGGCGGTGTCCTGGGAGGCCACCGGCAAGCGGGTGAAGCCTGAGTTCTTCGCCTCGAACCCGGTGAGCCAGTTGTGGAACCTCTCCGACTACGCTCTCGAGGGCTTAGGTCGCCTGACCCACCCGATGGCGTACGACGCCGCCACCGACACCTACCGCGAAGTGAGCTGGGACGATGCCTTCGCGCGCATAGGCAAGGCGTTGCGGGCGTTGCCCGATCCCAACATGGCCGAGTTCTACACCTCCGGCCGCGCTTCGAACGAAGCGGCGTTCCTATACCAGCTGTTCGTGCGCGAGTTCGGCACGAACAACTTCCCCGATTGTTCCAACATGTGCCACGAGGCCACCAGCGTTGGCCTTCCCGAATCCATCGGCGTGGGCAAGGGCACGGTGACGCTGGAAGACTTCGACCATTGCGATGCGATCTTCTGCATCGGCCATAACCCAGGTACCAACCATCCGCGCATGCTCACCACCTTGCGCGAATGCAGCCTGCGCAACGTGCCGATCGTGGTGATGAACCCGATGCCCGAACGCGGGCTGGAGCGTTTTACCTCGCCCCAGCATCCCGCCGAGATGCTCACCGGCAAATCCACGCCGATTGCTTCCACGTATTACAAGGTGAAGATCGGCGGCGACGTGGCCATGCTCAAGGGCATGATGAAATCGCTGCTCGAGCGCGATCTTGCCGACAAGGACTTCATCGGGGAACACACCAGCGGCTTCGAAGCGCTTGCCGCCGACATCGCGGCCACGCGCTGGGACGACATCGAAGCCGTCAGCGGCGTGAGCCGTGCCGACATCGAAGCGGCCGCCGATATCTACGCCAGTGCGCAACGCGTGATCGTCTGCTACGGCATGGGCATCACCCAGCACAAGCACGGCACCGAGAACGTGCAGCAGATTGCCAACCTGATGCTGCTGCGCGGCAATGTCGGCAAAGAGGGTGCGGGCATCGCACCCTTGCGCGGCCACTCCAACGTGCAAGGTGACCGTACCGTTGGCATCACCGAGAAGCCCAACCAGGCACTGATCGACGGCATCGAGCGCACCTATGGGTTCAAGACGCCGGCGGCGCATGGGCATGACGCGGTAGCGGCCATCCAGGCGATCCGCGACGGGCGCTCCAAGGCGATGATTTCGCTCGGCGGCAACCTTGCCGTGGCGATGTCCGATCCCGAGGCCAGCTTCGCCGCCATGCGCAAGCTCGACCTTGCCGTGCATATCGCCACCAAGCTCAACCGCTCGCACCTGATCCTGGCAAAGGAGTCGATCATCCTGCCGTGCCTTGGACGTACCGAAGCCGATGAGCAGGCCACGGGCACGCAATCAGTGACGGTGGAAGACTCCATGTCGATGGTGCACGCCTCGCAGGGCAGCCTGAAGCCGGCGTCGGAGTTCCTGAAGTCCGAGCCTGCCATCGTCGCGGGTATCGCCCGTGCCACGTTGCCCGATTCGAAGGTGGATTGGGAAGGCCTGGTAGCTGACTACGATCGCATCCGCGATGGCATCGAATCGGTATTTCCCATCTTCAAGGATTTCAATAAGCGGATCCGCGAACCAGGTGGTTTCCGCCTTTACATCGCAGCCTCCGAACGCAACTGGGTAACCGAAGACAAACGCGCGCACTTCCTGGTGGCACGCGGCCTGTACGAGGACGACCTGGTCCGTGGCGGCGATACCCTGCTGCTGACCACTATTCGTTCGCACGACCAGTACAACACCACCATCTACGGATTGAACGATCGCTACCGCGGCGTCACCGGCCGGCGCGACGTGGTGTTCGTGAACCCCGAGGATCTTGCCGCCCGCGGCCTGAAGCACGGCGATCGCATTGACGTGGTGGCGCTGGGCGCCGAAGCGGGCCAGCACGCCGAGCGCGAGGTGCGCGGATTCGTTGCTGTCAGCTATGACATCGCCCGGGGTTCGGTGGCGATGTATTTCCCCGAGGGGAATGCCCTGGTGGCATTGGAGAACCATGACGCGAAGTCGGGCACGCCGGCGTACAAGTCAGTGGCGGTGACCTTGCGTGCTGCCCGGGCCAGCGATAGCCGTGCCGCCTGAGGACACCGTCGACCGCCGCGGCGCGTCGCGGCGCGAAGTGCTGCGGATCGAGCGCGGCGAAGCCTCGATGGCGCAGGATTGGCTGGCCGAGGAAGTGCCGGTGGAAGTCTGCGTGAACGGCCGGGCATTTGCCGTGATGATGGCCACGCCCCTGGACCTGGAAGACTTCGCCTGGGGGTTCGCCGCCAGCGAAGGCTTGCTTGCCGAGGGCGCCGATATAGATGACGTCCGCGTACGCGAGCATTTCGAGGGCATCACGCTGGACATCATCGCCGACGCTTCCGTGCGTGCGCAGGGCGAGCGACCTATGCCCGGCCGCAGTGGCTGCGGCATCTGTGGTTCACGCCTGCTGGAAGACGTGGTGCGCCAGCCGGACCCGGTGAAGGGCGGTCCCGTCATCGACGACGGGGCGATCGAGCGCGCCCTCGGCATGCTGCGTGAACGCCAGCCGATGAACATGGTCAGTGGCGCCGTCCACGCCGCCGCCTGGGCCAACGAGCAGGGCGAGATCTCCCTGGTACGCGAGGACGTGGGCCGCCACAACGCCTTGGACAAGCTCACCGGGGCGATGGCGCGAACGTCGGTGGATGTATCCCGCGGTTTCGCTGTGGTGACCAGCCGTGCCAGCTACGAGATGGTGACCAAGGCAGCATCCGCCCGCATTGCCATCCTGGTGGCGATATCGGCGCCCACGGCGTTGGCCGTGCAACTGGCGAGGAGTTGCGAGTTGTCCCTGGTGGGCTTCGCCCGTCCGGGACGCCACGTGGTGTATTCGGGCGGACAGCGGGTGAGGCGCACTCAGCCGCGGTCGCGCTGACGGCGACGGCGCACGCTGTCGCGCACATCCACGTCGAACAGCACGGTCAGGCCATCGATATCGAACGACAGGCCATCACGGCTGGGCAGGCGTGCGGCCAGCGCGGCGATCTCATGCCGGGGCAGGGTGATGGTGCAGGCATCGGCTGCTCCCTCGATGGCCGCGACATCGCCAGGCACCAGCCTGAAAGCCAGGCGGAAAGCACGCCCCACGTGCGTGGCTGCATCGAGCACATGGCCCTCGAGCAGGGTCTTGAATTCGTCTTCGTCCACGCGCAGCCGCAGCGATTGCTCCTGGAGCTGGATCCTCATGACGAAAGGGCCTCCCATTCGGCCGGGGTATTGCCGTTGGCAAGCATCAGCTCGATGGCAGGCGTGGTTGCCAGCACGTGGGTGCCGATGCGTTGTTGCAGGGCGCGTATCGATGCGCCGCGGCCACCGGTAGCCAGGCAATCGGTGATCGCCGTGCGCGTGTCGCGGCGTAGTTCCAGAACCATCGGCAGGGGTGCGCCCTCGTGGCACACGCAACCGTCGTGGGCTCGCCAGTGGGTGTCATCGTCCATCAGCGCGCGCAGCAGGCCGGGTGTCAGCCGCGGCATGTCCACGGCAAGCACCAGCAGGCGGCCGTCAGGCAGCGCGGCCCCGGCGCTGGCAAGGCCGCCCAGCGGGCCAAGCCCGGGCTCAAGATCGGGGATCGATCGATAGCCGGGCCGATCGCCGCTGACATAGACGTGATCGATGCCGGCTTCGCGCGCCAGGCCGATCATGTGGTCCAGCAACGGGCGCCCGTGCCAGGGCAGCATCGCCTTGTCGCGGCCCATGCGCGTGGATTGCCCTCCAGCCAGTACCAGGGCGGCGCGAAGGCTCATGGCGATACCTTGATCATGCCGGCAAGCGTAGCGCAGCCGCATGACTGTTACCGAATGGGCGCTATGATGTCCCGATGGAAACGATCCGATTCGAAGTGGAAGGCGATTACGTCGAGCTCAACCTGCTGTTGAAGCTCACCGGCTTGTGCGACTCGGGCGGTGCCGGCAAGGCCATCGTGGCGTCCGGCGACGTCTCGGTGGACGGCGTGCAGGAATTGCGCAAGACGTGCAAGATCCGCCGGGGCCAGCTGGTGACCCTCGGCGACATGCGCATCGAGGTCATTTAGCCGCCGGGCGTTCCTTCAGGCGGATCTCGAAGAGCTTCGTCCAGTTCTTGCCGGTGACGAACAGCCGGTCGCCCTTGGCGTCGTAGGCGATGCCGTTGGCCACCGCATCGGTGTCGTTGGAGGTATCGGCGGGCTTCAGGCCCTTCAGGTCAATCACGCCCACCACGTTGCCGGTGACAGGATCGATGCGCAGGATCCAGTTGGTCTGCCATACGTTGGCGTAGATCTGCCCCTTCACCCACTCAAGTTCGTTGACGTAGGTGACGGGCCTGCCGTTAAGGGTGACGTGGATGCGGCGCTCTTCATCGAGCGTGGTGGGATTGAGCACGCGGATGTCCGCCGTGCCGTCGCTCATGTAGATCCGCTTGTCGTCCCGGGTAAGGGCCCAGCCTTCGCCCACATAGTGGAATTCCTTCTTCACCGCGAAGGTGTCGAAGTCGCGGACGAAGCCCACTTCTGTCTGGTAGGTGAGGCTGATCAGTTCCTTGCCCCAGTCGACGATGCCCTCGCCGAAATATTTCGACGGTACCTGCACGCTGCGGATGACTTCGCCGGTGGCAAGGTCGACCTTGCGTATCTGCGAGTGTCCGGCAAGGCCGGTACTTTCGTAGATGAACCCATCCTTGTAGAACAGGCCCTCGGTGAAGGCGCCTGCATCATGCGGATACGCGTGCACCACCTGGTAGTCGTAGATGGGCAGGTCCGCCGCATCGACGGGGCGGGGAAGGACAAATGAGACAGCGGCGAGCAGTACCGCGGCAAGGCAGGCCAGGCGCATCGGATTAGCGTCCGTCGGAAATCGGGGCATTCACGGCGATCGCCGCGGCCTTCACCGCCACCGGCAGCAAGGGCTGCGAAGGGTCGGTCTGGCAATCGGCGGTGAGTTCATCCACAAAGGGGCCGGCCGCGCTGGTGCGGATCGTGCCCACGCCGTTCTTGGCGCTGGCGTAGCCGAAGAGCCAGGTGAGCATGGTCTGGATCTCGGCGGTATGGGTTTTTGAATCGCGGTTGATGCGCGAGACGAATTCGCCGCACTTGAGGTTTTCCATCGGGATGTCGCCGCGCCTGGCGACCAGGGTCATGTGGGTATCGGCGGGCGCCGGGACCACCGCCGCGGGCGTAGCCGGGGCAGGTGCCGCTACCGGAGCTGGCGCGGCGGTCTGGGCAGGCGCCGCCGGCGGAGCGGCCGGCGTGGTGTCTTCGCGCGCCACGTGGCGGTGGCAGGCGGTGGCCAGCAGGGCCATGGCGACGATGACGGGCAAGCGCTTCATGGATCATCCGAAACAGCGTGGGAAGCGCAGAAGCCTACTTGATTTCCCCTCCGCCAGACATGGAAAAGGCGCCCGAAGGCGCCTTTTCGGTCAGCCGCGGTTGGCTTACTTCGAGGTGCTGCTGGAGGTCGGCGCATCGCTGGAGGAGGCGTCCTTCTTCTTGTGGTGCATCATTTTCTTGTGGCCGGCGGCGGTGGAGCTGTGAGCCATCGAATCGCTCGACATGCTCGAGCCGCTCTTCATCGAATCGTTCGACATCGCACCGCTGGACATGGAACCGGCCGTGCCGCTGCTGGTGGGCGTGGACTGCTGCGCCATGGCCATGCCGGTGGCGGTGAGGCCGCAGAGCATCAGCGAAAGACAGATCTTGTTACGCATGGTGGTTTACCCTCGATGGTAAGCGCCGGATGGGATGGCAAGGATGCGCTGGCGCGATTGCGCATCGTCATGTGGCTTTATCCAAGACCGGGAAGGGCCGTGCACCATTACGCAAAGTTTTGCGTGAATCGGTCGTGACCGGTTTTCGCTGCGGTGCGTCAATTCGCGCTTTAATGAAAGTCGCGCGATACCGCATTGAACCCAGGCAGCAGGTCGCCATAATCGTGTAATCGCCTTGCAATGAGATGGCGCACGCCTTCCACGGCTTGCAGTTCGCCATCCACGGCCATCAATACCGCTCCAAGGAATATCTCGCGCTGCCGTTCGGCGATGTCGCGGCGCACCACCACATTCACCTGGCCGGTCTCGTCCTCGAGGGTAAGAAAGGTGATGCCGCTGGCCGTTGCCGGTCGCTGGCGCACCGTGACCAGCCCGGCATGGCGAATCCACCGTCCATGTTCCATCGCCACCAATTGGCTGGCCACGCAGGCGCGGCGGCGGCGCAGTTGCCCGCGCACCAAGCTCAAGGGATGGGCGGTGAGCGACAAGCCTTGCGTGGTGTAGTCGGAGAATACGGTTTCCGCCACGGTTGGCGGCCGCAGGATCGCGCGTTCCTCCCCGGTGGCAGCAAGCATGGGAAGGTCACGTTCGATACCGGCGCTTTCCCAGCGGGCGCGGTGGCGATGGCCGCTGAGCGTGCGCAGTGCGCCGGCATCGGCCAGCCGCTCGCGTTCGCCGCGGCTCAAGGCCGCGCGCCGGCAGAGGTCGTCCAGGTTGACGAAAGGGGTGTGCTTGCGTGCATCGCTTACCCGCTGGGCCACATCGGAAGAAAGCCCGTTGACCATGCGCAAGCCCAGGCGCAACGCAAGCTTCGCCTTCGGGTTTCCGGCATCGCGTGCATGCAGCGGTTCCAGGCCGCAATCCCAATCGCTGGCGGTGACATCCGGCGGCCGCACTTCGAAACCCTGCCGGCGCAGGTCATGCACCAGTTGCGCAGGTGCATAGAAGCCCATCGGCTGGCTGTTGAGAAGCGCGCAGGTGAACACTTCCGGGTGATGGCATTTGATGTACGAGGAGATATAAGCCAGCAAGGCAAAACCGGCCGCATGCGATTCGGGAAAACCATAGCTGCCAAAGCCCTGGATCTGGCTGTAGATTCGCGCGGCGTACTCTTTTGAATATCCTTTTTTGGCAAAGCCATCGAAGATGCGTTGCTCGAAGTGTTCCAGGCCGCCATGGCGCTTCCACGCGGCCATTGAGCGTCGCAACTGATCGGCCTCGCCGGCGCTGAAATTGGCAGCCACCATCAACAGGCGCATGACCTGTTCCTGGAAGATCGGCACACCCAGGGTATTTTCGAGTACCTCTCGGACTTCATCGGAAGGGTAGTCCGGTGCTTCCTCGCCTGAACGGCGTTTGAGGTAAGGGTGCACCATGCCGCCCTGTATGGGCCCGGGGCGTACGATGGCCACCTGCACAACCAAGTCATAGTATTTCCGGGGCTTAAGCCGCGGCAGCATGCTCATCTGCGCACGTGATTCGATCTGGAACACGCCGATGGTGTCGGCGGCGCGGATCATGCGGTAGGTGTCGCCATCACCAATGGGAATATCGGCCAGGCGTCCATAGGAAACGCCGCGGTGTTCGCGCAGGAGGTTCAGGCATTTGCGCAGGCAGGTAAGCATGCCAAGGGCCAGGCAATCGACTTTCAGCAGGCGCATGGATTCCAGGTCGTCCTTGTCCCACTGGATCACCGTGCGGTCGTTCATGGCGGCATTCTCCACCGGCACCAGGGAATAAAGCGGCTGGTCGGCGATGACGAAACCGCCCACGTGCTGGGAAAGATGCCTGGGCATGCCGTGCAGTTCCGCTACCAGGCCTACCAGTTGGCGCATGGTGAGGCTGGAGGTATCGAAACCGCGCTCGCGCAGGCGAAGGCCGATGTCGACATCGCCATGTGCGTGGGAATAGGCATGGCTCAGTTGATCGAGCTGGTCTTCGCTCAGGCCCAGCGCGCGACCGACGTCCCGCGCGGCGCTCTTGCTGCGGTAGGTGATCACGGTGGCTGCCAGCGCCGTGCGTTCGCGGCCGTACTTGCCGTAGATGTACTGGATCACTTCCTCGCGCCGCTCGTGCTCGAAGTCGACGTCGATGTCCGGTGGTTCCTTGCGTTCGGCGGAGATGAAACGTTCGAACAGCAGCCCGGCGTTGGCTGGGTCCACTTCCGTGATGCCCAGGCAATAGCACACCACTGAATTGGCGGCCGAGCCGCGGCCCTGACATAAAATGTCCTTGCTTCGTGCGAAGCGGACGATGTCGTAGACGGTCAGGAAGAAGGCTTCGTATTCAAGCTTGGCGATCAGTGCCAGTTCGCGCTCGATGGTGGCGGCGATGGGTTCGGGCACGCCGTTTGGCCAGCGGTCGCCCATGTGCATCTGGGTGAGGTTGCGCAGGTGCTGGGTAGGTGTAGTGCCTTCGGGCACCAGTTCGCGCGGGTAGACATAGTTCAGGTCGTCCATGCGGAACAGGCAGCGTGCGGCGATGCGCGTGGATTCGGCCAGGAGGTCCGGAGGATAGATACGGCCCAGCACCTCTCGCCTGCGCAGGTGGCGTTCGCCATTGGGGAACAGGGCATGGCCCGCCTCGGCCACCGGCGTATTGATGCGGATGGCGGTAAGCACGTCGTGCAGGGCGCGGCGCTGGCGGATATGCATGTGCACGTCGCCGCTTGCGACGCAGGGCAGGCCATGGCGTTTTCCCAGCGCGCGCAGGGCATCGAGTTCGGCATCATCATCGGGGCCGCGGTGCAATTCCACGGCCAGCCACGCGCGGCCGGCAAACGTACGTGCGACCCAGGCGCCGTGGGCATCCCGCTGGGCGGCATCGCTGCCATGCAGTGGACCGGGTGCCCACAGCACGCACAAGCCGTCGCCAAGGCCTTCCATGTCCGCCATGCCCAATCGATATTCCCCCTTCGGGACAGCGCGCCGCCCCTTGGTGATCAATTGGCATAACGCGCTATAACCGCTGTGGTTTTCCACCAGCAGCACCAGCTTAGGTCCATCGTGCAGGCGGATCTCGCTGCCCACGATCAAGCGGCAATCGCCTTCCTTCGCCGCCTCCCATGCGCGAACGATGCCTGCCAGCGAGCATTCATCGGTGACTGCCAGTGCCTGGTACCCCAGCGCTCGTGCGCGGTCGAACAGCTCGCTTGCGCTGGAGGCGCCACGCTGGAAGGAGAAATCGCTCAGCGCATGGAGCTCGGCGTAGTCGGCCACCACATCGTCGTTACCGGCCATCCGCCCCTTCATGCGAACCACCCGTGCAACATCCAGCCATCGTGGCTGCCGGCCGGCAGGTAGGCCCAGGCACGCTGGCCTTGCCGCGTGCCCACGATGTAGTAGTCGCGGCGCAGGTCGCCGCCATCCCACCATCCGCTCTCGATGCGTTCGGGGCCTGCCAGCACCCGTGCGGGCATAGGGCGCATTGGACGTGGGCGGTGCAGCAACCACAGGGGGCGCGGACGCGCGTCGGCCAGTGGCGGCATGGAGCCATCGCCACGGCGCCCGGCACGTTCGGGCCGGTGGTCGGCCACGGCGGACAGTTGCCGCAAGGCCGATTCGCCCATGCGTGCGCGCAGGCGTTCGTCCAGCGCGCTCCAGTCCAGGCCTTCGCCGCGCACCGGATCGAACAGGTCGCGCAACGGCGGCTGGAAGGTGGGCAATTGTTCGGCATGGATCTCGATGGCGCGGACCGGTGCATGCAGGGTGCTTCGCTCCACCCGCGTGCGCGCCAGTTCGAACAGGCGCGCGGCCTCGCGTTGCGGCGCCGCCATGCCGACGGGAATCTCGGTGGACGATTCATGCGCATGCTCCAGTCGTAGCCGGAACAACTGCACGCCGCCATCGCGGGCGGCCAGCATGTTGGCCAGGGCCTGGGTCAGGCGGCGCAACGGGAACATCAGCGGTTCGCTGCCTTCCAATTCCGCGTCGAATTCGATGCGCTGGAAGAAGGTGGCCGGCGGCTGCCAGGCGGGGATCGCTTCGCTGGCATGGCCGCGCAGGCGGTCGAGCCAATGCATGCCTTCGCGGCCGATGCGTCGGGTGAGTTCCGGACGGGGCAGGGCGAAGACCTCGCGCAGGCGGCGGAAGCCCATCGAGCGCAGGGCCTGGACGCTTTTTGCCGGCAGGCCGCTACGCGACAGTTCGATGTCGTTGAGCAGGCGCAGCATCTGCTCGGGGTGTTGCACCACGCAGCCGTCGAAGCTTGCCGCCAGCACCCAGGCGGCGGCCGGGCAGGGCGCGGCTGCCAGCGTGTGGACATGGCCCAGGGCGGCAAGCTCGGCTTTCAGTTTTCCCGATAGGGTGCTCCAGCCGTCGAACAGGCGCAGGCTCGCGCCAGCCTCCAGCAACAGGCATTGCGGTGGCGCCAGGCTGATGTGGCCGCTGAACTGGTAGCACCAGGCAGCAAGCTCGGCCAGCAGGCCCGCCTCAGCGGCCTTGTCGCGCGCACGCACGACAAGACCGGGACACAACGCCCGCGCCGCCGCCACGGTTTGCCCGCGCTGCACGCCCAGTTTCTGCGCAGCAGGATTAACGATGGCGACGGTGCGGCGACGGGCGTTGTCCTCGAGCAGCGCGCCAGGTACATCTTCCGGCAGCGCAGCGAAAGCAGCGGCGAACGCCAGCCCGGGAAAACGCAGACAAGCCCAGAGCATGACGAAGTCCGATGGTGTTGCGACGGGCCGACACCCTTTGGCGCCGGCCTGTTTTGTTGGGTGTTGGGGTCAGAGTAATGACTCTGACCCCGGCTTCCGCCCTAGGCGCGCATGCGCATGGGCGGTGTTACGCCCTGCAACAGACCGCGCGATTTGATGACATCCACGTAGGTGGCCTCGTTGCTGTTCGATACCTTCAAGCGAAGGGCAGCAGGGCTGGTTTGTGCAGCATGCTCGGCCGAGCGGTAGAGCACGGCGCAGGCATCGCCGGTTTCGGCAGCCAGTTGCAGGCGGCGCAGGCTTCGGTAATCGATATCGGGCAGCCAGCCGACCACGGCGGCGCAGCAGCCCGAGCGCAGGCACTGCTCCATGCTCCATGCCGCCTCGGTGGGCGTGGCGTGGATCTCATGCAGGAAGCGAAGATCGACACCCGCCGCCTGCAGGGCTGGGGCATAAGGCTGGTAGGGCGGAGCCACGAAGATCACCCGGCGATGCTCGCGGGTCATCGCAGCCAGCGTGGGCATCAATAGTTCCAGTTCACCCAGTCCGTCGTTCTCGACAAGGATTTCCGACAAAGCACCCAGCGGCCAGCCACCGCCAGGCAGGCGGGCATCGAGCGAGGGCATGCCGGTGGAGATAGCGCGCACCGTGGGCTGGTGCTGCGACGAACGCCGCCAGATGCCCGGGTGCTCGAGCACCTGGGCGAGCGAGGGGGCGGCAATGGACTGCTGGACTTCGGCTGCAATGGCGCTCATGGCGTCAACTCCGGCGGATGATGCCGACGTAACGGCCTTCGATGGCGAAGGCGTGACGACTGGGATCGACTTCGATCGGTTCGAAGTCGGGGTTTTCAGGTAGTAGGACGATGCGGTCGCGCGTGCGCTTCAGGCGCTTGACGGTGACGTCTTCATCCACGCGGGCCACGACGATCTGACCGTCGTCGGCCGTGGCGGTGCGGTGTACGGCCAGGTAGTCGCCATCGAGGATGCCGACGTCGCGCATGGACAGGCCCACCACGCGCAGGAGGTAATCGGCGCGGGGCCGAAACAATGCCGGATCCACTTCCAGCTGGGATTCGATGTTCTCGGCGGCAAGGATCGGCGAGCCCGCGGCCACGCGGCCGATCAGCGGTAGTTCGTTCTCGCGGAAGCTGGCTAGCCCCTCGGGCAGGCGTAGGCCGCGATGCTGGGGCGAGCGCTCCAGTTCGCCCTTGCGTACCAGCGACTCGATGCAGGTCTGCGCCGAGCTGTGGCTGGAGAAACCCATGGCCTCGGCGATCTCGCGCAAAGTGGGGGGCAACCCTTGCTCGCGCAGGTATTCCCTGATGAAGACCAGGGTTTGTTGCTGACGGTCGGTGAGGGGCTTGAAGGACATGCGTACAAATGTACGCATCCTGAGGCGGCTGTCAATCGATCTTTTTGCTTTGCACGTTTATGCACGATGTTTTATTATGTTGCTCGTTCTGATTTTGCCGGATTCGTCAAACATGTCATTCCAGTCTATTGAATCAGAAGGGAATCCGGGCCTGCCGCGAGCGAGGCTCGCTACCCGGCTGATCTTCCTGATGTCCGGCATCTCCCTGTCCTGCTGGGCGCCGATGGTGCCGTTCGCCAAGACCCGCCTGGGCCTGGACGAGGCGCACCTGGGTACCGTGCTGCTGGCCCTGGGCTGTGGTTCGCTGGCCTCGATGCCGCTGGCCGGCTTCCTGTCCCATCGCTTCGGCAATCGCCGGGTGATCGGTATCGCGGCGTTGTCGGTCTGCCTGTTCCTGCCCTGGCTCACCCTGGCGCCCACGGCGTGGATGCTGGCCATCGCATTGTTCTGCTTCGGTGCCTCGCACGGCGTGGTGGACGTGGCCATGAACGCCCATGCGGTGGACGTAGAGCGCATGAGCGGCGGCGGCATCATGTCGGGCTTCCATGGCCTGTTCAGCACCGGTGGCCTGGTGGGCTCGGCCGGCATGAGCCTGCTGCTGGCGGCCGGCGCGCCGTTGCTGGCCTGCGCGGCGGTGCTGGCAGTGGTATTGGCGGTGCTGACGGTAAGCCAGTGGAAGAATTTCCTCGAGCACGTGCAGGCGGAGGACGCGAAGAAACACACGATCTTCGCCTGGCCGTCCACCGCGGTCATCCTGCTGGGCGTGCTGTGCTGCATTTCCTTCCTGGCCGAAGGCGCGATGCTGGACTGGAGCGCGGTGTTCCTGCGTTCCTCGCGGCAAGTGGGCTATGACATGGCGGGCCTGGGTTACGCGGCGTTCTCCGTCGCCATGGCGGTGGGCCGGCTTTCGGGTGATTTCCTCGTGCGCCGGTTCGGCGCGGTGAACATGGTGCGCTGGGGCGCGGTCATCGCCTCGCTGGGTTTCTTCATCGCCACCTGCCTGCCATGGGCGGGCAGCAGCCTGTTCGGCTTCCTGCTGGTGGGCATGGGCGCGGCCAACATCGTGCCGGTGCTCTTCAGTGCCGCCGGGCGCCAGGGCGGCAGCGCGCCGGGCATTGCCATCGCCACGGTCACTACGCTCGGCTACGCTGGCATGCTCACTGGCCCCGCGGCCATCGGTTATGCCGCGCATGCGACCAGCCTGCCGCTGGCATTGTCGGCCATCGCCGTGCTGCTGCTGGGCGTGGCGGCGCTCGCCCCCATGGCGCGTCGGTGATGGGGGCGGCCATGCGCGACATCGTCGTCTTCGATTTCGGCGGGGTGCTGTTCGACTGGAACCCGCGTTACCTGTACCGCAAGCTCTTCGATCGCGAAGAGGACATGGAAGCCTTCTTGCGCGATGTCACCACCGACGAGTGGAATGCGAAGCAGGATGCTGGCCGCCCGTGGCATGAAGCCATCGCCGAACTGGTGCAGCGCCATCCCGAGCACGAGGCGCTGATCCGTGCCTACCGCGAGCGTTGGCCGGAAACCCTGGCCGGCACCATCCCGGAAACCGTCGCCGTGCTGCATGAGCTGAAAGATGCCGGCACGCCGCTGTACGGCCTTACCAACTGGTCGCAGGAGACCTTTCCCATCGCCCGGTCCATGCATCGGGAATTCGATCTTTTCGATGGCATCCTGGTATCGGGCGAGGAGGGCATGGCCAAACCCGACCCGCGCATCTTCCAGCGCCTGCTCGATCGATTCGGGCTTCCTGCCGAACGCGTGGTATTCATCGACGACAACCGCGCCAACGTCGAGGCGGCGGCAAAGCTCGGCCTGCATGCGATCCATTTCACAGATGCGAATTCCCTGCGCAAGGAGCTGGTGGGCCTGGGGCTGCTCAAGGGGCTCGCATGAACCGCGTGCCCGATACCACGTTGCCCCGCGAGCGAGCGCAACTGATCGTCGAGCGCCTGCAGCGCGACGGCCGCGTGGTGGCGGCGGAGCTCGCCGCCGAATTCCGTGTATCCGAGGATTCCATTCGCCGCGACCTGCGGGAGCTGGCGGCCGCCGGCCAGTGCAAGCGCGTGTATGGCGGTGCGCTGCTGGCGGCGAGCATCGCACCGCTGCGCCAGCGCGATGCCCAGCACATCGCCCGCAAGCAGGCACTGGCACGCGCCGCGGTATCGCTGGTGTCGCCGGGGCAGATCCTCTTCATCGATGCCGGCTCCACCAATACGCAAATTGCCCTGGCGCTGCCCGAACGCCAGGACCTCACGGTGATCACCAACGCCCCGGACGTGGCCAATGCTCTGCTGGGCCGACCTGGTTTCGACGTGCTGCTATTGGGTGGGCGCCTGCACCATCACATCGGTGGCACCATCGGCGCGCAGGCCGTCGCGCAAGCTCGAGGCATCCGCGCGGACCTTTGCTTTCCCGGCATCTGCGCGGTCGATGCCCGCACCGGCATCTGGACCTTCGACGACGAAGAAAACCTGCTTAAGCAGGCGATGATCCAGGCCAGCGGGGAAATGGTGGCGGTGGCTACTGCGGAGAAACTGCAGGCGGCGGCGACGCACCTGACAGCCGGGCTCGAGGCGGTAACGCACCTGGTGACCGAGGCTTCCGCGGCCCTCGACCGCTTTGCCCGCGCCAATATCAACATCGTGCTGGCGTGACCGGATCGCTCCGATCACGCTGCCTTATCCATGGCACTTGCGATCAATTCGAATGGCTGGGCGCCAGCCACAGGCGCTGGTGCGGCAGATCCATCGTAATGATCCATTGCTTGAGCACCGGCGCGCCGATATTGCCATCGATGGCCAGATCCATGATCTGCGCATTGGCCCTCAGCGGCATGCCACCCAGGCTGGTGGTCAACGGCTGCTTGCCCTTGGCGGCGGGGTCGAGTCCGAGCGCTGCCGCGATCGGGCGATTGACGATGACATAGCCGTCGCTGCCGCAATCGAGTTCCATCCACAAGCGGCCCTTGGGCGTATCAACGGCTACCAGGGGCGTGAGCGTGCGTCCGCCGACCTCGCGGCTGGTCCGCATCGGTACTTCCCTGGCCGACTTGACGCGATCGGCAAGGCTTCGAGGTGTCTCCACGATCAGCTTGCCGCCGGCAAGATCCAGCGTGATGGCGCGGTCGGCGAAGGCATCGAGCGCGATCGATCCGGCCAAAGGCGGCGCATCCTTGGGCAGCATCGCGGAAAAGTCCCATACACCTGCCGACTCCACCCGCAGCCCCAAGCCTGGCAGCGACAGTCGCACGTCATCGCAACGCGGCGTATCCAGGCGATCGCCACGCATGCGAAAGCCCGTCATGACTCCCCAGGGCTGGCATCCCAAAGCCCTGGCTGTATCGGGCATCACCACCGTCAGGCCGCCGGCGGTGTCGAACAGGAAAGTAGCAGGCTTGCCGGCGACATCCACCTTCAATGAGGGAATCGTCCCCAGATATGCCGTCACCGGGATTTCAACGGGATGGTCGGCGGCATAAGCACTGACGCAAGATGATAGGCAAGACACGAGCACAAGTGCGCGCAGGAACATGGGTTTCCTTGGGAGGAGGATGTCATGTCCATGCTAGAGAAGATGAGTCATCGCGTCTGCCTGACTTCCTACATGGTTCTGGCCATGTCAGGGCTTGACCGTGCGTGGGTCGATGTCTGCCGCGGTGGGATGCATCGGATCGTAGAAAGTGTACGTGTAGAACGTTTTCTCCCCGTCCGGATATGTCTTCTTGGCAAGCATGGTTCGCGCCGCATCGACGTAAGCCGTCGGCACGCGGATGTCCACGGCGGCTGTCGTGCCCGTGGTCGGGTCGATCACCTTGGACACTTGCAGCGACTGTATCTTCCCCGCCGCGTTGGTCGTGGCCTGAAAGATCACGGCATAGATTTTCGTCGGCAGGCCAGGGGTGGAGTCGCGGAGGCCAGCCCAGGCCATTGCGGCAGGAAACATGACCAGCATGCTTGCCAACAAGAAACGGCTCCACCGATGATTCCTGCATGAGTGCCACATGATCCTGTCTCCGTGTTGATGGCTAATGCTATTTCCAGATGAAGCCTGCCACCCGCGCATCCCACTTGATCGAAGTCATGGACCGCCCCTTCCATTCATGCCCCGCCACCGTTATAGGGCGCAAACGATGGGTCGGCAAGCCACGCATCGGTTGAACGCAGCGCCAGGCACTACGGTCGTCGCGAACGATCCCGCCCGCATTGTTATGATCGAGGCAGCTTGGGTCAGGAAATTCCGATGGATCGCAAAAGCAATGCTTCGTGGCGCGGTCTTGCCGTCGCTGCCTTGATGGCAGTGGTGCCATCGGTCGCCGCCGCCTCCGTGGCATGCAAGGGAACGGTATTCGGCGGGGTACCTCGGCCCTTCGCCGACACGAAGCATTCGAACGATGGCTTCACCGGCAAATTCCCCGACGATGCCATGCCCGCGAAGCACGCCCTGGTTGCTTCGACATGGGGCTGGGGCTGCACCAAGACGACATCGATCGACCTGGAGCGCGCCCGCCTGTACCAGGCCGTCGCCTGCCAGGTGAAGTCGGCTGACTTCAAGGCTACCTGGCCCTTCGTTCCCGGCGATGCGCGCATGGTGCACCTGCTACCGGCACCGGATCTGCCCGTCGACTTCGCCATGATCCGGCGCACGCTCTCACCCGCGCAGGTGGAGGAACTGACTTGCCTGGCCAATGCCGTCTGGCCGCTCGACCCTGAAGGCCGGCCGGTGCGCCGGGATGCATCGGGGGCTCTTGCCCACGACGACAAGCCACCGCAGCCCGTGGCGCCGCACAGCGTTGCCTATGTGAAGCTCAAGGATGGCGATACGGAAAAGACGATCGGTGGCTATACCCGTGTCCCTGCTGATGGACCAGCGCGTGACCTCTTCGATGCGGTCTACAAGCTGGGCAACGACGCCATGCTGCCGGCCGGGCAGGCGAGGGCAGACGCATTACCCGCTCCCCGTGCATGGCCTGCCGATGCGTTGCCCGTGCCACCACCGCGCGACCTGCCCGACAACGGCCTGGCACGCACGCCGCCGATGGGCTGGAACAGCTGGAATCACTTCGCCGGCCGTATCACCGACGCCGATGTGCGCGCCATGGCCGATGCCATGGTTGCCACGGGCATGCGCGACGCGGGCTATGTGTACGTGAACATCGATGACACTTGGGAGGGCAAACGCGACGCCTCGGGGAATATCCAGTCGAACGAGAAATTCCCCGATATGAAGGCACTGGCCGACTACGTGCACGGCAAGGGGCTGAAGCTTGGCATCTACTCCTCGCCCGGGCCCACGACGTGCGCGAAGTTCGAGGGTAGCTATGGCCACGAGTTGCAGGATGCGAAAACCTATGCCGCCTGGGGCATCGACTTCCTGAAATACGACTACTGCGGTGCCAACGACGTCTACCCGCTTACCCTGGCCAGCCAGCAAGGCACGTTCCAGAAGATGGGTGAGGCGCTGGCGAAAGTCGACCGACCCATCGTCTACAGCCTTTCCCAGGGCGGCGAGTTCAATCCCTGGACCTGGGGCAAGGCCACGGGAGCGAATCTCTGGCGCACCACGCAGGACATCCAGGACAACTGGACCTCGATGGAACGCATCGGCTTCGCGCAGCTTGCCATCGTCGAATCCAGCAAGCCTGGCCACTGGAATGATCCGGACATGCTCGAGGTAGGCAACGGCGGCATGAGCGCGGATGAATACCGTACGCACATGAGCCTGTGGGCAATGCTGTCCGCGCCGCTATTGGCGGGCAACGACCTGCGGGGCATGACGGATGAGACGAAATCGATCCTGCTCAACCGCGAGGTGATCGCCATCGACCAGGAGGCAAACCCCGGGCATCCGTATCGTGTCGATGCCATCGGCGATTTGGACGTGATCGCGCGACCGATGAACGATGGTTCGATGGTGATCAGTTTCTTCAACCGCGGCGACGGCGAGATAAACACCACGTTCGACCTTGCCACGGTACATGGCATGGACAAGTCCGGATCCAGCGAGATTCGCGACCTCTGGGCGCACCAGGCAGTCGCCGCCAAGGCAGGTTCGGTCACCGTCCATGTTCCAAGACACGGGGTATACCTGCTTCGTGTCGCTTCGCGAAGCGCGGCTCAGCGTCCCCACTCGGGATAGGCGTCCATTGCATCGACGAAGTTGTGCAGGACGTCGGTGTGAGCGTCTTCCTGCCAGCCACCGATGGCCTGGTTCTTCGGCAGGTCCATTGGACGGCCATGGTCATCAATGGCGTATTCGGTGAAGGTCAGCGCATCGCGGGCCTCGGCTGCCAGTGATGGTGAGTGGATCGCTTTCGCGTACATCGCCAGCACCGCGCCGTAGGTCGAGTTGATGCCGCCCCAGGCGTCGTGATCCTCGTCCTGCTCGTGACAGACGCGCACGCCACCCTCGACATGGGTGAATTCGCGGCGAACGAACATCACGAGCGTTCCGGCGTTGGCCAGCCAGTCGGGGTCGAGCGCGGTCTTCTTTTCCAGCAGGTAGCGCGCGAGGTTCAAGGGGCCCCATGCGGTCCGGTTGGCGGGATTATCGTGATCTTCGAAGAACTGGGCGAAGGCCATGCCATCGCCCCCGGCACTGGGTATCTGGACCGACTTGATCCATCGCCACAACGCATCGCGCGGAACCTTGAATTCGCCGTGGCCACGCTCGATGAGGCCATCGTAGAGGCGTAGCGGATAGACCATGTCGCCCGACATGTCGCCGCGCGCCACGCCCGTGCGGTGATCGGCGCGGAACGGCCAGGGTGAATGGGCCGCATCGCCCGGTCGCTGGTTGGCGGCGAGGACGACGGCGATGTGCAGGGCGGTTTCGGTGTAGCGTGCGTTACCCGTGGCGTCACCCAGCAGCATCAGCGCGTAACCGGCGATGGCGCCCTTGTCTGGCTGGATCTCGTACGGGTGGTCCGATTGCGCGCCACTGTCGGCCGGTTGCGGGAACTGGCCGCGATGACCTGTGGAATGCGGAAAGCGCGGATATTTGCCTTCGTCTGGCGTGAGGTCCTGGTCCAGGAGGTAGTCGCCCATCGAGCGCGCCGTCGCCAGCAGACTGGGGTCGCGGCTACCGCGGAACCTGTGCCATTTCAGGTACGAAATAATGCCCATGCCATTCTGGGTGGCCGGGATGGTGTCCTGCCGCGTGGCGATGGGGTGCCAGTCGCCATCCAGGAAGGTGGTGGTGACGAACACCGGGTAGCCGTGTTCCCGCGGCGCCGTAGTGTAGAAGCGCATCTCCAGGTCCAGGGCCCGGTTCCATGGCGTCCACGGCAGCAGATGCCCCGCGGCGTCGTATTTGGCCACATGCGTACCGATCGACACGGGAGGTGAGGGCGCGGCATCCAATGGATACGCAGCCACCATAGCCATGGCCGCGAGCGGCGGCAGAGTTCGCCGGAGCCACGCGGCAGCTTTCTTCATCCGGTTGCTTCCACCGCGCGCGGCATGACCCGCTTCGCCGTGATGGTGCTGCCGATCGACGCCATGACGATGCAGCCGATGGCCAGCCATTGCGTACCATGCAACAGTTCGCCCAGCAGGAACATCGCCAGCAGCGAGGCCACCGCGGGCTCCAGGCTGACCAGGATGCCGAAGGTCTCGCTGGGCAGGCGTTTGAGCGCCATCATTTCCAGCGACATCGGGATGGCGCTGGAAACGACAGCCACGCCAAGGCCCGCGGCGAGAATCTTCCAGTCCAGCAGGGCGGTGCCGGCGTGCGCCACGCCGAACGGCACCACCACCAGGCTCGCCGCTACCAGCCCCAACGATACCGAGTGCCCGGCGTGCAGGTGGCCGGCCTGCTTGCCGAAAAGGATGTAAAGCGCCCAGCACACGGCAGCTCCCATGGCCAGCATCACGCCAGTGCGATCCAGGGCCGCGTCGTGAGCCAGCGGCAGCAGCATGGCCAGGCCCGCGATGGCCAGGGCCAGCCAGAGGAAGTCGATCGGGCGGCGCGAGGCGTACATGGCCACGGCCAGGGGGCCGCTGAACTCGATCGCCACCGCAATGCCGAACGGGATCGTTCGCAATGCCATGTAGAACAGCAGGTTCATCACGCCCAGCGTGAGCCCGTAGCGGATGACGAAGCCGGCATCGCGCCGGCTGAGCGGCCAGCGCCAGGGACGCCAGAACAGCAGCAGCACGATGGCCGAGAAGCCCACGCGCAGGGCCGAGGTCCCTTCGGCGCCGATGAGCGGGAACAGCTTCTTGGCGAAAGATGTGCCGATGCACAGCGAGGTGATCGAGCCAAGAACGGCGGCTGCGGGAAGGAGGGAGCGGGACTGGGTCATTGATTGCACTTTAACCATTACGGCCCCTCGCGACATCACTCCTTGCAGGGTCTGCTGACAGTTGGCGTCAGCAGACCTTGGGGGCAGCAGGGCAACCGAGGTATAAGGAGCATCCCACCTCCCCCAGTCAGGAGTTTCGACCATGCGCTTCTTGAGCCGGATAGTGGCTGTGGCATGCCTGTGCATCGCCGTCATCGCTCCCGCCATCGCCGCCGACGATGTCGAACCCATCACCTTGAAGGCTGCCGATGGTGTGGTAATCCACGGCGTGTACTACAAGGCGCCTCACCCCAAGGCATTGATCCTGCTGTTCCACCAGGCGGGTTCCGGCAAGGGCGAGTACGCCTCCATCGGGCCGCGACTGGTGTCGGCCGGCTATAGCGCGATGGCGATTGACCAGCGGTCCGGCGGAGAACTCTTCGGTACAAACGAAACGGTGGCGGCGCTGCCCAAATCCGCAGGCTACCTGGAGGCCAAGCCGGACCTCGAAGCCGCGCTGGCCTGGGGGCAGGCGCAGAAGCTGCCCATCGCCATCTGGGGCAGCAGTTATTCCTCGTCGCTGGTATTCGTCATTGCCGCGGAGCATCCGGATACGGTGAAGGCCGTGCTGGCGTTCTCGCCAGGCGAGTACTTCGATGACAAGACGATGATCGGCAACGCGGCGAAGAAGGTCACGGTTCCCGTATTCGTTACTTCAGCGAACTCAGCTGACGAGATCAACGCCGCGCACGCCATCATCAGCCAGTCGCCGTCGGCGACGAAGGTGCAATACATCCCCAAATCGGGCGGGGTGCACGGGTCGTCTACGCTGCTTCCGGTGCGAAACCAGACGGGAGCGGAAGCGAACTGGGGGGCGGTTCTGTCATTCCTGGGCAAGGTGTTCGGCGGTTAGTGCGAAGCTCCTGGCCCTGGCGTACGGAAAAATTCTGAAGGGTATTCAGACGTCTCCTTCAGGAAGGAGTTCATCACGGTCAGTACGTGATGACATCCGATGCAACGTTCGACATCGTGTTGGCGACCGGCTAGGCAAGAACTTCGAAAGCCCCCGCGCGTGGCGCGCGGGGGCGCGAGGTCAGCCAGCTTTCTTCTTCGCCAGCCGCAACCAGGTGTCGACCACCGTATCCGGGTTCAGCGACACGCTCTCGATGCCCTGGTCCATCAGCCACTCGGCAAGATCCGGGTGGTCGGACGGGCCCTGGCCGCAGATGCCGATGTACTTGCCCTTGGCCCTGGCGGTGCTGATCGCCATGGCCAGCAGTTTCTTCACCGCTGGGTCGCGCTCGTCGAAGAGGTTGGCCACGATGCTCGAATCGCGGTCCAGGCCCAGGGTGAGCTGGGTCAGGTCGTTCGAACCGATCGAGAAGCCATCGAAGATGTCGAGGAATTCGTCGGCCAGCAGCGCGTTGGACGGCACCTCGCACATCATGATCACCTTCAGCCCGTGCTCGCCCTGCACCAGGCCGTTCTTGCGCAGTACCTCGATCACCTTGCGGCCTTCGTCGAGCGTGCGCACGAAGGGAATCATCACCCAGACATTGTCCAGGCCCATGGTTTCGCGCACGTACTTGACAGCTTGGCATTCCAGCGCGAAAGACGCGGCGAAGCCTTCGTCGACATAGCGGCTGGCGCCGCGGTAGCCGATCATGGGGTTCTCTTCGTGCGGCTCGTAGCGCGCGCCGCCGAGCAGGCCCGCGTACTCGTTGGATTTGAAATCCGACAGGCGCGTGATCACGGGCTTCGGATACACCGAGGCTGCGATGGTGGAAATGCCTTCGGCAAGGCGGTCGACGTAGAAGCTGACCGGATCCTTGTACCCGGCGATGCGCTCGTCGATCTTCGCCTTGATGTCCTTGTCCTGCTTGGCGTATTCCAGCAGGGCCTTCGGATGCACGCCGATGTGGCTGGCGATGATCATCTCCAGGCGCGCCAGGCCGATGCCGGCGTTCGGCAGCATGCCGAAATCGAAGGCGCGCTCGGGGTTGGCCACGTTCATCATGATCTTGAGCGGTGCCTCGGGCATGGCGCCGAGGTCGGCCGAGATCTTCTCGAACTTCAGGATGCCTTCGTAGATGCTGCCAGTGTCGCCTTCGGCGCAGGACACGGTGACTTCGGCGCCGTCGGGGATGGCTTCAAGTGCATTGCCGCAACCGACTACCGCCGGCACGCCTAGTTCGCGGGCGATGATCGCCGCGTGGCAGGTGCGGCCGCCGCGGTTGGTGACGATGGCGGCGGCACGCTTCATCACCGGCTCCCAGTCGGGGTCGGTCATGTCGGCTACCAGCACGTCACCTGCCTGCACCTTGTTCATGTCGGCCAGCGAGCGGATCACGCGGGCCTTGCCGGCACCGATCTTCTGGCCGATGGCGCGGCCTTCCACCAGCACCTTGCCGCGTTCGCCCAACTGGAAGCGCTCGAGCGTGGTGGCATGCGAGCGCGACTTCACGGTTTCCGGACGTGCCTGCACGATGTACAGCTTGCCGGTGTTGCCGTCCTTCGCCCATTCGATGTCCATCGGGCGCTGGTAGTGCTTTTCGATGGTGAGCGCCTGGCGCGAGAGCTCCTGGAGCTCATCGTCGGTGATGCAGAAGCGGTTGCGGTCGGCGGCCGGGGTTTCCTCGATGCGCACCCGCTCGCCGGGCTTGTCCGAATACACCATGCGCTGCTGCTTGGCGCCCAGGTTGCGGCGCAGCACGGCGGGCTTGCCCTGGTTGAGCGTGGGCTTGAATACGTAGAACTCATCGGGGTTCACCGCGCCCTGCACGACCATCTCGCCCAGGCCGTAGCTGCCGGTGACGAACACCACGTCACGGAACCCGGATTCGGTATCGAGGGTGAACAGCACGCCCGAGGCGCCCACGTCCGAGCGCACCATCAGCTGCACGCCAGCGGACAGGAAGACGTCTTCGTGCTTGAAGCCCTGGTGTACGCGGTAGGCGATGGCGCGGTCGTTGTACAGCGAGGCGAAGACTTCCTTCACCTTGTGCAGCACGTCGTCGATGCCGACCACGTTGAGGAAGGTTTCTTGCTGGCCGGCGAAGGAGGCGTCCGGAAGGTCTTCGGCGGTCGCCGACGAGCGCACCGCCACCGCGATATCGGCGGCACCGGCGTCTTTGCACAGCTTGGTGTAGGCATCGCGGATCGCCTGCTCGAGCTCGGCGGGCAGGGCGGTATCGACGATCCAGGCGCGGATTTCCTTGCCGCCCTTGACCAGCTCATCGACGTTGTCGACATCCAGGTGTTCCAGGCGGTCCTGGATGCGGCGGGCCAGGCCGCTTTTTTCCAGGTAGGCCTGGAAGGCGTCGGCGGTGGTGGCGAAGCCACCGGGCACCGAAACGCCCAGCTTCGACAGGTTGCCGATCATTTCGCCAAGGGAGGCGTTCTTTCCGCCCACCTTACCCAGGTCGCTCATGCGCAGGGCATCGAGCCAAAGCACCAGATCGCTCAACGGAACATCCTCGAGTTTTGGAAACGGTGGGACGCCAAAGCGCCGCAGTTAGCTCGCTATTGTGGGTGGCCGCAGGTCCACGAGACAAGGATGCGCCGAAGGTGCCGTTCACGTAAACGCTTACGTCCGGGTTTGCGGGGTGTCGCAGCATGCCGGTGGCTGCGCTATCGTGCAGCCAAAGCCGCCCGAAGGACGCCAAGCACCGCCATGCGCCGAACTGTCTTCTTCATTTCCGATTCCACCGGCATTACCGCCGAGACCATCGGGAACAGCATCCTGGCCCAGTTCGAAGGGGTGCACTTCGATACCCACCGGCTGCCGTTCGTCGACGACGCCGGCAAGGCGGAAGCAGCTGCCCTGCGCATCAAGACGAAATATGCCCAAGAGGGGCAGCGGCCGATCGTGGTCAATACCATGGCCGACCGGCGGCTTTGCGACATCGTGGCCGAAAGCGGGGCGCTGATGATGGACGTGTTCGCGCCCTTCATGGAGCCACTGGAGGACGAACTGGGCGCCAAGCGCTCGGGCGCGGTGAACCGCTCGCATGGCCTGGTGGATTTCGACCGCTACGAAGCGCGCATCAATGCCACCAACTACGCCCTGGCCCACGACGACGGGCTGGATGTGAACTACAACGAATCGGACGTGGTGCTGGTGGGCGTGTCCCGTTCGGGCAAAACCCCCACCTGCCTGTACATGGCCTTGCATTACGGGGTGTGCGCCGCCAATTATCCCCTCACTGACGACGACCTGGACAAGCTGGAGCTGCCCTCGCGGCTGAAGCCGTACCGCAGCCGCCTGTTCGGCCTCACCATCGACCCGATGCGCCTGGCGCAGATCCGGGAGCAGCGCCGCCCGGGAAGCAAGTACGCCACGCTCAAGCAGTGCCAGTGGGAGCTTGCGCAAGCGGATAAATTGATGCGGCGGGAGAATATTCCCGTGCTTAACACCACGCATACCTCGATCGAGGAGATCTCCAGCAAGATCTTCGAGCACCTGGGTATCGAACGACACATGTACTAGGAGAACTGAAGCTTTCCATGAGCGCCGTCCTCGACCGCCCCGAATCACTTCTGCCAGGTCGCTTTGAGTACCTGATGGGCCTGTATGCCGAGAATTATCATCGGCTGGTGCGGCTGTTCGCCCCTCACAAGCTGGCAGCAGGGGAATACGTGTCGAGCGTGGACGATGGCCTGGACGTTCGCCTGAAGATCCAGGAAAAGCACCCGTACACGGTCGAGCTGGAACTTACCTACGCCTTCGTCGACGCCGAAACGGGCCAGCCGTCGCCCTCGGCCCAGCTGCGCATGTATACCGATGCCCACGTTGCCGAGGCGCTGCATTGCCACCCGGGCCGCCGCCTCTGGCAGGTCCTGGGGCCGTTTCCCCCGGCCCACACCGTGCTGCAGCACCGCCTGTCGATGAACGGGTTCCTCACCCGCTGGCTGGAATACCTGGCCGAGCAGGGCCACTCCATCGGCACCCTGGAACGGGTCGCCGACGAAGACGCCGAGGCCTGAATTTCTTTTTGGGTTAGGGCGTGCGGATTTCGCCCAGGAGTTCGGGATGCCGCTCGAGCACTCTGAGCAGCTTCACCAGGGCCAGGGGAGGCCTGGTCTTCCCGGTTTCATAGCGGGAAAAGGCGTTTATCCCGCCCCCAAAGATTTCCGCTGCCTCCCGCTGGTCGAGCGCGAGTTTTCTGCGGACCCGTGCGATGAAACCTGGATCGACGATTGTCGCATTAACCTTCTTGTTGAATTCGAGGATGGCGGCATTGACGCGGTTTGCTTCCGCCTCGTCCAGCACAACTTCGCCGCAGGCAGCGCAGTGCTCGCCGAAAACACCGGGGAAAATCGTCGCATGACCCTTGTAGGTATAGGGAACATCTCGCGAACCGTGCGATATCCGCGCACTGGAGCAGGCAGGGCATTTCATGTCAGCGTTCCTTGAACGAGACGACCACGACATCGTCGACGACACAAAGCTTTATGTAGACCAAGGTGCCATCGACCCGTGTTCGATAGACGTCATGCCATTGTCGATGATCCGCGTATGTCGTCATGCTCTTGTAGAACTCGCGGGGAGATAGTCGGCGGACAACGTCGATCATGCTGGGATAGTCCAGCCCGAGTCCTGCAGCGCCGCGTAGCGCTGTAAAGGTCGAACGTACGCGCCCGGTGGCAATCAGCTGCCTCACCCGCGGGAGCGGGCAATGCACGGTTCCTTTCTCCACCAAGCTAACCTAGTAGGTTATTTTTGGCAAGTTGGTTAATGCCGTGGCGGTGCCATCGCGCTCGTGGATTTCCGTAAAGAATGGTGGTTGTTCGCATCTGCTCGTCCTTGAGCTTTGGAGGGGGCGTCGTGCCAGCGGATCCATCGTGGCGATAGCAGGATGCGGTTTTGCCAATACTTGGGCAATAAAAAACCCGCCAGCGGCGGGTCCTTTAGTACAACAGTGGCGGAGCGGACGGGACTCGAACCCGCGACCTCCGGCGTGACAGGCCAGCATTCTAACCGACTGAACTACCGCTCCGCATGTGTTGCCTTTCTTCCAGCGAACGTCCAACTTGTATCCACTTCCGATGCCCTGGAAAGTGGCGTCCCCACGGGGATTCGAACCCCGGTCGCAACCGTGAAAGGGTTGTGTCCTAGGCCTCTAGACGATGGGGACGTATAGAGTTGGTGGAGCCAGGCGGGATCGAACCGCCGACCTCCTGCATGCCATGCAGGCGCTCTCCCAGCTGAGCTATGGCCCCGCCGCTGGAAGCCGCAAAGAATAGGGCCGGGTCCCGATTCCGTCAAGCTTTTGTAAACAAAATTTTTCGACCAGTTAGGCTGTGCCCATGCACGCCCTTCAATTCATCCAGGATCTTGCCACGGTGATGTTGGTCGCCGGGCTCACGACGGTGATCTTCCAGCGCCTGCGACAGCCCGTGGTGCTCGGCTACATCATTGCCGGTGTGGTGATCGGCCCGTATACGCTGCCGGTGATCTTCATCCACGAAGAGAACACCATCCGCACCCTTGCCGAGCTCGGCATGATCCTGCTGATGTTTGCCCTGGGCCTGGAGTTCAGCCTGCGCAAGTTGCGCAAGGTGGGGTCGACGGCGCTGGTTGCAGCGGCGGGTGAGATCGCGCTGATGGTGTGGCTGGGCTACGAGATCGGCCGGCTGTTCGGTTGGCGGGCGATGGACTCGTTGTTCCTGGGCGCGATGCTGTCCATTTCTTCCACCACCATCATCATGAAGGCGCTGGAAGAGCAGAACTTCAAGCGTGAGCGTTTCGCCCAGTTGATGTTCGGCATCCTCATCGTGGAGGACGTGCTGGCGGTGGTGCTGATGGCGATTCTTTCAGGCATCGCCAACACTGGGGACCTGGAGGCCGGCCAGGCGTTCGGCGCGATCGGCAAGCTTACCCTGTTCCTGGTGGTGTCGCTGGTGGTGGGCCTGCTGCTGGTGCCGCGGGTGGTGGATTACATCGCGAGGGTGAGCCGTAACGACGTCCTGCTGGTGGCGGTGCTTGGCATCTGCTTCGGCTTTTGCCTGTTGGCCAGCGAAATGGGTTACAGCGTGGCCCTGGGGGCCTTCATGGTGGGCGCCCTGGTGGCCGAGTCGCGCAGCGTGGCCCGCATCGAGCGCATCGTGATGCCGGTGCGCGACATGTTCAGTGCCTTGTTCTTCGTCGCCATCGGCATGTTGATCGACCCCTCGCTGTTGCTGAAATACGCACTGCCCATCGGCGTGCTGACGGTCGTGGTGGTGGTGGGGAAGGTGATTACCTGCAGTTTCGGCGCCTTCGTCGGCGGTAATGGCGGACGCACGTCGCTGCGTGTCGGCATGGGTCTGGCGCAGATCGGCGAATTCTCGTTCGTGATCGCTTCGCTCGGCCTGACCCTCAAGGTGACGAGCGATTTCCTCTATCCAGTGGCCGTGGCGGTATCGGCGCTCACCACCTTCCTCACCCCTTACCTGATCCGCTTGTCCGAGCCCCTGGCGGGCCTGCTGGCGCGGACTGCCCCGCGCCGGGTGATGGCGGTGCTGTCCACCTATACCGGTTGGGTCAATGGCATGGGCTCGCCCGGCGGCCAACGCGCGATGGTGATGAAGATGGTGCGCCGGCTCGTCTGGCACGTGGTGATCAATACCTTGCTGGTGGTATCGGTATTCATCGCCATGGCGTTCTTCTACCGGCGTGGCTTCCTGCGCGAATGGCTGGCCGATCCCGATACGCGTCGCAGCGTGATGTGGTCGCTGGCCGCGCTGGTGTCGTTGCCGATGATCGTGGCTGCTTACCGCAAAGCCGAGGCCTTGGGCATGTTGCTGGCCGAGCTTGGCGTGCCGCAGCACGTGGGCGGGTCGCGCAACGTGGCCGTGCGCACCACATTGGCCCGCCTGGTGCCATTGGGCGTCATGCTGGCGCAGGGTGTGCTGGTGGCGGTACTGGCCTCCACCATCCTTCCGTCGCGCGAGGTCGCGCTGGTGATCGTGGTGATCGCGGCGCTGCTTACCTGGCTTTTTTGGCGATTGCTCGTTCAGGTTCACGCACGGTTGCAGGCAGCGATCCGGGACACGCTGGAGAAGCCGGCACCGCCGCCGGACGACCACTGAGCCGGGAAAAAATCCTTCGGCTACCGGCCCCTACGGGATACTTTTGCGGTAAATGCCGCAAAATGAGGCTTTCCTGCAGCTTTCATGGTGTTGGATACTGAACCTTTCCGTCCAAACGGTGTCCATCGAGCGCGCCGTTGCCAAGGCCGTCCAAGCCCCGCACAATGGCGTTTCTGTCTCCATAGGGGAGGCACCACCGGCCCGTGCCGGCTTTCCACGTTATGAGGGAGTTCTCGATGAAGCACTTTTTGCGCCCCACGATGACGGCCGCCGCGCTGGCTGTTGCGCTTGGCATGACCGCGGGCGCACATGCCCAGGCTGCCAAGAAGCCCGCCGCCGCTGCTCCGGCCGCGGCCCCGGCTGCCGTGGACAAGACCAAGGCCAGCTATGTCGTGGGTTGGGACATGGCCAGCCAGTTGCCGCCGCTGGTCCGTAACGAAATCGATCCAGCCACCGTTGCGCGCGCCGTGCAGTCCGCGCTCTCCGGCCAGAAGCCGACCATGAGCGAAGCCGAGGCCAAGACGGTCCGCGACGCGTTCGTGGCCAACCTCAAGGCCAAGGCCGAGGTCGAGTACAACCAGGTCGCCGCCAAGAACAAGAGCGAAGGCGATGCCTTCCTTGCCAAGAACAAGAGCGCCGCTGGCGTGAAGGTCACGGCGTCGGGCCTGCAGTACCAGGTGGTCAAGGCTGGCACGGGCGCCCGTCCGGGTCCGAACGACACCGTTTCGATCAACTACACCGGCACCTTCGTCAACGGCGAGAAGTTCGACTCCTCGGCCGATCACAAGGAACCGGGTCCGACCCAGATCCCGCTTGCCGCGGTGATCCCGGGCTTCCGCGAAGGCCTGCAGCTGATGCAGGTGGGTGGTCAGTACAAGCTGTTCATCCCCTCCAGCATCGCCTATGGCGCGCAGCCGGAAAACGGCTTCCCGCCGAACGCCACGATCATCTTCGACGTCGAACTGGTCAAGACCGGCCCGACGCCGGCTGGTGGCCCGGGCGGTCCGGGTGGCGCTGGCAAGCCGGCTGGTGGCGGCTGATCAAACACCCTTTTAGGGAAAGCGATGCGTGACGGGGCGCGGATTATTCCGCGCCCCGTTTCTTTTACAATCGACCATTCCCCAGCAGCGGTTCTCTCCCACGATGAAAGTCACTATCTTCGGTACAGGTTACGTCGGTCTGGTCACGGGCACCTGTCTTGCGGAAATGGGCAATGACGTCGTTTGCGTGGACGTTGACGAAGCCAAGATCGAGGGCCTGAAGAACGGCCGCATCCCGATCTACGAGCCGGGCCTGGAGCCCATGGTGTTGCGCAACCATGCCGGCGGCCGCCTGGACTTCACCACCGACGCCGTCAGCGCAGTGGCGCACGGCGATCTCATTTTCATTGCCGTAGGAACACCGCCGGACGAAGACGGGAGCGCCGACCTTCGCTACGTGTTGGCCGTGGCCCGGACGATTGGTCAGAATCTGGGCCGCTACGCGGTAGTGGTGGATAAATCCACGGTGCCGGTGGGCACGGCCGACCGCGTGCGCGAAGCCATCGCATCGTCGCTTGCCGAGCGGGGCGCTTCGGTCGATTTCGACGTGGTCTCCAACCCCGAATTCCTCAAGGAGGGTGATGCCGTCGAAGACTGCATGAAGCCCGACCGCATCATCATCGGCAGCTCCAGCGAGCGCGCCGTCAATGCCTTGCGCAAGCTGTACAAGCCATTCAACCGCAACCACGACCGCCTGGTGGTGATGGACACGCGTTCGGCCGAGCTCACCAAATACGCCGCCAACGCGATGCTCGCCACGAAGATCAGCTTCATGAACGAGCTGGCCAATGTCGCCGAGCGCGTGGGCGCCGACATCGAGCGCGTGCGCGAGGGTATCGGTTCAGATCCGCGCATCGGCTACCACTTCATCTACCCGGGCAGCGGCTACGGTGGTTCGTGCTTTCCCAAGGACGTCCAGGCGCTCGAGCGCACGGCGAAGGAACACGGCTACACCGCTGAACTCTTGAGCGCGGTGGAAAGCGTCAACGCAAGGCAGAAGTCGCGCCTGTTCGAACTGATCAACCAGCATTTCGACGGCAAGCTCGCCGGCCGCACCATCGGTGTATGGGGCCTGGCGTTCAAGCCCAACACCGACGACATGCGCGAAGCGCCCAGCCGCACGCTGATCGAGGCCTTGTGGAAGGCGGGCGCGAAGGTGCGTGCCTACGATCCGGAAGCACGCGAGGAAACCGCGCGCATCTACGGCGAGCGCGACGACCTGGTGCTGTGCAAGGGCATGTACGATGCGCTGCAGGGCGCCGATGCGCTGGCCATCGTCACCGAATGGAAGGCCTTCCGCGCGCCGGACTTCAACCGCATGCGCGATGCATTGTCGGCACAGGTGGTGTTCGATGGCCGTAACCTGTACGAGCCGACCGCCGTCGAGGATGCCGGGCTTGCCTATTACGGCATCGGTCGCGGACGCAGCCTGCGGGCCTTGCCATGAGTCACGAGCCGCGCCTGGACGAGCTGGAAGTACGCCTGTCGTTCGTCGACGAGGCGGTGCAGGGCCTGGCCAGCGCAGACATCGAGCAATCGCAGCGCCTGGCCGCCCTCGAGCGTGCCGTGCGCGAACTTCGCGCGGAACTGGCTTCAGTGCGGTCGTCGGCACCCTCCGATCCGCACTCCGAGCCACCGCCCCCGCATTACTAAACCGAGTGTTCCATGGCTGAATCACTGCGCGACCAGCTGCTAAAGAGCGGCATTGTCAAACAGGTCCACGAAGAAAAGCGCCAGCAGCAGGCGCAGGCGCCGCGCAAGCCGCGTCCCGCTGGCGCGAACGCCGGCAAGGGCCGGCCCGATCAGCGCGGCAACGCCAAGGGTGATCAGGGTATCCGTGGCCAGGGCAACCGTGGTCAAGGCAGCCGGCCGCAGGGTCCGCGTCCGCCGTCTTCGGGCGAGATGGACCTGGCCAAGGCGTACGCCATCCGCGCCCAGGCGGAAGCTACCGAGCGTCGAAAGGCCGAGGCCGAGGCTGCCGAAGAGGCGCGGCTGCGCAAAGAGCGCAAGCGCAAGCTGCAGTCGCTGGTGGAAGGCAAGGCGCTGAACAAGCCCGATGCCGACCAGGTGCGCCACTTCACCTACGGCGAGAAGATTCGCCGCGTCTATGTCGATGCCGCCCAGCTGGCGGCGCTGAACGCCGGCGAGATGGGCGTAGTGCAGCATGGCGGACGCTATGTGCTGCTGCCGCGCGCGATCGTCGACGAAGTGGCGGCACTCGCACCCGGGCAGGTGGCGCTGCTGGTCAAGCCTGGCGAGGCCAACGAGGCCGACGACGGCGTGCCCGACGACCTCATGTGGTAATCGATCGCTGAGGTTGGGGGGTGGGGGTCAGGGGGTGGGGGTCAGAGTAATGACTCTGACCCCGCCACATCCCGCTAGCTCAGTTCGTCCCAGCCTGCCTTTGGCATGAAGCGTTCGCCATAGCGCTGGGCAAGCTTCTGCAGGCGTTCGCGCACCTTGGCCACGCCCTCGCTGCGGGCATACTCGATCGGACCGCCGCGGAAGGGTGCGAAGCCGGTACCGAAGATCACGCCGGCATCGAGCAGGTCAGAGTCATCCACCACGCGCTCGTGCAGGCAGGCGACCGCTTCGTTCACCATCGGCAGGATCATGCGGTCGATGAGGTCGGGCGGCGTGGTGTAGTTCTCGTCCACCTGTGGCTTCTGCGGCTTGCCGTCGAGCCAGGTGTACAGGCCCTGGCCATCCTTCTTGCCACGCTTGCCGTCCTGGATCTTCGCCTCAAGCCCCTGCGGCAACTCAAGCCCGAGGAATGGAGCAAGCTCCGCGCCCACCGAGGCGCACACATCAAGGCCCACGGTGTCGGCCAGTTCGATTGGCCCCATCGGCATGCCGAAGCGCTTGGCCTCGCGATCGAGTATCGGGCCGGGCACGCCTTCGTTGTAGAGGCGCATGGCCTCCAGCAGGTAGGGCATGAGGATGCGGTTGACCAGGAAACCCGGGGTACCCTTCACCGGTACCGGAAGTTTGCCCAGCGCCTTGATGAAGGCAAGGCCGCGCTTCTCCGATGCCGCATCGAGGGCGTCATGGCGCACCAGTTCCACCAGCGGCATCTGCGCCACGGGGTTGAAGAAGTGCAGGCCCATGAAACGCTGCGGGGCAGCCAGCTTGCCGCGCAGTTCGTCCAGCGGGATCGACGAGGTATTGGTGGCCAGGAGCTCGTCGGCCTTGAATTGCGGTTCGATGGTGGCGTACAGCGCTTGCTTGGCCTGCGTATTCTCGAAGATGGCTTCGATGGCAAGGTCGGCATTCGCCGCCCCCGCGCCTTCGACGTCGGCTTTCAGCCGGCCCATGGCTGCATCCACCTTGGCGGGCGACTTCAGGCGTTTTTCGAACATCGCCTGGGCCCGCGCGATCGCCGGCTCGATGTACTTCATCTCGCGGTCCTGAAGGGTGACCTGGAAACCCTTCAGGGCTGCCCACGCGGCGATGTCGCCGCCCATCACGCCCGCACCCACCACATGGACGCGTTCGATGCGGTGTTCGGCCTTGCCGGCCAGTCCCTTCAGGCGTTCCTGCAGCAGGAAGATGCGGATGAGGTTGCGTGCGGTAGGCGTCTGCGCCAGCTTGACCACGCCGCGGGCTTCAAGCTTCAGTCGCTGGTTGATGTCGCTGCCGCCGCGCTGCCAGGCATCGATCAGGGCGAAAGGTGCCGGATAGTGCTCTTTGCGCACCTTGGCGGCCGTCTGTTTGCGCACCATCGGCGCGATGATTTGCCGCGCCAGCCAGGTATTGGTGGCCCATGCCTTGGCGCGTTGGGCGAACGGCCGCGGCGCCGGGCGGCGAATGAAATGCCTTGCCTCGGCAAGGAGTTCTTCCGGCTTGGCCAGGCGATCGACCAGGCCCACGGCTTTCGCCCGCCGGGCGCTGAACGCCTTGCCGGTAAGCATCGCCTGCAGGGCCTCAGGCGCACCGATTAGTCGCGGCAGGCGCGCGCTACCGCCCCAACCGGGAAAGATGCCGAGCATCACTTCAGGCAGGCCGATCTTCGTCGTGTCGTCGTCGGCGGCGATGCGGTAGCGGCAGGCCAGCGCCAGTTCCGTGCCGCCGCCCATGCAGGCGCCGTGGATGGCGGCGATGGTCGGGCAGGGCAGGCGCGCCAGGTTTTCGTATACACGCTGGCCGTTTTCGATGTTCTCCTGCACCGTGCCGGCGTCGGCGTAGGTGACGAACTCCTTGATGTCGGCGCCTACGGCGAAGCCTCCGGGCTTGGCCGAATGAATGACCACGCCCGGCGGATTGTCGATGGCCAGCCGTTCGACAATTTCGGCAAGTTCGTCGAGCACGGCGCGGGAGAGCGCATTGGCGCTTGCGCCTTCGCGGTCCAGCGCGAGCAGGACCACGCCCTTGTCGTCTTCGCTGGCGTGCCAGTGCTTAAAGCGTAATCCTTCGAACATATCGTACGGCGCCGGGTCGATAATGAGTCGGCACACCTTACCTCCGCGCAAGAGGTATTGCGAGACGAACGTTCGCTGGCGTACGGTTGACCAATTATGTCCATTGATGCCCAGGCTGGAAACGACATCCTCGACCGCGTGCTCGAGGCGGAGGGGCCGCTTGTCTGGCTGGACGTCGACGACGTCGAGGGTCTGGTGGCGCGTTTTGCAGCCATCGCGCGGCGCAGTGGGCAATCGATGTACCGCTGGCGCCCGGAGGACGGCCTGGTGAGCCTGCGCGAGGCCAGTACGCGGGTTCCCGGCTGCCCCCGCGTGGGCGACGTGCTGCGTTACATCCTGCAAAGCCTGCACTTTGGCATCTACCTGGTGACACCGCCGGCCCTGGTCGGTGCACAGGACGCCCATCTTCTGCGGCAGGTCGCCCGGTTGCCGGCCCAGCCGGTGCGCCGGGTGATCCTGCTCGGCGGGGCCCCCTCGCTGGCCGAATCGCTCGACGACGTATTGGTGCAGATGGCCGCGCAGCCGCGGGCGGCGGGCCTGCGCTTGCGCGATGGGCGCTGGGTCACCTGATGCCCGATTTTCCTGGCGTCCTTATCCTTGCCGCGCAGCGCGACGTGCGGCGCGACATGTTCGATGCGTTCGACCATGTGGGTTTCCGCCCGATCCTTGCCGCCCGGGACGTGGCGCAGGCGGAGTCGCTGCTGCTGGACGAGCCTCCGCTCGCCCTGGTCGTGCTGGCTCTCGAGGCCGATCCAGGCCGCGTTCTCGGGTTCGCCCATGCGCTGCGTTCGCGCCCGGCCTACCGCGATACCCCGATGATCGCGGTGGTGGACGACACCGCGGCGATGGATACGCGCCTGCTGGCGCCGGTATTCAACGATTGGCTGCGGCGCGCTTCCATCCGAAGTGAATTGCTGCCGCGCGCCACGCGCAGCATTGGCGATGCAACCACGACCGCGGCCGCCACACCGGATGTCGCTACCCAGGAAAGTCCAGCTCCGGCTGCCCAGGCCCCCGCCGCGGCGCCCGTCCTGGCCCGCCACGACCTCGCCTCACGCGCGCTGTCGATGGTGTCGGCCCTGGCCGGTTGCTCCAGCGACGACGCAGGCCTGGCCGACGCCGTGGCTACGGTGGCCAACACCCTCGAGTTCGACGTGGTGTCCTTGTGGGCTTTTCAGCCCGAGCACGACGAGCCCGTGGAACTGGCGCGTTTCTGTGCGCCGAACCTGCCCGTCGAAGGGCCATCGGCTGCACAGCAAGGATTGCTGAAAGTGGCCTTGCGTGGCGATGCGGTGGTGGCATTGGAGAGCGTCCGGGGGTTGGGGAGTGACTCCCTAGTCCAGGCGCTTGGGCTTGGTGCCTACGCGGCGCTGCCGCTGATGGACGAGCGTCGGGTGGTCCTGGGCGCGCTGGTGGTCGGCCGAATGGAGCCCGTTGCCGATGCCGCGACCATGGAAGCGGCCCTGCGCACCGGGGCCAATCGCTTCGCCAGTGCGCTTGAGCTTCGCGCGGCCCGCGAACAGGGTCGTGCAAGGGGCTTGCTCGATGCGGTGACGGGATTGCCCAACCGCTTACTGTTCAACGACCGGCTCGATACCAACATCCGCGAAGCCCATCGCACCGGCGAATGTTTCGCGGTGATGTTCGTCGACCTGGACCGCTTCAAGTCCATCAACGACTCCCTGGGTCATGCCACCGGCGACCTCGTGCTGGCCGCGGTGGCGCGCCGCCTGCAATCCAACGTCCGTGCCTCTGATACCGTGGCACGCTACGCCGGCGATGAATTCACGGTGATCCTTCGCCACATCATCAAGCGTGATGACGTACTGCGCATTGCCGAGAAAATCGTCCAGGTGATGGAATCGCCGCTGATGCTGGGTGATGGCTCGGAACTGCAGATCACCGCCTCCATCGGCGTGAGCTTCTTCCCCGACGATGCATCCGACTCGGAAATGCTCCTGCGCCATGCCGATGAGGCGATGTACGGCGCCAAGAGCCTGGGCCGCAACAATTTCCAGGTGTACGCCTCCAATCCGGACACCATGCAGCAACAGCACGTGGCGCTTAAGTCGAAGCTGCGCCATGCCGAGCGCAACAACGAATTGCGCGTGTATTACCAACCCCAGGTGCGCGCCGACAGCGAGGACATCGTCGGCATGGAGGCACTGGTGCGCTGGGAGCATCCGGAACTTGGCACGATCAGCCCGGCGTTCTTCATCCCGCTCGCCGAGGCCAGCGGACTAATCGTCTCCATTGGCGCCTGGGTACTGCGCACCGCGTGCATCCATGCACGGGCCTGGCAGGAAGCCCATGGCTTCAACCTGCGCCTGGGAGTGAACCTCTCCGCCGTGCAGCTTATGCAGCCGAACCTGGTGGATACGGTGGCCGATATCCTCAACGAAACGGGCTTCGATCCACAGCACCTGGAGCTGGAGGTCACCGAGAGCATCAGCGTAAAGACCGTGCCGAACCTGGTGGAGAGTCTCGATGCGTTGCATGCGCTGGGTTGCCGCATCGCCATCGATGACTTCGGTACGGGCGCGGCATCGCTCGACTACCTGCGCCGCCTGCCTGCCGATCGCATCAAGATCGACCAGAGCTTCGTGCGCAATATCGGCGTGGATCCCGACGACGAGGCCATCGTCCGCGCCACCATCGACATGGCCCACCGCCTCAAGCGCGGCGTGGTGGCCGAAGGCGTGGAAATCGAGCAGCACCTGGATTTCCTGCGCGCCAACGGTTGCGACGAGTTGCAGGGATACCTGTTCTGCCGGCCGCTGCCTCATCTTGCCTTCGAAAAGCTCCTTAACGAGCGTGCGCGCATACTTGCCGGCGGCCTGGCACCGGTTGACCATGCTTGATGACAACCGCGGAGGCCCCATCTGCGTTGGAGGAGGCTGTCCCCCTGCATCGTGAAGGGGTCAGAGTTATAACTCTGATCCTGGGTAGGGACTGGCTGAACTTGCTGGTGGTGCTGCGGTCGAAGGCGCAGCCGTCCACCCGCGAAGGCCCCGCGGCAACCATTAAAGGAGAGGGCCCCCGATGGGCGAAAACGAAGTTGACCAGGCGCTGGTCGAGCGCGTCCAGGCAGGCGACCGCCGTGCGTTCGACCTGCTGGTGCGCAAGTATCAGCATCGCCTGGTCGCGCTCATCTCCCGCTATGTGCGCGACTGGTCCGAATGCGAGGACATCGCCCAGGAGTCGTTCGTCCGCGCGTGGAAGGCGTTGCCGTCGTTCCGCGGCGAAAGCGCGTTCTATACCTGGCTGTACAAGATCGCGGTCAATACCGCCAAGAACCACCTGGTGGCCATGGGCCGCCGCCCGCCGACCGACGACATCGCCGTTGACGACGCCGTGCACGGCCCCGGAGCCGGGCGTCTTCACGAAAGCGCCACACCTGAACGTGAATTGATGCGCCAGCAGGTGGAACAAACGGTTTTTTCTACTGTCCAAGCCTTGCCCGAGGAACTGCGGGTGGCGATCACGCTTCGTGAGGTCGACGGCCTCAGCTACGATGAAATCGCCGAAAAGATGGGGTGCCCGATCGGCACCGTACGGTCGCGGATCTTCCGCGCCCGTGAAGCAATCGACGAAAAACTGCGGCCCGTGCTGGATACCCGCGAGGATTACCGATCATGAGTGAGAGCAACCTGGAAAACCTCTCCGCCGCGGCGGATGGCCAGTTGTCGGCACAGGAACTTCGCTTCCTGATGCGGCGGCTGGACCACGACCAGGCCCTGCGCGACGCCTGGGACCGCTTCCACCTTGCCGGGGATGGCTTGCGCGGGCAGGTGCCCGAATGGCTGGCATCGGCCGGATTCGCCGCGCGGGTGATGGCCGCGATCGACCAGGCGCCCCTCGTGGCCGTGGCTCCGCGCCGCCGGCACTGGCTGCACTGGTCCGCCGGTGGTGCGATCGCCGCGGGTGTGGCCGTGGCTGCGCTGATGGTTTCCCAGCCAGCCGGTCGCCGCCCGGATACGGCGACCCCGGTGGCCGCCACCCACGCCGCAGGCAGCGCCGCGGACGCTTCCGTGGCCGATGTGGGCAGCACTCCGGCCGCTGCGCCTCAGTGGCTGTCGGGTAACGTCGCCTCGCGTCTTACCCAGCAGGCGGCTTACGGCAGTAGTTCGCCGATGGCCAGCTATCCGCAGCAGGTAAGCCAGTACCAGGTGCAGCCGCTGCAGCCGGTGCAGTTCAACGGCGCCATCAGCGCCAATGACGCCCGCTACATGATCCTGCTCAGCCCCGTCGTCCCGGCGCAGTCAATGCCCCAGCAGCGCGCGCAGGCGCGATAGAACAACCCGCCGGGGTGGACATCCGTCCACCCCGGTCGCGTCAGGTTCCCTGGCGCCTAACCAAAAACCCGCTCATTGAAACAGCCGGCCGCCAGGTAAACGCGGCAGGGATCGGTACGAAAGACCCAAGTTAAGGAGGAATCGGATGACCTTTATGACCCGGCGCTGGCTTCTGGCAGCGGCGCTTAGCCTTTCCACGGGTGCGGTTTACGCGCAATCGACCTCATCCTTGCCTGACTTCACCGGCATCGTCGAAAAGAATGCCGCGGCCGTGGTGCACGTGGAAGCGAAGTACACCGGCAAGGGCAAGAGCCAGCGCACCAAGCCGCGTACGGCGCAGCAGATGCCCGACGACCAGCAGGAACTGCTGCGCCGGTTCTTCGGCATGCCGATGATGCCCTCGCCGGAAGAGCAGCAAAGTACCTCGCTGGGCTCGGGCTTCATCATCTCCGCCGACGGCTACGTGATCACCAACAACCATGTGGTGGAAGATGCCGACACCGTCACCGTGCGCCTGCAGGATCGCCGTACGCTCGACGCCAAGGTGATCGGTACCGATCCGAAATACGACATCGCCCTGCTCAAGGTAAATGCAGGCAGCCTTCCGGCTGTCGCCATCGGCGATTCGCGGGCGCTCAAGGCCGGCCAGTGGGTGCTGGCCATCGGCTCGCCGTTTGGTTTCGACTACACCGTGACCCAGGGCATCGTCAGCGCCGTGGGTCGCAACCTGGGCAGCCGTGATCAGCCATACACCTCCTTCATCCAGACCGATGTCCCCATCAACCGCGGCAATTCCGGCGGTCCGTTGTTCGACCTGGCGGGCAAGGTGGTGGGCGTCAACTCGCAGATTTATTCCAGCACTGGCGGTTACCAGGGCGTGGCGTTCTCCATCCCCATCGACGTGGCCATGGACGCCGTGCAGCAGATCAAGCAGAAGGGCTACGTGACCCGCGGCATGCTGGGCGTGCAGGTGGGTGTGGTCACCGACGACATGGTCAAGGCCTGGAAGCTCAATTCGGGCGTCGGCGCGGCCGTGGCCAACGTCACGCCGGGCAGTGGGGCGGCCAAGGCCGGCCTGCGCTATGGCGACATCATCTTGTCGTTCAATGGCCAGACCATCGGCCAGGCATCGGACCTGCCACCCCTGGTGGCCAGCACCAAGCCCGGAACGGTGGCCAAGGTTGGCATCCTGCGTGACGGCAAGAAAGAGACGGTCGATGCCACGGTCGGCGAACTGCCGCGTGATGGCGACGCCCTGGCCAGCGACGGTGCGGGCACCGGCAAGCTGCCGGGAGCCGCCTCCGGCAAGGCGCTTGGGCTGGAAGTGACCGATCTTTCGGCGAGCGAACGGAAGGAAGCGGGCCTCGGTGCGGGCGAGGGCGTAGCCATCAAGAACGTCACCGGCAAGGCGGCCCAGGCGGCCGGCCTGCAGCCCGGCGACGTGGTGCTGATGGTCAACCAGACCCGCGTGGGCACCACGACCGCCTTTGCCGAAGCCGCCCGGGGGCTGAAGTCGGGCGATACCGCCCTGCTGCTGGTGCGTCGCGATGACGCCACCCAGTTCATCCCCCTTACCATGCCCTAGAACCGGCTGGGTCGCCCGTGGGGCGGCCCTTCCGTGCGATAATCGCCGTTTGCGCGTCGCGGACCCCTCGGGTTTGCGACGCCACGTCACCCGCGTCGCGGGGACGGGCATCCCAGGCATCGGCGCTCCATGGATCTCATTCGCAATTTCTCCATCATTGCCCACATCGACCATGGCAAGTCCACGCTTGCCGATCGCATCATCCAGATTTGCGGCGGCCTGTCCGAACGCGAGATGGAAGCCCAGGTGCTGGACAACAATCCCATCGAGCGCGAGCGCGGCATCACCATCAAGGCGCAGTCGGTCTCGTTGCCGTACAAGGCGCGCGACGGCAAAACCTACCAGCTCAACTTCATCGATACCCCGGGCCACGTGGACTTCTCCTACGAGGTAAGCCGCTCGCTGGCCGCTTGCGAGGGTGCCCTGCTGGTGGTCGATGCCGCCCAGGGCGTGGAAGCGCAGTCGGTGGCCAACTGCTACACCGCTATCGAGCAGGGCCTGGAAGTGGTGCCGGTGCTGAACAAGATCGACCTGCCCACCGCCGACATCGAGAAGGTCAAGGGCGAGATCGAGGCGGTGATCGGCATCGATGCCAGCGACGCCATCTCCATCAGCGCCAAGACCGGCCTGAACGTGGTGGAGGTGCTCGAGGCGATCATCGCCCGCATCCCGCCGCCCAAGCCGCGCGACACCGATCGCCTGCAGGCGTTGATCATCGATTCGTGGTTCGACAATTACCTGGGCGTGGTGTCCCTGGTGCGCGTGATGCAGGGCGAGATCAAGCCCGGCGACAAGATCCTGGTAATGTCCACCGGCCGCGTGCACCTGGTCGACGACGTCGGCGTATTCACCCCGAAGCTGAAGAAGCTCGAAAAGCTTGGCGCGGGCGAGGTGGGCTGGATCAACGCCTCGATCAAGGACGTCCATGGCGCGCCGGTGGGCGACACGCTTACCTTGGCCGGCAAGCCCGCCGATCACCCGCTGCCGGGCTTCCAGACCATGCAGCCGCGCGTCTTCGCCGGCCTGTTCCCGGTGTCGGCCGACGACTACCCTGCGCTTCGCGAGGCGCTGGACAAGCTGCGCCTGAACGATGCATCGATGTTCTTCGAACCGGAAAGCTCCGAGGCCATGGGCTTCGGTTTCCGTTGCGGCTTCCTGGGCATGCTGCACATGGAAATCGTGCAGGAGCGCCTGGAACGCGAATACGACCTCAACCTCATCACCACCGCACCCACGGTGGTCTACGAGGTGCTCAAGACCGACGGCAGCATCCTTGCACTGGATAACCCATCGAAGCTGCCGCCGATCCCGCAGATCCAGGAGATCCGCGAGCCGATCATCGTGGCCAGCATCCTTACCCCGCAGGCCTATGTGGGCAACGTGATCACGCTGTGCGAGGAAAAGCGCGGCGTGCAGCGGTCCATCCACTACCTGGCAACGCAGGTGCAGGTGACCTACGAGATTCCGCTGGCCGAAGTGGTGCTCGATTTCTTCGACCGGCTCAAGTCCGTCTCGCGCGGCTATGCATCGATGGATTACCACATGGAGCGCTTCGACGCGGGTCCCTTCGTGCGCGTGGACGTGTTGATCAACGGCGACCGGGTCGATGCCTTGAGCCTCATCGTGCACCGTTCGCATGCCGACCGCCGCGGCCGCGAGCTGGTGGAGCGGATGAAGGACCTGATCCCCCGCCAGCAGTTCGACGTGGCGATCCAGGCCGCCGTCGGCGCCCAGGTGATCGCCCGCTCCACGGTGAAGGCGCTACGAAAGAACGTGCTGGCCAAATGCTATGGCGGCGACGTCTCGCGCAAGAAGAAACTGCTGGAGAAACAGAAGGAAGGCAAGAAGCGCATGAAGCAGGTCGGCAGCGTGGAGATCCCCCAGGAAGCCTTCCTGGCGGTGCTCCGGACGGACAAATAACCCCGAAGGTCACGTATTCGCAAGCGGGTCGCCGGTGGTACCGTGCGGCCTTGTTGGCCGGCCCGGGAGCGGCGGCCTTACCGATGGAGTAGGCATGGAATTCGATTTTGCGGCGATCCTCCTTGGCCTGACAGCGCTGTTCGGCGTGGTCTGGGCTTTCGACCGCCTGTTCCTGTTCAAGGGACGCAAGGCCCGGAGCGAAGCCTCCGGCGAGCCGCTGGTCGATCCCTGGCCCACCGACTGGGCTCGTTCGCTGTTCCCGGTGATCCTGATCGTGCTGCTGCTGCGTTCGTTCGTGGCCGAGCCCTTCCGCATCCCGTCGGGCTCGATGATGCCCACTCTGAACGTGGGTGATTTCATCCTGGTCAACAAGTTCGCCTACGGCCTGCGCATGCCGGCCTTCAACAACAAGCTGGTGGCCATCGGCGAGCCGCGCCGCGGCGACGTGGTGGTGTTCCGCTTCCCGGGCTACATCTGCAAGGTCGATGGCCAGGTGCTGCGCAGCGGCGACCAGAGTTGCGAAGACCCGCATATGCCGGTACCCAACCAGAACTGGATCAAGCGCGTGATCGGCCTGCCGGGCGACCGCATCGAGTCCCGGGGCAGCGAGCTCTACATCAACGGCGAGCGGGTGGTGGACGACGCGATCGGCCCCTACGAGGGCGATCCACGGCTGACCGAGGACAGCCTGATGCTGGCCAACGGCGCGACCGTCTGGACCGAGCACTTGCCTGGTTCCCCTGGCTTGCCCGGCGTGGACCACCGCATCGCGCTGATGCCCGCCTACAACATCCCGCACGACATCCCCAACGGCGACGTCCCAACCGTGGTGCCGCAGGGCTGCTATATCGTGATGGGCGACAACCGCTACAACAGCACCGACAGCCGCTGGTGGGGCTGCATGCCCGAGAAGAACCTGGTGGGCAAGGCGTTCGTCGTCTGGCTGAGTTGGAAGGGCCTGGATTTCCCCTGGCTGGACTTCCCGCGCATGGGCCGGGTGATCCATTGATCCATCCGGCGTGGGCGCGGAGCGGTTATGCTTTGCCCGCGGGTGCGCCGCGGGTGCGCGCTCACCATCGATTCTTCGGGGGGAGACAGTCATGAAGGGCAGGCAATCAGGCGTCACGCTGGTCGGTTTCATCCTCATCCTGGCCGTGGTCGGGTTCTTCGCCTATGCGGCGATGAAGCTGGTGCCTGCGTACACGGAATTCATGGGCGTGCAGAAGGCGATGACCCAGATCGGCACCGACGGTACCGCGGGCAAGACGCTCGACGACATCCGCCGCGACCTCATGTTCAAGATGAACTTCCAGTACGTGGACGACGCCACCATCAAGCCGAAGGACATCACCGTGCAGCGCCAGGGCAATGCGGCCACGCTCCACGTGCAATACGACAAGATCATCCCGTTCATGTACAACGTCTCGCTGCTCCTGCATTTCGAGACTTCCAAGCCGCTCGCGGGTGACGTCACGCAATGAGGAAGGTGTGAAGCCGCTGCATCGTTTCGCCGACCCGGCGCTGGCCCAGCTGGCGCTGACCCACCGCAGCGCCGGACGTCCCAACAACGAGCGGCTTGAGTTCCTCGGCGATGCCCTGCTGGGTTCGATGGTGGCCGAGATGCTTTACCAGGAGCACCCCAAGGCCAGCGAGGGCGAGCTCTCGCGCCTGCGGGCCCAATTGGTGAACGGGCAGGCGCTGGCCGTGATGGCCAAATCGCTTGAAATCGGCGATGACCTGAAGCTCGGCCCCGGTGAACTCAAAAGCGGGGGCTTCCGCCGTGAGTCGATCCTTGCCGATGCTTTCGAGGCGCTGATCGCAGCCATCTACCTTGACGCCGGGTTCGAGGCCTGCCGCGAAGTGGTGCGCGGCCTTTTCGCCGACCAGGTGGCCGCGATACCGCGGTCGAGCAAGGACGCCAAGACGCGGCTGCAGGAATGGCTGCAGGGCAGGGGCCTGCCCCTTCCCACATATGAATTGATCGACAGCCACGGCGAGGACCACGCCAAGACCTTTGACGTGAGCTGCACGATCGCCGATCCCATCACTTGCCGCGTCGAAGGACGCGGTGGCAGCCGCCGGGCTGCCGAACAGGAAGCCGCCGAGGCCGTGCTGGCTCGCCTGCTGGAGCAAACAGCATGAACGAAGAACCCGACATCGAGTCCGAACCTGCCGTATCCGCCGATTACCGCTGCGGTTTCGTGGCGCTGGCCGGCCGCCCGAACGTGGGCAAGTCCACCTTGCTCAACGCCCTGGTGGGTTTCCGCCTGTCGATCGTGAGCCCGCGTCCGCAGACTACGCGCCACCGCATCCTGGGCATCGCCACGCGGCCGGCGGGGCAGATCCTGTATGTCGATACCCCGGGCCTGCATCGTGGCGCGAAGCGGGCGATGAACCGGAGCATCAACCGCACCGCGCGTTCGGCCATGTCGGATGTCGACGTCGGTGTGCAGGTGATCGAGGCCAATCGCTGGACGGACGAAGACAGCGCCGTGCACGCGGTGCTGTCCGAGCAGTCGGCGCCGCGCATCCTGGTGATCAACAAGGTCGACCTCGCCAAGGACAAGGCGGCGATGCTGCCCTTCGTCGCCGATCTCACGGCCAAGCATGCCTTCGACGAGGTGCACTACGTCAGCGCGCTGAAGCGCAAGGGCCTGGAAGAACTCGAGCGCAGCCTGATCGCGCGCCTGCCCCAGGCTCCGCCGGTGTACGGCGAGGACGAAATCACCGATCGCAGCGAGCGTTTCTTGGCCTCCGAGATGGTCCGCGAACAGCTGATGCGCCGCCTCGACCAGGAATTGCCCTATGCCACCACGGTGGAGATCGAGCAGTTCGTCGACCGCGAAGACGGCGTGGCGGAAATCCACGCGGTGATCTGGGTCGAGCGTGACGGGCAGAAGGCGATCGTCATTGGCCACGGTGGCGCGCAGCTCAAGGCCATCGGCAGTGCCGCGCGCAAGGCCATGGAAAGCGTCTTCGAACGCAAGGTGTTCTTGAAGCTGTGGGTGAAGGTGCGCGAGGGCTGGGCCGACGACGAGAACGCACTCAAGCGCTTCGGCTACGAGTAAACCCTTCGCGCCATGCGCATCGACCAGCAACCGACGTTCGTGATGCATGGGCGGCCGTATCGCGAGACATCGCTCCTGCTCGAATGCCTGACCCGCGATCACGGCCGCATCGGCGTGGTTGCCCGCGGCGTGCGGCGGGAGCGGGCGAAGTTGCAGCGTTCGCAGCTCGAACCCTTCCAGCCGATGGCGCTGGACTTCCTGCTTCGCGGCGAACTGGCCACGTTGCGCGCCGCCGAACCCATCGGGCAGCCGATGCGGCTGGTGGGCGATGCACTGATGTCGGGCCTGTACCTCAACGAGCTCGTGGTGCGCCTGACGGCGCGTCACGATCCGCAGCCTGCCGTGTTCGACGCTTATGGCAGCACCTTGCGGCGGCTGGCCGATGGCGAGCCGGTGGGCTGGACCCTGCGGCGCTTCGAACGCGACCTGCTCGATGCCCTGGGGTATGCGCTGGCGCTGGAATATGAAGGCGATAGCGGTGAGCCCCTGGTCCCAGGAGGCAGCTACCGCTACGAACCGGAACTGGGTGCGGTGCCTGCACGCCCCAACGAACCGCACACTGTGCAGGGGCGTGACCTCCTGGATCTCGCCGCCGACCACAGCCCGGATGCAGCGGGGCTCGCTGCCCTGCGCCGGCTGATGCGCCAGGTGATCACCTTCCATCTCGGAGGCGGCGAACTGCGGGCATGGACGGTACTGGGGCAAGGCGGCCTGCGCCGTTGATTCGGGTAAGCTTCAGCCTTTCCGGCCCGTGATCTCTTTACCCATGCGCCTATCGTTTGTCGCCAGCAGTACCCCCATCGCCCGCAAGGCGCGTGAAGCACTGGTGGAACTCTATGGAGACGTTCCCCTGGCCGAGGCCGAGACCGTGGTGGCCTTGGGCGGCGATGGCTTCATGCTGCGTGCTCTGCACGACGCCCGCTCGCTGGGTGTGCCCGTTTACGGCATGAAACTGGGCAAGGTCGGCTTCCTGATGAATCGCCACGAGCTTCCCGACCTGGTCGGGCGCATCGAGCGCGCGCATCCTGCGATCCTGCATCCGCTGGAGATGACCTGCACCTGCATCAATGGTCAGGAACACAAGGCGTTGGCCTTCAATGAAGTGTCGCTGATCCGCCAGACCAACCAGGCAGCGCACCTGCAGATCCGCATCGACGACCTGGTGAAGCTCGACGAGCTCGTCTGCGACGGCATCCTGGTATCCACGCCGGCCGGGTCCACCGCCTATAACTTTTCCGCGCACGGGCCGATCCTGCCGCTCGATGCCAACGTACTGGCGCTCACGCCGATCAGCCCGTTCCGTCCGCGCCGCTGGCGTGGCGCCATCCTGCCGCACGCCTCGCGCGTCGGGTTCACCGTCAAGGACCCGAACAAGCGGCCGGTAAGCGCCACCGCCGACTTCCATGAGGTGCGCGACGTGCAAAGCGTTCAGATCCGCCAGTCGCGCCGGCACGGCGTGCGCCTGCTCTTCGATCCGGAACATAACCTGCAGCAACGCATCCTTGACGAACAGTTCGCGCTGTAGATCGGTGGTAAATTCACACGGTGTCCGACGGAGCCATAGCCGTGTCCCAGCCGCCTGAAACCAACGCCCACGCGAGGGAAGCCGCCGGCGACAACCGCCTGGTGGTGGCCATTTCCTCGCGCGCGCTGTTCGACATGGGAAACAGCCACGAGCTCTTCGAACGCGAGGGGCTGGACGCCTATCGCCAGTTCCAGATCGAAAAGGAAGACGAGCTTCTCGAACCTGGCGTGGCTTTTCCGCTGGTACAGAAGCTGCTGGGCCTGAACCGCCTGGCCGGGGACGTGCCGCCGGTGGAAGTGATCCTGCTGTCGCGCAACTCCGGCGACACGGGCCTGCGCATCTTCAACGCGATCCAGCACTATGGGCTGGGCATCAGCCGCGCGGCATTCACCAGTGGCGCACCCACCTCCGATTACATCGCTCCGTTCCGCGCGGATCTTTTTCTCTCGGCCAATCCCGAGGACGTCGGCCGCGCACTGCGTGCGGGAGTTGCCGCGGCCACCATCCTGCCGTCCACGGCGCCGCCACGTTCTAGCGAGCAATTGCGTATTGCCTTCGACGGCGATGCTGTGATCTTTGGTGATGAAGGCGAACGCGTATCGCGCGAGGAGGGCATCGAAGCCTTTCATCGCAACGAAACCGAGCGTTGGGCCGAGCCCCTCTCAGGTGGCCCGTTCCGCGGCTTCCTCTCGGCCCTGCACCGGCTGCAGGCGGCCTTTCCGGCTGAGGATTCACCCATCCGCACGGCGCTGGTTACGGCCCGTTCGGCGCCGGCGCACAAGCGCGTGATCCTTACCCTTCGCCGGTGGGGCGTGCGCATCGACGAGGCGCTGTTCCTGGGCGGGCGCGACAAGGGGCCCTTCCTGGAGGCCTTCGGCGCCGACATCTTTTTTGACGATTCTCCGGCCAACGTGGAATCCGCGCGCCGCCACGTCGCCACCGGTCACGTGCCGCATGGTGTCTCCAACCCTTAGCTTTTTTGCACTGCAACAGGGGGATCACGGGCCCCCCGGTACAATGGCCGCTCCCCGCACGCCGCCGTACCCGGAGTACCCATGAGCACCCAGCCCAAGCATGTTCCCGCCAGTGACGCCCGCGGTGAACGCGCCCCGCTGCGTTTTGTCACCGCGGCGAGCCTGTTCGACGGCCACGACGCGGCGATCAACATCATGCGCCGCATCATCCAGGCGCAGGGCGCCGAGGTGATCCACCTGGGGCATAACCGCTCGGTGGAGGACGTGGTCCGCGCAGCCCTGCAGGAAGACGCCGATGCCATTGCGCTGTCGTCCTACCAGGGCGGCCACGTGGAGTACTTCAAGTACATGGTGGACATGCTGCGCGAACGTGGCGCGGCGCACATCCGCGTGTTTGGCGGCGGTGGCGGCACCATCACGCCCGAGGAAATCCGCGAGCTGCAAGCCTACGGCGTGGAGCGCATCTACCACCCGAACGACGGCATGAAGCTGGGCCTGGTGGAAATGATCGAGGATGTGGTCAAGCGCACCCGTGCCGCGGCCGACGAGCGCGCCAGCGCGGTCAAGGAACATCCCGCCGAAGCGAAGGTGAGCGATGAGATATCCATCGGCGCCACGCTGACGGCGATCGAAGAAGGCATGTATTCCGAAGGCGAGCTTGCGCGCCTGCGCAAGGAATGGGAGTTGGCGGGCCGCAAGACCCCGGTGCTCGGCCTGACCGGTACCGGTGGCGCGGGTAAATCAAGCGTGGTCGATGAACTCCTGCTCCGCTTCCTGCATGCCTTCCCCCAGATGCGCATCGCGGTGCTCGCGGTGGATCCCACCCGTCGCCGCAGCGGTGGCGCCCTGTTGGGTGATCGCATCCGGATGAATTCCCTGCGGTCCGAACGCGTGTACATGCGTTCGATGGCCACGCGCCGCCAGCATGCGGCGGTGAACGAGATGCTCCACGATTGCATCAATTTCCTGAAGAGCCAGGCCTACGACCTGGTGATCGTGGAAACCGCCGGCATCGGCCAGAGCGATTCGGAAATCGTCGACCTGGTCGACTTCCCCGTGTACGTGATGACCAGCGAATACGGCGCGGCCAGCCAGCTGGAGAAGATCGACATGATCGACTTTGCCGAACTGATCGTGCTGAACAAGTTCGACAAGCGCGGCGCCGAAGACGCCTTGCGCGATGTTCGCAAGCAGTGGAAGCGCAACCGCAATGCCTTCACCCTGGCCGATGCGGATGTGCCGGTGTATCCGTCGATCGCCAGCCAGTTCAACGATCCAGGCGTGACCTGGATGTTCTCCAACCTTTGCCGCCTGATGCGCGACAAACTCGGCCTTCCTGCCGAGCGCTGGACGCCGACGCTCGACACCACGCTGAAGGAGCCGCGCGCCACGGTGCTTATCCCGGGCAATCGCGTACGTTATCTGGCCGAGATCGCCGAGCAGGGGCGCGGCATCAATGGCTCGATCGCCCGCGAGGCCGAGGCCGCCAGCAAGGCGCAGCATTACTTCGAATCGCTCAAGGACATCGGCGACGAGGAACTCCCGCGTGCGCTGGACCTTTACGACCACGACGCGGTGTCGCCCAAGGCCGCGGGTGTCGACCGCAGCATGCTTACCCTCCGCCAGCGCTACAACGAGGCGGTGCGCGAGCTCTCGTCCGAAGCGGTAGGCCTGCTTCGCGAGTGGCCGGCGCGGTATGCCTCGGTCACGGCGGAATTCAACGAATACCAGGTGCGCGAGAAAGTCATTCGCGTGGAGAACTACCGCACCTCGCTCAGCCACCAGAAGATTCCCAAGGTCTCGCCGCCGAAGTCGAAGGACTGGGGCGAACTGCTGTCGTTCCTGATGCGTGAGAACCTGCCCGGCGGCTATCCGTATACCGGCGGCGTGTTCCCTTATCGCCGCGCGGGCGAAGATCCCACCCGCATGTTCGCCGGCGAAGGCACGCCCGAGCGCACCAACCGCCGCTTCCATTACCTGTCGCTCGGCGGCGGCGCGGCGCGTCTTTCCACCGCTTTCGACTCGGTCACCCTCTACGGCGAAGATCCCGCCCCGCGTCCGGATATCTACGGCAAGATCGGCAACTCCGGTGTGTCCATTGCCACGCTGGACGACATGAAGAAGCTTTACTCCGGCTTCGACTTGTCCGCGCCCACTACGTCCGTATCGATGACCATCAACGGTCCGGCGCCGATCATCCTGGCCATGTTCATGAATACGGCCATCGACCAGAACGTGGAGAAGTACCTCAACGAGGACCCGTCCCGCTGGGACGCCGCCAAGGCGCGTATCGCGGAGTTGTACCCGAAGGGCGGCCGCCCCGAGTACTTCGGCGAGCTGCCCCAGGGCAACGATGGCCTGGGCCTGGGTCTGCTCGGTGTGTCGGGCCACGAGGTGGTGGATGCCGAAACGTATGCGCGAATCAAGGCCTATACGCTGGCCACGGTGCGCGGCACCGTGCAGGCGGACATCCTGAAGGAAGACCAGGCGCAGAACACCTGCATCTTCTCCACCGAGTTCGCCCTGCGCATGATGGGCGACATCCAGCAATACTTCGTCGACCACAAAGTGCGGAATTTCTATTCCGTGTCGATCTCGGGGTATCACATCGCCGAAGCGGGGGCCAACCCGATCAGCCAGCTGGCGTTTACGTTGTCCAATGGCTTCACCATCGTCGAGTACTACCTCGCCCGTGGCATGAAGGTCGACGACTTCGCCGCCAACCTGTCGTTCTTCTTCTCCAACGGCATGGATCCGGAGTACACCGTGATCGGCCGCGTGGCGCGGCGCATCTGGGCCCGCGCCATGCGTGAGCGCTACGGCGCCAGCGCGCGCAGCCAGATGCTGAAGTACCACATCCAGACCTCCGGCCGTTCGCTGCATGCGCAGGAGATCCAGTTCAACGATATCCGTACCACCCTGCAGGCGCTGTACGCGTTGTTCGATAACTGCAATTCCCTGCACACCAATGCCTACGACGAGGCGATCACCACGCCCACGGAAGAAAGCGTGCGCCGTGCTGTGGCGATCCAGCTGATCATCAACCGCGAGCTTGGCCTGAACTTCAACGAGAACCCTTGGCAGGGCAGTTACGTGGTCGATGCATTGACCGATCTGGTCGAAGAGGCCGTCTACAAGGAGTTCGAGGCCATCAGTGAGCGCGGTGGCGTGCTCGGCGCCATGGACACCATGTACCAGCGCGGCAAGATCCAGGAAGAGTCGATGTACTACGAGCAGAAGAAGCATGACGGTTCGCTGCCCCTGATCGGAGTCAATACCTTCCTGCCCAAGGACCACGGCGGCGAGATCGCCACCGAGATCGAGCTGATCCGTTCCACCGAGGGCGAGAAAGGCCAGCAGATCGATAATGTCCATCGCTACGGCAGTGCCCGCAACGCGCTGGCCCCGGAAAGCCTGCGCACCCTGCAGGCCACGGCGCGTGACCGCCGCAACGTCTTCGAGCAACTGATCGATGCGGTGAAGTACAACTCGCTCGGCCAGATCAGTCACGCCCTGTATGACGTGGGCGGCGAATACCGGCGGAACATGTAGGGAACCTCCGACCTGCATCAAGGGTCGAAGGCTTGGTGAAGCAATAAAGGCAGCGTGATGGCACAACGCACCCCGGTGTTTTCCTGGATCCTGGCCATCATCGCCCTGGTGGCGGTGGGTGCCGGTGGCTACTGGTTCTGGCGCAAGGCGATGGCGCCAGAGCCCACGCCGGTGGCAGCTCTGCCACCGCCCGCGCCAGCATCCTCCACGCCGTCGAGTCCTGTCGTTCAACACCCGATCGGCGAGGCAGGCCCGGCGTCACCGTCCTCGGCCCCGCTTCCCCTTTTGAGCGACAGCGATACCCTCGCTGCCGAGGGCCTGTCCGATCTTGCCGGCATCGGCAACTTCGATGGCCTGCTCCTGCGCGAGCAGGTGATCGGCCGCATCGTCGCCACGGTGGATGCGCTACCGCGCCATTCCCTGGCCACCCGGCTGCTGCCGGTGAAGACGGCCGGCGGGAAATTCCTGGTGTCCAGCGACGGCAACATCGATCCGAAAAACGAAGCCCGCTACGCGCGCTACATGGCCGTGGTCGAACACGTGAACCCGCGTGCGGCCGCGGCCTGGTACGTCCGCTTCTACCCGCTGTTCCAGCAGGCCTACAAGGAACTGGGCTACCCCGACGGTTACTTCAATGACCGCCTCGTATTCGCGATCGACGACATGCTCGCCGCGCCCGAGCCGAAGGGACCGGTAGCCGTGACGCAGGATCATGGACATTACGTCTTCGCGGACCCTCAGCTTCAATCCGCCTCCGTCGGCCAGAAGATCCTGATCCGGCAAGGGCCCGACGGGGAGGCGAAGGTCAAGGCGAAGCTCCGCGAACTTCGCGACGCAATCACAGCCGCTCGGCCTCGCTGACCTATCCTCGAAGCGGCAAGCATCTGGGGTGGCCGGGCGTCACGACGTCTTCCATCCGGGATTCAGACGATTGTCCGGCGAAAACTGCGAATGTTGCATAACGCGGCAAACCTCGACGATCTGCGCATTCCGCCAGCCAACCGACTTGAACGCCTTGTCGGCGATCTGGCAGGGCTCTACAGCATACGTATCAACATCCAGTGGCGCATTTGTTTCCGTTGGAGTGATGGCGATGCGTGCGACGTAGTCATCGTCGACTATCACTGAGGCTCGGATATGGCACGTCTTCCCAATGTTCATCCCGGCGAGGTTCTGCTCCATGAGTTCCTCGAACCCCTCGCGATCAGCCAGAACGCGCTGGCACGGGCGATGGACGTGCCACCGCGGCGAATCAACGAAATCGTTCTCGGCAAGCGCGGCATCACGGCGGACACGGCCGTTCGACTGGCGCGTGCCCTGGGGAACAGTGAGCAGTTCTGGATCGGCCTTCAGTCAGACTTCGACCTGGAGGAGGCCCACCGTTCGATTGGCAGGGCCATCCATCGCATCGCACGCCTTACGGTCGGAAGCGGGCGTCACGCCCGGTCGATGCGCCCGGCGTAGCAACCCGGCCCCGCATAATGGGCATGGATGTAGGCCACGCGGTCGTCGGCCAGCCACTCCTGCACGGTCGGTTCCATGGCATCGCCCAGCATGACCTTGGCGTCGTGCAGCATGTCCTGCGCGGTGAAGGCGCGGAGCGACATCATCCGCTTGCGGAACAGCAGGGGAATCTCGTCGTAGAACGTCGCCGCGGTGGTGGCGCCCTCCAGCACGAACACGGCATGGCGCGAACGGTAGGGCGTATCGGCCGGCTGGTGTTCGTAGTTCACCAGCAGTAACGACTCGCCGGGGCGCGCATCGCGCAGCTCAACACGATCGGGGAAGCCACCGGTGGTCCCGGCCACATAGCGAACGGCACGGTGCTCACGCAGGGCCTCGTCGGAGAGGTGGTAGAGGTGGAGGAAGGGGGCGGGGTCAAGGCCGGATACGCGGTAGGACATGGAGGCGATGCCTGTGGGGTGGGTGTGCAAAGCATCTCGCTGTGCGCAGCCCCGGCCTATCGGCGGCTTGCGGTCGAATCCCTTCGTCGTGACTTCCGGCCGGTCGACGCAGGCAGCCTGGCGGCGCTAGGATCTCGGAGGAATGAATACTCCCAGGCCACGCATGCGTGATCGCACCCTCCGTGACACGGTGGCGTGCGTACTCGCCCTGCTGGTGATCGTGGCGCCGTTGGTACTGCCGCACCTGGACCCGTGGCAACAGCCCGGCACCGGCTGGCATCGCAAGGCGCCCAACACTTTCGCTCTTCGCCTGCTCGATTCAGGCCGGTACGTGGCGCTGGGCGACTGCGCCACATGCGAGGGCAATGCCTCCCAGGGCCGATGGGAGCGCCATGGCGCCACCATCACCCTGCGCAACGATGCACCGCCACATGCCCATGCGGATTTCATGGAATTCGATTTCCGCGGTTGCCCGCTGCTGGTGGAAGAACGCTACGCTGTATCCGCGGACGACCAGTTGGTAGCCATGGCCTTCGCCCGCGACGACACCGCCTGCCACGGGCTGGGCTAGGCGCCCGGTCGGCTCCAACGGCGTTCCCATGCGGCCTGCGCTGCCCGCAGGTGGGCTAAAATGGCTACTTTGCCGTCAAAGCCAGCCGCCCAGCCATGACCTCGATCAAGCAGGAAGACCTCATCCAGAGCGTTGCCGACGCCCTGCAGTACATTTCCTATTACCACCCGGTGGATTACATCAAGAACCTCGCCGCCGCGTATGAGCGCGAGGAATCGCCGGCGGCCCGGGATGCCATTGCCCAGATCCTGATCAATTCGCGCATGTGCGCCGAAGGCCACCGGCCGATCTGCCAGGACACAGGCATCGTCACGGTGTTCCTGAAGATCGGCATGGACGTGCGCTGGGAAGACGCCACCATGGGCGTGGAAGACATGTGCAACGAGGGCGTGCGCCGCGCCTACAACGATCCGGACAACAAGCTTCGCGCCTCGGTGCTGGCCGATCCCGCCGGCAAGCGCAGCAATACCCGCGACAACACGCCGGCGGTAGTGAACGTGTCGGTGGTGCCGGGTAACAAGCTGGACGTGATCGTCGCCGCAAAGGGCGGTGGCTCGGAGGCGAAGTCCAAGTTCGCGATGTTGAACCCGTCCGATTCGATCGTCGACTGGGTGATCAAGACGGTCCCCACCATGGGCGCCGGCTGGTGCCCGCCAGGCATGCTGGGCATTGGCATCGGCGGCACCGCCGAGAAAGCCATGCTGTTGGCCAAGGAAGCGCTGATGGAGCCGATCGACATCACCGACCTGATCGCCCGCGGTGCTTCCAACCGCGCCGAGGAATTGCGCCTGGAGCTGTACGAGAAGGTCAATGCGCTGGGCATCGGCGCGCAGGGCCTGGGCGGCCTCACCACCGTGCTCGACATCAAGGTCAAGGACTATCCCACCCACGCCGCCAACCTGCCGGTGGCGATGATCCCCAACTGCGCGGCGACCCGCCACGCGCATTTCGTACTGGATGGCTCCGGCCCCGTCGCCCTGGATCCGCCGTCGCTCGAAGACTGGCCCAAGCTCACCTACGACGCCTCCAAGGGGCGCCGGGTAAACCTGGACACCGTGACCCGCGATGAAGTCGCCACGTGGAAGCCGGGCGAGGTGCTGCTCCTCAACGGCAAGCTGCTTACCGGCCGCGACGCCGCGCACAAGCGCATGGTGGACATGCTCAACCGTGGCGAGACACTGCCGGTGGATTTCACCAATCGCTTCATCTACTACGTGGGACCGGTCGATCCCGTACGTGATGAAGTGGTGGGTCCCGCAGGCCCCACCACTGCCACGCGCATGGACAAATTCACCCGCCAGATGCTCGAGGCCACGGGGTTGCTGGGCATGGTCGGCAAGGCTGAGCGCGGTCCCGCGGGCATCGAGGCCATCCGCGACAACAAGGCGGTGTACCTGATGGCCGTCGGCGGCGCAGCCTACCTGGTATCCAAGGCGATCAAGGCTTCGCGCACGGTGGCCTTCGAGGACCTAGGCATGGAAGCAATCTACGAGTTCGACGTGGTCGACATGCCGGTGACGGTGGCCGTGGACAGCACGGGAAGCTCGGTGCACAAAACCGGCCCGCGCGAATGGCAGTCGCGCATCGGCAAGATTCCAGTGGTCGTGGAATAAGCTGGCCACGGGTTGTATGATGGTTGTCATCCAAATGGGAGGCGGCCGTCATGTCACTGGCGGATGAAATCGGGCCTGGCCTTACCGGCCTAGAACAATTGAAGGCGCTGAAGGCTTCCGGCCGACGGCCAGGCATCGCGGTCTCGCTGGACTTCGACCTGGTCGAGGTGGACGACGGCTTCGCGGTATTCGCCGGCATCCCCGGCGACCACGCTTATAACCCCATCGGCATGATCCACGGCGGCTATGCGGCCACCTTGCTCGATTCCTGCTGTGGCTGCGCCGTGCACAGCAAGCTTGCCGCCGACCAGGCATACACCACGCTGGAACTGAAGGTGGCTTACCACAAGGCCCTTACGCGCGACTCAGGCCGTGTCCGCGCCGAGGGCAGGGTGGTGACCATCGGGCGCCGCGCGGCCTTCGCCGAAGGGCGCCTGCTGGGCGAGGACGGCAAGCTGTATGCCTCGGCCACCTCCACCTTGCTGGTGATCCAGCGCTAGCCTTCGCCTAGATCGCCACGTTGAACTTCAATCCCAGCACGGTGGCGTTGTCGTTGCGCGACGAGCCGCCGGGATGCTTGATGTACTGCAGATTGGGGCGAAGCATCAGCCAGCCAGTGGGGCGGTAGGTGTAATAGAGCTCCGCCACGCGCTCATATCCGCCCACCGGCGCATGCATGGGCAAAAGGCCGTTGAGCTGTCGCTGGCGGCGGATCACGCGGCTGTTCACGTGTGTGCTGCCCACAGCGAAGCCGATGTCGTCCAGCGGCCGTGAGGCGAACGGCGCTCCCCAGCTGCCGCCGATGGCGAGTTGGCGATCAGTCGTGCTGGTGCGGCGATCGGCCTGCGTGGCGTTGAGGAACAACCGCAGGTTCGTTGACACCTGTTGTTCGAAATTCACGTAGCCGCCGTGCGCGCCGTGGCGCCGACCAAAGGGCAGGCCGCTCAGCGCCTGCGATTCTCCATGGACGTCAGCGTAAACATCGTTATGCCGCGACGTGTCGTACCAGGCACCGAACTTGTAGCTGCCATCGCGTTCTTCGCCGAAGACGGGCTTGATGCCGAACTCCAGCGGGATCAACGCGCCGGTGGTGCCGGCGGGATTGTTTATCTTCAGCGCGTTGCGGTTCTGCAGGTACGCGGGATTCACCTGGTAACCGCCGAGCTTCAGGTAGGTGCTGGCACTTGTTTTCGCCGTGAGCACCAATCCCCATTGGCTGACGGGCCAGTTGTACCAGTAGTTGCCCACCAGGTTGCCCGGTTGCGAACCGCAGAAGGTGAGGTTCTGGAATGCGCAGTCGAAAGCGGCGAAATCCTCGCCGACGGTAACCCTGCCGAACTTCACCGACAACGTCTGATCGAAATAGGACTGGCGAAACCACAGTTGCGTGAGCCGCCAGGTCTGACCGCGCCCGTACACTTCCTGGACCTGCTGCAATACACCCATGTGCGTGTCGTCGCTCAGGTTGCGGCCGGCACGGTGGGTGATGGCCAGGCGCAACTCTGCGTCGCGCAAACCGTAGAGCTTGTTTAAGTCCTCATCAGCTAGAAGGCCGAGCTGGCCGCTGATGCGGTTGCGCAGGCGGTCGCCGCCGCTGTAGTTGCGCGCGGCTTCGGCGGTGTAGTTGAACGAGAACGACACGCCGCGATCGGCCAGGCGCGTACGAGTGCCATTCCAGTCGCCGGTGAGGGCTTCGTCGGCAACGTCGGCCAGGGCCGCGGCAGGGGCGAGCATGGATGCGATGGCCAGGCGGCCGGCGAGCGGGATCAAACGCATGGGTGCTCCTTGCACATGCCGGCGCACATCCGTTGCGCGCCGGGGGCGGTGGTCGCCCGGAAGATGAACCGTCGTCCAGAAAGCGCGCCTTGTCCAGCCTGCAAACCGGTGGACGGCAACTTTTACGACAAATTCGATGCGGAAAGGATCAAGCGGGGAGGAACCGCCGCTTGCAAAAGTGCCTCAGCGCGGTTGGGGGTCAGAGTAATTACTCTGACCCCGGTTGTGGACGGACCCCGTTAGCCCTGGTCGCTGGACGACTTCTTGTCCTGCCACTTCTGGCGCATCTTTTCACGCTGGGCCTGCCACTGCTGGCGCTGCGTATCGGTGAGCACGGCATCGATCTGCGACTGCGACGACTTCATCAGGTCACGCACCTTCTGGCGCTGCGCCATCGGGTCGGCGCTGCTATCGGACTTCAGCGCCGTGAACTGCTGTTGCCGCTGCTGCAGGATGGCTGCGATCTTGTTCGACTGGTCCGGCGTCAGGTTCAGCATCTTGGTCAGGTGCTGGGCCTGGTGCTCGGGATCAGGCTGGCGATGGCCCTGCATGGCGCCGGCAGGCTGAGCGGCGTCTGGTGTGTCCTGGGCGAAGGCGGCGCCCGACGCGCCGAAAGCGATCAGCAGGCTGGCGACGAGGGGGAGGGTCTTGGACATGGTTTGCTCTCCGGTGGTGGTGGGAGATCAAACGCGTGCACGCCGGGCGCGTTGACACGGCCCATGCATGCAACATGCTCTTGCGAAAACGTATTTATTCGCCGGCCGGCTTGCCCGCGGCGGTTTTTCGCGCCGCGAGGATATGGCGGACATAGCCGGACCAGACCACGAACAACACACCGCACACCACCGCGACGGCGGCAATGATGTTGAAACTGTCGGCGCTACCTAGCGAAGCCTGCTGCAAGCGCACAAGCCAGTCGAGCGAGAACCCCATGCGCCGGGCGGCCTCCACCACCGGCGACAACCAGGCCATCCAGGCCAGGGCCGTCACACCGAAGAAGAGGCTGCCGCCGAGCGTCACTTTTCGTGCAATTGCGTCCGTGCCGCGCACGCGTCGCGCGACGATTTCCCGGCAGTCGTGCGTGCGCGCCGCGTGGATGGGGAGGTCGGTGCCCTGGCGATGTTGATGGGATCGATGCATGCCGCCGGTGATGCAACGAACGGGCCAGCATGAGTGCTGGCCCGTTTCCCATTTAATTGCCGCCTACGGGCAGGTCCACGTGGCTGTCGCCGAAGATGCGCTGGGTGGCCTTTTTGTAGTCGCCCGGCTTGGCGAAGAAGATGTTGTCCACATAGGTCTGCGGGTTGCGGTCGTATAGCGGGAACCAGCTGGACTGCACCTGCACCATCAGGCGGTGGCCCGGCAGGAACACGTGGTCGGTCGTGGGCAGCGGGAAGGAGTAATCCAGCGGTGCGCCGGCCTGGATGGGCTTTGCCACGGTGAACCCTTCGCGATAGCGGCCGCGCAGGATGTCGCCGGCGATCATCAGCTGGTAACCGCCCATGGCCGCGTCCATGGGTTCCATGTCGGGATAGACGTCGATCAGCTTCACCACCCAGTCGCTATCCGTGCCGGTCGTGCTGGCGCGCAGGTGCACCACGGGCTGGCCGCGGATCACCAATGGCTGGGTGAGCACCTCGGATGTCCAGGAGACCACGTCGGGGCGGCCTGAGGCCTCGCGCTGGTCATCCACCAGCCATTCCGACCAGGTCTGGCCCGGATCGTAGCCTACCGGCTGGATCGGGCGGGCGCGGAAGGGTACGGGCTTGGCTGGGTCGGAAACGTATTCCTGGTAGGCGTCGCCCGAGGGCTTGGCGAAGCCGAGCTTGCCGTCTGCGCCCAAGTAAAGGGCCTTGGCCTGCGTCGCCACCGGCCACTGGCGGAAGGTGCGCCACACGTTGCTGCCGGTCTCGTACGCGGTCACCGGCGCCACTGGGTTGGCCGGCGCGTCATCCTTCAGGTAGTGCGCCAGGAATGGACGCAGGATCTTCTGGCGGAAGTACAGGCCCGTGTCCGAACCGAACTGCACCGCGCCGAGCGAACTGGCGTTCTCGATCTCCTGGCCGTGGTGCCAGGGACCCATCACCAGGAACACCTTGTCGTTGCCGGTGTCCTTGGGCTTGATCGCCTTGTACACAGCGATCGCGCCGTAGATGTCTTCCTGGTCCCACAGCGAGTGCACCAGCATGGTGGGCACCTTCAGTGGCTGGCCCGCCAGCACCTTGTCCACCGCCTGGTCGCTCCAGAAGCTGTCGTAGGCGGGATGGGCGATGACCTTCTGCCAGAAGCCGACCTGCTCAAGGCCGTAGCGGCGCGCCATCTCGCCGGTGGCGCCGGCGCGCAGGTACAGGTCGTATTCGTCGTGCACGGAGGAATTGAACTTGATCTCGTTCTTGCGGCTGGCCGTCTGTTCAAGGATGTACGGCAGGTTCTGCGCGCGGAAGGCGCCGTTGTGGAACCAGTCGTCGCCCATCCAGCCATCGACCATCGGGTTCATTGGCACGGCCACCTTCAGAGCCGGATGCGGATTCACCAGCGACATCAAGGGCTCGAAACCATCGTAGGAAATGCCGATGGTGCCCACGCGCCCGTTGGACTCGGGGATGTTCTTCACCAGGTAGTCGATGGTGTCGTAGGTGTCGGTGGCTTCATCGATCGGCGTGGGGTTCTGCGGCCCGTGCAGCGGCCGGTTCATCACGTAGTCGCCTTCCGAACCGTACTTGCCGCGGATGTCCTGCACCACGCGGATGTAGCCGTCCTGGACGATCACATCCGGCGCGTTGTCGTAGCCGTTGAGCGTGGCGCCGAGGTTGCCGGTATGGCCATGGGTGGTCAGCTCATCGGCGTCGTAGGGGGTGCGGGTGAGCAGGATGCCGGCGTGGCGGGCGCCCTTGGGCACCAGGATCACCGTATGCAGCTTTACCCCGTCGCGCATCGGGATCATCACCTCGCGCCGTTCGTAATCGAAGCCCTCGCTGCTCTGTTTGAAGGTGGCGGGGGTTTCCGACGGGTAGTTCGGGTATTGCGGCGCGGCGGCTTCCTGGGCCGCGGCGGCGCTGGACAGGGCAAGGGCGATGAGCGCGGCGAGGCGCCACGAGAAACGCGAGGTGCGAAGCATGTGATGGAACCCCTATCGACGGTTTGACCCACTCTAGCGACGCCCCGGCAGGCTGCCTAGGGGTAAAATCCTGCGTTTGCATATCCCATGGGCCATAGCATGCTGACCTTGGACTTCCTCCCCGCGGCCGTGGTCTTCGACATGGACGGCCTGATCTTCGACACCGAAACGCTCTACCGCGACGCCATGATGGCGGCCTCCGCCGAACGCGGCGTGGCCATGCCGATGGATCTGTACCTGCGCCTGATCGGCCTGCACGGGCCGCGGGCCCGCGAGCTGGTACTCGAGGAACTGGGGCCGGACACCGACGTCGACGGTCTGTGGAACGATGCCAATGCCCGGTTCGCCGCCATGCTCGATACACAACTGGCAGTGAAGACCGGTGTCCTGGAATTACTCGATACGCTGGATCGCCTCGGGCTGCCACGGGCGATTGCCACCTCCTCCTCGCATGCCGCAGCCGAGCATCACCTGGCCGCGCACGGGCTGACCGACCGGTTCAACGCCGTCATTGCCGCGGGCGACTACGAGCATGGCAAGCCTGCACCCGATCCCTACCTGCTGGCCGCCACACGACTGGGCGTGCCAGCCGATCGTTGCCTGGCGCTGGAGGATTCACACAACGGCGTGCGCGCGGCGCTGGCCGCGGGAATGATCACCGTGATGGTGCCGGACCTGCTCGAGCCCGATCACGATGTGCTCGCCGGCAGCGCACGCGTGGTTGAAACCCTGCACGATGTGGAGCGCTCGCTCGCCTTGCATGGACACTGACTTGGCGTCGGATTCACGTGCTGGCGCGGAGCATGGAGGCTACTGCCAGCCACGGAGCATCCGAGATGCCCGAGAAGAAGACCACAGCCCGCGCCCGTGCCGACAAGCGTGCGGGAAAGTCCGCAAGCACCCAGGCCGGTGAATACGTCCACGAGGAAATCGAGCACGTCCGCGAAGGCAAGCACGGCGCCCGCTCGGCCAAGCAAGCCATCGCCATCGGCTTGTCGAAGGCGCGGCGTGCCGGCGTCAAGGCGCCGGTAAAGAAAACAGCGAGCAAGGCGACGAAGAAGAAAGCCGCGCAGGACACAGCCGCCTCTCATCGCAAGGGTGCGGCGAAGAAAACCTCGGCCAGGCGTTCGGTGGCCACGAAAAAGGCGCTCAAGCGCGAAGGCACGGCGGCTGCCAGCAAGACGGCCTTGTCACGCCAGGGCAAGGCTGCCGCGCGCAAGCGCCCTGCGGCGGCACGTAGCGCCGCTGCGAAGAAGGCCGCGCGTACCAAGGGGCCGGCTGTGCGCAAGACTGCAGCGAAGAAGGCGGCACGCAAGCGCGCCGCCCGCTGAGCGGTTGATCAGCTCGGCTGCGCCGGGGCAGCCGAGAGCTTCTCCAGCAGCTGCATCTGCACATCGCGAGGCGGCTGCGAGGGCGTGGTGCGCACATAAGAACCGTCCGCCTGCAGGATCCAGGCATTGGCGTTGTCCGCCATGTACATGTCCAGTTCCTTCTTCACCCGCTGCTGCAGCTTTTTCCCCTCGATCGGAAAACCGGTTTCCACGCGCCGGTCGAGGTTGCGTTCCATCAGGTCGGCGCTGGCCAGGTACAGCAAGGGCTCGCCGGCATTGTGGAACCAGTAGGCGCGGCTGTGCTCCAGGAAGCGGCCGACGATGCTGCGCACGCGGATGTTCTGCGAGATGCCGGGCACGCCGGGGCGCAGGCAGCACATGCCGCGCACGATCAGGTCGACCTTCACGCCGGCGATCGAGGCCCGGTAGAGCGCACGGATCACCTTCGGGTCGGTGATGGCATTGACCTTGATGATGATCTGCGCCGGCGCGCCCGCCGCCGCGCGGCCGGTCTCGGCGGAAATCAGGTCCAGCAGGGTTTTCTTCAGGGTGAACGGCGCGCGCAGCAAGCGCTTCATGCGCAGTACCTTGCCCATGCCGGTCAGTTCGCTGAAGAGGCGGTGCACGTCTTCGCAGAGGGCTTCATCGGAGGTGAGCAGGCTGTAGTCGGTGTACAGGCGCGCATTGCCGGTGTGGTAGTTGCCGGTACCCAGGTGGGCGTAGCGCACCAGCTGGCCGTTCTCGCGGCGCTGCACCAGCATCATCTTGGCGTGGGTCTTCACCCCTACCACGCCGTAGATCACGATGGCGCCGGCCGTCTGCAGGCGAGAGGCCAGCGACAGGTTCGATTCCTCGTCGAAGCGCGCGCGCAGTTCCACCACGGCGGTCACTTCCTTGCCGGCGCGTGCCGCTTCCACCAGGGCATCGACGATTTCCGATGTCGCGCCGCTGCGGTACAGGGTCTGCTTGATGGTCAGTACCTGCGGGTCTTTCGCTGCCTGTCGCAGCAGATCCACCACGGGGGTGAATGACTCGTAGGGGTGCAGGAGCAGGATGTCGTGGGCGGCGATCGCCTGGAAGATGTCCGCGCCGGCGCGCAGCACCTTCGGCAGCGAGGGCACGAAGGTCGGGTACTGCAGGCGGGCGAACTCAGGAAGTGCCGCGATGGAGAACAGGCGTGCCAGGTTCACCGGGCCGTTCACTTCGTAAAGTTCGTCCGGGCCCAGCGCGAACTGCTTGAGCAGGTAGTCGGTCAGCGGCCGGGGGCAGTTGTCGGCCACTTCCAGGCGCACCGCGTCGCCGAAGCGGCGCGACGAAAGCTCACCGCGCAGTGCGCGGGCGAGATCGTCCACTTCGTCGGCGTCGATGGAGAGGTCGGCGTTGCGGGTCAGGCGGAACTGGTAGCAGCCGAGCACCTTCATGCCCGGGAACAGTTCCTCGGCATGGGCGTGGATGATCGAGGAGAGCAGGATGAAGTTGTCGCCGTCGACGTTGACTTCGTCGGGCAGCTTGATGATGCGCGGCAGGATGCGCGGGGCCGGGACGATGGCCAGGCCTGAATCGCGGCCGAAAGCGTCAACGCCTTCCAGCTCTACGATGAAGTTCAGGCTCTTGTTGACCAGGCGCGGGAAGGGGTGGGTGGGATCCAGCCCGATCGGCGTCACCAATGGCGCCACTTCCTGGCGGAAGAAGCGGCGCACCCAAAGCTTCTGCTTGTTGGTCCACTGCGCACGGCGGACGATGCGGATCTTGCGCTCGGCCAGGGCAGGCATGATCTGCTCGGTCAATATGCGGTATTGGCGATCGATCACCTTGTGCGCCAGCTCGGAAATCTCCGCCAGCGCCCGCTTGGGACTGATGCCGTCGGCGCCGATCAGTTCGTGGTCGAAGGCGATCTGCTGTTTCAGGCCCGCCACGCGGATCTCGAAGAACTCGTCCATGTTGCTGGAGAAGATCAGCAGGAACTTCAGCCGTTCGAGCAGCGGCTTGGATTCGTCCACCGCCTGTTCGAGCACGCGGATGTTGAACTGCAGTTGCGACAGTTCGCGGTGGATGTAGAGGTCGGGCTGGGACAGGTCCACCGGTGCCGCCGTCGGCTCCGGTGCAGCTACTGGTCTCTCCGCTATCGGTGCAGGTTGGGCGTCCATGTCGGGCGTGGGCTGGGTAACGGAATTCAAGCGACGCTCCGATCATTTGGTCACGTCCCACCATAAGCCATGGTGGCTGACGGATTTGTGACATTAAGGGGCCTGCTCCTAGGTTAGTCCAGTCGGGGTTTTCCTGCTTCAAGGCAACGATGGGCAGGACAAAGGCCAAGGACACGGACATCCGGCAGCGCCAGGCCGCGGTTGTACCGCCCTTTCACAGCCCGGGATGAAACATGGGCACAGGTTCCCAATCCGAGCGTGATCCGCCCATGACACCCCTGGACAAACCCCTCAAGCGAGAAGTTTCAGTAGGCGACACCGTCTACACGCTCACCATCGATCCCGACGGGCTGAAGCTCACCCAGAAAGGACGTCGCAACGGGGTGGAATTGGCCTGGAAAGATATCGTCAGCGGCGATGCCGGCCTTGCCGCGGCATTGCAGGCATCCGTGGGCGGGCAGTAAGCCCCTAGCCGGCGAAGACGGGCTCAGGCTCCAACTGCACCCCGAACCGCGTCGCTACGGCCGCCTGCACCTTGCGCGCAAAGGCCAGCAACTGTGGCCCCGAGGCCTTGCCGTGGTTCACCAGCACGAGGGCGTGCCGTCCGGAAATGCCGGCGTCACCGTCGCGGTGGCCCTTCAAGCCAGCCGCCTCGATCAGCCATGCGGCGGAGAGCTTGGCCGTGCCGCCAGCATGCGGCCACGACGGCAAGCCAGGATGGGCCAGTTGCAGGGCCTGCGCCTGGGCAGCGCTGACGATCGGGTTCTTGAAGAAACTGCCGGCATTGCCGATGACCGCGGGGTCCGGCAGCTTGCGTGAGCGAAGCCGCACAACGGCTTCGGCAATATGGAAGGGCGCGGGGTTCTCCACACCCATGGCGGTGAGTTCCTCGCCGATCCCGGCGTAGTCCAATCGCAGCCGCGGCGTGCGGGGCAGGGCGAAGGTCACCGCGACAATGATCCAGCGATCGGGCTGATGCTTCATGGTCGAATTGCGATACGAGAACGCGCATGCATGGCGGTCGAGCGTCACGAAAGCCTTCGCCTGCCTGTCGTAGGCCTCGATGCTGTCGATGAACTCGCCCACTTCCACGCCATAGGCGCCGATATTCTGGATCGGTGCCGCGCCCACGGTGCCCGGGATCATGATCAGGTTCTCGAGCCCCGCGTACCCCTTGCCCAGCGACCAGCGCACGAAGTCGTCCCAGCGTTCACCCGCCGCCACGCGCAGCAGCACATGGTCGTCACGTTCGAACACTTCCACGCCCTGCGTTGCCATCACCAGTACCGTGCCGCGGTAGTCGCCGGTGAATAGCACATTGCTGCCTTCGCCCAGGACGAATACCGATCCCTGCGCGACGGCGGGGTAGGCCAGGACCTGCGGGAGCTTGGTTGGATCGCGCACTTCCACCAGCAGGTTGGCGCGGGCGTCGACGCGGAGCGTATTGCGGCCGGCCAGGGTGGCATTGCTGGCCAGGGCGAATCCGCCAAGGTCGGTCAGCGGCTCGATCATGCCGGGTTCCCCTGTCGGCGGATTTCCTCGACGCATTCGCCGATCAATGAAGGACCGCGGTAGACCATTCCCGAATACAACTGGACAAGGTTGGCACCGGCGGCGATCTTCTCCGCTGCCTGCGCGCCTTCGGTGATGCCGCCGACGCCGACGATGGCCATGCCACCCAGGCGCTCGCGCATGCCGCGAAGGACCGCCGTGGAGCTGGCAAAGAGCGGCGCACCGGAGAGGCCGCCCGCTTCCTGCGCGTGCTCGCCATCGATGCCTTCGCGCGATACGGTGGTATTGGTGCAGATCACGCCGTCGATGCCGCTGGCCAGCAGTACTTCGGCCATGCCGTCGAGTTCGGCGTCGGTAAGGTCGGGGGCGATCTTCAGCAGCATGGGCTTGCGCTTGCCAGTGGAAGCCAGGTGCTCCTGCGTTTCGCGCAGTTCGCCAATGAAACGGCGCAGGGTTTCCTCGTCCTGCAGATCGCGCAGGCCGCGGGTATTGGGCGAGGAGATATTGACCGTGATGTACGACGCCAGCGGCCATGCCCGTTCAAGGCACAGGCGGTAGTCGTCGACGGCACGTTCATTGGGCGTGTCCTTGTTCTTGCCGATATTGATGCCCAGCACGCCACGGTAGGCGGACTTGCCCACGTTGCGAACCAGTGCATCGATGCCGTCGTTGTTGAAGCCCATGCGGTTGATCACCGCCTCGTGGGCTGGCAGGCGGAACATGCGTGGCCGCGGATTGCCTTCCTGCGGGCGCGGCGTGACGGTGCCGATCTCGAGGAAGCCGAAGCCCAGCGCGCCCAGCGCGTCGATGTGGTCGCCGTTCTTGTCCAGGCCCGCGGCCAAACCCACCGGGTTCGGGAAGTCGATGCCGAAGGCATGCACCGGCAATGGGGCCGGCGGTTGCGCGACGTACTTCATCAGGTTGCTGCGTTCGGCCACGCCCAACGCGTACAGGGTGGTGCGATGCGCGGTTTCAGCGTCCAGGGCGAACAGAAGGGGGCGGGCGAAGGAGTACATCAGTTCAGGCGATCCGTCCGGCGTAGACGCGGGTGTCGTAGTCGAAAGACACGTGGCCGTCGGTGGAAGTCGTGTCGAAGAGTTTGCGCAAGGCCTGGAGCATCGGCGCGTGCGTCGTGGTTCCGGCCGGGGGCACGTAGGAGGACGATAGCAGCCGTCCTTCCAGTGCGCCGTAGTCCAGGCGCTGGCCATGGGGAAAGCTGGCCTTGCCGATCATGCTGTCGCCGAAGTAGTCCTGCATGGCGTTGTCGTCGGAGTAACGCTCGGCGACGCTGGCGTAGTCCACACCGTAGTCGTGGAGCAGTTTTTCGTAGCCTTCCAGGAACGGTGTGCCGGTAAGCCTGCGACTGTTCCAGAACAAGGCGACGAATCCACCCGGGCGCACGATGCGGGCGAACTCCGCGCGCGTGGCGGTCGGGTCGAACCAGTGGAAGGCCTGGCCCGCGATCACGCCGTCGACGCTATGGTCGGCAAGCGTGGTCGCCTCGGCGCGGCCATCGACGGCCCGGAAGCCTGGCTCATCGCCAAGCCAGGCGACGGCCGCCTCGCGCATCGGCGCGTTCGGTTCCACCGCCACCACGCGGCGCCCCGCGTCGAGCAGCATTTTCGACGTGATGCCGGTGCCCGCGCCGATATCGGCGATCAAGGCATCGGGCGCCATGCCGGCGTGCTCCGCAAGCCATTGCGGCAACGCTGCCGGATAGTCGGGACGGAAGCGAACGTAGTTGGCGACGCGGTCGGAGAAGCGTTCGGTAACGTCGGTCATGATGAGGTTCCTTCAGCCGGTGAGAATCTGGCCGCCATCGACGACCAGGGTCTGTCCGGTGATCCAGCCGGCCAGTGGGGAGGCCAGGAATAGCGCTACGTTGGCGATCTCTTCGGGCTTGCCGAAACGACCGAAGGGAATCTTCGCCAGCGTGCGTGCATAAAGTTCGGGAGCGTCGCGCTCACGTCGTTCCCAGATGCCATCGGCAAAGGCGATGGAGCCGGGCGCGATGGCGTTGACACGGATGCCGTCGGCGGCGAGCGACAGCGCCTGGGAGGTGGTGTACTGCATCACCGCTGCCTTGGCCGCGGCATAGGGTGCACTGTGCGGGCTGGCATGCAGCGCGGCGATCGACGCGGTAGTGATGATGCATGGCGAGGATGCCTTGCGCAGCCAGGGCAGGGCATGGCGGCTGGCGCGCACCGCGGCCATCACGTCCACGCCGATGCTTTGCGCCCAGCCATCTTCATCGTCCGCCATGCCGTAGCCGGTGGCGTTGTTGACCAGAATGTCGATGCCACCCATCGCGCGGGCGGCATGGTCGATCCATGCCTTGATCGAGGTATCGCTGGCCAGATCCGCGGTGTGGGCGTGGATCCTGTCGGACGCGTGCGCGGCCAGCTCGTCGAGCGCGGGCTTGCCGCGGGCACAGACGGAAACCTGCGCTCCGGCGTCGGCAAATGCCAGCACCATGGCCCGGCCGATGCCGCGACTGCCACCGGCCACCGCCACGCGGCGGCTGGTGAAGTCGAGCGCGTCGAGCTTAAGCGTCGTCATCAGAACTCGAACTTGATGCCCTGGGCCAGCGGCAGTGCGTCGGAGTAGTTGATGGTGTTGGTCTGGCGGCGCATGTACACCTTCCAGGCATCGGAGCCGGATTCACGGCCGCCGCCGGTTTCCTTCTCGCCGCCGAAGGCGCCGCCGATCTCGGCGCCGGAGGTGCCGATGTTGACGTTGGCGATGCCGCAGTCGGAACCGGCAGCGGAGAGATACTTCTCGGCGGCTTTGAGATCACGGGTGAAGATGGCCGAGGAAAGCCCCTGCGGCACGGCGTTCTGCAGCGCGACGGCGTCGTCGAGGTCCTTGAACGGCATCACGTACAGGATCGGTGCAAAGGTTTCCGCCTGCACGATGTCATCGCTGTTGGACAGGCCCGTGACGATCGTTGGCAGCACGAAGTTGCCCTTGCGGTCGGTCAATGCCTTGCCGCCGGTCACCACCTTGCCGCCGGCCGCCTTGGCCTTCTCGATCGCGTCCAGATAGGCCTTCACGCCTTCGGGGCTGTTCAGGGGGCCCATCAGGGTAGTGGCGAGGGTGGGATCGCCGATCTTCGATTCGAGCTGGCCATAGGCGCGGATCAGCGAAGCAAGCACATCGTCATGGATCGACTGGTGCACGAACACGCGGCGCGTGGAGGTGCAGCGCTGGCCGGCGGTGCCCACGGCGCCGAAAACGATGGCCGGGATGGCCAGCTTAAGGTCCGCGCTTTCGTCCACGATGATGGCGTTGTTACCGCCCAGTTCCAGCAGGCTGCGGCCCATGCGCTTGGCCACGCGCTCGCCGACCATGCGGCCGACCTTGGTCGAACCGGTGAAGCTCACCAGCGGGATGCGGCGGTCGTCGACGAAGGCCTGGGCAAGCTCGGTACCGGCATCGTTGAACAGGAAGAAGATGTCGGGGAAGCCTGCGTCGCGTAGCGCTTCGTTGACGATCTTCATGGTGGCGATGGCCGACAGCGGCGTGCGCGGCGACGGCTTCCAGATGGTGATATCACCACAGATGGCGGCGAGGAACGCATTCCACGCCCACACGGCAACCGGGAAGTTGAAGGCACTGACCACGCCGACCAGGCCAATCGGGTGCCACTGTTCGTACATGCGGTGGCCCGGGCGCTCCGAATGCATGGTGTAGCCGTACAGCATGCGGCTCTGGCCCACGGCGAAATCGGCGATGTCGATCATCTCCTGCACTTCGCCGTCGCCTTCGGGCTTGATCTTGCCCATCTCCAGCGCCACCAGCGAGCCCAGGGCGTCCTTGTGCTTGCGCAGGGCTTCGCCACAGATGCGCACTGCCTCGCCGCGACGCGGCGCGGGCGTGGTGCGCCAGATGGCGTAGGCGGCCTGTGCGCGCTCGATGATGGTTTCGTAGTCGGCCTTGCCGGTGGCATGGACGGCGGCGATGACTTCGCCGGTGGCGGGGTTCACCGGCTCCAGCTTGCCGGCATCGGTGGTCTTGGACCATTCACCCTGGCCAAGGTACGAGCCCGATTCCACGGCAGAAAGGGATAGGGCCTTGAGGATTGCAGCGGACATGACAGCTCCTGCGGTTACTTGGGGCAACCCAGCATGCAGGCCGCCAAAACCGCGATTCTAGCAAAGCGCGACCTCGAGCCCGCCGCCAGGCCCCCAGGCGGGGTCGGAGTGAATACTCCGACCCCCAACCCTCCCGACCGCTCCCGTCCCGGCCAAGTCATTGGCGGGACTTGGATTGTGGCTTACTTCGGTCGCCGGAATTTGTAGATGAACTGGTCCGTATGGCCGCGGATCGAGGGGTCGAACACCTTCTTGGCATGGTCGTCCGCCGGGTTGCGCAGTACGTCGCTTTCACCGACGAATTCGAATCCGGCCTCGGCCAGCTCTTTCTTGACGATGGCCGGATCGATGCGATGCAGGGTATCCGTGTCGCGCAGGCCCGAGCCTGCTGCCGCCACGTGGTCGACCACCAGGAAAATACCGCCGGGCTTGAGCGACTTGAATACCGCGCGGTCGAAGGCAACAGGATCGACCTTGCCCATGAACTCATCCGGATAGTCGTGGTAGTTCTGAACCGTCAGCACCATGTCCACGGGTTCGGGCGTGGCAAAGGCCGCGGCCGGCTGTTCGAGCACGGTGATGTTGCCGAAGCCGGGTGTCGCCGCCAGCTTCTTGCTGTTTTCAGGGTCCGGGTGCGCCACCTTGGCGTATTCGTCCGGCCACACCACGAACACGTGGCCCTTGTCGCCGACCGTCTTGGAAAGGATGCGGGTGAAATAGCCTCCGCCGGGAATCAGGTCCACGACCTTGTCTCCAGGCTTCACCCCGGAAAACGCGAGCATCGGGCCCGGCTTGCGCCGGGCATCGTCCTTGGTGTCGGCGCTGCGTGCCGGGTCGGCAAGCGCCGAGGCAAGGTAGGGTTTGATGTCCGAAGCCGCGGCAAGGCGTGAAACGCACAGGGCGGCGATAACGAAACCGGTCGACCACAAGGCGCGCATGATGAGTCCCTCGCATGGATGGACGCCCGGCCTAAGGAACCAAGGTCGCATCGACATCGGGGTCGGGCGTGTCCTGATCGTTGCAGCAAACATGACCCCGGGCATGTGCCGGAATGGCCAAGCGGTGCTGCTTTCAGGCACTCGCCTTCCGTCGCCATGGCCCGGTCGGGTATCCTTGCCGCCTCGCGGCCCCGTGGCACAATTGGATAGCGCGCACCCCTCCTAAGGGTGAGGTTGTGGGTTCGAACCCCGCCGGGGCCACCACTTCTTCGTCACGTCGCGGCGTGCGCCCGGCCGATGGCGTCCACCAGTTCCGACCGGTCGAAGGGCTTGCGCAGGAAGATCACGTCGTCGGGAACGGGTGGAAGCTCCTGGCGGGAGCGCGAGGAAATCACGATCACCGGCAGGTCCGAGCGATGCGCCCGGGCAAGATTGAGCAGGCGCCCCCCGAATCGCTCATCGGCGACATCGGCATGGGCGATCAGCAAGCTCAGCGCGGGCATTTGCTGGAAGAGCCGCCGGGCCTCGCGGAAGCTGGTGGCCGATTCACTGCGATAACCCATCATATCCAGCGCCATGGCGACGGTTTCCGCCACCATTGAGGAACGATCGACGACCAGGGCGTAAGGGGTGGGCATAGTCGGAGCATACGCGTGAAATCCCGTCGCCGGGGTTTCGGCGACGGGATTTTTCGAACCTATATCGTTACTGCTTGACCGAGGTCACCGGCAGGTTGATGAAACTGGCCGTGCCCGGGGCGGTGTAGACCCGCTGGGTGGCCTTTTGGTAGTCGGTCGGCTTGGCGAAGAAAATGTTCGGCACGTAGGTCTGCGGGTTGCGGTCGTACAGCGGGAACAGGCTCGACTGCACCTGAACCATGATCCGATGGCCCGGCTGGAAGACATGGTTGGTGGTGGGCAGGGCGAACTTGTACAGGAGCGGCTGGTTGGCCGTGATCGCCTTAGGATCGGAGAAGCTCTCGCGATACCGGCCACGGAAGATATCCAGCGATATCGGCAGTTCGTAGCCGCTCATCTCAGGCGTGCCCGCCACGGTGTCGGGATACACGTCGATCAGCTTGACCACCCAGTCGCTGTCCGTGCCGCTGGTGGAAGCGTAAAGATTCACTTCCGGCACGCCGCTGATGCGCAGCGGTTCGGTGAGGGGCTCGGTGGTGAAGCTGAGCACATCCGGCCGGCCGTCGACGAAGCGCTGGTCGTGCACCAGCCAGGTCGTCCACGACTTGCGGTCGGAGAACCTGATCGGCCGCGGCAGGTACGGTACGGGCTTGGCCGGGTCCGAGACATATTCCTCATAGCCCGGGCCGCCGGCTGCCGGCGCCTGGAACGAGAGTATCTCGCCCGGCGCCAGGTACAGCGGCTTGGACTTCGACGCACAGCCGGCATCGCACGACAGCGGCCACTTCTTGAAATGGTCCCAGTGATTCTCGCCGGTGTTGTAGATCGTCACCGGGCTGATGTCGGCCTTCGGCGCGCCATCGAGCAGGTACTGGTCGAAGAAGGGCTTGAGGATGTCGTGGCGATACTGCTCGGCGGTGTCGCCGTTCCACAGCAGGGGGCCCAGGCTGAATCCATCGCTGTTGATCTGGCTGTGCCGCCAGGGGCCCATCACCAGATAGTTGAGGTTGTTGTTCTTGTCGTGCGGTTCGATCGCCTGGTAGCTGTGGATCGCGCCCCACATGTCTTCCTGGTCCCACAGGCCCTGTTCCCAAAGCGTGGGAATCGTTGGCTTGATCGAGGCCATCACCTTGTCCAGGGCCTGCCCCTGCCAATAGGCGTCGTAGCTTGGATGTTCGGACAACTTCTTCCAGTACGGCAGGCTGTCAATGCCCGACTGCCGCGCATAGTCGCCGGCGGATCCGGCGCGCAGGAAATTGATGTAGTCGTCGTTGCCGCTGCGCGGCGCTTCGGTACCCTTGCCGCGCGCGGTGGTCTGCCCTGCGATGTAGTCGACATTGGGCTGGCGGAAGGCGCCGTAGTGGAACCAGTCATCGCCCATCCAGCCATCGACCATCGGGCTTTGCGGCGCGGCCACCTTGAGTGCCGGGTGCGGGTTCACCAGGGCCATCACCACGGTGAAGCCCTCGTAGGAGGATCCCACCATGCCGACCTTGCCGTTGTTGCCCTTGACGTTCTTCACCAGCCAGTCGATGGTGTCGTAGGCATCGGTGGAGTGGTCCACCTCGCTGGAGTTCAGCGGGCCACGCAGGGGGCGGGTCATCACATAGTCGCCTTCCGAGCCGTACTTGCCACGGATGTCCTGGTACACGCGGATATAGCCGGACTTGACGAAATCCTCGTCGGAGAGCGGCAGCTCGTTGATCATCGTGTCGGAGGACTCGGTACGCGCGGCGCGCATGCTGGCGTTGTAAGGCGTCCGCGTAAGCACGATCGGCGCGTGGGTGGCGCCCTTGGGCACCACGATCACCGTGTGCAGCTTCACCCCGTCGCGCATCGGGATCATCACTTCGGTCTTGGTGTAATCCTGGTTGGCGGTGGGCGCGCTCCACTTCGCGGCGGGAATATCCGGCGTCAGCGGAGCGGTCTGGGCCTGGACCAGGGATCCGGACACGGCGGAGGCGATAAGCGCGGCAAGCAGCAGGCGACGCGGGGTCATGGGCGGTCCGTTGGGATGTGAGGGAATCCTCGAATGTAAGCCCTGCCGGAAGTCACGACACCATGTCTTCCTGCACACTCCGCCCGTCGCCGAACTTGCGTATGCTCGGGGATTGACCTTCCGGGGGAATTGACGATGATCCGCCGCGCCACCCTGGCCGCATTGCTGCTGGCCGCCGCTACCCTGGTCCATGCGCCTGCCTTTGCCGATGGCGACAAACCCGCCGACGACAAGGCCGCCAAGGAACAGCCGGCGCTGAAGGACCTCCCGCCCGATGCCCATGTGAAGCAGTCCACCCATGTGGACGGCAAGACGGTGTCCTATACGGTGACCGTGGGCACGCTTCCGGTGCGCGACGAAAACGGCAAGACCATCGCCGACGTGGTGTTCACCGCTTATACGGTGGACGGCAAGGACCGCCCGGTGACCTTCGCCATGAACGGCGGCCCCGGCGCGGCATCGGTCTATCTGAACCTGGGTGCTATCGGTCCCAAGCGCGTGCGATTCGGCCTGCAGGACGACAGCTCCTCCGACCCGGCCACCCTGGTGGACAACTCCGGTACCTGGCTCGACTTCACCGACTTGGTCTTCATCGATCCGGTGGGCACGGGTTTCAGCCGTTCGCGCGTGCCCGAGGCGGAAGCCAAAAAGCAGTTCTATGAAACCGAAGCGGACATCCACTACCTGTCGCGGGTGATCTACGACTGGCTGCTGCACAACCACCGCATGAACTCGCGCAAGTACCTGGTGGGCGAAAGCTACGGTGGCTTCCGTGGCCCTCGCGTCACCCACTACCTGCAGACGCAGCTGGGCGTGGCGATGAATGGCGTGGTGCTGGTATCGCCGTACTTGAATCCCACCATGAACGACAACGGCGATGTCTCGCCGATGCCTTGGATGATGACCCTGCCGTCGATCGCCGCGGCCCACCTGGAGCGCGAGAAGAAGCTCAACGCCCAGAGCATGCGCGAGGTGATCGAATACACCCGTGGGGAATATGCCACCACCTTGATGCGCGGGCGCACCGATCCGGAAGGTACCGAGCGGATGATCCAGAAGGTCACCCAGATGACGGGGCTTGACCCGGTCTTCGTGCGCCGCGCGGGCGGGCGCCTGGAGACCCAGGCCTTCCTGCGCGAGGTCTACCGCGCGGAAGGAAAACTCGGCAGCCGTTACGATTCGAACGTGACCAGCTTCGACCCGTTCCCCTTCGATCCCACCCAGCGCAACAACGATCCGATCCTGGATTCGATCATCGCGCCGACCACCACGGCGATGGTGGATTTCGTCACCCGCACCGTCGGCTGGAAGGTCGATGCGCGCTACAACGCCTTGAGCTACGACGTGAACAAGCTCTGGGACGGTGGCGACGAACTGCGCAAGGGTTCGGTGGAACAACTGCGCGAGGCAGTGGCGATCGACCCGAAGCTGCGCGTGCTGATCGTGCACGGCTGGGATGATCTTTCCTGCCCGTTCATGGGCTCGGTGCTTACCGTGGACCAGATGCCGGCGATGAACGACGCCACCCGCGTGCAGGTCAAGGAATATCCCGGCGGCCACATGTTCTATAGCCGCCCGGACAGCCAGCAGGCCATGCGCGAGGACGTTCGCGCGATGTACTCAAGCCACTGAGACGCGCGAGGTGCTCATGGCCATGAAGGTCCAGAACGGCACCTTGCGCGAGCGCCAGAATTCCCCGGCCTCGTCGAAGATGTCCAGTGCGTCGTCCAGGTCGTCCTCGGCGGCGCCCTGGATCTCGTCGCTGTGGTCGAGCAGCACCACGTAGCCGTCGCCGTCGAGCCAGCCTAAGTCGTGCAGTTGGGACTGCAGGGCATCCCAGTTGTCGCCGCGGGCGGGATCGAAGCCCAGCGCGCCTGACAGGCGCTGGAGCAGGCAGGCCTTGTCGCGGCACTGGGCGAGGTCCACCCGGGCGATATGCAGCCGCGCCGCGGCGCCATCGGCCGCGAGGCGGTCCATGTCGTTGGGATCAACGATATAGGTGCCGGACTGCATGGTGTCGCGCAGGTCGAAATCTTCGAGGGGGATGTTCATGGGTCACCTCGTGCGAGCCGCTCAATCGCGTTCAGGTTGCCGCGTCGGTCAGGCGCTTACTGAGTGCTCGGTCGCAAAAGCGCGTTGCAGTTGGCCCCGGATGGCCAGCATCTGCTCCGGGGTGTAGCCGTGGGCGTCGGCGTCGGCCAGCACGGCGTCGCCCTCGGCCAGCTGGCGGTCGGTCAGCATGTCCAGCATGGCCAGGCGGTCGGCCACGCGCAGGGCCCGCCCCAGGGGGGAATATTGCTGCCCTTCGTGCCCCGCGCGCTCGGTCAGAGCCTTGATGACGCGATCGGGGAAGTCCCAGTGGCGGGCGGTAGTGACCGCCACGCGGCGGGACAACTGGGCAAAGGCCTGGATGAAGCGCGCCGAGTGCGCGTCGTCTTCAAGATAATGGCGCTGGTCGAGCATGCGCACCACCGCGACCGCACCGGTATTGCAGACGGTACCGGCAAGATAGGCCTCGAACGAATCCACGGCGCCGCGGCCGAGCAAGAGCGTGGCCTGTGCGCAGCGCTCGGCGTGCGACCAGAAGGCCTGCCCGGCGATCACGCCCATCGGCGTGGTGTCCAGTTGCAGGATCGGACGCATCACCAGCTGCATCACTACGCGGCGCAGGCCGTCCTGGCCAAGCAGCATCACGCCCTGCTGCAGGCTGTCGATGGTCCCGGAACCGCGGAACATCGCGCTGTTGCAAACGCGGACGATCTCGCCCACCAGCACCGGATCCTTGCCGATCTGCGCGGCAAGCTCGGCGCTGCCGACATCGTTGCTGCGCAGGGAGCGCAGCAGCTGCGGCACCAGCGCCGGCAGGCGGGGCAGGGACTTCGGATCGAAGTGATCGCCATTGAGCTGGTCCCGCAGGTGGCGCAGCGCGGCTTGCTCGTTGGTGGTGAGCGTGTCGTCCTCGGCCGGGGCGACGCCCAGGGCGAGGCGATTGAAGATGAGGTCCAGGTCGCTGGCCTGCCACGGCGGCGTGGTGCCTTCGGGCCATTGGGCCGGCTCATCGCCCCGGGACGCGGGCAGCGGCGTTGCGGGCGTTGCCGCCCCGCCGCCGAACCATCGCCTGAAGAAATTGATCATGTGCCGACCTTCGCCTGGCGCCCCTCGCCATGGGGATTAGCATAAGGCATTGCCGGTAGCATTGACCCTACGTGGATACCGTTGCCCCAACCGTGCCTCCAACAAGGCCCAGCCGCTTCCAGTTGCCACCAGGATCGTGGACCACGGTGCTCGACTGCCTGGCCGATGCCTTCCCGCGCGTCGATCGTGCCACCTGGCACCAACGCATGGCCTCAGGCCGTGTGCTCGGTGATGACGGTAGTCCCGTGGCAGCGGATGCCCCGTACCGCGTGGGCACGCGCCTGAGCTATTTCCGCGACGTGCCCGACGAGCCCACCGTGCCGTTCGACGAGTCCATCGTTTACCAGGACGATCGCCTGCTGGTGGTGGACAAGCCTCATTTCCTGCCCGTCGTGCCTGCCGGGCGCTTCGTGCGCCAGTGCTTGCTGCATCGACTGGTGGAGCGCACCGGCATCGAGGCGCTGGCGCCGCTGCATCGCATCGATCGACTTACCGCGGGCCTGGTGATGTTTTCCGTGCGCCGGGAAGACCGCCACGCGTGGACGGAACTGTTTCGCGGCCAACAGGTGCGCAAGTGCTACGAAGCCGTGGCGCCAGCGCTGCCGGGCATGGCGCTGCCGCTGGAGCTGGCCACCCGCATCGAAGCGGGCGAGCCGTTCTTCCGCATGCACCAGGTGGAGGGGCCGGCGAACAGCTTCACCACCGTTCGGGCCATGGCCACTGGCGGAGAACATTGGCTTTACGGGCTGGAGCCGGCCACCGGGCGCAAGCACCAGCTGCGGGTGCAGATGGCAGCGCTCGGTGCGCCGATCCAGAACGATCCCTGGTATCCGGAACTTCGCCAGATCGATGACGACTACGGCCATCCGCTTCAGCTATTGGCACGCTCGCTGGCTTTCGTCGACCCGTTTACCGGTGAGGCGCGCCGGTTCGAAAGCAGCCTGTCGCTGAAGCTCGACCCGCGTGGACGTACACTAGAAGGTCCGTCAACGCCGCCGTCGCCGTGAACGCTGCCAACGTCCTGGATTCCTCCACCGCTGCCGCCCTGGATACGCTGTTCCTGCCCTTCGAGGCAGGATCGCTGGCCTGGCCCGCCGACGACCGCGTGGCCTTCCTGCGAGCCCGTGCCTGCGTGCCGCTGAGGCGCTTCGGCCGCAAGGCATGGTCGATGGAGCAAACCTTCCGGCCGTTCGCCGACCAGCTCGAGCGTGATGGCTTCAACACCGGCGGAGCGCATGGCCACTATCCCCTGGTACTGGTTGTGCCGCCGCGCCAGCGCGACGAGGCGCGGGCCTTGTTTTCCCGTGCCGCGGTATTGGCAGGCGAGGACGGCATGGTGGTGGCGGCGATCGCCAATGCCGAAGGCGCGCGCTCGGGCCAGGACGATTTCACCCGGTTGTTCGGCCCCACGCAGTCGCTGACGAAGAACAAATGTCGCGTGTTCTGGGCCCCCGGCAGCGGGGTGGATGCATCACTTGCCGAGCAGTGGCGGCTTCTGGACGCTACGCGTCCGGTGCTTGATGGACGCTTCTTCAGCCGTCCGGGCCTGTTTGCCTGGGACCGTATCGATCCGGCTTCGGCGCTGCTGCTCTCGGTGCTGCCGGACGAGATCCGCGGCGTGGTGGCCGACCTCGGTGCCGGCTTCGGTTTCTTAAGCTGCGGTGTGCTCGACCGCTGCAAGGACGTGCGCGAGCTACATGCCTTCGAAGCGGAGGGCAGGGCGCTCGAGCCCCTGCGCGAAAACCTCGCCGCCCATGGCGGCGGGGCGCAGGTACACGTGCATTGGCATGACGTCACCACGGGCCTGCCCGGGCGATACGACACTATCGTAAGCAATCCGCCCTTTCACCAGGGCCGTTCGGACCGTCCGGAGCTGGGGCAGGCATTCATCGATGCGGCGGCGGATTCGCTATCGACGGATGGGCAATGTTTTTTCGTTGCCAACCGTCACCTGCCTTACGAGGCAACATTCACCCGCCGCTTCGAGCAGGTTCGCGTGCTGGCCGACCGCGATGGTTTCAAGGTATTCGCAGCCAAGGGAGTGCGTCGATGAGGTTGGTGCGGTTGATCGGTAACCTTGGCTACGGAAGCCGCAAGCAGGTGGCGGGCATGTTCCGGGAGGGTCGGATCACGGACGTTGCCGGCGAGGTGCTGTATGCCGACGACAAGGTCGGCCATGACGAGATCCTGATCGATGGCCAGCCGCTGGATCCGCCCGTGGGCCTGGTGTTGATGCTCAACAAGCCTACCGGTTACACCTGTTCCACGCGCGATCCGGGACGGATCGTGTACGACCTTCTGCCGCCGCGCTTCAAATTGCGCAGTCCCGTGCTGTCCACGGTGGGCCGGCTGGATCGCGAGACCAGCGGCCTGTTGTTGATGACCGACGATGGCGCGCTGCTGCATCGGATCATCTCGCCGAAAGCGCACATGCGGAAGGTCTACGAGGCGACGCTCGCCGAGGACCTGAAGGGGGATGAAGCTGGGCTTTTTGCCAGCGGCACGATGATGCTCGATGGCGAGGACTCCCCATTGTTGCCGGCCGTGCTCGAGGTGCTCGGCCCCCGGCAGGCCCGGCTCACCATCACCGAGGGCCGCTACCACCAGGTGCGTCGCATGTTCGCGGCCACCGGCAACCACGTGGATGCGCTGGGCCGCGTCGCGGTGGGCGGCCTGGCGTTGGACGGGCTTGAGCCAGGCGCGTGGCGCGCGCTGGATCCGGCCGACATGGCGCGCGTCTTTTCCGGCTGAAGCCTTGTCCGCGCCGCCAAAGGCGCCACTATAGGCCCATGGCCTTCCTTTCCTTCGACAACGCCTTCGTGCGTGACATGCCGGGCGACCCCGAACTCGGCCCGGCAACGCGCCAGGTGCATGGCGCGCTCTATTCGAACGTGGCCCCGACGCCGGTCGCGGCGCCGCGACTGGTGGCGCTCACCGGCGAATTGGCGGAGCGCGTGGGCCTGGATCCCAACGATCCAGACCTTGCCCAGGTGCTCTCCGGCAACCGGCTGCTGCCCGGCATGCAGCCGTATGCCGCGAACTACGGCGGCCATCAGTTCGGCACCTGGGCGGGACAACTGGGCGATGGCCGCGCCATCACCCTGGGCGAGGTGGTGGGTGAGGACGGCGGCCGCCATGAGTTGCAGCTCAAGGGCGCCGGGCCCACGCCGTACTCGCGGGGTGCCGATGGCCGCGCGGTGCTGCGTTCGTCGATCCGGGAATTCCTCTGCAGCGAGGCGATGCATCACCTGGGCGTGCCCACCACGCGTGCGCTGTCGCTGGTCACTACCGGCGACATGGTGGTGCGAGACATGTTCTACGACGGCCATCCCCGCGACGAGGCCGGTGCCATCGTCTGCCGGGTGGCGCCCTCCTTCCTGCGCTTCGGTAATTTTGAACTGCCCGCATCGCGCGGCGACATTGGCCTGCTCGAACGGCTGGTGGATTTCTGCATCGCGCGCGACTTCCCCGCGCTTGCAGGCATCGAAGACCTCACCGAGCGTCGGGCGAGCTGGTTCGACGAAATCTGCGCCGCCACCGCGACGATGGTGGCGCAATGGATGCGCGTGGGTTTCGTCCACGGCGTGATGAACACCGATAACATGTCGATCCTGGGCCTGACCATCGACTACGGTCCCTACGGCTGGATCGACGATTACGATCCGGACTGGACGCCCAACACCACCGACGCCGGACGCCGCCGCTATCGTTTCGGCCAGCAGCCGGCGGTGGCCTATTGGAATCTTTCACGGCTCGCCGGCGCGCTCTCGCCGTTGTTCGGCGATGCGGTGCCACTACAGGTGGGCCTGGATCGTTTCGTCCGCGCCTACGAGGCGGCCGATCGGGTGAACGTGGCCGGCAAGCTCGGACTGGGTCACGCCGATGACGACGACCTGGCATTGATGGCGCGCCTGCACGGATGGATGCAGCAAACCTCGGTGGACATGACGATCTTCTTCCGCACGCTGATGGACCTTGACCCTGCGGCGCCGGATCCTGCGATCTTTGCCGACGCGTTCTACGATGAGGGCCTGCGTGCTTCGAACATGCCCGCCTTGGTCGCCTGGCTAGCCGACTACGCGCAAAGGGTAGGGCGCGACAACCTGGCGCCGCTGGAGCGGCATGAGCGCATGCGCACGCATAACCCGCGCTACGTCCTGCGAAATTACCTGGCGCAGGAGGCCATCGATCGTGCGAGCGAAGGCGACTTCGGTGGCGTGCACGACCTCGTCCGGGTGATGGCGCGTCCCTACGACGACCAGCCTGGCCACGAGGCCTTCGCCCGCCGGCGCCCCGAATGGGCCCGCTCGCGCGCGGGTTGCTCGATGCTTTCCTGCAGCAGCTAGGCCCGGAAGTCATACCGCGGCCTCCCTTGCGGAGGGGCGGGTGCAAGGTGCAGCATCGGCCGCCACCCATCCTCCCCGGAGCGTCCGAAGTGATCCGTCGTCCTGCCCTGATCCTTGCCGCCTGTATCGCGCTGGCGCTGCCCACCGTCACCGCCGCCACCGATGCGGACCTGGCCAAACTCGCCGACAGCTACTTCGACACTTATTACTTCCCCAACAATCCGAGCTCGGCCACGCCCACCGGCATCCACCAATACGATGGCAAGCTTGAGGACTATTCCCGCGCGGGCGTGGATGCGCAGGTCAAGGCGCTGAAGTCCTGGGAGTCCAAGGTGGCCGCGGTGGATCCGGCGACCCTGGGAGACGACGCCAAGGGCGACCGCGAACTGCTGCTGGGAAGCATCCGCTCCTCGCTGCTTACCCTTGAAAATATTCGCCCCTGGGAGAAAAACCCCGACTTCTATTCCAGCGGCATCACCAGCAGCGCCTTCACCCTGATGTCGCGCAGCTTCGCCAGCCCCGACGAGCGCCTGCGGGCGCTGGTCGAGCGCGAGAAGGCGATGCCCCATGTGCTGGCGGTGGACGCGCGCGCGAACCTGAAAAATCCGCCGAAGATCTACACCGAGATTGCCCTGGAGCAGTTGCCGGGCCTGGTTTCGTTCTTCACCAACGATGTGACCGCGGCATTCAAGGACGCGAAGGATCCGGCACTCAAGGCCCAGTTCGCCGCCACCAACGGCGCGGTGATCAAGGCGCTGGGCGACTACCAGGCGTGGATGAAGACCGAACTGCTGCCCCGGTCCAAGGGTGACTTCCGCATCGGCGAGGCCAACTTCCGCAAAAAGCTGGCCTACGACGAAATGGTCGACACGCCGCTGGACCGCCTGGTCGAGATCGACATGAAGGACATGCGGGCCAACCAGGCCGAATTCGCCCGCGTGGCGAAGTCGCTCGATCCGTCGAAGTCGCCGCAACAGGTGCTTGCCGACCTTGGCGCCGACCATCCCGCGCGTGACGAATTGCTGCCCACTTTCCGTGGCACCTTCGACAAGCTGATCGCCTTCATCAACGACAAGGGCATCGTCACCATTCCTTCCCAGGTGCGGCCGATCGTGGAGGAGACCCCGCCCTTCGAGCGCGCCACCACCTTTGCCTCGATGGACACCCCGGGGCCGTACGAGAAGGTGGCCAAGGAGGCGTTCTTCAACGTCACCTTGCCCGAGCCCAACTGGGACAAGAAGCAAACCGACGAATTCATGACCCAGCTGTCGTACCCGGTGATCAACAATGTCGCCGTGCACGAAGCCTACCCGGGCCATTATGTACAGTTCCTCTGGATGCACGATCTTTCCGACCGCGTGCGCAAGCTCATCGGCTGCTCGACCAATGCCGAAGGCTGGGCGCACTACAGCGAGCAGATGATGCTCGACGAAGGCCTGGCGAAGTTCATGTATCCGGGTGACGAAAAGAAGCAGAAACTGCTGAAGCTTGGCCAGCTGCAGGATGCATTGCTTCGCAACGCTCGATTCATCGTGGGCATCAAGATGCATACCGGCCAGATGACGTTCGACCAGGCGGTGGATTTCTTCGTCAAGGAAGGGTATCAGTCGCGCGCCGTGGGTACGGTGGAAACCAAGCGCGGCACGTCGGATCCCACTTACCTCTACTACACCCTTGGCAAGCTCGAGATCCTGAAGCTTCGCGCCGACGTGGCGGCGAAGGAAGGCAGCGCCTTCAACCTGAAGTCGTTCCACGATGGCTTCATGAAGCAGGGCTTCGCGCCGATCAAGATCGTCCGCAAGGCCATGCTGCACGACGATTCGGCCCCGCTGTAAAGCGAGGCGACTTTAGAACAGGTCGATCGAACCCGCGCTGGTCGGGGCCAGCGCGCCGGTCGCGGCCAGCGCTTCATAGCCGTGCAGGCAATTGCGGCCGTTTTGCTTGGCGAAATACAGCGCCTTGTCGGCACGGTCCAGCACGATTTCAGGGTAGTCGCTTTCGCCGATGTTCGCGTAGCCGATGCTCACCGTGACGTGACCGACCTGCGGGAATACATGGGTTGCCACGCGCTCGCGGAAACGCTGCAGGGCCGCGCGGGCGGTGGCCTCGTCCAGCGACCCCAGCAGCACGACGAATTCCTCGCCGCCGAAGCGGAAGAGGACGTCGGTCTGGCGAAAGGAGCTGCGCATCATCTGCGCCAGCAGCAGGATCACCTCATCGCCGTAGACGTGGCCGAAGTTGTCGTTGATCCGCTTGAAATGATCGATGTCCAGGATGGCGAGCCATACCCTGCCCAGTTCGCCATCGGTACGGCGGTCGCCGCCGGCGGCGACTTCCGCGGCAGCCCGGGCGCGCTGCAGGCGCTGGCGCTTGAGCAGGCGTTGCAGGCGCTGCTCAAACGTGCGGCGGTTGTATAGGCCGGTGAGCTTGTCGCGCTCGCTCTCGTTGAGCAGGGCCGTGTAGTTGGCATAGATGCGGGCGAACCCCTCCACCAGGGCCACCAGGTCGTCGAGCTTTCGCTCGGCCTGGATCACCAGGGCGCCGATCGCGCGTTGCTCGCGCTGGACGGGCACGATCAGCGTGTAGAGGCCATCGCCGCTGTCGATGCTGCGGGGTTCGAGCTCGCTGATCACCACGTCCAGTTCCGCCGCGTAGCTCTCCACCACCGGCATGCAGATGGCTTCCACGGTGAGCTTGTTGTGCTCATCGGGAACGCACAGGGCGATCATTTCCAGTGCGTCGTCGGTTTCGTCGGTGCGCTTGCATAGCGCCACCGAGCTTGCTTCGACCAGTTCTGCCAGCGACAGCACCAGGCTGTGGTCCAGTGCATCGATATCGCGGTGCACGGTGAATTCGGCCACCGAATCCAGCAGCCTCGTCTGCGGCAGGCCATCGGGCAGGGTTTGCCAGGGCACGCGCATTATCCCCGCCCCACGCGGACGCGGCAGGGCGCCGCCGCCGTGGCGTCGCCGAAAAAGCGTGTTTGGACGATGGAATACATCCTCGGGCTTCCTCCCCGTCGACATGCGCGCCGATGGGCCTGACCGCGTGGGGCGTCGATGTGACACCCCTTGGCGAAGCTATCGGCCCTTCGGGCGCGAACTTTAACTCCTTGTTTCCTGAGAGGCAGGCGGCCACTGGTCGAGCAGCCGCGGCGACCGGCCCATGCGCCGGCACGAACGGGCGGCCACCCCCTCGGACAGCGCACCGCGGAACACCGGCGCCAGGCCCCGCAGTGCGGCCGCGGCGAACTGCGCCTCGGCCCGCTGGCGCGGAGACCGGTCGAGCTTCTCGATGGCCCAGGCGGGCAGCAGCGCAGCGCCGGCGCCCAGGAACAATTCCCGCGAAAGCCCGGCCATGGGCACCGGCAGTTCGATCGCGGCAAGCACGGTGAGCACTTCCCGGGACCGTTCGTCGAAACGCAGTTCCATCTGCCGCTCGGCGAAATAGGCCTCCACCGCGGCCTCGGAGCCGGGTACATCCCGGGCGCCCAGCGCCTCGGCCACGCGTCGGGTTTCGTCGTAGTAGCGGTCTGCAATGCCAGCGTGCAGGTCGCGGCGGCGGTAGCGCCGGTAGCCGGCCAGGAAACTGTACATTTCCGTCACGTGCACCCAGGTGAGCAGGTCCGGGTCGTCCGCCCCATAAGCCGCACCGTCGGCGGTGGTTCCGCGTACCTTGCCGTGGATGGCCTTGACCCTGTCCACCAACTGGTGGGCCGCCATGGTGGGCGCATAGGTCGTACCGCCGACGAAAGCCGTGGTCCGCCGCAGGCGGCCGATCAGGTCGGTACGGAAGTTCGAATGGTCCCAGACTCCGGCCAGCGCCCTGGGATGCAGGGTTTGCAGCATCAGGGCGCACAGGCCGCCGGACAGCATCCCGGCGAAATCGGCGTGGATGCGCCAGGTGACACTGTCCGGTCCGAACAGGCCGGCGTCGCCCTCGGGATGGTCGTAGTCGATGCCGCCCTTCCGGTCACGCGGAAAAGCCTTCAGTACCCACCGGCGCACGGCGCCGTGGGCGGGGGCGACCAGCGCGTCGCGCAGGGCCATGGCGTGGGCTAGTCGTCGGCCAGCCAGCCGCGCCAACGGAACCACAGCACGGGCAGGATGATCGATACGACAATGGCCGCCAGCGCCAGCGGATAGCCGTAGGTCCAGTCCAGCTCCGGCATTTTCTTGAAGTTCATGCCCCAGATGCCGGCAAGAAGGATCGGCGGCACGGTGGCCACGGAGACCACGGTGAGCACCTTCATCACGTGGTTCTGGTCGGTGTTGATGAACCCCAGGCTGGCGTCCAGCAGGAACTGCAGTTTGTTGGTCAGCTGGTCGTCGAATTCGTCCAGCGTGCGAAGGTCGTGGTCGACCACGCGCAACCGGCCCTGCTCGTCGCCGTCGGCCCACACCGGCTCCTTGGCACGGACGAAACTCACGATGCGCTGGATGCTCAGTAGCGAAGTGCGCGTGCGGGTCTGGATGCTTTCCAGGCGTCCCACTTCCAGCATGCAGCGGCGCAGGACAGGCGTGCCCAGGCGCTGGGTGGAAAACACGCGGGACGAAAGCTTGCGCAAGTCGCCGGCAACTTCCTGCATGCGCTCGGCGGCGAGATCCACGATGGATTCGACCAGGGTGGTGAACACATCGCCGCTGCCGTCGAAAGGTTTGGCCCGCGCGCACTCCTCGCAGAGGTCGAAAGCGCGCGACTGGGCGAAGCGGACGGTGACGATAGCCTGGCTGCCCACCACGATGCCCATGGGTGTTGCGGGTTTGTCGTCGTGCTCGGCGGCGAAGTAGGGGACGCTCAATTCCATCGAGTCGGAACCTGAGCGGTGGCGGCTGCTCAAGGTAAGGCCGTTGAGGTCGTCGCGCTCAGGTACCACCATGCCGCTGGCCTCGCTCGCCGCCTTGCGTTCGTCGTCGGTGGGGTCGAGCAGGTCGAACCACAGGGCGTTGTCACCGATCACGCTGCCCGGCTGCCAGGGTTGGGCGGGCTGTAATTGTCGGCTGTAGTGCACGGTGAGCATGGGAGGAGCCGCCATTGGCGAGGGACCAGCCTATGCTGGCGACGCTGCCTGCGCCTGTCCAGCGATCGCGACTCGTCGTGGCGAAGCCTTCACGCTACGCTCGGGAACATCCACGAAACGCGAACAAGGGCAGGCCATGGATAAACCGACAATCGACGTCGTGCACAAACGCCGCGAACAGGTCTTCGAAGCCGTCGTGGACGGGGCGCGCTGCGTGCTGGACTACCAGCTGTCGGGAAACGTCATGACCATCATGCATACCGGCGTGCCCGACGCGGTCGGCGGCCGGGGCATCGCCGGAGCCCTGACGCTCGCCGCTTTCCAGGCCGCGCGCAGCGAAGGCTGGAAGGTGAAGCCGGCGTGCAGTTACGCGGCCGGCTGGCTTGAGCGGCATCCGGAATTTGCCGACCTCCAGGCCTGATGCCACGCGCCGCCGACCGCGCAATCTGCTAGCGTCGGCAGGTCCACTGATGGGGAATGACAGACGATGACCTTCCGAGCCGCGCCCGCCTGGGGCCTAGCCTTTGCCGTGGCCCTGGTTTCGTGCCAGGCCTATGCCGCCGACGCCATGCCCGACCCGCGCATCAGCGCGGTGCTGAAGTCCCTGGGGCAGGTGCACGCCATTCGCTCCACCGCCATTTCGCCCGACGGCAAGCACCTGGCCTACGTGACCGAGATCAACGACAAGCCGGCCCTGAAGGTGGCAGATATCGACGGTCGCAACGCCAAGTCGGTAGGCACGGCCAAGCCCGGCAGTTGCCAGCAATCCGACCCGAGCTGGTCGCCTGACTCAAAACAGCTGGCTTTCTTGTCCGATTGCGCCGGCCGCAAGGGCGCGGATGGCAAGCCAGCTACGCGTGACATCTTCATCAGCGCCGGCGCCGGTTCGCAGGCGCCCCGCCAGGTATCGCATCTGTCGGGCCTTGCCAGCGACCTGGCCTGGCTTCCCGATGGCAAGTCGATCAGCTTCCTGTATGTGCCCGGCGCCACGCGCGAGGCCAGCGCGCTGGCCGCGACCAAGCCGCCTTCGGGCGAGATCGGCGTCGACGACATTGAAGTGCAGCACGTCGCCAGGGTGGACGCCGCCTCCGGCGCGCTGTCGGTGCTCACGCCCGACGCCTTGCATGTGTACGAGTACGCCTTCGACGCGAAGGGCACGCGCCTGGTCTATGCCGCTGCGCAGCCGCCGGGCGACAACAACTGGTGGATTGCCCAGCTCTATGTCCAGGAAGCTCGTGCCGGCGCCAAGCCGGCAAGCATCGTGGACACCGCCAAGCTCTCCGGTGATCTGAAAGGCCTGCAGCTGGCCGTGCCGCGGTTCTCGCCCGATGGCTCGCAGGTGGCCTTCATCGGCGGCCTGATGAGTGACCAGGGCGCCACCGGTGGTGATATCTACCTGGTGCCCAGCACCGGTGGCGAACCGCATAACCTCACGTCCCGGGCCACGACGACCGCCGCCTGGATCGAATGGACCGCCGCAGACCGTTTGACGGCGGCCGAGATCAACGGCGGTGGCAGCCGCCTGGTCGATTACGCCGTGAAGGACGGTGCGCTGGGCGAGGCGACCACGCTTTACGAAGCCCAGGCCACCATCGGTGACGGTCGCCGCGAAATGTCCATCGCCTTCGATGGTGCCGGCCGCACAGCCACCTTCGTGCAGTCCACCTTCGCCCAGGCGCCGGAAGTTTATGTCGCCCGCCTGGGCGACGATCGCCGTTTTACCGGCGCGCCCACCGCGGTGACCTCGATCAACGCGGGGCTTAAGCCCGTCTGGGGCAAGGCCGAATCCATCGAGTGGGAGAACGAAGGCCACAAAGTGCAGGGCTGGCTGCTGTTCCCGGCAGGGTTCGACAAGAACAAGCGCTACCCCATGATCGTCTCGGTCCACGGCGGCCCCAGCAGTGCCGTCCTGCCGCGCTGGCCCGGCGTTGGTTTCGGCCCGGCGCCGCTGTCGGCCCTGGGCTATTTCGTCCTGATGCCCAACCCCCGCGGCAGCTACGGCCAGGGCGAGGCCTTCGTCCAGGCCAATCGCAAGGACTTCGGCTACGGTGACTTGCGCGACATCCTTAAAGGGGTGGATGAAGTCGAGAAGAACCATCCGGTCGACGACCGCCGGCTGGGCCTGACCGGCTGGAGCTACGGCGGCTTCATGACCATGTTCTCCGTGACCCAGACCCAGCGCTTCAAGGCAGCCGTGGCCGGTGCGGGGATTGCCAACTGGCAGAGCTATTACGGCCAGAACTCCATCGACCAGTGGATGACGCCGTTCTTCGGGGCGTCCGTTTACGACGATCCGGCGGTCTACGCGAAGAGCTCGGCCATTAACTACATCAAGCAGGCCAAGACCCCGACCCTGGTGGTGGTAGGCGACCGGGACGCCGAATGCCCGGCACCGCAGTCGTTCGAGTTCTGGCATGCCCTGCGTGCCCAGGGCGTGCCGACAAGGCTGGTGGTTTACCCTGGCGAGGGTCATGCCTTCAAGGACGAGGCACATCGCCGCGATGTGCTGCAGCGGGCGCTGGATTGGTTCACCCAGTACCTCAAGTGAGTCAAGCCCGGGCGACCGCTGCACCGGACGGGCGATGAGGGGCGTCGGCACGTTTCGTGCTTCGGTGGGCGCCATGCAATCGTTCCCGTCCATGGCAGCAAGTCACGTGGTGGTCAGCATGGCGCTGGCTGCCGTGTGTTCGGCCGCCCTGGTGCTGGCCCTGGTGGCCTGGAGGCGGGCCAATCGCAAGCGCAAGGGCAGGGGAATGGCCTTCCATGCCTGGCACGATCCGCTCACGGGCCTGCCCAACCGGGCCTATGTGATGCACGAACTGAACGGCCTGTTTGCCCCGGGCGAGCGTCCTTCGCTGGCGGTGCTGTTCATCGACCTTGACGGTTTCAAGGCCATCAATGACATCCATGGTCACCAGGGCGGCGACATGTTCCTGCGCGCCGTGGGCCGTTCGCTGCGCCAGAGCGTACGCGAACGCGACATCGTGGCCCGCTTCGGCGGCGACGAATTCGTGGTGGTGCTCAGGCGTTACAGCGGCGAGGAAAACCTCTCGCGGATCTGCCGCAAGGTGCTGGACCTGGTGTCCCGGCCGGTGCAGGTGGGTGGCGAGCTGCTGGCCGTTTCGCCCAGCATCGGCGTGGCCGTGGCCCCGCGGGATGGCCATGACGCGGAGACCCTCCTGCGTAACGCCGATGCGGCGATGTATTCGGTGAAGGAAACCGGCAAGGCCGATTTCCGCTTCTACGTCGAGGGCATGCATGAACTCGCCCGCGAGCGCATGGCCCTGGCCCTGGACCTTCGCCAGGCGCTGCAACAGGACGATATCGAAGTGGCCTACCAGCCCAAGCGCTGCCTGCGTTCAGGGCAGGTGCGGGGGCTTGAAGCATTGGCGCGCTGGAATCACGCATCGCGTGGCGATGTGCCGCCGACCGTGTTCGTGCCCGTGGCCGAACGCTCCGGGTTGATCCATGCGCTGGGGGAAACGGTGCTGCGGCGTGTGCTGGCCCAGCTGGCCGCGTGGGACCTCGAAGGCGTGCCGGTGAGCTACGTGGCGATCAACCTGTCCCTGCACGAACTCACCCGCCCCTCGTTCGTCGAATCGCTGGCAGCGATCGTTGCCAGGAGCCCGGTGGATCCTTCGCGCATCCGTTTCGAACTCACTGAATCCAGCCAGATGCGGCAGCCGGAGGAATCGGTGCGGCAGATGCATGCCCTTCGCGAACAGGGCTTCGCCTTGTTGATCGACGACTTTGGCGCAGGCTTCTGGAACTTAGGACACCTGCGCGAATTGCCGGTGGGGACGATCAAGATCGACCAGTCGTTCGTGCGCGGCGGCCTGCACAACGATGCAGACCGGCAAATCACCGAAGCCATCGTGCGCCTTGCCCGCAAGCTGCGCCTGGAGACGGTGGCCGAAGGCGTGGAGACCGCCGACCAGGCCAACTGGCTGCGCGAACTCGGATGCGATGTCGGACAGGGTTTCTACTTTGCCCATCCCATGCCGCCAGCGGCCGTGGGCGGATACCTGGAGCGACTGGCCTGTGGCCTGGCGTAAGCGGTTCGGCAAGCTGCTGGCGCTGGCCATCGGGCTGGTGGCCTTGCCGTGCCTGGCGACACCCGATGCCCTGACCGACGCCTGGCGTCCGTTCCGCGCCGTCTGGTTCGACAATCTCAGCGTTACCGATGGACTGCCGCATTCGACGGTCACGAGCCTCGTGCAGGATGCGCGCGGCGTGGTGTGGATGGGCACCTTTGGCGGCGTGGTGCGCTACGACGGCAGCCAGCTTCGCGAGTTCGGTGAGCAGCCTGATGCACCGGACGGCCTGACCGACGCTTATGTGCGCTGCATGGCGGCGCTTGCCAACGGCAACCTGTTGCTGGGGACCAATGCCGGTGGTCTGGTGGAGTTTGACGCGGCCACCAATCGCTTCCATCGTTTTCCGGTGGGCGCCGGCGGCACTTCGGACGACAAGATCTTCGCCCTGGCCAGCGACCGCGCCCGGGGTTGGTGGATCGTCACCGACGGCGGCACCGACCATCTCACCGCCGACGGGCGCATCGAACGGGTGCCCGAAGGGCCGGGAAGCCGGCCGGAATTCGCCGCACGGAGTTTTTCCGCGTTGCAGGACGAGGCCGGCAACCTGTGGATCGGCAACGATCGCGGATTGTTCCGTCGCGCCGCCGGCCAGACGGCTTTCGTACGCGTGCATGCCGACGACCCGCGGGTGGATGCGGTGATCGGCGACCGGATCTGGTCGATCTTCCGCGATGCGGCCGGCCGCACATGGTTCGGCAGTGGCGAATCGGGGTCCGTTTACCTGGATCGACAGGGCAAGTGGCATTTCGTCGAGGGCATTTCTGGTTCCGAATCGATCACCGGGCGCCGCACCATCCGCTCCATCGTCGATACGCCCGACGGCGATGTCTGGTTCGCCAGCGACGGCGCGGGAGTGGCGGCGTGGAATCCCTCGACCGGACAAGCGCGGTTGCTGGGCCACGATGCATCGGTGCCCTCGACCATCCCGGGCAATACCACGCGCGCACTGATGCGCGATCGCTCGGACAATATCTGGGTGGCGACGGAACTTGGCGTGGCGCGCCACGACACCCGTGCCACCGGCATCTTCACCGTGCCGCCGTCGCCGTTCCAGGCTTTCGGCCTGTCCGATCCTGATGTCCACACCGTGTTCGTGGATCCGCGCGGGCGCATCTGGCTGGGTCTGGGTACTGGCCATATCGATGTGCTGGATCTCGGCGCCGGCACCATGCGCCACGTGCGGGTGCCGGGCGACCAGGGCCAGCGCGACGTGCAGGCATTCGCGGTGGCCCCGGATGGCGCGATCCTCGCCGGTTCCCAGGGGATCGCTCGCATCGACCCGGATACCTTGCAGGTGCACACCGGACAGGTGCCCCTGCTCGATGGCGAGATCATCCTGTCGATGTCCCGCGAGGGCGACCAACTCCTTGCCGGCACCTACGACGGGGTCTTCAGTGTCGACCTTGCTTCCGGCCGCGCGCCTTACACCGCGAAGAACCTCAGCAAGGAAATCGTGCGCGCCATTACGCGCATGGATGGCCAATGGTGGCTGTCGACGATCAATGGCATCAGCGTGTGGCCGGACGGTGAGCCCGACTTCTTCACCTTGCGCCACGATCCCGCCCAACCGGGAAGCTTGCCGCAGAACTACATTGGCTCGATGGCGCTGGATTCGAATCGCCGGCTTTGGGTGGCCACCTATGGCGGCATCGCCTGGGTCGACCGCTGGACGCCGAAAGGCCCATGGCATTTCGGACACCTGGGCCTGGCTGACGGCCTGGCCAGTGCCAAGGTCGACGCCGTGCTGGTCGATCGCCGGGACCGTGCATGGGCGTCGCTTGCGCATGGGCTGGCGCGGGTCGATCCGGCCGACCTCAAGGTAGCCAACTTCGGTGCACGCGACGGCATGCGCGTGGCCAGTTACGAGCATCGTTCGGCCGCCGTGGGACCTCACGGCGAGCTGCTGTTCGGCGGCCTCGGTGGCCTGACGGTGGTGTTGCCCGACGCGCCGCCGGCGCGCGAGGGCGCCGAAGCTGTCGTTGTCACCGGAGTACTGCAGGGCGGCGAAGAAACCCCATACGGCAAACTACCCGACGACGGCGGCAGCATCGGGGTGGATAGCGATTCGCGCAGCGTCCGCGTGGATTTCGCCCTGCTCGACTACGGCGTGGCCGGCGAGACGCACTACGCGTATCGCCTGGAAGGGTTCGACAAGGGTTGGGTGGAAGTGGCCCGCGGCAATCCTGCCGCCGCGGTGTACACCAATCTTCCTGGCGGTCATTACACCTTGCATCTTCGCGCCGTCACCGTTGGTGGCGCTTCGCGCACTATCGATGCTGCCATAACCCTGGCGGTGGCGCCGCGTTGGTACGAAACGTGGTGGGCTCGCCTGCTGGTGGTGATCGCCCTGCTTGGCGTGGTCCTTGGGCTTTCGGCGCTGCGCACGGTGTTCCTGCGCCGACGGGCAAGGGTGCTGCAGCATGAGGTGGAAGCGCGCACGCGCGACCTGCAGGCGGCCAACGAACAACTCGACCGGCTCGCCGGTACCGATGAACTCACCGGTGCCTTCAACCGACGCCGCTTCCTTGACCTGGCCGGCCGCGCCGTGGCCGATGCACAGGCGCAGGACAAGCCGCTGAGCATGGTGCTGATCGACCTGGACAACTTCAAGGTGGTGAACGATACCTACGGCCACCTGGCGGGCGATGCGGTGATCCGCGCCGCGATGGACCTTACCGCCCGGCTATGCCGCGGTTCGGACCTGGTTGGCCGCTATGGCGGCGAGGAATTGATCATCTGCCTGCCGGGCACCGACGCCGAAGGCGCCTTCCAGCTGACCGAACGCATCCGCCAGGCGATGGCCGAACGCACCGTCATGGATGGCGGCCGCAGCATAACTGTCACTGCCAGTGCCGGCATCGCCGTATGGCGGCGCGGCGAATCGCTCAATGGCATGCTTCGCCGCGCCGACAATGCGCTGTACGCGGCCAAGCACGCCGGCCGCAACCGCACCGAGATCGACGAAGGCTAGTCGCGGAAGTTGTCGAACTGCAGCGGCAGTTCGACATCGGCCTTGCGCAGGATGGCCATGGCCGCCTGAAGGTCGTCGCGTTTCTTGCCGGTGACGCGCAATTTGTCGCCGTTGATCTGCGCTTCCACCTTGAGCTTAGCTTCTTTCAACGCGGCCACCAGCTTTTTGGCGATCGGCTGCTCGATACCCTGCTTGAGGGTGACCTTGCGCCGGGCACCGCCGAGGTTCACTTCCGGCTCGCCGATGTCCATGGCACGGGCATCGATCTGCCGGGCCGCCAGGCGGGCGCGCAGGATGTCGAGCATCTGCTCGAGCTGGAAGTCGCTCGGTGCGCGCTGATTCACCACGAAGCCATCGAGTTCGAAGCTCGCCTCGACGTTGCGGAAATCGAAGCGGGTGGATAGCTCGCGGTTGGCCTGGTCGACGGCGTTGGTCAGTTCGTGCTTGTCGACTTCGGAAATGACATCGAAGGAAGGCATGGTAAGAAAGTCATCCGTCGTAGGGCAGGTCGTGTATGGTAGCGCGCCTTACGTCGACGATAATGGCCCGATGGCGACGAGCGACTATGACGTGCTGGTGATCGGCGCGGGCGCGGCCGGCATGATGTGTGCCATCGTCGCAGGAGCCCGCGGCCGCCGCGTACTTGTACTGGACCACGCCAACAAGCCCGGCAAGAAGATCCTGATGTCCGGCGGCGGCCGCTGCAATTTCACCCATACCGGGACCACGCCGGCCCATTACCTCTCGGCCAACCCCCATTTCTGCAAGAGTGCCCTGGCGCGCTATACGCCGTGGGACTTCATCGCCATGGTCGACCGGCACCGTATTGCCTGGCATGAAAAAACGCCGGGCCAGCTGTTCTGCGACGATTCGGCCAAGCAGATCGTGGCCATGTTGCTGGCCGAATGCGCCAAGTCGGGGGCGCGCGTGGAAACCTCCGTGCCCGTATCCAACGTGCGTGCCCATGGCGATGGCTTCATGGTGGACACGCCGCAGGGGCACGTTCGCTGCGCTTCGTTGGTGGTGGCCACAGGTGGGCTTTCGGTGCCCACCATGGGCGCCACCGCGTTCGGCTACGACCTGGCCCGTCAGTTCGGCCACGATGTACTGCCGCTGCGCGCGGGCCTGGTGCCGCTTACCTTGAGCGGCAAGCACCAGGAGCACTATGCCGACCTCAGCGGCGTGGCACTGCCGGCCTCCGCCACCTGTGGCTCGGCATCGTTCGGCGAGGCGGTGCTCTTTACCCATCGGGGCGTGAGCGGGCCTGCCATCCTGCAGATTTCTTCCTACTGGGAACCGGGCAAGGAATTGTTGCTGGACCTGATGCCTGGCATCGACCCCCGTCAGTGGCTGATCGACCAGCAAAAGCAGCGTCCCGCGGCGGAATTGCGCACGGTGCTTGGCGATGGCCTGCCCAAGCGGCTGGCTCAGCGCCTCTGCGAGGTTTTCCTGGGCTCGCGCCCCATGCGCCAGTACCGCGACGCGGAACTGGGCGATATCGGCGAGCGCCTTGCGGCCTGGCCGATCGTGGCCAGCGGCACCGAGGGATATCGCACGGCGGAGGTTACGTTGGGGGGCGTCGATACCGACGGCATCAGTTCCACCACCATGATGTCCCGCCGGGTACCGGGCCTGTATTTCATCGGCGAAGTACTTGATGTCACCCGCCACCTGGGCGGCTACAACTTC